>JAESFO010000018.1_pt1 | contig 836520 bp, 748 predicted proteins | sample 9269421 | NCBI WGS metagenome assembly JAESFO01 (sample SAMN14502839, study PRJNA617101) | algae metagenome | isolation source: Nostoc desertorum CM1-VF14 and co-occurring heterotrophs from rocky... | place: USA: Clark Mountains, San Bernardino, California | collected 2000-06-05
CATCCTGCAGCACTTCCATGATCGAATCGATGCGGCGCAGGTCTTCGTCGAGCGAGGCGCCGCCGATCTTCTTCTTGACCACCGTGTAGCCGCGGTCGATGTAGCTGCGCATCTCGTCCTGCAGCTTGCGGTGGTCCTGGCCCGGGTAGTAGTAGCCGCCCGCGGCGTAGACAAAAATCTTGCGGTTGGGCTTGCCGTCGCCGTAGCGGTCGGCCAGCAGCTGGAACAGGGGCTTGCCTTCGATCTTGGCTACGGCGTCCCACACTGCCATGTCGATGGTGCCGATCGCGACCGAGCGCTCACCATGGCCGCCGGGCTTCTCGTTGGTGAACATGGTGTTCCAGATCCTGTGCGGATCGAGGTTGTCGCCCGTGTCGTCGACGAGCGAAGCCGGGTCCGCTTCGAGGATGCGCGGAATGAAGCGTTCGCGCATCAGCTTGCCTTGGCCATAGCGGCCGTTCGAATTGAAGCCGTAGCCGACGACCGGCTTGCCGTCGCGGATCACGTCGGTGATCACCGCGACGAGGCTCAGCGTCATCTTGCTAAAGTCGATGTAGGCGTTGCGGATGGGCGAGCTGATGGGAACGGTTTTCTCGCGGATCTCGACGATCTTCATGCTGGGCTCCAGGGGGTCTTTTGAATGAGAGCCCGTATGGTCCGCCGCACCGGCTTTCGCGGCCAATGCTCTTTTTCGCTGCTTCCATGCACCGGACGAACCGCACATGAACCTGATCTGGCTCGACGACTTTCTGGCGCTGGCCGCCACCGGCAATTTCTCGCGCGCCGCCGAGGACCGCCACAGCTCCCAGCCCGCCTTCAGCCGGCGCATCCGCGCGCTCGAAGAGTGGATCGGCGCCGAGCTCTTCGACCGGCGCTCGCAGCCCGCCCGATTGACCGAGGTCGGCGAATGGTTCACCGGCGTGGCCCAGGAAATGATCGCCCGCGTCGCGCGGGTGCCGGGCGACGCGAAGAAGGTGGCCGAAGCCAGTTCGGTCACCCTGCGCATCGCGTCGACACATGCGCTGTCGTTCACTTTTCTGCCGCGCTGGCTGCGAAGCCTCGAATCGAGCACCGCGCTCGGACCGGTGCAGCTGATGTCCGACGTGCTCTTGCGCTGCGAGGCGCTGATGCTGCAGAGCAAGGTCCAGTTCGTGCTGAGCCACGCGCACGGCAAGGCCCCGGGGGCGCTCGATGCGGAGCCCTACAGGTCGACGCGGGTCGGCGAGGACCTGCTGATTCCGGTGTCGGCGGCTGACGCGGCAGGCGGCGCGCGCCACCGGCTCGGGCAGCCGGGCGGGCCTGCCGTGCCGGTGCTTCAGTACACCGAGGAGTCGGGGCTGGGCCGCATCCTGCGCGCGGTCGTCGGCCGCAGGCTGGAGTCGGTGCCCGCGCAGGCGGTCGTCACCGCGCATCTGGCCTCGGTGCTCCGAACGATGGTGCTCGACGGCAGGGGCATCGCGTGGCTGCCGAAGACGCTGGTGGAAGACGACATCGCCCAGGGCCGGCTGGTGGCTGCGGCGGGCAGCGACTGGGAAGTTCCGCTGGAAATCAGGCTCTATTGCGACAGCGCGCTACTGGGCAAGGCCGCGAGCGCGTTCTGGGACGCCGCGACCGGCGCTACCGATCGACGGTAAAGAGACGGGGGCTTCCTTCCGACGATCCGCGGCCCGCGGCCGCGATGCAGTACGACGCCGGGCGCGTCCAACTGGCGCATCAGCACGCGCCCGTGCGTCGAGTCGGTCACGAAGACTGTTGACCGGTCCGGCCCGCCGTAGGCGAGGTTGGTAATGGAGGCGCCCGCCGGGCCGCGCAGCACCACCACAGGCTCGGCACGGGCATTGAGTACCCAGACCAGGCCGAGCCCTGGATTCGCGACCAGCAGTCGCCCGTGGATGTCGACGGCGAGGCCATCGGGACCGCTCGGGCCGTAAGAGGTGAAGAACTGGCCCACCTTGGCCACGCTGCCGTCGGGCAGTAGCGGCACGCGCCACACGCAGTTGCCGCGCGTCACGGCAAGGTAGAGCACCCGGCCGTCTGGCGAGAGCGCGACGCCGTTGGGGCTTGGCACATTCGACAGCAGCAGGTCGAGTCGGCCGTCGGGGCGCAGCCGGTAAAGCCGGCCGGAGGGATCGTGCAACCCGCTCTGGCCTTGGTCGGTGAAGTAGACGTTGCCCTCGGCATCGATCACCAGGTCGTTCACGCCCTTGAAGCGCTCGCTGTTGCGTCGCTCGAGCAGCGGCGCCACCTGGCCGGTGCGTACGTCGATGCGCACCAGGCCGTTCCTATAGTCGGCCACCAGCAGCGTGTGGTCATCGATGAACTTCATGCCGTTGGGCTCGCCGTCGTATTCGGCGATCAGCGTCCAGCGGCCGGCGGCATCGATGCGGAAAATGCGGCCGAACGGGATGTCGGCCACATAAAGGTTGCCCGCTTGGTCGAATACAGGGCCTTCAAGAAAGGAGTCGGTCGGCTGGCCGCCCCGATTGGCTTCGGCCCAGGCAGAGGGCTGGCGCCGGCGCAGTTCGTCGGGCAGGCTGGTGAAGGGCTCGAGGTCGAGCAGTTGTGGCGCTTGCAGAAGGTACATGCGGTTCTTTCGCTCAGGCGCCGGTTTCAATCGAAGCCATAGAGCAGCGCCGGGTTGCTGACCAGGATGCGGTCGCGCATGGCTTCGCTACCGCACCATGCCATGAGAACGTTCGCCAGGTCGGCGTCGTCCACGCTGCCGGGCGGCTCGGTGGTGTGCGGCCAGTCGCTGCCCCAGACCAGCCGTTCCGGCGCGGCCCGGACCAGCGCGCGGCCCAACGCCAGGCTGTCCGCATAGTTCGGCGCGCCCTCACGCGAGCGCATGTACACGCCCGACAGTTTGATCCAGGTGTTGCCTCCATCGAGCAGCCGCCGCACGGCCGTGAAGGCCTCGCCGCCCGTGCCCTCGGCGGGATCCAGGCGCGCCACGTGGTCGATCACCAGCGGAACCGGCAGGCGCGCGAGCAGCGGCGCAAGCGTGACCAGCTGTTCGGGGTGCATGAAGACCTGGATGTGCCAGCCCAGCCGCGCGATTCGATGGGCCAGCGTCGAGAGCAGCTCGGCCGTGGTGGTGCCCCAGGACTGCGGCGTGACGAAGTTCACGCGCAGGCCGCAGACGCGGTGGGCGGCGAGGTGGTCGAGTTCGGCGTCGGAGACTGTCTGCCCGACCACCGCCACGCCGCGGGCGGCGCCGCCGAGTTGCGCCAGCGCATCGAGCGTGCAGCGGTTGTCGGTGCCGTAGGTGGAGGGGTTGACCACCACCGCCCGCGTCGTCCCGAGGCGTCGCTGCAGCAATCGGTAGGCGTCCACCTCCGCGCGCGGAGGAACCCGCGGCCAGTGCGGCGAGGGCGCGAAGCGCGGATCGAAGATGTGCATGTGACTGTCGCAGGCGTCGCGCGGCAGCGCCAGCTCGGGGCGTGCGCCGCCTGCGGAGTGCGGGACCGGTGCGTCGGCGGTTGTGTGCGTCATCGGGCGTGCTCAGTCGAGCTTGATGTTGCCCTTGCGGACGACCTCGGCCCAGCGCGCGTCCTCCTTCTTCAGGAAGGCAGCGAATTCCGCCGGTGTGGAGCCGACCGGCTGCACACCGACGTCGAGGAAACGCTTGCGTACCCCGTCTTCCTTGAGCACCTCGACCAGCGCCTGGTGCAGCTTGTCGGCCACGGGGGCGGGCGTGCCGGCTGGAACGAAGACGCCGTTCCATTCGAAGGCCTCGTAGCCCGGCGCGACCGTCTCGGCAATCGTCGGCACCGCCGGCAGCCGCGCCGAGCGCGTCGGCGACGAGATCGCAAGCGCGCGCAGCTTGCCCGAGGCGACGAGCGGCGACGAAGCGGCCACGGTGCTGAACATGAAGTCGACCTGTCCGCCCATCACGTCGACGATCGCGGGGCCGCCGCTCTTGTAGCCCACGTGCACCATGTCGAGCCCGAGCCGCTGGCGCAGCAGTTCGGCTGCGAGCCGCTGCACGGTGCCACTTCCGCCCGAAGCGAAGTTGAGCTTGCCCGGCTCCGCGCGCGCCTTGGCCGCGAGATCCTGGATGTCCTTGATCGGGGAATCGGTGCGCACGATCACGATGTTCGGCGCCAGCGAGACAAGCGCGAGCGGCTGCAGTGCGCCGGCCGCGAAGGGCATCTTCGCGAACAGGTGCGGATTGATCGAATAGGGCGTGGCGTCGTAGAGCACGGTGTAGCCATCGGGCGCAGCCTTGGCGGCATAGGCGGCCCCGATGGTGCCGCTGGCGCCGGGCCGGTTGTCGACCACCACGCTGGTGCCGAGTTTCTCGCTCATGCGTACCGCGATCACGCGCGCGAGCGCATCGGCGGAGCCGCCGGGCGCATAGGACACGACGAGCGTGACCGGCCGTTCGGGAAACGCCGCATGGGCGGCCGCGCCCGCGAAAAGGCAGGCCGCGGCCGCCAGCAGTCGTTGGAGGATCTTGATCACAGTGGTTCCTTGGTTCATTCAGCCTTCAGGTCGAGCGCGCGCGCGAGCTCGCCGTAAAGCGCGACCTTGCGCGCAAGCTGCGCGCCGAAGGCATCGCCGCAGGTGCTGCGTGCCTCCATGCCGAGCGAGCGCAGCTTCTGCTGCGCGGCTGGCGCTTGCGCGAACGCGGTCGCGACCTGGCGCAGGCTGGCGAGCACTTCGGGCGGCGTGCCGGCCGGTGCCAGCAGGCCATACCAGGCATCGGCCGCGTAGCCCTTGACGCCGAGCTCCTCGAAGGTCGGCACGCCGGGCAGCAGCTCGGAGCGACGCGGCGCCGCAAGCGCAAGCGCCGTGAGCTTGCCCGACTGCACCTGCGGCAGAACCGAGCCCAGCGTCGCAAAGGAACTGTCGACCTGGCCGCCCATGATGTCGGTCACGGCCTGCGCCGCGCCCTTGTAAGGGATGTGGTTCATCGACGTGCCGGTGAGCCGGGTGAAGTTCGCGCTCGCAAAGTGCCCCGAGCTGCCCGCGCCCGGCGTGGCATAGGTGCGCTTGCCCGGTTCGGCCTTGACGGCCTGCATGAAGGCGCCGAGCGTTTTGACCGGCATCGACGGCCCCACGACCAGCACCGTGGGGCTTGCGGCCAGCTGGCAGACCGGTGCGAACGAGCCCACGGCGTCGAACTTGACGCGCTGGCTGTAGAGCGCCGGGATCATCGTGTGGTTGGTCGCGCCCAGCAGCAGCGTGTGGCCGTCGGCCGGCGCGGCAGCCACGGCCTCGGCCGCGAGGATGGTGTTGGCGCCGGGCTTGTTATCGACCACGAACGGCTGGCCCAGCGCACGCGAGGCGTGCTCGGCGAAGGCGCGCGCGACCACGTCGGTCGGCCCGCCCGCGGAGAAGCCGACGACCAGGCGCACCGGCTTGGCCGGCCAGTTCTGCGCCTGGGCCGCGGACATCGACAGCCCGAGCACCAGCGCCGTCAAGGCGAGGGACCGCAGCCCCGGTTGGTTTTTCTTTTTCATTTTCTTGTCTCCTTGTTGTGATGGCGAGCGCTTCAGGCCGGCGTGGCCTGCCGCACGAGCACCGCCAGCAGGTTGCGGGCCGCACCCACGCCCATGTTGACGTAGGCGTCGCCGGTCACGCCGCCGATGTGCGGGCTCAGCACCAGCCGGGTTTCGCCCTGGAAGGGATGGCCCGGCGTCATCGGCTCGACGGCGAAGCTGTCGAGTCCCGCCATCGCCACCTGGCCCGACTGCAGCGCAGCGAGCAGCGCCGGCTCGTCGATCAGGCCGCCGCGCGCGGTGTTCACGACGATGACGCCGCGCTTGCAGCGCGCCAGCGTTTCAGCATTGAGGAGGCCGCGGTTCTCGTCGGTCAGCGGGCAGTGCAGCGAGATCGCGTCGGACTCGGCCCAGAGCGTGTCGAGATCGACGCGCTCTACGTACGGCGGAAGCGAATCGTTGTTCGCGAACGGATCGAAGCCGAGCACGCGCATGCCCAGCGCATCGGCCATGCGCGCAAAGCGCAACCCGATCGCGCCGAGGCCGACGAGGCCGATGGTGCGCCCGCCGAGTTCGAGGCTCTTGTGCGTGGCCTTGTCCCAGTGCCCCGCGTGCATGCGTGCATCGAGCGCGATCACCGACTTGGCGCAGGCGAGCAGCAGCGCCAGCGCTTGTTCGGCGACGGCCGCCGCATTGGCGCCCGCGGCCGCGACCACTTCGATGCCACGCGCATGCGCCGCGGCCTTGTCGATGGTGTCGGTGCCGCTGCCGTGCTTGGAGATCACCTTGAGCGAAGGCGCCGCATCCATCACCGCGGCAGGGATCTTGCCGTAGCGCACGATGATGGCGACGGGATCGTGGGCGCGGCAGAGCGCGACCAGGTCGTCCTCGTTCGGCGTGCGGCCCGCAAAGACGAGTTCGTGGCCGGCGAGCAGTGCACTCGCCTGCGGCGCCAGGTCGGCGCCAGTGATGAGGATGGCGCTCACAGCGTCTCGCCTTCCTTCAGCACGCCGGCCGCGCGCAGTGCGGCGTCGAGCCATTTCGCGCTGGTGTCGCCGCGGCCGATCGCGGCCACGCGCGCGTTCTCGTCGGCCACCTTCTTCCCGGCCAGCGGCAGCAGGGCTTCGATCTTCTCGCGCTCGACCACCACCACGCCGTCGGCATCGCCGATCACGAAGTCGCCGGCCTTCACCGTCACCCCCCCCACCGACACCGGATGGCCGATGCGCCCGCCGATGTTCTTGGTCGGCCCGTTCGGATTGGTGCCGGCCGAGAACACCGGGAAGCCCATCTCCTCGATCTCGAGGCTGTCGCGGCAGGCGCCGTCGATCACCACGCCCGCGATGCCGAGCTTGCGGCAGGCGGTCATCATGATGGTGCCCATGAGCGCCGCGCCCAGGTCGCCCTTGCCGTCTATCACGAGCACGTCGCCGGGCTTGGCCATCGCAATCGCGGCATGGATCATGAGGTTGTCGCCCGGGCGCACCTCGACGGTGAGCGCGCTGCCCGCGAGCTTCATGCTGGGGCGCAGCGCGCGGATGCGGCCATCGAGCGCGCCGCGGCGGCCGGCCACGTCGGCCAGGATCGCGCTCTGGAATTCAGCGGCCTGCGCCACGGTGGATGCGGGCACGCGCTCGAAGTCGCGCAGGATGTCGGGAAGGGGCGATGACATGGGATGCTTTCAGGAATGATTGAAGAGAGAGAAAGAAGAAGGTGTGCTGTTTCAGTCGGCCCGGATGTCGGCGGCCTTGATCACCTTGGCCCACTTGGCGAGGTCGGCCTTCTGCGTCGCGGCGAGCTGCTGCGGCGTGCTGCCGACCAGCGTGACGCCGAGCTTGTCGGCCATCGCGACCAGTTCCGGATCTTTCAGGTGGCGCACGATCTCGGCATGCAGCCGGTCGACGATGGCCGCGGGCGTGCCTGCCGGCGCATAGACCGCCTGCCACTGCGCCACCACGAAGTCGTCGAAGCCGGCCTGGCCCATGGTCTGGACCTCGGGCAGACCCGGCAGGCGTTCGGCCGACGTGACCGCGAGCGCGCGCAGGCGGCCGCTGCGGATGTGCGGCAGCGCCGCGGCCACGGGCGCGAACATGAAGCTCGCATGGCCCGCGAGCACGTCCTGGATCGCCGGCGTGTCGCCCTTGTAGGGCACGTGCGTCATGCGCGTGCCGGTGCGCAGCCGCAGCATTTCGCCCTGCATGTGCAGCACCGTGCCGTTGCCGCCGGATGCGAACGAGATCTCGCCGGGCCGCGCCTTGGCCGCCGCCACCAGCGCAGGCAACGACGTGAACGGCTGGCCCGTGCCGATCACGAGCACGTGCGGGATGGTGCCGATCAGCGAGATCGGCGCGAAGGCCTTCACCGCGTCGTACTGCATCTTCGGCAGCAGGTTCGGCACCACCGCTTGCGGCCCGATCGAGGTGCCCAGCAGCGTGTAGCCGTCGGGCGCGGCGCGCGCCACGAAGGCGGAGCCGATGGTGCCCGTGGCGCCGGCCTTGTTGTCGACCACCACGCTGGTGCCGAGCGAGGCGGCGAGCCGCAGCGCGAGCGCGCGGCCAAGGGTGTCGGTGGTGCCGCCGGGCGGATAGGGCACCACCCAGGTGATGGCTCTTTCGGTGGGCCAGCCGCCGCCTTGTGCGAAGGCGCTGCCCGATGCCACGGCAAGCGCGGCAAGGCCCAGTGCGCCGAAACGGCGCCGGTGCATGCGGATGAGGGTGTCGGTGCGGGTCATGGTGTCTCCCTGGTGTTGGTGGGTGGAAAGTCGAAGCCGTAGAGCGCGGCCGGGTTGTCGACCAGGATGCGGCGCAGTGCCGCGGTCGATCCGGCCCAGCGGGCCAGCTGGTCCATCTGCTGTGCGTCGTCGGGCATCGGTTGGTGGCCGGCCGAGGCCGACGCATGGGGCCAGTCGCTGCCCCAGAGCACGCGCTGGGGCGCGGTCTCGATGTAGCTGCGCGCGAGCGGCGCGAGGTCGTCGTGCGGCGCGGGCCGTTCGCTCACGATGTAGCCGCCCGAGAGCTTGACCCAGGCGCGCCCCGCGCGCAGCAGGCGCACGATCAGTGCGTGCGCGCCGTGGCGTCCTGCCATCGAAGGCGCGATCCGGCCGAAATGATCGAAGACCAGCGGCACCGGCAGTGCTTCGAGTTGCGGCGCAAGCGCTTCGAGCAGCGCGGCAGGCGCGAGCAGTTGCAGGTGCCAGCCCAGCGGCGCGATGCGGCGCGCGAGCGGCGCGAGATCGGCGGCATCGTTCGCAACGCCGAGCGAAAGGTTGAGCCGGATGCCGCGCACGCCCATCGCATGCAGCGCGTGCAATGCCTCGTCGCTGACCGTTTTCTCGTCGACGACCGCCACGCCGCGCGCGGCCGGGCCGAAGGCCGAGAGCGCATCGTGCAGCGCGCGGTTGTCGCAAGCGTAGGTGGAGGGCGTCACGAACACCACGCGCTCGGTGCCGGTGCGCTGCTGCAGCCGGCGGTAGTCGGCTGCCGAGGCGTCGGGCGGCCGCAGCCTTGCCTGCGGCGCGGCCGGATAGCGCGCGTCGTACAGATGCACGTGGCAGTCGCAGGCGCCGGCAGGCACCTCGACGCCCGTGCGTCCGCGGCCGGCCGAGAACGGCGCGGTCGGGCCCTGGTCTTGCGGGAATGCAGCTGCCGGCATGCGGGCCTCAGTCGATCTTGGCGCCCGAGGCCTTGACGATCGCGCCCCAGCGCTCGCCGTCGGTGCGGATCAGTGCGCTGAACTTCTCGGGCGTGCCGGGCATGACCTCGGCGCCCTGGGCCGCGAGCTTCTTCTGCACCTCGGATGTGAGCAGCGCCTTGTTGAAGGCGGCGTTGAGCTTCGCGATCACGTCCTTGGGCATGGCGGCCGGACCGGCCACCCCGAACCACGTGACCGCCTCGAAATCCTTGTAGCCCGACTCGGCCAGGGTCGGCACCTCGGGCAGGTCGCGCGTGCGCTTCAGCGAGGTCACGGCGAGCGCGCGCAGCTGCCCGGTCTTGATCTGCGCGATCAGCGTGGGCACCGATGAAACGTACATCTGGATCTGGCCGCCGACGAGGTCGGTCAGGCCCTGTGCGGCGCCCTTGTACGGAATGTGCGTGAACTGCACGTCGGCGGCCTTCTGGAACTGCACGGCCGCAAGGTGCGCGACCGTGCCGTTGCCCGAACTCGCATAGTTGAGCGCGGTGGGCTTGGCCTTCGCGGCCGCAACCACATCGGCGAGCTTCTTGTAGGGCGAGCTCGACGAGACCACCAGCACCAGCGGCGCCGAGGCGACCAGGCCCACGGCCGCGAGGTCTTTCACGGGGTCGTACGGCAGCTTGGCGTAGAGCGTGGGGTTGATCGCCAGGTTGCTGGTCTGGCCGAGCACCAGCGTGTAGCCGTCGGGCGCGGCCTTGGCCGCGGCATCGACGCCGATGTTGCCGCCCGAGCCGGGCCGGTTGTCGATCACGATCGACCAGCCCTCCGAGGTGGCGACCTTGTTCGCCACCTCGCGCGCGATGATGTCCGTGCCGCCGCCGGGCGGGAAGGGCACCACGAGCCGGATCGGGCGCGAGGGGTAGGCCTGTGCCAGGGCCATGCCCGAAGCGAGGAGCAGGGCAAGGCCGAGGGCCGAGCGGCGATGGAGGGAGCCGGGGCTCGTGTTGTGCATGGGTTTGTCTCCGTTCGATGGTTCGTTTGCGGTCCGCGGACGCTGTGTCCGGGGGCATGCGGCGACTGTAGGAGGGCGTTTCGTTCCGTACAATGGTGGTCCACGCGATGAACCATGGACCACTGTGCGAAACACGTCACCCACAACGAAACGCGTCGCCGCCGTGATCGAGGCGCCGCGCGAGGCCGATACGGAAGCCAATGGCGGCGTTGCCGCCGTGGCGCGCGCACTGCAGTTGCTCGATGCCTTCGGCATGCAGGACGAACACCTGTCGCTGGCCGAGCTAACCCGGCGCAGCGGCATGCACAAGACCACCGCCCTGCGGTTGCTGCGCACCCTCGCGGCGGCCAAGTACGTGGTGCAGCGCGACGACGGCGGCTGGCGCCTCGGCCCTGCGGCGGGCTGGCTCGGTGCGCGCTACCAGGCCAGCTTCGACGCCAACAACGTGGTCGAGCCGATGTTGCTCGCGCTCTCGCAGGCCACCGGCGAGAGCGCCGCCTTCTACGTGCGGGAGGGCGATTCCAGAACCTGCCTGGCACGCGTGGAAGGCCCGCAGCCGATCCGGCACCACGCCCGCATGGGCGCCATGCTGCCGCTGGAGCTGGGCTCACCAGGCCGCGTGATCCTCGCGTTCTCGGGTGCGCCCGGCAGGCTCTACGAGGAGATCCGCAAGAAGGGCTTCCACTACTCGATCGGCGAGCGCGAGAAGAACGTCGCGACCGTCTCGGCGCCGGTGTTCGGGCTGCGCTGGGCGCTGCTCGGCTCGGTCTGCATCTCGGGGCCCGCGGACCGCCTGCCGAAGCCGAAGCTGATCGGCCTCGCGAAGACGATCATGAAGGCCGCCAACGAACTCTCGTACGCGCTGGCCGGCAGGCCGACGGCGCAGACACCGGCGGTGGTGTCGACCTGGCATCCGTAGCCGGGGGCGCGCGCCGGCGTGCGGCTGCGCATCGGCGTGTTGCCGCGCTCAGCCCACGGCGACCGGCATCCCCAGCAGCATCTGCGCCATGCCCTTGCCCATCGGGTCGGGCCGCAGCGAGCTGGGGCCGCCGCCGTCCAGCGCGCCCGTCAGCAGGAAGTTGAAGGCATGGAGGCCCGGCACCTCGTAGCGCGTGACGCTGCCGGTGACGAGATGCGCGAGGTGCGCGCGCACGCGTTCGGGCGTGAGTTCGCGGCGCAGCAGCGCCAGGTCTTCGGGCCGGCGCGCGATCACGGCGATGTTCGAGGTGTCGCCCTTGTCGCCGGAGCGTCCGTGGGCCAGCGTGATGAGCGTCGCGGTGCGCGCACCCGGTGGCGGTGCGGGCGCGGCATCGTCGGAGCCCGCGCTCGGCGCCGCGTCCCCCGCCGGTACGGGCTTGCCGCCGCAAGGAATCTCCACCGTCTCCTCGGCGCCTGCGATCACCACGCGCGGCGCGGGCAACCTGTGCTTCGCCACCAGGCAGGAGAAGAGCCGGAAGCGCGGCTCGACCGCGGCGCGGCCGTTGAGGGTCAGCGCGCTGCCGCTGGTGGTGCCGGGCGCGAACGAGACGCCGGGCGCGCGCGCCTCGCGTGAAAAGATCTCCAGCGCCTCGGCCCGCGCATGGGTCACGGCCACGCGCGCGACCGCCTCGCGCGGTGCGAAGGCGGCGGCATGCGGGCCGTAGCTGTCTTCGGCGCCGAGCACCGTCACCAGCGTCTTGTCGAAATCGCCGAGCGCCTTTTCGTCGAGCAGCGTGCGCACGCGCGCCAGCAGTGCCTCGCCGGTGCGGCGTGCCTTCGGCACCGCATCGATACCGAACACCGACACCTGCGCGGTGCAGCGCCAGCCCTGCTGCCAGGTGGCCGACAGCTTGTAGGTCGGCGGCGGTGCCATGCCGCGCGCACCCGCCACGCGCACCCGGTCGGGGCCCGCGGCAACTGCGGTGACTTGCGTGAAATCGCAGACCACGTCGGGCAGCACGTAGCGCGCTGGATCGCCCACTTCGTAGAGGATCTGTTCGCTGACCGTGGCCGGCGTCACGCAGCCGCCCGTGCCCGGCGGCTTGGCGACGACGAAGCTGCCGTCGGCCTCGCATTCGAGGTAGGGGTAGCCGATGTTCTCCCAGCCGGGCACCTCGGCCCAGTCGGTGAAGATGCCGCCGGTGGCCTGCGCGCCGCACTCGAGGATGTGGCCGGCCAGCGAGCCTGCGGCCAACTGGTCGTAGGCATCGGCGGCCCAACCGAATTCATGCATCAGCACGCCGAGCGTGGTGGCGCTGTCGACGATGCGCCCGGTCACCACGATGTCGGCGCCCCGGTCGAGCGCACGCGCGATCGGCAGCGCGCCCAGGTAGACGTTCGCGCTGTCGATGCCCGCGGGCATCGGCGTGCCCGCATAGAAGTCGAGCGTGCCTTCTTCGGCCAGCGTCGGCAGCAGCGGCAGGCTGTCGTCGCCCTCGATGAAGGCGACACGCGGCGTGCAGCCCAGTTCGCGCGCGAGCGCCTCGATGGCTGCCGCGCAGCCGCGGGGGTTGAGTCCGCCGGCGTTCGCCACCAGTCGGATGCCGCGCTGCATGCATTGCGGCAGGATCTCGCGCAGCGTCACCTCGATGAAGTCGCCGGCGTAGCCGAGCGCGGGGTCGCGCTTGCGTGCCTGCGCAAAGCTCGACAGCGTCATCTCCGCGAGGTAGTCGAACACGAGGTACTGCATGCGCTCGACGCTGGCAAGCTGGCGCGGCCCGAGGATGCTGTCGCCGATGAAGGCGCAGGCGCCGCCGATCTTCACGGTGCGGGGTGTGGATGTCATTGTTCGCAAGCCCTAGTCGAGCGTGATGTCGAGCTGCCGGATCACGTCGCCGTTGACCTTGGCTTCCGCGGCGATGAAGCGCGCCAGCTCCGCCGGCGTGCCGCCCACGGGCTCGGTGCTGATGGCCGCGAGCCGCGCGCGCAGTTCGTCGCCCTTCATCACGGCCGCGATCTCGGCGGCCAGCTTGTCGATGATCGCGCCCGGCGTGCGTGCCGGCGCCAGCACGCCGGCCCAGGCATAGGTCGCCAGCTCGGGATGGCCGAGCTCCTTGAGGCTCGGCACCTCGGGCAGCAGCGGCGAGCGCTCGTGCCCCGTCACCGCCAGCGCCGCGAGCCGGCCCTGGCGGATGTGCGGCCCCATTGCGGAGATCGCGTCGAACATGAAGCCGACCCGCCCGCTGACAAGATCGGTGGTCGCGTCGCTGGTGCCCTTGTAGGGCACGTGCATGGCGCCCTTCATCGCGGTGGCGCGCGCGAAGCGTTCGCCGAGCAGGTGCGCGGCCGAGCCCACGCCGCTGCTCGCAAAGCTCTGCGGCGCACCGGCGTCGCGGCCGGTACGCACCAGGTCGTCGAGCGTGCGGATGCCGGGCCGCGCGGTCACCAGCACCAGCGAGGTCCGCGTCAGCTGCGAGACCGGCACGAGGTCGGTGGGCCGGTAGGGCAGGTTGCGGTAGAGCGACTGGTTGTTGGCGTAGGCGCCGATCGCCACCAGCAGCGTGTAGCCGTCGGGTGCGGCCTTGGCCACGAGCTCGGTGCCCAGGATGCTGTTGGCGCCGGGCTTGTTGTCGATCACGATCGGCTGGCCGAGCCGCGCCGACAGCGCCTTCATCACGTCGCGCGCAATGATGTCGGTGTTGCCGCCGGCCGGGTAGGGCACGACCACGCGGATCGGCCGGCTGGGCCAGGCGTCTTGTGCATTGGCCGCGGCGGCGGCGCCCAGCAGGCCCGCCAGGGCGAGGCTGGCCACGCGCAGCACGGCGCGTGCCCGGGGAGCGAATGTCGGCATGTCTCTTTGTCTCCGTGTCATGTGCGTGAGGTGCGCATCGATTATGGAAATCGCGTGTGCCCGCGGCCAGTCCTATCATGGGGTTTTGCGATAACCGTTTGGAATCGGACCATGCAGCTCAAGGACCTCCAATGGTTCAGGATCGCCGCCGACCTCGGCAACCTGCACAGCGCCGCCGACGCGCTTGGGGTGACGCAGCCCGCGCTCTCCAAGGCGATCCAACGGCTCGAGACCTCGCTCGGCGTGCGGCTGTTCGAGCGCACGCCGCGCGGCATGGCGCTCACGGCCATCGGCCATGCGCTGTATGCGCGCAACCTGCAGCTCGGCCAGCTGGTCGACGACATCCACAACGAGGTGCAGGACCTCAAGACCGGCCAATCGGGCGAGCTTCGCGTCGGCACCGTGCCGGCGATCGTCGAATCGGTCATGACGCCCGTGTTCGCGTCGTTCCTCGCATCGGCGCGCGACGTCCGCTTCCAGGCCCATGTGCAGCTCAGCGGCGTGCTGATGCATCAGCTCGAGACCGGCCTGCTCGACTTCGCGGTGGCCGCGATGCAGCCCGACACCCCGGCCGCGCTGTCGTGCGTGCTGCTCGGCGAGCAGCAGTCGTTCGTGGTCGCGCGCAAGAACCATCCGCTGCTGCGCCGGCCGTTCACGCTGCACGACATGGCGGCACAGCCCTGGGTGCTGCCGCCGCCCAACATCGCACTGCGCGCCTGGGTCGCGTCGATGTTCGACGAAGCCGGCATCGCCATGCCGGCTGCGTTCCTCCAGGCCGACGCATCGCCGGCTGTCTTCGCGCCGCTGGTGCGCGCGAGCAACCTGCTGACGGTCATGACGGCCGACTCGCTGGGCGCGAGCACCGGAACGGGCCTGAGCGCCCTGCCTGCGCCCGCGCCGGTGTGGACGCTGCAGATCGGGCTGTTCTGGCGGCGCAATGCCTACTTCTCGTCGCTGATGCGGGACTTTCGCGACAAGGTGGTCGAGGTCTTCAGCGCGCGCGATGCGCAGCTGCATCGGCGGCCGGCGCGCTGAGAGCGAAATTCGTGCGGCCATGGCGCAGCACCGCGAGCGCCTGGTAGCGCGTGGTGACACGCAGCTTGACGTAGATGTTGCGCAGGTGCCATTTCACCGTTTCGCCCGACATGCCCAGCGCGCGAGCAATCTCCTTGTTGGGCAAGGCCAGCGCCAGCTGCTGCATCACCTGCAGTTCGCGCGCGCTGAGCCCCTCGGGCGCCGCCGGCGCAAGATCGAGCTCGGGCCTGCCGAGCGCGGCGCCCGCCAGCGGGCCTTGCCCGGCCGCCGCGCGCATCCGGTCGGCATGGAACGAAAGCAAGCTGTCTTCCCTGGCCAGCGAAAGTGCGCCTTCGAGCAGGTCGCACACCGCTGGATGCGCATCGAGCACGCTGCGCACCAGGCCGAGCCGCTGGGCCAGCCGAAGCCCCTGCAGCGCGCTCTCGGAGGCTGCGGCGCCTTCGCCGAGCGCCTGCGCAACCGCCGCGCGCTGGAACCACAGCGCGGCCACGCGGCGCTGGCGACCGCGCGCCTCGCACAGGGCAAGCAGCGCATCGATCCGTGCGCGTGCGGTCTCGAAGCGGCCCGCGTAGAGGTGCGCGAGGATCTCCGCGCGCCGGGCGACGATGGCGATCTCGCCCAGTGCCGTGCTGTCGCTGCGTTCGTGACGCGCGTGGAGCTGCGCAATCTCGTTCCAGTTCGCATGCGCCTGGGCGGTTTCGTGCCGCGCCAGCTGCAGGCGCATGCGTTCGAGCAGGGCATAGCAGAGCAGCCGGTCGAGCCGCCGCGAACGTGCATACGTGCGCAAGCCTTCGGCAACCCGCAACGCGGCGTCGATCCGGCCGAGCACGGCATGGGAACGGCAGATGCCGAGCATGATGCGCAGCAGCGGATCGGGCAGGGAGTGGGCGATCAATTCCGGCAGCCGGGGCTCGAGCGCCAGCACGCCCGCGAGGTCGTTGATCTCGTAGAGCGTCTCGCCCAGCAGGCCGATGGCGAGTACCTTCGGGTCGAGGAATGCGCGGCCGCCGGGCTCTGCCTCTCGCAGCACCTCGCGATAGACATGCTCGGCCTTGCTCATGTGGCCCTCGAGCGCAAGGCTCAGGCCTTCTAGGCAGCGGCCGCTGAGTGTGCCGAACAGCGTACCGTGCGGTGCCTCGCGATGGCCGGCCGAGCGTTGCAGGCGGCGGGCGTCCGCGTACTGGTTGCGGTAGATGCGAATCCACGACCGGACGTTGCGCTCTCCCGCGAGCGTGATCGGGTCGGTGCGCATGTCCTTGGTGTGCCGCGGCGCGCCGCGCAGCGCCAACTGCGCAGCATCGATGTCGTCCCGGAACATGGCAAGCCATCCCCGCAGGACGCACATGCGCCGCCGGGTGGTCGAATCGGACGCTTCGACGTCGCCCTCGAGCGCGGCGAGCATGGCTTCGCAGTCGTCGAAGCGCTGTTCGGTCAGCGCGAGCAGCGCCACCCATAGCCGCAGCTGCAGCCGGTGACGGACCGCCGAGGCAGGCACGAGGCGGACCAGCTCGGCCAGCGCATCGTGCCGGCCCGACTGGAAGAGTGCGCCGGCCCAGGTCTCGACGAGGTCCGCGGCGCGCGCCAGGTCGCGGCCTGCCACGGCCTGGCGGACGGCGTCCGCATGACGCCCGTGCGCGGTGAAGTACAGGCTCGCGAGGCCGTGCCAATGGCGGCGCTTCGCGGCCTTGAGGCGTGCGAACCGGCGCTGGAGCACCGCGGCCATCATGGGGTGGAAGGTCCACCAGCCCTCGGTCGGTGCCGCATCGACGAAGCCCGTTCGCACGAGGCGATGGACGAAGTCGTGGGCTTCGGGCATGGACATCGCACCGGCCGCGGCAACCAGGCCCGCATCGAAGACCGGCATGGCCGCCAGCACTTCCACGGTCCTGCGTCGGGGCGCGCTCCAGTGCGAAAAAACCTCCGTTTCGAGACAGTGCGCGGCCATCGCCGGCACGGGCTCGGTGGCCTTGCCGGAGCGGGCACCGCGCTGCAGTGCCTCGCAGCTTGCCACCAGGCCCAGCGTCCAGCCGCGGCTGGCCTGCTGCAGCGCCGGGGCTTCGGCGGCCTCGCCCAGCCGTGACTGCACCAGCGCGTGGGCCTCGTCGTCGGACCAGCGCATCTCGGCAGCGCCGAGCTCGAGCAGCTGGCCATGCATGCGCAATCGCTCCAGAGGCAGCGCGAGCGCCTCGCGCGAGGCAAAGACGCACTGCAGCGTGGGCGGGGCGTAGTCGAGCAGCGGCTGCAGCGCGAGCAGCACCGAGGCGTCCTCGACACGGTCGAGGTGATCGATGAGCAGCACCACGGGCTTCGGCGATGCGGCGGCATGGCGCACCGCCCTCACTGCGAGGTCCATCGATTCAGCGAACGCGTCCGCGTTGCGCTCGCGCCGCCGTGGCGGTGCCGGCCAGCCCGGAAATTGCGCGGCACACCGCGCGGCGAGTTCAGCCGCGAGGCCCCGGCCGCCCGCGGCATCGACCCAGACGACCGTGCGTTGCGTGCGCAGCTGCCGCGCCCAGGCCGCGAGCAGCGCCGTCTTGCCGCTGCCCGCGGGTGCGGCGAGCACCACGCAGCGCTTGTCCTGCGCGCGCCGCAGCGCTTCGAGAAGGCGTGGCCGCGCGAGATGGGTGTCGGCGTCGGGGTGGATGGCGTTCGGCAAGGTCAGGAGATTGTACGAATTCGGTGCTTACCCCACCCCCCGAAAAGGGGGGGTCGAGCCGAGGCGGCCGGCGCAACAATCGGCGCACAAGCACCACGCAACTGCAGGAGACATCGATTGAACCACCCACTCATCACGCGGCGCGGCGCCAACGCGATCGCGCTGGCCTGGCTGGCCGGCGCCGCGTTGCCTTCGCACGCCGCCGCGTACCCGGACCGCCCGGTCAAGATCGTCCTGGGCTTTGCGCCCGGCGGCGCGACCGATGGACTCGCGCGTGTGCTGGCGCGCAAGCTCGGCGAGCGCATGGGCCAGCAGTTCGTCGTCGACAACAAGCCGGGCGCAGCCACCCGCATCGGCATGGAGTTCATGCAGAAAGCGCAGGCCGATGGCTACACGCTCGGCCTGGCCACGGCCGTGACGACTACGTTTCCGCTGATGTTCGACAACATGGGCTTCGCACCCGGCAAGGACTTCGTCGCGATCAGCATGCTGGGCCGCGCGCCCACCTTCCTCATGGTGCGCCATGACTTGCCGGCCAAGGACTATGCCGGGTTCGTGGCCCTCGGCAAGAAGACCGGCCAGCTCACGCTGGGCCACCCGGGGAACGGAAGCAATCCGCACATTGCCGGCCTGGCGCTCGCGCGCGCCGCGGGCATGCCGGTCGTGCCCGTCCCGTACAAGGGTACGCAGCCCACGGCCACGGCTGTGGGTGCCGGCGAGGTCGATTTCGCGATGATGGAGTACGCCGTGGCGCGGCCGATGCTGGAAGCGGGCAAGGTGCGCCTGCTGGCGGTGACGGAGCCGGCGCGATCGCGCATCCGCCCCGAGGTGCCGACCGGCCGCGAGGCCGGCATCACCCAGGACATCGAAGGCCTGACCCCATGGTTCATGCTGCTCGCGCCTGTGGGTACGCCGCCGGCAGTGGTGGATGCACTCAACCGTGAAGTGCGCGAGGCGCTCGCGGACAAGGAGGTGCGCGAGCAACTGGCCAACCTCGGGGTGGAGCCCGAATCGAGCACGCCCGGCGAGGCCTCGGCGTACTTCACGGCGCAGCGCCAGCGCATCGCGCGGCTGGCCGCCGAACTCCAGCTCTCGCTGAAGTCTTGAAAAGAACTGCAGTGACCGAACCGATCTTCCAGGCGGCATCGCTGTGCGTGCACGGCGACGTCGCCGAATTCGTCCACACCCGGCCCGAGGCGCGCAACCCGCTGGGTCAGGCGCTTCGCGAGGACTATGTCCGGTTGCTCGACTGGATGGGTAGCGGTGGCAGGGCGGTTCGCGCGCTGGTGCTGCGCGGCGCGGGCGGCAGCTTCAGCGCCGGCGGCGATGTGCGCGAGATGGCGGCGCGGCTGCAGGACCCGCAACAGCACACGCCCGCGCAGACCGAGGCGCGCATCGAGACGGCCAACCGCTGGCTGCAGCAATTGCTCGGGCTCGATGCCGTTGTCATCGCGGCCGTCGACGGCCCGGCGTTCGGCGGTGGCTTCAGCCTTGCGCTGCATGCGGACCTGGTGCTTGCCACGCCGCGGGCGCGTTTCTGCATGTCGTTCGCGCGCGTGGGCGCGGTGCCCGATTTCGGCGCGCACTGGCTGCTGCCGCGGGTGGTCGGCCTGGGCGTGGCGCGCGATCTGCTGCTCACAGCGCGTTCCATCGATGCCACCGAAGCCAGGCGCCTGGGCATCGTGCACGCGGTCCATCCGGTCGAGCAGTTGCCGGAAAGCGCCCTGGCAGCGGCACGGCAGCTGGCCCGCGGCCCGCGCGACGTGTTCGCCGCGACCAAGCAGATGCTGCAGCGCAGCCACGACCACGGCTACCTTGCGCTCGGCGGCATGGAGGCGCATGCCCAGGGCCTTGCCATGGCTGCACCCGACCACCACGAGGCGGCCCGCCGCTTTCGCGACAGGCAGCCGCTGGCCTATGACTGGGACCGCGACGCCGCCACACCCGCCACCGGCAAAGACGACCACATGGAAATCCATCAACGTGACTGAAGCCCCTGTTCCTCCCGATTCATCGTCGCACCGGCCCGCGCGGGGCGGGCCGCTGGCCGGCCTTCGGGTCATCGACATCGCCACCATCGTGGCCGCACCGACGGCCGCTGCATTGCTCAGCGACTATGGCGCCGACGTCCTCAAAGTCGAACTGCCGGGCGCGGGCGACGGGCTGCGCACCTTCGCGCCGTTCAAGGACGGCAGGTCGCTGTGGTGGAAGGTGCTCAACCGCGACAAGCAGCTGGTCTCGCTGGACCTGCGCAAACCCGAGGGCAGGGCACTGTTCCTGCGCCTGGTCGAGGAGGCCGACGTGCTGGTGGAGAACTTCCGGCCCGGCACGCTTGCAGGCTGGGGCCTGGACGCGCAGACGCTGCGCAAGGCGCAGCCGCGGCTCGTCATCCTGCGCGCCACGGCCTTCGGGCAGGACGGCCCGTACAAGGACAAGCCGGGTTTCGCGCGCATCTTCGAAGCCATGGGCGGCATGGCCTACATCAGCGGCCAGCCCGATGGCGAGCCGATGCATGTCGGCTATCCCATCGGTGATTCGATCGGCGGCCTGTTCGGCGCGCTCGGCGTCATGTGCTCGCTGTGGAAACTCGCGCGCGACCCGCATGCCGAGGGCGAAGACATCGACCTGTCAATGACCGAAGGCGTGCTCAAGTTGCTCGACTTCCTGACGCTCAAGCAGGACCTGCTCGGCACGACGCACGAACGATCGGGCAACGTGAGCCAGTACGCGGCGCCCACCGGCGTGTACCGAACGCGCGACGCACATTGGGTGTCGCTCTCTGGCAGCACCAACGCGCTGTACGCGGCGAACTGCCGGGCCATCGGCCGGCCCGAGCTGATCGAGGCGCCGCGCTTTCGCCACAATGTCGACCGCTGCGAGCATGCGGGGGAGATCAACGGCATCTTCCGCGACTGGTTCGCAGCGCACGACCTGGCGCATGTGCTTGCGCGCTTCGAGGAAAGCGGCGGCACCATTGCGCCGGTCTATTCGTCGCGGCAGATCGTGGACGACGAACAGGTGAAGGCACGCGGTTTCCTGCAGCCGGTCGACGACGAAGACTTCGGCCGCGTGCGGATCCCGGGCGTGGTGCCGCGCTTCAGCAACCATCCATGCACCATCCTGCAGACCGCGCGCGGCATCGGTGCGGACAACGAGGCGGTGTTCAAGCGGCGGCTCGGGCTCAGCGACGCGCAGCTCGAGCGCCTCGCCGAACTGAAGGTGATCTGATGGAAGGCATCCACAGCCGCCACGACGGCGAGGTGCTCGTGCTGGAGATCGACCGCACCGCCAAGCGCAACGCGATCGACCTGGCGATGTTCGGCGCATTGGCCGATGCCCTGTGCGCCGCGCAGGACCAGGCCGAGACGCGCGCCGTGCTCCTGTGTGGCGCTGGCGAAGGCTTCACGGCCGGCCACGACCTGCAGGCCTTCGCGCAATGGCCGCAAGCGGCGCACGGTCCCGTCCCCCGGTTCCTCCATGCGCTCGCCGGGTTGCGCAAGCCCCTGGTGATCGCGGTGCACGGCTGGGCGGTCGGCATCGGTGCGACCGCGCTGCTGCATGCCGACTGGGTGCTGGCCGACCCCGACGCGGTGCTGCGGTTTCCGTTCGTGGACCTCGGCATCGCGCCCGAAGCTGGCGCGAGCCTGCTGCTTGCGCCAGCCGTGGGAACGCTGCGCGCGCGGCAGTTGCTGCTCGGCGGAGGCGCGATCACTGCGCGCGAGGCCTGCGATTGGGGCCTGGTCACCGAGCTGGCTGCGCGCGTCGAACTCCGCGGCGCCGCCCTGGCCCGCGCGCGCGACCTCGCGGCCAAGCCGCAAGGCATGGTCCGGCGCATCAAGGAGTGGCTCGCGCCGGCGGATGCGCTGCATGCGCGGATCGACGAGGAGATCGAAGCCATCAACCAGGCCGTGCGCGAACGCCGGCTGCCAGCAGCCACGCCAGAACCATGAAGCAGGCCCACATCGTCTACTGCCATCCCGAGCCGAAATCGTTCGTCCATGCAATGAGCCGCACTGCGCGCGATGCGCTGGAGCGCACCGGCTGGGCCGTGAGCCAATCGGACCTCTATGCGAAGGGCTTCAATCCCGTGGCCGGGGCCGGCGACTTCGAAAGCCGCAGCGATCCCTCGCACCTGGTGTACTCGCTCGAGCAGCGCCATGCGCGCGCGCAGGGCACGCTGGCCCCCGACATCCTGGAAGAGCTCGAGCCCGTGCTGGCCGCCGATTTGCTCGTGCTCGCGTTTCCCGTGTTCTGGTTCTCGGCGCCCGCGATGCTCAAGGGATGGTTCGACCGTGTGCTGTTATCGGGCACCTTCTATGGCGGCCGGCGCGTGTACGACCGGGCCGGCATGGTGGGCCGGCGCGCGATGGTGCTGACCTCGCTCGGTGGCAGGGCGCACATGTTCGGCCCCGACGCGCTCCATGGCGCGCTGCCGATGGGCATGCTGCGGCATCTGATGCAGGGAACGCTGGGGTATGTCGGCTATTCGGTGCTCGAGCCCTTCATTGCCTACCACGTGCCCTACGTGAGCGACGAGGCGCGGCGCGAGATGCTTTCGTCGCTCGATGCGGTCGTGGCCAACATGGACGATCGGCCCTTGCTGCCGATGCCGTCGCTGGAGCGTTTCGACGAGCAGTTCCGCCCGATGGACGGGGGAGCGACGGCGGGGGCGTAGCGGGCGGCCCAGGACCTCAACGGGGTCGTGGACTGCCCGCAAGCGCACGCAGCTCGACGCCCTGTGCCTTGCGGTCCCAGGTGGAGAGCGTCACGCCGCGCTCGCGCAGTGCGGCCTTGCGGACCTTGTTCGTGGGCGTGCGCGGCAGGTCGTCCAGGGTGTCGATGTAGCGTGGCACCATGAAGTGAGGCAGGCTGCGTGCGAGGTGCGCGAGCAACGCCAGGGCGTCGAAGCTGCCGGCTGCGGGCACGACGACCAGCAGCACGTCGTCGTCGCTTTCGAACTCGGAAGGCACGCCCACCGCGGCGCATTCCTGCACCGAAGGGTGCTGCAGCGCGGCCACCTCGATCTCGTACGAAGAGATGTTCTCGGCGCGGCGGCGGATGCGATCGCCCAGGCGATCGACGAAGTGATAGCAGCCGTCCTCGTCCCGCCATGCGAGGTCGCCGGTGTGGAACCACAGGTTGCGCCACGCCTTCTGCGTGGCTTCGGGCATGCCGAAGTAGCCCTGCATCAGCGTCCACGGGCGGCGGCCGCGAACCACGATCTCGCCGGTGCTTCCAGCGGGCACCGGCAGGTCGGTGTCGGGGTCGACCAGCTGGAGTTCGTACTCGTCGGAGACGAGCCGGCCGCAGCCGGGGCGCAGCGGCTCGTCGAGCGAGTTCCACAGAGGAATGTTGACCTCGGTCATGCCCCAGACCTCGAGGCCGCGCACCCCGAAGCGGCGTTCGAAATCGGCCGCGATGTGCTGCGGAAACGGCGACGTGGCGAGCCGCTGCAGCGGGTTGCGGGCGTCGTCCGGGCGCTCTGGTATGGCATGGATCATCTCGAGCATCGGGCCGTGTCCGATGGACACCGTGGCGCCGCAGGCGCGTATGCGGGGCAGCCAGTCGCTGGCGCTGAAGACGCGATCCATGCAGACCCGGGCGCCGGCGATGAGCGCTGCATAGACGGCCACGTAGCGCGGCGACATGTGGAACAGCGGATGGAAGATGTAATAGGCGTCGTGAGGCCCGAGCTTGAGCTGCCGCGCGCTTTCCAGCGACACCAAGTAGGTCTGGGCATGCGGCAGCATCACGCCTTTCGCGGGCCCCGAGGTGCCGGAGGTGAAGATGATCGAGGCCAGGTCTTGCGGTTGGGCGCCGGGTGCTTGCCAGCCGGCCGGGGGTTCGTCCGGCAACGGCAGCGGCGCAGATCGCAGGCGCGCGAAGCGCACGTGCTCCGGTGGCGCTGCGGGTTCGCTCTCGTCGTCGAAATGAAGCGCGTTTTCGAGTAGCGGAAGCTGCGCCTCGCACTCGGACAGCGCGGCGAGATGGCGCCGCGCCACCAGCATCAGGCGCGCCTGCGCGGTGTTGATCGCGTGTTCCAGCGGCCGGCCGCGGTAGGCGGTGTTGATGGTGACGTCGACCGCGCCGAGCAGGTTCAGCGCAAACCAGCAGCGCAGGGTGGTGAGGCAGTTGCCACCCATCACCACCACCCGGTCGCCCGGCGCGACGCCCTGCCGCTGCAGCGCCTCGGCCAGTGCCTGCACCTGCAGCTGCAGCGTGCGAAAACCGACGGGCTCGCCGCCGGCCATGCCGATGAAGGGCGCGTCGCCCGATCGTGCGACGCGCTGCGCCAGCGCATCGCCCAGGGTCCATCGTTCGAAGGGCAGGTCGAGCATCAGTCCTCTCGCGGGCAGTGGAGATCAGCGGTGTTTGTACACCGGCTTTCGCTTGGCGGCGAAGGCCGCGGCGCCTTCCTTATGGTCTTCCAGCGCGAAGGTGGTGTGGGCGAGCCGGCGCTCGAAGCGCACCCCTTCGGCCAGCGGCACCTCGAAGGAGCGGTTGACCGCCTCCTTGGTCATGTAGATGATCGGCCGCGACAGTTCTGCGATCTGGGTGGCCACGCGCAGCGCTTCGGGCAGCAGCTCCGCCGATGCGACGATGCGGCTCACGAGGCCGCAGCGCTCGGCTTCGGCCGCGTCCATCATCCGGCCCGTGAGGCACATCTCCATCGCTTTCGACTTGCCGATGGAACGCGACAGGCGCTGCGTGCCGCCGGCGCCGGGCATCACGCCGACCTTGACTTCGGGCTGTCCGAAGCGGGCGTTCTCCGAGCACAGGATGAAGTCGCACATCATGGCCAGCTCGCAGCCGCCGCCGAGTGCGAGCCCGTTGACCGCCGCGATGATGGGCTTGCGGCAGCGCGTGGCTTCTTCCCAGTTGCGGGTGATGAAGTCTTCGAGCAGCGCGTCGGCGTAGCCCTTGTCGGCCATTTCCTTGATGTCGGCACCCGCCGCAAAGGCGCGGCCGCTGCCCGTGAGCACCATGCAGCCGATCGCATCGTCGGCCTCGCAGTCGCGGATGTGGGCGGTGAGCTCGTCCATCAGCTGCGTGCTCAGCGCATTCAGCGCCTCGGGGCGGTCCAGGGTGATCAGGCCCACCGGCCCTTGCTTCTCCAGCAGAACGATCGGCTTCGCCATGCTCAGGCCTCCCGTGTTTCCAGCGCGACGAAGCGCAGCACATGCTCGCCCACCAGCACCACTTCGTCGTTCTGGTTGGTGACCTTCAGTGCGGCGTAGGCGCGGTCGCGCTCGACATCGATGCGCGCGATCTCGTAATTGATGCGGATGGTGTCGCCGAAGAAAACCGGCGCGACGAAGCGCAGGCGGTCGTAGCCTGCGGAGACGCCGTCGACGCGGTATTTGAGACCGAACATGGCGGCCGCCGCCGAGGTGAAGCCCACGACCAGCGCGCCCTGCGCGATGCGGGTGCCGAAGCGCGATCCCTTCATGTAGCGCTCGTTGATGTGGTTGGGCGAGAAGTCGCCGCAGATGCCCGCGAAGAGATAGACGTCCGATTCCGAGATCGTCTTCTCGATGGCGATCTTGTCGCCGATCTTGATGTCGCGGATGGTGGCGCGGGGGCCGGTGTCGAAGTCGACGAACATGGTTGTCTCCGTTGTGGTGGTAAGTGGGTGTGGTGTCTCGACGCCGGGGCTGCGTCAGGCAATGACCTGCTCGCGGCGCAGCCGCTCGATGTCGGCGGCGGTGTAGCCCAGCTCCGAGAGCACTTCGTCGTTGTGCTGGCCGGGCAGCGGTGCCGCGCGGGCCGCTAGCTGCGGGGCGGCCGACATGTGCAGTGGATTGCCCACGGTGCGTACGCGGCCGTGCACCGGATGATCGAACTCGATCAGCATGCCGTTGGCGCCGATCTGCTCCTGGGCGATCGCCTCGCTGAGCTCGAGCACTGGCGCGCAGAGCACGTCTTCGCGGTCGAGCCGCTGCAGGCACTCGGCCGTGGTGTACCTCGCGAAGGCCGGCGCGAGGATCGCGAAGATCTCGCTGCGCTTCGGTCCCCAGGATGCCTTGTCGGCGTACTCCGGGCGGGCCGACAGGTCTTCGATCTCGAGTGCGCGGCACAGGTCGGCCAGCGGGTTCGGCCTGAACACGCCGACCAGCGTGACCGCCCCGTCTCGGGTCGGGAAGATGCCGATCAGGTTCTGCGTGACCCAGTTGACGGGCTTGTCGCGCAGCAGCTGCTGCGTCACTTCCTGCTGCTGCATCGTGAGCAGCACGTCGAGCAGGCACACGTCGATGCGCTGCCCGAGCCCCGTGCGCTCGCGCTGGTAGAGCGCCATCAGGATGCCCTGCGCGAGGATCATGCCGGAGGTGAAGTCACCCAGCGCCGTCGGAAAGAGCTGCGGCACGCCTTGCGCATCCGGGTTGCGCGAGGCGATGCCCGAGAGCGATTGCGCAAGGAAGTCCTGGCCGCCCTTGTGCGCCAGCGGCCCAGCCGGACCGAAGCCCGAGCCGGCGGCATAGATCAGCCGCGGATGCCGCGCATGCAGTGCGTCGAAGCCCAGCCCCAGGCGCTCCGCGACGCCGGGGCGGAAGTTGTGCACCAGCACGTCGGCGCGCTCGAGCAGCTGGTGCACGATCTGGCGGCCGGCCTCCGACCCCATGTCCATCATCATCCCGCGCTTGTTGCGGTTGAGGGCCAGGAAGTAGGCGCTCTGGCCGTCCGGTTCGGTGATGTAGGGGTCGGTCGTGCGCGAGATGTCGCCATCGCCGGGCCGCTCGATCTTCACGATCTCCGCGCCGAAGTCGCCGAGCACCTGCGTCGCGCAGGGCCCGAACTGGACCTGGGTCAGATCGACGATGCGCACCCCATGCAGGGGAAGGGTCTTGTCAGCCGTCATCATGCAAAGCCTTGCTCGGTCTCGGGGGTCACTTCGGGTCGAGGTTCTTGAACTTGCCGTCGCGCACCGTGACGTAGAACAGCGTTTCCTTGGTCCAGCTGTCATGGTCGGTGGGCGAGAACCGGATCGGCGCGGCCGCGTAGCCCTTGATGGGGCCCATGGACTCGACCTTGTCGCGCAGGCTCGGGCCGTCGGTGGCGCCGGCCTTGAGTGCCTGCACCACGGTGGCCATGGCGTTGGCACCCAGCAGCGCGCCGAAGCCGGCCACGCCGCCCTTGTTCTTGAGCAGGTCGAACAGATCGACGAGCGGTCCCGCCTCGTCGGGGTTCACCAGCGCGGGCGCGATCAGGTTCTCGGCCGCCTTGCCGCCGTTCTTGATGATCTGCTTCTGCACGATGCCCGCCATGCCATAGACCGGCACGTTCAGCCCCACTTCCTGCAGCTTGCGCAGCAGCGCGCCGGCCGAGCCGGTGCTGGAGGTGGCGAGGAACACCGCGTCGGGCTTGGCATTGCGGATGCGCATGGCATGTGCGGTGAGGTCGGTCGCGGCCTTGGGGGCGGAGGTGTGCTCCACCACTTCGACCTGGCCGTTCTTCTTGGCCACCTTTTCCATCATCGCGGACGCCTGCTGGCCGTAGGCGTCTTCCTCGGAAAAGATGGCCAGGCGCTTGCGCTTGTCGGCCACGATGCGGTCGAAGCTGGCCGGCAGGTCGGTGTCGATCGGCACGGACATGCGGAACATCCACTTGGAAAACGCCTCCTTCGGATCGGTCACCGATTGCGTGCCGACCATCGGGAACACCGGCACCTTGGACCGCATCGCGAGGTCGGCGAAGGCCAGCGTTTCCGATCCGGTGGTGGCCCCGATGATCGCGATCACCTTGTCGTCCAGGATCACCTGGTTGGCCAGGCGCGCCGCCTCCGTCGGGTTGGTCTTGGTGTCTTTCACGATCAGCTCGATCGGGCGGCCGTTGATGCCGCCCGCGGCGTTGGCGCGCTCGGTGACCGCCTCGATGGCGGCGCGTTCGTCCGCTCCGTAGGCCGCCGCCGGGCCGGACAGCGCGAGCAGCAGCCCGACGCGGAAGGGCTCGCCCTTGGCGGCCTGCGCGGCGGCATGGAGGGGAAGGCCGGTGATGCCGAGCGCGAGCGCGGCGGCCAGTGTGAGTCGTCTGCCGGTACGGTGGTCCATGTGTCGTCTCCTGTGGTTGTCAATGCGAAAGCGCAGCGGCTTCCTTGCGCTGCAGATAGAGCCCGGCAATGCGCTCGCGGTCGGCGAGCGCGGCGCGCGGGCCGCTGTGAACGACCTTGCCGCCCACCAGAACGATGAAGCGGTCGGCCACGGCCTCGACCAGGTACTGGTTCTGCTCGACCAGCAGGATGGGCAGGCCCCGGGCCCGCAGGTCCAGGAGCACCTTCGCGAGCTCGTCGACGATGATCGGCGCCAGGCCCTGTGTGGGCTCGTCGAGAAGCAGCACGCGCGGGCTGCAGGCCATGCACTTGGCGACCGCCAGCATCTGCTGCTGGCCCCCGCTGAGCGCACCGGCCGCATCGTTCCAGCGCGTGCGCAGGAAAGGGAACAATGCGAGCGCGTCTTCGAGCGCCTGCTCGCGCTTGCGCCGGTCGGTCAGCAAGGCGCCCAGGCGCAGGTTGTCGGCGACCGTGAGCGAGGGAAACAACCCGCGGTTGTCGGGCACCGTGGTCAGGCCCATGCCGACGCGCTTCCAGCCCGGCATGGCATCGATGCGCTGGCCGTCGAGCGTGATGGCGCCGCTGCCGGACACCGTGCCATTGAGCGCACCGATCAGGCTGGTCTTGCCCGCGCCGTTGGGGCCGATCAGCGCCACCAGTTCGCCTGGCGCCACCCGCAGGTCCACCGGGTAGCACGCGGTGAGGTTGCCGTAGCGCGCGGCCACGCCCTCGACCTGCAGGCCGCGCAAAGGGGGAAAGGTCGGTTCAGGCTGCGACACGTTGGCCTCCAAGGTATGCGGTGACCACTTCGGGATCGTTGACCACCTGCTGCGGCGGGCCGGAGGCAACCACTTCGCCGCGCACCAGCGCGAGCATGTGGTCGCTCAGTTCGGCGACGAAGCCGACGTTGTGCTCCACCAGCAGCACGCCGACGTTGCGTGCGGCCGCATCGCGGATGGCCCGCGCGAGCAACGAGCGGTCGTGCTCGTCGACCCCCGCGGCGGGTTCGTCCAGCAGCAGGTACTGCGGCTCGCTGGCCAGCGCCCGCGCCACTTCGAGCAGCCGCAGCCGCCCGAGCGACAGCGCCCCCGAGCGCTGCAGCGGGTCGGCAGTGAGTTCGAACTGCGCGATCAGTGCCCGCGCCTGTTCGCGAAGGCGTGCGTCATGGCCGCGCCGTGCGCCGGTCGAGATGAAGCTGCCCGCCAGCGTCGGCTTGTTGCGCGAATAGAAGCCCAGCATCACCGCGTCGAGCACGCTCGCGTCCAGGTCCAGGCGCGGGGTCTGGAAGGTGCGCGAGATGCCCAGCTGGATGCGGCGGTCCATCGGCAGCTGAGAGATGTCGGTGCCGTCGAGTTCGACCGAGCCCTGCTGCGGCCGCGCCACGCCGGTCAGGCAGTTGAAGAGCGTCGTCTTCCCCGCGCCGTTGGGGCCGACGAGTCCGGTGATGCGGCCCCGCTGAACCTGGACGCTGACGTTGGTCAGCACCTTGAGGCCGCCGAAGGCGATGCTCGTGTTGCGTGCATCCAGGCTCATGGCAGCACCCCCGCCGAAGGTGGTGTGCGCGCCGCGGCATCGCTGCGCCCATGGCTCTGCGCGGCGGTACCGCCCGTGCCGGCCGATGCCGGGCGGCTGCGCAGCCAGGCGAGGGGACGCAGGCTCAGCAGCCCGTCGGGCGAGAACAGCAGCACCAGGATCAGCAGCGAGCCGAAGAACATGCCCTGGCTCTCGGTGCCGGGCAGCAGGTCGCTCGCCAGGGTGAAGAAGATGGCGCCGACGATCGGGCCGAGCACCGACTTTCGCCCGCCCACCACCACCATGAACAGCACGTTGGCCGACATCGCGATCGACAGCGAATCGGGCGCCACATAGCCCAGCGTGTGCGCGTAGAACCAGCCGCCGAGACCGGCCACGCCTGCGGTGATCGAGAACATCATGGCCAGGTCGAAGGGCACGCTGACCCCCATCGACTGGGCCAGCAGATGGTCGGTGCGGATGGCGTTGAGCGCCCGGCCGCGCAGGCTCGACGTGAAGTTGACATAGCCGATCACCAGCAGCAGCACCAGCGCCCACACCGCGAAATGCGAGCCGATGCGCGAGTTGCCGATGAAGGGCAATGTCGGTATTCCGTTGATGCCGATGAAGCTGCCGGTGAAGTCGCCGCCGCGCTGCAGCCCGACTTCGACCACCGTTCCGATCGACAGCGTCACCAGCGCCAGCGACAGTTCGGGCAGGCGCAGGATGGGCTTGGAGATGAGAAAGGCCACCACCGCCGGCAGCACCACCGCCGGCACGAGCGACACCATTGGCGCGAGGCCGTAGCGCGTGCTCAGGATGGCCGTGGTGTAGCCGCCGATGGCCGCGAACGCGCCCTGGGCGAGCGAGACCGTGCCGCCTTGCCCGTAGAGCATGCCCAGCGGCAGCGCCAGCAGCGCGTAGATGCCGATGGTGGTGGAGGTGCTGTAGACCGAGCCGCGGAACTGGCCGAGCGCGGTGGCGATGGCGAAGCCGATGACCAGCACGCCAACGCTGGCGCCCCACTTGCGGGCGAAGGTGGTGTCGTGCGTCATGGCCGGGCTCCCGAGAAAGCGGCGCTGGGCAGGCGGCCGGATGCGAGGATCAGGATGATCAGCGCCGCGGGCACCGCGTGCGCCCAGCCGCTGGGCAGGTAGGTCTGGCTCAGCGACTCGGCCAGCCCGACGAACAGGCCGCCGAAGAAGGCCGGCACCGGGCCGCGTTTGCCGAGCACCACGGCGCTGCTGAATGCGATGGTCGTGAAGGTGAATGCGCTGGCATAGGTCATGCCGATGGACATCGCCGCCAGGATGCCGCCCACGCCGGCGATGCCCGCGCACAGGACGAAAGTCAGGAACTGCGTGCGCTTGACCGGAATGCCCACCAGCGAAGCGCCCTTCGACGAGATCGCGCAGGCCCGCATGCGAAGGCCGGCCGGCGACCACTTGAGCACCGCGCTGAGCAGCAGCATCAGCACCACGCTCAGCGCGAGGTTGAACATGCCCTGCACGCTGAGCACCGCGCCCACGACGCTCAGGTTGCCGCTCATGCGATCAACGAACTGGTTGTCGGTGCCCACCACGACGAGGATTGCCGATTCCACCAGCAGCATGAAGGCGAAGGTCGCCAGCACGATGGGCATGGCGTCGCGCATGAAGCGCAGCGCATGGAAGCCCAGGAACACCGAGCCGGTGATGCAGCCCAGCGCCAGTGCCGCAGCGAGTCCGGCCACAGGCCCCCACGGCAGCCCGAAGGCCGCCACGGTGACGCCCGCCACCACCGCATAGGCGCCGATGGACACGTCGATCACGTCGGTCGTGACCCAGATCACGCTCATCGGCACGGCGAAGAGCGCGTAGATGGCACCGAGGAAGATGCCGTTGAAAAGGATTTCGAGAACCATGTCTTTTCCTCAGCCGAGGTGGTGCCGCAGCTGCGCCGCCGCCTGGATGAAGAAGCCCTGCCCATAGAGCGTGGTGGCGAAGGGCACGCCCGGGCCGCCCGGCGGCACCTGCACGCCTGGGATCGCGCCGTCGGGCTCGATCGAGCCGGCCACGATGCGCAGCGCGCGCTCGGCCTTCTCGATGTAGGCGGCGTCGAGCCAACCCTGGTTGACGGCCTTGGCGGCGCTGTAGGCGAACATCAGCGTGCCCGAGGCTTCGAACTTGGCGTAGTCGTCGTCGAGGATGTTGTGGAAGAAGCCGCAGCGGTCCTGGTGGGCGGCGATGGCGTCGAACACCTTGCGCCCGAGCGCCTTCAGCTCGCCGGCGCCGGCATGATCGGTGCCGATCTGCTCGATGGTGTCCACCAGGCAGCAGGTGAGCCAGCCGTTGCCGCGGCACCAGAAGGTCGATTGCAGGTAGCTGTTGGGCGTCTCGCGCCAGGCGTGGCGCGCAAGGTGCAGCTCGGGGTCGACCAGGTGGCGCACGTACACCGCAATCTGCTTGAGCGCCTCTTCCACCAGTGCGGGCTGGTTGTCGATGCGGCCCAGGCGCGCGAGGAACGGGCACATCATGTAGATGAAATCGATCCACAGCTCGGGGCCTTCCTTGCGCACGGAAATGCCGCCGTTCCTCGTGCGTGGGCCGGCGAGCAGTGCCTCGGCCTGCCGGCGCGCGGCCTGCAGCAGATGGTCGCCGCCGTCGCGCTCGTAGTAGGCGAGCACGTTGAAGGCCAGCGCGCTCGACAGCGACGCCGTGGGCGTGAACACCGCGGCATGGCCGGTGGCCAGTTCGATGCGCTCGTCATAACCCAGGAAGCCGCGCGAGGATTGCACCTGCACCGCGCGGTCGACCCAGGCGCGGGCCTTCTCCACCGCCTCTGGCTGGTCCCACATGAGGATGCCGGTGATGGCGGGGGATTTTTCCCAGACGTCGCGCTCGTAGGGATGCGCGAGCGTGTAGTCGGTGACTTGCTGTACGGCAGCGGCGAGGTCGAGGTGATGCATGCTTGTCTCCTTGGTTCTCGAAAGTGCAGAAGAAGTGAATGCCGGAAAGGCGCCGGCCTTTCGGTGCGTGGGTACGGTGTCAGGCCACCACATCAAGCCGCGATGGGCAGGCCCTGCGCCTGCCATTGCTGCCACAGCGCGTCGCGGCGCTCGCGCACCTGTGCCACGTGGCGCTCGCGCACATGGCCGTAGCCACGGATGTGTTCCGGCAGTTCGGCCACCGCGACGGCGGTGGGAAGCCTGGCCGCGTCCAGGTTCTCGAGCAGGCGGTCGATGTCCGCCTCGTAATCGGCGATGTCGCGCAGCGCGTGCCGCCGTTCGCTGTTGCCGCGGAATGGGTCCAGCACGGTGTTGCGCAGCCCGCGCAGGCGCGCCAGCCAGCCGAACGCGGTCAATGCCCAGGGTCCGATCTCGCGCTTGCGCGGCAGCCCGGTGTTCGGGTCGCGCGTGGCGAATGGCCAGGCACCGATGTTGAAGTGCAGCCGGTAGTCGCCCTCGAAGGCGCCCGCCAGCGATTCGCGGAACGCGGGCGAGGCGTACAGGCGCGCGACCTCGAACTCGTCCTTGTAGGCCAGCAGCTTGTAGTAGTAGCGCGCAACGGCGCGCGTCAGGCGGTCGCCCCCCTGCAGTGCCTGCTCGGCTTGCGCGACGCGATCGACCAGCGCGCGGTAGCGTCGGGCATAGGCGCGGTTCTGGTACTTGACGAGCTCCGCTTCACGGTGCGCGATGAGGTCGGGCGTCTTGCGCGCGCGGTTCGGCGTGAAGCTCACGACATTCGCCGGGCGCACGTGACGCTCGACGGCCGGCAGGTCCACCGCCGCGCGGCGGCCCCAGAGGAAGCTCTTTTCGTTCAGCTCGACGCCCACGCCATTGAGCTCGATCGCGCGCTGCATCGCGTCGAGGCTCACCGGCAGCCAGCCGCGCTGCCAGGCATAGCCCAGCAGGAACATGTTGGCCGCGATCGCGTCGCCCATCAGCGCGGTGGCCAGGCGCGTGGCTTCGATGCCTTCGGCGGCCGAGCCGCTCGCATGCGCGATGCGGGCGAGCAGTTCCTCTGGCACCACCTTCCAGTCGGGATCGCGCGCGAAGGCGCTCGTGGGCGAAACCTCCATGTTCACCGCGACCCGCGTGCGGCCGGGCACCATCTTGGAGACCGCGTCGGTGCCGGCGCTGACGATCAGGTCGCAGCCCACCACCAGGTCGGCCTCGCCGCTGGCCAGGCGGGCCGTCTTGATCCTGGCCGCGTCCGGCGCGATGCGCACGTGGGACATCACCGCGCCGTACTTCTGCGCGAGGCCGGTCATGTCCAGTGCGCTGGCCGCATGGCCGTCCAGGTGCGCGGCCATGGCGAGCACGGCGCCCAGCGTGATCACGCCGGTGCCGCCGATGCCGGTGATGAGGATCGCGTAGCCGTCCGCGATGTCGGGCAGTGTCGGCACCGGCAGCGCGCCGAAGCCCCCGTCGCCCGGACCGGGACCGCCATTCTTCCGCAGGCGCCCGCCGTGCACCGTCACGAAGCTGGGGCAGAAGCCTTCGACGCAGGAATAGTCCTTGTTGCAGCTGGACTGGTTGATCTTGCGCTTGCGGCCGAATTCGGTTTCGAGCGGCTCGACCGAGAGGCAGCCGCTCTTGTCGCTGCAGTCGCCGCAGCCTTCGCACACCGCGGCATTGATGAAGGTGCGCTTGTCCGGGTCGGCATAGCGCCCGCGCTTGCGCAGGCGCCGGCGCTCCGTGGCGCAGACCTGGTCGTAGAGCAGTACCGAGACATCGCCGTACTCGCGCAGTTCCCGCTGCACCGCATCGAGCTCGCGCCGGTGGCGCACCGGCACCCCGGGCGGCAGCTTCATCGCCGGATCGTCGTAGCGCGCGGGGTCGTCCGCGACCACCACGATGCGCTTGACGCCTTCGGCCTGCAACTCGCTGACCATCTGCACCGTGCTGAGCTCGCCGTCGATCGGCTGGCCGCCGGTCATCGAGACGAAGCCGTTGACCAGCAGCTTGTAGGTGATCGGCACATGCGCCGCGACCGCCTGGCGAATCGCGAGAAAGCCCGAATGGAAGTACGTGCCGTCGCCCATGTTGGCGAAGATGTGCTTCTCGTCGGTGAAGGGCGCCTGCCCGACCCACATGGCGCCTTCGGCCCCCATCTGGCCCACCGTGCCGTAGGGGTCGCGTCCGGTCAGGAGCACCATGCCGTGGCAGCCGATGCCCGCGAAGGCGCGGCTGCCGTCGGGCAGTTGGGTCGATGTGTTGTGCGGGCATCCCGAGCAGAAGGTCGCGGCACGGACGGCGCCGGGAAGCTTGTCGCTTTCCGGATTCGCGGGCGGCTCGAACGGCAGGCCCAGCAGCGCCGCGATGCGCTCGGCGATCAGCGGCGGCGCGAGCTCGCCCACCGAGGAGAACACTGCATCGCCGCGCGCGTCGGACCATTCGCTGCTGCCCGCGAATTTGCCCACGATGCGCGGCTTGCGCGCAAGCCGCGCGTCGTAGAGGATGGCCTTGACCTGATGCTCGAGCAGCGGGCGCTTCTCCTCCACCACCACCAGCGTGTCCAGGCCATCGGCGAAGCGCTCGACGATGGCCGGATCGAGCGGCCAGACCAGGCCGATCTTCAGCAGGCGGATGCCCGCGGCGGCGACCGCCTCGTCGCTTGCATGGCCCAGACTGCGCAGTGCCTGCCGTACGTCGGCGAAGGCCTTGCCCGCAGAGACGATGCCGATGCGTGCGCCCGGCGCGTTCGCCACGATGCGGTCGATGCCGTTGGCGCGTGCGTACGCCTGCGCGGCATGCAGCTTGTGCTCGTAGAGGCGCTGCTCCTGCACTTGCGGCGAGATGTCGTTGCCGCGGATGTTCAGCCCATCGGGCGATGCCGGCTTGGGCGGCAAGGTCGTCGCGGGCAGTGCCTCGCCAACCTGCACGCTGCCGGAGCTCTCGACCACGTCGGTCACCACCTTCATGCCGATCCAGCAACCCGAGTAGCGGCTCATTGCGATGCCGTGCAGGCCGAAGTCGAGGATGTCCTGCACGTTCGACGGATAGAGCACCGGAATGCCGCTGGCCATGAGCGCGTAGTCGGACTGATGGGCCGTGGTGGACGACTTCGCCGCATGGTCGTCGCCCGCGATGGCCAGCACGCCGCCGTGCTGCGAAGTGCCCGCCGAGTTCGCGTGCTTGAAGGCATCGCCGCTGCGATCCACGCCAGGGCCCTTGCCGTACCAGATGCCGAACACGCCGTCATAGCGCGCACCGGGCACGCTGCCCACGTACTGGGAGCCCCACACGGCGGTGGCCGCGAGGTCCTCGTTGACGCCCGGCTGAAAGTGGATGTGGTGCGCCTTCAGCAGCTCGGCCTGGGACCACAGCTCCTGGTCGTAGCGTCCGAGCGGGGAGCCGCGATAGCCCGAGATGAAGCCGGCCGTGTTGAGCCCCTGGCGTTCGTCCCGGCGCCGCTGGTCGAGCGCCAGCCGCAACAGCGCCTGCGTGCCGGACATGAAGACCTGCCCGTTTTGTTGCAGGTACTTGTCGTCGAGATCGACTTGCAGAAGTGCTTCTGCAGGTGTGCGTGCGTTCATCCTGTCTCCGTTGGCTGGCGATGTTCCGGCTTGCGCGATCCGGCTTGCGCGATCCGGCTGCTTCGCTTCATACTATCCAGCCGGTATGTAAATCGAGGTCGATGGTACAGCCGCAGTTGTGCGCGGTGCAAGGCAGATGGCCTACGGGTTGTCCCTTGGATTGCGCGTCGCCAGTCACGTTGGTGACGAGTCCACCTGCAATCACGAAGACGAGGAGACAAGTTGAGCGCTACCAAACACATGAAGCCGCTGGAAGGCATTCGCGTCATCGACATGACGCGCCTTGCACCGGGCCCCTATGGGACGATGCTGCTGGCGGACCTCGGCGCGGAAGTGATCGTCGTCGGCGGCGGGCGCGCGGGGCCGCCGGTGTCGACCTTTGCGCGCGGCAAGCAGTTCATCACACTGGACCTCAAGTCCGACGAAGGCCGGCTCGCGCTGGTACGGCTGTGCGACAGCGCCGACGTCTTCATCGAGGGCTTTCGCCCCGGCGTGGCCGAGCGCCTCGGCGCGGGCTACACCACGCTTTCGGCGAGCAACCCGCGGCTGGTGTATTGCTCGCTCACCGGTTATGGGCAGACCGGCCCGCGCGCACAGGAAGCCGGGCACGATCTGAACTACCTCGGCTACACCGGTGTGCTGGGCGCGCTCGGTCCGGCCGACGGCCCGCCGCAGGTGCCGCTCAATGCGATCGCCGACATGGCCGGCGGCGGCATGTTGGCCGTGATCGGCATCCTGGCGGCGCTGCAGGAGCGCCACCGCAGCGGCTTCGGCCAGCATGTCGATGCCGCCATGATCGATGGCTGCATGTCGTTGATCGCCATGCACTATCCGGCTTGGCAGACTGCGGCCATGCCGCGGCGCGGTGATGGCTGGCTGGCCGGCACCGCGCCCAACTACCGCTGCTACCGCTGCGCCGATGGCGGCTACATGGCCGTGGGCTCGCTCGAGCCGCAGTTCTTTCGAGCGCTGTGGAAGACGCTGGCGCTGGGCGAGCCGGTGCCCGATGCGATGAGCCACAGCGCTTGGCCCGCGATCGAGCGCACGCTGGAGGCAACCTTCCGCACGTTGCCCCGAGACGCATGGGTGGCACGCTTCGAAGGGGTGGACGCCTGCGTGACCCCGGTTCTCTCGCCCGACGAAGCCTGGCAGGACGCGCAGGTGCGCACCCGCGTCGACCCCGCGCGCCCGAAGGAAGTGCCGGCCGTGCCGGCCTTCAGCCGCAGCACCATCGCGCCCGCGCCGCTGGACCTCGACGACCACAGCGTCGAGGTCCTGGCCGCACTCGGCTTCGCGGCGATGGACATCGACAAGGCCAGTCCGCCGGCGCAGCGCGGCGTGCAGGACGGCCTCGCATGGCCACCGCGCTTCACCGATTGAGGCCGTCGCCTCGACACACCGCCAACCCACCCAAGGAGACACGTCAGATGCGTTCGATCGAACAAGCCAGCTACCAGGAATTTCGCGAGAGCCTTCGCCGCTTTGCGCTCGAGAAAGTCGCACCGCATGCGGCCGCGGTCGACCGCGAGGCGCGCCCGCCGCTGGAGGCCATCGAGGCCGCGTTGGCGCTCGGCCTGCCCGGGCTGCCCTTCGACGAGCGCCTCGGTGGAAGCGGCGGTGACCTTTTCGCACAGGTGCTGACCACCGAGGAACTCGCGCGGGCATGCGCCTCGACGTCGCTGACCATCACCAGCGGATGGGTGCTCGAGGGCGTGGCGGCGCACGGGTCGCCGGCGCTGCAGGAGGCCGTGATCCGCCCAGTCTCGCAGGGGCGCATGCGCGGCGCGTGGGGCCTGACCGAACCCCAGGGCGGCTCCAACCTGATGGGGGCGCAGACGCAGGCGCGCCGCGACGGCGACAGCTGGCTGTTGCGCGGCACCAAGCGCTTCATCACCAACGCGGGCTGGGCTGACTGGTACCTCATCTTCGCGAGCACCGGGCCCAAGGCTTTCGGCATCTTCATGGTGCACCGGGACGACCCCGGCCTGCGCTTCGGCAGGCAGGAAGACAAGATGGGCATGCGCGGCAGCCCGACCGCGGACGTCATCCTCGAGGACTGCAGGATCCCGGTCGGCCGGGAGGTCGGCGATCCGCAGCGCGGCGCCGAATACATCGTCGAGATGCTGCACAATTCGCGCCTCACGATTGCGGCGCATGCGCTCGGCATCGCCCAGGGTGCCCTGGACGAGGCGCTGAACTACACTCGCTCGCGCGAACAATTCGGCCAGCCCATCTCGCGTTTTCAGCTGCTGCGCGGCATGGTGGCGGACATGGTGCTCAAGGTCGAGGCGGCGCGCAGCGTGCTGTATCAGGCCGTCGACTACCGGATGCATGCGAATCCGCAGGCGCGCAAATACGCGTCGCTGGCCAAGGTCCTGTGCAGCGATGCGGCCATGGCGGTCACGACCGACGCCGTGCAGCTCCACGGCGGTTACGGGTTCCTGAAAGACTATCCGGTCGAACGAATGATGAGGGATGCGAAGGTGACGCAGATCTGGGAGGGCACCAACCAGATCCAGCGGCTGTTGATCGCGAAGGAGGCCTATGCGGGTCAGTGAAAAGAAAGAAACAAGGGCGGTGTCCGCATCCAAGCCGGCTGCCTCCAGGCCGGCAGCCGGTCGCAAGCGCGCCGTCCGCGGTGCCAAGGCCGCATCGGGCCCGGTGCACAGCACGGCCCGCATCATCGAGGCGGCCGTGCACCTGTTCGCGACGCGTGGCTACGCCAGCAGCACGCTCGAAGAGGTTGCGGCCAAGGCGGGCTTCACGAAGGGCGCGGTCTACTACTACTTCAAGAGCAAGGAACGCCTCCTGCTCGACGTGCTGAGCGCCATCGAGGCACGTTCCATCGACGCGACCATCGACGCCGTGCACAAGGACGGCGGCACCCCTTCGGCCCAACTCGTGAACTTCGTGCGGCACCAGACGCGCTGGGCGGCCAAGTACCCGAAGGACCTGGCCATCCTGGTGCTGCTGTCGATCGAGACGGCGAACACCAGGTCGAAGGTGCGAACCAAGATGCTCGGCCTGTACGCGAAGCTCGCGGGCCTGCTCGAGGAGATCATCGATGCAGGGAAGCGTGACGGCGAATTCAGCGCCGAGCAGGACACCAAGGACACGGTCCTCTACCTGCAGGCCGTCCACGACGGCAACATGATGATCTGGTATCGCAGCGGCACCGATCCCGACATCGGCCGCAAGCTCACGCGGGCGACGTTCAGCGGCTTTCTTCACGCTGTCAAAGGCGAACGTATGTGACCGAGCCCGACGCGGCGAGGCGGAGCGCACCTACGGCGCGGCGGTGCCTCGCCGGCCAGGCTGATCGCATCGAACCACACGCCGGGAGGCTGCATGACGATCAGTGTCGGGACCGATTCCGCCGCCGAGAACGCCCTGCTGGTCTGCCCAGGCTGGGACGACCACGGCCGCCCGCAGTACGAAAAACTCAAGGACGAACTCGCAGGTCTTGGCTGGGCCTGCCGGCGCGCGCGCTTGCCCGATGCCACCTGGCGCGACGACGAGCGCGCCGGCGTCGTGCCGCGCGACAGCCTCGACCAGGTGGCGCAGGACCACGACGCGCTGGTGCGGGCGATGGCGCGCCCGCCGCGCCGGATCGCGGTGCTCGGCTTCAGCTACGGCGGCTACATGGCCGCGCTGCTCACCTCGGTGCGGCGGGTCGACGTGCTCGTGCTGCGCTCGCCGGCGCTCTATCCCGACCACGACTGGAACGCGGAGAAGGAGCAGCTCGACGAATCGAAGCTGCGCGATTACAGGATGCGCCTGCATGCGCCTTCGGACAACCGTGCGCTGGGCTGCTGCGCATCGTTCGAGGGCGACGTGCTGCTCGCCGCGTCGGAGCACGACGAGGTGATTCCACCCAGCGTGATCGAGAGCTACCGCCGCGCGTTCGGCCGCGCCCGGTCGCTGGCCTTCTTCATGCTGCCAGGCGCGGACCACGCGCTCACTGCCGCGCACCACAAGGCCGCGTACCACCGGCGCGTGGTCGAGTGGTTGCAGGCCGTGCCGACCCCGTGAGCGGAATCCGTCCGACAGCTGGCCGGCTCGCGGCCGTTCAGCGTGGAATGCATTGCACGAGGAGTCGTTCCCATGGCACATCCATCTGATTCGAACCACAGCCACCCCGCGCCGTCGCCCGAAGACCTGAAGCGCGCCGCAGACACTTTCACCGAAGGCCCCAACATCGAGGCGAGTCCCTACGAGCTTGCGGCCGCGCGCGGCGAGACCCCGCGCGAAGGCCCGCGTGCCGACGGCGATGCGCTCGACTGGGACGCGTTCCAGCGCCGCTACGACGAATGGAAGCGCGCCACGTCGCGCTTCGAGGCCGAGGTGCGCGCGATGCGCGAAGGCGCGCCCGACGCGCGGGCGCGTGCGCAGGCGCTCGCGATCGAACTGGCGCGGCTGCACCATGCGTTCATGGAATCGACGCAGCCGTACTTCAAGGCATCGAAGGTCGACGGCGATTGAGCGAATGCGCTCAGGGCGCCGGCAGCTTGCTGGCCTGCCTGACCCAGTCGGCGAACTGGGCTTCGTCGAGCGGCGTGTCCTCGTGGATGTCGAGATAGCGCACCTCGGCCTGCTTGGACGTGCCCGGGGGCACCGGCTCAAGCAGCGCGCCGCGAAAGAACGCCACCTTGAGGTAGCGCGTGAAGGCATGGATGCCGAGGAACCAGCCATGGTCCTCGGTGCCGTAGTGCGGCGAGTTCCACTTGACCGCCTTCTTCACGTCGGGGAGGGTGCGCACGATGACTGCGTCGAGGCGCTCGCCGAGCGCGCGCTTCCAGCCCGGCAGCGCGGCGATGTAGGCCTGCACGGGCGCGTCGCCTTCGCCTTTGGGAATCTGCGGATTGCCGCCCGAGAGCAGGCGCGGCGCAGAGGCCGGCGCGTCGGCGGGCGGCCGTTTCGCGGCGGGCTTTCTTGCGGTCGACGGCTTTGCGGGCTTTTTATTGCGTGCGGGATCGGCCATGGTGTTCCTCATCGTGCATTCGCCGGGTCGGTCCGGCGCGACTGGCCCGACTGTAGCGCGCGCTCCAAAGCCTCGACGCCGCGCGCGAGCCCGTCTTCGGCGCGCATGCGCGCACCGAGCGCCGCCGCGCGTTCGCGCACCTCGGGCTGATCCGCAAAATCGATGCCACGCGCGAGCGCGTCGGCGTCGATGCGGCTGCCCGCCACCGCCGCCGGCGCCACGCCGGCCAGCGCCAGCCGGTGCGCCCAGAAGAACTGGTCGCCCGCGAACGGCACCACCACGGAAGGCACGCCCGCCCGCGCGGCCGAATGCGTGGTGCCCGAGCCGCCGTGGTGCACCACCAGCGCCATGCGCGCGAACAGCCAGTCGTGCGGCGTGTCGCCCACCACGTGGAAGTTGGGCGGCAGCCCCTGCGTGTCGAAGCCGCTCCAACCCGGGTTGAGCACCACGCGCCGGCCCGCGGCGGCAGCCACCACCACGCGCCGCAGGCGGTCGGCATCGAAGCCGGTCATGCTGCCGAAGCCGACGTAGATGGGCGCCTCGCCCGCGTCGAGAAAGGCGCTCAGCGCCGCGGGCGGCTGCCAGCCGGACGTTGCGGGCGCAAGCCACTGGCCGCAGACCTGCGCATTGGCGGGCCAGTCGGCGGGCCGGGGCAGCAGGCTCGGCGAGCAGCCGTAGATCGTCGGGTGCGTGGTCCAGAGGCGCCGGCGCGGCGGCAGGCCGCAGACGTCGGCGCGTGCGGCATTCACCGCGCTGCGGAACGAGCGCCACAGCAGCGTGTTGACGAGATGGTGGCTGGCGCGGTTCAGCAGGCGCGGCACGCGCGCAGGTGGCATGAACGGCGTCGCGAATTCGCGCGTCGGCGTGAGCGGGAACATCCCCGCACCCACGGCCGGCACGCCGAGCGCCTCGGCCGCCGAGAGGCCCACGAAGGCGGCCAGGCCCGAACAGACCACCCCGTCGCAGCCGCGCGCGGTCTCGACGGTCTGGCGCAGCCAGGCACTCGCATGGGTGTTGGCGATCGCGGCCAGTGCCTTGGCGGCCGCGCCCGGGCTTTCGCTTTGCGCCACCACGTTGGCAATGGCGCCGCTCGCGCCGAGCGCGCCGCGGATGTCGCCCGCCAGGGCCTGCGTGCGCACGCCGAGCCGCTGCGCGGCACCGAGCGTGGCCGCGTCGGCCAGCATCACCGACGCATGGCCGGCCTCGTCGAGCGCATGGCAGAGCGCCGCGAGCGGACGCGCGTCGCCCTCGGTGCCATAGGTGAGCACGGCGATCTTCATGCGGTGCGCCTCCTTGGCGATGCCTTGCTGGCCGGGGCGCGGGCACCGTCGACGAACAGCGTGACCACGGCCTCGAATTCATCCGCCAGCACCAGCCCGGGCAAGGTCAGCCAGCGCATCAGCGCGCCGAAGTACAGGTGGTGCAGCAGCGAAGCGAGGTGCTCGGCCGCGAGGTCGTCGCGCAGCGTGCCGTCACGCTGGGCCTGGGCGATGAGTTGCGCGAACAGCCCCGCGAGATCGCGCGGCCGGCCGTCGGCATCGCCGCTGCCGCCGCCGAGCTCGTCCTCGATGTTGAGGAAGCGGAAGCGGAAGTAGTCGAGCAGGTAGCTGCGGTGGCGCTCCGACCACCGGGCCGAGGCACCGAGCAGCTCACGCAGGCGCGGCGCGAAGCTACCGGGCCGCGCCACCACTTCGGCAAGGCGCTCGGTGTCGGCCGCAAGCTGCATGTGCACCCAGTGCGCGAGGATCGCCTCCTTGGTGGCGAAGTGGTTGTAGAGCGTTCCCTTGGCCACGTCGGCCGCGAGCGCGATCTGCTCCATCGTGGTGGCGTCGTAGCCGCCGGCCTCGAAGAGCCGCATGGCGGTGGCCGCCACATGGTCGAGCGTCTGGGCGCGCCGCCGTTCGCGGCGGCCGGGGAGTTCGGGGGCGGGCAAGCGGTAATTCCAAAAAAGTGAACGACGTACAAGTTTATACGACGTACAAATATCTTGTCACCCGCCCGGCAGCCTTTCGGCACGGTCGTCGCCTGCCTTTGGCCGACCCTCCTGCTGCGAAATGGGTCTTCGGGGACAATAGGCACCGCACCGCCTCCCTGAACGCCGTCCCAGAGCCTCCCGTTTTGCTTTTCTCGAACGCTTTCCCCGCTTTCCCCGCCTTTCCCGCAGCACCGTCCCATGCGCCCTCGGGCGCCGGTGCCTGCTGATTCCCCGGTGCTGCCGATGTTGTCCGCTGCCGGCCCGGTGCTGGTTTTCATGGCCTGCGTGGCGCTGGCCACCTATGCGCAGAACCTCACGGGCTTCGCCTTCAGCCTGATCCTGCTCGGGTTGGTGTCGGTGTTCCACGTTGCGAGCGTGAGCGATGCCGCCAATGCCGCGATGGTGCTGACGCTGGCCAACGCCTGGACCTACTTCCGCGCGCGCCCGGGCGTGGTGCCGTGGCAGCTGATGAGGCCGGCGCTCAATGGCAGCACCGTGGGTGTGCTCGCCGGGCTCATGCTGCTGGCGTGGCTCAGCGGCGGCGCGGTCGACTGGCTGCGCGGGCTGCTGGGCGTGTCGATCCTCGGCTGCGCGCTGCTGCTGATGCTGCAGGCGCGGCCGCTGCCGGCGATGTCGGGACGCGCGAGCTTCTCCATCATCGGCGCGCTGTCGGGGTTGCTCGGCGGGCTGTTCTCGAGCTCGGGGCCGCCGATCGTCTTCCACATGTACCGCCAGCCGCTCGACCGCGAGATGGTGCGCCGCGGACTGTTGCTGATGTTCGCATTCAACTCGCTCGTGCGGCTCGTGGTGGTGGTGGCCACCGGCCACTTCTCGGCACGCTCGGCGCTGCTCGCGGGCTGCGCGGTGCCCGTGGTCTACGGCGTGACGCGGCTGCACCATCGGCTGCCCAACAAGCTGAAGCCGCGCACGCTCAAGTGGATCGTCGGCGGGCTGCTCATGGTGGCCGGCTCGACGCTGGTCGCCACCTCGTGGATCGCGATCGCCAAAGGCTGAGTCTGCGGTTCAGCGCCCGCGCGTGAAGTAGCGCGCCGTCGCCATCATCCGGACGTTCTTCGTCGTGTTGACGGACGGGGTGTGCAGCAGGCGCATGTCCATCAGGAACACGTCGCCCGCGCGGCCCGACATCTCCAGGATCGACAAGCCGCGCTCACGCAGCCGCGCCTCGAGCCCGTCGTCGGCGGTCTTGAGCAGCATGCGCAGGTTCGGCGCCTGCGCCTTGCTGCCGGCGGCTGCTTCGCGATGCGAACCCGCCAGCGCCAGCGTCGCGCCGCCGCCCGGGGCCACGTCGTCGATCAGCACGAAGACCTGGATGCCCGGCAGGCGATCGGGCGGATCGGCCGCCACGTCCACATGCCAGTTCAGCCGTTCGAGCGGCCCTTCGCCCTGGTGCGGCGGCGACAGCAGCAGCTGCATGTCGCCCGCAGGCGAGAGCGGCCCCTGCGCAAGGCCGGCCATGATGGCCAGGAGCTCGGGCGTGACGATGGCCTCCTCGAGGTCCGGGAGCTTCACGAGCGTGGAAAGCCGCGCGATCTGCTGGAACGGCGTCAGGCCCGCGAGCGCGCTGCCGCCGCGGCGCGGCTTGCCGCCGCCCGCGCTGATGCCCAGGCGCGAGAGCGCGTCCTGTACCTGGCGGCGCACTGGCGCCATGCGCTTGGCGGGGTGGAAGCCTGCGAGGCGCACATGGCCGTGCGCGCGAAAGGCCTCGGCGAGCGCCGGCGCCATCATGGCGTGGCAGCGGGCGGCATCGGAATGTCGAAGTGCAGCACGTCTTCGCGCACGCCCAGCTTGGAATACAGCGCCACCGCGGGCGCGTCGGGCGGATCGGCCTGCACGAAGACGACCCAGGCGCCGCGTGCCTGGCCGATGCGCTGCAGCGCGCGGATCAGCTCAGTGGCCACGCCCTTGCGCCGGTGCGCCTCGGCCACCGCGAGGTCGTAGATGTAGATCTCGCTGCGCTCCTGCTCGAACTTCCTGAGCTCGTAGGCGGCCAGGCCGCCGATCACTTGCTCGCCCTCGCAGGCCGCGAGCGCAATGAAGGTATCGCCCGCGAGCAGCTGCCGGAGGTATTCGGGCCGCGGCCGGCGCGCGCCGTAGGTTTCGGCATCGTCGAAGGCTTCGCCGAACAGGGTGAGCAGGCCGTGCATCAACCGCTCGTCTTCCGCCGCGAGCTGGCGGACCGTGAAGTGCGTCGTCGTGGACATGCGTGGATGGTAGTGCAGCGCCTGCACGCCCAAAAAAAAACAGCCGGGCGATGAATGAATCATCCCCGGCTGCTGCAGCTTGTTCTTCGAAGGCATCGCGTTACGCCCCGCTTCGGCCATGGCCGAACGGGCGCTGCGATCCGGGCCGGCAGGCCTCTCTCTCTCCTCGACGACGATTCCCCTTGGGGAACAGGCCGATGGCGGCCTGTTCCCGGGGGGTGTCGTTCTTCTTCTCCTCTTTTTTGTCTTTCCGTCGTCCTTAGCCGAGCAGGCCGTTCAGGATGCTCGACACCGGCGTCAGCACGCTGTTGCTGCCAGCGACCTGATCAACCAGGCTGGTGATCGGCGCCACGGCGTCGTGCAGGGCCGGGGCGGCCTGTTCCACCGTGTCGACCAGGCCGGCGACGGTCTCGACCACCGGTGCCAGCGTCGTGCCTGCACCCGCGAGGATGTCGGTCACGGGCTGGGCCACTTCGGAGACCGTGTCGACCACCGGCGCCAGCGTTTCCGCCGCGCCACCGACCGTGTCGAACACCGGTTCGAGGATGCCGGCCACTGCGCCGCCGCCGAGCAGGTCGCCGCCGAGCAGGCTGCCGACCAGGCCGTCCTCGCCGAGGATGCCGCCGAGCAGGTCACCACCGAGCAGGCCGCCGACGATGCCGTCTTCACCGAGGACGCCGCCGAGCAGGTCGCCACCCAGGAGGTCGCCACCGAGCAGGCCGCCGACGATGCCGTCTTCGCCGAGGACGCCGCCGAGCAGGTCGCCACCCAGGAGGTCGCCACCGAGCAGGCCGCCGACGATGCCGTCTTCACCGAGGACGCCGTCGAGCAGGTCACCGCCCAGGAGATCGCCGCCGAGCAGGCCGCCGACGATGCCGTCTTCACCGAGCACGCCGCCGAGCAGGTCGCCACCCAGGAGATCGCCGCCGAGCAGGCCGCCGAGGATGCCGTCTTCACCGAGGACGCCGTCGAGCAGGTCGCCGCCGAGCAGGTCACCACCCAGCAGACCGCCAAGGAGGCCGTCTTCGCCAAGCACGCCGTCCAGCAGGTCACCGCCGAGCAGGCCGCCTACCAAACCGTCTTCGCCGAGGACACCGTCCAGCAGGTCGCCGCCGAGCAGGTCGCCACCCAGCAGACCGCCAAGGAGGCCGTCTTCGCCGAGCACGCCGTCGAGCAGGTCACCGCCGAGCAGGCCGCCTACCAAGCCGTCTTCACCGAGGACACCGTCCAGCAGGTCGCCGCCGAGCAGGTCACCACCCAGCAGACCGCCAAGGAGGCCGTCTTCGCCGAGCACGCCGTCGAGCAGGTCACCGCCGAGCAGGCCGCCTACCAAACCGTCTTCGCCGAGGACACCGTCCAGCAGGTCGCCGCCAAGCAGGTCACCACCCAGCAGACCGCCAAGGAGGCCGTCTTCGCCAAGCACGCCGTCCAGCAGGTCACCACCGAGCAGGTCGCCACCCAGCAGACCGCCGAGCAGGCCGTCCTCGCCGAGCACGCCGTCCAGCAGGTCACCGCCGAGCAGGTCACCACCCAGCAGACCGCCAAGGAGGCCGTCTTCGCCGAGGACACCGTCCAGCAGGTCACCGCCGAGCAGGTCGCCACCCAGCAGACCGCCGATCGGACCTTCGTTGCCCAGCAGGCCACCGTTGCCAAAAAGGATGCCGCCGGCACCGCCGTCGCCGAGCAGGCCACCGAGCAGGCCGTTGTCGCCGAGCACGCCGTCGAGCACACCGCCCAGCAGGGCGTCTTCGCCGCCCAGCAGGCCGCCCAGCGGGCTGTCGGCCAGCACGCCGCCGAGCACGCCGTCGCTGCCCAGCAGGTTGTCGACCACGCCGTCCTGGCCGAGCAGGCCGCCGGTCAGGCCTTCGCTGCCCAGCAGGCCGGCCAGGGCGCCGTCGCCGCCGAGCAGACCGCCGACCAGGCCTTCGTCGCCGAGCAGCCCGCCGAGCGCACCGTCGTCGCCGAGCAGGTTGCCCAGCAGGCCTTCTTCGCCCAGCGGCCCGCCGAGCAGGCCGCCCAGCACACCCTCTTCGCCGAGCAGGCCGCCGAGGAGGCCGTCGTCGTTCATCACGCTGCCGAGCAGGCCGCCAACAGCACCGTCTTCGGCGAGCAGGCCGCCGACCAGGCCCTCTTCGGCAAGCAGGCCGCCCACGAGGCCTTCTTCGCTGACCAGGCCGGCCACGAGGCTGTCGTCGCCGAGCAGGCCTTCGACCACGTTCTCGACCACCCCGCCGTCACCGACCAGGTCGTTGACCACGCCGTCGAGGCCGAGCGCTTCGGTCGCGCCGCTCAGGATGCCGTCGGTGCCCACGAGGTTGTCGAGGCCGTTCTGGAGCGCATCGGTCACGTAGTCGACCTGGCCGACCAGCGAATCGGTGGCACCGGCGCCGAGCAGGCCGTCCAGCGCAGGGCTGATGGCCTCGCCGACGCTGTCGAGCACGGTCTCCGCAACGTCGTCCACCGGGTCGAACTGGTTCGGATCGTCCGACGTGAACTCTTCGCCCAGCACCGGTGCCAGGATGTCGTCCACCAGGTCGGTCGCGCCGTCGACGACGCCGTTGAGCGGATCGAGCGAGTCGCCCAGGCCGAGGCTGCCATCGGTCGAGCCGATGACGCCATTGAGGAGGTCGTCGCCGGGATTGAGGAGGGCGTCGCCGTCTGCATCGGCATCGGCATCGGCATCGGCGTCGGCATCGGCATCGGCATCGGCATCGGCATCGGCATCGGCATCTGCATCAGCATCGGCGTCAGCGTCAGCGTCGGCGTCAGCGTCAGCGTCAGCGTCAGCATCGGCATCTGCATCTGCATCTGCATCTGCGTCTGCGTCTGCGTCTGCGTCTGCGTCTGCGTCTGCGTCTGCGTCTGCGTCTGCATCGGCATCGGCATCCGCGTCGGCGTCGGCGTCGGCGTCGGCATCCGCGTCAGCGTCAGCGTCAGCGTCAGCGTCGGCATCCGCGTCAGCATCCGCGTCGGCATCGGCATCGGCATCGGCATCGGCATCCGCGTCTGCATCGGCGTCAGCGTCAGCGTCGGCGTCGGCATCGGCATCGGCATCGGCATCGGCATCGGCATCGGCATCGGCATCGGCGTCAGCATCGGCATCGGCATCAGCATCAGCATCGGCATCGGCATCGGCATCGGCATCGGCATCGGCATCGGCATCGGCATCGGCGTCAGCATCGGCATCGGCATCGGCATCGGCATCGGCATCGGCATCGGCGTCAGCATCTGCGTCAGCATCTGCGTCTGCATCGGCGTCAGCATCCGAATCAGCGTCCGCATCGGTGTCCTCACCGCCGCCCGGGGGAGGCGTACCGCCGATACCCGAGAAGAAAGGAACGAAACCACCGTCACTGCCGCCACCGCCGCCGGCTGCAGCGCCGAGCAGGCCGGCGCCGAGCGCGCCGAGGGCGAACTCGCCCAGTCCAAGGCCGCCGGCCGCAGGCACGGATTTCGTGACCGTGACGGCTGCGGCGTCGGCATCGCTGTCGGGCGGCGCCATCTGGACGTCGCCGGAGGCCACGTCGACATTGACCTGCTCGAGGCCGCCGGGCAGCTTGGTCGAGCCGATGGTGGCGTCGGTGCCGCCGGTGAAGACGCCGGCGAGCGGCGCCTTGTTCGAGGCGGAGCCGGGGAAGATCGCATTGGCATGGCCGTCCTGCGGCACGATCACGCGGTCGCCCGGGATCAGCGCCTGCGTCCCGTTGACGGGAATCTGCACGCCGTCGCGGATCACCATCGTGCCGGGCGTGGCCTCGGTGATGGAGCCGATGCCGCGGGCTTCCGGCGCCATGCCGGCGACCACAGGCGCCACACCGCCGGAAATGACGGGCGCTTGCCCGCTCTGTGCAATCACCACGGGAGCGACCTTGCTGTCGCTCGCCAGGGCAGAAGAAGAATTCGAATTGTCAGCAACAGCCATAAGGCCTCCTCGTGAATAGTCCGAACACAGGGGCAAGTTGCGTGCCGTGTTCAAACACCCCTTGAAAAGGCCATAAATAGGCAAAAAGTCACGTTTTCTGGCTTGTTTCGGTCGCCCGCGTGCGTTTTCGTTACGTTACGAAGCAGGTCGGAACGCCGTAACACCGGCAGACATCTGGAGGCAGAAACCCCTTGACTTCGATGTTCGAGCCCTGTTTGCCAGTACTTTGGCACTAACAAAACAGGGCGAGTCTTGTTCAGGCGCTGCTGGCGTCCAGCCCAAGGCGCTGCAGTACCTGCCGGTCGTACCGCACCCAGTCCCGGCCCGAGTTCTCGATCGCGATCTTGTCGAGCGCCAGGCGCTCGAACAGCGCGTCGGTGAGGCGCCGATAGTCCTGGTAAAGCGCAATGAGGCCTTCGAGGCCCGCCAGTTGGCGCCGGGTGGCATAGGGCGCCTTCAGCTTCCAGTCGACCTGGTATTTCACCCAGGCGTCGCCGCGCTCGGCGCAGACGGTGCGAATGGCGTGCGCCACGTCCTGCTGCCAGAAATAGACCACGAGCGGCCCCAGCGGCGCGATGGCTTCGGCTACGCGGTCGCAGTACGCGGCGATCTCGTCGCTGCTCGCTTCCATCAGGAAGAGGTTCGTGAGATCGCCGTGGAACAGCTGCCCGTCGAGCACCGGCACGACGTGGTCGTGCTGCGCCGCGGTGGCGAAGCGCTGCCACCGTGCCGCGGCGCGCGCGGCGAGCTGGTCCGCACTGGCATCGCGCCAAGGTTCGAACCAGTGCGCGAGCTCGTCGGTTGCTCGGACCGGGTGCGGGTCGGTGCGTTCGTGAATAGCCCGGGCCGGCCGCTTCGCGTCGTCGAATGCCTGTGCCACGCGCCGCATCGTGGTCGACTTGCCCGAGCCCATGATGCCTTCGACGATCACGAGGCGGTGGCGTGAGGGGGTGGGGTGGCTCGAAGCCGTGGCGCGCGTCATGCCGCTGCGGCTGGCGTTGCGCCGTGCTCGCGCAGCAGTGCCATCGCGTGGCTGTCCTCGTAGCGGCCGTCGACGCAGGTGGCTTGCCGCATCAGTCCCTCGGTGGCAAAGCCGAGGCGCTCATACAGCGCCCTGGCGTTGGCGTTGCCCGCGCGCACGGTCAATTCGATGCGCGTGAGCCCGCGGTCCCACGCGCCCGCAATGGCGGCCTTCAACAGCAACGCGCCGATGCCACGGTGCCGGAACGCCGGCAGCAGCCCGATGCCGAGCGTACCGACATGCGTGCGGGCCTCACCGCGCACCGGCAGCACGTCGCACCAGCCGATGACCTGTTCGTTCCAGAGCGCGACGCACATGCAGTCGCCGTTGGCGATGACCGATCGGTAGAAGTCGAAAGCCGCCTCGCGCGGCGGCGCCTGGGTGAAGACGAGGTATTTCTTCTCGCGCGCGACGGTGTCGAGTGCGGCGCGCAGGCCCGCGAAGTGCGGCTCGGCCACGGGCACGATCGAGAGGCTCATGGCGCGGCGCCTAGGCGGCCTTGGGTTTCGCCCGGGTCCGAACCTTGGCCGCGTTGTGCTCGGCCGCGGCCCGCACCAGCGCCTTGAACGCCGCCGCATCCACCGACTCGCCCTCGCGGATGTCGATGGCGCGGCGCATGTTGCCATCGAGGCTGGCATTGAAGAGGCTGGCCGGATCGTCGAGCGCGGCGCCGTGGGCGAAGGTCAGCTTGACCCAGGCCTTGTAGCTTTCGCCGGTGCACAGGATGCCGTGGTGCGACCACACGGGCGTGCCCCTCCACTTCACTTCTTCCACCACGTCGGGCAAGGCCTCGCGGATGAGGGCGCGCATGCGGCCGAGCGCGGCGCCGCGCCAGTCGCCAAGCTCGGCGAGCCTGCGGTCGATCTGCGCGGCAGCGGGCAGGTCGCTGTCGGTGGAGGGGGTGGTGTCGGGCTTTGCCATGCGCGCTCCTCGGTGTGGGCGTCGAAACTTGCGCAGATGCTAACTGCCCCCGCCGCCGTGCCGCGCAATGAGGCATCATGCGCGCGCTGTTGTCATTGGGTTTCGCCATGCGCCTCCTTGCTGCACCGCTGTTCGCCGCCTGCCTTGCGCTCGCGCTGTGCGCCCATGCCCAGGCGCAGCCGCTCGCCGGACCCGCCCCTGAACTGGTGCCGTTCGCCGATGCGCACGTGCACCTGAACGACCCCGACATGCAGCTTCAGTTGATGGCGCGCTGGGGCGCGACGCATGCGGTGGTTTTTTGGGGTGGCCGCAGCAGCAATGACTCGGTGCGCGACGCCGCGCGCCGCCATCCGGGCCGGCTGATTCCGTTCGCCTCGATCTCGCCGGAGCGCACGGCCTACCGCCCCGCATGGGAGCGAGACGATCCGTCATTGCTTGCGCAACTCGATGCCATGCTGGCCTCCGGCGAGTTCAAGGGCATCGGTGAAATCTCGGCTGCGCACTTTCCCTCGGCCGGCTTCGCCGAAACCGACTTCAGTCCCATCGGCGCGATGATGGCCGGCATCATGGCGCTCGCGCGCAAGCACAAGGTGCCGGTGATGGTGCACGTGGAGTCGACCCGCATGGGGGAACTGGGCACGATGCTCGAACGCTTTCCGGATGTCGACGTGATCTGGGCCCACGGCGGCTACACGCCGCTCTTCCTGGCGCGGCGCATGCTGGAGCGCCACCCCAATCTCTACTACGAACTCAGCGCGCGCACCTGGCCCCGGCATCCGCGGTCGCCCGACTACACGGTCTTGCGCGACGGCACGAACGTCTGGCCCGAATGGCTGCGCCTCATCGAGGAGATGCCCGGCCGGTTCATCGTCGGCACCGACGCCAGCCATCGCTCGGCACAGAGCGAGGCGATGAAGTTCGCCAGCGTGCAGAACTTCCTGCGCCAGCTTTCGCCAGCGGCCCGCGAGCCGGTCGCGCGCGGCAATCTGCTTCGGCTGGTGGGCGTATCGCCCTGAGCGTTCAGGCGACAGGCGTGCCGGACCCCTTCAGCGCCGTCACCTCTATCTCGATCTTCATGCGCGGGTCCGCAAGACCCGCCGAGATCATCATCGCGGCCGGGCGCACGTTGCCGAAGTACTTGCGCAGCACGGGCCAGCAGGCCTCGAAGTCGCCGCCGTCGGGCAGCACGTAGGTCACGCGCACCACCTCGTCGATGCCCGCGCCGGCCTGTTCGAGCGCCGACGCGATGTTCCTCAGGCACTGCTCGGCCTGCTCGACCACGCCATCGGCGATGGTCATCGTGGCGTAGTCGAAGCCGGTGGTGCCGGAGACGAAGACCCAGTCGCCCGCCACCACCGCGCGCGAGTAGCCGATCTGTTCCTCGAAGATGGAGCCGGAGCTGATGCGTTGTCGCGCCATGGTTCGATCGCCAGTCTGTGGAAAGGCTGGCGATGCTAAACCAGGCCCGGCGGGCGCGCGGCGCTATTTGCCGGCGACGACGCGCGGGTGCTTGCGCACGGCCGTCTCGTGCAGCGAGCTCGGCGCGTCGAGGCCCGCGTCCTCGTCGACGCCCACCGCCAGGCGGTCGACCAGCTCGCCGCCGAGCCAGGCCGTGACCAGCGCGATCGCTGCGCCCGTGAAGGACCAGATCGACTGGCCCAGGTCGGGCGCATAGCCGCGGTCGCGCAGGAAGAAGCTCAGCGCGAACAGCAGCAGCACCACGACGTTGCCGCCGCCGTGCAGCGCACCGATGCGCTTGGCGCGGGTGCCTTGGGGAATGCCGAGCCAGTCGATGGTGCCGAAGGGTGCGGCGAGCACGCCGCCCACCAGGCCGGCTGCGATCATCCAGTACGCCACGGCGGCCATGACCTGGCTGCCAGTGGCGAGGTGGATGATGTCGAAGACCACCGCCGTGGCGAGCAGCCCGAGCGGAAAAACCACGAGCATCTGATGCACCGGGTGGCCGAGGAATCGAACTCTTGCGCGCATGGGGTTGCCTCTCGGGAAGTCCTGTTCAGGCTTGCAACATCCGGCGCGCGTTGGCCGGCCTGCGCGGGCCGGCGCCGCCAGTCGGGGTCGGTACATTCCTACCACCGGTCCGGTATGCCCCCACGCCAACCGGGATGCTGTTTTCTCTACAATCCCGGCCGATGTACCGGGTTCGCCTTTTCGTTCTTTGGCTGGTGGTGTTGGCCGTGCCCCTGCAGGCATTTGCGGCGGCAGCCATGGCCTTCTGCGAACCGGCGCCGGCGGCGGCCGCCGCCGCCAGTTCGGCCGGCGACCATCGTGCGCATGGGCATTCGCATGCCGCGCATGCCGCGGACACCGCTGCGTCCGTCGCCCACCACCACGGCGACCCGACGGGCGACGACAGCGCATCGCACCCGTCCGACGCGATGCACAAGTGCGGCAGCTGCGGCGCATGCCACGGCACCGCGCTGACCTGCACGCTGGAACTCGCGGTGTTCCAAGGCCTTCCCCGGGCCGACCTGGCCGAGCCGCCCTTCGCTGTGACCACGGTCGCACCGCGCCTCCTCGACCGACCTCCTCGCGCCTGAAGCGCTGCTGACGCGCGTGCGCCCGCGGTCCGCCCAGGACCACGGGCGAGCGCCTGCACCGCCTGCGTCGTCCACGCCCGGCACCCTTTTGCGGGCCGCCGCGCCGACGCATTCCGTCCCTGAACTCGCGAGGACCGATTCCATGTCCCATTCATTGCCGGCCCTCGGGCTGGCCGTTCTTTCCGCCATGGCGGCGGCATCCGCTGCCGCGGCACAGCCCGCAACCGCACCTGCCATCCCGCAATACGAGAGCGCCTTCGAGGGCTACCGGCCCTTCGCCGACGAGCAGCCCATTCCCTGGAAGGAAGCCAACGACACGGTCCATCGCCGTGGCGGATGGCGCGCCTATGCGCAGGAAGCGGCGGCCGCGCCGTCGTCCGCAACCGGCGGCGCAGCAACGGCCGCCCCGGCCGATCCGCATGCGGGCCACCATCGCCATGGCCCCGCGCCATCGAAGGAGAAGCAGCCATGAGCCGCCGCACGCCTTCGCTGCTGTGTCCCGTGGCGGCCGCGCTCGCGGTGCTTGCGCTGGCCGGCTGCGCCTCGGTCGGCATCGACGAGGCCCTGCAGGACACCAACACGCAGGCCCGGCAGTTCACGCACGGCCTGCTCGAACTGGCGCGCACCCCCGCACAGCGTGAGCGCCGTGCAGCGCTGGCCGAAGACCTGCTGTCCCGCCCGCTGTCGCAGAACGACGCGGTGCAGCTTGCGCTGGCCAACAGCCCCGCGGTGCAGGCGCTCGTCGCCGAGGGCTGGGCCGACATGGCCGCGGCCGACCAGGGCGGCCGGATCGCCAACCCGGTCTTCAGCTTCGAGCGCATGCGCATGGACAGCGAGCTCGAGCTCGGCCGGCTGTTGTCGGTCGGGCTCGTCGACCTGATCCTGCTGCCGCAGCGCCTGTCGATGGCGCGCAGCCAGTCGGCCGCAGCCCGGTTGCAGCTGACCGGCACCGTCGTCGACCAGGTCACCCAGGTGCGCCAGGCCTGGGTGCGCGCCGTGGCGGCGCAGCAGCTGCTGCACTACGCCCGCCAGGTGAACAGCGCCGCCCAGGCCAGCGCCGAACTCGCACGGCGCATGCAGCGCATCGGCAACTTCAGCAAGCTGCAGCGTGCGCGCCAGCAGGTGTTCTATGCCGACGCGGCCACGCAGCTGGCGTCGGCGCAGCACGCCGCCACCGCCGCGCGCGAGGAACTGGTGCGCGTGCTCGGCCTCGACGACGCGCAGGCCGCGAAGCTGGTGCTGCCCGAGCGGCTGCCCGACCTGCCGAAGGCGCCGCGCGAAGCCAGCGAGGTGGCCGCCACCGCCACCGCGCAGCGGCTCGACGTGCAGCTGGCGCGCGCGCAGCTCGACGTGGCGGGCCGGTCGCAGGGCCTCGATCTGCTGTCGAGCTTCATCGACGTGGAACTGGGCGGGCGCCGCGACACCGTGTTCGACAACGCCGACGGCCACCGCAGCACGCGGCGCGGCTTCGAACTCGAGATCCGGCTGCCGCTGTTCGACTGGGGCTCGGCGCAGCGCGACGCGCTCGATGCGCGCTCGCTCGCCGCGGCGCACCGCTATGACGCGGCGGTGCGCGGCGCCTCGTCGCAGCTGCGCGAGGGCTACTCGGCCTACCGCACCGCCTACGACATCGCGCGGCACTACCGCGACGAGATCGTGCCGCTGCGCCAGGCCATGGCCGACGAGAACGTGCTTCGCTACAACGGCATGCTGATCGGCGTGTTCGAACTGCTCGCCGAGGCGCGCGACCAGATCGCGAGCGTGACCGGCGCCATCAGCGCGCAGCAGCAGTTCTGGCTGGCCGATGCCGCGCTCGCCGCGTCGGTGATCGGCAAGCCGCAATACCCACTTTCCTCGATGTGAACCCCATGACCAATCGACGCAATTTCCTGGCCGGTGCCATCGCGGCCGCGGGCGTGAGCAAGGTCGCCATGGCCGCCTTGCCCGAGCCCGTGCTCCAGACGCGACCCGACACCATGCCGCCGCTCGTGCCCCCGACCGGTCGGCCCTACAACCCCGTGGTCACGCTCAACGGCTGGACCCTGCCATGGCGCATGACCAACGGCGTGAAGGAGTTCCACCTCGTCGCCGAGCCCGTGGTGCGCGAGATGGCACCCGGCTTCAAGGCCAACCTCTGGGGCTACAACGGCCAGTCGCCCGGGCCCACCATCGAGGTCGTCGAAGGCGACCGTGTGCGCATCTTCGTGACCAACAAGCTGCCCGAGCACACCAGCGTGCACTGGCACGGCCAGCGCCTGCCCAACGGCATGGATGGTGTGTCGGGCCTGACCCAGCCGCCGATCCGGCCCGGCAAGACCTTCGTCTACGAGTTCGTCGCGCGCCGCCCCGGCACCTTCATGTACCACCCGCATGCCGACGAGATGACGCAGATGGCCATGGGCATGATGGGTTTCTGGGTCACGCACCCGAAGGGCAGCCATCCGCTGATCGAGAAGGTCGACCGCGACTTCGTGTTCCTGCTCAACGCCTACGACGTCGAGCCTGGCAGCGCCACGCCAAAGATCATGACCATGCTCGATTTCAACCTCTGGTCGTGGAACAGCCGGATCTTCCCGGGCATCGATTCGCTCAACGTGCGCTTGAACGACAAGGTGCGCATCCGCATCGGCAATCTCACCATGACCAACCACCCGATCCACCTGCATGGGCACGAGTTCCTGGTGACCGGCACCGACGGCGGCCCGACGCCCAGGAGCACGCGCTGGCCTGAGGTGACCACCGACGTGGCCGTTGGCCAGATGCGGCAGATCGAGTTCGTGGCCGACGAGGAGGGCGACTGGGCCTTTCATTGCCACAAGAGCCACCACACGATGAACGCGATGGGGCATGACGTGCCCACCATGATCGGCCTCGACCACAAGGACGTCGCACGGCAGATCACGCGGCTCGTGCCCGACTACATGGTCATGGGCGAGCGCGGCATGGCCGACATGGCCGAGATGGCGATGCCGCTGCCCGACAACACCGCGCCCATGATGGCCGGCGAGGGCCCGTTCGGCGCGGTCGAGATGGGCGGCATGTTCAGCGTCGTCAAGGTGCGCAAGGACCAGAAGCCCGGCGACTATGCGAACCCCGGGTGGTTCAAGCATCCGAAGGGCACCGTGGCGTATGAACTCGACGGCGCGCCCAACGCAGCGCCGCCGGCACCGCCGCCGCACAGCGGCCATGCAGGCGCCGCCGCGATGCTTCCTCGGAACATGCCCGCGCCCGACATCGAGGTGCAGGTGCGCAAGCCGCGCGGCGGGCATGCGGGGCACTGAGTTTTCTTATTTTTTGACCGTCCATTCTTGAAGAAACCTTCCATGAAACACATCCTCCGCAACGCCGCCTTGCTCGCTGCGCTGGCCGCTTTCGCCAGTGCTGCCGCGGCCGAACTCGCCGATGGCGAGATCCGCAAGATCGACAAGGCGAACGGCAAGCTCACGATCAGGCACGGCCCGCTCGCGCATCTGGACATGCCGGGCATGACGATGGTGTTCGGCGTGAAGGAGGCGGCGCTGCTGGAGAAGGTGCAAGTGGGCGACAAGGTGCGGTTCGACGCGCAGAAGGTGGAGGGGCGCATCGTGGTGACGCGGATCGAGCCGGCGCGCTGAGCCTCGCAGGCGCTTGCCCGGAGGACGCAGCGCGCCTGCGATTCTGTGAAGAGTTGCGCAGTTCGAAGGCGCCAAGGCGATGTTGCGTCTTGAAACAATCGGCACAATGGCGGCGCTCGCGTCGAGCGAGGCCTCCCCTTCTCTTTGCAACTGCTCTCCAAATCTCCAAAGAAAATGAAGATCAATCACAACATCGCGCTCGTCGGCGTCCTTTCCCTGCTGCTCACCGGATGCGCTTCGGTCAACATGGCCAGCCAGGCGGAGAGCGACAGGGCCAAGCAATTCAATGCGCCGGCGGCAGGGAACGCCGGCCTCTATGTCTACCGCGACAGCTTTGCCGGCAAGGCGCTGAAGAAGGACATCTGGGTCGATGGCAAATGCCTCGGCGAGAGCGCGTCCGACGTGTTCTTCTACACGCAGGTCGAAGGCGGCAAGAAGCACAAGATCGAGACCGAATCGGAGTTCTCGCCCAATGCCCTGGAAGTGTTCATGGAAGGCGGCAAGAACTACTTCGTCCGGCAGTTCATCAAGATCGGCGCGTTCGTGGGCGGCGCCGACCTGGAGCAGATTCCCGAAGCGCGAGGCAAGGCCGACGTGGCCAAGCTCGGCCTGGCGCAGCCAGGCACTTGCAGCAGCAGCGTCAAGTAAGCGGCCCCGCCGTTCGCGCTACACCGTCGGCACGGTCCCCCCGTCGATCACGTGCTCCGAGCCCGAGATCGACGCGGCCCGCGGAGACACCAGGAACGCGATCAGGTCCGCCACTTCCTGCGGCTTCGCCGGCCGCCCGAGCGGGATGCCGCCGAGCGATTGCATGATGATCCGCTTGCCGCCTTCGTAGTCCGTGCCCGCCTGCGCGGCCAGGCGCCGGGCCAGCGCGGCAGAGGCTTCGGTCTCGACCCAACCGGGCGACACGCGCAGCACGCGCACGCCTTTCGGCGTCACTTCCTTCGACAAGGCCTTGCTGTAGGTGGACAACGCCGCCTTGGCGGCCGCGTAGGCGGTGGTCGATTCCGGCAGGGGCAGCAGGCGCTGGATCGAGCTGACGTGCACGATCACGCCGGCGCCTTGCGCCAGCATCTCGGGCAGCAGTGCGCGGTCGAGCCGCACCGCCGACATGAGGTTCTGGTTCAACGCGTCGAACCACTGCGCATCGTCCAGGGCCGCGAAACCGCCGCCCGGCGCGCTGGAGCCGCCGACCACGTTGACCAGGATGTCGACGCCGCCCCAGCGCTCGAGCACCGCGCGTGCCACCGCCGCCGCGCCTTGCGCGGTCGACAGGTCTGCGGCGACATAGCTCACGCCTTCAGCCGGCTGCACGGGCGCAGCGCGCGCCGTGGCCATCACCTCGGCGCCGGCCGTGCGCAGCACCTCGACAACCGCGGCGCCCACGCCCTTGGTGCCGCCCGTGACCAGCGCGCGCCGGCCCTTCAGTTGAAGATCGAAGTTCATACGCCGATCTCCAGCGCGGCGATCAGGCCGCTTTCGAGGCGGAAGCGGTAGCGCAGATCGACCGGGCTGCCGGGAAAATTACCCGTGACGCGAGCGCGCACGACGTCCGCGCGTTCTTCCTGCACCAGGTCGAGCGGTTCGACCGTGTAGGTGTACTTGCGCGATGCCTCGGCCTTCCACGCCTGGATGGCCTCGCGACCGACATGGGTGCGGCCTTCATCCTTGACGACGGCATGGGTCGCGAAGCATCGGGCAACGGCTTGGGGATTCGATCGATCGGCCTCGAAGTAGGCGGCGATCGGCGAGGGAAGGATCAGGGTGCTCATGAGGGTGATGGCTGCTGCTGGGTAGAGAAGCCCTCAGGATGCGCGTGCGGGATAAATAAGTAAATCTCCTAGAATCTTCACGAGCCATGTAGAGAAAGATACAGAATGCGCGGGTCCGAATTCGCCGAGCTCAAGGCCTTTGCCGCGGTGGTGGAGCGCGCGAGCTTTGCGCGCGCCGCCGAGCACCTGGGTCTGTCGCCTTCGGCGCTGAGCCAGACGATCCGCCAGCTCGAGGCGCGGCTCGGCACGCGGCTGCTGAACCGCACCACCCGCAGCGTGGCGCCCACCGCCACCGGCGCGCGCTTGCATGCGCGCATTGCGCCGCTGTTGCGGGACATGGCCGAGGCCGTGGACGAGGCCAGCGCGGCGGCCGGGCAGACGCGCGGCACGCTGCGCATCAACACGCTGGCCATGGCGGCCTCGCAGGTCATCGCGCCCCGGCTGGCCCGGTTCCATCGCGCGCACCCGGACGTGGTGCTCGACATCGTGGTCGACGACGGACTGAGCGACATCGTGGCAGGCCGGTTCGATGCCGGCATCCGCGTGGGCGCGCGGCTGGAGAAAGACATGATCGCCGTGCGCCTCACGCCCGACGTGAAGATGATCGCCGTGGCATCGCCCGGCTATCTGCAGCGCCGCGGCACGCCGCGAACGCCCGTCGACCTGCAGCGCCATGACTGCATCAACTGGCGGCTGGAGGTCGACGGCAGTGCCTACCGCTGGGCGTTCGAGAAGAAGGGCAGGCGCATCGAGGTGGCGGTGGACGGCCCCTTGGTCACCAACCATTCGGACATCGGCGTGGCCGCCGCGCTGCAGGGCCTGGGCATCGTCTACGCGTTCGACCGCGGGCGCGTCGATGAACATCTCGCCGAGGGGCGGCTGGTGCAGGTGCTCGCGGACTGGTCGATCGTGCGGCCGGGGCTGTTCCTCTACCACCCGAGCCGACGCCACTTGCCGGCCGCGTTGCGCGCCTTCATCGACTGCATGCTCGACAAGGACTTGGCTGAAAACGTGCGCGAGCCTGCTCAGCGCGTGCCGGCCTCGGGAAGCCGCGCGATCACCTTGATCTCGAAGTCGAAGCCATAGAGCCAGGTCACGCCGACGCCCGTGAGCGTCGGGTGCGGCGCTTCGCCCCAGCGCTCGGCCGCGACCTTCCAGATGGTCTCGAATTTGCTGGCGGGATCGACGATGAAGATCGTCACGTCGACCACGTCGGCGAAGCTGGAGCCGGCGGCCAGGAGGATCGCGTCGAGGTTGTCGAACGCCAGCCGCACCTGCGCGGCGAGATCGGGTTCGGGCGAACCGTCGGGGCGGCTGCCGACCTGGCCCGAAACGAAGAGGAAGCCGTTGGAGCGGATCGCGGGCGAGTAGCGGTTGCGCTCGTAGAGCGCTTGGCGGCCAGCGGGAAAGACGACGTCGCGTGCGGGTGACATGGAACAGCCTTCGTGAAGAGGAGGGGAATGCGATGCACCGACCTTAGGCGAGCACCGCCGCGAGATAAACACGCAGGTCGCACAATGATTGTTTGGATTCAGCAAACAATCATTCGGAGGCGTGCAGATGGACAGATTCGACGCACTGCGGGCCTTTGCCCGCGTGGTGGAGGCCGGCAGTTTCACCAAGGCCGCGCAAACGCTCCACATGAGCAAGACCACGGTGACGCAGCAGGTGCAGCAACTCGAGGCGCGGCTGCGCGTGAAACTGTTGAACCGCACGACGCGGCAGGTCAGGGTCACGGCCGATGGCGCGGCCTACTACGAGCGCGTGGTGCGGTTGCTTGCCGACCTCGAGGATGCCGACACCAGCCTGTCGGGCGCATCGGCGTCGCCGAGCGGGCGGTTGCGCGTGGACGTGCCGAGCCCGTTCGCGCGCATGGTGCTGGCGCCTGCGCTGCCGGCCTTCCATGCACGCTATCCCGAGATCCAGCTCGACCTCGGCGTGAGCGACCGCATGGTGGACCTGATCGGCGACAACGTCGACTGCGTGCTGCGCGGCGGCGAGTTGACCGATTCGTCGCTGATGGCGCGGCGCATGGGCGCACTCGCGCTGGGCGTCTTTGCGGCGCCGGCCTACCTGGCGCTCGCGGGGCGGCCCGCGCATCCGCGTGAGCTCGAAGGCACGCACCACCGCATCGTCGGCTACCTGAGCGCGCGCAGCGGCAAGGTCGCACCGCTTGCGCTGTGGCAGGGCGGCGAGCAGGTCGAGGTGAAAGGCCGCCACGCGGTCGCGGTGGACGACGGCAATGCCTACCTAGCGGCCGGCGTCGCGGGCATGGGCATCCTCTGGCTGCCGCACTACATGGCCGCGCCGCATGCGGCCAAAGGCGAACTGGTGCCGCTGTTCGAGGACTGGCGCATCGCCCCGATGCCGATGTACGTGGTGTACCCGCCGAACCGGCATGTCAGCGCGAAGCTGCGAGCGTTCATCGACTGGGTGGCCGAGTTGATGGCCGCGCAGGCGATGCAGCCTGACGCCCCCGCCATCGCGGGGTGAACCAGCGCGGATTGCAGGACGGACGTGCGCGGGAGGTGGGACCAGGCCTGCGCGGGCCGGGAAGGTGACGGCGCGCGCGCGCTCCAAGCTCCTACAGGACACAGCGCTGCGAACTGACCCGGCGATCCCCGCGGTCGCCTAAGTTGGCAGCAGTCGGGCAAACGGTCCGGCGGAATCTTCCCTCAACCATCCGGCCCGGCCGGACTCTCCAGGAGACTCGTCATGCATCGCTCTACCCATCTCATCGCAGCCCTCGCTCTCGGTGCCGCCGGCGTCGCTTTCGCTCAAGGCACCCCGCCGACCACCGCGTCGCCCAATCCCGCCACCGGCGCCGGCCAGCAAAGCCAGACCGGCACGCCCATGGGCACCACCGGCGTGCTGACGCAGAACAACAACAGCGGCAGCAGCGGCGCCGCCAGCGGCGGCAGCACCTCGTCGGGCGCCACCATGTCGCAAGGCAGCGGCACGACCGGCGACAGCGGCACCAACATGGCCCAGGCCGACACGATGCGTCCGGCCCGTGCCGACCGCAACTGACCTGAAGGCCACCGCATCGCCGGCCGCCATGTCGATGTCGACCTCGCCAGCGCGCCGCGCGGCAGCAGCCACAGCAAGGCGCCTTTGGGCACCGCTGCTGCTGTCTTGCGCGGCAAGCATCGGAGCGACCGCGGTCTTCGCGGCCGGCCCTGCAACGCGGGTGCCGCCGGCACCGCTCACGCCCGACGCCGAGCGCATGGCGCGCGCGGCGGTCGCGGCGCGCGACAACGCGGGCATGGCCTTCGCCGTGGTCGACAAGAAGGCCGCGAGCGTGTTCGTTTTCGATGCCGCGGGCAAGTTGCTCGGCGCCTCGCCGGTGCTGCTCGGCCTGGCGCGCGGCGATGAATCGGTGCCCGGCATCGGCGAACGGCCGATGGCGCAGGTCCGCCCGCATGAACGCACCACGCCCGCCGGCCGCTTTGCGTCGGAGCCGGGGCGCAACACGCATGGTGAAGACATCGTCTGGGTCGATTACGACGCGGCCGTGTCGATGCACCGCGTGCGCACCACCAATGCGGCCGACCGGCGGCTCGAACGACTGGCCACGCGCACCGTGGCCGACAACCGCATCTCCTACGGCTGCATCAACGTGCCCGCCGCGTTCTACGACGCCTACGTGAAGCCCGCGCTCGGCGCGCGGCGCGGCGTGGTCTACGTGCTGCCGGAATCGTCGCCCGTGGCGAGCCGTTTCGATTTCCTGAAGCCGGTCGGGCAGGCGCGCGCGCCTTCGGCCCTGCCGCAGCCTGCGCTGTAGCGGGCCGGCGGCAAGCCAGCAGACAACGCGGGGCCGGCCATCCCCGCGTTTACTTTTGTACGCTCGCGCATAATAATGAGAACAATTCGTATCTGAGCGGCACGCTTTTCTTTTTTCGCCACGCCTCCAATGACTGCACCGGGTTCCCTGCACGACGTGGCGCGGCTGTACACCGAGCACCATCCATGGCTGATCGGGTGGCTGCGCCGGAAGCTGGGTTGCCCGCACCATGCGGCGGACATGGCGCACGACACGTTCGCGCGCATCCTCGCGGCGCTCGACAAGGGCGTGCTCGCGGAGGCCGGGGCGCTGCGCCAGCCGCGCGCATTTCTCACCACCACGGCGACGCGGCTGATCGTCGATGCGGCGCGGCGGCGCGAGATCGAGCGTGCCTACCTCGAGACGCTTGCAGTCGTGCAGCCGCGCGAGGCCAGCATGCCGTCGCCCGAGCAGATGCTGGAGTTGCTCGAGACGCTGCATGCGATCGCCGCGCTGCTCGACGGCCTGGCCGACAAGCCGCGGCGCGCGTTCCTCATGTACCGACTCGACGGGCTCTCGCAGCCCGAGATCGCGCGCGAGCTCGGTGTGTCGGCCAGCATGGTGAAGCAGTACGTGGCGCAGGCCATGGTGCATTGCTACGCCGTGCAGCACGGGCTGCCGCCGTGATGCGCGCGAGCGCTTCGAGCGCGCATCACGGCGCACCGCGCGAACCCACGCGCCAGATGGTCGAGCAGGCCGCGCTGTGGCATGCGCAGCGGCAGTCCGGCGAGGCCGACGGTGCCGCACTCGAGGCTTGGCGCCGCGCCGACCCGGCCCACGAGACCGCCTGGCAGCGCACCGCCGCGTTGTGGCAGCGCTTCGACGGCCTGGGTGCCGCACCGGCCCGCGCCGCGCTCGAGGCGGCCGCATCGCGCGGCACGCGCAACCGCGGCCGCGCCGGGCGTCTCGCGGGCGGCACGGCGGCCGCGCTTGCGATCGCCTGGTGCGGCTGGCAGGCCGCGGCCATGCCCGACCTGCTGGCCGATCGCCGCAGCGGGCTCGGCGAGACGTTGCACATCGCATTGCCCGACGGCAGCCGGCTTGCGCTCGACAGCCTGAGTGCCGTCGACGTGCGCTACGGCGCGCACGAGCGGCGCATCGTGCTGCGCAGCGGCGCGCTGCTGGCCGAAGTCGCGAAGGACCCCGGCCGGCCTTTCGTGGTCGAGACCGCGCAAGGCACTGCGCGCGCGCTCGGCACCCGCTTCGTGGTGGCGCGGCGCGACGGCGCGCAGGCCGATGCGGTGGTGACTGTCGTCGAATCGTCGGTGCGCGCATGCGCGGCACCGGGCGAGTCCGCGCCGGCCTGCGTCGACCTCGCTGCGGGCGAGCGCGTGCGCCTCGGCGCGCAGGGCCTCGCGCCGGTCGAGCGCATCGACGCTGACGCCGCCGCCGCGCGCTTCGAGGGCCAGCTCGTTGCCGACAACCTGCCGCTCGCCGAGGTGCTTGCCGAACTCGGCGCGCGCCGGCGCGGGCAGCTGCGCTTCGACGCCGGCGACCTGGCGCAGGTGCGCGTCTCAGGCGTGCTGCCGCTGGCCGACACCGACCGCGCGCTCGAGATCCTCGCAGCCACGCTGCCGATCCGCGTGCGGCGCTTCACGCCGTGGTGGGTGGTGGTCGAGCCGGCCGTGCCCGCTTCCTGACCGCCTCTGCCGCGCATTGCGCAGGCGGCGCGGCGGCCCGGCACTGTCCCGTTGCGGACTTCGTTCGTCATGGTTCCAGAGCACTCGATTTCAACCTGCCCTGGACCAACGCCATGAAGCTTCCGCCCGCGCCGCTGCGCGCGACCGCCGCCCGCCCCTCGTCCGTTCTTCTTCGCAGCCTTGCGCTGGCCGTCGTGCCGCTGGCCGTGCCCGCGCTCGCCGCCAGCTGGTCGCCGGCGACTCAGGCACAGCAGCAGCTGGAAACGGCGCGCTACGACATCCCGCCCGGCGCGCTGGCGGGGGCGCTGAACCGCTTCGCGCAGCAGGCGGGCATTGCGCTGTCGTATCCGCCGGCGCTGGCGGAGGGCCAGCGTTCGCCGGGACTGCAGGGCAGCCACAGCATCGCGTCCGGCTTCGCCGCGCTGCTGCAGGGCACCGGCCTCGAAGCCGTGGCCGGCGCGGGCGGCGGCTATTCGCTGCGTGCGCTGCCGGCTTCCGCACCGGCCGCTGCTGGCGCCGCCGCGGGCGGCCTGCTGCCCGAAGTGCGCGTGAGCGCCGCGCTGCCCGAATCGGCGCACGGGCCGGTGCACGGCTACATCGCCCGGCGCGCGGCCACCGCCACCAAGACCGACACGCCGCTGGCCGAAACCTCGCAGTCGATCTCGGTCATCGGCCGCGCGCAGATGGACGACCGCGGCGTGCAGACCGTGACCGAGGCCTACCAGTACAGCGCCGGCATCACTGGCGACAACGCGGCCGACAACCGCTACGACAAGCCCGTGATCCGCGGCTTTGCGGCGCGCCAGTACCTCGACGGGTTGCACCTGATCTACGGCACCGGCGTGTACAACATGCCGCGCGTCGAGCCATTCGGGCTCGAGCGCGTGGAGATCCTGCGCGGCCCGGCCTCGGTGCTCTACGGCGCCAACGCGCCGGGCGGGCTGGTCAACCTGGTGAGCAAGCGGCCCACGGGCGAGCGGCTCGCCGAGGTCGGCGTGTCGGTCGGTTCGTTCGATCGCCGCGAAGGGCGCTTCGACATCGGCGGCGCGGTCGATGCGAACGGCGTGCTGAGCTGGCGGCTCACCGGCCTTGCACGCAGCGGCGGCACGCAGACCGCGTTCGCCGACGACGACCGGGTTTTCGTCGCGCCGGCGCTCACCTGGCGGCCGAATGCCGACACCAGCCTCACGCTGCTCGCGAGCTACCAGCGCGACAAGCTCGGCACATTGATCAACTTCCTGCCGCGCGAAGGCACGCTGGCGCCTTACGCCTACGCGCCGCGCCAGATCCCCACCGACTTCTTCACCGGCGAGCCGGCTTTCAACACCTTCGAGCGCGAAGCCTCGTCCGCCGGCTGGGCCTTCACGCACCGCTTCCGCGAGGGGCTCACGTTCCGCCAGAACCTGCGCTACCAGCGCAGCGACATGGTCTACCAGGGCGTGTATGCCGCGGGCTGGCAGCCGCGCACGCCGTACCTGCGCCGCGCTTCGCTCGACGCCTACGGCGACCTCACGAGCCTGGTGCTCGACAACCAGCTCGAATGGCGCCAGCGCGCAGGTGCCTGGCAGCACACCGTGCTCGCGGGCATCGACCACCAGAAGGCCAGTTCGTACGAGGCACAGGGCTACGGCACCGTCGGCACGGGGCTCGGCCTGATCGATCCGCAGGCGCCGCTGTACGGCCAGCGCATCAACCCGATCACCAGCTACACCGGCAGCCTGCAGCACCAGCGCCAGACCGGCGCCTATGCGCAGTACCAGGGTTCGTTCGACGCGCGCTGGTTCCTCACCGCGGCGCTGCGCCGCGACAAGGCATCGTCCGATACCGTGAGCTCGCGCTTCAACGCCTCCACGCGGGCCGGCACGGCGAGCACCGCGGGGCTCGACCAGAGCGACACCACTTACCGGCTCGGCCTGCTCTACAAGACCGCGAACGGCTGGTCGCCCTACCTGAGCTGGTCGACCTCGTTCCTGCCGCAGGCCGGCGTCGACCACCTGAACCAGCCGTTCAAGCCCACCACCGCGCGCCAGACCGAGGTCGGCGTGAAGTACCAGCCGGAGGGCGCCGGCTTCCAGCTCACCGGTTCGCTCTACGACCTGCGCCAGCAGAACGTGGTGGCCTCGCTGCCCGAGGCCGGGCTCACTGCGCGCCGGCAGATCGGCGAAGTGCGCGCGCGCGGGCTCGAGCTCGAAGCGCTCGCGGACCTGCCTTCGGGCTTCAAGCTGACCACCGCCTGGACCTTCATGGACATGGAGATCCTGCGCGGCAGCGCGGCCGAGACCGGCAAGACGCCGACCAACCGCCCGCGCCACATGTTCTCGGCCTGGGTCGACAAGACCATCGACGGTGGGCCGCTCACCGGCCTGAGCCTCGGCGTCGGCCTGCGCCACATGGGCGCGAGCTGGGGCGACAGCGCCAACCTCTTCAAGGTGCCGAGCGCCACGGTGGTCGATGCGGCGGTGCGCTACACCACCGGCCGCTGGCGCTTCGCGCTCAACCTCAGCAACCTGTTCGACAAGAAATACATCGGCACCTGCGGCAGCGCCACCACCTGCTACTACGAATACCGCCGTAACGCGACGCTGAGCGCGAACTACGCGTTCTGACCCGCGCGGACCAGCGGCCATGCGCACCACCACCTATGCCCGCTGGCAGGCGGTCCACACCTGGAGCAGCCTGGTGTCGACCGTGCTGCTGCTCCTGCTGTGCCTGACCGGGCTGCCGCTGATCTTCTCGCACGAGATCGACCACCTGAGCGGCAATGCGATCGCGCTGCCCGAGGCGGCCGCGCCCCACGCCCGCGCCAACCTCGATGCGATCGTCGCCGACGCACGCGCGCGACGACCGGGCGAGGCGGTGCGCTTTGCCACGCACGACGACGAAGACCCGCTGTGGTTCATCGCGCTCGGCGCGGAGCCCGGCCGCGGACCGACCACCGCGCTCTTGACCTACGACGCGCGCAGCGGTGCATTGCTGCGCGACACGCCGCTGCGCCAGGGCTTCATGTGGCTCATGGTGCGGCTGCACACCGACCTGTTCGCAGGGCTCGCGGGCGCGCTGCTGCTCGGTGCGATGGGGCTGCTGCTCACGGCCGCGCTGGTCTCGGGCGTGGTGGTGTACGGGCGCACGATGCGCAAGCTCGACTTCGGCACCGTGCGCCACGGCCGCTCGCGCCGGCTGCGCTGGTGGGACCTGCACAACCTGACCGGCATCGCGACGCTGGTGTGGCTTCTGGTGGTCGGTCTCACCGGCACCTTGCTCACGCTGGCCAAGCCGGTGTATGCGCTCTGGCAGGAGCAGGCCATGCATGCGGGTGCGGCGTCGCCGGCTGCCGCATCGGCCGCGCTGCCCACCACGGCAGCCGCGGGCGTGCAGGCCGTGCTGTCGACGGCGCTTGCGCATGCGCCCGGCAAGACCGTGGCCTTCATCGCGTTCCCGGGCACGCGCTGGGCGCCCGCCGACCGCTACGTGGTGTTCCTGCGCGGCGACAGTGCGGTCACCGCGCGCATCATCGAACCGGTGTTCGTCGATGCGAAAACCGCCCGTTTCGTGGCGATGAAGGCCATGCCGGGCTATGTGTTCGCGCTGCGCATCTCGGGGCCGCTGCACTTCGGCGACTACGGCGGCCTGCCGATGAAGCTGGCCTGGGCCGCGTTCGACATCGTCGCGATCGTGGTGCTCGGCAGTGGGTTGTACCTGTGGTGGGGGCGGCGTGCGCAGGCGCGGGGGCGCCACGGCACGCCGCACTGAGATCGTAAAGAAAGCGTCCGCGCTTGCGTGTTTCGCCTACGCGAATGTCCGCTGGCTGCCGTAGGCCCGCGCGGCCGCAGCGGGCAATGCTCGGAGGGACCGGACCAGATCATTCCCACCCACCGAACGAAGAAAGGTTTTCCATGAGCGTCGACCCCACGCAAGCCAAGTCCCTCGAGACGCCCAGCCCTGAAGCGCTTTCGCCGCTGGAGATCTCCCAGGCCATGCTCCAGGCAGAGGAAAACTCCGACGTCGTGCGGCCGCTGACGCCGCTCGAGCGGGCCGCCACCGGCGCACCGCCGGAGGACGAACGCTCGCGCTTCTCGCGCGCGCTCCACAGCCCCGCCGTGGCTTGGGGAAGCGCGGCGCTTGCGGGCATCGGCCTCGTGGCGGCGCTGATGTATGCGCGGCGCACGCCCGCAGGCGGACGCGCGTTTGAAAAGCTCAAGGAACTGCCGTCGAAGGCCATGTCGCGCCGGCACCGGAAGGCGCTCGAAAGGGCGCTCGAGAAGCCGCTCTCGTTCAGGAATTGAGCCCGTGGTTCTGCGTTGCCTGAATTGGAACGCAGGCCGTTAAAAACGATGCTTGTGGGGCACCGGTGGCCGACTTAGATTGGGCGCATGAATGCCCCCACCGCCCCCCGCATGTCGGTCGACACCATTCCGGCGATCGACTTCTCGCAATACCTGTTCGGCAGCCGCAATGAGCGCGCCGAAGCCGCCCGGCAGATCGGTGACGCCTGCCGGCAGTACGGCTTCTTCTATCTCGACCAGCACGGCATTCCCGACGGCCTGGTCGCGGCCAATTTCGAGGCCGCGCGTGAATTCTTCGCGCTGCCGCTCGCGGAGCGGCTCGCCTGCAAGGCCGCCGCGGGCCGGCAGAACCGCGGCTACCAGCCGATGTTCGACACCCAGCGCGAAGGCGAGGCGCCCGACGTCAAGGAATCGTTCGACATGGGCTTTCCGCTGCGCGCGGACGAGCTCGCAAGCCTTGCGGAACTGCCTTTCTATTCGCAGAACGCCTGGCCGCGCGATCCCGCTTTCCGCTACCGCGTCGAGGCCCTCTACTTCGCGATGCTCGGCTGCGGGCATCATGTGCTGCGCGCGATGGCCGACGCGCTGGCGCTCGATGCCAACTTCTTCGTCGCGCGCTGCCGCCAGCCGTTCTCGAACATGCGGCTGGTGCACTATCCGCCGCAGCCGCCATCCACCGACGAAGGCATCGGTGCCCGCTCGCACACCGACAAGGGCCTGATCACGCTGCTGCTCAACGACGGCCACGGCGGCCTGCATGTGCAGTCAATCGACGGCGACTGGATCGATGCGCCGCCGCGCCCCGGTGCCCTGATCGTCAACGTGGGCGACCTGCTCACGCGCTGGACCAACGGACGCTTCCGCTCGGCCGTGCACCGCGTCGTCAACGCCTCGGGCAACGAGCGCTATTCGATTCCGTTCTTCCATCACCTGAACTATTTCGCCGAGGTCGATCCGGCCGACATCCCCGGCGGCGGCGAGACGCAGTACCCACCGATCACCGCCGGCGAGTTCGTGGGCCAGGGCTTCAAGCGCGACCGCAAGTCGTGGCGCAACTGAAACGGGGAGACCACCATGCAGACATCCGATCGCATCATCGAGCAAGCCCCGCGGCCGCTGCGCCGGCAACTGCTGGCGGCGCTCGCGCTGGCGCCCCTGGCCGCGCGCGCGCAGCAACATCCGGGGCGCTGGCCCGATCGCCCGATCCGCCTGCTGGTCGGCTGGCCGCCCGGCGGCAGCGCCGACGTGGTGGCGCGCCTGCTGGCGGAGCCGCTCGGGCGCCGGCTCGGGCAGCCGGTGGTGGTCGAGAACCGTCCCGGCGCGAGCGGGCGCATCGCTGCGCAGCAGGTGGCGCAGGCCCAGCCCGACGGCTACACCTTGCTGTTCGGCGCGCCCTCGGAGCTCACGATTTCGGCGGCCACCGTGCGCAATCTGCCGTACGACCTGCAGCGCAGCTTCCAGCCGGTCACGCAGGTGGTGTCGGGTGCCTTCATGCTGGTGGCCGATCCGAAGTTCGCCGCCGCCGGCAGCGTCGAGGCGCTGGTGGCCTACGGCCGCGCGCATCCCGGGCGGCTCAATTACGCCTCGTTCGGCAACAACACCACCAACCACATCTATGGCGCGCAGTTCTGCGACGCGGCCGGCATCGAGGCGCTGCACGTGCCCTACAAGGGCGGCGCGCCGGCCTGGAACGACCTGATGGCTGGCCAGGTCCAGTTCATGTTCGACAACGCCGCGGTGGTGATGCCGCTGGTGCGCGCCGGCAAGATGAAGGCGCTCGCGGTGCTGTCGCCCGAGCGCATCCGGCTCGCGCCCGACGTGCCCACCATGGCCGAGGCCGGCTACCCCGACATCGGCATGCGCTCCTGGCTCGGCCTGCTCGCGCCGGCAGGCACGCCCGCCGCGCTGGTGGACAGGCTGCAGGCCGAGGTGGCGGCCGTGCTGGCGGCGCCGGCTTTCGCACGCACGCTGGAGGAGCGCGGCATGCCGGCCAACCCGAGCACGCCGGCCGCGTTCGCGCGCGTGCTGCAGACCGAGACGGCGACGCTGCGCCAGCTGGTGCAGCGCCTCGGGCTCCAGCTCGAATGAACGGCGCCGAAGCGCTGCTGCGCACCCTGGCCGCCGCAGGCATCGACACCTGCTTTTCCAACCCCGGCACCAGCGAGATGCACTTCATCGGCGCGCTCGACCGCGTCGACGGCGTGCGCGGCGTGCCGGTGCTGGCCGAAGGCGTGGCGACCGGCGCCGCCGACGGCTACGCCCGCATGGCGCGGCGTCCCGCCGCGACGCTGCTGCACTGCGGGCCGGGGCTCGCGAACGGCATCGCCAACCTGCACAACGCGCGCCGCGCGCGCTCGCCGGTCGTCAACCTGATCGGCGACCTTTCGCAGGTGCATCGGCCGCACGATCCGCCGCTCGCGAGCGACATCGAGGCCCTGGCCGGCACCGTCTCCGGCTGGACGCGCACCTGTCGCGACGCGCATGCCGTCGCCGGCGATTGCGCCGCGGCCGCGGCCGCGGCGCAGGACCGGCGGGAGATCGCGAGCCTGGTGCTGCCCTCGGACGTCTGCTGGGGCGAAGGCGTCGGCCCGGCGGCGCCGCTGGCACCGGCGCCAGGAACGCCGTTGGAACCGTCGGCCATCTCGCAGGCCTGCGAATGGCTTGCAGAGGGTGCAGGCACCGTGCTGCTGCTCGGCGGCGATGCATTGCTGGCCCCCGCGCTCCCCTGGGCCGCCGCGATCGCGCAGCGCACCGGCGCGCGGCTGATGGCCGAGAGTTCCATCGCACGCAGCGAACGCGGCCGCGGCCGGCCCGACGTGCCGCGCATCCCCTATGCGCCGGCGCTGGCGGTGCAGGCGCTGCAGGACGCGCGACGCGTGGTGCTGGCCGGCGCGCGCAGCCCCGTGTTCTCGTTCGCCGGGCCCGACGGCCGCTCGGGCCCGCTCGCGGAGGGCACGCTGGTGCATGAACTCGCCGGCCCCGCGCAGGACGTGGCCGGTGCGCTGCGGCAGGCGGCGGATGCGCTCGCGTGCGCACCATGGCGGGCCGGCCCTGAGGCGCCGGCGCTGCCGCCCGCGCGTGGTGCGGTCACGCCCGAAGCCTTCGCCGCTTCGCTGGCTGCGTTATTGCCGGCGCAGGCCATCGCGGTCGACGAGGGCGTGAGCTTCGGCCGCGCGGTGTACGGCCGCATGGGCGCTGCGGCGCCGCATGACTGGATGCAGCTCACCGGCGGCGCCATCGGCTGCGGCATGCCGCTCGCGACGGGCGCTGCCATTGCCGCACCGGGCCGGCGCGTGGTCAACCTCGAGGCCGACGGCTCGGCGCTCTACACCGTGCAGGCACTCTGGACGCAGGCGCGGGAGCAGCTCGACGTGACCACGGTGATCTTCTCGAACCGGCGCTACGCGATCCTGTTCGACGAGATGGCGCGCGTCGGCGCCGCCGCCGGCCGGCGCGCACACGACCTGCTGAGCCTCGACCGCCCGGCGATCGACTGGGTGCGGCTGGCCGAGAGCCTGGGCGTGCCGGCCGAGCGCGCAGAGACGATGGAAGCCTTCAACGATGCCTTCGCGGGCGCCGTACGGCACCGCGGTCCGCACCTGATCGAACTGGTGATCTGAACGGGGGATCGCTCAGTCGCCCTCGGCCTGGCCCGCCAGCGCGTTGAAGCGCGACGCCAGCAGCTCCAGCAGCAGCGACACCAGCGGCGACTGCGCGCGGTCGGCGCGCACGAACAGCGACAGCGGAATGCTGCCCACGCCGCGGTCCGCGATCGGAATGTGGCGCAGCACGCCCTCGGCGAGTTCCTTCTGCACCGTGGCGCGCGTCATGATCGAGATGCCCGCACCGGCCACCAGCAGCGCGATGATGGTCGCGATGGCGTTCGACTCGACGAACGGCGTCACGCGGCTCGCGGCGCCGCGCGTCACGTCGTCCACCATGCGGCGCAGCGTCGTGTCCTGCGACTGGATGATCAGCGGATAGGTCAGGCATTCGGCCACGCGCATCGACTTGCGCGACGCGAGCTCGTGGTCCGCCGCCACCACCACGCCCACCGGCACCGGGAACACGCGCACGTTGCGCACCGGCAGCGACGCGGCGGGCTGCCAGCACAGGCCGATGTCGAGCTCTCCCTTGACCACGCCATCGACGATGTCCGGCGAGTTGCCCGTGTGCGCGGTGAACGAGACGCCGGGATGGTCTTTCGCCACGTCCAGGATCAGCTGCGGTACGAACGATGCGCTCATGTACTGCAGCACGCCGAAGCGAACCTGTCCGCGCCGGGCGCCCTTGAGCTCATCCACCTGCGCCACCGCGGCGCCGAAGTCGCGGTGCATGCGCTGGATCTGGCCGAGCATCACCTCGCCCGCCGTCGTCAGGCGCACGCCGCGCGGCAGCCGCTCGAACAGCGGCACGCCGAGCTCTTCTTCGAAGCGCGCGATCTGCCGCGTCACCGCCGAGGGCGCGATGTTCAGCCGTTCGGCCGCGCGCCGGACCGAGCGCTGCGCCGCCACTTCCTGGAAGTAGCGGATCGAGTGGGAGAACGCTTGCATGGGCGGATTATGTTTCCACCGCGCGCCCGCGGCGCGCTATGGCGCGTTATGGCGCGAGGATCAGCACCAGTGTCTGGCTCGGCGCGATGCGCGCGCCCATCGCGTTGGTGCTGTTCTGCAACGTGGTGCTGGTCAGCCGCGTGGCGGGCATGCCGTGGAACAGCACGGTGTTCGCGCCCAGCGTGTGGCGGCTCGGCCCCATCACCGTGCCGGAGGCCACGCCCAGCAGCACGCCGGCGTTGTCGCCGTTGGTCATCGGGATGGTGGTGGCGAGGTTGTGCACCGGGCCACCCATGATGAGGACGGTCGGGCAATTGGGAATGGCCATGGGCCCCATGGCGATGTTGGGGTAGGGCACCGGAATCGGCGAAGGCGCGGCCGGCGTCATGCAGACGTCGGGAAACGCCATGTCGGTGCCCATCAACTGGCAGTTGGCAAACATGAGTGCCCTCAGCCGAAGTGGATCTGGCCGCCGCGCGCCTTGACGAGCTTCTCGCCGTCGATCATCGTGTGCTCGGCGCTCATTCGCAGCATCTGCGTCGCTTCCTGCTCGAGGTGGTCCGCCTGTACGCGGTCCAGGCCCTCGGTGCGGCGCAGATAACTGCGGCTGAAATGGCTCGCACGCTCGAACACGCTGTGCAATGCCGCGCCCACGAACTGTACCTGCCGGCCCAGGAACTTCATGCGTTCTCCGACGAAGCGCGTCTCATCGGCGGTGAATGCCACGGTATGGGCGTTCACCGAGAACTGCGCGCTCCGGATGTCCACGGTTTCGCACGACAAGGCGATGGCGCCTTCGATCTCGACTTGGACCGGACCGTCGCAGTGCCAGGTCTGCGGCGTGTTGGCGGCCCGTTCGAGCACGGCGGTGATCCACCCCTGGCCAGCCGGGGTGCGCAGGCACGCGACGGTGTCGCCGGTCTCGGGCTTCAGGAGACAGCTGGCGGCACGGCGCGCCGGACGGGGCGCACCTTGCTGCGCGACCATCCACCCGCCGGCGTGAGCGGCGACGACGACGCCCACGAAGGCGTGAGCGCTCGTCATCTCGCGCGCGACCGCCGCCGGACGTTCGAGGATCAGGGTTTCGGGCATCGTGGCTTTCCTTCTTTCGTCATGTGTCATCGATCAGACTGCCAGGGGGAGCCAGGCGTCGGCGCGCGCGCGTGCTTCATCGACCTCGATGGCCCGCGCCCGGTCCGGCAGCTGCGCCTCCTCGGTGCGCGCGCCATGCAGCAGGGTGCGCGCAAGCGTCGCACCGAGAGCGTCGGCGCCCCGCAGGTCCGCACCGCTGAGGTCGGCGTAGCGCAGGTCGGCAGCGCGCAGCGACGCGCCGGGCAGCGCGGCATCGGCGAAATGGCACTGGTAGAGGTTGGCACCATCGAACCGCGCGCCCGGCAGCCTCGCGCCTGTGAACAGCGCCTGCGCCAGGTTCGCGCCCGCAAAGCGCACGCCGGCGCCCGATGCGCCGCAGAAGATCGCGCCGGGTGCTTGCGCTTCGGAGAAGTCGGCCGCCTCGATCTGTGCGCGCAAGAAGCTGCATTGCTTCAGCGGCACCTCGCGAAAATCCGCGTTCGAGAGCGCGGCGTCGCTGAACTGGCATGCTTCGAGCGAGAGGCCACGGAACGACCTGCCGGCGAGCGCGGTCTTGTGAAAGACCACCCTGCGCAAGGTCGCCCGGTGCCAGGTCAGGCGTGCAACATCGCATTCGATCACTGCCGCATGCGCCCAGTGCGTGTCGTCGGCATTCACGTCGACAAGGCTGCAGGTGCTGAAGCTGCTCGACTGCAGCTGCGCGCCCGCCATGCCGGCGTGGTCGAGCGTGCTGCCCGTGAACGCGGCCATCGACAGTGCGCTGCCGGCGAACTGCGCGTGGGTGGCGCGGCAGCCCGAGAACACGGCGCCTTCGAGGTTGGCGTCGCGCAGGTCCGCATGGTCGAGTTCGCACTGGTTGAAGACCGTGCGGCGCAGGTTGGCGCCGGAGAAGAGAACGCCGCGCAGGTCGCAGCGTTCGAAAACGCATTCGCGCGCATCGGCGCCGCGCAGGTCTGCTTCGCTCAGGCGGGTGCGCGAGAAAACCCCGCCGCCAATGCGCGCCCCCGCGTAGTCGCCCTTGCGGAAGTCCTTGCCGTCCAGCGTCTCTCCGAGCAGGACCGCAAGCGTCAGCAAGGTGGTGTTCATGCCGGCTGCGCTCCAGCCTGAGCCGAAGACCGCTCGGCTTCCAGGGTCGCGGCGGCATGCTGTTCGGGCGTGAGGCGCGGATGCGTGCGGGCGCGCTCGAGCAGGGCCCCGTCGAAGCGCACGCTGCCGTCGAGCAGCACGCGCGAGAGATCGGCACCGAACAGATTGGCATTGCGGAAGTCGCAGCCGCGGAGGTCGGCATGCTGCAGGACCGCGTCGCGCAGGTTGGCGCCCGACAGCGCTGCGCCCGCCCAATGCGAATGCGACAGCAGGGCGCCGCGCGCACTCGCGAGCCGGGCGTCGCATTGGTCGAAGCGCGCGTGCGCGAGGTGCGCGCCGTCGAACACCGCACGGGTCAGCCTCGCGGTGCCGAGGTCGCACTCGGCGAGGTTGGCGCCAGCCAGCTGGGCACCCGACAGGTCCGCGCCGCGCAGCGTGCACGCGTCGACGAAGGTGGTGCCGCGCAGGTTCGCACCGGCCAGGCGCGCGCGGTCGAACCGGCATCCCACGAAGGTGCTGCCGCTGAAGTCCGCGCCCTGCGCGCGCAGTTCCTCGAGGCGGCACTCGAGGAACTGGCAGCCGGTCAGCTGCGCGCCTTCGAGCACCAACCCGCGAAGATCGAGCTTGTGGAACAGCAGGCCGGCACCGCGCGCGCCGCTCCAGTCGGCCGCGCCCCAGGTCGTGTCCATCGACTGCAGCTTGTCGATGACGGCCTCGCGCAACTGGGTGGACGCCAGTGCGGTGCCGCCGAGCTGCACCCCGGTGAGATCGGCGCGGTCGAACACCGCGTTGGTGAGCCGCGCACCGCCGAGGTTGCTGCCCTGCAGCTGCGCCTCGATGGCAACGGCGCCTTCGAGGCAGGCGTGCGCGAGCACGCAGAAGCGCAGCACCGCGCCTGTCAGGTTGGCGTTCGTGAGGTTCGCGCCTTCGAGCCAGGAACCCGTCATCTCCACGCCGCGCAGGTCGAGATTGGACAGGTCGACACCGGTCAGATCAAAGCCGAGCCAGCGCCGAAAGCCGTGCGCCAGCATCCATTGCAATTCGCGGCGGCGCTCGGCGGCCTCTGCGGCCGGCAGCGGATCGACGGGCGGCTGGCGATGCGCCGATTGCAGATAGTTCGAGCGGTGGGCGGCTTCGGCCTGCTGCAGTTGCGGCAGGAATTCCGCGCGCTCGAAGGGCTTTCCAGCGCGCGCATGCGCGGCCTCGAGCCGAGCGATCTCGTCGCGCGCACTGAACAGCGGCGGCCCGCGGTGTTGCGACTGCTTCAGGTCGACCTTGTGCTTCCGTGCGAATTCCTTGGCACTTTCCAGCAGCGTGACGGTGTCTTCCAAGGCGGCCCACTCCTGGGCCTCGATGTCCTTGATGGTGCGTGCGATGAAGGCTGGCATTTCCTCCGGCCCGGGTTGCTTCGGGCGCGGCGGCAGCCGGAGCCCGAGCGCATCGGGATCCTTGCCCTGGGCACGCACATGGTCCCGCGCCATCTCCACGTCGATCGCGGCGCGGCGGTACTGTGCGTCTTCCTGGAGGCCGTCGGGGCGCAGCGCGGCCTGCGCGGCTTCGGTGGCGGGATCGGCCGTGTCGATGCCGGCTGGCAGCAGCGCGCTGTCGTCGAGCGCGTAGAGTGCGGCATGCCTGCCGGTCGAGCGCTTGTCCAGTGTGTCGAGGTAGTGCTGCGGATTGCGCGGCTCGCCGATGCGCTCGACCGCACCGAGCAGCCGGGTGATGTCGGCGGCATCGTCGTGCGAGGTCTGTGCCAGTCCGTGGAACACCAGCACCAGCCGCTCCGCGTGCGGAAAGCACCACACCGTCGTCAGCTGCATCGGAATTTCCTCGAGCGTCGTCGCGCCGCCTGCGGCTGGGGCTTCGTGCGACGGGCGGCGGCCCGCGAACACCCGCACGCGCAGGCCCGGCAAGCGGCCTTCGAGATGCGGCTTGTCGGGGTGCATGTGGTCGAAGGCGAAGTCCTCGTCGCCCACGAGCGGCGCGCCGAACCATTGGTCCTGGCTTGCGAGGTTGAAGAAGCGCCAGTCGGTGTCGGGCGCGAAGCCGGGCGCATGCTGCGCGAGCCAGTCTTCGTTGTAGGTGCCGCGCCAGGCGGCGCGTTGCGGATGCTCGAGGCCGAGCGGGCCGAAACCCGCGGGCGCGATCGCCTGGTCGCGCTCCAGCAGGCGATCGCCGGGCAGTTCGAGATGGGGGAGAGCCTGGATGCCTTCGACGACGGCACGGCCTCGGCCCTGCGGATTCGCGGCAAAGTCCGAACCGCCGTAGGCATTCGTCCAGTCGAGCGCGATCTTCGAGAACGGCTGCGGCACCGTCGGGTCGCGCCCGTCCCATCGCCGCTCGCCGAAGACCAGCACCGTCTTGCTGCGCGTGCCGATGCGCGCGCGGACGGCCACCGCGCGCGTGTCCGCCGCGGGCGAGTACGCATGGCCGTGCACCAGGAACTCCGGGTGCAGCTTGGCGATGCCTTCGTCGATGACGGGCTGCGCCATTTCCTTGGCAAGGAAGTCCCACATCGACTGCTCGGCCCAGAGCGTGCCGCGCTCGGCCTGGGCGAAGGGGACATGGAGGTAGCCGGAGACGCTGAGGCCGAAGCGGTGGCGGAACTCCATGGGGCGGAAGGAGAGGCCGAGGGCCTGGGGCTTGATGATTTGCATAGGATTCCACGCGACCGGAATGCGAGGCCGTTTGTCAAGGTTCCCCGTCCTTGCGTGGCTTCGTCGTGCCATCCGCTTCCCCTGCATCCGGTTTGGGCTCGTCGAGAAACTTGGGACGTTGCGGGCCATAGGCCCCGCCGAAGCTCTTTTCAGGATTGAAAACAAACATACGGGTGTCGGCCCGCTTTTCGTACCGCTCGTAGTCGAGGTCACCAAGCTTCGGGACGCGTCCCGGCGTCTGCGGGTCGACGGAATAGTCGTAGTAGTCCTTGGTGAAGTCGTCACCCTTTGTCGATCTGGTGTTGGCAGGGGCGTCCTCGGCCATCGAACCAGCGCCATCGTCGAACAGGCGGCGCAGACGCGCAGCCAATCCGACGTGGCCCGCGTTCGCTGCGGCTTGCGCAACCTCCTTCAATTCTTTCTCTGCATCGCTGCCTTGGCCTCCCCATTCGACGAGGCCTGCCAGTCCGGAGAGAAAGCCGGTACTGACACCCGCCGCAACTGCATACCACGAGGCAGATTCACTCAGTACAACGGGGCCGGTATTTGGAGGACTCATCCCCGGGGGCGTGAAGATCTTCATCGGTGTCGTCTCGATGTCGGTCGCGGTGGTCACGCTCATCTTGTAGCCGGCCGTCATTTCAGCATCGAACCCATAGGCGGTACGCAGCCCACCTCCGATCGCCGAATCTATGGAGATCCCAAGGGTCGTACTTCTGGCGAGTCCCATGGTGACATCGCTCGAGAACCCAAAAAAAGCTCCGTTGTTGTTGCCGTAGGCAGTGACATTGTTTTCGATGGAGATCTGGTTGATGTTGCCGACGGCGATGATGGAGGCGTCGGTATTGCTCGCCAGGGTGAACTTGTTCGCAATGATCGAGTAAGGACCATCCGGCGACTCCAGCACCATCGAGTTCGCACCCGTCACCTTGAAATCGATGTGCTCCGCCTCGAAGGTCATGTTGGTGGCCTTGTAGCCGAGGTCACCTTCGACGATGAAGGTCTGGTTGCCCTTCACCAGGCGCCGTTCGTCACCGTCCGTCATGTCCTGCCGCGACGACTGCGTATGGGTGAACAAGTTGCCCTTGACCACCGTCGATTGCTCGCCGTCCACCTGCGTCGCCTGGTTCGACACCACGTGCAGGTGCTGCTCTTCGCCGATCTTCGTGCGCTGCGTCAGGTCGACCTGGTGCGACTCGTTCTTGCGCACGTGTAGCTTGCGTTCGTTGTCCACCCGCAAGGTCTGGTCGCGCTGCACGTGCGTGTGCTGGTCGCGATCCACGCGCAGCCGCTGGTCGCGCCCGATGTCCGTGGTGTCGTCGCGTTCCACGCTGCGCCGCATGTCCCGCTCCGCATGCACCGACAGCAGCTCCTCCCCCTTGCGGTCCTCGAACCGGATCTCGTTGTAGTTGCTCGCATCGCCGCCGGGCGTGGAGCGCGTCTTGAAGCCGCTCTGCGTGGGCGACTTGTACGGAATCGGCTGGTCGTCGTTGTAGACCCGCCCCACGATCACCGGCCGGTCGGGGTCGCCGTTGAGGAAGTCGACGATCACTTCCTGGCCGATGCGCGGCGCGAAGTAGCCGCCCCAGCCCTTGCCGGCCCAGGGCTGCGAAACGCGCACCCAGCAGGTCGACTTCTCGTTGCTCTGGTCGTAGCGGTCCCAGTGGAAGTGGACCTTCACGCGGCCGTGCTCGTCCACGTGCAGCTCGTCGCCAGCAGGGCCGACCACGATGGCGGTCTGCGGCCCGGGCATGGTCACGCGCGGCGTGAGGCGCGGCGGGCGGAACGGCAGCTGCATCGGCAGCGTCGTCAGGAAGAAGACGCAGAGGCCGCGCCCCGCACCCTGCAGCGCGGGCTCGCTGCGGATCAGCTCGCTCAGCGTGCCGCCGGCGCCTTCGTTCACCGCATCGCCGGCGGCCAGGGCGCACAGGCGTTCGGCGTAGGCGGTGCGGAAGTTCTCATCGCCGATGCCCTCGTAGCCCGGATGGGTGACGACGAAGCTGCACGCGCCGATGAGGTGCTCGCCGCGCGGAAGCTCCGGTGCGTCGCCTTCGAGCATGAAGCTGCAGCCCGCGGCCACGTCGGGCCAGGTGGTGACGGCCCAGTGGCGATCGCGGCGGGCGATCAGCTCCTCGCCGCGAATCCGGGCCACCGTCTCGGCGCTCTCTGCGTCGAAGTAGTCGCCCGGATACTCGAACTCCTCGAAATCGGCCAGTTCGTGCGCGTCGGCCGCGTCGATCGATGCACCGAGGTTCTTGCGGATGGCCTTGAAGTCGCTGTCGCGCGCGGCGTGCCGGCCCGCGTCCAGGCGCTGCGCCGACACCCACTGCCTGATCTCGTTGAAGCGCGCTTCGCCGGACTCGCTCGCGAAGCGCAGCACCGGCGTCGCGGGCAGGCGCTTGTGCGCGATGAAGCTCGCGTCGGCGAAGTGCATCCGGCCGGGCTCGCCGTGCGCGTCGAACCAGTAGTAGACGCCCTCGGCCTCGAGCAGCCGCGAAACGAAATCGTGATCGCTTTCCTGGAACTGCACGCAATAGCGGTGCGGCGCGTGCGTGCCGATGACGCCATGCGTGTCGGTCTTGCGGATTGCGCGCACGGGGCTGTCTTCGAACACGCTGCCGAGCACGTCGAGCACCGGCTGGTCCTGGAAGATGCGCGAGTTCCGGCGCTTGGTCAGGAGCCAGAACCATGAGCGGAGCGTCAGGCTGTAGCGGTGATAGCGGCCGATCCGGCCCTCGCGCACGAAGCGCACGGCATGGCCATGGCAATGGCGTGCATGGGGCCGCTCTTCGTCGTCGACGAAATCGACGCAGACATCGAAGGCGCGGCCGAGAACATCCTTCGGCTGCACATGTCCGTTCTTCGACAGCACCGTGAGTTCGTAGCACGCCGAGTGCGACAGGCCTTCGTGGCCGACGAGGCTCCAGAACATGAGCTCGTTGGCTATGGGCGAGTCGCTTTCGATGCGGATGTCGTGGGTCTGCATAAGGTCGTCGGGTTCGGATGGCGTGACTGGTGCGCGAGGCCGGCCGTGGCGGCGTTCGGCGCAGTGCGCGCAAGAGATCGACCTTAGGCGAGTCGGCTGGCCAAAACGGTCAGCGAACGGTAAGCACGCGGGCTTTGCCGGCCCGCAGCAGCGCCTTGGCGCGCATCACCCGTTCGAGGCCCTCGCCGCCGCGCACGTGCGCGAGCGCCTGGGCCAATGCGGTGCGGTCCGATGCCGTGGCTTCGGGCCGCTCGCAAGTATCGATCCACACGGCGAGCGCTGCCCAGGCGTTGCGCGATGCTTCGGCATGATGAACTGCGCGCCCAAGTGCTCGACGCACGCCGGCCGCGTCCTGGCGCGCCGCATGCCAGCGGGCATCGAGGCGGTGGAGGTCGGCGAGGTAGCCGCTCTCGCCGAGTTGTCCGGCGCCGTGAAGCCCGGCGTCGATCTCTGTGCGCGCCTCATCGAATTGTCCGGCGCACAGCGCCACCTCGGCCGCATAGAAATGAACCTGACTGACACCTGCGCGCATGCCACGCGCCTGGTGCCTCGCGATCGCGGTTCGCACGCGCTGCAGCGCGTCGGCCGAGGGTCGCCGCTGCGCCTTGCCCGCGACCCAGGCTGCGAACCACAGCGCCGGTCCTTCGGCCTGCCCGATGTCGTCGGCGCCGGCCGCGGCCTCGAGCGTGGGCAGCACGCGAGCAACCCGTGCAGGATCGTCCAGTGCGGCGACCGCGGTGGCTTCGCCCCAGGCGGCCACCATGACGGCCATCGGCGCACCGAGCCGGGCGGCGCGTTCGCGTGCGCGTTCGAGGTGGTGCAGTGCTGCGCCAATTTCGCCTGTTGCGACCAGCGGATGCGCGGAATTGGCGAGCAGCGAAACCATCGGATCGACCGGCAGCGGCGCCCCGGCAATGCGTGCCTCCTTCGACTCGCAGATCGCCACGCCTTCGCGCATGCAGGCCACCGCCTCGGCATAGGCGCCCTGGAACGACAGTGCAATGCCGCGCAGGTTCATTGCGCACGCCACCACCGCAGGCTCGTCGAAGCGGCGCCCGATGGCTTCCACGCGCTCGGCCGCCCGAAGCGCCTGTGCGTAGTGCCCGCGCGCCAGATGAACCCATCCGAGGCCGCCGTGGGGCCACCCATGCGCAGCCGCCGGCGCACCGCGTTCGCAGAGTTCGAGGGCGCGCACCAGCGCCCGTTCGCGCTCCGGCGCCGCAAAACCCAGATACTGCGCGAAGGCCACGGCCTGATGCCCGTTCAGCGCGAGGTCGAGTGCATCGCGTTCCGCGGGCGCGAGGGTGCTGCAACCTTCGAGCAGTGCCAGCGCACGTTGGGCGAGACGAACCGCCTCCTGCGGTGCAAAGCGTGCGAGCGCCAGTGCAGCCGCCTCGGCGCTGTACCGGACCGCTGCGGCCGGATCGTGGCTGCGTTCGTGGTGTTCGGCCAGTTCTGCCGGCGCGGTCGGAAGCCCGAGTCTCGCCATTTCTTCGAGCGCCCGCGCAGCGCGCCGGTGAAGCTCGGCCCGCCGGGCCTCGCCGATGCGGCGATAGAGCACATGCCGGTGCAATGCGTGGCGGAAGCCGTGGCGTGCATCGAAACTGTCGTCGGCCAGGCGCTGGACCGAGAGCGGCACGAGCCAGTTGCCGAGCCGCGCCAGCCGGTCGGTTTGCGCACGCACCGACATGCGCGAGCGCTGGAGCATCGAGGCCAGGGGCAGGTTCCAGAACGCAACGCCCAGGATCGATGCGGCTTCGAGCAACGCCTGGTCCTCGGGAGCGAGCAGGCTGATCTGGCGTTCGATGAAATGTGCGAGACCGTCCGTCAGCAGGATGGGCGGCTCGATGCCACCGTCGAGCGGGTGCAGGCCTTGGCCGCGCGCATGCGCGCGGTCGGCGGCCTCGAGCCAGGTGGCGAGATAGAGCGGCAGGCCGCCGGTCTGCGCATGCAACCCCTGCGCGACGTGGCGCGGCACGGGGCGAGGTGCATAGCGCGAAGCGACGTACGCGGTCACCTCATCGGCAGAGAAAGGCGACAGTTCGACCCCGCGCGCGAGACCGCGCAGCCGCAGGCGCGCATGCAGATCGGCTGCAGCCGCCGGCGTGCCCGGCGCCTCCCCCGGCCGCAGGGTGGCCACCAGCATCCAGCGCGCGTGCTCGCGCCGGCTGCCCAATTGCTCGAGCAGTTGCAGCGAAGGCAGATCGCTCCACTGCATGTCTTCGAGAACCAGCAAGAGCGGTCCGGCGCCCGCGAGGCGGTTCAGCAGTTCGCGAAACTCGCGCAGCACGCGCCCGGTTCCCACGCCCTCGATCTCCAGGCGCAGTGCCAGCCGATCGGCCTCGCTCGCGTGCCACGGAATCTGGGCCAGCCAGGTGGGCGCAATGCGGCGGATCTGCGGGATTGCGCGCGGATGCTCGCGGCACAGCCCGCTGAGCGCATCGAGGATCGGCATGTGCGGTTCGTCCCGTCCACCCTGTTCGACGCAGTGGCCGCGTGCGAGCATGGCCGCTGCGGCATGCTGTGCGAAATGGTCGACCAGCGTGGTCTTGCCGATTCCGGCGTCGCCGATCACGAACACCAGTTGAGCCGTGCCACCCTGCGCCTGTCGCCACGCCGTGCAGAGCGCATCGAGCGCCGCCTCCCTGCCGATCAGCCGATCGGTCGCGCCGGTCTCGCCGAACGGCATGCCGCCCGATGCCGCGGGCGGGGCCCCCTCGATCGGCGCAATGAAGCGATAGCCTTGGCGCGGCACCGTCTCGACATAGCTCGGCTGCAGCGGATCGTCGCCGAGTGCGCTGCGCAACTGGTTGATGGCTGTCTTGACCACCGCGTCGCCCACGGGCTGGCCCGGCCATACCTCCTGAAGCAGCGTTCTCTTGGCAACGAGGCTGCCGCGGCGGGTCGCGAGCGCGCAGAGCAGGGCAAAAACCTTGGGCTGCAACGGCACCTGTTCGACGCCGCGCATGAGTTGGCCGGCGGCCATGTCGAGTGCAAAGGGACCGAAACGCAGGGTTGGGCGATGAAGGCTCACGGTGGGATCGAGGGCGTGGCGCCGGTGCGAGGGCGGCAAAGCGGTACGCAACGGCGGATTGTCGTTCGGCAGCGGGATGGGATTTGGTTCCTGTCAGACGAACGAGACAGCCGATCTTCCAACGCAAGCGCAGTAAGAACAGGCATCATGCCTCGGGGCTGCCGGGCGGCTCAGGGCGCAGGTGCCCCCTGCACAGCCACCGCGTGCCGCAACCGGAAGTCGCGCGGCGCCATGCCGTGCTGGCGCTTGAACGCGGCGGTGAACCGGCCGTGGCAATCCCACCCGGCCTCGGCCGCGATCGCCTTCACGTCGAGCCGGGTTTCGCGCAGCAGCCGCGCCGCGAGTGAGAGCCGCTCCTGCACCACCAGGCCATGCACGGTGAGCCCGGCCGCCGCGCGAACCTGCACCTGGAGCTGTGCGGCGCGCAGGTCGAGGCGGCATGCCAGCGCGTCCACCGTCCATGCGCGTGAAGGCGTTTCGGCCACCAGCGCGCGCAGCCGTCGCACCGTGGCCGCTGCATCGGTGCAGTCCACGGCCGAGCGCGCGGGCCGCAGCAGCTGTTGCAGGTCGAGCAGCACGCAGGTCAGCAACTCCGTGGCACGCGCATGGAACAGCGGCACGAAGGCCGCGTGGTCGGCCGGCTCATCGCAGATGCGCGCCAGGCAGTCGCGCACGCGCGGCGTGAGCGCTGCATTGCACAGCACGCGGCCGTCGTCGCGCTCCACCAGCTCCGCCATCTGCCGTGCTCCGAGCCGCACGCCGAAAGCCTGCAGCCAGCGCGGCAGCAGGCTGCGGCGCAGCCGGAACTGCACAAAGTTGTTGCGGCAGGCGCCGGGCACGTGGATGAGGTAGCCGCCGTCGCGATTGGGCGTGCGCAGCAGCGCCCGGTCGACGCGGAAATCGAGCGCACGCCCCTGGGCGCTGCCGATCTGGCCCGTGACATGGCCGGCCAGGAAGAAGGTGAGCAGCAGCTCGTCGCCGGGCGGCAGCTGCACGTCGAGGCCCTGGTTGAGGCGGAAGTCGAAGTACAGCGCGCTCGCGCCTTCCCAGGGTGTGGTGCGCAACCGCAGGATGCGTCCGCCGTCGCGGGGCCAGCGCACCGCGCGGCTCGCGCCGTCGTGCAGGCCGGGCAGCGCAAGCGGGCGCTCGACCGGCAGGCGCAGGAGCGCGGCGTTGAAGTCGTCCTCGCGCAGCACGGCGCTTGGGGCACCGGGTGGAATCAGCACAGTCTGCGAACGGATCGGCATAGAAAACCCGGCCATGGGGCGTTAGCGTTGCAACACTTTGGTTTTCGCGGAGTTTAGGCATGAATGTCCGATGTGTCTGCCGGTCCCTGGCACTGGCCGCAACCACGGCTGCCGCGCTGCTCGCGCCCGCGCTCGGCGCGGCCGAGGCATGGCCCGCGCGGCCCGTGCGGCTGGTGGTGCCCTTCGTCGCGGGTGGCGGCGCCGATGTGACGGCGCGGCTCATCGCCGCGAAGCTGCAGGCCCACCTGGGCCAGCAGGTGGTGGTCGACAACAAGCCCGGCGGCAATACGTTGATCGGCGCGCAGGACCTCGTCAAGGCGGCGCCCGACGGCTACACGCTGATGTGGTCGATCGACCAGACCTTCGTGCTCAACCCCTCGCTCTACAACCGCCTGCCCTACGACCCGCGGCGCGACTTCACGCCGGTGGCGCTGGCGATCACTTCGCCCAATGCGGTGATCGTGCGCGCGGGCGCGCCGGGGTCGGTGGCCGACGTGCATGCGCTCGTGAAGCGCGCGAAGGCCGAGCCGGGCCGCACCAACATCGGCGCGGCGGCGATCCTCTCGCAGATGGCGCTCGAGGAGTTCAAGCGCGCTGCCGGCATCGAGGCCACGCGCGTGCCCTACAAGGGCAGCGCCGAGGTTGCGCAAGCCACGATAGCGGGCGACATCGAGGCGGCCTTCGACGGCATAGCGCCCTATGTGCAGTTCGTGCAGGGCGGCCGCGCGAAGATCCTCGCCTTCACTTCGCTGAAGCGCTTTTCGGGGCAGCCCGATGTGCCGACGCTCGACGAGCTCGGCTACAAGGGCGTGGACTTCTCGGTGTGGTTCGGCATCGTCGGGCCCGCGGGGCTGCCACCCGAGATCGTGCAGCGCGTGAGCGAAGGCGTCGACCGCGCGCTGCGCGATCCCGAGGTGGTGCGCAAGCTGCTGGTGTTCGGCTTCGAGCCCGCCGCCGAGACCAGTGCGCAGGCGCTCGCGCGCCGCATCGACAGCGACATCGTGCGCTATGCGCCGGTGATCCGCCGCCTCGGCTTCAAACTGGACTGAAAATGTCCCACCCCCGTCCCTCGCTCACTTCGTGTAGCCCGACTCCCCCCTCGAGGGGGCAACACCAGCGGCCCGGCAAAGCCGGTTCCGCGGTGTTCCTGGCCTTGGCCGCATCGATGTTCGGTGCCATTGAGGTGGATGCCTGCGGAGGCTTTCGGTGAAGACGGCGGGCCTGATCGGGGGCGTCGCGTGGCCATCCACGCTCAGCTACTACCGGCTTCTGAACGAAGGAGTGCAGCAGCAGCTCGGCGGCCTGCATTCGGCGCGCTGCGTGATCGTGACGCTCGACTTCGCACCCGTGCATGCGGCCATGGCGGCCGGGCGCCCCGGCGAGGCGCGTGCGCAGATGACGGCCGCTGCGCGGCAGGCGCGCGCCGCAGGCGCCGAACTGATCGCCATCCTCGCGAACACCGGCCACTTCGCGGCCGACGAGGTCGAGGCGGCGGCCGGCGTGCCGCTGGTGCACGTGGCGCGCGAGACCGCCGTGGCGGTCGCCGCCGCGCACCCCCGGCTGCGCCGCCTGGGCGTGCTGGCCACGAGCTTCGCGCTCGATGCGCCTTTCTTCGGGCAGATGCTCGCGCAGGAGGCGGGCTTCGAATTGGTGCTGCCCGACGCCGAAGAACGCCGCAGGCTCGACGCCGCCATCTTTGGCCCGCTGGGGCAAGGCAAGGCCACGCCCGAAGAAGGCCGCACCGTGTCGGCCCTGTGCCAGGCGCTGACCGCGCGCGGCGCCGAGGGCGTGGTGCTGGGCTGTACCGAGCTGAGCGGCACGCGGCCGTGGCTGCGCTGCGGCGTGCCGCTCTTCGACACCACCGAGATCCATGCCCGGGCCATCGTGCGCGAGATGACGCGCGCCTGAAGCATCCCGCCACCCGTTCATCGACTGAAAGAGAGAAAACGCATGCAGACCGCCGAGTTCCCGCTGCCCTTCGTGAATGCGCCCTACAGCCGCGCGATGTTCGACGACGACTGGATCTTCGTCTCGGGCACCATCGGCATGGACTACGACGCGCAGCAGCTCGCCGAGAGTGCCGAGGACCAGACCCGGCTGATGGTGCGCAACATCGCGCGCTATCTGGAGGCGTGCGGCGGCCGGCTGGAGCAGATCGTCAACTACACGCTGATCGTCGCGGGTGCCGAGCACCTCGGCGCCGTGGTGAAGACGCTGTCCGAGGTGCTGCCCTGCAAGCCCACCGGCACCGCGATGCTCGCGGGCATTGCGGTGCCGAAGGCCTGGGTCGAGATGCAGGTCATCGCGCGCAAGGGGCATGTGCCTGCGGGAGGGCATTCGCGCTGATGCGCGCTGCGCGGCGTGCGTTCAGGGTTTCGATGTTCCCGTGCGCACCGCCAGCCCGAGCACCAGCGTGTCGACCATGCCCTGCGCGAGCCGGTCGAGCGCGGCCTCGTCGTCGTCCTCGCGGCGGCGATACCAGATCAGCGACCACTGCAGCCCGCCGAGCAGCGTCTTGACCGCGAGCGACACGTCGAGGTCGCCCACGCGCTGCGCCTTCTTGGCGGCAGCGAGCTGCTTCTTGAAGAGCTTCTCGAAGCGGTCGCGCGATGCGATCAGCGCGTCGAGCTCCTCGCGCTGGCGCGGCGTGAGCGCGCCGAAGCGGTGCAGCTGCACGCCTTGCACCACCACGCTGGCGAAAGTGTGATGCACGAACAGCGCCTTCGCGTGCGCCTTCATCATCGCCGCGAGCACGTCGAGCGGATCGCCGCCCGCGCGCTGCGCCGGCTCGACCGCGTGGAACAGCAGCTCCATGCCGAGCCGGTGCACGTCGAAGAACAGGTCGACCTTCGACTGGTAGTGGTGATAGACGCGGCCCTTGGTCGCGCGCATGCGGCGCGCGACCACGTCGATGCTGGTCGCGTGGAAGCCCTGCGCCATGAAGCATTCGGCCGCGGCCTCGAGGATCTCGAGCCGCGCGGGGGTGAGTTCCATCGTCATGCGGCGGCCTCGCCGCGCGCCATGTCGCGCACCAGTTGCTTTGCGTAGCTGCGGGCGTCGACTTCGAGCGCATAGCGCGCAGTGCCCACGTAGCGGCGCCGCACGGCCGCGGTGTGGCGCTCGATCTCCTGCGCCATGGCGGCTTCGGCCGGCAGCCGCATCGCACCGCCGAGCAGCGCTGCGAGCCAGCGCGCCTGCACCTCGACCAGCGGAATGGTCGGCCCGACCGGCTGCACCAGCCCGAGGAAGTACAGGCCCGGCAGATGCGGCGGTGCCATGCGGCGGTAGAGCGCGGGCACGTCTTCGCCCACCGCGAACAGCGCGGGGTCGAGAAAAGCGAAGCTGGTGCGGTAGCCGGTCGCGAGGATGATCGCGTCGACCGGTTCGACACTGCCGTCGTCGAACGCCACGCGGTCCCCCTGCAGCGCCTGCACGTTCGGCTTCATGCGGATCCAGCCGTGGCCGCAGTAGGGCAGCAGCTCCTGGCTCAGGGTTGCGTGCTCGCGCCAGACCGCGTGCTGGGGCCGCGGCACACCGAAGCGCGCCTGGTCGCCCACCACGAGGTACGAGAGCCAGCGCACGAGAGTGCGCGTGACCGGCGTGGGCAGGCGCAGCGTGCGCGCGAAGAAGCCCGACCACCGGTCCACCGGCCGGCCCATGATGTACTTCGGCAGGATCCAGGCACTGCGCCGCGTCGACAGCAAAGTGCGGCGCGCGCTCTTGCAGACGTCCACCGCGATGTCGACCGCGGAGTTGCCGATGCCCACCACGAGCACGTTCTTGCCCGCATAGGGCTCGGCCGTGCGGTAGTGGTGCGAATGCAGTTGCTCGCCGTCGAAGTGACCGGGAAAGGCCGCCATGCGCGGATCCCAGAGATGGCCGCTCGCGACGATGACCGCGCGGTAGCTGCGCGATTCACCACCCGCCAATTCGACACGCCAGACGCCGTCGGGCCCGCGCGCCACGTTCGTCACGGTGGTGCGAAAGCGGAAGTGGCGCTTCAGGTCGAAGCGGCTCGCATAGCTTTCGAGCCATTCGAGTACCTCGGCGTGCGAGAGAAAGTCGGGGTAGGTTTCGGGGATCGGATGGTCGGGGTAGCCGAGGTTGCCGCGGCTGGTGTCGATGTGCAGGCTGCGGTAGGCCGACGACAGTCCGTTGTCGTTCTGGTAGCGCCACATGCCGCCGATGTCGGAGCCGATCTCGAAACCCTCGAAGGGCACGCCGCGCGCATGCAGCGCCTTCGCGGCCGCCATGCCGGAGGAGCCGGCGCCGATGATGCACACCGGCAATGCGTCGAGCGCGGCGGTCATGGCTGCAGGCCTTCGTGCGCGAGGAAGGCCGCGACGAGCGCATCGGCCGACGCATCGGGCGCGAAGCCGAGCGCCAGCGCACGTTCGGACGTGAAGCCCGCAGGCCAGCCGTCGATGATGCGCTGGACCTGCGCATCGGGCAGCCATGCGACGAGGTCGCCGATGCCGCCGGGCAGCCGCCGCGACACGGCCTCCACGATCTGCGCAGGCGTCACCGACAGGCCGGGCAGGTTCATCGTGCGGCCTTCTGCCAGCGCGTTCGCCGGCAGCGCGGCCAGCCGAAGGAAGCCTTCGACGACCTTGTCAGCGGATGCCAGCGCGAGCGGACTGCCCGGCGCGATGCGGCAGGTGGTGCCCAGGCCGCGCAGCGGCTCGCGGATCAGCGAGGCGACCTGGTCGGAGATGCTGCCGCTCGGCGGGCCGGGGTGCGTGACCACGATCGGCAGCCGCAGCGCGCGGCCGTCGACGAAGCCGTGCCGGCTGTAGTCGGCGAGCAGCAGTTCGGTGATGGCTTTGTGCGTGCCGTAGGAGGTGGCCGGTGCTTGCCGCACGTCGTCGCCCACCACCGGCGGGAGCCTGCCGCCGAAGGTGGCGATCGAACTCGCGAACAGGAAGCGGGGCGCGGTGGCTTGCCGGCGACAGCGTTCGAGCAGGTCCACGAGCGCGAGCAGGTTGGTCTCGAGCCCGCGGCGGAAGTCGGCCTCGGCGTCCACGGTGAGCGTGGCGGCCAGGTGGAAGACGACGCCGGGCGGCCGCGCGAACAGCCGGTCGAGCACCGTGCCGTCGCGCAGGTCGCCGATCACCGGAACGATCTCGCACCGCGCGCCTGCCGGCGCGGCGACGGGCCGCAGGTCTGACAGCACGATCTCGTCGATCGGCTGCGTGCCGAGCCGCGGCGCATGTGCGAGCTGGCGCGCGAGCCGTGCGCCGAGAAATCCGCCCGCGCCGAGGATCAACGCGCGCATGCGGGAGCGGGCGCGCAAGGGCTGTGGGCGGATCGAGTCATGGCCGGGTACTCCGTAGAAAGATACCCGGTAGTATGTTAGGGAAGCGGCCGCCCGTCAACCGGGCAGTGCCCGCGCGCTCAGCGCATGTCGAGCTTCTTGTGTTCGCCCAGCGACGGCGTCTCGTTGCCGGTGATGGCGGCCTTGGCCATCTTCAGCAGCTGCACCATCTTGCTTTCCTTCACGTCCCAGTATTCGGCGCCGACGATCTCGACCGCCAGCAGGCCGAGGTTCGGGTCGGTCACGCCGCCCGGGAACCATGCCTTGGCCGCGGGGTTGAACAGGGTCTCCTTCAGCGCGGCATCGTCGCGCAGCGTGGCACGGCCGACCACCGAGACGTAGTGGTCGTCGTCGGTGTTGGCATAGGCGATGTTCACGCTCGGGTCGCTCGCCACGTGGCGCGCGATGTCGCCGTCCTTCGGCACGAAGAAGTAGAGCGTCGAGGCTTCGTCGATGCCCTTGCTCTGCGTGGTCAGCGGATGGCTGTGCAGCTGGCCGTCGCCGTGGCGATGGGTCAGCATGCCGTAGCGGGTGTCCTTGATCAGGTCCCAGAGCCTGGCGTGTTCGTTGGTGGTGGTCATGTGTGTGCGCTCCTTTGAGCCACCACCGTAGCCAGCCCGGCATCGCCGCCGTGAGGCGTTTGGGCGCATGCGCGTGTCATCCGATGCCGACGGGGGCAATGGCCCCGAAAGGCGCACGCGCCGGTCAGCGTCCGGTCACGCGCGCGAGCAGTTCCTCGTCGAGCCAGCGCTGCAGCCAGCGGCCGGCGGTCTTGGCCACCTCCTGCGCGCGCTCCGGGTCTTGCGCCGCCATATGGCCGCACAGGTCGGCGAAGCGGCTGCCGTCGTGCAGCATCTGCAGCGCATCGCGCTCGTCGGCGGCGATGCTGCGGAAATGCGGCTGCAGTTGCTTGCGCCACACCATCACCGTCTGCGGTGCAGCCAGCGCCTGCACGGCCGGCGGCGCCTGCTCGCCGTCGAGCGCGAGCCAGAGCGCGAGCGTGTTGTGGCGCTGTTCGAGCAGCGTCCAGGTCGGCACCGGCGCGAAGCCGACCTCGGCCCAGGCCTCGGGCGGCAGGGCGGCCAGGTCTTCGCGCTGCAGCACCGGGCTGTCGCGGCCGTCGAAGGCGCGCCGCAGTGCCCAGTCCATTTGCGCGAGCTCGCTGCGTACGGGCGCTTCGGGGCAGGCCTCTTGCAGCCAGTGCGGCCATCCGGCGCCGTAGTCGTTGAGGCTGTGGCCCTGCGAGGGATGAGCATCGATCCAGGCTAGCGCGAGCGCGTCGAACTCGTCGTCTCCGAGCCAGCGGGCCAGGTGGCCGTAGCTGTCCTTCAGCGCGGCGAGCAGGCGCAGCCGGTAGCCGTCGCGGTAGATCGCGAGGCGCCGCGCGATGCCGATGCCGCCGCGCTGCAGCGCGCCGGCGATCGCTTCGTCGCCATGCAGCAGGTGCGCCTGCAAGGCTTGCTGCAGCGCGGCCAGCGCTGTCATGCCGCTTCCCGCAGCGTGTCGGCCGCGATGCGGCGCGCGAGGTCGAGCTCGGTCAGCAGTTCGGCCAGCGGCGGGATGTGGTCGTCGCGTTCGATCATCGTCGCGACCGGGCCGAAGCGCTGCAGCGCCGCGCGATAGAGCGCCCATACCGGGTCGGCCACGGGATGGTCGTGCGTGTCCACGAGGTGGTCGCCATGGTCGGTGTGGCCGGCCAGGTGGAACTGGCGCACGCGGTCGACCGGCATGGCGCGCAGGTACGCGAGCGCATCGAAGCCGTGGTTCACCGCGCTGACGTGCACGTTGTTGAGGTCGAGCAGGATCAGGCAGTCGGCCTGCTGCGCGACCTGCGCAAGAAATTCGGACTCGGGCATCGTCGATGCCGAGAAGCTCAGGTAGCTCGACACGTTCTCGAGCAGGATGCGCTGGCCGAGGACATCCTGCACCTGCTGCACATGGCGCACCACGAGGCGCAGCGCTTCTTCGGTGCAGGGCAGCGGCAGCAGGTCGTGCGTGTTGTGGCCGTTGACGCCCGTGAAGCACAGGTGGTCGGAGATCCACATCGGCTGCACCCGGTCGGCCAGCATGCGCAGCTTGTGCAGGTAGAGCGGGTCGGGGCCGTCGACGCTGCCGATCGACAGCGACACGCCGTGCATCGCGACCGGATAGCGCTCGCGCAGCGCGTCGAGCGTGGCGAGGGGCTTGCCGCCGGGGACCATGTAGTTGTCGGAGATGACCTCCAGCCAGTCCACCGGCTGCGGCGCATCCATGAAGTCGCGGTAATGGGCCGTGCGAAGGCCCAGGCCGAAGCCGGGCGCCGTGCCCGGCCGCAAGGCAGGCGCCGCGCGCATGGCTTACTTCTTGGCCGTGATGTCGCCGATCACGCCGTTCTTCGACAGGCATTCGCCCGCGGGCGCGGCCTTGAAGCTGTGGCCCTTGCAGGCGTTCTGACCCTTGCAGGCGTTCTCGGTGGTCTTGCAGTCGGCCATGCCCTTGCACTCGTGCAGGCCGTAGCAATGCACCTTGTCGCTCGCCGCGATGGCTTGGCCGGTGCTGCCCTTGGGCGGGGTCGCGGCGCAGGCCGAGAGCGCGAACATGGCGGCGGTGCCGGCGATGGCGGCGGCAAAAGAAGGCTTGGTGAGGGACATGTGATTTCTCCGAAATGATGATGTTGAAAAGGCCGCGCCGGATGGCGCGGCATCCTTCCCCGGACACGGACGCAGGGTTGCTGCGGCCGTGGGATCAGTTCGGGCGCTTGTGAGCGGGGGTTACACGGAGCGGTCCGTGCACGCGGGTTTTGAAGCGGAAGAACTTGCAAATGTCAGAGGGTAGTTTGGTCACGTAAATACAAGCCGATTTGTTAAACCATGTCCGGCGCCGCTATGCTGGCCGCGTTCTTTGCCAGGAGCCCCGTCGCCCATGACCGTTCCAACATCCAGCTCGCCCGTCCCGGAAAACAGCACCGCATCGCCGCGCCGCGACACCGGCTGGTTCACGCGCGCGCGGACGTCGGCATTGCTCCTGATGGCGGCCACGGCGCTGGCGCTTTACCTGTGCTGGAAGATGGCCGAGCCCTTCATGCCCGCGATGGCTTGGGCGCTGACGCTTGCGATCCTCGGTGCGCGCATGCACCGCCGCCTCTGCGAGCGCCTGCGCAGGCCGAACCTCAGCGCCGGCCTCGTCACCGGTCTGCTGTGCGCGCTGGTGGTCGCGCCCGTCGTGGCCTTTGCGCCTTCCGCGGTGAACAGCGCGGCCGAGGGCTGGGACCGGATGCGGTCCGAATCGGTGCGGAGCCGCGTCGACAAGGCGGTGCAGGCGCAGCCCGCGCTGGCGCCGGTGGTCGAATGGGTGGCGCGGCAGGCGCCGTCGGGCGAGGACATTGCCAAGCAGGTCGCGCCGCGAATGTCGGGCCTGCTCGCGGGTTCGATCTGGGCCGGCGTGCAATTGCTCGTGACCTTCTTTGCGCTGTTCTACCTGCTGCGCGACCGGGCGCAGGCGCTCGCGTACGTGCGCACGCTGCTGCCGCTCACGGGCACCGAAACCGACCGCATGTTCCAGCGCGTCTCGGAGGTGGTGCGCGCGAGCGTGCTCGGCACGCTGCTGGTGGCCGCGGTCCAGGGGCTGCTGGGCGGCCTGATGTTCTGGTGGCTCGGCCTTCCGGCGCCGCTGCTCTGGGGCACGGTGATGTTCCTGCTGTCGATCCTGCCGCTGCTCGGCGCGGCGGCCGTCTGGGTGCCCGCGGCGCTGTTCCTTCTGCTCGAAGGCAGCTGGGAGAAGGCGCTGGTGCTGACCGTCTGGGGCTCGGTCGTGGTCGCGCTGATCGACAACCTGCTCTATCCGATCCTGGTCGGCGACCGGCTGCGGCTGCACACGCTGGCGGTGTTCGTCGCGATCGTGGGCGGGCTCGTGGCGTTCGGCGCGCCGGGCGTGGTGATCGGTCCGCTGGTGCTTGCGCTGACCGTGGCGCTGCTGGAGATCTGGCGCGACCGCACGCGCTTCGGGCGGGCGGCGGATGCCGCGCCCGCCGGGGGCACCGGCAGCGGCAGCGGGGGCAGCGGCTAGCAGGATCCAGCGGCGGATCACGCTATCCTCGCTGGTATCTCACAAGGATTCCAACGATATATGCACAAGGATCTGCACTCCACGCCGGAACCCACGCTGGTCGAAAAAGCGCGCAGGGAACTGGAGACGCGGTTCGTCACGCTCGTCCTGCCGCCGGGCTCCGTCTGGACCGAGGGTTCCCTCAGCGAACTGCTCGACATCGGCCGCACGCCGGTGCGCGAGGCGGTCGTGAGCATGGCCATGGACGGTCTCGTGACCGTGATCCGGCGCGCGGGGATCGTGGTGAGCGAGATCTCGGTGGAGGACCAGATGGCGGTGCTGGATGCGCGCCGGGTGCTGGAGAAGCTGGTGTCGATCCGCGCGGCCGTTCGGTCCACCGATGACGAGCGCAGCCAACTGCTCGAAATGGCAGACGGCATCCAGCGTGCTGGAGAGTCGCAGCAGGCCGAGGCGTACCTGCAGTTCCACTTCCAGATCAAGCGGTTCGTCGCGCAGTGCGCGCGCAACAAATTTGCCGCTCGCGCGCTCCGCCCGCTCCACACGTTGTCGCAGCGCTTCTATTTTGCGCACCACCGTGCCTTCAACAACCTTCCCGTGGTAGGCCCGGCCCATGCCGAACTCACGCGCGCGATCGTGGCCGGCGACGAATCGCAGGTGGCCCAGCACTGCGACAACGTCAGCGACATCGCCGAACAGTTCACCCGAAATCTGCTTGGGAGCAGCCATGCGATCAGGGGCTAGTGGAAAACCCTGTAAATTTTTTTTGAGCCTCTTAATATATTACTGACCTGAAGTCAGATATATCAACTATCCACGCGGCTTCCAGCCCAACCAGGAGACAACGAAATGACCACCTTCCATCGACGCAGGGTTCTGCAGGCGGTTGCCGCATCGTCCACCGCACTGATCGCCGGGATGCCAGCCATCGTGCTCGGGCAGAAGCCGACCAAGTGGCGGATACAGACCCTCTGGAGTGCGGGCGAAGACGCCTTCAAGTACTTCGAGGAGTTCGCCGGGAAGGTGAAGGCCAACACGGGCGGCCGGCTCGAGATCCAGGCCTTCGCGGCCGGCGCCGTGGTGGGCGCCTTCGAAACCCTGGATGCCGTCAGCCAGAACGTGCTGCAGGGCCAGTCGACGTATCCGGGCTACTGGGCGGGCAAGGAGCCCGCGTTGGCCGTCATCGGCGACTTCGCCTTCGGCTACCGCGCGCCGGAGCAGCAAAACCGCTGGCTGTACGAGAAGGGCGGCCTCGAGATGCTGCGCAAGGCCTACCAGCGCTTCAACGCCTATACCGTGGGCGCGACCTGGTGGGGCGTCGAGTCGCTCACCTCGAAGAAGCCCATCCGGCGCCCTGAGGATTTCAAGGGCATCAAGCACCGCGGTGCGCAAGGCATCGCAGCCGAGACCATCGCCAAGATGGGCGCGTCGATCGTCGTGCTGCCCGGCGGCGAGGCCTACTCCGCCATCGAGAAAGGCATCGTCGACAGCGTCGACTGGTCCACGATTTCGGTCAATGCCAAGGTCGGTTTCTTCGAGGTCGCCAAGTACGCGACGTTTCCGGGCTTCCACTCGATGCCGATCCAGGATTTCACGGTCAATGCCAGCGCCTGGAAAAGCCTGCCCGACGATGTCAAGCAGATCCTGGAGCGGACCTGGCGCGAGTTCTCGATCACCCAGGTGAGCCGCATCGCCGAGAACGACCAGCGCGTGGCAGCGGAAGTGCAGAAGAAGGGCGTCGAACTGGTGGTGTGGTCGGACGCCGACATCGCCCGAGCGCGCCAGGTCGCCCAGGGCGTCGTCGACGAATGGGCCGCCAAGGGGCCGCTCGCCAAACAGGCGGCGGAATCGCAGCGCGCCTTCCTGCGTGAACTGAAGCTGCTGGCCTGACGCGCATGAACCACTACGTCCGATTCGTGGGGCATGTGAACGAGTGGGTGGGCCGGATTGCCGGCCTGCTCATCGTCGCAGTCGTCCTGATCATCCTCAAGGAAGTCATCGGCCGGGGCGTGTTCAATGCGCCCTCCCTCTGGGCCGACGAATCCATGACCTACCTGGCCGGCATGGCCTATGCGCTGGGCGGCGGCTTCACGCTGCTGCACCGCAAGCACGTGATCGTCGATCTGGTGTACCAGCCCATCGCGGACCGCGGCGGCTCCCTGAAAAAGATCGTCGACGTGATTGCGTTCGTCCTGTTCTCGATCTACTGCGTGACGCTGATCTATTTCGGTGCGGAACTGGCCCTGGCGTCGATCCGCGAGCACGAGGGAAGCGGCACGCTGTGGAACCCGGCGCTGTGGCCCGTGAAGCTCGCCATTCCCATCGCCGGCGTCCTGCTGCTGCTGCAAGGCTTCGCCAATCTGCTGGTCGATCTCGGCCTTGCCCCCAATCCCGCTGCGGAAGACATTCATGGCCGTTGACACCCTGACCCTTCTCCTGCTGCTGGCGCTGGTTTCCGCGCTGGTGGTGGGTGTGCCCATCGCGTTCGCGACCGGCGCCGTCGCCGTGGTGTTCGGCGTCTGGCTGTTCGACGTCAACACGTTGAACCTGATCGTCAGCCGCGTCTTCACGCTCATGGGAAACCAGATCCTGGTCTCCGTGCCGCTGTTCATCCTGATGGCGATGGTGCTGGAGAAAGCCGGCATCGCGGAAGACATCTTCAAGGCCGCTTACGTGTGGTCCGGGCGCATCCGTGGGGGCCTCGCCGTCGCCGTGATCATCTCGTGCGCGCTGATGGCCGCCATGGTCGGCGTGATCGGTGCGGAGATCGTGACGATGGGCGTCGTGGCGCTGCCCGCCATGCTCAAGCGCGGCTATGGAAAGTCGCTCGCGCTGGGCTCGATCTGCGCCGGCGGTGGACTTGCCACGCTGATTCCTCCGAGCGTGGTCCTGATCATGTATGCGCTGACCACCGGCACCTCGATCGGACAGCTCTACATGGCGGGCATCCTGCCCGGTGCCATGCTCGCCGGGCTCTACATCATCTACGTGGTCACGATCTCCTACCTGAAGCCCGAGATCGCGCCGGCTGCGCCACCGGAGGAGATCAACATTCCGCTCGCGGAAAAGATCGGCTACCTCAAGAAGCTGATCCTGCCGGGCGCCGTGGCCTTCGGAGTTCTCGGTTCGCTCTACATGGGCATTGCCACGCCGACCGAGGCGGCAGGCATCGGTGTTGCCGGCGCGGTGGTGGCAGCCGCGGTGAACCGGCGCCTGAGCTGGGCCGGCATGTCCAGCGCCGTGGTGGAAACCACCAAGGTCACCTGCATGCTGTATTGGTTGTTCTTCGGTGCCTCTGCGCTGATCGGCATCTACACCATTGCCGGCGGCACGCAGTACCTCAAGGACCTGATCGCCGGGCTGCCCATCGGCAAATGGGGCATCCTGCTGGTGGTCAACCTGGTGTGGGTCGTCCTCGGCTGCATCATCGACTGGATCGGCATCCTGCTGTTGACCGCGCCGATCTTCGTGCCCGTGCTCGTCGCCCTCGGCTTCGATCCGATCTGGATCGGTGTGCTGTTCTGCATGAACATGCAGATCTCCTACATCTCCCCGCCATTCGGGCCCGCGGCCTTCTACCTCAAGGGCGCCGCGCCTCCGGGGATCACGATGGGCGACATCTTCCGCTCGGTCTGGCCCTTCATCGGCATCCAGGTGCTCGCCGTGCTGCTGCTGGTCGCGTTCCCGGACATCGCGCTGTGGCTGCCGCGCACCATGCTCGACAACTGAAGGAGCTTCTCATGACGCGTCAATCGGAGTTGCTGGACCGCCGTCCGGCAGAGAGGGTCACGACCGATGTGCTGGTGGTCGGCGGTGGTGCGGCCGGCCTGGCAGCCGCCTGCACGGCGGCGCGGCAAGGGCTGAATGTGACGCTGCTCGAGCGCTACGGCTTCTGCGGCGGCGCCGCGGTGGCCGGGCTGTCGGGCACGATTTGCGGCCTGTACCTCGCACGCCCCGGCGCGGCGGGCAAGCCGGAGAAGATCGTCTTCGGCTTCGTCGACGAGTTCATCAGCGCCATGAACGGCAGAGGCGGGCTGACCGGCCCGGTGCGCTACGGCGACACCTACACGCTGGTGCACGAGCCACTCGCGTGGCGGGAAACCGGCGATGAACTGCTGCAGCGCCATGGCGTCCAGGTGATCTATCACGCGACCGTGATCGGCGTGCACATGGAGGGTGGCGAACGCGTGGAAGGCGTACGGGCCTTCACCAAGCAGGGCGCCATCGACATCCGTGCACAGGTCACCATCGATGCCAGCGGCGACGCCGACGTGTTTGCCATGGCCGGCCTGCCGACGAATGTGGGAGCCGATGGGAAGGTGCAGAACCCCACCATGATTTTCCGGATGGGGAACGTGGACGTGGAACGCTTCCTGGCGACCTACGGCAGCGACGCGATCATGCCCGAGTCCGTGTCCAAGGCCATTCTGGCGGCGAACGCCGCGGGTACCTACGAGCTGCCCCGCGCCAAGGCCTTCCTGTTCCCGACGCCGCGCGAGAACGAACTGCTCTGCAACTGCACGCGCGTCATCGGCCGCGACGGACGCGAACTCAATCCATTGGTGGCGGCCGACCTCACCGAAGCCGAGATCGAGGGGCGCCGGCAGGCACGCCAGTACTGGGCGTTCTTCCGGGCGAATCTGGCCGGCTGCGAAAGCGCCACGCTCAACGACACCGGCGTGCAGGTCGGCGTGCGCCAGACCCGCCAGATCGCGGGCATCGACACGCTGCAAAACCAGGACGTGGAAACCGGCCGCAAGCGCACCGACGCCATTGCCCGTTCGGCCTGGCCGATCGAGTTGCACAGCGGGAGCAAGCCACGTCTTTCATGGCTGTACGAGAACCACTACGACATTCCGCTGGGCTGCTTCATTCCGCGCCAGGGCGAATCCCTGCTGGCGACAGGCCGCTGCCTCAGCGCACAGCACGAAGCCATGGCGTCCGCGCGCGTGACCGCGCAATGCTTCAGCTACGGACACGCGATGGGTCATGCCGCGGCCCTCAGCGTCAAGGAAAAGATTCCGGTGCGCAGCCTGCGCGCCGCCGACGTCAGAACACTCTTAAACAAGGATGGAGCCCAACTCGATGCATGACGAAGAACTCAACCTGGACTTGCGCGGCCGCGTGGCCGTGCTGACGATCGCCCGCCCCGCGCGGCGCAATGCGCTGGGCGATGCGCTGGTGGCGCGCCTGCGCGAATCGATGACCCAGCTCGATGGCCGCGAGGACGTGGGCGCCATCGTTCTCACGGGGGGTGCGCCCGGCTTCTGCGCCGGCAGCGACCTCAAGGAACTCGGCGCCATGTCGTTGGACGACATGTGCGCCCACGAAGCCCGCACCGCGCTCTTCTGCCGCGAGATCGCCATGCTGCGCAAGCCGGTCGTTGCCGCCGTGGAGGGCTTTGCACTGGGCGGCGGCTTCGTGCTGGCGGCCAGTTGCGACGTGGTGGTCACGGCGCGCTCCACCCGCTGGAACCTCCCGGAGGTCGAGATCGGATGGATCCCGCCATGGGGCCTCGAAGCGGTGATCAGCCGCGTCGGCCGCACGCGGGCCCGGCAACTGGTCTGGGGCGGCACGCCGTTCCACGGCGAGGAGGCGATGCGCCTCGGGCTGGCCGATCACCTCGCCGAAGACGGCGCGGCCCTGGACCGTGCGATCGAGGTCGCTGCCTCCTATGCCCGCCTTCCGCAAGAAGCCATTGCCGCCACGAAGCTGTACTTCGCCTCGCATGGCGCCCCCGATGGTGAAGGCGGCGATCTGCTCGCGTCGCACCTCTTCAAGGACAACTGCCGCCACGCCACTGCGCAGGCGACCCTCAGGAAATTCGGAGTGAAAGTATGAGCAAGATCTGCTCGGTGGAAGAAGCCGTCGCGGTCGTGAAAAGCGGCGATGCGGTGGCCAGCGTGGGCGTGATCGGATGGATCACGCCGGATGCGCTGCTCAAGGGCCTGGCGGACCGTTTCAAGGCATCGGCCGAACCGCGCGACGTGACCTTCTATTTTCCCTGCGGCACCGGCGATGCGATGGCCATCCGAGGCATGGACCATGTGGCGATCGAAGGCCTCATGAAGCGCATCGTGTCCGGCTCCTACGTGAACCCGGTCGACCCTGCGACCGGCAAGCGCCCCGAGCTGATGCGCCTGATCCGGGAGAACCGCATCGAAGCCTACAGCTGGCCCATCGGCGCCAGCATGCACTGGCTGCGCGAAGTCGCCCGGCGCAGCCCGGGCTATCTCACGAAGATCGGCCTCGACACCTATGCCGATCCGCGCCAGACCGGCGGCAGGTTCACCACGCTCGCCAAGGACGACCTGATCAAGCGCGTCGAATTCGAGGGCGAAGACTACCTGTTCTACCCGAGCTGGCCGCTCGACGTTGGCTTCATCAGGGCCTCGACGGCCGACGAGTTCGGTAACCTGTCGTTCGAGGACGAACCCATTCATTCCGCAGCGCTTCAAATCGCACTGGCGGTCAAGGCCTGTGGCGGCACCGTCGTCGCCCAGGTCCGCCGGATCGTGGAGCGTGGCAGCCGCCCCGCGACCATGGTCAAGATTCCCGGCGTGTTGGTCGACAAGGTGGTGGTGGACGCGCAGCAGATGATGACCACGCAGGTGCCGTATGAAGAGAGCTACCTGGGCGGCGTGCCGTGGGACGGCCAGACGGATGACCGCCTGCCCCTGGGCGCGGACAAGATCATTGCGCGGCGGGCCGCGCTCGAAGTGCGGCCGGGCGTGACCTCCATTTTCGGCTTCGGTGCTTCGTCCGACGTGCCCACCGTGCTGCTGGAAGACGGCCAGTTCAAGGACGGTGCCTACCGCGACTACCAGTTCACCACGGAGCATGGCCCGTTCGGTGGCCTGGTCATGAGCGGATGGCAGTTCTCGGCCAACAAATACCCCGAGGCCTTGCTCGACGGCGTCAGCCAGTTCGATTTCATCGATGGCGGCGGATGCCCGTTCGCGGCCCTGGCCTTTGCCCAGTTCGACGATGCGGGCAACGTCAATGTCTCGCGCTTCGGCGTCGCCAATCCGGGCGCCGGCGGCTTTATCGACATTGCCTACAACGCGCGGGAACTGTTGTTCACCGGCACCTTCACCACGGGCGGCCTCGAGGTCGAGTTCAAGGATGGCAAGCTGGTCATCCTCAAGGAAGGCAAGGTCAGGAAGTTCGTGAAGAGCGCAGACCACATCACCTACCCCGTGCGGCGCAACGTGGCCGAGCGCGGCCAGCAGGCCAGGATCATCACCGAGCGTGCGGTCTTTGAAATCCACCCCGAAGCCCTGGTGCTGACGGAACTCGCACCCGGGATCGACCTGCAGGCCCAGGTGCTCGACATGATGGACGGATTGACGGTTCGCGTTGCGGCTGACCTCCGCGAAATGGACGCAGCGCTCTTTCGTTGAGCGTGCTGTCGCGCCTATCCGCGCAGCGGCTGCAGCGGGCGATTGAGCGCTTCGAAGTCGAGGTTGTCCACCTGCGCGAGCACCGATTGCCTGGCGCTCGCGGTGCGCGCATCGGGATCGGGGCCGACGACGGTCCCGCCCTCGAGCTCGTGCCGCACGTTGCCTGCCAGCAGCACGCGCGCGGTGTAGGTGCTGGATTCGAGGCCATGGATCAGGCTCATCTCGTAGGTCACCGTTTCGCCGGTGCTGCTCTGCACATGTTGCCCATCCATCGTGACCATCGTCTCTCCCTGTTGGTTTGATAAAAAAAAGCGGTGCCGGCCGCGGAGGCTCAGGCGGGCACGGGCTCCGAGATGCCGCACAGCGCCTCGGTGGCCGGCTTGGTTTTGCGTTCCTTCACCGCGACGTCGGCCAGGGCCAGGATGCCCACGAGCCGCTTGTCGTGGTTGATGACCGGCAGCCGGCGGATCTGGTACTGCGCCATCATCAGCGCGGCGCGCTCCACGGTTTCGTCGTCGTAGGCCCAGCGCACGCGGTCCGACATCACGTCGCGGACCTTGGCCTGGCCGTCGCGGCCTTCGGCCAGTCCGCGCACCACGATGTCGCGGTCGGAAATGGCGCCGACGAGCCGGTCGTTCTCGCCGACCGGCATCATGCCGAAGTCGCCGTCGCGCATGCGCTTCGCGGCTTCGGCGATGGGGGCATCGGGACTGATGACCTGCACGTCCCGGCTCATGACATCCTTGATCTTGTGCATGGAAAACTCCTTTGTCTGGCAAGTGAGTGGAAGATCGGCCGAAACGCGTGCAGGCCGCCGGCCCCGGAAGGAGGCGGCATGCCTGGGCGAAGTCGAACCGTTTCACCTCACCTTGCTACCGGCGCCGCCACCGATGTGTAGGACAAGCGCCGAAACCTCAGCGGACCCGTCTTTCAGCGGCGCCGACGAAGCGCCGGTCGATCGCATCCTTCCATCGCCACGCCCAGGCGCTGCGCCAGCACCACGGCCCCCAGAGCGCCAGCGCACGTTCGTCGGCGGTGCTCAGCAGGTTCAGCGCGCGCAGCCGCGGCGTCCATGCCGGCAGCGCCTGTCCGGTGCAGTAGGCGCGCAGGCTCCGCGCGAGCGGCGCGCCCGCGCGCACCGCGTGAACGCCCGAACGCGGCAGCGGATGCGGATGCGCGGCCACGTCGCCGGCCGCGAACACCGCCGGGTGCGACACGCTCTGCAGCGCGGCATTCACGCGCACGAAGCCGTCCGCATCGAGGGCCAGTCCGCTCGATGCGAGCCAGCGCGGGGCGGCCGCGCCGGCCGCGCTCCAGCACAGGTCGAAGGGCAGTGCGCCGCCGTCGTCGAAGTCGATCCGCCCGGCGTGGACGCTCGTGGCGCGGCGCGCGCCGAGCCAGCCGATGCAGCGCTGTGCGAGCAGCGTGTGCACGATGCGGCGCGCGCGCAGCGGCGCGCCTTCCAGCGGCAGCGCGTCGCTTCCGACGAGCGTCACGCGCAGGTGCGACCAGCCTTCGCGCATGCCGCGGTGGCGCACCGCGAGCGCGAGTTCGACGCCCGCGGCACCGGCGCCGACGATCACCACGTGGAAGGGGCTGCACTGGCCGCCGATCTGCGCCTGTGCGGCCAGCCACGAGGCCGCGAGCCGGGACAGCGGGCGCACCGGCACGCTGGTGGCGGCGGCCTCGGACGAAGCCTCGATGGCGCCCACCGACCCGACGTCGAGCGAGACCGCATCGAAGGCGATGCGCGCGCCGTCGTCGCAGTGCAGGGCGTGGGCCGCGAGATCGAGCGCGACGCCGCGGGCTTGATGGAACGCCACGCCGGCATGCGTCGCGAGCGCGGCCACCGGCAGCAGGATCTCGGGCATCGCGTAGTGGCCCGAGATCCAGCCCGGCAGCATGCCCGAGTAGATCTGCTGCGGCTCGGGCGAGACGAGCTGCACCCGCCAGCCGGGGATCGGCCGCGCGGCCAGCGCGCGCAACACGCCCAGGTGCGCATGGCCGCCGCCGATCAGCAGCAGGCGCTTCATGGCGCGGGTGCCAGCACGAGGTCGGAGAACCAGGCTTGCACGCTGTCTGCGGTGTTGTCGGTGTCGGCGCCCACCGCGACGGCGGCGATGGGCGGCATGGCGCCGCCGAACGCGGCCTCCCAGTCGGCGCGCAGGTCGCGCCGCACGCCGCGCCACTGCTGCGCGAAGGTGTCGCCGCTCTCGACCACGAACATCCGCAGCCGGTCGGTGTAGGGGTTCCAGCCCGAGGCGCCCGCCGGCTGGGCCCGGCCCCAGACGTAGCACAGGGCCGCGGCGGGCAGCTCGGCGTCGGAGAGCGCGCGGGCGGCCGCGAGACGCAGCCGGTCGACCAGCGAGAGCCGCTCCGAGGGCAGGTCGAACAGCACGTAGACGCGCGCCGCATAGTCGTCGCCGTCCTTGCTGCGCAGGTCGGAGCCCGCGAGCGCGCGCGAGACCTTCCACTGCCACTCGAGCACGGGCCGCGCGGGCGTCTCGCCCGGGAGCCGGGCGATCCATGTCGACGCGGCAGCGGCGGAATGCACCTGCAGCACGCGGCGGCTGCCGTCCTGCACGATCTCGAAGCGGTTGGCCGCAGGCACTTTCGGCAGGCGCTGGTGCGCCCAGCCCGGCGCCACGGCGCTGCCCGCGGGCGCGGTGGAGAAGCGCGGAATGGACATCGCGGCGCCGGCGCGCGCAGGCGCCCCGATGCCCGCGGCCGCGACCGCGCCCGAGAGCAGCAGCCGGCGCCGCACGACGTCGCTGGGGGTGGTCGTCGTCTTCATCATCTGCATCGAGGCCTTCGTCATCCGCGCCGCCATGCGTGATAGCGCGCGACCCATCGCAGCAGGCGCGCGGGCTGGTGCGCGCGCCGCCATTCGCCCGCGGCGTACTTGTTGCCTTCGGACCAGGTCGGGTAGGTGTGGATCGTGCCGAGGATCTTGCCGAGGCCGAGCCCGTGCTTCATGGCGAGCACGAACTCGGCCAGCAGCTCGGACGCATGCGGGCCGACGATCGTGGCGCCGAGGATGCGGTCCTTGCCGGGCACCGTCAGCACCTTGACGAAGCCGCGCGCCTCGCCGTCGGCGATCGCACGGTCGAGGTCGTCGAGGCCGTAGCGCACCACTTCGAAGTCGATGCCTTGCGCCTTCGCCTCGCACTCGTTGAGCCCGACGCGCGCGACTTCGGGATCGACGAAGGTGGCGGCAGGAATCGCGCCGTGGTCGACCTTGAAGCGGCGCAGGCCGCCGAACAGCGCATTGACCGTGGCGTACCAGGCCTGGTGCGCGGCCGTATGGGTGAACTGCCAGGGGCCGGCCGCGTCGCCGGCCGCCAGGATGTGGGGGTAGCGCGTGCGAAGAAAGGCATCGGCCTCGACGGTGCGGTCGGTGGGAATGCCGAGCTCCTCGAGGCCGTAGCCCGTGAGTCGGGCGCGGCGGCCGACCGCGCAGACCAGCATGTCGAAGGCAATCTCGAGCGGCTCGCCGCCTTCGGCGCGCACGACGACGAGGAACCTGTCTTCGCCGCGTGTCTCGCAGCGCAGCGCCTCGTGGCCGGCCAGCACGCGCACGCCGTCGGCAGCGAGCGCCTGCTGCACCAGCGCGGACACCTCGTCGTCCTCGCGGGTGAGCAGGCGCGCAGAGCGTTCGACCTGCGTCACCTGCGAGCCGAGCCGCGCGAAGGCCTGCGCCAGCTCGCAGCCGATCGGCCCGCCGCCGAGCACGACCAGCCGCGCGGGCGGACGGTCCATTGCCTCGAGCGCCGACCACAGCGTGTCGCTCGTGACATAGCCCGCGGCTTCGAGGCCGTCGAGCGCGGGCACGACCGGCTCGGCGCCCGCCGCGATCACGATGCTGCGCGTGGTGATGCGGCGCGTGCCGCCGCCGTTCAGCGCCACCTCAACGGTCCACGGGTCGACGATCTTCGCGTGGCCCTCGACCACGTCGACGCCAAGCCCGCGGTAGCGCTCGGCACTGTCGTGCGGCTCGACCGCGCGGATCACCGCGCGCACCCGCTGCATCACTTCGTGGAACGAAAACGGCGGCGCGGTGGGCGCGAGGCCGTAGCGGTCGGCATGGCGCATCTGGTGGGCCAGCGTGGCCGAGCGGATCAGCGCCTTGCTCGGGATGCAGCCGTAGTTGAGGCAGTCGCCGCCCATCTTGTGGCGCTCGACCAGCGTGACCGAGGCCTTGAGCGCCGCGCCGATGTAGGCCGAGACCAGCCCTGCGGCACCGGCGCCGATCACCACCAGGTTGCGTTCGAAGCGCCGCGGCCGCAGCCCACGCCAGCGCGCATGCACCTTGCGCGCCTGCAGGGCGGCTGCGCCCCGGCGCGCGAGCCACGGAAAAAGCGCGAGCAACACCAGCGAGCCGAGGATCGAGGGCGTGAGGATGCCGGCCAGCGAATCGAGGGTGGCGAGCTGGGTGCCGGCATTCACGTAGACGATGGTCGCCGGCAGCATGGCCGCCTGGCTGACCGCGTAGTAGGTGCGCGCCCGGATGGCAGTGAGTCCCATCGCGAGGTTGATGACGAAGAACGGCACCACCGGCACCAGGCGCAGCGTGGCGAGGTAGAGCGCGCCATCGCGTTCGACGCCCGCGTCGATCTCCTCGAGGCGGCGCCCGAAGCGCTTGCGCACCGTCTCGCGCAGCAGGGTGCGCGAGGCAAAGAACGCGAGCAGGGCGCCGAGGCTCGACGCGAACGAGACGAGCAGCGTCCCGGTGAAAAGCCCGAACAGCGCGCCGCCCGCCAGCGTCAGCACGGTGGCGCCGGGCAGCGAGAGCGCGGTCACCGCGACGTAGACGACGAAGTACATGCCGGTGACCTTGACGGGGTGCTCGGCATGCATGGCGAGCAGCGCCTGATGCGCCTCCTTCAGGAAGTCGAGGCTCAGCACGCGGTCCAGGCCCAGCGCGAAGAAGGCGCCGATGGCCAGGACGATCGCTGCGGCAATCGCCGCATTTCTTCTGTTCATGAGCCTTGTTCGCGCCAGGTTCGCGATAAGTTACACGAATGGCCGGGTTCCGTGCGGCTTGCATGTAACTTCGCACGCTGCGGCAACGAACAATCGGCAACCCTACCGAGTCAACCAGGATGCGCCATGCAAGCAATCTGCTCCGATCCCAAGCTCGAAGCCACGCTGCGCACGGCGCTGCGCGCCGGCGGGTGGCCCGACACCGCCTTGCAGCCGCTGCCCGACAGGGGGCTCGCCCACCTGCATGTGCGCTTGGAGGGCACCGGCACGCTGGCGCGCATTCCCAAGCAGAGCCAGGTGGGGCTCGGGCCCGAGGCCAACCTGCGCCACGAGGCCGCCTGCTTCGACCGGGCCGGTGACAGCGGGCACACGCCGCGATTGCGCGGGACGCTGCCGGTCTCGCCGCAGCTGCCGCGCGGCGCGCTGCTGGTGGAAGAAATCGAGGGCCGACCTGCCGAGCTGCCCGCGGACCTGCCGGCCATCGCCGCGGCGCTCGCGGCGATCCACCGCCTGCCGTTGCCGGCCGCATCCGATCGCGCGCCGCTCGCATCGCCGCACGATCCGCTGCGCGCGCTCGTCGGCGAGATCGACGCCCAGGCCGTGCACCTGCCGCAGGCGAGACTCGCGCCCGAGGTGCGGCGCGCGCTCGAGGACCAACTCGAAGCGCTAGGGCAACTCGCGAAGGAAGAACAGCGCCCCGGCGTGCACCTCATCGCGTTCGACGCCCACCCCGGCAACTTCGTGTTGCGCGCGCGCGGCGATGCGGTGCTGGTCGACCTCGAGAAATGCCGCTACAGCAGCCCGGGCCTCGATCTCGCGCATGCCACGCTCTACACCTCGACCACCTGGGACGTGGCGGCGAACGCCGCGCTGTCGGTGGCGGAAGTGGCTGCGTTCTACGCTGCCTGGGCGCGCGAGGCCGGGCCGGCGCTCGCCGCGGCGGCGCAGCCCTGGCACGTCGCGCTGCGGCGCGCGATGTGGCTCTGGTCGATCACCTGGTGCTGCAAGTGGCGCGTGCTGTCGGGCGCGGCGCCGCTCGCGGACCACGGCGGCGAAGACTGGTCGGCGGCGCACAGCGACGCGCCGCTGATCGCGCACGTCCGCGGCCGTGTCGACCACTACCTCTCGCTGCCCGCCATCCGTCGCGTGCAGCACGAGCTCGCCGCGCTGCAGGAGGTGTTGGCGTGAGCGCCGCGCCGGGCCGCCCCAAGCAAGCTCGCTCCCGCCTGGCGGGAAGGCGCGCAGCGCCAAGGGTGCACCAGTGAGCGCCGCGCCGGGCCGCCCCAAGCAAGCTCGCTCCCGCTTGGCGGGAAGGCGCGCAGCGCCAAGGGTGCACCAGTGAGCGCCGCGCCGGGCCGCCCCAAGCAAGCTCGCTCCCGCCTGGCGGGAAGGCGCGCAGCGCCAAGGGTGCACCAGTGAGCTTGTTGCATATCGTGGTGCCCGTGCTCAACGAAGGCGTGTCCCTTGCCGACCGCCTCGAGGCCCTGCGCCCGCTGCGCGAGCGCGGCGCGCAGCTGGTGGTGGTCGACGGCGGCAGCACCGACGAGACCTGGGCCATCGCCTGCCGGCATGCCGACCGCGTGCTGCTGGCGCCGCGCGGGCGCGCCGCGCAGATGAATGCGGGCGCCGAAGGCGCGAGCGCCGAGGTGCTGCTGTTCCTGCACGCCGACACGGCGCTGCCGGCGCATGCCGACGAGGCGATTGCCGCGGCCATGGCCGGCGGTGCCGACTGGGGCCGCTTCGACGTGCAGCTCGACAGCCGGTCCTGGCTGCTGCGCATCGTGGCGGGCGCGATGAACCTGCGCTCGCGCCTGACCGGCATCGCCACCGGCGACCAGGCCATGTTCGTGCGCCGCCAGCGCTTCGAGGCGCTCGGTGGTTTTCCGCAGATCGAGCTGATGGAGGACATCGCACTGAGCGCGCGCCTGCGGCGCATCGGCCGGCCGGCCTGCCTGCGGCCGCCGGCCTTCACCTCGGCCCGGCGCTGGGAGAACCACGGCATCCTCCGGACCGTGCTGCTGATGTGGCAGCTGCGCGCGCGCTACTTTCTCGGCGACGACCCGTCGCTGCTGGCGCGCCACTACGGCTACGAACGCTGCGGTGCGCATCCGCAGGCGGCCATCGCCATCCTCGCGAAGGCGCCGGTGCCAGGGCTCGCGAAGACGCGCCTCGCGCGCGGCATCGGCCCGCGGGCCGCGGCGCGCGTGCAGCGCCATTTCACGCAGCGCACGCTCGAGGCGGCCCGGCAGGCGCGGCTCGGCGATGTCGCGCTCTGGTGCGCGCCCGATGCATCGCACCGCTTCTTTCGCGCGCTCGCACGCGTGCATGGCACCCGGCTGCTGGCGCAGCCGCCGGGCGATCTCGACGCGCGCCTGCGGGCGGCGGTGGCGCATCACTTCGCCGGTGGCGGCGATGCACCGCCGCTCCTGATCGTGGGCACCGACTGCCCGCTGCTGTCGCCGGGTCACCTGCACGAGGCCGCGCGCGTGCTGGCCCTGCACGACGCCGTGGTGGTGCCGGCCGAAGACGGCGGCTATGCGCTGCTGGGCATGCGGCGGCCGCTGCCCGACGTGTTCACCGGCATTGCATGGAGCACGCCGCAGGTGCTGCAGCAAACGCGCGAGCGGCTCGCCTCGCTCGGCGCGAGCTGGCGCGAGCTCGCACCGCTGTGGGACGTGGACGAACCCGCCGACTGGCAGCGCTACCAGAACCTCATCGGCCGCACCACCCATATGGAGCCCTTGCCATGAAGCCTGAATTGGCCTCGAACGACTGGCTGCACGGCCGGCTCGCCGAACCGAAGCATCGCCCGGTGCGCGTGGTGATCGACACCGATGCCGCCAACGAAATCGACGACCAGTTCGCGCTCGCCTGGGCGCTGCTCTCGCCCGAGGCGCTCGCCATCGAGGCGCTCCATGCGGCGCCGTTCTCGTTTGCGCACCGGCGCGCGCAGCTCGCGCAGGCGCCGGCCGATGCGCCGCCTTTCAATCCGCCGGCCGAAGGCATGTGGCGCAGCCGTGACGAGATCCTGCGGGTGCTCGACAAGCTGGGCGGCGAGCCGCATCCGCCGGTGCGCGCGGGCAGCGAAGGCTACCTGCCCAGCGCCACCACGCCGTTGCACAGTCCTGCGGCCGAGCACCTGATCGCGCTCGCGCGCAGCGGCGCCGACGATGCGCCGCCGCTGTACGTGCTGGTGCTCGGCTGCCCGACCAACGTGGCGAGCGCCTTGCTGCTCGCGCCGGACATCGCGCGCCGAATCGTGGTGGTGTGGACCAGCGGCTATCCGTCGTGCGCGCCTCACGTGAACGACTCCTTCAATCTCGAGCAGGACCCGCATGCGAGCCGCGTGCTGCTGGAGAGCGGCGTGCCACTGGTGTACCTGCCCGGCTTCCACGTGGGCGCGCAGCTGCGGCTGTCGCTCGCCGAGGTCGAGCGGCATGTGCGCGGCCAGGGCGCCATCGGCGACTACCTGCACCAGCTGTTCACGCACAACCCGCTCTGGACCATCCTGCAGGTGGACACCCGCACGGCCTACAGCTGGGTGATCTGGGACCTGATCTGCGTCGCGTGGCTGCTCGATCCGGCCTGGGTGCCGAGCACGCTGGTGCCGACGCCGCGCCTCGCGAACGACCTGCGCTGGCAAGCCGCGGCGCACCGGCCGCCGATGCGCGAGGCCCATGCGGTCGACCGCGATGCGATCTTCAACGACCTGTTCAGGAAGCTGGCGCGCCATGCGACGCAGGCGGCGGCGTGAGCGGTTCGGGCAGCCGCGTCACCGCCGACGCATCGGCCACGTCGGCCGCATCGTGCGTGACGAGCAGCGCGGGAATGCCGCGCGCACGCACCGTCTCGAAGACGTAGCTGCGCATGCGGTCGCGCAGCGCCGCGTCGAGCCGCGCGAAGGGTTCGTCGAGCAGCAGCGCCTTCGGTTCGGCGAGCAAGGCTCGCATCAGCGAGACACGGGCCCGCTGGCCGCCCGACAGCGTGGCCGGGTCGGCGTCGGCGAAGCCCGGCAGCTCGAGGTCGTGCAGGGCGTCGCGCACGGCGCGCTCGCGTGCCTGCCGCGCGCCGGCCGGCACCGCGAACAGCAGGTTCTCGCGTACCGTCATGTGGGCGAACAGCAGGTCGTCCTGGAACAGGATGCCGATGCGCCGGCGGCGCGTGCTCCAGCCGTCCACGCGCTGGCCGTCGAGGGTGACGCTGCCTTCGAAGTGCACCGCGGGCGCCGCCGTGCCGCAGATCGCTGCCAGCAGGCTGGACTTGCCGCTGCCGCTCGCGCCCATGAGCGTGTGGACCGTGCCGCCGGGCACGTCGAGCGAGAGGTCCTGCACCAGCGGCTGGCCGGCAACGCCGAGCCGCGCCACGTGCACCGAGAGGCGCGCCGTCATGGCCGGGCTCCGGTGAAGCGCCGCGGCCGCCCGGCCCAGGCGGCCAACGCGAAGGCCAGCGTCGGCAGCAGCCACTGCAGCCAGGCATAGGCCGCCAGCACCGAGCGCTGGCCGCCGGCCGAGAGCGCGACCGCTTCGGTCGTCACGGTGGCGTAGCGCCCCGCGCCGATGAACAGCGTCGGCAGGTATTGCGCGACGCTCACCGCGAAGCCGATCGCCAGCGCGCCGCCCAGGCTCGCGCGCAGCAGCGGCCACTTCACGCGCAGCAGGAAGGCGAGGGTGCCGCGGCCGAGGCTCGCGGCCACCTGCCGCTGGCGGGGGTCGAACGCGAGATACGCGGGGCTCAGCGTGATCAGCACGTAGGGCACCGCGGCCAACGTGTGGGCGAGCCACAGGCCGGCCCAGTGCGCATCGAGCCCCCACGCCAGCGCCAGCCGGTGCAGCCCGACCACCCAGAGCACCGACGGCAGCAGCAGCGGCAGGTAGCTCAGCCGGCGCAGCGTCGGCAGCCAGGCGACGGGCGCGGTTTCCAGCCATGCCACGGCCCAGAGCAGGGCCGTGGCGCCGCTCGCCAGAGCCAGCGTGGCCGTCAGCCGCACGGTATCGGCGCTCGCCGCCACCGAGCGCCAGCCATCGAAGCTCCAGTTCTGCGGCAAGAACCGCGGAAAGGGCCAGGCACCCGAGATGCTCGCCACGCCGGTGGCGGCCAGCACCAGCACGTAGACGGCGCCGAGCGCGAGCAGCGGCGCGAAGTCGGCGGCCGGCGCGGGATCGGCCCGGCCGCGTGTGCCGCGCACCCAGCGGGCGCGCCAGTGCAGGCGGCCGCGCAGCGCCCAGAGCACACCGGCCGAGACCGCCACCATGCCGGCCAGCAGCCATGCGAGCGCGGCGCCGCGCGCGTTGACGGCCACGTCCGCATCGAGCAGCCACTGCCACGCGAGCACGGCCGCGGTGGGCGTGGCGGCGGGGCCGATGACGATCGCCATGTCGACCACCGTCAGGCTGTACGCGAGCACCGCGACCAGCGGCGCATGCAGCCGCGGCCACAGCTGCGGCCACACCACGCGCCACCATGCGGCGCGACGGCCATAGCCCATCGTGCAGGCGATGGCGAGCTCGCGCTGCCAGCGCGCGCCGACGTCCGCGCGCTGCAGTTGGGTGGCCGCGGTCCAGAGCAGGAAGGGCACCTCCTTGCCGACCAGCGCGGCGACCAGGCCGATGCCCCAGCGGTCCTGCGTGGTCTCCCAGGCCGGCGGCCATTCGAAGCCGGTGGCCCAGGGCGAGAGCGCACGAAGGATCCATCCGCTCGGCGCAAGCAGGAACGCGAGGCCGACCGCGAAGGCCACGTGCGGCAGCGCGAGCATCGGCGCCAGCATGCGCATCGCGGTGCCCCATGCGCGGCTGGCGAAGGCACGCGACAGCAGCCACGCCGCGAGCGCCAGCGAGAGGCCGGTGGCCGCCAGGCCCGTGAGCAACGACAGCGCGAGCGCGCGTGGCCACTGCGGCGCGGCGCCGAGCGCGCGCCAGGCCGCCGCATCGGTGCCCGCGGCCACCGCCGCCGCGGCGGACCACAGCAGCGGCACGGCCACCGCAGCGCCCATCGCGAGCGCGAGCCCGTGGCGCGGCAACAGGGCGCCTAGCCGTAGCGCCGCTGCCACTCGCGCTCCAGCGGATCGACCCAGCTGCCATGCGGCTCGAGGATCACCGGCGCCGGCGCGGCGAGCTGCCCGGGGTGGGCGCCGCCCGCGAAGAGCGCGCGTTCGGCGCGCGGCAGGCGGTCGAGCGCGAGCACGGTGCCGTCGCCCCACACGCCGATGTCGGCCTTGCGCGCCTGCGCCCGCGGCGACAGCATGAAGTTGATGGCGACCTGCGCGCCTTCGGGCACACCGGTATTGAACGGCACCGCGAGGAAGTGCGTGTTGCCGATGGCCCCGCCCGCAGGCTGCCAGCTGTGGATGGTGGCCGCAAGCCGGCCGGCGGCGATCTCGTTGGCGGCCTCGTTGGGGTTGAAGGTCAGCGCGAGCAGCAGCTCGCCGTCGGCCATCATCTGGCGCTGCGCCGCGGCATTCTGTGGGTATTGCCGGCCCTCGCGCCACAGCAGCGGACGCAGCGCGTCGAGCCAGGCCCAGAGCGGCCGCGCCGCCGCGTCGAAGGCCTCGGCGGCAAAGGGGCGGTAGAAGACGCCGCGGTCGGCGCCGAGTTCGAGCAGCGCCTGCTTGAGGAAGGTCGTGCCGACGAAATCCGGCGGCCGCGGGTAGGTGATGCGCCCGGGATGGCGGCGCGCCAGCTCGAGCAGCGCGGCCATGCTGCGCAGCGGCTCCGGCAGCCGCTGGCGGTCGGCGAAGAAGGTCAGCTGGGCCATGCCCCAGGGCGCTTCCAGGCCCTCGACCGGCTCGGAGAAGTCGGTGCGCGTGGTGGGCTTGCCGACCGTGTCGACCCAGCGGTAGTTGGGCAGGCGGTCGGCGAACGGGCCGAACAGCAGGCCTTCCTTCTTCATCGTCAAGAAGTTTTCGCCGTTGATCCACACCATGTCGACGCTGCCGCCGCTGAGCTTGCCCGCGGCCTTCTCGCCGCGCACGCGCTTGACCGCCTCGGCGGTGTCGGTGATCTTCACATGCCTGAGCGCCACGCCGTGGCTGCGCGACAGCTCACCCGCGGCCCAGGCCAGGTAGGCATTGGTGCGCTCGCTGCCGCCCCAGGCATTGAAATACACGGTCTGGCCGCGCGCCTTGCGCTCGATCTGTGCCCAGGCGGCGGCCGACCTTGCGAGGACCGGCAGGCCCAGGCCGCCGGCGGCGACGGCGGCGCCGGCTTGAAGGAACAGGCGGCGGCGTGGGGGGATGGCGTGCATGTGTTCGGCGGGAAGGAGTGGAGGTCGATTCCCTAGGTTCGAAGCGCCGGCCCTGCGGGTTACATCAGCGCAGGCCGGGCTCGCCCGACGCGGCCATCCAGTCCCACACCTGCGCGGGCGCTTCGACGATCACGTTGTGCCCATGCGGCCCGATGTCGCGCGCCGCCGGATCGATCGAGCGCACCTGCGCGAGCGTCACCAGCGCGTCGCTGCCGCCGCGTCCGAGTTGCACCGGGCAGCGTGCGAGCCCCGCCAGTTCGGCCAATGGCGGCTTGCCCACCGCGTTGGCGCCGGGGTCCATCGCAAGCCGCCAGCCGTCGGCCTCGTGCACGATGCCGCGCGCGGCCACGGGCGACCCCGCGCCGGCAAGCCCGGCCAGGCCCGAAACCTTGAGGTAGCGCGCCCAGGCCTCGTCTTCGCTGGCGAAGCGCCTGGGCGCCTGCGCGGCGAGCGCCTGCATGCGCTGGAGTTCTTCCTCGCTCCAAGCCACCTTGATGCCGGCACCGAAGACCCGGTGCGGCTGCAGGCCGAACCAGCCGGTGGCCAGCGCCAGGCCGACCACGCCGCCGAGCGAATGGCCCAGCACGATCAGGCGGCCGGCGGGATCGGCGTGCGGCAGCACCGCCTGCGCCACGCTCGCGGCGAGCTGGCCGACGGCATACGAGGCCTGCGGCGCGGAGTGGCCGTGGCCCGGCAGGTCGAGCGCAAGCCAGCGGCCGTGCCAGCGCGCGCCGGCCTCGGCAATGAGCGGCGACCAGACCGCGCCGGTGGCGCCCATGCCATGCAGCAGCACGAGCAGGTCGGGGCCCTCGCCCCCTTGTTGCGTGTACATCTCGACGGTCTCCATCTGGCGCGCGATGGTGCAAGAATAGTCGAGGGCGCGGCGCGCGTCAGTTCTCGAACAGATATGCCTGGACGGTCCCCCCGACACGCCGCACCAGCTCCGCGCGCTTCAACCCGACGATCGGCGGCAGCCGGAGCACGTAGCGGCACAGGGCCAGGCCAAGGATCTGGGTTGCGATCAATCCCGCGCGTGGCGCCGCCGCCGAGCGAGGCTCGCCGCGCAGCCGGGTGATCAGCGGCACCAGCTGGGTTGCGAAGATCGCCTGCATGCGCTCGGCGGCGGCCTCGTTGGTAACGGCCGCGCGCAGCAGGGCCATCAACGTTTCATCGCCGTCCCAACGATCGAGGAAATGCGTCACCAGTGCCGCGCCGACCTGTTCGCGCGCCAGCGCACCGAGGTCGGGCAGGCGCAGGTCGAACTCTGCGGCAGCTGCGAACAGCCCTTCCTTGTTTCCGTAGTAGCGCATCACCAGCGCCGGATCGATGCCCGCGGCGGCCGCGATCGCGCGGATGGTCGCGCCCTGGTAGCCATGGGCCGCGAAATGTTCGCGGGCGGCCGCAAGGATGGTGGCGCGCGTGGCGTCGGAACGGCGAGGCGATGCAGGGGTGTCGGCCATGCCGAAGTATATGTCAACGCGTGTTGACAAATCGCGGGCACAGCCTACCATGTCGATGTCAACAACCGTTGACTTTGCTGCTGAAAGGAAACCGCCATGCCGGATAACGCTTCCGCCGATACCGCCTTCGACGCCGACGTGCTGATCGTCGGTGCCGGTCCCACCGGCCTTGCGCTGGCGCTGGCACTGTCCGCACGCGGGGTGCGTGCGCTCGTGGTCGATCGCCTCGCCGAAAGCGCCAACACCTCGCGGGCCGCGGTCGTGCATGCCCGCACGTTGGAAGTGGTGGAACCGCTGGGCGTCGCCGCCACGCTCGTTGCGAAAGGCCTGAAGGCGCCGCGGTTCACCGTGCGCGATCGCGACCGCGTGCTGGTGCCCATCGGCTTCGACGCGCTGCCGACCCGGTATCCGTACGCGTTGATGATTTCGCAGGCAGAGACCGAGCAGGTGCTGCTGGCGCGCTTCACCGCGATGGGCGGGAAAGTCATGCGTCCGCGGCAGCTCGTCGCCCTCGCTCAGGAGGCGGCGTGCATCAGCGCCACGCTCGACGACGGCAGCCGGCTGCGGGTTCGCTACGCGGTGGGTGCCGATGGGATGCACAGCACAGTGCGCGAGCAGGCCGGCATCGCGTTCACCGGCGGCAGCTATGGCGAGTCGTTCCTGTTGGCCGATGTCCGCCTCGACGGCCAGCTGCCGGACGATGAGGTGATCCTCTACTTCTCTCCCGCCGGCATGGTGGTGGTCGCGCCCTTGCCGGGAGGCATGCACCGCATCGTGGCCACCGTCGCCGAGGCGCCCGAACAGCCCGACGCAGCTTGCGTGCAGGCCTTGCTCGATGCACGCGGTCCGCAGCGGTTCCGTGCGGTCGTGCAGGAAGTGGTCTGGGGCTCGCGCTTTCGCGTCCACCATCGCATTGCCGAACACTACCGCGTGGGCAGGATCCTCCTTGCCGGCGACGCGGCCCATGTCCACAGTCCGGCGGGCGGGCAGGGCATGAATGCGGGCATTCTCGACGCCGTGCGGCTGGCAGAGGCGCTGGTCGACGCACTGGCCGGCGACGCATCGGCGCTCGACCGCTACGGGCGGGAGCGCCGCCCGATCGCGCAGCAGGTGGTGGCGCTCGCCGACCGGCTCACGCGGCTGGCGACCGTGCGGCCGGGTTGGCGCATGCCGCGCAACCTGCTGCTGTCGACGGTGTCGCGGCTGCCGTTCGTTCGCCGCGATCTCGCGATGCGGTTGTCCGGGCTGGTGTACCGCCGGCCGCAGTGATCGTGTTCAGACCGCGGGTTGCTTCTCGGCTTGCTGCCGCCGCTGCGCCTCGGCCTCTGCCTCGCTCTGCGCGCGGCGCTGCGTGCGGCGCATGCTCAGCCACTTGCCGATGGCCACCACGAACATCGCGCCGAGCGCCGGCACCACGCGGTGCAGGCTGTGGCGGTCGGCCACCCAGCCGGCGATGGCCGGGTCGCCAATGGCCATCTCGCCGGCCACCCAGCCCAGCAGCGCCGCGCCGAGCATGATGATGATCGGGAAGCGGTCCATCAGCTTGAGGATCAGGGTGCTGCCGAAGATGATGAGCGGGATGCTGATCACGAGGCCGAACACCAGCAGCGGCACATTGCCCTTGGCTGCGGCGGCCACGCCGACCACGTTGTCGAGGCTCATCACGAGGTCGGCGAGCACGATGGTCTTGATGGCACCGGCCAGGCCCGAGTGGCCTTCGAGCTCATGCCCGTCGTCTTCCTGCTGCAGCAGGCCGACGCCGATATACAGCAGCAGCGCGGCGCCCACCAGCTTGAGGTAGGGCAGCGTGAGCAGGTAGACCGCAAAGAAGGTCAGCACCACGCGCAGCACGATCGCGCCGACGCTGCCGAACAGGATGGCCTTCTTCTGCTGCGCGGGCGGCAGCGAGCGCGAAGCCATGGCGATGACGACGGCGTTGTCGCCGCTCAGGACGATGTTGATCAGGATGATCTGCGACAGCGCGATCCAGAATTCGGGGCTCGACAAAAACGACAGCACGGAGGCTCCTCGGTGGAAGGAAAAGGGTTCGGAACCACGGCGGTTCCGTCATCCACGAGGGTAGGGGCCTGGCCTGTCGCCTTTCTGCCGGCCGGCTGACAACAGCCTATCGCCAAGCTGTCAGCCAGCTGACAGTGCGCGATCGTTGCGCAGCGGGAAGAACACGCTGAAGGTGTTGCCCACCCCGTCGGCGTCTTCCTCGAGCGTGATGCGCGCGCCGTGCAGCGTGGCGATCTCGCTCACGATCGCCAGGCCGAGGCCGCTGCCGTCCTCCTGCGTGCCGAGCAGGCGGTGGAAGCGCTCGAAGATGCGCGCGCGCTCTTCGACCGGAATGCGCGGGCCGTCGTCGTTGATGGCGAGGCGGCACTGGTCGGCGCCGACCTGGCTGGCCTGCACGGTCACGCGGCCGCCGGGCTGGCTGTAGCGGATCGCGTTGTCGATCAGGTTGTTCACCAGCTCGCGCAGGCGGTCGTGGTCGGCATCGATCGTGAGCGCATGGTCGGCGCCTTCGAAGCCGAGGTCGATGTTGCGCTTGAGCGCCTGCGGCACCCATTCCATGCTGACTTCGAGCGCGTGGGCATTCAGGTCGAGCGGCTGCAAGTGCATCGAGTCGAGCGCGCCGGGCTCGTTGCGCGCGAGCGAAAGCAGCTGGCGCACCAGGCGCGAGAGTCGGTCGGCGCTGATGTAGAGCTGCGCGAGCGAATGGCGCACGCGCTCGGGGTCGTGCTCGCGCAGCGCCAGTTCGATCTGCGCCTTGAGACCGCTGACGGGCGTCTTCAATTGGTGGGCGGCGTCGGCCACGAAGCGGCTCTGGAAGTCGAAGGTGCGCCCGAGGCGGGCCATCAGTTCGTTCACGTCGTCGACCAGCGGCCGCACCTCGCCGGGCACGTCGTGCGTGTCGATCGGGCTCAGGTCCAGGTGCGAGCGGTTCGACACGGCGCGGCGCAGCCGCTGCAGCGGCGCGAGCCCGCGCGAGACGCCGAACCAGACCACCGCGGTGGCCATGACGATCAGGGCCAGCTGCGGCAGCACCACGTTGGCGACCATCTCCCAGGTCAGGCGCGCGCGCTTGTGCAGCGTCTCGGCCACCTGCACGCGCACGCGCGGCGGGCGCGCCTCGGGGCCGGTGGGCAGCCAGGCGACCATCATGCGTACCGGCTCGCCGTGCACCGTGGCGCCGTAGAAGTCGGGCCCAGTGGCCTTCGGCGCACGCGGCGCGGGCAGCTGCGCATCGCCGCCCAGATGCGTGCCGCCCTCGTCGACCACGCGAAAGAAGATCCGGTCGTCGGCGTCGACGAGCAGGATGTCGGCCGCGGCCTGCGACAGCACGAGCCGGGGGCGGTCGCCTTCGCGCTGCACATGCATCGCGATCTCGCGGCCGACCTCGTGCAGCGCGCGGTCATAAGCGATGTTGGCGAAGCGCAGCGAGTTCCAGTAGGCCGCGCCGGTGTCGAGCACCAGCAGCAGCGCGAGCGGCCCGAGCAGCCAGGCCAGCAGCTTGCGCTGCAGGCGCGGTTCAGACCGGCGCATCGCTGCTGTCGATCAGGTAGCCCATGCCGCGCACGGTGCGGATCTCGCAGCCAAGGGGCTCGAGCTTCTTGCGCAGCCGGTAGACGTTGACCTCGATCGCGTTGTCGCCGACCTCGTCGCCCCAGCCGTAGAGATGGTTGACCATGTGCTCCTTGCTCACGACACGGCCCGCGCGCATCAGCAGCAGCTCGAGCAGCGCAAGCTCGCGCGGCGACAGCTCGACCGGCCGCTTGTCATGGAACACGCGGCGGCCCACGGTGTCGAAGCGCAGCAGGCCGTGCTCGAGGAAAGGCGTGGAGCCGGTACTGCGGCGCAGCAGTGCGCGCACTCGCGCTTCGAGCTCGGGCAGGTCGAAGGGCTTGGCGAGGTAGTCGTCGGCGCCCAGGTCGAGCCCGCGCACGCGGTCGGCCAGCGTGTCGAAGGCGGTGAGCATCAGCACCGGCATGGTCGACTTGCGCGCGCGCAGGCGCTTCAGCACGTCGAGCCCGCTCAGGCCGGGCAGGCCGATGTCGAGGATCGCGAGGTCGTAGCTGCCCGCGGCGAGCGCATGGTCGGCCTCCTCGCCGGTGGAAACGACGTCGACCGCGTGGGCGGACTGCACCAGCGCGCGCGAGAGCGCGTCGGACAGCACCCGGTCGTCTTCGACGAGCAATATGCGCATGGCGTTTCTGCCTTCCTGTTTCGCGTGTGTTCGGCGCCGATGCTACGCGCCTACTCGCTCTGGAACAGCGTCTCCACGCGCGCGAAGTCGCGCCCGAACTGGTCGACCTTGGCCTGGAACGGCACGCTCTCGCCCGGCGCGATGGCCGGCAGGTTGTCGAGCAGCGTGAAGCCCGCGAGCTTGCCGCCGGCATCGCGCAGGCTGACCCAGAGCCGCACCTTGCGCACGATGGCCTGCGTCGGGTTGTGGACCATGCCACTGACATTGACGTACTTGTAGCTGTAGCGCCGGCTGAAGTTGACCAGCACGCTGCTGGTGTCGGCGCGCGTGTCGGTCACGCGCACCTGCAGCGGCACGCGCGGGCCCGGCAGTGCGGCGCGGCGCATCGGCTTCCATTCGGCGCGCGTCGCGGTGATGCGCCCGCTGCCGCCGCGCGGCTCGAGCAGCACCGGAAGGCGCTCGCCGGGATAGAGGTAGGCCGGCCCGCTCACGGCCGTGGTGCCGTCGAGCCGGCTGCCGTCGAAGCGCGACACCACGGCGCCGGGCGACATCGCGATCGCGTCGGTGCTGCGGTTGACCACCTCGGTGAAGTAGACCGGGCGCTGCGTGATGTCGCGCGCGGCCACCAGCGGCAGCAGTTCGATCTGCGCTGCATCGAAGCGCTCGGACTCGTCGGCCAGCAAGTCTTCGCTGCCGAGCCGCAGCGCGGGATGGAAGCGCTCGGGTGCCGCGGCGGTGCGGACCACGCGCTGCGCGCTGAGTACGCGCGTGCGGCCCTGCTGTGCGTGGTTGGCGAGGTGGTAATCGATGCGGTAGTCCCAGGCGGCGACGGGCGTTTCGCGCTGGCCGATGCGCTCCACGCGCACATCGAGCGCGCTGCGTTCGCCCGGCGCGATTTCGCTCGCCTGCGCGTAGCCGCGGCCGAAGCCGATCACCGCGCCGGCATCGTCGTACACCGTGACGAGCGCTTCGGCGCCGGCCAGCGTGGCGCCGTCGGTGCGGTCGTTGACGATGCGCCCGACGAGGCGCAGGTTGTCTTCCTGCTGCACCAGCCGCACGCGCGTGAACTTGAGCGCCGGACCTTCGACGCTGCGGTCGGGTGCCGACAGCGGCGCGACCACCTGCACCTCCTGGCGCGTGACGTTGCGATCGCCGCCGGGCAGGTCGATCAGCACCGGCGCGCTCTCGCCGGGAGCGAGCATGCCGATCGGCAGCGTCTCGATGCGCTCGCCGATGCGGCTCTCGCCGTCATAGAACACCGCCTTGACGCCCGGCCGCTCGAGTGGCATGCCGGTGTCGTTGCGCGCCACCACCAGCAGGCGCGGCTTGGCCGAGCTGCCGCTGCCCGCGAGCACCTGGCGCGGCGCGTCGAGCTTGAGGCCTTCGGCCGGGATGGTGCGCGGCCCAGCGGCCACCGTGGGGCGGGCCGGGTTCGAAGGCGACGACTGCCGGCCACCGTTGACGAAGACGGTGACGATGAACACCACGGCCGCGAGGCCCACGACCGCCGCTGCGGCGAGGCGGATCGCCTTGCCCGTATTTTGCTGGCGCGCCGCCGACTGCTCGGCTGCGAGGCGGCGGCCGGCTTCGCCCTTGACCTGTTCGAGCACGCGCTCCAGCCGGTCGGAGACATCGTCTTCCACGATCGACACCGAGCCGCAGTGGGCGCAGGTGTACTGGTTGAGCCCGGAGCGCTGGAGCACGCCGCTGCCGCATTCGCCGCACTTGAGCGTTTGCAGGTTGATGGTCACAGGGATTGTTTCCTCGTTCGAGAGCGCGCGGCGCAAGGGTGCGCAGCCGCGCGCATCTTAACGAGGGCAGAAGAAAGAAGGCCGCGCAGGCTCAGGCCGGTGCTGCGCCCTGCGTGGCGGTGTAGACCGCGTAGAGCGACTGGCTCGCGGCCATGAAAAGGCGGTTGCGCTTGGGGCCGCCGAAGCACAGGTTGCCGCAGACCTCGGGCAGGCGGATGCGGCCGATGAGCCGGCCTTGCGGGTTCCATATCGTCACGCCGTTGTAGCCGACATTGCGCCCGGCGTTGCTCGAGCACCAGAGGTTGCCGTCGACGTCGGCGCGCACGCCGTCGGGGGCGCACTTCACGCCGTCGATCATGAAGTCGCTGAACAGGCGCCCGCCGCCGAGGCGGTTGTCGGCGCCAATGTCGAACGCGTACATGTCGCCCTTGCCGCCCGCGATGGTGTCGCCCGGGCCCTTGCCGGTGCTCACGATGTAGAGCGTCTTGAAGTCGGGCGAGAAGCACAGGCCGTTCGGGTCGGGCACGATGTCTTCGCCGGCCACCTGCGCGAGCGTGCCGTCCTTGTCGAGGCGGTAGACGGCGGTCGGCAGTTCGCGCTTGAAAGTGCCGATCTCGGGCGGCTGGCCCAGCCGCGGATTGAGCCGGCCGGTGCGGTTCGCGGGCCCGCCCGGGGCGTCGACCGCGCCTTCATAGAGCTGTGCGCCGTAGGGCGGGTCGGTGAACCAGTAGCTGCCGTCGGGGTGCGCCACCACGTCGTTGGGCGAATTGAGCCGCTTGCCGTTGAAGTGCGAAGCCAGCACCGTGGCCGAGCCGTCGAGCTCGTAGCGCACCAGCCGGCGCGTGAGGTGTTCGCACGAGATCTGCCGGCCCTGGAAGTCGAAGGTGTTGCCGTTGCTGTTGTTCGACGGCGCGCGGAACACGCTCACATGCCCGTCGTCCTCGCACCACCGCATTTGGCGATTGTTGGGGATGTCGCTCCACACCAGGAAGCGGCCGACCCCGTTCCAGGCCGGCCCTTCGGACCACAGCGCGCCGGTCCACAGCCGCTGGATCGTCGCGTTCGGCTGGCGCAGCGAATCGAACGCCGCATCGACCGTGAGCACGTCGGGGTCGGTGAAGTAGGTCGTCGGCGCGCCGTTCGGGCCGAAGTCGCGCGGCGGCTGCGTGATGGTGCTCGGTGGGGCGGGGCGTTGCGATTCGGGATCGAGTGCTTGCTTGTTCATGTCTCGCTTCATGGTGTGCGGGTGAAGGATGGATGCAGCGAACCGGGGGATCGAGATGCGGTGGATGCTACGCGCGGTCGGTGGGCGTCACCGGGGTGGGTGGCGCGACGCGTCGTATCTGCGGTACATTTTTTGAGATGAAGACTGCAACGCTTCCTTCTTTGAGAGTCGAACCTGCCTTTCGGGCCGAAGTTGAGTCGGTGCTGTCGGAAGGCGAAACTTTGTCGGAGTTCGTAGAGGCTGCGGTTCGCGACGAGGTTCGGCGGCGCCGCATTCAAAACGCATTCATCGCCCGGGGCTTGCAGGCTCGCGATCATGCCCGTCTGAGTGATGACTACGTCAGTGCAGATGCTGTTCTGCAGGGCTTGCGGCGCAGCCTGGACGTCGCGCGGAGCGCGAATTCCGCTGCGTGAAAGGTGCGCGGCGTTGGCGACGAATCGCTGAACATCGAACCCGCCGGTGCTCACAGCCCTCCGCCAATCCGACGGCATGAAGCTCGCGGCGCGCAACGCCGAGCGGCGCGACGCGCCCTTTCTCTGCGCGGCCTGCGCGGCGGAGATGACGCTGCGCAAGGGCCCGATCCGGATCCACCATTTCGCGCACAAGGCACCGACATCCTGCCGCGCGGCAGTGGGCGAGACCGAGGACCACCTGCTCGTGAAGCTCGCCATCCACGATGCGCTGCGAGAGGCGGCCAACGTGCGCGGCGTCGAGCTCGAGAAGCGGCTGCCCGGCGCCATTGCCGATGTCTTCGCGATCATCTCCGGCGTGCCCGTGGCCATCGAGGTGCAGCGCAGCGTGCTGGGCATCGCTGGTGTCGAGGCGCGTACCGCGGCCTACCACCGCCTCGGCATCGCGGTGGTGTGGGTGGCGCTGCCCGAGGGCAGGCTGGACTTCGACAGGTACAGCCCCGCGGGCTGGGAGCGCTGGTGCCATGCGGCGTACTTCGGGCGCGTCTATTACTGGCAGCAGGGGCAGCTTCTGCGGCCCATTCACTTCGCGCCGTTCGCGCTGCACGTGCCGCAGCAGACATGGCGCCGGGCGAGGCGCGAACTCAGCGCGGGCGGCTACGACCGGCGCTCGAAGCTCTGGGTCACGCCGATGGCGGGCAGGCCGGTGCTGCTGTCGGCCGACTTCCAGCGCCGCGTCCGGCCGGCCTGGGCCGGCGGCAAGCTGGCGATCCCTGACTGCACGCTCTTCGTCGACCGGCAGCCGAACTGGTGGGGGTAGGGACATCCTGCGCGCGGCAGGGACATGCATCCCCAAGCCCCGCCGCCACATCTACAATATGAATGCGACTCGCTCGCATTCTCATCGACCACCATTTCCAGCGCAATCCGATCTTCAAGATGACGCCCTTGCACATTGCATCGCGCGTGGCCGCCAGCCTGCTCGGCGGCTACGCATTCGTCTGGGGCTTCGTCACGCTCGGCATCGCCCTGCTGCTGGCGGCCGGCGTGGGCTACGAGGATGCGCGGCTGGCGTGCAACCTGCTGGCTTTCCTGGTGTTCCTGGTGTGCTTCTGCTGGGCCTTTGCCGCCGGCAGCCTGCGCCGCGTCTGGGGCGTGCTGGCGGGTGGGGGAGCGCTCATGACCGGCGCGGCCTGGCTGCTGCTTGGCGCTTCCCGCTGAGCAGAAAAAGAGAGAAAGAAAGAGAAGTCATGTTCCAGTCCTTCCGCCTGTCGATGGCGTGGCTGCACACCTGGTTCGGCCTGGTGCTCGGCTACGTGCTGATGATCGCGTTCTTCTTCGGTTCGCTCTCGGTGTTCGACCGCGAGATCGACCGCTGGGCCATTCCCGAGACGCGCTTCGAACCGCAGGTGATGCCTTCGTTCGACCGCATGCTCGAGCCGATCTTCAAGACCATCGGGCCCGATGACGACGAGCTCGAAGCGGCACGCGCACGCGTCGGCGGCCCGCTCCCCAAGGAGCTGCCGCTGATGAACTGGAGCGCCTACACCACGCACCGCGATCCGGTGCTGCAGATGTTCGCCGAGTACGCGGTCACCAACAACCCGAACGACCCCGACGACCACGTGCACGGGCACGTCACGATCGATCCGCGCAGCGGCGCCGTGCTGCCGCACGACCAGCTGAAGATCGGCAGCCAGTTCTTCTATCCGCTGCACTACAGCCTGCACATCGAATGGAAGTCGGTCGGCTACTGGATCGTCGGGCTGGCCGCGCTCGTGATGCTCGCGGCGCTGGTCAGCGGCGTGGTGATGCACCGCAAGTTCTTCCGCGAGTTCTTCACCTTCCGGCCCGGCAAGCACGTGCGCCGCAGCATGCTCGACCTGCACAACCTCACGGGCGTGGTCGCGCTGCCGTTCCATTTCATCTTCGCGCTGTCGGGCCTGACGATCTTCGCGGGCATCTACCTGCCGGTGTCCGAGACCATGCTCAAGCCCGAGGCGCAGGCGCATGCGATCGCCGACGCCAAGGCCAAGGGCCTGGCCTTCAAGCCTGCGGGCGTGACCGCGCCCATGGCCTCGGTCGATGCGATGGTGGTCGAGGCCAAGCGGCGCTGGGCGGCGCGCGACATGCCCGGCGAGGTCGGCTTCCTGCACATCAGCCACGTCGGCGACGCCAACGGCTACGTCAGCATCTACCGCGCCGGCAGCGACCGCGTCGCGCTGGTGGGGCAGGCGGTGCATTTCGAGGCGACCACCGGGAAGGTCATCCTCGAGGAGCCGCCGCCCACGCCGGTGGCCAGCATCAACAACTTCCTGACCGGGCTGCACCTGCAGCACTTCGAGCACTGGCTGCTGCGCTGGTTCTACGTGCTGGGCGGGCTGCTGGGCTGCGCCTGCATCGCCACCGGGTTCTTCTTCTTCGTCGAGAAGCGCAAGGCCCAGCATGCGAAGCAGGGCAGCCGCGCCGTGCGCTGCGTCGATGCGCTGGCGGTGACCACGGTCACGGGCATGGTGGTCGCGGCCCTCGTGATGCTGGTGGCCAACCGCGTGCTGCCCACCGACATCGCGCACCGCGGCGACTGGGAGAAATGGGCCTTCTGGGGCAGCTGGATGCTGGCCTTCGCGCATGCCGCCTGGCGCAGCGCGCCCGTGGCCGACGCCCGTCTCGCACCGGCCTGGCGCGAGCAGTGCTGGGCGATCGCCGCGCTCGCACTCGCGGCCGTGGCATTCAACTGGATCACCACCGGCGACCACCTGGGCAAGACCCTCGCGCAGGGCTACTGGCCGGTGGCCGGTTTCGACCTGGCGCTGCTGGCGAGCGCCGCGCTCGCCGGCCTGGCGGCGCTGCGGCTGCGCCGGCGCGAGCGGCAGGGCGTGGTGCCTGTCACCGGCGGCGGCGGCTCGCTGAAGCCGGTGCCGATGGCGGAGGCGGACCGCCATGGCTGAGGCCCTGCTGCTGCTTGCCGCCGTGTTGGCCAACTTCGCCGGCATGGCCTGGCTGGCGTTGGCGATGGAGGCGCATTGGGAGCAGGTGCGCGGCAGCACCGCGCGGCTGCGCGCGGGAACGGCGGCAACCATGCGTTTCGCCGCGGCACTCGCGATCGCCGCCGCGTTCGTGCTCTGCCTGCGCGCCGACCATCCGACGATGGCGGTGCTGGTGTGGATCATGACGCTGACCGGTGCCGCCGTGACGGTCGCGCTGGCGCTCGCCTGGCGGCCCGCGGTGCTGGCGCCGATGGTGGCGTGGGTGCGGCGCTGACGTGGCGGCTCACTTTTTTGCTAAAAAAGCGCGCAGAGAAAAATAAAAAGCGCAAAGAACATCGAATTTGTTTGATTTCGAGCTCCCGTGGCAATGGGAAGCTCAAATATTTGCATCCCTGCCTAATTTTTTGCCGAATTCCCGATTCGCAGTCAAAAACGTAAAAACCCTCTGCAAGAATGCCGGTGGTATAGTTTTCCGAAAGAAAATTATCCCGGCAATATTGTGTATCGCCTCGAAGGCGTCAGGGGGTTCTAATGAAATCAGAAACAGTCGATATGGTGGCCACTGCCGGCCGGTTCGTGGCCAGCGGTTATGACCATGAATACCGTCTCGAAGACGGCCATGTTTTCGATCTCAGAAATAAACGTGCATTGAAGCCGGAAGATGTGCAGGTCGATGCGGCGCTTCGCCTGGAAAGCGGCACCGGTGATGCAGCAAATATCTATGCCATCTCGGATCAGAAGACGCAATCCAAGGGCTTGCTGATCGACCGCTTCGACATATTCGACGGGCTCTGCAACGGGTTGTTGAAAGAGAAGCTTCTGAAAAAGCGGGATGCCCAGCGTCTCGCCGACGATGATGTACCGAGCCGGTATGGACTGCGAAAAGTATTCAAGGAAGAATTCGACCGGGATCCTGAACGCTATGTATTTCGCATCGGGTATCCCGATTTTCCGAAATGCCCGTTCGACCAGTCGTATTCGGCGCTCGGTTTCGATTCGACCGAGCGGGCCTATGTCTGGCTCGTCACGAGCATCCTGAAGGATCCGCGCCTCGACCGGATTCGGTATCAACACGCTGATGAGCCTGGCAACCAACCGGGGGCCGAGGCTTGAAGCAACCCGTGGCCACACGCTCCCGGTTGGCGTGCACCGTGTTCGCCTTCTTCAATCCCCTGCCTTTCGGATTTTTCGTCGCGGCGCTGCTATTCGACGCGGTCTACGCGAACACCGCCGACGTGCTCTGGATCAAGTCGGCGGCCTGGCTGAATGCGATGGGACTGGTCTTCGCGATCATTCCGCGCCTGATCAACCTGGTCCACGTCTGGATGCCTGCGAGCCGAAGCGCTCGCGCAGAAAAGCTGGATTTCTGGCTCCATTTCGCGGCCATTGCGCTGGCGATCCTCAATGCTTTCGTCCACAGCCGTGATGCATTCGGCGCCATGCCCGAAGGGCTCTGGCTCTCCGCCACCACCGTGCTTCTTCTCGCGATCGGATTCATCGTCAGCGGATGGCACCAAGCCACCCCGCGCGAGGTGCCGCCATGAACAAGCCACACTGGACCAAGGCCGGCGCCGCCATGATGCTGCTGACGTTGGCCGGCTGCGAGAAGGCCACCTACGATGCCGCGCAGCAGTCGGGCCCGAACCCGCCGCTGCCCGAGGCGCAGAATTTTCTCGTCCCGCCGATGAAGGTGCCGCAAGGCACGGGCTGGGCCGAAGGCGAGAAGCCGGCGGTGGCCGAAGGCTTCGCCATCGAGAAAATCGCCTCCGGCCTGATACATCCGCGCCAGCTCCTGGCATTGCCGAATGGCGACGTGCTGGTGGTCGAATCCAACAGTCCGGGCACCGAACACGTGCTGTCGCCCAAGCAGATGATCGCTGGCATCGTCAAGAAGCGCTCCGGCAAAGGTGAGAAGGGCGGCAACCGCATCACCTTGCTGCGCAAGGTGGCGGGGCAGGACGGCGAATGGGAGAAGCACGTCTTCATCGAGAACCTGCATTCGCCTTTCGGCGTGCAACTGATCGGCGACACGCTGTTCGTCGCCAACACCGACAACATCGTGAAGTACCGCTATGCGGCGGGCGAGACGCGCATGTCCGATCCGGGTGTGGTGTTCACCGACCTGCCCGACACCATCAATCACCACTGGACCAAGGCGCTGCTCGCGAGCCGCGACGGCAAGCGGCTCTACGTGGGCGTCGGCTCCAACAGCAACATCACCGAGAACGGCCTCGCCGTGGAATATCGCCGTGCCACCGTGCTCGAGGTCGATGCGCAAACCGGGGCCAGCCGGATCTATGCCTCGGGCATTCGCAACCCCACGGGGCTCGGCTGGGAACCGCAGACCGGCAAGCTCTGGGTGATTGCCAACGAGCGCGACGAGATCGGCGCCGACCTCGTGCCCGACTACCTCACGTCCGTGCAGGAAGGCGGCTTCTATGGCTGGCCCTACAGCTATTACGGCCAGCACGTCGATACGCGCGTGCGGCCGCAGCGTCCGGACCTGGTGGCCAAGGCCATCAAGCCCGACTACGCGCTCGGCTCGCATGTGGCGCCGCTGGGCCTGAAGTTCTATCGTGGCCGTAACCTGCCGGAAAAGTACCGCGGCGGCGCTTTCATCAGCAACCACGGCAGCTGGGACCGCACGCCCCTGAGCGGTTACGACGTGGTCTTCGTGCAGTTCAAGGACGGCATGCCGCAGGGCCTGCCGCAACCGATCGTCACCGGCTTTGCATCGGCGGACGAAGAAACCCTGAAGGGCGCGCCCGTGGGCCTGGCGGAGGATGCCGAAGGCGCACTGCTCATCGCGGACGACGTGGGCAACATGGTTTGGAGGGTCAGCCATGAAAACAAGCAACAGTGACCAGCCCCGAGAACTGGGAAAAGTCTCCTGGTTTCGTGACTTCGACGAGGCCGTCGCCGAAAGCGCCCGCTCGGGCAAGCCTGTCCTCCTGCTTTTCCAGGAAGTGCCGGGATGTTCCAACTGCGTCGACTTCGGCCGCAACATGCTGACGCATCCGCTGTTCGTCGAAGCCATCGAGAACGAGTTCGTTCCCCTGGCGATCTTCAACAATGTCGAGGGCGCCGACAAGGTCGTATTGCAGAGGTTCAACGAGCCGGCCTGGAACAATCCGGTGGTGCGATTCATCCGCACAGACGGCGCCGACCTCGTCGCGCGGTTCGAGTTCTCCCTGAGTGCGATCGCTTTCCACATGCAAATGCGAAAGGCCATCGCCGCCAGCGGCCGGGAGATGCCCAGGTACTTCGAACTCCTGGCCGGCGAACTGAAGATCCTGTCGGGAACCAGCCAGATCGCGTACTACCAGACCCCGTGTTTCTGGTCTGGCGAGACAAGCCTGATCCAGCATCCGATGGTGTTGTCCACGGAAGCCGGCTGGATTGCCGGCGAAGAAGTGGTGAAGGTCCACTACGACCCGGAGATCGGGCCCTTGAGCGAATTGAACCGCTACGCAGCCGATCAGCAGTTCAGTTTCATCGAAGGCGATGACAGGTCGTACCGGAAAGATGCAGAGCCGCAATACTATTTGAAGAAGTCCGTCTTCAGGTTCCTGCCGCTCGGCTTCACGCAAAGAAGCTGGTTGAATTTTGCGGTCGCCCACAACGAGGACGGCGAGGCCTGCCTGAGCCCGCGGCAGCAGAAATTGCTGAGAATGCACGCAGGCGATGGAGGCCGCGGCGCCGATGTCCTGTATGACCGGGACATGGAGGACGCCTGGCCTTGGGCGTGAGCCGGGCTGCGGTCCTGTCCCGCATTCGGACCATGCCCAAGCACGACCGTCGGCTTAGACCCCCAGGTACGCGAGTCGCAGGTTCTCGTCGGCCAGCAGGGCCTTCGCCTCGCCCGACATGACGACCTCGCCATGCTCGAGCACGTAGCCGCGCTGCGCGTAGCTGAGCGAGCGGTGCACGTCCTGCTCGACGAGCAGAATCGTGATGCCGCGCGCGCTGATCTGCGGCAGCTTCTCGAAGATGTCCTTGACCATGATCGGCGCGAGCCCGATCGAGGGCTCGTCCAGCAGCAGCAGGCGCGGCGAAGTCATGAGGGCGCGCCCGATCGCCAGCATCTGCTGCTCGCCGCCGCTGAATGACCGCGCGAGCTGGCGCCGGCGCTCCTTCAGCCGAGGGAACAGGCTGTACACCCAGTCCAGGTTGTCGTTGGCACGCGACGCATCGCGCAGCAAGTCGCCGCCCACGCGCAGGTTGTCTTCCACCGCCATGTGGCCGAACAGCCTGCGGCCTTCCATGACCTGCGCCATGCCGAGCCGTGCGATCTGGTGTGCGGGCCGCCCGCCGATGCGCTCGCCAAGAAAGCGGATCTCGCCCGACATGGGCGAGATCGTGCCCATCACGGTGCGGATCAGCGTCGTCTTGCCGGCGCCGTTGGCGCCCACCATGCTGACGATCTCGCCTTCGCGCACGTCGAGGCTGACGCCGCGCAGCACCTGCACGTCGCCGTAGCCGGCGTCGAGTTCGCGCACCTCAAGCATGGGCTTCTCCCAGGTAGGCGGACACCACTTGCGGATCGTTCGCGACGGCCTGCGGCTGCCCCTCGGCGATCTTGCGGCCGTGGTGCACCACCACGATGCGGTCGGACATGCGCATGATGGCCTTCATGTTGTGTTCGATGACAAGCACGGCCACGCCGTCGTTCCGCAGCGAGAGCACGAGATCGACCATCTCCGCCGTCTCGACCGTGGTGAGCCCCGCCATCACCTCGTCGAGCAGCAGCAGGCGCGGCGTGGTCGCGAGCGCCTTCGCGACCTCGAGGCGCTTGCGGCCCGACAGGGTGAGGGTGCGCGCCACCTGGTGCTCGCGCCCGCCCAGGCCCACGCGGTGCAGCACCCCTGCGGCCACGCGCTCGGCGTCGGCCCGGCGGCGATGGCGAAGAAAGGCGCCGATCATGGCGTTCTCCAGCACCGTGAGATCGCCGAACGGTTTGACGATCTGGAAGGTGCGCACCAGCCCGGCCGCGCACACGCGCGCGGTGTCGTGGCCGTCGATGCGCCGGCCGTCGAACCAGATCTGGCCGTCGGTCGGCTTGAGGAAGCCCGAGGCCATCGCGAACAGCGTGGTCTTGCCCGCGCCGTTCGGGCCGATGAGGCCGACGATTTCATGCGGCTCGACGCTGAAGCTGACGTCGTCGGACGCGCGCAGGCCACCGAAGCTCTTGCCCACGCCGCGAAATTCGAGAAGGCTCATCGCGCGGCCTCCTTCGCGCCGGCATGGCGCGCCGGCAGCGTACCCGCACGCCGCGCAGCGGCGCGCTCGCGCCAGCCGAGCCACACGTCCCAGAGGCCGCGCGGGTTCCAGCGGATCACGATCATCAAGAGCAGGCCGTAGAGCATCATGTCGACGCCGACCATGCCGTCCGACAGCGCGCGCGCCAGCTCCTCGCCCGGAAGCAGCAGCAGCGCGCCGACCACCGGGCCCCAGAGCGTGCCGCGCCCGCCGATGATGCAGACGACCGCGATCACCACGCCCAGGTTGGCGCCGAACACCTTGTCGGGGCTGATGTAGAGCACGAACTGGGCATAGAAGGTGCCGCCCAGCGCGGTCAGCGCGGCACTGATCATGGCGGCCGCGAGCTTGTAGCGCCGCACCGGAACGCCGAGCGCCAGCGCCGCATCCTGGTCGTTGCGCACGGCGGCCAGGTAATAGCCGAAGCGGCTGCGCAGGATCGCATGGTTGACCCCCAGCGCGCCCGCAGCAAAGACCAGCGCCACCGCGTAGTAGAACTCCTTGCGCGTGTGCTGGAACTGCAGCGGCGCGTCGCGCAGCAGCGTGACCTCCATGCCGCGCGGCCCGCCGAGCAGCGCGTCGGCGTTCTCGACCAGCGTCTTGAGCACCATCGCGGTGGCGATGGTCGCCAGCGCGAAATAGGCGCCGCGCAGATGCATGCACGACAACCCCACGATCACCGCCGCCACCATGGCCAGCAGCGCGCCGGCCCCCATGCCCAGCCAGGGGCTGATGCCAAGGTTCACGAACAGCCAGGTGGAGGTGTAGGCACCGATGCCGAAGTACGCGGCATGCCCGAGCGACAGCTGCCCGGCAATGCCGCCGAGCACGTTCCATGAGAGCGCAAGGTACGCGTACAGCACCGTGAGCACGGCGATCGACAGCAGGTACTGGCTGCCGCTTGCGAGCGGCGCCAGCGCGGCCAGGACGAGCACCGCCGCGAGCGCCTTGCGCGCCGCCTGGGTGCGGGAGGAGGGCAGGGCGGCGTTCATTCGTTCTCCACGCCGAAGAGGCCGCTCGGGCGAAAGTACATGACACCGAGGAACAACAGGAAGATCAGGGCTTCGGCGTAGGTCACCGGAATGAGCTGGCTGCCCACCGACTCCAGAACGCCGACGAGGATGCCGCCCCAGAACGCGCCCGCCACCGAACCGATGCCGCCCAGCACCACGATCACGAAAGCCCGCAGGCCGAAGATGTCGCCGACGAAGGGATTCACCGGATAAAGCGGCAGCAGCAGTGCACCGGCCACGCCCAGCACACCGAGGCCGATCGCGAACGAGAGCTGGTAAATGCGTGCGCTGTCGATGCCGAGCACGCTCGCGGCCTCGCGGTCCTGGCCCGTCGCGCGGATGGCGCGGCCCATGGCCGTGTGGCGCAGGAACGCCACGAGCGCAGCCGTGATGGCGCAGGCCAGCACGAGGCCCGCGATTTGCGGATAGGTGAAGATCAGGTCGCCCGCCACCAGCACTTCGTTGGCCCACGGGCTGTCGACGTTGCGGCTGTCGGGCCCGACCAGCGCGAGGAATCCGTAGTCGAGAAAGATCCACAGCCCGGTGGTGAAGATCAGCACGCCGATGGGCTCGCGGCTCGTCTCCTTGCGGTAGATCGCATCGATGAGCCAGCGCTGCACCGCGTAGCCCACTGCGAACAGGGCCACGGCCGTGAGCGGAGCCGTTAGAAGCGGATGGAGTCCGGCATGCTGCGCCAGCGTCCACGAGACATACATGGCCATCATCAGGAAGGAGCCATGGGCGAAGTTGATGATCTTCATCACGCCGAACTGCAGGCTCAGCCCGAGCGCGATGAGGCCGTAGACGGCGCCGCTGGCGATGCCGCTCAGCAGGGCCTGGATGAGAGTGGTTGACACGCGTCGGGGTCCTCGTGGGGCGGGGGTGCGTCAGGGCTTGGCGGCGTTCATCGGCCACACCATGCGGTAGCTCTTGGAGGCTACCTCCTGCGGCCACACCGTGCGGTACTGGCCTTCGGGCGTGATCTGCTGCATGGCAAAGCGCTTCTTCGGGTTCTGGCCCTTCTCGTCGATCGCGATGTCGTAGCCGATCAGCTTGTTGAGGTCGGTGCCTTCGATGCGCGTCGTTGCGAGCGCATTGCGGATCGCCTCCGGCTCGGCCTTGCCCGCGCGCTCCAGCGCGTCCTTGATGACCCACACCGCGCCATAGGCGCTGACCGACAGCTCGTTGGGCTCGACCTTGTTGGCGGCGACGAACTCGTCCCAGAAGCGCTTGGCAAAGGGCGTGGTGACCGCGCTCTCGTAGCCGGCCCAGCCATTGGTGGTGAACACGTTGGCCGCGGCCGCCTTGCCCACGAGCGGCAGGAACTGGCTGTCGATCTGCCCGGCCGCGCTGCCGATGTAGGCCATCGCCTCCACGCGCATCTGGGCCAGCAGCTTGTGCAGCTGCACCGCGTCCGCGGCGTACGAAGTGACCGTGACGATGTCCGGCTTCTTGCCCTTGATCTTCAGCACCAGCGGGCGCAGGTCGGGCGAGTTCGGCGGATAGCCCTCGTCGAGCACCACCTCGATGCCCGCGGCCTTGAATTTCGCGCGCAGCGTGTTGGCCATGTCCTGGCCCCAGTCGGTGTTTTCGTAGACCATCGCGACGGTCTTGGCCGGCTTGCCGCTGGCCTTGCCGGCGAAGCTCACGAAGTCGACCATGCTCTCTGCATTGCCCGACGCGGGCACCTGCACCGGGCGGAACACGTACTTGAAGCCGCGCTCGGTGATGTCGGCCTTCGCCGCCAGGTCGACGACCCAGGGCGTGCGGTTCTTCTCGGCCACCGCGGTGGCGGGAAAGGTCACGCCGCTCTGGAACGCGCCCAGCAGCACCGGTGTCTTCTCGCGCGTGATCAGGCGCTCGACCTCGGTGATCGCCACCTTGGCGTCGCCGCGCGAATCGACCTCGACCAGCTGCAGCTGGGCGCCGCCCATCGACTTGATGCCGCCCGCCGCATTGATGTGCTTGACGGCGAGGTGCGTGGCACGCGACATGTCCTTGCCGATGGAAGCCGCGGCGCTGCCCGACAGCGGAATGAGATAGCCGATCTTCACGGGCTCGGCCGCCATGGCGGCAGAAAAGCCCAACATGGCGCAAAGCGCGAGGCCTGCGGCGGCGCGCCGGTGGATGAATTGGTTCATGAGGTTGTCTCCTTCTCTTTGAGTCATGCGGGGAATATGGAGGCAGCCATGGAGGGCGGCCGCTGGTCGATGCAGGCGTGGACCGCGTCCACCAGCCGGTGGGCGCGCTCGTTGAGCAACACGCCCGGGCCCATGCGGTTCATCACGTAGCCCAGGCCGAGGCGTCGCGCGGGCGATGCGATGCCCAGCGAGCCGCCCGCGCCGACGTGGCCGAAGGCATCCGCGCCGATGCAGGCGCTGTCCTGTCCCGTCGCGCGGTTGTCCATCTGCCGCATGAAGCCGGCGCCGAAGCGGGTTGGCACGCGCAGGCAGGCATCGTCGTGGGTGGCCGCGCTGACCTCGACGGCGCGCGCGAGCGTGTCTTCGCGCAGCACCCGCGTGGTGCCGCGCGCGCCCCCCATGGCCAGCGTGCCGTAGAGACGCGCCAGGCTGCGCGCGTGGGTGACGCCGCCCGCCGCGGGCACGCCAGCGGCGCGGCCGGCGCGGCTGTTGAAGCCGCTCGGGCGCCATCCGCCGGTGTTCTTCATGTACAGCGCGGTGGGCGACTGGGGCTCGTGCAGCAGCGCGTGCTCGAAGGCATTGCGCGCCGACGCCAGCGGCGGGGGCGGCGCGATGCGCGCGACGCGCGGCTCCTCGGATTCGGGCAGGCCGATCCAGAAGTCGAGGCCGAGCGGATCGGCGATCCGGTCGCGAAAGTAGTCGCCGGGCAACTGGCCCGACAGCCGCCGCACCAATTCGCCGACCAGCCATCCGAAAGTCAGCGCGTGATAACCCACGCGCGTGCCGGGTGCCCAGAAGGGGCGCTCCCGCGCCAGCAGCCCGGTCATGCGCGCCCAGTCGAATGCGTCCCCCTCGGCCAGCGGCGCGCGCAGCGCGGGCAGGCCGGCACTGTGGTCCAGCAGCATGCGCGGCGTGATCGACTGCTTGCCTTCGGCGGCGAACGCCGGCCAGTAGTGCGCCACCGGCCGGTCGAGGTCGAGTTCGCCAGCCTCGGCGAGCTGGTGCGCGCAGAGCGCGGTCGCGGGCTTGGTGTTGGAGAACACCACGCAGACCGTGTCGCGGCGCCATGGCGTGCCACCGGGCGCGTCGGCCCAACCGCCCCAGAGATCGATCACGGGGCGCCCGTCGATCTCGACCGCCAGCGAGGCGCCGAGCTCCTCGCCCTCGGCCACGCTGCGCTCGAAGAGCGCGCGCACCGGGAGGAACGCAGCATCGCAGTGGCCCTCGACCCGGGCCGCCAGCGCGTTCGTCATCTCATGAACGGCGCACGCGCGCCGAAGCCCAGCAGGTAGCGCGCCTCGTGGGAAAGCGTGGCGACGACCTCGGCCGGCAGGGTGCTGGTGAAGTCCGCGAAGTTGCGCAGCCACGAAACGTTGTAGTTGCACAGGATGGCGCGGCGCTGGCCGTCGGTGTCGTTGGGCCCCGAGCGGTGCCACGTGTTCGACAGCCAGATCGCTACCGAGCCCGCGGGCGCGGTGAGCGTGACTTCGCCGTCCATCGGGCCGCTGCCCCAGGGTGGCGACTTGCGCAGCTTGTGGCTGCGCGGCATGACGCGCGTGGCGCCGTTCTCCGCGGTGAAGTCGTCGAGCATCCACACGTTCTGCAGCGTCAGCGGAAATTCCGGCAGCGGCTCGGGGATCTGCCCGAGCGGTGCATCCACGTGCCACGCACCGCCGCCCGTGCGCGGGCCGATGCTGGTGGACTGGAAGTCGTGCAGGTTGCAGTCCTCGCCGAGCACGTGGCGCACCATCGGCAGGATCACCGGGTGCTCGGCCAGCGGGATCAGGTCCGGCGCCTTGTTCAGCAGGTTCCACACGCGCTGCGACTGGTCATGGTCGAACAGCGTGGGCAGGTGCAGGAAGTTCTTCGACACCTTCTGGATCGGCACCGGCCAGCGCGTGTCCGCGTTGTCGCGGCGGTACTGGTGCACCCGCGCGACCATGCGGCGCGCCTCGGCGTCGCTCACGGTGTAGTGCTTGCGGTAGTAGGCCTCGATCTCCGCGTCGTCCTCGTGCTGTTCGGTGTCCAGCGGAAAGGGCTCGGCGAGCTCCTTGGCCATGAGCTGCGCGACGCGCTCGCGCGCCCGCGCGAGCTGGCCGGCATCGAGCACGTTCTCGATGACTGCATAGCCTTCTTCGGCCAACTGGTGCTTCAAGGCGTCGATGTCGATCTGTCGTGTCATGTCTCTGGTTCCTGTCTTTCGTTCGTGGGGCGGTTGCCGGTCTCGAGGGCGGCCGGTGCTCAGGCCGTGGCTCCGACCGGGGCGAGTGTGTTGCGCGCGAGCTTGCCGACGCTGGTCCTGGGCAGGCGGTCGAGCACGCCGATCGCGCGCGGCACCTTGTAGCCGGCCAGCTCGGTGGCACAGTGCCGCAGCAGGCGCTCCACGTCGACGCTGCGGCCGGGAGCCGTGGTCACCCAGGCGTGCACCACCTGGCCCATGCGTGCATCGGGCGCGCCGAAGGCGGCGGCTTCCCCGACCTCGGGGCAGGCGAGCAGCACCTGCTCGATCTCGATCGGGTAGACCTTGAAGCCGGCGACGTTGATGGTGTCGTGCTGGCGGCCGTGAATGTGCACGTAGCCGTCGGCGTCGATGTGGGCGACGTCGCCGGTATAGAGCCATCCGCCCCGCAGCGCCTCCGCGGTCTGCGCCGGCAGGTTGCGATAGCCGGCCATCACGTGCGGGCCGCGCACGCGGATCTGGCCCGGCTTGCCGGGCGGCAGCACGGCCGCGCCGTCGTCGAGCGCCACCACCTGCAACTCGCCGCCCGGCACCGGCAGGCCGACCGAGCCGGCGCGGCGCTCACGGTGCATCGGATTGAAGGTCAGGCAGGGGCCGGCCTCACTCATGCCGTAGCCCTCGTGGATGGCGCAGCCGGTGGCCTGCTCGAAGCGCTCCAGCGTCTCGCGCGGCAGCGGCGCGGCACCGGAGAAGCAGGCCCGCAGGCTCGCGAGGCGCGCACGCGAGAGCGGCTGTTTCAAGAGGTCGTAGAAGATGGTGGGCGCCGCCGACATCAGCGTGACCCGGTGGTCGGCGATCGCCTGCAGCACCGCGGGCGCATGGAAGCGCCGGTGGATGACCAGCTCGCCGCGCGCATGCAGGCACAGATGCAGCGACATCGACACCGCCGAGACGTGGAACAGCGGCATGGTGCACAGCACCACCTCGGCCGCGCGGCGCGTCGGCAGCCAGGCGTCGCGCTGCGCGATGTTCCAGGCGATCTGGCGGTGCGTGATGTTCACGCCCTTGGGCCGGCCGGTGGTGCCGCCGGTGTATTGCAGCGTCGCGAGGTCGTCGTGGCAGGGCAGAAGCTCTGGCAGCGCGCAAGACTGTGCGAGCAGCCCGACCAGCCCCCGGCCGTCGCCGGTCGGCCAGAAGGCCTCCGCCGCGAGGTGCGGGCAGAGGCGGCGCGGGTCCACGCCGACGCTGTCGTCGAACAGCACCATCGCGGGCTCGGCGTCGGCGAGCATCAGCGCGAGTTCGCGTTCGCTGTAGCCCGGGTTCAGCGCCACCACCTGGGCGCGCAGCGCGTGCACCGCGAGCGTCGCCACCGCCAGATCGAGCGAGTTGCGCATCAGCAGCACCACGCGGTCGCCCACGCCCGCGTGCGCGCCCAAGCGCCGCGCCACGACCCCGACGAGGCCCGCGTACTCTGCGTAGTTCAGCCGCGTGCCTTCGAAGAACAAGGCGGGAGCCTCGGGGCATTCGGAGGCCGCATCGCGCAGCAGATGGACCACCGATTCGGGCACCGGGCCGAGCGCCGGCGCGCTGCTCATGCCGCTCATGCCGCGCCTTCCTGGCGCTTCTTCCCGCGCTTCAGGTCGCTCGCTTCCCAGACGGTGCGCCGGCCCTGTTCCACGCCCAGCAGCGTGATCGGGTCGCCGTTGTCGATATGGCCGTACTGGCCCTTGTAGATGCCATAGCCGCACAGCTCCTGCAGCCGGCGCGGAAAACGGCGCGCGATGTCGCGCGCGATGCCCAGCTGCAGGTTCTCCTGCTGCCGCATCCAGCCGGCGCAGTAATAGCACGACAGGGCGTAGCGCCGGCTCTCGGTGGTGTTGGCGCCACCCTTGTGCCAGAGCGCGCTGTCGAACAGCATCACGCTGCCGGCTTTCATGGTGGCCTGAACGGTCTCCACCTCGGCGCCGTAGGGCGGGGGCGACGGCGCGCGGTGGCTGCCCGGCACGATGTGCGTGGCGCCGTTCTCCGCCGTGAAATCGCTCAGCGCCCAGATCGCGTTGACGGCCACTGGCGGACGCGGGCGCGGCAGCGGCAATTGCTGCGTGTCCTCGTGCAGCGGCTGGGCCTCCTGGCCGGGCCCGAGCGTGAGCGAGCACAGCGACGACAGCAGCAGCTCCACATCGAGCAGCCGCTCGGCCAGGCCCAGCACCTGCGGCTGCAGCGGCACCTGCCAGAACAGCGGGTCGTATACCAGCAGGTTGTTGATGCGCACCGTGTTCGTGCCCTCGAAGGACGTGCGGGCATAACCGAAGCCGTGCTCGGCTTCCACGCGCAGCAGCGCTTCGGTCAGCGCCAGCACGTCCTGGCGCGGAATGATGTCGGGCAGCACCACGTAGCCGTCGCGCTCGAACGCCTCCTGCCAGCGGGCAAGGCGTTCGTCCGATGCGGCCCGGGAAGATGTCTCCATGGTTCTCGTCGTCGTTGGTGATGGGAGGCGATCTTGCGGTGAACCCGCGAGCGCGCACAGTGCGCCCGGTCCACGGCGGCCATGCATTGCGTCCATGGCAGGGGCGGGGTTCGCCCTGTCTCGGGGGCCCGCGCCGCGTCGCTAAGATCAGCCGCATTCCCATGAGCGACCCGAGCTATCACCGAACCACCGAGCGTGTTGCGCCGCGCGACCAGTTCGCCTATTGGCGCGATGCCATCTCCGACGCCTACGTGCCGCTGGAGCCCGAGCGCGACAGCGCACTCGGCTTTGCGGGCCGCATCGACGGCCTCATGCTTCCCGCGCTGCGCAGCTCGACCATCACCGCCCAGGCGCACGAGGTGCGCCTCTCGGCCAGCGGCCTTGCGCGCCGCGGCGGCTCGCCGTTCTTCGTGAACCTGCTGCGCGACGGCGAGGCGGTCGTCACGCAAGACGGCCAGACGCTGCTGGCGCGGCCGGGCGACGTCTACGTGGTCGACTGCGATTCGCCCTGGCAGGTGAACTTCCGGCGCGGCTTCAGCATGTTCTGCATCGAGATCGACGATGCGCTGCTGCGTCCGCGGCTCGGCCGGCGCGGACGCCTCGCCTCGCCCGTGCTCGGCGGCGACAGTGGCACCGGCCGCATCCTCGCGAGCTACATGCGGCTGGTGCACGAACTGCCGCCCGACGACCTGCTGCAGGTGCAGTCGCTCATGGTGGGACACTGCAGCGAGCTGCTCTCGCGCGCGCAGCAGGCCGAGCCGCCCGAGGCGCGTGCGCGCCGGGTGCGCCACGAAACCCTCGAACGGATCCTCGCGCTGGTGCACCGCCGGCTGCAGGACCCACAGCTCACGCCCGAGTCGGCCTGCGCCGAACTCGGCATCTCCCGCAGCTACCTCTTCAAGATCCTCGCCGAGGGCGGCCACAGTTTCAGCGGCTACGTGCGCGGATGCCGGCTCGACGAATGCCGCCGGCTGCTCATCGAGCAGCCGCGCCGGCCGGTGTCGGACATCGCGGCCGACTGGGGCTTCACGGACGTGTCGTCGTTCAACCGGGCCTTCCGCGCGCGCTTCGGCCATCCGCCGGGGAGACTGCGGCAGTAGAGGCGGTCGAGGGGGTCCGGCGTGGCGCCAAACCCACGAATCTATACCCAAATATGTAAACAAATGGGTTAAAAAACGTCCGTCGCGTTACATTCTCGGGTTCACGAGGGCAACATGACCGACGCGCATCACGGCAGGCCACGATCGAGGCTCTACCTGCCCGTCGTCGCCAAATTCTTCATCGCACTGGCAGGCGCCGGCGCCTGGATGGGTTTTTCCATCTGGGCGGCGGGACCCTGGCTCGCCGACCTGCGGCAGTACGTGGGCATCGTGTTCGCGGTGTTCCTGGTCTACGGCATCGCCGTGATTCCCGGTTTCATGAACGCGTTCCTCGCGATCAGCCTGATGCTCGACCGCCGGCCCGTGCGCCGGCCGCTCGAGGCCTATCCGCCGATCTCCATCCTCGTCGCAGCCTACAACGAGGAAGCCTCGATCGAGGAAACCCTGGTCAGCATCGACCGGCAGAACTACCCGGGCGAGCTGCAGGTCATCGTCATCAATGACGGCTCGAAGGACGGCACCGCACAGGTGGTCCGGGCGGCCGAGGCGCGGTTTCCGTGGCTGACCTTCGTCGACCTTGAACAGAACGGCGGCAAGGCGCGCGCGCTGAACATCGGCTTCAAGTCGGTGCGCCACGACCTCGTCGTCACGGTCGATGCGGACTCGTTCCTCTATCGCGGCGCACTGGTCAACATCGTCGAGCGCTACCGCGCCGACCCGCCCAACACGCGCGCGGTGGCGGGCAAGATCCTGGTGCGCAACTCGCGGCTCAATTGGCTCACGCGCTGCCAGGAATGGGACTACTTCCACGGCATCGCCTCGATCAAGCGGGTGCAGTCGCTGTTCCAGGGCACGCTGGTGGCGCAGGGCGCCTTCTCGATCTACGACCGCGCCGCGCTGGCGGAGGTGGGCGGCTGGCCCGAGTGCGTGGGCGAGGACATCGTGCTCACCTGGGCGCTGCTCAAGGCCGGCTACCGCGTCGGCCACTGCGAGGATGCCTGCCTGTTCACCAACGTTCCGGCCACGGTCGGGCAACTGGTCAAGCAGCGCCAGCGCTGGGCGCGCGGCATGGCCGAGGCCTTCGTGCAGCACCCGGGCATCCTGCTGCAGCCGCGGCTCTCGACCTTCTTCATCTACTGGAACGTGTTCTTCCCATGGCTCGACGTGGCATTCACCCTCGGCTTCATCCCGGGCGTGGTGGCCGCGCTGTTCGGCTACTACTGGATCGTCGGCCCGATGACGCTGGCGCTGCTGCCCGCGGCCTTCGCGCTGAGCTTCCTGATGTTCTCGATCGAGCGCCGCATGTTCAGGAGCACGGGCCTGGTGGTGCGGCGGAATTTCCAGGGCTTCTTCATCTACGTGCTGCTCTACAGCTTTCTGCTGCAGCCGGCGAGCGCGCTGGGCTACCTGGACGAATTGCTGAGAAAGCCCAAATCGTGGGGAACGAAATGACCGGGGTTGTTGTTGTGCGCGCGCTGGCTGGCGCGCTGTCGGGCTGCGTGCTGCTGGCCGCGTCCTGCTGGGCCGAGGAGGCACCGCCGAAGGCCGCGGCCGAGCGCTCGGGCATGGCCTTCGGCAGCGAGGTGTTCCTGACCGACGACAGCGACAATTTCCAGGCACGCCGCGTGTCGGCCGAGTTCTTCCCGGCCTTCGAGCACGCCGATCGCTACCTCGGTTTCCGGCTCGGCGAATACCAGTACCGGCAGGACAGCTGGCGCAGGAACGGTCAGAAGGTCTCGTTCCTCGCGCGCTCGGTCGAGACCCGCACCACCGACGGCGGCACCATCGAGGCGGGCCTGTTCCGCCAGGGCGGGCACACGCTGCTGACGCTCGACGGCAGCTACCGCATGTCGCCGACCCAGAGCACGGCGGTGGAGTTCATCGTGAATCGCGACTGGGTCGAGACGCCCCGCGCGCTCGACCGCGGCATCGATTTCTCGCTCGTCGGCGTGGCCGTGGACCAGGGCCTCGGCAGCCACGTCACGCTGGTGGGCCTGCTCGGGCAGCAGTACTTCTCGGACGGCAACCGGCGCGACCTGGGCCGCCTGCGCGTGATCTACCAGCCCTCGCTCGACCTGGGCCTGACGCTGCAGGCGCGCTTTCGCACCTACCGCAGCACGCAAGAGGACGTGGGCCGCGCCTACTTCAACCCGAAGAGCTACAGCGAAACGATGCTCGCGGTGGGCTGGCGGCACCGTTTCCAGGGCTGGACCGCGGCGGTGACCGCAGGCCTCGGCAACGAGAAGATCAACCATGACGTGAGCCAGCCGACGCGGCTGCTCGACATCAACCTGCAAAGCCCCGTGCGCGGCGCACAGGTGTTCCGCTTCAGCGCCGGCTACAGTCGCAGCACCAGCTTCTCGGGCCCGAGCTACCAGTACCGGTACCTGCGCGGCGAGTGGGTGATCCTCTTCTGAATTCACCGAACTTCTGACTGCCGAACGTCGATGCTCGCCCGCCTCATCTACGCCAGCAAGGCCATCGGCTTGCGCGCCGCCGACCTGGCCGACATCCTCGAGGTCTCGCGCGTCGACAACCCCAAGGCGGGCATCACCGGCGCGCTCGGCCTGCTCGACGGGGTGTACCTGCAGTACCTCGAGGGCGATGACGCTGCGCTCGAAGCGCTGTACGCGCGCATCCAGATCGACCTGCGCCATCGCGATCCGGTCGTGCTCGACCGCACCTTCATCGCGGTGCGCGCGTTTCCCGAATGGTCGATGGCGCTGCTGCACTGGGACGAGCGCATCCGGGCCGTGGCCCGGCGGCATGGCCTCGATCCCTCGCAGTCGCCCTACGACATCGCGCCCGCCGCGGTCGCGCCGTTCTTCCGCGCGCTGGCGGCCACGCCGAACTGGGTCGCGCTGTAGCCGGCGTTGCGCGGCGGGCTCAAGCGCGGTCGAGCCCGAGCGCCCGCAGCTTCGCGTCGGCGGCCGAGTAGGGCCTTTCGCACACGATCCGGTCGGAGCCCGGCGCGAACTCGAAGCTCGCGGCCATGCGGATGCGAAAGCGGCGGCCGGTGGCCTCGTACACGCGGCCCTCGGCCTGCAGCGGCCCCAGGTGCGTGCCGCTGAGCCAGAACTCGACCAGCACCGTGTCCTGGTCCGCCGCGATCGCGATGATCTCGTTGGCCAGGTCGGGGAAGGGCGTGCGCGAGCTCTCGAAATAGCCGCGCACTTCTTCCTCGCCGTCGAACACGGCGCCGCTGCCATGCATCTCGTAGCGCGGATGCGCGAAGGTCGCGATCACCGCATCCCACTCCTGGGTGCATTCGAGCGCCATGTGGTCGCGCACGGTCTTGATTCTTGCCGCCTGCAGCATGGCTGGGGTCTCCACGTGGTGTTCTCCTCAAGGATTGGAAATGGGTGCGCCGATGCGGCGAATCGGCTCGGTGCGGCCGTCCCAGCTCTCGGCCGCGCGCCGGATCTCGCGAAAGTAGTCGCCCTTGCCGCCCGCCATCTCCGAGACCTCGAACATGCCGCTCGGCAGCGCCGGATGCACGAAGTACGCAAAGCGTCCGCGTGCGCCCATGCGCCCGCTATGGCCCTCGACGTAGCCCATCGACAGCAGCTGCCGCACGGCGTCGTCGAAGCCGTCGTCGGTCCACCAGGCCAGGTGCTGCGCACCTTCGCCGCTGCGCCGCAGCGAGTCGAGATAAAGCGACGGCGCATCGTCGCGCTGCTGGATCAGTTCGATCTGCAGGTCGCCGGAATTGGCCAGCGCGATCGAGAGCCTCGGCAGCCGCGAAGGCCGGCCGTAGTAGTTGAATTCGGTCGTGCCGACGTCTTCCTTGTAGAACCACGGGCCCACGCCGAGCGTGTCCGACCAATGGGCCATGGCCCGCTCGATGTCGGTGACGACGTAGCCGACCTGGCGCACGCTGCCGAAGAGTTTGCTCATGATGAAGTCGATCCTTGAAGAAGTGCGTGCGGCTCAGCGCATGTAGGCGCCGCCATTGACGTCGAGCGTCGCGCCGGTCATGAACGACGAGAGGTCCGAGGCCAGGTACAGGCACGCGCCCGCGATGTCCTCGGGCGTGCCCACGCGCCCGAGCGGAAAGCCTTTGCCCAACTCCTGCTTGCGCTCGTCCGAGGTCGCGCCGCGCGAGAAGTCGGTCATCACCAGCCCGGGCGTGACCGCGTTGGCGCGCACGCCGTCGGGGCCGAGCTCGCGCGCCATGGCGCGCATCAGGCCCAGCACGCCGGCCTTGGCGGCGCAGTAGTGGCTGCCGCCGAACACGCCGCCGCCCTGCTGCGCCGACATCGACGAGATGCAGACGATCGAGCCGCTGCGCTGCGCGCGCATCGTCGGGATCACGCACTGCGACATCTGCAGCGTGCCGCGCAGCGCGATCGACACCACCGTGTCGAAGTCGTCGGCCGTCACGTCGAGCACCGCGCGCTTCTGCGTGACGGCGGCGTTGTTCACCAGCACGTCGATGCGACCGGCCCACTGCAGCACGCGCGCCACCGCCGCCGCGCAGGCGCCGGCATCGCGCACATCGCAGCCGATGCCGATGTGTGCCGCGCCGATCGATTGCGCGGCCGTTTCGGCCTCGCCCTCGTCGAGGTCGAGCAGCGCCACGCGCGCGCCGTGCTGCGCGAAGAGCCGCGCGGTCGCGAGCCCGATGCCGCGCGCGCGCGACGCACCCGTGACCAGCGCCACGCGCCCGTCCAGCAGCCGGAGTGCCGCGCCGTCATTCATTGCTGATGTTCGCCGCCTTGGCGATCTGCTTCCAGCCTTCGATGTCGGCCGCCGTCATGCTGCGCAGCTCGTCGCCGCCCACGTAGGCCGCGGTGATGCCCAGGTCGAGCAGGCGCGCCTTCACGTCGGGCATCTCGACCACCTGCTTGAGCGCCGCCGAGAGCTTGGCGACGATCGGCTTCGGCGTGCCCGCGGGGGCGTACAGCGCCCAGCGCAACGCGCCCATGCGCTTGCCCGCGAAATCGATGCCCTCGTCGTCGTAGCTCGGCACCTCGGGCAGGCTCGGCGAGCGCGAGGTGCAGGCGGCGATCGCCTTCACCTTGCCCGACTTCACCATCGGCGTGCCCGAGGCCATGTCGACGTAGGCCAGCTTGACGTGGCCGCCGAGCATGTCGGTCTGGATCTGCACCACCGACTTGTAGGGGATGTGGCTCATCTGCGCCTGCGTGCGCAGGTTGAACAGCTCGCCGCAGAAATGGCCGGTCGACGCGATGCCCCAGCTCGCGTACTGCACGCTGCCGGGCGCCTTCTTTGCGAGCGCGACGAGTTCCTTGGCATTGTTCGCCGGGAAGTCGTTGGTCGCGATCAGCAGGATCGACGCGGTGCCGACCTGGCCGATCGGCGCGAAGTCCTTCACCGAGTCGTACGAAAGCTTGGGATTGCTCGCGGGCAGCAGCACGTGCGTGGTCGCGCCGCCGATGCCGATGGTGTAGCCGTCGGGCGGCGCCTTGGCGACGAAGTCGGTCGCGATCGCGCCGCTCGCACCGGGCTTGTTGTCCATCACGAACACGCCCTTGACCAGCGGCGCCATCTTGTCGGCGAGCAGCCGCCCGAGCGTGTCGCCGCCGCTGCCCGCGGCCGAGATCAGCACGAAGCGGATCGGCCGCGAGGGATAGTCCGAGGGCGTCTCGGCCCGCGCCGCGAGCGCCAGGCCCGCGAGCGCCGCTGCAATCCAGATCTTGCGCATGGTGATGTCTCCTTCTTGTGAGTGGGGTTCGGATGTGCGGCTACAGCGACAGCCCGCCGTCGACCACCAGCTCGAGGCCGGTGACGTAGCTCGATTCGTCGGAGGCAAGGTAGAGCGCCGCATTCGCCACGTCCCAGGCCGAGCCCTGGCGGCCCATGGGGCAGCGCGCGTTGCGCATCTCGCGGCCGGCGCGCGCGGCTTCCTCGTCATGGAAGAGGGCCGCGGCATGCGGCGTGTCGATCAGCCCGGGCACGATCACGTTGCAGCGCACCTGGTGCGGCGCGTACTGCCGCGCCACGACGCGCGTCATGTGGTTGAGCGCCGCCTTCGAGGTGCTGTACGACAGGAACTGCATCGGGCTCCACTTGCGGCTCGCGATCGAAGAGATGTTGATGATCGAGCCGCCGCCCTGGCGGATCATGTGCGGCACCACCTCGCGCGCCGTGAGCATCGGGCCCTTGAGGTTGATCGCATGCACGCGGTCCCAGGAGTCCTCTGTCACTTCGAGCAGCTCGCCGAATTCCTCCACGCCCACGTTGTGGTGCAGCACGTCGATGCGGCCGAAACGCTCGATGCAGTGGCGCACCATGGCCGCGATCTGCGCGCTGCTGCGCACGTCGGCCTCGAAGGGCTCGGCGATGCCGCCGCCGTCGCGGACCATGCGCACCGTGGCCGCCGCGGCTTCGGGCGACCGGTCGGCGCAGAGCACCTTGGCGCCTTCGCGCGCGAAGGTGAGGGCCGCGGCGGCGCCGTTGCTGATACCGTCGCCGATCGAGCCGGCGCCGACCACGATCGCGACCTTGCCGTGCAGGCGCTGGCCTGTCGTCATTTCGCGCCGGCCTTCCGTGCGGCCGCCGAGGCCTTGGCGCGAGCCGCGGGCTTCGCCGCCGGCCCGCACGATTCGCGCAGCACCATCTGCGTGGTCAAGAGGATGCGCTCCTGCTCGAGCGGCGCCGTGCTGTCGAGCCGGCGCAACAGCAGCTCGGCCACGGCCGTGCCGACCGCCTCGAGGTCCCAGGTCAGCGAGGTGATGGCCGGGCTGAACAGCTGCGACAGGTCGGTGTCGCCGATGCTGACCACGCTCACGTCGTCGGGCACCACGCGGCCCGCATGGCGCAGCGCCTGCAGCACGCCCGAGAGGATGCGCGTGCCCAGGCACAGAAAGGCGGTGGGCGCCGACGGCCCGCCGAGCAGCGCGAGCGCCTCGCTGAACGCGAAGTCCATCGCCGACTTCTCGGCCCGGATCAGCTTCGGGTCGGGCTGCAGGCCGCGCTCGGCAAAGGCGTCGCGGTAGCCCGCGATGCGCTCGCGGCCCGGGCGCAGCACGCTGCCCGGCGTCAGCAGCGCGATGCGCGTGTGGCCCAGGTTCAGCAGGTAGCGCGTGGCCTGCAGCGCGCCGTGGTAGTGGTCGACGTGCACGCCCGCGTTCTCGCCCTGGAAGTCGCGGTCGAGCGCGACCACCGGGCCGTCGGCCGCGAGCAGGTCGAGGTAGGCCGGCGTCTCGGCATGGCAGGGGCCGAGGATCAGGCCGTCGACGCGGCGGCGCCGGAACAGATCGATCAGCACCTTCTCGCGCTCCGCGTCGTTGTGCGTGCTGGCCACCAGCAGCGTGTAGCCCGCCGTCAGCAGGCGCGACTCGACGGCCGTGATGATCCGCGCGTAGAGCGGGTTGGCGAGGTCGGACACGATGAGCCCGACCACGCCGGTCGAGCGCGTGCGCATGCTCTGCGCCACTGCGTCGGGCGTGTAGCCGAGATCGCGCGCCGCCTTGGTGACCGCCGCGATCGCCTGCTCGCTCACGCGACCGGTGCGGTTGAGCGCGCGCGACGCGGTGCCGATCGCCACGCCCGCAGCGCGCGCGACCTCGCGGATGGTGACCTTGGTCTTCATGCGCGCACCGCCTGCGGCGCCGATGAAGCGGAAAGGAAGACGGAAAAAGAAAAAGGTGCGGCAGCGAACATGGCCGCAGTGTGCGGCATGTTGTGGAAACGTTTCTATGCGCGATTACCCTGACTGGCTTGTCCCGGGTATGTCGATTATCTAGAAACGGTTCCACAGCCCGCCGTACGGCGGGCGGCCGGCGTTCAGGCGGTCGCTGGCACGGGCGAGGGCACGTCGTCCGTCGTCGTGCGGCGCAGTTCGCGCCGCTCGGCGATGTCGTAGCGCCGGCCGCGGTGCAGCGTGCTGCGGTTGTCCCACATCACCAGGTCGCCGACGCGCCATTCGTGGCTGTAGACGCGCTCGCGCTGGGTCGCATGCTCGAGCAGGTCGAGCAGGTAGATGCGGCCTTCCGCGATGGGCCAGCCGACGATCTCGCGCGCATGCACGCCCACGAAGAGCAGCTTGCGGCCCGAGCCCGGCTGCGTTTCCACCAGCGGCCAGACGGCCGGCGGGATCGCCTTCTTCTGCGCGTCGGTGTAGGCGTCGTCGCCGAGCAGCAGCCGCGTGTGCAGCGCATAGTGCTCGGCGCGCAGGTCCGCGATCTCATGCCTGGTGCGCTCGGGCAGCGTGTCGTAGGCCGCGCGCAGGTCGGCAAATTCCGTGGTGCCGCCCCAGCTCGGCAGCACCACCGCCTGCAGCATGGAGTAGGCCGCGCGCGGGTTCTGGAACGAGCTGTCGCTGTGCCAAAGCTGGTTGGCAAAGTTCGACAGGTTCTTCGGCGAATCGCGGCGCGCCACGTTGCCTTCGGCGTCGACGTTGGAGATGTCGATCAGCCGCTCGTCCTCCAGCCGTTCGGGCCGGCGGAACACTTTCTTGAGCCCGATGTCGAGCGGGCCGAAGGACTTCGCGAAGTCGAGCTGCTGCTGGCCCGAGAGCGGGCAGTCGCGCCAGACCAGCACGGCGTATTGGTCCATCGCGGCGCGGATGTCGTCGATGTCGGACTGACCGAGCGGGCGGCCGATGTCGATGCCGCTGGCCTCGGCCGCAAAGACCGGATGGAGGGGCTTGAGTTGCAGTGTCATGGGTTCGGATGACGTGGTTCGGAGGGAGGAGGGGACTATTCAGGCTGGATGCCCGCGTCGACGATGGTCTTGGCCCAGCGCTTCATCTCGGACTGCACGAAAGCGTCGAACTGCGCCGAGGTCGAGGCGACGACCGTCATGCCCTGTTCCTCGATGCGCTTGCGCATGTCGGGCGCGTTGAGCACGCGGGCGATGTCCTGCTGCATCTTCTGCACGGCCGCCGCGGGCGTGGCGCGCGGCGCCACGAAGCCGAGCAGCGCATTGACGTGGAAGCCCGGCAGCGTCTCGGCGACGGTCGGGTAGTCGAAGCCAGGCACGCGCCGCTCGCCGAGCGTGGCGATCATCTTCATGCGCCCGGCCTTCACGAAAGGCAGCACCGACAGCAGCGGATCGAACACCAGGTCGATGCGCCCGCCCATCAGCTCGGTGTGCGCCGGCGCGCTGCCCTTGAACGGCGCATGCAGCATGTCGAAGCCGGCCTCGCGCTTGAGCAGCTCGGCGCCCAGGTGCGTGGTGCTGCCCGCGCCCGGCGTGCCGTAGGTGAGCTTGCCGGGGTTCTTCTTCGCGTAGGCGATCAGTTCGCGCACGTTGTTGAACGGCGTGTCGGGCCGCGCCACGATCGCGAGCTCGAGGTTGGCGATCTGCGTGATGCCCGCGAGGTCCTTCACCGTGTCGTACGGCAGGCTCCGGCGCAGCGACGGATTGACCGCGAAAGAGGAATTCACCATGCCGATGGTCAGCCCGTCGGGCGCCGACTTGGCGACGAAATCGGCCCCGATCGCGGTGCCGGCCCCGGGCTTGTAGTCGATGATCACCGGCTGGCCCCAGATCTCCTGCAGCTTCTGGCCGATCAGCCGGCCCACCGTGTCGGTCGGCCCGCCGGGCGCGAACGGGATGATGATCTTGACCGGCCCGGCCGGGAAGTCGCGGGCCATGGCGCGCAGCGGAACGGCGAGCCCCGCGAGCGCCAGGCCGGTGGAAAGCAGCAGTTGCCGCCGGGTCGGCGGGTGCATCGTGTGCATGGCTTGTCTCTCTTTTTAATGGAACAACGTTCCGAAATATGATCGACTTGGGCTGCGAGGTCAATAGAAAAATGAAACGGTGTTTTGAAAAATGAATGAACGACTGGAATCGAGCGGCGGCGGCGCCGAGGTGGCGGCGCTGGCGCGCGGGCTCGCGCTGCTTCGCGTGGTGGGCGATGCCGCGGGGCCGCTGAGCAACCGCGAACTGGCCGACGCGACCGGCATCCCGAAGGCCACCGTCTCGCGGCTCACGGCGACACTGGTCTCCGCGGGCTACCTGCGCCAGGCCGCGGACACCGACCGCTTCGCCCTCGGGCCGGCGCTGCTCGACCTGGGCAACCGCTACCTGCGCCATTTCGACCTGCGCGCGGCGGTGCGCCCGCATCTCGTGGCGCTGTCGGAGTTCGCGGGCGCCAGCGTGCACATGGGCGTGCGCGACGACCTCGACATCCTCATCATCGATTCGCTGCGGCCGCGCACCGCGCTGATCACCTCGCGCATCGAGATCGGCTCGCGCATGACGATCGCCACCTCGGCTTCGGGGCGGGCCTATCTCGCGAGCCTCGATCCGCCCGAGCGCGAGGCCATGCTCGAGCGCATCCGGCTGGCCAGCGGCGAGGGCTGGGCGGCGCTTGCGCCGCGCCTGGCCGCGGGGCTCGAGGAGCACGCGCGCCTCGGCTACTGCAGTTCGTTCGGCGAATGGAATCCGCACATCCATGCGCTCGGCTTCGCGGTGCGCGGGCCGCAGGGCGAGCGCTTCGCCTTCAGCTGCGGCGGGCCGGCCTACCTGCTGCCGCGCGACATGATGATCGCCAAGGTGGCGCCGCGGCTGCTCGAGACGGTGGCGCGCATCCGGGAGGAGATCGGGGCGGGGGCGGCTGCGGATTCTCAGTGAGGGTTGGACCCCGACCGCCTTTGGATTCAACCCTTTCGGGCCGATGAATTTCTCGGCTTTGAACCGTCGTCCCACTCAGATGGAGTTCTTCGCGAGGCTGGAAGGAATGTCTGGTTGTGGCCGGTTCCGGCCTGTTGGTCGCATTCTGCCGTGCCCGTCCGGCACGACGCAGCGCCGAGCCGGTGCTCTTCGGGCAGGCCTTCGCTCCTCCGCAGAATCGGAGTTCCATTCTCAGTGGAAAAAATTCCAAGCCCAGCGAAAACCGACAGCCGCGCGCTAATGGGATTGTTTGCAACGCGCCCGTCACATGCCGGTGACAGCATGCAAGTTTCCCGAATGGCGCGCGCTCTTGCCGACCCGATTTCTTTTCCTGCCGCTCTGCGGGCTGGTGCTGTGCCGCGCGGCCGCATCGGCCTGCGCGGCTGAGGCGTCGGCCACAGACCCCCTGCTGCTGCTCGCGGCCGAGCAGGCGCCGGACGATGCCGCCGCCATCGCCATCGCCTTCGACCTGCCGGCGCTGCCGCTGGCCGATGCGCTCAAGCGCTATGCAGCGCTGACGCGGCAGCCCGCGCTCTTTCGCAGCGAGATCCTGGCGGGGCGCATCTCTTCGGCGGTGCGTGGCCGCTACGCACCCGATGCCGCGCTGCGGCTGCTGCTCGAAGGCACGGGCCTGGTCGCGGAGCAGGTGCGCACGGGGTCGGGCCCCACGCTGGCCCTGAAGCCTGCAGAACCGGCCGCCGCGCCGCCGCCGCGCGCCGCGAGCCTGGGCAGCCTCGCGGGCTATCCGGGCCTGGTGCAGGCGCGCGTGTGGCAGGCCTTGTGCGATGACCCGCGCACCCGCCCGGGCGCCTACCGCTCGCTGCTGCGCTTCGAGGTCGACGCCACGGGCCGGCTACAGCGGCCCCGGCTGCTCGGCTCCAGCGGCGATGCCGCGCGGGACGCGGCCATGCTGCGCGCGCTCGAGGCGGTGCGCCTGGCCGAGGCGCCGCCGCCGGGCATGCCCCAGCCCCTGACCCTGCTGGTGCGCCCGACGCCACCGGGCGGCGCCCCCGAGTGCCGCGACGCTGCGGATTCCCCTGCGGAATCCCCCGCCGATTGACGCCATGGCCGAAGACGCACGCCCCCTGCTGATGGACTACCTGTCGCGTCACTACGACGCGCTCAAGCGCCAACTCGGGCGGGCGCTGCGCAATGCCGATCTGGCCGAGGACGCGCTGCACGACACCTGGCTGCGCGTGAACGATCAGGGCGGCAGCGCCGACGGGCCGATCCAGCGCCCGGGCGGCTACCTCGTGCGGATGGCCTTCAACATCGCGCTCGACATCCAGCGCCGCCAGAGCCGCAACCTGCCGCTCGATGAGATCGACGCCTTGCTGGAGCTCGCCGACACGGCGCCCGGCCCGGACCGCATCGCCGAGGCGCGTTCGCAGCTCGACGCGGTCGCGAGGCTGCTCGACCGCATGCCCGCGCGGCGGCGCGAGGTGGTCGTGCTGGTGCACATGGAAGGGCTCACGCAGCCCGAGGTGGCGCGGCGCCTCGGCGTTTCGCTGCGCACCGTCGAATACGAACTCAAGCATGCGCACGACCACCTGAGCGCGAGGATCGACCATGGCGAAAAATGATTGCGGGGTCCGGCCCGCCCGTTCGTCGTATGGGGTGAAGCACCGCATCGCACCGCACCGCCGCACCGACCGAGCCTCGTTGAAGGGCCGCGGCCGTGACGCATGACGCCATGAGCGCACCCCTGGCGGACGACGAACCCCGGCGCCAGGCTTGGGAGTGGCTGCGCCTGTTCCACTCGGGCGCGGTCAAGCCGCAGGACGCCGAGCGCTTCAAGCGGTGGGTGGCGCGCAGCCACCTCCATGCGGCGGCCCTGCGCGAAGCGAAGGCGCAATGGGCTGCGCTCGGCCCGGCCGCCGCCGAGCTGCTGCGCACCAATGCCGAAGCAGCGGCCTTCCATGCACGCCACCGGCCGCGGCCGGCGCTGCCCCGCCGTGCCTTCCTCGGCGCGGCCGCGGGCGCGGCGGCCATGGCCGGCGTGGCGGGCGTGGCCGTGTTCCGCCCGCCCGCGGGGCTGTGGCCCGCAGCGGGCGAGTGGGGCGCCGACTACCGCACCGCCACCGGCGAGCAGCTGGTGGTGGACCTGAGCGAGCGGGTGCAGGTCACCCTCAACACCCAGACCCGCATCCGGCGTCGCACGGCCGACGGCCACACCACCAGCGTCGAACTGCTCGCGGGCGAGGCCGCTTTCGACCTGCCGTCCCGCGGCCGCGGCGAGCAAGCCTTCGGCGTCGTCGCGGGCGCCGGGCGCAGCCTGGCCGCGGCGGGGCGCTTCGAGGTCCGCTACCTGCACGACAAGGTCTGCGTGACCTGCATCGAGGGCGCGGTCCGCGTGGAGCATCCGGCCGGCACGCGCGAGCTCGGCGCGCGCCAGCAGACGGTGTACGACGGCAAGTCGGTGAGCGGCGTGGCGCTCGTGGGCGCGGCGAGCCTCGCCGCCTGGCGCAAGGGCGCGCTGGTGTTCACCGAGACGCGCCTGTCCGACGTGCTAGACGAGATCAACCGCTATCGACCCGGCCGCGTGCTGTTGATGAACACCGCGGCGCGCGACCGGCCGGTCACGGGGAGCTTCTACATCGCGTCGCTCGACCTCGCGCTGGCGCAGCTGCAGCACGCCTTCGATCTGCAGGCGCGCGCGCTGCCGGGCGGGGTGATCGTGCTGAGCTGAAAAAAATAAGTTGCGGGATCGCGGGGTGCCCGTTCGTCGATGTGCATCGACTCAACTTTCCGGCGGAAACGACCCATGAGCACACGCGGACCCCAGGGCGCAGCAACGACACCGATCCACGCGGCGCCTGCGCCGCACATCCCGCGCGGTGGGCGCTTTCGCATGGCGCCGGTAGCGCGTGCGATCGCCATCGTGGTGGTCGCCAACGGCGCGCTCGTCGATGCCCAGGCCCAGCGTGCGTTCAGCGGCGCATGGTTCGCCGGCAAGCATGCGGCGCAGAGCACCGCCACCGCCACGGGTCGCCTGCCCAACGGCATGCCGGCATCGATGCTGGGCAACCCGCAGGCACAGCGCAAAGCCGACGAGCAGCTGCAGCGCTCCATCGGCAACCTGAACCTCGCCGCGCGTGCCATTGCCGCGCAGCAGGCCGCGCAGTCCGCCGCGCGCGACGCCGCATCGACGGCCGGCGCGGACATTCCCGACGGCCTGGCCGAGCACGGCCTGAAGGTCGACACGAACAGCCTCACCGCCGGCTGGCTCAACGCCAATGCACCGGTGCAGACCGCGGCCGGCGGCCGCGCCGTGGTCGGCATCGAGCAGACCGACGAAAAAGCGATCCTGAACTGGGAGCGCTTCAACGTCGGCCAGAACACCACCGTGCGCTTCGACCAGAAGGGCGGCGCCAAGCCCGACGGCACCAACGCGTGGATCGCGCTGAACCGCATCAACGATCCGAGCGGCAGGCCGAGCCGGATCGCGGGGCAGATCGAGGCCGACGGTGCGGTGTACCTGGTCAACCGCAACGGCATCGTGTTCGGCGGCGGCAGCCAGGTGAACACGCGCACGCTGGTGGCCTCCAGCCTCGCGTTGTCGGACAAGCAGTTCAACCTGGGCATCAACAACCCGCAGGTGCTTGCCAACCAGGGCAACGACTTCCCCATTCCGCAGTTCGGCGAATTCACCGCCCTGCGGCCCGAGATCTATGGCGACTCGGGCTTCAAGCCCGGCAGCGGCGGCACGCCCGACCGCATGGGCGGCGTGGACCGCTTCGATCCCGGCGCCGCGCCGGGCGGGGTCACGGTCGAAGCCGGCGCGCGCCTCGCGGCGGCCTCGGGCGGCAAGGTCATGCTGTTCGCGCCCAAGGTGCGCAATGCGGGGCACATCGCCGCGCCCGACGGCCAGGTCATCCTGGCGGCCGGGGAGAACATCTTCTTGAAGACCGCTTCCACGCAGGACCCGAACGCGCCGCGCGGCCTCGACGTGGCCGCCTCGGCGGTGCCCGGCTGGGCCTTCACCGGCGGGCAGGTCCTGGGCGCACTGGGGCTGGCGCAGGTCTATTCCGACGCGCACTTCGTCGACGGCCTGCGCGACGTGGTGCTGCCCGAGATGGCCGCACGCGCCAGGTCGGTCGGCTACGAGGTGGTCAACAGCGGCACGGTGCAGGCCGACCGCGGCAACATCACGCTGCAGGCGCAGGACGTGCGGCAGTCGGGCGTGCTGGTCTCGACCAGCGCGCTGAACAACCGCAACGGCTCGATCCTGCTGCGCGCCTGGGGCCTGGGCTCCCACATGTACGCGGACGGCGTGAACGACCTGATCAACTGGTCGGCCGGCACGCTGACGCTCGGCGAAGGCAGCATCGCGCAGGTCCTGCCCGATGCATCGGACACCAGCGAGATCGAGGCCTCCGCGCTCGCCACGCGCTACCAGCCCGGCCGCGTAAGCCTGTTCGGGCAGCTGATCGACGTGCAGGCCAACGCCGGCGTGCTGGTGCCGGCGGGAACGATCAAGGCCGAATCGGCAGTCAACCCCATCTTCACGCTGCTCCCGTATCTCAAGCCGGGCAGCCGCGGGGACGCGAGCCGCATCTACCTGGACAGCGACGCCTTCCTGAGCGTGGCCGGCCTGCAGGACATGCGCGTGGACATGGCGCGCAACTTCATCGAGGCCGAGCTGCGCATCAACGAACTGCGCGATTCGCCGCTGCTGCTCGATTCATGGCTGCGCGGCAAGAAGGTGGTGGTCGATCGGCGCATGGCCGGCGTGTTCCGCGACGGCCCGATGGCGGGTGTGCAATGGGTGCTCGGCCCCGACGGCACGACCTACATTCCCGGCGCCTGGACCGGCACGCCGCTGGCCGACGTGACGGGCTGGGTCGGCGTGGGCAAGACCGACCTGCGCGAGCTGTCGGCCGACGCGGGCAGCATCGAACTGCGCGCGGGCGGTGCGGTGATCACGCGCGCGGGATCGATGCTCGACGTGTCGGGCGGATCGGTGCGCTACACCGACGGCATGAACACCGCGACCAAGCTCATGGGCGCCGACGGCCGCGTGCACACGATGGACCGGGCCATGCCCGAGACCGACTACACCGGCATCGCGGGCGAGTTCACGAACGCGCATGCGCGCTGGGGCGTGAAGAACACCTGGCGCACGCCGCTCATCGGCGCCAACCACAAGGAGGCCGGCTACACCGAAGGGCGCAAGGCCGGCAGCGTGAGGATCCTCGCGGGCGACGCGATGGTGCTCGAGGGCGACATGCTGGGCCGCGTGGTGGTGGGCGAGCGCCAGGCGCAGGAACCGGCCGCCAACCTGGGCGGCCGGCTCGAGCTGGGCGAGAACACGCCCGATGGCCGGCCGTGGTCGCCGGGCACCATCATCGTCACGCACGACCCGAAGCGCCTCGGGCCCGGCTTCGACGCGAAGGCGACGCTCGGCGAAGACTTCTACATGCCGCTCGCGCCCGACGAACAGAAGTCGCCCAAGCTGACCTTCCTGTCGGATCGCATGCTCAGCGACTCGGGCATGGGCACCATCGTGCTCAACCACATCAACGGCGACTTCGAGTTGGCCGAGGGTTCCGCGCTCGACCTGTCGCCGGGCGCATCGCTCTTCGTGGCCGGCACCGAGGGCTCGACGAACGACATCCGCATCCACGGGCCGATCCGCGCCGCCGGCGGGCGGATCTCGCTCACTTCGGTCAACGGCACGCTCGAGGTGGGCGAGCACGGCCGGCTCGATGCGAGCGGCCAGTGGATCAACGCCTGGAAAGACGGCGCGCCGCGCGGCGCCTGGGCGGTGGACGGCGGCGCGATCGTGCTGAACGTCGGCGAGATCTCGGCCCACCGCGAAGCGGTGTTCGACGTCTCGGGCGGCGGGCGCGCCGACCTCGGCAAGAAGGGCCTGCCCTCGCTGCGCGTCGGCGATGCGGGTTCGATCGCGCTGACCGGCGTGACGCCCGAGCTCGACCTGGGTGCGCTGAACCTGCGCGCCCATGCGGCGGGCGCCGCGGGCAGCCTGTCGCTCGAGACCGCGTCGGCGGTGCAGATCGGCGGTGCATTGACCGCCGCGCCGCCAGGCCCATCCAGCGGCGACGATGCCGCCGCTGCCGTCACCCTGCTGCCGGCCGCGCTCTTCGGCGAGCGCGGCTTCGGACGCGTGAGCATCGCCGTGCGCGGCGAAGGCCACGGCATCGAGGTGCCCGAAGGCGTCACGGTCTCGCAGCAGGCCACGAACATCGACCTGGGCGGCTTCGCCTGGCGCGACCTGCCGAGCGGCCGCACGCTGGCCGACGTGGCGCCGCTCGGCGTGCTGCGGCCCGAAGAGCGCGCGGCGCGCGCACCCGCGTCGCTGTCGCTCGGCACCGAGAACGGCCCGATCCGGGTGGCGCGCGGCGCGACGGTGCGCACCGACACCGGCGGCGCCTTGGCGCTGGAGGCCGGCGGCGAGCTGGGCGCGCTGACGGTCGCGGGGCGGCTCGACGCACCGGCAGGCCGCATCGTGCTGTCGGGCACGAATCTCACGCTGGCGGCCGGCGGCGAACTGCTGGCGCGCGGCGCGGCGCTGATCCATGCCGACGCCACCGGCCGCCGCGTGGGCGAGGTGCGCGACGGCGGAACGGTGGAGATCCGGGCGGGCGAGCTCACGCTCGAGAAGGACGCGCTGATCGACGTCTCGGGCGCGACCGGCACCATCGACGGCGTGCCCGACACAGGCACGAGCGGCACGCGGCTTCCGCGCAGCGTGCCGTCGATCACGCTCGACAGCAACGGCGGCCTGATCCAGATCACCGGCAAGGGCCTGGTGGAAAGCACGATGCGCGGCGCGGCGGGCGGCCCGGGCGGTGTCGGCGGCCGCATCCGCGTGAACATGACGGCGGCCTCGGGCCCCAACGGCTCGCCGCTGGAGCAGCTGGCGCGCACGCTGCCCGACCCGGACTGCTACGGCTTCGCGGTCGACGGCAACTGCAGCGACTGGCGCCAGGGCCTGGACTACGACTGGGCGCCCGGCCTGCGCACCTGGGGCTACGACATTGCCGGCCCGATGGTGCTGCCGTCCGCGCTGCTCGCGCACCTGGCGGACCGGAAGGAACTGGTGCTGTCCGACGGCCTGGCGGCGCCCGGCGTGCCCGGCCCGCTCGACCCGGCGGCGTTCGGCCTCTCGGCCCAGACGCTCGACAACTTTCGCGACACGCTGCTCTCGAGCGAGCTGCTGCGCGACGTGCTCCAGCAGCCGGGCCAGCACTTTGCGCTCACGCTGCGTCCGCAGGCGTTCAGGGACGGCGGCTTTGCCGACCTCGCGCTGATGACTGCCGCGCAGGGCGCCATCCGCCTCGACAACGCACACCTCGCACTGGGCCGCTCGATCTTGCTGCAGGGCCCGATCGTCGGGCACGCGGCCTCGTCGTCGTCGCTGCGCGCGCCGCACATCCTGCTGGCGACCACGCCCGATGCCGCAGCCGTGCCCGCGCCGCAAGCCCCCGGCGCGACGGGCCAGCTGAGCGTGACCGGCGCGCTGATCGACATCGCCTCGCCCGACGACCCGAGCGGATTCCAGTCGGGCGCGGTCCGCATCACCGGCTTCGGCCGCACGGTGCTCGAGGCCGGCGAGATCCGCCTGGGCGGCGCGCTGCCCGCGCAGTTCGGCCAGGAGACGCGGCTGCAGGTCAACCTCGACGTGGACGGCCAGCTGCAGCTCCACGCCGGCCAGATTTACCCGGCGACCGCCATGACCGGCATCATCCGCGCCGGCGATTCGATCGGCGTCGAGCGCCTCGGCGATGCGGGCGGCGCGCCGCTCTTGGCCGGCGGCAGCCTGCGCCTCGAAGCGCCCGTGATCGCGCAGAACGGCGTGCTGCGCGCGCCCTTCGGCCAGATCGAGCTGGCGGCGGGCGAGCGCCTCGCGCTCGGTGCGGACAGCCTCACCTCGGTGTCGGGCGCCGGCCTGGCCGTGCCCTACGGCACGCTGTCCAACAACGAGCACTGGCACGATCCGTCCCAGCCCGTGGACCCGGCCAATCCGGCGAGCGGCTCGCTGGTGGCGCCGCCCGAGAAGCGCATCACGCTGAAGTCGCCCGATGTCGCGCTCGCGCCGGGCGCGGTGGTGGACATCGCGGGCGGCGGCGAGCTGCATGCCTCGGAGTTCGTGCCCGGCCCCGGCGGCTCGCACGACGTGCTGAACGTGCCCGGCATGTACGCGATCCTGCCGGGGCAGGCGGGCGCGGCGCCGGCCGGTGGCGCACCGGCCGGCCAGCGCGTGTGGCTGGCGGGCGGCCCGGGCCTGGCCGCGGGCTGGTACGACCTGCTGCCCGCGCGCTTCGCGCTGCTGCCCGGCGCCTTCGCGGTGCAGGCCACGGGCAAGGCATGGGGCGGCGCCGCCGCGCCCGCCACGCGCGCGCCGGACGGCAGCCTGGTCATGCAGGGCCGCGCCGGCAATACCTTCGGCGGCAACCAGGACGCGCAGGCCACGGCCTGGCGCGTGATGCCCGGCGGCACGCTGCGCCGCTACACCGAATACAACGAGGCCACGGCCAACGACTTCTTCTCGTCCGAGGCCTTCAAGCTCACGCAATACCGCCTGACGGGCCAGGACGTGGTCACGCCGCGGCTGCCGCGCGACGGCGGCGCCGTCGTGTTCGACGCGGGCCGCAGCCTCGTGCTCGACGGCACGCTGCGCTCGGCGCCCGATGCGGGCGGGCGCGGCGGGCTGGTGGACATCGCAGGCAAGAAGATCGCGATCGTCGGCCGCGGCCAGGACGGCGCGAGCCTGCAGGCCGACGGCTACCTCGTCATCGATTCGGCGAGCCTGTCGAACTTCGGCGCCGGCAGCCTGCTGGTGGGCGGCAAGCGCCAGGGCAACGCGCTCGGCCTCGAACTCGACGTGACCGCGACCGACATCGTGGTGCGCAACGACGAGGGCTCCGAACTGTTCGGCCCCGAGGTCATCCTGGCGGCGAGCGAGCAGGTCGCCATCGACGCCGGCAGCCGCGTCAGCGCGCGCGGCCGCGGCACCGGCGGCGCGGGCAGCCTGGTCGTCAAGCCGCAGGTGGCCGCGGTCTACACCGACCCCGACGGCCAGCCGGACGACAACTTCGACGGCGTGATCGACGCCAAGGACGCCGCCGACGACGTGCTCACCGCGCCGGCGCGCGACTGGGGCGCGCTGGTGCGCGTGGCGACCGGCGACGCGGTCAAGGTCGTCCGCGAGGGCGTGGACACTTCGCGCGGCGGCCTCGTCACCCTCGGCGCGGGCGCGGTGGTCGACGGCGGCAACGCCTTGCTGATCGACGCCACGCGCACCACCGAACTGGCCGCCTCGGCGCAGGTCGCGGGGGCCGACCTGTCGGTGGCGGCGGGCCGCATCGGCTTTGGCGGTGGCACCGAGGGCATGGTGCTCGACAGCGGCGCGCTCGCGCAGCTGTCGCGCTCGACGCGGCTCACGCTGCGCAGCTACTCGGACTTCGACTTCCACGGCTCGCTCGACCTGGGCGCGGCCGGCCTGAAAGCGCTGACGCTCGACGGCGCCGCGTTCGTCGGCCGCGGCATGGGCGACGTGGTGATCCGCGGCGAAAACATCGCGCTCGCCAACAGCGGCGGCGCCGCCGCGGCGGCGGGTGGCACCGGCGCGGGCGGCTTCACACTGGATGCGGCCACGCTGGTGCTCGGCGCGGGACAGAAGACCTTCTCGGGCTTCGGCAGCGTGACGCTCACGGGCCGCGAAGGCATCGTCGGCGAAGGGGCGGGCGGCATCGACGCGGGCGCCGCGCCGCTCACGCTGAACACGCCGCTGCTCACCGGCCGGGGCGGCGCAGTGCAGGCCATTGCCACCGGCGGCGCGCTGCGGGTGCTCGCATCCCCGGGGAGCGCGGGTGCAGCGGTCGACCTGCAGGACAGCCTGGGCCTGCGCCTCGGCCTCACCGGCCGCAGCATTGCCTTCGGCGGACGGGCCGTGGCGCTGGGCGGCAGCATCGACATGACCGCCACCGGCGGCAGCCTGGTCGTGGCCGACGGCGCGCTGCTCGACGTGGGCGGCTTCGCGAAGCAGTTCTTCGACGTGAGCGAATACGCCGACGCGGGCCGCATCAACCTGTCGGCGGTGGGCGGCGACGTGCGGCTCGACGCGGGCGGGCAGCTGAACCTGGCGGCGCACCCGGGCGGCGGCGACGCCGGCACCCTGAGCCTCGCGGCATCGGGCGGCGGAACGGTCGTGCTCGACGGACGGATCGAAGCGCAGGCCGGCGCACGCGCGGGCCGCGCCGGCAGCTTCGCGCTCGACATCGAGGCGCTGCCCGACTTCGCCGGTTTCAGCCAGCGGCTGAACGACGCGGGCTTCAACCGGTCGCGCCAGTTCCGCATCCGCCAGGGCGACGTGGTGCTGGGCGGGTTGACCACGGTCGAGGACTTCGGCCTCACGGCCGACCGCGGCAGCATCGACATCGCCGGCACGGTGGACGCGCGCTCGGCCTATGGCGGCGCGATCCGCATCACGGGAGGCAACGGCGTGGCGATGCAGGCCGGCGCACGGCTTCTGGCCGGCGCCACCGGCAGCCTGGGCAACGGACGCGTCACGCTCGAAGCGGCCGGCGGGCAGCTCGACCTGCAGGGCGGGCTGATCGACGTGGCCGGCAACGAAGGCGGCAAGGTGCGCCTGCGCGCGCAGCAGAACGCCGCGCACGACGATCTCGCCGTGGCCGCGCTGCGCACCACCGTGGCCGGTGCGCGCTCGGCGGTGCTCGAAGGCGTGAGCGTCTACGACGTGGAGGACTACGACGGCGCCACGGTCGATTCGGTCAAGGCCGAAGCGATCGCCGACGCCGGCCGCTTCAGCGCCGCGTCGGCCGCGGTCGCCGCGCGCCTGGGCACCGGCCTCGCCGTGATGCCGGGCATCGAGATCCGCAGCGCCGGCGATCTGGCGCTGAACGACGACTGGAATCTCTTCAGCGATTTCGCCGACGCGCGCGAAGGCACGCTGACCCTGCGCGCGGGCGGCAACCTGGCCATCCGCGGCCACCTGAGCGACGGCTTCGATGCCGCCGACCGCAGCGGCCTGCTGCAGACCGGCGGCTCATGGAACCTGCGGCTGGTGGCGGGCGGCGAGCTCGGCTCGGCCGACGCGCTGGCGCTCACGCCGCTGGCGGCGCAGGCCGCGGGCAAGGGCTCGATCGTGGTCGGCACGGCCAACACCGCGGTGCCGTCCGAGGGCGAGCCGGCGCCCGACAACGGCGCGGGCAAGCAGGTCCGCACCGGCACCGGCGACCTCGACCTGCGCGCGGGCCGCGACCTCGTGCTGGCGCACAAGGAATCGGTGGTCTACACCGCCGGGCGCCGCGACACCACCGAATGGAGCGACTTCACCACCGCCAACCCGAACGCGCGCTACGGCGTCGAAGGCGGCAACCTCGCTATCGCCGCGCAGGGCAGCATCGAGGCCGCGCCGTCGAACCAGCATTTCACCGAATGGCTCAACCGCCAGGGCAACCTCAACGAAGAGCGCTACTTCGGCGCCTACACCAACGGCGAGTACGGCGTGCTGCCCGACGGCAGCTACGGGCTGATCCTGCATGCGCCGGAGCAGTCGAGCTGGTGGGTCAACCACGGGCAGTTCCAGCAGGGCGTGGGCGCACTCGGCGGCGGCAACGTCAGCGTCGATGCGGGCGGCGACCTGCGCAACCTGCTGGTCGCGCTGCCGACCCACATGCGCATGCGCGGCGGGCGTTCCGCGAGCGAGGCGATGGCGATGGAAGTGCGCAACGGCGGCGCCATGACGGTGACGGCCGGCGGCGCGATCCGCGGCGGCCAGTACTACGTGGCGCGCGGCGCGGGCGACATCCGGGCCGGCGAGACGGCGGTCGGCCGCACCGTGGTGCTGACCCGCGACGACGGCAGCGGCGGCACCACCACCACCGACTACACCGTCGCACCGGTGCTCGCGCTCGGCGATGCCACGCTGAGCCTGCGCACCGCGGGCGACCTGCGCCTGCAGTCGGTGATCGACCCGCTGCTCGTGACCTACGGCGAAGGCCTGCGCAACGACGGACAGCTGCTGAACTACGGCGCCTACATGAGCGGCTACACCGACCGCAGCGCGCTCAAGCTGGTGTCGACCGGCGGCGACATCACCTTCGTGAACCGCGCCACCTTCATCTTCCGCGACCTCTCGCTCAACTCCTTCGACACCGACACGCTCGTCGGCTTCGGCGGCAACCGGTATCCGGCGCGGCTCTCGGCGGCCGCGCTGAACGGCGGCCTCGCCATCGAAGGGCCGCTGCACGTGCTGCCGGGCACCACGAACGACGTCACCCTGGTGGCGAAGAACGACATCCGCTTCGACGGCGGCCAGCTCGCCATGGCCTACGCCACGCCCGCGATGATGCCGTCCGGCTTCCTGCCGGGGGGCTCGAACTCGCAGTTCAACCAGGTCGAGCTGGACCGCCTGCTCGAGAACATGATCAACTGGCCGGGCGCCTCCTACATCAAGGACCCGTACCTGCGCAGGGTCGGCAACCCCGACGTGCTGCCGCTCGTCAACGACTTCGAGCCCAGCCGCATCTACGCCTCGCAGGGCTCGATCATCGGGCTCGACATGAGGGCCAGCGAGCAGACCTGGGTGCGCGCGGGCACCGACATCCGCGGCGTTCGCGTGGCGGGGCGCAACCTGCGCGGCTCCGACGTCACGCTGCTGGAGGCGGGCAACGACATCCTCGCGGTGGAGCGCGTGGCGGCGCTCAACCCCGACAGCCAGATCGGCCAGGGCCTGACCGGCAACATCGAGATGCAGGGCCCCGGCACGCTGGTGCTGGCCGCCGGCCGCGACCTGTACGCCGACAACCTGCAGGTCCAGACGCTGGGCAACCAGCGCTACGACGCCAACAACCGCGCGATGCCCGACACGCAGGTCAACGGCCTGCCCGAGCAGGGCGCCGCGATCACCGCGATGGCCGGGCTGAACAGTGCGGTCGGCTACGACGCGATGGCCCGCGCCTACCTCGATCCGGCCGCCGTCTCCTCGATGCCCGACTACCTGAAGACCCGCACCGAAGACGGCACGGTGCTGCCGCTCCACCTGGTCGACCAGCTCGAAGTGCGCGCGGGCGGCCAGGAGAAGACCGTGCGGCGGGGCCTCGTGTCGTACATGAAGACCATGACCGGCGAGACGCTGGCGCCGCTGGACGCGTGGGCGCGCTTCCAGCAATTGCCGCAGCTCGCGCAGCAGCAGTTCCTGCGGCAGGTCTACCTGCTCGAACTGCGCGAAGCGGGACGCGACCAGAACGAGCCCGGTACCGGCGGCCTGCCGCGCAACGGCGGCTACAACCGCGGCCATGCGGCCATCAGGACGCTGTTCCCGGGCGACAGCTGGAAGGGCGACGTGGCCGCCAACACCCTGATGCTGCGCACCCAGGCCGGCGGCGACATCAGCGTGCTCACGCCCGGCGGCGGCCTGCAGGTGGCCGCCCTCGGCGCCACGGTGCCGGCCGGCTACGGCCTGGTCACGCTGGCTTCGGGGCACATCGACATCTTCGCGCGGGACGACGTCACGGTGAACCAGTCGCGCATCCTGTCGTTCGTGCCCGAGGTGACGCAGGAGGGCAGCGACCAGATCATCTGGTCCACCATCGGCGACATCGATGCCGGCCGCGGCTCGAAGACCCTGCGCGTGCCTTCGGCGCCCGAGGTGGTGACCGACCTCGACGGCGTGACCGTGGTCCGCGAGAAATCCGACATGAGCGGCAGCGGCATCGGCACCGTGGGCGATGGCGACGTCGACCTGGTCGCACCGGGCGGTACGGTGAACGCTGGCGATGCGGGCCTGCGCGTGGCGGGCAACCTGAACATCGCGGCGCTGCAGGTGCTCAACGCCGACAACATCCAGGTCAAGGGCGAGACCAAGGGCCTGCCGGTGATCGCGGCAGTGAACATCGGCGCACTCACCAATGCGAGTGCGGCGGCCGCGCAGGCCACGGCCGCGGCGCAGGACGTGGTGCAGCGCGAACGCGCGGCCGCGCGGCAGGCGCTGCCCTCGGTCTTCACGGTGCGCGTGCTCGGCTTCGGCAACGAGCCGGCACCCGGCGGCGCCGATGCCTCACCGCCCGCGCGCAGCGCACCATCGGGCGCATCGGCCGCCCGCTACGACGCGCGCAGCCCGGTGCAGGTGGTGGGCATGGGCCCGAACATCGACCCTGCACACTGGGCCGACCTGAGCAGCGACGAGCTTCGCCGCCTGCGGCAGGACCGCTGAGAGGTTCGCGCCATGGCATCGACTGCCCTTTGCGAACAGCCGCAGCAGCCATCGCCCGCGGCCGACGAAGCGGCCAACGAGCCGCTCGACGAGGCGCAGCGCCGCCTTGCGCTGCGGGACTTTCTGGCGGCCAACTACGACGCGCTGCGGCGCAGGCTGGCCCATCACCTGGGCTGCGCCGACATGGCCAGCGAATGCCTGCACGACGCCTGGCTGCGACTGGACCACCTGGAGGTGCGCGCGCCGGTACACAACCCCAGCGCCTACGTCTACCGCATGGCCTGCAACGCGGCCATGGACCGCATGCGCAGCAACCGGTCGTGGCAGTACACCAGTGCGGACGTCGACGGCGAGATCGAGCACCTTGCGGACGGCGCCCCCGGGCCCGAACGCATCGCCGAGGCGCGCTCCGACCTGGCGGCCGTGCAGCGCGCCATCGACCGCCTGCCACGCCGCCACCGGTCGGTGCTGGTCGCGCTGCGCATCGACGAGATGACCCGCGACGAGGTCGCCAGTCGCTATGCGCTGTCGCTGCGCGGCGTGGACACCGCGCTGCGCCAGGCGCTCGACTACTGCGCCGGCCATGCGGGGCAGCAGGCGCGGGCGGGTGTCAGCGCGGGGCGGCGTGCACTGCGCGGGGGCGCGGATTTTGATGAAGTTTTAGTGACAAACCGCAGTCCGGCGCGGTCCGGACCGTCTCCTTGAGAGTCCGCGCAACCGCGTGCGCCGCGGGTGCGGCGCGCGGTGCGCCGGACCTCCTTCAAGAACGAAAGATCGCGATGACTGCTGCTGCTTCAACACTTGCGCCCCTCCACGGCCGCCTGCGCCGCGCGCTGGGCTGGCTGGGCCTCGGGCTCGCCAGCGCCGCCGTGGCCGCACAGACCCAGCAGCAGCCGCAGGTGCCGCAACATTGGGTCGACTACGCCACGCGTGCAAGCAGCCAGCTGCAATCCTCACTCAGCGACCCCGACGACGACACGGTGGTGCGCCTGCACACCGCGATGCAGTCGCACATGCGCGACGAAGGCCGGTCGGTGCCGCCCGCACCGTTCGTGGTGCGCGTCTGGGTGGGGCCAACGGGCCGCATCGACCGCGTGGCCTTCGACCCGCTCGGCGACGCGCGGGCCGACAGCGACCTGCGCGCGGTGCTCACGGCAAAGCCTTTGGCCGAGCCGCCGCCGCGCGACATGCGCCAGCCGATGGTGCTGCAGCTCACGCTGCGGCCCGTGTCGCACACCTGAGGCGAAGGCGTGGCGCGGCCGTGCTCAGCGGCCGTTCATCAGGGGCGAAGAAGGCACCACCGGCGGCGGGCGCTGCGGATGCACCGACGTGCCGAAGGTGTTGCCCATGCGGTGGCCGGTCGCGGCGCGATTGAACAGGCCGAGCTGGTTGGAGGGCCGCTGCACGATCGCTTCCGACGCCATGCCGGGCGGCGCATCGCCGGTGCCGCGCTGCGGCGCCGCGGGACTGAGCTTCTGCGTGAGACAGGCGTAGGAGGGCGTGCGTTCGCCGTTGACCACGACCTCGACGCAGCTGTCGGGCTCTGTGTTGCTGGCGGGTGCTGGCGCCTGTGCCGCTGCGCCGCCGGAGAGGCCGCACAGCGCGAGGGCCGGGAAGAAGCCCTCCAGGATTTTCATGCGCATGTGCGCCTCCATGGGACGGAACCCTGCAGTTTGCGGTGGGTGCAAGTCAGGAGGAAGACGGATGCGCGTGGGTTATTCGCGTGTGAGACGAGGAGGGGCCGTGCATTCACGATGCATGTCAAAGCACGGAGTCGCTATGGCGGAGTCAACCATCACTGCCAAGGGTCGAACGACCGTTCCCGCCGAGGTGAGGGCTCTCGTGCGCCAAGCCCGGGACTCGGCTGGTCGGGTCTGTGACCCCGGACGGCACCATCATCGTCCGCGCCAAGACCAAATCCATCCTCGACATGGCCGGAATGCTGAAGGCCCTGAAGGGGCAAACGGGTTGGCGTCGAAGAGATGAATCCCTGGCGCTGATGACCCGGCGGCGGCCACGTCGGCCAATGAAGCAGACGTCGAACAGGCCGCCGATCCGCTTCACGGCGACCCGTCAAGACACAGCGCCATAAACCAGATTCTTGAACAACATCCGTGTGTGAATCCGGTTGGAGGGACACTGCGCCATCAGCACGCCGACCAGCTGCTCGCGTGGGTCGATCCAGAAGCTCGTTCCCCAGGCGCCGGCCCACATGGCGTCGCCCACGCTGCCAGCCGTCCAGCCCACGCCGTCGTACAGGCGAACGCCCCATCCCAGCCCGAAGCCGTATCCCGGGCCGGTGGTCGCATTGGGCACGCCGGCCTTGCCGATCAGATGGTCGGACAGCATGAATTCCACGGTCTTGCGCGACAAGTATCGAGTCTGGCCGTCGGTTCCACCGTTCAGCACCATCTGCGCGAACTTCAGGTAGTCCGCGCCCGTGCCAACCAATCCGGCGCCGCCTTTGAGGTAGGTGCGTGGCGCCGGGTCGGTGTCGTGACGGTAGGCGCGCAGCATCGACGCCTTCTGCGGGTCACTTTCCAGCGCCTCTGCCAGACGGCCGCGTTTGGCCGGTGGCACCCACCAGGCGGTATCGGTCATTCCCAACGGGCCGATCAGCATTTCCTGCATCAGCACGTCCAGACGTTTTTGGGCCGCGCGCTCCAGCAGCAGGCCCAGCACGTCGGTCGCGATCGAATAGAACCAGGTCGTGCCTGGCTGGTACGCCAGTGGGATGGTGCCCAGGCGTTTGAGCATCTCGTCGCCAGTGATGTCGACTTCCAGGGATTCGATACCCAGGTCCGCGTACATCTTGCCGATGCGCGGCGACGGGCTGGCCGGGCCGTAGACGAAGCCTGCCGTATGCATGAGCAGGTCTTGAACGGTGATCGGGCGAGCCAGCGGCACGTCGCCCGCTGAAGTCTCGACCTTGAGATTCTTGAGCTCGGGCAGCCAGGTCGTGACCGGATCGTTGAGCTTCAGCACACCTTGCTCCGTCAGCATCATCGTGGCGACGGAGGTCAATGGCTTGGTCATGGAGGCGAGGCGAAAAATGGCGTCGCGCGGCATGGGCTTGGTCTTGGCAGCGTCGAGGAAGCCGACCGCCTCATGGTGCACCAGCTTTCCCTCGTGCGAGACAAGGGACACGGCGCCTGGAAAAGTGCCGACGCCGACCTGCGCGTTCAATGCCGGAGCGATGCGCTTCAGTCGATCGGAAGACACCGCAGGACGCGGCATGGTCGGCACGCTCGTGCACCCGGCAAGGAAGGCGGTCCCAAGGGCGGACAAGGCAAGCTGGCGCCGTGTAACGGTCATTTTGTCTCCATCGGTTTGGTTGGAGGACAAGTCTTCCCATGTATGCGCGTCGCGTATACGGGTGAAACGCTTGAGCCGAAGTGCTTACTCGGAGACGCGGCTACCGTAGCCAATGCAGATGGGCCCAGAAGCTGTCGCCGAAGTAGGCGGCGCTCGCGCCACAGGCAACGACGGTGATCCCCACGAGCATGCACGCGCCCAGGGTGCTCAGCGGCGAGAGACCAACGCACATGCCGAGGCCGACAACCAGGCCCAACAAGGCCCCGCAACCAAATCGCACCTTGATCTCGAAAGCATCGGGCGTCCTACCCATCGTCAGTTCCGATTCAATCTTCTGCTGTACAGACTCGTTGGCACGGGCGTTGAGGTGTCCTTGTCTGCTTCGGCGCTTGCGACGAACGTCTGGGGAGTTCCGAAGCCCCTGCCTCGACAGCATGTCGCTCCCTCTCACAAGCAGTTGAAAGAAGCCCCGCGCTCTGGCATAAAGCCGGGAATTGTGAACAACTGTCGACATATGTCAACTATTGTTTCAATAAGTCCTGGCGATCGCCATCGCGATGCGCGTCCAGGACGCCGGGCATGAGGTGACCTTCGCCACAGGTTCCGCATCGCCGACCCGATCGACACGAGGAGCGAGGACATGAACAACATTCATTGCAGTGTATGGAACGCTGCGTTGGGCGCGTGGGTGGCCGTTTCGGAGCTTTCGCGGCGGCGGCGCACGCGGAGGGCCTGCATTTCTTCTGCGGCCGCGGCGGCCGTGTGCCTGCTGGCGCTGGCAAGCCTGCCGGGCACGGCCTCGGCGCAGGCCGCCGGCGGATCCGCGGTCATGTCGAACGGTGGCACGGGCGGCCGGGGCGGCGTGGGAAATGGCGGCGGAGCCGGGGGCGGCAGTGTCGGCGAGTTCCCCACCAGCAATGGACAGCCGCCGGTGGCCGGCGTCGGCGGTGCCGGCGGCAACGGCGCAGGAGGCGCCGGCGGGACGGGCGGCGCGGTAGGTGCGACCAGCGTCACGGGCTCCGCCAGCGGGTCGCCGGGAACCGACGGCGTTCCCGACGGCGACCCTGTCTATGGCGCCGGCGGCGGTGGCGGCGGCGGTGCGGCCGTGTACAGCATCGACACCGCGATCACCGCGGCAGCGGGAATCACGCTCCAGGGCGGCAATGGCGGCAACGGCGGTGCGGCCAGGTTGTCCGGCGGCGGTGGCGGCGGCGGCGCGGGCCTGCAGGCCGTGGCGGCCGGCGCCACGCTGAACATTGCGGGACAACTGACGGGTGGCCAGGGCGGCGCGGGCAGCGTGGGCCAGTGGGCCGGCGGCGGCGGAGGTGGCGGCGACGGCATGGTGCTGCAGGGCGGCGGCGCCAGCGTCATCCACAGCGGTATCGCCACGGGCGGGCGCGGCGGCGACGGCGGGGCCTCCACCAGCGGGACGAGGCTTGCGGGCGGCGGCGGCGAAGGCGGCGCGGGCCTGGCGCTGGAGTCCAGCGGCAACGCGGTGATCAACAGCGGTGTGCTGCAGGGAGGGGCGGGCGGTGCCGGCGGAAGCAGCACCGTCCACGGCATCGGAGGCGCGGGCCTGCGCATCCGCGGCGATGCGAACACCATCGTCAATACCGGTGCGTTGAACGGCGGACTCGGCGGCGACGGCGCCACGCTCGGCGACGCGGTGCGCATCACCGGCAACGACAACGCGCTCGAACTGCAAAGCGGCTCGGTGGTCAACGGCAGCCTGGTGGCGAACGGTGACGGCAATCTGCTGCGCCTCGCCGGCACGCTGGCCGGCGGCGGCACCTCGCTCGATGCTGCAAGCTACCGCGGCTTCGCCCGCTACGAGAAGACGGGCACCAGCACCTGGACGCTGAGCGGCACCACCACCGAACTGACGCCCTGGCACGTGCTCGGCGGCACGCTCGCCATGGCGGACGACGGCGCCCTCGGCAACCCGGCCGGCGTGCTCACGCTCGATGGCGCCACCTTGCGCGCCACCGGTACGACCACGGGCACGCGCAACGTCACGCTCGGCGCAGGCGGCGGGGCTTTCGAGGTCGACGCGGGGCACACGCTGGCGCTCGACGGCATGCTGTCCGGCGCCGGCAGCCTGCGCAAGACCGGCGCCGGCACGCTGGTGCTCGGCGCGGCCAACGGCTACGGCGGCGGCACCGCGGTGGAGGTCGGCAGCCTCGAGGCCGCCGCGACGGGCGCGCTGGGCGGCGGCCCGGTGTCGGTGGCGGCCGATGCCTCGCTGCTGTTCAGCGGCACCGCCGATGCGAGCGGGCTCGCCATCACCGCCGCCGGGCGCGGCGGCGCCGTGCGCTTCGGCGATGCCGCGTCGGCAGGCACGGCGCGCCTCGTCATGAACAACGATGCATCGCTGGAGTTTCGCGACAGCGCCAGTGCCGGCGCCGCCGTCATCGAGAACCGCGGCGGCCTGATCGACTTCTCCGGCAACGCCACCGCCGACCAGGCCACGGTGGTCAACGAAGCCGGCGCGCGCGTGCGCATCGACTCGCTCGGCAGCGACGGCATCCGCATCGGTTCGCTGGGCGGTGCGGGCGCCGTGATTCTCGGCGGCAAGGCACTGACGACCGGCGGGCTCGACACCAGCACCGAGATTTCCGGCGTGATCTCCGGCACCGGCGGCTCGCTCGTGAAGGCCGGCACGGGCACCCTGACGCTGTCCGGCGCCAACACCTACACCGGCGCCACCAGCGTGGCCCAGGGCACATTGCGCGCCGGCGCGGCCAACACCTTCAGTGCGGCGTCCGCACACGGCGTGGCGGCGGGCGCCACGCTGGACCTCGCGGGCCTCGGCCAGCGCGTGGCCGCGCTCGCCAACGGCGGCACCGTCTCGCTCGTCGGCAGCGCGCCCGGCACCACCCTGACCGTCAGCGGCCCGTACACCGGCAACAACGGCGTGCTGCGCCTGGGCACCGCGCTGGGCGCCGACGGCAGCGCGAGCGACCGGCTGGTGCTCGACGGGCCCGGCGCCGTCGCCAGCGGCAGCACCACGGTGCAGATCGTCAACCTCGGCGGACTGGGCGCGCTCACCAGCGGCAACGGCATCGAGGTGATCAGCGCGCGCAACGGCGCCACCACCACCGCGCAGACCACGAAGAGCGCCTTCTCGCTCGCGGGCGGCCATGTGGATGCGGGCGCCTACGAGTACCGCCTGCATGCCGCCGATGCGGGCGGGGCCGGGGAGAACTGGTACCTGCGCGCCACCACGGATGCGGTCGCGCCGGTCGATCCCGTGGCGCCGCCCGTCGTCGTGCCCACCTACCGCGCCGAGGCCTCGCTCTACGCGGCGCTGCCGGGCCAGCTGCGCCAGGGCAGCCTCGCGATGCTGGGCGACCTGCGCAAGCGCGTGGGCGACGACGACGTGAAGGGCACGGCCGCAGCGCCGGCGGGTTCGCCGCGCCGCGCCTGGGCCCGCGTGCTCTCCGCCGACATCGACATCCAGCAGGGCGGCACCGTCGCGCCCACGGGCAAGGGACGGCTGACCGGCGTCCAGGCCGGCACCGACCTGCTGGCCGCGCCCCGCTGGCGCGCAGGCCTCTACGTGGGCCAGCTCGAGGGCGATGTGCGCGTCAGCGGCTTTGCCAGCGGCCTGCAGAACCTGGGCGTGGGCCGCAACGACCTGCGCAGCCAGTACGTGGGCATCTACGGCACCTACACCGGCGACGGTGGCCTGTATGCCGATGCCGTGGTGCAGGCGGGCCGCCACCGCTACACGGTGCAGCCCGGCCTTGGCGGCGGCGTGGAGGGCAAGGGCCACAGCCTGCTGGGGTCCATCGAAGTGGGGCAGGCCTTCGCACTCGGGTCGAGCGGCTGGCGCGTGGAACCGCAGCTGCAGCTGATCCACCAGCACCTGGACCTGGACAACGCGGCCATCGTCGGCGCGGTGGTCCAGCCCGGGGCCGACAGCGGCTGGATCGCACGCGCGGGCATCCGCCTGAAGGGCGAGGTCGGCACCGGCGCGGGCACGCTGCAGCCGTATGGCCGCTTCAACGTCTACAAGCGTTCGGGCGGGGCGGACGTGGCTCGCTTCGTCAACGGCGCAACGCGCACCGACATCGCGGCGCCGAGCGGCGGCACCAGCACCGAGCTGGCGGGCGGCTTCACGCTGGCGCTGGGCCACACCACCAGCCTGTACGGCGAGGTGGGCAAGCTGTGGTCCTCGGGCGGCGACGCCAAGGTGAAGAGCTCGGTCAACGCCTCGCTGGGCGTGCGGGTCAAGTGGTGATCGCCCGGGCGGCGCGCCGCCCCCTTAAAACCAAACGTCACATCCCCGTCACGCGCGCCGGATAGCCTCGCGCCCTAAATGACACGTACTTCCGCATCGGGCAGTGCCCTGACACTGTCCTGGTGCCTCGTCATGGCGCTGGTGGTGGTGGGCACAGCAGGCCTTGCCGCCGCACAGGTGCCGGCCGGTGGCACGGCCATGCGGTTCGACCTGCCGGCCCAGCCGCTCGAGATTTCCCTCTCCGTCTTCGGCCGCATCACCGGCCACTCGGTGCTCGTCGCGAGCAGCGTCACGGCGGGCCGCGAGGCCGCCGCGGTGCAGGGCGAGTTCACGCCGCGCGAGGCGCTGCAGCGCATGCTGGCCGGCACGGGCCTGGCGGCGCGCTATTCGGGCGCCGACGCATTCACGTTGGTGCCGATCGCGCCGGGCGACGAGGAAACGGACGCCTCGCAAGGTGCGGCGACGGAAGCTGATGGCGCGGCCGCCGCCTCCGCAGCGGCCCGCGCGCAGGCCGGCTATGCGGGCGTGCTGCAGGCCTCGATCACGCGCGTGCTCTGCATCGCGCAGCCCGATGCCTTCGGCCGCTATCGGCTCGGCCTCCAGCTGTGGATCGATGCGGCGGGCGCGGTGAGCGAGGCGCGCGTGCTGCAGGGCAGCGGCGTGGCGCCGCGCGATGCCGTGGTGCTCGCGAACCTGCGCGCGATGGCGCTCGATGCACCGCCTCCGCCGGGCCTCGCGCAACCCGTGACGATCCTGCTGACACCGCGCGCCGATCCCGCGCGCGACTGCCGTCCCTACCAGCGCGCCGCGCGAGCGCGCTGAAGAAGAAGAAAAAAGCAGAAGAAGCAAGGCCGCCCAAGACCATGCCCGATTCGATCAAGGCAGCGCTGCGCGCGCTGTTCCTCACGCGCTACGCGCAGTTCAGGAAGCACCTGCAGATCCGGCTCGGCTCCGAAGACCTGGCCAACGACGCGCTGCAGGAGGCCTACCTGCGCGTGGAGACCAGCAACGTGCGCAGCGCGGTGCGCTATCCCTCGGCCTACCTGTTCCGCATCGCGCTCAACGTGGCGGAAGACCAGCGCAAGCGCAATTCCCGGCTCTTGAGCGTGGGCGAGGTCGACGCGCTGCACGAGATGGTCGACGAGATGGCCGACCCCGCGCGCGGCGCCGAGGCGCGCAACGAGCTCGAGGCGCTGGAGCGTGCGCTGGCCGAGTTGCCGCGGCGCCGCCGCGCGATCGTGCTGGCCGCGCGCGTGGACGAGATGCCGCACAAGGACATCGCGGCGCGCTATGGCGTGTCGGCGCGCACGGTCGAGAAGGAATTGCGCGCGGGGCTGGCGCATTGCTGCGAGCGGCTGGGAAGAGATTTCATCCAGCGCTTCGGTCCCGGCGCGGGAAATCAGTCTAAGCGTGATGGCAGCTGAACGACCCGAAGCAACATCCGCGGAGACCGACCCGATCATGAACGCCCAACTTCAACGCGAAGCGCAGGCCTGGGTGGTGCGGCTGGGCTCGCACCGCGTGACGGAGGAGGACGCCCAGGCCTTCCGCCACTGGTGTGCGCAGAGCCGCGCGCATGCCAACGCCTTCGTGCAGGCGCGCGAGGTCTGGCACGCCATGGCGCCGGCCGCGCTGCGCGTGCGCCGGCAGGAGCAACAACAGCCACAACACCAACAGCGCAGCAAGCCCGATGCGCGCATGCCCGTCGCGGGACGGCGTGCGCTGCTCGGCAGCGCGGTCGCGGCGTCGGTGGCCTACCTCGCGGTGTCGCCGCCGCTCGGGCTCTGGGCGCCGGCCACCGAGTGGGGCGCCGACTACCGCACCGGCACCGGCGAGCAGCGCGAGGTGGCGATGGGCGGCGGCACGGTGCTGCAGCTCAACACGCAGACGCGCGTCAACGTGCAGCGCGCCGGCAGCGGCGCGGGCGAGGGCGGCGATGTCATCGAGCTGCTGGCCGGCGAGGCCGAGGTGCTGGCCGGCGCCGCGGGCGCGGCGCGCGTCACGGTGTCGGCCGCCGACGGCAGGGTGTCGGCGCTCAGCGCGCGCTTCAACATCCGCCATCTCGGCGGCGAGGTCTGCGTCACCTGCCTGGCGGGCCAGGTCGAGGTGGCGCGCGGCACGCAGCAGGTGCGGCTCGGCGAAGGCCGGCAACTGCGCTACGGCGCCGACGGACTGGGCGTGCCCGCGCCGGTGGACACAGCGCCGGTCAGCGCATGGCGGCGCCGGCAGCTGGTGTTCAACCAGGTGCCGCTCGCCGAGGTGGTGGCCGAGGTCAACCGCTACCGGCGCGGCCGGCTCGTGCTCACGAGCGAGGCGCTGGGCCGCAGCCGGGTGCAGGCGAGCTTCTCGATCGACCGGCTCGACGACGTGGCGTTCCTGGTGCGCGACGTGTATGGCGCCGAGCTCACGCAGCTGCCGGGCGGCATCGTGCTGCTGGGCCTGCCTGCGAGCGCGTGAGCATCGCGCGTGTGAAGATTTCGTGACATGGTGCAGTCGCGCCCGGGTGCCGCTGTCATAGCTCGGTAGACCACGGGCCGGCCGATTTCCGGATGCGCTTCGTGGCAGCAGCGATCGAGCAGCAGCAATGAAACACGAACCCATGGAAGTCCGCATGCAACACGGCAGCAGCACCCGCAGCACGGCGGCCCGGCGCCCGACGAACACGTCGTCGCCGTTCTCCTCCGCCTTCGTTCCGAAGGCCCGCCTCACGCCGATGGTCCACGCGATCGCGCTGATGCTGGCCGCAGGCGCGGCGGCTTCCGACGCGCAGGCACAGCAGGCCTTCAGCGGCGCCTGGATGGCGCAGAAGAACATGGCGCAGAGCGCCGCCATCGCCACCGGCCGGCTGCCCAACGGCATGCCGGCCTCGATGCTCACGAGCCCGCAGGCGCAGCAGCAGCGCGCCAACGAGCAGCTGCAGCGTTCCATCGGCAACCTCAACCTCACGGCGCGCACCATCGCGGCGCAGCAGGCCGCACAGGAAGCCGCCCGCCGCGCGGCGCTCGCCGCCGGTGGCGGCGTGCCCGACGGCATGGCCGAAGGCGGCCTGCGCGTCGACACCGACAGCCTCACGGCCGGCTGGGCCAATGCGAACGCACCGGTGCAGACGCAGGAGGGCGGGCGCACGCAGGTCACCGTCACGCAGACCGGCGAACGTGCGGTGCTGAACTGGGAGACCTTCAACGTCGGGCGCAACACCACGCTGCGCTTCGAGCAGCAGCCGAGTTGGGCCGTGCTCAACCGCGTGAACGACCCGCAGGCGCGGCCATCGCAGATCCAGGGGCAGATCCAGGCCGACGGCACGGTGATGGTGGTCAACCGCAACGGCATCGTGTTCAGCGGCAGCAGCCAGGTGAACACGCGCAACCTGCTGGCCTCCGCCGTGGGCATGAGCGACGCGCAGTTCCAGCGCGGCATCTACAGCCAGGCGCTGGGCACGGGCCATGTGCCGACGCTGGCCAACGACCTGGTGGTGACGCCCACCGCGTCGTCGCACGGCGCTGCCACGGCCGACGTGGTGGTGGAGGCCGGCGCGCGCATCGAGACGCGCAAGCCGCAGACCGTCACCGAGGGTGGCGGCTACGTGCTGCTGGCGGGCCGCGAGGTGCACAACCGCGGCACCATCGTCACGCCGGTGGGGCAGGCCACGCTCGCGGCCGGCGACAGCTTCGTGATCCGCAAGGGGCTGGGCACCGACGGCAACCTGCAGTCGAGCACGCGCGGCAACGAAGTGACCCCGGCGCGCCTCGAAGGCAGCGCGGCGGGCCGGGTGTCGAACAGCGGGTTGGTCCAGGCGCTCACCGGCGACATCACGCTGACCGGCCACACGGTCGAGCAGGCCGGCGTGCTGGTGTCGAGCACCAGCGTCAACACGCGCGGCACGCTGCACCTGAACGCGGCCGGCGATGCGCAGGCGCGCGTCACGCTCGCGCCGGGCAGCGCCAGCGCGGTGCTGCTCGACGACAGCAATGCCACGGCGCTCGACGTGCAGCGCGACACGCTGCTGAAGGCCTCGGCCATCCTTTCGGACGGCGCCTACAACCGGCGCGACCAGTCGCTGGTGCAGATCGCCTCCGGCGGCGACGTGGCCTTCGAGGCCGACTCGATGACGCTCGCCACCGGCGGCCAGGTCAACGTGAGCGCAGCGCGCCGCGTGCTGGTGGCCGAGCGCGCGGCGATCGACGTGGCGGGCGCGGTGGGCGTGCGCGTGGCCATGGCGTCGAACAACGTCGAGGTCAACGTGCAGGGCAACGAGCAGCGCGACGCGCCCGGCAACCGCGACAGCAAGAACCTCAACAACACCAACCTCTGGATCGACCGCCGCTACCTGGTGCGCGTGCCAGCCGGCACCCAGGGCCATGCCACCGACCGCTGGTACACCGGCGGCGGGCTGCTCGAGGTGAGCGGCTACCTGAACACCGACGGCCACGGCATCGGCGAATGGGCCGCCTCGGGCGGCACCGTGGCATTCGCGGGCAGCGAACTGGTGACGCGCGCGGGCTCGGCCATCAACGTCTCGGGCGGTTCGCTCGACGTGCAGACCGGCATGCTGAAGCAAAGCTGGCTCAAGGGCCGCGACGGCCGGCTCTACAACGTGTCGAGCGCGCCCGGCGACCTGCTTTACGACGGCGTGTACCGCGGCTTCGAGAACCCGCACGAGCGCTGGGGCAAGAACACCACCGAGTTCTTCTACAACCCGCTGATCGCGCCGCGCGAGCGGCTCGAGAACGGCTACACCGTGGGCCGCGATGCGGGCCGCGTGATCGTCGGCACCCGGTCGGCGGTGCTCGAAGGCCACATCGAGGCCACGGTGTTCCAGGGCGAGCGCCAGCGCAACGCGCCTGAAGCGGGGCTCGACGGCTACCGGCAGCCGCAGGCCGCCGCGCCGCGCGCGGGGCAGCTCGTCATCGGCGGCATGCAGCCGGTGGTCGATGCCGCCACCGGCGCGCTGCGGGACAGCCCGCAGGCGCTGGCCGAGCGCATCGACATCGGCGCGGTGCAGCGCATCGCGCAAGGCCTGCAGCTCGACGACGCGCTGCCCTCCGAACTCGACGGCAAGATCGGTATCGACGCGGAATGGCTCAGCGGCCTGCGCCTGGGCGGTTTCAAGGCCTATGCCGAAGGCGGCATCCGCGTCGACGCCGGCGTGACGGTGGCCCCCGGCGGCAGCATCGCGCTGCATGCGACGCAGGTCGACCTGAACGCCGGCCTGACGGCGCGCGGCGGCAGCATCGCGCTCGGCAACATGGTCGGCCGGCTGCAGACCGGCAGCACCACCAACTGGCTCGACCAGCCGATCGCCGCGGTGCCGCCCGAGGGCTACACGCCTGGCGTCACGCTGGCCGGCGGCACCACGCTCGACACGCGCGGCCTGTGGACCAACCTGCGCACCCAGCCGGCCGACATCGCCGGCCTGCCGTACGTGAACGGCGGCAGCGTCTCATTCGCCAGCACCGGCGACCTGCGGCTGCACGCCGGCTCGGTGGTCGACACCTCGTCGGGCGCCGCGCTGATGGCCGACGGCGCACTGCAGGGCGGGCGCGGCGGCGACATCAGCTTGCGCTCGAACCAGTACGACAGCACCGGCCGCGGCGCGGGCGCGATGCTGCTCGACGGCACGCTGCGCGGCCACGGCGTGAAGGGCGGCGGCACGCTCACCATCGACACCGGCATCGGCGTGGCCATCGGCGGCGGCGTGCTCGCGCATGCGGGCCGGCTGACGGCGGGCGAGGCGGTGCCGGTGCACCTCACGCTGGCCGAAGCCTTCACCGTGCCCGCGGGCACCGTGCTGCCCGCCGACTTCAGCTACATCGCCAACACCGTGGCGCCGGGCGAGGCGCTGAAGGTGCCGCCGGTGTTCACCGCTACGCGCAGCCACACGCTGGCCGCCGCCTGGGTGGTGCCGGCCGCCACGGTCGCGTGGGAATACGTCTACGTCTACGACAGGTCCGGCAGGCTCTACCCGAGCGGCAGCACCGTGCCCGCGGGCACCGAGCTGGTCAACATCACCGGCACGATGGCACCGGGCTACGTGGTGCCCGCCGATGCGTTCCCCAACGGCATGCCGGTGCCCGACTACACCACCACCATCGCCGCGGGCACGCCGTTCGCACACGACGTGGTGCTTGGCGAAGGCGCGCTGCTGCTGGCCGGCAACAGGCTGCCGGCCGATGTGGCGGTCAAGCCGCTGCTGGTGCTCGACGACAGCCTGTTCCGCAGCGGCTTCTCGCGCTACGCGGTGAGCGCGCAGCAGGGCTTGCAGGTGGCGGCAGGCGCGCGCGTCGACGTGGCCATGCCGGTGCTGCGCGCCGACCCGGCGGCGGCCCTGGCCACGGCCACCGGCGCCGATCCGTCGGCCGTGCTGCAGCCGTGGCTGCCGCCGCTGTGGCAGCAAGACCCGCTGGCCGGTGCGCTCACGCAGCGTGCGGGCGCCGACCTGGCGCTCACGGCAGGCTCGGTGTACGGCCAGGCGCCGCTGGTGGTGGGCCGCGGCGCCACGATCTCGGTCGACCCGGGGCGTTCGCTCACGCTCACGGGCAACGCGCAGATCACCATCGATGGCACGCTGAACGCCTGGGGCGGCCGCATCGGCGTGCTGCCGGGCACCTTCGGCGTCGGTGAAGAAGCCAACCGGGCATCGGGCGCGGCCAGTGCCACCTCGATCTGGATCGGCGGCGACGCGGTGCTCGACGCCGCGGGCCGCGCGACCACCGCGGTCGATGCGCGCGGGCGCAGCTACGGCCACGTCGGGGAGGGCGGGCGCATCGAGATCGGCGCGGCCCACGTCGCCGGTGCGCGCGAGGTCGATGCGGCCGACGCCTTCGTGGTGGTGCGGCCCGGCGCACGGCTCGATGCCTCGGGCGCTGCCGCCCGGCTCGACGTGCCGGGCCATGGCCTGCGGGACGTGGTCACCGACGGCGGCGTGATCGCGCTGAGTTCGTACCGCGGGCTGTTCCTCGACGGCGACATGCGCGCCGCGGCGGGCGGTGCGGGCGCGGCCGGCGGCACGCTGGCGCTGAACCTCGAAACGCCGGCCTACGGCCCGGTCGGGCGGCTCGACCTGAAGGGCATCAACGTCGACGATGCGGTGCGCGTGGCGCGCGAGCTGGTGCTGGCGCAGGTGCAGGGCGAGAGCGGCCTCTCGGCCGGCCTTGCGCCCGGCGAGCGCGAGACCGCACTGGCCTACGGCAGCGCACGCGTGGGCGTCGACCGCATCGCCGCGGGCGGCTTCGACAACCTTTCGCTCATGGCCAACGGCCTCGTGAGCTTCGACGGCAACGTCGACCTGCGCCTCGGCCAGAGCCTGCATCTCACGGCCAGCGCGATCGGCCTTGCCGAGGGCAGCGCGGCCGACACGCAAGTGCACCTTGCCGCGCCGTCGATCCGGCTGGCCGGCAGCACGCGCACGCAGGGCGACAACTTCATCATGCCGAACCCGGTGCGCGGCTCGCACAACGGCGGCAGCGGCGCGGGCGCGCTCGGCCTGCCGCTGGTGGCCGAGGGCTCGGGCCTCACGCTCGATGCCCAACTGATCGACATCGTCGGCCAGTTCAACACCGGCGCGCGCGGCAGCATCGTGCAGAACGCGGGCGATCCGCTCGCGGTGGAGCGCCTGGCTTTCGACCAGACCGTGATGCGCGCGGGCGGCGACCTGCGCCTGTCGCAGGCGGCGGCCTTCTACACGCCCGGCAGCCTCCGGCTTGCGGCCTCGCAGATCTACCCGGCCATGAACGACAGCGGCAGCTTCGTGGTGGGCGAGCGCGGCGCGTTCGACGACGCCGGCACGCTGCAGCGCGAGTTCGACCCGGCGCGCAGCCTCGACATCGCGCGCATCGATCCCGCGGCCGCGCTGCCCGCGCAGCCGTACTCGGTGTTCGGCCGCCTGAGCTTCGCCGCGGCCACCGTGAACCAGGGCGGCGTGGTGCGCGCGCCGCTCGGCGAGATCGTCTTCGGCGCGGTCGGCACTCCGGTGCTCTCGGGCGCGGTCAACCTGCTGCCCGGCAGCGTCACCTCGGTCAGCGCCCGCGGCCTCACCATGCCGTATGGCGGCACGCTCGACGGGCTGAGCTACGTGCATGACGGCAAGGACGTGGCGTGGAAGGGCGTGGGCAACGACCCGTCGGTCACGCTGGCCGCACACGCGGTCGACGTGCAGCAGGGCGCCACCATCGACCTGAGCGGCGGCGGCGCGCTGACGGGCGCCGCGTTCCTCGCGGGGCGCGGCGGCTCGACCGACGCGCGGCTGAATCCGCTGGTGCAGACCAGCGCGCGCGGCGGCTTCACCTTGCCGGGCCTCGCCACCAACCCGGTGTATGCCATCGTGCCCGGCGCGCAGGCCGGCTACGCGCCGCTCGTCAACGAGCACGGCGCGGGCGACCCGGCATTGGGCCGCCAGATCACCATCGGCGCGGGCGTGCCGGGCCTGCCCGCGGGCACCTACACGCTGCTGCCGTCGACCTTCGCGCTCTTGCCCGGCGCCTTCCGCGTCGAGCTCAACGGCCTCGCGCCGAAGCTGCCCCCCGCGGGCGTGACGGTGCCGATGCGCAACGGCTCCTACGCGGCCGCCGCGCAGTTCGGAACCGCCGGCACGGCCATCCGCGACGCGCTGCCGGCCCAGGTCATCCTGACCCCGGCCGACACGCTGCGCAGCTATTCGCAATACAACGAGACCAGCTACGCCGGCTTTGCGATCGCGCAGGCCGAGCGCAACGGCGTGCCGCGGCCGCTGCTGGAGCGCGACGCGAAGACGCTGCGCTTCGACCTGGCCGCGCCCGAGCGGCTCGGCGCCATCGGCGACGCGCCCGCGCTGCGCTTCGCGGGCCAGGCCGACTACACGCCCGCGGCCGAAGGCTTCGGCGGCAGCGCGCTGCTGGTCGGCGGCTACCGCATGAACTACGAAGTGCTGGCCGACGGCGCAGCGCCCACGCCCGACTTCGAGGGCGTTTCGGTGCACGCCGGTGCGCTCAATGCGATCGGCGCGCCGCGCCTGGGCATCGGGGGCTTGCCGAGCGTGGCCTACACCGACCACACCGGCAGCGCGCAGCGCGCCAACATCGCGCGCTTCCTCACGGGCGCCGGCAGCATCGTGCTGCGTGAAGGCGCGGTGCTGCGCGCCGGCGAGGTCTACCTCGTCACCAACACCAATGCCGGCGGCATCGTGGTCGAGCAGGGTGCGGGCATCAACACGCTGGGCCGCGGCCGCGCGGCCTGGGATTCGCGCGACGGCTTCGTCTATGCGCCGGGCACAGCGAGCGTGCTGGCGGTGTCCAACGGCTGGCTCGACCTGCTGGCGCCGGAATTCAGCAGCTCGCCCACCGAGGGCGCGGGACGCATCGAGATCGGCGCCTGCGCCACCGGCTCGCTCTGCCACGGCGCGGCGCAGCTCTATTCCGAAGGCACGCTGGCCGCCTCCACCGACCAGGCCTTCGAACTGCGCGACGGCGTGCGCTACGGCACGCGCAACCTCGTGCTGTCGGTGGGCGGCATCAACGTCGGCAGCGAGGCCGCGCTGGCCGCTGCGGCCGCGCGCAACGCGCTGTCGCCGGGCCTGGCGCTGAACCAGGACGTGCTCGACCGGCTGCTGCGCGGCGACACCGCCAGTGGCGCACCCGCGCTGGAGAACCTGGTGCTCACCGCGCGCGACGCAGTCAACTTCCACGACTCGGTCGAACTCTCGACCATCGACCGCGCCACCGGCCGCTCGTCGCTCGAACGGTTGGTGCTCGGCGCGCCCGCCATCTACGGTGCAGGCGACGCCGATGCGCTCGCGCGCATCCACACCGGCATCCTGGTGTGGAACGGCGCCGCCACGCCGCCGGGCCTGCTGGCCGCGGGCGGCGCGGGCACGGGCAGCGGCCGGCTGCAGATCGACGCCAACCAGATCGAGTTCGGCTACGGCCCCAACAGCCGGCCCGACACCCTCCACGGCGTCGACCGGCTGGTGCTCGGCTTCAAGGACGTGGTGTTCAACGCCAGCGAGCGCACCACGGCCAACCACACGGGCTCGCTCGCGGTCTACCAGTCGCAGGGCGCCTGGGACGATGCCGCGAAGGGCTACACATTCAGCGGCGGCAACCTGCGCATGCAGACGCCGCTGCTCACGGGCCAGGCCGGCTCGGTGAACAGGATCAAGGCGGGCGGCGACATCGTGCTCGCGGCGCCGGACGGCATGGTGGCGCCCGCGCTCGCGGGGCAGGCGCTGGCCGAGGCGCTCGGTGCCGAAATCGGCCTCGACGCGGGCGGCAACCTCACGCTCGCCAGCCGCATCGCGTTGCCCAGCGGCAAGCTCACGGCCTCGGCCGCGCGCGACCTGCGGCTGGAAGACGGCGCGCAGCTCGACCTCGCGGGCCGCCGCATCGACTTCTTCGACGTGCCCAAGTACAGCTGGGGCGGCGACGCGATCCTCGAAAGCCGCGGCGGCGACGTGCGCCAGGCGGCGGGCTCGCGCATCGACCTGTCGGCCGAGCAGAACCGCGCGGGCAAGCTCACGGTGCTGGCGCTGGGCGAAGGCGCCGGCACGGTCGCGCTCGACGGCGCCATCGCCGGTGCGAGCAGCGGCGCCTATGACGCGGGCGGCACCTACGTGCCGTACGCCGCCGGCAGCGCCGACATCCGCGGCCAGCACATCGACGACTTCGCGGGGCTGAACCGCCGCCTCAGCGAAGGCGGCGTGGTCGGCAGCCGCAGCTTCCAGCTCAAGCAGGGCGACCTGCTGCTGGGCGACGAACTCAAGGCGCGCGAAATCAGCGTGTCGGTCGATGGCGGCCGGCTGGCCGTCAACGGCACGGTCGACGCGAGCGGCGAACAAGCCGGCAGCATCCGCCTGGCCGCACGCGACGGCGTCACCCTTGGCGGCGCGGCCGTGCTCGACGCGCACAGCCGCGTGCTGCGCACCGACAGCTATGGCCAGGTGATCGAGGCACCCAACCGCGCCGTGATCGAGATCGACGCGGGCAACGGCCGGCTCGTGCTGGAGCGCGGCGCGCGCATGGACGTGCGCGCCGGCACCAACGGCACGGCGCAGGCATTGGGCACGGTCGAACTCAGCGCGCAGCGCCTCGGCGGCGCGCGCGGCAACGACATCGCGATCGACGCGGCCGGCCCGCTGCAGATCGACGGCGCACGCGCCGTCACGGTCAACGGCTTCTGGACCTACCGAGACGCCGAAGCCGGCACCGACGCGACGACCGACGGCCGGCCCTACCAGGTGGTGAACCAGGCCTACCTCGACGCCAAGCATGCCGACAGCGTGGCCTTCATGGACAACGCGCTCGCCAACGGCGCGCTCATGAACGACCGGCTCGCGGGCCTGCACGCCTACGGCGATGCGTTCCACCTGCGCCCCGGCGTGGTCATCGCGAGCGCCACGCCCGACGGCGACCTGCACGTGGACGGCGACATCGACCTGTCGGGCCACCGCTATGCGAGCGTGAATCCGCACACGCCGCAAAAAACCGGCGTGCACGGCTCGGGCGAAGCGGGCGCGCTGGTGCTGCGCGCGGGCGGCAACCTCAACGTGTACGGCAGCATCACCGACGGCTTCGACACCTCGGTGCTGCAGCCGACGCCGAGCGACCGCGGCTGGGTGCTCGTCAAGGGCCGCGTGCCCTGGGGCGGCGACGTGGTGGTGCCGCGCGGCGAGATGGTCGAGCTGGCCGAGGGCACCTTCTTCCAGCCAGGCCGCACGCTCAACTACGCGCTGCCGATGCAGGCCATGAGCCTGCGCGCCGGCACCGTGCTGGCCACCACCGCCACCTTGGCCGAAGAGTTCGTGCTGCCCGCGGGCACGGTGCTCGGCGGCGCGGTGCGCGATGCGGCGGGCAACGTGCTGCATGCGGCCGGCACCGTGCTGGCCACGGCCGTCACGCTGCAAAGCGGCATGCAGCTCGACGCCGGCAACCGCCTGCCCGGCGGCGCCCGCGTTGCGGCGATGACCTGGCCGGCCGGCGTGCCGCTGCCGTTCCCCATCGGTGCCGTCAACGACACGCCGAGCCCCGACTACAACGGCGACGGCCTGCCCGACGCGCCGGCCAACGGCGTGCTCCTGGCCGGTTCGCTCAAGCTCGCCAGGGGCGCCGTGGTGCCCGCCGAAACGGTGGTGCTGCTGCCGGGCGGCGTCGACTTCGTCAACCTGCGCCCGGCCGATGCCGGCGGCGACCAGGGCCGCAACCTGGCGCTGGCGCCGATGCTGGCCGAAGGCTCGCAGTCGTGGTCGATGCGGCTCGTGGCCGGTGCCGACACCGGCGCCGCCGACACCCGCACGCTGCGTGCGCGCCAGATCAACGGCCAGCTGCTGCTGGCCGACACGCACTACGGCATGGGCAGCGGCATTGCGCTGCAGCTGCCGACGCCCGGCGTGCCCGGGCAGTTCTACTGGATGGGCGATTCGCTCAACACGATCGGCTACGCGCCCGGCACGCTCATCAACGTCGACGATTGGGGCGGCCCGGAGGCCGTGCTGGAGCTCAACAACGCGGGCCTCGGCAACCTCGTGACCTGGGCGCCGGAAGGCGAACAGCCCAAGACCGTGCCGCTGCCGGCCACGCAGCAGCTCTTCAGCGTGCTGCGCACCGGCACCGGCGACCTCGACCTGCTCGCGGCCGGCGACTTCACGATGAGCTCGCCCTACGGCGTGTACACCGCGGGCACGCAGTCCAAGAACGTTGGCGCGGCCTACGACCTGCCGCGCGCGCGTGTCGGCGACAGCGTGCTCGGCCCCGACGGCGCCGCCTACGAGCCCTTCGTCGACGGCGGCACGCAAAGCCTCTACCGCGCCTGGTACCCGGAACACGGCGGCAACGTGCTGGTGCGCGCGCAGGGCGACGTGCGCGGCGACCTGATCGGTCGGCCGGGCAGCCAGACGCGCACCGACGCCATCGGCGTCATCCGACCGATGCTGGCCGCGAGCACCGACGTGGGCAACTGGCTCTGGCGCCAGGGCACCGGCAGCGCGGTGGCCGGCAGCGAAGGCGTGCCCACCGCATGGTGGATCAACTTCGGCAGCTACGTGCCCGGCCCGAGCACCGCCTACGACCTGTTCGGCACCGTGCCGTTCATGACCGGCTTCACCGGCTTCGGCACGCTCGGCGGCGGCAACCTCGTGCTCGAGGCTGGCGGCAACGCCGGCATGCTGACGCAGCGCATGGACCAGGCCGGCAACTTCGTGCCGCGCAGCACCGGCCTCAACCTGGTGGTGGGCAGCACCGGCCGCGTCTCGGCCGATGGCGGGCAACTCACGCTCACCGGCGGCGGCGACCTGGACGTGCGCATCGGCGGCGGCCTCAATCCGGTGGCCGAACTGCGTGCGTTCCCCAACGACACCGAGATCACGCCGCAGACCACCTGGCAGGGCGCGCGCCCCGACCTCAACAGCACCTTCGTCAACCTGCGCGGCGCATTGCGCATGCAGGCCGGCTCGGTCGGCGGCCTCGAGCTGCGCTTCGACCGCGCCGACCCGGAGGAGTCGCGCGCCTACGAGGTCTACACCGCCACCTCGTCGATCGCGGGCGGCGGACCGATGCTGGTGCCCGGCGATGCCGCGGTGCAGATCGACACGCGCGGCGACCTGGTGCTGGGCGGCGTGGTCGATGCCGGCCGCGTGGCGCAGTTCAACAACGGCACGCCCTTCGTCGGCGAAGGCGTGCAGCGCCCGGGCGACGGCTACAGCTGGTTCTCGCTGTGGACCCCGGCCAGCGGCATCGACCTGTTCAGCGCGGGCGGCAACCTCGCGCCGTCGAGCGCCATCGCCGGCTACCGCGACCGCAGCGACGCCCAGCCGACCGATGGCCGCTTCGTGGTGCCTTCGATGTTCAGCGCGGTCGCGGCCAGCGGCAGCCTCTACTACGGCAACGCGATCACCGGCGCCATCGACACCTCCATCAACAAGCCGCTCCAGCCGGGCACCGGCGTGATGCTCGCGCCGCCGCCGGCGGGGCCGCAGTTCGCCCATGCGGGCGCGGGCCGCCTCGAGCTGATCGCGGGCGACTCGGTCTATGCCGGCGGCTACAGCTTCACGCAGTCGGGCGCCGACCCGGCCGCGCTGCCGACCCCGTTCAACCCTGGCTTCAGCGGCAGCCTGGAGCGAACCTGGTTCGGCATGCGCAAGCTCAGCAACGTGAGCCCCGATGCGCTCGCGCCGACCGTCTTCCTCAACACCTTCCTGCCGGGCGAAGGCAACCAGGTCTATCCGCTGTTCAGCCTCGGCGCGCCGGGCGTGTCGGGCTACAGCGTGCCCGGGCAGCAACCGGCGCGCTTCTACGCGCGCGAAGGCGACCTGATCGGCGTGCGCACGGGCGCCATCGTCTACCGCGGCCGCAGCGACGGCGTGGCCGGCGAGCTGCCCACCTGGTACGAAGGCGGCGGACCGGTGGCGCTGCGCGCGGGGCGCGACATCGTCAACGCGGGCACCGGCCTGGGCGAGTTCGAAGAGGCGCCGGTCGGCGCGCTCGGCTGGACCACGCAGATCAACCGCGCCGATGCCAGCGCGCCGCTGCAGCCGGTCGCAGTCCAGCTCGGCAGCGCGCGCGGCAATCTGATCGTGCACAACAACCCCGACGACGTCTCCGTGGTGTCGGCCGGGCGCGACGTGCGCTACAGCAGCTTCTACGTGGCCGGCCCCGGCCTGCTCGAAGTGACGGCCGGACGCGACCTGTACCTGGCCGACAAGGGCGAGCTCAAGAGCATCGGCGCGGTCGCGCGCAATGCCGCGCCGGGCGAGCGCAGCAGCGGCGCCGGCATTGCCGTGGCCGCGGGCGTGGGCGCGAACGGGCCCGACTTCTCGGCCTTTGCCGCGCGTTACCTCGACCCCGCCAACCTGGCCGACACGGGCCGGCCGCTGGCCGACCAGCCCGGCAAGGCGGTGGCGGTGTACAGCGGCCGCCTCACGCTCGCGCAATGGCTGCGCGAGCAGTTCGGCTATGGCGGCGACGAGGCCGGGGCGCCGGCCTACCTCGCAGGCAAGCAGGCCGAGATCGACCGCGCACGCGCCGCCGTGGCCGACGGCAGCGGCGCGCCGGCGCGCGACCTGCAGCGCGAGTATGGCCAGCGCAGCCAGCTGCACCTGGTCAACTGGCTCGAGCAGCGCTTCGGCGACGGCCAGCGCAACGGCCTGGGCCTGCGCTTCGACGCCGAATCGATGGACGCGCGCGCCTTCTTTGCCGCATTGCCCGCCGCGCAGCAGCGTGCCTTCCTGCGCCCGGTGTACTACGCCGAACTCAAGGCCGCGGGCCGCGAGTACAACGCCGAGGGCGGCCCGCGCGAGGGCAGCTACCTGCGCGGGCGCGAGGCCATCGCCACGCTGTTCCCGGCGCACGATGCAGAGGGCAGGGCGATCGACTACCAGGGCGACCTGACGATGTTCAGCAGCGCGCTCTACTACGAGGACCGCGTCGCCGCCGTGCCCACGACGCGGCCCAAGCCCGGCGTGAAGTACCTCACCGAGGCGGAATGGATCGCGCTCGGCCGGCCCGCCTACAACACGCCGCACTACCAGGTGCAGGACGCGGGCATCCACACCAACTTCGGTGGCGACATCCGCGTGATGGTGCCGGGCGGGCGCACGCTGGTGGGCGTGGACGGCGGCTTCGTGCCGGGCGAGGGCTCGGGCGTGCTCACGCAGGGCACGGGCGACATCGAGATCTTCTCGAACGGCAGCATCCTGCTGGGCCAGAGCCGCGTCTTCACCACCTTCGGTGGCAACATCCTTGCGTGGTCGGCAGAGGGCGACATCAACGCGGGCCGCGGTTCCAAGTCGACCGTGGTCTACACGCCGCAGCGGCGCGTGTACGACGAACTCGGCGGCGTCACGCTGTCGCCCACCACGCCCAACACCGGCGCGGGCATCGCCACGCTGAACCCCGTGCCCGAGGTGCCGCCCGGCGACATCGACCTGATCGCGCCGCTGGGCACCATCGATGCGGGCGAGGCCGGCATCCGCGTCTCGGGCAACGTGAACCTGGCGGCGCTCCGCGTGGTGAACGCCGAGAACATCCAGGTGCAGGGCGAGTCCGCGGGCATTCCCGTGGTGGCGGCGGTGAACGTGGGCGCGCTCTCCAACGCCAGCGCCGCCGCATCGCAGGCCGCCACCGCCGCGCAGGAGGCGGTGCAGCGCGACCGCGCAGCGCAGCGCCAGGCGCTGCCGTCGGTGTTCACGGTGCGCGTGCTGGGCTTCGGCGCCGAAGGTACGGGCGGCGGCGCGAGCGAAGGCAGCAGCAGCGCGGCGCCGGCGCGCGATGCGCGCGCGGCCTACGACCCCGAGGGCGTGGTGCAGGTGCTCGGCGCCGGCACGCTCACGGCCGCGCAGAAGCAGGCGCTGACGCCGGGGGAACGCGGCGGGCTCGTGCGCTGAGGCAAGGGAGCAGGGGCGGTGGCGCGGCCGGTGCGCGGCCTCAGCGCTTCCTGTCCGCGGCGCGGGCAGGTCGGCCTCTAGAAAGTTTCCGATAAATGGAATTTTCAAGTAGCCGTGTGAGCTTCTATGTCTGCGATCGCGCGCCCATCGTCTCGTCCTGCGGAAAAAACAGCTGATATCTAGGTATTTACACTGATAAGGAAGGTAGGTTCAGACTCGATAATTCCATTCATCGGAACAAAAAATGTCGAGCTCCATGACCACGCCTTCTTCCTTGACGGGTGTATTCCCCGTTCTTCCAACCCCTTTCGACGCCCAGGGAAATCCCGACACGGCGTCCCTGCGCAAGCTCGTCGACTACCTGCTCCGGTGCGGGGTCGATGGGCTGACCTACCCTGGGGTCGCAAGCGAAGTGGGCCAGTTGACTGTTGAAGAGCGCCAAGCGCTCGTTGATCTCGTGCTGGCCGAAGTGGCGGGGCGGGTGCCGGTGATCGCGGGCGTCTCGAGCAGCGATGCTGCGACCACCATTCGCCTTGCCGTTGCCGCCACCGAGCGCGGGGCAGCGGCGCTGATGGTGGCGGTTCCGCCGGACCGCAAAAGCGCGGCCGAACAGATCGCCTACTTCAAGGAAGTTGCGCAGGCGACGGGCGGCGCGGTGCTCATGTTGCAGAACGTGCCCCCTCCCGTGGGTGCGGGGTTGGACCCGGAAGTCTTGATCGAGGTCCTGGAGGCCGTTCCGTCGATCCGTTACGTCAAGGAAGAGACGTTGCCGAGCGGTCAGCGCCTGTCAGTACTGCGCGCGAAGGCGCCTGGCAACCTGCTCGGCGTTTTCGGCGGCGCGGGCGGCCGCTACATCACCGACGAACTGCGTCGGGGTGCCGCCGGAACCATGCCGGCCATCGAACTGGCGGAAGTGCATACGGCCTTGTTCAAGGCGCATCGCGAAGGCGATGCCGACCGCGTGCGCGCGCTTTTCACGCGCATGCTGCCTGTGTTGAACGTGCAGGCCGTGTTCCGCTGGTCACTGACGAAGTACGTGCTCAAGAAGCGGGGCTTGATCGCCGACACCCGCCAGCGCATGCCGGGGCCGCTGCTCGATGAGATGGACCAGGCCGACGTCGACGCCTTCCTGCTGGACATCGAGGACCTGCTGCTTGCGCAGGACCGGTTGCCATGACCGGCTTTGCAAAGATCGCGCAGGTCGAGAGCTTTATCGTCTCGCTGCCCCGCGACACGCCCTACCTCGGCCCCCTGGGTCCGGGCGAAAAAATCAACGACCGCGGCTATCTCGTGCGCAGCGGAAACCGGGCGATCTATCCATCGACGGACATGTCCGTCCTGATCAAGATCACCGCCGACGACGGCACGATCGGCTGGGGTGAGACCTACGGCATCGTCGCGCCCGATGCGGTCACGAGCATCATCGACGACGTGATCGGTCCGGTGATCGTGGGGCGCGATCCCCGCGATGCGGTGGTGATCCAGGAAGACCTCTATGACCTGATGCGCGTGCGCGGGTTCTTCGGCGGGTTCTATGTCGACGCCATCGCCGGCGTGGACATCGCGGTCTGGGATCTGTTCGGCAAGCTGGTCGGCCAGCCGGTCGTGAAGTTGCTCGGCGGTCAGCGGCACGAGACCGTGCCAGCCTATGTGTCGGGCCTTCCGGGCGCGACATTGGAGGCCCGGCTCGAACTCGCGCGCAGCTTTGTCGCCAGGGACTTCGACGCCTTCAAGTACCACGCGGCCGTCTCGTTCGATGGCATCGTGGCCGAGATGCGAACGCTGCGCGAAGGCCTGGGCGACAAGGTCAAGCTGATGGTCGACCTGCACTGGAAGTTCACGGCACAGGAAGCCGTGCAACTCATCGACCAGCTCGCCCCCCACAACCCTTATTTTGTGGAAGCCCCCTGCCAGCCGGAAGACATCGAGGGCCAGGCCCACGTGGGTGCGAGCGTGCGGGTGCCGCTCGCACTGGGAGAAGAGTGGCGCACCGTCTTCGAGTACCGCCCGCGCCTGGAGCGGCGTGCGATGTCGATCGTGCAGCCCGAGATGGGGCACACGGGCATCAGCCAGTTCATGCAGATCGGGCGCATGGCCAATGCTTTCCACATGAAAGTGATTCCGCACGCCAGCATCGGGCTGGGCATCTACCAGGCTGCGAGCCTGCACGCGACAGCGGCGCTGCCCAACGCACCGATGCACGAGTACCAGCACTCCGTGTTCGACCGCAACCTGCGGTACGTGCAGACCGCCATGCGCTGCGAAGCCGGCGCTTTTCACCTCCCTGAAGGGCCTGGGCTCGGCATCGAGCCCGCCCCCGAGGTCTGGCAATACCTGAGAAAGAAGGGCGGCCCGCGATGAAGGCGTCATTGATTGCCATCGACTGGGGCACTTCCAACCTGCGCGCGAGCTTGCTCGACGCGCATGGCGATCTGCTCGAAACGCGCAGCGCTTCGGGCGGCGTGATGGCCGTGCCCGAGCGGCGTTTTGCCGACGCGTTGCTGGCACTGTGCGGCGACTGGATCGACACGCATGCGGCGCCGCTGATTGCGAGCGGCATGATCGGCAGCCGCCAGGGCTGGCAGGAGGCGCCCTACATCGCATGTCCGGCGAGCCTGCCGGCGGCCGCGGCACAGTTGGTGAAAGTCGAGGTCAGGCCCGGCGCGGTGCTGCACATCGTGCCAGGTATCACCTGCTTCGGCGCCGACGCGGTGCACGATGTCATGCGCGGTGAGGAGACCCAGCTGTGGGGCGCAGGGCTGGCGGCTGGCGACTGCTGCGTGCTGCCGGGGACGCACAGCAAGTGGGCTTGGCTGGGCGAGGAGGGCAAGGTCGAGCGCTTCGAGACTTTCATGACCGGCGAGCTCTATGGCCTGCTGACGAAGCACGGCATCCTCGGCCGGCTCATGGCATTCGGGACGACCCGCCCCGAAACTTTCGATGCAGGCGTCAGACTGGGTTTGACGCAACATGGCAACGCCCTGCACGTCATCTTCGCGGCGCGCACGGCCGGCCTCATGGGCGACATCGACCCCCAGGGCTTGCCTGATTACCTCTCGGGCATATTGATCGGCCTGGAAATCGCGAGCGCGACGGCGCGCCATCCCCAACGCTGCGTCACCTTGCTCGGTGACGACGATCTGTGCAGCCGATACGAAACCGCGCTCGGCATCGCCGGGGTGGATTCGCGCCGGGCCAGCGATGGTGCGACCACGCGGGGCCAATGGCGCGTCGCTGTCGAAGCCGGACTCGTGAAGGAACGGGCGTGAAGGGCGTCATCGCGATCTTGCGCGGCATCACGCCCGGCGAAGTGCTGGCAGTCGGGCATGCGCTGGAGGCGTGCGGCATCGGCTGCATCGAGGTGCCGCTGAATTCCCCGCAGGCGTTCGACAGCATCGAAGCCCTCGCGCGTGAATTCGGCGACCGCCTGTCTGTCGGCGCGGGCACCGTCGTGGAAGCCGCGCAGGTCGACCGCGTCGCCGACGCGGGTGCCCGGCTGGTGTTGTCGCCGCACTTCGATGCGCAGGTGGTGCGTCACACCAGGAAGCGCGGGCTGTATTCGATGCCGGGTGTCGCCACGCCGACCGAGGCCTTTGCTGCGCTGGCCGCGGGATGCGATGCGCTCAAGCTTTTTCCTTCCGAACTGCTCGGTACCGCGGCCCTGCGCGCATGGTCCGCCGTGTTGCCTGCCGGCACCCCGATGTTCAGCGTCGGCGGCGTCAATGCCGACAACATCGGCGCCTACAAGAAAGCCGGTGCCGCAGGCGTTGGCATCGGATCGAGCCTGTATGCGCCGGGCATCGGCATCGACGCGCTGACCCGTCGAGCCCAGGCGTTGATCGCTGGCTGGTCAGCGGCCTGAGAGACAAATACAAGGAGACCCGATCATGTTTCACAAAGACAGAAGAATCGTCATGCGCCTGGCGCTCGCCTGTGCGCTGCTCCCCGCTATTAGCGGCGTGCAGGCGCAGCCTGCCGTTGCGGGCTACCCTTCCAAACCGATCAAGTTCGTGGTGCCGGTGCCGGCAGGCGGCGCTGCCGACGTGATGGCGCGCATGATTGCCACGCACCTGCAGACGAAGTGGGGGCAGGCGGTGGTGGTCGACAACAAACCCGGGGCCGGGTCCAGCGTGGGCATGGCGGTGGTCGCCAAGGCCGCACCCGACGGCTACACCATCGGCATGGGCAATGTCGCCGCCAATGCCATCAACCCGGCCGTGAGGCCCGAGTCCTTTCCCTACGATCCGGTGAAGGATTTCGCGGCGGTCACCATGGTGGGCATCACGCCACTGATGCTTGTGGTGAATCCGCAGAAGGTGCCCGCGCGCACACTGCCCGAGTTCGTCGCGTACCTCAAGGCGCATCCGGGAAAGCTCAGCTACGGCTCGTCCGGCGCGGGTTCCGCATTGCATGTGGGCATGGAGCTCTTCCTGCAGAAAACGGGCACCTCGATGGTCCATGTCGGGTACAAAGGCTCGGCACCGATGCTGACGGATCTGCTCGGCGGCCAGATCGACGCCTCCATGGATGCAGCAGCCACCTCGTGGCCTCAAGTACAAACAGGCAAACTGCGGGCGCTCGGCATTTCCACCGCACGACCCGCAGACTTCGCGCCCGACTTGCCGCCGATTGCCCAGTCCGTGAAAGGCTTCGAGATGAATCCGTGGCACGGTGTGATGGCGCCCGCCGGCACACCACCGGCCATCGTCGACAAACTCTCGACCGAGATCCAGGCATTCCTGCGCCTGCCCGACACCGAAGCCAAGTTGCGCGAGCGCGGCGTGGTGCGCGTCGGCTCCAGCGCCGCGGAGTTCGCAAAAACGCTGCGCGATGAAGCGGCGTTCTACAAGAAGCTGGTGGCCGACGCCGGCATCAAGGCCGAATGAGCCGCCAACCCGACCCGCACGCCATGACCTATCAAACCAACGATTCCCGGCGCTCACGCCGCAACGTGCTGGGCGTGCTGGCCGCATCGGCAGCGTCCTCTTTCTGGCCCACGCTCGCTGGTGCCCAGGCGCAATGGCCCACCCGCCCCGTCACCGTGATCGTTCCGTTCGCGCCGGGCGGCGCGGGCAACGGCTCCGTGCGGATATTGGCGGAACTGGTCGGCCCACGCCTGGGCCAGCCCTTGGTGATCGACAACCGCCCAGGGGCGGGCGGCATCACCGGAACCGCCATGGTGACGTCGAGCAACGACGACCACACGCTGCTGATGGGAAGCACCACCATGACCATCCTGCCGGCGCTGCGCAACGACCTGGGCTACGACGTTCAGCGTGACCTGCAGCCGGTGGGCATGATCTCGACGCAGCCGCTGGTGCTTGCCGTCGCCGCCGGCTCGCCGGTGCGCAGCCTGGACGACCTCATGGCCAGGGGACGCACGGGCGAGTTGAGCGCCGGCAACAGCGGCGTCGGCACACTCTCGCACTTGACGACCGAATTGCTCAACAGAAAGCTGGGCACGCGCATCCTTCCGGTTCCCTACAAAGGCGACAGCGTGCTGATCCCCGATGTGGTGGCGGGCACGGTGTCGATGGGCGTGATGAATCTTCCGGTCGCACTGCCGTTGATCCAGGCCGGCCGCCTGCGCGCGGTGGCCGTCACGTCGGCGCAGCCGCTCGAGAGCCTGACGGGCGTGCCAGTGCTGCGCACGCTCGGCGACGAGTTCGTGATCTCCGGCTGGGCCGCGCTCTTCGCAGCCAAGAAGGTGCCCGCCGCAGGCGTGGAGCGCCTCGAAAGGCTGCTGCGCGAAATCATCGGCACGACAACCGTGCGCGAGCGCTTCGCGGGCTTCGGGGTCACCCCCGAGGCGTCCACGCCAGCACAGTTGCGCGACCGTGTCCGCAGCGAAACAGCGCGCTGGACCGACCTGGTGCGCAGCCGCGGCATCAAGCTCGAATGAGCTTGAGACTGCCAAGGCGCAGGTGCGCCTCGCACTAGAATTCGGCCAATGTTCCGCCTTTCGGAACTGCTCTGCGCACACATGACAAGCACCACGGGAGCCGCCTCTCAGGGAGATGGCACAGCCAAGATTTCGTCGACCGACAGGCCGGGCCGAAAGTCCGACCCGGCCCGCCCTGCGGCGTCAGGCCCCGGTGTGCTGGAAAAGGCGATGCAATTGCTGAACATCGTGTCGGCACGCCGCACGCCGATGACGTTCACCGAGCTGCTGCGCGCGTGCGACCTGCCCAAGGCCACCTTGCACCGCATCATCGCGACGCTGGTGCGCGAAGGATTGCTGCGGCACAACGCCTACGACAAGACCTTTCAGCTTGGCTTGCGCCTGCTCGAGCTGGCCCACGATGTGTGGAGCGAGTTCGATCTGCGCGTGGCAGCGCAGGAAGAGCTTGCGCGGCTGCGCGACGCACTCAACGAAACGGTGGAGCTCTCGTTGCTCGATGGCACATGCGTGGTCATCCTGGCCAGCGAGCCGGCAGGCGACCTGCAGGGCGCGCGCTCCGCGGTCGGGCAGCGCCTGCCCGTGCATGCGTCGGCGGCGGGCAAGGCCATTGCTGCGAGCCTGGACCCGTCGGGCCAGCGGCGCCTGATCCAGGCGCTCGACCTCGAGCGCTTTACCCCGCGCACGATCGTCACGGCCACGGCGCTGCATGCCGAACTCGACCTGGTGCGTGCGCGCGGCTATGCGATCGAACAAGGCGAGCGCGCCGTGGACCGCGCGGCGGTGGCTGCGCCCATCTTCGACTACGAAGGCCGTCCGATCGGCGCGGTCGCCATCAGCACCGACGCGAGCCGGCTCGATGAGGCGCGCGCCCATACCTTGTCGTCCGCGCTGATGGGAGCATCGCGCAACATCTCGCACAGTGCGGCGGGCAAGGCGATGTCCATTGCAACGCAGGCGCCACCCGAGACGGCGTCGTCCGTCGACGTCGTCTGCGTGAGCGAAGTGCGTTCGCTCCTGGGTGAAGGCCCGGTATGGTCACCGCGCGACAACGCGCTCTATTGGGTCGATATCCTCACGCCGTCCGTGCACCGGTACGACGCGGCGACGGGCGTCGACACCGAGACACCGCTGGGAACGATGGTCAGCCTGGTGGTGCCGAAAGCCAGCGGCGGCCTGCTGGTTGCAACCCCCGGCGGGATCATGGCGCTTGATCTTTCCACCCGGCGGCTCACCGCCTTCTGCCACCCTGAAGCGGGTCGGGCCAACGTTCGCTACAACGACGGCAAGTGCGACCGGCGGGGGCGCCTGTGGGTAGGCTCCATGGACATGGGCGCCGCGGCCAACCGCGGACACCTGTTCTGCATCGAGGCGAACGGCAGTTGGAAGCAGCTCGACACCGGCTTCACAGTGCCCAACGGCATCGGCTGGAGTCCCGACAACAAGACCATGTACGTCACCGACACGTACCGGCAGACCATCTACCGGTACGACTTCGATCTCGCCTCCGGCACCATCGGCGACCGGCGTCCGCTGATCACCATCGCCGCCGCCGACGGCAAGCCCGACGGCCTGACGGTCGACGACCAGGGTTGCCTGTGGGTCGCCCTTTGGGACGCCTGGCAGATCGCGCGCTTCTCACCGGAAGGCCAGCTCATGCAGCGCATGCGTGTGCCGGTTCCTCGTCCGACGAGTTGCTGCTTCGGCGGCGACAACCTGGACACGCTGTATGTCACCAGTGCCTCGTTGCGGCTCAGTGAAGCGCAACTCGCAACGGCACCGCTGTCGGGATCGCTTTTCTCGATCCAGCTGAACGATGCGCGGGGCTTGCCCGAAGTCGCGTTCGCAGGTTGACGCGCCGCCGGGATTCGCGCGGCTGCGCAGGTAGCCGGACTGGCCGATCGCCTTGCTGGTTGAATGATCCTGGAAGTGCAAGCGGTACGTTGTCCAGGTCCGCTCAGCGAAAGATGGCTGGCTACAGCAGCTGAGCAGCTGCTCTACGCGAACGAGGTTCAATCGCCAGCCGATCTGAGCATCCACACCTATGCCGCACGGCACAGGCGCATCGCAGATGCGTAAGGCGGCGGGGCTGCTCCGGAGAAAGCTGTATAGCCGGTTTGGGCCCGAGGACTAAACCGCTCGCGCGGTAGTCCGCCGCGAAGGCCCCGAAGCCAATAGAGATCGCGCCCCTGTCTATGTTGGCGAGCGAGGCAATCGGCCTCGTTCTTCGACAGGAGCACGATCATGATCCCTTCCACACCGGCGGTGTCCCCGCTGCGCCAGCGCTTGCTCGACGACATGCGCATGCGCAAGCTCGGTCCCAAGACGCAATCTGCATACGTCCGCGCCGTGCGCTACCTCGCGAGCTTCCTCCAACGCTCCCCCGACACAGCCACCGCGGAGGATCTGCGGCATTTCCAGCTGCACCTGGTCGACCGGGGCGTCTCGCCGATCACGCTCAACGCCACCATCACCGGCCTGAAGTTCTTCTTCGACGTCACGCTCCATCGCGGCGAACTGGTCGAGAGGATGAGCTACGTGCATGTGCCACAGAAGCTGCCGGTGGTGCTCAGCCGCGACGAGGCCGCGCGCCTGATCGCGGCGGCCTCCAACCTCAAGTACCACACGGCACTGTCCATCGCCTACGGCACCGGTCTGCGGGTCAGTGAGATCGTTGCGCTGAAGGTCGGTGACATCGACAGCCAGCGCATGACCCTGCGCGTCGAGCAGGGCAAGGGCCGCAAGGATCGCTACGCGATGCTCTCCCCCGTTCTACTGGAGCGGCTGCGGGCCTGGTGGCGATATGCCAATGCGATGGGCAAGATGCTGCCCAACGGTTGGCTGTTTCCTGGCATGAATCCCGTTGATCCCTTGACTGCACGCCAGCTCAACCGCGCGGTCCATGACGCGGCCGCAGCGGCCAAGATCGACAAGCGCGTCACCATGCATACGCTGCGCCACAGCTTCGCCACGCACCTGTTGGAGCAGAAGGTAGACATCCGCGTGATCCAGGTGATGCTCGGCCATAAGAAGCTGGAGACCACGTCGGTCTACACGCACGTGGCCACCGAAGTCCTGCGCGAGGTCGTCAGCCCGCTGGAGAGGCTGTCTGCGTAGGTCGTCTTCATGGCGCACTGCGCCCTGGAAGTCGCCGACATCTTCCGCACCCACGGCTCTGGCTGGCGCAAGGCGCAGCGTGGTCACCTGAGCCTGGGCCAACTCAAAGTCATGTCGGCCATCGAGCAGTGCCGCAGCGCGGCGCTGGGAGGCCACGTGTTGCGTTGCGAAGGCTGTGGGCAAGACCAGATCGCCTACAACTCGTGCCGCAACCGGCATTGCCCGAAGTGCCAGGCCAGTGCGGCGCAGCGCTGGCTCCAGGCGCGCCAGGCCGATCTGCTGCCCGTGGACTACTACCACGTCGTCTTCACCTTGCCGGCGCCGATCAGCGCCATCGCCTACTACAACAAGGCCGAGATCTACGCCTTGCTGTTCGACACGGCCGCCCAGACCCTGTTGACTATCGCAGCCGATCCCAAGCACCTTGGCGCGAGCATCGGCGCGACCCTGGTGCTGCACACGTGGGGATCGGCGCTGACGCACCACCCGCATGTGCACGGTATCGTGCCGGGCGGAGGTCTGTCGCCGGATGGCGAGCGCTGGGTCGCCTGCAAGCCCGGCTTCTTCCTGTCCGTGCGGGTGCTGTCGCGCCTGTTCAGAAGGCGCTTCCTCGAAGCGCTCGGACAGCTGCATCGCGCGGGCCGCCTGCGGTTCTTCGGCGAGTTCGCCGCGCTGACCGACGCGAATGCCTTTGCAGCCTGGCTGGCGCCGCTGCGCAAGTGCGAATGGGTCGTCTACGCCAAACGACCGTTCGCCGGACCCGAAGCGGTGCTGGCCTACCTGTCTCGCTACACGCACCGCGTCGCCATCGCCAACAGCCGGCTTGTAGCGATGGACGAGCAAGGCGTCACCTTCCGTTGGAAGGACTATCGGGCCAAGGGGCGCACCCGGCGCAAGACGATGACGCTCGATGCCGATGAGTTCATGCGCCGCTTCCTGCTGCATGTCCTGCCGGGTGGCTTCCATCGCATCCGACACTATGGACTCCTGGCCAACGGCAACCGCGCGGCCAGCCTGGCGCGCATCCGCGAACTGCTGGGGCAAGAGGCTGACGCGGTCGCGCAGATCGCGAGCCTGGATGCCGAGCCTTGCCATCCTCAACCGACCTTCGTCTGCATGCACTGCGGCGCCGCGATGACCGTCTTGCTGACGTTGGCTCGCGGGCAGCCGATCCGTGCGCCACCACCACAGGTCCGGGCACCATGACGACGCCGCTGCTCAGCCAACCTTCGACCCCTCTTGCTATCGGGCCGATGGGAGGACGTCTGGTCTTCGAGTCCTGTAGTGGCCTTCGTCGACCGCCCTGGCGTCAGGCGCTGCAAACGACGGCCTTGATTTACTGCGCTTCGGCAACGCCATTGGAGGCGCTCCCGGGCGCCGCATCGGGGCCAGATCAGGTCAAGCGTCCCGAATCCCCATAGGCCAATAGCTTTCCCCGTCCGCAGCAGAGCATTCCGCGGTTTCCTCCTTAGAGGCTTGTCCAACACCTGCCCTCAGGCCGTTGTCGTGCGCGGGCTCGTGGTGTTGCGCGGGCAGGTATCGGACAACCCTTAACCAAAGCGGCCATCGGCCTTGCTCCTAAGCAGCATTCGCTGCCTGGTTCCGCTTGGGTCGTTGGCTGCGGGCTCTCTGGGCAATGGAAGCCGTGGGCGGTTGGAGCCGGTAGGGGATGGACCTACCGAACCTAGGCGTGAACACTGCCATATGGCCCATAGCGCTCCAAAGAGACCCATCGAGATTCCTGTAGGCGCGATTGCGTAGGGTGCCGCGCGGAAGGGTCAGCGAACGTTCAGCATGAGCGGCTGACGCCGGCTTGCCGGCGGCTGTTCGCTCGATGGAGGGCTAGAGCGCTTTGCCATAGATGCCAAGACTCTTGCCCTCATCGTGACTGATGCTTTCGATGAGCTCCCAACCACAGCGCTGAAGAAGAGTTTGCGCGGTGCTGGTGCCGCAGTAGATGCGACCGAAGCCAAGCATACGTGCCTGTTCCTCCAGTGCGCTCAGCAGCAAACGCCCAATCCCGTGGCCGCGCAGAAGGGGATCGACAAAGCCCGCCGCAGCCCAAGGTGAGAGGTTCGTGTGGCTCGCTATTGACTCCGCTTTGAGCGCTGCAACACCACAGACTTTTCCTTCCCGCAGAGCGACCACACCGACTGGCAGGCTGCCTTGATTGGCATACGTTTCAATGTCGCGCTGCGCCGAGCCCGGACCACTCGGTCCGTAGTACAAGGGCCACTCCGCCTCGAACCACTCGCGCAGAACTGGGACAGCCTGCGGGTGCCGTGCGAGCGGCTCGACCGAAACGCCGGTGAGCATGCGCTGCACTCTAATGCCGCGCATCACGCGCGTGCGTCCTCGCACGTCGCAATGCGGCAACGTCTACGCCGCGCTTGAGGCCCAGCTTGCGCCTGCTCGGCAGCAGGCATGGTGGGCGGCCAACTTGTCGCAATTGATCTGCTTTCCAAAACTGTTCCGATTTTGCCTTCGCGAGAGACTCGAATGCCGATCGTTCACGGGATTCTGTACACGAACCAAGTCGCGTTTCCACGCCGCGAACGTTCGCTATCCCGTGAATTCTGAAGTGCGGGCGACCGGCCGGTCTTGGCCGGCAACCGCCGATCCTGCCTCGGCTCAAGAGCGCCAGAACATCCCCCCAAACATCATGCGGTGGGGTCCATCCTGGCGGACCTCTGATCTGTGTTCCGCTTGCGGCGTTCGCGTCGGGCGGCGAAGGACACAAAAATCAGTACGACCGTTAAAGGAAGGAGCACGTTTGCAACCATCTCTCCCACGATTCGTCCTTGGTCGTAACTTGAAAAGCGTCCCATGTCCAATGCGAGCAGCGCTTGAACTGTGAAGAAAAAATACACCGCACAAGAGGAAAGAACCAGGATGACCCCCGCTGTTCGGGAAGGCACTAGGTCTCGCCTCACGAGTAGATTGAGGCCCAAGGCTCCGCAGTAGCCCACAAAGTAGGCCACCGTGTAGATGATGAGTAGTGTTACGGCCATAGCTTCTTCTCCTCAGGTCCCTGAGTCGTTCTTGTCGAAGATGGCATCGCAATCGCTTGCACCTCGACGTCTTGGTTCCTACCTCGGGGTGAATTCTGGCCTAGATTCGAGCGTCTGCTACTGGCCGCATTCTGTCTTCTGCGTTGGCCGGACAGTTCATCCACATTAACTTCGCGGGCGCTCCATAGCGGTCGTTGAAGCGATGAAGCCAAGCTTTGCGAAGAACCCGACAGCGCCTTCTCTTCCGGCTCGAAGCACCCAGGTAATGTTCGGTTCGGACCCGACAAGGCGCTCGACGAGTGCCTGCCCGATGCCTCGCCTCCGGTGCGACTCAGCAACCACTACCATGGACAAGTACCCGTTTGAAATCCCATCGGTGATCGCGCGAGCGAAACCGACGACTTGGTCGTCCGCCACCGCAACCAACGCTCGCTGCGAAGCCGAGATCAGCCGGCCGAGTTCCTCGACGTTACTGACGCGATGTGCCCACCCGTTGCACATCAGCAAGCGATGGACTGCGTCGAAATCGGCAATAGCAATGCTGCGAACTAGCATCCCTGCTCCTCGTAAAACTCGCGCGATTGAGGCGGTATTGCGAAGGTCCGGTCTTGGCCGATTGTCGTCCGAGCCGTCTTGGCCGACTGTGTAGCTGACGGCGCTTAAGCGTCGTCGGTCTTGGCTTGAAACTCAATGCCGCCGATGTACTTGAACATGAAGTTGTAGATTGCACATCCCACTGCGACCATGACGTAGCCCATAACTAAGTACATCAGCGGTGCAAGCAGAAGAAAAAAGGCTGATGGCCTAGCTTGTGTGGGAGCCGCGGCGAAGAGCAGGAGCGAGAACGGCAACATGATGATCAGGGAACTCACAGCCATCAGAATGCCGAAGACCTTGGCATTCTGGTGAGGGGAAAATCGTTCAATTTGTTGCTTCATCGGTCGGCTCCTCCTGGGCTAGGAATATGTAGTGACAAAGGCCGCATGAACCTCTGCCTATCAGCAATACGGATGTCTCGCGTCCGGCGCACTTTAACCATGAGGTCGCACGTCGCCAAGCTTGTTGACAGTGAAACAGAGAATTTGTCATGAACGGCCGGTCCTGGCCACATCCCGTCCCACAGGCAGGCTCGCGGGTGCGTTCATGTGTGCGCGAGGACGTTGATCAGCTTCCCGAATGGGTCGCGAACGAAGAACCGGCGGACGCCCCAAGGTTCGTCAGCAGGCCCGTATTCGATGGGGAATCCTGCACCCTTCATGCGTGCGCACGCAGTATCCACATCATCCACTTCGATTGATATGTCCGGTACCGGCGCGCCAGAGCCGCCTTCCGTGGCGAAGCTCATCTGGATGGACATCTTTGCCTGAGAGCCATAGGTCTGGTATCCACCCGTGGTCCATCAAAAGCTGGAGGCCAAGGACGTCTTGATAGAACGCCCGAGCCCGGTCGAGGTCAAGCGCCTTGAAATTGGCAACTATCCGTTTGACTTGCAACTTTGGCTCCTTCGTGCGTGGGACGATGCTGCTGCTCTCGTACCGATGGTGGTTTCACTGAGCCGGTTTGGGCGATGGTCGACACCCCGCAGGTTCGCGTGGACGTACCTTCTAGGTCGAAGCTGTTCAAGCAGCGGGTACGCTGGCGCGATGGAACGAGGCCTACTTGTGGCCGCATCCTGCCATAGGCGACGCCCTATCGAAGGCGGTAGCCACCTGGGATCTCTGCTTCCTCGTCGCGACGGGTGGGATAGAACGGCTCTTTGAAGAGCTGGCCGTGTATTCCCATAGCTTGGGCTTGACCACCCGTCGCATCCACAGCGCCTCGAACGCACTGTTGAGAGCCGCTTCGTCGACTCCGCGCCCATAGACCTCATCGATGAACGCGCTGTCCTGACCATCGGGAAAGATCAGCGCGAACTCCTCGTCGGTGGCCCTACAGACGGCGCAGGCCAAGGCCCGCCCCGCTGTCCAGGTCAGTTCGCCGCAAAGCAGTACATCAGCCCGGCGCTGCCGCTCATCTTCAGTTGGTCGACGCTGCAGCCGCGCGTGCCGTGCGAAGAGTTCCACGAGGCATTGGCGACGGGATCGGGATTGGTGCCCTTGTGGTCGTGATGACCCACGATGGCGGAGCCGCCGTCGCTTCGGGTCCAGTTGCCGCAGGTGGTGTCCTTGCCGGGATCGGGCACGGCCACGGTGCCGTCAGGGCGCGAGCCGGTCAGGATGTCGTGGCGGTTGACCGGATCGCCGAAGCCGGAGACAACCTCGCCCTTCTCGGTGAGTGAGGTGTCCTTGCCGACCTTGGCGTTGGCGCTGTGCAGGTCGGCCACGCTGGTGGCGACGACAACGCCCTTGGCATTGGTCCACGGGCCGGTGCCGATCCGGTCGCGCGCATTGACCGCCGGCTGCCCGTTGGCCGCGACGGTGCTCAGATAAGCACGCCACGTCTTGTTGCCCGCCCCGGCGCTCGTGGCGAGCGATTGGCAGAAGCGGTCGGCGCCGGCCAGGCCGCCGAGGTCGCCGCCCTTGCCCGGGTTGGCGCTCGTGATGAAGAAGCTCATCGGCTTGCCGCTCGATGAACCCATGGCACTGCAACCGACGATCAGGGCGGTGGCTGCGACGGCGGCGCCAGCGGAAAGAAACAGGCGAGTGGGCATCGTGAGGCTCCTGGCAGTGTTGGAGCCGGGAGGCTACCGCACCGGCGGGTCAGCGGCAACCCAGGCGTGGCGCATCAACGCCGGTTCAAGGCCTCTCCCCTGGGAGGCCTTTTTTCTTGATGAAGTTTTTATGACAAACCGCAGTCGTTGCGTACGCCACGCGTCTAGGTAACCGTACGCAGCAGCGACATCAAGGCTCTCCATCATGAGCCGCTGCAAGCGAGCTTCATCCTAGAGAACCGGGCAGCAAATGCATGACATGAAGAAGAGCCGGCCGCCGATGCGCTGGGGCGCGGTGTGCCTTGCGGCGATGGCGTTGGCGGCGCAAGCGACACAGGCGGCGGAGGTCGCCGAACCCGTGCGCAAGGTCGACATCGCCGAGTACATCGTGCGCGGCAACACCGTGCTCGATGCGCGCGCCATCGAGAAGGCCGTCACACCCTTCCTCGGGCCCGAGCGCACGCTCAAGGACGTGGAGGCCGCGCGCGACGCGCTGCTCGCGGCCTACCAGGCGGCGGGCTACCAGTCGGTGTACGTCGACCTGCCCGAGCAGCAGGTGACCGAGGGCGTGGTGTTCCTGCAGGTCAACGAGACCCGCGTGGGCCGCGTGCGCGTGGTGGGCGCCGAATACAACTCGCCGCTCGACGTGCGCGACCAGGTGCCGGCGCTGAAGGAGGGCGGCGTGCCCGACTTCAACCGCGCGCAGGCCGAGCTCGCGGCGCTCAACCGCGGGCCCAAGCGGCAGGTGATGCCGCTGGTGCGCCAGGGCGCGATGCCGGGCACGATGGACGTCGACCTCAAGGTGCAGGATTCGAGCCCGTGGCGCGCCAGCGTCGGCCTCAACAACGACTACAGCGCCGACACGCGCAAGCTGCGCGCCTCGGCCTCGCTGGGCCACGACAACCTCTGGCAGCTGGGCCACAGCGCCTCGCTCAGCTTCTTCGGCGCGCCGCAGGACCTGAACCAGACCCAGGTGTTCTCGGCCTCGTACGCGGCGCCCATCGCGGACACCGCATGGAGCGTGGAGGCCACCGCCTTCGTGTCCGACAGCAACGTGGCCACCGTGGGCGGCACCGACGTGCTCGGCAAGGGCCACTCGATCGGCCTGAAGGCGACCTACACGGTGCCGAATGCGGGCAACTGGTGGCATGCGTTCAGCGTGGGCATCGACTTCAAGAACAACAAGGAAGCGCTGAGCCTCAACGGCACGGCCGACACCGTGCCGCTCAAGTACGCGCCGATCACGCTGTCGTACACGGGCTTCCGCCAGTCGGAAAAGAGCCAGTACGGCGTGGGCGTGTCGCTGGTGGCGGGCACCAGCAGCTCGTTCAACTACGGCAGCGACTGGGCCGCCTTCGACTACAAGCGCTACAAGGCCTCGCCCAGCTTCATGGTGCTGAAGGCCGACCTCAACGGCACGCACACCTTCGGCGGCGGCCAGCAGCTGGCGTTCCGCTTCAACGGGCAGATCACCGATTCACCGCTGGTGTCGAGCGAGCAGATCGCCGGCGGCGGCATGAACTCGGTGCGCGGCTACCTGTCGGCCGAAGCCACCGGCGATTACGGCGTGGTCGGCTCGGTCGAGCTGCGCAGCCAGCCACTGACCTTTCTTGGCAGCGCGGTCGAGAACTGGCGTGTCTATGCCTTCGCCGACGCGGCGCGGCTGCGCCTGAAGAGCCCGCTGCCCGAGCAGGACGACCGCTTCTCGCTGTATTCGGTGGGCCTGGGCACCACCTTCAAGGTGGGCACATACCTGGCGGGCCGCGTCGACATCGGCTATCCGCTGGTCGACGGCCCGCGCACCCGCAAGCACGACACGCGCGTGAATTTCAGCCTCACCGCGAGCTATTGATCCGCACGGCCTTCCTTCCACTTCCTTCCCTTCTTTTCCCTCTCTCTCTACGAGCTTTCCGGAGAACCCTGTCATGCGACGCATTCTTTTCATCGTGCTCACGCTGCTGAGCACGCTCTTGCCGGGCCTGGCCCACGCCTGGTGGCAGGCCGAATGGGCCTACCGCAAACCCGTCACCATCGACGGCGGCCCGCAGGCCGGCGCGATCGGCAGCGATGCCGGCCGCGCGCCGGTGCTGGTTCGCCTGCACACGGGCAACTTCAAGTTCGAGGGCGTGAGCGAGACCGGCGCCGACCTGCGCTTCGTGGCGGGTGACGACAAGACCGTGCTGAACCACCAGATCGAGCAGTTCGATCCGCTGCTGGGCATGGCGCTGGTCTGGGTCGACGTGCCCAACGTCTCGGCCGGCACGCCGCAGAAGCTGTGGATGTACTACGGCAACCCGAAGGCGCCCGCATCGGGTAACGGTCAGCGCAGCTTCGACCCCGACTACACGCTGGTCTACCACTTCGCCGAGGCGGCGGTGCCGCCGCGCGACACCACCGCCTACGGCAACCACGGCCAGACCGCGGCCGTGCCGGTCGAGGGTACGGTCATCGGCAAGGGCGCGCAGCTGGGCAGCGGCGCGCTGATGCTGCCCGCGACGCCGTCGCTGGCGGTGGCGGCCGGCGGTGCGCTGACCTTCTCGGCGTGGGTGCGACCCGATTCGCTCGGCGCCAGCCAGGCGATCTATGCGCGCCGCGACGGCGCGGGCGAACTCGTGGTAGGCATCGACCAGGGCGTGCCCTTCGTGCAGGTCAACGGACAGCGCAGCACGCCGGGCCAGCCGATCCAGGCCGGGCAGTGGTCGCACCTCGCGGTCAAGGCCGAAGGCGAGAGCGTGGCGCTGTACGTGGGCGGCCGGCCCACCGTGACGCTCGCGGCCAGGCTGCCGGCGCTGAACAGCGCGGCCGCGCTGGGCGCCGATGCGGCCGCGGCCCCTGCCGCTTCGGCTGCACCGGGTGCCGCCGCCGCGGCCGGCTTCGCGCCCTTCACCGGCGCAATCGACGAAGTGCGCCTCTCGAAGGTGGCGCGCGCCGACGCGCTGCTGCTGGCCGATGCCGTGTCGCAGGGCGCGGAGTCGCGCCTCACGGTGTTCGGCGCCGACGAGCAGCAGGCCGGCAAGAGCCACTTCGGCTTCATCCTGGCCGCGATGCCGCTGGATGCCTGGATCGTCGTCGGCCTGCTGGGCCTGATGATGGTGCTGTCGTGGGCCATCATGATCGGCAAGGGCCGCAGCTACGGCGCCACCTCGCGTGCCAACGCGGCCTTCATCGGCCACTTCCGCGAAGCCGCGGGTGCGCCGCTCGACCGCCTCGCCGTGAGCAACACCGTGCCCGAGCAGGTGCGCGCCGACTCGTCGCTGTGGCGCCTGTACGAAGTGGCGATCGACGAGATGCGCCGCCGCCATGACCGCGGCTACGACCTGAGCGCGGTGTCGAGCGCCACCATCGGCGCGATCCGCGCGGCGATGGACGGCGTGATGGTGCGCGAGACCGAGCGCATGTCCAAGCGCATGAACTGGCTGTCGACCACCATCGAGGGCGCGCCCTACGTGGGCCTGTTCGGCACCGTGATCGGCATCATGCTGGTGTTCGTGGTGGCGGCCATGGCCGGCGCGGTCGACATCAACTCGGTGGCGCCCGGCATGGCGGCGGCGTTGCTGTGTACCGCGGCCGGCCTGGGCGTCGCGATCCCGGCGCTGTTCGGCTACAACTGGCTGGCCTCGCGCTCCGACGCGATCGGCGCCGACATGGCCGTGTTCGTCGACGAGTTCGTTACGCGCCTGGCCGAAGAGCAGGGCGAGGGCCGCTCGCTGCCGGTGGCCGTGGCCAAGCGCGCCTGAGTCCGCAACGCCATGGCCCACAGTGCAGCCAAGTTCGCCGTGCGCAAGCGCACGGGCGGCATCAACATCACGCCCTTCGTCGACGTGCTGCTGGTGGTGCTGGTGATCTTCATCCTCACCAGCAACGCCAGCATCCCGGGCATCAAGGTCGACCTTCCGAAGGCCAGCGCCTCGGTGGCGCTCGAGAAGCCCAAGACCAAGGCCATCACCATCGACAACGCGGGCAACGTGTTCCTCGACGCCTATCCGGTGACGCTGCCCGAGCTCGAGGAGCGCCTGCGCACCGAGAAGGCGCTCGCGCCCGACTTTCCGGTGATCGTGCGCGGCGACGCGAGCGTGCAGTACGCCAAGGTGGTCGACGTGCTCGACCTGCTGCGCCGCATCGAGCTCAACCAGATCGGCCTCGTGACCGGCAAGCAGAAGTGAGGAGCGGAGCGTGAAACCCCGCGATCCGACCACCTCCGGCTTCTGGCGCCGCTGGGGCGGCACGGCCATCGGCCTGGCGGTCTTCGCCGCGCTGGTGGCGCTGGTGTGGCACCTGCTGTCCGACACCGCGAGCACGAAGCGCGTGGTGGCCGATGCGCCGATGCTGATGCTGCCGCCACCGCCCCCACCACCGCCGCCCGAGCCCGAGAAGCTGCCCGAACCCGAGCCGGAGAAGGTCAAGCCCGAGGTGGTCGAGCCCGAGCCCAGGCCCATCGAGCCGCTCGAAGCGCCCAAGGACGACGCGCCGCCCAGCCCCTCGAAGGACCTGGGCGACCCGGTGACCATGGACAGCGCGGGCGAAGCCGGCAACGACGCCTTCGGCATCCAGGCCGGCAGCGGCGGCGGCATGAGCGGCACCGGCGCCGGTGGCGGCGGCCTGGGTAGCGGCTCGTATGCGCGCTACGTCTCGAGCCTGTTGCAGCAGGCGCTGTCGCGCGACGCGCGCACGCGCCAGCTGGTGTTCGACGACATCCAGATCGACCTGTGGCTCGGTGCCGACGGCCGGGCCACGCGGGTCCAGCTGGTGCGCGGCACCGGCACCAGCGACATCGACGACGCGGTGCTCGCACTTTTGCGCAACCTCGACCGGCTCGACGAGAAGCCGCCGGCGTCGCTGCGCTTTCCGATGCGCGTGTCCATGAAGGGGCGCCGGCCATGAACGAAGCGATGACCACCGCCGATGCCCGACGCGCCCAGACCGACCCATTCAATCCAGTGAACGAAGCGATGAACCATCTCACCAACCTCCAGCGCCGGGGCGCCATGCCGACCCTGCGCCAATGCGCGCTCGCGGCGGCCGTGGCCTCCGCATTCGTCCTCGCGGCCGGCAACGCCGCAGCGCAGGCCGCGCCCGCACCCGCCGAGACCACCATGGTCAAGCTGATCCGCGGCCTCATCCAGAGCGGCACGCTCGCCAGGGACGTGGGCGAGGCGCTGCTGGCGCAGGCCCAGACCGAAGCCATGGCCGCCCAGCAGGCGCAGCAGCGCATCGCGGCCACGGCCGGCACCGCCGGCGGCGTGCGGCTCGAGGCCGGCGACGTGCGCGTGCCCTACATCTCGCAGACCGTGCGCGACCAGATCCGCGACGAGGTCAAGACCCAGGTCATGGCCCAGGCCAGGGACGAGGGCTGGGCCGCGCCCAACGAAACCCCCGAGTGGAGCAAGCGCATCCGCTTCGAGGGCGACGTGCGCGTGCGCAACGAATCGCGCAGCTACGCGGCCAACAACAGCAACATCGAGATCAACTGGCCCGCGCTCAACGACGGCAGCGGCTACGACGTCAACCCCAACACCAACCTCGCGCTGCCGTCGATCCTCAACACTCGGCAGGACCGCCGCAACCTGTTCCGGGCGCGTGCGCGCGTGGGCCTGCTGGCCGACCTGTCGGAGAACACCAAGGCCGGCGTGCGCCTGGCCTCGGGCAGCGACGAGAGCCCGGTCTCCACCACCCAGACGCTGGGCGGCGGGCTCGGCAAGAAGAGCGTGTGGCTCGACCAGATGTGGATCTCGCACAAGCCCTTCGACTGGCTGACGGTGACGGGCGGGCGCTTCGGCAATCCGTTCATGTCGAGCGACCTGGTGTTCTCGAACGACCTGAACTTCGACGGCATTGCCGCGCAGTTCGACAAGAAGCTGGCGTCCAACCCGAACCTGTCGCTGTTCGGCACGCTCGGGCTGATCCCGCTCGAATACTCGTCGGACCATTCGCCGAGCCGCAGCCAGGAAAAGACGGCGAGCGAGAACAAGTGGCTGCTCGGCGCGCAGTTCGGCGCCGACTGGAAGATCAACGACGACAACCGCGTGCGCGGCGCGCTCGCGTACTACAACTTCCGCAACATCAGCGGCCAGGTCTCGCAGCCCTGCGCGCTCTACGCCGGCGCCGACGGCTGCAGCACCGACTGGTCGCGCCCGGCCTTCATGCAGAAGGGCAACACGCTCATGCTGCTGCGCGACATCGCGCTCGATCCGCTCAACCCGGCCGGCACGCCGCAGCCGCAGTACGTCGGCCTGGCATCGCGCTTCCGCCTGATCGACCTGAACCTGCGCTGGGACACCGCGGTGGCGGGCAACAACCTGCGCCTGGACGCGAACTTCGTGCGCAACACCGCCTACGACGCGAACGACATCTGGAACCGCGCGGGCATCCGCGGCGCCATCGTCAACAACTTCGGCCCCACGGGCGGCACCGCGCAGAGCGACTTCAAGAGCGGCGGCAACGCCTACATGCTGCAGGCCACCTACGGCAAGCCGTCGCCGTCGGCGCGCGGCGACTGGAACGTGCTCGCAGGCTACAAGCGCATCGAGCCCGACGCCATGCCCGACGGCTACAACGACTCGACCTTCCATGGCGGCGGCACCAACGCGCGCGGCTACTTCCTCGGCGGCTCGTATGCGATCGACAAGAACATGTGGTTCACCGGCCGCTGGATCTCGACCAAGGAGGTCTACGGACCGCCGCTGTCGATCGACACGCTGCAGCTCGAGTTCAATGCGCGATTCTGAGGAGGCCTTCGTGTCCAGAAAACATCTTTCGGCGCTGGTGCTCGCGGTGCTGGCCGCCACAGCCGGCGTAGCCCACGCCCAGCAGGCGCAGGGCCAGAGCATGGAGGAGCGGCTGCGCGCGCAACTGCGCGTGACGACCTCGCAGCTGCAGCAGGTGCAGAACGAGCTGGCCGCGCTGAAGGCGGGGCAGCCCGCGGCTGCGCCGGCAGCGGCCGCACCTGCTTCGTCCGAGCTCGACGCGCTCAGGAAGGAGCTCGCGCAGAGCCAGGCGCAGCTGTCGGCCGAGCGCCAGGCGCGCAACCAGGCGAGCGCCGGCAGCGAGCAGCTGCGCCAGCAGGCGCAGGCCGCCACCGAGAAGGCCGCCGCGCAGGTGGCGCAGTACCGCGGCGCCTACGACGAGCTGCTGAAGATGGCGCGCGCCGCCGAGGCCGAGCGCCAGCGGCTCGCGGGCGAGACCGCCACGCAGCGCACCGCCCTCACGCAGTGCGAGGCCAAGAACGCGCAGCTCTACGCCGTGGGCCAGGAGATCCTGCGCGCCTACGAGACGGTCGACCTCGGCAGCGTGCTCGCATCGCGCCAGCCCTTTGCCGCGCAGAGCCGCGTCAAGTTCGAGGAGATCGCGCAGCAGTACGGCGACAAGCTGTACGAAGGCAAGTTCGACGTGCGCGCGGTGAAGGCACCCGCCGCCGCCGCCCCCGCGCCGGCGGCGCCCACCACGGGAGACAAACCATGAAGCGTGGCAAATCGTCGTCGTCCACCGTGCTCGCGCAGGGGCTTCGCGCCGCGGCCGGCGTGGTGCTGGTTTCCTCGATGGGCGTGGCCGCCGCGCAGGCGCCCGCACCGGGCGCGGCCGTGGTCGCGCGCCTGGGCGAAGCCACCGTCCGGCAGGACGAGGTCGAGCGCCTGCTGCAGGCGCTGCCCGAGGCCGAGCGCACGGCCGCGAAGGCCGACCGTGCGAGCCTCGACGCCTGGCTGCGCCAGCGGCTCGTGAGCGAGGCGCTGCTGCGCGAGGCCCGTGCCAAGGGCTGGGCCGACCGACCCGAGGTGAAGGCGCAGATCGATGCCGCCGTGCGCGAGGTCACCGCGCGCATCGTGAGCAGCAGCTACCTCGATTCGGTGAGCCAGGTGCCGGCGGGTTTTCCGTCGGATGCCGAACTGAAGGCCGCGTACGAGCAGGGCAAGGCCAACTTCAACCTGCCCGCCGCCTACCGCGTGGCGCAGATCTACCTGGCCACGCCCGAGCGCGATGCCGCCGCCATCGCCAAGGTGCGCGACGAGGCCGCAGCGCTTGCGCGCGAGGCACGCGCCGGCGACTTTGCCGCGGTGGCGCGCGCACGTTCGCAGGATGCGCGCAGCGCCGAGCGCGGCGGCGAGGTCGACACCCTGCCGCTCGCGCGCATCCTGCCCGCGCTGCGCGACACCATCGCCAAGCTCAAGGTCGGCGAGATCAGCGAGCCGGTCCAGGCGGAGGCCGGCTTCCATGTGGTGAAGCTGCTCGGCATCCAGCCCGCGCGCACCGCCACGCTCGAAGAGATGACGCCGCAGCTGCGCGCCGCCCTGCGCCAGCAGCGCCAGCAGCAGCTGGTGCAGGCCTTCCTGGCGCAGCTGGCGCCGCCGGCCCAGCTGAGCATCGACGCCGCCGCGCTCGACGCGGCACTGAAGAAGACGAACTGAACAACCCTAGGCTCTACATGACCAACAACGAATCGACGACCCAACCCGAAGCGGCCGGCAGCGCCGCTGCCGCAACGAACCCCGACCTGCTGCTGGACGCCGTGACGCCCGCGCAGGTGTCCGACGCCATCAAGGCGGCCGGCGCGGCCGTCACCGCCATCGAGCAGGACGGCGTGGTGCGCCTGCACAGCGCGAGCCACGGCATCGGCTTCCAGGTGCTGTGGGGCAACCCCGTCAGCGCCACGCAGTACGCGGACTTCACGCTGAGCTGCCCGCTGCGCGTGCAGGGCGGCACGCTGCCGGACGCGGTGCCCACCGCCTGGCACCGCACCAAGCGCTTCGCGCGCGTGGCGCAGCACGGCGACTTCGTGGTGCTGGAGATGGACGTGGTGGTGGCCGGCGGCGTGACGCCGGCCCACCTCGCGTTCTCGATGCGGCTGTGGATGCAGATGATGGGCGAGTTCTTCCTGCACCTGCGCAATCACACGCCGGCGCCCGAGGCGCGGGGCGAGGCCGCGAATGCCGAGGCCGCCATGGCGCCCCAGGGCGTGGCCGCCGCTGCCGTGTGACGGGCATGGCGGGCGTGACGACGCATCAGGACGCCGCGGCCGGTCCGTCGGCGCTCGCGGCCATCGAGGCGACGGCCCGCCAGGCCGAGCGCGCGCGCCGTGCCGAGGCGGTGCGCCTGCGGCAGCGCGCCGCGCTGCTGGCGCTGGTCGTGCGGACGATGGCCGAGCTGCAGATCTCGATGGCGGAGCTCAGTGCCGCACGCCGCGCCGCGCAGCCGGCCCGGGCCAAGCCGCTCAACCCCGGCGCGAGGCAATGACCCCCGGCACCTGCGCGCCCGGCACCGGCCGCGCGAACAGGTAGCCCTGGGCTTCGTCGAAGCCCTCGCGCCTCACGGTCTCCAACTGCGCCTCGGTCTCGACACCCTCCACCGTGGTGGCGATGGACAGGGCCTTGCCGATGCCTGCCACCGCGCGGATGATCGCGAGCGACTTGCCGTCGGGCAGGTCGGCGATGAAGCTGCGGTCGACCTTGATCTTGTCGAACGGAAAGCTGCGCAGGTAGCCGAGCGACGAGTAGCCGGTGCCGAAATCGTCCATCGCGATCTTCACCCCCAGCGCGCGGATCTGCTGCAGGGTGCGCAGGTTCATGTCGTCGTTGCCGAGCAGCACCGACTCGGTGATCTCGAGCTGCAGCCGGGAAGGGCACAGGCCCGTGGCCTCGAGCGCGCCGCGCACCTTGTCGACGAGCTGGCCGACGCGGAACTGCACCGGCGAGAGGTTCACCGCCACCGCAATGCCGTCGGGCCAGGCCGCGCATTCGCGGCAGGCCTCGCGAAGCACCCACTCGCCGATCTCGGTGACCAGCCCGGTCTCCTCGGCCATCGGGATGAACTCGGCCGGCGACACCATGCCGCGTTCGGGATGGCGCCAGCGCACCAGCGCCTCGAAGGCGGTGATCCCGTCGGATGCGAGATTGACGAGTGCCTGGTAGTGCACCTCGAACTCGCCCCTGGCAAGCGCGTCGCGCAGCGAGAGCTTGAGTGCCTGGCGCGTCTGGAGCTGGGCGTCCATGCTGCGCGCGTACCTGAAGAAGGTGCCGCCGCCGGTCGCGTTGGCGCGGTGCAGCGCCACGGCCGAAGCCCGGATGATTTCATCGGCTGCGTCGCCGTCGTCGGGTGCCACGGCAACGCCAACGCTGGCACCGATGGCGACCTTGTGCCCGTCGAGCGCGAAGGGCGCCAGCAGGATGCCCATGAGCCGGCGGGCGACCGCAAGTGCATCGCCGGGCTGCTGCAGCCCGGCGCAGGCGACCGCGAACTCATCGGCGCCGAGCCGCGCGAGCGTATGGTCGTCGGCGCCCAGGCAGAGCCGCAGTCGCTCGGCCACCTCGCGCAGCAGCACGTCGCCTGCCGCATCGCCGTAGGCATCGTTCACGGCCTTGAAGCCGTCGAGGTCCAGCGTCAGCACGGCCACGTGCGCCGCCCGACCCGCCGGGTTCGCCAGGTGTCGCTGCAGGGCCTCGCGGAAAGCCAGCCGGTTGGGCAGGCCGGTGAGCACGTCGTGGCGCGCCATGTGCGAGACCTGCTTCTGCGCCTGCAGCCGCTCCTGCTCGGCACGCCGACGCTCGGTGACGTCGCGCCAGATCGACACCATGCGGCTCGGCGTGCCGGCGCTGCCCTGCACGGGCGCCGCGATCACGTCGAGCCATCGGTGCGTGCCCTGGGCGTCGATCGCGTCGAGCTCGAGCCTGGCGGTGCCGCCCGCGCGCACCACGTCGAACATTGCGCTCAGCCGCTGCAACCGGCCTTCGGGAAAGATCTTCTCGAGCACCGCGCGGTCGGCGAGCTCGGCGATGTCCACGCCGATCATGCGCTGCGCGGCCTTGTTCATCAGCAAGGTTCTTCCCGACAGGTCGAGCATGCTGATGCAGTCGGGGCTGCTGTCGAAGATGCCCCGGATGGATGCCTCGCTCTCGCGCAACGCGAACTCCGCCTCGCGGCGCTCCGTGATGTCGAGGATCGAGCCGGCGTAACCGAGAAGCTCGCCGTCGGAAGACAGCCGGGGCGTGCCGGTGTCGATGACCCAGGCCCAGCCGCCTTCGCGGCGGCGCAGCCGGTATTCGAGCTGGACGGGCATGCGCCGGGCCGTGGCGGCCGCGAAGCGTTCGAGCACCGAGGCGCGGTCCTCGGGATGGACGGCGCGGCTCCAGCCGGCGCCGAGGGCTTCGGTCTCGCTCTGGCCGGTGGCCTCGAGCCAGACCCGGCTGTGGTAGGTGGCGTCGCCGTTCGCGTCGGTGAGCCACATCATCACGGGCACGCTGTCGGCAATGAGGCGGAACAGCGACTCGCTCTCGCGCAGCGCGTCGATCGCGGTGCGCTGCTGGTGGACGTCCTCCAGCAGGCCGTACCAGCGCATGATGCGGCCATCCTCGTCGCGCCGCGCGGCCGCCCGGCTGCGGTGCCACCTGTACCTGCCGTCGGCGGCGCTCAGCACCCGGTATTCGGCGTCGAACGGCAGGCCGCTCGCGAGCGATCTGCGCCACTGGTCGCGCACGCGCTCGAGGTCGTCCGGATGGAGCACGGCTTCCCAGCCGGCGCCGAGCCCGCTTTCGACGCTGGTGCCCGTGAGCAGCGGCCAGCCCGGCCCGGCCTCGGTCACGGCGCCGGACGCATCGGCGGTCCAGGGGATCTGCGGATGGAGCTCGACGAACGAACGGTAGTGCGCTTCGCTGTCGCGCAGCACCCGCTCTGCCGTGCGCAGCGCGGTGACGTCGGAGATCACCGCCACCAGCAGCCGGCCTTCGGCACCGACCCGATCGACCGGCTGCTTGCAGGTGAACAGGGTCCGCGTCGAGCCGTCCGCCAGGGTGATCTCTTCCTCGAAGCTGCGGGCCTCGCCGCTCGCGAGTATCTCGAGGTCGACCGCGCGGATCCGGTCGGCCTCGGCCGCGGGCAGCACGTCGTGGTCGGTCATTCCGACTGCACGATCGAGCGTCAGGTGGAGCAGCGCGCAGGCGGGCGCATTGAGGTGCACGAAGCGAGAGGCTTCGTCCTTGACGATCACGGCGTGCCCGACGCTGTCGAGAATCGCGGCCACCGGCACCGAGGGGTCCAGCAGATGCGCCGGCGTATGCGCCGCGCGGAATTCACCCATGTCGATGTCCTTCCTCTGGAGAGGCTCTCTCCCAGGACTGCATCGTAGGTGAGCGCGAACCCGCCCTGGCAGGACGGATTCCGGCCGGCGCGTCAGCCGTGGCTGTCGTGGCAGCGTCTGCGGCTCAGGCGGCCACGGGCGCCGCGCCGTGGGGGATGCCCATCGCGCTAAGGGTTTCCCCGATGGCCGCCACCGCGCCCGGAATGCCCGCCTCGCCGAAGTGGCCCATGCAGCCGACGCGGAAGGTCTCGACCTGGGTCAGCTTGCCGGGGTAGAGGATGTAGCCGCGCTGCTTGACCTGCTGGTAGAAGGTCTTGAAGTCGTAGGCCGGGTCGTCGGGCGCGTGGAAGGTGACGATGATCGGCGCCTGGATCGCGGGATCGAGAAAGCTGCGCAGGCCGAGCGCGGCCAGCCCGTCGACCAGCGCCCTGCAGTTGCGCGCATAGCGCTGGCCGCGCGCCGCGAGGCCGCCTTCCTCGAGGTACTGCGAGATGGCCTCGTCGAGCGCCGCGACCACGTGCGTGGGCGGCGTGAAGCGCCATTGCGTGGTCTTCTCCATGTACACCCACTGGTCGTACAGGTCCATGGCGAGGGAGTGGCTGCGGCCCTCGCAGCGCTCGAGCGTGGTGCGCCGCACCACCACGAAGCCCATGCCCGGCACGCCTTCGAGGCATTTGCCCGAGGCCGCGATCACCGCATCGAAGGGCGTCTTGCGCGCATCGATCTCGAGCGCGCCGAACGAGCTCATCGCGTCGACGATGAACCCGCGGCCGTGCCGGGCGGCCACCAGCGCGATCTCGTGCAGCGGGTTGAGCACGCCGGCGCCGGTCTCGCAATGCACCATCGCCACGTGCGTGATGCCGGGGTCGGCCGCGAGCGCGCGTTCCACGTCGGCGGGCTGCACCTGCCGGTCTTCGGTGTAGTCGATGGTCGTGACCTTGCGGCCCAGCACGCGGCAGATCCGCGCGAGGCGCTGGCAGTAGGCGCCGTTGCTCGGCACCAGCACGTGGCCGTCGCGCGGCACCAGCGTGCCGATCGCGGCCTCGACCGAGAAGGTGCCGCTGCCCTGCATCGGCACGCATTCGTGCGTGCCCTTGCCGTGCACGATGTCGAGCACGCGCTCGCGGATGCGCGCGGTGATCTTGTTGAAGTCGCCGTCCCACGAACCCCAGTCGCGCAGCATCGCCTGGCGCGTGCGGTCGGAGGTGGTGAGCGGCCCCGGCGTGAGCAGGATGGGGCTGGGGTTCGGTGTCATCGTGTTCTCTCCATGCGGTGGTGGGGCGGGGTGGCGGGGTTCGCTTCAGGTCCGGGCGAGGTTGCGCCAGGCCTGGGTGCGCGCGAGCAGCACGCGCGTGAGCAGCGCATAGGCCAGGCACACGAGCGTCGAGGTGACCACGATCAGGCTCGCGAGCGCCGCGGCCGGACCGATGTCGCCGGCATCGTCGAGGTGCATGATCGCGACCGACGCGAGGATGGTCTCGGGCGTGTAGAGGAAGATCGCGGCCGACAGGCTGGCCATCGACACCACGAAGAAATAGCGCCCGATGTCGAGGATGGCCGGCAGGCAGACTGGCACCGTCACGCGCAGGAAGGTCTTGAAGAACGGCACCTTGAGCGAGGCCGACACGGCCTCGAACTCGTTGTCGATCTGCTTGAGCGCGGTCACGGCCGTGAGGTGGCTCGAGGTGTAGTAGTGCACCACCATCGAGACGATCAGGATCGCCATCGTCTGGTAGAGAAAGTTGAGCGGGTTGGCCGGATGGTTGAAGAACATCACGTAGCCCAGCCCGAGCACCAGGCCCGGCACCGCCATCGACAGCACCGCCATCAGGTGCATGCCCTTTCGCATGAGGCCGAGGTTGCGCGTCTTCTCGATCAGGTAGGCGCCCACGAAGACGATCAGCGCGCCCGCCACCGCGGTGGCCAGCGCGACCTTGAGGCTGTTGCCGTAGGCCGCGGCCATGTCGCTTTCGACCAGCACGAAGTGGTAGTGCTTGAGCGTGAACGACAGGTCGTAAGGCCAGAGCGAGATCAGCGAGGTGTAGACCGCCATGCCGATGGTGGCCAACAGCAGGGCGCAGACGCCCGAGCAGAACAGCGTCAAGACCGCATCGGCCACCTTGCGGCGCTTGGGCGCGTAGGGCACCGAGCGCGCGGTGAGCTGCGCCTTGAGCTTGCGCCGCACCACGTAGTCGATCACGAAAGAGGCGACCGACGGCAGCAGCAGCAACATGCCGACCACGGCGCCGATCGAGAAGTTGTGCTGCCCCACGACCTGCTTGAACACATCGACCGACAGCACGTTGAAATTGCCGCCGATCACCTTGGGCGCGCCGAAGTCGCTCACCACGTAGGTGAAGACCACCGTGGCCGCGCTGATCAGGCCGTACTTGCAGGACGGCAGGGTGATCGTCATGAACTGGCGCCACGGCGGCGTGCGCAGTGCGGCGGCGGCTTCGTACAGGCGCCCGTCGGCCAGCGACAGCGCCGTGACCAGGATCATCAGCGCATGCGGGAAGGTGTTGTAGACCTCGGCCAGGATGATGCCCGGCGCGCCATAGATCGAAGCGCCGCCGAGCAGGAACTTGAGCGCCCCCTGGTTGCCGAACCACTGCACGAACGAGATCGCCGACAGCAGCGAGGGTGCGAGCAGCGGAATCAGCGCGATGAGGCGGAACGCGGCCTTGAGCGGCGCCGGCATGCGGCTGCGCGTGAGGGCGTAGGCGAACACGAAGGCCGTGGGCACCGAGATCATCGCCACCACGGCCGACACCCACACCGAGTTCCAGGCCGCACGCAGCAGGCTCGGCGTCTGGAAGTAGGTGATGAAATGCGCGAGCCCGACGAAGCGGCCGTCGCGGTCCTGCACCGCGTGGAGCAGGATCGTCATCAGCGGCGCCACCAGGAACACGAACAGCATCGCCATCACCACGAGCAGCACCGCGCGCGCGATCGTCTCGTCGCGGCTCCAGCGCATCGCGGGCCTTGCGGCGAGCAGGGGCGCCCTGGCGGCGGCGGGATGAACCAGCGTGTTCATGGCGCCGTGACCCGTGCAGCGGCGAACGCGCGGATGCGGTTGGCGCGCAGCGCGATGTCGATGGTGTTGCCCTCGCGGATGTCGAGGTCGTGCAGCTGGTTGAGCGAAAAGTGCAGCCCCAGCACCTGCCCGTCGAGCGCATCGGCGGTCACCTCGGCGATGCAGAGGCCGCCGAGGAACTCGACCTTGGTGACCCGCGCGCGCAGGCGGTTGGGCGTGTCGTCGTTGAGGTGCTCGACCGCGCGGTCTTCGGGCCGCAGGTAGAGGTTGACCGCGTCGCCGGGCTCGAAGGCACCGTCGCAGGCATCGCACTGCAGCGCCATCTCGCCAACCTGGAAGCGCTGGTTGCCGAGCGCCACCGAGCGCAGCACGTTGACCTTGCCCACGAAATCGGCCACGAAGGGCGTGGCCGGTTGCTCGTAGACCTCCAGCGGCGTGCCGACCTGCTCGATCACGCCGTGGTTCATCACGACGATGCGGTCGGCCATCGAGAGCGCTTCCTCCTGGTCGTGCGTGACCATGATGGTGGTCACGCCGACCTGCTTCTGCAGCCGGCGGATCTCGCCGCGCAGCCGGATGCGCTCGAGCGCATCGAGCGCGGAGAGCGGCTCGTCGAGCAGCAGCAGGCCGGGGCGGGTGGCGAGCGCGCGTGCCAGCGCCACGCGCTGCTGCTGGCCGCCCGAAAGCTGGCTCGGGTACTTGCCGCCCGAACTGGCCAGGCCGACCAGCGCGAGCAGTTCCTCGACGCGCGCCTTGACCTCTGCGCGCCGGGCGCGGCTGTTGACCAGGCCGTAGCCGATGTTCTCGGCGATCGTCAGGTTCGGGAACAGCGCGTACGACTGGAACACGATGCCGTAGTCGCGCTTGTCGGGCGAGAGCCACGACACGTCCTTGCCGTTTTGCAGGATGCGGCCGCTGGTCTGGGTTTCGAGCCCCGCGATGATGCGCAGCAGCGTGGTCTTGCCGCAGCCCGAGGGGCCGAGAAAGCACAGCATCTCGCCCGGGTTCACGCGCAGGTGCACGTCGCGCAGCGCGCTGAAGGTCTCGAAGTCCTTGCGCACGCCGACGATCTCGAGCGCCGCGGGCGCGGGGGTGGGCAACGTGGGGGCGATGAATCGGGTGTCGGTCATGTCCATCTTTTGCACTCGCTCGTTCGGTTGTCGATCGCGACAGGGGAGGGGGCTACTTGGGTTCCGCTTTGCCGTCGTAGCGCTTGCTCCACTCGGCCAGGATGCGTTCGCGGTTCTTCGCGGCCCAGTTCAGGTCGTTCTTCGCGAGCAGCTTCTCGTAGTCGTCCGGAATGCCTTCCAGTTTGGAGACGATGCCGGGGTAGGCCACCACGGCCCACCAGCGCGCGCTGATCTGGTTGGCCTCCTTGCTGGCCATCCAGTCGGCAAAGCGCTTGCCCTGCGCGAGCTTGGTGCTGGTCTTCATCAGGCTCGTGGCCTCGATGTCCCAGCCGAGGCCTTCCTTCGGGAAGATCAGGTCCACCGGCGCGCCCGACTTCTTGACCTGGTGCGCGCGGAACTCGAACGAGATGCCGATCGGGAACTCGCCCGCGCCCGCCTGCTTGCAGGGCTTGGAGCCCGAATGCACGTACTGGGCGATGTTCTGGTGCAGCGCGTCCATGTACTTCCAGCCCTCGGCGTCGCCCCACATCTGCAGCCACGACGACACGTCGAGGTAGCCGGTGCCGCTCGATGCCGGGTGCGGCATCGAGATGTGTCCCTTGTAGACCGGCTTGGCCAGGTCCTTCCAGCTTTCGGGCTTGGGCAGGCCGAGCTTCTGCGCCTCGACCCGGTTGAAGCAGATGGTCGCGGCCCAGACGTCCATGCCGACCCAGGCCGGCGGCCGTGCGGTGTCCGAGTAGGCCGGGTTCAGTTGGCTGAAGCCCTTGGGCTCGTAGGGCAGCAGCATGCCTTCCTGCTGCAGCAGCGCGAGGCTGCTCGCGGCCAGGCCAGCCACCACGTCGGCCTGCGGATTGGCTTTTTCGGCCAGCAGCTTGGCCGTGACGATACCGGTGGAATCGCGCACCCACTTCACCTCGATGTCGGGGTTGGCCTTCTCGAAGGCGTCCTTGTAGAGCTTCATGGCGTCGGTCTCGAGCGCCGTGTAGACCAGCAGCGGCGTCTTCTGGGCCCAGGCCGCGCCGGTGCAGGCCGCAAGGCCGAGCGCCGAAGCGCACAGGGTCGCCGCAAGACGGCGCATGTTTCTTTCCATCGTCATCTGTTTCTCCTGAAATGGCTGGCTGTCACCGAGGTGGTCGCGGGCTGCGCCGGGAAGGCGGCATTCCGGGCGGGTCGCCGCAATGTAGATTGCAGATTGACGACTGTCAATAAAAAATCGTTGACAGTTTGCAATCCATCGCGAGAATACGGACCCATGGCCACCAGCAATCACTCCGCCGCCCTCGCTTTTCTCCAGTCCAGCTCGCTGCCGATGCTGATGCAGGAAGAGATCGAGCGCCTCATCATGACCGGCGAGCTGCCGGTGGGAAGCCGCATCAACGAGAGCGAGCTGTCGCAGCGCTTCAACACCAGCCGCGGTCCGATCCGCGAGGCGCTGCGCGCGCTGGAGGAGGCCGGCCTGGTGCGCAACGAGAAGAACCGCGGCGTCTTCGTGCGCGAGATCGCGTTCGAGGAGGCCGACGAGATCTACGAACTGCGCGAGGCGCTCGAGGAGATCGTCGGGCGCCGCGTGGCGCTCGCGATCGCGCCCGACGCCATCGAGCGGCTGCGCGCCATGGTCGAGGCGATGCGCTCGGCCGCGCAGGCGCAGGACGTGGCGCAGTACGCGCAGCTCAACCTGCAGTTCCACGAGATCCTGCTCGACACCGCGGGCAGCCGCAAGCTCACCGAAACCTACAAGCGCCTCGTCAAGGAGCTGCACCTGTTCCGGATGCGCGCGCTCGACAGCGGCGGCGGCCTGCGCGTGTCGGCCGACGAGCACAGCCGCATCGTCGAGGCCATCGCCAGCGGCAACCCCGACACCGCGGGCCGCGTGCTGCGCGAACACGTGGCGGGCAGCCGCGCGCGCATGCACAAGGCCTTCGGCCGCGGCCACACACAACCCACCCAGAAGGAAGTCTGAAATGACACCCGAGACACTCGAAGTCAATGCCCGCAGCTACCGCTGGATGTCGCGCCCGATCGTGGTCGTGTGCGTCGACGGCTGCGAGCCTGCGTACCTGGACGCGGCCATCGAGGCCGGCGTGGCGCCCACCATCGCACGCATGCGCGAGAAGGGCGCCGACCTGCTGGCCGACTGCGTGGTGCCGTCGTTCACCAACCCCAACAACCTGTCGATCGTGACCGGCGCGCCGCCCGCGGTGCACGGCATCTGCGGCAACTACTTCTTCGACCGCGAGCTCGGCCAGGAAGTCATGATGAACGACCCCAAGTACCTGCGCGCAGGCACCGTGCTCGCGGCCTTCGCCGATGCGGGCGCCAAGGTGGCCGTGGTCACCGCCAAGGACAAGCTGCGCAAACTGCTCGGCCACAAGATGAAGGGCATCTGCTTCTCGTCGGAGAAGTCGGACCAGGTCACGATGGAAGAGAACGGCATCGACGACGTGCTCGGCATGGTCGGCATGCCCGTGCCCTCGGTCTACAGCGCCGAGCTCTCCGAGTTCGTCTTCGCGGCCGGCGTCAAGCTCATGGCGCGGCAGCGCCCCGACCTGATGTACCTCTCGACCACCGACTACGTGCAGCACAAGGCCGCCCCCGGCAGCCCCGCGGCCAACGCCTTCTACAAGATGATGGACGGCTACCTCGCGCAGCTCGACGCGCTGGGCGCGACCATCGTGGTCACGGCCGACCACGGCATGAACGACAAGCACGCCAGCGACGGCACGCCCAACGTCATCTACCTGCAGGACGTGCTCGACGGCTGGTACGGCGTGGCCACCGCACGCGTCATCCTGCCGATCACCGACCCCTACGTGGTGCACCACGGCGCGCTCGGCTCCTTCGCCACCGTCTACGCACCCGACGAGGCCAGCGTGCCGGGCTGGATCGAGCGCATCCGCCAGATCCCCGGCATGGAGTCGGTGCTCTCGCGCGCCGAGGCCGCCCAACGCTTCGAGCTGCCGCCCGATCGCATCGGCGACATCGTGGTGGTGAGCGAGCGCAACACCGTCATCGGCACCTCGGCCAGCCGCCACGACCTCTCCGCACTCGAAGTGCCGCTGCGCTCGCACGGCGGCGTGTCGGAGCAGCGCGTGCCGCTGATCTGCAACCGCCCGGTCACGGGCATCGACGCCGGCCGGCGGCTGCGCAACTTCGATGCGCTCGACCTCGCGCTGAACCACGCCCAATAAATAATTCTCCGGAGCATTCCCATGAGCCAAGCCGCCATCCAGCCAGGCACCATCCACCGTGAGGCGCTGCGCATCGCCGGAGAGAAAGTCCACCGCGACCGCACCATCGACGTCACCTATCCCTACACCGGCGAGGTCATCGCGACCGTGCCCAAGGCCACGCTCGACGACGTGCGCAACGCCTTGCGCATCGCGCGCGACTACAAGCCCACGCTCACGCGCTACGAGCGCTACAAGATCCTGATGCGCGCGGGCGAGATCATCGCCTCGCGCCTGGACGAGATCTCGCGCGTCATCACGCTCGAGTCGGGCCTGTGCCGCAAGGATTCGCTCTACGAAGTGGGCCGCGCCTCCGACGTGCTGCTGTTCGCGGCCAACCAGGCGCTGGTGGACGACGGGCAGGTGTTCTCGTGCGACCTCACGCACCACGGCAAGAGCCGCAAGGTCTACACGCTGCGCGAGCCGCTCCTGGGCGCCATCACCGCGATCACGCCGTTCAACCATCCGCTCAACCAGGTGATACACAAGGTAGCGCCGGCCGTGGCCACCAACAACCGCATCGTGCTCAAGCCGAGCGAGAAGACACCGCTCGCGGCCTTCCTGCTGGCCGACATCCTGTACGAGGCGGGGCTGCCGCCGCAGATGCTGTCGGTGCTCACGGGCGACCCGAAGGAGATCGCCGACGAGCTGCTGACCAATGCCGACGTCGACCTCGTCACCTTCACGGGGGGCGTTCCGATCGGCAAGTACATCGCGGGCAAGGCGGCCTACAAGCGCCAGATCCTGGAGCTCGGCGGCAACGACCCGATCATCGTGATGGAGGATGCCGACGTGGAGGAGGCCGCCACGCTCGCGGCCAGCGGCTCGTACAAGAACTCGGGCCAGCGCTGCACGGCGGTCAAGCGCATGCTGGTGCACGAGGCGGTGGCCGACCAGTTCGTCGAGCTGCTGCTGGCCAAGACGCGCGCGCTGAAGTACGGCGACCCGATGGACCCCGCGATGGACATGGGCACGGTGATCGACGAAGCCGCTGCGAAGCAGTTCGAGGCGGTGGTGAACGAGGCCGTCGCGAGCGGCGCGAAGCTCTTGTACGGCAACGAGCGCCGCGGCGCGCTCTATTCGCCGACGCTGCTCGACCATGTCGACCCCGAGATGACGGTGGCCAAGCACGAGACCTTCGGGCCGGTGTCGCCGGTGATCCGCTTCAAGAACATCGAAGACGCCATCCGCATCTCCAATGGCACGGCCTACGGCCTGTCGTCGTCGATCTGCACCAACCGGCTGGACTACATCACGCGCTTCATCCGCGAGCTGAACGTGGGCAGCGTGAACGTGCGCGAGGTGCCGGGCTACCGGCTCGAGCTCACGCCCTTCGGCGGCATCAAGGACTCGGGCCTGGGCTACAAGGAAGGTGTGCTCGAAGCCATGAAGAGCTTCACCAACACCAAGACCTATTCATTGCCCTGGTAAGCATGAGCCTCAGCATTCCCGACATCGTCGGCCTGTTCGAAACCAAGGGCCACGCGCAGTACGACGGCGAGCCCGTCACGCAGCTCGAGCACGCGCTGCAGTCGGCGCACCTCGCACAGCAGCAGGGCGCCGGCAGCGCGCTGATCGCGGCGGCACTGCTGCACGACCTGGGCCACCTGCTGCACGACTTCGGCGGCACGCCGACGCAGCAGGGCCTGGACGACCTGCACCAGTACCGCTGCCTGCCGTTCCTGCGCGGTCTGTTCGGCGAGGCGACGCTCGCGCCGATCCGGCTGCATGTGGATGCCAAGCGCTTTCTCTGCGCGCGCGAATCGGGTTACCTCGAGGCGCTGTCGCCCGATTCGAAGCGCAGCCTGCAATTGCAGGGCGGCGTGTTCGACGAGGCCGAGGCGCGGGCCTTCGAGGCGCTGCCGCATGCGATGGACGCGGTGCGCCTGCGGCGCTGGGACGACACCGCCAAGCTGGCCGATGCGCGCGTGCCGGACCTCGCGCATTTCGTGCGCCATCTCGAACTCGCCGCCCAACCCTAGAGAAAGAGCAGCGGCACGCATGCGCCCCTTCTGGATCGAGCAGGCCCTCTTCAACGACGGCGACCTGGCCCCCGCGCTGCAGGGCGAACAGCAAGCCGACGTCTGCATCGTCGGCGGCGGCTTCACCGGCCTCTGGACCGCGATCCAGGCCAAGCTGCAGGCACCGGCGCTCGACATCGTGATCCTCGAGCAGGACCTGTGCGGCGCCGGCGCGAGCGGCCGCAACGGCGGCTGCCTGCTGACCTGGTCGGCCAAGTTCCTGACCTTGCGCCGGCTGTTCGGCGAGGACGAGGCGGTGCGCCTCGTGAAGGCGTCCGAGGCGGCGGTGCAGCACATTGCCGACTTCTGCGCCGCGCACGGCATCGACGCCGAGCTGCGCCAGGACGGCACGCTCTACACCGCCACCTCGCAGGCGCAGGTCGGCACGCTCGACCCGATGATGCAGGCGCTGGCGTCGCGCGGCATCCACTCGTACCACGCGCTGCCGCCCGACGAGGTGGCGCGGCGCTCGGGCTCGGCGCGCAACCTCGCGGGCGTGTATTCGCCGATCGCGGCCACCGTGCACCCGGGCAAGCTGGTGCGGGGCCTGCGGCGCGTGGCCATGGCGATGGGCATCCGCATCCACGAGCGCACGCCGATGCTCGACTTCGACGCCGGCCATCCGGTGGCCGTGCGCACACCGGCCGGCCGCGTGCACGCGAAGAAGCTGGTGCTCGCGATGAACGCCTGGATGGCGAGCCGCTTCGCGCAGTTCGAGCGCACCATCGCCATCGTCTCGAGCGACATGGTCATCACCGAGAAGTGCCCCGCGCTGCTGCAGCGCATCGGCCTGGTCGACGGCGTCTCGGTGCTCGACTCGCGCACCTTCGTCTACTACTACCGCAGCACCGCCGACGGCCGCCTGATGCTGGGCAAGGGCGGCAACACCTTCGCCTGGGGCGGCCGCATGGCGCGCGTGTTCGACGAGCGCTCGCCGTACGAGGCCCAGCTCACGCAGGCGCTGCATGCGTTCTTTCCGGCGCTGCGCGACACGCCGATCACCGCGAGCTGGAACGGCCCGTCCGACCGCTCGGCCACGGGCTTTCCGTTCTTCGGTCGGCTCGACGGCGCACCGCACATCTACTACGGCTTCGGCTATTCGGGCAACGGCGTCGGGCCCACCTACATGGGCGGGCAGATCCTTTCGTCGCTGGTGCTCGACCAGGACAACGCCTGGACGCGCAGCCCGATCACGCGCGGGCCGCTCGGCCGGTTTCCGCCCGAGCCGCTGCGCTATGTGGGCTCGATCGTGGTGCGCAACGCGATCCGCCGCAAGGAGCGCGCCGAAGACGAAAGCCGCGAGCCCTGGCTGGTGGACCGCATGCTGAGCAAGCTGGCGAATGCGGCGGGCAAGGCCGACAAGGCCTGACTAGGCCGCGGCGCGCCGTCCGAACGGCAAGACTTTCGGCAAATCTTGCGCGGCGGGACGCACGACGGCGATGCCACGCCGGGCGCACCCGGGCCCGCCGTTTGCCGACCCACGGTGCCCTTCGCCACCTCCCCACCATGCTTGCCGTCCACCACCTCAACTGCGTTTCCGCATGCCCGCTCGGCGGGCGCCTCATGGACGGGCGCAGCCGCTCCGCGTTCGAGCGCGGCTGCCTGTGCTGCCATTGCCTGCTGCTCGAAACCGACCATGGCCTGGTGCTGGTGGACACCGGCTACGGCCTGCGCGACGTGAACGATCCGCGCGCGCGGCTCAGCGGCTTCTTCCTGCGGCTCATGGACCCGGACTTCCGCGAGGAGATGACCGCGGTGCGCCAGATCGAGCGCCTGGGCTTCTCGGCCACGGACGTGCGCCACATCGTGCTCACGCACCTCGATTTCGACCATGCGGGCGGGCTCGACGACTTCCCCGAGGCGCGCGTGCACCTGATGGCCATCGAGCGCGAGGAGGCACAGCGCCAGCGCACCTGGCTCGACCGCCAGCGCTTTCGGCCGCAGCAATGGGCGAGCCGCCCGCGCTGGCTGACCTATGCGCAGGGTCATGGCGAGCCCTGGTACGGCTTCGGCTGCGTGCGCCAGCTCCAGGGCTTGCCGCCGGAAATACTGCTGGTGCCGCTCGCGGGCCACACGCACGGGCATGCGGGCGTGGCGGTGCGCGCCGAGGGCGGCTGGCTGCTGATGGCGGGCGACGCCTACTTCCATCACCGCGAGATGGACGCGCGCGACCCGTGGTGCACGCCGGGGCTGCGCTTCTACCAGATGATGATGGAGAAGGACCGCACGGCGCGCCTCTACAACCAGCGGCGCCTGCGCGCGCTGAACGCGCGCTTCGGCGCCAGCGAGATCACGCTGCTCAGCGCGCACGATCCCACGGAGTTCGAGCGCGTGGCCGGACGGGGCGTGAACACGCCCGCGGCAGGCCGGCACGGCGCGGCGGCCTGAAGCGCGCGTTCAGGCGTCGCCGACATTCACGTTCACGGTGCCCGACCCATTGCAGCCGGGGCAGGGGCGACCGTCCAGCCTACCCGCGCCGCCGCAGCGCGGGCAGATGCCCTCGGCGGTCTGGGGCGTGCCGGGCGGCGCTTCGTCGGCCGGGTGCGGTTCGGGGCCGGGCGCCGGAGATGGCGCGGGTGTGGCGATGTTGCGGGTCATCGAGCGAGTCAGGTTGTCGGTGGGTCGCCGAGACCGCGGCAATCCGCGTGCCCGGCGTGGCAGGCGCGTGCGGCGGGCACCGGGCTTGCCAGTCCATCGGGAATGTGCAAACTGGCGTGTCCCGCCCAACCAACCTGGAACGGAATGAAGATGACGGACAGCAGAGCCCGATCGGTCGACCATGGCGCGGCGCGCAAAGACAATGCGCCGCCGGAGCCATCCCTCCCCGAGGCGGGCGTTGCACGCACCTACGACCGCATGGCGCCGCTGTACGACACCGTGTTCGGCCGCGTGCTCGAGCCCGGCCGCAGGCGCATGGCGCAGTGCATTCGCACGCTGCAGCCGGCATCGCTGCTCGAGGTCGGCGTGGGCACCGGCCTGGCGCTGGCGGGCTACCCGCCCGAGTGCCGCATCGTCGGCATCGACCTGTCGCACGACATGCTCGCGCGCGCCCGAGAGCGCGCCGCCCGGCTGCCGCAGCACCACATCGCCATCGAGCACATGAACGCCGAGCGCATGCGCTTTCCCGACGGCAGCTTCGACTGCGTGACCCTGCCTTACGTGCTCTCGGTCACGCCGCGGCCGGCCGAGCTCGTGCGGGAGGTGCGGCGCGTGTGCAAGCCCGGCGGGACCATCGTGGTGCTCAACCACTTCAGCGGCAGCAAGGCGTGGTGGCTGCTCGAGCGCGCGGTGCGCTCCGCGGCCGAGCATGTGGGGTTCCGCTCCGACTTCCGCTACGACGAGCAGATCCTCGTCCATGACTGGGAGGTGCTCAGCGTGGAGTCGGTCAATCTGTTCGGGCTGTCGAGGTTGGTGGTGTTGCGCAACCTTGCCCGCTCGCAAGGTGTTGCTGAAGAAACGCCAGGGTCGCCGCCGCGTCCCTGACGCCCACCGCGAGCTTGGGCTGCGATCCGGCCGAGATGAGAAGGTAGTCGCCAGCGGTAAGGTCGGCGAAGACGCGGCCGCCCGATCTGGCCTTGAACCAGCCCGATCGAAATCCGGGAAGCCCAAGCCCGTTGACCCGCATGCCGATCACATCCTCTGCGCTGCCGGGCCTGATCTTCTCCACACCGGTGACATTGACGAGCTTGACCGTGCGCGCGTAGAAGGTGGTCTTGAGCGTGATCTCGTCCTTGCCGATCGTCAAGGATCGGCGAAGCAGCGAGCCACCGAGCACCACATCTGTGATGGCCGCGACGACCACGATCGCCCAGAGCACCGCCGTGCTCGGTGACGGGCTGCTCTCGCGCAGGAAGGCCCAGCTTGCGACCACCGGTCCGATGGCGACGGCGACGACGAGGAAGAGGATCGATTTGAGTTGCAGTGGCTGGAGCGTCATGTGTCCGCGAGACTTTACTCGCCTCGAAGTGAGCCGGCGCGGCGCTCTCAAGTCGTTGGGTGTTTACCCACGCCCAGCGCGTCGCTGCGGGCATCCACCCTGTTGATTCGCAAGCGGCTTGCCTATATTCAGGCGTCATGGCTTCCACCTGGCTGCTCGACGTTCCACCGGCAGGGCACATGCTCGACGCAGCGGCTGTGGCGCGCCTGCTCGACGCGGGCGACGGGCGTGCGCCGGGGCGCGAGATGCTCGACTTCGTGAACCAGGTGCTGCCGGTCGAATACATCTCGCTCGTCGAATATGTGGACGGCATGCCTTCGCAGGTGGAAGGCCATTCGACGGGGCGCCACGCGAACATCACGGCGGAGTGCTTCTCGCTCTACAAGCGCCGGTTCCGTCAGGCCGACGAGCTCACGCGCCTGGCCGCGCGCATGGTCGGCGAAGCCTCGGTCCATGCGCCCGTGACCGCGCTGCTGTACGACGTGGCGGACATTCCCGACCCGGGCTGGCGCGACCAGATCTTCGTGGGGCGCGAGCTCACCGGCCGGCTGAGCTTTCTCTATGCGCCGCTGCCGAGAACGCTGTTCGCGATCAATCTGTATCGCGACCGGCACGACGGCCGCTTCGAGGAGGCCGACGTCGAGCGGCTGCTAGGGCTGGCGCCGATCCTCAAGCGAGCGCACCGCAACGCGCTCTTCGCGCACCTCGCGTCACCCGATGCGGCGCTGCGCGCGCCCGAGATCGAGCGCACGCTGCAGCGCACCGCACCACTGCTTTCGCCGCGCGAACGCGCGGTGTGCGCGCGGATCGCCTGCGGCATCGGCACCGACGGCATCGCGGCCGACCTGTGCATCGCGGCGTCCACCGTGGCGACGCTGCGCAAGCGCGCCTACGCCAAGCTGGCGATCCACGGCCGGCAGCAGCTCATGCGCTTCATCCACTGAGCGGCGAGCCGGCTTGCGCCGTCGCGCTTTGTACCCTTCTGCAGGGACAGACGGGACGGCCCGCGTTGCCTACATTGCCTGGACTTCACGGAGACAGGCATGTGGATTCGAAACTGCTGGTACGTCATTGCGTGGGAGCACGAGGTTCCCGCCGAAGGCATGTTCACGCGGCGCGTGCTCGGTGAGCCGATCCTCGTCTACCGCACTGCCGATGGCGGCCTGGCCGCGATGCAGGACCGTTGCTGCCACCGCCATGCACCGCTGTCGCGCGGCCGCCGCGAAGGCGACTGCGTGCGCTGCGGCTACCACGGGCTCAAGTTCGACACGGCCGGCATCTGCGTGGAAGCACCCGGCCTCGCGGGCATTCCCGCCAAGGCGCGCGTGCCGACCTATCCCGTGGTGTCGCACAACAAGTGGATCTTCGTCTGGATGGGCGACCCGGCGCTGGCCGACCGCGCGCTGCTGCCCGACAACTTTTCCTGCGACCATCCCGATTGGTCGTACAAGCCCGGCTACGTGCACTACGACACGCCCTACCTGCTGGTCTGCGACAACCTGCTCGACTTCTCGCACCTGAGCTATGTGCACGAGGGCACGCTCGGCGGCTCGACCGCGATCGCGCAGGCCATCCCGAAGATCGAGCCGATACCGCGCGGCATCCGCGTGACGCGGCATGTGCCGGACGTGCCGCCCTCGCCATTCTGGCGATCGTTCCAGGCCTTCGACCGCAACGTCGACCGCTATTTCATCTACGACTTCGTTCTGCCCGGCACCTTGCTGATGCACTCGGGCGGCGCCCCGGTAGGCCAGGCCGAGGGCGACCTGCGCGGCGGCGTGCAGCTGCACAGCTGCCAGACGCTGACGCCCGAGACGGAGACCACCACGCACTTCTTCTTCCAGCAATCGCACCGCAGCAGCATCGGCGATCCCGCCGTGACGGAGACGATCTACCGCGGGCTGGTCACCGCCTTCGAGGAAGACCGCGAGACGATCACGGCGCAGCATCGGAACATCGACGCCGGCGTTCCGATGCTGCCGCTCGGCATGGACCAGGCGCTGGTCCGCTACCGCCGCCTGCTGCAGCAGGAGGTCGAGCGCGAGCGCGGCGCGTCGTTGTCCGCACCCGCCACGGCCTGAATCCGCCGGCCTGAGAACGCACAAGAAAAGGAGACCCCCGATGCGCCGCACCTTCCTGGCCCTGAGCCTGACGACCGTCCTTGCAGCCTTGCCCGTCGCCGGCTTCGCCCAGGCCGCCTTCCCGGCCAAACCGATACGCGTCGTCGTCACCGCGCAGGCCGGCGGTGCCAACGACTTCGTGGCGCGGCTGATCGGCGAGCGCGTCGCCAAGTCGCTCGGCCAGGCGGTCGTGGTCGACAACAAGGCGGGCGCGAACGGCGCCATCGGCTTGGGCGAGGTGGCCCGGGCCGCGCCCGACGGCTACACCATCGCCGTGACGCTCGGCGACTCGCTGATCAACAACGTCGCGCTCTACAAGAGCCTGCCCTACGACCCGCAGCGCGACTTCGTCTTTCTCACGCAGGTGGTGCGCAGCCCCGCCATCCTGTCCGCCAACCTGGCGCTCGGCGTGAAGAACATGGACGACTTCAGGAAGCTCGCCGCCAGGCCCGGCCAGCAACTGAGCTACGGCACCTGGGGGCCGGGCGGGCTCGGCCACCTGGCGGGCGAGGCGCTCAATCGCAAACTCGATGCGAACATGGTCCATGTGCCGCAGCGCGGCGAAGCGCCGGTGATGGCCGACCTGCTGAGCAACACCGTCAGCGTCGGCCTCACCTCGGCCGGCCTCGCGCGCCAGCATGTGCAGGCCGGCAAGATCGTGCCGCTCGCGATCATGGGGCGCGAGCGCTCGGCGGTGCTGCCGCAGGTGCCGACGATGCGCGAGCTCGGCTTCGACGACCCCTTGTTCGAAGCCGCGGTCTGGATCGCCTTCGTCGCGCCCGCGAAGACGCCGCAGCCGGTGGTCGAGCGCCTGACCGCCGCCCTGCGCGCCGCGGCCGCGCTGCCCGATGTGCAGGCGAAGATGGGCGAGCGCGGCCTCGAGATGCTCAACACGACGCCGGAGGAGTTCAGCCAGAACTACAAACGGGACTTCGACGTGATCGTCAAGCGGATGCGGGAATTCGGGATCGAGGCGCAGTAGGCTCTAGACTGTCCGGATGTCCCAGGCCCAAGCTCCTTTCGCTGACGCAAGCGCTGTCGCCAACTACGCCGAGAAGACCGCCCGCCTCGTGCCGGGCGTGCACGACCTCCACAAGATGGCGGCAGTGCTGCTCGCCGAGCACGCGCCGGTGGACGCGCGCGTGCTCGTCGTCGGCGCGGGTGGTGGCCTGGAGCTGAAGGCGTTCGCGGAGGTCGCTGCGCAATGGCACTTCGTCGGCGTCGATCCCGCACAGCCGATGCTCGACCTGGCGCGGCAGACCCTCGGCCCGCTGATGGCGCGTGTCACGCTCCACCATGGCTATACCGACACCGCCCCGACGGGGCCGTTCGATGCCGCGGCCTGCCTGCTGACGATGCACTTCCTGAGCCTCGACGAACGCCGCGCGACCTTGCAGGAAATCCGTCGCCGCATGCGCCCGGGCGCGCCGCTGGTCATGGCGCACCTGAGTTTTCCGCAGGCGCCGGAAGCGCAGAAGTCGCTGTGGCTCTCGCGCTATGCCGCTTTTGCAGCGGCCTCGGGTGTCGCGCCCGAGAACGCGCGCCATGCGGCCGCGGCGATCGGCGAGCGCTTGCCGCTGCTCGCGCCGGCGCAGGAAGAAGAACTGCTGAGCGAAGCCGGCTTCACGGACGTGCAGTTGTTCTATGCGGGCCTGGCGTTTCGGGGCTGGGTGGCGTGCGCCTGAAGGCTCGCGAACAGGACACCAACCCATGCAGCCTGCTCGATCTCCGGCTGCAGCTTGCCCGCCGTATCCGAGGACATCGTTGCCCACCCGCTGCTGCGCATCGATGCGGTTCCCATCCTTACTCCCATGGCCACCAAACTCAGCCTGCGCCACATCGAAACCATCCATGCCGTGATCCTGACCGGCTCGGTCACGGGTGCGGCGGCGCGCCTGTTCGTCACGCAACCCGCGATCAGCAACGTGCTGCGCGAGGCCGAGGACCGGCTCGGCTATCCGCTGTTCGACCGGCGCGGCGGCCGGCTGATGCCCACGCCCGTGGCCGACATGCTGTTCGAGGAGATCGAGCGCTCCTTCACGGGGCTCGACGCCATCAATGATTTCTGCGACCAGCTTCGACTGAGCCAGCGCCAGCGGATCTGCGTCGCCTGTACACCGTCGTTCGGCGCAACGGTGCTTCCGCTCGTCGTGAAGGGTCATGCCGGCTCGTCAGCGCCGGGATTTTTCTCTATTCAATCTCGCGCGGCACACCATGTGGCCGCGCTGGTGAGCTCGCGAAAGGCCGACATCGGCTTTGCCTTGAAGGTGCCCGACATCCCGGGCGTCGAGACCGAAGTGCTGGGCGAACTGGCCCTGTATTGTTATCTGCCTGTCGGCCATCCTTTGGCGCAGCACGCCTTCCTCACCGCGGAGCAGCTTCGGCATGAACCGATGATTTCCCTCTCGCGCATCGAGGGTGTGGAGGACATCGCAATGCAGGCGTTCGCCGGTACTGCGGGCCCACCCGTCGCGGTGACGGAATGTCCGGCGGCGATCACCGCGTGCGCGATGGTGGCGGCCGGCATCGGCTTCATGCTGTTCGATCTTCTGCCGCGCGCGCTGTTCGATGGCTCGCGCGTCGTGGTGCGTCCGTTCAAGCCCGAATGCCATCTGACCTACCAGGCCTACTGGCTCAAGACCGCCACGGGCAGCCGCGACCATGCGCCGATCGCGCAGCGTGCGCGCGAGGCGCTGGCGGAGGTGGTGACTCAGCTGAAGCGCGACATTGCGTAGGGACGGGGATCGATGGCTGCGGCGCAGCCTGTCACCCAGTGGGCAACCAACTGCGCCGTCATGGGTGCGCCGGTGAGGCCGGTGTGCCCGTGGCCGCAGGCCACGAACAAACCCCCGTGCCCGGCGACGCGGTCGATGATAGGCAGGCTGTCGGGTGTCGAGGGGCGGAACCCGATCCAGCTCTTCGCGCCCTCGGTGTCGATGCCGGGGAACAGCTCGCGGGCCGTGCGCAGCAGGGCTTCGGTGCGCCGCGGATCGGGCGGATGGTCGAGCCCCGCGAATTCGACGGTGCCCGCGATGCGAAGGCCATGCTCCATGGGCGTTACCGCCACCGCGCGGTCCTTGTCGATGAAAGGCAGCTTCAAGCGCACATTCGCGTGAGGCAGCTCCACGTGATAGCCGCGTTCGGTTTCCAGCGGCAGGCGGATGCCCAGCGGCGCGAGCAGGCGTGCCGTGTGCGCGCCGGTCGCGAGCACCACGCGCTGCGCGGCGACGCTGCCGGTGTTTCCCCAAAGCCGGAAGCCCCCGCCCGGCAGGGGCTGCACGCGCCGTATGCGCTGGTGTCGAAGCGTGCCGCCTGCGCGCAGGAAGTTGTCGACAAGCGTCTGCACCATGCGTTGGGGGTTGATGCAATGCGCATGGTTCTCGAACCCGATGCCATGCTTCATGTCTCCCGTCAGGCTGGGGACGCGCGTCGCGATGGCCCGTGCATCCAATGGCGCGACGACGATGTTCTGCCGCCGCCGGATCTCGGCCACCAGGCGGTCGGCCGCGCTCAGTGATGCGGATGTCTTCCGCCAGAGATGCAGCTGTCCCTTCAGCTTGATCAGATCGTCGAAGGCGTCGGCACCCAGCAGCGTTCTGTACTGCACCAGGGCCGGCCGATGCAGGTCGTGCAGCGCGACCGAGGCCGGCAGCGCGCGATCGGGCTGGCCGGCGCGCAGCCACCTGAGCAGCCACGGCAGCAGGCGCGGCAGGTAGGCCGGCCGGATCGCCAGCGGACCGTCGCGCTGCAGCAGCCATCGGGGGGTCTGCCAGGCCATGCCGGGCAGGGAGATCGGCAGGCAGCTGTCCACGCTGATCAGGCCTGCATTGCCATAGGAGGTTTCGCTGCCGGGCGGCAACGCATCGATCAGGCTGACCTGGCAACCGGCGCGCTGCAGGACCAGCGCCACGCAGGCGCCGACGATGCCGGCGCCGATGACCGACACCGGGTTCGGTGCGCCGTCTGCGGAGGGGGAGGCCGATGTGGGCATGGGCCTGGATCATGGCAAGAAGGCGCGATTCCACGCAGTTTCTTTTGCTTATACGGTATCGAAGAAACTGATTCGACAGGGCAGGTGGGGGCCCTCAATACTCGGCGCTCCACACCACATCCGGCACGTTGCGCCAAGGAGTTTCCATGTTGAACACGTTCACGCGGCCCCGCCGCCGCGCCATCGCCGGCAGGCTGCTCGGCCTGGCTTCCCTCGCCATGCTCGCTGGCTTCAGTCCTTCATGGGCATCGGCCCAGGCCACCGTGCGGTTCATGGTGCCGTTTCCCGCGGGGGGCGCGGCCGATTCCATGGCGCGCGTGATCGTCGAGAAGCTCAAGGACGAGCTCCAGCAGACCGTCGTGGTGGACAACCGCCCCGGCGCCAGCACGCGGGTGGCCGCAGAGCTGCTCAAGCAGGCGCCGGCCGACGGCAACACGGTGCTGATGACCTTGCTCGACACCATGGTGATCGCGCCCATGGTGTACAACAACCTGCGCTACGACCCGTCGAAGGACTTCGCGCCGATCACCGAAGTGGCCACGGTGACCTATGCGCTGGCGGTGAATGCCGCCGAGCCCCACCGCACCGTGCACGACTATCTCAAGGCCGCGCAAGAAAGCAAACAGAAGGCGAGCCTCGGAACGACGGGGCTGGGATCGACATTGCACTTCCTCGCCTATGCGTTCTCGAACCAGTCGAAGGCCGACATGACGATCGTTCCGTTCCAGGGCGGGCCGGCGATGGTGACCAATCTCATGGGCAACCAGATCGGCTCGGCCGTGGACGGTCTGGGCGTTTTTCTCGAGCCGCACCGGGCCGGGAAGCTGCGGGTTCTTGCCGTGTCCGGCAGCAAGCGTGCGACCCAGCTGCCCGAGGTGCCGACCTTCGTCGAGGCGGGCTTCCCTTCGTTGACGAGCGGCTCCAGCTACGCGCTCTATGCGCCTGCCGGCACGCCCGAGGCGCAGATCAACCGATGGAACAAGGCGATGCGCAAGGTGCTCGCCATGCCCGAGGTCCAGGCGCGCATTCTCAACATCGGCTATGAACCTCTGCCGGGTTCGTCGCCGGACGAAGTGACGCAGTTGCGCCAGAAGATGGTCGCGCAGTGGGCGCCGATCGTGAAGGCGTCCAACTACAAGAGCGACTGATCGCTACGCCCGGCCCTGGCGCAACTGCCTGGCCCATCGGAAGGGCGCGCCCAGGCGCGACACGCCGGAATAGAGCAACTCGTCGTGCGTGCGCGGGTGCGAGGTCGATATGGCACGCATGAACTTGATCTTCATGCCGTCGGAGAGCGCGGATTCGCCTGGCGCACGCGGTGCAGTCCGAGCTTGCGCATGCAGTAGTTCGCCTGGTAGACGTGCCCGCGCGCCTCCATGTCCGGCATCGCGTAGTAGACCGACAGGCTCACCGACAGATTGTCGCGGTTGCGGATGCGATGCGGCGCCAACGGCGGGTGATGCACGCCGACGCCCGGCGCAAGAAGGAAGGCGGTGGCGACCTGTTCGAGGTCGTCGCGGTAGATGCCGGCCACCGGGTTGTGGCGGTAGAAGTCTTCGATCTCCGAAGCCGTGAGCGTGCCGAGCTCGCGTGGATAGAGGTGCAGGTCTTTCTCCCCGCGGATCTGCATGAGGAAGTTGGTCTCGTGGTCGAAGTGATAGGGCACCGCCAGACTCGGCGCGCTCAGGAACACCGACAGGCTGCCCCAACTCATCTGGCTGCGCACCGGGCGCCGGGTGATTTCCTCGATGTCCGCCAGCAGCAGGTCGAACAGCGCGCCGTACTCGGGGTCCATCTCGTCGATGTAGTGCAGCGCCACCCACTTCCCGTTTTCGCCGATCTGCTCGATGCTCTCGCGGAAGCGCGCCCTGAGCGTCTCGCGCGGCGTCTTCAGTTCGCAGGGCGTGAAGTAGCGCTTGTAGTGGTCGCGATCGAACGCGCGCTCCGACAGGCGGGCCAGGCGTTCGATCGAAAGCAGCGGGTGGTCGGCCAGCGAATGCTTGAAAGCGAAGGGCAGGGCGTTGAGCTGCTCCCAGCCTCGCGAATCGCCTTGCCGAATGAGGCCGGAAGCGGCGTGCCGACCCAGATGAGGGCTGCGCAAGTGAGGAAGCATGGGATATCTCAGAGTTGTTATGAGGTGTAGCTCGGAGACTAGACGTTGCAATTTCGGCGTCCATAGCCAACACAGGGTATGAAAGCGTAACTGTTGAAACACTGACGGACCTGCCTTGCAGGCGCAGGCCGCGCTGATCGTGCGGACTACCGCCGTCTGGTGCGGGCCGGCGTCGATGCGCGCAGTGCGCCGAGCACCAGCGAGAACGCGTGCGATGGCTGCCGGCGGCTCGGGTGGTAGAGGTAGTAGCCCGGGAATGGCGGACACCAGTCCTCCAGCACGCGCACCAGCCGGCCTTCGTCGAGGTGCGGTGCGAACTCGTCTTCGGGCAGGAACGCGATGCCCAGCCCGGCCAGCGCCGCATCCACCATGCCGGGCGACGTATTGAAGGTGAGCTGCCCGTCCACGCGCACGTTCAATGGCTTGCCGCGTCGCTCGAAGTCCCAGGCCCAGAGCCCGCCCGCGGTCTGCATGCGCATGTTGATGCAGTTGTGCCCGAGCAGGTCGTGGGGCGTCTTCGGGATGGCGCGGGCCTCGAAGTAGGCCGGGGAGGCCGCCGCCGCCATGCGCAGCGGCAGGCCGATCGGCACCGCGATCATGTCCTTGTCGATGGTGTCGCCCAGGCGCACGCCCGCGTCGAAACGGTCGGCCACGATGTCGCGGAAGCCGTAGTTGACGTCGAACTCGACCTTGATGTCGGGGTACGCGCGCAGCAGCGGCGCGAGCCGGGGCAGCAGCGTGGTGCGCAGCACATGCTCGCCGCAGGTGATCCGCACCGTGCCCGCCGGCTTGTCGCGCATCTGCGTCAGCTCGTCGAGCTCGGCGCCGATCTCGTCGAAGCGATGGCCGATGGCATTCAGCAGCCGCTCTCCGGCAGCCGTGGGCGAGACGCTGCGCGTGGTGCGCGTGAGCAGCCGGATCTCCAGCCGCGCCTCGAGCCCGCTGATCGCCTGGCTGAGTGCCGACTGCGTGACACCCAGCAGCGAGGCCGCGCGCGTGAAGCTGCCTTCGCGCGCCACCGTCACGAAGTACAGCAGGTCGTTGAGGTTGCGTTTGACCATGCGTGAAAGTCTCTCATTCGGATTGATTAGCCTGACTAATATAGCTTTTAAGAATCAATTAGCTAGTCGAATCGCCTTCGATGGCCCAACATCGGGACATGAGCAATCGATTCGACTCTTGCGCCGATGGCCCCCTCATGCGGGCGCGCCCCGCGGCTGCGCATTGGAGCGGCGTGTTCGCGATGTCGCTGTGCGTGTTCGCGCTGATCGCCTCCGAGTTCATGCCGGTCAGCCTGCTCACGCCGATCGCTGCCGATCTCGAGGTCACCCAGGGGATGGCCGGATGGGGCATCGCGGTATCGGGCGGGTTCGCGGTGTTGGCCAGCCTGACGATATCGACGCTCGCGGGCGGCATGGACCGCAAGACCCTGCTGCTCGGCCTCACCGCCCTGATGGCCGTCTCCGGTGCCGTGGTCGCGCTGGCACCGAGCTATCCGGTCTACATGGCCGGCCGTGCGCTCATCGGCATCGTCATCGGGGGCTTCTGGGCCATGTCGGCCGCCACGGCCATGCGGCTGGTGCCGCCCGGGCAGGTGCCGCGCGCGCTGGCCATCTTCAACGGCGGCAATGCACTGGCGACGGTGATCGCCGCGCCGCTGGGCAGCTACCTGGGCTCGCTCGTAGGCTGGCGCGGCGCTTTCTTCAGCCTGGTTCCGGTCGCATTGATCGCCCTGGCCTGGCAGTGGCTCAGCCTGCCGGCGATGCATGCCGGCCCATCGCGCGCGCCGGGGTCGGGCCAGGTGTTCGCGCTGCTCAGGCGCCGTCCTGTCGCGCTCGGCATGGCCGCATGCGGCATCTTCTTCATGGGGCAGTTCGCGTTGTTCACCTACGTGCGTCCTTTCCTAGAGACGGTGACGCGGGTGAACGTGTCCACGCTGTCGCTCATCCTGCTCGTGATCGGCGTGGCGGGGCTCGCGGGAACGGCGCTGATCGGCCCCGTGCTCAAGCGCGACCTCTACGCGCCGCTGATCGGCATCCCCGTGCTGATGGCGGGGACCGCCGTGGCGCTCATCGCCTTCGGGACCGGCGTCGCGGCCGTCGCGGCGCTGTTGGGCTTGTGGGGCCTGATGGCGACGGCGGCGCCGGTCGGATGGTGGAGCTGGATCGCCGAAGCCATGCCGCGCAATGCCGAGGCCGGCGGCGGGCTGATGGTGGCGGTGATCCAATTGGCCATCGCGCTGGGGTCGACGCTCGGCGGGCTGTTGTTCGATGCTGCAGGCTACGCAAGCACCTTTGCAGCGAGCGCCGCCATGCTGCTGCTCGCGGCCTTCCTTGCCTTTCTGAGCTCGCGTTCGCCAGCGCGGCGAGCGGCATGAGCCGCCCGCGCCGCATCTTGCGCGGGCTCGGGCTGCTGTGCAGTGTGCTGCTGCTCGGCGCCGGCCACGCGGCCCCACCGGAGGAATCACGCATGTGGATGACCATTGGCCAAAGCCGTTTCGCCATCACCCTGGCCGGCACCGAGGCCGCCCGCGAATTCGCCGCGATGCTGCCGCTCGCGATCGACATGCCGGACCTCAACGGCAACGAGAAGCATGCGGAGCTGCCCCGCGCACTGCCGACCACCACCATCCGTCCCGGCACGATCCGCAACGGCGACCTGATGCTGTACGGCGCGCGGACCCTGGTCATCTTCTACAAGACCTTCGACTCGCCGTACCCGTACACCCGGCTCGGTCGCGTGGACGATCCCGCCGGGCTGGCGCAGGCGCTCGGCGGCGGCAGCGCGCGGATCGCGTTTTCGACAAACTAAGGCCGCGGCGCCCGGTATCTCAGCGCCTCGATGACCAGCGCGAGCGCCGGTGAAAGCTGGCGGCGATGGGCGTAGTAGAGGTGGTAGCCCGGGAAGGTCGGCCACCAGTCCTGCAGCACCGGAACCAGCCGTCCCTCGTGGATGTGCAGTTCCATGATGTCGTAGGGCACGTAGGCGAAGCCCATGCCGTCGAGCGCTGCGCGCAGCATCAGGAAGGTGTTGTTGAAGACCGTCTGGCCCTGCACCCGCACGCTGACCTGCTTTTTCCCTTTCTCGAAATCCCACGCGTAGAGGCCACCATGCGTAGGGAGGCGCAGGTTCACGCAGCGGTGCGAGGTCAGGTCTTCGGGCTTCTTCGGCACCGGCTTGCCTGCGAGGTATTCGGGGGAGGCCGCAACGGCCATCCTCAGCGCCGGTGCGATCGGAACCGCCACCATGTCCTTGGCGACGCGGTTGCCCACGCGCACGCCGGCATCGAACCTGTCGGCCGCGATGTCGGTGAAGCCGTAGTCGACGCTGAACTCCACCTCGATGTCCGGATACTGCTTGAGCAGCGGCATGAGCCTGGGCCACAGCACCGTGGCGATCGCATGGTCGTGGGTGGTGATGCGGACCGTGCCGGCCGGCTTGTCGCGCATCGCGCTGAGGGACTCGATCTCTCGCTCGATGTCCTGCAGCCTGGGTGCGAGCGTGTGGAGGAGCCGGGCGCCTGCGTCGGTCACCGAGACGCTGCGCGTGGTGCGGGTCAGCAGGCGCACGCCCAGGCGGGCTTCGAGCGCCAGCATCGAGTGGCTGAGCGCCGATCGCGACACGCCGATCTGGGCGGCGGCACGGGTGAAGCTGCGTTCGCGGGCGACGACCACGAAGGCCTGCAGGTCGTTGAGGTTTTCTTTTGCCATTGGTGAGCCCAATTCACATAAGCATCCCGATTTTGCAGCCTTCTCAACCTGCCGTGCTGTCCATACAGTCGATTCATCCGCCAGCGCAACAGCGGCGGCGCACTTCCTTCCATCGACAACCAGGAACCGACCCACCATGTGCATCCGACCCTTGAAGGCCGCGCTCTACCTCGCGGCCCTGAACGCCATCGGCGCCGGCGCCGAACCCGGGCCGGCGCCGGCGCCGGCAGCGGCCCAGCAGATCGCCAAGGCCGGCAGCCAGGCTTCCGCAGCCGGTCCGGCCGAATACTTCACCGGCCGCGTTCGTGTCGACCCGGTCTGGCCTGCGACCGAAACCCTCAATGCCTCGGGCGGCCTCGTGACTTTCGAGCCCGGCGCCCGCTCGGCATGGCACACCCATCCGGCGGGGCAACGCCTGGTGGTCCAGTCGGGCGTCGGCCTGACCCAGGAGTGGGGCAAGCCCGTGCAGGAGATCCGGCCCGGTGATGTCGTCTGGTGTCCGCCGGGCGTGAAGCACTGGCACGGTGCTGCGCCCTTCACGGCGATGATTCACCTGGCGGTCACCGGCACCGTGGACGGGAAGAACGTCGAATGGATGGAGAAGGTCAGCGATGCGCAATACAACCAACGCTAGGCGCTGCAAGGCCGGTGCGCTGGCCCTGGCCCTGTGCCTTGCCGCCGCGCTGTCCCATGCCGATACGGCACCACGGGGGTCCGCCAACATGAACACCAACCGCACCACCTCCGACACGCTATCGCTGCGCCAGCAGGCCATCGTCCCGATGGCGGCATTCGCAGCGGCCGGCGACATCGCCCGTCTGAACACTGCGCTCGAACAGGGGCTCGACGCCGGCCTCGCGGTCAACGACGCGAAGGAGATACTGGTGCAGGTGTACGCCTATGCCGGATTCCCGCGCAGCCTCAATGCGCTCGGCGAGCTGATGAAGGTCGTCGAGGCTCGCAGGCAGCGTGGTGTGCAGGACCAGCCAGGTCGGCTGCCCTCGCGCCCGATTCCGACGGGCGACGCGCTGCTGGAAGCCGGCACGGCCAACCAGACGAAGCTCGCGGGTGCACCGGTCAAGGGCGCGTTGTTCGATTTCGCGCCGGCCATCGACGAATACCTCAAGACGCACCTCTTCGGCGATGTGTTCGAGCGCGACAACCTGGATTGGCAAAGCCGCGAACTGGCGACGGTCGGCATGCTGTCGGCGCTTGCGGGCGCCGAGTCCCAGCTTCAATCCCACATGCGCATCAGCATGAACGTGGGCATCACCGCGGCCCAGCTCGGCCAATTGGCCCAGGTGCTTGCACAGCGCGTCGACGCGGATGCCGCGCGCAGGGCGCGAGAGGCGCTGCATCGCGCGCTTGCCGCGCGCCCCGCACGCTGAACCGCATCAGGCGAGGTGAGCCAACCGGCCCGGGCGGTCCGCAGCGTCAACACCCTGTAACAGGATGTCTGTCCAATGCGTGCATCTCCCTTGCCGTCCCTCCAGGCGGACGAACCATGCCCGCGATCTCCGACCACAATCCCCCGACCCTCGCTTCCCCCCGCGCCAACGTTCTTGCCCGCCGCCTGCTGCTCACCTTCGGCGCCGTCGTCCTGCTGACGCTCGCTGGCGCCGGCATCGGCATCCGGTCGCTCGCCAAGGTCGACGAGGCGACGCGCGAGACCATCCTGCGAAGCAGCATCTCCGAGCGCATGGCCGAGGACGCATACCGGCTCCAGTCCATCAATGCCGCGCGCTACAAGGCCATGGCGCTGAGCGCCGAGCCGGAGGTCGGCGAGATCCTGGCCGCCGACATCCAGGCGACCGACGCGCGGTTCCGCGTGCTGTTGCAGGACTTGGCCGATCGCCTGCACGCGGATACCGACCGCGAGCGGCTCGCGGCGACCGAAGCCGCGGCCCGCGACTTCGATGCCGCTGTCAAGGAGCTGGTGGCCGCGCGCGACTCGGGGCTGACCGAGCGCATCCGCACGGTGCATGCGAAGCGCTTCGAGCCCAGCGCCGCCGCATTGTTGGCGGCCGTGTCGGGACTCGCCGTCTCGCAGCGCGAAGCCATCGACGCGGCCGGCCGGCACATCGAGGAACTGAGCGGGTCGGCCCGCCTGGCGCTGGCGCTGTTCGGCGCCGCCGCCGTGCTGCTCGGGGGCGGGCTCGCGCTGTGGCTGGTGCGCAGCATCTGCCGCCCGATCCGGCTCGCGGGCGACACCGCGCAGCGCGTGGCGCGGCTGGACCTGCGCGACGACATCCGGGGCCATGCGCGCGACGAGGCCGGGCAGATGCTGCTTGCCCTCGGCGCCATGCAGGGCGCCCTGCGCCAACTGGTGGTGCGCGTGCGCGAGTCGGTGCAGGGCGTGCGCAGCGCCGCCGGCGAGATCGCGCATGGCAACGCGGACCTTTCGGCGCGCACCGAGTCCGCCGCCGCCAGCCTGCAGCAGACGGCCGCCGCGCTGGCACAGCTGATGCACGGCGTGCGGCAGTCGAGCGAAGAGGCGGCGCACGCCGGCAAGATGGCGGACACCGCCGCCGCGGTGGCGGTGCAGGGCGGCGAGGCCATGTCGCAGGTGGTCGGCACCATGCAGGACATTCAGCGCGCCTCGCACAAGGTGGCCGACATCGTCGGCGTGATCGACGGCATTGCCTTCCAGACCAACATCCTGGCGCTGAACGCCGCCGTGGAAGCCGCGCGCGCCGGCGAGTCCGGCCGCGGCTTCGCGGTGGTGGCCGCCGAGGTGCGCCAGCTAGCGACGCGCTCGGCCGCCGCCGCGCGCGAGATCAAGGGCCTGATCGGCGACACCGTGCAGCGTGTCGAGACCGGCACCGCGCTGGTCGACGATGCGGGCCGCACCATGGCGCGCATCATGGACGCGGTCCAGCGGGCGGCCGGCACCCTCGGCACGATCACCGCCGCGGCCGAGGCGCAGAGCGCCGAGATCGCGCAGATCAACAGCGCGGTCGCGCGGCTGGACCGGATGACGCAGCAGAATGCCGCGCTGGTGGAGGAGTCGAGCGCGGCGTCGGAAGGCCTGCACGACCAGGCACGGGGCCTGGACGCGCTGATCAGCCGCTTCGTGCTGCCGGAGGATGGGCCTGTCGTGCCTACCGATGCGGCGCCACCGGCGCCGGCATCGGCCGTGGCGCCGTCGCGGCTGCGGCTGCGCGCGGCGGCGCTGCCAGCGATCGCCGGCTGATACCGTCGCGGCGCGCTCGCAGGCTGCGTGGTTCTTGCGGGCGTGGCTGTTCGATGCTGCAGGCTACGCAAGCACCGACATGCCGGACCTCAACGGCAACGAGAAGCATGCGGCGCTGCCCCGCGCACTGCCGACCACCACCATCCGTCCCGGCACGCTCCGCAACGGCGACCTGATGCTGTACGGCGCGCGGACCCTGGTCATCTTCTACAAGACCTTCGACTCGCCGTACCCGTACACCCGGCTCGGCCGCGTGGACGATACCGCCGAGGGAACCAGCCGTCCCATCGGCGCAGGCGCCGAACCCGCCGTGCGTCCCCGCACTGAGCCGTGTCAGGGTGCCACGAAAGACACCACCTTCACCGGCAGCTCCGGCGCCACCCACCTGTAGTCCGCACCCAAGGCATTGCGGTTGCTTGCGCCACCTTGCCATTGAAGATGGAGCAGGTCGGCCAAGGTCCAGCCCGCCCAGTCGGCGCGGAACGGCCGCTCGCCGATGCCGGGATGGGGTGCCCATTCCGGATCGTTGCGCCAGATGACCGTCGGTATCCGGTAGCCCGAGGCCGTCGAAGGGCTGTGGCCGGCATGGTCGCTGCCGTGGCCGACTTCCTGCCCGTGGTCCGACAGGTACATCCACGCCCGGTATTCGTTCGGACGGCCGATTCGGCGCGAGAGGTGCAGCGTCTCGGACACCACGAAGTCGTGATAGAGCATGGCCGAGTCGTACTCTTGCCGGAACTTTCGCACCCAGGCCGATCGGCCGCTCTTCTCGAGCCCTTCTTCGACATCGTCGATCCGGTCGTCGAAAGGGTTCTGCCCCTCCGGGAACCGAAGGCTGTAGTGCGGGTGCGCCCCCATCAGGTGGACCACGATCAGCTTGCGCTCGGCCGGGTCCTCGAGCGCTTCCTGCACGCAATCGAGCAGTTCGCCGTCGAGCGAGGCGCCGGCCCGTCCGGGCACGCGATTGACGATGTCCACCACGTTCGCGAGCTTGGCGTGCTGCTGTTCGATGGCGATGTCGTCGTGGTTGCTCATCCACCAGACCTTGTAGCCCGCAGCGCGTGCGAGCGCCAGGACATGCTGCGGCTCGTCGCTCTGCGGCTGGCCGAAATTGAACATGTTGCGCAGCGAGGGCAGGGTGCTCGCATCGACCGACCAGGCATGGCGCATGACGATCATCTTGTCTTTCAGCTGAGCCTTGTGCGCCTGCATGCGCGGCGTCGTGGCGCGCTGGTAGCCGTAGAGCGACATATTGTCGCGATTGATGCTGTCGGTGATGACGAGCACGACGGTCGAAGGCCCTTCCTTCGCGATCACCGGCGCGACCGCGCGTGCGCGTGCGTGCGCCGTCTCGCGCTGTTTGTGCTGGTCGGCCCAGCTCGCGCGCAGCCGGTGCACCGTGTCGTGCCAGTGGGCCCAGTACATGACCGGATGAAGGCGGCGCCATGGCTTGCTGAGGTACGCGATGCTTCCCACGCTGAGCACCACGGCGACGAGCACGACAGCGCCGCGGGGCCAGCGATGTGCCTGGCGCGCGCCGTGAACCACTGACCGCGCCACGATCAGCGCGGCCACGACGATCGCGCCCGACCAGATCAACATGGCCCGCCAGTGCGTGGCCACGTATTCCCAGGTCTCGCGGCTGTTGGTGTTGGCCGCTGCGGCTTGCACGAACGAACTGTCCGGTGCGGCCTGGTAGGTGTCGAGCAGATAGGCGCGGAGCACGCCGTCGACCGCGAAAGCCATGGCCCAGAGCCAGACCGCAACGGTGCGGGCCCGGTGCAGCACCGGACTGCGTATCGGCCAGAGCATCCACGCCAGAGCGGGTGCAGCGAGCGCGATGAGCTGGGCGATGCGCCGCCCGTCATGGCCCAGCGCGATCATCGCGAGAAGGACAGCGGCCATCGACGAGCAGGCGAGCCAGGCACTTCGAGGCGGGGCGCGAGCGGGATCGCGGGGATGGTCGGCTTCGGGGTTCATGCGCGCTGGATTCTGGCAGAGCGAAAAAAACGGCCGCTTGCAACAGCCGGCCATCCAGCGGGGCATTGAGGTGCGCGTCCCTGCGTCATTGACGTCATCTTTGTTAACGCCGACGATCCAGCCCGGTGCGCCTGGCACCGGAGGAAAAGAGGACTGCTCGTCATGCGATTGAAAAAACTTCGCCGCGTGCTCATCGCACTCGGAAGCTGTGTGGTTCTTGCGGGCCTGTCGGCCTGCGGCGGGGGTGGTGGGGGCGGAGGTGGCGGCGGCGGCCTACCGATCCTGCCGCCGGTCGGCGGTGCGCCGGTGCAGCCCGCGCCCGCGCCCATCGGCGACGGCCGCGTGGTGTACGAGAACATCAAGTCGAGCGCGACCGGCGTGACCTATCCGGTCACGGTCTTCATTCCGTCTGCCTATGACACGGGCAGCGATGCGTTTCCCACCATCTACGCGCTCGACGGCGATGCCACCAACGGGTTGCCCGACACGCGCTTCGAGAACCTCCGGAAGATCCTTTTGAAGCGGGGGACGAAGACGCTGCTCATCGGCATCGGCAACACCGCGCGCAGGCAGGAGGACTACAACTTTCCCGGTGCCGAGGCCTATCACGCGTTCCTTGCGAAGGACCTGATCCCCTTCGTCGAGTCCCGGTACCGCACCGACCCGAAGATGCGCATGCTCACGGGGCTCTCGACCAGCGGCAACCTCGCGGCGTCGGCGCTGTTCCTCGAAGCGCCCGACAACCTGGTCTTCTCGCATTTCATCTCGATCGAGGGCGCGTTCTGGCAGCAGCAGGCGCACCTCTACCAACTGGAGCAGCAGATGTTCGACGCGCTGGCCGGACGGCCGCTGCCCGTCACGATGATCCTGGCCCACTGCGGCGACAAGTGCAACGGGCCGCAGGTGAAGGCGCTGTACCAGCGCATGGCGGACCGCCGCTACCCGGGGCTGCAGCTCGTCGAGACGGAGTTCGCGGCCAGCCATGTGGGCACGGACGTGCTCGCGTTCGAGGACGCGATCGCGCGGATCTTCAAGTAGCGCCAGGCAGCGACGCGGCGCCGCACGTCAGGCGGTGCCGTGCACCAACTGCTCGAACACGTCCGGCGCGCCCATCTGCCCGCCCTTGAGCATGATCTCCATGCCGTCGAGCGTTGCGTCGTCGCTGTGCACGCGGCACAGCGAGGCACCGGCGCCGAGGTCGGCGATGTACGACAGCCCCCAGGCATCGAGCGCCTGCACGCCGTGGCTCGAGGTGTCGCCGCCCGCGATGCCGACGCGCCGCAGCGGCGCGCGCGCGAGCACCCGCGCCAGCAGCTCGCCGCCCGCGCGCGCGAGTGCCTGCGCATCGACTTCCGCTGCGGGCGCTTCGGAAGCGGGTGCGCGGGTGCATGCCAGCACATGGCGGCCGCGTGCGAGCCCTTGCGCGATCTCGTCTGCATGGCGCGCGAGCGTGGCGGCATCGCGCCGTGCGAGCGCGGGCGCATCGAGCCAGACGATGTCGAAAGAGCGCGCGGCCGCGACCTGGCGCGCGGTCACGGGCGACAGGCTTCCGGCCAGCACCAGCACGGGGCCGGAAGCGGGCGCCACGGCGGGCCGTTGCGCCGCGCGCGCTTCGGCATTGCGCGGTGCCATCGCGCTGCCCAAGGCATCGACCACGCTGCTCGGGCCCACGGCCAGCAGGGTGGCGCTGCGCGCACGTGCCCACAACACCTGGCCGATCGCCGCGAGCTGCGCCGCGTCGGCCACGTCGAACAGCACGGCCGGCGCTGCCGGCGCATCGAGCGCCTGCTTCAGCGCAACGTCGATCGCTTCGGCGCCCCGCGCCGCAGCGGTGAAAGGCAGCGAGTCCACATCGGCCAGCCCCTGCTTCGCGAGGTGCAGCCGCAGGTCGGATTCGTCCATCGGCGTGACCGGATGCCGGCGCATGGTCGGATGCCGGTCGATGCGAAACACCTCGCCGCCGCTGCCCGCGGCCGCGAACAGATGGCCGAACAGGCAGTAGCGGCCCAGGTTCGGCTGGCCGCCGACGATCGCGGTCCATGGCGTGTCGACGGCCGCGCGCAGCACCTCGACCGCAGCGCCGATGGAACCGATGTGCGGTGCGCTGTCGAAGGTGGAACAAGTCTTGTAGTGCAGCACGCGCGCGCCTTTCAGCGCGCGGAAGAGTGCGGCCACGGGCCGCAGTTCGGCCTGCATCTCGTCGGGCGACATCGCGCGCGCAGCGCCCGCGATGCCGAGCACGTCGAGCGGGCCCGCGCGTTCGAGCCGCGCCGCGTCGGGCAGCTTGAGGAACAGCAGCGCACGCAGGCCCGCGCGCGCCGCGGTGCCGAGCGTGTCGGTGGCGCCGGTGAAGTCGTCGCCGTAGTAGACGACGGCCGGAGGCGGTAGCGTCATGGCTTGGCGAAGAACGCGAGTGCGCGCGCGAGTTCGCCGTCGCGCTCGGCCGCCTCGGCCAGCGGTACGCCCGCGCGTGCGGCCGCCCAGGCCTGGCGGATGCTCGTGACGCCGGCGGCCGCGCCGTCGGGATGCGCGAGGATGCCGCCGCCCGCCATGAAGAGCAGGTCGTCGCTGCCGACCGCGGCCCAGGTCGCGGGCACGGTGCCGGCCCACTGGCCCGACGAGAACGCCGGCATCACGCGGTCGTCCGTGGCGTCCGTCAAAGGCGTGTAGCAGTCTTGCGCCGATTCGATGACTTCGCTGTCGGGCTGCGAGAACTTGCCCTGCAGCCCGTGCACGTGCATGTGGTCGACGCCGGCCAGCCGCCAGAGCGTCTGGTAGGCCTGGAACGAGATGCCCAGGAGCGGATGGCGCGACAGCGCGCCATAGCCGTTGCGGTGCCCGTGCAGCGCCAGGCCGGTATGGCGCCGCAGGGTCTGGATGCCCGAATGGCCGCACCAGTTGAGGCTGGCCATCACGCACGAGCCGCCCTCGCGCTCGACGAGGTCGGCGTGGCGCTTCATCGCATCGGTCTCGTCGGTGATGTTGAAGGCCACCATCACATGCTTGCCGGTGCGCTGCTGGTGCGCGCGCACCACGGCCATCACCGCGGGCACGCGCTCGGCCAGCGGCGCATGCGCGGGGTCGGCGCAGACCTCGTCGTCCTTGATGAAGTCGACGCCGGCGGCGCAGAGCCGGCCCACCAGCTCGGCCGTCTCCGAAGCAGACAGCCCGACGTTCGGCTTGATGATCGTGCCGACCAGCGCACCGCTCGCCACGCCGGTGGCGCGCCGCGTGCCCGCGATGCCCACGCGCGGCATGTCGAACTGCGCGCGGTACGCGGCGGGAACCTGCAGCGATTCGAGCCGCAGGCCCGTCACTTCGCCCAGGTCGTAGAGGTTGCCCGAGACGGTGGCCGCGAGCGTCGGCAGGTTGGCGCCGATGTTCGCCACCGGGAACGAGATGTCGACCTGCGCGCGCCGCCAGGGCCCGCGCGTTCCCTTGCGTTCGAGCAGCGCGTTCGGCAGGCTCGGCGATGCAACGGATTCCAGTTCGGTGATCGCCTCGACCGTGGCGCGCGCACGTGCGCGCAGCGCATCGGTCTCGCCCTCGACCCGCGTGAAGGTGCCGCACGACTGCTCGCCGGCCATCACCTCGGCCACGGCCGCCGGGTCGCCCGGCGTCTCGATCAAGTAACGCGCGCGGATGCGTTCGGCCGCCATCGCGCTCACAGCTTGCTCAGGTCGGGGAAGGGCCGCACCGGTTCGCTGCCGTCCCAGCCCTCGGAGGCGCTGCGGATCAGGTCGAACATCTTGCCCTTGGGCCCCGCCACTTCGGACAGCTCGATCACCGTGCCCGGGTGGTACTCGGTGTCGAAGTAGATGAAGCGCCCGCGCTCGCCCACTTCGCCGCTCATCACGGGCTTGAAGCCCTGCGCGGTCAGGCGCGCGAGGTCGGCGTCGTAGTCGGCGGTCCAGTAGGCCACGTGCTGCAGCCCGGTGCGGCCGGCCTGCAGGAAGTCGCGGTACATCGAGGGCACATCGTTGCGCGTCTGGATCAGCTCGACCTGCACATAGCCCGAGTTGGCGAGCGCCACCGAGTTGTGGGGCTCGTGCGCCTCGCCGTTGTAGCGGTAGTTTTGGATCGGCACCTTGGGGTTGTAGAACCACGGGCCCACGCCCAGCTTGGTGCTCCAGTAGTCCATAGCGGCCTCGATGTCGTGCACGACATAGCCCAGCTGGCGGATCTCGCCGAGAAATCGACTCATTGCGGTTGGCTCCGGTGATGTGAGTGTGTTGTTGTGTGGAATCTGCGAAAAATCAGAACTTCAGGAAGCCGGTCGAGAACCACGGGAACGCGGCCACGATCACCAGGCCCACCAGCATCGCGGCGATGTAGCCCCAGATGTGGCGAATGCCCTCGTCGGGGTTGACCTTGCTCACGGCGCAGGCGCCGTAGTAGCCGACGCCGAAGGGCGGCGCGAACAGGCCGATGCCCATCGCGAAGATCACGACCATCGCGTAGTGCACCTCGTGCACGCCCGCGGCCTTGGCAATGGGGAACAGCAGCGGCCCGAACAGCACGATCGCCGGAATGCCCTCGAGCACGCTGCCCAGCACGATGAACGCGACGATCGACACCGCCAGGAAGCCGTAGCTGCCGCCGGGCAGTGCGGCCATGATGCGGGCCAGGTCTTGCGAGAAGCCCGACTGCGTGAGCCCCCAGGCCATGGCCGTGGCGCAGCCGACGATGAAGATGATCGCGCCCGAGAGCGAGGCGGTGTCGACCAGCATCGGCTTGATGCGCTGCCAGTCGAACTGCCGGTACACGAACAGCCCGACCAGTGCCGAGTAGACGATGCCGATGGTCGACACCTCGGTGGCCGTGGCCACGCCCTCGACCACGGCGGCGCGGATCACGAAGGGCAGCAGCACCGCGGGCAGCGCGATCAGCAGCAGCTTGCCGATCTCGCGCTTGCTGTAGCGCTGCACGCCGCTCAGGTCTTCGCGGCGGTAGCGCCACCACACCACCACGCACAGCGCGGCGCCGAGCACCACCGCGGGCAGCAGGCCGCCCGTGAACAGCGCGGCGATCGAGATGCCCGTGACCGAGCCGATGGTGATCAGCACGATGGACGGCGGAATGGTCTCGGTCTGCGCGCCCGTGGCCGACAGCAGCGCCACCAGGTCGCCGGGCTTGGCGCCGCGCTTGACCATCTCGGGGAACAGCACCGGCGCAATGGCGGCCATGTCGGCGATCTTGGAGCCCGAGATGCCCGACACCAGGTACATCGCGCCGATCAGCACATACGAGAGGCCGCCGCGCACATGGCCCAGCAGGCTCGCGAGAAACTGGATCATCGCGCGCGCCATGCCCGTCATCTCGATCAGCGCGCCGAGGAAGATGAAGAGCGGCACCGCGAGCAGGATCAGGTGCGACATGCCCTCGTCGAGCCGGCCCACCATCACCAGCAGCGGCGTGCGCGTGGTGAGCGCCAGGTAGCCGAAGGTGGCGAGCGCGAACGAGAACGCAATGGGCACGCCCGACAGCACCGTGGCCGCCACCACCACCACGAAGAAGATCACCAGGTTGAACTTGCCGAGCGACGCGAACAGCGGCGCCGCGAGCCAGAAGGCCGCCACCAGCGCGGCCATGCCGAGCAGCGCGACCGCGATCTGCCGGCCGCTGCAGATGCGCAGCAGCCGCAGCAGCGCCATCACCAGCATGATGCCGATGCCCGCCGGAATGGCAGCGGCGCGCCAGGCGTTGCTGATCTCGAGCGCGGGCGTGACGATGAACGACTCTTCGTACGCGTAGTCGACCGACGGCCAGACGATCAGCACCAAAAACGCGATCGACGCCGCGATGGCGAACGCGTCGAGCATCGCGCGCGTCGACGGCTGCACCTTCTGCAGCAGTGCCGTCATGCGCATGTGCTCGCCGCGCCGCAGCGCCACCACGGCACCGAGCATCGACAGCCAGAGGAACAGGATGGAGGCGAGCTCGTCCGACCACACCAGCGGTGCATGGAACACGTAGCGCGACACCACGCCCGCGAACAGCACGCCGATCTCGGCCAGCACCAGCAGCGCAGCCACGGCCTCGACCGCGCCGCCCAGCACGCGGTCGGCGCGCGCGGCCAGGCCGCTCAGCGCGTTGGCCGGCAACGCGGCACCCGCGCCGCCACCGGGAAGGGGCACCGCGTCGTAAGTGGATTCATGCACCATGGCGGATCAGGCCAGCTTGCCCACGGCGCCTTCGAGCAGCGCCCACGCGTCGGCGCCGAAGCGGCCCTTCCACTCGCCGTAGAAGCCCGACTCGCGCAGCTTGGCGCGGAAGCTGTCGGCCGCGGGGCGGTTGATGGCGAGGCCCTTGGCCTGCAGGTCGCCGACCACCGATTCATTGAGCTTCTTGATGTCGTCGCGCTGCTGCATGCCGGCGTCGTTGATCGCGCGCGCCACGATGGTCTTCAGGTCGTCGGGCAGGGCCTGCCAGGCGCGGCCGTTGGCGATGAACCAGTAGCCGTCCCAGATGTGGTTGGTGAGCGAGCAGAACTTCTGCACCTCGAACAGCTTGGCCACCTGGATGATCGGCAGCGGGTTCTCCTGCGCATCGACGATCTTCGTCTGCAGCGCCGAATACACCTCGCTGAACTGCAGGCTCGCGGGCGCGGCGCCCAGGCCCTTGAACATCGAGATCGACAGCGGGCTCACCGGCACGCGGATCTTCAGGCCGTCCATGTCCTGCGCGTTCGCGACCGCGGCTTTGCTGCTGGTGGTCTGGCGGAAGCCGTTGTCCCACATCTTGTCGAACGCGTAGAGGCGCGACTTGGCGATGGCGGCGCGCACGTGCGCGCCGAGCTTGCCGTCCATCGCGGCCCACACCTGGCTGTAGTCGTTGAAGGCGAAGCCCACCGCATTGATGGCCGCCACCGGCACCAAGGTGGCGATCACCAGCGCCGACGGCGTGAAGAACTCGATGCCGCCCGAGCGCACCTGCGCCAGCATGTCGGTGTCGCCGCCGAGCTGGTTGTTGGGGAAGATCTTGATCTCGACGCGGCCCTTGGTTTCCTTGGCGATGCGATCGGCCGCTTCCTGCGCGCGGATGTTCAGCGGATGGCTCAGCGGCAGGTTGTTGCCGTACTTGTACGAGAACTCGGCGGCGCGCGCGATGCGCGGCACGGCCGAGACGATGCCGGCGGCCGGCAGGGCGGAAAGCGTGCGCAAGGCACTGCGACGGGTCAGCGAGGTCATGTCTATGTCTCCAGAAACTTCGGAATGCGGATGATGCAATCTGATGCATTGTCTTGCTCAGGCCACAGGGAAGATAAAAGGATGCATCATCCGGGTCAAACTCGACGATGATGGTTTTTGATGTATGCGGGATAACCCTTCACTCCCTTCCGACGCGCGCCGCGCGCGCGTGATCGACATCGCGCGGGCGGCGCAGGTGTCGACCGCGACCGTCGATCGCGTGCTCAACCGGCGTCCCGGCGTGCGCGACGCCACCGTGCAGCGCGTGCTCAAGGCCGCGGGCGAACTCGACTACCTGCCGGGCCCCGCGCTCTATGCCGCGCTCACGCCGCCGCCCCTGCGGCTGGTGTTTTTGCTACCGGCCGGTACCAACCGCTTCATCCGCATGCTCGGCGACATGGTGGGCTACTCGCAGGAGCACTGGACGCCGTTCAACGTGCAGTGCCGCACCGTGTTCATCGAGAGCTTCAATCCGCACGAGCTGGCCGACGCGCTGCGGCGCCACGGGCAGCGCTGCGACGGCATCGCGATGATGGCGCTCGAACACCCCGCGGTGCGCGAAGCGGTGGCCGCGCTGGCGGCGCGCGGCCTGCCGGTGGTCACCTTGATCTCCGACCTGTCGAACTCCGAGCGTGCCGCGTTCGTGGGCCTCGACAACCGTGCGGCCGGCCGCACCGCGGGCTACCTGATCGGCCGCTTCATCGGCGCGCGCGCCGCCAAGGTCGCGCTCATCGCGGGCAGCCTGAGCTACAAGGCGCACGAGGAGCGCGAGGCCGGCTTCCTGCACGTGATCGACGAGATGTTCCCCAAGCTCGAAGTCGTCGGCCTGCGCGAAGGCCAGGACGACGCCGGCAAGAACTACCGCCAGACGCGCGCGCTGCTCGAGCAGCATCCCGACATGGGCGGCATCTACAACATCGGCGGTGCCTCCGACGGCGTGGCGCGCGCGCTGAAGGAGGCCGGGCGCGCGCAGAAGGTGGTCTTCATCGGGCACGGGCTCACGCCCGACACGCGCACGCTCCTGATCGACGGCAGCATGGACGCCGTGATCACGCAGAGCCCGCACACCACGCTGATGAATTGCGTGCGCATCTTCGCGAACCTGCGCGACGGGCGCGAGGCGCTCAGCGGCGTGGAGACCACGCGCAGCCAGGTGATCTTCAGGGAGAACCTGCCGTAACCGTGCGCGCTGGCCAGCTACGCACGCAGGACCTTCTCCATCGGCTTGCCCTTGGCCAGCTCGTCGACCAGCTTGTCGAGGTAGCGGATCTTCTGCATCAGCGGGTCGTCGACCTCCTCGACGCGGACACCGCAGACCACACCCTTGATCAGCGCGCTGTTCGGATGCAGGGCCGGCGCCTCGCGGAAGAAGGTCTCGAAGTCGTTCTGCTGCGCGATCTGCTGCCGGAGCCCGGCCTCGTCATAGCCGGTGAGCCAGCGGATCACTTCATCCACTTCTTCCTGCGTGCGGTTCTTGCGCTGCGCCTTCTGGACGTACAGCGGGTACACCTTCGCGAACGGCGTCTTGAATATTCGATGCGTTGCCATCGTGGGTTCTCCTGGATTCGAACGGAGGTCGTGTTGAACATCGTTCGATGTGGTTAGCCTCGGGGCCGATCGCCATCTTGCACATCGGGCTGTTCCTCATCTCCGAGCCCGCCAAGATCCTCGGGCCACAAAAGCCTGTGCGTGTTCAGGGACCTCTGGAATGCATTGCACCGCTGCATCAGTTCGATGGTGGCATCGAGGTCGCCGTAGCTGAACGCTGCGGTCCACCCTTGGATCCTGGTCATCACATCGAGGTACGGCTCAGCGCGAGAGGCCCTCGTCAACTCCCGCAGGCAGTCCAGGTACTGCTCGCGATAGAGCGTCGGGATGATGATTCTGGTCTCGCCAGCTGCGCTTAGCTCCGAGTTCATCACCAGCCTTGCCAACCGGCCGTTGCCATCATTGAAGGGATGGATCTCCGAAACGATGAACATCGCGAGGAGCGCGCGCGGCAATCCCGCGTCGACGTCATGCAAGAGCAGGCCCGCCTCCCGCAGGGTGCCTACGACGAGCCGCGGCTCAACGAAGGTTGTGTTGCCGGCAATGTTGCGCACCGCCTTGAATTCCCCCGGAAGCACTTCCGGACGGGCAGCCATCATCAAGGCATGCCTCTCGCGCAGGATCTCTTCGAAGGTCTTGATGTCCGTGATGGCGCGAGCCCGCCACGCCGGATTTCGCGCTTGGTCGAAGGCGCCTTTGATGTCGTGGGAGTCTTTCGGCCGCAGCTCGCTGATCTTTCCATCGAGTGCGATCGCGCGAGCCTCGGCAACCTCGAACTCGGTTCCTTCGATGAAGTTGCTGAAGTACGACTCGAGGAAGGCGAAGTGTGTTGTCGCCGGCGCGGTGCCTGCGATGTCTGCGATGCGCGGCAGATCTTTGACCTTGAGGATCTGGACCAGGCTGTGAAACAGGTCCATGCGGGGCGCGTCATACCCCCTTGCGCGTCCCGCACCTTGGGACGTGGCCATCTTTCGATCCGGCCGTGTTCCCAGGATCGCGCCCATCAGGCGATCCAGCGCATCCAGGCGCGACTTCGGCGTTTTGAGCAGCGCACCGACCTGCCGCACGCGGTCGCGCAGTTCAAGAAATGCCGGTTCGCCGCGCGAGTCGCAGATCGAGATGAGCCTGTCTTCAAGCTCCTGGGCGCTGACATTGCGAGGATATTCAGGGTCGCGCTCGCGCGGAGCTGGAGCCAGCGCGTCCAGCAGCATGCGCTCCCTGCTCGGGAAGTAGAGTTCACGCCCCTGGATCTTGGCGTCTCCGTCGACCGGTCCGGCGCCTTCGGACAGCACGATCTTCAAGCCAGGCAGTTCGACCACCCGGCGGTAGCCGGCGGCAAGGTAGATCGTGGCGCCCGAGAGGCCGTCGAAGGCGCTTCGGAACGCGACCACGGCGCCGGGGAAAAGGGCGGCGAGAACACGGGCCTTTTCGCGCCTGAACAGCGCTGGCCATTCCGCCTCAGGCAGTGGCGTAGCGATGCCCGCGCGCACGCGGTTCAGCTCGCCCGCGGCCACCCGACGTTGCACAGCGCGCTGCTCGGCGGGGGACAACTCTGCATTCAGATAGAGAAGGTCGTCTTGTCGCATTTTTTCTCCCTTGTCCCGCATGCGGGTGGTGATTTGTCGTAAATATTAGCGACATTTATCGGAATCGTCGCATTTTTCAACTGCGCCTACGCTACCAAGCTCGTCGAATGGCGCGACACAGATGGCGATAAACGTGAAAATTCCCGACATTCGGGGTCCCTGCGGTGCACTCAAGGCCAAAAATTGCGACAGATGACGCGAAGGATCTGCGTTCTCCCCAATGAAAATCGACAGAACCCCACCAGACAAACGCAGGAGCAAGCAAGCAATGTACGAAGAGAAATTCATGAAGCAGGCGCTGGCGCTTTCAGCGCGCGCCATCGCGGAGCCCGGCACCGAGCCCTTCGGTGCGGTGGTGGTGAAAGATGGGCAGGTGGTCGGCGAGGGCTTCAACCATTCGGTCGCCCATTTCGACCCGACCTCGCATGGGGAGATCGAAGCGATCCGCGACGCCTGCCGGCGCCTGCAGCGGGTGGACCTGGCCGGCTGCGAGATGTATTCCTCGTGCGAGCCTTGCGCGATGTGCGTCGCCGCGATGCGGGTGGCGGGCATCCGCCGCCTGTTCTATGCGGCCTCGCTGGCGCAATCGGGCGCGGCGTTCGATGGCTTGCCGGTCGCGGCCCGCCATCCGATCGACGTGGCTGACCTGCGCCGCGTGGCGGGCGCGCCGCTGGAGGCCGGCTTGACCATTGCCGAGCAGCATGCTGCGCAGGAAGCGATCGACATCCTCGAAGCATGGGCCGGCCCGCGCAAGGCTAGCGCGGCGCCTTGACGCCCGCCGCCGTGAGCCGCCGGTACTGCGACGGCGAATGGCCCACGGCACGCGTGAAGAACTTGCTGAAGTAGGCCGGGTCCTGGTAGCCGAGCGCGGCGCTCACTTCGAGCACGGACATGGGCGTGTAGGCGATCAGCCGCCGGGCCTCGAGCATGAGGCGCTCATGCAGCAGCTGCAGCGCGGACTGCCGCGTCCTGTTGCGGCAGCAGCGGCTCAGGTGGTCGGCGGTCACGCCCAGCGCCTGGGCATAGAAGGGCAGGCCGCGCTGTTCGCGGAAGTGCTGCTCGGCCAGCGCGCGAAAGCGCTGCACCAGCGCGTCGCGTTCGCCGGGGGCCCGCGCCTGCTGGATCCGCTCGCCGTGCAGGCGCAGCAGCCGCACCGCGAGCAGCGTGGCGGTGGCCAGCAGCGCGGCCACCCGTCCCGAGCCTTGCCCGTGGAACTCGCGCGCGAGCATGCCGAAGAGCGTGGCGCAATCGGTGCGCGCTTCGGGGGCCAGCGCCGTCAGCACGAACGACTGGCCCAGGCCCGCGTCGGCGAGGTCGGTGCCTGCGAGCAACTGCTGCAGGGTCGCGCTCGGAATGGTGAGCTGGTGCCCCTTGGTGTCGCGCGTGTGGCGGAAGCCGTGCATAGCGCCGGGCGCGATGAACAGGATCGCAGGGGCTTCGGCTTCCACCGCGCGTGCGTCCACCATGCCGCTGATGCGGCCCTGCTCGATGAACTGGATCTGGTGCAGGCCTTCGTGCCGGTGGGCCGGAATCGTCCAGTCCATTTCCCGGCCGCGCACCGCCACCGGCTCGTAGTGCAGGCAATCGTCGGGCTGTTCATGGCGAACTTCCCGAAAGGGAACGAGGAGGAGGGGCGCGGCAGCAGACTTCATGGCGGGCAGGTGATGGATGCCGGAAAACTACCCGCCGCAGTGCCATTTGTCCATTCGCAGCAGCCCCCGGTGGCTTCACGATCCAGGCACCCAAACGGGGACGCAGACCCCGGCACAGGAGACAAGCCATGGACCGCAGAGACTTCATTCATCTTCTTCAGGCCAGCGCCGCCGTGGCGGGGCTCGCGCCTGCCGGCCGCTCATTCGCGCAACAGCAGTTGCCCGGCAATGCGTCGATCGTCTCGGGCTTTCCTGCGGGCGGCATGGGCGACCATGTGGCGCGGCCGCTCGCGGAAAAGCTGCGCGGCAAGTACGCCGCCAGCGTGGTGGTGGAAGCGAAGACCGGCGCCGGCGGGCGCATTGCCGTGGAGCACGTCAAGCGCGCCGCGCCCGACGGGCTGACGATCCTGCAGATCCCCAGCTCGCCGATGACGCTGTATCCGAACACCTACAAGAAGCTGAACTACGACCCGCTCGCCGACTTCGTGCCGGTGACCAGCACGGTCGACTACGCCTTCGTGCTGACGGCCGGGCCGGGCCTGCCCGCGGAGGTGAAGACCGTTGCCGACTGCGTGCAATGGGCCAAGGCGCATCCGCGGCAGGCGAGCTACGGCGTGCCGGCGGCGGGCTCGGCATTGCACTTCGTCGGCATGATGCTGCAGCAGGCCAGCGGCGCCGATCTCACCGCCGTGGCCTACCGCGGCGGCGCACCGCTGCTCAACGACGTGCTGGGCGGGCAGGTGCCGCTGAGCGTGAGCGTGCTGGGCGAGGTGATGCCGCATGTGCGCGCAGGCAAGCTGCGCGGGCTGGCGGTGTCGAGCGCGCAGCGCTCGCCGTTCCTGCCCGAGGTGCCGACCTTCGTCGAGCAGGGCTTTCCGGGCATCGTGGTGCAGGAGTGGCTGGGCTGGTTCCTGCCGGCGCGCACACCCGCCGACATCGTGCAACGCCTCAATGCGCTGGTGCGCGAGGGGCTCGCGGCGCCCGGGTTCGCCGAGTCCCTGGCGAAGGTCGGGCTGCAGCCGATGCACCAGGATGCCGACGCGTTCGCCCGCATGGTGCGCGCCGACCGCGAGCGCTGGGCACCGGTTGTCAAGGCGGCCAACTTCACCGCGGAGGACTGACCCGTGGCCCTGCAGATCAATGGCGCCCAGGCGCTCGTGCAGCTGTTGCGCGCAGAGCAGGTGAGCGATGTCTTCGGCATCGTCGGCGGCAAGCTCGGGCCGCTGCTGCACGCGATTTCCGAGCAGCCGCAGATGCGCTTCCTCGGCGTGCGCCATGAAGCCGCGGGGCCGATGATGGCCGCGGCCGTCCATGCCGCGACGGGGCGGGTCGCGGTGGCGCTCGGCGAGATGGGGCCGGGCGGCCTGAACCTCATCTCGGGCCTGGGCGTGGCCTTCAACAACAACCTGCCGCTGCTCGCGATCACCACCAACCAGCACCGTGCCGCCAGCTATCCGCACCTGGGCATGTTCATGGACCTCGACACGGTGGCGATGACGCGGCCCCTCACCAAGTGGAACGCCGTGGTGCCCGACGCGCGTCGTCTGCCCGAGATCGTGCGCCGCGCCTTTCGTGAGGCGCTTGGTGGCCGGCCCGGTCCGGTGCACCTGGACATTCCGCAGGACGTACTGAGCCAGGCCTGCAGCTTCGACGACGCGGAATTCGCGCTGCCGCCATCGCGCTACCGCGCGCTCGGCCGCGTGCGCCCCGATGCCGACGACCTGGGCCGCGCGGCCGCGCTCATGGCCGAAGCGAGGCGGCCGCTGATCGTGGCGGGCGGCGGCGTGATCGCCAGCGGCGCCGTCGAGGCGGTGCGCGCGCTCGCGCAACGCTGGCAGGCGCCGGTGCTGCCGACGCAGATGGCGCTGGGCGTGGTTGCGTCGGACAGCCCGCACTTCATCGGGCAGGGCGGCCTGATCGCGGGCGAGGCCGTGCGGCAGGCCTTCGAGCAGGCCGATCTGGTGTTGGCGGTGGGCTGCCGCTGGTCGTCCTGGATGTGGGACGAACGCGGCCCGCTCGCGCGGCGGTCGCAGCGGCTGGTCAGCATCAACATCGACCCGTCGGCGCTCGGGCAGCCGGCCCTGCACGAGGTGGCGCTGCAGGCCGATGCCCGGGCCGCGCTCGACGACCTGCTGGCCACCTGCGGCGAGGGGCTGGGCCGGCAGGTGGAGCGCGCGTGGCTGCCGGGCCTGCGCGCGGCGCGCGGCGCGTACGATTCGCGCCTGGCCTTGATGGGCGAGGAAGACGAGGGCAAGGACGGCGAGCCCATGCACCCCGCGGCGCTCGCACGCGCCATCGGCCAGGCCTTGCCGCAGGACTGCCTGGCGGTCTTCGACGGCGGCCACACGAGTTTCTGGAGCAACGACCTGACGCCCGTGCGCGAGGCGCGCACGCGCTTTCACGAGCCGGGCATGAGCCACCTCGGCTTCGGGCTGCCCTATGCCATCGCGCTGCAGGCGCAGCAGCCGCAGCGCACCGTCGCGCTCATCACGGGCGACGGCTCCTTCGGCTTCACGCTCAACGAGCTCGACACCGCGCGCCGCTACCGCCTGCCGGTGCTCTGCGTGCTGCACAACAACGCGGCCTGGGGCATCATCCGCGCGGGCCAGCGCAATGCGCTGGGCTTCGAAATGGGAACGGCGCTCGACGGCACCGACTATGCCGCCATCGCGCGCGGCTTCGGCTGCCACGGCGAGCGCGTCACTGCCCTGGCCGAGGTCGCGCCGGCGATCCGCCGTGCGCTCGCCTCCGGCCTGCCGGCGGTGCTCGATTGCCAGACCCGTTTCGTTCCGCACCCCGCCATGCCCGCCTTCGCGCGCATGAACCGCTACGGCCAATGAACTAGCAAAGCAAAAGGAAAGATCCGTGTCCAGCCTGACCCTGCAGCAAGCCCAAACCATCATCGACGCCGCCTTGAAGAAATCGAAAGAGGCGGGCTACCAGCCCATGGGCATTGCGGTGCTCGACGCCGCCGGCCACCTCAAGGCCTTTGCGAGCGAAGACGGCGCCAGCATGTTCCGCTTCGACGTTGCGCGCGCCAAGGCATGGGGGGCCGTGGGCATGGGCGTGGCGAGCCGCAAGCTGGCCGAGCGCGCGAAGGACAACCCCAATTTCTTCGTCGCGCTCGCGGCCACGGCCGACGGCCGCTTCCTGCCGCAGACCGGTGCCGTGGTGATCCGCGATGCCAGTGGCCAGCTGCTCGGCGCCGTGGGCGCCAGCGGCGGCACCGGCGACGAGGACGAAGCCATCTGCATCGCCGGTGTACAGGCGGCCGGGTTGGCCGCGGGTTAAGAACCCAGGGCTCAGCCGCCGGCCTGCCAATCCGGCAGGCGGGCGTGGGCGTCGCGCCGGTTCACTTCGTAGAACAGGCCGCGCAGCCAGCGGTTCGACGCATCGTTCTGCATGCGCCGGTGCCAGTACTGCTGCACCTGCAGCTGCGGCGGCTTGAACGGCAGTTCGATGGTCTTGACCGCGATGTGCCGCTGCACCACGGTGGCGATGTCGTCGGGCACCGTGGCCACCAGGTCGCTGCCGGGCAGCAGCGCCAGCAGGCTCATGAAGTGCGACAGCTCCAGGGTCACGTGGCGGTGCCAGCCCTTGTCCTCGAGGAAGCGGTCGAGCATGTGCTCGCGCCCGTCGGGCCGCACCACGATGTGCCTCGCTGCGAGGTACTGCCGCGCCGTCATGCGTGCGGGCGCGCCCGCATTGCGCGCGCAGGCGATGCAGGTGTACGACGTGCGGAACAGCGCCTGGCGGAAGTAGCCCGCCTTCTGCAGGTCGGGGAAGAAGCCCACGGCCAGGTCGGCCTCGCCGGCCTCCAGCGCCTGGGCCGCGGCCGTGCGCGGCATCGAGACCGCATGCAGCCGCACCAGCGGCGCCTCGCGGCGCAGGCGGCGCACCACGCCGGGAAGAAAAGCCACTTCGCCGATGTCGGGCGTGAGCAGCGTGAAGCTGCGCTCGGCGTGCGCGGGATCGAAGCCCGCGGGCTGGAGGATCTCGGACTGGATCGCCTGCACCACGCGCTGCACCGCGGGCGCCAGCGCCTGCGCGCGCGGCGTGGGTTCCATCTGCGCGCCGGCGCGCACGAAGAGGTCGTCGTCGAAGGTGGCGCGCAGCCGCGCGAGCGCGGCGCTGGTGGCCGGCTGGCTCAGGCCGATGGCCTCGGCGGCGCGGCTCACGCTGCGCAGCCGGACCATGGCGTCGAACAGCACCAGCAGGTTGAGATCGACTGCGCGTATATCCATGGCATGAATTCTATGTATCCACGCCATCGACTGTACGGATGGGTTTGGGCTTCCTAGCATGCGGACTCCAAGAACAGAAGGAGACGAAGTGATGCGCCGCAGAGATCTCGCCCGGGCCGCGATGTGCCTGCCCCTTGCCGCGAGCGGCATGCTTCGGGCCCAGCCCGGCTGGCCGCAGCGGCCGGTGCGGTTCATCCTTTCGCAGCCGGCGGGGTCGGGCCCCGACATCCTCGCGCGCTACGTGGCCGATCGGCTGGCACGTGCGTGGGGCCAGCCGGTGGTGATCGAGAACAAGCCCGGCGGGCAGAACGTGATCGGCGCGCAGGCGGCGGCGCGCTCGCAGCCCGACGGCTACACCTTCTACTACGCCACCACCGCGGCGATGGTGACCAACCTCTACACCTTCAAGAGCCTGCCCTACGACCCGGTGAAGGACTTCGCGCCGGTGCGGCTGGTGGGGCGCAGTCCGTTCGTGATTGCCGCCGCCGCCAACTTCGCGGCGCGCGACCTGAAGGAGGCGCTTGCGCTGGCAGAGGCGCAGCCGGGCGCGATCGCCATCGCCACCGAGGGGCCCAAGACCTTCTCCGGCATGCTGGCCGCGAGCGTCGCGGGCCTGGCGGGCGTGCGCTTCAACCAGGTGCCGTACACCAAGGCGCCCGATGCGCTGCAGGACGCGATCGGCGGCCGTGTGCAGCTGGTCTGCCTGCCCGACGCCGCGCTCACGGCCTATGTCAAGGCAGGGCAGTTGCGGCCGCTGGCGGTGAGCACCGCGAAGCGGCTGCCGGGCATGCCCGACGTGCCGGCGCTCGCCGAGACCTTCGCGGGTTTCGAGTACACGGGCTGGAACGGCGTGTTCGCGCCGGCCGGCACGCCGCCCGACGTGATCGCGCGCGTCAACCGCGACCTCGAGGCGATCCTGCAGCAGCCCGAGGTGGCACAGCGGCTCGACACCCTCGGCTCGCGCGCCGAGCCGCGCATGTCGGTGCCGGAGTTCGAGGCGTTCATGCGCGGCGAGCGCGAGCGCTGGGCCAAGCTGGTCAGGCAGCTCGACGTCCAGCCAGAATAGCTGCAGACCGGGAACCGCCATGGCCGACTGCCACTGCGGCATTGACGTGCATTCGCACGTGGTGCCCGCGCACTTTCCAAGCTGCATCGGTGCCAGCGTGCCGGCCGACTGGCCCTCGATGGCGCCGGCCCATGCCTGCCACCGCCACGTGATGATCGACGGCAAGGTGTACCGCACCGTGTCCGACCGGTGCTGGGACGCCGCGCGCCGCCTCGAAGACCTGCCGGCGTTGGGCCTCGGCCTGCAGGTGATATCGCCGATGCCCGAACTGCTGTCGTACTGGATGCCGGTGCCCGCCGCGCGGCAACTGCTGCGCTACACCAATGACTGCCTGGCCGAGATGGTGGTGCAGGGCGCGGGCCGATTCGCGGCATTCGGCGCCGTGCCGCTGCAGGACGTCGACCTGGTCATCGCCGAACTCGCGCAGCTGATGAAGACACCCGGCTTCGTCGGGGTGGAGGTGGGCAGCAACATCAACGGCGTGCCCGTGGGGGCGCCGCAGTTCGATCCGTTCTTCGAGGCCTGCGAGGCGCTGGGCGCCGCCGTGTTCGTGCATGCGCTGCGCCCGGCCGGCATGGACCGCCTGGTCGGGCCCGCGGCGCTGCAGCAGGTGCTGGCCTACCCGGGCGACGTGGGCCTGGCGGCCGCGTCGGTCATCACGACCAGCCTGACGGTGCGGCGGCCGCGCCTGCGCATCGCCTTCAGCCACGGCGGCGGCACGCTGGCCGCGCTGCTGCCGCGCCTGGAGCAGGGCTGGCACGTGTTTCCGGCGCTCGAGGAGCGCATCGCCACCTCGCCCACCGAGCAGGCGCGCCGGCTCTTCTACGACACGCTGGTGTTCGACACGCCGTGGCTGCGCCACCTGGTCGATCGCTTCGGCGCCGGCCAGCTGATGGCCGGCACCGACTACCCGTTCAACTTCCACGACCGCACACCGGTGCAGCGCATCGAGGCCGCCGGCTTCGACGGCGACACGGTGGCGGCGCTGGTGCATCGCAACGCCGAGCGTTTCCTCGGCCTTTCCCTGAAAGAGACGAATTCATGAGCTCCCCCTTGATCGAAGGCCTGCGCAGCGTGGCACTCGACGTGCCCGACCTCGCGCGGGCCGAAGACTTCTACACCCGCACCTGGCGCCTTGAGGTGGCGCACCGCGACGACGGCGTGCTCTACCTGCGCGGCAGCGGCAGCGATGCCTACCTGCTCGCGCTGCACCAGGGCGATGCGGTGCCCCGGCTGCGCCAGGTGACGCTGCGTGCGCGCAGCCGCGCGGCGCTCGACGTGGTGGCGCGCCAGGCCACCGACGCGGGCGCCACGCTGCTGGCCGAAGCGCATCCGCAGCGCGACCCTGCCGGTGGCGTCGGCCTGAAGTTCAGCGATCCGCACGGGCGCATCTTCGAGGTGGTGCACGGCGACATGCAGCGCCCGCAAGAGAGCGAAGGCGCCGCAGCGAAGGACCGGCCCATCCGCCTCACGCACGTGGTGCTCAACAGCCATGCCGTGGACGAGACGCAGGCCTTTCTGCAGCAGGCCATGGGTTTCCGCCTGGCCGACCGCACCGGGATCATGGCCTTCATGAACTGCGACCGCGACCACCACACGATCGCCATCGGCATCTCGGACAACGACGCACTCAACCACATCGCCTTCCTGATGCCCGACTTCGAGTCGGTAATGCGCGGCGGCGGCCGCATGAAGGACGCGGGCTTCCCCATCCAGTGGGGACCCGGCCGCCATGGCCCGGGCAACAACCTCTTCAACTACTTTCTCGATCCCTTCGGCATCGCCATCGAGTACACGGCCGAGGTCGAGCAGATCGACGACGGCTACGAAGCGCACGGCCCCGCGCACTGGCAGTGGCCGCCCGGGCGCGTCGACCAGTGGGGCATCTCGCCCCCGCCCGCCGCCACGCTGAAGGAAGCGCAAAGGCGCATCTTCTTCGCACCGATTCCCTGATTGATTTTTTTCTCAACCGACTGACGCTCCGATGAAATTCACAACTTACCTGCGCGACGGCGCACCCCGCCTGGCCCTGGTCGAAGGGCAAGACCTGATCGACCTCCACGATGCCGATGCGGGCATCCCCGCCGACCTGCGCAGCGCGCTGCGCGCCGGCATCGACCTGCAGGCCGCCGCGCGCCAGGCGCTCGCCGCCGGCCGGCGCGAGCCGCTCGCGGCCGCGCGGCTCGCGCCGCTGGTGCCCGAGCCCGGCAAGATCATCTGCCTGGGCCTCAACTACTACGACCATGCCAAGGAAGGCGGGCGCGAGAAGCCCGACTACCCGTGGTTCTTCTTCCGTGCGCCGTCGTCGCTGGTGGCCCACGGCGAGGCGGGATGGCTGCCCAAGGTGTCGAGCCGCTTCGACTATGAAGCCGAACTCGCGGTGGTGATCGGCCACACCGTGCCGCGCCACACCCGCGAGGCCGATGCGCTGCCGTACGTCTTCGGCTACAGCTGCTTCAACGACATGAGCGTGCGCGACTACCAGAAGCGCACGCCGCAGTGGACCATCGGCAAGAACTTCGACCGCACCGGCGGCTTCGGCCCGGTGCTGGTCACGGCCGACGAACTCGCGCCCGGGGCCGCGGGCCTGCGTATCCAGAGCCGCCTCAACGGCCAGGTGATGCAGGACGCCAACACCGACGACATGATCTTCAGCGTGGCCGAGACCATCGCGCTGCTGGCCGAGGTGCTGACCCTGGAGCCCGGCGACGTGATCGTGATGGGCACGCCCGCGGGCGTGGGCCAGGCGCGCAACCCGCCGGTGTGGATGAAGGCCGGCGACACGATCGAGGTCGAGATCGACCGCGTCGGCCTGCTGTCCAACGCCATCGCGGACGAGGCGGCGTGAGCGCAGCGCCGGTGAGCACGGACGAGGCCATCTACGACGTCGCCATCGTCGGCTACGGTCCGGCGGGGCAGGTGGCGGCGGGGTTGCTGGGGCAGCGCGGGCTCAAGGTCTACGTGTGCGAGCGGCTGCCCGACGTCTACGAGATTCCGCGCGCCATCGCGCTGGACCACGAGATCATGCGGGTGTTCCAGCAGCTCGGCGTGGTGGAGGCGATCGCGCCCTACACCGAGCCGTTCACCAATTCCGAATACCTCGGCGTCGACGGGCAGCTGATCCGCCGCATGACGATGGTGGCGCCGCCTTACCCGCAGGGCTACACGCCTTCGCTCGTGTTCACGCAGCCGCCCGTGGAGCGCGTGCTGCGCGCGCGGGTGGCGCAGATGCCGAACGTCCACGTCGAGCTCGGCGTCGAGATGAACGCACTCACGCAGGACCATGAGGGCGTCGCGCTGCAGATCGAATCCGGCGGCGAAAGGCGCACCGTGCGCGCCCGCTACGCCATCGCCTGCGACGGCGGCAGCAGCGGCGTGCGCGCGCAGCTGGGCATCGGCATGCACGACCTCGACTTCGACGAGCCCTGGCTCGTGGTCGACGTGCTCGTCAACGCGAAGGGCCTGGCCAAGCTGCCGAAGGTGAGCGTGCAGTACTGCGAACCCCACCGCCCCTGCACCCTGGTGGTCGGCCCGAAGAACCATCGCCGCTGGGAAATCTCGATCCTGCCGGGTGAAGACCCGAAGCAGATCGCCACGCCCGCGCAGACATGGAAGCTGCTCTCGCGTTGGCTCTCGCCCGAGGACGGCACCTTGTGGCGGCAGGCCAGCTACCGCTTCCATGCGCTGGTGGCCAGCGAATGGCGCCGCGGCCGCGTCTTCCTTGCGGGCGACGCGGCGCACATGCAGCCGCCGTTTCTCGGCCAGGGCATGTGCCAGGCGGTGCGCGACGTGGCCAACCTGAGCTGGAAGCTCGCGGCGGTGCTGCAGGGCGAGGCAGAAGGTGATGCGGGCGCGATGCTGCTCGACAGCTATGGCGCCGAAAGGCGGGCGCACGTGCGCGAGCTCACGAGCCGCATCAAGGGCGTGGGCGCCGTCATCTGCGAGCGCGACCCGGCGAAGGCGAGGGCACGCGACGCACGGCTGCTGGCCGAGTGCGGCGGACGCGTGCAGGACACGCCGCGCCAGGACATCCTGCCGCGGCTGGAGTGCGGCCTGCTGTCGGCGGTGCCCGGTGCCGCGCGCGGCACGCTGTTTCCGCAGCCGTGGCTGCACGGCGGGGCAGGGCAGCCTCGGCGCATGGACGACGTGGCGGGACACGGCTGGCGGCTGGTGCTGGCACCGGGGGTTGCAGAGCCCGACATCGCGCCGATGCCGGGGCTCGCCGTGGTGGCGCTCGGTGGTGCGGACGATGCGGAAGGCGTGGCCACGGCGTGGTTCCAGCGGCACGAATGCGCCGCGGCGCTCGTGCGGCCCGACCACTACGTGTATGGCGTGGCCGGCAGTGCGGCCGGAGCCGCTGCGTTGTGCGAGGAGGCGGCGGTGGCGCTGGGGTGGCGTTAAGCCGCCCGATCCCTGCAGCGCGCCGCCTCGGCAATCCACGCGGGCGGCGCCCGGTGCTCGCTGCCCTTGCAGAGCACGCGGATGGCCGCGCAGTCGCCCGCCTTGGCTCGGGCCTGGAGCATCTTGAGTTCCGCCATCAATACGGACATGTGAACCCGTCTTTTCGTCATGCCGAGACTGTAAGCGGTTTCGTACAAAACGAGTTAGAAAGTTTACATATTTGTAATTGAGTTTACCTATGAAGAGGGCAGGAACCTCCCGGTTTGGCGGATCGGCGATACTTTCGCGAGTTTGGCGCCGCAGGAGACAACCGCTCCACGGCCACCCCCGCCCGTGCCCACGCCGTCCCCCACCGAATTCCCCGTCTTCGACAGCTCCGACTTCAGCGGCGAGTCGGGCGCGTTCCATTTCGACCTGGTGCGGCTCGAGTCGCGGCCCGACATTCCGCGCGCATTCCCGCACCGCCACAACTACTACCACCTGCTCTGGATGAGCGAGGCAGCGGGCACGCACCTGCTCGACTTCGAGACCTTCGAGGTGCGCGCCAACACGGTGTTCTTCGTTTCGCCCGGCCAGTTGCACGCCTGGGGTTCCGACGTGCCGCCGACGGGCTTCGTCCTCAACTTCAGCACCGAGTTCTTCGTGCAGATGTTCCCGCGCGCCGACGACATCGCGAAGTACCCGTTCTTCCACATCGCCGCCGACGCGCCGGTGCTCTACCTCGAACAGGCGCAGCACGACGCGCTGCTCCCGCTGCTGCTCGAGATGGAGCAGGAAATGCTCGGGCGGCAGGAGGCGCGGCTGGACGTGGTGCGTTCCTACCTGCTGGTGCTGCTCACGCGGCTGCGGCGGCTCTGTCCGCAGCGCGCGGCCGAGGGCGCTTCGCCGCAGAGCTACGCGCTGACGAAGCGCTTCCGGCTGCTGATCGACCAGCACTACCTGGCGTTCGGCCCGCTCGGCGACTATGCCGAGCGGCTGCACGTCACCGAGCGCCAGCTCAACGAGGCCGTCAAGCGCACGCTCGGCAAGACCGCGGGCGAACTGGTGCACGAGCGCCGCCTGCTCGAGGCCAAGCGGCTCTTGTGCAACACCGGCATGGGCGTGGCCGAGATCGCGTTCCACCTGCAGTTCGAAGACCATGCGTACTTCAGCCGCTACTTCAAGAAGCGCACGCAGATGACGCCGGGCGAGTTCAAGAAGCGCTACGGCACCTTCGGCGCCCCTGGCGTAAGCCCCTAGTCGCCCTCGTCGAAAAGTACAAGGCGAGCGACCCATCGTCCTACCGCCTCCGGCACCCGCCTGCCTAAAGTCCTTCCATCTGAAACTCTGCCGCCGCCATGGCGGCCCGATGGCTGGCGATGAACGAATCCACCCCCCTGCGCACCGGCGGCGAGCTGATCGTCGACGCATTGCTGGCGCAAGGCGCCGACACCGTGTTCTGCGTGCCCGGCGAGAGCTACCTCGACGTGCTGAACGCGTTGCATGCGCAGCAGGGCGCCATGCGCGTCGTCGCCTGCCGCCACGAGGGCGCGGCCGCCTTCATGGCCGAAGCCCAGGGCAAGCTCACCGGCCGGCCCGGCATCTGCATGGTCACGCGCGGGCCGGGTGCCACCAACGCGAGCATCGGCGTGCACACCGCGTTCCAGGACTCCACACCGATGATCCTGCTGATCGGCCAGGTCGGGCGCGACATGATCGAGCGCGAGGCCTTCCAGGAGATCGACTACCGCCGCATGTTCGGCCCCTTCACGAAGTGGGTGGCGCAGATCGACGACGCCGCGCGCGTGCCCGAGTTCATGGCGCGCGCCTATTCGGTCGCGATGTCCGGTCGCCCCGGCCCCGTGGTGCTGGCGCTGCCCGAAGACATGCTGACCGACACCGCCATGCCGCTCGCGGTGCCGCGCGTGGAAGTGCCCGAGGCGCATCCCGCCCCCGACGCCATGCAGCGCCTGCACGCGCGCCTGGCCGCGGCCGAGCGGCCGCTGCTGCTGCTCGGCGGCCCGGGCTGGCGCCCGCAGGCCCGCGCCGCGATCGAGCGCTTCGCGGTGCAGAACGCACTGCCCGTGGCGTGCGCGTTCCGGCGGCAGGATCTGTTCGACAACCGCCATCCGAACTACGTCGGCGAGGTCGGCATCGGCGTCAACCCCGAGCTGGCCCAGGCGGTGCGCGAGGCCGACCTGCTGATCGCCGTCGGCACGCGCCTGGGCGAGATCGTGACGAGCGGCTACACACTGCTCAACGTGCCGCTGCCGCGCCAGCAGCTCGTGCATGTGCTGCCGTGCGCCGAGGAGCTCGGGCGCGTCTACCAGCCCGCCGTCAGCATCCTGAGCGCCGTGTCCCCCTTCGCCGAGGCGGCCGTCATGCTGCCGGCGGTGGATGCGGCGGCCCCGCGGCAGGCCTGGCGCGACCGGCTGCGCGCCAACTACGCGCGCTACACCACGCCCGCGGCGCGCGAGGCCGCGCTCGACCCGGCGCGCGTCATCCAGGCGCTCGGCGACACGCTCGCGCCGGATGCGATCCTCACCAACGGCGCGGGCAACTACAGCGCCTGGGCGCACCGCTACTACCCGTTCTCGCGGCCGAACACCCAGCTCGCGCCGACCAGCGGCGCCATGGGCTACGGCGTGCCGGCCGCCATCGCGGCCAAGCTGCAGCATCCGTCGCGGCAGGTGGTGTGCCTGGCCGGCGACGGCTGCTTTTTGATGACCTCGCAGGAGCTCGCGACCGTGAAGCGGCACGACCTCGCGATCGTCTTCATCGTCTTCAACAACGGCATGTACGGCACCATCCGCATGCACCAGGAGATGCACTACCCCGGCCGCCCGATCGGCACCGACCTGTGCAACCCCGACTTCGTGCGCTATGCGCAGTCGTTCGGGCTGCAGGCCGAGCGCGTGGCCCGCACCGAAGAGTTCGCGCCGGCGCTGCAACGCGCGCTGGCGGCCGGTGGCGCGGCGCTCATCGAGCTTGCGATCGAGCCCGAGATCCTGACGCCGCGCGCCACGCTCAGCGAACTGCGCGAGAAGGCGCTGCAGCAACAAAAGCAGCAGCAGCGCACCGCCGCCTGACCCGATCCATCACCACCAAGGAGACAAGAGACATGAACAAACTGCTGCGGGCTTCGGCCCTCGCGGCCCTGGGCGCCTGCGCGCTCACGCAGGCCCATGCACAACAGGGCGCGGCCGAGTTCCCGGTGCGTCCGATCCGCATCGTGGTGCCGTTCGCGGCCGGCGGCGCCACCGACGTGATCGCGCGCGTGGTGGGCCAGAAGATGTCGGACGCGCTCGGCCAGCCGGTCGTGGTCGACAACAAGGCCGGCGCCAACGGCAACATCGGCGCCGTCACCGTGGCGCGCGCCACGCCCGACGGCTACACCATCCTCATGGCCACGTCGAGCCACGCGATCAATGCCACGCTCTACCGCAAGCTCGACTACAGCCTCACGAAGGACTTCGCGGCGCTCTCGAACCTCGCGTCGGTGCCGCTGGTGCTGGTGGTGAACCCCGGCGTGCCGGCGCGCAGCGCGGGCGAGTTCGCGGCCCATGCCAAGGCCCAGGGCGACAAGCTCAACTTTGCCTCAGGCGGCACCGGCACGGCCGCGCACCTCGCGGGCGAGCAGTTCAACACGCTGGTCGGTGCCCGCATGATGCATGTGCCGTACAAGGGCGGCGCGCTCGCCCAGACCGACCTCATCGGCGGCCAGGTGCAGGCGATGTTCGCGAATCTGCCCGAAGTGCTCACGCAGGTGCAGGCCGGCAAGCTGCGGCCGCTCGCGGTCACGGGCAAGGCACGGCGCAGCAACCTGCCCGAGGTGCCGACCTTCGCCGAAGCCGGCTATCCGCAGATGGACGCGCGCTCGTGGTTCGGCCTGTTCGCGCCGGCCGGCACGCCGGCGCCGGTGGTGGCCAGGCTGTCGGCATCGATCGCCGCGGCCGTGGCCGACCCCGCCGTGCAGGCGCGCCTGAAGGAACTCGGCGCCGATCCCATCGGCGACCGGCATGAGGCCTTCCAGCCGTTCGTTGCGCAAGAGGTCAAGCGCTGGGGTGCGCTGGTCGAGCGTTCCGGTGCCACGGTCGACTGAAGCCCGTTCCCAACATCATCATCATCAAGCCAAGGAAAACACAGCCCATGCTCTACGACGTACGCACCTACACCTGCCGCCCCGGCACCCTCAAGCGCCACCTCGCGCTCTATGCCGAGCACGGCTTCGACGTGCAGCGGCGCCATCTCGGCGAGCCGCTGGCCTACCTGCAGACCGAGACCGGCAACGTCAACAGCTACACGCACATCTGGGTCTTCGCCGATGCCAAGGACCGCGCCGACAAGCGCGCCGCGATGCAGCGCGACCCGGCCTGGGCCGGCTACCTCGAGAAGAGCGCCGAGGCCGCCTACCTCGTCTCGCAGGAGACGAAGCTCATGGTGCCGACCGCGTTCTTCAAGCCTTGAGGCTTTCGGCGCATCGGCTGCGCATCACTCGAGCGTGAGGCCGATGTCCTTCACCAGCGCGCCCCAGTCCTGCAGGTCTTGCCGGATCGTGGCGGCGAACTGTTCGGGCGTGTTCTGCGGCAGGTCGTTGAAGTTCATCTCGTGCATGCGGCGCACCACGGCCGGGTCGCGCAGCACCTGGTTCACGGCGTCGTTGAGCTTCTTCACGATGGCCGGCGGCGTTTTGGCCGGCGCCATCACGCCGTACCAGGCGTAGTTCTTGAACGGGTAGCCGCTCTCGGTCATGGTCGGCACGTCGGGCAGCATCGGGATGCGCGAGGGGCCGCTGTTGGCCAGCGCGCGGATGCGCCCCGCGCGCACGATCTCCACGGTGGTCGAGATGTCGGCGAACGCCGCATCCACCTGGCCGGCCACGAGGTCCTGCACGCAGGGGCCGCTGCCCTTGTAGGGCACATGCGTCATCACCAGGCCGGCCTGCTTCTTGAGGCTTTCCATCGCGAGGTGCCCGCCCGAGCCCGCGCCCCACGAGCAGTAGTTGAGCTTGTCGGGGCGCGCCTTGGCGTAGGCGACGAACTCCTGGATCGTCTTCACCGGCAGGTCTTTGCGCACCAGCAGCAGGTTGCCGCCGCGGCCGATCTGGACCACCGGGGCGAAGTCTTTCACCGGGTCGTAGGGGAGCTTCTTGTACAGGCTCGGGTTCACCACCATGGCCGCGGCGTAGGTGAACAGCAGCCGCTGGCCGTCGGGCGCCGCGCGCGCGACGAGTTCGGCGCCGAGGATGCCGTTCGCGCCGGGCCGGTTGTCGACGATGAAGGTCTGCCCGAGCGACTTGCCGAGCGCGTCGGCGAACACGCGCGCAATGGTGTCGGTGCCGCCCGCAGGCGCGGTCGGCACCACGAGCGTGACGGGCTTGTCGGGATAGCCATCGGCATGCGCGTGGCCAGCGGCGGCCAGGCAGGCGGCCGCGAGCGCGCCGCAGGCGAGTGCGTGCAGGCGTCGGTGAAGGAAAAGCGGGCTCGTCATGGGTTCTGTCTCCTGGAAATCGGGGTCGTTCAATGGATGCCGAAGCGCGCCTGCGAGCCCTGTTCGATCATGTCAGCGCCCACGCGGTACAGGTTGCGCGAGACGTAACTGGGCACTTCGCGCGCGCGCTGCCGCAGCCATTCGGCCTTGAGCGCACGCGCTTCGGCGATCTCGGGGGCTTCGCCACTGGCGGTGGCGAGCAGGTCGATCACGTGCAGCGCGAGCTGGCATTGGCCGTCGGCGGCCAGCGTGCGCGCACGCTCGATCACGCCGCGCTTGTCGGTGATCGCATCGGCCACCGCGCGGCCCACGGCCTCGGGCGCGGCCGGATGAAGCGAGGTCGGGTTGCGGTCCCACCAGCCGTTCTCCGAGCGGTAGATGTCGCGCACGATGTAGCCCGGGTCGCCATAGGTGGGCTTCATCCAGTCGACCGCGAACAGCTCGTCCGGAAAGCGGATGCACGCGAGGATGCCGCGCTCGTTGAGGCCTTCGTTCATGAGCCGCACCACCTCGGCGCGCAGCCACCGCAGCGCGCGCGCCGTGTGCGTGAGCACGTGCCGCACCTGTTCTTCGCCCTCGAGCGTGGCGCCGAACTCGCGCACCGCCTTGCGCGCGCCCAGCGCCGCCAGCGCGTCGAGCGTGTCGGCCCAGCGCACCGTGTCGCGCATGGTGCGGAAAGGCGTGCCGATGTTGGGGATCGAGTCGATCAGTGCCGCGCCGCCATAGAGCACGCGCTGCGCCGGGCTCCACAGCGCGATCGCGTCGTCGGTCTCCGAAGGCGCCCAGCGTAGCTCGATGCGCTGTTCGCCGCTGCCGATCTGCAGCAGGTCGCCGAAGGTCTCGGTCGGCGGGTGCGTCACGAGCCGGCGCTCGAAGAAGCCCGCGGGCCGGTTGAACTGGATCTCGGCCATGCGGTGCTGCAGCGCCATGGTCTCGCCGTAGCGCGCGAGCCGGCGCGGCACGTTGCGGTGCGCGATGATGCGCGGCGGCGCATCGCCGCGCGCGGCGGCATGCGCGAGCCACATTGGCACGCCGGCGTTGTAGCCGATGTGGCCGTGGCTGAAGCACAGCGCATGCACCGGCGCGTCGCTGAGCCGGCGCACCGCCTCGATCATCCCCGCGGTCACCGAGCCGCCCGGGCCGGCATCGACCACGACCAGCCCCGCATCGGTCTCGGCCACGAACGACTGGCCCTGCCCGCGCAGGATGTGAAGACCCGGCGCCACGGTCTCGGTGCCGGTGCCGACGATGAGGAACGGCTTTTCTTCTTTTTCTTCTTGTTGTTCTTTCGTTGAACGGTCTGGCTTCGAAGCGATGGCGGTCATGCGGTGGTGTCCTTGGTGGCGGTGAGGGGCGGCAGCAGGTAGCGGCCGTCGAGCATTTCGGCGCGCGGCATGTAGGCGCGCAGGCAGAGGTAGAAGGCGCCTTCGGGGGCCGGCAGCCAGTTGGCCTCGGCGGCGGGATCGGCGGGCCGCGCGTGTGCGATGTGCAGCGTGAGGCCGCCGTCGGCATCGCGCTGCAGGCCCGGCGTGCGGTCGCCGACGGCGTAGCGGTCGATGGCGTTGTCCACCAGCATGTAGTCGCGCGCGTCGTACATCGTGAGCGACCAGAAGGCATCGACGGGCGGCAGGGCGCCGGGCGCGAAACGCAGGGTGTAGCAGCGCGCACCCGTGAGCACCTCGCCCGCCGCGTCGTGCCAGGCCATCGGGTAGGTGGCTTCGCGGCTTTCGAGCATGCCGATGTACTTGAGCGCGACCAGCGCGCGCGCCAGGTGGTCGTCGTCGAAGCTGCCTTCGACCAGGGGCATCTGCACCCAGCCCGACGTGGTGGTGCGGCCCGACTGGGCAGCACGCAGGCGCGGCAGCACGGTGTCGAGCGCGGCCTGCAGCGCGGCGCGGCGGCGCTCGTCATCGAGCGGCCCCGCGCCGGCGCCGAGGCCGAGCGCCGCATAGCGCGCGAGCCGCGCCGCATCGGCGGGCGGTGGCGCGTTCTCGCGCAATGCCGCGTTCACCTGCGCGGCGAAGTGCGCGGCCGTGAGCGGCGCCTTCGGGTCGCAGGCCGGATCGAAGGCGCGCGGCGGCGTGGCACGGCCGGCCTGCCAGTCGGCCAGCGTGCGCACCGTGAAGCCGTCCTGCAGCGCGTTGACCGCGGCCACGTCGTCCGGCCCGTCGACCAGCAGGCGGCCGATGATCCAGAGCCAGCGCGTCGGCGCTTCGATGCGTGCGCCCGGAGCGTCGAAGGCCGCGGGCAGCGTGCCGCGCCACCCCGGCGGCGTGACCACGAACGCGCGCGCCGCCGTGCCCGTGAGGCGCTGGCCGAGGTGCGCGAACGGGTTAGTGAAGAAATCGAGCAGGCCCAGCACGTAGTAGCGGCCGGCGGTGTCGGGCACGTCGATCACGAGCGGGCCGGCGCCGAGGTCGAGCCAGGCATTGGTGTAGAGCGTGTCGTTGTTCGGCGTCACGACGCGGCTCTTGCCCGCGCGCAGCAGCTGGCGTGCGTGCGTGAACACGTTGCACCAGCGCTGCGGCCCGGGCGCCTCGCCGTGGGCCTCGGTGCGCCGGGGCGACGTGGCCGCGCGCATGCGGCACATCTCGTAGAGCGGATAGGCGTAGACCACGGCCTCTTCGGCCAGGGCCTGGAGGGTGGTGTGCTCGTCGGTGGCGGCAGATGGCTGCATCGCGGTCAACCCTGCTGGGCCTGCAGCGGCGGAATGCGCCAGCTCTGCACGCCTTCGCGCGGGTGGTACATGCGCAGGATCAGGTAGAAGCGCCCGGCCGGTGCGGGCAGCCAGTTGGCCGTGTCGGCGGGGCGCGCGTGGCTCACCACCAGTTCGAGGCTGCCGTCGGCGCCGCGCTTGAGGCCCGGGGTGCGGTCGCCGATCGCATGGCGGCGCAGCGGGTTGGGGTAGAGGAAGCGGTCGCTGTCGTACAGCGTGACCGACCAGAACGCGTCCGCGGGCGGCGCATCGCCGGCCTCGAAGCGCATCACGTAGCGGTGCTGGCCGTCGAGCGGTTGCTGGTCCGCGTCGTGGTGCGCGGCGGCGTAAACCGCCTCGCTGGTGGCCAGCGCGCCCAGGCCCAGGTACGCGGTGCGCGCGCGGCCGAGAAACGCATGGCCGTAGCGGCCGGTGGCCGGCGTCATCGACCAGGGCCGGGGCCGGCGGTTGGGGCCCACCGCCGCGACCAGCTGCACGCCCTCGGCAAAGCCCTCGACCAGGCCTTCGCGCAGCGGCGCGTCGACCGCGTCCCACGAGAACGCGGCGCTGGCCAGCAGCCCGGCCTGGCCGAACCACGCGACCAGGCCGCGGTCTTCCACGCGGCCCGGCGCCTCGGCCAGCGCATGGCAGAAGTTGGTGAAGAAGCGCGGCGCCACCTGCGCGGCTGGCTCGCCGTGCTCGAAGGCGGCGGCCATCGCGTCGACGTGCGGGCCGGCCCACTGTTCGACGGCAGCCGGACGGCCCTGCGCCACCGTGCCGGGCGCGGGCGCGAGCCGGATCTCCGACTGCAGCGCGCGGGCGGCCGGCCAGTCGCTTTCGTCGCCCACCAGGATGCGGCCGATCAGCCAGACCAGGTCGGTCGGGCAGTGCACCACGCGGTGGCCGGCCAGCGCGTCGGGCACCGTGCCGCCGGGGCCGACGAGCAGCACGGTCTCGCCGTCGGGGTTGCAGTTGCGCGGGCCCAGGTTCTCGAAGTTCTCGGTGTAGGCGTCGTAGAGCGGCAGCACGAAGTAGCGCCCCGGGTGCCGCGCCGCCGCGGGCACGGTGAGCAGCATCGGCCCGTGGGCGAGGTGGACCCAGGCCATGGTGTAGAGCAGGTCGTTGGCGGGCGTGACCACGTCGCGGTCCTCGTCGGTCGAGGGGCGCGGCGCATGGTGCAGCGTGTTCAGCGGCGCGCGCACGTCCGAGCCGGCCGAGGTGCCGATGCGGCGTTCGGCGCGCGGCGCGGTCTGCATCGCGCAGGTGCGGTAGGTCTCGGTGAGCGGATAGCCGTAGACGAAGGCGGCCAGGCCGATGGAGCGGGCAGCCGCCTTGCGGGCGGCGGTGGCGTCGGGGGAGGAAATGGAAGCGTTCATGGAAAGTACCTCGGACGGGATTTCTGAAAGGGAAGGAATGCGGCGGCGACGGCTCAATCGAGCTTCACGCCGGTGGCCTGCGTGAGCTTCAGCGTCACCGGGAGGAAGGCCTTGTAGGCCGCGGCGGCCTCGGCCGGCAGGTTGCCCACGGGCTCGGCGCCGAGTTCCTCGATGCGTCGGCGCACCTCGGGCTGGCGCACCACCGCGCTGACTTCCCGGCCCAGGCGCTCGACGACGGCGTCGGGCGTTCTGGCCGGCGCCATCAGCGAGGTCGGGCCGGTCATCGTGTAGACCTCGTCGGCGTAGCCTTGCTCGGCGAAGGTCGGCACGTCGGGCAGCGCGCGGGCGCGGCGCGTTCCGGCCACCGCCAGCGGACGCAGCTTGCCGGCCTGGATGTACGGCTGCAGCGTGGTGACAGAGCCGACGGTCATCTGGATCACGCCGCCGATCAGGTCGACCGCCATCGGGCTCTCGCCCTTGTAGGGCACGTGCAGCGTCTGCAGGCCATAGGCCTTGTCCATGTAGACCTGCACCTGGTGCGGCTGCGTGCCCGCGCCCCACGAGCCCATCGAATACTTGCCGGGCGCCGCCTTCACGGTGGCGATGAGGCTCTTGAAGTCGGTGGCCTGAACCGAAGGGTGAACCGCCAGCACGGTGCGCATGGTGGCGATGTCCGAGACCATGCGCAGGTCGGTGCGCGGGTCGTACGGCAGCTTGCTGTAGAGCACCAGGTTCGCGGTGACGGGCCCCGGCACCGTCAGCAGCAGCGTGTGGCCGTCGGGCACGCTCTTGGCGACATGGTCGGTGCCGATGATCCCGCCCGCGCCGGTGCGGTTCTCGACCACCACCGGCTGGCCGAGCCGCTTCGAGAGGCCCTCGGCCAGCAGCCGCGCGAGGATGTCGGTCGAGCCGCCCGCCTGGTACTGCACGACGATGCGCACGGTTTTGGAGGGGAAGCCGTTTTCCGTGCCCGCGGCCGCCGCGCCGCTGGCGGCGGCGAAGGCCAGCGCTGCGGCGCCGCCGAGTGCGCGCCGCAGCGCGTGGGTCGATGGCGTCTTCGTCATGCGATCTCTCCGGCGCTGTGCGAGGCGCGCCCGACGACCAGCGCGTCGACCGCCACGCAGCCGCCATCGGCCTTCGGCCTGGCGATCAGCGGGTTGATCTCGGCGCTTGCGAGCGTGTCGCCCGCGCGTTCGGCAAAGGCAGCAAGCGCGCACAGCGCGTCGGCGATCGATGCGAGGTCGACCGGCGCACGGCCGCGCGCGCCGTCGAGGATCGCGAAGGCGCGCAGCTCGCGCACCATCGCCAGCGCGTCGTCGCGCGTGACCGGCAGCGGGCGCAGCGACACGTCGCCGAGCGTTTCGACATGGATGCCGCCGAGCCCGAACATCAGCACCGGGCCGAACACCGGGTCGCGGTGCACGCCCGCGATGCACTCGACGCCGCCGTGCAGCATGCGCGCCACCAGCGCGCCGCCGAGCCGCGCGTCGGGCCGGGCGGTGAGCGCATGGTCGCGCGTGCGTTCGAAGGCCGCGCGCGCCTGTGCCGCGCCGCGCACGCCGAGCGCCACGCCGCCGACGTCGGACTTGTGCGGGATGTCGGCGCTGACGATCTTCACGACGACGGCATCGCCGAGCGCATCCGCAGCCGTCGCGGCCTCGTCGGCGCTGTGCACCACGCGGTGCACGACCACGGGCACGCCCGCGTCGGCGAGCAGTGCGAGCGCCTCGGGTTCGGACATGGTGCCGGGCGCGAGCGTCAATGACGGAGCCGTCGGTGCGGACGCGGCCGCCGCGGCCGCCGCAGGCTTCAGCCCCGCGAGCGCGGCAATTGTGCGGATGCCGTCCGACGGGTCGGCAAACACCAGGCAGCGCATCGCCTCGAGTTCGGCGCGGCGCTCGGGCGACAGCAGCGTGCTCACCGCCAGCAGCGTGTCGGGGTAGGCCGCGCGCAGTGAAGCCACGAGCGCGCGCAGCACCGGCCAGAAAGCGTCCGAGGCGCCGGCCGCCGCCAGGAAGCCCATCCACGACGCGAAGCCGCGGTCGTCGAGCATCACGCGCGCCGTGCGCTCGATCAGCGTCATGTCGTTGGTGACCTGGCCCGTGATGTCGACCGGGTTGCGCGGCGCCGCGAAAGGCACCCAGCCGCGCAGCACGTCTTGCGCCGGTTCGCTCAGTGGCTGCACGTCGAGGCCCTGCGCCGAGGCTTCGTCGGCCATCAGCGCGCCGACGCCGCCCGACAGCGTGAACAGGCCGAGCGAGCGGTCGCGCGGGCGGCCCGCCACGGCCGCGCTGTGCGCGAGGTCGAAGAACTCCGTGAGGTTGCGCGCGCGCAGCACGCCGTAATGGCGAAACACCGCGTCGTACACCGCGTCGTCGCCCGCGAGCGCGGCGGTGTGCGAGGCCGCGGCCTCGGCGCCGAGCGCGGTGCGGCCGACCTTGACCATCACCACCGTCTTGCCGTTGGCTTGCGCCAGCGCCAGTGCCGCACGCAGCCGCGGGCCGTCGCGGCAGCCTTCCATGTAGGCCATGATCACGTCGGTGCCCGGGTCCTGCGCGAGCCAGGCCAGGCAGTCGGCGACCTGCACGTCGGCCTCGTTGCCGGTGGTGGCCCACAGCGACAGCCCGACGCCGCGCTCGCGCGCCATCGCATACGCATAGGCGCCGAACGCGCCCGACTGGCTCACCAGGCCGATGCGCCCCGGCGCCACGCGGCCCACGCCGGGCGCCGGCGAGAAGGTCGCGTACACATGGCGCGCGATGTTCATGAAGCCCAGGCAGTTGGGGCCGACCAGCCGCACGCCCGCGGCGCGCGCACGCTCGCCGAGCCGGGCCTGCGCGGCCGCGCCTTCGGCGCCGATCTCGGCGAAGCCCGACGAGAACAGCACCACGCCTTTCACGCCTGACGCGATGGCGTCGTCGAGCGCGCCCTCGACCAGCCCCGACGGCACCGCGAGGATCGCCAGGTCCACCGGCTGGCCGATGGCGCGCAGGCTCGGGAACGCCGCCAGGTCCTGGATGCGATCGGCGTTCGGGTTCACCGGATAGAGCGCGCCCTCGAAGCCGAAGCGGCGCAGGTAATCCACCGGGATGCCGCCGATCTTCTGCGCGTTGGACGAGGCGCCGACCACCGCGATGGCACGCGGTGCGAACAGCGCCGAGAGGGATTCGGCTTGCGATGAGAAGTAGTCCGTGGTCATGGCAGGGGTCAGAAGTTGTGGCGGATGCCGGTGGCGAGCACGCGCACGTCGTTGCCGCTGTTCGCCAGCACCGGCACGGTGGCGAGCGAGGCCGAGGCGCCGTGCCGGTTCAACAGGCGCAGCCAGCGCGCATAGAGCACGGTGCGCTTGCTGAGGTGGTGGTCGTAGCCCAGCGTCCACGCGAGTTGCGCGCGGTCGCTGCCGGCCACCTTGCGCTCGGTGGCGCCGAAGACGATGTTCGACACCGGCGTCACGTTGTAGGTCGCGCCCAGGTTCAGGAGCTTGGCGGTCGGCACGCCGGGCAGGCTCGATGCGTTGCGCACGTAGCTCGCGTAGAGCTGCAGGCCGAGCGACGACCACTCGTAAGCGCCGGTCAGCGCCTGGTAGGTGGTGGTGGCGGGCGAAGCCACGGGCGCCGCGGCCGAGCCGGAGCGTGCGCGCTGGTAGGCGTAGGCGATGTAGTAGGGCTTGCGCGCCCAGCCGAAGTTCGCGCCGTAGACGTTGCCGCTCTGGTGGCTCGGCGCGCTCGATTCGCCGGGCGCATAGGCGATGTCGGCGAAAAACGCCATGCTCGCGGGTGTGCGGTAGCGCACCATGTTGCTGGCGCGGGCGGCGAAGGGCGTGATGCCGGGTTGCGCGTCGGTCGCGGCGACCAGGTTGATCGGCGAGAACACCGCGTTCAGGCCGTAGGGATCGGCCTTGAACAGCGCGTAGAACATCGGCGTGTACATGCGGCCCGCGTCGATCTGGCCCCACGGCGCGGAGATACCGACGAAGGACTGGCGGCTGAACGACATCGCGGGGCCGGGCAGGGTGCCGTTGCCGGTGTCGGGCGCGAAGCCGCTCTCGAGCGTGAAATGCGCGCGCATCCCGTCGCCCAGGTCTTCGGTGCCGCGAAAGCCGATGCGCGAGGCGGTCTGGCCACCGTCTTCGAGCCGCGTCGACGATGCGGCGCCCGATTTGGCGTGCGCCATGTACAGGTCGAGCGTGCCGTAGACGGTCACGGTGCTTTGCGCGAGCGCCAGCGTGGAGGCCGTCAGCGCGAGGCCGGCGGCGGCTGTCTTCTTCATCTGGTGTTGTCTCCGGGTGGGGCGCGCCGCCTGCGGATGCAGGGCGGTGCCGCCTGTGTGCTTGTCGAGTTCCGGGGCTTACGATAGAAACGAAGGCCACCCAAATCTGTCAATGCATTGACAGATTCCTGAACATCAACGCAGGGAGAACCCGCTGGCCCGATCGCCCGTTTCCACACTCGAAGACGAAGAAAGCGCCGCGCTGCTCGACCGCGCGCTGCGCTGGAACGAGTTGTTCGCGCAGTGGTCCGACGCGCGCCGGGCCGCGCTGATGAAGTCCGCGCGGCTGGTGCGCTACCGTCGTCGCACGCAGGTGCTGGCGCATGACCGCCACAAGCGGGAGCTGCTGGCCGTGGTGTCGGGCTGCATCGAGGTCAGCAGCATGAGCCCGCAGGGACGCAAGTACGTCAATGCGCTGCTCGGACCGGGCCAGGTGGCGCCGCTGGTGCGGCTGCTCGAGGAAGTGCCGCTGCCCTACGACTACCACGCGCACGAAGATTCGGTGATCGTCCACCTGCCGAGCGACGCCGTGCTCGCGGAGCTCGACGCCGAGCCCGCGCTGTGGCGCGGCGTGGCCAGGCTCGCGCTGCAGCGCCAGCGGCAGAGCATCGTGCTGCTGCAGAACCAGATGCTCAACACCATCCGCGGGCGCGTTGCCGCCACGCTGACGAGCCTGATCTACTTTTACGGTGGTCAGCCGGAGGCGGCCACGAACCTGCCGGTGCGGCTGTCGCAGCACGACCTGGCGGCGATGCTCGGCCTCTCGCGCCAGACGATCAACAAGGAGCTCGGGCGGCTGGTCGACGAAGGCGTGATCGACATGCGCTACAAGCGCATCCGCATCGCCGACCCCGCGCAGCTTGCGCGCATTGCGGCGGGTGCCGAAGCTAAAGAAAGCACGCCCGGGCCAGGAAGTCCGCCATCGCCTCTTCCACGGTGACGGCGCCGCGCCGGTCGCTGCGCGCCGGCGCCTCGGCCGGATAGAAGTGGCCCGCGCCGGGCACTTCGACGTGCTCGCAATGCAGCCCCGCGCCTCGTAGCCGCGCGACCATGCCCGGCGCCGCGGCGGCCACGTAGTCGAGGTCGCGCTCGGCGCTCACCAACAGCACGGCCGGACCGGTGCCGTGGCAGCCGGCCAGATGGCGCGACAGGTCCTCGTCGTCGATATAGCCCGACAGCGCCAGCACGGCCGCCACCGGCACCTTCTCGCCGAATGCGACATTGAGGGCAGTGCGCCCGCCCGCGGAGAAACCGCCGATGGCGATGCGCGCGGGGTCGATCCGCCACGCATCGGCCTGCGCGTGCACGAAGCGCGTCGCCGCGGCCATGTCGTCGCTCGCGGCCTCGATGCCGCGCCACAGCATGTCGGAGGTGGCGGGCGGCAGCTGCATCAACTGCCGCACCAGCGCCACGCGCGAGGTCGGGATGCGGCAGGGCGAGCCGACCACCGGCGTATCGCCCGGCTCAGGGTCTTCGGGCACCAGGCGGTAGTCGATCGCGCACGCCACGCAGCCGCGCCGCGCGAAGCGCAGGCAGTACTCGGCGACCGCCGTGTTGCGGCCTTCGGCCTCGAAGGCGTCGTCTTCCTTGGTGCCCCGATGGAAGGCGCCGCCGAACGCGAGGATCAAGGCCGGCCACCTGCTGCCTGCGGGCGGCGCACCGACGGGCCGGTAGAGGTCGAGCGCGAGCGCGCGCTCGACGGGCCCGCCGGGCCGGCTGCGCTGCACCAGGCCGCGGCCGTAGACCACGTTGCGCACGATCTCGACCTCATGCAGGGGCGCATCGGAAACGAGGGACAAGGGCATCGCGGTGCGCTTTCGCTTCAATCGACCGCAGCGCCGGATTCGCGCGCGATGCGGCCCCAGAGCTTCACGTCCTCGCCGAAGGCGGCGGCCCATTGCGCGGGCGTCTGCGCATCGACCGGCATGGAGCCGCCGTCGATGAGCAGCGTGCGCATGTCGGGCCGCGCCATCACCTTGTGCAGCGCGGCGTTGAGCCGCGTCGCGAGCGTGGGGTCCATGCCGGCCGGGCCGAACACCGCATACCAGCCCACCGCGTCGAAGGGGATGCCGGCTTCGCTCAGCGTCGGCACCTCGGGCAGGGCCGGCGAGCGGCGCGGTCCGGTAATGGCCAGCGGGCGCAGGCGGCCGGCCTTGATCAGCGGCGTCATCGAGACCACGTCCATGATCGCGACGCCGATCTGGCCGGAAAGAATGTCGGGCAGCGCCGCCTGCCCGCCCTTGTAGGGCACGTGCGTCATGCCGAAGCCGCCGAGCGACTTCATGCGCTCACCGACCAGGTGCGGCGGCGCGCCGTTGCCGAAGGTCGCGTAGCTGATGGCGTTGCCGTCCTTCTTCGCGGCGGCCACCAGGTCGGCGATGGTCCTGAGCGGCGATTCGGCGCGCGTCACGACCAGGAGCGGCACGCTCGCGATCTGGGCGATCGGCGTGAAGTTCGCCACCGGATCGAAGGCGAGGTTCTTGAACACCGCCGGCGCAATGGCGAAGGGCGCGGCGGTGAGCAGCAGCGTGTAGCCGTCGGGCGCCGCGCGCGCGACGCTCTCGGCGCCGATGTTGCCGCTCGCGCCGGCCTTGTTCTCGACGATGACCGGCTGGCCGAGTTCGAGCCGCAGGTGCTCGGCCAGCCGCCGCGCCACGATGTCGGTCCCGCCGCCCGCCGGGAACGGCACCACCAGCTTGATGGGGCGCGCCGGGTAGGCGGCCTGCGCGTGGCCAGCGGACACTGCCAGCGCAAGCCCCAGTCCGAGCAGTGCGCGCCGGGTCGTGGTGTGGTTCATGGCTGCAACTCCTGTCGTGAACGAGGTGGTGATGGGCCGCATGATGGTTCGGTCGCCCATAATGATCCACCCCCAAATCCATCTGGGTCCATTGCGGTTCCTTATGCAAGAAGACGGACTTCAGCTGGCGCTGAACCTGCGCCGCCTGCGCCTGCGGCACCTCGAAGTGCTGTTGGCCGTCGAGCGGCACGGCAGCCTCACGGCGACGGCCGCGGCGCTCGGGGTGAGCCAGCCCGCGGTCTCGCAGTGGCTCGCTGAGATCGAGGCCGCGCTCGGCGTGGCGCTGTTCGTGCGCGGGCGGCAGCTCCAGCCCAGCCCCTTCCTGCCGGTGGCGCTGCGGCATGCGCGGCGCATGGTGGCGGACTCGCGCCAGTTGGCCGCGGAGCTCGCGGCGGTGGCGGCAGGCACGCTCGGCGCGGTGCGCGTGGGCACCATGCTGGTCAGCAGCGCCGAGCTGTTGCCGCGGGCCGTGCTCGAACTCGTGCGGCAGCCCGATCCGGTGCGGCTCGAAGTGGTCGAGGACATCGCCGAGGGCCTGTGGGCGCGCTTCGCACGGCGCGAGCTGGACCTGATCGTCGGGCGATTCGACGAGCGGGCCTTCGGTGCGCAGGTGCACCATGAAGCGCTGTTCGTCGATCCGCACTGCATCGTCGCGGGCCGCCGGCATCCGCTGCGCAGGTCGGCGCGCCTGACATGGGCCGCTGCCGCCGCGTGCGCCTGGGTGCTGCCGCCGCGCGGCACGCCGCTGCGCCGCGCGGTGGATGCGACTTTCGTCGAACAGGGGCTGGCGCCGCCGCAGGCCTGGCTTGAATCGACCTCGTCCACGCTCAACCAGGCGCTGATGCGCGAGAGCCGCTGCCTCGGCGTGATGTCGGGCGTTGCGGCGCGCCACTTCGAGCGGCTCGGCCTGCTGTCGATCCTGCCGCTGTCGCTCGCGTCCGACGTGGGCCCGGTGGGCATGGTGTGGGACCGCCAGGAGCCCAGCCCGGCACTGGCGCGCGTGCTGGATGCGCTGCGCAGCAGCGCGGCGGCCCTCGCCGTCAGTCCAGCCGCAGGCCCGCCTTGACCACCGTGCGCTCGACGCGCGCGCGCTCCTTGGCCAGGTGGGCCGCGAAGGCCTCCGGGCCCGCGGCGGCGACCACGCTGCCGCGCTTCTCGAGCATCTGCACGTAGGCCGGCTCGCGCACCGCCTGCTCGACGGCGCGCACCAGCGTGCGCTGCACGTCCTCGGGCATGCCGGGCGGGCCGACCACGCCGAGCCACGACGACACTTCGAGGCCCGGGTACATGCTCGACAGCAGCGGCACGTCGGGGAACTGCGCGAGCTTGCGGCCGCTCGCCACGGCCAGCACCTTGAGCTGGCCGGCCTGCAGCTGCGTCGCGACCGCGCCCACGCTGTCGATCATGAAGTCGACGCGGCCGGCCACGAGGTCGGTGGTCGACTGCGCGCCGCCGCGGTACGGCACGTGCACTGCCTTCACGCCGGCCATCACCTGCAGCATTTCGCCTGCGATGTGCATCGTGGTGCCGAGCCCGGGCGAGGCGAAGGTCAGGCCGCCCTCGTTGCTCTTGCCCCAGGCCACCATGTCGGCCACGCTCTTGAAGCGGGAGTTCGCAGGCACCACCAGCACGAAGGGGCTCTCGTTGGCCAGGCTCACGAGCGTGAACTTGGTTTTTGGATCGAAGCCGGGCGACTTCTGCGTCAGCGGATTGACCACCAGCTGCCCCGGCGAGGCCAGCATCAGCGTGTAGCCGTCGGGCTGTGCGCGCGCGAGTTCCGAGGTGGCGATGTTGCCGCCCGCGCCGGCGCGGTTCTCCACCACCACGGCCTGGCCGAGGGTGCGGCTCATGTTCTCGGCGATCTGGCGCGCCGTGATGTCGGTGATGCCGCCGGCCGCAAAGCCCACGAGCATTTTTATCGGCCGCTCGGGGAACGCCGCGGCCCAGGCGGGCGGGAGCGCGCCCGCGGCGAGCGCGAGCACCAGCGTGGCGATCGAACGAATCTTCTTCATGTCTCTTGTCTCCTTCTTGGGTAAAAAATGAAATGGCTCAGCGCATCGAGAAGCGCACGTTCTTGAGTTGCGTGTTCTCCAGGATCGCGTCGAGCCCGCGCTCCTTGCCCAGGCCCGATTCCTTGAAGCCGCCGAACGGCGCATCGGCCGTGGCCTTGATCGGGTCGTTGATCGCGAGGTTGCCGATCTGCAGCGCCTTGCACAGGCGCATGGCCCGGCCGGTGTCGCGCGTGTAGACCACGCCCGCCAGGCCGAAGCGGCTGTCGTTGGCGATGCGCACCGCATCGTCTTCGTCGCGGAAGCGGATCAGCACCTGCACCGGGCCGAAGATCTCTTCCTGCGCGACGCGCATTTCGCTGCGCCCCTGCAGGAACAGCGTGGGCGCCGCGAAGTAGCCGGCCTGCAGCTCGGCGCGGTGCGACAGGTCCTGCATCGTCTCGGGCTGCGCCTGTTCGTCGCGGCCGATCTCGATGTAGCGCTGCACGCGCTGCTGCTGCGCGCGGCTGACCAGCGGGCCCATCTGGGTCTGGGGATCGTCGGGCAGGCCGATGCGGATGCGCGCATAGGCAGAGCGCAGCTTGTCGGTGAAGGCGTCGGCCACGCGCTCGTGCACCAGCAGCCGCGTGCAGGCCACGCAGATCTGGCCGGTGTTGCGGCTCACGTCCTGCAGCGCCACCGCGGCGGCGGCGTCGAGGTCGGCGTCGTCGAACACGATGAGCGGCGACTTGCCGCCGAGCTCGAGCGTCACGCGCTTGATGCGCTCGGCCGCGCTGCGGTAGATGGCCTTGCCGGTCTCGGTGCCGCCGGTGAACGAGATCTTCTGCACCAGCGGATGGTCGACCAGCGCCTGGCCGACGGTCGCGCCGGGGCCGTGCACGATGTTGACCACGCCGGGCGGAAAGCCCGCTTCGAGGATCGCGGCGCCGAGCTCGACGGACGACAGCGGCGTGATCTCCGACGCCTTGATGACTGCGGTGTTGCCCGCGGCCAGCACCGGCATGAGCTTGCTCAGGGTGAGCGTCAGCGGATAGTTCCACGGCAGGATCAGGCCGACCACGCCGAAGGGCTCGCGCAGCGTGAAGTTGACGATGTGGGTGTCGGCCACGTTGAGCGTCTGGCCGCCGATGCCTTGCGAGACGCCCGCGATGTACTCGATGCCGTCGAGCATGGTCTGCAGCGAGCCGCGCGTGAGCGTGATGGGGCGGCCCACGTTCCAGGCTTCGAGCCAGGCGAGCTGTTCGCTGCGCTTCTCGAGCGCATCGCCCAGCTTGCGCAACAGGCGGCTGCGCTGGCGTGCCGAGGTCTGGCGCCAGTGGGTGTCGAAGGCGTGCTGCGCGGCGCGCACGGCCGCGTCGACGTCGGCGGCATCGGCCTCGGCGACCTGCGCGAGCGTGCGGCCGGTCGAGGGATTGCCGACGTCGAACTGCCGCCCTGCGGCACCGGCACGTTCCTGGCCGTCGATCAGCAGTGGATAGACGCCGGTGCGGAGAATGGAAGAAGGAGAGGGTGTCTGCATGAGGAAAAACGCAAGGGGCAATGGAAAACAACAGCGCGCCGTCAGGCCGGCTGCATGGCGCGATAGAGCGCAGTGACTTCGTCGCGCGTGGGCTGCCGCGCGTGGAGCCGCAGCGAGGCATTGGTCATCGCCGCATCGATGACGGCCGGACCGAGGTCGCCGGCGCCAAGGCCGAGTTCGGCCAGCGTGCCCGGCAGGCCGGCCTGCCGGCGCAGCGTGTCGATGGCCGCCACGAGCGCACGGGCCAGCGCCTCTTCGCCATCGCCCGGGCTGCTGTCGAGTCCGCAGGCCCGCGCCGCCTGCGCATAGCGCGCCGCGGCCGCGGGCAAGGTGAAGCGCATCAGCGGCACGCAGATCACGGCCAGCACATGCGCATGCGGCACGTCGACCAGCGCCTCGAGCGGCGTGCACAGGCCGTGGATGCCGTCGACGCCACGCAGGCTCATCGCGACGCCCGCGAGGTAGCTCGCGAGCAGCATGTCGCTGCGCGCCTTCAGCGAGGCGGGCTCGGCCAGCACGGCGGGCAGCGCGCGCATCGCCAACGCGAGCGCCTGCAGGGCCAGCGCTTCGCCGACGGGGTTGGTCGCGCGGTTGGTGGCCGCGCCGAGCGCGTGCATCACGGTGTCGAAGCCGGTGCTCGCGGTCACGCCCGGCGGCACGCTCAAGGTGAGGCGCGGATCGAGCGCGAGCCATTGCGGGCGGCTGCGCCGGCTGCGCAGCACGTGCTTGCGGCCCTGGTCGTCCTTCACGAGCGCGGCCGTGGTGCTCTCACTGCCGGTGCCGGCCGTGGTCGGCACGGCCGCGAAGGGCGGTGCGTCGCGCAACAGCACGCGGTCGCCTTCGCGCAGCACCTCGTCGATCGGCACGTCGGCGCAGAGCCCGGCGACCAGCAGCTTGCCCACGTCGATGACGCTGCCGCCGCCCACGGCGATGAGGCCGTCGCACTGCTGTGCCTCCCAGCAGGCGCGGGCCTGGCGCACGTTGTCGAGCGTGGGGTTGGCGGCCACGCCGTCGAACAGCACGGGCGCGCAGCCGGCGGCGCGCAGCGCCTCGACCAGCGGCGCCACGATGCCGGCCTTCACGAGTCCGGCATCGCTGAGCACCAGCGGCCGCCGCAGGCCGCGGCCCGCGGCCCAGGCCGGCAGTTGCTGCTGCGCGCAGCCGTCGCCGAACACCGCCTGGCCCGGCCACGCGAAGTCGAAGCGGTCGGGCTCGGTGCCGAAGAAAGGGGAGTTCATATCGGATGAACCGGGAGGCCGGGTTGCTCCCTCCCCCACCGGGGGAGTGTTGGGGTGGGGGCCAGCGGCGCTACACCTGCAAGCGCCGTGGCTGCCCCCATCCCAGCGTTCCCCCGGAGGGGGAAGGGGCCTGGCGCGCTGAACGTGGTGCCCAGTTCGAACCGATGCACGCCGATGCCAGGGCACCCGCGGAACCGGCTTTGCCGGGCCGCCGGGTGCGCCCCTTGAGGGGGAGTCGAGCGACACGAAGTGCGCGAGGGACGGGGTGGGTTCATATACGCCGCCCCGCGCGCTCCCAGTGCGGCGCGCGCAACTGGTTCTTGAACACCTTGCCCATGCTCTCGCGCGGCAGCGCGTCGTGGAACTCCACATGGCGCGGCACCTTGTAGCCGGCCAGGCGCTGGCGCACCCAGTCGCGCACCTCAGCCTCGGTGATGGCACTGCCCGGCGCGCGCACCACCGCCACCGCCACCGCCTCGCCGTATTCCGCATCGGGAATGCCGAACACGGCGCAGTCGGCGACCTGCGGATTGGTCACCAGCGCATGCTCGATCTCGGCCGGGTAGATGTTCACGCCGCCCGAGATCACCATGTCGCGCTTGCGGTCGGTGACGTAGAGGTAGCCGTCGGCGTCGAGGTAGCCGATGTCGCCGTTGGTCACATGGCCGTCGCGCTCGATGGCGCGGCGCGCCGCGTCGTTGTTGCGGTAGGTGAAGGGCAGGGCGTTGTCGCCCGGGTCGACGTAGATCTCGCCGACCTCGCCGGGCGGCAGCACGCGGCCCTCGGCGTCGAGGATGCGCAGCGACATGCCGTCGAACGGCCGCCCGGCGGTGCCCGGGCGCGCGAGCCATTCGGTGGCGGTGACCCAGGTGACGAGGCCGGTCTCGGTCGAGCCGTAGGTCTCGTTCACGATCGGGCCCCACCAGTCGATCATGGCGCGCCGCACCTCGGGCGCGCAGGGCGAGCCGCCGTGCGTGACGTTCTCGAGCGACGAGACGTCGTAGCGCGCGCGCACCTCGGCCGGCAGCTTGAGCAGCCGCACCAGCATCACGGGCACCAGCGACAGGTGGGTGATGCGGTGTTCGTCGATGACGCGCAGCAGCTGCTCGGCGTCGAAGCGCGGCAGCACGACGATGCGCTCGGCCATGTCGAGCGCCACCCGCGCCGCGGCGTTGGGGCCGGCGTGGTAGAGCGGCCCGACCACCGCGGTGCGCATGCCTTCGCGCGCCCGGCTCGCGAGCGCGCGCACGCGCTTGGAGCCCGCATGCTGCTGCGGCGTGCCGGGCAGCCGCATCACGGCCTTGGGCCGGCCGGTGGTGCCCGAGGTGTAGAGCATGCTGCCCACCGAGGGCACGGGTTCGCTGGTGCAGGGCGGGAAGGCATCGCGCCAGCTGGCCCAGTCCTGCGCACCTTCGGGCAGCGGCACGGGGTCGAGCGCGTAGGCCTCGCGCACGTCCTGCGGCGTCGGCACGATCAGCACCGGCAGCCCGGCGGGCACCGCGCCGGCCAGGCGCGGCCAGAGGTCGGCGTGGATCACCAGCGCGCGCGCGCCGCTGTCCTGGAACACGTAGGCGGCCTCGTCGGCCTGGAAGTGCCAGTTCACCGCCACCAGGTGCACGCCGAGGCGGCCGAGGGCCAGCATCAGCTCGAGGTAGGGCAGGTCGTTGCGCAGCATCACCGCGACGGTGTCGCCGGGTTGCAGGCCGAGCGACTGGAAGCCGCTGGCGGCGCGCGCGGCCTGGGCCTGGAGGGCGGTGCCCTCGAGGCTGCGGCTGCCGCAGTGGAGCGTGAGGTTCGGGTTCATGGATGCGAGGGCAAGTTCGAAGGCGAAAGGGTGGAAGAAGGGGTCAGCGCGCGCAGCTGCGCGGCACCGGTGGCGGCGTCGTCCATGAGGCGCTGCAGCACCGCCTGCACGGGCTCGACGCGGTCCGCGAAGCCGATGGCCGGGCCCATCGACAGCAGGCCGGTGTTCCAGTCGCCGGCCGCATAGGCGTTGTCGCGGCCGAGGCGGCCGGTGGCGAGCGCGCCGAAGTCGGGATAGCGGCAGGCGCCTTCGGCCTCGAGCACGCGCGTGCGCTGCACGGTGTCGTTGTCGAGCACGCGCCAGGGATGGCCGGTGCTGCGCAGCGCGAGCGTCGAGGCCTCGGCCGGCTGGGCCGCGAGGTGGCGCTTGTAGTCGTCGTGCGCCCAGATCTCCTCGCACACCAGGAAGCGCGTGCCCATCACGACCGCATCGGCGCCCAGCGCCAGCGCCGCGGCGATCTGCCTTCCGCTGCCGATGCCGCCGCCCAGGGCCAGCGGCACCTGCAGGCGCTCCAGCGCGAGCGCGCCGAGCACGAAGGTCGGCAGCTCGTTGGTGCCCGGATGGCCGCCGGCTTCGCAGCCGACCAGCGCCACCGCGTCGGCGCCGTCGTCCTGCGCTTTCAGCGCATGCGCGATGAAGGCGCACTTGTGCACCACGCGCGCGCCGCCGGCATGGATGCGCGCGAACAGGTGCCCGGGCGACGGCCCCACGGTCTCGAAGCAGCGCGCGCCTTCTTCGAGGCCGATGTCGATCCACGCGGGCACGAGGCGGTTCTCTTCGGCGCGCCGCGACTGTGTGATGTTGACGCCGAAGGGCTGGCCCGCTGCGGCCTCGCGGCAGGCGCGCACCTGGGCGCGGAACTGTTCCGGCCCGTCGAACGAGCGCGGCGTGATGAAACCCATGGCGCCGGCGCGCGCCAGCGCTGCGACGTAGCGCGCATCGGACAGCCACATCATGCCGCCGCCCAGCACGGGCAGCCGCATGCCGAGGAGGTCCGTGAGACGGGTGCGGAACATCGCGCCGGTCACTGCATCACGAAGCCGCCGCTGATGCCGATGCTCTGCCCCGTGATGTAGGCGGCGCGGTCGGAAGCCAGCAGGCAGACCATGCCCGAGATGTCGTCGGGGCGGGCCAGGCGGCGCAGGCCGCGCGAGATCGGGTAGGCGTTGAGCATCTTGGCCAGGCGCTCGTTGTTCTCGGGCGTGGATTCAGGGCTCAGCGCGCCTTCGCGGATGCCCTCGTGCGACACCGCGCCGAGCGCGATCACGTTGACGTTGATGCAGTCGGCGCCGTGCTCGCGCGCGATCGCCTTGGCAAAGCCCAGCATCGCGGCCTTGGCGCCCGAGTACACGGCCAGCCGCGCCTCGCCCGTGCGGCCGGCCTCCGACATGATGTTGATGATCTTGCCGTGGCGCCTCTCCTTCATGCCGGGCAGCACCGCCTTGCAGCAGTACATCATCGCGAACACGTTGAGGTCGACGATGCGCTGCCAGCCTTCGGCCTCGGTCTCGAGGAAGAGCGGTGCGGCGCCGCCTTTCTCGCGCCGCTCGACCAGCACGCCGGCGTTGTTCACGAGGATGTCGACCGGGCCCAGCGCCGCCTGCGCGGCGGCGACGGCGGCCTCCACCTCGGCCTGCGCGGTGATGTCGGCAACGGCCGCGAAGGCACGGCCACCGGCCGCGGTGATCTCGCGCACCACGGCCTGGGCGCGCTCTTCGAAGATGTCGTTCACGGCCACGGCTACGCCTTCGGCGGCCAGGTCCAGGCAGATGCGGCGGCCCACGCCCTGGCCGCCGCCGGTTACGAAGGCCACGCGGCCCTTGAGGTTCAGATCCATGTCGTTGCTTTCCTTGAGTGATGAAGATGGGCGGCGCTCATTGGTGCACCCTTGGCGCTGCGCGCCTTCCCGCCGAGCGGGAGCGAGCTTGCTTGGGGCGGCCCGGCGCGGCGCTCATTGGCCGCGGAACACCGGCTTGCGCTTCTCGACGAAGGCCTGCATGCCTTCGCGGCGGTCTTCGCTCGAAACCACGAGCGCGGCCGCGTAGCGCTCGTATTCGAGGCCCGCGTCGATGCCCACCTGCAGGCCGGTGTCGACCGCATGCTTGATGTGGCGCACGGCGAGCGGTGCGTTGGCGGCGATGCGCGCGGCCATCGCCATGGCGGTGGCCATGAGCGCCTCGGGCGCAACGACCTGGTTCACCAGGCCGATCGCGAGCGCGCGCTCGGTGTCGATGTGGTCGCCGGTGAGCATCAGCTCCTTGGCGATGCCCGGGCCCACCAGCCGCGGCAGGCGCTGCGTGCCGCCGGCGGCGGGCAGGGCGCCGATGCGCGCCTCGGGCAGCGCCAGCTTTGCGCCGCGCGCCGCGATGCGCACGTCGCAGCACAGCGCGATTTCCAGCCCGCCGCCCATCGCCACGCCGTTGATGGCGGCGATGACCGGTTTCTCGAATTGCTCGATCGCGCGGAACAGCTCGTGCGTGGCCTTCTGCTGCAGGTGGTAGTGCGCCTGCGGCGTGCTGCTGCCGGCGCGTTCCTTGATGTCGGCGCCGGCACAGAAGGCGCGCTCGCCCGCGCCCGTGATGACCACGCAGCGCACTGCATCGTCGTGGCGCGCGCGTTCGAGCAGCGCGTCGCGCAGCTCGGCCTTCATGGCGCCGCCGATGGCGTTCATGCGCTCGGGGCGGTTGAGCCGGATCACGGCCACCGCGTCGGTGACCTCGTAGAGCAGGGTGTCGTAGTTCATGGCAGCTTTCTTTTTCAGGCGCGTGCGAGGACGTGGGCCACGGCCACCGAGCCGAGGCCGATCATGTGGGCCAGCGCGAGCCGTGCGCCGGGCTGCTGGCGGCCTTCGGCCTCGCCGCGCAGCTGGCGCGTGATCTCGGCCACCTGGCCGATGCCCGTGGGGCCGAGCGGATGGCCCATGCCGATCAGCCCGCCCGAGGGATTGATCGCGCAGCGCCCGCCGATGGCCGCGTCGCCGCGTGCCACATAGGCGGCGCCTTCGCCGGTCTCGCACACGCCCACGGCCTCGGTGTAGAGCAGCTCCTCGATGGTGAAGGCATCGTGCAGCTCGACGATGTCGAGGTCCTTCGCGCCGATGCCGGCCTGCGCGAGCGCGGCCGCGGACGAGCTGCGCACCAGCTCGACGAGCGCGGGTGCGTTGTCGGCCGGCAGCATCTCGCTCGTGGCCGTGGAAGCCAGCACGCGCACGGCGCGCTCGCGCGGCAGGCCGAGGCGCGCCAGCGCGGCTTCGGACACCACGATCACCGCCGCGGCGCCTTCGCCGCGCGGGCAGCACTGCATCGCGGTGAGGTCGCCCGCCACCGGGGCCGAGGCCAGCACCTGCTCGAGCGTGCGCGGCTTGCGGAACTGCGCATACGGATTGCGCGCGGCGTTGCCGTGGTTCTTGACCGCGACGCGCGCCATGTCCTCGCGCGTCAGGCCGCGTTCGCGCATGAAGCGCCGCGCCAGCAGCGCGAACTTCACGAGCGGCACGTTGGAGGTGGGGCTGAGCGGCGTCAGTCCGTCCTTCAGCACGGCGCGGCGGCCGTCGCCGAACTTGTCGACGCCCATGGCCAGCACCACGTCGTGCTCGCCGCTCGCGACCTGCAGGCAGGCCATGCGGAAGGCGGTCGAGCCCGAGGCCGAGGCGTTCTCGACCTGCATCACCTCGAGCCCGGTGGAGCCGAGGTGGCGCAGCATCACGCGGCCCGCGGCCATGCCGAGCGCGGCGGTGCCGACCACGGCCGAACGAACCTGCGGCCACGCGAGCCCGGCATCGGCCAGGGCTTCGCGCACCGCATGCAGGCCGAGCTGCACATAGGGCGTCTCGGACGGAAAGCCGTAGGGGTGCAGGCCGATGCCCACCACATACACGGCGCGTTCGCGCAGCAGCGAGGTCGGGCCGGTCATGCGTTCACCCCCGCTTCGACCGGGCGGAACACCCAGTGGCCCGATGCGCCTTCTTCGGTGCCGGCCTGCCAGCATGCGGCCAGCGGCATGCCGAGCGTGAGCCCGCTTTCGTCGGCCACGTCGATCAGGGCCTCTTCGACCAGGTCGGGCGCGAGCGCCACCTCGCCGATCACCGCGGGCACCGTTAGCCCGGGCGCCAGCGGCGAATGCACCGTGACGAAGTTGAGCAGGCGCGCGGGTTCGCCGCAGGCTTCGGCGCGCAGTTGCGCGGGTGCCGCACCGCAGTGGCGGCAGCCCGGCACCTGCGCCGGAAAACTGGTGCCGCCGCAGACGCTGCAGCGCGCGAGTTCGAGAACAGCAGTGCTCATTCGATCTTCATCCCGGTCTGTTGCACCAGCAGGCGTGCTTCCTTGCGCTCCTGCTCCATCGCGCGGCCGAAGGCCTCGGGCGTGCTGCCCAATGCGTTGGTGCCGAGCTCGTCGAGGCGGGCCTTGATGGCGGGCTGCTTCAGCGTTTCGCTGAACGCCTCGTGCAGGCGCTTGATGACGGGCGGCGGCGTGCCGGCCGGCCCCACCACGCCGAGCCACGTCGTCACCTTGAAATTCGGCACGCCGGCCTCGGCCACGGTGGGCACGTCGGGCAGGTCGGCCACGCGGCGCTCGCCCGTGACCGCGAGCGGACGCAGGCGGCCGTCGCGGATGAACGGCATCGTGGTCGAGCGGCTGTCGGGCATGAAGTCGAGCTGGCCGCCGAGCAGGTCGGTGATGGCGGGCCCACTGCCCTTGTAGGGCACGTGCACGAGCGATGCGCCGGTGCGCACCTGGAGCGTTGCGCCGGCCAGGTGCATCGAGCTGCCGTTGCCGGCCGAGCCGTACGAAAGGCCGCCGGGCTTGGACTTGGCCTGGTTCACGAGGTCGGCCACCGACTTCAGCGGCGACTTCGCCGGCACCACGATCACCATCGGGCTCTCGGTCAATTGCGACACGGGCGCGAACGCCTTGGCCGGATCGACCGGCACCTGCTTGTAGAGAAAGGGGTTGAACACCAGCGGCCCCGGGTTGCCCAGCAGCAGCGTGTAGCCGTCGGGTTCGGCGCGGGCGACCACCTCGTTGGCGATGTTGCCGTTGGCGCCCGGGCGGTTGTCGATGACGATCGGCTGGCCGAGCCGCTTCTGCAGCTCGGGCTGCAGCAGCCGGGCCACGATGTCGGAAGCGCCGCCGGGCGCGAAGCCCACGACGAGGTGGACCGGCTTGGTGGGAAATCCGCTGGCCTGGGCATGCGCGCCGATGGCCGTGAGGCCGAGCGGCAGCGTGAGCAAGAGCGGGCGAAGCCACGAGGTTCGCATGGTGGTTTTGTCTCCGTGAAAAGAATGAAGAGGGAAAACGAAGGGACGAGCCCGTCCCGCTCGCCGGGCGCAGGCCGGGCGAAGACGTGATGGACGCGCAGGAAAAAAAAGGGCGGGCCTAGCCGCTGGCAGGCTTCAGCCAGCGCGCGCGCAGGCCGTCCTTGAAGGCCTGGATCGCCGAGGCGATGTCGCTGGTCTGCGGATTGAGCATCGCCTGCGTGCGCAGGCCGCGCGCGGTGGCGATGAGCAGCTGCGCTTCGCGCTCGGGATCGATGTCGTCGCGGATCTGGCCGGCACGCTGGCCGTTCTCGAACTGCCGCGCGAGCGCGCGGTGCCAGCGTGCGCTGATCGCCGCGAAGGTGGGGCGGATGTGCGGGGCAGGGCCCAGCGATTCGTGCATCAGCATGAAGAAGGCGCGCGAACTGTCGCGCGGCGTGTCCATGCTTTCGAGGTAGCAGTCGATTTCGCAGAACAGCGCGTCCAGGCCCGAGAGCCCGCGCAGCCGCACCAGCAGGCGCTCGCGGTGGTCGGCGGCGATCTTCTTGATCAGCTCGTCGAGCAGGCGGTCCTTGTTGCCGAAGCGGTGCTGCACCAGGCCGCGGCTGTAGCCGGCCTCGACGCCGATGGCTTCGAGCGTGGTCTGGGTGTAGCCGTGCTTGGCGATCAGGTGCGTGGCGGCCTCGAACAGGCGGCGGTCCGATTCGGCCACGCGCTCGGCCTGCGTGCGCCGCGTCTTGCGCGGGGCAGCATGGGTGGCGCTGTCGTTGGCGGAGCGGGCGGGATCGCCGGCTGGCAGCGCCGGCGACGGCGCCGCCGTCTTGGGACGGGTTTGTGTCATGGCCGCGATGTTAAATACTTGCGATCGTGATTGCAAGTAAGTTTTGGATGAAGTTTGGCCGGCGTACTTGGCGCGGCGGGCATTGCGGAACGCCAATGAAACTTGGTGTTTGAATCCGGAGGCCCTCCTTCGATTGCGCCGATGACGCCATCCGACCTTCGCGTAGCGCGCCGTTGAACCTGCGCTCATGGTCGAATTGGGTCATGACGACCTCTCATCTAAAGCGCCCGGATCCGCCCGGTCCGACCTGTTGCGGTAGCCTATCGATCCCCGGGAGACCTGCGGCACCTGCGGGCATTCCGGCCACTGAACCTGAGTGCGCGAGCGTGCAATGAGGCCTCGTGTGGCCGTCCCAAATCGACCTCGATTTCGCAAGCAGCGCGCTACGGAACCCAGCGCTCTCGCGCAACACGTCGCCGGCGTTGATGTGCCCGGCGGCGAGGGCGTCGAACCCGTCGAGTCTTCCTATTTCCGGCGCAAGCTGCGCGTCATCGAAGAGGGTTTGGGACGCGAGATCCTCGACTCGGACCTGCTGGCCCTCGAGCGATCCATAGTCGTTCTCGGCGAGCCAGGCATGGGCAAAAGTGAGCTCATTGGTGAGCTTGGTCGAGCTGGCGGCGTGGCGCCGGTGTCAGCCCCAAGGTTCATGCTGAGCAAGAACCCTGGGAGCTACGTAACCTCGGGACGCCTGTGTCTGATCGATGGCTTGGACGAAGCGATCGCGCGTGACGAGAATGACGCGCTGGACCGGGTTCTCGCCCAGCTTGAAGATGCTGGTTGCCCGAGGTTCGTGCTCTCGTGCCGCTCTCGAGAATGGCAGTCGCGTTCGCTCCGCAGCCTCACGGAAATCTACGGGGCCGAGCCGCTCGTGGTCTCGATCGAGGACTTCACGCGCGAGGAGGCCAGCGCGTTCTGGTCGTCGCGCGGATTTACGAGCTCCGTCGACGCCGTCTTGGACGGGCTGGACGAGCAAGGCCTCTCGGACCTCTACCGAAATCCGTTGACCCTGAGTCTGCTCGGTCGCGTGGCCGACAGCGGGAAGCCGCTGCCTGCCACGCGAGCCGAGCTCTTCGGACACGTCTGCGAGCTGATTTGGCGTGAGGAGAACGACGCTCGCCAAAACACGCGATTGGCGCAGATCAGTCAAGAGCAGGCGCTGTCGTCGGCTGGCGCGTGCATGGCGGCGATGATCTTCGGCGGTGTCGATGCGATCAGGATGGGCGGGATCGCCGAACGGCAGGACGGCGAGGTTTGGATCGGTGACTTGGAGAAATTGCCCGGCGGCGCTGAAGCGCGCTCCGTCGTCGCTTCCAAGCTTTTCAAAAATGTCGGGGTGGGCCGTGCCGCGCCCATTCACCGCGTCATCGCGGAATTTCTGGGCGCTAGGTGGCTTGCCGCTCAGGCGACGACCAGCCTCAGCAGGCATCGACTTCTCGCTCAATGTAACGGCGGCGGCGCGGTTTCGTCGAGCTTGCGAGGGCTGCATGCCTGGCTTGCGTTTCACAGTCCCCACCTCTCAGCGCGCGTCATCGCGGCCGACCCCTTCGGATTGCTTCGCTACGGCGAGACGGCCCTCCTTGACGCAGCTCAGGCCGCAGCCCTGCTCGACGCCCTAGAGCGCTTGGCGCGCGCGGACCCCTATTTCCGCGCGCAAGACTGGAATGCCCGCTCGGCGAAAGGGCTTGCCCAAACTTCTCTCGCGCCTCGGATCGACGCGATCCTGGCCGACGCAGGATCGAACTTCCAACTTCGGACCTTGCTGCTGGAGGCGATCAAGGACACGCCGCTCGCCTCGTCCCTTTCCGCCACCCTTGAGAAACTCGTCTTCAATAACGCGCGCTACTACGGCGAACGCGACGAGGCCTGGGTCGCGGTGTTTGGGCACCGCAGTCGACCGTTCTGGCAGATTGCCGCGCAAACGCTGGTGGACCAAGCCAGCGAAGACTCCGCGCAGCTGGCGGGCCAACTTATCGAGATGCTCGGCTACGATGTGACTGACGATCTCCTCGCGTCGACGCTGCTGGCAGAGATCGGCCTGCAGGTGTCGCCGTTCCCTCGCGCGAGCGAACGTCCACCCATCAGGTTCCGCCGGTTCGAAACGCTCGTCGCCGAGCTGACGCCGTCGCGCTCGAAATCGCTGCTCCGCATCATCTCTTCACGTGTGCCGCCGAGGGCAATCGAAGACCACGACTGCCTGCGCGACCTCTCCGAGATCCTCGCGTTGCTGCTCCTGCGAGCGCTGCGAGGCGGCGCCATCGCGCTCAGGGACGCGCCGTTAGTTTGGGCTTGGCTGGGTCATATCAACGAGCAGTCCTCCGCCGACAAGAAAACTCTGGAGCAAATCCGTGACGCGTTCGACGGGCACGACGAGTTGCGACGCCGGATCCAGCGATATGGGATGTGGACCGCCATTACATCGAAGACGCTGTGGCAAGCGGAACACTATTTGCACATGCGAGCCATTGGCCTTGCCGGCAATGCGGAGGACGTCGCCTACTTCTTGCGAGAGGTGGCTGCGAAGCGATCGCGATCGCGGCGCGCGAGGTCCGATTGGAGCGCCCTTGTCTGGCTAGGCGTGAGGACCGGAAAGGACAACGGGAAAGTGCTGGCGGCCGCTCTGGCTTTTCCGGCTTTCCGGATCAAAGAACGCGCAGCCATCCGCCGCGTCACTCATCCGTCAAAGCCTTCGTGGAAGATCCGTCAGGAGGCGGAAAACGCAGCCTGGAGCGCGCGCGACGAAGTGGACCATCAACAAGCGATTGCCCAGTTCACAGCGATCGTTCCGAAGATCAAAGCGGGCGACCTCGGCGCGACGCTCACTCCCGCGAAGTTCTACCTGGGCGTTCAGATCACCGCGCGAACCCAGCAGAAGATGCTGCCAGAGGAGCGGTTAGCCGCCGTCTTCAACGAGCAGCTCACCAAAGAGTTTGCCGCCGGCTTCGAGGCGACGCTTCATAAGTCGGATCTGCCCACCATGCAGCAGATCGCGGGCAGCCACTTGCAAGGCAAGATTTGGAACGTCGCCTACCCGCTTGTTGCCGGCTTGCTCCAACGACATCGCAGCGGTCAAGGGTTCTCGGGAGTGCCTACCGACACGCTGAAGAAGGCACTTCTTATCTGCATGCAGCAGCGCGGACTTTTCAGAGCCGCCGACAACGATCATCTGCGCATCGCACTTGAACAGGCCGTCGCGCCGCAACTCGCCGGCAAGTCCGCCCTGCTGCGCTCTTGGATTGAGCCGTATTTCAATGCCCGCCTCTCGGCGCATCATGCGCTCGGGGTGATCGGACACATGCCGTTGTGGAACGACGCCATGGCATCGCTCGCGCGCGAATGGCTTCTCGGTTACCCAGAGATGCGGGTGGACGCCGAGATGGAACTTGTGGACGCGCTGGTTCAAGCGGGAGGGTCGAGCGCGATCGTCGAGGTTGCCAAGGCTCGCGACGCCGGCATCTACTGGGACGACGACCAGGCGCTCGCTTGGCTGGCGATCGACGTCGCATATCGGTTCGAAGAAATCCGACCCGAATTGGCGAACGTCGGCCGCGACCATCCTCAATTCCTGTGGCATTTGCGCGACCGACTGCAGGCGACGCGGAGACGGTCCCTCGTCGACGCCGGCTTCGGGGTTTTCGCTTGGATCGTCTCCGAGTTCCGGAGCGCATTTCCCCACACCACCAGATCAGGTTCGAGCAGTGGCGACAAAAACGCGTTCGACGCGACGGACTTCCTCGTTGGCTTGGCCTCCGCGATCGCGGGCAGCACGTCGGATCAGGCGGCCCAGCTCATGGCCAAGCTCGTAGCGATGCCGAGCGACACCTACTCCGATGCGTTGCGGCACTTGGCCGCCGAGCAGTCGCAGAAGCGAGCCGAGGAAAGTTTCGCACCGCTCCTGCCAGCCGAGCTCTCCGCGATTTTGACCTCGGGCGCGCCATCCAACATTGACGACCTGCGTTCGGTGGTCGGCGAGGAGCTGGCCGAAGCGCAGAAGGTTTTGTTGGGCGACGACCTAGACCAAGTTCGAGATTTCTGGACCGATCAGAACATCCCTCGCGACGAGAACCGCTGTCGCGACCGTCTTGCGGCTCTCATCCAAGGCCCGCTATTCGGCTCCTATGGCGTCAGCCGGTTGACCGAGGCGGACATGCCCCGATCGAAGCGGGCCGACCTCGCCTTCGCGCGCGGCCCCAAGCAGCTGCCGATGGAGGTCAAGGGTCAATGGCATCCCGACGTTTGGGATGCGGCAAATTCGCAATTGGCGTCGCAATACCTGATCGATTGGCGCTCGGAGGGCCGTGGAATTTATTGCGTCCTGTGGTTCGGCGACGTGCCCTCCGCCACGGGCCGGCGGTTGAAACCGCCCCCCTCCGGTGTCGCGCCCCCGTTATCGCCCGAGCAAATGCGTGACGCGATCATCGCTCTCATCTCGGAGGCGCGCCGACCCTTCATCGACGTGCTCATCCTTGATCTGTCGTCGGGTAGAAAGTGCATCGCGCGGGGATCCGCTGCGGCTGCGGCCGATCACTTCGAGCGCAAGTAGTCGATCGAGAACTGCCACTCGATTCGCCATGGTCAAGCGACCGTGGGCGGGGGTGCATCAGTCGCTCGGTTTATGTTTTCCGAACGGCCGGTGATTGCAATAGCTGTCGTTCAGGCCTTCGATCTGGAGTGACTGGGTCCACTCTGGCCGACTGCAGCCGGTCGGCACCTTGGCGCGTCCTACGGTGCTGACGTCGAGAGTTGATACCTTGCATACGCGTTGCCTTCTATCTCGACGACGCTATGCAGGTCGAAGCCGAAGCCTTCATAGAGATTTCGTAACGCGTGGCGGTCTGCGACGCAGTCCAGACGAAGGTGAGTGCGCCCAAGCTCGTGGGCTCGAGTTCGGGCATAGGACAGGAGTTCGGTTGAGACTCCCTTCTTCGCCCACGCTCGGCGAACGGCGAGCTTGTGAACAAAGGCTGAGGTGCCAGGCAGGACCTCGGGCCAAAAATAGGCATCCTCCAACTCGAACCTCATGACTCCAGCCACGTGCTCGCCTTGGCGGGCAACGTGGAAGAGCCCGCTGCTTACGTCCCGCAGGACTCGTTCATGGGCAACTTCGGCTGCCGACCAAAGAGCTCTGCCATTGCCAGCGAGCCACTCGGCGGCCTTTTGCAAGACGGAGGCAATCATCGGCGCATCACAGAGGCGCGCTTCCAGGATTTTCATGGGCTCCAAGTCTGGTCTTCGAGTCCGGTGATGCCCTTCGCCGACCGTCCTGGCGTCAGGCGACGCAAACGACGGCCTTGATTTATTGCGCTTCGGCAACGCCATTGAAGGTGTCCCGCGAACCCAGCATCGGCGCCCGCTTGCACCACGCGTCCCGAATCCCCATAGGCCCGTAGCCTTCCCAGTCCGTAGAAGCGCATTCCGCAGTTTCCTCCTTAGAGGCTTGTCCAACACCTGCCCTCAGGCCGTTGTCGTGCGCGGGCTCATGGGGTTGCACGGGCAGGTCTCGGACAACCCTTAGCGAAGCCGAGCCTTCGATGTGCATGTAGCGCTGCGAATGTACTGAGCATCCCGCGGCTGCGACACAAGTACAGAACGATATGAGCGAGACAACTTAGACGTCATTGAGCGTGACTGCTGTTGGCGGTTGCCGTCATGGGAACTCGGAGCGGTGTGGCTTGCGCACCTTCTTGATACTTTGCTCGTCACACGCGCCCATTGATCTGTAGTTTGCTCTGGCCTGAGCCAAGCAAAGCATGCCGTTGGGGCCGCTCCGGACCACCAAGGCATCGACTTCGTCTTGTCCGTCGTCTTCCCAGAAACAGACAGGGCAAATCTCATAGCCACCGCGCTCTGCAAGCGTGAGGTACCCGCAGCAGGGGCAAGGTAGTGGACGCAATTTTTGAAAGTTCACGCACGGAGGAGCGGACATGGCTGGGGATCAAGCTGTGGTGGCGGTTGACTGGTTCTGGCCGAATCCAGTGTTTGTGGCTCACTCATGCGAACGGGCTCTTGATGACGAATCCTCTTTCCACGTCACCATCAAAGCCGACTCTCTTGTATACGCCGTGCGCTTCGGGCCGCTGGGCGCCAGAAAGTAGTACTACCTTGCAGCAGCCCAAAGTCCAGGCAGTGTCAACCGCAAAACGCAAACATGCTTCGCCCTGTCCCTTGCGACGAAATGCGGGGGCGGTGACCACGTGCTCGATGAAACCGATTGGCTGACCTGCGCTCGCGATGTTGGCGATCAATGCCAGCATGCAAGTTGCGCTTATGTGTCCTTCGTGTTCGGCCACGAAGATCTGCGATCGGGGTGGCTCATTCACCTTCGACCAGAGTTCAATGGCCTTGTCCGGTAGAAGTGGCAGATCGTTCGGCCGCAGCACGCGGTACAGGTTCAGCACCGCATCGCGGTCCGCCTCACGCGCTTGACGAATGTGCATTTCATTGCCTCCAATTGGGTGCCCGATTTTGTGATGAACGTCGGCTTCTGCCCCCGAATCAGCGGTCGGCCGCCTCGACGAAATACCGACTGTAGAACGTTCGTGCATCCTCCCAATCGTCCTCGAAGGCGTCAAGGTACTTGTCGGAAGGCTTCAAAGAATCCTGTGATCGCAGAGTTGGCATGAATGTCCGCTGTTGGGCCGCATCCCGACCTACATCGGTGAGATGTGCACGCACCTCGCGCCGTGCCACAACCCACGCTAAGATGAACGCGTCGAAAAAGACAGGTCGGTATGGTTAGTCCGGCCATTCTCTTCACAGAGGATTCTGCGCTGGCTTGCCAGACCCGCGACCGTCACCTGATGTGGAAACACGTGGGCAGATTGGTCGTGCGCATGCGCTGTGCTCCGCCGTTCTGGTTAGGTGATGTTCTCTACACACTTACTTTTTTCGGAGCGCTCATGCAACCAAGAATCTCAGTCATCACCCTCGGCGTCGAGGATTTGGACAGGGCCGTGGCCTTCTATCGAGACGGCCTGGGACTGCCGACCGACGGAATCGTCGGCAGAGAATTTCAAAACGGCGCGGTCGCATTCTTCGACATGCAAGGCGGGCTCAAACTGTCGCTGTGGCCCCGTTCCAGTTTGGCTGCTGATACAGGACTTCCGCTTCGGGCGAGCGGTCCCCTTGAATTCACCCTTGGTCACAACGTATCTTCGAAAGCGGAAGTCGACGCGGTGATGCAGCGGGCCATCGGGGCTGGCGCCACGCTGGTAAAAGCAGCGCAAGACACCTTCTACGGGGGTTACGCTGGCTATTTCATGGACCCCGACGAACACCTGTGGGAGGTGGTTTTCAACCCTCAGATGATGCCGAAGGATTAAGCGGCGAGCGAGCCCGCTGACGAATGCCTGCTGTTGGCCGATTCTGAAGTGCGCCCCCGATGTGTGCGCAGTTCCGTCGGCTGTCGTCGGAGGCCCCCGCGATTCGTCATCGGTTCCGCTTGCGGTCACCTCGACGCGGGGCGGTGACAGCGGCCACGCTTGTGGCGGTTTTGCCGTCGGACGGCGGCTGCAACTGGGCCAGCAGCATGGCCAGCGCGCGCTTCAACATATCGAGATCCTTGACGCCGACCAGTTCGGCCCACTGGGCTTCGATGCGACCGCCGGCGGCCATCGCCAACGGGCGGATCTTCGCCCCGCGCGGCGTCAGAAACACCAGCCGTACGCGCCTGTCGGTCGCGCTGGGCTTGCGCTCGACATAGCCCAGTCGCTCCAACTCCTCCACTGTCTGCGTCATGGACTGCTTGCGAAGCCGAGCGAGCCGCGTCAGCTCGCTGACCGGCATTCCTTCGGGCGGTACGAAGGTGAACACGCTGGCATGCGACGAGCGCAGGTCGTCGAAACCGGCCTCGGCCAGCGCTTCATCCACGGCGCCAGCGAATTGCTGGTGGAGCAGGCGCAACAGCACGCCGAGCGACCCTGTGCCGGCGGACTCCATCGGGGATGCAATAGACATGCGTATTTGACAGTTCCCTGTCTAATGGCTAAAACTAGACAGGTACCTTACCATTTTTAGGCTGATTCGATGCCCCACGTCCACGTCCTTGACTCAACCCTGTACTACGAAGATACGGGCGCCATCGTTGACGGCCGGTCAGGGGGCACCGGCACCGCCTTCGTGTTTCTGCACGGCAACCCCGCGTCGTCTCATCTGTGGCGCAAGGTCCTGCCCCGCTTGCGCGGGCTGGGCCGGTGCCTCGCGCCTGATCTGATCGGCATGGGGCGCTCTGGCAAACCGGACATTGCCTATTCCTATGACGATCAAGCACGCTATCTGGAGGCCTGGATCGAGGCGCTGGGCCTGCAAGACGTGGTCTTGGTGGGCATCGATTGGGGCGCTTCGCTGGGCTTCGATTGGGCGCGCCGCCATCCCGGTCGCGTTCGCGGCATCGCTTTCATGGAGACGATCGTCAAGCCGCTTTCGTGGGCTGACATCCCTGCTGCGGCACGGCCTCGCTTCAGCGCGTTTCGCGCCGCCGCAATGGGCGAGAAGCTGGTGATCGAGCAAAACCAGTTCCTCGAGGGCGCCTTGACGGCCACTGTGCTGACGCCGTTGTCCGACGCGGATCGCTCGGCCTACGAGGCCCCCTTCCTTGCACCCGAAAGCCGCCGCCCACTGCTGGCCTGGTCGCGTGCCTTGCCGATCGACGGGGCCCCCGCCGACGTTGTCGCTCGGGTGGAGGCTTACGGTGCTTGGTTGGCCAGCAGCTCGGCCGTGCCGAAACTGCTGCTTACGTTCGAGGGCTCGCCCACACTGATGATCGGTCCGGCCCTGACGAACTGGTGCAAGGCGAACATCGCCGGCCTGCACATTCATCACTGCGGCGCTGCCGGCCACCTGGCACCCGAGGACCAGCCCGAAGCCATTGCCGAGGCACTTCTGGACTGGTGCAGTCTCCACGACTTTGGCTGATCCGCTCCTGGCCGCCCGGCTGTCTGGTCGCATTCTGTCGTGCTTGAGCGGCACGATGCAGCGCCGACGATCGGGCCATCGTTCCGCGCCGGCCGACGCAAGTTCGATGGCGCGCTGACGAAAGAACAGTGTCATCCCGCAGGCATCACGCGCTGCGCGCTTCGACGCCCACGTGGCCCTGCGCGTCAGCCGAAACGCGAACGTACCCCGACATCGGTTGCGGCGCGTTCTTGAAGCGGTAGCGCCAGCGGAAGCGTCCCTGCCGCAACCATGGCTGCTGCGCGTCGGGCGACCAGAGTTCTTCCGGCGCGGTGTTCGCGAAGTCGTACGGGCTGTAGATGCCGGGGCACGCCACGCTTTCGAAGGCCAAGGGCGGAAGAATGTTGTCGCAGTCCTCGACCTCCACGGTGCACTGGCTGAAGCAGTGGTAGTCGCCGCCGATCACGAACAGATTCTGCGCACCGTCGAGCGCGAGCAGTTCGAACAGGCGCTCCAGTGAAGCCGGAAAGCGCAGCCAGCCGTCCGAGCGCAGGTGATAGGCCTCGTGGGCCACGGCGTTCCTGAACACGGGCGCGACGGGCGTGGACATCACGAGGAAGCGCGGGCGCCCCGCGCGCCGGCTGTGCTGCAGCCACCGGGCCAGTGCGTTGAACTGGTTGCCGGTCATGATGCGGTTCGCGCGGCCATCGACCGTGCTGCCCTCGAAGCGGCGGTTGCGCGTGTCGCACACGAAGGTGGGGAAGCCGCCCTGCTTCATCTCGTACCACAGGCCGCGCCGCGGCCGCTGCGCGTTGGTCCACCCCGCAGGGCCCGCGGCGTACTCGTAGCGCCACATCGCCGCGAAGGCGCTGCGCCACTCGCGCGACCGGGTGCCCCGGGCGCTGTTGCCGTGATCGTTGCGGAATTCGTGATCGTCTGCCGCCATGTACGCTGGCACGCGGGCCATGAGCGCGCGCTGGTTCGGCGCGGTCCAGGCTTCGCGGTACGCGTCGAAGAACCGCAGCCGCGTGCCCTGCACGCCGCCCGAGGCCGCGAGCGAATCGGCATACACCTGGTCGCCGATCATCAGCACGTGGCTCAGGCCCGCCGGCTCGTGCAGGGCCTTGCCGAAGCCCCGGTCGGCCATCTGCCTGTCGATGAGCAGCGGCGCCTGCCGGCAGCACACGACGAGGAAATCGAGGCGCGCCGCGTCCGGCGCCTGCGTGCGCCACCAGCCTGCGTCGAGCACCACGCTGCCGGGGCGCGGCGCAGCCGGGTGCTCGGGGCTTTCGGGCGCCAGCGCATCGTGCAGCTGGCCGTCCCAGGCCGCAGCGAAGGCGCCGGCCGTCTGGATGTCGGGCCCGAACGTGTCGAGCGTGGTGCAGACCCGCACCTCCACCGCCTGCCCGTGGTACGCCGCGGGGATCGTCACGCGCAACACCGCCTCGCCTTCTTCCCAGAAGGCCGCAGCGTCTTCGGCGATGGCGCCGGCGGGTGTGGGTGCGGCGGGGAGCGCGGGCGTGGCGTGCGCGGTGAGCGTCGACGCATCGCCCGCTTGCCCGCGGCGCGCGACGATGGTGTAGATGTGCGACGGCGGATTGCGCTGCTCGTCGACCTTGAGGCCGAGCGTCAGCGTGCAGACGCCCAGTGGATCGACATAGGCATCGCCGATCCAGGGGCCGATCGTCGGCCGGCGGAACCAGGGCCGGGGCGCGCGGCGCAAGCTGGGCGCAACGGTGCCCGGCGCCGGCGGGACATGGCCGTCGAGGAAGCAGGCGATGCGCGGAAAGACGTCGGTGGCGGCGTCGTTCCCGACCACGCAGTCGAGGTGCCCGTAGCCGTCGACGACATGGCGAGCGACCTGGCTGTCCGCGCCGATCACCTCCTGCAGCAGGCGCATCGACTCGAGCGTGCCGCGCGGCGCGAACACGTCGTTCAGCCCGCCCTGGATGAACAGCACCGGCATCGACAGGCCGCGCCGGATGTGCGGGTCGGTCACGTAGGGGCTGGCACCGTCCTGGTTGGTGAGCCGGCGCAGCAACGCATATTGCACGGTCTGCTGGTAGGTCGTGAGGTTGCACCCGCCGAGCAGGTCGGGCAGGGCGTCGAGCAGCGGCTGGCTGGCGCCGGCTCGAGCGTCGTGCATGTTGCGCCATTGGAAGAGCTGGGCAAACACGCCGGCACTGCGCATGGCGTTGACCAGCCGGCCGTTGTGCACCGCGTCGCGCGACAGCGCAAGGCCCGGGTCGGCATCGCGCAGGCGTCCGGTCTGCGGATCGCTGCCGCCCATGTACGGAAAGCTCGCCAGCACGCGGTCCAGTGCCTGCTCGCCGGCCGTTGCATCGGCATCGACCGTGGCCTTCACCATGCCGAGCCCGAGCAGCTTCTGCGCGCGATTGCCCAGGTAGCCGCGCATGCGGTTGCCGCGCGGCAGATGCACCACCGGACCCACCTGCATCAGCACCACGCGCCGGATGCCATGCTGCAGTGGCCTCGGCCCGCCGGGCGCGAGCGCGCGCACGGCCGCCGAATCCCTCGGGCTCAGTGCGGCCATGCAGAACATCGCGGCGCCGATGCAATGCGCCACGATGTCGATCCGGTCGTCGATCGGCCCGGCGCCGAGGCCGCGCTCGTCGGCATGCGCGATCCTCACCGCGTCGACCAGTGCGGGGATGTCCTCGGTCGCGATGTCGTCCATCACCCATTGCTGCTCGCAGGTGGGCAGGCCGATGCTCGTGCGCATCTCGCCCACCCACACGTCGCGCCCCTGCAGCGCCAGCCACTGCGCCATCGGCATGCGGATGGCTTCGTGCGTGAACTGGATGCCGCCCGATCCGAAGCCATGCAGCAGCAGCACCGGCCTGGCGTGCGTGCCCGGCGCCGGATTGCGCAGCCTGTAGCGGGTGAGCCGAAGCTGGAGCGGCCCGCAGCCGGACTTGCGCGCGTCGCTCCACACGCCGTCATGAAAGCTCACCTCGAGGTTCTTGAAATCCTCGCGCTCCGACGGATACGGCAGGCGCCGCCACGGCCGCGCCGCCGCATAGTCGGGTTTGCGGAAGGTGAGGAAGTGCTGCGCAAAGATCACCCGGCCCGCGTAGAGCATGAGCGAAAGAAGGTCGCGCAGCCCGGCCACGCCGTCGGCCTGCGCTTCGAGCGTGAGCGGCAGCGCGTCGCGGCCCATCATGTAGATCTCGTCGTAGCGCAGCTCGGCCACGCGCCGCCGCGCGAAGCCCCAAGGCCGAGTGGCATAGAGCGTCATGCCGGTGAGCTGCTCCCAAGGGTTTCCGCCCGGCGCGTACACCAGGCGCTTCTCGCCGCGCAAGACGGTGCCTTCGGCGAACAGGTAGCTGCAGTCGCCGAAGCTCACCGCGATCGGCTTGCTCAGCGGCTTGAACTCGTAGGCCAGGTAGCGTGCGTCGCCGAAGTGCGAAAGCATCTTCACGAACGCCCACCCAAGCTCGACCCTCTTGCGAAGACCGACGCCAGCGCCGACCGATGCTGCGAGATCGGCGTCGGCACGCAGGCTGCTCCAGGCCTTCAGCGTGCGCAAGATGCGGGGCAGTGCCCCGCTGGGCCGGCGCTCGAACCAGTGGACCGTGCCACCCAGTACATCCGGGCCGCTGTACGCGGTCGGGAACTGGTCGGACTGGCGCTGCGAAGCGCCGTCTTGCACCGACTGCACGAACTGCAGCGTCGCCTCGAAAGACAGCGACTTGGCATGGGCCCGCGTGAAAGCCTGCAGGTCGTCGATCGACTGGAACCTAAAGCGCAGGTTGATGCGCGGGATGCCCGCAGCGGGGCCGCCCGACTGCGGCGCGCAGGCCAGGCGGCCGTACATCCGTTCGCTGAAGGCCAGCTGGGTCGGTGGGGCCGATCGCACGGACATCGGCCGCATCGGGCGCGCGGGTCCGGGCGCGTCCGCGGGCGCGCGCTGGGAGCCCGCCACGGGTTCGCCCCATTCGCGCAGCCACTGCGCCACGATGCCGAGGGCCAGCGCCGTGATGGTCAACAACGGATTGATGCCCAGCGAGGTGGGAACGATCGAGCCGTCGAGCACGTAGAGGCCCTCATGGATGCGCCGGTCTTCACGCCCGGCCCACTGCGCGCCGCTGCGCCCCGGCGCATCGCCGCGGTCGCCGTGGCCCGCATCGAAGACGCGGCCGAACGGATCGACCACGCCCGTCTTCATGGTCTCGGCCATGCGGCAGCCACCGAGCGGATGCACGGTGAGCAGCTGGCGTTCGGTGGGCGGGTCGATCAGCGGCGAATCGGGCACGGCCTGCCAGATCGGGTTGCGAACCCAGAAGGCGCCGCGCTGGCGCTCGGTGGCGCCGAGCAGCAGCCGGTCGATGCGCCCGAAGCAGCCGGCCGCGCCGGCGCCGGGCCAGTGCACGGTGAGATTGCCGTCGTGCCGGGCGCGTTCGAAGCCCGGCAGCAATTGCAGGCGGCCCTGCGCCCCGTCGTGCCCGAGCGCCGCCACGAGCAGCGTGCGGTCGAGCGCAGCCGGATCGACCGTGGTGTGCTCGGCCGTGCCCGCGTGCGTGCGCGCGCCGTGAAAGCGGGTCCAGCGCTGCGGCAGCATCAGGCTGGTCATGAGTTCGCCGAACAGCCAGCCCAGCGGGGCCGGCACCGTGAGGTCTTCCACCACGAGGCGGTCGTGCGGATTCGCCGACGCGCGGCCGAGCTCGACCATGTGCGTGATGGTCGGGCCCGGCGCGGACTCGGCGCCGGCGGCGGGTTCGCGTGCCCAGCCGCGCACCGCGTCTTTCAGTTCGCACTGCGCGCCGATGACGTCGGCGTTGGTCGAGAAATGGTGGCCGAGCTGGCCCGAGAAGCGCAGCCCGGCGCATTGCGAGCGCATCAGGATCTCGGTGCTGCCGAAGGTGCCCGCTGCGAGCACCACGCGTCGCGTGCGCAGCGTGTAGGGCGCGGTGCGCGTGGGCAGCCGTGCCGGGTCGCTGAACGCCCAGTGCACCAGCCATCCGCCGTCTTGCGGATCACGTGCCACGTCGAGCACCGTGGCGCCGGTGAAGAGGTGCGCACCGTGCCGGCGTGCCTCGCCCAGCAGGTTGCGCGCCAGGGTCTGCTTGGCGCCGTGGTTGCAGCCGCTGAAGCAGTTGCCGCAGCGCGTGCAGCCGCCCACCTCGCTGCTGGCGGGGGTGATGGTCAGGTCGACCGGACGCACCGTCGCGCCGGGGCCGAGCGTGCTGGCCAGCCGGTCCATGGCCGGGCGCTTGCCCGGCTCCGTCGCGGCCCAGGTGCGCGCCGCCAGGGCCTTGTGGGCCTCGTCGTAGAGCTGCTTCCAGCGCGCTTCGTCGCCGCGCCAGGGACGCGGCCAGGCGGCGTCGGCCAGCGTGCGCGCATCGGCCTGCTCGGCCACGCCGGCATTGATGAGCGAGCCACCGCCCAGCCCGTTGGCCACGAGCGCGCTCACGTCGTCGCCGAGCTTGACGTCGAACAGCCCGTCGGGGACGCCGCGGATCTCGGCGCGCGTGCCACCGGACATGCGCACGTGCGCGACAAGTTCCTCGAGCGTGCCCGGGAAGTCGCCCGGCTGGTATTCGAGCCCGCGCTCCAGCACCGCGACCGACGGCGGCTTCGCGGCGCCGGCGCCCCATTCGGCGATGCGCGACGCGGCCACCGCGGCGCCATACCCGCTGCCGACGATCACGCAATCGAAGGCCGGCGGCGTGCCCGCGCCCGCGTCTTCCTCCGCGGCCAGCACCTCCGCGCCTTGCGACAGCCATTCGCTACCTCGTTGCATGGTCGATCCTTTCGCGCTGAGATGTCCATTCAGGCCTTCGCCTCGGGCCCGACCAGATCGAGCATCGCGGCGATCAAGGCGGCGCTGCCCACCGGCTTGTGCAACAGCGGCCATCCGGCCGATGCAAGGCGTGCGAGCCGCGAAGGCGCGGTCTCGCCGGTGACCATGAGCGCGGGGATCGGATGGCCCGCTTCGGCCAGCAGCTGCACCAGGCGCACGCCGTCGATCTCTCCGTGCAGGCGGTAGTCGACCACGAGCACCGTCGCGCCATAGCCCGCGTCGAGCAGGCGGCGTGCCTCGCACAGGTTGGAGGCGGTCTCGACCGCGATGCCCGCCGCCTCCAACAGGCTGCGCAGCGACAGCCGCACTTCGGTCTCGTCGTCGATCACGAGCACGCGCAGCCGATGCATCGGCAACGTCGCTGCAGGCGAGGGCGCTCCGGCCATGGCAACGGGCGTGGTGCCCGGCTGCAGCACCGGCAGCTCGAAGAAGAATGTGGTGCCCTGGGGCTCGCGCGCCGCGATCTGCAGCTCGCAGCGCAGAAGCCGGGCCTGCCGGCGCGCGATGGCCAGGCCCAGACCCACGCCCTGGCCACCCGTGCGCCCGGGGTTCGCGAGCTGGCGGAAGTCTTCGAACACCGCTTCGCGGTCGGGCTCGGGAATGCCGATGCCGGTGTCGCTCACGGCAATGCGCACGCGCGATCCACCGTGCACCAGGCTGGCCGCCAGCTCGACATGCCCCTCGGGTGTGAACTTGATCGCGTTGCCTGCAAGGTTGTCGAGAATGCTGCGCAGCAGGCTTTCGTCGCTCATCGCGAGCATCGATGCCGCGGGCCCTTCGATGCGCAACTGCAGGTCGAGGCCGCGCTCGCCGGCCTCGTGCGCAAAGGCTTCGCAGACCCGCGCCAGCAGCACGGGCAGGGCCACGGGCTGCAGCACGACCGGCACGCTGTCGGCGTCCAGCCGTGCGATGTCGAGGTACTTGCTCACCAGCGGCTGGATGCGGTCGAGCGCGCGCTCGATGCCGGCCGCCACGTCGAGCAGCTTCTCGTGCTCGAGCTGGCGTGCATACGCCGCGACAGCGTCGCCATACCAGCGCAGCGCGCCGAGCGGCTGGCGCAGGTCGTGGCTCGCGGTCTCGAAGAAGCGCGTGCGGGCCACCACCGCTTCTTCCGCGCGGCGCCCTTCGTGACGCGCCAGGTCGCGCTGTTCCTCGAGCGCCTGGCGCAGCCGCACCTCCTTGCCCAGGATCCGGCCGAAGTCGCGCACATAGAGCGTCAGCAGCGTGAACATCAGCAGCAGCAGCAAGGCGATCCAGGCGCCTTCCACATTGCCGCGCAGCAGCCAGACCGACATCAACGAGAGCGCGACCGGCGTGCTCCAGGCCAGGTAGAGCGGCACCACGCCCACCACCGTGCCGACACCGCCGGCCGCCATGCCCAGCATCACCATCGTCACGGCGTAGTGCAGCTCGTTGGATGCATGGCCGAAGGCGGCCGCGATCGGCCAGCTGCGGGTCAGCCCCACCAGAAAGAACCACGCCATCAGCGTGCGAAAGCCGCGCCCGGTGCCATGCGCCTGCCGTCGCAGCAGGCGCCGCGCCACCACCGCCCGCCCGAGCGACACCGCGGACGAAATGCCGAGCCATGCGAGCGCGCCTTCGGCGATGCCGGCGCGATACAGCAGGAAAGCCAGCAGCGCGTCGGCCGCGAACACCGGCAACGGTGAGCGCCGGACCTCCTCGCACACGGTCTCCAGCTGCGATGAGCGCGCATCCGGCAGCGCGTTCTCAGGCATGGCGCACGCCATGGACCTGGTGAACGGCTTCGCCCCGGCGGCGCACGCCGACGATTCCGAGGATCGCCTTCACGTGCGTCTTCACGGTCGATTCGGCAATACCCAGTTCGCGCGCGATCTGCTTGTCGCCGACGCCCGTCATCATGACCTTGAACACCGCGCACTGGCGCTGTGTCAGCTCGGGGAACAGCGCTTGCGGGTCGGGCGCCGGGCGTGCCGCGGCGCTGCGGCGGCCGACCCCGTGCGTGCGTTCGAGCAGCGCCTTGGACGGCATGTAGATACCGCCGCGCAGCGCGACGTGGATCGCATCCATCAGCACGCTGCCCCGCGCCGACTTGGGCACGAAGCCCGACAACTCGTGTTCGATCAGGAGACGTGGCCAGTTCCGGCGCTCGTCGCCCGAAACGACGATCACCGGCACCATCGGATGGGCCTGCCGCAGCGCCGCGATCACGGCGCTCGCATCGACAGGCTGCCCGTCGCTTCCGAGCAGGTTCCAGTCGAGCACCACGAAGCCGTACTCGACCGTCGATGCAAGGCGAAGCGCGGCGTCGATCTCGACCGTCTTGTCGAGCGTCAGTTCCGGCATCGACGCCTGGAGGAATGCGTCGAGCCCGTCGAGCATCATCTGCTCGTCGTCAATGACCAGGGCACGCATCGCACCTCCGAGTTCAGCAGCAGGACCATCGAACCGCCACGGGAAGGCTAACGTCCGGCCCGCGGCCGCGCCATCCACAGGACGAGGGATGACATCCCCCGTTCGAATGCTTTCGCTGCGGGCCGGTGTCCTCCATGCGAATGCACTGGCTCCCTCGCAAGCGCCTCGCCGGTCCCCCGGCGTGCGGACGCGCCATACGCGCCTTCGGCCTAACTTTGTCTGGCCGCGACGCAGTGCCGCGGCACTTGGTTCTTCAATCTTTGCAAGGAGCTAATCATGAAAAATCTTGTAACCCTGGCGTGTGCATTGCTCGCGACGGGTGCCGCCTTCGCAGGCAGCTCCAGCGCCGACGACAACCTGGCGAACCGCACGCCGTTCGTGGGCACCGCGACGCGGGCCGATGTCGAGGCCGAGCTCGCCCGGGCCACCCAGTCGGGCGATCTCTATGGCGCGCACGGCACGCAGATGATCAACCTCGCGCGCTACGCCTATCCGCCGCGGACCGCGCCCGAGGGAAAGTCGGCCGAGCAGGCTCAACGCGAGCTTGCCACCGCCATGCGCGACGGCGACATGCTGGCCCACGACGAGAGTGGCCTCACCTATGCGCAGCAGAACCCGGCGCGCTTCGCGCGGTCGCAGGCCGATGACGATGCGCGGCAGCTTGCCGGGGCGACGCCGCTGGCGGTGGACTAGTTCTATGGGTGCTCGCCATCGGGCCCCGACAACTCGGCCACCAGAAAATCCCTGAAGCTCTGCGCCGCGGGCGACAGCGCGCGCGCGCGCGGGCAGAAGAGCGACAGGTGCCGGTCGACCGTCGGTGAGACCAGCGGGCGCGCCACCAGCCCGAAGGATTCGAGCATCGGCAGCGCGCGGCTTGGCTGCGCGGTGATGCCGAAGCCGCTGCGCACCATGCCGAGCGCCGTGGTGATGAACGACACCTCGTGCTCGGGATGCAGCGCCAGCGACGGCGAATGTTTGAACAGGTCCGCCTGCAGGCGGGCCGTGAAGTCCGGCGTGAGGCTCACGAACGGATGCGCAAGTGCCTGCGTCCACGTCACGCGGCTGCGCGCCGCGAGCGGATGGTCGGGCCGGCAGACCAGCCGCATGCGGTCGCGCATCAGGCTTTGCTGCAGCAGTTCGGGCGGCGTCTGGCGCTGCGGCGCTATGCCCAGGTCGGCTTCGCCGCTCGCCACCCGCGTGGTGGCCTGCTGGTTGAGCGAGTCGAGCACGTACACGGCAATGGCCGGAAACCTGCGCCGGTAGCGATGGATCATTTCAGGCAGCGTGGTCGCCGCGTAGAGCGGCGTGCAAGCGATGCGCACCGTGCCGCGCTTCTTCTGCTCCAGGTCCTGCGTGCTCTCGAGCGCGCGCGAGAGATCGTCGAGCACCTGGCGCGCGAGCGGATAGAACTCGCCGCCGGCATGCGACATCGACGTGGCGCGCGTGGTGCGGTCGAACAGGCGCACCCCCATGTTCCTTTCGAGGTCGCGGATCAGCAGGCTCAGCGCCGACGGCGTGAGATGCAGGCGCCGGGCCGCGGCCGCAAAACTGCCGGCATCGGCGATGGCGACGAAGGCGCGCAACTGGCGGAAGGTGACGTTTCCGATATTCATAAGACAAGCTCAACAAGGGCTAAAAAAGTCTAGCTTGTCTTAGCAATGGGCGCTACCTACGATGACCCCATCCCGACTGCGAAGACACAGAAACACGATGCTCCGATTCGATCCCAACCTGCGGTGGCTCTTCACCGAATACCCGATGCTCGAACGCTACGAGGCCGCCGCGAGGGCGGGCTTCAAGGGCGTGGAGGTTGCCTTTCCGTATGCGCATCCGGCCCGCGAGATCGCGGCGCGGCTCGACGCCAACGATTTGCAGCTGGTGCAGATCCTTTCTCCGTTCGACTGGGACGCCGGCGAGCGCGGCTACGCGGCGCTGCCCGGCATGGAGGCGCAGTTCAGGCAGAGCATCTACACCGCGATCGACTATGCGGCGCAGGTGGGCGGGCCGATGATCCACGTGATGCCCGGCAACATCGCGCCCGGCATGGACCGCGCGCGCTGCATGGCGCTGTTCCAAGAGAACATCGCCTGGGCCGCCGACCAGGCCCGCGCGAGCGGGCTCACGCTGATCCTCGAGCCCTGCTGCAGGGCGCGCTTTCCCGACTTTCTGTACCACCGTATCGAAGAAGGCGTGGACGTGGTGCGCGCGCTCGGGCGCGACAACGTGAAGCTGTGCTTCGACACCTTCCACATCCAGATGGAGCAGGGCGCGATCGCCGACCGGCTGGAGGCCACCTGGCCGCACATCGGCCACATCCAGGTGGGCAGCGTGCCCGGGCGCCACGAACCCGGCACCGGCGAGATCCATTTTCCGTACCTGTTCGAACGCATCGAGGCGCTGGGCTGGGGCGGGTGGATCGGCTGCGAGTACGCGCCATCGGCCCACACGCTCGACACGCTCGCATGGGCCGCCGGCCACGGCATCCGCGACCCGCGCGAATCCGGCGCGGCAACGAACTGAAGGAGGAAAGAAACCATGCTCAGCGCAGCCGACAACGACCTGCTCACCCGCACCGGCGCCGAGACGCCGATGGGCCAGTTCTTCCGCCGCTTCTGGCAGCCCGCGGTGCTCTCGCGCGAACTGCCCGAGCCCGACGGCGCGCCGATGCGCGTGACGCTCATGGGCGAGAAGCTGGTGGCCTTCCGCAACAGCGACGGTGTCGTCGGGCTCGTCGATTCGCGCTGCCCGCACCGCGGCGCGGACCTGTACTTCGGCCGCAACGAGGGCTGCGCGATCCGCTGCGTGTTCCATGGCTGGAAGTTCGACCTGCAGGGCCGTCCGGTCGAACTGCCGAACGTGCCGCCGGGCGCGAGCTACCACGACACCTTGCGGCTGAAGGCCTACCCCACGCGCGAGCACGGCGGCATCGTCTGGGCCTACATGGGGCCCGACCCGTGGGAGCGCGAGCTTCCGCAATTGCCCCAGCTCGAGTTTGCCGACCTGCCGCCGTCGCACCGCTACGTGACCAAGAAGCTGCAGGAATGCAATTGGGCGCAATCGATCGAAGGCGCGCTCGACACTTCGCATTTCTCGTTCCTGCACATGCCCGCGCCCGGCGTGCCGTCGAACGCCAATCCCGATGCGCCCGCGGACGAGAAGCGGCTGCGCTGGATCCGCGAAGACCCGCTGCCGCTGTTCTCGATCCTGGAGCATGAGGTCGGCTTCGTGGTGGGCGGCGCGCGCCGCGCCGACGGCGGCACGCGCTACTGGCGCAGCGCGCAGTTCGCGTTGCCGTCGCACAGCACCACGCCCTCGACCTTGCCCGGCGAGACGCACTTCGGCTACACCTGGGTGCCGATCGACGACGAGAACTGCTGGATCTACACCTACGCCTGGAACCCCGAGCGGCCGCTCGGCGACGACGAACTCGCAAAGTTCAAGGAAGGGCATGGCGTCATCGCGGAGGTCGACGCGAACTTCATCCCGGTGCGCAACCGGGCCAACGAGTACCTGATCGACCGGCACCACCAGAAGCGCATCAGCTTCACCGGCGTGCGCGGCGTGGCCGAGCAGGACGCGATGATCCAGGACAGCCAGGGCCGCATCGCCGACCGCACGAAGGAGCATCTCTCGGCGTCCGACGCGGCGATCGTGCGCTTTCGCCGCACGGTGCTCGGCGGCGCGAAGGCGCTGGCGCGTGGCATCGAGCCCGAGGCGCCGCGCAGGCACGAGGCCTACCGGCTGCGCTCCGGCAGCTGGATGGCGTCCGAAGGCGTGTCGTTCGAGCAGGTGATGCGCGAGCGCTTCGGCGACACCGTGGGCCGCGTCGCGGCGCCAGCCGCCAAGTGATTTTCAACAACAAGGAGACAAGCCCCATGAAGTCAATGAGATCCCGATGGCCCGCCTGGCTCGCGCTGGCCGCATGCACCCTGCTCGGCGCGGGCGCGGCCCAGGCCGACACCTATCCCGCCAAGCCGATCAAACTGATCATTCCGTATGCCGTCGGCGGATCGACCGACCAGACCGGACGGCTGGTGGCCAAGTCGCTCGCCGAGCGGCTGGGCAAGCCGGTGGTGGTGGAGAACCGCGCGGGCGCGGGCGGCACGCTGGGGCAGGACTTCGTCGCCAAGGCCGCCCCCGACGGCTACACCTTGCTGTTCAGCGCCGCGGGCCCGCTCACGGTCACGCCGCACACCTACGCCAAGCTCGGCTACGACCCCGTCAAGTCCTTCGAGCCGATCGCGCTCGTGGCCACGCAGCCGCTGCTGCTGGTGGTCAAGCCCGAGCTCAAGGTCAACAGCGTGGGCGAGCTGATCGCGGACGGCAAGGCCCGGCCCGGCAAGCTCTCGTACGGCTCGTTCGGCAACGGCAGTGCGGCGCACCTCGCGGGCGAACACTTCAAGGCACTCACCGGCGTGGACATGGTGCACGTGCCCTACAAGGGAAGCGGCCCGGCGCTGGTCGACCTGGTCGCGGGACAGATCGATCTGATGTTCGACGTCTTCAGCACGGCCGCGCCGCTGGTCAAGGGCGGCAGGCTGCGCGCCATCGCGATCTCTTCGGACGAAAGGTCGCCGCAGTTCCCGCAGGTGCCGACGATGAAGCAGGCCGGCGTCGAAGGCTTCGAGGCCGGCACCTGGTTCGGCGTGCTGGCGCCCGCGAACACGCCGCGCCCGGTCATCGAGAGGCTGTCGCGCGAGATCAATGCGGCGCTCGGCGAGAAGGAACTGCAGGAGACCCTGGCCGCCCAGGGCGCCACGGTGCGCGGCGGCACGCCCGAGCAGTTCAAGACCTACTTCCTTGCCGAGTACGACAAGTGGGGCCGCGTCGTGAAATCGGCCGGCATCACCGCCGACTGAGCCCGTCCTCTCGCGTTCTTCTTTTCTCTTGCAACCTCTGCCGCCCGCGAGGCGCGGCAATGTCTTCTTCAATGAAACTTCTGAGCTATTTCTACCAGGGCCAGGCCCGCTGGGGCGCGCTCGCGGGCGAGCGCATCGTCGACCTCCAGGCCGCATCGCAGGGCCGCTGTCCCACGCTGCGCAGCGCGCTTGCGCTGCTCGACCTGCCCGCGATCGAGGCGCTGACCGAGGGCGCCAGCCTCGGCCCCACATTGGGCGAGGTGACGCTGCTGCCGGTGGTACCCGATGCGCCGCGCATCTTCTGCGTCGGCCTCAACTACGAAGCGCATCGCGTCGAGGCCCGGCGCGAGAAGACCGGGCAGCCGACCGTCTTCCTGCGCGTGGCTTCTTCGCAGATGGGCCACGGCCAGCCGCTCGTGCTGCCGCGCGAATCGGCATGTCTCGACTTTGAAGGCGAGATCGCCATCGTGATCGGCCAGGGCGGGCGGCGCATCCGCGAGGAAGACGCCTGGTCGCACGTGGCCGGCTATGCGCCGTACAACGACGGCTCGGTGCGCGACTGGCAGGCCCACACCACGCAGTGGACGCCCGGCAAGAACTTTCCCGCCACAGGCGGCTTCGGCCCCTGGATGGTGACGCGCGGCGAGATCGCCGACGGCCAGGTGCTCGGCCTGCGCACGCGCCTGAACGGCGAGACGGTGCAGCATGCGACCACCGAGCAATTGATCTTCTCGATGCCGGCCCTCGTCGCGTACATCTCGGCCTTCACCGAACTCGAGCCCGGCGACGTGATCGTGACCGGCACGCCGGGCGGCGTGGGCTTCAAGCGCCAGCCGCCGCTCTACATGAAGGCGGGCGACGTGGTCGAGGTCGAGGTGGAGGGCGTGGGCACCCTGTCGAACCCCGTTCGCGCGGAATGACGGGGCCGGTGCTGATCGATGCGCGCATCGTGCGCCGGCGCGAGGTCGCGAAGGGCATCTGCGCCTTCGAGATCGAAGCCGAGAGCGGCGCGGTGCTGCCGCCGTTCGAGGCGGGCGCGCACATCGACGTGCATGCGGGCGGCTTCGTGCGGCAGTACTCGCTGCACGACGGCCCGTCGCCCGCGCCCGGCCGCTACCGCATTGCCGTGCTGCGCAGCACGGCTTCGCGCGGCGGCTCCGAGGCGATGCATGCGCTGCTGCACGAGGGAAGCGCGCTGCAGATCTCCGCGCCCAGGAACCACTTTCCATTGCGGCCGGACGCCGAATTCTCGGTGCTCATGGCGGGCGGCATCGGCATCACGCCGATCATGAGCATGGCCTCCGCGCTGCATGCGAAGGGTTCGCGCTTCGTGCTGCACTACTGTGCGCGGTCCAGGGATCACATGGCCTTCGGCGACGAGTTGCTGCGCTCACCGTTCGCCGACGCGGTGCGGCTGCATGCGGACGACCCACCGCAGTCGAAGTTCAATGCGGCACGGGCGCTGGCCGATCCGCCGCCCGGCGCACGCCTTTACGTGTGCGGCCCGCAGGGGTTCATGGACCACGTGCTGCGCACCGCGCAGGCGGCCGGCTGGGACGCGCAACGCCTGCACCACGAGTCTTTCCAGGCCGCCCCCGTGGCGGCAACCGGCGGTAATCGCGCATTCGAGCTGGTCGCGGTGCGCAGCGGCAAGCGCACCCGCGTCGGCGCAGACGAAACCGCGCTGCAGGCGCTGGTCCGCTGCGGTGTGCCGATCGCCTCGTCGTGCGAACAGGGAGTTTGCGGCAGCTGCCTGACGCCGGTGCTCGAAGGCGAGGTCGATCACCGCGACACCTTCCTCACCGCGGAGGAACAGGCTCGCCACGATCAGTTCCTGCCGTGCTGCTCGCGTGCGGCCGGCGACAGGCTGGCGGTCGACGTCTGACCCAGCACTTCGGCCGCGAAAAAACGCGGCGGCTCGAAGGCCGTGACCGGCGGCGCCTCTCCCTCGAAGCGTTCGATCTCCACCAGGCACGACTGCGCCGCGCAACCCTGCGACAGGCGTGACGCGCCGACGTCCCGCGTCAGCACATTGGGATTGCCGTGCTTGTCGAGCGCATCGGGTTCGCCGAACGCGACCGGGTCCCACCACGCGCCGGTGGCCATGCGCAGCACGCCGGGCATCACGGCGTCGCTCACGCGGGCGCCGGCCAGGCAGGCGCCGCGCGCATTGAACAGCCGCACCACGTCGCCGTCGGCAATGCCGCGCCGGCGCGCATCGTCGGGATGGATCGCGACCGGCTCGCGGCCCGCGACCTTGTTCGCGATGCTCAGGGCCGAGAAGTCGAGCTGGCTGTGGAGCTTGGTGTGGGGCTGGTCCGAAATGAGGTGCAGCGCCGCGGCCGGTATGCCGGGTGCGCGCAGCCATTCGTGCGGCTCGCGCCACACGGGCAGGCCCGGGCAGTCGTCGTAGCCGAAGCTGGCGATGCGTTCGGAAAAGATCTCGATGCGCCCGCTCGGTGTCTTCAGCGGGTTGGCCTCGGGGTCGGCGCGAAAGGCCTCGAGCATCACCAGCGGCCTGGCCGGCGAAGGCACGCGGAATTCGCCGGCTTGCCAGAACGCATCGAAGGACGGCAGCGCAATGCCCATCGGCCGGGCGCGCGCGGCCGATTCTTCGTACAGGTGCCGCAGCCACCCCGCGGCGTCCCGGCCTTCGGTGAACGCGGCTTCCGCACCGAGGCGGCGCGTCAATTCGGTGAAGATGGCGTAGTCGTCGCGCGCCTGCCCGGGCGGTGGCAGCGCGGCCTTCATGGCGACCAGCAGCGGTTCGCGCGTGGCAAAGCCGATGTCGTCGCGTTCGAGCGTCGAGGTCGCGGGCAAAACGATGTCGGCCATCTTCGCGTGGGCGTTCCAGACCTGCTCGTGCACCACGATGGTCGCGGGCTTGCGCCATGCGCGCGCCAGGCGGTTCAGGTCCTGGTGGTGGTGAAACGGGTTGCCGCCGGCCCAGTAGATGAGTTCGATGTCCGGATAGCGGTGCTGCTTGCCGTTGTAGTCGAAGGCCTCGCCCGGATGAAGCAGCATGTCGGCAATGCGTGCCACCGGAATGAAGGCCCGCACCGCGTTGTCGCCTTGCGGCAGTGTCGGGCCCGGGTACCTGGCATGCGGGCTTCCCATGAGGTTGGCCGGACCGAAGGCCACGCCGAAGCCGCCACCGGGCAGGCCGACCTGGCCCAGCACGCAGGCCAGCCCGACCGCGGCCCAGTAGGGCTGCTCGCCATGCGATGCGCGCTGCAGCGACCACGCCACGTTGACGAACGAGCGCGTCTGCGAGAGGTCGAGCGCCAGCTGGCGCAACCGCGCCGCGGGCACGCCGGTGATGCGCTCGGCCCACTCGGCGTCCTTGGCCACGCCGTCGGTGCGCCCGAGCAGTTCGTCGGCCCAGGCGTCGAAGCCCACGCAGTAGCGCCGCAGAAAGGCCTCGTCGTGGCGGCCCGCGCGCACCAGCTCGCAGGCCAGCGCCATCATCGCGGCGGCATCGGTGTTGGGGCGGATCGGAATCCATTCGACGCTGCCTTCGGGCCCATCGAAGTTGTCGCGCACCGGGCTGAAGTTGACCATCCGGCAGCCCGCGGCGGCAAGCCGGGCCAGCGCGGGGCGCACGCGGTGTTCGCCCGAGCCGCCCGGCGTGACCTGCGCGTTCTTCGCGGGAATGCCGCCGAACGACACCAGCAGGCGGGTGTGCGCCTGCATCACGTCCCAGCCGTGGTGCATGGCCATGAGTTCGTCCATCGGCGCGACGATGTGCGGCATCAGCACGCGCGCCGCACCGAGGCTGTAGCTGTCGACGCTGCGCACGTAGCCGCCGATCATGTTGAGCATCCGGTGCACCTGGCTCTGCGCATGATGGAAGCGCCCCGCGCTCGACCAGCCGTAGGAGCCGCCGAAGATGGCCTCGTTGCCATGCGCATCGCGCACGCGTCGCAACTCGTTCGCGACCAGGTCGAGCGCGTGCTCCCATTCCACTTCGACGAAGGGCTCGCGGCCGCGCAGTTCGGGGTGCGCGCCCGGGCCGTCGCGCAGCCAGCTGCGGCGCACGGCCGGCCGCTGCACGCGCACCGGCGACCGGTAGGCGTCCCACATCGCGAGTCCGATCGGCGACGGGTCGGGGTCTTCGGCCAGCGGCCGCAGGCCGACGGCGCTGCCCTGGTGGCGTTCGATTTCGTACACGCCCCAGTGGGCGGAGGTCAGTTCGCGTTGCGTTGCGCTCATCGGAATGCCGGGCTCCTTGCAGCATCGTGCTGCGGGATGGCATCCTATGGCGTTCTGCAATTCAGACTAAATGTTCTCGAATGCGGAACGCGCGAAGCGCGCTAAATCAGCGCCAGGCCGGCAGCGCGTCGCGCGCACCGAGGCTCTTCGAGACCTGCGCGGCCGCTTCCACGATCAACGGCGCGAACGCCTTCAGCTGCGCCTGCTTGAAGCGCTCCTTCGGCCCCGACAGGCCGAGCGCCGCCACCACCTGGCCGCTGACATCGGTCACGGGCGACGCGATGCCGCAGACGTTCTCGTTCCACTCGCCCTTGTTGACGGCGAAGCCCTGCACGCGGATGCGCGCCATCTCCTGCAGGAACTTCGGCGGCTCGACGATGGTGGCGGGGGTGTGGGCCTTGAGCGACCGTGCCATGCGCGCGAGGGCCGCCGGCGGCAGCGAGGCCAGCATCGCCTTGCCGGTGGCCACGCAATGCGCGCGCGCCCGTCCGCCGATCTGCGTATAGGCGCGCACCGGGTTGGGGCTGTCGAGCTTGTGCACGTACACCACCTCGTCGCCATCGAGCACCGACAGGTGCACGGTCTCGCGGGTGCGCGTGAGCAAGCGGTCCATGACCTGCTCGGCATGCACGCGCAGGTCGAGCTTCGACAGCACGGCCGAGCCCAGCTCCCAGAGCTTGATCGCGGCCATGTAGCGGCCGTTGCGCTCGTCGCGCACGATGTAGCGGGCTTCCGTCAGCGCCTGCAGCAGGCGGTGCACGTTGCTCTTGGCCAGGTCGAGCGCCGCCGCGATTTCGGTGAGGCCGAGCGAGCGCTCGCTGTGCGCGAGCAGCTCGATGATGGAGAGTCCCTTGACGAGGGTGTTGTTCATGGCGGCGCCCAGGATGTTTGGGTAATTTGCTCATCATAAAACCGTTGTTCCATTTCCTGGAACCAGATGGAATGATGCGGTTGCATCCGGCCGGCGATCGGCGTTCTACATAGCAGAACTTTTGTTGTTCATTTCAGAACTGCTTAGCATTCTTTAACACCCCCGCGGACCGTTCACGGCGCCGCGGAAGAACGACACCCTTGCTGTTTTCACCGAACCGGTTCCTTCCATTTCATGACTTCTTCCGTGCCAGCCCCATTGCCCTTGTCCGGCGTTCGCGTCGTCGAGTTCTGTTCCACGGCCGCGGGTCCGTTCTCGACCATGCTGCTGTCCGACATGGGCGCCGAGGTCGTCAAGGTGGAGCCGCCCGCAGGCGACGGGCTGCGCCAGTGGCCGCCGCTCAACGAGGGCTACAGCGAGAACTTCGCGTCGCTCAACCGCAACAAGCGCTCGGTGGCGCTCGACCTGAAGACGCCGGCCGACCTGGCGCTGGCGCGCGAACTGGTGCTCGAGGCCGACGTGGTGGTCGAGAACAACCGCCCCGGCGTGATGGACCGGCTGGGCCTGGGCTATGCGAGCTTTGCCGAGCGCCGGCCGCAGCTGCTGTATTGCTCGATCTCGGCCTACGGCCAGAGCGGCCCGCGCTCGGGGGAGGGCGGCTTCGACCTCACGGTGCAGGCCGCGGCCGGCGTGATGAGCGTCACCGGCGAGCCCGATGGCGCGCCGGTCAAGTGTGGCGTGCCGCTGTCGGACTTCGCCTCGGGCCTCTATGCGGCCTTCGCGATCGCCGCGGCGCTGGCGAACGTGCGCGCGGGCGGCAAGGGCGCGCACATCGACGTGCCGATGTTCGGCTGCACCCTGGGCATCGCGGCGCTGCAGACCAGCGAATACTTCGGCAATGGCCGCAGCCCATCGAAACTGGGCTCGGCGCATCCGCGCAATGCGCCGTACCAGGCGTTCCAGGCCGGCGACGGCTTCTTCGCCATCGCGGCCGGCAACCACAAGCTCTGGCTCGAGGTGTGCCGCGTGGTCGGCCTGCCCGAGCTTGCGACCGATGCGCGCTTCGTCAGCACCACCGACCGCGCGCGCAACCAGGGCACGCTCAAGGACATTCTCGAGGCCGTGTTCAGGCAGCGGCCGGTGGCCCACTGGATCGACGCCTTCCATGCCGCGGGCGTGCCGCATGCGCGCATCAACGACTACGCGGCGGCGCTGGCCGATCCGCAGACCGCGCACATGGAATGGGTGCAGCCGCTGACCTTGCCCAACGGCCGCGAGACGCGCACCTTCGCGTCGCCGATCCGGCTCAACGGCCAGGGCTTCCCGATACGGCGCGCGCCGCCCGCGCTGGGCGAGCACACGGCCGAGATCCGCGAGCGCTTCGCGCGAGGGGAAGCCTGATGGCCGCCCGGCTGCTCGACTTCGTCGCCGCGATGACGCGGCTCGCCAACGAAGGCCCGCAAGGCGAGCCGCAGATGCTGGAGCGCGCGGTGCCGCTGATGCGCGCGCTCGTCGCCGAGGACGACTGGCTGCCCGAGGCGATGACGGCGACCCATCCGCAGTACTACCAGCAGCACCTGCTGTACGGCGACCCGCTCGACCGCTTCTCGCTCGTGAGCTTCGTCTGGGGGCCGGGCCAGAAGACGCCGGTGCACGACCACACGGTGTGGGGAATCATCGGCATGCTGCGCGGCGCCGAGTGCGGCCAGCGCTACGCGCACGATGCCGGCGGCCGGCTGGTCGCGCAGGGCGACGAGGTGCTGCTGCGTCCCGGCGAGCTCGACATCGTCTCGCCGGACCTCGGCGACATCCACGTGGTGCGCAACGCCTTCGCCGACCAGGTGTCGATCAGCATCCACCTGTACGGCGGCAATATCGGGCGCATCGCGCGCCATGTGTACGTGCCGGAAACCGGAGAGCGCAAGTCCTTCGTGTCGGGCTACTCGAACGCCGCGACGCCCAACCTCTGGGCGCGGGAGCCGGCATGACGCAGGCCCCGCCAAAGCTGCTGCGCATCACGCAGCACGACGACGTGATGCACGTGGTGCTGCAGCGTGCCGACAAGGGCAATGCACTCTCGGCCGAGCTGGTCGACGAACTGGCGCGGGCCGTCGATGCGGCCTGCGAAGCCAACGTGCGCCTCTTCGTGCTGTCCGGCGAAGGGCGGCATTTCTGCACCGGCTTCGATCTGTCGGGGCTGGACGCCGAGACCGACGACAGCCTGCTGGCCCGCTTCACGCGCGTCGAGCTGCTGCTGCAGGCCCTGCATGCGGCGCCGTTCACCACGCTCGCGATCGCCCACGGCCGCACGGTGGGCGCGGGCGCCGACATCTTCTGCGCCTGCGCCGAGCGCTGGACCGTCGGCGACACCAGCTTCGCCTTTCCGGGCGCGGCCTTCGGCCTGGTGCTGGGCACGGCGCGGCTGGCCGACACCGTGGGCGCGACCCGCACGCGGGCGTGGATCGAAGGCGGCATCGCCATCGACGACGGCGCCGCGTTCGAGGCCGGGCTGGTCACGCGCCGCCTGGCCCCCGAAGCACTCGACGAAGAGCTGGCGCAGCTGGCCGCGCGCTCACGCCGCCTCGACGCGCCCACGCAGCGTGGCGTGCACCAGGCGATCGATACGGCGCGCCGCCCGCGCGGCGATCCCGGCGATGCGCACGACCTGATGCGCCTCGTGCGCTCGGCCGCCCGGCCCGGCCTGCGCGACCGCATCGCCGCCTACCGGGCGGCGCAGCAGCGCGGCTGATGGCCGCCGCACCCCACGCCCTTTCCATGGCCCTGCAAGGACTCCCACAGTGACCCTCGACCCGTCCGCCCCTTCGCTCAAGACGCTGCTCAACCCGCGTTCCGTTGCCGTCATCGGCGCATCGGAAGACCAGACCAAGTTCGGCGGGCGGCTCTACAAGACGCTGCTGCAGCACCGCTACGCGGGTGCGGTCTACCCGATCAATCCGCGGCGCGATGCGCTGTTCGGGATCAAGACCTTTCCCAGCGTCGACGCGACGCCGACCGCGCCCGACATGGTCATCATGGCCCTGCCGCGCGACATGGTGAAGGACGAGATCGCGGCCTGCGCGGCACGCGGCGCCAAGGCCGGCATCATCATCACCTCGAAGTTCTCCGACGCGGGCCCCGAGGGGCTGGCGCTGGAGCGCGAGGTGGTCGCGGCGGCCGCGGCACACGGCATGCGCCTGATCGGGCCGAACTGCCTGGGCCTGATCAGCCCCGCCAACAAGCTGGTGCTGTGCTCGTCGCCGGCACTCAACGTCGACCACCTGATCGAGGCGCCGATCGGCTTCATCAGCCAGAGCGGCGCGCTCATGGGCACGCTGTTCGACCGTTCGCACGGCATGGGCATCGGCTTCTCGCACTGCGTCTCGGTCGGCAACCAGGCCGACCTGGAGCTCAACGACTTCGTCGAATTCCTGATCGAGGACGAGCGCACCGAGGTCATCTGCAGCTATGTGGAGGGCATCAAGTCGCCGCAGCGCTTCGTCGACCTGGCGCGCCGCGCGCGCGCCGCGGGCAAGCCCTGGCTCATGGTGAAGGCGGGCGCCACGGCCGACGGCAGCCGCGCGGCCTACTCGCACACCGCGAGCCTGGCGGGCGACTTCGCGGCGCTCAAGGCCGTGTGCGAGCGCGAGAACGTGGTCATGCTCGACGATCCGCTCGACATGCTGAGCCTGGCGCGTGCGATGGTGCGCTACCCGCGGCGCGCGGTGCGCAGCGTGGCCGTGGTCACCACCTCGGGCGGCGGCGGCGCGATCACGGCCGACCGGCTTTCGCAGGCCGGCATTCCGCTCGCGCGCTTCAATGCGGCCACGGCCGAGGCACTGGCCGCGCACTATTCGGAAGGGCAGGCGGCCAACCCCATCGACGTGGGCGGGCGCAAGCACGAGGGCACCGACGAGCTCGGCGTGGTCACGGCCGAACTCGCGCTGGCCGATCCCGCCACCGACCTCGGCCTGATGGTGCTCACCACCGCGCCCGACGTGCCGGGCCTCACGCGCCAACTGGCCGACGGAGCCGAGAAGCCCGCAGCCGGCGGCAAGCCGACGCTCTACGTGATGCTGCCGGGCCGCGTGGCGGCGCCGGCGCGCGCGCACCTGGTCGAGCGCGGGCTGCCGTTCGTCGACACGCTGGCCGAGGCCATGAGCGTACTCAAGGGCTGGAAGACATGGTCCGACTACCGCGCGCCGGGCGCGCCCGCGCGCCCGGCGCAGGGCTACGCGTTCGAGCTACCCGCGACGGGGCTGCTCGGCGAGGCCGAAGCCAAGGCGCTCGTCGCCCGCGCCGGCCTGCCCGTCAACCGCGAAGTGCGGGTGCGCACGGTGGAGGCGGCGCTGGACGCGGCCGGGACGCTGGGCTTCCCGCTCGTGCTCAAGGTGGTGTCGCCGGACATCGCCCACAAGTCCGACGTCGGCGGCGTGGCGCTGAACATCGCCGATGCCGGCGACCTGCGCGCGCGCTTCGAGCGCATGCGCTCGCGCATCGCCGAGGCGGCGCCCGATGCGCGCATCGAGGGCTATTCGCTGCAGGCGCAGGAAGACGGCGAGCTCGAGCTGATCGTCGGCGCGCGCCACGATGCGCAGTTCGGCGCGCAGGTGGTGGTGGGTGCCGGCGGCGTGCTTGTCGAACTGCTCAAGGACGTGGCCGTGCTGCGGGCGCCGGTCGATGCCGACAGCGCACGGCGCGCCGTGGCGCAGCTGAAGGTGGCGCCGCTGCTCGGTGCCTACCGCGGCCGCGGCCCGCTCGACGTGGAGGCCGTGGTCGACGCCATCGTGCGGCTCGGCTGGCTGGCCCACGACCTTTCTCGATCCGCTGCGTCGGGCGACGAAGACTTCGAAATCGAAGTCAATCCGCTCAAGGTGCGGCTCGCGGGCCAGGGTGCCGTGGCGGTGGACGCCCGCGCGCGCATCGGCGGCGCCTGATCTTTCATCGATTCACAAGGAGACGACTTTCATGGCACAGATCACCATCGAGCAGCACGGCAAGGTCACGCTGTTCACCATTAACCGGCCGGCGCGCAAGAACGCGATCTGCAAGGACACCGCGCTCGAGCTGCAGGCCGGCTTTGCAGAGTTCGATGCATCGGAGCAGCGCGTGGCGGTCATCACCGGCGCGGGCAACGACGCCTTCTCGTCGGGCGCCGACGTGAGCAACCTGCCCGAGCTGTGGCGCTGCATTCCGGGCTCGGGCTTCACCACCGACAAGCCCATCATCGCGGCCACGGCCGGCTGGGTGGTCGGTGGCGCGATGGTGCTGACCATGATGTGCGACCTGCTGGTGGCGGCCGAGAACACCAAGTTCTCGTACCCCGAGGCGCGCCTGGGTTTCACCGGCGGCATGATCGCCGGCCTGGCCGCGCGCATTCCGCACAAGGTCGCGATGGACATCATGCTGCTGGGCCGCACCGTGGAGGCACAGCGCGCCTACGACGTGGGCCTGGCCACCGACGTGGTGCCCGTGGGCAAGCAGGTGGAAGTGGCGATGGCGCAGGCCGAGGCGCTGGCCAATTCGGCGCCGCTGGTGCTCACCACCATCAAGCGCTTCGTCAACCAGCATGTGCTGGCCAAGAGCCCGGCCGAGGCCATGGCCGAGACCCTGCGCCAGCTCAACGTGGTGCGCGACAGCGCCGACATCCAGGAGGGCATGGCCGCCTTCCGCGAGAAGCGCGTGCCCGTGTATGCGGGCCGCTGAAGCAACCCATCCCCACCACGCGAAGGCGCGCACCACCATGTCTTTCCCGATCCGCTCACTGCTGCTGTGGCCGCTCGCGGCGACCTTGTCGCTGCTTGCCGCGCCGCAGGCGCTGGCCCAGGCGACCTGGCCGAACAAGCCGATGCGCGTCATCGTGCCGTATCCGGCCGGCGGCAATTCCGACGCCATCGGCCGCTTCATCGCCGACAAGCTGGGCGCCGCGCTGGGCCAGCCGATGGTGGTCGACAACAAGGGCGGCGCCGGCGCCACCATCGGCGCCGAGCTCGCCGCACGCGCGCCGGGTGACGGCTATACCTTCATGGTGGCGCCGACGGCAGTGTTCGCGATCACGCCGCACCTGCGCCGCGTGAGCTACCAGCCGTTCACCGACTTCGTGCCGATCGCGCAGCTCTCGGGCAGCTATTCGATCGCGACCGCGCGCAAGGACGCGCCCTTCAACGACATCAAGGAACTGGTGGCGGCCGCGCGCAAGGCGCCCGGCAAGTACACCTTCGGTTCGGCCGGCCCGGCCACCGCGACCCACCTCGCGGGCGAGATGGTCGACCACCAGGCCGGCATCGACATGCTGCACGTGCCCTACAAGGGATCGGCCGAGGCGCTGTCGGACCTCATGGGCGGGCGCATCGACATGATCTACGACCCGGTGGGCCTCACGCAGGTCAAGGCGGGCAAGGTCAAGGCGATCGCGGTGCTGAGCAAGAAGCGCCATCCCGAACTGCCCGAGGTGCCGACCATCCGCGAGCAGGGCTACGACCTCGACACGCGCAGCTGGTTCGGCCTGTTCGCACCCAAGGGAACGCCCAAGGCCATGGTCGACCGCATGGCGGCCGAGGTCGAGAAGATCATGGCCACCGACGACGCGCGCCAGCTGCTGCTGAAGATGAGCCAGTATCCCGAGTACGTCGGGCCGGCCGCCTTCACGGCGCAGATCCAGGCCGACAGCGCCTTCTTCAAGGAGCTGATCGTGCGCGCCAAGATCCACGTCGATTGAACCGGGAGCGCGCCATGCTGAAGAAATTGCGCGTGCCCGCGCTCCTCGTCCTGCTCGGCGCCTGCCTGGCGCTGTCCGCCGCCGCGCAGCAGGGCCCCTGGCCCGAGCGGCCGGTGCGGCCCGTGCGGCTGATCGTTCCGTATCCGCCCGGCGGCACCAGCGACAACCTCGGCCGGCTGGTGGCCGAACGCCTCGGCGCCAAGCTCAACGCGACGGTGATCGTCGACAACAAGCCCGGCGGCACCACGCAGATCGGCACCGAGCTTGCGGCGCGCGCCGCGCCCGACGGCTACACCGTGCTGCTCGGCGCGGTGACCGCCTTCACGGTGCTGCCCCACCTGCGCAGCAAGCTGCCCTACGACCCGAAGCGCAGCTTCGAGCCGCTGGGCGGCATCGCCGAATACCTGTCGGTGGTGGCCGTGCGCAAGGACCTCGGCGTAGCCAGCCTGCCCGAACTGATCGCGCTCGCGAAGGCGCGTCCGGGCAAGCTCAGCTACGGCTCGGCGGGGCTCGCGTCGTTCGGCCACATCGCGGGCGAGATCCTGCGGCGCGAGGCCGGCATCGACATGCTCCACGTTCCGTTCAGGGGCTCGGCCGACGCGGCCTCCGCGCTCGCGGCCGGGCAGATCGACCTGCTGATCGACGGCGCCGTCGTGCCTCTGGCCAAGACCGGCCGGGTCGTGCCGCTGGCCGCCTTCAGTGCCGCGCGCCATCCCGAACTGCCGGCGGTGCCCAGCCTGTCGGAAACCGGCATCGAACTGAAGCGGCCCAAGGGGCCGGGCTGGGGCCTGTTCACGCCCAAGGGCACGCCCGCGGCGATCAACACGCGTCTCTCGCGGGCGCTGCAAGACCTGCTGGCCGAGCCCGACACGCAGGCCCGGCTCCAGCGCATCAGCACCGTGCCCGACTGGCGCACGCCCGCGCAGCTGGAGAGTGCGATCCAGGCGGACTGGCAGTTCTATGGCGAACTGCTGCCGGCGATCGGGATGCGTGCGGAGTGAGCGAGCGCGAGGACCGCAGCCGTTCGCCGAGCGCCTCGCTCGCAGGCGTCGAGCCTGCTCAGTCGAGCGACATCTTCGCGTCGCTCACGACCTTGCCGAGGCGGTGCTTCTCCCTGGCGATCGCCTGCGCGAAGTCGGCGCGCGTGCCGCCACCCACCTGCGAGCCATAAGCCTCGAACTGGGCCCGCATCGCCGTGTCGGTCTTGAACGCGGTGTCCATCGCCTGCGCGATGCGGTCGAGCACCGCGGGCGGCGTGCCCTGGGGCGCGAACAGCCCGCCCCAGTGTTGCATCTGGATGGTGGGGAAGCCCTGCTCGGTGGTGGTCGGCACGTCGGGCAGCACGGCCGTGCGCCGCGCGTCGGTCACGGCCAGTGCGCGCAACTTGCCACCTTTCACGTAGCCCATCACGCCGAGCGCCGCTTCCGACGCCAGGTCGATCTGGCCGCCCACGATCGCATTGACCGTTTCCGAACCGCTTTTGTAGTGGACGACGGTGACGGGCATGCCTAGCGCGGCGCCGACCATCTCGGCGACGAAGTGGCCCGTGCTGCCGGCGCCGGCCGTGCCGAAGGTGAGCATGTCCTTGCGCCTGGCATAGGCCTGCAGCTCCTTCAGGTCGCGAAAGCTTGCAGTGCCCGATGCAACCATCACCGACGGCGCGGTGTTGCATTCGACCACCGGAACCAGGTCGCTGTCGGCATAGGGCATCTTCGTGCGCAGCAGCGCGTTGGCCACCGCGCCGTTGCCCGCGATCAGCAACGTGTAGCCGTCGGGCGCGCTCTTGGCCACCAGGTCGGAGCCGATGATGCCGCCCGCGCCAGGCTTGTTGTCGACGATCACCTTCTGGTTCAGCTGCCTGCCCAGGCCCTGCGCGATCAGGCGCGCGGTGGTGTCGCCCGGCCCGCCGGCGGAGAACGGCAGCACCAGGCGGATCGGCTTGTCGGGCCAGGTGCCTTGTGCGTAGGCCCGCGAGCGGATGGCGAGGGCGGTGAGGCTGGCCCCTCCGGCCAGCAGCAGGGAGCGGCGGTGCAACGTGCGCATGGTGTGTGTCTCTCTCCGTGTCGTTGTCGAACTGCAAGAAAATTCAGTCGAAGGCGGCAGCCACCGGCGGTGCCAGCAGCGCCAGCAGCTCGCGCACGTCGGCCACGTCTTCGATGCCCAACGTCATCTCCTCGATCGCCTTCTGCCGCGGCGCGTCGATCAGGCCGTCGGTGAGCGTGCGGTATTTGGCCGACACCTCGGCGGCCGGCAACGGCGACGCGATGCCGCGCGATGCGCCGCGGTCCACCTCGATGCGCTGGCCGTCGCTGAAGCTGACCGCCACGCGCACCCGGAAGCGCTTCCGGATGTCGCCGTCGGCTGCGTCCAAGGCCGGTTCGTGCCGCACCTCCACCTTGTGCAGCAGCGCCCACACGTCGTCCGAGTCGATGCGTGCCGGCGTGAACTGCTGGACCATCGCGGCCCCGTCGATGGCAGCCACCGCGAGCGCATAGCCGATGTTCATCTGCGCGCCGATGGGCGTCAGCGGCCGCTCGGGCACCCACCAGCCGTGGTGGTAGGCGGCGTGCGGCACGTCGCACTCGATGCGCGTGATCTCGTCGGGCACCAGCTTGCGCTGGGCGTCGATGTCGAACAGGGCGTCGAGCGGCGAGTGAATTGCGCCCATCGCTGCGTAGGGCTTGAGCACGATGCGTTCGACCTCCCAGCGCTCGCCCAGGCCATCGGTGATCTGCAAGGCGTCGGGCGCGTGGCCTTCGCCGAAGGTCGAGAGGAAGCCGCCGTACGCGCGCTCGAACACGCGCTTGATGCCGGTGTAGCCGCCCTCGGCCAGCACCGCCGCATACATGCCGTTGCGCGCCGAGAAACCGTGGTGCATGCGCTTGCACATGGCTTCGTATTGCGCCGCCATGAGGCCCGCCGACTGCGTGCCAGCCAGGCCCAGCGCGTCCTCGAAGCGCGCCGCGTCCAGGCCCAGCAGCTTGCCCGCCGCGGCCGCCGCCGCGTGGGTGCCGAACACCGCGCCCGAATGCCATCCGCGCGACAGCATCTGCGCGCCGTGCAGCGCCATGCCGACACGTGGGCCGACTTCGTAGCCTGCCATGGCCGCTTCGAGGAAGCGCTTGCCGCTGACCGGCGTCTCGCTGCCCTCGGCCATGGCCCACAGTGCCGGCAGCACGATCGATGCGCTGTGCAGCGGGCCGAGCGGATGGAAGTCGTCAAGCTCGAAGCCCTGGATGAATGTGCCGTTGAGCAGCGCCGCGCCGGGTGCGCTCGTCTTCGCGCCCCAACCGACGATGGTGCGATCGCCGGCGCCTTCGAACTTGCGCACGATGCCCACGGCCGTGCGCGACCACGGCAGTTGCGCGCCGACGATGGCGCAACCGATGCCGTCGAGCGTGAGCAGGCGCGCACGCTCGCGTGCCGAGCCGGGTGCATCGTCCAGCGTGAAGCCGGCGAGCCAGTCGCAGAGCCGGCCGGTCGGTCCGCCGGGGTCGCTGGCCGTGGACGAAGAGCTCGGAGCGCCGATGGAAGTTGCTTGGTTCATGCCTTGCTCCTGTCCATGGTCGTTGCAGTCGGCAGCACGTAGCCCTTCAATTGCTCGCGCAGCCGGGTCTTGAGGATCTTGCCGGTGGCGCCCAGCGGTATGGCGTCGACGAAGACCACGTCGTCGGGGATCTGCCACTTCGCGGTCTTGCCTTCATAGAACTGGAGCAGCTCTTCGCGCGTGACCTCGGCGTTCGGCTTTCTGGCGACCACCACGATCGGCCGTTCGTCCCACTTGGGATGCGCGACGCCGATGCACGCCGCCATCGCCACCTCCGGGTGCGCGACGGCGATGTTCTCGATGTCGATCGAGCTGATCCACTCACCGCCGGACTTGACCACGTCCTTGCTGCGGTCTGTGATCTGCAGGAAGCCATCGGCGTCGATGGTCGCGACGTCGCCGGTCGGAAACCAGCCGTCCACCAGCGGATCGCCGCCTTCGCCTTTGTAGTATTCCTTCACGACCCAGGGGCCCTGGACCAGCAGATCGCCGCAGGTCTTGCCGTCCCACGGAAGCGCCCGGCCCTGGTCGTCGACGATCTTCATGTCGACGCCGAAGATCGCGCGGCCCTGCTTGGCGAGGATCGACAGCTGCGCCTCGTTCGGCAGCGAAAGCTGCTTGTTCTTGAGCGTGCACAGCGTGCCGAGCGGGCTCATCTCGGTCATGCCCCAGCCGTGCAGCACCTGCACGCCGTGCTGGTCCCTGAACGCGCGCAGCATGGCAGGCGGGCAGGCGGCGCCGCCGATCACGGTGCGCTCGAGCCTGGAGAAGCTCAGCCCGTGGGCCTGCAGATGCGCCAGCAGCATCTGCCACACGGTCGGCACGCCGGCCGCGAAGGTCACGCCTTCGCCCTCGATCAGCTCGTACACCGACCTGCCGTCGAGCGCGGGGCCGGGAAACACCAGCTTGCAGCCGGTCAGCGCCGCCGCGTACGGAATGCCCCACGCGTTGACGTGGAACATCGGCACCACCGGCAGCACCGTGTCGCGCGCAGACAAGCGCATCACGTCGGTGAGCGCCGCCGCGTAGGCGTGCAGCAGCGTCGACCGGTGGCTGTAGAGCGCGGCCTTCGGGTTGCCGGTGGTGCCGCTCGTGTAGCACATGCTCGAGGCTGCGTTCTCGTCGAAGCGCGGCCAGTCGTAGCGATCGCCGTGCTGCGAGATCCAGGCTTCATAGCTGAGCAAGCCGGGAATGCCGCTGTCGGTCGGCAGCGCGTCGGCATCGCACAGCGCGATCCACCGGCCTACCGCCGGGCAGCGCGCGTGCACCGCCTGCACCAGCGGCAGAAAGCTCAGATCGAAGCACAGGACTTCGTCCTGCGCATGGTTGACGATCCATGCCACCTGGTCGGGGTGCAGGCGCGGGTTGATGGTGTGCAGCACCCGGCCCGCGCCGCTGACGCCGTAGTACAGCTCCAGATGGCGATAGCCGTTCCAGGCGATGGTGGCGACGCGGGCGGACATCGCCAGGCCTTGCGCCTCCAGCGCGTTGGCCACCTGGCGCGCGCGCCTTGCGATGCCGGCCCAGGTGGTGCGGTGGAGGTCGCCTTCGACGCGCCGCGAGACGATCTCGCCATCGCCGTTGTGGCGCTCGACGAACGTGATCAGGTTGGAGATCAGCAGCGGCTGATCCTGCATGAGGCCTTGGAGCATGAAAGGAGATTCTTCCGGGGTTGATGAAGTGGGGAATGGCGCCTGATGCTCAGCCTTCGAGCGCGATCTTTCGCTCGACGATGAGCTTCTTCCACGTTGCGCCTTCGGCGGCAATGGTGCGATGCACGTCGGTGCCGGCCGGCGCGGCGGTCTGGCCCAGTGCCTCGAGCCGTGCCGCCATGCCAGGTGCCGCGAGCACCTCGGCCAGCGCCTTGCGGATCGCCGCGACGACGGGCAGTGGCAGACCCGCGGGGCCCATCAGCGCGAACCAGCCGGACGCGTCGAAACCCGGCACGCCCGCGGCGGCGATGGTCGGCGCCTGCGGCAGCGAGGGCATGCGCGCGAGCGCGCTCACGCCCAGCGCCTTGAGCCGGCCGCTCGCGATGAAAGGGCCCGTGACCGAAGCGGTGAGGAAGGCGAACTGCACATCGCCCGCGAGCAGCGCGGTGACCGCCGGTGCGCCGCCGCGGTACGGCACGTGCACCGCGAACGTGCCGGTGCGGGACTTGAAGAGTTCGGCCGCCAGATGGCCGACGCTGCCCGAGCCGCCCGAGGCGTAGCTCAGCCTGCCGGGTTCCTTGCGCATCAGCGCGAGCAGTTCCTGCACGGTCGCGACGCCGGCGGAGGGCGGCGCCACCAGCACCTGCGGCGCTTGCGACACCATGGCGATCGGCGTGAAGCCGGCGAGCGGGTCGTAGCCGACCTGGCGCAGCGCGGGCACGATGGTGAGCGGTGCGTTGTCGAGCAGGCCCAGCGTGTAGCCGTCGGGCGCGGCCCGCACCACCTCGGCCGCGGCGATGGTGCCGCTCGCGCCGGCCTTGTAGTCGACCACGACGGGCTGGCCAAGCAGCCTGCCGAGCGGTGCCATCACTTCTCGCGCGGTCACGTCGGCGGCACCGCCGGGCGTGTAGCCCAGCACGACGCGCAGCGGCCGGGCGGGCCACGGCGCGGCATGCGCACCGGCGCCCAGCCATGCCAGCGCCGCGGCGCCGAGCCCGGTTGCCAACGCCGTGCGGCGTCGCGGATCGAAACGGTTCGAGCCCATGACGGTGCTACTGGACGTTCTTCAGCGCAAATTCGGCCAGGTGGCCCGAGGGCAACGCCTCGAGGCCCGGATCGGCCGGCAGTTCGACGTCGAACCAGCGCTTGAGCACGCCCGCGATCAACTCGTAGCAGGCACCGATGCGCACCACCTGCAAGGTGTCGAAGTTGATCAGCGTGCCGGCGCGCCGGTAGGTGTGGTAGCGGCGCAGGCCGTAGTCGATGGTGATGTCGGCAATCTGTTTGAGTTCGTCGGGAATTTCCTCGACGGAGAATCGCGTGCCCGTTCCGCTCAGGTTGGCGGACGAGCCGAACAGCGGCACCACCTCTTCGCGGCTCAGCCGCGTCAGCTCTTTGTGGAACGGGCCGGCATTCAGCAGCATGCCGATCGTGCCCACGGCCGTGCTGGCCCTGATCGCGTCTTCGTCCAGCTTGCGCAGCAGCGGATGGTCGGGCCTGAAGCTCGCGATCACGCCGAGCGGCAGGTCGTGGTCGGTCACCAGCGCCTCGACCATTTCCTGCGCGCGCGGGTTGAGCGTGTGCAGTTCGCGCTGCGTGACCAGGTCGCCCGCCATCGCGTTGCGCTTGTGGCTGCCGCGGCGCTTGGTGTCGTAGATCTTCTTCAGCGGGTCCATCGACGCGCCGCAGCAGGCGTAGCCGGTGTCGTTCGGCACGATGGCGATGCCGCCGCGCTTGATCACGTCGATGGTGCGGCGGGCGTCGCCGGCGATGTCGAGTCTGCTCAATGTCGTCTCCTGGTTGCGTTCGGTAGTCAGTCGGAAATCTGCGGGCCGAGCGCCATGCCCATGGCCTGCGCCTGCTCGGCATCGAAGCGCCGGCATTCGTCGTCGTAGTGCTGGCCGTAGGTGCCGCCGCGCACGGCACCGGGCGCGACGGATTCGTAGAAACCGCCCCAGCTCGCCGGCAGGCGCGGTGAATCCGGCGTCGCGAGCCAAAGGCGGAACAGCAGCCGCTTCTTTTCGGGCGCCTCGAAGTCCTGGAATTCGGTGCGCGAATGCAGCACGGTGAAATTGCTGAGGAGCTGCAGGTCGCCCGGCTCCAGCCGCATCGAGTACATGAACTCGGGCCGGCGCACGATCTCGTCGAGCAGGTCCATCGCCTCGCGCTGGCGCGCGGTGAGGCGCGGCGCACCGGGCAATTTCTCGCCCTGTTCGACCCGGTTGCGCACCCACATGCAGAACACGTCGTTGCCGATCTCGCCGTACACCGGCATCAGGCCGAACGGCGCCAGTCCTTCGGCCTGTTCGCCCTGGCGACTGAACGGCAGCGGCTCGCGCAGCACGTCGGCCAGGTCGGGCCGCTCGGCCAGCAACTGGCGCCAAGCCGCGGTGGAGCTGGCGCACATGCTGTCGCCGCCGACCGGCGCCTGGTTGTAGCAGCCGAGCAGCACGATGTCGGCGCCGTCGACATGGAAGTCGAGCTCGGCATTCGACGAGTAGCCGCGACCGGTCGGGCTGCGGTAGACGGTGCCGGCGTTCTGCACGCGGTTGATGTAGCGCGTCATCTTGTCCTGCGGGCGCGCCACGCCGAGGTGCAGGCCGACGGCCCAGGTCAGCAACTCGAACTCTTCGGGCGTTACGTCCGCCCGCGGAAAGCCTTTGACGAGCGCGACGCCCAGGCCGTGCTGGGCTTCGTCGACCGCGCGGCGCAGCTTGGCGAGCACTGCGGCGCCAAACGGAAAGTCGCTGCGCCGGTAGGCCAGCAGCGGCTGGCCGGGGCGGTGCGCGGCGCGCAGCCCCTGCAGCAGGTCGGCGCGCTCGGCGTCGTCGAAACGCAGCGTCCAGCGTGCGGTGTCGCGCGCGAGGTCGGTGGCGCGCCAGGCGGCGGCGTCGCGGCCGGTGGCCGCACTCGAAGGAAAGGTGGCCATGGCCGTCATTCCAGCGGGAAGCGCTTCACCTGCGCTTCGGTGCGCCTGGCGTCGCGCTGCACCATGGCCTCGAATTCGGCCGGTGTGTTGCCCAGCGGCTCGGCGCCGAGGGTGGAAAACGACTTGCGCACCTCCTGACCCTTGACGGCTTCGCGCACCGCGCTGGCGATGCCCTGCCGAACCTCGTCCGGCGTTGCCCTGGGCGCGAAGAGGCCGTACCAGGTGGTCGCGTCGAAGCTCGGAAAGCCTGCCTCGATCGCGCTCGGCACGTCGGGCAGCATGGCCGAACGCTTGTCGCCCATGGTCATCACCACCCTGAGCGCGCCCGTCTTGACGAAGGGCATCACCGCGGTGCTGCCGGCGATCGCGAACGAGATGTTGTGGGCCACCAGATCGGTGATCATCTGGCCGCCACCCTTGTAGTTGGCGACCACCAGCGTCGGCAGCGCGCTTTCCTCGCCGAGGATTCGCGCCTGAAGACGGGCCATGTTCTCGGTCGTGCCGACCGAGCAAGGCGTTGCGGCGTGCTGGCAGTGGCGCACCAGCTGCGCCATCGACTGGACAGGCAGCGCCGCGTTGGCCGTGACGACGCCGGGCATGGCCGAGAAGGCCGACACCGGAGCCAGCTGTGCCACCGGGTCGATGCCCTTGAAGGTCGGCAGGTGCTTGATGAGCGTCAGCGAGGGCAACTGCACCAGCAAGGTCAGCCCGTTCGGCTTGGCATCGACCACCTTGCGGGTGCCGATCAGGCCGTCGGCACCCGGCAGGTTCTCGACGATCACCGGTTGGCCCCAGCGCTGCTGCAGTGCCTTCGCCAGCACGCGGGCCTGTGCATCGGTGCCGCCGCCGGGGCTGTACGGAACCACGAGCGAGACTGGATGGTCGGGTTTCCAGTCGGCCGCCATGGCGGCTGCGGGCAGGCAGGCCGCCAGGGCGACCGCGGCGAAGCTGCGGCGCCGAAGCGACGTGGTGCAAGAAGGCATGGAAATGGGCATCTGGTTGTCTCCGGAAAGTTGTTTTTCTGTGTCACCTAGCGCACCGCGGCTGCGGCATCGGGCCAGGCCCAGGGTCGGCGAATGCGGTCGGCCTGTTGCCATTCGCGGATCAGCGCGTCGTCCTTCAATGTGAGGCCGATGTCGTCCAGGCCGTGCAGCAGACCTTCGCGGCGCAGCGGGTCGACCACGAAGCGCGATGCGGTGCCATCGGGCGCGATCAGCATGCACGCCGTCAGGTCGACCGTCATCGCCGCACCGCCGGCGCAGGCGGCGGCCAGCGCCTCGACGCCGGCCGCCGGCAGCCGGATCGGCAGCACGCCGTTCTGGAAGCAGTTGCTGTAGAAGATGTCGCCGAAGCTCGGTGCGATCACGCAGCGCACGCCGATGCCCTGCAGCGCCCACACCGCACCTTCGCGCGACGAGCCGCAGCCGAAGTTGTCGCCGGCCAGCAGGATCGGTGCACCGCGAAATGCAGGCTGGTTCAGGATGAAGTCGGGGTCTTCGCTGCCGTCCTCGCGGTAGCGCAGCGCTTCCATGGCGTAGGGCCCGAGCGCGTCGCGCTCCAGCGTGGTCAGCCGCTCGATGCGGATGATGACGTCGGTGTCGATGTTGGCACGCGGCAGGTACGGCGCCGCCCCGGTGACAATGGTGAAGGGTGGCATCGGCATGGTCAGGCCTGCGGAAGATCGGTGATGACGCCGGCGATGGCGGCGGCCGCGGCCATGGCCGGGCTGGCGAGGTGCGTGCGCGCGCCCGGCCCCTGCCGGCCGACGAAGTTGCGGTTCGAGGTGGACACCGCGCGTTGCTGCGGCGGCACCTGTTCGCCGTTGGCGGCCACGCACATGCTGCAGCCGGGCTCTCGCCAGGCGAAACCGGCGGCCTTGAACACCTCGTGCAAGCCTTCGGCTTCGGCGGCGCGCTTGACGTTCTCCGACCCGGGCACGACCCAGGCGGTGACGCCGGGCGCCACGCGCTGGCCGCGTGCCACGGCGGCGGCGGCGCGCAGGTCGGTGATGCGCGAATTGGCACACGACCCGATGAAGACCCAGTCGATCGGGGTTCCGGCGATCGCCTGGCCGGCCCGCAAACCCATGTAGTCGAGCGCGGCGGCGAGCGTGCCGCGTTGCGCTTCGTCTGCCGCTTCGCGAGGGTCGGGCACGCAGGCATCGATCGCGATCGCGTGTTCGGGGCTGGTGCCCCAGGTGATGGTGGGGCGCACGGCCGAGGCGTCGATGGCTTCTTCGCGATCGAAGCGCGCACCGGGCTCGGTCGACAGCGCGCGCCACTGTGCGACGGCTGCGTCGAAGGCCTCGCCCTGCGGTGCGAAAGGCCGGCCGCGCAGGTAGTCGAAGGTGCGCTGGTCGGGCGCGACCAGCCCGAAGCGCGCGCCCAGCTCGACCGACAGGTTGCACAGGGTCAGCCGGCCTTCCACCTCCATCGCCTCGATGGCCGGACCGGCAAATTCGACCGCATGCGCAACACCGGCCGCGGCGCCGAGCTTGCCGATGATGTGCAGCGCCAGGTCCTTGGCGGTCACGCCAGGGCGCAAGGCACCGTCGCAACGGATGCGCATCTGCCGGGGCTTCTGCTGGCGCAGCGTCTGCGTCGCCAAGGCATGCGTGCTGTCGGAGGAGCCGACGCCGAAGGCCATCGCGCCGAGGCCGCCGTTGGTGCAGGTATGGCTGTCTCCGCAGATCATGGTGAGGCCCGGCAGCACGATGCCGAGCTCGGGCCCCATCACGTGCACGATGCCTTGCCCCGGCTCGCCAAGGTCGAACAGGCGCACGCCGGCCGAGCGCGTGCGTTCGCGCAGGGCACTCCACAACCGGCCGCCGGGTGCGTAGGTCAGGCCGTTGCGGCCGGGCTGGCTGGACATCGCATGGTCGGGCGTCGCGAACACCAGCTCGGGGTTGTGCAGCGCCATGCCGCGTGCAGCGACCTCGGCCAGCGCAGGCGGGCCCGACAGGTCATGCAGCAGATGGCGATCGATGTGCAGCAGCGCCCATCCATCGCCCAGGTCGCGAATGACGTGGGTTGCCCACAGCTTGTCGAAGAGGGTGCGCGCGGTCATGGTGCGTTCACTTCGCTTCCATCGGAGCGCCCGCGTTGAAGCGCCTGCGCAGCGCATCCCATTCGTCGGCACCGAACCGGCGAAAGGTCTGCGCCACGCTCTGCGTCACCTCGGGCGCCTTGTGGCTGGCCTTCAGGTGGGCCAGTGCGGCGTCACCGGCCTGGATGGTGGCGGCCAGCATCAGGCCGGGCAGGATCGCGAGCTTGTAGCCCATCGCCTCGGCTTCGCGCAGGTCGAAGATCGGCGTGCGGCCGCCGGGCACCACGTTCAACAGGCACGGGCCGCGCACGTTCCTGGGCACCGCTGCCACTTCTTCCAGCGTTTGCGTGGCCTCGACAAAGACCATGTCGGCGCCGGCGTCCAGGGCCGCATTGCCGCGCCAGATGGCTTCGTCCAGGCTCATCATCGCGCGCGCGTCGGTGCGGGCGATGATGAGGAATTCCTTCGTGCGGCGCGCCTCGACCGCTGCGCGGATCTTGGAGACGAACTCCTCGCGCGAGACCACTTCCTTGCCGTCGAGATGGCCGCAGCGCTTGGGCGCGACCTGGTCCTCGATGTGGATCGCGGCCACGCCGCGCTGTTCGTACTCGCGCACCGTGCGCGTCACGTTCAGCTCGTTGCCATAGCCGGTGTCGGCATCGGCGATCAGCGGCACGCTGATGGCGCGCGCCATGGCCGCCGCGTTCGCGACCATCTCGCCCATGTCGAGCAGGCCGAAGTCGGGATAGCCGCGCGCCGCCGAGGTGCCGGCGCCGGTCATGTAGACCGCGCCGAAGCCGGCCTGCTCGATCAGGCGTGCGCCGATGCCGTCGTAAGCGCCGGGGGCGATCAGCATGCCGGGCGCTGCGAGTTGTTCGCGCAGAGAGGGGAGCGTCATGAGCAAAAAGCCTTTCTTGTCTCGCCGGCGAGTGGCATCAGGGGCCGTCGCGCTGAGGTTGTACTAACGATATCACAACATAACAACATGTCAAGAAGCTATCCTCGCCCCATGAACGCGTCGACAGCCATGGCTTCCCCTTTGAACGGTGCAAGAGGCACCGCCCTCCATCGCCAGATATTCCTGGTGCTGCGCGACGAGATCTCGCGCGGTCTCTTCCCCGACGGCGCGTTGCCGAACGAAGAGGCGCTGTGCGAGCGCTTCGGCGTCTCGCGCATCACGGTACGGCGCGCCCTGGCCGACCTGGCGGCCCAGGGAATGGTCGAGCGCCGGCATGGCCGCGGCACATTCGTGCTGGGTGCGCCCGCGCAGGCGCGCCCGGCGCCCAGCCTCAGCGTGATCGACAGCCTGCGCCAGACCGCCACCGAGACGGTGGTGCAGGTGCTCCAGGTCGAGCAGGCCGTGCCGCCCCGAGACGTCAGTCTCCTGCTGCAGCTGCCGGCCGGCGAGAAGGCAATGCATGCGCTGCGGCTGCGCATCAACCGCAAGGGCGAGCCGGCCATGCTGACAGACGCCTGGGTGCCGGCGCAGCTTGGCAGGCGCGTCACCGAAGCAGCCCTCAAGAAGAAGGCGCTCTACGAGATCCTGATGGCGCAGGGGGTGCAGTTCGGGCGCGTGGTGCAGGAGATCAGCGCGACGGTTGGTGACCCGCAGCGCGCCGGCCTGTTGCGCACCGAGGTCGGCGCGCCCATCCTGAAGCTGGTCCGCTTGATGCACGACATGGACGAGCGCCCGGTGCAGCACCTCACGGCGTATCTGGCGGCCGACCGCGCCAGCATGCTGATGGAGATCGCAGGTGCTTCGGTCAACACGCTGACGGCGGGGCAGATCGTGCTGGACGGGCCGGCTTGACGGGCGACCTGCCTATAATTTTTACTTCCGCTCCCTCGCCACAGATCAGCACCTGCCGCATCTCAGCCAACTGGGGAGTTCTTCCCCCTGTCTCATTGGCTGAGGTGCATCGTGCCCGAGCGCTTTTACAGAGAATTGCTGCGGTATTTCACCCGCCACACCCGTGACGGCGACGCGGCAGCCGACGTGGTGCAGGAGGCCTACCTGCGCGTCTATGCGCTCCAGCACGCCGGTGGTGCGGTCGCGGCGCCGCGCGCGCTGCTGTATCACACGGGCCGCAACATCGTCGCCACCGCCGCGACGCGGCGTGCCGCCGAGCAGCGCATGCTCGACACGCTCGCCTTGATCTCCAGCGACAGCGCACCCACGGTCGAGCGGCAGGCGATCGCGCGACAGCAGCTCGAGCGGCTCCTCGAGCGCCTTGCCGTCATGCCGCGCAAGCGGCGCGAAGCCTTCATCCTGGTGCGGATCCATGGCTATGCCTACAAGGAAGCGGCCGCGCACATGGGACTGAGCGAGGCTGCCGTGGAGCGCAACGTCATGCGCGGCATCTTCGATTGCGCGGGCCTTTCGCCCTCGCGCACGTGAAGGGCACGACGCCATGACTGCGGCCACCCCGACCCGATCCATGATCGCGCATGCCCTGTTGCTGATCGGCCGCATGCACAAGGCCCAGCCCGAGGTGGCCCGTGCCGCGGCGGCGGAGCTCGCGCAGTGGCGCGGCACCGATGCGGCGCATGCCGACGCGGTCCGCGCCGCGGAGCAGCTCTGGGACGCGACCAACGGCAGCGCCCTGGCCGACAGCGTGCCGCTGCCGCGCAGCCAGGCCGCCACGGACCGGACGCGGCGCCGCGTTGCGGGTCTGCTGGGCGTTGGCGGGCTCGCCGCGCTGCTAGTGGCCGGCGGCGGCTGGTATTGGCGTCAGCCCGTCTACAGCGTGGCCCTGGCCACGGGCCATTCGCAGATGCTCGAAAAAACCCTGCCAGACGGCACCCGGCTGAGCCTGGCTGCGCGCACGCGGGGATCGATCGTCTACCACCGCGACCGCCGCGAGGTGCGGCTCGACGAGGGCGAGATCCGCTTCGAGGTCACGCCCGACGCCGAACGCCCGTTCACGGTCGCGACCCGATGGGGGCACGCGCGCGTGCTCGGTACCACCTTCACCGTCAGCGCCCGCGAAAACCGCATGCGCGTCGCCGTCGCGGAGGGCCGCGTCGGCGTCTGGCCGACGATCGACGCGGCGGGCGAACCCGCGGCTGTCGCGCGGCGCGGCGAGGCGATCGAATCCGACGGGCAGCGGCTGGGGCCCGCCAGGCCGGTCGAGCCCGACGCCGTCGGTGCGTGGCGGCAAGGCTGGCTGGTTTTCGACAACACGTCCTTGCCCGAGGCGCTGGCGCGCTGGAACGATTACCTCCAGCGCCCGGTGCGGCTGGGTGCGTCGCCGCAGCTCGACACCTTGCGTCTGAGCGGCAGCTTTCCACTGCGCAATCCACAGGCCTTCCTGGCCGGGCTGCCGGACATCCTTCCGGTCCGCGTGGTGCATGCGCCGGGCGGCGCTGCCACCGTCGAGATGCGCTGATCGGGCATGGCGCCCGCACGCGGATACATCGAGTTTCAATTGCGTTTGTCAGGGTTTGGGGCTGTCGCTGGTCTTCTGCAGGAAACCACCGAAGACCCGCTTCATGACCAGCCCACACACACTTCCACCGCCCGCCGCCTCGACGGGCGCCATCGCATTGGCCTGCGCCGTCGCGCTGGCCGCGCTCGCACTGCCGGGCGCTGCGGCCGCGCAGCCGCAGCGCGCAGCCAGCGCAGCGCCGTTCCTTCAGTTCGCATTGCCGTCGCAGCCGCTCGTGCAGACGCTGAATTCGCTGGCTCGCCAATCGGGGGTGGCCATCGGGGCCGAAGGCTCGCTGCTGGCGGGCCGAACGGCGCCGGCCGTGCGGGGACGCCTGACGCTCGCGCAGGCGCTGGAACTGGCGCTGACGGACTCCGGCCTTGTCGCGGTGCAGAGCGGCCCCGCCACGATGTCGATCCAGCGGGCACCGGTGCCGTTGCCGGCCGGGGCGGCGCTGCCTGCGATCACCGTCACGGCCACCTCCGATGCCGAGACGGCCACCGGGCCGGTGGCGGGCTACGTGGCCCGGCGCAGCGCCACCGGCAGCAAGACCGACACGCCGATCATCGAGACGCCGCAGTCGATCTCGGTCGTGACCGGCGATGAACTGCGCAACCGGCAGGCCGAGACCCTGTCGCAGGCGCTCAACTACACGCCGGGATTCACCAGCCAGCCGACGAGCTTCAATCGCGCCGCCGACCGTTTCCGCATTCGCGGCATGGATGTGGAGTCGGCCACCAGCGGATCGCTGCGCGACGGCCTGCGGCTGCAAAGCAACTCTTACGACGGCACCCAGGAGCCGTTCGGGCTCGAGCGGGTCGAGGTCCTGCGGGGCGCGGCATCGGTGCTCTACGGCCAGCTCTCGCCGGGCGGGGTGATCAACGCGATCAGCAAGCGGCCGACCTCGACGCCGCTGCGCGAACTCAACGTGCAGCTCGGCAACCATGACCGCCATCAGCTCTCGGCCGACTTCAGCGGCCCGCTCGCCGGCAGCGAGACGCTCGACTACCGGCTGACGATGCTGGGCCGTGAGAGCAACACCGCGCAGGACCACATCGGAGACGACAAGCTCTACATCGCGCCGTCACTCACATGGCGCCCCACTGCCGACACCTCGCTGACGCTGCTGTCCTTCTATCAAAAGACGAGCAGCCGCTTTCCGGCGCCCTTGCCCTACCAGCTGGTCGAAGGCGTCGGCAGCGGCGCTTTCCGCATCGGGCGGTCCGACTTCATCGGCGAGCCCTCGTACGACAAGATGAAGGGGGAGATGTTCGCGCTCGGCTACGAGCTCGCGCACCGCCTCAGCGACAGCACGCGCCTGAGCCACAAGCTGCGCTACTTCAACGCCGACGTCACGTGGAACTACCTGCAGGCGCAGACATCAGCCGCCGCGATCCGCAGCGCCTCGACGCGCGGCATCCTCCCGCGGCAGTACAGCGACCGGCGCGAACGCGCCGAGGGACTGGCAAGCGACTTCCACATCGAGTCGAAGCACACGTTGTTCGGTGCCGAGCACACGCTGCTGGTGGGCATCGATGCCTACAAGACCTCCTACGATTCGCGCAACTTCCGCGGCAATGCGCCGTCGCTCGACCTGCGCAATCCCGGCTACGGCCAGCCCGTGGTCGTCAACCGCAGCAGCAGCCTGGACCGCGGCTCGCGCATCGAGACCACGCAGAAGGGCATCTACCTGCAGGACCAGATCCGGCTCGACGACCGCTGGACGGTGCTGCTCGGCGCGCGCCACGACTGGACCGACCAGGACCAGACGCTGCGGCGCAACCAGGCGCGCAGCGGGCAGGGCAACGAGGCGTCGACCTGGCGTGCCGGCCTGGTCTACAAGACGGCGTTCGGCCTGGCGCCCTACGTGAGCTACAGCGAGTCGTTCTTTCCGGTCTCGGTCGCCGATGCCGGTGGCGCACTCTTCAAGCCCACCGGCGGCAAGCAGTACGAAGCCGGCGTGCGCTACCAGCCGGAGCAAAGCAAACTGCTCGCAAGCGCCGCCGTCTACGAGCTGACCCAGACCGACGTGCTGAAGTACGACGCGGGCAGCGACACCTACCGCCAGGCCGGCGAGGTCCGGTCGCGCGGCTTCGAGCTCGAGGCGAAGGCCGAGCTGACGCCGGCGCTGAACCTGATCGCCTCCTATGCCTACACCGATGCGCGCACCACGCGCAGCACCATCGCTGCGGAGATCGGGCAGCGCAGCGAAGACACCCCGTACCACCAGGCTGCGCTGTGGGTCGACTACAACTTCGCGCCGCTCGGGTTGCCGCAACTGACGGTGGGTGCGGGCGCGCGCTACAAGGGCGCCACGCAGCCTTCGGGCATCGCGGCGCCGATGCCCGCCTACACGCTGTTCGACGCGATGCTCAGCTACCGCTTCGATCGCCACTGGAACCTGGTGGCGAACCTGACCAATCTCACGAACAAGAAGTTCACCTATTGCGAGTTCGCCATCTGCCGCTACGGCGATGAGCGACAGCTGACCGGCACGCTGACCTACCGCTGGTGAGCCGCATGGGCATGCGCAGCCTGTGGGTCGGCCTGCACCGGTATGTGGGGCTGGTCCTTGCCGGGTTCCTGATCGTGGCCGGAACGACCGGCAGCCTGCTCGCCTGGAACGACGAGCTGGAGGCCTTCGTCAGCCCGCATCTTTTCCGGGCGGCCGCGCCGGCGCCCGATGCCCCGAGGCTCGACCCGCTCGTGATCCGCGAGCGGCTGCAGGCCGCGTATCCCCATGCGCTGGCCGTGCGCGTGCCGCTCTCGCAGGAGCCCGGCCATGCGCTGCTGTTCATGCTCAGGCCCGTGCCGAGCGGCGCGGGCCGCACCCCGCAGGCGCTTCCCAACGACCAGGTCTTCGTCGATCCGTACACCGGCCGCGTGCTCGGGGAGCGCAAGTGGGGCGATCTCTCGCAGGGCATGAAGAACCTGATGCCCTTCATCTACCGGCTGCACGAATCCCTCGCGCTCGGCGTGGTGGGAACCATCGGCTTCGGCATCGTCGCGCTGCTCTGGACGATCGATTGCTTCGTCGGTGCCTGGCTGACGCTGCCGGCCAGGCCGCACCAGGCGCATGCCATCTCCGGACGCCGGCGGGCGCCGTGGTTTGCGCGATGGCGGCCCGCATGGATGCTGCGCCGAAGCAGCGGCTACAAACTGCATGTCGACCTGCACCGCGCCGGGGGCTTGTGGACGTGGGCGATGCTCTTCGTGCTGGCCTGGAGCAGCGTCGCCTTCAACCTTCCCCAGGTGTACGAGCCGGCGATGAAAGCAGCCTTTGCGCATCAGCCCGGCCTCGAATCGCTGCCCAGGCTGGCAGTGCCACGGCCCGAGCCCGCCATGGGCTGGGCAGAAGCCCTTTCGCGCGCGCGCCGGCTGATGGCCGAACAGGCGCGCGAGCACGGGTTCGAGGTGCGGGCCGAGAAAGCGCTGATCTACGACCCCGTGCGCGGCATGTACCGGTACGACGTCAGGAGCAGCCTCGACATCCGCAGCCCGGGCGGCAATACGCGCATGGCGATGGACGGCGCCTCGGGCGCCTTCCGAGGCCTGTGGCTGCCCACCGGCGGCGCCACCGGCGACACCGTGAAGACCTGGCTCGCCAACCTGCACATGGCATCGACGGGCGGATGGCCGATGAAGCTCTTCGTCTGCGCGATGGGCCTCGTTGTGGCGATGCTCAGCGTGACGGGGGTGGTGATCTGGCAGCGCAAGCGGAAGGCGCGCCGAAGCGCGCGCCTCAATGCGGCGCGCGCCCGCTAGGCGCGCGCCTCCTGCATCGTTCCCTTGACCTCGTCCCCGTGCAGCGGCATGCCCAGCGCGCGGAGTTTCTCCTGCACCCGGGCGACGTCGACATGGCGCACGGCCACGCCCTGGTCGATGGCCACTGCGGCCGCCACGCCCGCGGCCTGCCCGGTCGCCATGCAGGCGGGCATGTTGCGCGAGCGGGCGTGGGCGTCATGGTCGGCCGAGATGCAGCGGCCGGCCACCAGCACCTGCTCCACGCCCATGGGCAGCAGCGTGCGGTAGGGAATCTCGTAGGGGCGCAGGCCCTGGAAGTCGACGTCGGCGCCCTTGGGGTCGTGGATGTCGAGCGCCGATGCGTCCGCCGCGATGCTGTCGTCGAAATGGGTGCCGGCGGTCGAATCGTGGCCGCTGAGCGTGTACTCGCCCACGATGTGGCGCGTCTCGCGCACCCCGAGCACCGGCGCGATCGCCTCGATGCGCGCATGCTCGAAGCCCGGAATGGTCTCGCGCAGGTAGCGTGCCACGCCCTCGATCTGGCGGTAGCACTCGAGCACGGCATTGGTGAACTGCAGCGGGTCGAACACGTTCACGCCGGTCACGCGGGTGCCGTTCACGTACATGCGGCCGTCGGCGGTCTTCAGCGTGATGTTGTCGCGCTGCAGCTCGACGCCGGTCTTCTGCTGCCACTCGCGCAGCGACCTGTTGAAGCCGGTGAGCCACAGGCCGTAGTCGAGGCCTTCCACGGTCTCGGGAATGGCGCGCGCCGGCACGTCGTCGGTGGTGGCGGCCCATGCGGCCAGCCGCGGCAGGTCGACACGGTCCATCGTGAAATACATCGACACCGGCTGCATCGTTTCGGATTCGCCGCCCGCGCCCATGACGAACGGCGCGCCGGCGCGCACCGCGATGTCGGCGTCGGCCGAGCAGTCGATCACCACCTTGCCCGCGATGAACTGGCGGCCGGTCTTGCTCTCGACCACCACGCCCTTGACGGTGTCGCCCTCCATCACCGGGTTGGAGACCACGGTCTCGAACAGGATCTGCACGCCGGCCTCGGCGCACAGCCGGGTCAGCAGCATCTTCATCATCTCGGGGTCGCAGGGCGATGCGATCTTCACGCCGCCGGTCTTCACCACCGCCATGTAGTCGTCGCCCGCACCGCCCACCGAGCGCGCGAGGTTCCATATCTCGAGCGGCAGGCCGCCGACCAGCGCGCCCGACGGCTTGGTGTTCAGGCCGAGCGTGAGGTTGCCGCCGAGCGAGCCGAAGCGCTCGATCATGACCACGCGCTTGCCTTGCCGCGCGGCCGAGATGGCGGCGAAGGGTCCGGTCGTTCCGCCGCCGACGACGATCACGTCGGTCTCCATCAGCAGCGGCGTCTGGCGTGCGGGTTCGGTGATGTGGGTTGCGTTGTTGGTGCTCATGTTCGTCTCATTCCAGTTCGATCTTGGCCCGCTTCACGACCGGGCCCCATTTGTTGATCTCGTCGGCCATGAAGCGGCCGAACTCCTCGGGCGTGCCGGCCACCACCGTGGCGCCCATGCCGGTCAGCCGGTCCTTGACCTCGGGCGATTTCAGGATGGCGACCAGTTCCTTGTTGAGGCGCGCCACGATCGGCTGCGGCGTGCCCGCCGGCGCGAGCAGGCCGAACCATGCGGTCGCCTCGAAGTTGGGGTAGCCGGCCTCGGCCATGGTGGGCACCTCGGGCAGGGCGGCCGCGCGCGTCTTGGTGGTGACCGCCAAGGCCTGGAGCTTGCCGCCCTTGATGTGCGGCGCCACCGGCACGATGTTGTCGAACATGACGTCGACCGAACCGCCCATCAGGTCGACGTGCGCGGGCGGACTTCCCTTGTAGGGCACGTGCAGCATGTCGATGCCGGCGAGCGACTTGAAGAGCTCACCCGAGAGCTGGTGCGAGGTGCCGGGCCCCGACGACGCGAAGGTGATCTTTCCGGGGCTCGCCTTGGCCAGCGCCACCAGGCCCGCCACGTCCTTGACCGGCAGGCTGGTGCGCGTGACGAGCACCAGCGGCGTGATGGTCATCAGCGTGATCGGCTCGAAGTCCTTCACCGGGTCGAAAGGCAGCTTGCGATAGACGTGCTTGCTGATGGGCAGCGCCGCCGAGGCCACGGTCAGGGTGTAGCCGTCGGGCGCCGCGCGCGCGCCGATGTCGGTGCCGATGTTGCCGCCCGCGCCGGGCCGGTTGTCGACCAGCACGGGCTGGCCCAGCGCCTTGCCGAGCTTCTCGCCGACCAGCCGCGCGATGGTGTCGGAAGCCTGGCCGCCGGGGTAGGGGACGATGATCTTGACGGGCTTGCTGGGGTAGTCGTCGGCCTGTGCGCCGGCGCACAGCGCCAATGCGGCGGCCACAGCGAAAACGGTTCGCTTCATGTGCTTGTCTCCTGCTTGTTCGCCACCGGACCGGTGGCTTCTTTCTTGAGGTGCAGCGGCCCGAAGGCTCCTGCAGCGGCGCCAAGGGCGGCTCAGGCCGCCTTCTGGTTGGCGAACGCCGCGGGCGCGTGGGCCCGCAGCGTGGTCTCGTACGACCGCCTGACATGCTCCGCGGCGAGTGCCTGCGCACGCACCTCGTCGCGCGCCTTGACGGCCTCGAAGATTTCGCGGTGGTCGCGCACCGCGGCCTGCCGGCGCACCGGGTCGGCCTTGGCCACTGTGCGGCGCGACAGCACGATCTGCGCATTGAGCGAGTCCAGCATCGTCTGCAGGCGCGAGTTCTTTGCCGCCCTGATGAGCACGTTGTGGAAGTCGTGGCCGATCTGCACCCACTTCTCGTGGTCCTTCTCGCGCTCGTAGCGGTTGCACAGGCGCTCGAGCTCGGCGATCTCGGCGGCGGTGGCGCGCAGCGCCGCATACCGCGTGGCGCTGGCTTCCAGGACTTCACGCAGTTCGAAGAACTCGCGCAGGTCGTCGAGCGAGCGGCGCGGCACCGCGTAGCCGCGCGACGGCAGTTCCTCGAGGTAGCCCTCGCGCGTCAACAGCTTCATCGCCTCGCGGATCGGCGTGCGGCTCATGCCGAGGCGCTCGGCCAGATGGATCTCGTACAGCGGCTCGCCCTGCTGCAGCAGCCCCTGCACGATCTCGTCGCGCAACTGGGCGTAGGCGCGCGGCGTCAGTCCGGAAGTCTTGGTGGCCATTTCGTGGATTCACTGTGTATACACAACGTCCACAGTGTGTGGCCGCGAGTGCGGTCGTGTCAATGCGCGGGCGGGTTTGTACCTAGGGCATGGACCACGGGCGCGTTCGTACAAAGGCGCGGCAACCGGCGTTACGCCGCAGCCTGTGCGGGCGTAACGTAACGCGCGACATGCGCCCGGAAGCGCGCGCCCTCGTCGCTACGGCTTTGCACGATGTTCGACGCAGTTGACTGCTTTTGCCCGCCCGAACTGGCGGCTGTGCACCGGCGCCCTGGCGGCATGCATGTTGCGCGTCCAGAGGATGAACATCGCCTTCACCACCGTCTGGAACGCCGCACTCGGCGCTTGGGTCGCAGCTTCCGAACTCGCGCGCGTGCGCGGCAAACGCAGCAGCAGCGCGGCCACGCGCGCCGGCCCTGCGGCGCGGGTGGCGGGGCCGCTGCTCGCGGCCGCGGGCTTTGCGATGACACTGCCCGCCTGGGCCGCCTGCACACTGACGGGGTCCACGCTCGACTGCACCGGCGCCAGCCCGGGCTGGCAGAGCGTGGCCGATGGTGGAACGATCAACAACAGCGGCAGCATCGCCAACTTCGGGGACGGCACCTGGGGCATCAACGCCGGTGCCAATGTCACGGTCAACAACACCGGCACGATCAGTGGCTCGGCAGGCGTGGTGACCCGAGGGAACTCGGTGATCAACAACAACGGCGGCCTGATCAGTTCCCCCGATCGCGGGATCCAGGTGACAGGTGGACCGGTCACGCTGACCAACTCGAACGGTGGCGTGATCGAGGGCGTGGCCGGCGCCTTGCTGTACGGCGGCGGCACGGTGGTCAATACCGGCAACAGCCGCATCACCAGTACCGGCAACTACATCGGCCTCGGCTTCCAGAGCGGCAGTGCCAACATCACCAACACCTTCGGCTCCACGATCGAAGGCCTCTACAGCATCTACGACGAGGCCACCTCGATCACGCTCGACAATGGGGGCCTCCTGCGAGGCCACGTCGGACTCAACCACGGCCTGGTCCAGCAGGTCACGCTGCGTACCGGCAGCCAGATCATCGGCAATCTCAGCATCGGGGCCATGGCCGGTTCGACGCTGACGCTGGCGGGCACGGGCACCCAGGTCCATTCGCAGGCCGTGACAGGCGTCACCGATTTCGGCGGCGACCTGATCAAGAACGACAGCGGCGACTGGGTGATCAACCGGTCCATCGGGCCCCGAACCGCCACGGTCAACGGCGGCGCGCTCGGCTTTGCCTCGGGCGGCAGCTTCGGCAGCGGCACCGCGCTCACGCTGGCCGCTGCGGGCACGACGCTGCACACCGATTCGGGCGCGGCCGTCGTCGGCACCCTCACGGGCGTGGCAGGCAGCAACGTCGCGCTGGCCGGCGGCTCCTCGCTGACCCTGGCCAGCAACCTCGACTCGAACGTGGCGAGCAACATCAGCGGCGCGGGCACGCTGGTGAAGCAGGGCACCGGCGTGCTGGCGCTGACCGGCAACAACAGCGGCTTCACCGGCGAGCTGGCGGCCTATTCGGGCGCGCTGCAGGTGACCGGCTCCCAGGCGCTGGGCGGTGCCGCGCTGAGCATCGGCGGACCGGTCACGCTCGCGAGCCCGGCCCCGTCGTTCTCGCTGAACGCGGTGAACTTCTTCGTGCCGGGCGGCTTGCTCGCGGTGCAGGCGCCCGGCAGCGTCACCTTCAACGGACTGGTCTCGGGCGCGGGCGCGCTGGACCTGCGCGGCATCGGCGGCGCGGTGTCCCTGCTGGGCAACAACACCTACGCGGGCGGCACGCGCTTCGGCGCCAATTCGGTGCTGGTCGGCAGCGACACGGCGCTGGGCGCCGGCGCGGTGGCCATCGAAGGCAACACGACGCTTTCGAGCAACGCGCCCCGCGCGCTGGCCAATGCATTCTCGATCGGCGCGGGCAGCACGCTCACGATTGCCGGCCCGGGGCTGGCGCTCGGCGGTACGGTGAGCGGCGACGGCGACATCCTGAAGGTCAGCGGCAGTGAAATGGTGTTGAGCGGCGCCAACACTTACGCGGGCGGCACCCGCGTGGCACAAGGCACGCTGCGCATCGCCAACACGTCGGGCAGCGCCACCGGCCTGGGCACCGTCACCGTGAGCAAGGGCGCCACCCTGGCCGGCATCGGCACCATCGCGGGCCCGGTGGTGGTGAATGCGGGCGGGCGGCTGTCGGTGGGCGCGAGCGTGGGCACGATGAACACCGGTGCGCTGACGCTCGCGGCGGGCTCGTCGCTCGACATGGAACTCGGCCAGGCCGGTGCGGTCGGCGGCGCGTTCAACGACCTGCTGAACGTCAGCGGCGACCTCGCGCTCGGCGGCACGCTCAACGTGAGCCAGTCGGCCGGCGGCAATTTCGGCGCGGGCCTCTACCGCCTCATCAACTACACCGGTGCGCTCACCGCCAACGCGATGACCATCGGCAGCGCGCCGACGCCGCCGGGCTACCTCGCGCTGCAGACCAGCGTCGCGAACCAGATCAACCTGGTCAACACCGGCGGCCTCGCGCTGAGCATGTGGGACGGCGCCAACCCGGCCAACTTCAATGACGGCAAGATCGCCGGCGGCGCGGGCACCTGGCGCGCGGGCAGCCCCGGCGACAACTGGACCGACGTCAACGGCGTGGCGAACGCGGGCTGGATCCAGGAGGGCGTGGCGATCTTCGCGGGCACGGCCGGCAACGTCACGGTCGACAACACGGGCGTGGACGGCGCGGTGCGCATCGGCGGTGCGCAGTTCGCGGTCGACGGCTACAGCATCGGCGGCGATGCCCTGACCATCAGCAACCCCGTGACCGTGGTGCGCGTGGGCGACGGCACCGGCGCGAGCGCGGGCATGACCGCAACCATCGGCGCGGCGATCGGCGGCGCGGGCGGGCTCGTGAAGGCAGACGGGGGCACGCTGGTGCTGAGCGGTGCCAACACCTATGCGGGCGGCACCACGGTCAAGGGCGGCATCCTGCAGATTTCGGCGGACAACAACCTGGGCGCGGCGGGCACGGGGCTGGCGCTCGACGGCGGCACGCTGCGCGTGGACAACGGCGGCTTCACGCTGGCATCGGCGCGCGCCATCACGCTGGGCGCGGGCGGCGGAACCCTCGAGATGGCGAACGGCGGCTTCGAAGCGAACGGGTCCATCGGCGGTGTCGGCGGCCTCACGGTGCAGGGTATTTCGGGTGCCTTGCAACTGAATGCCGCCAACACCTACGGCGGCGGCACGGTGCTGCGCGACGGCGCAGGCGTCGCCGCGACCGTGGATGGCGCCTTCGGCAGCGGCGACGTGCGCCAGGAAACCGATGGCACGGAGGTGGCGATCCTCGGTTCGGCCAGCGCCGGCAGCACGCGCTTCACGGTCGGTCGCGCCGGCAGCGCCGACACAGCGAACGTGCTCGTGTTCGCACAGTCGGCCACCGCCGGCACGGCCCGGATCGACGTCCATGGCAAGGGCTTCGTGAGCGGCAGCGGCAATGCCGCCTTGTTCACCGACGCCAGCAGCGCCGGCAACGCGACCATCGGCAACCAGGGCGCCATCGTGGCCTTCGCGGACACGGCCAGCGCTGGCACGGCCACGATCCAGAACCAGGCCGGCGGCCTGGTGTACTTCGGGACCGCCGCGTCCGCCGGCAGCGCGTCGATCACCAACGGCGCCGGCAGCACGCTCGACGTGTCGGGCATGACCGCGCCGGGGGGCCTGGCGATCGGCTCGCTCGCGGGCGGCGGCGCGGTGGTGCTCGGCGGCACGCGGCTGACGCTCGGCGGCACGAACGCGAACGACGCGATCTCCGGGACCGTCTCCGACAAGGGCAGCTTTTTCCCGCAGCCCGGCACGGGCACGGGCGGCGCGATCGTGAAGGTGGGCAGCGGCACGCTGACGCTCACGGGCGCCAACAGCTACACCGGCGGCACCACGGTGGCCGCCGGCACGCTGAGCGTGAACAACGCGAGCGGCAGCGCCACCGGCACGGGCGCCGTGCAGGTGCAGGGCGGTGCAGCGCTGACGGGCAGCGGCACCATCGCCGGTGACGTCTCGCTCGACAAGGGCGGCGTCCTGTCGGCCGGCAACGCAGGCGTGGCCAACGGCGTCGGCACGCTCACCACGGGCAGCCTCAGCCTTGCCGGCGGCGCGGTGCTCAACTACGACCTCGGCGAGGCCGGCGTGGCGGGCGGCACGTTCAACGACCTGATCAACGTCAACGGCAACCTGCAGCTCGACGGCACGCTGAACGTGGCGCAGACGGCCGGCGGCAAGTTCGGCGCGGGCCTGTACCGGCTCATCAACTACACCGGCACGCTGACTGACAACGGCCTGGACATCGGCACGGCGCCGACCGACGCGAGCAACCTCCAGGTGCAGACCTCGGTGGCGCAGCAGGTCAACCTCGTCAACTCCGACGGCGTGGCGCTCAACCTCTGGGACGGGGCCAGCAGCGCGAACTTCAACGACGGCAAGATCGCCGGCGGCGCGGGCACCTGGCGCGCGGGCAGCCCGGGCGACAACTGGACCGATGCGGCCGGCATGGCGAACGGCACCTGGAAGCAGGACGGCTTCGCGATCTTCACGGGCACGGCCGGCAACGTCACGGTCGACAACACGGGCGCGGGCGGCGCGGTGCGCATCGGCGGTGCGCAGTTCGCTGTCGACGGCTACAGCATCGGCGGCGACGCATTGACGATCAGCGCACCGGCGACCGTGGTGCGCGTGGGCGACGGCACCGGCGCGAGCGCGGGCATGACCGCGACCATCGGCGCGGCGATCGGCGGTGCGGGCGGGCTGGTGAAGGACGACGGCGGCACGCTGGTGCTGGGCGGTGCGAACACCTACGCGGGCGGCACCACGGTCAAGGGCGGCATCCTGCAGATCTCGGCCGACAACAACCTGGGCGCGGCCGGCACGGGCCTCGCGCTCGATGGCGGCACGCTGCGCATCGCGCCGGACGTGGCGCCGGTCTTCAGCGCGCGCAGCGTCCTGCTCGGTGCGGGTGGCGGCACGATCGATCTGTCGAACAGCTTGTACGGCGTGAGCGGCCCGATCACCGGCACGGGGCTGCTGACGGTCACGGGCAAGGGCGGAACGCTCGGCCTGGTGTCCGCCAACGGCTACAGCGGCGGCACCGTGCTGAAGGACGGCGCGCGGATCACCACCACCGTGAGCGGTGTGCTGGGCAGCGGTGCCGTGCAGCAGCAGGGCAACGGCACGGTGCTCTCCCTGCTCGGCAGCGCGAGCGCCGGCAGCAACGCCTACACGGTGGGCCGCGCCGCGAGCGCGGACAGTCGCAACACGCTGTCTTTCTCGCAGTCGGCCACGGCCGGCAGTGCAACCATCGCGCTCAACGGCACGGGCTGGTCGAGCGCCGGCTCGAATGCGCTGCAGTTCGGCGTCGATGCCAGCGCCGGTGCCTCGACCATCGGCAACCACGGCGGTGCGATCAATCTCTTCGGCAACGCGAGCGCCGGCACGGCCGCGATCACCAACGGCGACAAGAGCCTGCTGGCCTTCGGCATGAACGCATCGGCGGGGAGCGCCACGATCGCCAACCAGGCCGGCGGCCTGGTGCGCTTCGTCGACAACGCGACGGGCGCGAAGGCATCGATCACCAGCGCGGTGGGCGGCACGCTCGACGTGTCGGGCATGACCGCGGCCGGCGGCACGGCTGGCGGCACGGCGGTCGGCGCGCTGTCGGGCGCGGGTGCGGTGGTGCTCGGCGCCACGCAACTGACGCTCGGCGGCCTGAACGCGAACGACGTCGTCTCGGGCACGGTGAGCGACAAGGGCAGTATGTTCGCGCAGCCGGGCACCGGCACAGGTGGTGCGATCGTGAAGGTGGGCAGCGGCACGCTGACGCTCACGGGCGCCAACAGCTACACGGGCGGCACCACGGTCGCGGCCGGCACGCTGCGCGTGAACAACGCCAGCGGCAGCGCCACCGGCACGGGCGCGGTGCAGGTGCAGGGCGGCGCGACGCTGACCGGCAGCGGCACCATCACCGGTGCGGTCACCGTCGGCAAGGGCGGCATCCTGGCCGCGGGCAACAGCCCCGGCACGCTGACGCTCGGCGCGCTCACGCTCGCTGCGGGCGCCACGCTGAACTATGAGCTCGGCCAGGCCGGCACCTTCGGCGGCGCGCTCAACGACCTGGTCAACGTCAACGGCAACCTGCAGCTCGACGGCACGCTCAACATCGCGCAGTCGGCCGGCGGCACCTTCGGGCCGGGGCTGTACCGCCTCATCGGCTACACCGGCACCTTGACCGACAACGGCCTGGACATCGGCACCGCGCCGAGCGCAGCGGGCGACCTGCAGGTGCAGACCTCGGTGGCCCAGCAGGTCAACCTGGTGAACCGCGCGGGCCTGTCGCTCAACTTCTGGGACGGCGGCGACGCCGGCAAGTACAACGACGGCCAGGTGGCGGGCGGCAGCGGCACCTGGCGTGCGGGCACCCCGACGCCGTCGATGGACGGCTGGACCGACATGGACGGCAAGCTCAACGCCAACTGGGCGCAGGACCAGCTCGCCGTCTTCGGCGGCGCGGCCGGCACGGTCACGGTGGATGGCGGCGGCGGCGCGGTGCGCATCGCGGGCGCGCAGTTCGCCACCGGCGGCTACGTGGTGCAGGGCGATGCGATCGAACTGGGCAATGCGAGCACCGTGGTGCGCGTGGGCGACGGCACGGCCGCGGGCGCCGGCATGACGGCGACCATCGACGCCGCGCTCACCGGAACCGGCGGCCTCGCGAAGGAAGACGCGGGCACGCTGGTGCTCGGCGGCGCCAACAGCTACAGCGGCGGCACGCGCGTCAGCGGTGGCGTGCTGCAGATCGCCGCCGACGCGAACCTCGGCGCCGCTGCCGGCGCGCTCTCGCTCGACGGCGGCACGCTGCGCGTGACCGGCGACACCACGAGCGCGCGCGCCGTCACGCTCGGCAAGGCGGGCGGCGCATTCGATGTCGATGCGGCCCGCACGGTGGCGCTGACCGGCGCACTCACCGGCACCGGCGCCCTGCGCAAGGCCGGCGCCGGCACCTTGCAGCTGAGCGGCGCCAACGGCTACACGGGCGGTACCGACGTGGCCGCAGGCGCGCTCGAAGCGCTGGCGAGCGGCGCGCTGGGCACCGGGCCGGTGTCGGTGGCCGGCAAGGCATCGCTGGCGTTCGGCAACACGGCCGATGCGGGCAAGCTGACCATCACCGCCCACAGCGGTGCCGTGGTGGCGTTCCGCGATGCGTCGAGCGGCGGCAATGCCACCGTGGTGAACAACGCGGGCGCGCAACTGCACATCGACGGCCTCAGCGCCGCGGGCACGAGCATCGGCTCGCTCGAGGGCGCGGGCCAGGTGCTGCTCGGCGCCAAGGCACTCACGGTGGGCGGCCTTGGCGGCAACGCCACGCTGTCGGGCGCCATCGGCGGCACGGGCGGCTCGATCGTGAAGGTGGGCGCGGGCACGCTCACGCTCGCGGGCGCCAGCAGCTACACCGGCGGCACCACCGTCAGCGCCGGCACGCTGAGCGTGAACAACAAGAGCGGCAGCGCCACCGGCAGCGGCGCGGTGCGGGTGCAGGGCGGCGCGACGCTGGCCGGCAGCGGCACCATCGCCGGCGCGGTCACCATCGACAAGGGCGGCATCCTGGCCGCGGGCAACAGCCCCGGCACCTTGACGCTCGGCGCGCTCACGCTCGCCGCGGGATCGACGCTCAACTACGAGCTCGGCCAGGCCGGCGTGCCCGGCGGCGCGCTCAACGACCTGGTCAACGTCGGCGGCAACCTGCAGCTCGACGGCACGCTCAACATCGCGCAGTCGGCGGGCGGCACCTTCGGGCCCGGGCTCTATCGCCTGGTCAGCTACGGCGGCACGCTGACCGACAACGGCCTGGACATCGGCACCGCACCGGCCGGCACCAAGGCGGCCGACCTGCAGGTGCAGACCTCGGTGGCCCAGCAGGTCAACCTGGTGAACCGCGCGGGCCTGTCGCTCAACTTCTGGGACGGCGGCGACGCCAGCCAGTACAACGACGGCAAGCTGGCCGGCGGCGATGGCACCTGGCGCGCGGGCAGCCCGCAGCCGTCGATGGACAGCTGGACCGATGCCGACGGCAAGCTCAACGGCAACTGGGCGCAGAACCAGTTCGCGGTGTTCGGCGGCAAGGCCGGCACGGTGACGGTGGACGACGCCGGCGGTGCGGTGCGCATCGCGGGCGCGCAGTTCGCGGTCGACGGCTACGAGGTGCAGGGCGACGGCATCCGCATGGACGCTGCCAACACGGTGCTGCGCGTGGGCGACGGCACGGCCGCGGGCGCGGACATGACCGCCACGCTGAACGTGGCGCTCTCGGGCACCGGCGGCCTGTCGAAGGAAGACGCGGGCCGGCTGATCCTGGGCGGCGCCAACACCTACAGCGGCGGCACCACCGTCAAGGGCGGCGTGCTGCAGGGCAGCGCCGCGAGCCTGCAGGGTGACATCGTCAACAACGCCGAGGTGGCCTTCGACCAGGACAAGGCCGCCGGCACTTATGCGGGCGCGATGAGCGGCACCGGCAAGCTGCGCAAGATCGGCGCCGGCACGCTGACGCTGGCGGGCGCCAACAGCTACAGCGGCGGCACATTGGTCGATGCGGGCACGCTCGCCACCGACATCAGCGGCGCGCTCGGCACGGGCGCGGTGGGCGTCGCTTCGGGCGCGGTGCTGCAGTTCGGCGGGAAGGCCGACGCAGGCACGCTCGCGATCTCGAACGCGGGCACGCTGGCGCTGCAGGACGAGGCGACGGCCGCGGGCGCCAGCGTGCGCAACGCGGCCGGCGGCCAGGTGCGCATCGACTTGGCGGCCACCGGTACCAGCATCGGTTCGCTCGACGGCGCGGGCGACGTGGTGCTCGGCGCGAAGACGCTCACCACCGGCGCGCTCGGCGGCGACAGCACGATTTCGGGCGCGATCGGCGGCGCGGGCGGCTCGCTCGTGAAGGTCGGCGCGGGCACGCTCACCTTGTCGGGCAGCGCGACCTACAGCGGCGAAACGCGCGTGGCCGCGGGCACGCTCGCGGCCGGCGCGGCCAATGCCTTCAGCGCCGCCTCGAGCGCGGTGGTGGCCAGCGGCGCAACGCTCGACCTCGCGGGCCACAGCCAGCAGATGGTGGGCCTTGCCAATGCCGGCACGGTCTCGCTGCTCGGCAGCGTACCGGGCACCACGCTCACACTCACCGGCCCTTACGTCGGCAACAACGGCGTGCTGCGCCTCGGCGCCAAGCTCGACAACCCGGGCATCGCCGACCGGCTGGTGCTCGACGGCGCCGCGGCCAGCGCGAGCGGGCACACGACCGTGGAGGTCACCAACCTCGGCGGCCTCGGCGCACGCACCAGCGGCGCGGGCATCGAGGTGGTGAGCGCGCGCAACGGTGCGACCACCACCGCGCAGACCAGCAAGGACGCCTTCGCGCTGGCGGGCGGCCACGTCGACGCCGGTGCCTTCGAGTACCGCCTGCATGCGGGCGACGCGGGCGGCGAGGGCGAGAACTGGTACCTGCGCACCGAGGCCGAGCCGGGCACCGGCTTGCCGGCCTACCGGGCCGAGGCGTCGCTGTTCTCGGCGCTGCCGGGCCAACTGCGCCAGGGCAGCCTCGCCATGCTGGGCAACCTGCGCCAGCGCATCGGCGACGACGACGTGCGCGGCAGCGCGGGTTCCTCGCCGAGCATGGACGGCACCCAGGGCCACCGCCGCGCCTGGGGCCGGCTGATCTCCACCGACATGGACATCCGCCAGGGCGGCACCGTGGCGCCGCAGGGCGAAGGGCGCGTGACCGGGCTGCAGGCCGGCACCGACCTGTGGGCCTCCAAAGACTGGCGCGCGGGCCTGTACGTGGGCCACCTCGACGGCGACACGAGCGTGCGCGGCTTCGCGAGCGGGCTCCAGAACGGCGCGGCGGGCCGCAACGACCTGCGCAGCCAGTACCTGGGCCTGTACGGCACCTACACCACCGACGACGGCTTCTATGCCGACGCGGTGCTGCAGGCCGGCCGCCATCGCTACACGGTGCAGCCGATGCTGGGCGCGGGCGCTTCGGGCAAGGGCAACAGCCTGCTGGCCTCGATCGAGGTCGGCAAGGCCTTCGCGCTCGGCACGAGCGGCTGGTCGCTGGAGCCGCAACTGCAGCTGGTCCACCAGCGCCTGCGCCTGGACGACGTGCAGATCGCGGGCGCGCTGGTGCAGCAGGACGCCGAGAGCGGCTGGACCGCGCGCGCCGGGCTGCGCATCAAGGGCAGCTTCGCGACCGGTGCGGGCACGCTGCAGCCCTATGCGCGGGTGAACGTGTACCGCAGTTCCAACGGCAACGACGTGGCGCGCTTCGTGAACCCGGCTGCGATCACGCCGGTCGGTGCGCCCATCGGCAGCACCAGTGCCGAGCTGGCCGCGGGCTTCACGCTGGCGGTGAGCCAGCGCACCAGCGTCTATGGCGAACTCGGCAAGCTGTGGGCCACCGGCGGTGCGGCGCGCGTGGGCAGTTCGATCAATGCGGCAGCGGGTGTGCGCGTAAAGTGGTGAGCGCCGGGGTTCACGGCGCGAGTCATAACAAGGAGCAAGTGCACATGGCAGTCTTTCGCACCCCGGAAATCGCACCGGGCGAGTACGGCGACCTCTTCGAGTTTCTGATGAAGGAACTCAAGCTCTTCAAGCGACAGCTGATGATCCTGCTCAAGCATGTCGAGACCGGCGAGTCGATGGTCTATGCGCAGGCCTGGTACGACTTCCATCTGAAGGATCGGCTCTCCGAGATCCTCAAGAACGACGACTACGCCGCCTTGGCCGAGTTGCCGATCAACAAGAAGGGGCAGACCGGCATCTACATCGAGACCCGCTACGTGAAGAGCGGCAAGCTCGTCAGCCTGCAACTCGTCGAGGCGCGGCCGCACGAGGGCGGTCGCTACGTGGGCCTCACGCCCGCTGCGGTATTCACCGATGCCGATGGCGAGCGGATGCTCGCAACGGCACGGGCGCTGACATAGCACGTAGCATCGGGCTCACGACTCCGCCGTGAAGCCGATCTCCTTGGTTAGCGTGCGCCATTCCTTCGTGTCGGCCTCCAGCATCGACGCCAGCACCTGCGGCGTGGAGTGGGCGACATCCACGCCCGACTGCTGCAGGAACGCCGCCAGCGCGGGATCGGACAGTGCCGCATGCACCTGGGCCTGCGCACGACGCTGGGTCTCGGCGCTCGCCCTGGCCGGCAGATAGACGCCATACCATTCGCGCGCGGTCATGGCGACGCCCTGTTCGCGGAACGTGGCCACGCCGGGCGCGAAGCTCGAGCGCGCATCGCCCGACACCGCGATCAGGCGCAGCTTGCCGGCCTGCACCTGGGGCAGGTAGTTGCCGACGGGCCCGGCGGCCGAGGCGATCTGTCCCGCGACCACGTCGTTAATGGCCGCGGCCGTGCCCTTGTAGGGCACCGGCTTCAGCTCGAGGCCGGTCTGCTGGTTGACCACGGCCACCACGAGGTGCGGCATCGAGCCCAGGCCCGGCGTGCCTGTGTTGGCCTTGTCGGGGTTCGCCTTGACCCAGGCCACGAAGTCCTTGAGGTTCGCGACGCTCGCGGGAACCAGCGGGCCCACGGCCAGCGCATGGTTCGTGTGACAGACCAGGGACACCGGCAGCAGGTCTTTCGCCGGGTCGTAGGGCAGCTTCTTGAACGTGAACGGATACATCGCCAGCGCCGACGAATGCGTCAGCAGCAGCACGCTGCCATCGGCCGGCGAGTCCTTGACCTGCGTGATGGCGATCTGGCCGGAGGCGCCCGGCTTGTTCTCCACCAGCATGGCCGGCGCATAGCCGCCGCGCATCTTGTCGGCGAGCCGCCGGGCCATCACGTCGGTCAGGCCGCCGGGCGTGAATCCGACGAAGATCCGCGCCGTCTCGGGCTGCTGCCCGAAGGCGGGAAGGATGGGCGCCGCGGCGAGGGCCCCGGCCACGAAGTCTCGTCGGTTCAACATGTCAGTGTCTCCTTGATGGTCAGTTCACGCGCACCCGGATCTCGCCCAGCCCGTCGATGCGGCCGGTCATGAGATCCCCCTTGGCCACCGCGCCGACCCCCTCGGGCGTGCCCGAGAAGATCAGGTCGCCGGGCCGCAGTTCGAACAGGCGCGACAGCGCCGCCACGATCTCGTCCACGCTCCAGATCAGCTGCGCGAGGTCGGCCTGCTGCCGCGGCGCGCCGTTCACTTCGAGCGCGATCGTGCCGGTGCTCAGCACGCCGGTCGCCTCGATCGGATGGATCGGTCCCATCGGCGCAGAGGCGTCGAAGGCCTTGCCCGTTTCCCAGGGCTGCCCCGCGCGCGCGGCCGCCTGCTGCAGGTCGCGCCGGGTCATGTCGAGCCCGACGGCGTAGCCGAAGATGTGCCCGGCCGCGTTCTCGCGCGCGATGTTGCGCCCGGCCTTGCCGATCGCGACCACGAGCTCGATCTCATGGTGGCAATTGGCGGTCTCGCCCGGGTAGGCGAACGACGCCTCGCGGTCCGGCACCGCCTCCACGAGCGCGTCGGCGGGCTTGCAGAAGAAGATCGGCGGCGAGCGCGACGGGTCGTGGCCCATCTCGCGCACGTGCGCCTCGTAGTTGCGTCCGATGCAGTAGATGCGCCGGACCGGAAAGCGCGCGTCGGTTCCTGCAATGGCGACGGAGACGGCGGGTGGGGGTTCGAAGGCGAAATGCGGCACGGCTCACTCCACGGAAATGTTGCGTTCCCTGACCAGGCGCGACCACTTGTCGCGCTCCTCGCTGACCAGCGCGCGCATCTGCTGCGGCGTGCTGGTCGTGATGGCGGCGCCGCGCTCGCGCATCACCTTGGCAACCTCCTCGGACTGCACGGCCTTGACCAGCTCCGCGTGCAGGCGCTCGGCCACCGCCGGCGGCAGGCCGGCCGGCGCGATGAAGCCGAACCAGATGTTGTCCTCGAATCCGGGGATGGTCCTGGCGATCGGCGGAATGTCGGGCGCCTGCGCCGAAGGCTTGCTGCTGGTGACGCCGATGGCGCGCAGCTTGCCGGACTGGATGAAGGGCAGCGCGACCGGCAGGTTCTCGAACGCCATCTGGATGTTGCCGGCCATCAGGTCCTGCATCGCGGGGCCGCTGCCGCGGTAGGGAACGTGCGTGATCTCCAGCTTTTCGGCGCGCGCCAGCAGCTCGCCGTTGAGGTGGGCGCTCGATCCCGTGCCCATCGAGCCATACGACACCTTGCCGGCTTGCTGCTTCATGTAGGCGACGAGTTCGGCCATGGTCTTCGCGGGCACCGAGGGGTTGACCACCAGGACGTTCGGGAGCGTGATCGCGAGCGTCAGCGGCACGACGTCCTTCAGGGTGTCGACCTTCATGTCCTTGTAGAGCGCGGGATTGACGGTCATCACGCTCGCCGGGACCATGCCGATGACGCTGCCGTCGGGCTTGGCGTGGGCGATCTGCTGCAGCCCCAGCACGCCGTTGGCGCCGGGCTTGTTCTCGACGATCACGGTCGTGCCCATGTTCTGGGCGAGCACCTTGCCCGTGAGCCGCGCCAGGGTGTCGGACAGGCCGCCCGGTGGATACGGCACCACGATGGTGACCTGAGAGGGTTGCGCGAGCGCCGGCATCAGCGCCGACGCGCCGGCGCAGGCGAGCGCGGCGAGCACCGCGCGGAGGATCGATGTCATGGGGTGTCTCCTTCTGTGTTTTGCGAGAAAAAAGGGGGCGGTCTCAGACCGCGCCGGCGCGCTCGGCGAGCGCGGCTTGCACCGCGGGACGGAACAGCTCGCGCTCCGAAATCATCAGGCTGCGCTCCCAGGGCCAGCGCGTGATGGCCGGCTGCGGCGTGCGGTCGACGGCCTGGCCGCCGAGGAAGATCGCGGCGAAGCGCGACTTGTCCTGCAGGATGCGGATGTCGGCCAGCGGGTCGCCGTCGACCACGAGCAGGTCGGCGAACTTGCCCGGCACCAGCGTGCCGACGTTGTCGGCGTCGATGGTCACCGCGGCATTCCTGGTGGCGCAGGTGATCGCCTCGAGCGGACTCATGCCGAGCAGCGTCACGAACAGCTCGAGCTCGCGCGCGTGCCACTCGCCGTAGGGCGTGACGGCGAAGCCGGAGTCGGTGCCGGTCATCATCGTGACGCCGTTTTTCCACGCGTAGCCGAGGTTGACCACCGCCTTGTCGAGATCGCGGCGGAAGCGGTCGATGCGCGACGGTGAGCAGCCGGCGAGATGGCCCCAGTCGGCCACGTTCGCAGTGAAGGTGAGCGCGGGGCAGCAAGGGATTCCGCTGGCAGCGAGCCGGTCGGCCTGTGCGCGGTCCATGAAATCCGCGTGCATGATCCAGTCGATCTTCGCCTCGATGCAGTCCATCACCGATTCGCCGCTGCGCGCGTGCGCGGTCACGCGCTTGTTGAGCCGGTGCGCCTCCTCGACGATGACCTTGAGCTCGTCGGCCCGGAATGCCGGCACGCTGCCGCCGCCGGGCGTCAGCAGCGCCGACTCGCCGCTCGCGGCGATCTTGATGAAGTCGACGCCGTTCTTGGCCTGGTCGCGCACCTCGTTGACCATCTGGCTCGTGCCTTCGGTGAGTGCGCCCACGCCGGAGCGCGGCGATCCCACCCAAGACGGAAAGTAGTCGGTGAGCGCCGCATGGGTCGACAGGTAGCGCGCCGCCGCCGTGATGCGCGGCCCGGGAAAGAGGCCGCCCCGGATCGCGTCGCGGACCGCGACCGCCACATACCAGCTGCCGCCGGGATCGCTGAACGAGGTGACACCCGCCTGCAGCACCGTCTTGGCGTGGAAGGCGGCGCGGATCGCCCGGTACTCGGCCGAGCCGAACAGATCCTGCTCCTCGATGCCGCGCGCCACGCCGTAGCTGATGTGGCAGTGCGCGTCGATCATGCCGGGCATCACCGTCTTGCCGGTGGCGTCCCATGCGACCTCTGCGCCGGGCGGCAGCGGCCGGGCCGGGCCCTCGCCCTTGGCGATCTCGCCCACGCGGTCGCCGTCGAGCTCCAGCCAGTGCAGCGGTTCGGGCTGGTCGCCCGTCCCGTCGATGAGGGTGCCTCCGACGATGTAGCGCTTGGTCATTGGCTCAGCTCCACGCCACGCCGTCGGCCGCGCTGGCGCCGGGCCTGCCTTCGATGAAATCGGTGAGAGCCTGGTTGAAGTCGTCGGCGCGCTCGTAGTAGGCCGTGTGCGCCGCGCGCGCGAACCGGACCAGGCGGCTGCGCGGCACCAGCTGGCGCACCTGCTCGCCCACCGAGGGCGCGACCGTCTTGTCTTCGTCGCCCCACGCGAGCAGCACCGGGAAGTTCGCCGCAGCAAGGGCCTCGCCGACCACCTCGGCGTCGAGGTCCGATTCGATGTATGCGCCCAGCGCCTCGAACGACGCCTTGGCGCCCGGGGAGTTGTTGATGCGCCATTCCTCTTCGAGCATCTCCGGCGTGACCAGTGCCGGATCGAAGATCACGCGCTGCATCTTTCCGGCCACGCCCTCGCGCGTCTGGTTGTTGGCGCCCGCCTTGATGCGCCCGCGTGCCTCGTCGCCGATGGGCACGAGGCCCATGCTGCCGACCAGGGCGATGCCGTCGATGCGGGCGGGGTTCTCGCACGCATACGAGGCCACGACATGGCCACCGAGCGAGGTGCCCACGATGGTGGCCTTCTGGATGTCCATCGCGTCGAGGAAAGCGCCGAGGGCCTTGCGATAGGCGGGCACTGAGCAGGCCACGCCGTCGCCCTTCGATGCGAAACCGTGCCCCGGCAGGTCGATCGCGTAGACGTGGTAGCCGCGCTGCGCGAGCGCGTCGATGTTGCGCGACCAGCGATCGGCGCGCCCGCCCGTGCCGTGCACCAGCACCACGTTGCGGTCGCCCGAGCCGGCTTCGAGGACGCGGGTGGTAGCTGCGCCGGCGGGAAATGGATATGCAATCATCGAGACTCCTGATTCATTGAGTGAATAAGCTATTCATCAATGTTAGGAGCTGCGGTCTACCTCCGCACTAGGAGCTTCACGGACGCTGGGTGAATAGACGCTATTCAGCCGGCCCGCAGGCGCTCAGCCACCGGGCGCAGCTGCGCCGCGATCCTTGCGACGGCCTCGCCCGCCTGTGCGCGCACGGCCGCGACCTTGAAAACGGCCGATGCCGAAGTGATGTTGAGCGCATACGGCGATACCTGCTCGGTGGTGCCCAGGGGGACCGACACCGTGCTCATCCCGGGCACGAACACGTCGATGTTGGTGACGAAGCCGTCCTTGCCGAAATCGGCCAGCGCCGCGAGCGCCTGCTTCTCGTGCTTCTTGTAGAGCGCGGGATGCGCCTCCTTGCATTGCGCGAGTGCGGCCTTGCGGTCCTCGCGCCCCAGCCCCGCGAGGTAGGCCCAGCCGGTGCCGCTCGAGATGATCGGGACCTCGGAGCCGACGCGCAGGTTCACGCTGAGAAACGACTGCGGCGCCTCGCAGCGCTGCAGGTAGAGCATGTTCGCGCCCTCACGCGTGGACAGGCTCGCCGCGCCCTGGAACCGCGTCGCCACCTCGACGAGCAGCGGCCGTGCGAGCTCCGCGAGCTCGAGCGTGTCGAGCGCGGAGTAGCCGAGCGTGAGGATCGACAGGCCTGGTCGGAAACGCGCGCCGTCGGAGTCGGCGACGAGATAGCCGCCGTGCTCGAGCGTCTTGCACAGGCGCCAGACGGTGGGCTGGGGCAGGCCGGTCATGCGCGCGAGCTCGCTGCTGCCCAGCCGCTCGCGGCCATGGTCGAAGCAGCGCAGGACCGCCAGGCCGCGCAGCAGGCCCTCCACGAGCGGTTGGCCTGCGGGCTTGGGGGACGACTTCTTGGCTGCTGGCATGGCGCGACCTTCCTCTCGAAACGGAAACGACGCATAATACCACAAAAATGAATAGCTAATTCACTATATGAATAAAGAAGAAACGACGATGCGGGCCTGGACGGTGGGCGCCGCAGCCCCCGAGCTGCGCGCGGTCCCGCGGCCCGTGCCCGATGCGAACCAGGTCCTGGTGCGCGTGAGGCACGCAGCCATCAACCGGGCGGATCTCCACGTGGCCGCAGGCCATGTCCACGGCAGGAGCGGTGGCCCCGGCTCGACCATCGGCATCGAGTGGGCGGGCGAGATTGCGCAGATCGGCGCCGACGTTCCGCCGGGCTTCACGCCGGGCCAGAGGGTGATGTGCTCGGGCGTCGGCGGCTACGCCGAGTACGCGGCCACCGACTGGGGCCGCGTGTATCCGCTGCCGCCGGGCCTCGACGCCGCTTCGGCCGCGGCGCTGCCGATCGCGCTCCAAACCGCCCACGAGGCACTGACGGCCAGCGGCGGCTTCGTGCGCGGCGAGACGGTGCTCGTCCACGGCGCCAGCAGCGGCGTGGGCCTGATGGCGATGCAGATCGCACGCCAGCTCGGGGCTTCGGCCGTCGTCGCCACCTCCACGACGCCGGAGCGGCAGGCAAGGCTGCGCGAGTTCGGCGCCACGCACGTGGTCGACGCGCGTGCGCCCGGCTGGGCCGACCAGGTGCTGGCGGCCACCGGCGGGGAGGGGGCTCACCTCGTGATCGACTTCATCGCAGGGCCCGGCATCAACGAGACGCTGCGCGCCACGCGCATCCTCGGGCGCATCGTCAACGTCGGCCGCATGGGCGGGTTCAAGGGCGAGTTCGACTTCGACCTGCATTCGCTGCGCCGGATCCGCTACGTGGGCGCAACGTTCAGGACGCGCAGCCAGCAAGAGGTGCGCGAGATCGCCGCGCGCATGCGCGCCGACCTCTGGGACGCCCTGTCGCGCGGCGATCTGCGCCTGCCCGTCGCGGCCCGCTATCCGCTCGAAGCGGCGCGCGCCGCGCTCGACTTCGTCGCGGCCAACGCGCATTTCGGCAAGGTCGTGCTCGACCTCTGACGCCACCAGATCAACCAAGGAGACACCAAGATGCCATCGCTCAACGCCTCGGCCGCCCTGAAGCGGTTCCGGGTTCTCGACCTGTCGCGCGTGCGCGCGGGCCCTACCTGCGCGCGCATGCTGGCCGACTTCGGCGCGGACGTGATCCGCATCGAGCCGCCGCCCGGGGTCGACCCGAACGACGCGATGTTCGCGGCCAAGCGCAAGGGCGGCGACTTCCAGAACCTGAACCGCAACAAGCGCGGCCTGGCGCTGAACCTCAAGAAGCCCGAAGGCGTCGACGTGCTGCACCGGCTGGTGAAGGATGCCGACGTGGTGCTCGAGAACTGGCGCCCCGACGTCAAGGCCCGCCTCGGCCTCGACTACGAGACCCTGAGGCGGATCAATCCCCGGATCATCCTGGCGAGCATCTCGGGCTACGGCCAGGATGGTCCCTACGCCTGGCGGCCGGGCTTCGACCAGGTCATCCAGGGCATGGGCGGCCTGATGTCGGTCACGGGCTTCAAGGAGAGCGGGCCGGTGCGTGCCGGCATTGCCGTCTCGGATTCCGCCACCGGCCTGTACACCGCGATCGGCATCATGGTGGCGCTCCTCGAGCGCGAGCAGTCGGGCGAAGGCCAGTGGGTCCACGCGTCGCTGCTGCATTCGCAGATCGCCATGATGGACTTCCAGGCGGCGCGCTACCTGGTCGACGGCGACGTGCCGGCACAGGAGGGCAACGACCATCCGACGTCCGCGCCCATGGGCATGTTCGAGGCGGCCGACGGCGCGCTGAACATCGGGGTGTCGGGCGAAGGCCAGTGGAAGGCCTTCTGCAAGGCGATCGAGCGCACCGACTGGCTCGAGCGTCCCGAGTTCAGGCTCAATGCCGACCGCGTGCGCAACCGGCGCGAGATCAACGCGACGGTGCAGGGCCTGTTCCGGACGATGCCGGTCGCGCACTGGGTGCAGGCGCTCAATGCCGCGGGCATTCCGGCCGGCCCCGTGTACTCCGTGCCCCAGATGTTCGAGGACGAACAGGTGCGCCACCTGAAGGTCGTCGACGAGATCCCGGTCGAGTCTGGCGCGCCGCTGCGCGTGATCACGCAGCCGGTGGTGCTGGAGCGAACGCCCGCGGCTCTGGCGTCGCCGGCGCCGTCGGTCGGCGAGCACAGCGACGAGGTGCTGCGCGAAGCGGGCTACAGCGCCGGCGAGATCACCGCGCTGCGCGAGAAGGCGGTGATCTGATGAGCGCCGGACGGATCATCACGGTGCGCCGCGGCGCCATCGGCGAACTGCGCATCGACAACCCCGACAAGTTCAACGCCATGTCGCTGGGCATGTGGCACGAACTGGCCGCGCGCACGAGGGAGTTCGCGGCCGAAGACGACCTGCGCGTGGTGCTGCTGCGCGGAGAAGGCGAGCGGGCCTTCGTCTCGGGCGCCGACATCACGGAGTTCGACACGAAGCGAAGCGCCGCCTCGGGCAGCGCCGACTACGACGCGGCGGTCGAGGCCGCCCAGCATGCGTTGATGGCGTGTCCGCATCCGGTCGTGGCAAGCATCCGCGGGGTGTGCATGGGCGGCGGCCTCGGCCTTGCGATGGCTTGCGACCTGCGCTATGGCGCCCTCGACGCGCGCTTTCGCATGCCGGCAGCGCGGCTGGGGCTGGGCTATTCGTTTCGCGGCGTCGAGCAGATGGTGCATAGGATCGGTGCGCCGCGCGTGGCGGACCTGTTCTTCACCGCGCGCACCTTCGACGGCGCCGAGGCGATGCGCATCGGCCTGTTGCAGGCCGCCTTCGGGCCGGACGAACTCGACGCCCGCATCGAGGCGCTTCTGTCGCAGATCGCCGCCAATGCGCCGCTGACGGTGCGCCTGGCCAAGCGCTCGATCGAACTGGCCCGGCGCCTTGCGCCCGAAGCCGACAACGCGGAGATCGAACGACTGCGCGCTGCGTGTGTCGCGAGCGAGGACTATGCCGAGGGGCGCCGGGCCTTCGCGCAGAAGCGCGCTCCGAACTTCACGGGGCGCTGACATGGAACAGCAAGCAGTGCTCTCGCGGGCGCGCGTCGATGCGATCGCCGCCGACACGGCACGCTTTCCCAAAGACCTGATGGACGCGATCGGCTTCGCCGGCGTCATCGCGCTCTACCCCGAAGGGCGCGCACGCGTGCGCTTCGACGGGCCGGCGCGCCTCGCGCATTCGGGCGGGGCGGTGATCCAGGGCGGCATCCTCGGCGTCTGGCTCGACCACGCGATGGCGTGGGCGGTCTGCGCGCGCGAAGCGGGTGCGGCCATCGCCACGCTCGAGATGAAGGTCAGCTACCTCGGCCGCGTGGGGCCGGGCCCGTGCGTGGCCGACGTGCGCGTCGCGCGCTGGGGCCGGCGGGTGGTGTTTCTCGAAGGGACGCTGTCGCAACCCGAAGGGACGGTCGTGGTGACCGCGTCCTCGACGGCGATGCGGCTCGGTGGCTGAGCCTGCGGAGGCGATCAGCCGGCTTTCTGTTCTTTTCGGCGCGCGAACGCCTGCACCGCAACCCGGTGCGCTTCGCTCGCCAACGCAACGGCTTGCGCGGTGGCTTCCATCGCCAGCATCGTCGGCAGGTCGCTCTGCAGCGATGCGTCGAGTGCCTGCTTGGTGAGCGCCAGCGCGGTCGGCGAGCCCTTGGCGAGCGCGGCGGCGAGCTGGCGCGCTCGTGCATGCAGCGCTTGCCAGGGCAGCACTTCGAGGGCCAGCCCCATGGCCTGCGCCTCGGCCGCGCCGATCTCGCGCGCCGACAGCGCGAGGGCCTTGGCCTGCTGCAGCCCGACCAGCCGAGGCAGGGTGTAGAGCGCTGCGCAATCGGGCACCAGGCCCACGCGCTGGAACACCATGCAGAGCCTGGCGCGATCGCTGAGCAGCACGATGTCGGCCAGCAGCGCGAGGCTCATGCCGGCGCCGAAGGCCACGCCGTCGACGGCGGCGATCACCGGCCGCGGAAAACCGTGCAGCGCGAGCACGAGCCGGCGGTACCGGGCCATGCCCTCGAGCGCTTCGGTCGCGTGGCGCTTGCCGAGGCCTGCCATGTCGCGGACGTCGCCACCCGCGCAGAAGGCGTCGCCGGCGCCGCGCAGGACGAGCACGCGCACCGCGGGGTCGCCGGCAAGGCGCGTGAGCGCGTCGGTCAGTTCATCGGCCATCTGCCGGCTGAGCGCGTTCAGCGACGCGGGGCGGTTCAGCGTGAGCGTGGCAACGCCTTCGCCGGACACATCGCAAAGAAGGGTCTCGCAGGCGTGCGTCACCGGTGCGGCCTCAGACGATGCGCCGCGCGTGCAGCGCTGCGATCTCGGCCGGGTCCATCTCGAGCACGTCGCGCAGGATGCGGTCGGTGTGCTCGCCGATGGTCGGCGGTGCGGTGGGCGGCGGTGGCTGCGTGCCCGTGAAGCGGATCGGGTTGACGCACAGCGTCACTTCGCCCGCCGTGGGATGCGGCACGCGCTGCGTGACGCCGCGGTGCACCACCTGCGGATCGGCGAACACCTCGGGGTAGCGGTTGATCGGGCCGCTCGGGATGCCCGCGGCCTCGAGTGCTGCCAGCAGCTCGCCCGCGCGCCGCTGCCGTGTGAGCGCGTTGAAGACCTCGGCCAGTTCGCGCCGGTGCGCGAGGCGGTCCGAGTTGGTGACGAAGCGCGGATCGTCGGCCAGCTGCGGCTGGCCCAGCACGTGGCAGAACGCGCGGTACTGCGCCTCGCTGCCGCAGATCACGATGATGCCGCCGTCGGCGCATTCGAAGGCCTGCGAGGGCAGGCCGCCGTTGCCTTCGGTGCCGCGGCGCGGCGGAATGACGCCGGCCGCGAGGTAGGTCATGACCGAGTGCGTCTGGGCGGCGATGGTGCAGTCGAGCAGCGCGATGTCGATGTGCCGGCCGACGCCCGTGCCGTGCGGGCCGTCGCGCTCGTACAGCGCGGCCAGCACGCCCGAGGCCGCGTACTGCCCGGCGATGAAGTCGGCCAGGCTCGGGCCGGTCTTCATCGGGCCGCCGCCGGGCACGCCGTCGGGCAGGCCGGTCACGCTCATCATGCCGCTCATCGCCTGGAACACGGTGTCGTAGCCGGGCAGGTGGGCCTTCGGGCCGGTCTGGCCGAAGCCGGTGACCGAGCAGTAGATGAGCCGCGGATGAAGCGCGCGCAGCGACGCGGCATCGAGCTGATAGCGGGCCAGGTCGCCGACCTTGAAGTTCTCGAGCAGCACGTCGGCACGCGCGGCCAGGCGGCGCACCAGCGCCTGCCCCTCGGCGCAGGCGATGTCGATGGTGATCGACTGCTTGTTGCGGTTGGCCGAGAGGTACATCGGCGACTCGCGTGTGTCGTTGCCGTCGCGGTCCTTCAGGAATGGCGGCCCCCAGCGGCGCGCTTCGTCGCCATTGCCGGGGCGCTCGACCTTGATGACTTCGGCCCCGAGGTCGGCCAGGGCCTGCGCGGCCAGCGGGCCCGCGAGGATGCGGCTCAGGTCGAGCACCTTGACGCCGTGGAGCGGCATGCGGGTGGCGGTCTCGTTCATGCGACCTCCTCCAGGTCCCACGCGGCGGCGGCGAGCGCGAGTTGCTGCGCATGTGCGCCGCCCAGGTCCGAGCGCAGCATCTTGCTTCGCGTGGTCCACCGGTGCAGCGGATGTTCGAGCGTGAGGCCCATGGCGCCCATGAACTGGTGCAGGTCGCAGGCGATGGCGGGCGTGCATGCCTGCGAGTGCGCCAACGCGCAGGCGGCATCGGCCGCACTGGCGCTGTGCGCCGCCTGCAGCACCAGCCAGCGGGCAGCCTCCACCTGCACCGCGGCAGCGGCGAGCCGGTGCTGCACCGCCTGGAACGCGCCGAGTGGCCGGCCGAACTGGCGCCGGTCGCGCACATGGGCGACCACCGCATGCAGGCCTGCGTCGAGGCAACCGGCGAGTTCGGCCGCCACGCCCAGGCGCCAGAGCCGGCGCAGTTCGTCGGTGTCGAGATCGAGCGTCTTCCACGGCAGCGTGTCGGGTGCGACCAGGCGGCCGACCGGATAGCCGAAAGGGCTCTCGAGCGCAGCGACATCGGCGTCGGTGAGTGCCGCGCATTCGACCGTATGGCCGCGCACGCAGAGCACGGTGCGCGCGCCGGGCAGCCAGCGCGCGGGCCGGTCGCGGCGCTCCCAGAGCAGTGCGCAAGGGCCGGGCAGCGCAGGTGCGAGCAGCGGGCGCACCAGTGCCGCGGCGACAAGCTCCACGCACTGCGGCAGCCTGGCCAGGCGGTGGATCATGGCCGCCGCGGCCACCGGGCCGAGTTCTTCCACGGCCGCGGCCTCGAAGATGCCGGCGGATTCGAGGTGGGCCTCGAGCGATGCGGACTGCTCGAAGTGGCTGGCGCCGAGCACCGGGCTTGTCTCGAAGTCGGCCGCGATGCGCTCGACGGCATCGAGCAGCGCCTGCTGGTCGGTGTTGAATTGAAGGTTCATGGGCGTTCCAGGCGCGGTTCGCGCGGCAGCTGCAGCCAGTCGTGCGCCACCAGGTTGAGCTGGATCTCGGCCGCGCCCGAGGCGATGCCGGCGGCGATGGCGCGTTCGTGGTGGGCCAGCACGAGCGGCCAGCCCTCGCCGCACAGCGCGTCGCCGAAATGCGCGAGCGCGAAGTCCGACACGGCATGGTCGGCCTTCACCACAGCGACGCGCGCGAGGTTGGCGACGGCGCTGGGCGGCAGCGCACGCGCGCGCTCGTCCACCACGCGGTAGACCAGCAGCCGCGCCGCTTCGCATGCGGCCAGCGCCTGCGCCGCCTCGGCGCGAACGGCGCTGCCGGCGAAGCGGCCCTGCGCCTTCAATTCGCGGACCATGCGGTCGAGCACGCGGCGCGAGAACGCATAGCGTGCCAGCCCCACGCGCTCGAGCGAGAGCGCGTAGCCGATGATGGCCCACGCCTGGCCTTCCTCGCCCAGGCGTGCCGATGCGGGCACCACCACGTCGTCGAAGAAGACTTCATGGATGTCGCCATGGCCGATCAGCGAGGGGATCGGGCGCACGGTGATGCCGGGCGTGTCCATCGGCACCAGGAAGATCGCGATGCCGCCCTTGCCCGCACCGGTGCGCGCCAGCAGGAAGCAGGTCTGCGCCATGCCGGCGTAGGAGGTCCAGACCTTGCCGCCGTTGATCACGTACTCGTCGCCGCGCGGCACGGCGCGCGTGGCCAGCGCCGCCAGGTCGGAGCCGGCCGAAGGCTCCGAGAACCCCTGGCACCATACCGCGCGGCCTGCGGCCATGTCGGGCAGGTAGCGGGCCTGCTGCTGCGGCGTGCCGTACTTCATCAGCGTGGCGCCGATGAAGTTGGCGTTCATGTATTGCGGCCCGCGCGGCTCGCCCGCGGCGAAGAGTTCCTCGCCGATGATGAAGTGTTCCCAGGCCGGCGCACCGCGCCCGCCGTGCGCCACCGGCCAGTGCGGCACCAGCAGCCCTTCGGCGGCGAGCTTGGGGCAGAACGTGAGCGAGAACGCCGTCTGCGCCGGCGAGCCCGGACCGTGGCGGCTGATGTGTTCCCAGTCGGGCGGCAGCTCGCGCGCCAGCAGCGCGCGCACGCGCTCGCGCAAGGCCCGCTGTTCGGTGGTCCATGTGAAGTTCACGCGTTGTTCACCTTGTGCAGATAGCTCAGGTAACCCATGGGCACGGGGCTGCCGCCGTTGACGGCGATCAGGGCGCCGGTGGTCCACGACGCCGCGTCAGACAGCAGGTAGGCGCAGAGCGGGCCGATGTCGTCGGGCGTGCCCAGGCGCTGCAGCGGCACCGTCTCGACCTGGCGGCGGATGCGGCTTTCGGTGTTGAACACCTTCGCGAGTTCTTCGGTCATCACCACCCCCGGTGCCACGGCATTGACGCGGATGCCGAGGTGGCCCCATTCGGCGGCCATGGTGAGCGTGAGGTTCTCGACCGCGGCCTTGGCCGCGCCGTAATGGCCGGTGTTGGGGTTCGGATGCGAGGCGCTGCGCGAGGTGATGTTGACGATGGAGCCGCCGCGCCGCATGGCGCGCGCGGCCGCCTGCGCCGCGAAGAAGGTCCACTTGAGGTTCAGGTCGACCACGCGGTCCCATTGGTCTTCGCGCACGTCCAGCAATGGGCCGATGTCGCCGGGCGCGGCGCTGCCCGCGTTGTTGACCCAGCCGTCGATGGTGCCGAAGCGCTGCTCGGCTTCGGCGACGAGGCGCACGATGTCTTCGGCGCGCGTGATGTCGGCGGCCACGGCGTGGGCCTGCGCGCCGAGCCTTTCCAGTTCGGCTTGCGTCGCGGCCAGTGCCTCCTTCGAGCGGCCGCTCAGCACCACGTTCGCGCCGCAGCGCGCCGCGGCGAGCGAGATGCCGCGGCCGATGCCGCGCCCGCCGCCGGTCACGACGACGGTCTTGCCTGACAAAGAGAACATGCGGCTACTCCGGCTTGTAGCCAATCGCCGCAGCGGCCTGCGCCCACATCTGCTGCTCGGCCGCCACCTGGCGCGAATGCACCTCCGGCGCACCGCCGACCGGTATCACGCCGGCCTGCGCAAGGCGGGCGCGGATGTCGGGGTCCTTGAGCACTTCGTTGAAGGCGGTGTTGAGCCGGTCGACGACGGACGTCGGCGTGGCGGCCGGCGCCCAGAAGCCGAACGAGAAGGCGAACGTGAGGTCGGGCACGCCGACTTCCGCCAGCGTGGGCACCTCGGGCAGGGAAGGGGAGCGCTCGGCGGCGCCATGCGCCAGTGCCTTGATGCGGCCTTCCTTGATCAGGCCCACGTAGAACAGCGGCACGTCGATGCCCATCTGGATCTCTCCGGCCACCAGCGCGGTGGCGACCTGCGTCGAGCCCTTGTAGGGGATCGGCGTGGCCTCGAAGCCCGCGCGCGACTTCAGCATCTCGCCGGCCAGCAGGATGCTGCCCGCGGTGTAGCTGAAGTTGACCTTGCCCGGGTTCTTCTTGGCGTAGTCGACGAACTCGCGGAAGTTGTTCACCGGCAGCGTGCCCGGCACCATCAGCGTCATGCCGCCGCGCGCCACGCAGACGACCGGCCGCATGGAACGCAGCAGGTTGAACTTCAGGTCTTTCACCAGCACCGGCGTCAGGCTGCCGCCACCGAGGAACAGGATGGTGTGGCCGTCGGCCGGCTGTGCGGCCGCGTACTCGGTGCCGATGAGGGCCGCCGCGCCGGGCTTGTTCTCCACGATGACCGGCTGCTTGAGCTGGGTACCGAGCTTCTCGCCGAGCGCGCGCGCGAGGCTGTCTGAACCGCCAGCGCCGAACGGCACGATGATGCGCACGGGCTTGTCGGGGAAGGTGCCTTGCGCCACTGCGGGCCAAGGCGTGACACCGCCCAGTGTGGTGGCGGCCGCGGCGGCCAGCACCAGGCTGCGCCTGCGGCCCGAAGGCGGAATGGAAACGGGTTGGCCCATGGTCGTGCTCCTGTTGCGCTGGGATCAATGCGATATCAACCACATGGTGGGATACTCAGCCGTCGAATTTGGCGCATCTGCCGGACGACATCCAGCACCTTGCGCCAACGGCAAGGGAAATCACGGCGGCCTTTGTTCCACATCATGGACACCTCTTCTGAATCGGCTGCGCCCAGCGGGACACAGGCCATCCACCGCGCGGCCGCGGTGCTGCGCGCGCTGGGCAAGGCCGGCGCCGAAGGCGCCACGCTCGCGGAGGTGGCGCGCGACTGCATGCTGGCGCGCTCCACCGCGCACCGCATCCTGCGCTGCCTGATCGAGGAGCGGCTGGCCAGCGCACCCGAGCAGGACAAGCGCTACCGGCTGGGCGAACTGGTGCACGAACTGAGCCTCGCGCCCTCCGCGAGCATGCTCGAGGTGGCGCACTGGCGGCCCGTGCTGACGGCGATAGCGCGCCGAACCGGCGCCACCGCCTACCTGATGCGCCGCAGTGGCGTCGAGGCCGTCTGCCTCGCCCGCGCGGACAGCCAGGCGCTGATGCGCTTCGTGCCCGTGGAAGTGGGCCAGCGACGACTGCTCGGCGTGGGCGCCGGCGCCACGGCGCTGCTCGCGGCACTCGACAAGGAACATGGCGAACAGATCATCGAACTGATCGCGCCCGGGCTGAAGCCCTACCCGCGGCTGACCCCGCAGAGCGTGCGCCACGCCGTGCGCATGGCGCGCAAGACCGGCTTCGCCCTGAGCCAGGGCACGGTGGTGGCGGACGGCTTCGGCATGGGCACCTCGGTGCCCAGCGCGAGCGGCGCGCCGCACCTGGCGCTGAGCATCGCGGCCCATGCGTCGGTGGTCACCGAATCGGTCATCGAGGAGTGGAAACGGGTGTTTGCGCAGGAGATGAACGCAGCGGTCAAGCGCTAGCGCAGCACCCCGTCCCGCAACAGCGAGCCCGGCGTGGGCGAGGCGGGGTCTGCAAGCGCCTGGGCCACCGCGCGCACCTGCTCGCGCACGAACGCCTGCAGGCCAAGGCGGTGCGTGCGGTCGTGCCAGACCATCCGGCAGCGGACCGGTTGCACGTCGAAGGGCAGGGGATGCACCTCGATCGGCAGGAAGGCGGCGTAGTGCATGGCCATCCAGCTCGGCAGCGTCGCAAGGTGCGTGCTCGCCGCGACGATGTGCGCGATGGGCGGCAGCGAGGACACGCGCACCATGCGCCGCCGAGAGTGCCCGAGGGCGCCCAGCGCTTCCTCGATCGTGGTTTCCATGGTCGAGCGCGGCGAGAACGGCGAGCCGAACACCACGTGCGTGGCTTCGAGATAGTCCTGCAGTTCGAGCGGCCCGGCGGCCTGCGCGCGGCGTGACCGGATGCACGACAGCGACTGCGTGAACAACTCCGTGCAGCGCAGGTCCGACGCCAGGTCGGGGTAATGGCCCACGGCCATGTCGCATTCGCCTTCGACGAGCCAATCGCGCAGCCGTTCGGCATCGGGCAGGCGGATGTCGAGCTTCACTTGCGGCGCGGTGGCGGCCAGCGCGCCCACCAGTGCCGGCATCAGGGAAATGCCCACCGAGTCCGGCGCCGCAATGGTGACGCTGCCCGCCGCCTGCTGCGGATCGAGCGGTGCCTCGTTGCCAAAGATTTCGTCCACCAGCGCAAGGCTCGCGCGCACCTTCTCGGTCAGCGCTTCGGAGCGCTCGGTCAGGCGAAAGCCCTGCGGCGTGCGGACCAGCAGTGGGTCGCCCGTCAGCTGGCGCAGGCGAGAGAGGGCATTGCTCATGCCGGGCTGGCTCATCTCGAGCTTCTGCGCCGCGCGCGTGACCGAGCGCTCGGTCAGAAGCGCGTCCAGGCAGACGAGCAGGTTGATGTGATTGCGATTCATCCGCTGGTCTTCATCCCGTTCGTCAATGTGCGCATTGCATGTCCTTGCTTGTCCCGGGCCGCGCTCCAGTGATGCAATGAGCGTTCGGTTCCCCAGCGCGGGACTATATCGAGGAGACACAAGGTGAACATAGAGACGATCCCGCCCGCCGCCGCCCGGAAGACGCGAAGCCGCGCGCGCATTCTTCCGGCTTGCCGCCCCGCGGTCTGAGGTCGCGATGCAACGCGCCGCCGAACGGGCCCGGTATCACATCCCGGTCAACCACTTCCAGGAACATGCGGCGCCCGAGGCGGCGCACACCTTCGAGGCCGAGCGAGCCGCGGTGCTAGCGGCGCCCTGGCCCGAGCGCAGCCGGGCAGTGGCGCTCGACCGTGCGGCAACGCTCGGCCTCGCCTTTGCCGGGACCACGCCGACCATGCTCGCGCGCTACCTGCAGCTGAGTGCAGGCGACCCGCTCGAGCAGGAAGGCCCGGCGCTGGCATGCATCTGCCAGGTCCTGCGCGGCCGTGGCCGCACCCTGGCGGGCAGCGAAGAGATTGCATGGGAAGAGGGCGACCTGATGGTGCTGCCCGCTGCGGCAGGCATCCGGCACGTGGCGCAGCACGATGCGCTGCTTTTCTCTGTGACCGACGAGCCGCTGTGGCGCTGGCTCGGGGTGCGCGCGCTGCTCGAGGACAAGCCCGCCGCTGTCCACTATCCCGCCGCGGTGCTGGCCGGCGAGATGGCGCGGCTCGACGAGCTGGCGGGCCGCGAGGAGGCGGTCGGGCGCGCCGTGATCTTCACGCGCACGAGCCTGCAGGCGCAGCATCTGACCACGCCCTTCTTCATCGCCAACATCAACACACTGGAAGCGGGGCGTGACCAGCGCGCCCACTGCCACAACGGCGCGGCCATCACGCTGAGCCTGCAGGGCGAAGGCTGTGCGTCCTTCGTCGACGGGCGCCGCATCGACTGGGCCCCGTTCGGCGTGATGGTCACGCCGGCCGGCAAGCCGCACTCGCACCACAACCGCGGACCGCGCACGATGCACAGCCTCGTGATCCAGGACTCCGGCTTCTACCAGCACGCCGGCGTCGCGGGCTTCCGCTTCGCGCCGGCCGAGGACGAACGCGCCGCACGTGCCATTGACGAAGGCAATGTCGGTATTGCGCCCAGTGCGGTTGCGCCCCCGGGGCACAGCGCTTAACTTCAACCAGGGGGCTCCCCGCGCCCCGTGCACACAGAACATCAGGAGACAGCGTGAACATCAGACCCCTCGCCGGCGCGTTCGGCCTTGCGATGCTCGTGGCCGCGGGCACGGCACAGTCGCAGACCACCACCCACCAGCTCACCTTCGCCTCGGGCTACCCGGCCACCTTCGCCTGGACCGACGAGCAGGTGAAGACTTTCCTGCCCGATGTGAACAAGGAGCTGGGAAAGGCCGGCTCCAAGCATCGCGTGAAGTGGAACGTGGCGGTCGGCGGCACGCTGGCCACCATGCCCAACATGCTCGATGCGGTGTCGACCGGCATCGCCGACATGGGGCACGTGGTGCACCTGTTCGAGCCGGCGCGCCTGCCGCTGCAGAACGTGGTGTCGGCGGCGCCCTTCGCCACCAACGACCCGCGCATCGCCACGCGCGTGCTGCACGACATGCAGAAGACGATGCCGGCCATGCAGAAGTCGTGGGCCGGCCTGAACCTGGTGTACCTCACCAGCTACTCGTTCGACAGCTACCTGCTGGTCTCGCGCAAGCCGGTGAAGAGCGTGGCCGACGTCAAGGGCGTGAAGATCGCGGCGGCCGCGTCGAACGTGCTGTGGCTCGAAGGCACCGGCGCCACCCCGGTGGCCGCCACCATGGGCACGGCCTACAACGACATCAAGACCGGCGTGTACGACGGCGCCATCAATTCGGCCATGCTGTCGGCGGCCGGCAAGATGTACGAAGTGGCGCCGCAGATCGTCAAGACCGGCTTCGGTGCGATCAATGCCTTCGACATCGTGTTCAACAAGAACAGCTGGGACCGCCTGCCGCCGGAGGTGCGCCAGGCCATCCAGCGCGCGGCCGACGCGCACCAGGAGGCGATGGTCGCGCGCATCGAGCGCGAGACCGATGCCGCTTTCCAGGCCATGGCCAAGAGCGGCGCCACGGTGACCGAGCTCAGTCCCGAGGAACGCGCCCGTTGGGCCGCCACGCTGCCCAACATCGCCGAGCGCTGGGCCGCGCCGCTGGAAGCCAAGGGTCTGCCGGCACGCGAAGTGCTGCGCACCTACGTGGAGAATCTGCGCAAGGCCGGTGCCCAGCCGGCACGCGACTGGACCCGTCCCTGAGCCCGCCATGGCCCAGCTGGACATCCGTTTCGACGCGGCCGGCAGCGCCGCGCCCGCTGGCAAGGTGGAGCGCCTGCTCGGCTGGCTGTGCGCCGCGCTCAATGCCGCGGGCACCGTGCTGATCGCGTTCATCATGCTCGTGATCAATGCCGACGTGATCGGCCGCTTCGCCTTCGACCGGCCGCTCACGGGCGTGACCGAGATGGTCATCGCGTCGATCGCGGCCATCGTCTTCCTGCAGTTCGCCGACACGCTGCGGGCCGGCCGCATCATCCAGGCCGACGCGCTGCTGCGGCTGCTCGAGAGGCGTTCGCCCCGGGCCTATCACGCCGTGCAGGCGCTGTTTCACCTGGTCGGCGCGCTGACCTTCGCGGTGATCCTGTATGCCACGGTGCCCTTCCTGCAGCGCGCGCTCGCGAGCGGCGACGCCTATGGCAATCCGGCGGTGTTCTCTTTGCCCAAGTGGCCGGTGCGCGCGATCATGATCGTCGGCTGCGCGGCGGTCCTGCTGCAGTTCCTGTTGATGGCATGCAAGCACGTGGCGGCAGCCCGGGAGAGGCGGCCATGAGCGTCGCGCCAAGGGTGCAACAGTGAGCGGCACCGCCATCGGCCTGTGGTCGATCCTGTTCCTGGTGCTGCTGGTCTACAGCGGCATGCACGTGCCGATCGTGATGATCGTGGTGTCGTTCGTCGGCATCTGGCTGATCCGCGACAACGTCGACCTGGCCGGCACCATGCTCGCTTTCGCCGCAACCGATTCGATCGAGGCCTACGTCTTCGGCGTGATCCCGCTGTTCGTGCTGATGGGGCTGCTGGTGATGATCGCCGGCCTCGGCAAGGACAGCTTCGCGGTGGCGAACCAGGCATTCCGGCGGCTGCCCGGGAGCCTGGGCATTTCCACCGTGATGGCCAACGCGATCTTCGCCGCCATCACCGGCGTGAGCGTGGCGGCGGCGACGGTGTTCAGCAAGCTGGCGGTGCCCGAGATGGTCCGCTACGGCTACGACAAGCGCTTCGCAGTGGGCGTGGTGGCGGGCAGCTCGGTGCTGGGCATGCTGATTCCGCCGAGCGTGCTTTTCATCATCTACGGACTGGTCACCAACACCTCGGTCGGCGACCTGTTCCTCGCCGGCATCATTCCCGGCGTGGTGCTGGCCACGGCCTATGCGCTGATGATCTGGATCCGCGCGCGCCGGCGCCCCGACCTCTTCGGCCACGCGCCCGACGCCGCGCCCGTGGCGCGCCTGCGCACCACGCAGATGGCCGGCATGCTGCTGCCGATCCTGCTGCTCATCGTGCTGGTGCTCGGCGGGCTGTACGGCGGGGTGTTCACCGCCACCGAGTCGGGGGCGGTCGGCGCCCTGGGCGCGCTGGCGATCGCGCTGGCCAAGAAGCGGCTCAGCGCCAGGGGCATGTGGCGCCTGCTCACCGAAACGGGCCACGTCACGTCGTCGCTGATCCTGCTGATCATCGCGGCCAACGTCTACTCGCGCATGCTCGCGGTGTCGGGCCTGCCGATGTACCTGGCGCAGGCGATCCAGGACGCGGGGCTGGGCTTTGCCGCGCTGATGGTGGTCTACCTGCTGGTGCTGCTCGTGCTGGGCACGCTCATGGATTCGGCGTCGATCCTGCTGATCTGCGTGCCGCTCTTCCTGCCCGTGTTCCAGGCCTTCCAGGCCGACGTGGTCTGGCTGGGCGTGATCACCATCATCGTGGTCGAGGTCGGCCTTCTCACGCCGCCGTTCGGCATGGCCGTCTTCATCGTGAAGGCCTCGATCAACGACGACACCATTTCGCTGAACGACATCTTCATGGGGACGCTGCCTTTTGCCGCCGTGATGCTCGTCGTTGCGCTGATGGTCATTGCCATGCCGTGGATGGCCACGGCCTTCATCCGCTGAACCAGGAGAACCACCCCATGAGCACCATGAAGACCATTTCGATATCGCCCGAGCAGATGGAAGCGCGCATCGCCCGCTTCGACACGCTCAAGCCGCAAAGCGCCATGTACCAGAGCGAAACGGGCATTCCGCGCGAGGCCTATGAACTGATGGCCGCCAAGACGCTGTACCTGCTGATGGCGCCGCAGGGGCAGGGCGGCCCGATGGCGCAGAAGCCGGCCATCGAGGGCGAGAAGGGCCTGTCGGTGATCGTCGCGCGCTGCCCGCCGGGCGACAAGCCGCTGCTGCATGCGCACTTCAAGACGCACGAGACCTTCATGTGCCTGACCGGGAGCTTCCGCATCCGCTGGGGCGACACGGGTGAGCACGAGACGATCATCAAGCCCTTCGACATGATCGCGGTGCCGCCCGGCGTGTGCCGCGACTTCACCAACGTGGGCACCGAAGACGCGCTGCTGCTGGTGCTCATCACCGGCAAGGGCGACGAGGACTTCAACGACATCGCCGTGGGCCCCGAGGACAGCCGCATGATGGTCGAGCGCTTCGGCATGGACGTGATCCACCGCTACCAGAAGATCGGCACCGAGTTCATGGGCGTGACGGTGTGAGCGCGCCGGGCGATCCCTGGGTCGACCCCGAAGTGCCGGCGGTCGGCGCGGCGCTGCGGGAGCGCGGCCTCGTCGCGCCGGTGCTGGAGCAGGCGCCGGTCGCGCAGTCGCGCGCGGCCTACGATGCGATCGGCGCCTTCATGTGCGAGCACAGCGAGCCGCTGGCGGACGAGTCGGAGGTGCGGGTGCCCGGGCTGCACGGGGCGATCCGCTGCTGCATCTACCGGCCCGACGGCGCCAAGGCACCCGTGCCGGCGGTCGTGTACTTCCATGGCGGCGGCTTCGCGCTCGGCCGCATCGACGAGTGGCGCGGCATGATGCGCGAGCTGGTGCGCCGCAGCGGTGCAGCGGCCATCAACGTCGAATACCGCCTCTCGCCGGAAGCACGCTTTCCGGTGCAGTTCGACGAAGCGGTCGCGGCCATCCGCTATTTCGCTGCAAACGGCGAGGCGCACGGCGTGCAGGGCGGCATGCTGGCCGCCGGGGGCGATTCCGCCGGCGCCAACCTGGCGCTCGCGGCGGCGTGCGCACTGCGCGATGCGGGCGGCTCGCCGCTGAAGTGGCTGCTGCTGTACTACGGCGTCTATTCGTGGGAGACCGAAGCCGATTCGTGGCAGCGCCTCGGCGCGGGTTCGTTCGGCCTGTCGCGCAGCCAGCTCGACTGGATCCGCAGCCACTACCTGGCCGACGACGAACAGCGCCGCGACTGGCGCGCGGCGCCGCTGAACGCCCGCCTGGAAGGCCTTCCGCCGGTGCAGCTGCATGCGGCGAGCCTCGATCCGCTGCTCGATGATTCGCGTGCGCTGTGGGCACGCCTCGAGGCTGCCGGCGTGCCGGCGCGGCTTCGCGTGCACGAGGGCGTGCCGCATGGCTTCATCCGCAACGGCCGGCTGTTGGCGGCCGCGCGCCTGGCGGTGCGCATGGGCGCGGATGGGCTCGCCGCCGCGCTCGGGACGGGTCCGGAGACGGCACCCGCGGATCCGCAGGCGGTCTGAAGCTCCGGCGGGCCGGGCGTGCGCAACGCCTGCGCGCCACCGCCGCCGCGCGCCTGAACGTCACGCTGTCAAAGGGCGCGCCCGCGCCGGGTCAGGCCCTAGTCCTGCGCGACGAGCGCTCGCCACGCCAGCCGCCCATGTACCGCGCGATAGATGTCGCTGTGCGCGCCCCCGCCCGTGTTGGGTTGGTTGTAAATCACGATGTTCGAAGCGTCGACATAGTTGATCGTGCGCCGTCGTATCGCCAGCGCTTCGACTGTTCCGGATTTCACTTGCTCGGCATTCAAGCAGGCGGGTTTCGTCTTGACGGGCGTGTGGCTGAGCTTGATCTTTCCTGAGCTGCAGACCGCGGTCCATTGGTCGTGCCCTCCGGCCATGTCCGCCCATACGGCGCTGTCCACAGCTTCATCATGGATGCTGGAAGTCAGCACGATGGTCTCGGCGCGGTCCAGGCAGCCCTGCTCATACGCGAAGCCGTCGCCTGCGCCATCTCGAGTCAGGCGGCGTACCGAAAAAGCTGCTTGCCAGCCGAACAGCACGTCGATCTTCCGCCCCTGCGGCCTTGATGCCCAAACGCTTTCTCCGCAGACGGCCGAAAACATCGCTCGCGCCCCGAACGAGTGACCCATTGCAATGAGCTTGGTATGCGACGGCGCCACCGCCTTGACTGCGTCGATGATTTCACTGATCCAGATAGTCCCGACCTCGTCAGCATCGTGCGCCTTCGCGGTGTAGCTCGCTAGCTTGATCGCCGGATCAAGCCATTGGAAAGACCAGACGCTGGGCCAAGTGATACCGATGACAAGAGGCCTGTAATGTGCAGAGCCCGAGGCTGCCTTCAGATGAGTGCCCAGCGCGTTGAAGTTTTGAATGGCTTCCAGTTGAGGGGTGTTCCACCCCATGGAGATCACAACGATGTGGCTGTAGGCTTCCCCGGTCTTCTTCGATTCGAGCTCCTGTCGAAGGTCTTCCTCGAACGATCGAATCGCATCGAATGAATCGCGCAGCGCCGTCTTTCCTCTCCCTTTTGAAGCTTCGCTGCATGGAACAGAGGGCGTTTCGCCTGCATCGCGATACTTCATTTCTTCGCGCGGATTCGATTCAAGTCCCCAGCCCGTGAAGATGGTGTACAGAACACAATTGCCCTGCCCGAAAGACTTCCCATGGTTCTTCACCACATGTGATACGTAGTGCGCCTTCGGGTCCATGCTCATCCTGAACTTCACGTCTCGCAAGCCATGCTTGCCACTTGTGTCCTGGGAAGTGTCGAACGCGGGGTATCTTGCGCCCTCATTGATTGCGTGGTGGCGGGCTTTATCAAGTCCGACGATGTAGCCTGGAAAGTTCAGCGTGATCGCGGTGGGGTTGTACACGACGTCATGGAAGACGCCGTTCTCGCCCAGGCCGCCGCGCGCGGTAAGAGGCTCTTCCTCTTCGTAGAAGCCTGTCCGACTTCCTGCGCAACCGAGCGAAACGGACGACACGATCAGGCAAAGCAGTAGCTTCCACATTTGCATCGGTGACTCCTGGTAGACGAGACGCTGCGGCGTCCAGAGCACGCGAGGCTAGGCGTGACATGGCGATAAAGCCATTCCCTAAGGTCAGCGCCGTTTTGCAAGACGTGAAACTGTTTGAGTCGCGCCATACAGTGCGGCCGGCGAGATTTACGCAACGCGGGCCGGGCCCATCGAGAATATGTTGCGCCTGCCCGGGAAATCTCATGCCTTGGACGACGTGAGCCCCCAACCCATGCCGCGCCCCCAGCTCTCGATGGAGTTCTCGGTGTCGCGCCCCTCGCGCATCAGCCACTCGCAGAAGGCACTGACCGCGGACGGTCGACGGCCTGTCAGCGGCACATTGGCGAAGTACCGGCGCTGCATGGCCGCCTGCATGCCGAATGGCGCGCACAGGCGCCCGGCCACGATGTCGTCCACCACGAGAAACAGCGGCACCAGCACCACGCCCAGGCCCTCGGCCGCGGCCTGCAGCGCGAAGTACATCTGTTCGAAGTGCAGCATGTTGGCGCCCTGCAGATCCTTCGCGCCCATCGCCGCGAGCCAGTCGGGCCAGCCGTAGGGCTCGGTCGCATAGCAGATCAGCGTGTGGCTGCGCAGGTCGTCCGGGCGGCGCAGGCCTTGCTCGAGCAGGTCGGTGTGGCAGACCGGCACGATCATCTCGGTCATGAACGGCTCCGAGCGGCATCCCGGCAGCGGCGCATGCGCGCCGCGAATCGCGATGTCATAGCCGTTTTCCTGAAAGTTCACCGGCGCCAGCGAGGTGGTGAGGCGCACTTCCACGTCGGGGTGCAGCCGCTGGAAGCCGGACAGGCGCGCGATCAGCCAGCGCATGGTGAAGGTGGGCGGGGCGTTCACGCTCAACGAGGTCGGCGCGTCTTGCTGCGCGAACTGCATCGACGCGACCGCGAGCCGGTCGAGCATCGAGGTGAGTTCGGCGGCGTACCGGCGGCCCGCGTCGGTCAGCGCGAGCTGCGACGCCGAACGCCTGAACAGCGCGCTGCCGAGCCATTCCTCGAGCAGCGCCACCTGCCGGCTCACGGCGCCATGGGTCACGTGTAGCTCTTCGGCAGCCTTGGTGAAGCTCACATGGCGTGCGGCGGCCTCGAAAGACCGAACGGCATTGAGGGGCGGAAGTTTGCGCGTCATACAGAGCCCGGATGGTGCCTTGCCTCGCAAGGAATCGAGCGTGAGCTTAGATCACGCTGGCCCTGTTTTTCTCGTTTGTTCGATCTGCGGCACCGGAATGAAACTTCCGTGCTTCGAAGGCCGCTGCGACCGCAGCCGCCCGGATCTACAGGAGCCAGGATTTGACGCAGAGTTTGAAGGCGCACGGCGTGCGGATCGCATCGTGAAGGCGGCTCCGTTCGACTATGTGCGCGCCGAGTCGGTCGACCATGTGCTGGAATGCCTCGCGCAGCACGGCATGGACGCCAAGGCCATCGCGGGCGGGCAGAGCCTGGTGCCGATGATGGCGATGCGGCTGGCCCGCCCCGCGGTGCTGGTCGACATCAACTGCCTTCCCGCGCTCAAGCAGGTGGCGATCGAGCGCCACCGCGTGGTCATCGGCGCCACGCGGCGGCAGCGCGACATCGAAGACGATACCGCGCTCGCGGCCGCGCTGCCGCTGGTGCGGCAGGCGCTGCGCTGGGTGGGCCATGTGCAGACGCGCAACCGCGGCACCGTGGGCGGCAGCCTGGTGCATGCCGACCCCTCGGCCGAGCTGCCGCTGGCGGCCATGGTGCTGGGCGCGACCTTGCGGCTTCGCAGCCAGGACGGCGGCGAGCGCACGCTCGGTGCCGGCGAATTCTTCCTCGGGCCCATGTTCACGGCCACCGGCGAGACCGAATGCCTGGTCGAGACCGAATGGCCGGTGTGGGAAGGCCCGGGTGTGGTCAGTGCCTTCGACGAAACCGCCATGCGCAGCGGCGACTTCGCGATGGCATCGGCGGCCTGCCAGCTGCAGCTCGATGCCGATGGCCTCTGCCGGCGTGCGGCCTTCGGGCTTGGCGGCGTCGACGGCACGCCGCTCGCGTTTCCCGAGCTTGCCGCGCAGCTCGTCGGCCGCCGCATCGACGCGGCGCTGGCGCGCGAGGTCGCGCAGGCCGCTGCCGCCAAGGCGGAGCCCGGCTCCGACCTGCACGCCGACGCCGACTACCGGCGCCACCTGGGCGCCGTGCTGCTGGCACGCACGCTGCTGCGCGCGGCCTCGGGCGCTGCCGCCATCGCGGCGTAGCCCTGCAACCCATTTCAGCGAAAGAGCCGCTATGACTCCCACCCCCGTCACCGTCCAGATCAAGGTCAACGGTATCGTGCAGCCCCGCACGGTCGAGCCGCGCACCACGCTGGTCGACTTCCTGCGCGACCACCTCGGCCTCACCGGCACGCACGTCGGCTGCGAGCACGGCATCTGCGGCGCCTGCTCGGTGCTGCTCGACGGCGATCCCGTGCGCGCCTGCTGCATGTTCGCGGTGCAGGCCGACGGCCGCGCGGTGACCACGGTCGAGGGCCTTGCGCCGCAGCGCGGCTGCCTCTCGAAGATCCAGGACGCGTTCTGCGAAACGCATGCGCTGCAGTGCGGCTACTGCACGCCGGGCATGCTGGTCGCCTGCCACGCACTGGTCGAGAAGAACCCTGCGCCCGACGAGGCGCAGATCCGCGATGCGATCGGCGGCAACCTGTGCCGCTGCACCGGCTACCAGCAGATCGTCGATGCCGTGAAGCTCGCGACGCGGCCCGGCTATGAAGTCAAGGCCACGCCCGCCGCGCAGGCCCGGCAGCAGGCGAAGCAGGTCGGCCACACGCATTTCCGGGACGGTACCCATGCCTGAGCCGAAGCACGCCGCCTACCAGGCCTTCAAGTACATCGGCCGCCACCGGCGCGCGGTCGAGCACCGCCGCTTCGTGGTGGGGCAGGGCCGCTATGCCGCCGACGTGGTGCCGACCGGCCTGCTGCACGTGGCGATCGTCGCGAGCCCCTACGCCAGCGCCCGCATCGTGTCGATCGACACCGCCGCGGCGCTCGCGATGCCGGGCGTGCACGCGGTGCTCACCGGCGACGAGCTCACGCCAGAGCTCGAGCCGATGATGCCCGGCGTCGACGCGCCGCAGGTCACGCGCTATCCGCTGGCGCGAGGCGTGGTGCGCTACGCCGGCGAATGGGTGGTTGCTGTGGTCGCCGAAACCCGCGCGCTGGCCGAGGACGCGAGCGAGCTCGTGATGGTCGACTACGAACCCACGCCGCACGTGGTCGACCCCGAGGCCGCCATGCAACCGGACGCGCCGCAGGTCCATCCCTCGCACGGCTCGAACGTGATCTGGCGGCGCAAGTTCACCTGGGGCCCGGTGGACGACCATTTCTCTGCGGCGCCGCATGCGCTGAGCTATCGCGTGCGCTGGGCCCGCAGCTCGACCGTGCCGATCGAGACCTTCGTGGCCACGTGCGCCTGGAACGACGCGACGCAGATCCTCGACGTGTGGGCCTCGATCCAGATGCCCAAGTACCCCGACCTGCTCGCCAAGTGCCTGCGCCTGCCGGGCAACGGCGTGCGCGTGCACTACGACGTGGACGTGGGCGGCAGCTATGGCGTGAAGCGCGGGCTCAAGCACACCATCCTCGTGGGCTACCTGGCCATGAAGCTGGGCCGCCCGGTGCGCTTTCTCGAGGACCGGCTCGAGAACATGCGCGGCGGCGACATGCAGGGCCCCGACCGCATCTTCGACGTGACGCTGGCTTTCGACGGCGACGGCACCATCCGCTCGATACGCATGCGCGCCATCGACGACATCGGCGCCTATTCGGGCCGCTCGCCGTTGCAGCTGGGCAAGCCGGTGGGCGCGATCGTGGGGCCGTACCGCATCGCGAGCGTGGAATACGACGCGATCTCGGTGCTCACCCACAAGACGCCGCAGGAGGCCGTGCGCGGCTTCGGCCAGGCGCCCACCAACTACGCCATCGAGACCGGTATCGACAAGGTGGCGCGCTACCTCGGCATGGACCGCATCGAGATCCGCCGCCGCAACCTGATCGGGCACGACGAGTTCCCCTACCTGATTCCGAGCGGCACGCACTACGACTCGGGCGATTACGAGGCGGTGATGAACAAGGCGCTCGACGCCGCGCCCTACGAGGCGATCGTGCGCGAACGCGATGCGCTGCGCGCGCGAGGACTGCTGGCGGGCATCGGCATCTCGACCTGCCTGGAGCCCTCGGGCGGCAACTCGGCTTTCGAGCCGCTCTTCAATCCCAAGAACAAGACCACCACCTGGATGGACTCGTGCCTGATCCGCATCGACCTGAACGGCGCGGTCACGGCGATGATGGGCACGTCGACCTCGGGCCAGGCGCACGAGACGCTCGTGTCCACGGTGGTGGGCGAGGTGCTGGAGCGCGAACCCGACGGCATCCGCGTGCTGCACGCCGACTCGCTCAACGCGCTGCCTTCTAACAGCCCGGTCGGCAGCCGCATGGCGATCATGCTCGGCGGCGCCGCGGCGGGCGCGGCGAAGATCCTGCGCCAGAAGCTGCTGGCCATTGCCTCGCACAACCTGGGCGTGTCCGTCGACGCACTGGTGTACGCGGGCGGCGACGTCGCGGTGCAGGGCGAGCCCGCGCGCAGGCTCGGCTGGGATGCGCTGGTCCAGATCGCCCACCGCCATTACCACCAGATGCCCGACGGCATGGAGCCCGGTCTGCAGGAGAAGTTCTGCTGGGAGGTGCCCACCGGCGGCCAGTTGCCCACCGAGGACGGGCGCATCCAGATGTACCCGTGCCACTCGTTCGAATCGCACGTCACGCTCGCGAGCATCGACCCCGAGACCGGCAAGACCACGCTGCATCGCTATGTGGTCGGCCACGACTGCGGCGTGATGATCAGCCCCGACGTGGTCCACGGCATGACCTATGGCGGCGTGGCCCACGGCCTGGGCGCGGCGTTGATGGAGAAGTTCGCCTTCTCCGAGGAAGGGCAGCTGCTGTCCGGCACCTTCATGGACTACCTGATCCCCAGCTCGGAAGAGGTGCCCGCGATCACGATCGTCGACCATTGCACGCCGTCGCCGCTCACCGTGTTCGGCCAGAAGGGCTCGGGCGAGGCCGGCTACCTCGGCAGCCCCGCCGCCATCGCGAGCGCCATCAACGACGCGCTCGCGCCGGCCGGCGCCTCGATGGACGCGCTGCCCATGACGCCGCAGGCCGTGTGGCGCGCGCTGCAGAACGCCGTTGCACCGAAGGTCCACCCATGAACACGACAAACCGAACCGGCGACATCGCCTTCCAGACGCAGGGCGATGCACGCGCCACGCCCGTGGTGCTGGCGCACTCGATCCTTTCCTCCGGCGCCATGTGGGCCACGCAGGCGCGCATGCTGGTCGAGCATGGTTTTTGCGCCATCTGCATCGACGCGCGCGGCCATGGTGGCTCGGCCGCGACACCCGCGCCCTACACGATGGACCAGCTGGCAGCCGACACCGTGGCCGTGCTCGATGCGCTCGCGATCCCGCGCGCGCACTACGTCGGGCTCTCGCTGGGCGGCATGAGCGGGATCGGCCTCGGGCTGGGCCACGCCGACCGGCTGCTCAGCCTGTGCCTGTGCGACATGCGCGCCGACACGCCCCCGGTCGCCGCCGCGCCATGGGACGAGCGCATGGCCATCGCGCGCGCGGCCGGCAGTTGCGCGCCGCTGGCCGCGCCGACGCTGGAGCGCTGGTTCGGCCGCGCCTTCCTCGATGCGAACCCCGAGACTGCACGCCGGCTGCACGACGTGGCCAGCGCCACCTCGGTCGACGGCTTCGCGGGATGTGCGCAGGCGATCCAGCAGATGGACTACCTCGCGGCGGTCGACCGCATCCGCGTGCCGACAACGCTCCTGGTGGGCGCGCGCGACGGCGTGCTGCCCGAAGCGATGCGCGACCTGTCGAAGCGCATTCCCGGCGCGGTGTTCGAGCAGATCGACGACGCCGGGCACCTGCCCAACGTCGAGCGGCCCGACGCCTTCGACGCCGTGCTGCTGCGCCACCTTGCGCGGGTGGCCGCGTAGCCGCCATTCCAGATTTCATCCCAAGGAGACACACTTCATGCATCCGCAACTCAAGATCGAACAAGACGGCCGCCTGCTGCGCATCACGCTGAACCGCACCGAGGACAACGGCGTCTCGGACAGCATGGCCTCGGCCTTCTCGGAAGCGCTGCTGAACGCGCACACCACCTCCGACGCCGTGTTGCTGCGCAGCGCGGGCCCCGACTTCTGCACCGGCCGCGTGCGCGACGCCGGTCCCACGCCGGCCGCCACCGAGGCCTACGCGCGGCGCGACGAATACGACGGCATCTTCGGCAGCTACCAGGCCATGCGCGGCGCCAAGGTGCCCGTAGTGGGCGCGATCGAGGGCCGCTGCATGGGCTTTGGCACCGCGATCGCATCGCTGTGCGACGTGAGCTTCGCGAGCGACGCCGCCACCTTCAACATTCCAGAGATCGGCCACAACGTGATGCCGACGATGGTGATGTCGGCGGTGTACGACCGCATGAACCGCAACGCGATCCTCTGGATGGCCTATTCGACCGACTTCATCGATGCCCAGCGCGCGATGGCCTACGGCATAGTGAGCCAGGTGGTGGCGGCCGACAGCCTCGACGAAGAGGTCGAGCGTTTCTGCCAGGTGCTGCTGAGCCGGCCGCGCCCCGCGATCCTCGGCTTGAAGGAGTACCTGCGCGTGGCGCCGCGCATGGACGAGCAGGGCGCGATCGATTACGCGCGCAGCCTCCATTCGATGGTCAACACATCGGCCGCGATGAAGAAGAAGAGTCACTGAGCGCACGCGATGGAAATCAACGGCAGCCAAAGCATCGGCGCACCGCGCCAGAAGGTGTGGGACGCGCTCAACGATCCGGCCGTGCTCAGGCAGTGCCTGCCCGGCTGCGAGTCGGTGGAGCGCGTGAGCCCCGACGAATTCAGCGTGGTCATGGCCGCGGCCATCGGGCCGCTGCGCGCGCGCTTCAACGGCAAGCTGCGCATGACGCAGGCCGAGCCGCCCAAGTCGTGCGTGATGGTGTTCGAAGGGCAGGGCGGCGCGGTGGGCTTCGGCAAGGGCACGTCGTCGGTCGCGCTCACGGAGACCGCCGACGGCACCACGCTCGCCTACACCGCGCAGGCACAGGTCGGGGGCAAGCTCGCGCAGGTCGGCTCACGGCTGATCGACAGCGTGGCGCGCAAGATGGCCGACGACTTCTTCAATGCCTTGCGCCGTCAGCTCGTGCCCACCACCGAGGCGGTGCCGGCATCGAAGCCGCCGGCGGCGACGCCTCGATCGCAGGCCGACCCTGCGCGCGCCAGCACCGAGCCGCCCGCATTGCCCACGACGCCGCAGCCCGCGGCAGCAAGCCCATCCGGTCCCGCGATGGTGCCCGGCTGGTGGCTTGCCGTCGCCATGGCGCTTGGCGCGGCTGCATCGCTGGCCGGCGTCGTGCTCGCCCGGTAAGCCGTCCCGCAGGCCTTCATCCAAAAAAAAAGGAGACATCGAAATGACATTTCCAACGCATCCTCGGCTGCGCCGCCGCACCCTGCTCGCGGCCGGCATGGCCGCCGCCGCCACCACGACCGGGGGCTTTGCCCTTGCCCAGTCCGGCGATCCCAAGGTCGTGAAGATCGTGGTCGGCTTCCCGCCCGGGCAGGCGACCGACATCGTGGCGCGCCTCATGGCTGACCAGATGAAGGCGGTGACGGGCAACAACTACATCGTCGACAACAAGCCGGGGCAGGGCGGCAGCATCGGCCTTGGCCAGCTTGCCAAGGCGCCCGCCGACGGCAGCGTGATGATGCTCGCGCACATGTCGGCGCTCGCAACCAATCCGTTCATGTACAAGAGCGTGCCCTACGAGACGCTGAAGAGCTTTGCGCCCGTCGGCCTCGTGGGCGACCTGCCGTTCGTGCTGGTCTGCCATCCGTCGATGCCGTTCAAGGACGTGCGCGGGCTCATCGAATACGCGAAAGCCAACCCCGGCTAGCTCAACAACGCATCGTCGGGCAACGGCACGGTGTCGCACCTCGCGATGGAAGAGTTCAAGCGCCGCGTGGGCATCGACATCGTGCACATCCCCTACAAGGGCAGCGCGCCGGGGCTGACCGACGTGGTTGCGGGGAACGTCGCGCTCGCGCTCGAGACTGCCGCCGGCGTGCAGCCCTTCGTGGCGGGCGGCAAGCTGCGCGCCCTGGGCGCGGGCACCACCCAGCGCCTGGCGGGCGTGCTCGACGTGCCGACCCTGCAGGAGCAGGGCATCGCCAACTTCAACGCCGTGACCTGGCTGATGCTGCTCTATCCCGCGGGCACCCCGCGCGACGTGGTGACCGCCACGCATGCGGCGATGACCAAGGCCATGCGCACGCCGCAGGTCGAACAGCGCCTGCGCGTCGTCGGCGCGCTGCCGCGCTACAGCAAGAGCCCCGAGGAGGCCGACGCCTACATGCGCAGCGAATACGCGCACTGGGGCGAGATCGTGCGGCGCAGCGGCATCAGGCTCGACTAGGCCTGATCCGATCCCGGCCGCCAGAGGCATCCTGAGGTGCGTCTCGCGCGATTAATCAAATCCTAAACAGCAAAAAAAGTTATTAACCCACGGCCTCCAGCATCGAGTCCTGCCAGCAAAGACATGTCGTCCGAGCGCGCATCGAACTGGAGCCACCCGTGCCGAACCGCCAAATCCCGACTCCCCTGCCTTGCGTTGCGCCGCGCTCCATGCGTTGCGGCAAGGCTTCGGCGTGAGCGCTGCTGCGATGTTCGCGCGCGGCCCGAGAGCCACGGCGGTGGCGGCCCTCGTTGCAGGCGCGCTGGTCGCAAGCGGCTGCGCGACGCAGCCGGACTACCGGCCTCCGGCGCTTGCCGCACCGGCGGCATGGTCGGCAGCGGTGCCGCTTCCCGATGCGGCGGCCGCATTCCCCGGCGATCGGTGGTGGACGCTGCTCGACGACAGCGCCATCAATGAACTGGTCGACCATGCGATGGCCGACAGCCCGTCGGTGGCGCAGGCCGTGGCGCGCGTCGATGAAGCGCGCGCCAGCCTCGGCAGCGACGCGGCGCAGCGCCTGCCGGCGATCTCGCTGGACGGCACGGCGACGCGGGCCCGCAGCCTCGGCACGAGCGCGGCAACTTCCGCCACCACGCTCGAGACCACGGCCTCCGCAGGGCTCGGCCTGAGCTGGGAGATCGATCTCTTTGGCCGCGTCCGAAAGTCGGTCGAGGCGGCAAGGCATCGGCTGGATGCCCGCACGGCCGATGCCGCGGCCGCGCGGCTGAGCCTTGCGGCGCAGGTCGCGAACTCGGTGCTGGCACTGCGCGCCTGCGACTTCTCGCGCACCGTCGCGACCGAGGACATCCGTTCGCGTGAATCGGTGCTTGCGCTGACGCGCCGGCGCGTGGCGACAGGTTTCGTCGCGCCCGTGGACGAGGCGCGTGCGCAAAGCGGCCTTGCTGCCGTACGGACCAGCCTGGCGCTGCGCAATGAATCGTGCGCGCGCATCGTCAATGGCCTGTCGGCGCTCACCGGTCGCGACGCTGCGCAGGTTCGCAGCGCGGTCCCGGCCGCCGGCACGGCCGCGGTGATGCCGGTGGCGCCGCCCGTGGCGCTGGCCCTGCCCGCGGCGGTGCTCGCCGCGCATCCTGCCGTCGTCGCGGCCGAACGGGAAGTGGCCGCGAGTTGGGAGCAGATCGCGGTCGCGCGGGCAGAAAGACTGCCGCGGTTCGACCTTGCGGCGGCCATCAGCGGGCAATGGCTTCGCGCGGGTGGCAGCACGCTCGACTTCACGACCTGGGCGCTGACGCCCACGCTGTCGGCGCCGCTCTTCGACGGGGGCGCCGGCGCCGCGCAGGTCGAGGGCGCACAGGCACGGCATCGGGTCGCGGCAGCCACGCTGCGTGCGGTGCTGCGCACGACGAGCCAGGAGGTGGAGAACGCCTTGGCCGCCGTCGCGTCCTCCCGCGAACGCATCGTCAGCACCCGTGAATCGACCGACGCCGCAGCGCGCACGCTGGCCGCCACCGAGGCGCAATGGCGCGCAGGCGCGGTGAGCCTGTTCGAACTCGAAGACGCGCGGCGACAGCAATCCGCCGCGCAGGACAGCGCCATCACGGCAGCGCACGACGCCGCCCAGGCCTGGGTCGCGCTGGTGCGCGCGGCCGGGCCCACTGCCATCACCACCGAAAGCCATGCCCATGTTCTATCCCGACTATCAGCACGCTGAGCCCCTCTCACGGATGTTGCCTTCCCGCGCGCGTTGGCGATCGCTGCGCCTGCCGCTGCTGGTGGCCGCCGCCGTCGTTGCCGCCGGTGCCGCGCTCGTCGCGGCACTGCCCAGGGCCGTGGCGACCACGCCGCCCGCGGCGTCGCCTGCGCTGACGGTCACCGTCGCGGCGGCACGGCAGGTCACCTGGCCTGCCGTGCTCGATGCCACGGGCACGATCGTGCCCTGGCAGGAAGCGATCGTCGGGTCGCAGGCGGAAGGCCTGCGCCTGACCGAGGTCAACGTGAACGTGGGCGATACGGTCAGGCGCGGCCAGGTGCTGGCACGCTACGACGACACCGGCCTGCGCGCCGAGGCCGCCCAGTTGCGCGCCGCGACCGTGCAGGCGCGCGCCACGGCGGCCCAGGCCAACGCCAACGCGCAGCGCGCGCTCGCGCTGCGCGGCAGCGGGGGCATCAGCGAACAGGAGGTCCAGCAGTACCTGACCCAGGCCGAGACCGCGCGTGCGCAGGTCGAGATCGCGCAGGCCCAGCTGGAAGCGAAGCAGGTCCAGTTGCGCCATGCCAATGTCCTCGCGCCGGACGACGGCGTGATCAGCGCGCGCAGTGCCTCGCTCGGTGCGGTGGGCGCGGGCAGCCAGGAGTTGTTTCGCCTGATCCGCCAGCGGCGGCTGGAATGGCGCGGCGAAGTCACTGCCATGCAGCTGCTGGACATCGTGGAAGGCCAGCGCGTCGAGCTCAGCCTGCCCGACGGCGGCAGCGCCACGGCGCGCGTCCGCCAGACCGCGCCCGCGCTGGACGCGCGTTCGCGCATGGGCATGGTGTATGCAGACATCACGCGCCCGGGAAGCACGCGTGCCGGCATGTATGCCGCCGGCCGCATCGTGCTCGCGCAGCGGCCCGCCATGGTCGTGCCCGCGGCCAGCGTGGTGATCCGCGATGGCCGCAGCTACGTCTTCAAGGTCAAGGAAGAGGGCGGCGCCGCGCACGTGGCCGCGCAGGCCGTGACCCTCGGCCGGCGCCAGGGCGGCGAGGTCGAGATCATGGAAGCGCTGCGCGAGGGTGAGCGCGTGGTGGCCCAGGGCGCCGGGCTCCTGAGCGATGGCGACGTGGTCCGCATCGCACGGCCGGCGGCCGGCGCGCCGCTCGCCTCTGCCGACGTGGCGGCGCGGGGATGCGCATGAACTTCGCCACCTGGTCGCTGCGCAATCCCATTCCCGCGATCCTGATGTTCGTGCTGTTGTCGCTGGCGGGCCTGCGAGGGTTCCAGCAGCTGTCGATCCAGGCACTGCCCGACATGGAGCTGCCCGCCGTGAGCATCGTCCTCGCGCAACCCGGCGCGGCGCCGGCGCAGCTCGAGGTCGAGGTCGCGCGCAAGGTCGAGAACTCGCTGGCCACGGTCGGCCTGCTCAAGCACACGCGCACCTCGATCACCGAGGGCCGGGTCGAGATCCGCGCCGAGTTCGCGCTGGAGAAGCGCCTGTCGGACGCGCTCCTCGACACGAAGGATGCGGTCGACCGGATCCGGTCGGATCTGCCTGTCGACCTGCTGCAGCCGGCCGTGAGCGCGGTGACCGTGGGCGGCGGGCCGATCCTCACCTACGCCATCGCCTCCACGCGCATGAGCGAGGAGGAACTGTCATGGTTCGTCGACGATACCGTCAGCAAGGCCTTGCTGGCCGTGCCCGGCGTGGGCCGGGTCGACCGGCAGGGCGGCGTGCAGCGCGAGGTGCACGTCGAAGTCGATCCGGTGCGGCTCGCGGCGCAGGGCGTGACGGCCGTCGACGTCTCGCGCGGGCTTCGCCGGACGCAGCTGGATGCGTCCGGCGGGCGTGCCCAGTTGGGCCTGGCCGAACAGTCGGTGCGCACGGTCGCCACGGTCAGGCAAGCCCGCGAGCTGGCCGCGCTGCCGCTGACGCTGGCCGATGGCCGCGAGTTGCGCCTCGACCAGGTGGCCACCGTCCACGATGCCTCGGCGCAGCGCACGCAGGGCGCATTGCTGAACGGCCAGCCCGTGGTCGGCTTCAGCGTCTACCGGGCCAAGGGCTTCGACGAGACCCGCATCGCCGACGGCGTCGCCAAGGCGATCGCGAAGCTGGAGGCGAACGATCCGAAGCTGCGCGTGACCCCCGTGTCGGGCTCGGTCGACTACACGCGCGAGCAGTACCGCGGCTCGATGCAGATGCTGTACGAGGGCGCGATCCTCGCCGTGCTGGTCGTCTGGTGGTTCCTGCGCGACTGGCGCGCGACGCTGGTGGCGGCCGCGGCGCTGCCGCTGTCGATCCTGCCGGCCTTTGCGGCCATGGCGTGGCTCGGCTATTCGCTCAACATGCTGACGCTGCTGGCGCTGGCGGTGGTCGTGGGCATCCTGGTGGACGACGCGATCGTCGAGATCGAGAACATCGAACGCCATCGCCGCATGGGCAAGCCGGTGCAGGCGGCGACCGTCGACGCGGTGAACGAGATCGCGCTGGCGGTGATCGCGACCACGATGACCCTGGTGGTCGTGTTCGTGCCCACGGCGCTGATGAGCGGCATACCGGGGCTCCTGTTCAAGCAGTTCGGCTGGACGGTCGTGATCGCGGTGCTGTCGTCGCTGCTGGTGGCGCGGCTGCTCACGCCGATGATGGCGGCCTGGCTGCTCAAGGACCGGCCGCTCGAAGCCGAATCGGGGAAGGACGGTGCACTGATGCGCGGCTATCTCGCCGCCGTGCGCTGGTGCCTGGCCCATCGCAAGACGACGCTCGGGGCGGCCGCCGCTTTCTTCCTGGGCGCGCTTGCACTGGTGCCGCTGATCCCGAGCGGCCTGATCCCGCCATCGGACCGGGGCACCATCTCGGTCAACCTCGAGCTGGCGCCCGGCAGCGCGCTGGTCGAGACGCTCGCCGCGTCGGAGCGGGCCCGTCTCGCACTGGTCTCGATCCCCGGTGTGCGCGGCGTCTTCACGGCCGCGGGCGTTGCGCCTCCGGGTGGCGACGCGCCCGCATCCGACGTGCGAAGGAGCACGCTGACCCTGGTGCTGGCGCCGCGCGACGAGCGGCCGAGCCAGATGGAGGTCGAGAAGAAGGTGCGCCGCGCGCTGGCGGGCGTGCCGGGTGCGCGGTTCGCCGTTGCCGGCGAGGGCCCCGGGGAGAAGCTGTCGCTGATCCTGGTAAGCGACAACGCGCAGGCGCTCAAGTCCAGCGCGCAGGCATTCGAACGCGAGCTTCGCGGCCTGGGCGGGCTCACGGGCATTGCATCGACCGCGAGCCTGGAGCGTCCGGAGATCGTGGTTCGCCCCGACCTGCAGCGCGCCGCCGAGCTCGGCGTGAGCACCACGGCGATCGGGGAGACGATCCGCATCGCCACCAGCGGCGACTTCGATGCCCAGCTGGCCAAGCTCAACCTCGACCAGCGGCAGGTCGGCATCCGGGTGAGCGTGGCCGATGCGGCGCGCCAGGACCTTGCGGTGCTGTCGAACCTGCGCGTGCCGGCACGGACCGGCCTGGTGCCGCTCGGCAGCGTGGCCGCGCTCTCGCTGGAAAGCGGCCCGGCGCAGATCGATCGCTTCGACCGCCAGCGCTACGTCACGGTCAGCGCAGACCTGGGCGGCATGCCGATGGGGCCCGCGCTGGACGCGGCGCGCGCGCTGCCGGCCGCGCAGGCAATGCCTTCCGGCGTGGCGATGATCGAGACCGGCGATGCCGAGCTGGCGTCGGAGCTCGCCTCGGGCTTCGGCATGGCGATCCTCGTCGGCGTGCTCTGCATGTTCTGCGTGCTGGTGCTGCTCTTCAAGGACTTCCTGCAGCCGGTGACCATCCTCTCGGCCATACCGCTGTCGCTGGGCGGCGCCTTCATCGCCCTGGTGCTCGCGCGCAGCGAGTTCAACGTGCCTTCGATGATCGGCCTGGTGATGCTCATGGGCATCGTGGCCAAGAACTCGATCCTGCTCGTGGAGTACGCGGTGGTCGGCGTTCGCGAGCGCGGCCTGTCGATGTTCGATGCACTGGTCGATGCGTGTCACAAGCGGGCGCGTCCGATCGTCATGACGACCTTCGCGATGATCGCGGGCATGCTGCCGATCGCGCTGGGGCTCGGTCCCGACGCGAGCTTCCGTCAGCCCATGGCGATCTCCGTGATCGGCGGCCTCGTCACCTCCACCCTGCTGAGCCTGCTGGTGGTTCCGGTGGTCTTCACGTATGCGGACGGCGTCGAGCAGGCGTTCAAGCGCCGCTTCGCGCGGCCCGCGCCCGTTCCTGCATCGCAGGCCGCGCCATGACCCGCCGCATCGCTGCAGCGGCCGCGCTGCTCTGCGGCCTGCTCCTGGCCGGCTGTGCGACTCCCCAGCGGCCCGATCCGCTGGAGGCGATGAACCGGCGGGTCTTCGCCTTCAACGACGCGCTCGACGAGGCGGTGCTTGCACCGGTGGCGCGGGGCTATGCGAGGGTCGTGTCCGCACCGGTGCGCCACGGCGTGGGCAATGTCTTCGCCAATCCGCTGGACGTCGGTTCCGCCATCAACCTGTTCCTGCAGGGCCGTCCGATCGACGGGTTGTCGGACCTGGCCCGCTTCGGCATCAACTCCACGGTCGGCGTGTTCGGCATCTTCGATCCCGCGACACCTTGGGGCATGCCGCGCCACGGCGAAGACTTCGGCCAGACGCTCGGCCAGTGGGGCGCGGGTCCGGGCGCCTACGTGGTCTGGCCACTGTTCGGGCCTTCGGCGCTGCGCGATTCGCTGGCCATGCCGGTGGACTACGTCACCTCGCCGAGGTTCGAGCTCGCGGCCACGCCGCTGCAGATCACCCAGGCGCGGTCGTCGCTGCTGTCGGCGTCCTCGGTGCTCGAAGCGGTCGCGCTCGACCGCTATCTCTTCGTGCGGGATTTCTATTTGCAACGCCGCCAGAGCCTTGTGTACGACGGCCATCCACCGGCTTCCCCATCGGCGAATGCCGATGCCGGCTCCTTTTCTTTTTCCAACCCTCAGGTACCCCAAGATGAATGAATTCCATCCTCGCCGCGACGCCGGCGCCGGCGCCGGCGCCCGCGCCTTGCTGCTGGCCGCGCTCGCACTGGGCGGGCTCGCTGCGCCGGCCGCATGGGCTGAAGAGTCCACCGGGATCCGGGACGGCGCCTCCCAATGGGGCCTGGGCGTCGGCCTCGGCTTCGAGCGCAGCCCCTACCGCGCGTTCGACGACAAGGCGCGCGTGTTGCCGCTGATCCTGTACGAGAACAGGTACGTCAGCATCCTGGGCCCTAGCCTGGACGTGAAGTTGCCGGCCGGCCCGGTGGCGTTCCGGCTGCGTGCCCGGTATGCCGGCGACGGCTACGAGGCCGAGGATTCGCCCTATCTCACCGGCATGGAAGAGCGCAAGGCCGGCGTCTGGCTCGGCGGCGCCGCAGCCTGGCGCACCGAGGCTGCCGACCTGTCGGCCGAACTGCTGGCCGACGGATCGGGCCACAGCAACGGCACGAAGTTCAAGCTGCAGCTGGAGCGCCGCTTCGCCTCCGGTGCATTCGGCCTCACGCCGCGTGTCGCGGCGCAGTGGCTCGACAAGAACTACGTCGGCTACTACTACGGCGTGCGGGCGTCCGAGGCGCGGGTCGACCGCTTGCGCTACGACGGCCGCTCGGCCGTGAACGTCGAACTGGGCTTGCGCCTCGACTACGCCATCGCGCCGAGGCAGAACCTGTTCGTCGACTTCAGCGCGACGCGCCTCGGCAGCGGCATCAAGGAGAGCCCGCTGGTCGAACGCTCGAGTTCGACCGCGGTGCGGATCGGCTATGCCTATCGGTTCTGACGATCCGGCGGACCCGGAATGATGCGGATTCGGCGGCGGGAAAGAGGATCCGGATGCCCAAGCCGCGCCCCTCCAGGCCTTCCGAGGTCTGGATCCTCGCGTGGTGAAGCTGGGCGATGCCCGCCACCAGCGACATGCCGATGCCGCTGCCGCGCGCATCGGTGCCGGCGGTCCGGTAGAAGCGGCGGAAGATGGCTTCGCGCTCGGCCTCCGGCACGCCGGGGCCATCGTCCGCCACCTCGAGATAGACGAACGGTCCGCCGGGGCCGGCGTCGTGTCCGCAGCCGATCCGGATGCGCGCATCCGCGGGCGTGTGGCGCAATGCGTTGTCCACCAGGTTGCGCAGCAGGATGCCGATCTCGTCGACATTGCATTGGATGGGCGCGGGCTCGATGGCAAGGGTGATGGCGCGCGCCTGCTTCTGCGCGTCGATCTCGAACTCGCGCATGATGTGAAGGATCAGTTCGCTGAGGTCGGCGCTCGTGTGTTCCGGCGCGTTGGCGCCGGCATTGAGCCGGGCGAGATCGAGCAGTTGCTCCGACAGCCGCACGGTGCGCTCCACGACCACGACGAGCTTCGCCACGGCGGCGTCCTTCTCGGCGGCCGTCTGCGCATGCATGGCGACCTGCGCCTGGGCCTGGAGCGCGGAAAGCGGGGTGCGCAGTTCATGCGCCGCATCGGCGATGAAGCGGCGCTCGCCTTCCACCGCCCCGCTCAGCTGCGCGAGCACATGGTTGAACGCTGCTACCAGCGGCTGCAGTTCGGACGGCAGCGCCTGTGCCGACAGCGGCGTGAGATCGAAGCTCCGGCGGCCGCGCAGCGCCGCCCCCACGGCCACCACCGGCCGGAGCGAGCGGTGCACCGCGAACCACATCAGCCCGCCGACCAGCATCAGCAGGAGCGTGTTGAGCGCCAGCGCGACGATGGCCCTTTTCTGCATCTCGCCGGCGACCAGGCTGTGCACGTTGCCCACCTGGACGTGGATGCGCCCGGTGCTGTCGGCGACGGAATACACGCGCCAGCGCACGCCGTCGATCACGCTGGTCGCGGGCCCTTCGGCGAAACCCGGCCGCAGTGCCGTGGCCGGCGAGCCGGGCGTGCTGGCCACCATGCGGCTGCGGTCCAGCCAGACCTGGAACACCAGCTGTGCGCTGTCGGGCGAGGCCGCATGGCGAAGCTTCAGGTTCTCGCCGCTCGCCGGCAGCGCCTTGCCCGCGGGAAGCGACAGCAGCAGGCGCGTGGCGATGGACTCCAGCTTCTCGTCCCAGACGCTGTTCTGGCTGTGCGTGAAGTACAGCACCAGCGCCGCGAGCGCGATCGTCCAGCACAGCACCACCGTCGCCAGGACGGTCAGCATGCGGGACCGCAGCGATCTCATGCTTGCGGCTGCCCGATCACGTAGCCGTGGCCATGCACCGTGCGGATGACGTCGTCCCCGAGCTTCCTGCGCAGCTGGTGGATGAAGACGGCGATGGTGTTGCTCTCGATGGTGCTGCTGGTCCCGTAGACCACGTCCTGCAACTGGCTGCGCGTGACCACGTGGCCCGGGCGTGCAAGCAGCGCCAGCAGGGTGCGGTATTCATGCGCGCTCAGCGGTACCTCGGCGCCGCCGCGGGTCACCACGCGCTTACTGCGGTCGATGCGCACGTCCCCGTGCGTGACCACCGGGACCACCCGGCCCTCGCTGCGGCGGATGACGGCGCGCACCCGCGCCCAGAGCTCATCGAACTGGAAGGGCTTCACCAGGTAGTCGTCGGCCCCCGCATCCAGCCCCTGGATGCGCTCGCTGAGCTGGCCGCGGGCGGTCAGCATCAGCACCGGCGTCGGGTCGTAGCGGCCTCGAAGCGCGCGCAGCACCGTCAGTCCGGAGTCGCCCGGCAGGCCGACGTCGAGCAGCACGGCCGAGTAGCTGTGATCGACGAGCGCCAGGCGCGCTCCCGCGGCATCGCCGACGTGATCGATGCGCCACCCGATCTGGCTCGCGCCGGCGCATACCGCCTCCGCGAGCATTCGGTCGTCTTCGACGAGAAGGAGGTGCATGGTGTTGGCATCCGGTAGAGCGCGCCGGGGCGGATCATGACACCGCTTGATTAATTTCTCGTTAACGCCGGTTGCTTCAGCAGAGTAAACTGCTGCCGGCCCCGTCTCAGGTCGCGCCATCAGAGCGCAATGTCGCCACTTCGGCGCCACCGACGCACGGCTGTTGTGAAGCCATGAACGTCAGGCAGCTGCGCTACTTTCTCCAGATCGCCGAACTCGGCAGCGTGACGCGCGCGGCGGAGGTCCTGCACATCGCCCAGCCGGCGCTGTCGCGCCAGATGCGCTCGCTTGAAGAAGACCTCGACGCGACGCTGTTGCATCGATCCGAACGCGGCATCACGCTGACGGAGGCCGGGGAATGCCTTCGCGCGAGCGCGGTCGAATTGCTGCGCCATTTCGATCGGGTGCGCTCAGAGGTTCGAGACCGATCCGGCGATGCGAGCGGTGAGCTGACGATCGCGTTGCCTCCGTCCATGTCGGAGCTGCTCGCATTTCCGGCAATACAGCGATTCAGGAGCAGCTTCCCCAACGTCTTGCTGAGGGTGTTCGAAGGATCGAGCGGCGTCCTCGACGCCTGGTCGATGGTTGCACAGGGCAGGGCCGACTTGGCGGTGGTCGCCTCTGGAGAACCGCTCGCCAGTCTCGAGGCCTTCCCATTCATCGAAGAGCCAATGTGCCTGATCGGTCCACCCGGATCAGGTCTTTCCATGGACAAGCCGTTGACCCTGGAAGATCTCGTCGATAAGCCGATGGTCGCGATGAGCCGCCCGAATGTGGGGCGAATGATCGTGGAAAGTGCGATGGCCGAGCGCAATTTCCGCCTCGACGTCGCGATGGAGGTCAACACTCGGCAACTGGTGCTGAAGGCAGTGGAATCGGGGTTGGGTTTCACGACCCTGCCTCTGTGTTCCGGGATCGACCTGCTTGAGAGGGGTGCCATCTCCATGGCACCCATCGAGGGCGTGGTGATCTCCTGGCTCTTGATCAAAGGTCGCGAACAGGGCTTGTCCGTTGCAGGCCAGCGCATGCAACTCATGCTCCGTCAAGTCGCACACGAGCAGATGTCCACCGGTCGCTGGCCACTTGCCAGGCTGAAGGGGTTCATGCCGTCAGAGGACGGGCGCCGTCCGTCGCCTCCGACGTGACACCCGGATCGGCATGGTCGCCATGCCGAGAAAGCATTTCCACCTCTATCGCCCGGTTGCTAACCTCTCCTCGAGTCACATTACAACTAGAGGAGACAGTCGTATGAACAGGCGAAACATGATCGCCGGATCGATCGCGTCGATGCTGGGAACTCAACTGCACGCGCAGGGGAGCAACGGCTATCCGCGCCGCCCGGTAACACTCATCTTCCCGTTTCCCCCCGGATCGCCGGGCGATGCGGAAGCACGAGAAATCGGTCTCTCGATGCAGAAGGCGACGGGTCAGCCGCTCGTCATGGACTATCGCCCCGGCGCAAGCGGAATTATCGGCACGCAACTCGCCCAGCGATCGGCGCCGGACGGCTACACGCTGCTTTACGGCTCTACGACATCGATCGTGACGGGGCCCGCCGTCACCATGAAGTCCCCCTACAGCGGCACAACCGACTTCGAGCCACTCACAGGAATCGGGCGGATGGACGGGCTGCTGATCGTGCCGGCCCATTCCAAGTACCACACCGCGCACGAGCTTGCCGAGGCGCTCAAGGCAGCTCCGGGCAAGTTGAACTACGGAACGATCGGTCCTGGCTCGATGTCGCACCTGATTGGCGAACTCTACCTGCGGACCGTTGGCGCGAAAGCGACGCCTGTCGCGTACAAGGGAACGCCGCAGGCCTTGCAGGCGCTGGTTGCCGGAGAAATCGACTTCCTCGCTGACAGCGTTGCGTCAGCGGGCGGCCTCATCGAGGCGGGAAGGGTTCGACCGCTCGCTGTGGCAACCAACAAGCGCCTGTCCCAACTGCCTGATGTCCCGACATTGACGGAGACCGGCCTCAAGTTGGTGCTCGGGGTGTGGCTTGGGTTGTTTGCGCCGAAAGGGACGCCTCGCCCGGTGCTGGATCAATGGGCGCTGTACGCGAGCGACTATCTGCGCGACGCGGACGTGCGTTCGAAGTTGCTTGCGAGGGGCATAGAACCGTTCCCGAGCACGCCGCAGGAATTCGCGCGCCAGGTCTCGGCGGACGAGGCGCAGTGGCGGCCCCTCATCAAGTCGTTGAACATCCAGACTTGAAATTCCCGAGTCCAACGCAGCGGGCGACCTTCTGGTCGCCCGCTTTTTTTTGCGTTCGTGCCCATCGCATTTCCGCCACTGTCCAGGCATGTCAGCCATGCCGCGACGGTATTTCCCAAGCGGGATGGCCATTCCTATTCTTGCCGGCATGAAAAGCCAAAGGACGACGCAGTGAAACCAATGAACGAGTCTGAAGTTGCCGCGCTCGCTGACGCCATCGTTGTCGATTGGGACGTCCCCATCACCATGGATGACGGCACGGTTCTGCGTGCCGACGTGTTCCGCCCGGTGGAGGAGGGGCGCTACCCCGTACTCCTCAGCTATGGCCCTTACGGCAAGGGGTTGGCCTTCCAGGAGGGCTATCCGGCTGCCTGGGAAGGCATGATCCGCAGCCATCCCGATGTGGCGGAGGGATCCAGCGGTCGCTACCAGAACTGGGAAACGGTGGATCCTGAGAAATGGGTGTGCGATGGTTATGTCTGCATCCGTGTCGACAGCCGCGGCGCCGGCCGCTCGCCCGGCCTGCTGGATCCCTGGTCGGAGCGAGAGATCAGCGACATTTGCGAGGCGATTGCCTGGGCCGCAGCACAACCATGGAGCAGCGGCAAAGTCGGCATGAACGGGATCTCCTACTACGGCGTGAACCAGTGGTTCACTGCATCGCGCCGTCCTCCGTCGCTGTCGGCGATCTGTGTCTGGGAAGGTGCCGCCGACATCTATCGGGACGCCGTGCGCCATGGTGGGATCCCTTGCACGGCGTTGTGGAAGTCCTGGTACGGGCCGCAGGTCGTGAACGTCCAGCACGGCGCCGGTGACCGCGGTCCGCGCAGTCGCGCGACCGGTGAGTTGGTAGCGGGCCCCGAGACCCTGGACGACGAGACTCTCCGGTTCAACCGCGTAGACCTTGAACACGAGCTGACGAGCCGGCCCCTCCCGGATCCGTATTTCGAGGCTCGGGCGGCGCAATGGGACGCCGTCGACGTGCCGCTTCTCTCGGCGGGCAACTGGGGAGGGCTCGGCCTGCATCTGCGAGGCAACATCGAAGGTTTCACCCAGGCGAGTTCGAAGCAGAAATGGCTTGAGTTGCATGGCGGCGACCACTGGTCTTCGTTCTACATCGCCGATTCGGTCGCCCTGCAAAAGAGATTCTTCGATCACTTCCTGAAGGGCGCGGACAACGGCTGGGACGCTGAACCCTCGGTGACCCTGCGGATCCGGCATGTGGACAGGTTCGTTACCCGCAAGGAGCAGGCATGGCCCATTCCGGACACGCGCTGGACGCCGTATTACCTGGAGCCAGGGCATGCCGCCCTCGGCAGTTCAGTCCCGGTGGACAACGCTTGCGTCACCTACGAGGCCCTCGGGCCGGGCCTGGTGTTCATGCTGCCGCCCTCGACCAGCGAGCTCGAGGTGACGGGGCCGTTGTCTGCCCGTCTCTACGTTTCCTCCGAGACCACCGACGCGGATCTCTTTCTTACCGTTCGCCTGTTCACGCCCGACATGAAGGAGGTCACCTTCCAAGGCGCCAACGACCCCAACACCCCGATCGCGCAAGGGTGGCTGCGTGCGTCGCACCGAAAGCTGAATCCAGGGCGTTCGAAGCCATGGCGGCCCTGGCATGCGCACGACGAAATCATTCCACTCGTGCCCGGCGAGGTCTGTCCAGTCGACGTGGAGATCTGGCCGACGAGCATCGTGGTGCCACCGGGCTACCGACTGGCCCTGAGCATCCGTGGCAAAGACTTCGAATACGCCGGCCCACCCGTGATGGCGTTGCACCCCGCACACGAGATGCGAGGCTGTGGCGCGTTCGTTCATGACGACGAGCGGGACCGTCCGCGGTCAGTGTTCGGTGGGAAGGTCACGATCCATACCGGTCCCGCGCATCCGTCCTCCATTCTTCTTCCCGTGATCCCGCCCCGCGCGTGATCGATCCCCCCAGGAGACCATTTTCGTGAAGCAACATCGAGTGATCATCAGCTGCGCCGTGACCGGCGGTGTCCATACGCCCACGATGACGCCCCACCTGCCGATCACGCCCCAACAGATTGCGGAGGCAGCCGTGGCTGCTGCCGAGGCCGGCGCCGCCATCATCCACTTGCACGCGCGAGACCCCGTCACCGGGCGGCCGGACCAGTCGCCGGGAGCATTCGGCAAGTTCTTGCCGAAGATCAAGGAGCGATGCGATGCGGTGATCAACATCACCACGGGCGGTGCGCCCGGCATGACCGTCAGCGAGCGCATTCAACCTGTGATCGAGTTCAAGCCGGAACTCGCCTCACTGAACATGGGATCGATGAACTTCGGCATGTACCCCATGCTGGAGCGCTTCAGCAACTTCAAGTTCGATTGGGAGGCTCCGTTCCTGGAGAGCACCCGCGACCTCGTGTTCAGGAACACTTTCAAGGACATCGAGCACGTCTTGCGAGTCGGGTCCGAGACGGGCACCCGCTTCGAGTTCGAGTGCTACGACACTGCGCACCTTTACAACCTGCGGCATTTCCTGGACCGCGGATTGGTGAAGGCACCTCTCTTCATCCAGTCAGTCCTCGGCATTCTGGGAGGAGCGGGGACGCATCCGGAGGATGTTGTGCACATGAAGCGGACAGCCAACCGGCTGTTCGGGGACCAGTACCACTGGTCGGTGATCGGGGCGGGCGCCGCGCAGCTGCGAGTGGCGACGCAGGCGGCAACGATGGGCGGCAACGTGCGCGTCGGCCTGGAAGACTCCATCTGGCTGCGCCCCGGAAAGCTGGCCGAGTCGAACGCGGACCAGGTCCGAGCCGTGCGAAAGCTGATCGAAGGATTGGGGCTGGAGATCGCGTCGGCCGAGGAGGCGCGCGAGCGCCTGCAGTTAAAGGGCGCCCCAGGTGTCAACTTCTGAAGGAACGAACATGTCGAAAGTGCTTGTTGTGACCGGCTCCAGCCGGGGTATCGGTGCCGCGATTGCGCTCCTTGGTGCGAAGGAGGGTTACGCGGTCGCGGTGAACTACCGGAGCGATCGTGATGGTGCGGAAGCGCTCGTCCAGGATATCGCTCGTCAAGGAGGCAGGGCCGTTGCCATCTGCGCCGATGTGTCGACCAGCGCCGGAGCCGCGAAGCTCTTCACCGAAGTCGACCAGGAACTGGGCCCTGTATCCGCGCTGGTGAACAACGCCGGCATCTCCGGCAGCCGCTGCCCGATCACCGCGATCGACGAGGACAGGTTGCGGCGGATCTTCGAGACGAATGTGTTTTCCGCGTTTTTCTGTTCCCGCGAAGCTGTCAGGCGCATGACCCGTACCGGCGGGGGCGAAGGCGGCTCGATCGTGAACGTCTCGTCGGCTGCGGCACGTCATGGCGGCATGCCCGAGCTTGCGCACTATGCGTCCAGCAAAGCCGCTTTGGACGGCATGACCATCGCGCTCGCCAAGGAGCTCGGGCCGCTTGGCATTCGCGTGAACAGCCTTCGACCTGGTGTCATCGTCACCGAGATGCACGATGAGTTCGGAGGCGCAAAGCTCATTGAAAGCATCGCGCCGACGATCCCGATGCGACGTGCGGGCACTGTGGACGAAGTGGCTGAAGCTGTACTCTGGCTGGCGTCGGAACGTTCGTCGTACGTACATGGTGCCGTCATCGACATTACGGGCGGAAGATAAGATGCTCTTCGAGATGCGGACCTACCAGTTGCCGCCCTCACGCCTGAAGGACTACCTGACCATCTATGCAGAGAAGGGAAGGTCGCTTCAGTGTGACGTGCTGGGGCACCTGGCGGGGTGCTACACGACAGAAGTCGGCGACCTGAACCAGGTGATCTTCATTTGGGGATTCAGTTCATTCGAGGATCGGATGCGTCGGCGCGCCGCGCTCGCCGATCTCCCCGCGTGGCAAGCGTATGTCGCGGAGGTGGCTCCTCTGTTCATCCGGCAGGAGAGCAGAATTCTGATGCCGGCCCCGTTCAGCGAGGCGTTGGACGATTTCAGAGAGGAACCTATTGACTGCCCCGCGACTAAATAGGTGACACCCATGGACACTCCGCTTTTCGACCGGGACCTTCCCAGAACATCCGCGAACTACGCGTCGCTCTCCCCGCTGCCATTCCTCCAGCGAAGCGCCGAGGTGTACCCGCAGCGATTGGCCATCGTGCACGGGAACCTGCGCCGCACCTGGGCCGAGGTGTACGCCCGCTGCCGCCAGCTGGCTTCCGCGCTGCAGCGGCGCGGCATAGGTAAAGGGGAGACCGTGGCGGTCATGCTGCCCAACACGCCCCCGATGGTGGAGGCGCACTTCGGCGTGCCCATGGCCGGCGCGGTGCTCAACGCCCTCAACACGCGGCTGGACCCGGAGAGCATCGCCTTCATGCTGGACCACGGCGAGGCCCGCGCGGTCATCGTCGATCCGGAGTTTGCACCCGTGCTGAAGAAGGCACTTGCATTGCGCAAGCGCGGCGCGCCGCTGCTGCTGGTGGACGTCGAGGATCCGGTGTACACCGGACCGGCGGAGCGCATCGGTGAGGTGACCTACGACGCGCTCGTGGCCGAAGGCGACCCGCAGTTCGCCTGGGGCCTGCCGGAAGACGAGTGGGACGCCATCGCGCTGAACTACACCAGCGGCACCACTGGCAACCCCAAGGGCGTCGTCTACCACCACCGTGGTGCGGCCACGAACGCCTTGTCCAACATTCTGGAGTGGGACATGCCCAAGCACGCCGTCTACCTTTGGACGCTGCCGATGTTCCACTGCAACGGCTGGTGCTTCCCCTGGACCATCGCGGCGCGGGCCGGGGTGAACGTGTGCCTGCGCAAGGTGGATGCCGGTGCGATGGTGGACGCGATACGCGAGCACGGGGTCACGCATTACTGCGGCGCGCCGATCGTGCATTCGATGCTGGTCAACGCGCCCGACGAGCTGAAGAAGAACTTGCCGCGCGGCATCAAGGCGATGGTGGCCGGCGCGGCGCCGCCCGCCTCGATGATCGAGGGCATGGAGCGGCTCGGCTTCGACCTCACCCACGTCTACGGCCTGACCGAGGTCTACGGCCCGGCGACGGTCTGCCCGAAGCACCCCGAATGGGACTCGCTGGACATCGGCGAGCGGGCGCGGCTGAACGCTCGCCAGGGCGTGCGCTACCACCTGCAGCAGGGCGCCGTCGTGATGGATCCGCAGACGCTGCAGCCCGTGCCGTGGGACGGCGAGACCATGGGCGAGATCATGTTCCGCGGAAACATCACGATGAAGGGCTACCTCAAAAACCCGAAGGCGACGCAGGAGGCGTTCACGGGCGGCTGGTTCCACACCGGTGACCTCGCGGTGCAGTATCCGGACGGCTACATCAAGATCAAGGACCGCAGCAAGGACATCATCATCTCCGGCGGCGAGAACATTTCCTCGATCGAGGTGGAGGACGTCCTGTATCGGCATCCGGACGTGCTGGCAGCCGCCGTGGTGGCCAAGCCCGACCCCAAGTGGGGCGAGACGCCGTGCGCCTTCGTCGAGCTCAAGGCGGGCGCGAAACTCGCGCCCGAGGACATCGTCGCGCACTGCAAGAAGCATTTGGCCGGCTTCAAAGTGCCGCGCGCCGTGGTCTTCGGCGAACTGCCCAAGACCTCCACCGGCAAGATCCAGAAATTCGAGCTGCGACGGTTGCTCGTGTAAGCCGCCGCCGTGGACGTGTGATCGCTTCCACTCACGGCTCTTCTCACGGCTCTTCTCCCCGATCTCGACGCTCCCGCCTCCAACACCTGGTGCGCGCAGGAGGCCTGACGCCCGGAGAACGCCTCAACTGAACCCCCTCAACAGAAACCATCCATGCAACACCCACTCGAACCCGCCGAAGCCCTGGCGGTGGCGCTGCGCGATGCCGAGCAGCAGCGCGCCCCCTGTACGCCCTTGCGGCACCGCGCCGAGTCCCTCGGCTGGCCAACGACTCAAGAGAACGCCTACGCCGTGCAGCGTATCAACGAGGCGCGCCGCATCTCCGGCGGCGACCGCGTCACCGGCCGCAAGATCGGGCTCACTGCCGCCAGCGTGCAGCGGCAGCTCGCGGTCGACCAGCCGGACTACGGCGCGCTCTGGAGTTCCACGGCTTTTGGCGACGGCGCGGAGATCCCGTTGGCCGGCTTCATCCGGCCCAAGGTGGAAGCCGAAGTCGCGATCGTGCTCGACAAGGATGTGACGGCCGCCGACGCAACCCTGGCCGACCTCTTCGCGGCCACGGCCTATGCGGTGCCCGCGCTCGAGATCGTGGACAGCCGCATTGCGGCCTGGGATATCCACCTGTTCGACACCATCGCCGACAACGCATCTGCCGCCGGCTACGTGCTCGGCGCGGACCCGAAGCGGCTGGACCAGCTGAGCCTGCGCGATGCCGGCATGACACTGGCCGAAGATGGCCGCGCTGTGAGCCAGGGCGGCGGCGGCGAGTGCATGGGCCACCCCCTGAATGCCGCCGTCTGGCTGACGCGGCAACTGGCCCGGCTCGGCACGCCGCTGCGCGCCGGCGACGTCGTGCTCACCGGGGCGCTCGGACCCATGGTGACGATCACCGCGCCCTCGTTCTTCGAGGCGCACATCGAAGGCCTTGGCCGCGTCGCGGCGCGGTTCACGTGAACATGCAAGGAAGCTCCATGAACAAGATCAAGGCTGCCATCGTCGGCAGCGGGAACATCGGCACCGACCTGATGATCAAGGCGCTGCGCGGCGCGCGGAACCTCGAGGTGGTCGCGCTCGCCGGCATCGACGCAAACTCCGACGGCCTCGCGCGCGCACGCCGCCTCGGCGTGGCAACCACCGACCAGGGAGTCGAAGGGCTCGCACGCGATCCCGTCTTCGCCGACATCGACATCGTGTTCGACGCGACCTCGGCTGCCGCGCACATCCGCAACGATGCCTTCCTGCGCGAGCGCAAGCCGGCGCTGCGCATGGTGGACCTCACGCCGGCCGCCATCGGCCCCTACTGCGTCCCGGTGGTGAACCTGGACGAACACCTGGACGCGCCGAACCTCAACATGGTCACCTGCGGGGGCCAGGCGACCATCCCCATCGTGCGGGCCGTCGCGCAGGTCACGACCGTGCACTATGCCGAGATCGTCGCGTCGGTGTCGAGCCGCTCTGCGGGTCCGGGCACGCGAGCCAACATCGACGAGTTCACCGAGACCACCGCCCGCGCCATCGAAGTGGTAGGAGGGGCCCGTCGGGGCAAGGCCATCATCATCCTTAACCCTGCCGAGCCGCCGCTGCTGATGCGCGACACCGTCTACACGCTGAGCGCCGGCGGCGACGAGGCCGCGATCGAAGCCTCGGTGCAGGCCATGGTGGCGGCCGTTCAGCAGTACGTGCCGGGCTACCGCCTCAAGCAGGCCGTGCAGTTCGAACACATCCCGCCCGCGCAGGCGCTGCAGATTCCCGGCGTCGGACGACTCGCCGGGCTCAAGACCTCCGTGTTCCTGCAGGTCGAAGGCGCGGCGCATTACCTGCCGGCGTATGCGGGCAACCTCGACATCATGACGAGCGCGGCCCTCGCGAGCGGCGAGCGCATCGCGGCGCGCCTGCTGGCCACCCGTGCCACGGCGAACGCCTGAGGAGATTCCAATGAATGGCAAGAAGATCTACATCTCCGACGTGACGCTGCGCGATGGCAGCCACGCCATCCGGCACCGGTACACGGTGGCGCAGGTGGCGCAGATCGCGGCCGCGCTCGATGCCGCGGGCGTCGACTCCATCGAGGTCGCCCATGGCGACGGGCTCGCCGGCTCCAGCTTCAACTACGGCTTCGGCGCGCACACCGACCTCGAGTGGATCGCAGCGGCGCGCAACGCCGTCCGCCGGGCGCGCATCGCCACCTTGCTCGTGCCGGGTATCGGCACCGTGCATGACCTGAAGGCCGCCCACGCGGCAGGTGCCAGCGTTGTGCGCGTTGCGACGCACTGCACGGAAGCCGACGTCGCAAAGCAGCACATCGAGACCGCGCGCGAGCTCGGCATGGATACCGTCGGCTTCCTCATGATGAGCCACATGACCAGCGCGGCGGAGCTCGCGCAGCAGGCGCTGAAGATGGAAAGCTACGGCGCCACCTGCGTGTACGTGGTCGACTCGGGCGGGGCGCTGGGCATGCAGGACGTGCGCGACCGGTTCCGTGCCTTGAAGGACGTGCTGCGTGCGGAAACCGTGACCGGCATGCACGCCCACCACAACCTCAGCCTCGGCGTCGCCAACAGCATCGTGGCCGTGGAGGAAGGCTGCGACCGCGTGGACGCCAGCCTGGCCGGCATGGGTGCCGGGGCCGGCAACGCGCCGCTCGAGGTGTTCGCGGCGGCGGCCGAGCGGCTGCACTGGAACCATGGCTGCGACGTGAAGGCGCTGATGGATGCGGCTGACGACATCGTGCGGCCACTGCAGGACCGGCCCGTCCGCGTGGACCGCGAGACGCTGTCGCTTGGCTATGCCGGCGTCTATTCCAGCTTCCTGCGGCATGCGGAAGCTGCCGCGTCGCGCTACGGCTTGCCGGCCGTCGACATCCTGCTCGAACTTGGCCGGCGCCGCATGGTCGGCGGCCAGGAAGACATGATCGTCGACGTCGCGCTCGACCTGCTGCGTTCGCGTGAAGCCGGACCCCTTGCCGCTGTCGCTGCAGCGGATGTGGCGAGCAAGGCAATGAACCCGGCGAGCCACAGCATCAGCGTGCGAAGTGCATAGGCGCGTTCAGGCCGTCTCTGGCCGCATCACTGCAGGACGATGTTCATCTTCCTTGCCATGTCGTTGAAGGTGCGCACATCGGCATCCGAGCGCTGCTCGAACTCCTTCGCGCTCTGGAAGCGCGGCACCAGCCCCAGTGCGGCGATGCGCTTCTGCGTGGCCTTGTCGCCGATGACCCGCGCGAGGTCGGCCTCGAGCTTCGCGACCACCGGGTCCGGCGTGGCGCGCGGGACGATCACGCCGTAGTAGGGGCTGACGGCCAGGCCCGGCAGCGATTCGCTCAGCGTCGGATGCTGTTCCCATCCTTCGAACCGGTTCTCGCCGAGCATGGCCAGGACCTTCATCTTGCCGGCGTTGATGTGCTGCGCGAGGCCGACCAGCGGGTCGACGAGCACGTCGAGGCGTCCGCCCAGCAACTCGGACTGGGCCGTCCCGTTGCTGTTGAAGCCCACCTTGAGCATGGAGAAGCCGCCGCGGCGCATCAGGATCTCCATGCCCATGTAGGTCGCGCCGAGACCGGCGATGCCGTAGTTCACCGTGTTCGGATTGGCCTTGGCGTAGGCGATCAGTTCCTTGACGGTATTGAACGGCGCATCGGGGCGCGCGACCAGTGCCATCTGCACTTCCACCAGGTTGGCGACGCCGCGCCAGTCCTCGCGCTTGTACGGTGTCTTGTAGAAGATCGGATTGACGGCCAGGTTCGCACCGGCCATGCCGAGCGTATAGCCGTCGGGCCTGGACTTGGTCACGAAGTCGGTGCCGACCACCGTGGCCGCGCCGGGCTTGTAGTCGATGAGCACCGGCTGGCGCCAGAGCTCCTGCAGCCGCTCCGCGACGATGCGGTAGAGCGCGTCCGCACCGCCCGGGCCGAACGGCATGACGATCTTGACGGGCTGACTGGGGTAGGTGTCGGCGGCGTCGGCCGCGGCCGGCGCGAAGGCAGCGCCGAACGCGGTCGAGGCCATCCACTGGAGGGCGGTACGCCGGTTGAAAGAGTGGGGCATTCGGAAACTCCGGGTGGGGTCAGGCCGTGCCGCGCGCGAGGCCGCGCTGGCGGTCGAGATCGGCCTGGAATTCCTCTTGCGGAAGGCCGGTCCCGGGCGCCGTCGCGCGCAGGCGGTAGTAGGCGTGGTACGGGCGGTAGGCCTCATGGAGGCGCCGCAGTTCATCCACCGCGGCCGGGTGGAAATCGACCCGGAGGTCGAGCTCGGGGTAGTCCTCGCGGTCGACCACGACGATGGCAGCCGATCGTTCCGGCAGATGTCCACTCCGGCCGGCCTGACCGCCGGCGTCCCGTGCGGCCTCGATCGCCGCGAGCAGGCGATCCTCGAGGAGGGCATCGTCCGTTCGCCGGGTGAATGCTTCGCACATGGCGTCGAGCACGCGCTGGTCGGCCAGCACGTTGCCGAAGGCGGCGAAATCCTCGCCGACGAAGTGGCCGGCCCAGCCGCGGGCCTGCGTGCCGGTGAACACGGCCGGGCGGCCGCTGCGGCCGATCACGCATGTCTGGCGGTACTCGGCGTGGGGATCGTCGGCCTGCAGGATCTGCAGCACATGGGCCGCCGAGAACCCGGCACCGAGCAGCCGCAATGCGATGGACTGGTTGGCCTGGCGCGGAAACGCCTGCGTGATGGCGATGCCGATGTTGGCCTGCATGCCGCGGCAAAGCTGCCCCGCGACGAGCGAGTAGGTGGCGATGGCCATGCCCAGCTTCCCGCTGGTCGGGCATCTGGCGGCAATGGTGTAGGTCATGAGGTCGGCGTCCTTGGTTGGGGGCTGGGCCCGGTGGCGGCAAGTCTCCTGCAGCAGGCGAAGCGACACAATTTGCAAGTTTGGGTGGCTGCCTTCGCTGGCGGACAAGGCTCCGGAACGGTGCGTATATTGCGTCGGTGCATCACCCTGGATTGACCCGCCATGCAGTTTGATTTTTCGGATCTCCTCCTGTTCGTGCGCGTCGTGGAAGCGGGCAGCATCACCCACGGCGCCGCCAGAGCGCATCGGTCGCTGGCCGCGGCCAGCGTGCAGATCAAGGAGATGGAGCGCGTCTTCGGTTCGCCCCTGCTGGTGCGCGACCGCCTTGGCGTCACGCCCACCGATGCAGGGCGCGCACTGCTGCAGCACAGCTACCGCCTGCTCGACGGCATGCAGCAGCTCAAGGACGAGATGGCCGAGTACGCGGAACGCATCAGCGGCTACGTCAAGGTGTATTCCAACTCCGCGTCGCTGCTGGAATTCCTGGGCCGGCCGCTCGCCCGTTTCCTGGTGCAGAACCCGGCCGTGGACGTGAACATCGAGGAAGCCGCCAATCACCTGATCCCGGACGCGGTGCGGGAAGGCAAGGCCGACTTCGGCATCGTGGCGCAGTCCGTCGACATGAAGTCGCTGGAGTTCGTTCCCTACCGCAGCGACCGCTACGTGGTCGTGGGGCCGGTGCAGGGGCCGCTGGCGGACGGGTCGGAGGTGGACTTCGCCGATTTGCTCGATTTCGATTTCGTCGGGCTCGGTCGCGGGACGGCGATCCAGGTCCTGCTCGAGGACGCGGCGCACCGGCAGGGCAGGAAGTTCAGGCACCGCGCGCAGCTGCGCGGTTTCGACGTGGCCTGCCACCTGGCCGCGGAGGGCGCCGGCATCGCACTGATTCCGGAAACGACGGCAAGGTCGATGCGGGGCGTTGCCGACTTCAACATCGCGCGGCTGCGCGACGAATGGGCGCAGCTGGACATGGTGATCTGCAAGCCGCCCGATGCCGACCTGTCCGTGCATGCACGCGCGCTGATCCGGTTCCTGCGGGACTGGAACGAACAGGCAAGCGCCTAGATGGACGGCCGATGATCCTGGCCCATGTGCTCGGCGCAGTAGGCCAGCGCCTGGCACAGCACGGTGTCCACGCTGCGCAGCGAGATGCGCAGCCAGTCGGCCACTTCCTGGCGGGTCTTCTGCTCGACGCGCAGCCCGATCAGCGCCGAGCGGTGGCGGCGCGGCAGGCGCGCCATCGCGCGTTCGAAGGCTTCCAGGTCGGAGCGGGCCTCGGCGATGAGGTCGGGGCCGGGGGAGAGATCGGCCAGCGCTTCCAGTTCGAACGCCACGTCGGCGTACTGCCAGGCGCGGTTGCTGCGCAGGCGGTCCATGGCGAGGTTGCAGGCTACGCGGTAGACGTAGGCCTCGGGGTTCTGCACCGGCACCGACACGTTCATCTCGCCCAGCCTCAGCCAGGCATCGTGCAGGCAGTCGCTGGCCAGGTCGGGGCAGCGCAGGTGGCGCTGCAGGCGCTGGTGCAGGCGGGCGTAGTTCGCGGCAAGGAACTCGCGCAGGACGGCGCCGGGGTCTTCGGCGGGCGCCTCGGGCGCAACCGCATCCATCGCCTCTGGCGCGGGGTGGAGTGCGTTCATGGCAGATCCTGGGCAAAGGGTTCCCCCGCCTGTTCGCCGCCGGGGCGGCGAACAGGGCGAGGACAACGATCTCGGTGGTGGGCCTAGCGGTCCTGCTGCAACAGGCGCCGCTCTTCCGGGGTCAGCCGGCTCAGCTGGCGCTGGTCGAAGTGCTGGCCGTTGCCGACGAGCTGCACCAGGTTCGACGTGTCGTATCGCGGCGCATCCGACTGCAACCCCGACGGCGCCGGTGCCGGCTTCTCCGCGCCGTCCGGCGCCAGCCGTTCAGTGCCGAACCCCAGCACCCGTACCGTGAAGACCGAGGCCAGGTTCTGCCGGGCCGATGCCCGTTCGCGCTGCATCGCATCCTGTGCCGCCGTTGCCGCCGAGCTCGCTGCGGCACTGGCGTTGGTCAGCGCCGCGATGTTCACCGCCGCCAGCACCGGCAGGCCGGTCGATTCGCCTTCGACCTGGATGTTGTCGGCATTGAACACCTGCAGCGCGGCGATGTTGAGGTTGCTGGCCACGCGGATGCCGGCGTCGCCGGCGTTGATGGTGCCCTTCGGCGCGACCAGGTCCACGTCGCCTTCGCCCACCGTGCCGATGCCGCTGCCGCTCATGTCCAGCTTTTCCTGCACCGTGATGTGGCCGTCCTCGTCCGCGCTGATCTCCGGTGCCTGCGCCACGCGCACCGTCTTGGCGCCACGGCCGGCGTCGATGTCGCCCAGCGTCGCCCACAGCACCTGGTCGCTGCCCAGCGGGCTTGCCTTCGACACGAAGGACAGCAGGCGCGATCGGTTGACCACGATGTCCTGGTCGGCAAAGACGTTGACCTGGCCGGGGGAGGCCAGCGTCACCAGCCCGTAGCCCTCGGGCACGGCCGCACCGAGCGCGGCGACCTGCAGCCCTCCGCCGGGCGTGAACACGTTGATGTCGCCGCCCTGGTGCGTGCGCACCGCCATGCGCGTGGCTGCAATGCCGCCCCGGCCGGTCCAGTCGCTTTGCCAGTCTTGCGGAATGTCCTGGGCATGGCGCACCGGCCGGTCCTGCGCAGGCGCGTTCCGGAACAGGGTGTCGATGGCCGCGTAGCCTCGCTTGTAGCCGCCGTTGAGCGGCTGTTCCTCGGCATCGGCCAGGTTCTGGTTGCGGCCGCCTTCGCGCAGTTCGTAGGTGAACACCTGGCGCAGGAACTGCTGGCGCGCGAGCGCCGGCAACTGCCGGTATTGCTCCCACGACTGCTGCGGCGACAGTTCCTCCTGCCCCGTCATGCGCGCCACGAACGACACCAGCCCGCGCCGGGTGACCTTCTCGAGGTCGTCGCGCGTTTGCGTGCCATCGGTCAGGTACAGCGGCACCGGCGTGCCGTCGGCCAGCGTGGTCCTCAGGTAGTCCGGCATCGCGGCCACGTTGGCCGGGTTCAGGTAGGCCTGTTCGAAGGCGTCGTAGCTGGCGGCTTCGTTCATGCCGGCCATCAGCGTGACGCCGGCACCTTCGCCGGGCAGGGCCTTGATGGTGTTCGTTTCCTCGCCGAACGGCTTGGCCGAAACATAGTCCCAGTAGCGGTTGGCATTGGTGTACAGGGAGAGGTTGTTGCCCTGGATGTCGCGCCCGGCCTGCAGCAGCAGCTCGCCCGGCCCTTGCAGGGCGATGCGGCTGCCCCTGTCGTAGTGGTAGGCCTCGGCGGCGCCGCTGTAGGGCGTGTAGCGGTGCGTCAGGAGCCTGTTCGCAACCGCCAGGATGTCGTTGCCCGCCGCCATCAGGGTGGTGTCCGTCGCGCGCAGGTTGCGCGCGCTGAGCTCGAAGTTGCGGATGTCGGTGCCGGCCTGCACATGCACCGATTCCGACGCGATCAGGTTCAGGTCGGTGATGGAGCCGGCGCCCGCGTACAGGCGGCTGGGCGTGAAGTCGTGCGCCTGCATGGGCAGCGCAGCGGGGTTGTCGAACAGGGCCACGCCGTTGACGCTGTTCGTCATGAAGGTGTTGACCACCGAGAAGCCGGCGTAGACCGACTTCAGCGGCGCACCGAAGGCGGCGGTGCCGTCCAGCATCGTCGTGAGGCCCGTCCACGGACGGAGGATCGAAGGCCATCGGTCCAGCGTGCTCTGGGCCATGACGATGGCGCCCGTGTTCAGCAGGCTGTTGCCGCGCTGGAAGCGCAGGTCCTGTGCCGCCAGCAGCGACAGATCGCTGGTGTTCGCCGGCGCCATGGCCAGCAGGCCGCCGAGGTCGATGCTGCCGCCCAGCGCCGAGACGCTCACCTTGGCAGGGTACAGGCCCACCATGTCCGTCTGGAGCTTGGTGTCGGTGACGCCGCTGGCCAGCCCGGTGGTGTTGCCCGCGTCGTTGCCGGCAACGTATTCCGACTGGTTGACCAGGTGCACGTCGCCGCCGGCCGACACCAGCGTGACCGCGCTGCGCCCGGTGTAGCTGTTCATGAACATGCCGTGGCTGGCGCCGCCATCGATCTCCCTGTCGGCCTGGTCGACGTAGGCACGGCGTATCGCCATGGGATCGACCACGGTCTGCAGGACCAGGTCACCGAGCGTCTGCAGCTTGAGCGTGGCGTCCGACAGCGCCAGCACGGGCGCGATGTCGTACGCATAGGCCGCATAGGGCCAACCGCTCGAGGTGCCGGTGAGGGCATAGCCGGCGGCGCTTGCACCCGCCTCGATCTCGCCCGCGCCGCGGCCCACGTAGTACTGGCCGGCCTTCAGGGTGCCGCCCGCCGTCACCTGCAGCTGCCCGCCATTGCGGGTCACGATGGCGGCCTCGGCATCGCCGGCGGAACGCCCGCCTGCCACCCGCATGGTGCTGGGCAGTGCCACCACCAGGTTGACCAGGTCGCCGCCGGCCGAAAGCCGCAGGTTGCCGCCGCCCAGGGCGCCCAGGCCCTGCTGGAAGGTGGCGTGGTTCACCCACCAGCTCGGCTGCTGGCCTTGTGCGGACATGACGGGCGCCCAGGAAGGGCCGATCTCGTACGGATCGTAGTAGCCCGTGGGGTTGTCGGGCTGGCCTCCATGGCGCCCCTGGCGGAACAGCCATTCGGTCAGTATCTGGTCCGAACGCGAGCCCTGCGCGGTGGGAGCCCGCACGCTGCCTTGGGCCGCGATGTCGACGTGGCCGCCTTCCGTGCCGTACTGGGCATCGACGCTGGCGGTGCTGAACCGCCCGCCGAGCGTGGGATCGGCCTCGGCCCGGCCTGCCGTGTAGAGCGCCGAGTCCTTGTGCGCCAGCACCAGGTCGCGCCCGGCGCGCACCGTCAGGTCGCCGCTGCCGGTGCGCACCAGCTTGCCGGCGCCGCCGGCGCCCGGTTCGGTGTCGGCGGTGCCCACGCGGAGCGTGCCGGCATCGGCCGCCAGTGCGCCCGGCGCCCGGGTGGCGAGCGCATCGACCGAACCCAGGTCCGCGCCCGACACCAGCCGCAGGTTCCACGCGTTCGCCTGCTGCAGCCGCGCCGCCTGGCCGGCGCCGTTGTCGCGGCCCGCGATGTCGAAGCCGTCGCTCAGGTGGCCGTCGATGTTCAGGTTGCCGCCGGCGCGCAGCGTCAGCGTGCCTTCGCGGTGGGCCGCGCCGAAGCTGTCGAACAGGTTCCAGTCGCTGCCGAGTGTCAGGTCGCCCGCACTGGCGATCTCGATGCCCGCCGCCAGCGTGTAGCCGGCTGCATCGCCGCCCAGCCGCTGCAGGATGCCGGTGCTGCCGGCAAAGGCGTTGGCGTCGGCGATCGCCTGCGGCGCCACCGATTCCACCGTGCCATCCGCGCTGGCATGGCGGCGCACGCCTTCCAGCACCATGGAGCGCGCGCCCAGCACGGCGGCGTCCAGCGCCGTGACCTCGAGGCCGTCGTTGCCCGCAGTGCGCTGCGCGCGCAACCGCAGCTTGCCGCCTTCGCCACCGCGCAGGTCGAGCGTGCCGCCGGCCAGGTGCAGTCGGCCGTCGACCGCTTCCAGGTCGATGCGGCTGCTGCCCAGGCCATCGATGGCGTCGGTGGCGTGAGCGGCCAGCACCGCGCCGGCCTGCATCGCCAGCCCACCGCCGCCCACCAGGCGGATGCTGCCGCCGTAGGGCGCGCTGGCATCGATGCGCGCCGCGCCGTCGATGGTGATCGCGCCCTGGTCGGTGATGACTTCGAAGTCGGCCACGCGCGTGGCGCCCGTGATGGCCAGGTCGCCCTGGCGGACCCTGAACCGGCGCGAATGGCTGAAGCCCGTCTCGTTGAGCGTTTGCGCCAGCGCGCCGAAGTCGGCCAGTCGGTCGATGGCGAGCGCGAAGCGGCCGCCGTTGCCGTTGCCGCCGGCCCGGGCCTGCAGGCCGCCGCCGAAATTCACCCGCCCCCCGGCGGAGGCCTCCACGCTGACGCTGCCGGCATCGCCGCCGCCCGGGTGGGCGGACACGTCGAGCAGGCTGCCCGGCGCCAGATCGATCAACCCACCCCGCGTCGCCAGGCTGATCTGGCCGGCATCCACGTAGTGCGCCGCGTCGTGGATGGTTTTTTCCAGGCCACCCGCGCGCAGGCTGCCGGTGCCGGCCAGGCTCAGGTCGCCCGTGCCGGCATCGACCGCGATGCTGCCGCCCGGCGCCAGCACCGGCAGCGCGATGGTCACGCCCTGGCCCGACAGGCTCAGGCGCGCGCCCAGGCTGGCGCGGCCCAGTTCGGCCAGCGTGGCCGCGCCCGGCGCCGTTCCCGCCTGTTCCAGCAGCAGCGGGTTCAGCGTGCGCAGCGTCTGGTCCGAACCGGACAGGCCCTGCAGCACCGGCGCGCGCAGTGTCAACGTCGCGGTGCCGGCATCGAGGCCGCCGCTGCCTTCGCCGACGATGCGCCGGCTGGCCGACAGCAGCACGTGATCGAAGCCGGACAGGGTCTTGCCGCCTTCGCCCAGGACCAGTTCGCCCGCCGCCAGTTCGAGGCGCCCGCCGCGCGCGCCGCTGCCGATCGAAGGCGCGCCGGTGTTCTGCAGGGTCAGGTGCGAGGCCTGCACCTGCACGGTGCCGGCACCGTGGCCTTGCAGCGCCGCGGCGTCGAACACCACCTGCGCCAGGCCGCGCATGTCCAGCGCGCGATGGAAGTCCAGGCTGCCGTAGCTGTGCAGCGTCAGCGCCTGCGTGCGCGACAACTGCGCCAGCGCGTCGGCGTCCAGCACCAGGCCGCCGCTGCCGCCGCCGATGCCGATGCGGCCCGCGGCCACCGACAGGGCCGTGCCCGACAACTGCGCGCCGGCCGCCATCTCGGTGGTGTGGGTGGCGTCGATCAGCAATGCCGCGCCGCCCTGCAGCAGCGCGTCGGTGCCGATGCGCACCTGCCCACCGGTCGCGGTGTCCACGTTCTCGCGCAGTGCGCGCACGGCCTTGCCGCTGCTCACGCGCACCAGCGCACCCCAGTCCCGGGAAGGTGTCGTGATGTGGTCGTCGCCGGTGTCGCCGGGCGTGTTGTTGTCGCTCCACACCGCCGCCGCCTGCGGCTTGAGCACCAGGTCCACCTCTTCGCCCGAAGCCCGGCCGTCCGCGCGCAGCACGCTGCCCGATTCGAGGGACACCTGGTTCGTGGCGGCCAGGATCACCTCGGGGCCGCTCAGCGCGCTGCCCGATGCGTTGCGCAGCACCACGTCGCTGGCGGCCACGTCCAGCTGCAGGCCCCGCGCGTCGCCCCTGCGCGTGCCGCCCACGAGCAGGCTGCCCGCGCCGAAGCGCGTGAGGCTGCCGGCGTCGACGACCAGGTAGCCGCCGGCGCGCAGGTCGCTGTCGTCCTGGCCGGCACCGACGATGGCGATCCGGGCGGCGGCGATGTCCACCAGGCTGCCGCGCCCGCCTGCGTCGGGCTGGGCGCGCAGTTCACCGTCGAGCGTCAGCGCGTGGGTGGCCTTGAACACCACCGCGCCACCATCGCGCGCCAGGCGCGGGGTCACGACGTCCTGCCCCGTCAGGCGGTACTGCGTCAGCTTGAACGCATCCGACGCAAAGAAGGCATTGCCCCGGGCTTCGTTGTATTCGCTGACCTGGCGCACCAGGTCGCCGGGCAGCACGCGCCAGCCCGAGACCGCGGCATCCTGCGCACCGCTGGTGGTGTCGCGCGTGCGCCCGCCCACGATCGCCGAGCCATCGCGCAGGCCGACCACCTTGCCGCCGGATGCATCCCAGCCCGGCAGGGCCAGCTCCGCGCTCTGCACCGCGAATGCCCCGGGCAGCAGCGCATAGCGTGCCGGCAGCAGCGTGTACCAGCCGGCCGCCAGGCCGCCGCCGGCCAGCCAGACCTGCCGGCCCGCCGCGCCGCCCGCCACGGGCGACAGGCCCTGGTAGCCCGGCAGCACCGCATACATGCCCGGCAGCGTCAGCACGTCGTGCGAGCCGCCCGCGCCGGGCACGTGTTCCCAGGCGTGCAGCTCACCGCCGCCCGCGATGTCCACCACTGCGCCCGCGGCCATCGCCACATCCGGCGCCTGCAGCGACACGCGTTTCTCGGGCAGGGAAGCGAGGTAGCGGTTCTCGTCCAGCTGGTTGGCGTCGTCGGCGTTGGCGCGGTTGCGGCCCGCGGGGTTGGCCGGGTCCAGCCAGTACTCCGCGTTGCGCAAGGTGCCATGGAGCACGTCGAGGCCGGCGCCGGAAACCGAGGTCAGGCTGTCCGCACCCAACACCAGGCGCTCGCCGGCGTCGAGCGCGATCTGCCCGAAGGGCGCGCGCAGCACGCCATGCTGCTCGATGACCGGGGCGCTCAGCATCAGGCTGCCGCCGGCCGACAGCGGCGCGGGGGCCACGCCGTTGCCGCGCACCGTGATCGATTCGCCTGCCTTGATCTCCGCCGTCACGGCCGTGGCCGGGTAGACCTGCGCGGCCTTGATCTCGAGCGTGCCGGCCACGTCCAGCGTGGACTTGAGCTGGGCATCGTCGTAGTCGGTGCCGCCCTCGCTGTAGGCCCCGGCCACGAAGCGCAGGTCGCCGGTTTCCAGCACCGTGCGTTCGAAGCCGTGCAGCTTGACGGACTGCGCCTCGCCATTGCCGCCTTTCACGCTGCTGCCCGCGATGTCGATGGCCTGGCGGGCCGACAGGATCAGTTCGCCCGCATTGCTGACGGCGGCGGCGCCGGCCGCGCCCGCCAGCGGGTTCAGTTGCAGATGGTTGGCGTGCAGGCGCGCCACGCCGCCCTGGCCGTCGCTGCGGATGACCGGCGCGGTGATGCCCAGGCGGCCGTCGATGTCCAGGTCCACACCGCGGGAGACCTGCACGCCCACCTGCGTGGAATGCAGGTCGAGCGCCGAGAGGCCCGTGTCCTGCAGCGCCGCGGCCGAGACGCGCAGCGTGCCGTCGGTGGTGGCGATGCTGCCGATGTTGATCTTGTGGCTCAATGCCGTGCCGGTCCCGCTCCAGAAGTACTTGTTGAGCAGCTCCACCACCCGTTGGTCGATGGCCGCGTTGTATTCCCATGGCGCCATGCGCCCACCGGGCCCAGCGGCCATTGCGGGACCCGCGTCGATGACCAGTCCGTCGCTGCTGGCGATCGAGGTCGGCAGCGAACTGTTGATCGCGGTGCGCATGGCGCTCGCCATCCTGACGTCGCCGGCATGCTCATCGTGCACGTCGAGGTTGGCGCTGGTGCCGATGATCCGCGCGTACCTTTCGCCGTCGAACGTGTAGGCTCCGGCCGGATCCTTGTAGAAGAGGAAGGAGCCGATGTCCGGTGCCACCAGGTCTCCGGACGGGCTGCCGGCCGCGCTGGTGTCCGTGATGGACAGGGAGCCGCCGGCCGCCTGCGCATTGCCGCCGTGGGCACGGAGCGTGGCGTTGATGGCGCCGCCTTGCGCTGCCGCCATCGCCACCTCGCCGCCGCTGCTGCCCCATTCCTGCGTCACGCGGCGCAGCGGGCCGAGCACGCCCGCGTCGCGCTCCCAGTGCTCCACCGAGCCCCGCGTGCCCGATACGTCGATCAGCGCGCCCGCCTGCGCGTCCAGCGTGCCCGCGGTCAGCGTGACCTTGCCGCCCGGCAGCACCCGGCCCTTGCGCAGCTGGGTGGCGGGATCGTGGAAGATCTGCGCCGCGCCGGGCAGCAGGAGCTCGGCCCCGGCGGCCAGCGTCAGGGTGTTCTTGGCATTGATGTCCAGCGTGCCGGCCGGCGCCAGGATGCGGCCGGCCACGGCCACGGAAGCGAACGGCTCCGCGCCGTCGGCATCCAGCGACACCGCGCCGCCGGGTTCCACCTGGATGCTCGCGCCCGCGTCGATGCGGATGCCCCCGCCGGACGCGCCGGTGGCCAGCGACAAGCTGCCGGGCGCGCGCGCAGCGCGGTGCTGTCCGCCCAGTGCGTCCAGCGCCACAGGGGCCAACGCCTGGCTCAGCGCGCTGGCGCTGGGCAGTGCCCGCAGCGCCGACACGGCCGCAGGCATGTCCCAGCCCATGGGCTGGATGTGCACCCGGGCGCCTTCCGCGACCACGACGTCCCCGCCGATCGAACGGATGCCGATCGTGCCGAAGCCGCGTTCGGCGAACAGGGTTTCCGGCAGGTGCAGCGTGTCCGCGGCGGCGGGTGCGGCGCCGCCCACCTGCACGTCGCCCGTGGCCCGGATGCCGAGCCGGGACGCATCGCCCCCCGACCAGCCGCGCAGGTCCAGCGTCCGGAGCGCCGTGCTGTCGAAGGCCATCAGGGTGAGGGCACCGCCGTCGCCGGCCTGCGTCCTGCCCACACCGCCGCCCGAGGCGGCACCGGGCAGCCAGCCGCCGCCGGACACGTCGAGCGCCGCTCCGGCAGCCGCCTCGACCTTGCCGTACACCGTGCCCAGGCCTTCCTTCAACGGCGTGCCCAGCGCAATGCTGCCGCCGTGGATGGCGCGGCCCAGCGTGACGCCGCCGGCGGTGTCGTTGACCCACTGGCCCGCGACGCTCAGCAGGCTGTTCGCGCCCAGGCGCAGCACACTGTCCGCGACGCCGCCCCCGCTCAGCGTGATGGTGCCGCCCGGTGCGACGAGGCTGCCCTGGATCTCGAAATTGCCGGGGTTGCCCTGGCCCTCGTAGACCGCGGCCGTGAAGCTGGCGCCGGGCGCCAGGTTCACCACCGCGCCTTCTTCCAGCGCGAAGCCGCCGCTCAGGTTCAACGCAATGGCGCCCAGCCCGGAACGGCCCAGCCCCGCGGCGGACAGCCAGGTGGTCCGGTGCGGACCCGCGCCCGCGCCGGGGGATTGCCCTTCCGGCTCGGCGAGGAAGGCGTCCTCTCCGAGCAGGCTGTCGATGGCGAAGCCGGCCGGCAGCAGCGCAGGCCTGTCGCTGATGACCACCTGGCCCAGGGTCCACATGCCCTCCTGCGCGCGGTCGGAGCCCAGCATCAGGCGGCCGGCCCGGGGCAGGTCGGCCTGCTGCTGCGCGCGGTCGCCCGGCTGCACCGAGCCCCGGAACTCGCCTTCCAGGATGAAGGCGCTGCCCGCCAGGATCTCGATCGAACCCGCTTCGCGGCCTTCCTCGTAGCCCGGCTCCCAGCGCCGCCCCGACAACAGCGGATTGACGTAGGTCTGCGTGACGCCCCAGCGCGCATGCGCCTGCTGGTACTGGCCGGCAATGCCCACGTAGGCCATGTCCGCCGGCGCGGAGGACATGAGGTAGCTGCGCCCGTCCGCGCCGCGCAGCAGGGTCTCGGTGTTCCAGCCGTCGCTGTAGCGCACCGAACCGCCCGACACGTCGAGGATGGCGCCGGGCCGCGTGATCACCGAGCCGTTGGACCGCAGGGTGATGTCGCCGCCCCGCGCCGCCAGTTCGGACAAGGTGACCAGGCCGTTGCCCACCCAGCCCGTTACGTCGGCCAGCGGCGTGCCGACCCAGGCGCCCTTGACCGCCTTGCCGGATTCGTCGGTGACCCACTCGACGCCCGCCATCAGGCCGCTGAAGCTGCCCGACCTGCGCCGGTCCACGATGACTTTCCTGCCGTACAGCCAGCCGTCCGCCTGCCCGTGGGAGTCGCGCAGTTCGTTGATGCGCAGTTCGGCCTCGACGAAGTTGCTGGCCATGTCCACCGGCATCTGCAGCAGGCCGGCGGTGCTGATGGTGGCACCTTCACCGATGAGGACGCGGCTGCCGTCGCCCACCTGGGCGTTGCGGACCAGGGCCGCAGGATTGGCCTGGGCCTGGATATCGATCCGGCCCGCCGCGGCGGTCACCTGTGCGCGCGCCTGCACGTCGATGGCCTTGCCGTGGAGCTCGATGCGGCCGGGCTGGTAGCGCTGGCCGATGGCACCGCTTTCGATCCTGGTGAGGTCCTGCCAGTCGTTGACGACCTGCGTGATGCTGTCCGGCCCGAGGGTCAGCCTGCCGCCCGACCAGGCCGCCAGGTGCGTGGCGGAGGGGTCCAGCGAATTGTCGATGTTGTAGACGCCCTGGCCCCAGGCGCGCAGGCGGATGGAACCGGCCTGGTTGTTCAGCGCCGTGCTGGCCTGCAGGATGCCGTTCTGGTCGATCGCGCGCGACACCATGGTGATGTCGCCGTGGTCTGCCTGGACGGTGCCGGTGTTCAGCACGCCGTAGCCGACCTCGGCCGCGCGCTGTTCCATGAGCGGCATGATGTCGGACACGATGCGTCCGATCAGATACGGTTCATAGACCGGGCCCGCCAGCGGATTGACCGCATATTTGGCCGGGAAGGCCCAGGGCCGCACCGCCGAGGCGACCGCATCGAAGCCGCGCACGGTGGGGCTGATCTCCTTGGCTTCGAGCCAGATGTTTTCACCGGCAGCCAGCAGTGCCTGGCCGCCCGGCGTCAGGATGCGGCCGGCATTGCTCACCTTGGGTGCGAACAGCAGCACGTGGCCGCCCTGGCCGGTGATCTGCGCGCCGGCCTGCACCTCGACCTTGCCCGGGGCTGCACCCGGATCGTAGGCAGGCCCCATGTCATCGAACAGGACGGACGAATCCTCCGGCATCCGGGTGGGGTTCTCGCCGAAGGTGGGAATCCCCATCGCTATCTCGAGGCCGCTCCAATAGCCGGGGTCGCCCGCCTTCGCCCCCAGGCGCGCGTTGATGCCGGCCTTGAACTGCTCGTCGCTGAGCTTCAGGCTGGAGGCGACCAGGTTGCGCACGTTGACCTGGCTGCTTCCGGTGAAGACGATGCCGTTGCGGTTGACGAGGTAGACGCTGCCGTCGGCCTCGATCCGGCCGGCTATCTCGCTCGGGCGGCCGCTGGGGTCGTTGATGCGGTTGAGCGCGATCCATTCGTTGGCGCCGGTCTTGGCGTGGGTGCCTGCACGCTGGTCGAACTTCACCGTCGTGTTCTTCCCGACGTTGAAGGTCTCCCAGTTCAGGATCGCCTTGTCCCTGGTCTGCTCGATGGTCACCGTGGTCCTGCCGCCGGAGGTCGACTGGGTCGGGTCCTTGGCGTTGAGCCATCCGGCGGTGAGGCTTCGGGTATCGACCTTCAAGCCGCCTTCGCCCAGGCCATCGGGCACATCGGAGGGTGCAAGGCCCGCAGCACGCCGTGCGGCCTCCTGCGCGGCCTGCTGGGCCGCAATCCCGCGTGCGGCCTGATTCAGGTTGTTGATCGAGCGCTGGAGCTGTTCATTGGCGTGCTGCTGCTGCTGGCCCGGCGCGTTGGCCAGCGAGGAGGCGGGCATGCCATTGGGCAGCCTGCCGGTCTGCATGGCGGTGTTCTGCGCCGCACCCTTGGCAGCGAACCACGCCGGACTGAAGGCCTGCCGGGCATGCGCGGCACCGATCACACCGCCAGCGGCCAGCGTCATGGCGATGGCGCGCGCGATGGGCGCCGGCCGGAACAGCCGCTGCCCGCTGCGTTTCGATGGATCCTTGCTGCCGTTGCGTACGCGTGTGGTCATGTGAGTTCTCGCCGAAGTGGCATCGATGCGGGGGCTCGGCTGTCCGACCTTGCGGGGTGGCCAGCCACTTTCCGGGCGTTCCGTACAGGGCGGCGCGATCACCGGGCCCTGCGCAGAATTCGCGATGGGCTAAGACGAACGGCGCCCCCGAAATCCCCCAACTTTTTTTTCGGGGGCTGCGGCGCGTCAGCTCAGGATGTACAGGCCGGCCGGCAGCGAGCGACCGTCGAGGTCGAACATCCCCTGGATCTGCGAGAGCGCCGAATCGAGCGATGCGATCGGGAAGCGCCCGCTGATCCGGTAGTCGCGCGCGGAGGATCTCATCAGGACGACGCGGCCGGACCGGTAGCGATTGATCTCATCGAGCACCTCGCTCAAGGGCACCTCGTCGAAGACGAGCGCTCCCCGCCGCCATGCGGAGACGGTGTCCGGCTCGACCTCGGCGATGTTGCCGACGGAGTCGCTGCCGTAGAAGGTCTGCTGGCGTGCCTGCAGCCGGCGCACGCCGGCAGGATGCTCGACACGCACCGACCCTTCGAGACAGCTCACGCAAGCCCGGCCTGCCAGGTACCGCACTTCGAAACGACCCGACTCGGCCATGCTGCGGCCGGCGCCGGCCACGACGACGAAATGCTGGCTGACAACCGGCAGATCGATGGCCGCTTCGCCGCTCAGCAGATCGATGCCCGCCGTCCCGTCGTCGGTTGCATGACGCCGAATGCTGGTCTGCGTATTCAACGTGACCTGCACCCGCGAGGGCAGGGTGAGGGCGCGCTGTTCGCCGACGAGTGTTCGCTCATCGGCCCCCCATTCGCCCGGCGCCGGCCAGAGTCCACCGGGCGGATGAATCACCGCGATGCCCGCGACGGCGGCCGCAGTCACCGCTGCGCCCAGGAAGGCCCTGCGGCCGGTGGCCGGGCCGCGCATCGCGCGCCGATGGTAGGCCGCGGCTTCGGGATCGGTCCGCAAGAACTCCGTGCTCATCGGCTTCAGCGCCTGCCACCGACGCCGGGCCTCCACGAAGGCGGCCTGGTGCGACGGGCTGGCGCGCAGCCAGCGTTGGAATCCCTCGGCGTCGACCTCCTTGACCTCGGCCGAGGTGAGCAGGCGCAGCCAGACCCGGGCCTGCTGCTGCAGTTCCTCGGGCGTCGGTGGACGAGCGTCAGCGGGCGTCTTCATGGCATCTCGCCGACAGATGAAACGGGCCGCGCGCGCGGGGCTTGAGGTTGTTCACCCGCTAAGACGAACGGGCGCACGCAAATCCCCCAACTATTTTTCGTGGTCACGGTTCAGGTGCGCGTCCAGATAGTCATGTGCGCGCTTCAATTCGTGTTCGACCGTGCGCAGCGAAACGCCCAGGCGCCGGGCCACGTCCTTCTGCTGCAATCCCTCCACGCGCACCATCATCAGCACCTCGCGCCGGCGCGGGGGCAGGCGCTTCATGAGCTTGAGCGCCGCTTCCAGGTCCGAGCGGCCCTCCGCCGTCTGCGCGGGCCCCGGGCTCGGGTCGGACACCTCCAGCAGCGCACTGACGGCGTCGTACGGCAGCGTGCGGCTCTGGCGACGCTGGATGTCCATGGCGATGTTGACGGCCACGCGCACCAGGTAGCCGGTGGGGCTCTGGATCGGGTCGTCCTCCTCCGGGGCCTTGCTCTGCACGCGCAGCCAGGTGTCCTGCAGGGCATCGCCGGCCAGGTCGCCATTGCCCAGCAGCTGGGTCAGGCGCAGCTTGAGGCTGCCGTAGTGCTTGGCCAGGTAGTCCATCAGGAGCGGGCGCGCGTCTTCGGCCATGCGCGTCAACTCGCTTCGGTGCCGCATTGCGGGGCGCTGCTGCCCGGATCGCGCGGCAGGACGACCATCGTCAACGGCTGCGCCAGCGCCGGTGGCGGTGAGCGATCGATGCGCACGCGCTGCAACGCAGCCAATACGGCGGAATCCCGGTCCGGATCGCCGGTCGCCGCGAGCAGCCGCGGATGCCGTATGTGCCCTTCGGCATCGACCTGGAAACGCAGCAGCGAGCGGTACGTTCCCGGCACCGTGCGCGGATCGGCGCACAGGGCCTGCCAGACGCGCGCCTGGACCCAGGCGCCGTAGTCCGTGTCCACGCCTTCGGTGCCGGCGTGAGCGATGTGCGTGGCGGCGACGGCCTCTTTGAGGATCAGCGCGTCGGCCGGGCCGCCGTGGACGTTTTTCGCGACCAGGCCGGTGCCTTCGAGCAGCAGGCGCAAGGCCGCTTCGGGTGAATGAAGTCCGCGCACGGGCGAGGAGGTGCGGCCAACCACCATCTCGCTGCGGAACAGGGTCGGCCGGTTGGAGTGCGTGGCGTAGCGCTTGAGCGCGGCGGCCAGCGGCTGCGCCGGGATGTCGAAGTCGAGCCGTGCGCTGTTGTCGGCCCGCGCGGGCTGCGGTGATGTCTGGCGGTTTTCAGACGCCTGCGCCGATCCCGCCAAGCCGGACAGCAGCCACAACACGGCGCAGCCACGGGTCAGAAGGTGTGATCGGCTCGGCAAGGGTAGGCACCATGTGGGAATCTGCCATGGTGTCAGCCGCGCGTGACCGTCTTGTTACGCACGTACGAAGCCGTCAACCGGGACCCGCGACCTGGGTCGTGGGCAGCGTGTCTCGGAGTTGCTGGAAAGCGGAATGATAGCCAGCTACATTTCTACCGCGTGGTAGAGAAGCAGCCGATACGCTCAGAGGCGGGACAGTTCCGCCACTGCGGCGGCGAAGGCCTGGGGCGCTTCCTGGGGCAGGTTGTGCCCGACGCCACCGTTTACCACGCGATGTTCGTACCTGCCCGAGAACTTCCCGGCATAGGCGCTCGCCTCAGGATGCGGGGCGCCGTTGGCATCGCCTTCGAATGTGATCGTGGGAACGGCAATGACTGGTGCCTTGGCGAGCAGATTCTCCAGGTCGTCGTACTTCGATTCGCCGTCGGCCAGGCCCAGTCGCCAGCGATAGTTGTGGATCACGACGGCGACATGGTCCGGGTTCTCCAGGGCGGCCGCGCTGCGTTCGAAGGTGGCGTCGTCGAAAGCCCAGTGGGGAGAAGCAATCTGCCAGATCAGCTTCGAGAACTCGTGCCGGTTCTTCTCATAGCCGGCACGGCCGCGTTCGGTGGCGAAATAGTATTGGTACCACCACTGCAGCTCGGCTTTCGGTGGCAATGGATGCTTGCCCGACTCCCTGCTGCCGATCAGATAACCGCTGACGGAGACAAGGGCCTTGACGCGCTCCGGCCACAAGGCAGCGAGGATGCAGGCCGTCCGAGCACCCCAATCGCAGCCGCCGACAGTGGCCTGCTGGATCTTCAGCGCATCCATCAGCGCGATGATGTCGACGGCGAGCACCGCCTGCTGGCCGTTGCGAGGCGTTTCGCTGGAAATGAAGCGTGTCGTGCCATAGCCGCGCACATACGGGACGATGACTCTGTGCCCTTGCGAGGCCAGGAGCGGCGCAACCTCTGCATAGGTATGGATGTCGTAAGGCCAGCCGTGCAGAAGCAGGACCGGTGCGCCGCTGGCAGGGCCCAGCTCCGCATAGCCGACGTTCAGCACGCCAGCCTCGATGCTCTTGAGTGGCGCGAAAGGCTTGAGCGGCTTCGAGGCGACGCGCGCTTGTGCGAAAGCCGGAACACCTGCCGCGAACTGGGAGGCAACGACACCGGCGGCCGCTTTTCCCAGAAAGGTGCGGCGAGGCAAGTTGTTTGGATCGGACATGGAGAAATCCTGTGGAGTGAAGAATGGTTTTTCCCTGGATCGGGAGTGCGGCGCTGCCCGCGGACACGCATCAAAAGATCTCGCCGACCATGTCCTCGCTGAGATGCCAGAGCAGCCTTGCTGTTTCGGGGGCCAACGCGTAGGAGCGAACGCCCTCGGCAAGGGGGCTGAGAGGGCCGTCGTTCACGTCCGAGACATGGCAGTTCTCGCAATAGCGTCCACCCACCTCCGCCGGCGCAGCGACGAAGCCGGCCCAAACGGTGGTGGCGGCCCCTTGCGCCGCACTTTTCCAGTGGAACGGCGCTTGGCCTTGGGCTTTGAGTGAGACGCTGATTTGCGCGATGGCCGCTTCCATCGTTTCCTGCCCCATGTGCCGTCCGAGCCCCGTGCGGATGGTGCCCGGATGCACGGCGGCGGCCCGGACCCCACGAGCACGATGACGACGGTCGAACTCCACTGCGAACAGGATGTTCGCCGTCTTGGATCTCGCATATGCAAGTTGAGGTTCGTAGGCGGTGCGTTCGAAATTCAGGTCGTCCAGGCTGAAAGGGGCGGAGCGATGGGACGCGGACGCGACGACCACCACCCTGCCGCCTTCAGTGATACGTGAAGCCAAGCGGTTCACGAGGAGGAAGTGACCCAGATGGTTTGTTGCGAACTGCGTTTCGAAGCCGTCGCGTGTGCGGCCCGCTGGGGTGGCCATGACGCCAGCGTTTGCGATGACCAGGTCGAAAAGCGAGTTGCTTTTTTCGATGCGGTCGGCACACCCGCGCACGCTCTCCAAGGATGACAGGTCGAGCTCCACCAGATCGAAGCTTCCGCCATCTATCGAATCCGGAAGCACGACGGCCGTTACAGCCTGAGCTTTTCGCAGGTCGCGCGCCGTTCCGATCACGTGCGCGCCATGCGCCGCCAATGAACGCGCCGTTTCGAGACCGAGGCCGGAGGAAACGCCCGTCAGCAGGACTCTTTTGCCTCGAAGGTCAACGCCGTCAAGAACGTCGTCAGCCGTAGAGCTTGCATTGAAAGTTGAATTCATCGAGTCACCCTGGAGGTGATTGCGCGGTCTCGGCCCAGAAAGCCGACAGAAGGCGCACCAGTTCTTCGGGTTGTTCTTCGGGAATGAAGTGCCCGCAGTTCGCGAGCACGCCACCCTGAACGTTCTCGGCAACGGTGGTCAGCAGCGCGCGGGTTTTGTCGCCGAAGCTCGCGTCGCCTCCGAGGCCGAGCACCGGGACGCGCACCTTTTCGCGCATGAAACGCTCTGTCTGCGACTGTGTTTCGAAGATCGCGCGGTAGACGCCGAGCACGCCGCTCACACCGCCCGGCGCGGCGAACGTGCGCATGGTTTCGTCGAAAGCCGCCGGTTCGATCGCGCCGGGGTTGGTGCAGAAGTTCTCGTAGAACCAAGCAAGCACCTCTCGTTCGTGCCCCGAAAACAGCGTCTCCGCGAGGCCGGGCGCAAAGGCGAGCGGCCACCACCACAGGCCGCCCCTGACGGTGCCTTCCGGCGTGAACTGTATCAATCGCGCGAGGCTCTCGCCCGTGATGATAGGTTCGTCGAGGTAGGCGAGCGTGCGCACCTCGTCGGGATGGTGGCCGGCCCAGACCAACGCCGGGGGTGCGCCCATGTCGTGGGCCACAATGTGAAGCGGTCCGACACCCAGGTGCCGCAAGAGCGCGCGGAAATCCGCGACCAGCGTGTGCGCGTCATAGCCCAGCGCCGGCTTGTCGGAGTCACCGAAGCCGCGCATGTCGGGCACGATCACGGTGTGGTTCCGGGCGAGAAGGGGCAAGACCTTGTGCCAGGACTGCGAGGTGCCCGGAAACCCGTGCCAGAGCAGCACGGGATCACCTTGCCCCGCAATCGTGTAGTGCAGACGAATGCCGTTGACGCGGATGGTTTCTCTGGTGGAGATCATCATGGCGTCCCCTGTTCGCAAGGTGCAATTTGCCGCCTCGCAAGGGGACGTAGTCGGCGTTTGAGGTGAGTCATCAGTGGTTCCAGGTGCTGACTGCAAGGAGGTGCGAAGTGCTGGTCAATTGCGACTCAGCGCCGTCGATGCTAGTCACGCGACCTACCCACCGGTAGATTGCCAAGGTGCATCATCCTGTTGCCTTGCAGGCACCAAAGATGCGAGAGAAGGAGAGAAGAGCCGCTTCTGTTTGGCTCGGACACGTATGCAGGTGCGGCACGCGGATCGGTTGGTGGCTCGGATCCTCAGCGTTGCGATCAAGTAGAAGTCTGGATCCCGGCTATTTCCAGTTTGAGCCGATCCAGGCTCTCTTCCGTTCCTCGTAGACGCTGAGCACGGTCCTCATGCCCATCCAGGTAGGCGAGCTGTTCGCGGTAGACCATGCGAGTGCCGCCGCGATGAGCAAGAAATTCGACGGTCACGAGCGAAACCGACAGGCGGCGGGCGTCGAGCTGGATGTCGTAGGCGAAGACGATTCGCCGGGCGGGCTCGATGTCGAAGAACACTTTCTCGACTTGCTGAACGTGCCCGTCGGGGTAGGCGACCCGATGCGTTTCATGGCCGAAAGGCCGAAAGTCCAGGTGATAGTCGGTTGTGTGCTGTGCATGGCAGTCGGACCAACGGCGCTTCGCATCCGGATCGGCCCAGGCCTGAAAGACCGACTCGGGCGTCGCGTCGAACTCGCGTTCGATGACGAAGTCGGTGTGCGTGGACGGGATGTGTTTCATGGCGTGGCCTTGCCTTTCTGCTCGGCCAGGTAGGCATCGAGCTGGTCGAACTGCGCGTTGAGCAGATTTTTTCGCTTTGCGACCCATGCTTCCATTGCATCGAATGCCTTGGGCTCGGCCGTGTAGGTGCGCACGCGACCGCTTTTACGGGAGGCGACGAATCCGCCTTCCACAAGCACGGCCAGATGTTTGACCGCCGAAGGCAGCGCGATGCCTAGGGCTTCGGCCAGTTCGGAAACCGATGCGGGTCCGCGGCTCAATCGGTCGAGCATGCCGCGGCGGTACGCGTCTGCCAGTGCGAAGAACATGCGATCGAGGCGCGCGGGCTCGGCAATCGCCTGCATCTCAGGCGCTCCCCGGATCGAAGAAGCGCGGGGACAGGCCCGCACGCCCGGGGTAGAACTTGAAGTAGGGGCGTGCCTGGTCGATCGTGGCCGCCACCGAGGGATGATCCATCAACCGCTCGAAGTAGGCGGCCAAGTGAACATGCTGCGGTGACAACGGCACGTAGGTCACGGCATAGAACAAGGCCGGCGCTGCGGCGCAGTCAGCCATGCTGAATGCGTCGGCGGCCACCCAGGTCCGCCCCTCGAGATGACGATCGATGAAAGCGTAGGCCGATGACAAGCCCTCTCGCGCGTTGCTCACCCCGCGCCCATCGTGCTCACCGTCTGGTCGCAGGAGGTCGGCGGTCAGCGCTTGCATCGGCGCCATCACCTGCAGGTCGAAAAGGCGGTCCCACATGCGCACGTCGAGCGCGGGATCCGGATCTTCCGGGATGAGCGTGCGGCCGGGGCTTGCATGGTGTTGCTGGAGATGCTCGATGATGATGCTTGATTCGGGCACGGGCCGAGGCCCGTCCATCAACAGCGGCATCTTGCCCGTGGGCCACAGCGCCAGGTACGACGCCCGTGCCTCGAGGTCTCCCAGGTTGAGCAGCCGCTTCTCTACTTCGATTCCCAATGCGTCGACTGCGATCAGCACCTTGTGGCAGTAGGACGAGAGCGGGTGGTAGTGCAGGGTGAGGGTATTCATGAGAGACGGCAAATACTTTCCTGTTTCGGAAAGTATAGGTGCAATGGACCGGACGCATCAAGTGAGGCTTTCGCCGCCAGAGCGCGGGGCCGCGAGCGGATTGCGGGTGTGCCGCTGCAGCCTTGCGTCAACTCAACGCGCGCGACCGTCTGCGCGAACGAGTTCGAGCACGGCGTCCGCAAATGCGCGCGGCGCTTCCTGCGGCAGGTTGTGTCCCGCACCCGCGACCACGCGGTGTGCGCGCGGCCCCGTGAACTTTGCCGCCTGGGCCGAGCCGTCGGTGGGGCCATGCGCGCCATCATCGCCGCCATCCAGCGTCACCGTCCGCACCGGTATCGCGGGCAGCGACGCGAGCCTGCGACCGATTTCGGCGTAGGCCGGGTCTCCCTGGACCGCGCCGAACCGGTGGCGAAACGAATGCATGGCGACGTCGACGTGGTCGGGGTTGTCGAACGATGCAGCGGTGCGTGCGAAGGTCGTGTCGTCGAAGCGCCAGGTCGGTGACCACTGCTGCCAGAAAAGCCGATTGAGCTCGCGGCGATACTTTGCGTAGCCGGCGCGTCCTCTCTCGGTCTGAAAGTAGAACTGCCACCAGAGCGGCACTTCGCTTTCGGGCCTGGCCGGAATCAGCGCCGACGCCGGATCGGCGAACGCATAGCCGTTGCCCGATACCAGCCCTGCGCATCGTTCGGGCCAAAGGGCGGCGACCGCACTGGCCGCTTTGCCGCCCCAGTCGTAGCCGGCCAGCACCGCGCGCGGCAACCTCAATGCGTCGAGCAGCGCCAGCAAGTCTGCGCCGAACGCCGCGAACTCACCCGAACGCAGCGTGCCTGCATTCAGGAAGCGCGTCGGTCCGAAGCCGCGCAGATAAGGAACGATCACCCGGCAACCCGCGGACGCGACGATGGGCGCGACTCCCGCATACGCCTCGATGTCGTACGGAAAGCCGTGCAGCAGCACCACGGCAGGACCCTGCGCCGGACCTGCTTCGTGGTAAGCGACGTTCAAGACGCCGGCGTCGACACGCTTCAGGCCGGCCTCGGCAAGGGCGGACGATCCAATGCCCTTCGCGGCTGCCACCCTGCCACCCGGTGACAGCTGCAGTCCCGCGATGCCCGCACCCGCCAGGGCGCCGCGCAGCAGCCCGCGCCGCGCAAAGTCGATGCGATCGTTCGCGCCGGCCGGGATTGCTGAATCCGTCATCTGACTCTTTCCGTGGGGGTTGGGGGATCTTGAAAGCTGCGTCGATCGTAGGTTCGCGCACGGTCGCCTGCCAGCCATGCGCGAGACCGCATGGTGTTGACCGGCACGCATCAATCGCCTGGAGGCGCGCATGTACTTCGTGGCGTCGAGGTCATCGTGCGAGGCACGGCCGGCACCACAGCGATGCCCTAACATCGCCCCCGCCGCCGATCCCCCGCAAGAACCCGAAGACCAGAACCATGATGAGGAAGTCCATCGCCGCCGCCGCCGTCATGTTCGCCACGGCGTTGGCCACATCGCTCGCGGCACATGGTCAGGATGCACCGCTCGACCCGGACACGGGCCTGCCGGCATCGCCGCCTTTCGATTTCCCCGCGCAGGGGCCGGCGGCGCCGTTCTGGGCGAAGCGCGTCACGGGCTACTTCACCACGTCCGACGGGATCAGGCTGCGTTACAGCGTGCTGCTGCCGAAGGCATCGGGCAGGTTCCCCGTCATCCTGAGCATCAACGGGTACGACGCGGGCGCGATCGGGGGAACGCCCTATCTCCAGTACAAGACGTCGATGTCGGTCGAGCTCGACAAGCGGCTCGTCGAGGCCGGCTATGCGGTGATGGGCGTCAACGCCGCGGGCAGCGGATGCTCCACGGGCCCGCTCGAGTACACGCGGCCGCAGCTCGGACGGCACGGTGCCGAAGCCGTCGAGTTCGCGGCATCGCAAGCCTGGTCCGACGCCAAGGTGGGCATGGTCAACTGGTCGTATGGCGGTTCTGCCCAACTGGCGACGGCGCAGCATCGGCCGCCGCACCTTCGGGCCATCGTGCCAGGCATGGTGCTGACGGACTTTCGCGATGCCTTGATGCCCGGTGGCGTGCCGGCGCCGGGTTTCATCACGCCGCTGCGCGGCTCCATGCGCGCCTACTGGGAGAAAGTGGTCGCGCAGACCGCGAAGGAAGAGGGCGATGCCGCTTGCCTGGCACAGGTCCCGAAGAACCTCGCGGCGGAGGACACGAACTCCGTGATGCACCTGTTTCTGGCGCATCCCTTGCGGGACGCGCGCATGAAGAGCTTCGACCTGGCGCCGCATGCCGACCGCGTGCAGGTTCCCGTGCTGTCGCTCGAGGCGTTCCAGGACCAGGCCATCACGCCGCGCAGCGGCCACTACCAGTCCCGGCTCGATCCGGCCAGGCTGTGGTCGGTGCAGACCAACGGCCGGCACGACATGTACCTGGCGGCGGAATTCCAGGCGATGGCCGTGCGTTTTCTCGACCGCTTCGTCAAGGGCGAGCACAACGGCTTCGAGCGGGACACGCCGCGCACCACCGTATGGATGGAGACCTCCGAAACGGCCGGCAACGCCCTGGAGCGGCGCGTTTCTCCCAGGCCGCGCTGGGTGGTGCAGCGCGGGCCGATCCGCAGCGATGACCTGGCCGCCAAGGCGTTCCACCTGGGTGCAAACCACAGCCTCGCCGATGTGCCGGGCGCCGGCGCCGCCGATGGCTTCGACTACCCGGGCACGGGTGTCGTCGTCAACGACATTGCAGGAAACAGCTTCTGGGGCCCGTTGCCCGGCGACTGGAAGACCACGGGCGTGGCCTACACATCGCCGCCGCTGGATGAAGACATGATGGTCTACGGACCGGGCAGCGCCGACCTCTGGGTCACGGCCGGCGCGGGCGATGCCGACCTGCAGGTCACCGTGACCGAACTCCGGCCGGACGGACAGGAGACCTATGTCCAGCGCGGCTGGCTGCGCTTGTCGAACCGTGCCCTGGACACGGCGCGCTCGACGCCGTTGCTGCCCGTTCGGCTCGAACGCCCGGCGCAGCCCATGCCGCTGCTGCCGGGCCGGCCCGTCCTCGCCCGCGTCGAGATCCACAAGATGGGCCACTACTTCCGCCGCGGCTCGCGGTTGCGCATCTGGATCGACACGCCGGCCCAGACCGGCGGCCTGGTGTTCGACACCTTCACGCAGAAGCAGCGTATCCACGTGCTGCACAACGCCAGGTACGACTCCGTGGTGCGGCTCGGCGTGCTGAAGGACGTCACGGGGCCGGCCGGCTACCCGGCCTGCGGTGCAACGATCCTGCAGCCGTGCCGGCCCGATCCGCTGGCCACCCGTTGAGCGCGGACCGAGCCATGCCCTACAACCCGGCGCTCGACGGTGTTCGCGCGCTGTCCATCCTCGCCGTGGTCCTGTTCCATTGCGAAGTGCCCGGCGCGCGCGGCGGCTTCATCGGGCTGGACGTCTTTTTCGTTCTTTCCGGCTATCTCATCACTTCGCTGCTGACGGCCGAACACCGTCGGGGCGGCATCGAGATCGGCCGCTTCTATGCACACCGGGCGTTGCGCCTGTACCCGAGCCTGCTGCTCCTGATCGCGGCCTACGTGGGATTGGCACCCATCCTCTGGCCGATGGACGACCGCTGGCTGTCTGCCGCTCTCGCGGCCTTCTACGTCTACGACTATGCGCTGGCCTTCCGGGAACTGGCCTACACCATCGGCCACACATGGTCCCTGGGCGTGGAGGAGAAGTTCTACCTGCTGTGGCCCCTCGCGCTGCCGCTGCTTCTGCGAACGCGGCATCCTGTGGCCTGGCTGGTGTCGGCATTCCTTGCGGTGACTGCATGGCGCTATCTGGTGGCAATGAACTGGACCTGGTCGCAGGCATATTTCCGCTTCGACACGCGAATGAGCGGCATCCTGCTCGGCGCGATCGCCGCGCTGACCCATTTCAGGGTGTCGAGGCATGCGCTCGCGGTGGCTAGCATGGCGCTGCTGTTCCTCATGGCCCTGCCTTCGTTGCCCACCAGCAACCAGACCGAGGCGGTCACGCTGCGCATCACATTGGCGGAGCTCTCGGCCTTCGTGCTGATCTGCCATGCCGCGGCGAATGGAAGAGCGGTGTTCCTCGCCTCGCGGCCCATGGCCTATGTCGGCAGGCTGTCCTATGGCATCTATCTGTGGCATTTCCCTTTGGCGCTGCTGCTTCGCGATACACAGCCGCTGTGGATCACGTTGAGCGCGACGATCGCGTTCTCGTTCACGATGGCGGCGATCTGCCTGCACCTGGTGGACGCGCCACTGAGGAAATGGCGCCAGAAGGCATGGCCGGAGGTCCGCGGCGTGGCGTGAGCGCGGCATTGATGCCGAAGCGGAACCAGCGTGCGTCCTTGTGCGGACCTACCGACGCGAAGGCGCGCTGCCTACGATGGATGCATTGCCCAAGGAGCCTGCCATGCCATCGTCCCGCAACACCGAAATCATTGCCTTCATCGACCTGCTTGCCGAAACCGGGAGCCACTACCGGATGGATGAGATGGAGGCGCTCTACACCGAAGACCTCGGCTTCCTGGTGCTGACGCCCCAGGGAGAGATTGCGCGCTTCTCGAAGTCGGAAATGATGGCCGAGTTCCGAAGCCGCCGCGATGCCGGCGAGAAGCCGCTGTCGACGGAAAAGCGCATCTTGCACATCGAGGAACAGGGCGACGAAGCCACCGCGATCCTCTTTCGTCGCATGAGCCAGCACGCCGATCCGGCGCTTTACGAGCTCAGGCTTCGGCGCACGGATGGCAAGTGGCTGGTCTCTGGTGAAACCGTGCTTCCGTGGCCCGACCTGGCCAACGCGAAAGGGTTTCTCCCGCCGCGCACGGTGGCCAAGCCCTGACGGGCGGCCGGTCAGGCCAACGCCATGCCGCCGTCGACCTTCAGGTTGACGCCCGTGACGAACACGCTCTCGTCCCCCGCGAGGAAGAGCGCGGCCTGCGCCAGATCGTTCGGCTGGCCCAGGCGCCCCAACGGAATCGCCGCCGCCATGCGCTTGTCGAACTCGGGGCGCGCCGACGCCGTGATGCCCAGTTTGCCGAGGATCGGCGTATCGATCGGCCCGGGGCTCAACACGTTGACCCGGATGCGGCGGTCCTTGAGTTCGAGCGCCCAGTTGCGCGCGAAGGCTTCGATGGCGGCCTTGCTGCCTGCGTAGACAGCGTGGTTCTCCATCACCTTGCTGCCGGCGATCGAGCTCGTGAGAATGACCGATCCGCCGTCGCGCATGAACGCCAGCGCCTTGGTCACGCCGAAGAACACCGCGCGCGTGTTGGTGGCGAACTGCAGGTCGTAGTTGTCCACGGTGACGGCGGAGGACGGCTCGAGGATGGCCGTGCCCGCATTGGCCAGATAGATGTCGATGGCGCCGAACCGTGCTTTCACCGCCGCGAGCAGGCGGTCGTGCATCGCCAGGTCGGCCACGTCGCCGACGAAGCCCATCGCATCCGGGCCGAGGCTTGCCAACGCCGAATCCACGGCGTCCTGGCGGCGTCCCACGATGACGACGCGTGCGCCCTCCGCGGCGAAAGCCTGTGCGCATGCCAGGCCGATGCCGCTGTTGCCGCCGGTGATCACGGCCACTTTGCCGGAGAGTCTTTGCATATCGATTTCCTTGTCGAAGTTGAGAGAGAAGCCTTCAATCTAGGTTGCCCACACGCACTTCGGTAGTGGGCAAGAATGGAAACACTTGTGCCCCGGAGTCTTCAATGCGTGTTCTCGATCAAGCGCCTGGATTGGTGGCCTTCGCCAGTGCCGTGGAGGCCGGCTCGTTCAGTGCGGCCGCGCGGACGCTGGGAAGCTCGCCGTCGGCCGTCTCCAAGAGCGTTGCGCGGCTGGAGCAGCGTTTCGGCGTGCGGCTCTTCCAGCGTTCCACGCGGGTGCTGTCGCTCACCCAGGAGGGTGCCGCGTACTACGAACGCATCGCGCCGCTGCTGCGCGCGCTCGACGAGGCCGGCGACGTGATGCGGCCCGCCGGCACCGCCGAGGGCGTGCTGCGCATCACGGCCCCCAGTGACCTCGGGCGCATCCTGCTGGAGCCGGTCATCGGCAGGTTCCTGCCCCGGCACCCGGCGCTGAAGCTCGAGATGAGCCTTGCCGACCGCCATGTCGACCTGATCCGCGAGGGCTGCGACATCGCGATTCGCGCGGGGCAGGTGGCCGACTCCGACCTCACCGCGCGGCGCCTCGCCGACCTGCCGCTCGTGCTGGTGGCATCGTCCGGGTACCTGGCGCGCCGCGGAACGCCGGGGTCCGTCGATGCCTTGCACAGCCACGCGCACGTGCGCTACATGCTGGGCGGCAAGGCGTTTCCGATCCGCTTCGCCGACGGCACCGTCTTGAACCCCGCAGGCGTGTTCGACACGGACAACAGTGTGGCGCTGCGCATCGCAGCGCTCGGCGACCTCGGCATCGTGCAGATCCTGCGCCTGTTCGTGCAGGACGACATCGATGCCGGCCGGCTCGTGCCCGTGCTGCCGTCGCAGCCGCTGCCGCTCGTGACCATTTCGGCCTTGCACGCGTTCGGGCGCCAGGTGCCGGCGCGCGCGAGGCTCTTCATCGAATTCCTCGCGGCCGAGCTTGGGCGGATGGCCTGAGCCTGCGGGCGCAGGCGGGCCTCAAAGTCCCAGCGCCCTGGCCACCCCTGCGCCGTACGCCGGGTCGGCTCTGGTGCAGTTGTCGATGTGCCGGCGCTTGATGAACGCGGGCGCATCGCCCATCGCGCGCGCCGTGTTGTCGAACAGCACCTGCTGCTGCGCCGGCGTCATCAGGCGGAACAGGTCGCCCGGCTGCTTGTAGTAGTCGGCATCGTCCTCGCGGAAGTTCCAGAAGTCGGCTTCGCCGCGCAGCTTCAACGGCGGCTCGCGGTAGCCGGGCTGCTCCTTCCACTGGCCGAAGCTGTTGGGTTCGTAGTGCGGCGTTGCGCCATAGTTGCCGTCCACGCGCATCGCGCCGTCGCGGTGGTTGCTGTGCACCGGGCAGCGCGCGGCATTCACCGGGATCTGGTGATGGTTCACGCCGAGCCGGTAGCGCTGCGCATCCGAATACGCGAACAGGCGCGCCTGCAGCATCCGGTCGGGCGACACGCCGATGCCCGGCACCAGGTTGTTGGGTGCGAAGGCACTCTGCTCCACATCGGCAAAGAAGTTGCCCGGGTTGCGGTTGAGCTCCATCACGCCCACTTCGATCAGCGGGTAGTCCTTCTTGGGCCAGACCTTCGTCAGGTCGAAGGGGTGATAAGGCACCCGCTCGGCGTCGGCCTCCGGCATCACCTGCAGGTACAGCGTCCACTTGGGGAAGTCGCCGCGCTCGATCGCCTCGAACAGGTCGCGCTGGTGGCTCTCGCGGTCGCCACCCACGAGGGCCGCGGCCTCGGCGTCGGTGAGATTGCGGATGCCCTGCTGCGTCTTGAAATGAAACTTGACCCAGAAGCGCTCGTCCTGCGCATTGACGAAACTGTAGGTGTGCGAGCCGAAGCCGTGCATGTGGCGGTAGCTTGCAGGAATGCCGCGGTCGCTCATCACGATGGTCACCTGGTGCAGCGCTTCGGGCAGCAGGGTCCAGAAGTCCCAGTTGTTGGTGGCGCTGCGCAGGTTGGTGCGGGGATCGCGCTTGACCGCCTTGTTGAGGTCGGGGAACTTGCGCGGATCGCGCACGAAGAAGACCGGTGTGTTGTTGCCCACCAGGTCCCAGTTGCCTTCCTCGGTATAGAACTTGAGCGCGAAGCCGCGGATGTCGCGCTCGGCGTCGGCCGCGCCGCGCTCGCCGGCCACCGTGGTGAAGCGCGCGAACATCTCGGTCTTCTTGCCCACGGCGCTGAAGAGCCTGGCGCGCGTGAATCTCGTGATGTCGTGCGTGACGGTGAAGGTGCCGAAGGCGCCCGAGCCCTTCGCGTGCATGCGACGCTCGGGAATGATCTCGCGGTTCAGGTTGGCGAGCTTTTCGATCAGCCACACATCCTGCATCAGCAGCGGCCCGCGCGGGCCGGCGGTGAGGCTGTTCTGGTTGTCGACCACCGGGGCCCCGAAGGCGGTGGTCAGCGGCGTGCTGGGGCGGTTATCGGATGAATCGCTCATGAGGGGTCTCTCAACGTTGGGAAGGGAGCGCCATGGAGCGTGGCGCCGGTATTTCGCGTTCTAGGCCGCCAGTGCGACGATGCTTGCGATGCCGCTGCGCGCCATCTTCGCGTAGGGGCAGAATCTCTCCGTGCTGCGCACCAGTTCTTCGGCCACGTTTTTCTCGACACCGGGCAAGCGGACCCGCACATCGGCTGTGAGCATGAAGAGCCCGTCGACAGGATCGCGCCCGAAAGCGACGGACACCTGCACGGTGGCGTTGTGAACCGGAATCTTCCTTTTCACTGCCAACAGGTTCAAGGCCCCATGGAAGCACGCGGCATAGGCCGCCGCGAACAGCTGCTCCGGGTTGGTTCCGCCGCCGCTGCCGCCGAGTGCGTCGGGCAGCCGCAACTTCACATCGAGGTTGCCGTCTTCGGAGCGCGCCAGGCCCGAGGCTCTTCCGCGTTCCGCTTCGCCGCCGCTCACGGTGACGGTCGTCGCGTAGATCGGATCGAAATCCTGGCCCTTGTACTTGTCGAGCAGGGTGACGGGTGGCGGCTGCAAGGTGGCCGGTTGCGCGGCTCCGGCTGGGAAGGCGTGCGCCTTGTCTTTCTCCGTAGGCATTCCAGGCTTCTGTTTTGATGGCGCAGCGCGGTGCGCTCAGGCGGCCGGTTCCTCGAGTTCGAATGCGGCGCTGACGATGACGCTGAGTTCGTCGCCGATCATCGGAAGCGCGGCGATCACTTCGAAGTCGCTGCGACGGATGCGGCCCCGGATGTCGAAGCCGATCGTGTAGACCTGCTTTGCCGGGTTCACGCCGGCACCGACGAAGGAGGCATCGAAGGTGACGTCACGCGTCACGCCGTGCATGGCGAGTGTGCCGGTGGCCTGGAACGAGTTCCTGTCCATCGCAACGGGGGCCGCGAAGTCGAAGGTGATCAGCGGAAATCGCGTCCCGTCCAGCCAGTCGCGGCTGCGAAGCTCTTCATCCAGGACGCGGCTCGTGGTCTTCACGTTGGCGACGGGCACGGACACGCTGAGCACGGCGCGGTCATTGGCCGACAGCGGAAGTTCCAGCTTGCCTGCCGGCATGGTGAACTCGCCGAAATAGGTCGAGATGCCGAAGTGCGACACGCTGAACAGCACCTGCGAGTGCACGGGATCGAGGACATAGCGCCCGCGGCTGACGTCGGACAGCGTCGTTGCGGCCGATCGGAGGTTGTCGGAGCTTTGCAGCATGGGTCCACCAGGAAGATGAGGAGAGGGCGGTTGGCGCGGCCGCCCGCACGCATTGCATGCGGGCGGCGCCGCGTGTTCTCAGCGTGCCGGCTTCGGCAGCGCGAACCAGGCCTCGAAGCCGAGGGCGCCGATGCGTGGATTGACGCCCGGCAGCAGCGTGTCCTCCTTCAGCTCGGCACCGAAGTAGCGTGCGTGCACGTCCTGCACGACCTTGCGCGGATCGTTGGTCTTGGCCAGAAAACGCTGCACCAGATCGGACAGGCGGATGCGCTCCGGACCGGCGATCTCGACCACGCCGTTCACCGGGTCGCCCAGCGTGTAGTCCGCCACGGCGGCCGCGACGTCGTCCGACGCGATCGGCTGCACGAAGGCCGGCGAGAGGCGCACGGTGTCGCCGTCGGTGCCGGATTGCGCGATGCCTGCGAGGAACTCGAAGAACTGTGTCGAATGGACGATGGTGTAGGGAATCTTCGATTCGCGGATCAGCTTCTCCTGCGCGATCTTGCCGCGGAAGTAGCCGCTCTCGGAAAGGCGGTCGGTACCGACCACCGACAGCGCGACGTGGTGCTTCACGCCGGCCACGGCTTCCGCCGCCAGCAGGTTGCGTCCCGAGGTCTCGAAGAACTCGAGCACGGCCTTGTCCTCGAACGAGGGCGAATTGGCCACGTCCAGCACCACCTGCGTGCCCTGGAGGGCTTCGGCCAGGCCTTCGCCGGTGATGGTGTTGACGCCCGAGGCCGGCGATGCGGCAATGACCTCGTGGCCGGCGTCGCGCAGCTTGCCGACGACTTTCGATCCGATGAGGCCTGAGCCGCCGATGACAACGATCTTCATGATGATTTCCTTCTTTTGGGGCCGCAAGGGGCCGGGGTGGATGAGGGGGTGAAGCCTGGCCGCGTGGCTCAGGCGAGCTTCGCCTTGTCGAGGCCAAAGACCTTGTCGGAAGCACCGGGCACGCTCTTGAAGGCGATGTTGAGGCGGCTCCATGCGTTGGTCGACATGACGAGGAAAGTGAGGTCGGAGATCTCCTTTTCCGACAGCTGCGTGCGCACGCGCTCGTAGATGTCGTCGGGAACGCCTTGCTCGGGCAGCCGGGTCAGCGCTTCGGTCCAGGCCAGGGCCGCGCGTTCGCGCGGAATGAACAGCGTCGATTCGCGCCATGCGGCCAGGTGGTACAGGCGCAGCTCGCGCTCGCCCTGGATCCTGGCCTGCTTGACGTGCATGTCCAGGCAGAAGGTGCAGCCATTGAGCTGCGCCGTGCGGATCGAGACGAGGTTGCGGATTGGCTCTTCGATCGCGCCTTCCTTGATGGCGTTGAGGAATTCGACGAACTTCTTGAAGAGTTCGGGCGATTGCTCGACATAGTTGACACGCTGGGTCACGACTAACTCCTGGAATGGCTGGCGGATGCCTGGACTCAGAAGCGGCTGAGTCATCCGGTTGCGAAGATCGCTTGGACATGCGTAGCGTAGGTTTGGCAGGCCGCGGCGGGTAGCCATGCAGGAGGCCGCACGGTGTTGCCTCGCACGCAACAATGCGAACGCAGACCCGGCATGTTTCCGAAATGGCACCAGTCGAGCGTGAAACAGCGGCCTAGAATTTTTTGGACGCTGGCGGCAAACGCGGTGTCGTCCCATTCACTTTCGGAGAGCCAATTCCATGTTCAAGCACATCATCGCCACGGCCGCCACCTTGCTGGTCGCGACCAGCGTCCTCGCACAATCGGCCGAGAACCAGGCCATCACCGACAGCAAGCCCCAGGTGCGCGCCCAAGCCAAGGTGGCGGCGAAATCGCAGGGCAAGGTGGCGGCGCCTTCGGGCGACACGGTCAAGACCGCGGAGGGCGGCGCGATCGGCATCGACAAGGCCGCCGTCGCCGGCGAACGACGCCACCAGACCCGCGATGCGCGCAAGCCGAATCGCCGCAAGCCCGTTCCCGCCGGCACGCCCGACTGAACGGCGACTTCTCGAGGCCCATGCGACGAAGCCCGCCAGTCTCACTGGCGGGCTTCGTCGCATGAGGCTTCGCTTCTGCAGCGTCAGCTGTCGCCCGCCGCCGCAAGCGCGCGGTCGCGGACCAGGCCTTCGATCACGCGCAGCACCTCGACCGGCTCCGCGCGCTTGCGGATGTCCTCCTCGATATGGGCGAAACGGATGCGGCCTTCCTCGTCGATCACATAGGTCGCCGGCACCGGCAACACCCACAAGCCGTTGCCGTTCAGCACGGGGATGTCGGTGCCCACCGAACCATAGAAGCTCACGAGTTCGGGCGGCAGCGTGTAAGCCAGTTCGAAGCCGTTGGCGGCATCGAGGTTGGAGTCGCTGAGCACGGTGAACGCGAGCTGGTTGTCCTCGGTCGTGTGCATCGAATGGTCGGGCGTCTGCGGCGAAATCGCCAGCAGCGTGGCACCGAGCCGTGCCAGGTCGTCCGCGCGCTGTTGCCAGGCCCGCAGCTGGAGGCTGCAGTAGCCGCACCAGCCGCCCCGGTAGAAGACGAGCACGAGCGGCCCCTTGCGCCACGCGTCCGACAGGCGAACCAGGCGGCCGGCCGCGTCCGGCAAGGTCGCGTCAGGCGCAAGGTCGCCGGCGCGCTTGGCACGGGCAGCGATGCCCGTGGCGTCGAACACCGCATCGGCGGTGTCGTTGGAAGCGAAGGCGGAAGTTGATGGCGAATGCGAAGCGATGGAAATCTTCATGCGTGGGTTCCGGTCTACATGGATGCATAGGTGGGGCCGTCGCCGCCTTCGGGCGCGATCCACACGATGTTCCGGGTCGGGTCCTTGATGTCGCAGGTCTTGCAATGAATGCAGTTCTGCGCGTTGATCTGCAGCCTGTTCTCGCCCTTGTCGTTCTGCAGGAACTCGTAGACGCCGGCCGGGCAGTAGCGGCTCTCCGGTCCGGCGTATAAGCGCAGGTTGACGTCGACCGGCACCGCCGCATCGCGCAGCGTCAGGTGCACCGGCTGGTCTTCCGCATGGTGCGTGTTGCTCAGGTAGACAGAGCTCGGGCGGTCGAAGCTGCACACGCCGTCCGGCTTCGGATAGGCAATGGGCTCGCACTGGTCCGCGGGCCGCAGGCTCGCAGCGTCGGTTTGCGTGTTGTGCAGCGTCCAGGGCGGCGAGGCGATGCCCAGCCGGGGCATCAGCCATTGCTCGACGCCGGTCATCAGCGTGCCGGCGACCGAACCCTTCTTGAACCACAGCTTGAAATTGCGCGACCGGTGCAGCTCCGTGCGAAGCCAGCTGCCTTCATAGGCGCGTGGATAGTCCGCGAGTTCGTCGCCCGAACGCCCCGCGTGCAGCGCCGCGCAGGCGGCTTCGGCGGCCAGCATGCCCGTCTTGATGGCCCCGTGGCTGCCCTTGATGCGGGCGGCGTTCAGGTAGCCGGCATTGCAGCCGACCAGGACCCCGCCGGGAAACACGGTGCGCGGCAGGCTCCGAGGAAGGCCGTTGTTGATGGCCCGTGCGCCGTAGCCGACGCGCTTTCCGCCTTCGAGATGCCTGCGGATCGCTGGGTGCGTCTTCCAGCGCTGGAACTCCTCGAACGGGCTCAGCCACGGGTTGCGGTAGTCGAGCCCGACGACGAAGCCCAGTGCCACCTGCTGGCCGTCGAGGTGATAGAGAAAGCCGCCGCCAAAGCTCTCGCCGTCCATCGGCCAGCCCGCGGTGTGCACGACCAGGCCCGGTTCGGCCCGCGAGGGCGCGACGTCCCACAGCTCCTTGAGGCCGATGGCGTAGCTGGCCGGATCTCGCCCTGCGTCGAGCCCGAACCGCGCGATCAGCTGCTGCCCGAGCTGCCCGCGCGCGCCTTCGGCAAAGACCGTGTACTTGCCGCGAAGCTCGACACCGGGCTGGAAGGCCGCCGTCGGTTTGCCGTCGCGGCCCACGCCCACGTTGCCGGTAGCGACGCCCGAGACGCGTCCTTGCGGGTCGTAGAGGACCTCGGTTGCGGCGAAGCCGGCGAAGATCTCGACGCCGAGACCCTCGGCATGCGCGCCCAGCCACTTGACCAGCAGGCCGAGGCGGACGACGAAGTTGCCCTCGTTGCGAAAGCACTGCGGCACCAGGAAGGCCGGCGTGCGCAGCGCACGCTGCCTGCCGAGGAACAGGAACTCGTCGCGCGTGACGGGCTGGTTCAGGGGCGCGCCCAGCCTGCGCCAGTCGGGCAACAGCTCGTCGATGGCGCGGGGGTCCATCACCGCGCCCGAGAGCGTGTGCGCGCCGGGTTCGCTGCCTTTCTCGAGCAGCGCGACCGAGAGGCCCGCATCGATCTGCTTGATCCGGATGGCGGCCGCCATGCCGGCGGGGCCGCCGCCCACGATCACGACGTCGTACTCCATCGATTCGCGCGGGCCCGGGAAGGGCGACAAGGGCGGCGCGGTCCGAGCGGTCACCATGTCCGGCTGCGCCTACAGATCGAGCCGGATCGCGCCGTCGCAGACATAGCGCGAGAAGTTCAGGAAAGGGATCGCCGCCTGTCCGCGGTAGTTCTCGTCCTGCCAGCTGAACACCGTGTCCATCCGCGCGACTTCGATCTCCACCAGGCCGCGGCGCACTTCGAGCGCAGGGCCGTCGCCTTCGCTGTACGCCACCGTCCCGACCACTTCGCCGTGCAGCGTGGTTGCCAGGTTGTCGCGGATGCGCTCGTTCAGGCGCATCAACTGGCCGGGGGCACTGCGCGCGCGTTCGGTCCGCGGCGCCAGGCCTTCCTCCATCACGAGCGCCGCATGCACGCCTTCGTCGGCATGCATGCGGCGAACGAAGGCCGTCAGGTTCTCGAAGCCGTGCAGCCCGACCTTCGTGCCGATGGCCCAGCGCAGCATCACGAAGAGGTAGGCGTCGGCGATGGAGCGACGGCCCGTGAGCCATTCGCGCCCGGCGAGTTGCGCATCGAGCCGCGCGAGGTACTCGCGCACGTGGCTGCGCGCCGTGGCGGCCAGTTGTCCGGCCAGTCCGTCGTCCGGCAGGTAGCGCTCGGGAAAGAAGATCGGCCTGAACGCCTTGTGCACATCGGAGTTGAGGAAGCCGAGCCAGCGCATGACCTCCGCCCGCGAGCGCGGCGAGCCGTCACCCCCCAGTTGCAGATGCGGATGCAGGTCCGCGAGGTAGCCGAGGATGGCGACGTTTTCGGTCAGCGCGAAGTCCCCGTGCACGAGCAACGGGACCACCCCGGTCGGGTTGAGCGCCAGGTACTCCGGCGCCTTGATGCTGCGCCGGTCCATGCGGACCGCCTCATACCGCTGGCCCGACCACTCGAGCACGATGTGGTCGGCCAGCGCGCTGGCACCGGGCATGTAGAAGAGTTTCACTGCTGGGTTCCTGTGTGCTTGTGCCGGCTTCCTTTTTTTGCAGGAAGCGAGGGATGCCTTCCACCCGCCGCGTCGCCGTGTTGCTGGTCGGATTTACGCGGGGACACCGCGCCGACGTGAGTCTGTCCCGTGCACGAACGGGTGGAAAGTGCACGCCTCATTACAGCCGCCTCGGCGATCTGACACCCGTCATCTTCGTTGCGGCGGGTGGAACGCAAGCTGTCGGTTATTTCACCGGAATGAAGAACTCGGCGCCCTTGTTCTTCACGAGCATGACCACGAACTTCGCGGGCTTCGTCTTGCTCGCGTTGCGGCCGACGGTGTGGATGTCGTCGGGGCCTTCATAGAAGGTGTCGCCGGGCTTGAGCGTCACTTCCTTGCCGCCCTTCACGCCCATCACGATCGAGCCTTCGAGCACGTACACGTAGCTGTGGGCGTCGTGGCGATGCACCGGATCGGCGGCGCCCGGCGGATAGTCGACCGTGATCATCAGCACTTCCTTGCCGGGGATGTCCTTCATCTCCTGGGTCATCAGCGGCGTCACCTTGGCGTCCGTGGGCCCACCGTGCGAGAACGCGTTTTGTGTGATGGCCGCGCTGGCGGCGAACAGCAGTGTCAGTCCGATGCTTCTGGGGGTCTTGATCATGGTGTTGGCTTCGTTGATGCGATGAATGAATCGTAGGATCGGGCGGCGCGGCGCGGTAGGCCTTTGCGATGGACCACGGTGTTGTCCGCAAGGCACCAATCGCGCGGGCTCATGCCGGTGGCTCGTCTTCCACGGGCTCGAAGCGCGCTCCCGCTTCCAGCGTGCGATGAACGGGGCAACGCTCCGCGATCTCCAGGAGCTGCGCGCGTTGCGCCGGCGAGATCGCGCCGTCGATGGCCACCCGCCGGCTGAAGACGTCGGGCGGCGCACCCGCCTTGTCTTTCCGGTGGTTCACCGCGGTTCGGATGCGCGTAACCGGCCAGCCCTTGCTGTCGGCGTAGTGGCGCAGCGTCATGGTCGTGCAGGCGGCGAGCGCGGACGACAACAGGTCGTAGGGCGTGGGGCCCGAGCCGAGTCCGCCCACCGTCTCGGGTTCGTCGGCGAGCCAGCGCGAGCCGCCCGAGCGCAGCGCGAGCTGGAATTTTCCAAGCCCTGTTTCTTCCGCTTCCGCATCCGCTGCGATCGGATGGCCGGCCGGAGGTTCGGGCAGGTAGCGGGCGGCCCACGCCGCGATCAGGCGTGCCACTTGTTCCGCGTCTTCGCGCTTCGACAGCAGGTGGTCCGCATCATCGAGCGAGAAGAAGCTCTTGGGATGCCGCGCGGCCAGGAAGATGCGCGTGGCGTTCTCGATGTCGACCGTCCGGTCCTGCGGCGCATGAAGCAGCAGCAACGGCCGGCGCAGCGTCGCGATGCGCGCACCCGGATCGTGCCTGCGCAAGTCGTCCACGAAAGCCTTGCTGACCGCCATCGGCCGCCCGACCACCTGGACCCGCGCCTCGCCCTCCTTGTCGAGGCGCGCCAGGCCTGCGGGGTCCAGCAGATGCAGTACATGCGCCACGTCGAAGGGCGCGGCGATCGTCGCGATGGCGCGTGCGCCGGCAATCCGGCCTGCGGCGGCGAGCATGGCCGAGCCGCCGAGGCTGTGGCCGATGAGCAGGCGCGGCGGCATGCCGGCGGCGGCCATGGCGCCGGCGGCAGACACCAGGTCCTGCACGTTCAGCGAGAAGCTCGCGTCGGCGAAGCTGCCTTCGCTGTCGCCCAGCCCGGTGAAGTCGAAGCGCAGCACGCCGATGCCCATGCTGGCCATTGCCCGCGCGATGCGCACGGCCGCGAGGTTGTTCTTGCCGCAGGTGAAGCAGTGCGCGAAGAGCGCCCAGCCGCGTTCGATGCCCTCCGGCATTTCGAGGCTGCCGGCCAGGCGCAGGCCGTTCTGGTTGAGGAATTCGAAGGAGCGAGTGGGCACGGGCCGTGTTCCTTAGGGGGTGGCGCCGATGCGCAGGGACGGAGGGCCGCCTCGAGCGCGTATGGCTCAGCGCGCCAGGCGTGCAGCGAGCCGCGCCACGTGCTCACCCTGGAACCGGGCGATCGCCAGTTCGTTCTCCGACGGCGTGCGCTTGCCGTCGGAACCGGCGAGCGTGGCGGCGCCGTAGGGCGAGCCGCCGGTGATCTCGGCCATGTTCGTCAGGCCCTTGCACGAGTACGGCACGCCGGCAACCAGCATGCCGTGATGCAGCAGGGTGGTGTGGAACGACACGAGCGTTGTTTCCTGCCCGCCGTGCTGCGTGCTCGTCGAGGTGAACGCGCTGCCGATCTTGCCGATGAGTGCGCCCGCGGCCCACAGGCCGCCAGTCTGGTCGAGGAAGGTCCGCATCTGGCCGGCCATGTTGCCGAAGCGCGTGGGTGTGCCGAAGATGATCGCGTCGTAGTCCGGCAACTCGGCAATCGTGGCCACGGGTGCCGCCTGGTCGGCCTTGCCGCCGGCCTGGCGGAACGCATCGGGCGGCATGGTCTCGGGCACGCGCTTGAGGGCCACTTCGCAGCCTTCGACGAGTCGCGCACCTTGGGCGACTGCATGGGCCATCGTTTCGAGATGGCCGTACATGCTGTAGTAGAGAACGAGAACTTTGGTCATGGTGAGGGTCCGGGGGTTGAGGGGAAAAGGATCGCTGGTGCGCTCACGCTTCGCGTGCGGTCGAGTCGCGCCAGCACAGCGCGGAGAGAACGGCACCTTCGCCGTCGATCTCGAACTCGTCCGGCAAGGGTCCGTCGATGCGTTCCAGCTGCACGGCGCCCGCCAGGCGTTCGCGCAGGTCGCGCGCCCATCGGCTGCCATGCGCCATCCAGGCGGGACTGATCTCGTCGCCGTCCGGCGAAGGCTCGAGCATCACGATGACGCGCAGCATGGGTGGGTCCGCCGCCTGGACCGCCCACAGGCGCCGCACGGCGGGCTGTTCAGCGTACCAGCGCGCGAGTGCGCTCGACGTGGCGCAGACGGGTTCGAGCGCATCGAAGGAAGAGGTCAGCGACAGTCTCATGGCGGGCCCCGCGGTCACTGCGGCGTGCCGCTCTCGACCTGCAGCGCGGCTTGCACGCCGGCGTCGCCGTCCATCATCCGGACGAAGCGCGCGAGGTTGTCCAGGCCTTGCATGTCGATCTTCTTGGCCGCCGACCATCGCGAGAGCACGAAGAGGTACGGGTCCGCCACCGAGCGCTCGCCGGTCAGCCAATCGCGTCCGTCGAGCTGGTCGTCGAGCCGCGCGAGGTACTCGCGCACATGGCCGCGCGCGTTGTCCGCAAGCACCGGGGCCAGCGCCGGATCTTTCACGAAGCGCTGCGGCGCGAAGATCGGCTTGAATGCCTTGTGCACATCCGAATTGAGAAAGCCCAGCCACCGCATGACCTCGGCACGGGCGCGCGGCGATCCGTCGCCCAGCAGGCGCGCTTCGGGATACAGGTCGGCCAGGTAGCCGAGGATGGCGACGTTCTCGGTGAGCGACAGATCGCCGTGGGCCAGCAGCGGCACCGTGCCGCCCGCGTTGATCTCGAGGTAGTCGGGCGACTTGAGGCTGTCCAGGCTCATGCGCACCGGCTCGTGGTCTGCACCGATCCACTGGAGAACGATCAGGTCGGCAAGGGAGCACGCGCCGGGCATGTGATAGAGCTTCATGAGGGGGTATCCGTTGGTTGAGGTCGATCGGCTCGATGCTAGGCAGGCGTGCGCGGCCGCGGTAGGCATGCGCCGGGGTGCACCGTGTTGTCGCGGGCGCACCAATCACTTGCCGATGTGCACGGCGCGTCCCACCGAGAGCCCCAGCGCGCACATTGCCAGGCACAGCACCAGGCAGGCCCCCAGCGGCATCGTCCAGTTGCCCGCGGCTTCGTGCAGGAACCCGAACAGCGTGGGACCGACGGCGGCCAGCAGGTAGCCGATGCATTGCGACATGCCGGACAGCGACGCGGCGATGCGCTGGCTGCCGGCGCGCAGCCCGACGAAGGCCAGGCTCAGGATCAACGCCGACCCCATCCCCATGCCGAAGGCGAAGAGCCAGAGCGGCGTCCATGCGGGCAACGCGAGCAGGCCCGCCAGACCACCGGCACTCAGTGCCGGCGAGGCGAACGCGACCCAGCGCTGATCGGGCATGCGGTGCAGGAGCGGCATCAACAGCAGCGCGGGAACGGCGCCCGCCAGTTGCATCCACCCATGCAGCGTGCCGGCGCGTGCGCTCGAGAAGCCCGCCTCCTGGAGGATGGAAGGCAGCCACGCGATCGCCGCAAAGTAGATGAAGCAGGTGAGGCCCAGGTACCCCGCCACCTGCCAGGCCAGCGAGGCCTTCCACACCGATGCCACCGATGCCACCGGTGCGCCCTGCGCGCCGCTGGCAAGGCCCGGTGCCGACACGGTGCGAAAGCGCAGTTGGGGCAGCCACAGCAACGCAGCGACGAGCGGCAGCACGGCGACGACGCCCAGGGACGCGGGCCAGCCGGCACCCAGTGCATGGTCCAGCGGCACGGCCACTGCGGACGCAAGCCCCGCGGCGGCGATCATCGCGAGGGCATAGCCGGCAGTGAGCTTTGCCACATGGTGGGGGAAGTCTCTTTTCAGCAGGCTCGGAAGCAGGACGTTGGCGACCGCGATCGCGCCGCCGATCACGCAGGTTCCCGCATAGAGCGCCGAGACGGTGCCGCCCGAGCGCAGGGCGATGCCCGCGACCAGCAGGACCAGCGATGCAAAGAGCACACGCTCGAGGCCGAACCGGTGTGCGACGGGTGCCGCCAGCGGAGACACCAGGGCGAATGCGAGAAGCGGAAGCGTCGTCAGCAGGCCCGCCTGCGAGGCATTGAGCGCGAAGCTTTCGCGCACCGGATCGAGCAAGGGGCCGAGCGTGGTGATCGGTGCCCGGAGGCTGGCCGCGATGAGCAGGATGCCGACAATGAGGAGCGTGGTGCGGGGCGATGAATCTGCCGGTGGTGAGGAATGCATGGAGGTCCGGAATAATGTGGGATGCCACCGATGAACATAGTGACGATGCGCAGATCCGAATGCCTGCGGGCCGACTGAATATGCGCAAATCCGGTCAAGATGAAACGCAAGGCAGGCACCTCCAGGCGCCCTGGCGTTTCGATTTCGAGAGGATGGAGACCCGCGTCGCCGCTGTGCAGATCCGCACGCAGTCGGTCGCCGAGGAGTTGCCGACGCACCAGCATGCGCAAGGCCAGCTTGCAATGGTGCTGCGCGGCACCGTGACCTGCGAGGTGCCGGGGGCGCTGTGGATCGCGCCGCTGCAGGGCGGCTTCTGGGTCCCCGGGGGCGTGCCTCACAGCCTGCGTGTGTCGGCCGACGGGAATGCCTGCTTCCTGTTCGTGGACGACCCGGACACGGCCATGCCGAAGACCTGTTGCTCGTTGAGCATCAGCCCCTTGCTGCGCGAGCTCATCCTTCACTTGGCCGCCCAGCCCGAGGGCGCACAACGCGACCCGCAGGCGCAGCGCTTGCATGCCGTGCTGCTCGACCAGCTGGTGCGCATGCCGACCGAGGCCATGCACCTGCCGGTATCGGAGGAGCCGCGCCTGCGCCGCCTGATCGACGCATTGATGCGCGACCCGGCCGACCGCACCACGGCCGTGCAATGGGCATCGAGCCTGGCCATGAGCGAGCGGACCCTGGCTCGGCTCGTGCAGCTCGAAACCGGAATGTCCTTCGGCCGCTGGACCCAGCGGCTGCGCCTGATCGTGGCGCTGCAATGGCTCAGCTCGGGCCGCTCGGTGCAGCAGGTGGCCCATGACCTGGGCTACGACTCGGTGAGCGCCTTCATCGCGATGTTCAGGAAGGCCATGGGCCAGCCGCCGGCGCGTTACCTCGCGCAGCGCCGCTAGAACCTGCGTGCGTACCGGAGCTGGAAGAAGTTCTCGCCGGGGTTCGGGTGCTTGATGCCCGCGTTCGAGAAATGCTCGAGGCGCAACGCGATCTCGTGTCGGCGCTGCTCGCCGAAGCTGCGGCCCACGGCCAGGTGGGTGCCGAAGTTGAAGCTCGTCGAAAAGCGCTTCTGCCGCGTCCGGTAGACCGACGAGGTGGCGGTCACGCCGAGGCCGGTTTCGAAGAACCAGGGTGAAGCGCCGTTCGCAGGACGGTAGCGAAGCACGGGAACCAGCGCGAGCTGCGACAGCTGCGAAAGCCCGGCCCGGTCGGCCGACTGGATCTGCCAGTAGGCGTAGGAGGCTTCCAGATGGCTGCTCAGCTCGCCCGGCCCCAGCTGCCACCGATAGGGCAGGTCCCAGCCGAGGCCGACGGTCAGCGTTCGTGTGCCATGGGCAGTGCCGGCCTGCACGAATGCGGAAGCAGGATGGGTCAGGGCTTGCGCGGCGGCATCGCCGGCATGAGGGAGGCAGAGGCCGAGGCCGAGCCATGCGATGGCCTGGTACCTGAGGCGCCAGGGCGCGGTGCGTTTCGGGGAGGAGAGGGCGTTTGGCATCGCCCCAAGCGTAGGAAGACCCGGGCGTTGGCGCATGCGCCAGAAGAGAGAGACGATGGCCTCTCTTTCATCTCACGCGCGCATGGATCACCAGAGGCTTTCGAGCAGCGCGTCGAGCTTGACGCTCGCGTTGTTGCCCAGGTCGGCCACTTCGTTGGGATAGTTCTTCTTGAGCAGCCTGGCCACTTCGGGCAGCGCTGCCTTGTCGAGGTCGAAGGAGCCGATGCGATCCTGCAGGCCGAGCGCGCTGACCACGCCCGAGATCCGGTCGGCCAACTGCGCGCCGAAGATATCGAGCTTGTCGCCATAGAAGCCAGCGCAGGCGCGAATGACGGGAGCGAGGGTGATGCACGAGGTCGCGCTGTGCGGCAGCCCGAAGGTGCCGCCCAGGATGTGGCCGATGCGATGGCTGAGGCCATAGATGACCGACGCGGGCGAGAAGTAGCACTGCCACGCCGCCAGCTGCAGCTGCAACAGGTCGTCGGGCGCCACAATCCCTTGGTCCAGTGCTTCGCGCGTCGTCAGGGCCGGCGGCCATTTCTGCAGCACCTTCAGGAACCGCGCCAGTCCGCTCGCGGCCATGATCGCGTGCGGATGCTCCTTCGTCACCTTGCGCATGCCCTCCACCGCATGGTCCATGCCCTTGATGGCGGACGACAGCAGCAGTGCACGCGGCGTGTCGAACACCAGAACCGGATCGATCACGACGACCTTGGGCACCGTCTCGCGAACCGCATAGCTGCGCTTGAACTTCTCCGGCCCGTCCGTCTCGGTGATGCCGAAGTAGTGGGAGAACTCGGAGCCCGAGAGCGTCGTCGGCAGCGCTGCGATGGGCAGGTAGCGCCCCGTTCTTTCATGGTGCTGGTGGGACACTGCCTTCGCCGCATCGAGCACCGAGCCGCCTCCCAGCGCCACGATGGACTCGGCCCCCGTCCGGAGGCAGGCCTCGAGCCCGCCTTGTACCGCCACGTCCGGCACGTGCGCCGGCAATTCCATGAAGCTGCCGACGGCCTGCTTCAGGTTCGGCGCCACGCACGCCTGGTAGAGCCTGGCCAGCGGTTCCACCGTGAACGTGATGGGCCGATGGAGGCCGTGGTCGCCCAGCCGGGCCACGGCGCCTTGCAGGATGTGCTGGCCCCAGAAAACGCCGTCCTGCGGCAAGCAATTCAAGTGATTCATCTCGTTCGGCCTTGTGGAAGTCAAGGCCGAAAAGATAGGTTCTTCACCTGCTGCCCACAAGCCGCTCATTGCCAGACGCAGCGTCCATGCGCGTGGACGATGCAGCGTCGGCGCGGCGCGGTTCACTCGAAGCCGCGGGGGTGGTCGAAGGCCGTGACGACCGGCATTTCCACCGCGAGGAAATCGACAAGCGACCGCACCGCGGGAAGAAGCCCGGTGCGAAACGGGATCAGCGCGGAGATGCGCGCATCCGCTGCCGACCAGTCCGGCAGAAGCTGCTGCAAGGTCCCGTCCCGCAGCTCCGAGCGGCAGATGTAGCCCGGCAGCGCGACGACACCGAGGTTCGCGCACGCCGCTTCCTTCAGCGCGACCATGTTGTTGCTCTGGAAGCGCGGATCGATGGACATGACGAGTTCCTCGTCGTGCGGCCCCTTGAGCTGCCACTGCTGCGGCCCGTTGCGCACCATCGCGATGGTCGCGTGCTGCGCAAGGTCCGCGGGGCTTTCGGGCACGCCGATCTGCGCGAGGTAGCCGGGCCCTGCGAACAGATACCACGGCACGCTGGCCAGGGCGCGCTGCACCAGCGTGGAGTTCTGCAGCGACGAGGTGTGGCCGCGGATCGCGAGGTCGAAGCCTTCGCCCACGATGTCCACGTACCGGTCGGTCGCGATCTCCACGACGCGCACCTTCGGATACCGGTTCATGAAGACCGGAAGAATCTCGCGCAGGGCGAACTGTGCGATCTCGACCGCTGTGGTCAGCCGGATCACGCCGCTGGGTTCGGACAGGCGCTGGCGCACCGCTTCTTCGGCAACGTCGGAGCTGTGCAGCATCGCGACCGCATACTGGTAGAACTCCTTGCCGATGTCGGTCATGCCGAAATGGCGGGAGGTCCGGTTGAGAAGCCGTACGCCCAGGTAGCCCTCGAGCTCCTGGACGCGATGGCTCAGCGTGGACTTCGGCAGGCGAAGGGCAGACCCGGCGGCGGTGAAGCCTCCGCGGTCGACGACTTGGACGAAATAGAAGACATCCTTGAGATCCAGCATCGCAATCCTGGTGAGAGAGCAGGGAGGCCGTGCGGCAGCGACAGCGTTGCCGCCGAGGATAGCGCCGCGATGCCCCGCTCGCCACCTCCTCTCAGGCGGCTTCCGCCACGGGCTGCGCCACGCGCAGCGCTCGCGCCACCGAGGCGACGCGCCGGCCCTGGTAGGTCGCCACGGCGAGGTCCTCGGCACCCGGCATCACCGAATCCTTGTTCGACACGTGGGTCGCGCCATAGGGCGTGCCGGCCGCGAACATCGACGGGTCGGCATAGCCCAGCGGCACGATGATCAGGCCCAGGTGCGCCATCGGGCCATAGAGCGACAGCAGCGTGGCCTCGTTGCCGCCGTGCCTGGAAGAAGTCGAGCCGAACACCGAGCCGGCCTTGCCGTTCAGCTTGCCCTGGAACCAGATGCCGCCGAGCGAATCGATGTAGGCCTTGAGCTCGGCGGAAACGGAGCCGAAGCGGGTCGGCGTTCCGAAGACGATGGCATCGGCCCATTCGGCGTCGGCCTCGGTGGGGGCTTCGTACTTGGCGTTCATCTCGCTGGCCCGCTCGGACCATTCGGGCACCTGGCGCATGACCTCGGGTGCGACGGACTCGCGCGCGCGGCGGAGGCGGACTTCCGCACCTTCGGCCATGGCACCTTGCGCGACGGACTTGGCGAGAAGCTCGGTGGAGCTGTTGCGGGAATAGAAAGCGATGAGGACCTTGGGTTTGGACATGGGTGACCTGTGTTGGGAAAGAGAAGGAAAAATGCAGGCGCCTTGCGCGCACTCAGACAGCGATGGGCTCCAGGCGTGCAAGCAGTTCGTCCTTGCGATCGCGCAGCCAGGGCGGCAGCTGGAACTCGGCGCCGAAGTGGCCCGGCTCTTCGTCGATGGCGAAGCCGATGTCGGTGGTCGCGGCTTCGAACATCACGCCGCCCGGCATCTTGAAGTACATCGAACGGAAGTAGTTGCGGTTGACGGACTCGGAGGTGTCGATGTGGCCCATCGACATCAGCTTCTCCTTGATCTGCATCTGCTGCGCGACGCTGTCCACCGCGAAGGCCACGTGGTGGATCGTGCCCTCGCCGTAGATCGACGAGCCCTGCAGTCGGTCGGGCTCGTGCACGAACTCGACGATCGTGCCGGGCTTGCCGTCGGCGGTCTCGAAGCGATGGTGCGGACCGGACTGGCCCGCGTAGTGGAAGTCGAGTGCCTCCTTCATGAAGATGATGGATTCATCGACCTCGCGCAAGGACAGCGTGATGCTGTGAACGCCGCGGATCGCGAACTGCGCCGGAATGTCGTCTGCGGTGCAGGGCGGGCGCGCGTCGTTCGCGGAGGCGACCAGGTCGAACTCGATGCCGCAGGGGTGCTGGAACCGCTGGCGCTGCTCGCCGAAGCGCTCGACGATGGCATCGTCGAAGCGCACGCCGTGGGCGCCGAAGCGCGCGCGCCAGAAGTCCAGTGAACCCGCCGGCACCGAGTAGTTGATGACCTTGATCTGGCCCGAGCCGCGGCGTCCCTTCACGCCTTTCTGCTTGAAGGGGAACGAGGTGACCAGCGTGCCCGCGTCGCCCTGCGCGTTGCCGTAGTAGAGGTGGTAGACCGGTTCCTCTCCGTCCAGCAGCACGGTCTTCTTGACCAGGCTCTGGCCGAGCAGCTTGACGTAGAAATCCACGTCTTCCTGTGCGCCGCTGACGCAGGCGGTCAGGTGATGAAAGCCCTTGATGATCGACATGTGAGTGCCCTTTTCTGATTTGCGGTTGGTGGTGGCTAGTGAGTGAACGAGGCGAACTGTTCGAGCGGCGTCTTGTGCAGGGTCATGCAGTTCTCGGGCAAGCCGTTGTTGGCCCAGCCCATCGACATGCCGGCAATCACCATCTCGTCCTGGGGAATGCCCAGTTCCGCGCGCAGCACATGGTGTTGCAGCGACCAGATCTGCTGCGGACAGGTATCGAGGCCGCGGGCCTTGGCGGCCAGCATGATGTTCTGGAGAAAGCAGCCGTAGCAGAGGAAACTGGCCCATTCGAGGCGACGGTCCATCGTGAAGATGATGCCGACCGGCGCATCGAAGAACAGGAACTGCCGCTCCACATCGCGCATACGTCCGACTTTGTCGCTGCGGTGGACGCCCTGGGCATCGCCGAGCTGGCCGCGAAAGGTGTTGAAGCGGCTCGCGTAGGGGTCATGCAGCGGCTGGGGAAAGAAGGGATATTCCGGCGCCAGCGTCGCATGGTTGGCACGAAACTCCGCCACCGCGGCCTTGGTCACGCGGTCGCGCGCCTGGCCGGTCACGACGTAGCAGCGCCAGGGCTGTGTGTTGCTCGAGCTGGGGGCGTGGCTCGCGGTCGACAGGATGTCTTTCACCGTGTCGAGCGGAACGGGCCGCTCCAGGAAGCCCCGCTTGCTGCGTCGCTCTCGAATCAGGTCATCGATGGCCGGTGTGGTGTTCATTTCCAGAATCTCCATCAGTAGGTTGGCTGACAAGGTTGTCTCTCTTTGTTTGGGTTGGGAATCAACTGGATGCTGCGAAGCGAGGGAAATCCTAGGGATGGCACGCGCGCCTGAGAAGCCCTCGCTTGTTGCACGCACGGTCCGGGAATCGCGAACGATCGGTGGCTTCACTTGCCTTGCCTGGCCATGTGCGGGCACACGGGCGGCGGGTCTCCGATGAAGGTGCGTGCCGACCAGAGCTCGGGAAACGGGATCTCGTCCATCGTCGGTGCGAGCCATGCGACGCCCTCGGTGCCGAAGTACGCAGGCCGCGCACCGAAGGTTCTCCGCGTTGCCATCAGGTGCCGGAATTTCCAGTTGCAGAAGCCCTCGGCAATGTCGGCCAGGGTCTCGCCGAGCTGCTGGAGTTCGACGTTCGCGCTCGGGTCGGCGTAGATCTGGCGCCATACCTGCTCGATTTCCTTGCTCGGCGGATAGGGCGCGCTCAGGTCGCGCGACAGCACCTCCGCCGGCACGTTCATCCCCCTGCGCCGGAGAAAGGCGAGCACGTCGTCGTAGAGGCTGGGTTCGCCGAGCGCCTTGCCGAGCTGCTCGCGTCGGTGAGGCTGCGGTTCGAAATGCTGCAGATGCTCGGCCTGCTTGATGCCGAGCAGGTAGACCATGTGCCGATAGGTCCACCCCTGCAGCGCCGTGTCCTTGCCATGCGTGGCCACGGCGCGCGAAAGGATCGCCAGCAGGTCGTTCGGCGTCATCCAGTCGATCGAGCGCCAGATGGCGTCCAGCGGCGCATGGTGCGCGACCACCCGCTGGAGCGTGCGCCAGGCCTGCGGCAGGTCGTCCGCGCGCAGGAATGCCTGCGCCGTCTGGATCTCCTTGATGATGAGCATCCAGTAGAGCTCCGACACCTGCACATGGACGATCCAGGCGTGTTCGCCCGGATGGTCGCTGACCGTGCGCTGCAGCGAGTGCAGGGCGTCGGTCTGCATCCATGCGCTGTAGGGCGTTTGGCCGGCTGCAGGGCGCTCGGCGGTCTGGAGGGTGGGGGTGTCGCTCATGGTGTGCTCCTGGTGGTGGGGGAATACGTCGATGTGCCGGCGTGCAGCAAGGCTTCGATCTGTTGGGCCATCTGCAGCAGGGCGCCGTCGTGGCCCGGCCTGGCCACGAGCTGAAGCCCCGCGGGCAGTCCGCCGTCGCGTGCGGCGAGCGGGATCGAGAGGGCGGGAAAGCCGGCGACGTTGAAAGGCGCCGTGTAGGTCATCAGCGCCTCGCGCACCGTGCCGGACCAATGGCCGATGTCGATCGATGGCTGCCCGAGCCGCGGTGCAGTACAGGGGCAGGTCGGCAGCACGAGACCGTCGAGCCCCGACATCGCGCGATGCAGCCGGGCGCTGAAGTCACGCCGCGTCTGCTGCGCGCGTGCGTAGTCGTCCAGCGTGAGGGTCCTGGCGCGCTCGAGCCGCTCGATGGTTTCACGCCCGTAGCGCGTGGCGATGCAGTGCGCGTCGTTGCGACGGAAGTGCTCGACCGCGCCTTCGGCGAGGACGATGTGCGCGAAAGCCTCGAAGACGCCGTCGAACAGCCCGCGCGCATCGAGCGTGGTGCAGGCGAAGGCCTGGCCGAGGCGCGCTACCGCGCTGTCGAATGCGGCCGCGACCTCGGTGCTCAGCGGCACGGGCGCGATCTCGCGGACCACGCCCAGGCGTGCCTGCGAAGCTGCGGCGTGTTGCGGCATGTGGATATCGAAGACACCCGCCAGCATTGCGACGTCGTCGACCGTCTTGCCGAGAAAACCCGGATGGTCCAGCGTCGGGGCGAGCGGAAAGATGCCGCGCGTGGACAGGGTGCCGAAGCTCGGCTTGTAGCCGACGACCCCGCACAGCGCGGCCGGAATGCGCACCGACCCGCCGGTGTCCGTGCCGAGGCCGGCTGCCACGGCACCGCAGGCGATGGCCGCGGCGGCGCCGCCGCTGGAGCCGCCCGGAATGCGTGTACGGTCCAGCGGGTTCAACGCATCGCCGAAGCTTCCGCTGGCCGTGGTCACGCCCCATGCGAATTCGTGCGTGGCCGTCTTGCCGATGGGGATGGCGCCGCGCTCGGTCAACGCGCGCACGACGTCGGCGTCGGCGGTCGGCACGTGCCCGAGGTAGGCGGCCGAGCCGTAGCGGGTTTCGATGCCCCGCGTGTCGATCAGGTCCTTGACGCCGATGGCGAGTCCTTCGAGCGGGCGCGGCCGGCCTTGCGCATAGCGCCGTTCGCTTTCCGCTGCGGCGCGGAGCGCACCGTCCCGGTCGATCGCGGCGAACGCGCGCAGTTCGCGCTGGGCGGCCTCGGCCGCATCGAGCGCCTGTGCGACCAGGGCAGAAACCGTGATGCGGCCCGCCGCAAGCGCCTCGTGCATGCCGCGAAGGCCGGGTGCGCCATCGACTGCGCTGGCTGGCTGGCGAAGGGTGTTCAAGGCCGGGCTCCGTGTGATGGGAAATTCATGGGACGAACGCGCCCGCCGTCAAGAAGCGACGGGCGATGGGAGCGATGGCGAAAGTGGCCGCGCACGAGATGTGCGCGCGCCCGGGAAGAATCAGGTCGCCGCTTCGGCGGCCGTGCAGTCCGCCATGGCATCCATGTAGCGGGAGTGCGGCAGCGAATCGAGCGAGGCCTGGATGGCTTCCTTGCACAAGGAAGGCCGCCTCGCCAGCGCGTCGACATAGCGCGTGACATGGGGCAGTGCGTCCCACATGGATGCGAGGCCGAGGTAGTTCAGGCGCACGAGGTTCACGCCCCAGAGCACGTCCGCGAGCGAGAAGGCGTGCCCGTTCGTGCAGCCGAAAGAACCCGCGGCCAGGTCGCGCTCCAGGTCGTTCAGCAACTGCGCGGCCTTCTGGCGCGCGGCACGCTGGAACACCGCGTCGCGGCATACGGCCTTGCCGCCGCTCTCCTTCGCGATCTTGGCGCGGTAGGCTGCCACCAGTTCGGGCTCGCCCGCGTTGTCGGCCACCAGGCGCTTCAGCGCCATGACCTTGTGGTCATAGACGGTCTGCATCGAGGCCTTGAGCGCTTCGGGCCGGAGGTCCGCGTCCGGATGAAAGCCGTAGAGCAGGGCGCCGTTGGGAATCCGGTCGACGATGCCGACCTGGCGCAGCACCTCGGCGCATGGGCCGGGCGCGTCGGGAATGAGCTGGACCGGTGCCCGCGAGACGCCATCGAGATAGATGCAGATGCGCTGCGAATCGGCGATCACGCGGCCGGCTTCGTGGTCGACGAGCAGTGGCACGACGCAGGGGTCGAAGCCTTCGGTCTCGACCGATGTCCGCCCGCTGTAGCCGCTGACGAACGCGCGGTTCAACGTGCGCGCGGCGACCAGGCGCAGGCGGATGTAGGCGGGGCTGTAATGCTCCGCCGGAACCAGGCCCTCGCTGCCCATGCTGCCCAGGATCAGCATGTCGTTGGAGCGATAAGGAAGGGCCTTCTCGTGCAGCACGGTGCGCACCTTCTGCGAGCACAGCGAACTCGCCGCGTGGAACAGTTCGAACCGGGGTTCCCCGTGGCGGCCCACGATGGCGATGCGGCGGGGGTCCGCGATGGCGGCGCGCGCAGCGGCGGTCATTTCGATCAGGGAGGCACGACTTGTCATCACATTCCTCATCAGCCTGCGCGGCAGGCACATCAACCAGCAATCAATGAGCGGGGTTTGCGTCCGATCCGGCTCAGGATGAACGCAGGCCCATCGTAGGGAGCACGCTGGTGGTTGAGAAGGCGGTGACGCTTGTACGCACGGTCCCGGAATTTCGAACGATCGATGGCGCGGCTCAGGCGTCGGCCGCGGGACCGTCCTCGGGAATCAGGCGCACCCAGCCGCGCTGCGCCTGCACGCGCGCCAGCCAGTCGCGGATGGCGGCGAAGCGCGCCATCTCGTAGCCGCCTTGCCCGGCCAGTGCCACATAGGCCGAGAGTGCGAGGTCGGCGATGGTGTAGCGCTCGCCGACGAGCCATGTGCGCGCGCGCAGCCACTGGTCGAGCTTCTCGAGGCCGGGGTATCCGTCGGCATGGTGTCGGTCGATGTCTTGCTGCTTCGCCTGGGCAAGGCCGCGCAAATGAAGCACGCGCGGGATGGCGATGGCTTTCTGGAGGTCGGCCTGTTCGAAGAAGAGCCAGCCCATGACTTCGGCGCGCAGGTACGGATCGTCCGGCAAGTAGGGGGTGCCCTCGGCAAGGTGCAGCAGGATCGCTCCCGACTCGACGACCGGGCGGCCGTCTTCCAGCACGAGAACCGGCACGCGGGCGAACCGGCTGATCTGGAGAAAAGCAGGTTCGTGGGCCTCGCCTTTCTGGAGGTCCAGCGTGACGCGCTCGCAGGCCAGCCCCAGCTGGCTCAGGAGGATGCGGATCTTCCATGAATTGCCCGATAGACGGCTGTCGTAGAGACGCAGCATGGTGGACTCCATCAAGTGATGGCCCGGTGGGCCGTCCGCCGATTTTCGCCGCAGAAGGCCGTCGCTGCCGACGCCGCCGGCGCTTCAACCGCGCTGCAGGTGCACTGCCAGGAAGTCGGCGGTCCTGCCGTTGGCCAGGGCGGCTGCTTCGGCGTCGTAGAGGAGGCCGCGGTGGCGTGCAAAGGCGTGGCCGCAGCCGGGATAGCTGTAGGCCTGCATCCGGGGACGGTTCGCGAGGGCGGACGAGATTTGTCGCCGTGCATCCGGCGGAATGTATTCGTCCTGCTCCGCGAGATGAACGATCAGCGGTCCCGCGATGCGGCTCGCCTCCGCGGTGTACTTGTCGGCATTGCCAGGGTAGTAGGCCACCGTCGCATCGGCGCCGACCCGGGCGGCGGTGAGGAAGGCCAGCAGGCCGCCGAGGCAATAGCCGATGACGCCGACCTTGCCGGTGGCATCCGGCATGTCGCGGGCCGCCTTCATGGCGGCGGCGATGTCTTCGACGCCGGCATCGATGTCGAAGGCGTTGTACAGCGCCAGTGCCTGCGCGCGTTCCGCCTCGGTCCGGTCGGAGAGTTCGAGGCCCGGCGCAATGCGCCAGAAGAGGTCGGGGCAGATGGCGAGGTAGCCTTGCGCCGCGAGCTCGTCGCACGACTGGCGCATGTCGGCGTTGACGCCGAAGACTTCGTGGACGACCACGATGGCCGGCGCCGGGAGCTTCTGCGGACGGGCGACGTAGGCGGGGAAGCGCCCGCCGGAAGTGGTGATTTGCAGCGGGTCGTGCATTGCTTTTTCCTTTGGCGCCTGCTCAGGCATTGAGCCAGAAGGCGATGTTGCGGACGTACTGCTTCGTCGAGCGCAGCGCTTCGGAGAACCGGACGATGCCGTCTCCGGCCGGCTCGGTCACGAAGGAAGGGCAGCCCGCCGAGGGATCCCAGTTGTAGTCCGCGAAGTGATGGAAGGTCGACTGTGCGATGGCCTTGCCGCCTTCCCCGGAGCGCTCGAAGGCGACTGCGATGTTGTAGCGCCGCCCGGTGATCGAGCTCTGTCCTTCCATGACGACGCGGCAGCTCGAATCGCCGGGCGGTACGCTGACGGTGCCTTCGTGCGGATGCGCAGGCAGGTACTGGATCACGCCGGTCGCCGAGCGCCTGTCGCGCATCACGGGGTGGATGCTGCCGACCGAGCGGATGCGCTGGTAGTCGCCGTTGGCACCCGAGTGGTAGTTCGGCCACGAGATGTGGCCCGAGAACGGGTTGTCTGCGCAATGGCGGCCCGCATCGGGCTCGCAGTTGCGGCTGTGGAAGTGATGGGCGGCGCCGATCCCGCTCAGGTTGCAGATCGAGCTGCCCAGGTCCATGTGGTCGCGCGTGACCATGAGGCCGCCGCCGCGTTGCCGGAACCGGCCGATGCTCGCGCAGTCCTCGGGTGTCAGGCCGTCGCCCGTGTCGACGGCGAAGAGCCAGAGCTGGTCGAACTCCGATTCGTCCAGCGTCGACAGCACGGGGTCGGGGGCCGAGCGCGGCGTGCGGTCGCGCGACGTCACGTGGAAGGCAGGCCGACCCTCGTCGTCCTGCAGCTGCGAGAGAAACGAACCGAGCTGACTGAAGCGCGAAATGTTCCAGTCGTCCGGGTCTCCTTCGATCGTGGTTTGCAGCAATAGATTCAGCATGGTGCAAGGTCGGGGTCGGTCGGTCCTGTTCGCGCTTCAGCTTTTCAGGAATGCCAGCAGGTCCGCATTCACCTTGTCCTGGATCGTGGCGGTGAGCCCGTGCGGTGCGCCGGGGTAGTAGATCGCCTTGGCGCCCTTGACGAGCTTCTCGGATTTCTTCCCCGAGTGCTGGATCGGCACGATCTGGTCGTCTTCGCCGTGCATGATCAGGGTCGGCACGTCGATCTTCTTCAGGTCTTCGGTGAAGTCGGTTTCGGAGAAGGCCTTGATGCATTCGTAGGAGTTCTTCTGGCCGCTCTGCATGCTCCAGAGCCAGAACTGGTCGAGGATGCCCTGCGACACCTTGGCGCCCGGACGGTTGGCGCCGAAGAACGGAATGGCGAACTCCTTGTAGAACTGCGAGCGGTCGGCGGCCACGCCGGCGCGGATGCCGTCGAACACCTCCATCGGCAGGCCTTCGGGATTCGCCGCGGTCTTCAGCATGATCGGCGGCACCGCGCCGATGAGCACGGCCTTGGCCACGCGCTTGCTGCCGTGGCGTGCGATGTAGCGCGCCACCTCGCCACCGCCGGTGGAGTGGCCGACCATCGTGGCCTTCTTCAGGTCGAGCGCCTCGAAGAGGACCGCGAGGTCGTCGGCATAGCCGTCCATGTCGTTGCCCGCCGACGACTGGCTCGAGCGGCCATGCCCGCGCCGGTCGTGCGCAATGACGCGGAAGCCGTTGCGCGCGAGGAAGTGCATCTGTCCGTCCCAGGCGTCGGCGTTGAGCGGCCAGCCGTGGGAGAAGGTGACGACCGGGCCGGTGCCCCAGTCCTTGTAGTAGATCTGCGTGCCGTCGGGCGTGGTGATGGTGTTGCTTGTCATGGAAAGGCTCCTGGGTTGGGTCGAACGGTTGCGGGTTGCTGCGCCGGCTGCGTCCTGCATGCCGAACGCGAGGGTTCCGGTGGCGACGGCGGCGCCGGTTGCGATCAGCTGCCGGCGCGAGGGGTTCTGGGTGGTCTTCATGGTTTCCTGCGGTTGAAATTGAAACGTCGGGCCACGGTGAGCGAACGCTGCGAAGAGGCCGTGGGACGGTTCAAATGCTAGGTTTGACGAGTGAGCGGGGGTAGGCCTGCGCAGGGACTCACGCTGTTGTCGCGCCGGCACCAATGCCGGTGTCGATCTGCGTCGTCGGGGAGAGGTCGGCAAGGCAGTCCAGGTCGGCGGCCCGGATCTTCAGCGTCATGAAATCGATGAACACGCGCATGCGCGAAGGCAGGTGCTGCCGGCTGAGATAGCAGATGTAGTGCCCGCTGTCGTCGGGTGCGTACTGGCTCAGGCAGGTGACCAGCGCACCCGTTCTCAGCGACTGGCAGGCCAGGTAGCCCGGCAGCTGGGCGATGCCATGGCCGTCGAGCACGGCCTGCAGTACCAGGTCGGCGTCGTTGTAGGTGAGCTTGGCGTTTGGCACCAGCTTGCGTGGCTGGCCCCCGACCTTGAACTCCCACTCGAAGATCCGACCGGACGAATAGCGGAAGTTGATGCACTCGTGCTGGGCCAGCGCTTCCACCGTGGCGGGCAGCCCGTGGGCTTCCTGGTAGGCGGGAGAGGCGCACAGCAGCAGCTGCATGGGGATGATCTGCTTGGCGATGATCTGGGCGTCTTCCATCCGGCCGTTGCGAAACGCGATGTCCACGCGGTCCGAGGTGAAGTCGGTCGGCTTGTCGCTCAGCAGCAGGTCGATCGTGACCTCGGGGTAGGTGGCGCGAAATTCGCCCAGCAGGGGTGCGACGACCCGGCGGCCGAAGCCGACTGCCGCGCTGATGCGCAGGTGTCCGCGGGGCGGGCCCTGGCGCAAGTCCCGCATTTCTTCGACGGCCTGGACGATCCGGTCGACGCCCGTATGGCAGTTGGCATAGAAGAGATCGCCTTCGCGCGTGAGCGTGGTGCTTCGCGTGGTGCGCAGGAACAGCCGGACGTTGAGCTGGTCTTCCAGCTTCTGGACGCTGCGGCTCACGGCGGAGCGGCCGATGCCGAGGCGATCGGCGGCCCGGGCGAAGCTGCCTTCCGTGACGACGGCAATGAAGGCGACCACTCCCGCATAACTGGTGGCGAAGCTGGAGGCCAGCGGGTCCGCGCGGGATGCGAGGGGGGTGGAGGAGGGCGTGGGGAGGGCAGAGGATGTCATGGGTCGGCTTCTCGGTCCGGGGGCCAGATGTCCTGCGCCCCCAATAAAGCGAAGCGGCCACTCTGCGCGCAAAGCCATGCCGGGGCCAGTTAAGCCCTGTCAAGGTTTGTTATGGCCGGGAGAGTTCGTCGCGCAGCGCGCGGACTTGCGCCAGGCCGGGATGCTCGGCGCGCGGCGCCGCGCGCGCGCAGAGCTCGTCCAGCAGGGCGAGGGCGTCCTTCGCCTTGCCCAGGCGAACCCACAGCCTCGCGGTGCTGACCGCCGCGCGATACTCCCATCCCGGCGCACCCTGCTGCCTGGCGGTTTCGAGGGCGCGCCGGTAGAACACCTCGGCTTCGTCGTCGAGGCCGCGCTGCTCGCAGCGCCGTCCCGCCGCGCGCCAGGTCTCGGCCGCACTCCATTGGCCGTGTCCGGCGCAGGCGCGGGCGAGAGTCTCGTCGTCGATCCAGTCGGCGCAGAAGGTCACAAGCATTTCCTTGCGTGGTGCGTCGAACTCGTCGAGTTGCTGCGCGACCTGGCGGACATGGCGGTCCGGATCTTCGGCGGTGGACGCCTGCAGTCCCAGCGCATAGCAGTGCGCCCACTGGTGCCAGTACACCAGCCCGCGGCGCTGGGTCTCGTCGAGCAGCATGCGAACCCATTTGCGCGCCAGTTCGAGTTCGCCCGACCACAGGGCGACGGGACACGTGCCGAACAGCGCGAAGCACAGGGACAGCGCATTGCCGCCGGCCTCGGCGAGAGCCACCGCGTGGGTGGCCGTGGCCATGGCCTTCGGTGCGTCGCCCTGGAGCCAGAGCGTGCGCGCCAGCAAGGCGTTCGATGCGACGGCCGCATCGACCTGGAACAGGTTGACGGGCGTCTGGCGCACCGCACCGCCGACGAGGATCGCGGCCTGAGCGCCGGCACTCGCCGCGGAGAATTCGCCGCAGAAGTGGCTCGCGAGAGCGGTCATTCGATGCGCCAGGTTGAGCGCGACCGGGTCGGCGGTCGTCTGCGCGAACTCGAACAGCACCTGAGATTGCTGCAACGCGGCGGTGTACTCGCCGCGGATCGCATGCAGCACGCAGATGCCCCAGCGGGCCTGGAGCTCCAGCACCACCGACCTGGTCGAGACGGCGACAGCCAGGGCCCGGTCGTAGGCCGCGCCCATCTCCGGCACCGGGCCCCGGGTGTGCCACAGCGCATTGCCCAATGCGATCTGCAGCCAGGCCTCGGTCTCCGTGTCGGTGCCCGGTCGTTGCGCGAGGCACGCGAGCGCAGCGATGACCCGGTCGCGGTACTCGTCGACCTGCGAGACGTGAAACCACAAAGGCGCCGAAGCGATGGTGAGCGCGGCGCCGGTTTCCCAGCCGGCCTGCTGCGCCAGGCAGGCGTCCAGCGCACTGCGCACGTCGTCGAGCCGGTGCGCATGGCGCGTGTTCCAGGCTTGCACGGTGAGCTCGCCTGCGTCCGACGCCGCACTGCCCATCAGCTCGCGCATCAGGAGCGCATGGCGCTGCCGCAGCACCGGGCCTTCATCGGTTTGCGCGAGCAGGGCGGCGGCGTAGCTTCGTGTCGTGTCCAGGAGTCGGTAAGGCGCGATGGCGTCGCTGTTGTCGAACCACACCAGCGACTTGTTGGCGAGCGAGATCAATGCGTCGAACGCCACGTCGGGGTCCATGTCCACACGCGCGACGCTCAGCGCCGATTCGACATCGAAGCGCCCCCGGAACACCGAGAGCCGGCGAAAGAGCCGCAGCTCCGCGTCGTCCAGCAGCGCGATGCTCCAGTCCAGTGCTGCCGCGAGCGTGCTGTGCCGCGGCAGAACGGCCCTGTTGCCGGCGGAGTAGAGCCGCATATGGTCATTGAGCCGGAACGCGAGATCGCCGATCGGCTGGACGCCCAGGCGTGCTGCCACGAGCTCGATGGCCAGCGGGATGCCGTCGACCTGCCGGGCGATCGCGGCGAGCAGGGCGCCGTCGGAATCCTCGAACGCGCGAGCACCCACGGCCTTTGAGCGTTCGACCAGGAGTTCGACCGCGGGCGATGCCATGGCTTCGGCCAGGCCGGCGCAATCCGGGCCGGGCACCGCCAGTGGCGACAGCCGCTCGACATGTTCCCCCTCGATGCGAATCGGCTCGCGACTGGTCGCCAGGATGCGCAAGCCGGGCAGGACACCGAGCAGGTCGGTGATGAGCAGTGCCAGGGAATCCAGCATGTGCTCGCAGTTGTCGATCAGCAGGAGCACGTCGCGGCCCGCCAGCCGCTGGAGGATGGCACGCGTCGTGTCGGTGGTGTCCGCCGGCGCGCCGAGCGACCGTGCCACCGTGCTCGCCACGTGGGCCGGCGAGACCAGCGGCGAAAGGTCGATGAAGGCCAGTTGCATGGCGGTGCGTTCCACGTGGCATTCGGCCACGCGAATGGCGGCACGGGTCTTTCCGATGCCGCCGGTGCCGACGATGGTGACGAGCCGGCGCGTGGCGAGCGCGGCCAGCACGCGCGCCATGTCGGCGTCGCGGCCGACGACCCGGGTCAGGCGCTCCGGCAGCTTCGCGAAGGACGGCGGCGCGGGCAAGGCCATCGCGAGGGGCCGCTCTTCGGCCGGCATGCCGACCTGTTCGCGAAAAACCGTTCCGTTGAACCGGTAGCCGCGCAGCGGGATGTTGGAAATCCATTCCTTGCAGTTGTCGCCGTCCTCGGGCGCACCCAGGGCCTTGCGCAGCGCGGAGATGTGGACCCGGACGCTGGACTCCTCGACCACCACGCCGGCCCAGACCGTGGCGAGCAGCTCGTCCTTGCCCACGACCTCGCCCACGCGCCGAAGCAGTTGCAGCAGCAGCTCGAACGAGCGGGAGCCCAGCCGCACGCTCTGGCCCAGCCTTTCGAGCCGGCGCTGGGCTTCCCAGAGGATGAAGGCGCCGAATCGCCAGCGCACCTCGCCCGGCTGCTGCATGGCGCCGGCCGCGATGTCGTACATGTCACCCACTGGACGGTCCTCGCACCGCGTGCGCTGCAGGCAGGCCCGCGCGGCGGCGCGCGGCGGCGATCCGTTGGCCCGCGATGGGAATGGCCTCGAGCGCAGTGTTGTTCATTCGACGATCCAGTCAGGAAGATGAAGGCGGCAGCATTCGGCCGCGCGATGCGGGAGGCGGACTGCCTGCCGGCTCTTGGGGGCGCACGCCCCTTCGAGATGCAAGACGGCCAGGCCTCGGGTTTTGTGACAGGGTTCGCAGTGCGCGCCTTGCGTGTGCAGCAAACCGCTGTGGTCGACGTGGCGCTATTGGATGCGACACGAGGCCATTCAGGAACCCGGCTCGCGTGAACGAAGAGTCCGGAAACGGCGAACGATGGGTGGTGGGCAGCGCCCGGCGATTGGTGTTTGGCCGGCAACACGGTGCGCCATCGCACCGGCCTTCTGGCGGGCCATGCGGCTGCCTACGATCGCTTCCGTCGCGAATCCAGAGAACAACGTCGTTCATCACCGGGTCCCCCTGCCGCGACGAATCCAGGTGGCCCCATCAAGAAAGAAGCACGGATTCCTCGTGAAGCTTTATCCCCCCGGGGGCGCGCAAGCCGCCCTCCAGACCGCGCGGGACCGGGCGCTGGCCGTCATCTCGCACGAACTCAGGCAGCCGCTGAACATCATCCAGATGAATGCCAGCCTGCTCCAGCGCCTGCCCGCGTCCGCGGTGCCGCTGCAACTGCAGGGCATCGCCGAGGCGATGCAGCGCGCGATCGAGAACCAGACGCGGCTGATCGACGACCTGCTCGATTTCTCGCGCGTACGCACCGGCAAGCTGGCGCTGCGCCGCGCGGAGATCGACTTCGGGGCGCTCGCGCTCGACCTTGCCGCTGCATTCGGTGCCCGCTGGCCTTCGGGGCGCATCCGAGCGCAGACGCTGGCGGCCGATCCGTTGATCTGCCATGCGGACCCGGTGCGGCTGGAGCAGGTCGTCGGCAACCTGCTGGACAACGCGATCAAGTTCTCGCCTGCCGGCGCCGAGGTCCAGGTGCGCCTTTCGTCGGAGGACGGTTTTGCCCGGCTTGCCGTGGCGGACAACGGTTGCGGCATCGCGCACGAGTTCCTGCCGCATGTGTTCGGGCTGTTCAGCCAGGCCGGCACGGGAGAGGGCGCCTCGCGCGGCGGGCTGGGCATCGGCCTCGCGCTGGTGCACGGCCTTGCGGTGGCCCACGGCGGCTTCGTGAAGGCGACCTCCGCGGGACCGGGACGCGGTGCCGAGTTCAACGTGTGGCTTCCGCTTCATCGGCGCGCCTGACGGTGTGCTGCGCATTGATGCCGCCCATGCAACACGGCAGTACCCCTTGCATGCCTACCGCAACCGAGATGCGAAACCTAGCATTCGAACCGTGCCGCGATGTTCGCGCACCGGAGCCCAGCCGCGCTGGGGCCGGGGCCACGTGCCCCCGAGGAATCACCATGACGCAGCGCATTCATTCCCTCGTGCCATCCGGCGCACCACGCCGCACGCTCAAGGCACGCGAGCAAGCCCTGCAAGCGGCCGCCGGCGCTGCGCCACCGCGAGCGAGGGACCGCGTCTGGCGCGCGGGGTATATGAGCGTCTCGCTGCTGGCCATCGCCGCGGCGGGAGCGATCGCCGGCGGCGAGGCAGCGATCGCGGAACTGCGTTTTGCGACGGCGGCCACGGCGGCCCCGGGCGCGGCACCGCTGCAGGACATCTGCGCCGGAAGCGGCGCACGCACCCCGCACGAGGTGCGAAATATTCAAGTCAGGCCATCCATTCAGAAAAGGAAATCAGCATGAAAAACCTCTCCAGCCTCGCACGCGCATTCACCGCCCTCGGCATCGTGGCGCTGCACCTCTCGGCGCCTGCCAGCGCCGCCACACCGGGCGATCGGACGGCAAGGCCCACGGTCGTGCTGGTGCACGGCGCATTCGCCGAATCCGCCAGCTGGAACGACGTCGCGCGCGACCTCCGTGCGCGCAGCTTCCCCGTTGTCGCGGCTGCCAATCCACTGCGCGGCGTGAAGTCCGACGCGGACTATGTGGCCGCCATCGTGGGTTCCATCCCCGGGCCGGTGGTGCTGGTCGGGCATTCGTACGGCGGCTCGGTGATCTCCGCCGCGGCCGTCGGCAAGCCCAACGTCCACGCACTGGTGTTCGTTGCGGCATTCGCGCCCGAAGTGGGCGAGTCGGCGGCCGACCTGTCCGGCAAGTTTCCCGGCAGCACGCTCGGCCCCACGCTGGCCGCGCCGGTGCGCCTGCCGGATGGTGCGAAGGATCTCTATATCCAGCAGGACAAGTTCGCCAAGCAATTCGCCGAAGACGTGGCACCGGCGCTCGCCCACCTGATGGCGGTGTCGCAGCGCCCGATCACCGAGGGCGCCCTGGGCGAGGCGGCGCCCGCCGCCGCATGGAAGGACGTGCCCTCGTGGTTCATCTACGGCGATCGCGACAGGAACATCCCGCCCGCCGCGCTCGCCTTCATGGCCGAGCGTGCGAAGTCGATGAAAACGGTCGTGGTCAAGGGCGCTTCGCACGTGGTCATGGTCTCTCGGCCGAAGCTGGTGACCCGGATGATCGTGGAAGCCGCCAGCCACAGTTCTCCGCGCATCCCGCCGCTTGACAAGCCTTGACACCGCTTGACTGGCGACGGCCGCGCCGACTGCACAGACTTCCACCCCTGATTTCCAGAAAAGACCCGAGCCCATGACCCCGCCGACCCAGGCCAGGCCGATCCATGTGGCGGTCGCGCACCGCGACCCGTACGTGGCCGCCGGCATCGCATCGCTGCTGCGCTCCCGCGCCGGCTTCGTCGTTCGTCCCTGCCGCGCCGACGCCGACGCCGAGGACGAAGACGACATGGCCGATGTACTCGTCACGGACTACGCGACCGGCATTCGCAAGGCGACGAATGTCCCGGCCGGCGGGAACGGTGATGCATCGGCATCTTTCCTCGTGGTCACGGACCAGAGCACCGGGTGGCAGATCCGCCGCGCCGTGGAAGCGGGCGTGCGCGGCTACCTTCTGCAGGATTGCTCGGCGGAGGAGCTGTCGGACGCGGTGCGCTGCGTCGCAGAGGGCCGCAGGTACCTGTCTTGTCCCGTGGCCGACCAGTTGCTGGACAACTTCTCGGCGGCGGTGCCCACGGTCCGCGAGCTCGAAGTGCTTCAGCTCATGGCACAGGGGCTGGCCAACAAGGACATCGGCCGGCGCCTGTGCATCGGCGAAGGCACCGTCAAGGCCCACGTGAAGGCGATCCTGCGCAAGCTCCAGAAACCGACGCGGCTTGCCGCGATCGGCGAGGCCTTTCGGCGCGGCTTTCTCGTGGAGACGTCTCCGTGACCGGCTCCCTCGATCTGCACGTGCGTGTGTGCCATGGCGATCCGCTCGCCCTGGCCGGCCTCCTCGCGCTCATCGGGCAGGAACCGGGTTTTCGCGTGCAGGCGGCGGACGCGCCCGACGAGGGCATCGTGGACGTGATCGTGGCCGATCACGCCAGCGCGCTGAGTCTGCTCGCTTCGGCGTCAGCACTGGCCCCGCTGCGCGTGGCGGGCGGCTTTCATGTGCCGCGCGTCGTCGTCCTGACGCGGCGCGACAAGGAGGGGGAGGTCATGCAGGCGATTGCCAGCGGCGCGCACGGCTATCTGCACCAGGACGCGAGCCCGGCCGAGCTGATGGACGCCATCCGCCACGTGGCGCGCGGCGGCGCGCTCTATCTCTGCAAGCGGACGAAGGCGCTCTTCAGGCACGGCGCGCCGCGCACCGGCCTCACCGCCCGGGAGCAGGAGGTGCTGCGCTTCATGGCGAAAGGCAGTTGCAACAAGGGCATCGCCCGCGAGTTGGACATTTCCGCCAGTACCGTCAAGGCACATGTCGCCCGGATCTGCGAAAAGCTGCATGCAGGTTCGCGGGTGCAGGTGGTCGTCAAGGCCACACAGCGCGGGCTGGTCCGTGCCTGAGGGTCGCCGCTGGCGCTTCGGCGCCTTTGCACTCTGGGAGGCGGGGCCGAGGCTCGAGCGCGATGGGCAGCCGGTGCGGCTCGGATCGCGCGCTCTCGGGCTGCTGGTTGCGCTCGTGGGTCGCGCCGGCGAAGTGATCGGCAAGGATGCGCTGCTCGCGGCGGTCTGGCCGGACACGGTGGTCGACGAGGCGAGCGTCCGGGTCCATATGTCGATCCTGCGCAAGGCCCTGGGCCCGCCCGGGGCGCAGGACGGCTGCGTGGAATGGATCGCCAACATCCCGCTGCGCGGCTATCGCTTTCTCGGCCGGGTGCACTGCGAATCCGTGCCGTCCGCCGTCGCTGCGCAAGCGGCACATGCATCGCTGCGGGACGCGCCGGCCGGGCTGCCCGTGCGAACCTCCAGCCTGGTCGGTCGCGAGGCGGAGGTCGAGCGCTTGCTCGGCTTGCTGGGGACGGGCAGGCTGGTCACGGTCGCGGGGCCCGGAGGCGTTGGCAAGACCAGCGTTGCCATCAGCGTCGCCGCGCGCTACGGCGCACGGCCGCACGTCCAGGTCTGTTTCGTCGACCTCGCGCCACTGACTTCACAGGACCACGTGCTGACGACGATGGCACGCGCCATCGGCGCGCGGGGCGGCGTACCGGACATCGAGGAAGCCATCGTCCAGCGCCTGGAAGGCCAGGCGATGCTGCTGCTGGTAGACAACTGCGAGCATGTGGTCGAGACGCTGTCGCCGCTGCTGGGCAGGTTCCTGGCGGCCTTGCCCCAACTGCAGGTCCTTGCCACCAGCCGCGAGGTACTGCGCGTGGGCGGCGAGCATGTCTTTCGCCTGGCGCCGCTGGCGGTTCGGCAGTCTCCGTCCGGCTCCCTGGCGCATGCGTTGCGCTCGCCGGCGGTGCAGTTGCTCGTCGAGCGTGCCGAGGCCGCGGGCGCGAGCGCATTCGACGACGCGAGCAGCGGTGCGCTGACCCGGATCTGCCGGCAAGTGGACGGGATTCCGCTCGCAATCGAACTGGTGGCGGCCCGCCTGGGGACCCAGGCCGCGAGCGACCTGGCCTTCAGGCTCGACGACCACATGCGCCTGCATTCCACCGGCGGGCGGGCAGCGGTGCCAAGACACCGTACGCTCGGGGCGACGCTGGACTGGAGCATCGGCCTGCTGGGCGACGACGAGTTGCTGCTGTTGCGCAGGCTGTCGGTGTTCCGTGCCTATTTCGGCATGGAGGCCGCGCTCAGCGTGGCGGCCAGCGCGCTCGATCCCGACATGGCCTCCGACGCGCTGCTGAACCTGGCCCGGAAGTCGCTCGTCGTGTATGACACCGACCAGACGGCGGAGTGGCCCTACCGCCTGCTCGATACCACCCGCAGCTATGCACACGCGCTGCTCGTGCGGGCCGGGGAGAAAGATGCCGTATCGAAGAGCCACGCCCTTTTCATGCTGGACCTCATGGGCATCGCCACGGCGGACCTGGCCTCGCTGGACGCCGATGCGTGGACGCAGCGCTACCGCGGCTGCCTGGACGATGTTCGTGCGGCGCTGGATGCGTGCATCGGCCACCACGAGGACATGACGGTCGCGGGCGCGCTCACGGTCGCGTCGGCGCCGCTCTGGTTCCGCCTGTCGGAAGTCAGCGAGTACCGGGACCGCGTTCGCGCGGCGCTGGACCATGTCAATGCGCGGAAGGTTCCCGACCGCCTGACGGCGGGGCGGCTGGAGATCGCGCTCTACAACGCGTTGTGGCACACCGGCGGCACGGTGGCGGCGATGACGCAGGCTTGCGAGCGCGCGCTGGCCTGCGCGCTGGAATTCAAGGTGAAGACGCTCGAGTTCCAGGCGCGGTGGGGCCTGTGTGCGCTGAACATCACGCGCGGCACGTACACGCCGGCGTTGCGGCATGCCGAGATCCTGAGCGAGTTCGCGAGCCATTCGACCAACGCGGTGACGCGCAACCTGTCGCACCGGATGCTGGCGCTCGCGAGCCATTTCTGCGGTGGCTTCGCCGGCGCCAGGGTGCACGCCGAAGCCGCCGCCGACGTGGACGACGCGGTCCGGCGCAACCATGCCAACGCGTTCCAGCCCGACGCACGCACCACCGCGATGGCCATTCTTGCCAGGACGCTGTGGATCCAGGGCGAGGGCCGCCTTGCCATGGACACCGCCATCCGGTGCACGGAGGAGGCCGAGGCGCTCGGGCACGCGCTGTCGCTTTGCGTGGCCCTGTTCTGGATCTGTCCCATCGCCATCTGGGCCGGCGAGCGCAAGGCAGCCCGCAGCTGGACCGACATGCTGCTGCAGCAGACCCGGTCCAAGGGCTTTGCCTACTGGCATGACTGGGCCCTTTGCTACGACGACGCCTTGAAGCTCGACGAGGCCGACGACGCCGGCGCGCACGCCGATGCCGTCGCGGCCAAGGTCCTGGCCATGGACGAGCCTCGCAGGGAAATGATGGCCACGTTCTGCGACCGGTGGGTGGACGACGACCTCGTGGCCCGCGCGATGCGCGGCGAAGGGCAGTGGAGTGCCGCCGAGGTCTGCCGTGCGGCCGGGCGGCGCATGGAAGAGCAGGGCAACGACGCCGAAGCCGAGGCGCTTTATCTGCAGGCCCATGCCCTCGCGCGCTCGCAAGGCGCACTCGCCTGGGAACTGCGCGCGGCGGATGCGCTGGAAGGATTGCGCGCCGGCGCGGATCAGCGATGAACCGGCTGCGCGCCGCGCAGGCGGGCCCGTGCCTGCGCGGCGCGCTGCTCCCAGGCGACGGCGCCCTGCCGCCGGGCCGTCTCGATCGCACGGAGGTAGAAGGCCTCTGCCTCGTCGGCCGCAGCGTTCCGCTCCGCGCGCCAGCCCGCGGCGCGCCAGACCTCGGCGGCGACCCATGGACTCCCGCCGCGCGAGACGCGCTCGATCATCGCCTCGTCGACCCAATCGGTGCAGAAGGTCGCGAGCATTTCCCTGCGCGGTGCGTCGTAGGTCGCGAGCTGGCCGGCCACTTCACGGACGTAATGCTCCCGGTCGGGCGCCATGCGCAACTGCAGGCCCTGGGTGAACCACTCGGCATAGCGCAGCCAGCCCACCAGGCCCTTGCGCTGCGCTTCGTCCGTCATCAGGCGAATCCACTCGGCCGCAAGTTCGAGCTCACCGGCCCACAACGCGACCGGGCAGGCGCCATACAGTGCCGAGCACAGAGAGACGGACTTTCCTGCCGCTTGTGCGCGGTGCACCGCGTCGCCGGCCTCTTCGAGGGCCCTGGCCGTTTCGCCCTGCACCCAGAGCGTTCGGCTCAACATGGCTTTCGCGGCAACGATGGCGTTGACCCCCACCATGTTGGCGCGCGCATGGCCGAGGCCGCCGCCGACGCGGACGGATGCTTCGCTGTGCGTCCTCGCCACCTCGAAGTGGCCGCAGAAGTGGTTGGCCATCGCCATCACGCGGTGCGCGAGGTTGAGCGCGGCGGGGTCGGACCAGGATTGCGCGGCCGCCATGAGCGTGTGGGCCTGGCCCAAGGCCGACGAGTATTCGCCGCGGAACATGTCATGCGTGCACCGCCCCCAGCGGGCTTGCAACTCCAGCACGGGGATCTTGACGGCCAGTGCGCCGGCCAGGGCCCGGTCCGCGGCGGCACCCAGCTCCGGTGTGGACTTGCCGGTGTGGAGCAGGGCGCTGACCAGCGCCGTGTTCAGCCAGGTCGCCGTTTTCGTGTCGGTCGTGGGTTGCCCATCGACCAGTGCCAGCGCCGCGGAGACGCGGTCGCGGTATTCCACCACCTGGGCCAGGTGGAACCACAAGGGCGCGGAGGCCGTCACCAGGGAAGCCGCCATCTTCGCGTCGGGCTGCTGCGTCAGGCAGACCTCGAGCGCAAAGCGCACGTCGTCCAGGCGGTGTGCGTAACGGTCGGCCCAGGCCTGCTCGGTCAGGTCGGAGAGCTCCGCCGCCGCGGCCTTCATGAGATCGCGCATCAGCACCGCGTGGCGCCGCAGCAAGGCCGGTCGTTCCTCGCTCTGTGCGAGAAGCGCAGCGGCATAGCTTCGCGTCGTGTCCAGCAGCCGGTAGGGTGCGACGGCGTCGTTGCTGTCGAAGAAGACGAGCGACTTGTTGACCAGGGAGATCAGCGCGTCGAAGGCCACGTCGGCGTCCATGCCGCCGGCGCTCACGCCGAGTGCGGATTCGACATCGAAGCGGCCACGGAACACCGACAACCAGCGAAAGAGCCGCAGCTCCGTATCGCTCAGCAGCGCGATGCTCCAGTCGAGCGCCGCGGCCAGCGTCCGGTGCCGTGCGAGCGCGGCGCGGCTGAAGGCATAGAGGCGCATGTGGTCGTCCAGCCTGCGCGCCAAGTCGGCGATCGGCTGGACGCCCAGGCGCGCAGCCACCAGTTCGATCGCCAGGGGGATGCCGTCGACCTGCCGGGTGATCTGGGCCAGCAGAGGCCCATGCGATTCGTTGAACGCACCGGCTCCCGCGGCCTTGGCCCGCTCGACGAGCAGCGCCACCGAGGGCCAGTGCAGCGCCTGCGTGAGCGAGAGCTGCTCGGCCTGCGGGATCGCCAACGCCGGCAACCGGAATACATACTCGCCCGTCACGCGAAGCGCCTCGCGGCTGGTCGCGAGGACGCGCAGATCGGGCAGCACGGAGAGCAAGCCCGCGATCGGCTGCGCCAGGGAGTCCACCACATGCTCGCAGTTGTCGATCAACAGCAGCACGCGGCGGTCCGTCAAGCGTTGCACGATGGCCCCGAGGATGTCCGGCAGGTCGGCGGGCACCCCCACGGCGCGCGCCAGGGTGCCGAGCACGTGGTCCCGGGAGATCAGCGATGACAGATCGACGAAGGCGATCTCCGTGCCGTGCGCGTGTCGATGGCTCTCCGTCACGTGGATCGCAAGCCGGGTCTTGCCGATGCCGCCCGTGCCTGCGATCGTGACCAGCCGGTGGGTCCCGAGCGCTTCGAGGACGCGCGCCGCATCGGCATCGCGGCCGACGAGTTCGGTCAGCCGAACCGGCAGCGGGGTGAAGCCGGGGTTGGGCTGCGGTGCCACGGGTTGGGCAGGGATGCCGGTCGTCTCGCGCCGGACGCGTCCGTTGAAGCGGTAGCCGCGCAGCGGAACGTTGGAGATCCACTCCTTGCATTCGTCGCTGTCGACCGGTTCACCCAGCACCTTGCGCAGCGTGGACATGTGGACGCGCACGCTGGCCTCTTCGACCACGACGCCGGCCCAGACGGCCGCGAGCAGGTCGTCCTTGCTCAGGAATTCGCCGGCCCGCTTGATGAGTTGCAGCAGCAGGTCGAACGAGCGCGGCCCGAGCCGCACGGCCTCGCCGGCGCGCTCGAGCCGGCGCTGCGCCTCCCAGAGAACGAAGGCGCCGAAGTACCAGCGGACTTCCGTCGATGCCAGATCGGTTGGGGCCTCGGGCTGCGCTGGCATGGCGCCTGGTCGTGTGAGCCGCCTCACGCCGCCGAGAACCAGGCGCGGGCGACGCAAGCTGGCTGGCTGGGTGGGCGGATCAGGTAGGCGGTTTCCATGCGTGGGACCAGAGTTTCTGTTCGAGATCGTAGCTCGGCACAGTGTCGCATCGGGCGCCAGCCCCTCCAGTCCATAAGCCATCAGTTACAGGCCCGCCATCCACTGCCCGCTATCGCAGCGTCTTCAGGTATCTGACGAGTTCCGCAACCTCCGCGGGATCGGCAACGCCCGCGAAAGGCATCCGGTTGCCCGGCACGGCCTGCTGCGGATCGGTCAGGAAGGCCGCCAGCGATTTGTCATCCCAGGTGATCGGAGCGTTCTTCATGGCCCGGCTGTAGCCGAACCCCGGCGACGCGCCAGCCTTGCGTCCCATCACGCCGGCGAGCGGCGGGCCGATGGCGGCCGCGCCTTGCGCCGCGTGGCAAGCCGCGCAAGTCGTCCATGTCTTGGGCGGCTGCACAGCCGATTGGCCATGCGCCAGGTTCGTGAGCGCCGTGGCGCAGGCTGTGAGAAGCAACAGTGTTCTTCGCATGACAGTCTCCTTCTCACAGCATGCGCGGCTGCCTGGCATAGCGCACGAGGTCGTCGCCGAGGCGCAGCGCCAATGCCGCGAGCGGACCGGTGGGGTTGTAGCCCGCGTTGTGCGCGTACACGGATGCGCCGACCACGAAGAGGTTCTGTGCATCCCAGTGCTGCAGGTGGGGCGACACCACGCTCGTCGACGGATCGGCACCCATGATGGTGCCGCCCGTGGTGTGCGTCGTCTGGTACTGCCGCGTGTCGAAGTCGCCGCGCCGCGGCTGCGGTGCACCCACCGTCGTCGCACCCATGGCGCGCGCGATCCCGGCGGCCTTGTTGGTGACGTACTCGCTCATCCGATGGTCGTTCTCGTGGAAATTGAAGGTCATGCGCAACAGCGGCGACCCATACGCATCGCGGTACGTCGGATCGAGGTCGAGGTAGTTCTGGCTGTGCGGATAGTTGCTGCCGTGCACCGCGACGTTGAAGGCGTGCGCGTACCAGTCGGCGTTGGCCTGTTTCCATGCGGATCCCCAGCGCGGCGTTCCGGCGGGATGGAGCCGGGTCGTGATCGGCCGCCCGTTCGTCACGTTCGAGTAGATGTAGCCGCCGCCGAAGAAGCCGAGCCCTGCGTGGTCGAAGTTGTCGCCGTTGAATTCGTCCACCACCATCTGGGAGGCGCCGGACGCCATGAACGGATTGATGTAGCGATCCTTGAAGAAAACCGGCACCGACGACATCACCTGGTAGCAGAAGTTCTTGCCGACCACGCCCTTGCCCGTCTTCGGGTCGTAGGGGCGCCCGATGCCGCTCGTGAGCAGCAGCTTGGTGTTGGTCATGGTGAAGCCGGACAGCACGACGACGTCGGCCGGTTGCTCGTACGTTTGCGCGGTCTGCAGGTCGATGAACTGCACCGCCGTCACGCGTTTTGCGCGCTTGTCATAGACGAGGCCAGTCACTTGCGAGTGCAGGCGGATCTCGAAATTCCGCTGCTTCAGCAGCAGGGGATACAGCAGCAGCGCCGGACTGGCCTTGGCATTGGCCTCGCAGATGAAGCGCTCGCAGTGGCCGCAGTACTGGCACGGCGCGAGGCTCGCGCCATCGGGGTTGGTGTAGGCGCGCGGCGAGTTGGCCGCGGGCAGCGGGAACGGCTTGTAGCCGAGGCTTTGCGCGGCCTCCTTGAAGATCCGTCCCGACTCGAGCATCTCGAGCGGCGGCTGCGGAAAGCCGCGCTTGCGCGGGGCTTCGAAAGGATTGCCGCCTTCGATCAGTTGCCCGCCGACATTGCCCGCTTGCCCCGCGATGCCGAAGAGCCGCTCGAACAGGTCGTGGTACGGCTCCATCTCTGCGTAGCTGATGCCCCAGTCCTGCACGGTCATCTCGCGCGGGATCGCGGCCTTGCCGTAACGGGACGCGAGGCGGGTGCGCAGCGCCGGGTCGTACTCGGCCCACCGCCAGGTCTGGCCGTTCCAGTGATTCGCGGCGCCGCCCATGCCTTCGCCGGGGAGGAAGGCTTCCATCCGGCGCACGGGCAGCGCGCGCTCGTGGGCGGCATGGCGCAGGGTGTAGGTCTCGTTGGCCCAGTTCTGCACCAGGCTGTTGCGCACGCCCCAGCGCAGCTCGTCGCGCTGGTTGGGCAGTGTGGCGGCCGCACTACCGGCGAGGTCGCCGCCGCGTTCGAGCACCAGCACGTCGATGCCGGCATTCATCATCTGCCGAGCGGCGAGCCCGGCGGTGAGCCCGCCGCCGACGAAGACGACGGCGCGCTTGGAAAGTTTGTGGGTCATGGATGTCGGGTTTTCAGCTGAAGTCCTCGATCGACTGCGGCTTGGCCGCATCGGGGAAGGGCAGGCCGCGGTACCGGGCCACGTTGCGCCCGTGGAAGGCGGGCAGGCCGGGAAAGCCGACGGCGCGCCAGAAGGCCTTGTCGCGATTGCCGCCGTACATGGGGTCGGCAAAGCAGGCCTGGACGAACAGCGGATAGAAAAAGTCGTTGAACCAGGCGCCGAGCGCAAAACGTTCGTCGTCCATGCGGCCGGCAGCGGCCTCCTGCAGCAGGGTGTCGAGCGGGCCGGGCTCCAATTGCTCGATGGCCTTGCCCGTGCGCCGTTGCGCCTCGCGGCGCAGCACGGCGAGTCCGGCCTTGAAGTGCTGCTCCGGTGTGAGCGGCGACTGGTAGCCGTGCTGCGGCTTGCCTGGTTGCCAGGGGCCCTGGCGATAGAGCTGGTCGCCACGTCCCCAGGCGCCGGCAAGCTGGCGGTCGATGTACAGGTGCAAGCCGCAATCGACACCGTTCGGCGTCAACGCATCGGCCGGGCACATCAGGTTGACGAGGGCCTCGACGCAAGTGGCTTCCTGCGGGCCGAGCGACAGGTAAGCCGACGGGCGGGCATCGGCGGCAGGGCGGGCTGCGGCGTCCTGCGCCGAAGCAAAAGGACCGGCGAGGCCGCCCAGCAGTGCGGGGGCCGCAAACGCTGCAGCACCGGAAGCGCCACCGATCTGGCGCAGGAAGAGACGCCGGGCGGGTGGCTCGCGGTCGTTGAGGGGCATGGGGTTCTTTCTTCGAGGGCAGGAATGGCGCGAGAAGGCTCGTGCAACGGACCTGTGCGTTTCAGCGGTCGTTCAGAAGGGCTCGAACTTTGCGGCGCCCACGGTTTCGACCGGCGTGATTGGCGTGCGGTCCAGCGGCTCCTGGGGCGCCGGGTACGAAATCTCGGGCGAGTGGGACGGGCTGACAACCAAGGTCTCGGCCGCTGCCGGAGGCATCGCGTCAGCACTGGCGGGCTGGATCGCATAGATGGAAACCGAGGTCACGAGGCTGGCCACCAGGGCCGCAAGGAAGGCTCTTTTCGTCATCGACTTCTCCTGAAGATTCGACCAATTCCTTCGACACCGCCGGAGGCGGTGCCGCTGCTGCAGAGACTCAGGACAGGTTTGCCTTGTCCAGGCCGAAGGCCTTGTCGGACGATCCGGGCACGGTCTGGAACGCGACGTTCACGCGGTTCCATGCATTGATGGCCATGACGCTGAAGGTCAGGTCCGAGAGTTCTTTCTCCGACAGCTGCGTGCGCACGCGCTCGTAGATGTCGTCGGGCACGCCGTGCTCGGGCAGCCTGGTCAGCACTTCGGTCCAGGCCAGGGCCGCACGCTCGCGCGGAACGAACAGCGTCGATTCACGCCATGCGGCCAGATGGTGAATGCGCAGTTCGCGCTCGCCGTGGATCTTGGCTTCCTTGATGTGCATGTCGAGGCAGAACGCACAGCCATTGAGCTGTGACGCACGGATCGCGACGAGATCCCGAATGGATTGTTCGATGGCGCCGTTGTCCACGAGCGTGCTGAACTCGATCAGCTTCTTGAAGAGATCGGGCGATTGCTTGATGTAGTTGAGACGATGGGTCATGTGTGCTCCGCCCTCAGTGCGGCTGAGGTGCCCGTTCGCGAAGACCGCGAGAAGAAAATCCTGGAGATCGGTGCGGCGCGCCGATGGCGCGCTCGCGCGCGGCCAAGCCCGCGTTCAGTAGTCCCAGATGATCGGAACCCAGCGAAAGACGTCGCCTTCGATCGCCACCCGGCCGAGCGATGGGAACGGCAGGTGGGCGGCCACCAGCAGGCCGCGGGTCTGCGCCAGTTCGCGCAAGAGGCCGATGCGAACTTCGGCCGCCTTTTCGGGGTCGTGCTCGAAGCCGTTCTGCCAGTCGGGATGGTCGAATGCGACCGGGAACATCGCGTCGCCGGCGAACGTGAGGCGCTCGCCGCCCGACACCAGGTCGACCACGCTGTGCCCCGGGGTGTGGCCGCCGGTGCGGCGCACCACCACGCCCGGCGCCACCTCGCGCCGTTCGTCGAAGGTCTGCAGGCGGTCGCGGTACTCGTTGTAGAAACTCTTGGCGGTCGAGCGGAGCACTTCCGGCACGGGGTTGGGCATCACTGTCTGGGAAAAATCGGGCGAGATCCAGAAATCGACTTCGGCCTTGGCCACGTGGATGCGGACGTCGGGGCGCAGGCGTTCCTTGATGCCGGGAACGAGCAGCCCGCCCACGTGGTCCATGTGCATGTGGGTGAGGATCACGTCGGTGACGTCCTCGAGCTCGATGCCGGCCGCGGCGAGGCGCTGCGGAAACTGGCCGGCGCGCGGGAAGCCCGGGAACTGCCCTCCGAGCCCGGCGTCGATCAGGATGGTCTGGTCGCCGGTGCGGGCCACCATGACGTTCAGCGGCCAGTCGTACTTGTCGGGCGGCATGCACATGTGGTCGAGCCAGTTTGCAAGGTCGGCCGGCTTGACATTGGTGGCCATCGTCGAGGTCGGCAGCGGCAGCACGCCGTCGCTGACCACCATCGCGTCGATCTTGCCGACCTTCAGCGCATAGCGGGATGGAACCAAATCGCTGGACTGCTGGCTGGCAGGAAGCAAGGCGTCATCTACGGAAAACATGGCGAAATCTCCAAAAGAAAGCCCGATTTGCGCGGGCCGACACAGCCAGGCGACTGGCCGCGAATTGCCGTTCAACATCCAGGGTTGTCGGGCTCGGATCACGGCTGAATGCCGTATGCCAGCGATCGTAGGCAGGGGGGGAATCAGCCGGTAGCCCTGTCGACGGACTCACGGTGGTGCCCGATAGGCACCAAACGCGGGGGAGACTGGAGGGTGAGTCTTGTGCCGCCGACAACGGCCATCTCGACTGCATTCCGCGCGATCGCTACCGCTCAACGCGGCGAGCCGCAAGCCATCGGAGGACGCCGGCGAGTGAGTGCCTCGGACACGAGGCTGGCGCCGATGCGGGACGAGGGGGGCTCTGCCGGAGCGCTGGCAGCGGGAGCACGCCAACAGCGTCGCCATCACAATTCACCGAGTACCTTCAATCTTGCCTCGCGGCAGCCTCCTGAGTCTCCGGATCGGTCACTGTGCAATCTCTCCCCCAGCGGTTATTCCCAAACTTGCTCGTTCCCATCTCGCTGGCCTGCCTCGTGCTGGCCTTGCAGGCGAGCGGTGAGCCGGTGTACGAAGCGCTGCGCTACGAACGCGCGGCCGTGCTCGGCGGACAGTACTGGCGCCTGCTTTCGGCGCATGCGGTGCATCTTGGCTGGGCGCACTGCCTGATGAACGCTGGCGGGCTCGCGCTGTGCGCAGCGTTCGCGGCAGGCACCCGCAGCGGGCGCGCCTGGGCCGCCGCGATCGTGGTGCTGGCCCTCGGCGTGGGGATTCTGCTGGTGGCTGCGTCGCCCCAGGCCACGAACTACGCGGGCCTCTCGGGCGTGCTCTATGGACTGTTCATCTGGGTGTTGGCGCCACGTGCCTGGCACGGCGATCGCGTCGCCCGGATCGTCCTGGTGGCTGTCATCGTTCGCATCGGATGGCAGATGTTCCATCCGCCTTCGGACGCGCAACGTGCGCTGATCGGCGGCGAGGTGATGGTCGAGGCGCACCTGTACGGCGCGCTGTGCGCACTGGCGCTCTGCCTCTGGGAGGCTGCGTGGCCGCGCTTGTGGCGGGCCCGACCCGGCGCCGAGGACTGACCCCGGCGCCGGCTTCACTGCTTCAGGGCCTGCGGCGGCGGAAGAGCGCAAGCGCTGCGAGACCTCCCAAGGCCAGCGCGAGGTCGCCCGCGTCGAGCGATCCGCCGCGTCTGGTGAATGGGAAGGCGATCGCCATTCCCGGCGACGGAGGAGGCTGCGTCGACGGCGGCGGATCATTGTCCGGCGCCTGGGGCTCGATGTCGTAGGCGAAAAGCCTGACACTCGTCCCCTCGGCGGGACCCTCCGCCTGCATGGCGACGAACCCGCCCACGGACGCCTGCCGCTGGCTGATCGCGTTCCCGGCATCCCTGTTCGGCGTCTCGCCATCGCTCACTTCCTTCAGAACGTAGTGCTGCTTGACACCGTCCTTCTCGGAATACAGGAACATCTTCATCTCGCCGGTCTTCTGGTCGATGGGCGTGTTGAACCAGACCGCCTGGTCCAGTGCTTTCTCAGCGATCTGCGAACCCTCCTGGCCGTTCGTCTGCCGCGTGATCAACGAATGCTGACCCCCCACGACAGTGCCGTTCGCGCCATTGCCTCTGAAAACGACATGCGGGTAGGCATTGGTGCCATGGATGAAGCTCTGCATCGTGTGCCCTTCCTGGCCGGCGTACGGTCCTGGGGCAGGGCTCTTTGCCTCTTCGAAGACGAACTTGAGGTTGTCCTGCGCCAGCGCGGGCTCACCCGCGGGCGCATTCCGATTGGCCAATGGCAGAAGGATGTCGCCACGGACAATGACTGGCGTGCGCGACAGCGATTCAGGCGAGGCCGTGGTCGCGGGCTTGCTTCGGTTGGTCAACGCAGCGGCCTGCGCTTGTCCGTTGAGGGCCGACTCACCGGACACGACCATGTAGGTTCTCCCCGGCTCGAATCTCGTGACGAGTCGCCAGGCCTTTTCCGTTGCCGCATGCTTTTGCAACCGCAGTCCGAACGGGTTGGCGATCGGATCCTGCGGCGACAGGATGAGCGTGCTGCGACCATGTTTCGGCACCGCCCTCGTTTCCGTGACGCCGGACGCTCTTGCCATGCCGTCGCTCCCGTAGGCAGTCGTGTACTGTTTGAAGGGGGTCACGCCGTCGCTGAAGCGGACTTCCGCATAGGACAAGGGCGCCTCCAGGGCGTTGGCGGCATCCATCCACCCGACGGTCATCTTTCCAAAGGACAGGACGAACGTCGCCGTGTTCTCCGCAGACGCAGTGGCCGGCGCGGGCCCCCTCGCGGTCACCGTGACATGGCAGGGTTTGCCGGGAACCACCGCGCAGTCGGGCGGGTTGAACTTCATGCTCTCGACGGCAAACCCCGAGGGCAGGGAGACGTTGGCAGCGGTGAAAACGACGTTCTTCGTGTCGGCCGGCACGTTGATGTCGAGCATCGCCTGAGCGTTTTTGCCGCCCCAGGTCCTGGCCTTGAAGGATTCGCCGCCATAGCTGAAAGTCGCGGTGACCCCGTTCGGCGGCAAGCCCGCATCGATGAGGTACTGCTCAGGGTTCGTGGTGGCCCAGTACGCTTCCTTCGGTCGGCCGACGCCGGACCATGGATACCCGTTGGTGTGATAGCCCGGGTCCGTCATTCCCCACCACGTGACCCGGTGCACGCCTCCCTTGTACTCGGGGTGGCGACCTCCGGGGCCGGCGGCGTACTCCTTGAGCAGGCTGAAAAGCTTCGCGTACTGGATGCCCTGCTCCATGAACAGGGCCTCCATTTCAGGACCATTCTGGATCCGCAGGCCTTTGTCCAGGCCCAGGGTCGGCGCGAGATCGAGCTCGGTCAGATCGACATTCGCCCCGGTTTCGAGATAGGTCTTGAGGGTCCGCTCGAAGGCGTCCAGGTTGAGCCTCATGTCCCAGTGGCCCTGCGTGCCGATGACGTCGACCAGCGGCCTGGGCTTTCCCTTCGCGTCCAGAAGGACCCGCCCTTTGCCTGCGGCCGATTCAGCCGCGTACCGTTCATTGAATTCCTTGACCATCGCGGCGATCGCCGTGGCCTTCGAGGCGCGCTCGTTGTCGTTGAAGTCGTTGTAGTTCAGGATGGCCGTCGTGTTCTGGCGAGCGTGGTAGAACGCGTCGTACATGTAGTCCCAACTCTTTCCGCCCTTGGCATAGGCTTGGGCCCATCGGGCGGGCCGCTCCTCAGGGCTGTAGCCGGTTCGCAGGGCGTTCCTCCAGTCGGCGGGGTTGTCGGGGTTGTCCTTGAACGCCTCGTTGACGACGTCCCACGAGTAGGCCTTGAAGGGATCCCGATCGAAATGGCCGGCCACGGTCCGGACGTAGTACTCCAGGGCCGTCTTCGCCGTTGGGTAGTCCCACGGCGTTTCCCATCCGCCCGTCGCAGTCGCGACGTTGGGGGCAGGCCACTGGGCCGACTGGTTGTGCCAGAGCAGCACGTGCCCGGTGACCTTGACGCCGCGCGCATTGGCCGCGCTGATGTCAGCGTTGATGCCCGAGGTCAGATTGGTCAGGAAATTCGGGGCTGCATTGCTCATCCCACCGTTCCAGAAATCGGGCTTCATCGCGTTGCTGGGCGTCACCGCGTTGAAGTGTTTCACGGTCATGGCGGCGACCGAGTTTTCACCCGGCACCACCTCGCCGCCGAAGTTGCGCGCGTCGAGATTGGTGCTGCCGATCAGGAAGTAGTTCTTGTACACATCCTTCAGCGCCGGCCACGCGGCAGGATCCGTAGGCCGATCAGCCGCCAGGGCGGCGTTCGCGATCACAAGTCCGGCTGGCAGCGAAAGCAAAAGTCGCTTGCAGCCAAGCCTGGTGCGCCCCCTCGCAGGTCGACGCTCGATAGTCACATGCATGCTTGTCTCCTTGGGTTGAAAGGAATCACCTGGTACGGTCCCATGAGGCGACCGGCCGTCACAGCCGCGCTTCCTTCAGCAGGAGGCCGCGCTCGGCCAGGTTGCCGATGAAGGCACGCAGGCCGAAGCGCCAGGGCGGGGCGGCCTCGCAATGCGTCACCCGGTTCTTGAGGCAGCCGAGCCAGGGGCTGTGGATGCTGACCAGGTCGCCCAGCTTGTGGGTGAACCCGCCGCCCGCCTCGTCCCGGTCTTCGGTGGGTGCGAACAGCGTGCCCAGGAACAGCATGAAGCCGTCGGGATACTGGTGACAGGCCAGTGTCTGCGCCACCAGGTCGACGGGGTCGCGGCTGATGCTGGCCATGGTGTTGATGCCGCGCAGCGTGTAGCCGTCGTCGCCGGTCACCTGCAGGTGCACGGTCTCGTGGCGCAGCTGATCGAGGCCGAAGTGGCCATCGAACAGGCGGATGAAGGGGCCGATGGCGCAGGACGCGTTGTTGTCCTTGGCTTTGCCGAGCAGCAGCGCACTGCGGCCTTCGATGTCGCGCAGGTTGACGTCGTTGCCCAGCGCCGCGCCGACGATGTCACCGCGGCTGTTGACGGCCAGCACCACCTCGGGCTCGGGGTTGTTCCAGGTCGATTCGGCGCGGATGCCGATGTCCTGGCCGTGGCCCACGGATGCCAGCACCGGCGCCTTGGTGAAGACCTCGGCATCGGGCCCGATGCCGACCTCCAGGTATTGGGACCACAGCTTCTTTTGCTGCAGCAGGGTCTTCAGCGCCAGTGCCTCGGCCGAGCCGGGGCGGATGTCGGACAGGTCGGTGCCGATCGACGCCGTGATCTGGCTGCGCAGCGCGAGCGCACGACTGGCGTCGCCGCCGGCCTGCTCCTCGATCACGCGTTCGATCATGCTGCCGGCAAAGGTCACGCCGGCGGCCTTGACGACCTGCAGGTCGCAAGGCGCCAGCAGCCAGGGCACGGTGGGGTCCTGGCCGTCTGCCTTGCTGTTGTCGAGCAGCGCATCGACGCTGCACAGGAACTCGCCCGCCACCGAACGCACGGCTTGCGCCGGCTGGTCGGTCTCCAGCAGCGTACTCATGGTGGCGAAGTGCTTGCTCAAGTCGAACACGCCATCGGGGCGCAGCACCACCACGGCCGGGCCGGCGGGCGTGCCGCCACGCCAGACGCGACCCACGAGCGTTCCGGCCAGGCCGTCTTGCGGCAGCACCTCGTGCAGGCCATCGGTGCGCACCGGCATGGCCGTCGTTCTTGCAGTCATCCAGATTTCCTTGGGGGTTGTCGATGGTGTTGGCGCGGCGTGCGTTCGGCGACGCGACGGCACCTCAGGGCCATGTCCAGCGTGGCGCCAGCCGGACACCCAGCGATCTGATTTTCATGATGTCTCCGGAATGGGATATGCGGGGCGCGACGACCTTGCCGCGGCTCGCCGGCTCTCTGCGCAGCCGTGCTCGATTGACCCGAAGGCTAGGTGACGGCCACCCGACGGTCCACTGACTTTTTCGCTAGCATCCATTCCAAATGCTTATGAGTTCAGACAAGACCTCTGACAAACCCCTGGTGCTGGCGCAAGTCTCGCGTCTGCGTTTCCGGCATCTACAGTTTCTCGACATCCTGGGCAAGACGCGCAATTTGCGCCTGACTGCCGAGCAGATGTACATCACGCAGCCCGCGGCCACGAAGGTGTTGATGGACATCGAGGAGATGCTCGAGGCGCGCCTGTTCGATCGCCTGCCGCGCGGCATGCAACCGAATGAGTTGGGGCTCTTCACCTTGCGGTATGCGCACTCGGCACTGGACAGCCACCGCAAGTTCGTGGACGAGTTCAGCAACCTGAAACTCGGGGGGCACGGCCATTTGTCGATCGGCGCCATCTCGGGTTCGGCGGCGCATCTGCTGATCGCCGCGGTGGCCGAGCTGCAGCGTCTGCGGCCGCTGCTGGTGGTGAAGGTGCTGGAACAGAGCAGCGATCAGCTGATCGTGTGGCTGTCCGAGCGCAAGATCGACGTGATGATCGGCCGTTTCACCGATGAGTCTCAGCGCGACCAGTTCCACTACGAAAACCTGACCGGTGAAAGGTTGCAGATCACCGCAGGCGTGCACCATCCGCTGCGCGGACCGAATGCCCCTGGGCTGAGGGAACTGTCGAACTGGCCGTGGATTCTCTATCCGACCTCCACGGCGCTACGCAAGGTGTCGGATGACATCTTCCACAGCACAGGCCTGTCGCTCACGTCGGGCATCGTCGAGACGCCGTCGTTTCTGTTCGCGCTGGAGCTGATGCAGAACACGACCATGCTGTCGCTGCAGCCCGCCGCGCTGGTGGACAAGTACGTACGGCGCGGCATGTTGACGCGCATCGCGGCCGAGCTCCCCAACCGCATACCCGACTTCGGCCTGATCACGCTGCAGGGCGAGGCCCCCAGCACGGCCGTGCTGGCGTTCAGGGACGTGATTCGAAACATGGCGGACCACGAGGCCAAGGTGGTATAGGCGGAACGAGCGGTACCCGGTGCGAGGCCAGGGCCACGGGAGGGGCGAGCGCCTTCTCGCTGTTGATCCGTCTTCCGTCACTTTGCCCAGGCGTCCAGCCGTGTTTATTCGGCGAAGAGGGGTCTGAGGTGATCCCGCTGGCATGGACAGAGAGTTTGATTCCGGGATACGCCGTCTGCGTGCCGACTAACTCTTTATTTAACATAACACACATTGCTTAACTCAAAGCATGTAGCGGCAAAATGCCACGGGCTTGCGTGGGCCAAGGAGTCCGTCGGGGTACTGGTGACGGCGCACCGGCCTGTGGACGCCCCGCAAGCAACGCGCGGCCAAGATCCACCAGCCACCAGCCACCAGCCTCGCAATCGCCGGGCCTGCGTCGGCGAGTTGATCCAGATCGACGGCAGCGACCACGCCTGGTTCGAGGAGCGTGATGTGCACTGCACGTTGCTGGTTTCATTCCGATCCTCATCGGCGCGCACGGGTCGATGCGCATCGAACGCGGTGCGAACGCATCGGCCGCTTCGCGCGTGTTGATCCCACGCAAGCGCAGTTCCTTCACCAGGCGATTCTGCAATGTGAGGTTGGCCCGCTCGACATGGCCCTTGGCCTGGCTCGTGTTGGCACACATGATGTCGATGTTCAGCTCGAAGAGAACGCGTCCAAACTGCGTTGTGCCGCGGCCAAAGTCGGGGCGAATCGCGCACCGCGCGGAAGATGCTGGCCTTGTCGCTGTAGAACTCCACCGGCTTGCCATGCTGCTCGAGGTAGGCCCGCGTGGCTTCGGATCTGCTGTTCACCTGGCGGCCGCAGCGCCGAATGCGCTCGCCGGTTTGTAGCCTTTGGGATACAATTCTTCCATGTTCACGGTCATCGAAACCGATGAGTTCACAGCGTGGCTTGAGGGATTGAAGGATGGCATGACGCGCATCCGATTGGCCCGTCGGCTCGATAAAGCACGCCGCGGGAATCTCGGTGATGTAGAGCCTGTCGGTGAAGGTGTTTCCGAGATGCGCGAGTTCTTTGGCCCCGGCTGGCGCATGTATTTTATTCAGCAGGATGGGGCCATCATCGTCATGCTGGGTGGCGGAGATAAGTCGACCCAGCAGCGCGACATCGAACGAGCCCAGAAGATGGCGCTGGAGTTGCGAAAATGAGCAAGATCAAGACCCGTCCATTTGATATCGCCAACTATCTGGCCAGCGAGGCCGACATGGTGGAATACCTCCGCCAGGTGGTGGATGACAATGACCCGGCCGAGCTTGCCGGGGCGCTGGGTGCCATTGCGCGCGCACGAGGGATGGCCCAACTCGCGAAGGACACCGGTCTCTCCCGAGAGAGCCTGTACAAGAGCCTCTCGGGAGAAAGGGCGCCCAACAGCGATACGCTGTTCAAGGTCATCAACGCACTGGGCTTCAAGCTGACAGTGGAGCCGGCACGTACCTGAAAGGGACCGCCGTCGTCGTGACCGACCTGCCCGGTGAGTGGATCGACAGCTGGGCCGACGTGGTGAAGAAGGGCAACATCACCGCGGACTGAGGCCCGCGGCCCCCGCGCGCACCCGGTCCACGCCCCGGCGCACGGCCTGCGCCAGCACCGACGGCTGGATCGGCTTGGTCAGGTGCTCGTCGAAACCCGCCGCCGCGGTGCGGGCCCGGTCGTGCTTGGCGCCCCATCCGGTCAGCGCGACGATCGCCATCTGCTGCGGCGCATGGCGCCTGCGCAGCTCCCTGGCCACTTCGACGCCGTCCATGCCGGGCAGGCCGAGGTCGAGCAGCACCAGGTGCGGCACGTGCCGCTCGGCCTGGTGCACGGCCTCCGATCCGCTGGCGACGCCCTGCACCTCATAGCCGAGGTCCCGCAGCAGTTCGATCAGGGTCTCGCGTCCGTCGTCGTTGTCTTCCACCACCAGCACCCGTGCCTGGGGATGCGCCTGCTCGCCGGCAAGGTGGGCGGCGGCGGCGGGCGGCGCTGCCACGCCTTCGGCATCGGCCGCGAGCATCGGCGCCTCGACGAGTGGCAGCTCGATGGAGAACGTGCTTCCCTGGCCCACGCCGGGGCTGCTCACCCGCGCGGCGCCGCCGTGCATTTCCATCAGGTTCCTCACCAAGGCCAGCCCCAGGCCGAGGCCGCCCTGCGCGCGCGCCTTGGTGTGCGCCAGCTGGGTGAACATGGTGAAGAGGCGGCCCTGGTCGCCCGGCGCGATGCCCATGCCCGTGTCGCGCACCGAGAGCACGACCTTGCCGTCGGCCACGGCCGCCTCCACGTCGATGCGCCCTCCCTTCGGCGTGTACTTGGCCGCGTTGGTGAGCAGGTTGCCGATCACCTGGACCAGCCTTGTGGGGTCGACATGCACGGCAATGCCCGCCGGCACCCGGACCTGCACCTGGTGGCCCTGCGCGTTCAGCAGGGCTTCGGTGGCCTCGAGCGCGCGGGCCACCAGGCCGTCGAGCTGGGCTTGCTCGCACTGGAGTTCGATCAGGCCGCGGTTGATCCGCGAGACATCGAGCAGGTCGTCGATCAGCCGGGCCATCACGTTCACCTGGCGGTCGATCACCGCGAGCTTGTCCGCCAGCGCGGGCGCCGGGTTCTGGCGCGCGGCAATCGCCACCGCGTACTTGATCGGGGCGAGCGGATTGCGAAGCTCATGCGCCAAGGTGGCGATGAACTCGTCCTTGCGCGCGTCCTGCTCCTTGAGCATGGCGGCGTCGCGAACCCGCTCGATGTGCGCCCAGCATCGGTCCACCACTTCCGAGACGATCGTCACGTCGTCTGGCGTCCAGCGGCGCGGCTTGGCCTGGTGCAGCGCCATCATGGCCACCAGCCGCCCTTCCTTCACGAGGCCCGCGCAGATGATCGCCTTGATGCCGATGGCGTTGAACATGCGCGCGCCGCCCTCCTCGCCGAGCTCCGCATCCACGTCGTTCACCACGAGGTGGCGCCCCTGCCGCAGGTTGGAGGTGGCCTGCGGGCCGAACAGGTCGAGCGAATAGACGCCCGCGCTGCTGGGCACGCCGTCGACGGCCCAGTCGCTGCGGATCGTGAAGCGGTCGCTGTCGCTGTCGACGTCGGCATAGGCGCAGCGCGTGGCGCCGAGCGCCTGCCCGAGGATGCGGGCGGTGGCGGCCATGACGGCATCGCCGTCCTGGAGGCGGCGCGTCGCCTGGCCGATCTCGTCCAGGATGCGCAGGCGCTCTTCGCTCACGCGGCGCGCGGCCTGGTCCCGAATGCTTTCGGTCACGTCGATGACGAAGCCGACCCACTGGGTGACCTTGCCGCCGTCGATCACGGGCGCGCCCTGTGCGACCACGTTGCGGTACTCGCTGTCGCTGCGGCGAAGGCGGTATTGCAGCGTGATCGGCTGCGCCGTGGCGGCGGCCTCGTCCCACAGCGCGCGCACGGTCGCGCGGTCGTCGGGATGGATTGCGTCGAGCCAGCCCCAGCCGGCATAGTCGTCATGGGCCTGGCCCGTGAAGGCCTGCCACAAGGGGTTCAGGGTGGCGACCGACCCGTCGGGCGAGGTGTACCAGACCAGGGTGTTCGCGACTTCGGTCACTTGCAGCGTCATGTCCCCCGGTCCTCCGAATCGGATTTGTTCATATGCCGCCCGATCCTAGCGAGGCGCGCCCCACGCCGCGTGGGCAGGACACGCTGCCCGGCGTCAGCGGCGCGGAGGTCGCGACCTGTCGCCGGACTACAGCGGCGCTCTCCCTCGCCTGACGCGCCGGGCGCGCGACGGACGCGAACCTTCGGTCGTGCAGCATAGCGCCGCCCCGCATGACATCGCCTTTCTCTTCACCCCCGGTCTTTCCCTTTCCATCCCGCGAAGGAACCCGCCCATGAACGGGGCGCTCGACCTCGTCCAGTGGCCTGCCTTCGTCGCCTCGGTCGCAGCGGCCTGGCTCGTGGCCTCGCGCAACGAGCGCCGCCGCAATCTCGGCTTCTGGGTCTTCCTTGCGAGCAACGTGCTGTGGACCGTCTGGGGCGTCCACACCTCGGCCATCGCCTTGATCGCGCTGCAGGTGTGCCTGGCCGCCCTCAATGTCCGCGGCCTGTTCAAGACCGACCCCGACGACGATGCGAAGCACGGCGATTGAAAAAAAGCAGGCATGCGCACGCTTGTGCAGGCGCATTCCGACACGGCGACGTGCGTACCGGCGCCGCATTGACGAGGCGCCATCCTCAGGCGCGCATGGCGCGCGCCTACAAGGCCCCGCAGTCCGGCTGCGTACAAAGCTCGCAATCCCACAGAACGAACAAGGAGCCCGGGCCATGACGCTGCAGCAGACCATCGAGAAATTCAGACGCGTGGACGCCACCCGCGCCGACTATCCCGGCGAACACCTCGCGGTGCTCGGCGCCGGCGTGCTGCTGTTGCTGGCCGCGGGCCGCAGCCGCTCGTTCCTCACGCGGATCGTCGCGGGCGCGGCCGGCGGTGCCCTGGTCGCACGGGCCGCGAGCGGGTCGGGCGGCATCGCCAAGCTCGCCGGCGTCCTTCAGTCCGGAGGCCTGGCATGGCCGCGGCGCTGACCCTGCGGGGCGCCGAGGGCGCTCCCCTGCGCCGCTGCCTGGCGATCGGCGGCGCCGTGGTGCTGGTGGCCATGTATGTGTTCTATGCCACGCTGAAGGACATCGTTCGCGAGAGCGCGGCGCGCGTGCCGCGCCTGCCGCCGTCGATCGTCGAAGTCCATAAGCCCGCGCTGCCGCATTCGCTCGCGAGCACAGCCGATGCGGTGTCGCCGCCCGCCGCGCGCTACGCCTATCCTGCATCGCTGGCCACGCCGGCTTCGCACGGCACGCCCGTGCGAGGCACTGCGAGCACCGGCACGGCCGCGGTGACTGAAGTCCACAAGTGCACCGGCCCCGATGGCGCCAGCTACACCGACGGCCCCTGCCCCGCTGGCGCGCACGTGGACACGCTTCGGCTGCCCGGTGCTGCCGGCAGCGCCGCTGCCACGCTTTGAGCGGCCTCCTCCCGCAGCGTGAGGCCGAGCACGAAAAAACGCATGGCGAACGGGTACGATTCGGCGTGCCTCACATGACACCCGATCGGCCCGACCCCTTTTCCTTGCAGCGCCCCGGCGTCGCCGATTCGCCCCCGGGCGAAGCCGTCGCCCACTTTCTGGCGGCCTGCGCAGCCGGCAGGCTCAGCGCGGCACTCGAAGCGCTCAACCGGCGCGTGCCCCATCGCTACACCGCGATCTACCGGCTCGAAGGCGGCCTGCTGCGCAACGTCGCACTGGCCGACAAGGCGCGGCAGGTGCGCCCGGAGTACCTGGCGGAAGTGCCGCTCGCTACAAGCTTTTGTCAGTTCGTGCTCAAGGACGGGGTTTTCCTCACCGCCAATTCTGGCGGCGACGACAGGCTGGACGGCCATCCCTACCAGGGCGTGATGGTGGCGTACCACGGCGTTCCGATCCCGGACGGCGACGACAAGGTGTTCGGCACGCTCTGCCACTTCGACGTCGCTGAGCAAGCCTTGAGCGACGCCGAGTTCGACAACCTGCAGCACATCGCGCGCGTGGTTCGCCCCTTTCTCTAGCTTTTCAGCCCGAGCGGCCGTCGTGCTGCGTAACGGGCACTGCCTGCAGGTCGATGCCCTCGATGCAGCGGATGTTGATGGCCGCCACCTCGCCGCCCGCGGGCGACCGGCCCTCGGCGTACGGATGAATGCCGCAGGCCAGGCAGAAGCGATGCCGGATCGCATGCTTGTTGAACAGGTAGGTGCCCGCGTTCTCGTCGGGCGTCAGCAGCCGGAAGGCGCTGCGCGGCACGAACCACAATAGCGAACCCTTGCGCTGGCACATCGAGCAGTTGCACGCCAGCGCCGAATCGATCGCGCCCTCCACCTCGAACGTCACGCGGCCGCAATGGCAGCTTCCGGTGTGCTTGGCAGCGGGTGCGGTGGGGTTCATGGATGTGCCTTCTATACTTAACTCGACGGTTAAGTATCTAAAACGGCCCCGGCCCTGTCAAGCTCGAGCGCCGCCAGGCCGTGGCGCGGCCGCGCCTTGTAGCGCCCATCAGCCAAGCGCTGCCGCGAAGACCTTGGAGTTTCCTTCATCAATGTTAAAATGAGAACGATTCCTATTCATTTCACTGGCCCGAGCGGCGCCGATGCAAGCGATCTACCTCGATCACCACAACTGGCTCGAATCCTGGCTGCGCCGACAGGTCGGCTGCGCGCACCAGGCGGCCGACCTGTCGCAGGACACCTTCGAGCAGCTGCTGCGCGCCTCATCGGCCGGCAAGCTGCCCGAACTCGACCAGCCGCGCGCCTACCTCGCCGTGGTCGCGAAGCGCGTGCTGTTCAACTTCTGGCGCCGGCGCGACCTCGAGCAGGCCTACGTCGATGCGCTCGCCACGCTGGGCGACGACATGGCGCCGTCGGCCGAAGAGCGCTTTGCCGTGCTGCAGGCGCTCGAGCGCATCGATGCGCTGCTCGGCGCGCTGCCGCCCAAGGTGCGCAGCGTGTTCCTGCTGAACCAGCTCGAGGACCTGAGCTACCGCGAGATCGCCCAGCAGCTGAACATGCCGGTGATCAGCGTGCGGCGCGCCATGGCGAAGGCCATCGCCGCCTGCTGCGCGCTCGGATGAGAGTCTGTTGAGGCCTCCTGCCGTGGGTTCTTCCGTGCGTTCCCCCGATCCCGCGCTGGCTGCCGCCATCGACTGGATGGTGCTGCTGCGTTCCGGCGAAGCCTCCGATGCCGACGCCGAGCGGCACCGGGCGTGGCAGGCGGCCGATCCGCGGCATGCGGCCGCATGGGCGCAGGTGAACGGCGCGATGCAGCGCTCGCTGCAGCCGCTGCGCCAGGCCACGCAGGCGAGCGCCGCGCAGGCCACGGCCGCGCGGCTCGCACTGGCGCGCGGCAGCCGGCGCCGGGTGCTGCGTGCCGGGCTGGCGTGGACCGGCGTGGCGGTGGCCGCCGGTCTGGTCGCGCAGCGCCAATGGCCGGCTGCGGGTCTGCTGGCCGACCTTCGCACGGGCACCGGCCAGCGCCGCGATGTGCTGCTGGCCGATGGCAGCCGGTTGGTGATGAATGCGCGCACGGCGGTCGACCTGCGCTTCGATGGCGCCATCCGCCAGCTGCATCTGCGCGAAGGCGAGCTGATCGTGCAGGTGGCGGCCGATCCGTTGCGGCCCTTTGTGGTGCGCACCGCCGAGGGCCGCGTGCAGGCGCTCGGCACGCGCTTTCTGGTGCGCCAGAACGCGGGCGAGACACTGGCGCTGGTGCTGCAGCACAGCGTGCAACTGCGCGCCGCGGGCGGCGCCGAGCGCACGCTGCGCGAAGGCGAAGCGGCGCGCTTCTCGCAAGCGCGCATCGGCGACGTGGAGGCCGACGCTGCCGCGGCGGCTTCGCTCGCCAGTTGGGAGCGCGGCATGCTGAGCGCCCACGACCGCCCGCTCGCAGAGTTGATCGAGGCGCTGCGCCCATACCGGCGCGGCTTCATCCGCCTCTCGCCCGAGGCCGGGCAACTGCGCGTGCTCGGCGCCTTCCCGCTCGACGACACGGACCGCGCTCTCGACTCGCTGGCCCAGACGCTGCCGATCCGCCTCACCCGCTACGGCGCGTGGCTGGTGTCGATCGACGTGCGGCAATAAGCCGCGCATCCGCCGGCGCCGCGGCGAAAAAAAATCGGTGTGGAGTGATCACTTTGGGCGGTGTCGCTGCACCTACCTGCAGAACCCTCTCGAATCCTCCGACCCAAGGAACCCGCTTCATGGCCCACTGCCTTGCCGCCCGCGCGCTTCAACGCCGGGCACCTTCACTGATCGCCGCCGCCGCAGCGCTGGCCTGCCTTGCGGCCGCGGCGCAGCCCGGTGCAGCGCCCGCCCTGGCCGAAACGCGTGCCGCCGTGCGTGAATGGAACCTGCCGGCCGCGCCGCTGGGCACCACGCTGCTGCGCATTGCCGAGCAGAGCGGCCAGCCGATCTCGGTGCCGCCGGAGCTGGTGCGCGGCATGGACGCGCCGGCGGTGCGCGGCAGCTTCGGCTTCGAACAGGCGGCGCGCGCGGCGCTCGCGGGCCAGGCGCTCGACCTGGTGCGCACGCCCAACGGCACGCTCACGCTGCGTGCGCGCGGCGGCGCGTCGCCCGCGCCGGCCGGGTTGGTGGGCGGCACCTCGGCACTGCCGCAGGTCACGGTGACCGCCGCGGCCGAGAGCGAAAGCGCCACCGGCCCGGTGCGGGGCTACGTGGCGCGGCGCAGCGCCACCGGCAGCAAGACCGACACCTCGCTGCTCGAGACGCCGCAGGTCGTCAACGTGGTCACGCGCAACCAGATGGACGAACAAGGCGTGCGCACGGTGGCCGAGGCGCTGCGCTACACGGCCGGCGTGATGGCCGAGCCCAACGGCTTCGACGTGCGCTACGACTGGAACTACGTGCGTGGCTACAACACCTTCGGCACCCAGTGGCTCGACGGCCTGGTGCTGCCCGGCGACCCCGCCAGCTATGCGGTGCCGCGCATCCCGGCCTATGCGCTGGAACGGGTCGAAGTCATCAAGGGGCCGGCGTCCGTGCTCTACGGCAAGACGGTGCCGGGCGGCCTGCTCAACCAGGTGAGCAAGCGGCCGCTGGCGACGGCGCAGCGCGAGGTGCAGGTGTCGGCCACCAACTTCGGCGGCGCACAGCTCGCGGCCGACCTGACGGGCCCGCTCGACGCCGAGGGCAAGTGGCTCTACCGGCTGATCGCGATCAAGCGCGAAGCGCACACGCAGGTCGATATCGAGCGCGACCGCCAGACCATGGTCGCGCCGAGCCTGACCTGGCGCCCTTCGGCCGACACCACGCTGACGCTGCATGCGCACTACCAGAAAGACGCACCGCTCATGAGCCCGCGCTTCTACCCGGTGCTCGGCACGCTGCGGCCGAACCCGCTGTTCGGCTACATCCCGCGCAGCCTCTACCTCGGCGAGCCCGCCACCGACAGCTTCAACCGCGAGTACAAGTCGGCGGGCTACAACTTCGAGCACCGCTTCAACGACAGCTTCACGGTGCGGCAGAACTTGCGCTACGGCGAGTCGAGCCAGGACATGTTCCTGGTGCGCGTGCATCCGTTCAATGCCTACCGGCCCGACGGCCACACGTTCAACCGCGTCTCGGCCATCTCGGACGACGACATCCGCTCATTCGCGGTCGACACCCAGGCCGAGGTGCGCTTCGCGACCGGCGCGCTGTCGCACACCCTGCTGGCGGGGGTGGACCACCTGCGCGGCAGCTTCTCGCTCAACTTCGCCAACAGCGCGGTGGGCGTGCCGCCGCTCGACGTGCTGAACCCGGTGTACGGCCAGGTGGTCACCCGGCCCGGCACCTACACCAGCTCGAGCTACCAGAAGGCGACGCAAACCGGCGTGTATTTGCAGGACCAGATCCGCTGGGGCCGTGCCATCGCGACGCTCGGGCTGCGGCACGACAGTTCCGACATCGACACCACCAACCGCATGCCCCGCGTGCCGACGACCGTGACGACCAAGGACTCGGCCACCACCGGCCGCGTCGGCGCCACCTATGTGTTCGACAGCGGCATCGCGCCGTATGCGAGCTATTCGACCTCTTTCATCCCCACCACCGGCGTGGACCGGCTCAGCGAGCCGTTCAAGGCGCAAGAGGGCAAGCAGTTCGAAGTGGGCCTGAAGTACGAGCCGCCCGGCGGCTGGGGCCTGGCGACGGCCTCGCTGTTTCGCATCGACCTGGAGAATTCGCTCACGCCGGATCCGGTGAATCCGCAGTACTCGGTCCAGCGCGGCGCGGAGCGCGTTCAGGGGCTCGAACTGGAGCTCAAGGCCGAGCCGACCGAGCGCCTGAGCCTGCTCGCGGCCTATGCCTACACCGACTCCAAGGTCACCCGCAGCAATACGGCCCAGACGCTCGGGCGCAGCCTGCTGCGCCTGCCACGCCACCAAGCATCGGCCTGGCTGAGCTACCGCTTCGCGGCGGTGCCGGGGCTGCAGGCCGGCATCGGCGCGCGCTACATGTCGGGCTACGACACGGCGGCGAGCTATGCCGAGGACCTGCGCATTCCTTCGGTGTTTCTCTGGGATCTCGGCGCGTCGTACGACCTCGGCATGCTCGACGACACGCTCAAGGGCGCGACGCTGCGGCTGAACGTCGCCAACGTCGGCGACAAGCGCTATCTCTCGCACTGCATCCAGGCCGAGGGCTCGCCCTGCAACTATGGCGCGCGGCGCACCGTGACGGCGTCGCTGTCGTACAAATGGTGAGCAGGCGATGGTGAGCGTGGCGTTCGCCTTCGCGTGCACGCTGGCGGGTGCGGCGGGCTTCTATGCCGCGGCGCCACGGCAGAGGCTATGGATGTCGGCGCCGGCACGCCCTGCCCTGCTGCGCGCGGCTTCGCTCGCGCTGCTGGCGCTGGGTTGCGCGGCCTGGTGCCGGGCGCTGCATCCGGCGGCGGGCTTCTTCTCGGCGCTCACGCTGACCATGGCCGTGTGGATCGCGCTGCCCTATGCAGCTGCGTGGCGCGACGCGCGATCCGCGGGAGCCTCGCATGGCGCGGAATGAGTCGCGCGCGGCATGGCTCTCGAAGAGCCTTGCCGGCACGGTTCTCGGCTTCGGCCTCGCGATCGCGCTGTCGGGGCTGTTCGCATGGGTCGGCCCCGGCGGGCTGGCGCCGCTCAACAAGTACCAGTTCAACATGTGGATCGTGCCGCCGCTGTGGCTCGGCGTACTCAGCACGGTCTTTCTCTTTGGCAGCGCCATGCGCGCCTGGCTGTGGCTGAGCGCCGCCAACGTGCTGGCTTTCGGCGCACTGGCGCTGGTGCGCCTGGCCGCGGGCTGAGGCGCGGCTTCCTTCCTTTTCCACCGACGATGCGCGCCGACACCCTTCGCACCTACAAGACCGTCCACACCTGGAGCGGCATCGTCGCCGGCCTGGCGCTGTTCATCGCGTTCTATGCCGGTGCGCTCACGATGTTCAAGGGGCCGCTGGCCCGGTGGGCGGCCCCGCCGGTCGAGGCCACGTCGGGCGACCTGGCCGCGGCCGACGCGCTCATGGCCGCCACACTGGCGGCGCGCCCCGACGCACGCGCCGACTTCACGCTGCACCTCGGCGACGGCGTGCACCAGCCGCACCGCATGACCTGGAAGCCGCGCGGCGAACCGCCGCAGCAACCCTGGTCGGCCACCCTCGCGCCCGACGGCGCGCTGCAGGTGCGCGCGCAGCGCGAGACGGACATTGGCGAGTTCGTCGACGTGGTGCATCGCACCGCCGGCCTGCCGGTCGATCTCGAACTCGGCACCGCGCTGATGGGCCTGGTGAGCGCCCTCTACATGGTGGCGATCGTCTCGGGCGTGATCGTGCTGTGGCCCACGCTGGTGAAAGACTTCTTCGCGTTTCGCGTCGGGCGCAATCTCAAGCGGATGTGGCTCGATGCGCACAATGTCATCGGCATCGTGAGCCTGCCGTTCCACGTGGTGATGGCGCTGAGCGCGGTGGTCTTCGGCCTGCACGACGTCATCTACGACGCGCAGAAGGCCGCGGTGTACGGCGACCGCTTCGAGCAGATCTGGAGCGCGAGCGGCCCGTTCGCCGCCGTGCCTCCCGACGCCGCGCCCGCGGCCGCGCTGCCACCCGCGGCCCTGCTCGCGCGCGTCCAGGCGCAAGTCCCGGGGCTCGAGGCGCACGCGGTGCGATTCCGCGGCGCGGGCACCGCGGGCGGCGTGGCCTGGGTCACGGGCGCACAGCCATGCTGCATGCCGCGCTCGGCCGAAGGCGGGCATGTGCTCGTGAGCGCCGTCGATGGCGGCGTGCGCCACACCGAATACCTCGCGGGCCGCCAGTCGGGATGGATGGCTTCGGTCTCGGCCTTTTTCTCGCTGCACTTCGGCACCTACGGCGGCAGTCCGGTGCGGTGGGGCTATTTCTTCCTCGGCCTGGCTGGTGCCTTCCTCTTCTACTCGGGCAACCTGCTTTGGATCGAGTCGCGGCGCCGCGCCGACCGGCGCCGGCCCGACGCCGCGATGGTGCAGAAGCGCTCGACGCGGTGGATGGCCGCCGCGACGGTCGGCGTGTGCCTGGGCTGCGTCGCCGGCCTCTCGCTCGGCATCGCCGCAGGCAAGTGGCTGCATGGCCATGTGGCCGATCTCGACGCGTGGCACCGCAGCGTGTACCTCGGCGTGTTCGCTGGTTGCGTGGCATGGGCTTGCGCGCGCGGCGCGGCACGCGCGGCGGTCGAGCTGCTGTGGTTTGCTGCCGCCGCGACGCTCGCCATACCGCTGGCCACGCTGGTCGGGGTGCTGTGGCCCGGCAGCGGGCTCTGGGCCCATCGCGATGCCGTCGCACTGGGTGTCGACCTGGTGGCCGTTGTCGGCGCGATGGCGTTCGTCATGATGGCGCGCGCCACGGCGCGCCGGCAGATGCAGGGCGAGCGGCAGAGCGTGTGGTCGGCCACGCGCCCACAGCCACCCCAGCTCACTGCACGAAAGGCCTGATCTTCTCCAGGAACACCTTGTGCCGCGCCTCGAGCTCATCGAGGTCGCGCTGCAGCGCCGCCTTGTCGAATGGCTCGCCGGCCGCGATCGCCGTCATCCAGCGGTCGTGCTTGTCGCGCTCGCCGCGCCAGGCTTCGTAGGCGACGCGGAGTTCGTCCCACTGGACCGTCATGCGCCACCCGTCACGCGTGCGCCAGCGCGTCGGCAAACAGTCGCACCATCTCGCGGTCGAAGGCCGGCAGGTCCTGCGGCTTGCGGCTGGTGACGAGGGGGCCGTCGACCACCACTTCGCGGTCGACCCATTTCGCGCCGGCGTTCGTCAGGTCGGAGCGCAGCGACGGCCAAGAAGTCATGGTGCGGCCGCGGACCGCATCGGCCTCGATGAGCGTCCAGGGGCCATGGCAGATCGCCGCCACCGGCTTGCCGGCCTTCACGAAGTCGCGCACGAAGGCAATGGCCGCCTCGTCGATGCGCAGCGCATCGGGGTTCATCACGCCGCCGGGCAGAAGCAGCGCGTCGAATTCGTGCGCGGCCGCTTGCGACAGCGGGATGTCGACGTTGAACTCGTCGGCCGGCTTGTGGTGCTTCCAGCCGCGCACGACGGTGTCCTTGGGCGACACGATCCGTGTCGCGGCGCCGGCGGCGTCGAGCGCCTTGCGCGGCTCGGTCATCTCGGCCTGCTCGAAGCCGTCGGTCACGAGGATCGCGACCTTGGCGCCGTCGAGCAGGGTCTTGTTGCTGGTCATCGGATGCTCCTTGGCTCATGCCGCGGCGCCCGTCGGGCGGCGGCGCAGAAAAAAGGGATGTGGCGGGCTTTTCACACCATGCGCTCGCCCAGGAGACTGGCTCGTTGGGTCTGACTGCCGGTGTGTCGGGTCCGTTGCGCATCGTGCTCGCTGGTTGCTTTGAAGCACCGTTCGGCATCCGCCCCGAGGAGCGCGCCACATCGAGAGACCAGACTGCAACGCGGGCGCGGCGCGTTGTGTCAGCGAGATGCCGAAGCGCTGTAGGAAATGCGCTCGCGCGCGTGCGCCGGCCTCTAGGCTTCCAGCGCCTCCAGCGGCCCGAAGAACTCGTAGCGTAGCTGCTGCTTCGGCACCCCGAGCGCCAGCCCGTGCGCATAGACCGCCTTCATGAACGGCTTGGGGCCGAGAAAGTACAGGTCGACGTCGCGGTCCTCGGGCAGCGCCTGGGCGATCAGTTCGCGCGTGACGAAGCCGGTCGCATGCGGCTGGTCGGCGTCGCGCGGCGCGTCGTAAACGTAGAGCGGCTTCACGTTGCGGTGCCGCGCCGCGAGCGCGTCGACGCGCGCGCGAAATGCGTGCGCGCCGCCGTGCCGCGCCGCGTGGATGAAGTGCACCGGCCTGCCCGTGTGCGCGACCGACTCCAGCATGCTCATCGCGGGCGTGATGCCCACGCCGCCCGTCACGAGCACCAGCGGGCGCGCCGCCGACGCACCGTCCGCGGCGGCGGGCTGCAGCACGAAGTCGCCGCAAGGCGCCTGCACCTGCAGCCGGGTGCCGACCGTGGCCGACGCATGCAGCCAGTTCGAGGCGCGCCCGCCCTCTTCCTTCTTCACGCTGATGCGGTAGAACGGCTTGCCCGGCGCGTCGGACAGCGAATAATTGCGCCGCAGCGGCTCGCCGTCGATCTCGAGCACGAGCGTGAGGTACTGCCCGGGCGTGAACGCGAGCAGCGTCCCGCCGTCGGTCGGCTCGAGGTAGAACGAGGTGATGATCTCGCTCTCGTCCTCGCGCCGCGCCACGCGGAATTCGCGCGTACCGCGCCAGCCGCCGGGCTGCGCGGCGTTGGCGCGGTAGACTTCTTCCTCCGCGCCGATCAGCAGCGCCGCGAGCGATTGGTAGGCCTCGCCCCAGGCCGCGATGACGTCGTCGGTCGCCGCGTCGCCGAGCACCTCCTTGATGGCCTGCAGCAGGCAGGCGCCGACGATCGGATAGTGTTCGGGCAGCACCCCGAGCGCGGCATGCTTCTGGATGATGCGCGGCAGCGCGCCCGCGATCTCGTCGAGGCGGTCGATGTGCTGCGCATAGGCCAGCACCGCGCCCGCGAGCGCGCGCGCCTGGCTGCCCTGGGCCTGGTGCGCTTCGTTGAAGAAGGCCTTCACCTCGGGATGGCGGTCGAACATCAGTTGGTAGAAGTGGCGGGTGATCGCCTCGCCGTGCGCCTGCAGCGCGGGCACCGTGGCCTTGACGATGGCAATGGTCTGGGGGGTCATCTGGAAGTCCTTTGAACGAGGGTGAGGGATGCCTCTTCTCTCTCACGTTTCGTGCCAGCTCGCAGGCATTCGCAAGTGCCTGCCGCGGCTGGGGATTTTGCAGGCGTGGTCAAATTCACCACAAATTGGGTGTTGCATTGATGACCACAGCAAGTGTCGAATTGACCACGAATGCCGCCGCGGAAGGCCAGCGCTTCCGCGCGCTCCTGGCCGCCGCACGCGGGCTCGTGCGCTGCGACGCGGCGGCGCTGCTGCGGCTCGAGGGCGAGGTGCTGCGCCCGCTCGCGGTCGACGGGCTCAGCGACGAGACGCTGGGGCGCCAGTTCCCGGTGGCCGCGCATCCGCGCTTTGCGCGCCTGCTCGAGAGCGGGCGCGGCCTGCGCTTTGCGCACGACTGCGGCCTGCCCGACCCGTACGACGGCCTCGTCGCCGGACAGCCGACGCTGCTGCCGGTGCACGACTGCATGGGCGCGCCGCTCAGGCTGCGGGGCGAGGTGTGGGGCCTGATCACGCTCGACGCGCTCGACCCCGGCACCTTCGAGGCGGTGAGCCCGGCGCAGCTCGATGCGCTGGTGGCGCTGGTCGAGACCGGCATCGAGGCGGCGCAGACCATCGAGGACATGGCAGCGCGCGCCATGCGCGAGCAGGCCGTGGTGCAGGCACTGCGCGCGGGCCGCGGCGCGCCGCGCGAACTGCTCGGCAACAGCCCCGCGATGAAGCAGCTCTGCAGCGAGATCGACACCGTGGCGGCATCGGACCTGACCGTGCTGCTGCTCGGCGAGACCGGTGTCGGCAAGGACCTGGTCGCGCAGCGCCTGCATGCGCGTTCGCGGCGCGGTGATGCGCCGCTGGTGCAGGTGAACTGCGCGGCACTGCCCGAGTCGCTGGCCGACAGCGAGCTGTTCGGCCACAAGCGCGGCGCCTTCACCGGCGCGGTGCAGGACCGCAGCGGCAAGTTCGAACTCGCCGACGGCGGCACGCTGTTCCTCGACGAGGTCGGTGAACTGCCGTTGGGCGTGCAGGCCAAGCTGTTGCGCGTGCTGCAAAGCGGCGAGGTGCAGCGGCCCGGCAGCGACCGAACGCTCAAGGTCGACGTGCGCGTGATCGCGGCCACCAACCGCGACCTGCCCGCCGCCATCGCGCAGGGGCGTTTTCGCGCCGACCTCTACCACCGGCTCTCGGTGTATCCGCTGCTGGTGCCGCCGCTGCGTGCGCGCGGGCGCGACGTGGTCGCGCTGGCCGGTGGCTTCCTCGAGGAGAACCAGCACCGGCTGGGTGCGCGCAACCTGCGGCTGTCGCCGGCGTCGAAGGCGGCCCTGCTCGCGCACCGGTGGCCCGGCAATGTGCGCGAGCTCGAACATGTGATCAGCCGCGCGTCGCTCAGGGCCTTCACCGAGCAGCGCCGCGGTGCGCGCTGGACGGCGATCGAGCCGCAGCACCTTGCGCTCGATGCCGCGGCGACAGCGCCAACGATGGCAGAGCCTTCTGCCGCCATCGCGCCGGCCGCCGCCACTGCCGCCGTAACGGGCCGCGGCACGCTGCGCGAAGCCACCGAAGCGTTCCAGCGCGCTTGGCTCGTCGAGGCGCTGGCAAGGCACCGCGGACGTGTGGCCGACGCGGCGCGCGAGGCCGGCATGGACCGCAGCAACTTCCACCGCGCGCTGCGCAAGCTCGGGGTGCCGCGGCCCGAGGCGCAGTAGGCGCATGTACATCGACCACACGATGACGACCACGGACCGCAAGGCATGGATTCGCTGATCGCCGCTTCCGCGCGCGCGCTGGCTGCGGGCGATGCGCTTGGCGCGCTCAAGCGCGTGGCGCTGCGCGACGATCCGCCGGCGCTGGCGCTGCGCGGCATCGCGATGGCGCAGCTCGGCGAGCTGTCGCGTGCACGTGAACTGCTGCGGCGCGCGGGGCGCGGCTTCGGCGCCCATGAGGAACTCGCGCGTGCCCGCTGCGTGGTGGCTGAAGCCGAAGTGGCGCTGGCCACGCGCGACATCGGCGACTCGCCGCGCGCGCTCGCGCAGGCGGCGGCCACGCTCGAAGCGCGCGGCGACGCCGCCAATGCGCTGCAAGCGCGGCTCATCGCGGCGCGCCGGCTGCTGCTGCTGGGCCGTCTCGACCAGGCCGCGGCGGCGCTCGCGCGGCTGGTGGATGCGAGCGCGCTGTCGCCGTCGCTCGCGGCCGTGGCGGCCCTGGCGCAGGCCGAGCTCGCGCTGCGCTCGCTGCGCGTGGAAGCGGCGGTGGCGGCGCTCGCGCGCGCCCGCGCGGCGGCCGACCTTGCGGGCGTGCCCGCGCTCGGCGCCGAGGTGGCCGAGGCGCAGGCCGCGCTCGAACGGCCCGCCGCGCGGCGTCTCGATGCGGGCGGCGAGCAGGCGTTGCGCCTTGACGAAGTCGCGGCGCTGCTGGCGTCGAATGCGCTGGTGGTCGATGCCTGCCGCCGCGGGGTCGGTGCCGGACCGCACTGGCGGCCGCTGGCACGCCGGCCGGTGCTGTTCGCGCTCGCGCGGGCGCTGGCCGAGGCCTGGCCCGGCGACATCGACCGCGAAGCGCTGATCGCGCATGCCTTTCGCACGCGCCACCCCGACGAGACGCACCGCGCGCGGCTGCGCGTCGAGATCGGGCGCCTGCGTGCGCTGGTGGCGCCGCTCGCGGCCATCGAGGCCACCGCGCGCGGCTTCATGCTCCAGCCGCACGACGAGCGTCCGGTCGCCGTGCTCGCGCCGCCGATCGACGGCGAGCAGGGTGCGCTGCTGGCCCTGCTGTCGGACGGCGCGGCGTGGTCGACCTCGGCGCTCGCGCTGGCGCTCGGCGCGAGCCAGCGCACGGTGCAGCGTGCGCTCGCCGAACTCGAGGCCGAAGGTCGCGTGCGCGCCATCGGCCAGGCACGCGCGCGCCGCTGGCTTGCGCCACCGCTCGCGGGATTCACGACGATCTTGTTACTCCCCGCTGCGCTGCCGATTGCATAGAGTGGCTCCAGGGCGTCGAACCGGCGCGCATCACCAGGAGCAGCAATGAGCAGCAAGACCAGCACCACCGCGACGAGCAACAGCAGCGGCAGAAATCGCGCCGAGCCGACCACGCGCCCGGCCGAGATCGTGCGCGAGTACGGCCCCTTCGAGCCCGCGACCTCGGTCGGCGGCGTGACGCACGACGGGCGCCATGTCTGGGCCGCGATCGGCGCCAAACTCGTCGCCTTCGATCCGGCCAGCGGCGAATCGGCGCGCGCCTTCGACCGCGCGGCAGACGCCGGCACCGCGTTCGACGGCACGCACCTCTACCAGATCGCCGAAGCGCGCATCGACAAGATCGACCCCGCCACGGGCCAGGTGCTGGCCTCGATCCCCTCGCCCGGCGCTGGCAGCGATTCGGGGCTGACCTGGGCCGAGGGCAGCCTCTGGGTCGGCCAGTACCGCGACCGCAAGATCCACCAGGTCGACCCCGCCACCGGTGCGGTGAAGCGCACCATCGAGTGCACCCGCTTCGTGACCGGCGTGACCTGGGTCGACGGCGAGCTGTGGCATGGCACCTGGGAGAACGACGAGAGCGACCTGCGCCGCATCGATCCGCAGAGCGGCGCCGTGCTCGAACGGCTCGAGATGCCGCAGGGCACCGGCGTCAGCGGGCTCGAGTCGGACGGCGCCGATCTCTTCTACTGCGGCGGCGGCGCCAGCGGCAAGGTCCGCGCGGTGCGCCGGCCCAAGGCCGTGCGCGCCTGATGAACGAAGGCGCACGCACCATGAACGCCGACGTCATCACCGAAGCGGGCCTCGCCAACCATGCCGTGGTTGCGGCCGAACAGTGGCTCGCCGAGCGCAAGAAGCTCCTGGCGCGCGAGCGCGAGCTCACGCACCTGCGCGACCAGGTCGCACGCGAGCGCCGCGCGCTGCCCTGGCGGCGCGTCGACAAGGCCTATGTTTTAGACACGCTCGAGGGGCCGCGCCGGCTCGCCGACCTGTTCGATGGCCGGCGCCAACTGCTGGTGCAGCATTTCATGTTCGGCCCGGGCTGGGCGCAGGGCTGCCCGAGCTGCTCTTTCATGGCCGACCACACCGACGGCATGAACGTGCACCTGGCGCAGCGCGACATCAGCCTAGTGGCGATCTCGCGCGCGCCGCTGGCCGAGATCGAGCGCTTTCGCCAGCGCATGGGCTGGCAGTTCAGGTGGGTGTCGTCGCACGGCAGCGACTTCAACCACGACTTTCACGTGAGCTTTGCGCCCGAGGACATGGCCCGGGGCGAGGTCTACTACAACTATGCGCTGTGGCCGTTCCCGTCGGAAGAGGCGCCGGGCCTCAGCGTGTTCTGCCGCAACGACGCGGGCGAGGTGTTCCACACCTATTCGACCTACGAGCGCGGCGTGGAAGTGATGATGGGCGCCTACCAGATGAAGGACCTCACGCCCCGCGGCCGCGGCGAACGCGACGTGCCGCACAAGATGGAATGGCTGCGCCACCACGACCGCTACGAGCCGGCGCCTGCCGCGCCCTGCCCCGGATGCATTCGGGACGGAATCCATGTAAAGTAAACCGAGTGGTTCACTTTTAAACTCTTCCGGAACAAGACCCATGAACGACCCCGCAAGCCGGCGCGCCGTCGCCGCGATCGACACCAACTGGTCCATCGTTGCCGCAGGCGCGCTGATGACATGCGTCGCCATCGGCGTGGTGTTCTCGCTCGCGGTGTTCCTCGAGCCAATGAGCGCCGCCACGGGCTGGTCGCGCGCAGGCATCTCGAGCGCGATGACCTTCGCGTTCCTGAGCATGGGCGTGGCCGGCTTCGGCTGGGGCGCGCTGAGCGACCGCTACGGTCCGCGCGTGGTGGTGCTCGCGGGCACGCTGCTGCTCGGGCTGGCGACGGTGCTCGCGAGCCGCGCGAGTTCGCTGCTCGAGTTCCAGCTGATGTTCGGCGTGCTCATGGGCATTGCGGCCGGCAGCTTCTTTGCGCCCGTGATCTCGACCACCGCGTCGTGGTTCGAACGGCACCGCAGCCTTGCGGTCTCGCTCGTCTCCGCCGGCATGGGCGTGGCACCAATGACCATCGCGCCGCTGGCGGCCTGGCTCGTGACCCGCTACGACTGGCGCATGGCGCAGCTGATCATCGGCATCGGCGCCTGGGTGCTGCTGTTGCCGGCGGTCTGGTTCATCCGCGCGGCGCCCGGCAGCGCGGTCGGTGCCGGTGCGGGTCCGGGTGCCGCCGCGCCGGCGCCGGCCATGCCGGTCGGGCAGGCACTGCGCTCGCGCGCCTTCCTCGTGCTCGGCGCCACCTTCTTCGCGTGCTGCGCGGCGCACTCCGGCCCGATCTTCCACACCGTGAGCTATGCGATCGGCTGCGGGCTGCCGACCTTCGCGGCCGTGACGATCTACAGCATGGAAGGCGCGGCGGGCCTCGGTGGACGCCTGATCTTCGGCGTGCTGGCCGACCGGCTCGGTGCCAAGCGGGTGCTCGTGGCCGGGCTCTTGATCCAGGCCTTCGCGGCCGCGAGCTACCTCATGGTCAGCCAGCTCGGCGGCTTCTATGCGGTGGCGATCGTCTTCGGGCTCGCCTATGGCGGCGTGATGCCGCTCTATGCGGTGCTCGCGCGCGACTACTTCGGTCCGCGCATCCTCGGCACCGTGCTCGGCGCGGCGACGATGCTCTCGAGCCTGGGCATGGCGCTCGGGCCGGTGCTCGGCGGCTGGCTGTTCGACCGCTATGGCAGCTATACGTGGATGTACATCGGCTCGATGGCCGTGGGCCTGGGTGCGGTGGCGATTGCGCTCACCTTTCCGCGCAGCACGAAGCCGCAGGGCGCGCCGCGGCTGCAGCCTGCCGCCTAGATTCGGATCTCGACCGCCAGCAGGCGTCCCGACAGCGGGGCGCTCGCCAAGGTGTCGAGCGGCACGCTGTGCCGTGCCGTCGTGATCACCAGCCGCTGGCTTGGCGCGCCTGCGGTAGTCGGTGCGAACGCGAGGTCGGTCGCGCACGGCACCGGCAGGCCGATGACGTGGTCGAGCTGCCCGTCGGCGGTGAAGCGCACCACGCTCCAGCCGTCGCACAGCGCCGTCCAGATGCCGCCCTGCGCATCGAACGCCAGCCCGCTCACGCGCCCCGAGCCCTTCGGCACGCTCGCCAGGCGGCGCATGGCGCCCTGCCCCGGTTGCAGGCGAAGAACCGAACCCGATCCCGGTGCGGTGGCGTAAAGGGTCTGCGCCTGCGCGTGCCAGCCGAGGGCCTGCACGGCCTCGCCCATGCGCCACGCCACGTCGAGCGTGCCATCGGCGCGCAGGCGGCCGATGGCGCAGCCGCCTTCGGGCAGGGCCAACGCCGCCCAGATCGTGTCGTCCGCGCCATTGCAGGCCGCGAGCACCTGGCCGGCCGGCCATGGTTCGAAAGGCGACATGCGCCCATCGCCCCCGATGCGCTGCGCACCGCGCTCGTGGGCCACGATCACGCCGCCTTCCTGGCGCAGCAGCGCGACGACGGGCGCCTCCACCATCGCCACCTCGCGGTCCTGCCCGGCTGTGTGAAGGTGCACCGAAGGTGCGAGGGCGTCGGCCCACCAGAAGCGGCTGCCGTCGGCCAACCAGAGCGGATGTGCAGCGTGAAAGGCCCAATGGCCCGGCAGCGCCGTCACTGCGGCTTCGGTGCTCGGCCCCGGGTCGATGCCGGCCGGCTGCAATTGCGCACCGACGCGGCGGGCGGCCTCGGCCACTTCAGGGCCGAGCAACTCGAGGCGGGCCCGCGTGAGCCGGTAGGCCGGTCCCGCCACGCTGATGGCACCGCGCACCTGCCCCGCCGCATCGACCACCGGCGCACCCACGCAGCGCACGCCCAGCACGATCTCTTCGTCGTCGATGGCATAGCCGCGGGCCCGCGTGATGCGCAGTTCGGCCTGCAGGCGGCGCCGGTCGGTGATGGTGAGCTGGGTGAACGGCTTCAGCACCGCGTCGCGCACCAGCGCGTCGCGTGCCTCGTCACGCATGGCGGAGAGGATCGCCTTGCCCTGGCTGGTGCAATGCAATGGCTTTCGCTGGCCGAGCACGGCGGCCGAGCGCTGGCTGTGGGCGCCGTCGCAGCGCTCCAGTGAAATCACCTCCCGGCCATCGAGTGCGGCCAGGTAGCTCGTCTCGCCCGTGAGGTCGCGCAGTGCGCGCAGTTCGAACGCGGCCGCTGCCACCAGGTCGGGCATGGCATAGGCGCGGCGCGCCATCTCGAAGCAGCGGAAGCCCAGGCAGTAGACCTTGCGCAGCGGATCGCGCCGCACCAGTCCGCGCGCGACCAATGTGGCGAGCAGCCGGTAGACAGTGGTGCGCGGCAGCGCGAGCCGTTCGGCCAGTTCGCCCTGGCTCAGCCCTTCGGACGCGGCGCCGATGGCGTCGAGCACGTCGAGCGCTTTTTCGAGGGCACCGGTGCCTTCGCCGGAAGTGGTGGCCATGGTCATGAAGCCTTGTTTGCCTGTTTTGTCCCAGATGGCGGTACTCGCTATGCCGTGGCTTGCGGCAACGCGGCTGCGGCCCATTCTATTTTTGAGCCTGTCTTCTTAAAGTGAATGCTCCGCCCCCGCGATGACCTGAGGTATCGCCCGGTCCCACCATTTGAGACAGCCTTCATGACGACTTCCCTGCCCAAGCCGCTGGCCCGCATTCCGCAGCGCGCGCCCGCTCCCTTCGTGTCCGATGCGGTGCTCGACCGCCTGGCCAAGGCCACGAGCGGCTCTCTGACCACGCAGCTCTACATCAAGGGCTTTCGCCAGCCCGTGCTGCACGGCCTGACGCCGTTGAACAAGAAGATCAAGCCCTTCGCGGGCCGGGCCTACACGATGCGCTTCATCCCGGCGCGCGAAGACGTCGATGCGTACGGCAACCTCACGACCGAACCCAGCGCCGACAACCTGCAGTGGGTGGGCGTCGAGCAGATCGAGCCGGGGCATGTGCTGGTGATCGACAGCAACAAGGACGGTCGCGCCGCATCGATGGGCAACATGCTGATCACGCGCATGATGATGCGCGGCGCGCGCGGCGTGGTCACCGACGGCAGCTTCCGCGACGGCACCGAACTGAGAGACATGGACTTTCCGGTCTGGTGCACCGGCGTGACCGCGACCACCCGCCTGAGCTACCACCACGTGGCCGACCTGCAGGTACCGATCGGTTGCGCAGGCGTGGCGGTGTACCCCGGCGACGTGATCCATGGCGACGGCGACAACATCACGGTGATCCCCGCGCACCTGGCCGAGGAAATGGCCGACCTGTGCGCGCAGCGCGACGACATCGAGGCCTATCTGGCGCTGCGCGTGCAGGCTGGCGAAGCGCTGTGGGGCCTGTACCCGCCGAGCGATGCCACACGCGAGCAGCACCGGCGCTGGGTCGCCGATGGCCGTCCCCGCATCGCACCCGCGCAGCCCGCGCGCTGATCCCATCTCCAGAAAGCCCTTCCATGGCCGCCAAGTTCACTCCTGAAGACCACGCCGCACTGATTCGCCGCTACTTCGACGCCTGCAACGCCGCCGACTACGACGCGCTCGTCGATTGCTTCACACCCGACGCGGTGCACTACTTTCCGGCCGGCCTGCCCGGGATTCCCTGGCGCACGGCCGACACCATCGCGAAGAAGTGGCAGTGGTGCGTCGAGACGCTCGGTTCGCAATGGACCATCGACAGGCTCATCGTGAGCCACGACACGCCCGAGGCGATGATCGAGTGGACCCACTGGAAGAACAAGAGCGGCACCGCACTGCGCGGCGCCGAGTGGTACGACTTCGATCCCGCGACCGGCAAGATCAAGGAGATTCGCGCCTACTACGCCGCGCCGGCCGACAAGGAAGCGAGGATCAACGAACTCGTCGATTTCGACTACGCGGGCCGCGGCTATGCGCTGAAGAGCAGGTAGGCGCTACCGCAGCGCGATCTCGAGCGACTCGAACGGCGCGTCGAACTCGGCGCGCCAGCGCTGGCCCGGCGCGAGCGGCCAGGCATCGGTCCATGTGCCGGTGGTCACCACATCGCGGGGCTGCAATGCCTGGGCGCCCGGGCAACGCTGCAGTTCCTGGTTGAAATGGTGCAGCGCGTGCAATGGGCCATCGAGCACGTTGATGCCGCTGCCTTCGTCGACCAGCACGTCTCCGCGGTACAGCCGCACGCGGGTGCGGCCCAGCATGTCGTCGAGTGCCTGCGCGCTGTCGGCGAAGCGTGCGGCCGGCGTCTCGCGCCCGACCAGCAGGCGCGCATGCAGGCCGCCGTCGACCACGGTGTCGGCGGCGCTGAACTTCCAGTCGGGACAGTGCGACTGCACGATCTCGAAACCTGGCGCCAGCCAGTCGATGCACGCGAAGAGCTGCGCCAGCGTGGCATCGCGCGGCGGGGTCGCGGCGATACCGAACACCACCTCGGGCTCGAGCCGGGGCTGGCAGGTACCTGCGAGGTCCACCTCGCCTGCACTGCTGCTGCTGCTGCGCGTCAACGTCGTGTTCCAGACCGTGCCCCAGATCGGCGCGTAGACCGCGTAGCGCTGCCAGATGGTTCTGTTGGTGAAGCCGATCTTGTAGCCGACGGGGCGTTCGCCGCGGCCCATGCGCAGCGCGCGCAGTGCCAATGCCTGCTGGTAGGCTGCATCGATGTCCGCGGTGATCGGAAGCACGCGATCGGCAGGCCACAGGCGGGCCTGGTCGTAGTGGTCGAGAACGGTTTCGGGCGTCATGCGCCGAAGTCTAGCGGGCGAGCGCTCAAGGCCGCTTGCCGAACGCCTGCGTCTCGGTCGTCCACTTCAGCGCCTGTTCGCTGAGGCTGAAGCCCAGGCCCGGGCGATCCGACACATGCATGCGGCCGTCCTTCAGGTGCATCTGCTCGTTGAACAGCGGCCCGAGCCACTCGAAGTGTTCGAGCCAGGGTTCGATCGGATAGGCAGCGGCCAGGTGCAGATGGATCTCCATCGCGAAGTGGGGTGCCAGCTTGCGCCCCTTGAAGGCCGCCAGACTCATGATCTGCAGGAAGGGCGTGATGCCGCCCACGCGCGGCGCGTCCGGCTGGATGAAGTCGCTGCCCTCGGCCATGATGAGCTGTGCATGTTCGCCGAAGCTCGTGAGCATCTCGCCCGTGGCGATGGCGGTATCGAAGCGTGCCGCCAGCTGTGCATGGCCGTCGAAGTCATGCGCATCGAGCGGCTCCTCGATCCAGGTCAAGTCGAACCCTTCGAAGGCACGGCAGGCGCGCGTGGCCTTCTGGCGGTCCCACTGCTGGTTGGCGTCGACCATGAGCGGGAACGCGTCGCCGAGCAGCTTGCGCACTTCGCCCACGCGGTGAATGTCGATCGCCAGGTCGGGCTGCCCGACCTTCAGCTTGATGCCGCCGATGCCGCTCTCGCGCGAGATCTCCACATTCCTGAGCACCTGGTCGAGCGGCGTGTGCAGATAGCCGCCCGAGGTGTTGTAGCACTGCACCGAGTCGCGCTCGGCGCCCAGCAACTTGGCGAGCGGCAGGCCCGCGCGCTTGGCCTTGCAGTCCCACAGCGCAATGTCGAAGGGCGCGATGGCCTGCGTGGTGAGGCCGCTGCGGCCCATGCTGGCGCCGGCCCAGAGCAGCTTGGTAAAAAGGCGCGAGATGTCGTTGGGGTCTTCGCCCAGCAGGTTCGGCGCCAGCTCCTTCGCATGCGCGTACATGCCGGGGCCGCCCGCACGCTTCGAGTAGCCGAAGCCGATGCCTTCATGGCCGTCGCGCGTGCGGATCTCGGCAAAGATGAACGCGATCTCGGTCAGCGGCTTCTGGCGCCCCGTGAGCACCTTGGCGTCGCTCACGGGCGTGGCGAGTGGCAGGTAGGTCAGCGAGACCTTGATCCATTCGATGCGGTCGCCCGCCTCGGCCGCGGTGCGCGCGCCTTCGGCGACCTTGGCATAGGAAACGATGTTGGATTCGACGGCTTTCATGAGGCAGCTTTCAATGGGACGAGGAGGAATTAAAGGAACGTGGACAGGGCTTTGGCGGCGATGCGAGGGATGCGAGGGATGCGAACGAAGCGAAGTGGGCGTGCCGCTGCGGGCTCACTCCAGCTTGATGCCGGCTTTCCGGAGCACCTGCGCCCAGCGTGCGTTTTCTTCCTGCACGAAGCGCGTGTAGTCGGCCGGTTGTGACGCGGTCACGACGAAGCCGTTGGCTTCGAGCCTGGCGCGCACGGCAGGGTCTGCAAAGCCCTTGGCCATGGCTGCGGAGAGCTTGTCGATGATCGGCTTCGGCGTGCCCTTGGGCGCCGACAACCCGGTCCATGAGACGGCGCTGAAGCCCGGGTAGCCCGACTCGGCCACGGTGGGCACGTCGGGGAACAGCGGGTTGCGTTGCGCGCTGGTGATGGCGAGCGCGCGCAGCTTGCCGGACTTGACGTGTGGAAGCACGGCGTCCTGGTTGATGAACATGCCCGGGATCTGGCCCGCGAGCACGTCGTTGAGCGCGGGCGCGCCGCCCTTGTAGGGAATGCCCACCATGTCGAGCTCCGCCACCTGCTTGAGGTATTCGGTCGTGAGGTGACCCGACGACGCATTGACCTGTCCATAGCTGAACTTGCCCGGGTTCGCCTTGACCCAGGCGACGAACTCCTTGAAGTTTCTGGCCGGGAACGACGGGTTCACCACCAGCACGTTGGCGCCGGCCGCGAGCTGCGAGATATGGATGAAGTCGCGGTTCGAGTCGTAGTCCGGCTTGGGCGAGAAGCCATGGATGATGGCGTTGCTGCCGATGCCCGACAGCAGCAGCGTATAGCCATCTGCAGGCGCCCTGGCCACCTGCTCGGTGCCGATGGCGCCACCCGCCCCGCCTTTGTTGTCGACCACGAAAGGCTGCTTCAGCTGACGGCCGACCACGTCGGCGATCAGGCGGCCCATGAGGTCGCTGGTGCCGCCGGCAGGAAACGGAACCACCAGCTTGACGGGGCGCGACGGATAGTCGTCCTCGGCGCGCGCGGCGCCCGCGAGCAGACAGGTGAAGGCCAGCGTGGCGAGAAGGGTTCTGCGGAACATGCGGTTGTCTCCAATCGTTGATCTTTGATGAAAGCGCTTCCATTTTGAACTGGCCATCAGCTCGAACAAGACTGGGATGACGCCATCTCCAAGGGGAATCCCAGTGACTGGGACTGGCTGTCGAAATGACAGCGCTTGCATCAATGCGTTCTTCAGTGCAGCACCGGCGCTATGATCGGCGCGATTGCCCATGGCTGCTTCCAACACCTCGCCACCGCCCGAAAAGGCCTTCGCTCCACAGCCGGGCGCCGCGCGCATGAGCGACGTGGCGCGCGAGGCGGGCGTGTCGCTGGTCACCGTCTCGCGCGCGATCAACACGCCCGGCAAGCTCTCTCCTGCAACACTTGCCTCGGTACGCGCCGCGATCGAACGCCTCGGCTACGTGCCCAATCTCATGGCGGGCAGCCTGGCTTCGAACCGATCACGCATCGTGGCGGCGATCGTTCCGACGATCTCCAACCTCGTGTTCTCCGAGACCATCGAGGCGCTCGCGCAGACACTGGCAGATGGCGGCTACCAGTTGCTGCTCGGCCAAAGCGCCTATCGACCAGGCGACGAGGCTGCCCTGGTCGACGCTTTCCTGGGCCGGCGTGTCGATGGCCTTGTGCTCACGGGCATTGCACAGACCAGCGCACTGCGGTTGAAGCTGCAGCGTGCAGGCCTGCCGGTGGTCCAGACCTGGGACCTGCCACCCCCAGGCGGCGAGCCGCCGATCGACATGCTCGTCGGCTTCTCGAACGTCGATGCAGGCCGTGCTGCCGCGAGGCATCTGCTTGCGCAAGGCCATCGTGCGCTGGCGTTCATCGGTGCAGACGAAGAGCGCTCGCGGCTTCGCCTCGCTGGTTTTCGCGCTGAAGCCGCCGCGCAAGGGGCCGGCGAGGTGCCTGCGGAATTGATTCGCCCGCCCGTGCAGATCGACGACGCCGGACCTCGCCTGTCGCAACTGCTCGCCCGCCGACCCGGCATCACAGCCGTGTTCTGCAACAACGACCTGCTGGCGGCCGGCCTGCTCTTCGAATGCCAGCAGCGCGGCTGGGACGTACCGGAACGTCTCGCGGTGATGGGATTCGGCGATCTGCCGATCGCGCGCGCCGCATCGCCGCGCCTGTCTACGGTGCGCGTCCGGCGCGCCGAGATGGGCGAACGCGCCGGGCAGATGCTGCTCGCGCGGCTGGCTGGCGAGGATGCCGGCACACGGTGGGTGGACGTGGGCTTCGAGGTGGTCGCGCGCAGCAGCGCGTGAGACAACGCGGCGAAGACTGATGAGCCGGTAGGCAGGAATCGACGGGATCGCGTTTCTGGTGATCACACGGCTTTAAAAATACACTAACGGCAACCAGTCAATGATTTCAGCCGAAGCTCACCCCGCGCAGCACCAACCGCCGAACGCTCACCACAACGCCCCTTCGCATCCATCTGCTGTTGACGCCAAAACGCCGCGCCGTTAGTGTATTTTTTATGCCTTCCCTCCCCCTCTTCCCCGAACCCTCCGGTGATTCGCACCAGGCTGCCTTCGATGGCTGGCTCGCGGCCCAGCAGGCCAACGGCGCGCTGCGGCTTCCGTCGTCGGTCGCGGTCTACCGCGACATGTGGGGCAGCTTCACGGCCTGGTGCCTCGGCCAGTCGCCCGCGGTGACGCTGGCTTCGCTCGACCGCGGCGACCTGGCGGCGTTCCAGCAGGCGCGCTTCGGCATGAAAAGCGCCGACCTGTCGCTCTCGCCGCGCTATGCGCTTCGGCTGCTGCGCCTGATCGACCGCGTGCTGCGGCACCATGCCGACGCCACCGGGCAGAAGGCGAACACGGCGGCAGCAGAGTGGCTGGCGGCGCAGCCCGACGTGCGCTACGCCGACGCGGCGCGCGCCGATCCGCTGCCCGAATACCTCTCGCTCACCGAGGCGAAACAGCTCATCACCTGGCTTTCCGATGCCCGCCCGCGGCCCGGCAGCACAGGCACGCGGCATGCGCAGAGCGCACTGAGCTGGCAGGCGCTGCGCAACCGCGTGGCGGTGGCCCTGCAGCTCGGCGCGGGGCTGGCGCCCGGCGACGTGCGCGTGCTGCGGCTCGACGCGCCCACCTCGCAGATCGCGGGCCGCCGCGACCGGCCGTGGAAGCTGGCGGTGCCCGGCAACGGCAACTCGCCGGCGCGCGAAGCGCCGGTGGCGCCCTGGGCCGGCGAGTTGCTGCAGCACTGGCTGCAGGTGCGGGCCGAAACCGGCATCGCGGGCGACTTCCTGTTTCCGGCCACGCGCACCGGCAAGCCCTGGAGCAAGGAGGCGCAGTACGTCGCCGCCAAGCAGGTGCTCGAGGAGGCCGGCATCGAAGCATTGGGCGGCGGCTCGTTCCTGCTGCGCCATACCTTCGCGCTGCGGCAGCTGCGCCGCGGCGCGCGGGCCGAGGACGTGGCGCGCTGGCTTGGCGTGGAACCCGAGGCCATGGGCAAGTACCAGCGCGTGCTGGCGGGGCCGGTCGACGTGGTGTGAGTCAGGTTTCGGGCCGGCGCCACAGCCAGACGGCCACCGCCGCCATGGCCAGCGGCGCCCCGACCTTGACCGCCAGCGGTGCGCCGGTGGCCAGCAGCACGGCGGCACTCAGGCTCATCATGCCGATGGCGGCCCATTTGGCGCGACGCGGCACGGCCCCCGATTGCCGCCAGCGCACGATGTGCCCGCCGTAGCGCGGATGCGCGAGCAGCCAGCGTTCGAGCGCCGGCCAGCCATGGCCGGCCGCCCAGGCGGCAGCCAGCAGGAAGGGCACCGTCGGCAGCACCGGAAGGAACGCGCCGACCAGGCCGAGCGCCACCAGCACCAATGCCAGCACGCGCCACAGCAACCTGGCGATGGCGCCCTCCTTCCGTTTCAAGACGGCCACCGCCCGCGAAGATGTTCCGGCACTGTCTGCAACACGCACATGGACGCATGGTAATTCGCCCGGCGTGCCCGCGATGCCGCCCCCGCCGTTCTCCGACACAATCGGCGCCATGAAGGAGACCGCCCCCTTGGCCGACCAGGAAGCTGCCGCCGCCACCGCGTGGCGGGGTTCGCTGGCGCACGCCATGGCCCGCCGCGACGTACAGCTCGACCTGGCCGTGGCCGCCGTGCGCGCCGCCGCCGAAAGCACGGCAGCGAGCGTCGATGCCCTGATGGGCATGGCCACGCCGGACGCGCATGTCAGGCCGGTGTCCCTCGCGGCCGCGGAGTTGCCGGAGCGCACGGGCCTGGTGAGCGTGGCGCAGCAGCTGCAGGACATCGCCCTGCAATTGCGCGCGATCGAATCGTCGGTGCGCAGGGCGCTGGAGCGCCAGCGCCGGCAGGCGGAGCGCAAGGGCTGAGTGGCCGATGCGGCGCCCCCGGGCGCCTCGACAGTATGATTCCCGGCCTCCCGCCATGCCCTTGCTCCTGCGCCACGCCCTGATCCGACTGCTGCTGCTGGCCGTGTTCTTCAACACGGCCATCGGCATGCCCGCGCACCAGGCGGAGCACCTGCAGCAGGCCACTGCGGCAACGCTGCCTGCAGCGCCGCCGGCGGCCGAAGAAGCCGCCGATGCCATTGACGCGGAGCATGGCAGCGAGCTCCATGGCGCCTGCGCGTGGTGCCTGGTGTATGCGCATCTGGACGCCCCGCCCCCGGCGTCGGCGGCCGGCCATGCAGAGGCCTGGCAGGCCGATCTTCCGCGTCCGCAGGCACGGGCAGCCTTCGTCCCCGATCCCTGCCACTGGCCCTTCGCTTCGCGCGATCCACCCCGAACCGTCTCCTGAAGAAGCCCGCCGCCGTGAGGGCGGCCTGGCTCCCTTGCGCACGACGCCCGCGGCCGCAGCAGCCTGACCCTGCGCGCCGCGGGGGCGGCGTGCGTCCGGCCATCGGCCGGCCCGCCGCCGCGCCCTTCATTTCTCTTCACGAGTCGGTTCATGATCTCTCTCCAACGTCCCGCGCCCGGTGCGCCCCTTCTCCTGGCCGTCGCGCTCGCAGCGCTGTTTGCCGGGCCCGTTCTTGCCCAATCGACACCGGCGGCGCCGGCCGAACTTTCGACGGTCGAAGTCATCGGCCGCACCGAATCGGGCGCCTACCACGCGGAGGAGGCCGCAGGCGCCAAGACCGAGCTGCCGCTGCGCGAGCTGCCGCAATCGGTGCGCATCGTCACGCGCCAGGCCATCGACGACCTCGGCGCCACGCGGCTCGACGACGTGCTCGACTACGTGGGCGGCGTGTCGCGCCAGAACAATTTCGGCGGCCTCTGGGACAACATCGCGATCCGCGGCCTGCCCGGCAACGAGAACACCGGCATGGCCACGCTGCTGAATGGCTTCTCGTCGAACCGCGGCTTCAATGCACCGCGCGACCTCGCGGGCGTCGAGCGCATCGAGTTCCTCAAGGGCACGGCCGCGGCGCTCTACGGCAGCAGCGAGCCCGGCGGCACGCTCAACATCGTCTCCAAACGGCCGCGCTGGACCTCCGCCCATGCGGTCGAAGCCTATGCCGGCAGCCATGGCTCGAAGCGCGGCGCCATCGACAGCACCGGCCCGATCGGCGAGAACTTCGCCTACCGGCTCAACGCCGCGGTGGAAGAGCGCGGCAGCGGCAGGGACCACGTGCGCTCCGAACGACAGGTGATCGCGCCGGCCTTCACCTGGAAGCTCGGACGCGACACGCTGCTCGAGTACGCGGGGGAGGTGCTGCGCCACAAGACCCCGCTCGACCGCGGCGTGGTCGCGATCAACAACCGGCTCGGCGCCCTGCCGCGCAGCCGCTTTCTGGGCGAGCCGGCCGACGGCGACGTGACGGTCGAGAACCACACGCACCAGTTCGTGCTGACGCACGAATGGAGCGCCAATTGGCGCAGCCGCGTCGGCCTTTCCTACCGCGAGACCTCGATCGACGGCTTTGCCACCGAGGCCAGCGCGCTGCAGGCCAACGGCCTGCTCACGCGCCAGCGGCGCTATCGCGATTTCGACTCGCACGACACGGCTTTGCAGGCGGAGCTGCAGGGCAAGGTCCGCACGGGCGACATCGAGCATGAGCTGCTGTTCGGCGCGGAGACTTTTCGCTTCACGATGGATTCGGTGATGCTGCGCGCCAACCCCAGCGCCGCGCGCCCCTACGCCATCGGCATCTACAACCCGGTCTACGGCCAGGCACAGCCGATCCCGACGGCGAACACCGACACGCTCGAGCACCAGCGCGGCAGCGCGTTCTACGTGCAGGATGCGATCAAGCTCGCACCCGCGTGGCGGCTCGTGGCCGGTGTGCGCGTGGACAACTACCGCCAGTCGCTGCTGAACCGCCGCACCGGCGGCACGGCGAACCAGAACCCGTCGTCCACCTCGCCGCGCATCGGCCTGAGCTGGCTGCCCACGCCGCAATGGACCTTCTACGCCAACGCGGGCCGCTCGTTCCGCCCGAACGTCGGCTCGGACTTTGCGGCCAACAGCTTCAGGCCCGAGACCGGCCGCGCGCTGGAGCTCGGCGCCAAATGGGAAAGCGCCGACCAGCGCATCGGTGCCACCGCCGCGCTGTTCGACATCCGCAAGCGCAACGTGCTGACCTCCGACCCGGTGAACACCGGCTACTCGGTCTCCGCGGGCGAGATCCGCAGCCGCGGGCTCGAGCTCGACTTTGCGGGGCAGGTCACCCGCCACTGGCGCGTCAACGCGAGCCTGGTTCTGAACGATGTGGAAGTCGCCAGCGACAACAGCCTCGAGGTCGGCGGGCGCCTGCTCAATGTGCCGAAGGTCAACGGCAGCGTGCTCGCGGTCTATGAAGATGCCCTGGCCAACGGCCAGCGCTACGGCATCGGCGGCGGCATCACGCACGTCGGCCAGCGCCTGGGCCAGGCCCGCACCCAGGCCGAGGCCCGTGCCGGCACGCCCGCTTTCGACCTGCCCGGCTACACCACGGCCAAGCTGGTCGCCTACTGGCGCTTCAGCCCCGCGCTGCGGCTGACGCTGGACATCGACAACCTTTTCGACAAGACCTACTACGCGAGTTCGTACAGCCGCGTGTGGGTGACACCCGGCACCGCACGCACCATCACCGTCGGCCTGCAGGCCCGTTTCTGAACACGAAAAACTTCGACCATGACCCAGACCGCCTCTTCGTCACTGCCGCCGGCCGTGCACCACCCGGCGCTGCAAGCCAGCGCGGTGGTCGCGGGCTATGGCGCCCACACCATCCTGCACGGGCTCGACCTCACGGTGGGCGCCGGCGAGATCTATGCGCTGCTCGGCGCCAATGGCGCCGGCAAGACCACCACGCTGAGCCTGTTCCTGGGCTTCGTGACGCCCGCGAGCGGCAGCGTGCGCGTGAACGGCACCGACCCCGTGGCGGACCCGACGGCCGCGCGGCGCCAGCTTGCCTACATCCCCGAGAACGTCGCGCTCTACGAGCACCTGAGCGCGCGCGAGAACGTGGCCTACCTGCTGCACCTCGCGGGCCAGCCCGCCGATGCCGCGGCCATCGACGCGGCGCTGGCCACCGCTGGGCTCGACACCGCAGCGCACGGGCGGCGCGTGTCGGGGTTCTCGAAGGGCATGCGCCAGAAGGTTGCGATCGCGCTCGCGCTCGCACGCCGCGTGCCGGCGCTGCTGCTCGACGAGCCCACCTCGGGGCTCGATCCGCAGGCCGCGAGCGAGTTCAGCCGCCTGCTCGGGCTGCTGCGCACCCAGGGCGTGGCCGTGCTCATGGTCACGCACGACCTGCTCGGCGCCGCCGACGTGGCCGACCGCATCGGCTTCATCGAAGGCGGACGGCTGATCGAGGAAGTCGCCGCCGCGGGTGCCGAACGCTTCGATGTGCGTGCACTGCACCGGCGCTACGCGGGACAGGGGGCTGGGTCATGAGTGCGGCACTGCACATCGCGCGCGAGGAATGGCGCCTGCTGCAACGCGACCGCGTCGCGGTGCTCGGCCTCGCGCTGCTGCTGCTGTTGACGGCCGTCGCCGCCTTCACCTCCTGGGAACAGCGCCGCGCGACGGACGCCGAACGCACGCGCCACCAGGCGCAGGTCGACCATGAATTCGAGGCCCAGCCCGACCGGCATCCGCACCGCATGGTGCATTACGGGCACTTCGTGTTCCGGCCGCTCAACCCGCTGGCCGCGTTCGATCCGGGCGTGGACGCCTACACCGGCCACACGCTGTTCCTCGAAGGGCACCGGCAGAACAGCGCCAACTTCGGCGACGTGCGGCAGTCGTCGCTGCTGCTGCGCTTCGGCCAGCTCACGCCGGCCTTCGTGCTGCAGGTGCTGGCACCGCTGCTGCTCATCTTCGTCGGCCATGCATCGCTGGCGCGCGAGCGTGAATCGGGGACCCTGCGCGTGCTGCTCGCGCAAGGCGTCCGGCCGCGGCAGATCGTTGCGGGCAAGCTGCTCGCGCTGGGCGGCGTGGCCGCTGCGGCGCTGCTGCCCGCGCTGCTCGCGCTGCTGTGGATCGGCGCCGCCACTTCGGTGCCCGCCAGCCTCGCGCTCGCGATCGGGGCCGGCTACGCCGTCTGGCTGCTGATCTGGGTGGCCGGCATCGTCGGCGTGTCGGCCCGCTTCGCGCGCGGACGCGACGCGCTGGTGGCGCTGCTCGCGCTCTGGGCCGTCAGCGTGGTGCTCGTGCCCCGGCTCGCGCCCGAATTCGCGGCCTCGGCGCTGGCGCTGCCGACGCGCTTCGAGACCGACATCGCGGTCGCGCGCGACCTTGCCGCGCTCGGCGACAGCCACAACCCCGACGATCCCTACTTCGCGAGCTTCAAGAAGAATGTGCTCGCGCAATATGGCGTCTCGCGTGTCGAAGACCTGCCGGTCAACTACAAGGGCCTGCTCGGCATGGAAGGCGAACGGCTCACCAGCGCGCTGTTCGACCGCTACGCCGATGCAAACTTCGATCGACAGGCCGCGCAGCTGCGCCGGGTCGATGCCTTTGCGCTGCTCAGCCCGGTGATCGCGCTGCGCCGCCTGTCGATGGCCGCCGCGGGCACCGACCTGCACAGCTACCGGCGCTTCGTCGAACAGGCCGAGCAGCATCGCTACCGCCTGGTGCAAGCGCTCAACCGGATGCAGGCCGAGAAGCTCAGCTTCGCGGGCGACCGTTCGAGCCGCGACAGCCGCATCGGCCACGCGCACTGGCACGGTGTCGCCGACTTCCGCTACGAGGCCGCGCCGCCTGGCGAGGCGCTGCGCCGGGCCGCACCCGCGGCAGGCGTGCTGCTGCTGTGGTTCGCCGCGCTCGCGGGCTTGCTGACGCTGGCGACGCGACGCCTCGGGAGGGCGGTGCGATGAGCTGGCTCGCCCATGAACTGCGCCTTCTGCTGCGCTCGAAACTGGCCGTCGCCGCGTTCGTGCTGCTGACGGTCCTGTCGGTGCTCGCGGTGCTGTCGGGCATGCGCGAAGTCGAACGCCAACGCCAGACCATCGCGCGACTGGCCGTGCTGCAGCAGCAGGACCTCGCCGCGCAGGCGCGCAAGTACGTCGATGGCGCGGAGGCGGGGTCCGCCGCCTACTACACCTTCCACGCCACCTGGGACGCTCCCTCGCCCACGGCCTTTCTCGCGCTCGGCCTGCGCGATGCCGCGCCCTACGTGCTGCGCGTGCGCGCGCTCGCGCTGCAGGCGCAGGTGCACGAGGGCGAGAGCTTCAACCCCGAGCTGGCGCTGGCCGGGCGCTTCGATTTCGCCTTCGTGCTCGTGTACCTCGCGCCGCTGTTCCTGATCGCACTGCTCTACGACCTGGTGTCGGGCGAACGCCGCTCGGGCCGGCTCGGCACGCTGCTGGCCCTGCCCGGTGCGGGCCGCGGCCTCTGGCTGCGCCGTGCAGGCTTGCGCGCGACGCTGGTGTTCGGCTGCCTGGTACTGCCGGCGCTCGCCGGCGCGCTCGCAAGCGGAAGCCCCGCCGTGGCCATCGGCACCGTGCTGCTGGTCACCGCCGGCTACCTCGCCACGTGGAGCGGGCTCGCGCTGATCGTCGCGACGCGCAATGGAAGCTCCGCCGCGAATGCCATGGCGCTCATGGGCTGCTGGGCCGTGTTGACGCTGATCCTGCCGACGCTGGCCAACGCGGTGCTCGCGCGCGCCGTGCCGGTCCATCAGGGCGTGGCGCTGATGCTGGCGCAGCGCCAAACCGTGCACGGCGCCTGGGACCTGCCGCCGGAAGCCACGATGGCGAAGTTCTTCCAAACGCACCCGCAGTGGCGCGACACGGCGCCGCTGCCCGAGGGATTTCACTGGAAGTGGTACTACGCCTTCCAGCAGCTCGGCGACGAGAGCGTCGCGCCGCAGGTGGCGGCCTACCGCGCAGGCCTGCAGTCGCGCCAAGGTTGGACCGCGCGGCTCGGATGGCTGCTGCCGGGCGTCGGCGTGCAGGCCGCGCTGCACCGCCAGGCCGGCACCGACCTGCAGGCGCAGCTGGCCTACCAGCAGCGCATCACCGATTTCCACACGCGTTTGCGCGACTTCTACTACCCGTACCTGTTCAACGAAGTGCGCTTCGGTTCCGCGGACTTCGCCGCGCAGCCGCGGTTCAGTGCCTCGGCGCCGTCAGCGAAAACGCCGGTGGGTTCATTGCTCGCATTGCTGCTGGTCGGTGCGGGCGCCCTGGTGCTGGGCGCAGTTGCCGCCGGCCGGGTGCGCCTGGTGCGTGGCGCGTCGTCCACGCGCTGAGCCCGCGCGCGCCGCTGCCCGACAGCGCGATCAGACATGACCGACGCCACGCCGGTGCCGCGTGCCTAAGCTGGGTTTTCCGTCCGCCGCTCCGGCGGGCTTTTCCAAGGAGCTGAACATGTCAGATTCGAAGATCACCGACGAGAAAACCAAGAAGGCCGCCACCGGCGTGGGCGCTGCGGTGGGCGGCGCGGCGGGCGGCGTCGCCGGCGGGATGGCGGCCGGCGCAGCCATCGGCGGCATGACCGGACCCGTGGGCGCGGCGGTCGGCGCCGCAGCCGGTGCGGCCGTCGGCGCGCTCACCGGGCGCGGCGTTGCGGCCACGGCCGACCCCGACCTCGAGGAAAGCTACTGGCGCGACAACTACACCACGCGTCCCTACGTGCCCAATGGCCACAGCTACGACGACTACGGGCCCGCCTACCGCTACGGCGCAGAGTCGTACAACCGCCACCCGGGCCGTGCCTTCGACGATGTGGAGAGCGATCTCGAGCGCGGCTGGGACACGTCGCGCGGCAAGTCGAACCTGCGCTGGGAGCATGCCCGGCATGCCTCGCGCGATGCCTGGCAGCGCGTGAGCGATACGCTGGAGCGCGCCATTCCGGGCGACTCGGACCGCGACGGTCGCTGAGCGGCGGGCGGCGATTCAGCTGCGCCGCTGGGCGCTGGCGCGCGGCTGGCCGCCGCTTCTTGGCTTTTGGTTGGCAGCGGCCGGCTTCCCGGCCGCTTCCCCAGTGAATGACTCGCGCAGCATCCGGTGCACCGAGAGCAGGTGCGTGCGCATCAAGGAGACCGCCTTCTCGGTGTCGCGCGTGCGCACGGCCTCCAGAAACTGCCGCCGCGTCGCCACCAGCCGCGGCTGCGGCGGCCCGCCCGCCGCCACGCGGGCATAGACGAACTGCATCAGGATCTCGGTGATGGACTGGACCATCATCGCCAGCACGCCATTGCGCGTGGCGGCACCCAGCAGCCGGTAGAACTCGCGCGAACACTCCACGCGATCGAGGTAGCGCCCGGCTTTGGTCATCTCTTCCGTGCGGTCGATGTTCGCCGCCAGCGCGTCCAGGTCTTGTGCGGTGGCGCGCTCGCACACCAGGCGAACCACGAGGTCCTGCACGTGTTCGCGCGACTCGGCCAGCTCGTCCACGGTGATCGATCCGAGGCTGAACATGTCGCGCACGACGGCATTCATCCGGCCCGAGTCGCCACTGCGAATGAAGGCACCGCCCTTCACGCCTTTGCGCAGCTCGAGAAGGCCGGCGATCTCCAGGCTGCGCAGCGCCTCCCTCACCGCATTGCGGCCGACGCCGAACTGCACTGCCAGGTCCCTTTCGGCGGGCAGCTTGTCGCCAGGGCGCAGCTCGCCCGCATCGATGCGCAGGCGGATGCGGTCGCAAATTTCCTCGAAGGTACGGCGGCTCTGGATGGGGGCGAAGGCGACAGGCGACACGGGAAGATTCATGGAAGTCGCCCGGGCGGGGCGGCTGGCAATGGTTGGCTCGAAAGCGTACATGAGGAAGCTCCGGTTGACACATTGGATTTCCGGCTTCAATATAAATGGTCCTACCATTCAATGGTAGCCCATCATTAACTCGCTTCTTTCCATTGCACAGGACCACGCCCCCATGAACTTCACCGAAGAACAGCTTGCCTTCCGCGACAGCATCCGCCGCATGGTCGCGAAAAACGTCGCGCCCATCGCGGCCGAGATCGACCAGACGGACCGCTTCCCCACGGAGCTCGTCAAGCTCTACGGCGAGATGGGGCTGATGCAGCTGTGGGTTCCCGAGGAATACGGCGGGCCCGACGGAAACCTCACGATGATGTGCATCGCGCGCGAAGAGATCTCGAAGGTGTCGCCCGCCTGCGGGTCGATCGCGGGCCTCAACACCATGTTCATCATGCCGCTGCTGCACTTCGGCACCGAGGAGCAGCGCCAGCGCTTCCTGCCGCAAGTGGCCAGGGGCGGCGTGGTGACGGCCATCGCCATCTCCGAGCCGCAGGCCGGCTCCGATGTCGGCGCCATGAAGACGCGCGCGGTGAAGGACGGCGACTCGTATGTGCTGAACGGACGCAAGCAATGGTGCAGCTACGGCGTGGAGGCCGAGTACATCGTCGTCATGGCACGCACCAGCGGCGACTCGGGGGCCGAAGGCATCAGCGCGTTCGTCGTGGAGCCCAAGAAAATGAAGGGCGTCACCTTCGGCCGCCACGAGCGCAAGATGGGCTGGCGCGGCGCACCGAACACGCCGATCTTTCTCGACAACGTCCGCGTTCCCGCCGAGAACCTGATCGGCGAAGAAGGCAAGGGCTTCAAGGCGTCGATGCGCGCGCTCGACCTCAACCGGCCCACCATCGGCGCCCAGTGCGTGGGCCTCGCGCAAGGGGCGCTGGACGTCTCGCTCGCCTATGCCAAGGAACGCCAGCAATTCAAGCGCAGCATTGCCGAATTCCAGGGCGTGCAGTTCATGCTGGCCGACATGGCGATGCAGATCGAGGCCGCGCGCGCACTGGTCTACGAATGCGCACGCGCCGGCGACGCGGGCGACTGGGAGCGGTTGAACCTGCTCGCCAGCATGGCCAAGTGCTTTGGCAGCGACATGGCGATGAAGGTCACCACCGACGCCGTGCAGATCTTCGGCGGCTACGGCTACACCGAGGATTATCCGGTCGAGCGGATGATGCGCGACGCGAAGCTGGCGCAGATCTTCGAAGGCACCAACCAGATCCAGCGGGTGGTCATCGCCAAGCAGTTGCTGGCGGCCTGAGCCCGCGCGCGAACAAACACCCCAGAACCAGGAGACAAGCGATGAAGAAGACTCTGGCTGCCCTCGGCGCCCTGGCTGCCTCGTTCCTGTGCATCGCGCCCGCACCCTCGTGGGCGCAGGGTGCCGCCAGCTTTCCCGCCAAGCCGATCCGCCTGGTGGTGCCGTACCCGGCCGGCGGCACGACCGACATCATGGCGCGATCGATCCAGGCCCAGTTGCAGGAGAAGATCGGGCAGACGGTGATCGTGGACAACAAGCCGGGCGCGTCGGGCGTGCTCGCCGCGCGCGAGGTCGCCCATGCGCCGGCCGACGGCTACACGCTGCTGTTCGTCAACAGCGGCATGGTGTCGGTCACGCCGCTGGTGGTTCCCAACGCGGGCTTCGACGGCGTGAAGGATTTCGCGCCTGTCGCGCTGGTGTCGACCGCGCCGCTGTTCGTCGTCACCAATGCCAAGGTGCCGGCCACCGACCTGCGGAGCTTCATCGCCTATGCCAAGAAGCAACCGCAGCCGTTGGCCTATGCCTCGGCCGGGGTCGGCTCCTTCGGCCACCTCGCGAGCGAACTGTTCGCCAAGACGGCAGGCTTGAAGATGACCCACATTCCCTACAAGGGACAGGCGCCGACCACCAACGCCGTCATCAGCGGCGAGGTGCAGGTGCTGATCACCACCGCATCGGCCACCATGAACGAGTTCATCGAGAACGGCCGGCTGCGCCTGCTGGGCGTGACTTCGGGCGAGCCGTCGTCGCTGGCGCCGAATGCGCCGACCGTCGGCACGGTGCTTGCCGGCTACAAGGCCGAGACCTGGTTCGCCGTGCTCGCACCGGCCAACACGCCGGGCACCGTGGTCGCGAAGCTGAACAAGGCCATCAGCGAATCCGTGCGTGCCGAGGGCATCGACAAGCGCTTCGCGAGCTTCGGGCTGGTGGCGGCTACGGCCACGCCAGAGAAGCTGGCGGAGATGGTGCGGGATGACGTCGCGCGCTGGGCACCCGTAGTGCGCGAGAACAACATCAGCAGCAACTAACGCGCCATGAGCCTGTACGACAACGTTCGCGAACTGACCTTCTTCCTGCGCGTTTCGGAGGAAGCGAGCTTCTCGGCCGCCGCGAGAAGCCTCAACCTCGACCCCTCCACCATCAGCAAGGTGGTCCAGCGGCTGGAGAACCGCCTCGGCGTGCGGCTCTTCCACCGCACGTCGCGGGTGCTGCGGCTGACCCAGGAGGGCGGGCGCTTCCTTGCCGCCGCGCAGAAAGTGATCCAGGCACTGGAAGAGGCCGAGCAGGCACTGAACCCCGCGCTGGAAGAAGCCAGCGGCGTGCTCAGGGTCAGCAGCACGCCGGCCTTCGCACGCCACCGCCTGGCGCCGCTGATGCCCGAATTTGCGCAGCGCTGTCCGGCCGTCAAGGTGGAGTTCGTGCTGGCAGGCAACCTGCCCGACCTGTTCGAACAGCAGATCGACATCTGCTTCCAGGGCGGCGTCATTCCCGATTCGACGCTGGTGGCCCAGCGGGTCGCGCATACGCGCTGGCATGTCTGCGCGTCCCCGGCTTACCTCGCGCGCGCCGGAACACCTGCGACGCCTGCGGACCTGCAGCACCATTGCTGCATGAACTTCCTGCCGGGCTCCTACCGCAGCAACTGGAACCTGCAGCGCGCAGCCGATGCCTCGCCGGGTTTCAGCCCGGCTTCGGCGGTGGCCGCCAACAACGGCGACATGCTCTGCGCGCTCGCCGTCGCGGGCATGGGCCTGGTGCGGCTGGCCGACTACCACATCGCAGATGCGCGCAAGGCCGGGCAGCTGGTCACCGTGCTGGACGAATTCGAGGGCGAGCCCGAGCCCATCTACGCGGTCTATCCGAGCCGCCGCCACCTCAGCGTGCGGGTGCGCGCCTTCCTCCAGCACGTCGAGGCCGGCCTCGGTCTGCGGGCGACGCCGCAGGGCGCAAGCGCGCATGCGTGACCCCCGGTCACAGCAGCTGTGCACGCCACCGTCTTGGCGTTTTCGCGCGGGTCGTCGATCCTGACGCCAGGAGACACCGATGAAACGACGCCACTTTCTTGCCGCGGCCGGCGCGCTGCCGCCTGCCCTCCCCTTCGCCTTTGCGCTGCCGCGCTCCGCCGAGGCCGCCAGCAACCGCCCGCTGCGCCTCGTGGTGCCGTATGCGGCCGGCGGTCCGACCGACGCCATGGCGCGCGTGCTGCAGCCGCTGCTGCAAGACGCGCTGGCCGAAACCCTGATCATCGAGAACGCACCGGGCGCGGGCGGTGCGATCGGTGCGCAGGCGGTCGTCCGGTCCGCCGCCGATGGCCGCACCTTCTTTCTCGGCAACAACGGCCCGAGCGCGGTGACGCCGCTGCTGCTGCGCGAGAACGCGGGCTTCGACCCGGTGAAAGACTTCATTCCGGTCGGCATGATTGCGCGCGCGACGATGCTGCTCGCGGTGAGTGCCGACGTGCCCGCCACCGACATGAAATCGTTCATTGCCCACGCGAAGGCGCATCCTGGCCAGCTGAACTTCGCCAGCGCCGGCGTGGGCTCGCTGGGGCACCTGGCCAGCGAACTGCTGGCCAGGGAAGCGGGGCTGAAGATGACGCACGTCAGCTACAAGGGGCAAGCCCCCACCTTGAACGCCTTGCTGGCCGGTGAAGTGCAGATGCTGCTGACCACCCCCACCGCCGCGATGCGCGGGCACATCGCCAGTGGCCGCATCAAGCTCATCGCGGTGACCTCGCAGGCGCGGTCGCCGCAGTATCCGGAAACCGACGTGGTGCGAAGCACCGTGCCTGATTTCGTCGTGTATTCATGGTTCGCGCTGATGGCGCGGTCGGGCACACCCGAGAAGCCGATCGCCGCGATGCGACAAGCGCTGAAGCAGGCGCTGAGCAACCCCGAGGTGCGGCGCAAATTCGAGGACTTCGGCGTCTCCGCCGACGATGCCGGTCCCGACCAGGTCGCGCGCTACATCCGGCAGGACCTGTCCCGCTGGAGCGCGGTCATCCGCGAGCTCGGCATCAAGCCCGAATAGGAGACTCCAGATGACGCCCCCCGCACGCGGCCTGGCCGCCATGTTTGCGACCTGCTGCGCGCTCGGCCTGGCACTGCCCGCGCTGGCAGCCGCCTCCGATGCCTATCCGACCCAGCCGGTTCGCCTGGTGGTGCCGTTCACGGCCGGGTCGACTTCCGACATCGCGGCGCGCGCCGTGGCGCAGAAGATCGAAGGGCCCCTGGGGCAGCCGGTCATCGTCGACAACAAGCCGGGCGCGAACGGCGCCATCGGCATGCTGAACGTGGCCAAGGCAAAGCCCGACGGCTACACGCTGGTCGTCGGCTCCGTGTCGTCGACGGCCGTGCCGGCGGTGCTGATGCGCTCGCCGCCCTTCGACCTGTTCAAGGACTTCACGCCCGTGGCCGCGATCGCCGGCACCACGCTGCTGCTGGTGGCACCCGCCGATTCGCCGATCGACTCGGTGCCTGCGCTCGTGGCGGCGGCCAAGGCCGCGCCGGGAACACTGAACTACGCGAACTCGGCCGGCCTGTTCCAGCTGGCGATGGAGTCGTTCAAGCTCCAGGCCGGCATCGACCTGACGGCCGTCAACTACAAGGGGCCCTCCGAGGCCACGTCCGACCTTCTCGGCGGACGCGTGTCGGTGCAGCCCGATTCGCTGGGCTCGGCCACGCGGCTGATCCAGGGCGGCAGGACCAAGCCGCTGGCGGTGCTCAGTGGCGCGCGCACCGCCACGCTGGCACAGGTGCCGACGATGCAGGAGCTCGGCTACGCGGACTTCGACTTCAACGGCTGGATCGGCATACTCGCGCCGGCCGGCACCCCGGCGTCCATCGTCGAACGCCTGCATCGGGAGATTGCCAAGGCCGTCGCCTCGGAGGACGTGCGCCGCGCCTATGCGGCCGCCGCCATCGATGCCGTGACGCTGTCGCCCGCCGACTACAAGGCGCTGCTCGCCCGCGAGACCGCGAAGTACCGCAAGATCGTGGAGAAGGCACGCATTGAAAAGCAGTGACACGCAAAGGGCCGAGCCCGCGATGCTGGCGCTCGCGCGCGAAGCCGGCGCGCTGAAGCTCCGATCGCTGCCGCCGGAGGTGCTGCGCCAAGCCCGGCAGTGCACGCTCGACACGCTGGGCTGCATCCTCGCGGGCTCGCAGACCGAGGAAGCCAGGCTCGTGCTTGCCTGCGAATCGGAAGGTGCGGCCGGCGCGCGCAGCGCCACGGTCTACGGCACGGCGCATTCGCGTCCGCTCGCTTCGGCCTTGCGAATCAACGGCTATCTCGGCGACGTGCTCGAACTCAACGACCTGATCGGCGGGCATGCCAGCATCGGCATCGTCACGGTCGCGCTCGGCCTGGCCGAAGCCGGCGACGCCACCCTGGGCGAGACGCTCGAGGCCGTGGTGCGCGGGATCGAGGTCACGGCGCGGGTCTATGGTGCGGTCTACCCGTCGCTCAAGCGGTTCTCGGACAGTGCCATGGTGCCGGTGGGCATTCCCTCGTCGATCGGTGCGGCCGCAGCGGCTTCGCGCCTGTCGATCCTCGACACCGCGCAGACTGCGCATGCGATGGCGATTGCCGGGGCATTGGCGGGCTGGTGCCCGGCGGAGGTGGTCTTCGGCGACGGCGGCAGCGTGAAGCCCATGCTGTTCGGCGCCCAGCCTGCGGTGGCAGGGCTGATGGCCGCCGACTATGCGGGCTGCGGCATGACCGGTCCGCCGCATCTGCTTGAAAGCCCGCTCGGCTATTTCGCGAGCGTGAGCCGCGCGCCGATGCTGGACACCGGCCCCTGGACACGGCATTGGGCGCTGGCCCAGCCGCGCCGGAAGCTGCATGCCTGCTGCGGCTACCTGCACGCCGCCGTCGATGCGGTGGCGCAGCTGCACGAGGCCACCGGCGGCTTGCATGCGGCCCACGCGCTGCGGATCCATGTGCCGCCTTACACGGCGGAAGCCGTCTCCAAGCCGCAGCCGCCGCGCTCGTCCAACGACGCCCGCTTTCACCTGCAGTACTGCATCGCTCAGGCATGGCGCGGGGCCGATGTGATCGAGCCCGACCACAGCATCGGCTTTGCGCGCCACATGATGGATGCCGAACTCCGATCCGCCATGGCACAGGTGGCGGTGGTGCCGGATGCCACGTTGGCGCACTACCAGCAGTGCCGCGTGGTCGCGCTCGATGCACACGGAGCAGAGCTTCACGCGCTGCGCATCGATGCGCCGCGCGGATCGCCCGAACGGCCGCTGTCCGAACACGACGTCATGGCGAAGTTCCGGCGGCTCGCCGTGCCCGTCATCGGCCCCGGGCGGGCAGACCGGATTGCCGCCCAGGTCATGGACTCGGGCCTGCACGCGCCAGTGCGCGGCTGGCTGGCCGACCTGCGGCGCGACGGCTGATCGGCGGACCCGCAAGACCGCCGCGTCGCACGCCATGAACTGTGCCTCGGCGGCACAGCTGCTCTTCCCCATTGCACATTGATTCCCGGCCCCGCTGCGCCGAAGCTGTGTCCATCCTCGGCACCTTGTGAATCAACCATGCAATCTCCCTCCAGACCCGACGCGCTCACCGGACTCAAGGTGATCGACTTCACCATCGTCATGTCCGGCCCCATGTGCACCCGCATGCTGGCCGACGCTGGCGCCGATGTCGTCAAGATCGAAGCACCCGACGGCGACGTGGTGCGCCAGCGGCCGCCGCAGCGCGGTGGCATCAGCACCTACTACGCCGCGATGAACTGCGGCAAGCGCAGCGTCGTGCTCGACCTGCAGACCGCCGAAGGGCGCGCGCTGGCGTTCGCACTGGCGGCGAAGGCCGATGTGGTCGTCGAGAACTTTCGCCCCGGCGTCATGAAGCGGCTGGGCCTGGGCTACGAAGCGCTCGCGGCCGAGAACCCACGGCTCGTCTATGCATCGATCTCCGGTTTCGGGCAGGAGGGGCCGCGCGCCCAGACGCCTGCGTACGCGCCTGTGATCCATGCCGCGTCCGGCTACGAGTCGGCGTATTCCGAATACCAGCGGGGCACGGGCCGACCGGCGAACAACGGCATCTTCATCGCCGACGTTCTGGGTGCCTCGCATGCGTTCTCGGCCATCCAGCTGGCCCTGTACGAGCGCGAGCGAAGCAGCCAGGGCCAGTACATCGACGTCTCGCTGATGGATTCGGTGCTGGGCATGCTGATCTACGAAATGCAGGCGGCCCAGTTTCCGCCGGAGCGCGCACGCCAGGTCTATGAGCCGGTGCGCGCGAACGATGGCTTCGTCATGGTCGCCGCGGTCACGCAGAAAAACCTCGACGTGCTGTTCGACGTGATCGGCTATCCCGAAGGCAAGTCCGACCCGCGCTTCGCCACGGTGGCCACGAAGGAAGCCAACTGGCCGGCCCTGCTCGCGCTGATCGAAGGCTGGACCAGCCAGCGCAGCGGCGAAGAGTGCGAGCGGGTGCTCATGTCGGCGGGCGTCCCCTGCTCGCGCTACCGCAGCGTGGCAGAGGCCATGGCCGATCCGCAGATCGTGGCGCGCGGAACGCTCGAGCGCCTCGGGCACGGGGACGACAGCTTCCTGGTGGCCAACCCGCCGTACCGCCTCTCGGCCACGCCGGTGTCGGCGCGCCCCATGCTGGCGCGGCTGGGGCAGCACGGTGCGGAAGTATTGAGCGGTGAACTGGGCTTGACGCCCCAGCGCATCGATGAATTGACCCACAAGGGAATTCTCGGAAAGGTATCCCCATGAAAGCAATCGAGGACACGCTGCCCGGACCGGAAGAGCGCACCATGCTGCGCGACTCGCTGCGCGGCTACCTGGCCCAGCATTGGCCGGCGGCGGGCCGCGTGGAACGCGCCCGCGAGCACGCCGCTCTGGAAGGCCTGTGGGCCGGCCTCGCGGGCCAGGGCCTTGCCGCGCTCGGCTGGGAGCGCGAAGCCGGCGGGCTGCGCGAGCTGGCGATCGCGATGCAGGAACTGGGTCGGGCGGCGGCGCCGGCACCGCTGCTCGGCGCGGCAATGCTCAACCTGGCGCTGGGGCCCGAGGCGCCGCATGGCGCCGGTGCCGCACTGATCGACAACCTGCACGGCGGCATGGCGCGGCTGGCCCTGTCGTTCGGCGAGCTCGATCCCGACTCCCAAGCCGCAGCGCTGGCCTGGGACAAGGGCACGCTCGACGGCACCTTGCGGTTTGTGGAGGGCGCGGCATTCGCAACCCATCTGCTCGTGGCCACACCCGACGGCATTGCGGTGGTCGACCTGGCGCAACCGGGCGTGCAGGTCGAACCCACGCGCGCGCTGGGCACCGACGGCTGGTGCGAAGTGCGGCTTGCCGCGGCGCCGGCTTCGCTGATCGAGGTGCCTCACGAGCGGCTGCAGCAACTCCGCGCTGCCATCGGCCTGCTGCTGCTCGCCCGCGCCTGCGGTGCGGCCGAACGTGCCTTCGAGCTGGTGGTGGACTATGCCAAGGAGCGGCACCAGTTCGGTCAGCCGATCGGGCGCTTCCAGGCCATCCAGCACAAGCTGGCCAACAACCTGATCGCCCTGGAGGGCGTCCGCCTCACCCTCGAACATGCGGCCGAGGCGCATGACTTCGTATCGCAAGACCGCGCCTACTACGCCAACACGGCCATCGCCTTCGGTTGCAGTGCGCTGCGCCAGGTCGCACTCGAAACGCAGCATGCCTTCGGCGCGATCGGCTACGCCGAGGAGCACGAGGCGCCACGCCATTTCCGCCGCGTGCACCTCGATACGCATCTGCTTGGCGGCGCCATGCACGCCCGCGATGCGGTCGGGCAGGCACTGCTCGACCACGACGGCGCGCGGCTGCCCGAATACGACCTGGGCGATGCGGGCAATGCGTTCCGCACCGAGGTCCGCGCCTGGCTCGACACGCACTGGACCGGCGAGCGAAAGGCCGCCTACGCCGCAAAGCCGTTCCATGACCGCGAGTTCGATCCTGCCTTCGCACGCGATCTGGGCCGGACCGGCTGGCTCGGCCTCAGCTGGCCGCGCGCGCATGGCGGCCAGGCGCGCAGCCCGCTGGAGCAGCTGGCGTTCATCGAGGTCATGGAGCGCGGCGACGCGCCGCCGCGCTTTGGCGCCTCGGTGCAGGCCAACGCGCTGATCATGCATGGCACGCCTCAGCAGCAGGCGCGCTACCTTCCCGAGATCCTGCGCGGCGAAGCCATGCACGGCATGGGCTACAGCGAGCCGGACAGCGGCTCCGACCTGGCCTCGCTGCGCACCTCTGCCGTGCGCGACGGCGATGCCTGGGTCATCAACGGGCAGAAGATCTGGACCACCACCTGGTGGGGAAAGTACATGTTCCTCGCGGCGCGGACCGATCGCGATGCCCGCCCGCCGCATGCCGGCATCAGCATGTTCATCGTGCCGATGGACACGCCCGGCATCACCGTCAAGCAGGCCACGACCATGTACGACGGCAGCTTCGCGAACATCTTCTACGACGACGTGCGCATTCCCGCCGACAGCATCGTGGGGCCCGTGAACGGCGGCTGGAAGGTGCTCACCGATGCGCTCGCCAACGAACGCGGGCTGGTGGGCGGCGGCATCGTGCTGCGCGTGGCCGCGGGTTTCGACCGGCTGTGCGCCGAGATCCGGCGGCGTCCGGCGCTGCGCGACGATCCGCGCATGCGCGAGCGGATCGGGCAGCTGGCGGCCGAGATCGAAGTCGGCCGGCGCCTGATGATCCATTGCGCCGAACTGGCCGCGGGCGGCACCACGCCGCCGCACATGGGCGCGATCAGCAAGGTCTTCTCGGGCGAACTGATGGAACGCTATGGCGAGCTCGCCCTCGAGATCCTCGGGCCGGAAGCGGCGCTGTCGCAGGGCGCCGCGGGGGCCGTCGCCCACGGTCTTTTCGAGCAGCAGTTGCGGCACTCGCTCATGTGGGTCATCAGCATCGGGACCAACGAGATCCAGCGCAGCCTGATTGCGCAGCGCGGATTGGGGCTGCCGAGATAGCGCGCGAAGGCAGCCGGCATGCCGGCTGCCTCGCAGTTGAAGAGATCAGGCGCTGCCGAACTTCGGCTTGCGCTTCTCCTTGAAGGCGAGCGTCGCTTCCTTGTGGTCCGCCAGCTCGAAGGTCACCTGCTCGAGCGCCATCGAGGCTTCGAGCAGATGGTTGACCCGCTCCTTGACGATCTGGTTGACCGACAGCTTGGTCCAGCGGATCGCCCAGCTCGGGCCGTCGGCCAGTTCCTGTGCGATGGCGCGGGCATGGCCGAGCACCTCCTGGCGGGACACGACATGGTTCACCAGGCCGATGCGCTCCGCTTCGCTGCCCTTGAGCAGCGTGCCGCGCATGAGGAATTCCTTGGCCTTGTTCACGCCCACCAGCAAGGGCCAGATCACCGTGCCGCCGTCGCCGGCCACCAGGCCCACGCGGCTGACGTGGGTGTCGCCGATGCGCGCGTCGCTCGACATGACCGTCACGTCGCACAGCAGCGCGATGGTCGCGGCCAGGCCGATGCAGTCGCCATTGATGGCGGCAACGATCGGCTTGTCGCACTCCAGAAGCCGGTTCACCAGCCGGCGGCTCACCATCGGGTCGTGGACCTCGCCCTCTTCGAGAACGTCGCCGCCCGGCCGGTCCGACATGGCCTTGACGTCGCCGCCGACGCTGAAGAAATCGCCCTCACCGGTGACCAGCACTGCATGCACCGCCATGTCGTCGGCCAGGTCGTCCCAGATGGACCGCAGCTCGCGGATGAGACGCTGGTTGATGGCATTGCGGGCCTCCGGCCGGTGAAGGGTGACGGTGGCGACCTTGTTGTTCACTTCGATCTTGAGGTCTTGGTATTTGGCGTAGCGGGACATGCTGATGGCTCTCCGTTCGAGGGGGGAAATAGGCGTTGATGCAGCGCCATGGTCGGGCGGGCAGGCACCTCGAACAAGATGCGGGCGCGCACAGCAACTGTGCCGATCCGGCATCGACCGGCGTCCGCGGTGGGGAGATGCCTGCGTTCGGGCCGGTGCCTGATGTAACGTACGCGCCATGCCCTCCCAAGCCCTCGCGCCGCCCGACGCCACCGCCCCGGAACAGGCCGCATCACCGGCCGACCCGTTCGCGCCGCGCGCCGGCCGCATCGGCGAACTCGCGCGGCTTCTCTCACGGCACGCGCCGCAGGACGGCGTCTGCCCGACGCCGATCCCGCGCGTGTCCGCCATCCGCTTGTCTGCGCCCGGCGACGAGCTGATCCATGCACTGCATCCACCGTCGGTCTGCATCATTGCGCAGGGCGCCAAGCGCGTGATGCTGCGCAACGAGGTCTACACCTACGACGCCTCACGCTTCCTGGTGTTCTCGACCGACCTGCCCGTCAGCGCGCAAGTGGTCCGCGCGAAGTTCGACACGCCCTACCTGTGCTTCCGGCTCGACCTCGATCCGGCCGAAGTGTCCGAGCTCGTGATGCAGCTCGGCACCGCCCGGATGCCGCGGGCCGCCACGGCACGCGGGCTGTTCCTCAACGACGTGAGCGACGACATGCTCGACGCAGCGATTCGCATCATGCGGCTGCTCGATGCGCCCGAAGATGCGGCCATGCTCGCGCCGCTGGCGGTCCGCGAGCTCGTCTACCGGCTGCTGCGCAGCGAGCAGGGTGAACGGCTCGCGCAGGTCGCGCGTGCCGACAGCCATGCCGCGCGCGTGATGCGCGCCGTGGCGTGGCTCAAGGCCAACTTCGCGGAGCCGCTGAAGGTCGAGGCGCTCGCGAGCGAATGCAGCATGAGCGCCTCGTCGCTGCACCATCACTTCAGGGCACTGACCTCGATGAGCCCGCTGCAGTACCAGAAGCAGCTGCGCCTGCAGGAGGCGCGCCGCCTGCTGCTCAGCGAACGCATGGAAGTGTCGCGCGCAGGCTTCAGCGTGGGCTACGAAAGCGCCTCGCAGTTCAGCCGCGAGTACAGCAGGCTCTTCGGCGTTCCGCCGTCGAAGGACGTTTCGCGCCTGCGCGAGTTCGCGCCAACCTGAGCGTTCAGCGCGCTTGCGCTTGCGACGGCGCCACAGCGGCGCTGCTAACGAGCCCCCGCTCCTGCAGCAGTTCCTGCAGCGCCTGCGAGGCCTCGATCGCGCGCGGGAACGGTGACGAGATAGACGATCTCCTTGAGCTCGTCCGCGGGCACGCCGGCATCGAGCGCATAGCCTGCATGGATCTTGAAGAAGGGCCGCAGGCCCAACGCAGCGAACGCCGCCATGGCCGACAGTTGCCTTGTGCGGGCATCGAGCACCTTCCGGTCCCAGACGCTGCCGAGCGCGTAGCCCGCCGTGGCTTCGGCAAGAAACGGAAACTGGCTGCGCATGGCCTCGTAGGTTGGCTGCGGCTTGCCGCGATTGAGCTCCAGCAGCATCTGTTCGCCGCGCGCCACGCGGGCATCGGCTGCTGCCGGGTTCGCCTGCGCCATGGGGCCGGCGAAGAGCGCCGCGGCGGACAGGCATGCGGCCGCCAGGCGGTGGAAGCGGTGAAAGCCGTGGAAGTGGCATCGTCGTTGCATCGCGAATCTCCTGGGAAGCGGATCAGAACGCACCGTCGGTGGTGACCGACAGGCTGGCAAACGCCTCGAGCTCGGTGCGCCGGCGCTCGAAGGCGCCGCGCGCAAAGCCGAGCGCGTCGGTGCCCGCGACGAAGTGCAGCGGCGGCTCGGCCATCGACGCGAGATCGACCACGACGCGCCCCAGCTTCGCGGGGTCGCCCGGCTGCTTGTGGTTGTGGCTCTCATAGGTGGCGCGCGGCGGCTCGCCGGGCGAGCCCCCGTAGTCGGCGATGCGGCGCGTGCCGTACTGCACCGAGCTCTTGTCGAGGAAGTCGGTACGAAAGAAGCCCGGCTCGACGATGGTCACGCGAATGCCGAACGGCGCGACCTCCAGCGCCAGCGATTCAGAGAATCCCTCGACCGCGAACTTGGCTGCGCAATAAACGGACGATCCGTCGAAGCCCATGAAGCCGCCGATCGACGACAGGTTCAGGACGTGGCCGCTGCGCTGGCGCCGCATCAGCGGCAGCACTGCGCGCGTCACGTGCATCAGGCCGAAGACATTGGTGTGGAACTGCCGTTCGACATCAGCGCTGTCGATCTCCTCGAACAGCCCGAGCTGGCCGTAGCCCGCATTGTTGACCAGCACGTCGATGCGGCCGAAGCGCTGCTGCGCGGCCTCGGCGGCGGCCGCCGCGTCTTGCGCGCGGGTGGTGTCGAGTGCGAGGCAGGCCACCTGGTCGGCGTGCGCGCCATACACCTGCGCCAGTTGCTGCACATTGCGGCCCGTCGCAACCACTTTGTCGCCCACGGCCAGCGCCGCCTTCGCGATCTGTGCGCCGATGCCGCGCCCTGCTCCCGTGATGAACCAGACCTTGCTCATTTCAGCCTCCAGGTGGTGGCGCGATCTGCGCCTGTTGAACATGGCCTCGATCGTAGGAAGCGCACCCCCTCGGCCCTTGCACGATCCTGGCGGGGACTTGCCCGATCCAGCGTCCATGCACCGCGCGCGCCCGCGGTTCGGGATCAGCCCGATAGATACTGTGATTTCATACAGTATTTGCGGCATAATCCACGCATGGACCGCCTTCCCGCCACCCTCTGGATCGCCGCCTGCGCCCACCGGCTGCAGCAGCACTGGCACACCGTCGATGCGCACGAACTGGAGGACGTCGCAAGCGAGCTGTTCCGCGACGAACAGCTGCGCGCCATGCCGCCGGAAGCGGCTGCCGCGCAATGGCTCAGGCCGATCACCGAAGCCGCTTAGGGCCTCTTAAGGCCTGTCCCGCACGCGCGCCAGCGCCACGGCCATGATCGGCTTGGCCCACTGCGGCACCTGGCCGAGCGCGATGTGGGAGACCACGCGCCCGCCCTCCATGTGCAGCAGCAGCAGCGGCTGGGGCCGCTGGCCGGCCTTCGGGTCGCCCTCGGCGCTGTTGTCGTAGACGCGCAGGCTCGCCAGATGCGGCAGCAGTCGGATCAGGTTGGCGCGGCTGGTTTCGTAGCGCTCGCGGATCTTCGCTTCGGGAATGTCGTGCCCGCCCGCGGCCACCCGGGCCCTGACGCGCTGCAGATGCAGTTCGGGCGACGCAAGCCCCGCATACCAGAGATGGACCTGGGCGCCCTGCGCCGCACCGTCGAGCAGCATCTGCGGGATCGTCCGCGCGCCCAGCGTGGTCTCGAAGGCGAAGTTCAGCTGCTGCGCCAGCGCGCGCTCCAGCCCCTTGCGGCCAAGCTCCCAGGCCTGGGCGTTGGCCGCCTCGATCGACAGGGCCGGATCGGCGTCCGACAGCTCGCGCGCGGCGAGGTCGGGGTTGAAGTAGTCGACCTTCTTCTGCAGCAGCGCAGAGCCGCCCACGCTGCTCTTGCCGGCGCCGTTGACGCCGGCCAGCACGAAGATGCGCGCCGGCATCAGCGGCGGCGGCGCGGTGCGGCCTCGGCCACTGCGGCAGCGCCGAGCTCGGCCGGCGTCATCGCGAAGGCATCGGCCATGGCCTCGGCGGCCGCATCGCCCTGCATGCGCGCGAACATGTCGTCGAAGCGGCTGGTGAGCGCATCGAGGTTCGGCTCCGCGGCCTGTTCGAGCTTGAGATAGCGCTCCACCGACATCAGCACCATCGAGGGCTGCTCATGCCGCGTGATCACCACCGCGCCGCGCGCCATCACGGTGCTGGTCACGCTCTGCATGCCCGAGGCCAGCCGGGTGGCCGAGAACGAAGGCAGGTCGCGCGTCAGACGCTCGATTTCAGCGGGTCGGACGGAAACGGTGCTGGCGGCCATGGCGGCTCCTCAAATACGGATATTCCCCATTTTAGCCATTTTCCCCCGCGCGATGGAGACCCGCCGCATCCGCTTGGGCAACGGGTGATCGGTGGTGGGTAGTAGCACGCTGGAACAAATACCTCCGAAGGTAATTTGTCAAAAATGTTCATCCCCCGCGTGTTTGAAACACCTACGATCCCTGTGGAATTGATTCTTATCAGCATCCGAATGACGGCGCATGGATCGGCCGCCACGCAGCGAAAGGCGGCAGCATGAACGAGGTTCTCGCACCCACCCCGACCGGCCACGCCGTCGAATGCGTCATTCCCACGACCGAATCCCAGCGGGAAGTCTGGCTCGGCGCCATGCTCGGCACCGAGGCATCGCTGGCCTACAACGAGACCTTGCTGCTGCGACTGCGCGGCGCGCTCGATGTGCCCGCACTGGCGCGGGCGCTGGCCGGCCTGGTGGCGCGCCACCAGTCGCTGCGCGCCACCATCTCGCCCGACGGCAGCTGCATGCTGGTGAACGCGGCAGGCATGCCGGACCTCGAGGTGCGGGACCTTCGGCCGCTCGATGCCGCCGCGCGCGCAAAGGCCCTCGAAGCCGCGCACCATGACGCGGTCTGCACGCCCTTCCCGCTCGCACAGGGTCCGCTCTTCAGGGCCGCGCTGTATCGGCTCGAGCCCGATGTGAACGAACTGGTGCTGTCGGCCCACCACGTGATCTGCGATGGCTGGTCTTGGACGGTGATCGCCGACGAGCTGGCCCGGCTCTATGCCGGCTGCGAGCTTGCGGCGCCACCGGCCTATGCCGCCTTTGCCGCGCAGGAGGCGGCCGAGGCGTCGGGGCCTGCCATGCAGGCGCACGTCGACCACTGGCTCGACCGCTTCGGCAGCGGCACGCTGCCGGTGCTCGAACTGCCGCTGGACCGCCCCCGCCCGGCCGTGCGCACCTTCGATTCGCGCCGCACCGAGCACGTGCTCGATGCCGGCCTCGTGGCCGCCATCCGCACCCTGGGCGCGCGGTGCGGCACCAGTCTCTTCGCGGGCCTGCTGGGCGCCTTTGCCGCGACGCTGCACCGCCTGACCGGGCAGGACGACATCGTGGTGGGCATTCCCGCCTCAGGGCAGCTCGCGCGCGACATGCCGGCGCTCGTCGGCCAATGCGTGAACCTGCTGCCGCTGCGCATCGGGGTGAATGCACGGCAACCCTTCGACGCGCTGGTGGCCGAATGCGGCAGCACGGTGCTCGATGCCCTCGAGCATCAATCACTGACCTATGGCGCCTTGCTCGGGAAGCTTTCGCTGCAGCGGGACGCGAGCCGGCTGCCGCTCGTGAGCGTGATGTTCAACGTCGATCCCGACCTCGCCGGCAGCACGCAGGCGTTCGCAGACCTCGACGCCACCCTCGGCAGCGCACCGCGCCGGTTCGAGAACTTCGAGCTGTTCTTCAATCTGCGGCCGCTCGGCGGCGCGCTGGTGGTCGAGGTCCAGTACAACACCGGGCTGTTCGACCTGGCCAGCGTGCGGGGCTGGCTCGACATCTTCGAGTGCGTGCTGCGCGCGGCCGTCCAGGCGCCGGGCCGGGCCGTGGGCGAACTCGAGGTGCTGTCGCCCGCGTCGACCGCCGCGCTGCGCGCGCTGCAGCCGCCACGCACCGAGCGCGTCGGCTTGCCGTTCGCGCATGCGGGCTTCGTGGCCAGTGCCCAGCGCCGGCCCGCGCGCCCCGCCGTGCGCGACGGGGCGCGCCGCTGCAGCTACGCCGAACTCGACGCAATCTCGAACCGGCTCGCGCATGCGCTTCGTGCACGCGGGCTGCGCCGGGGCACGCGCGCGGGCCTGTGCCTGCAGCGCGGCATCGAGATGGTCGTCGCGCTGCTGGCGGTGCTGAAGTCGGGCGCGGCCTACGTGCCGCTCGATCCTGGGTTTCCGCAGGCGCGCCTCGACCAGTACGCCGAGGACGCCCACCTCGACCTCCTGCTGACCACCTCCGATGTGACGACCGCGCCGCGCGGCTGGCGCGCCGACGCCGTGAGCCGGGTGTTCGAGCTCGACCTCGACACTGCATGGACGCTCGGCCCCGCGGAAGCGCTGCCGCAAGACGACGGCAGTGCCGTGCCCGAGGACGCGGCCTACATCATCTACACCTCGGGCTCGACCGGACGGCCCAAGGGCGTGTGCGTGCCGCATCGCGCGGTGGCCAACCTGCTGCAGTCGATGCGCAAGGCGCCCGGCATCGGCGAGGACGATCGCCTGGCCGCCGTCACCACGCTGTCGTTCGACATCGCGGTGGCCGAACTGCTGCTGCCGCTGGCCGCCGGCGCGGAGATCGTGATGGTGCAGCGCGACACCGCCATGGACGGCAGCCGGCTGCGCGCGCTGCTCGCCGACGCGCACATCACCATCCTGCAGGCCACGCCCGGCATGTGGCAGTTGCTGCTCGATGCCGAATGGCCGGGCGCGCCGGGCTTTCGCGGCTGGATCGGCGGCGAGCCGGTGCGCAGCGGGCTTGCGCTCGAGCTGCTCGCGCGCTGCACGCAGCTCTGGAACGTCTATGGCCCGACCGAGACCACGGTGTGGTCCACGGCGTGGCAGATCGAGCGTGACGTGTTGGCAGCGCGCGGCATGTCGATCGGCAAGCCGATCGACAACACCAGCGTGTGGATCCTCGACGCCAACCTGCAGCCCTGTCCGGTCGGCGTGCCGGGCGAAATCTGCATCGGCGGCGACGGCCTGGCGCTCGGTTACCTGGACCGGCCCGAACTCACGGCGGAGCGCTTCGTGGCTGCGCACATCCTCGGCAGCGCCACCGCGGTGTACCGCACCGGCGACCGCGGCCGCTGGCGCCATGACGGCCTGCTGGAGCACCTCGGGCGGCTCGACTTCCAGCTCAAGGTGCGCGGCTACCGCATCGAGCCCGGCGAAATCGAAGCCCGATGCAACGAGGTCGCCGGCGTTTCGCGCAGCGTGGTCATCGCACGCGAGGATGCACCGGGCGACGTGCGGCTCGCGGCCTACGTGGCGCTGCAGCCGGGCGTGGCCGGCGCTGCCTTCAGCGCCGACGCGCTGATGCAGCACCTGCGCGAACGCCTTCCGGCGTTCATGCTGCCGCAGCATGTGGTCGCGCTCGCCTCGCTGCCCACCTTGCCCAACGGCAAGATCGACAGGGCCGCGCTGCCGGCGCCGCGCGCTGTGCTGCGCGAGTCCGCGCAGCACAGCGCGCGCCCTGCGAGCGACACCGAAGCGAAGGTGCTGTCGCTCATGGAGCAGGTGCTGCGGCTGCCCGGCCTCGACATGCGCGATGACTTCTTCACGCTCGGCGGCCACTCGCTGCTGGCCGCGCGGCTGGCGACGTTGCTGGGGCGCGAGTTCAAGCTCACGCTGCCATTGCGCACGCTGTTCGAAGCGCCCACTGCAGAGCGCCTTGCGGTCGCCATCGTCCGTCTGCAGGACACGGGCGCGGCGGAGCAGGCCCGCCTGCCCTGCCGGCCCGAGCGCGAAACCGCACCGATGACGCTGTCGCAGGCGCGCATCCGCTTCATGGAAGAGCTGCACCCGGGCCGCTCGGTCTACAACGCCCCTTCCGCGCAGCGCCTGCAGGGCGACCTCGACGTTGGACGCTTCGAGTCCGTGCTGCGCGAGATCGTCCGGCGCCAGGCCGCGCTGCGCACCTTCATGGACGTCGATCCGCAAAGCGGGCAGCCCGTGCAGCGCATCGCGCGCGAGGTCGATTTCTCGCTGCCGGTGATCGACCTGCAGCACCTGCCCGCCGACCAGCGCGAAGCCGAGCTGGCCGAGCGGATGCAGGCGCTGGCCGATCGACCGATCGACATCCGCAGCGCGCCGATGGTGCATGCGACGCTGTTCCGCATCGATGCGCGCGACCATGCGTTCGTGTTCGTGCCGCATCACCTGATCTGGGACGGCTGGTCGTTCGACGTGCTGCAGAACGAGCTCGCCGCGCTCTACGATGCGGCCGAGCGCGGCCAGGCGCATGCGCTGCCCGCGCTCGCCACCACGCAGGGCGACTATGCCGAGTGGCTCGATCAATGGATGACCACGCCGGAGTTCGAGGCGCAGCTCTCGTTCTGGCGCCAGCGTGCGGCCGCGCTGCCGCCGCCGCGCCTGGCGCGCACCGACATGCCGCGCCGCGCAGGCAAGAGCGGCCAGGGCGGCTCGCACTGGATCGCCATCGACCCGCCCGCGGCCGAGCAGTTGCGCGAAACAGCACGCAGCCTGGACGTGACGCTCAGCATGCTGACCTTCGGCATCTATGCACTCACGATGGCCCATGCGGTGGGCAGCCGAACCATCGTCGTGGGCAACCCGGTGCGGGGGCGGCAGCAGCCCGAAACCGAGAACGTGATGGGCCTCTTCAACAACATGCTCCCGGTGGCGCTGCACATCGACGAAAGCCTCACGCTGGCGGAGTTCATGCGCTACGTGCGCCACGAGATGCTCGAGCTCATGGGCTGCCAGCAGGTGCCGTTCGAGCGGATTGCAGCGGAGCCCGGCCCGGCCGGCCAGGCCAATGCGCTCGGCGCGTACCAGACCATGTTCTCGTTCCAGGATGCACGCGAACGCGCGCAGCGCGTGGGCAGCCTGCAGCCGCGCCAGATGCACTTGCTGCAGCGCGGCGCGACCGAGGACATCGGCGTGTGGCTGCTCGACACGCCGCGCGGGCTCGAGGGCGCGCTGATCTACAACGCCGACATCTACCTGCGCGAGACGGGCGCCATGTTGCGCGAACGCTATCTCGAGTTGCTGCGCCGCGCCGTGCAAAGCCCGCAGGCGGCGCTTGCCGACCTCGTCTCGGTCGAAGGCTCGGCCAGCGCGGCCTACCTGCGCAGGCTCGCGCCCGAGCCTGCCGACGCGGCGCCCGCGCTCGATGGCCCCGGCGTGGGTGCCGCGCAAGGCGCCACCGCGCCGATCGACGTCGTCCTGTCGCCCGAGCATTCGCGGCTGGCGCAGATCTGGGCCGACGTGATCGGCATCGACGTGGGCCAGATCCGCGCCACCGACAACTTCTTCGATCTCGGCGGCGACTCGCTGCTGGTGCAGCGCACGGTCGAGCGCGCGGCCCGCAGCCTGGGACGCCGCGTCGAAGCGCGTCGCTACCTGTTCGAGAACCTGGCGCAGATCGCGGCGGCCCCGTCGATGGCCGCAGCAGCCGTTGCGGCGGCGAGTCCGGCGCGCGGCCTGCTGAAACGCACCATCGACGACTGGCTGCGCAGAAGCTGAGAGAACGGCGGCCGGCGGCGCGCCGCCTAGGCCTTGCGCAAACCCAGGCAGTGCCCGAAGAACGCGTCGAGCTCCGTCGACTTGTCGAACACCGCGTCGGCGCCCAGCGCGAGGCAGCGCCGGCGCATCTCCGCGGTGGGGTAGTTCGTCAGCACCACCACATGCTGGGCGGGGCCGCGCTCCTGGCAGGCGCGCAGCACGGTCAGGCCCGAGCCCTCGGCGAGGAAGAGATCGACGATCGCAAGCTCCCATGACGCGTGCCGCCCCAGCGCGGTGATCGCGTCCTGCGCGGTCTCGGCGGCGGCGAGCACCTGCACGCCCGCAAGTTCTTCGAGCGCGGGGATCAGGTTGTTCCGGATGGTCTCACTGTCCTCGACGAGGATGGTGGCGAGTGGCTGCATACGCTTTCTTTGTGTGAATGCGTCCTTGCCAAACAGGAGACGCGAACCAGGGTCGGCTCCTTTTTACGACGTGCAGTGCGCCGGGATGTAGGCTGGCTCCCCGACGCACCGAAGGTGCAGAGGACCAGGGCGCCCGGCTCGCGGCTCAATCGCCGGGGGTCTTCTTCTGGACCTCGGCGGCCAGCGCGTCGGCCACCTTCTCGAGCGCTTCGACGGACTTGGACAGCCGCTTCTCGATGCGGTCGGTCTGGGTGATCGCGCGGTCCACCTCGTTGCTGCGGTCCTCCTCCGCGATCTCCTTGTCCAGCACGGCGTGCACCACGGCGAGCTCGTCCGCGGCCGTCTCGACGGCTTGCTTCACATCCTTGCTCTTGTCCAGTGCACGCTGGACCGGATGGTTGCGGGTGTCTTGCTGCGGGTTCGGGTCGGGCATCGGTATTCCTTCGGATCGCCATCGTAAGCCGCGCCGCCGGCCTCGGCATGCTTTTTACACCCCTGCCCGCAGGGATACTCGCCGGGCGCACGGACTTGTATCCTTTCGTACGCCGGCGTGCGCCTTCGGCCTACAAGACGCGGCCCGCCAACGGCAACAATTGCCGCATCATGGAATTGGAAGCCTCCGATCACGACCCGCAGGCGCTAGCCGCCCAGGCCGCGGAGTGGCGCCGCCGCGCGCTGCGCGGCGAGCGGCAGGCACGCGGCATCGCGCATGCGCTCGAGGTGAAGGTGCGGCAGCTCCAGGGCCGTCGCGCGCAGCCCGACGATCTCGAACTCGACACGCGCCCGCTCGCGCCGTGGGAGCCTCCGCGGCGCTGGTGGCGGCCCTGGGGGCGCGGCTGAGGCGGTCCGCTGGGCGGCTTCGATCGGCGCGCGCTCGGCGCAGCACAAAAGTGCTACAGTGGCTTTCGAGCCAAAAACCCGTGTCCACCATGCCCACCACCACGATCCGCATCGAAGACGCCTTCAAGACACGCATCGCTGCGGCGGCTGCGCGCGCCGGCAAGTCGTCGCACGCGTTCATCCTCGATGCGCTCTCGGACACGGTGGAGCGCAGCGAGCTTGACGAAGAGCTCCACCGCGTCGCAGACGAACGCTGGGCCGCGCTGCAGAGAACCGGTGAATCGGTGCCCTGGGACGACGCGAAGGCCTACCTGCAAGCGCGCGCCAAAGGCGAAAAGCTGCACAGGCCGCAGCCTCGCGTGCCGGCGCCCTGAGGCATGCCCCGCCTCGAACTGGCACCCGGCGTCTTCGACGACCTCGAGCGATTCATCGATCACATGACGCGGCACGACGCGGCGGACGCCCCGCAACGCGTCGACCAACTTCTCGAGGCCATCCAGGTCCTCACCCACAGCCCGCTGATCGGCAGGCCAGTGGACGGCGGCAAGCGGGAACTCGTCATCGGCAAGGGTGTACGCGGCTACGTCGCGCTGTACCGCTACCTGGACGAGATCGACACGGTGTTCATCCTGGCGGTGAGGGCCCAGCGCGAGTCCGGCTTCAAGCACTGACGGCGCTCAGGCCGGCACGCCGTGCCCTTCCTTCAGCAAGCGCCGCAGCACCTTGCCCGTGCCGCTCGCGGGCAGCGATTCGCGCACCTCGACCTGGCGCGGCACCTTGTAGTGCGACATGTTCTCGCGCGCCCAGGCCAGCAGCGCCTCCGCGTCGAACGCGGGCGAGCCGGGCACGACGAAGGCCTTGATCACCTCGCCCTTGTCGGGGTCGGGCACGCCGATCACCGCGACCTGGCGCACCTCGGGGTGCAGGATCAGGATCGACTCGACCTCCTCGGGGAACACGCTGAAGCCCGAGACCTTGATCATTTCCTTCACGCGGCCGATGAAGGTCAGGTAGCCCTGCGCGTCCATGCGGCCGATGTCGCCCGTGTGGACCCAGCCGTCGCGCAGAACCTCGGCGGTGGCGTCGGGCCGGTTCCAGTAGCCGTGGAACACGCCCTGGCTGCGCACCACGATCTCGCCGCTCTCGCCCACCGGCAGCGTGCGGCCGTCGCTATCGATGATCTTGAGCGCGACGCCGCGCCCCGGCACGCCGTTGGTGCCCCAGCGCACCGCGTCGCGCGGCATCATCACGTCGTTGGTGTGCGTCTCCGAGAGGCCGTAGCCCGCTTCATAGACGAGGCAGTCGTTCGCGAACGCGCTCCAGCGCTGCGCGAGTTCCTCGGTCAGCTTGATGCCGAAGCTCGTGCCCATGGTGGTATGCAGCGACGACAGGTCGAAGCGCCGCGCCTCCGGCTCGTTCATGGCCGCGACCAGCATCGGCGCCATGGCGTACCACCAGGTCACGCGGTTGCGGTCGATCGACTGCAGCACCGCGAGCGCATCCATGCGGTTGAGCAGCACCACGGTCGCGCCGGTGTAGGCCAGCATGGTCACGCCGCAGATCATGCCGGCGATGTGATAGAGCGGCGCCACCGCGAGCATCACGTCGCTCGGCTGGATGCGGAACATCTCCTGCCCCACTGCCGTCTTGTAGAGCGCGTTGCGGTAGCTCAGCATCGCGCCCTTGGGCATGCCGGTGGTGCCCGAGGTGTAGGTCATGAGCGAGACGTCGTCCATCGACAGCGCCACCTGCGGCGCCACGGGATCGGCGCGCCGCACCACCGCCGCGTGGAAGTCGATCGTGCCTTCGGGCAGCGGCCGGCGCGCGGCCACTTCGTCGGGCACGCGCGCGTTGGGCGCATCGGGCAGCAGGTCGGCATAGCGCACGCTGAACACGTGCGGCACCTGCACGCGGTCGGCCACCGACTGCGCGATCGGCACCAGATGGTCGGCCACCACCAGCGCCTTGGCGCCGAGGTCGCCGACCTGGTAGGCGAACTCGTGCGCCTTGAACATCGGGCTGCACGGGCTCACGATCGCGCCGATCTTCTGGATGCCGAAGTGCGCGACCAGGTACTGCGGGCAGTTCTGCATGAACAGCGCCACGCGGTCGCCCTTGCCCACGCCGCGCTCGTGCAGCGCCTGGGCGAAGGCGTCGCTCCAGCGGTCGAGCTCGGCGTAGTTGATCGCGCGGCCGTACCAGATCAGCGCCGCCTTGTCGGGCTGCGTGCGCGCATGGCCGCGCAGGTATTCGTGCAACGGCTTCTCGCCTTGGAGGTAGTCGGGGGTGTCGTCGTTCATGAGCGGAAATGGAAGTGGATCTACAGGCCGAGCACGTGCTTGGCCATGATGTTTTTCTGGACTTCGGTGCTGCCGCCGTAGATAGTCATGGCGCGGCAGAAGAGGTACGTGGCCACGGGGCCGAGCGCATGCGCGGGGCCGATCGTGGCGTGCGCGGGGCCCTGGCCGAACAGCGGCCCGGGCTGGTAGCGCAGCGCATCGGGACCGCTCGCCTCGACCAGCAGCTCGGTGATGCGCTGCGCGATCTCGGTGCCGCGGATCTTGATGAACGACGATTTGCCCGGTCCCACCGGCACGCCGGCCTGCATGTCCGACAAGGTGCGCAGCAGGCCGACCTCGAGCGCCTTGAACTGCGCCTCGACGGCCGCCACCTCGCCCATGAAGCCGGGGTCGTCGGCCAGCCGGCGGCCATCGCCGCTGCGCACCTGCGACGCCACCCGCCGCAGCTTCTTCAGCTCCTGCGTGATGAAGCGCAGGTTGGCGTTCTCCACCCGCTCGTGCTCGAGCAGGAACTTGGCATAGGTCCAGCCGCGCCCCTCCTCGCCGATGCGGTTGCGCTTGGGCACCTTCACGTTGTTGAAGAACACCGCGTTGAGGTAGTGCCGCCCGTCCATCATGCGGATCGGCTGCACCTCGATGCCCGGTGTCTTCATGTCGATCAGCAAGAACGAAATGCCCTGCTGCCGCTTCGCCTCGCGGCCGGTGCGCACGAGGCAGAACATCCAGTCGGCGAAGTGGGCGAACGAGGTCCAGATCTTCTGGCCGTTGACGATGTAGTGGTCGCCGCCATCGTCCTCGGCCGCGGTCTGCAGCGCCGCAAGGTCGGAGCCCGCGCCCGGCTCCGAATAGCCCTGGCACCACCAGACCGACGAATCGCGGATCGCCGGCAGGTGCTGCGCCTTCTGTTCCTCGGTGCCGAAGGTGTAGATCACCGGCCCCACCATCGCGGGGCCGAACACCTGCAGCTCGGGCCCGTGCAGTTCGCCCGCGACGCGGTTGAAGATGATGGTCTGCATCGGCGTCCAGGCCTGCCCGCCGTGCTCGCGCGGCCAGGCGCCGGTGAACCAGCCCTGGCGCCCGAGGATCTGCTGCCAGCGCATGTAGTCCTCGCGGCCCAGGTGGCGGTCGAGCCGCACCTTTTCGCGGATGTCCGCAGGCAGCTCGCGCGCGACGAATTCGCGCACCTGCGCCTCGAAGGCTTTTTCCTCCGGCGAAAGATCGAGGTTCATGCCGCCGCTTCCTCGGCCTGCCGGGCATGGCGCTGCAGGTGCCAGCTGCTGTCGCCGAAGCTCACGCCGATCATCGACAGCCGCTTGAAGTAGTGGCCCACCGCCAGCTCCTCGGTCACGCCCATCGCGCCGTGCAGCTGCACCGCCTCCTGCCCCACGCGGCGCGCGGTGCGGTCGATCTCGATCTTGGTGGCCGACAGCGCCTTGCGCCGCACGGCCGGGTCGGCCTCGCGCAGCATCAGCGCGCCGTACAGCGCCATCGAACGCGCCTCGTCGAGCGCGATGTACATGTCGACCATGCGGTGCTGCAGCGCCTGGTTGGTGCCGATCGGCCGGCCGAACTGCTGGCGCGTCTTGAGGTACTCGAGCGTCATCTCGACCAGCATCGCCATCGCGCCGACGGCCTCCGAGGCCACCGCCGCAATGGCCTGATCGATCACGCGCTCGAGCGCGGGCAGCGCGCCGCCTTCCTCGCCCAGCAGCTGCACCGCGCTGGCCCGCACGCCCTCCAGGCGCAGGTCGGCGGCGCGGCTGCCGTCGTGCGTGGCATAGGCGCGCACCGAAAGCCCCGGCGCTTTCGCGTCGACCAGGAAGGCCGAAAGCCCGCCGGGCTCAGTCACATCGCCCGCGGTGCGCGCCACCACCACGAAGTGGTCGGCCGACGCGCCGCCATGCACCAGCACCTTGTCGCCGTCGAGCGCCCAGCCTTCGGCATCGCGGCGCGCGGTGGTGGCGCAGTGTTCGATCTCGTAGCGCGACGCGGGCTCGGCATAGGCCAACGCCAGCTTGTGCCGGCCGGCCATCATCGGCTGCAGCCAGCGCTCTTTCTGTGCGCTGCTCGCGAGCGCCGCGAGCATGCCGCCCGCGAGCACCACGTTGGCCAGGTACGGCTCGAGCAGCAGGCCTCGGCCCACGCCCTCCATCACGATGCCGGTGTCGACCGCATCGCCGCCGATGCCGCCGTCTTCCTCGCTGAAGGGCACCGCGAGCCAGCCGAAGTCGGCATAGCTGCGCCAGTGGCGCTCGTCGTGGCCGGGCTCGCTCGCCACGAGCCTGCGGCGGTGCGCAAAGTCGTACTCGTCGCGCACGAAGCGCTCGACGCTCTCGCGCAGCTGGTTCTGTTCCGGGGTGTACTGAAGGTCCATGGATGTCAGGCGTTTTGCGTTGGAATGGTCGTTGCCCGGGGCGTTCAGAGCGCGAGGTAGCGCTGCTGCACCTCCGGGTGGCTGTCGAAGGCGGCCCAGTCGCCCTCGAAGACGATGCGGCCCGTGTCGATGACGTAGACGTATTGCGTGCAGCGCCGCGCGAACCAGATGTTCTGCTCGCACAGCAGCAGCGCGACGTTGCCCTCGGTGCAGGTGCGCACCAAGTCGCGCGCCATCTCCTCGACGATGATCGGCGCGAGGCCTTCGGTCGGCTCGTCGAGCAGCAGCAGGCGCGGGTTGGCGGCCATCGCGCGCGCCACCGCCAGCAGCTGCTGCTGGCCGCCGCTGAGCTGCCCGCCGTAGCGCTGCTGCAGCGGCGCCAGCATCGGGAAACGCGCGACGATGTCGGCCACCGTGACGGCTGGGCGTTCGGACGAGGCACCGTAGCGCGCCATCGCGATGTTCTCGGCCACCGTCAGGTGCGTGAAGATGCGCCGGTCCTCGGGCACCAGCGACAGCCCCATGCGCGTGCGCTGGTGCGTGGGCATGCCCTGCAGGTCGCGGCCGTCGAAGCGCAGGGTGCCGCGCACGCGCGGCCCGGCGTTCATCACGCTCTTGAGCAAGGTCGACTTGCCCGCACCGTTGCGCCCGAGCAGCGCCACGCGCTGGCCGGCCCCCACCGAGACCTGCACGCCGAGCAGGATGTGGCTGTCGCCGTAGAAAGCGTCGAGTTCGCGGACTTCAAGCACCGACCATCTCCTTGCCGAGGTAGACCTCGCGCACTTTCGGATCGCGCCGCACTTCGTCGACGCTGCCGGTGGCGACCACCTCGCCGTAGTTCATCACCATGATGCGGTTGGCCAGGCCGAACACCACGTCCATGTCGTGCTCGGTCATCACCACCGTGATGCCGCGCTGCTCGCGCGTGCGCGCCACCAGCTGCGCGATGTCGGCCCGGTCGCTCGGCGACATGCCGGCCGTGGGCTCGTCGAGCATCAGGATGCTGGGCCGGCCCGCGAGCGCGATCACGAACTCGAGCCGCTTCTTGTCGCCATGCGAGAGAAAGCGCGCCGCCTCGCCCGCCATCGGGTCGAGCCGCACGTCGGCGAGCAGCGCCATGGCTTCCTCGCGCACCTCGGCCGACGGGGCGCAGCGCCAGCGCGGCCCCAGCGGCTCGCGCCGGTTGCGGCGCCGCGCCTCGACGGCGGTGATCACGTTGTCGAGCACGGTGAAGTCGTGGAATACGCGCGCCACCTGGAACGTGCGCCCGAAGCCTTCGCGCACCCGCTCGTGCGCGGGCAGCCGGGTCACGTCGCGGCCTTCGAAGTGGATCGTGCCGCCGTTGGACGGCACCTCGCCCGTCATCACCTTGAACATCGTCGTCTTGCCTGCGCCGTTCGGCCCGATGATCGCGAACACCTCGCCGCGTGCGACCGACAGGCTCACGCCGTGCAGCACTTCGATCGGGCCATAGTGCTTGCGCACGCTGTCCACGCGCAGCAGCTCGGCGCTCATCGCAGGCCTCCCTCGAGGGCGGCGCCTGCCTGCGGCAGCGGCGCCTGACTCTTCGCAGCCGGCGCGCTGCGCCGCCCCCAGATCCGCTCTTCGAGGTTGCGCCAGAGCCCGACCGCACCGTTCGGCGCCAGCAGGATGATCGCGAGCAGCCCCGTGCCGACGATCAGTTCCGACAGCCCGACCAGCGTGCGCGTGGCATAGGTGATGGCCGCGAACAGCCCCGCCCCGACCACCGGCCCCCAGAACGAGCTGACGCCGCCCAGCAGCGTGTTGAGCATCGGTTGCGCCGATGCGACCCAGTGCACTTCTTCCACCGTGACGATGCGCGACCACGGCGCATAGAGCGCGCCCGCCACCGCCGCCACCGCGCCGGAGATCACGAATGCCGCGAGCCGGTAGCGCGCCACGTTCGTGCCCATGAAGGCCGCACGCTCCGCGTCCTGGCGCACGGTCTGCAAGGTGCGGCCGAAGCGGCTGTGCAGCAGCCACCACAGGAACGCGGTGATCAGCACCGTGGCCACCAGCAGGAACCAGTAGTAGGCGTTCGAGCTCGACAGGTCGATGCGCCACAAGCCGAAGTCGAGCGCGGGGCGCGGGATGTCGGTGATGCCGTCCTCGCGGCCGAGAAAGGTCGAGAAGCCGATCACCAGCCGCAGCGCCTCGGCCAGCGCCACGGTCAGCACCGCGAGGAACACGCCGCTCATGCGGCGCAGCGCGAGCACGCCGATGACCCAGGCCACCACCGCCCCGAGCAGCGCCGCGCCCAGCAGCACGCCGAGGAACGGCACGCCCGCGATGTGGCGCAGCGCCAGCGCGGCCAGGTAGGCGCCGAGCGCGAAGAAGCCCGCATGGCCGAACGACACCAGCCCCGTGTAGCCGAACAGGATGTTCCACGACAGCGCGAACACCACCTGCACCAGCACCGTGCCCACCACATAGAGCGGGCCGGCGTTCACCCACAGCGGCAGCGTCGCCAGCACGCCGACCACCGCGACGCCGAGCACCTGCCAGGCTGCGCGCGGAATGCGCGGACGATGCAGCCCGCCCGAGCCGTGCGCACCCGCATGCGATTCCTCCTGCGCACCGGCGGCCGGGAACAGGCCGCTCGGGCGCCACAGCAGGAAGCCCGCGAGCACCACGTAGATCGCGAGGCCCGGCACCGACGGCAGCAGCACCGTGTTGAGGCTCTGCACCAGCCCCAGCACCAGCGAGCCGATGAACGCACCGCGGATGTTGCCGAGCCCGCCGATGATCACCGCGAAGAACGCGTACATCAGGTACGAATCCCCGAGCCCGGTCGACAGGCTCTGGTTCGGCAGCAGCAGCCCGCCCGCGAGGCCCGCAAGGAAGAAGCTCGCCATCACGCTGAGCGCAATGCCGAACGACACGTTGAGCCCGAGCACGCCCGACATCCACGGATCGGCCGCGAGCGCCTGCATCAGCTTGCCGAACCACATGCGGTGGATCGCCACCTCCAGCACGATGTACACCACCACGCCAGCCGCGATCACGAACAGCTGGTAGGCCGAGAAGAACATGCCGAAGGGGTTGAGCGGCTGGTCCAGCCCCGGCGGCGGATTGACCGAGAAGAAGTCGACGCCCCAGATCAGCTTGGTCACGCCGGTGCACACCATCATGAGTGCGAAGGTGGCGATCAGCACGTAGTGCGGATCGACGTTGCGCAGCCGGCGCAGCACCAGCCGGTCGGTCAGGAGGCCGAGCAGCGCCACCACCACCCCGCCCGCGAGCGCGGCCAAGAGGAACATCCCGAGCGACTGCACGTCGCGCCCCATCACCGAATACGCGGTGTAGGCGCCGATCATGAAGAAGCCGCCCTGCGCCATGTTGAGCAGGCGCATCAGTCCGAAGATCAGCGTGAGCCCGGCCGCGACCACGAAGATCGCCATGCCGAAGGCGGCGGCGTTGAACACCGCGAACATCAGTTCGTTGGCCACGCGCGTCAGCCCTCGTACTTCTTGCCGGGCGAGGCCGGCTCGACGATCTCGTTCTCGTCCAGGCGGAACACCTGTTCCAGGCCGTAGCCCGGTGCGGCGTCGCGCGCGCCGATCTTGGCGAAGTAGAACGAGCCGATGCCCTGGTGGTCTTCCTTGCGCACGCGGTAGGGGCCGGCCGCCGTGTCGAACTGCAGGCCCTCGAGCGCGGCGATCACCGCGTCGGTCTCGGTCGATCCCGCCTTCTTCACCGCATGGAAGATCCCCAGCGCCGAGCGGTGCGAGGCCTGCACGATGCCCGGCACCCAGGGCGTGCCCGCCACCTTGAGGATGTACTCGGACAGCTGCCGGCTGACCGGGAACTCGCTCTTGAACGGCTCCAGCTCGGGCGCCCAGAAGGTCACGCCCCACAGGTTCTTCGGCGTCGACTTCTGCATCGCCTTGGCGATCATCAGCTCGGTGCCGGCCTCGCCGATGACCTTGAACTTGCGGTCGAGCCCCACCGCGCGGCCCTGCTGCAGCAGGCTCACGCAGGGCGCGGCCGTAAGCCCGATGAACAGGCCCTCGGCGCCCGAGTTCATCAGGTTGTTGATCTCGATCTTGTAGTCGGCCTTGTTGAGGCTCGCGAACACCGGCTCGGCCACCTTCACCGGGCGCCCGGCCTTGGCCGCGGCCGCCATCGCGCCGGCCTTGAAGTAGCGCGCCACGTCGCGGCCGTTCTCGCTGTCGGGCGCGATCACGGCCCAGGTCTTCACGTCGGCGAAGCGCGTCGTCATGAGGTTGCCGATGCCGCCGTAGAGCATCAGCGCGTTCGACGAGAGCCGGAAGAAGTTGCGGCTGAAGTTCTCGTGCGTGACCGACATCACCGTGGGCGCCGGTGCCACCACCATGCTCTTGAGCTCGGCCAGGATCGGCGCAATGGCGAGCGCCATCGGCGACTGGCCCGCACCGATCGACAGGTTGACGCCCTCGCCCGCGAGCTCGCGCGCGGCATTCACGGCGCCCGCGCTCGTGAACTTGTCGTCGCGCACCACGATCTCGATCTTGCGGCCGAGCAGGCCGCCGTTGTCGTTCCATTGCATCTGCGCGGCCTTGATGCCGTGCAGCCAGGCGGTGCCGGCCTCGGCGCCGATGCCGCTCATCGGCAGCATGGCGCCGACGCGGATCGGTGCGCCCTGCGCGCGCAGCGGTCGTGCGCCGGCGGCGCCGAGGACCGCGGCCGCGCTCGCGGCCTGGAGAAGGGTTCTGCGTGGAATGGTCATGGTGATGCTGGGCTCCTCACAGCGAAATGGCTTTGCCCGGCGTCGGCGGCTCCGCCACGTCGGCCTCGTTGTAGGCCATGGCATCGACGATGCCGTAGCCCGGATCGGCGTCGCGCGCACCCACCTTGGCGATGTAGGCCGTGCCCAGGCCCTGGTGGTCTTCCTTGCGCACGTGGTAGCTGCCCACCGCGGTGTCGAAGGTCAGGCCTTCGAGCGCGGCGATGACGGCGTCGGTCTCGGTGTTGCCGGCCTTCTGCACCGCATTGAACAGCGCGAGCGCGCAGCGGTGGCTCGACTGCACGATGCTCGGCGGGTTCTTGTCGCCCGTCAGCTTCACGTAGCCGTCGTACAGCGGCGCGCTCAGCGGATTGCGCTTGCCGGCCTCGGTGCCCGGCACCCAGTAGCTGATGCTCCAGAGATTGGCCGGCGTCGACTTCTGCATCGCCTTGGCGATCATCAGCTCGGTGCCGGCGTCGCCGATCACCTTGAACTTCTTGTCCATGCCCACCGAGCGCCCCTGCTGCAGCAGGCTGATGCAGGGCGCGGCCGTGAGGCCGACGAACAGGCCCTGCGAGGGCGCGTTCATCAGGCTGTTGATCTCGACCTTGTAGTCGGCCTTGTTCAGGCTCGCGAACACCGGCTCGAGCACCTTCACCTGGCGCCCCGCCTTGGCCGCCGCGCGCTGCACGCCGAGCGTGAAGAAGCGCGCCATGTCGCGGCCGTTCTCACTGTCGGGCACGATGCACGACCAGGTCTTCACCTCCGCGAAGCGCTCGGTCAGCATGTTGCCGATGCCCGCGAACGCGATGTAGGCGTTCCACGAGAGGCGGAAGAAGTTGCGCTGGAAGTTCTCGTGCGTGAGCGACATCACCGTGGGACACGGCGCCACCATCATCGCCTTGAGCTCCGGCAGGATCGGCGCGGTGGCCAGCGCCATCGGCGACTGCGAGCCGCCGATCAGCAGGTTCACGCCACTGCCCGCGAGCTCGCGCGCCGCGGCCACCGCGCCGGCGCTGGTGAACTTGTCGTCGCGCACCACCAGCTCCACGGGCCGCTTGAGCACGCCGCCCTTCGCGTTCCACTGCTCGGCCGCGACCTTGGCCCCCGCGAGCCAGGCCGCGCCGGCTTCGGCGCCGATGCCGCTCATCGGCAGCATCACGCCGATGCGCACGGGGCCGGCCTGCGCCCGCGCAAGCCGCGAGACAGGCCCGCCGAGCACGGCCGCCGCGGCGGCCGTGGCCTGGATGAATCGACGCCTTTGAACAGTCATCCGTGTCTCCTGAAGTCACGCGTCGGCCGATCGATCGGGATCGGTTTGAAGCGATATTTGTTATAACAGATGACAGATTACGACTGTGCGACGAAACATGGCACTGGCGTAAACCCGAAGGTGAGGGGGTGGGCGGCCGCGTATGGCCGGTTGAAGTCTTCTTCCTGGGCCGGTGTCTTGAAGATGGGATCGGGTCGAGCGCCCGGGACTTTCACGCCCGTGGCGGTTCAAGGGCGCCGGCGATGGCCCCAGGGGCAAGCGATGCGCCCCGTCGTCACTGCAGCCGTATGCCGGCCCGCTGGATCACATCGCGCCACTTGATCGTTTCGGCGCGCGCGAAGTCCCCCGCCTCCGCCGGCGTGCCGCCGCCCGGCTGCATCGCGTTGTCTGCCATGACGCGCAGCACGCGGGGGATTTCAATGCGGCGTTCAATTCCAGGTTGAGCCGCTGCACGATGGCTTGCGGTGTTCCCGCCGGAACCCACACGGCGCCCCAGCCGGAGACCTCGTAGCCCTTGATGCCGGCCTCGTCGAAGGTCGGGACGTCCGGCAAGACCTCGAGCCGCCGCGGCGACGACACGGCGAGCGCGCGGATCTTGCCGGCCTTGATCAGCGCCAGCGAGGCCGGCAGGTTGTCGAGGATCGCCGGAACCTGGCCACCCATGTGTTCGTTCCGAAGAAGAGTGTGTAGCCATCGGCCGGGCTTCTTGCCACGTTCGCGGCGGCGATATTGCCGGACGCGCCGGGTCGGTTCTCCACGATCACGGGCTGCCCGATCTGGGTCGCGAGCTGCTCGGCAAGCTGCCGCGCCGCACCGTCGGCAGCGCCGCCGGGCGGAAAGCCGAGGACCAGCCGCAAGGGCCTGGCGGGATAGCCCTGTGCGGCCGCGCCGCAGGCGACCCCCAGCAGCAGCATCGCGGCCACGAGGCGGCGCCGCCGGTTCGTTCGCCCCGTCATGCGCCGAAGGCCCGGTTGTGGGTCGGGCTGATCAGGATCTCGTTGACGCAGACGCGCGCCGGCATGCCGGCGACGAAGGCGATGGTCCGGCCCAAGTCGTCCTCCTGCAGCATGCGGGCGCGCTCCTGCGCCGGCACGGGCACCGGACGCTGGTCGAGGATCGGGGTGTCGGTCTCGCCGGGCATCAGCACACAGGCGCGCAAGCCGTTGCGCCCTTCCTCCATGTTGAAGCTGTGCGTCAGCGCGACGACCGCATGCTTGGCCGCGTTGTACCCCGGTCCGACGATCGGCGACGCATGCCGGCCCGCCCACGACGCGACGTTGACGACGAGGCCCTCGCGCCGGGCCCGCATCGACGGCAGCACGGCGTGCATGCACTGGAAGGTGCCGCTCAGGTTCACGTCCACGATCCGGCGCCAGTCGGCGATGCCGACCTCGGCCCAGGACCGCGCCGTGACGTTGATGCCGGCGCTGTTCACCAGCACGTCGACGGCGCCGACCTCGCGCTCGATGGCCGCCAAGGTGGCCGCGACGGTCTCGCTGTCCGTCACGTCCAACACGAAGCTGTGCGCCGTGCCGCCCTGCGCGGCCACCTGGCGGGCCACGGCCTGCAGCGCGTCGGCCCGGCGGCCGCACAGGACGACGACATGGCCGGCCTGCGCCAGGGCCAGCGCGGCGGCGCGTCCGATGCCGGAGCCCGCGCCGGTGATCCAGGCGATCCGCCGGGTTCTGTCTTCTTCTTGTGTCATGGTTGCAGGATCACCTTGCCGAATTGCTGGCGCGACTTCATCCACGCATGGGCCTGGGCCACGTCTTCGAGCGCGAACACCTTGTCGATCGGCATGCTGAAGCGCCCGGCCTGCAGCAGCGGGGCCACGTCGGCGAGCATGCGCGCGATGAGCGCGGCCACGTCGTCGGCGGTGCGCGTGCGAAAGGTCACGCCCACCAGCGACAGCCGCTTGAGCGAGAGCAGGTCGAGGTCGACCGGCCCGGCCGTGCCGCCCATGCGCCCCACGCTCACGATGCGCGCGCCGAGCGCTGCGCAGGCCATGTTCTCGGCGAGCGCGGGAGCGCCCAGGTGGTCGACCACCACGTCCACGCCATGGCCGTTCGTCGCTTCCCGCACGGCGGCCTCGAGCGCGGGGCCGCTGTGCGCGGCCAGGGTCACGCCCAGCGCGCGCAGGCGCTCCCATTTGTCGGTCGAGGTGCTGGTGCCGATCACCTGCCCGGCGCCGAGCAGCCGGGCCAGCTGCACCGCGGCGATGCCGACCACCGAACTCGCGGCCTGCACGAGCACATGGTCGCCGCGCGCCAGGCGCCCGTTGCTGACGAGCGCGTCATGCGCCGTCATCAGCGCGGCCGGCCAGGCGGCCGCCTGCAGCACATCCACGCCGGCAGGCACGCGCATGAGCAGGCGTTCGTCCACGCAGACCCGCTCCGCGTGCGCGCCGCTGCACATCGCCATGACCTTGTCGCCGAGGCCGAAGCCCCGCACGTCCGGGCCGCAGCCGACGACCTCCCCGGCCATCTCGAGCCCGGCCACGCCGGCCGGCCCGCTGCCCGTCATGGCACGGAAGTGGCCGGTCTTCAGCGACAGGTCGGCCCGGTTCATGCCGGCCGCAAGCACCCTGACCAGCACTTCGCGCGGACCGGGCACGGCTTCCGCCACCTCTTGCAGTCGAGGCTGCGGCGCGCCGCTGTCGTCGCGCGCGATGAGCACGGCCCTCATGCACCCACCCCGCTCGCGAGAACGTCCGGCTCGCGCACGAACTTCAACTCGTTGCAGGCCGGGCGGCCGTTGATCGACAGCGGCGCGGAGCGCAGCGCGAGCCGCGGCCGGTCACCGGTGTCCTCGAACTGCCAGAACCGCTCCAGCGTGCGGCCTTCCCAATCCGGAAGGTGGCAGCCGATGACGCGGTGCGTCAGCTTGCGTTGGGCCGGATCGGTCTCGAAGCGGCAGAAGTACGAGAAATAGCCGTTGAAGGCGGCAACGATCTCGTCGGCCGAGCCGATGCCGCGCTCGGCCACCGAGGCGCGCACCGCGGAAAACTTCGGCCGGCCGCGCTGCATCAGCGCGCCGGTCATGAAGCCGGCGTGCGTGTAGACGATCAGGCCTTCGGCATCGGCGCCCATCGGAAACTCCACGCCGCCGCCGTCGTAGAGGATGCGGAACGACAGCAGGCGCCAGGTGCCGATCAGGGCCTGCACTTCGGTCACGGGTGCCCCCTTGGCGCTGCTCATTGCACATGCTCCGGAAGCAGGCCCAGCGCACGCGCCCAGGCCAGCGCGTCGCGGGTATTGCGGCGCGGCGTGTACTCCAGCCCGACCCAGCCGTTCCAGCCGCGCCGCGCCAGCCCCTCGAGGAAGGCGTGCAGGTCCAGCTCGCCCTCCCCGGGCTCGTGGCGCCCGGGCGCGTTGCCGATCTGCACGTGCCCGACGTGCGGCCAGGCGATCTCGAGATCCTCCGCCAGCGCGGTCCCTTCCATCGCCACGTGGTAGGTGTCGAAGCACAGCTTCAGGTTGCCGCGCGCCACCGATTCGATCAGGGCCACTGCATCGCGGTTGGCATGGACCAGGTAGTCGGCGATGCGCGCCCTGCAGCAGGCCTCGATCAGGACGGTGAGCCCATGCGCGCCGGCCGCGTCGGCAGCCCAGCGCAGGTTCTCGCGCGCCACGGCGATGCAGTCGGCGCGCTTCGCACCGGCGGGCACATTGCCCAGCGGCACGTGGACCAACGGCCGGCCGCATTCGACGGCGTAGGCGACGGCGGTCTCGATCGTGGCGCGGAAGTCGTCCTCCCGGCCGGCCAGGCACGCCAGCCCGCGCTCGCCCGCATCCCAGTCGGTCGGCGAAAGGATCTGCACCAGGGCCAGGCCCGAGGCCTCGAGGCCGGCCCGGTAGTCGGATGCCGCGACCGCATACGGAAACGCCACCTCCACACCCTGGAATCCATCGGCCGCCGCGGCCGCGGCGCGCTCGGCCATGGGAAGCTCGGTGTACAGCCAGCGCAGGTTGGGATCGAGTCGGATCATGCTCGGGATGTCTCCTTGGTTCTTTCGGGTGGCAGCGTGACGGGCGGGCTCACACCATGAGCTCGATCAGGAACGGGCCGCGCCGGTCGAAGCTGGCGCGCATCAGGTCGGCGCATTGCTCGAGCGTGTTCGCCCGGGCGGCCTCCACGCCCATGCCGTTGGCCAGGCTGACCCAGTCCAGCGGCGGATCGCCGAGGTCCAGCATCGACATGGCGGTGGCGCCCGGCGTGGCGCCGGCACCGACCTTGCGGTATTCGCCGATGAGGATGTTGTACTTGCCGTTGTTGATGACGATGGTCGTCACCGGAAGCCGTTCGCGGGCCTGGGTCCACAGCGACTGCACGGTGTACATGCCCGAGCCGTCGGCCTGCAGGCTGATCACGCGGCGCTGCCGGCGCGCCGCCAGTGCCGCGCCCGTGGCCACCGGCATGCCGTCGCCGATCGCGCCGCCGGTGAGGTGCAGCCAGTCGTGCGCGGGCGCGCTGTGGGTGAAGCGGTAGAAGTGGCGGCCGTAGGTGGCGCTTTCCTCCGAGACGATGGCGTCCTCGGGCATCAGCGCGGCCAGCGTCTGCGCCAGGCCTTCGGGCGAGGGTGCGCCGCGTGCGGGCCCGGGCCGCTGCCCGGCGTCGGGCATCCCGGCCTCCGGCACGTCCAGGGCCTCGGCCAGCGCACGCAGGGCTTCCTCCGCATCCTGGTCGGGCCGCGACAGCACGTGGAACCGGGTGTCCGGTGCGTACTGCAGCGACGACACGCCCGGATACCCGAAGAAGGTCACCGGCGGGCGCGCGTTCACCAGCACCACTTGCCGGAACCGCCCGAGCGCCGACAGCGCCTCGTCGCGTGCGTACGGCACCCGCTCCAGAGGCAGGCGGCCGCGCCCGCGCTCGAGGCGCGCGTTCACGAAATCGGCCATCAGCGTGGCGCCCGTCGCCTTCGCGATGCGCCAGGCCAGGCGCTGCGCCTCGCCCAGCACGGCGCCGCCGGCCAGCAGCAGCAGCACGTCGTCGCGCCCGCGCAGCATGCGGGCCGCACCCTCGATGGCCAGCGGGTCGACCGGCGGCGGCGCGGGCGGCGCCTTCGGCGTGCCGACCTCGCCGCCCTCTTCCCAGGACACGTCGGCGGGCAGGATCAGCGTGGCGACCTGGCCGCCGAAGGCGCGTGCAGCGGCGACCGCCTCGACGGCATCGCGGCCCAGCTCCGCCGCCAGCGTGCTGGTGCGCACCCAGGCCGACACCGTCTGCGCCATGCCCGCCGTGTCGGAGGTCAGCGGTGCGTCGAAGGGACGGTGGAAGGTCGCCTGGTCGCCCACGATGTTGACGATGCCGCTGCGCGCCCGGCGTGCGTTGTGCAGGTTGGCCATGCCGTTGGCGAAGCCCGGGCCGCAGTGCAGCAGCGTGCAGGCCGGCTTGCGCGCAATGCGGAAATAGCCATCCGCCATGCCCGTCACCACGTTCTCCTGCAAGCCGAGCACGCAATGCATGCCGGGCACGGTGTCGAGCGCCGCGACGAAGTGCATCTCGCTCGTCCCCGGGTTGGCGAAACAGGTGTCGACGCCCGAGGCCAGCAGCGTCTTCACCAGGCTCGCGGCGCCGTTCATCGGGTGCGCTCCGTGTCGATGCCGCGCGCAGGTGTGGTGATGTCGAACATTGTTTGTCTCCTGCCGCCGATTAGAAGGAGCGCGCCCGGGTCGCGTCCAATACTGTTGCGCGCCCGATCGATAAGAAGAATCGATCGATGCGCTCAGGCGGGGCGCTGGGAGACGAACCGATGCGCGGCGTCGACCAGCATGGCCAGTGCCGTGTTGAGGTTGCCCGCGAGCCACACCAGCGCCAGCCCCGCGCGCGGCTCGGGCGCGGCGAACCGGCGGATGGCGACGCCCTGGACCTGGATGGCCTTTGCGCGCGACTCGGTGAGGATCGTGAGGCCGGTTCCCGCGGCCACGGCGCGCAGCATGTGCTCCTCGTCGGGCTCGTGGAGGACGATCCGCGGCGCGCCTTCGCCCCAGATCTGGCCGAACATCATGCGGTAGAAGCCCGGTGCGCGCTCGGCGGAGCCGGTCACGATCGGTTCGTCGGCCAGGTCCGCGGCACGGATGCGCTGGCGCCGCGTCAGGCGATGGGTCCGCGGCAGCCCGACCACGAGCGCCTCGCTGCCGATCGGCAGCACCTGCAACTGCCCGACGGCCGGGTCTGCCAGCTCCAGCGGCGAGCGCACGAAGGCCGCATCGAGCTTGCCGTCGAGCAGGTCCTCGATGCTCTTGGCCGTGTACTGGGAGTTGATCTGCAATTGCAGCGCGGGCGCCTCGCTGCGCAGCATCTCCACGATCGCGCTCGAGGCACCGCCGGCCGCCGAGCGGGCGAAGTTCAGGCGCAGGGTGCCTTCGCGGCCGAGCACGAAGGCATGCATGCGGTGGCGCACCTGGTCCGCCACCTCGAGCAGGCGCTGCGCTTCGGCGAACAGCACCGCGCCGGCCTCGGTGAGTTCGACGCGGCGGCTCGACCGCGCCAGCAGCGCGACGTTGAACTCGGCTTCGAGCGCCTGGATGTTCTGCGTGAGCGCGGGTTGGGCGACATGCAGGCGCTGCGCGGCGCGCCCGAAGTGCAGCTCCTCTGCCACCACGACGAAATAGCGAAGGCGGCGCAGGTTCATGTCGATGAAGGTTTGATCGTCAATCCTCGCCGACTTTAAGCCCGTTGGCCGCATGCGGGCCATCCCCCGGGGGTCCGGGCAGGGCTGCACCGGGGCGCAGCTCAGCTTTCGAGCTTGATGCCGGCGGTCTGGACCACGCGGCGCCAGCGCGCATGGTCGCGCTTCTGGTAGTCGGCCAGTTCTGCCGGCGTGCTGCGCAGCACGCGCGTGACGATCGCATCGAAGCGCGCCTTCAACTCGGGGCGCTTCAGCGAGGCCTGGGCTGCCGCATTCAGCCGCGCGACCTCGGCTGCGTCCAGCTTCGCGGGCCCGTACAGGGCGGCCCAGGACACCGCGACGATGCTAGGGAATCCGGCTTCGGCCGTGGTGGGCAGCGCCGGCAGGAACTCCGAGCGCTGCGTGCTGGCCAGCGCGAGGGCACGCATGCGGCCGGCCCGGATGTGCGGGATGGCCGTCACGAGCGTGGCGAAGGCGAACTGGAGCTGCCCGCTCAGCAGGGCCATGTCGACTTCGGAGTTCGCCTTGTAGGGCACGTGGATCGCGTCCACGCCCGCCGCCATCTTGAACAGCTCGCCGGCCAGGTGCGTGATGCCGCCCGCGCCCGAGGAGCCGAAGGCCAATTGCCCGGGCCGCGCCTTGCAGTAGGCCACCAGCTCGGCCATGCTCTTGACGGGCAGCGCCGGGCTGACGACCAGCGCGTTCTCCACCTCCGCGACCATCGAGATCGGGGTGAAGTCGGCCACCGCGTCGTAGGGCAGTTTCGGCCATGCCGCCGGCAGCACCGCATGCGTGCTGGAACCGCCGAGCAGCAGCGTGCGGCCGTCGGCTGCGGCACGCGCAGCCGCTGCCGCGCCGATCGTGCCCGAGGCGCCGGTGCGGTTGTCCACGATCACCGGCACGCCAAGGTCGCGGCCCATGCCCTCGGCAACGGAACGCCCGATGGTGTCGAGCGAGCCCCCGGCGCTGTAGGGCACGATCATCCGGATGGGACCGTCCCCGCCGGTGGGCTGGGCGCGTGCGCCGGCGGCCCATGCGAGGCCCAGCGACAGCAGTGTGCGGCGATGCAGGCGGGTCACGGTGGCGTCTCCTCCTGCCGTCATGGCACGGTGGCACGGATGCCGTAGCGCTGCGCCCAGCGCAGGCTCGCGCGCGAGTTGCCCGCGGGCCGGTACTCGCAGCTGAATGCGCCGCGGTAGCCGAGGCGCTGCGCCTCGGCGATGGTGGCGTGCACGTCGTGGCCCGACTCGTCGGGCCCGCGCCGATCCGGCGCGAAGGCGATCTGCACGTACCACAGCAGCGGCATCGCGCGGCGCAGTTCGGCATGCACCTGCGCCATGTCGTGCCCGTGCTCCCACTGCACGTGATGGAAGTCCAGCACGATGCCGAGATTGCCCGCACCGATCTGCCCGGCGAGATCGATCACCTGGCGCACGGTGTTGACCGGATAGCGCGGGAAGTCGCGGCGGCACACCGGCTCCAGCACCAGCCGCAGGCCGTGCCCGGCGGCCTGCATGCAGGCCCAACGCAGGTTCTCGCGCAGCACATGCGCGCATTCGGCCGGGTCGGCAGCCTCGGGCAGGTTGCCCGCGGGCGGATGGATCAAGGGGCGTCCGAGTTCCGATGCATACCGGATCGCCTCGTGCATGCCGGCGCGGAATTCTTCCTGCCGCCCCGGCACCGCGGCCAGGCCGCGATCGCCGGCGCCCCAGTCGCCCGGCGCCGCCAGCAGGTAGAGGAAGCGCAGGTCATGGCGCAGCAGCGACGCGCGCAGTTCCGGCAGCGGCAGTTCGTAGGGCACGCTCAGGTCCACCGCGCGGAAGCCGCAGGCCGCCGCCGCGCCGAAGCGTTCGGCCAGCGGCAACTCGGTGAACAACCATCTCAGGCTGGCGGCAATCAGCGGTGTCTCCATGGTTGCGCATTGGAAGCGGTGGCCCCCGAGGCGTCCAATACTGTAATTCCGCCGATCAATAAGATTTTCTGAATGATGCTGTTCAGCCCTACTCGGCCCTGATCTGCCCCTTGGCCACGACCGCGCCGAACTTGGCCTGCTCCTCCTGCAGGAAGCGCGAGAACGCGGCCGGGCCCGACCCGATCACCGTCACGCCGCCATCGGCGAAGTTCCTGCGCACGCCCGGCTCCTGCAGCACGGCGCGCAATGCCTCGTCCAGGCGGGCAACCACGTGGGCGGGCGTGCCCTTCGGCGCGAAGATCCCCTGCCACACCGTGACGTTCGCGCCGCGCAGGGCGGCTTCGTTGTCGCCCAGCAGTTGCGCTTCGGGCATGGCGGTCGAGGGCTTGTCGTCCATCAGGCCGTAGATCCGCACCTGCCCCGCACGCGCCTGCTGCATCACCATCGACAGCGGCAGCACGGCCAGGTCGAGCTGGTTGCCGCTGAGGTCCGTGACGATCTGCGGACCGTTGCGGTACGGGACATGCACCATGTCCACCGCGGCCATCTGCTTGAGCATCTCGCCGCCGAGGTGCAGCGAGGTGCCGACGCCCGAGGTGGCGTAGCTGTATTTGCCGGGGTGGTCCTTCATGTCCTTGAACAGCGCGCCGGCCGTCTTGGCCGGCAGCCCGGCCCGGCCGACCAGCACCAGCGGCTGGGCGCCGAGCAGCGTGACGGGCTGCAGGTCCCGCAGGCCGTCGTAGCGCACCGTGGCGGGCGTGACCATCTTCGCGATGACGACGGCGCTCTCCACCGACATCAGCAGGGTGTAGCCGTCGGGTTTGGCGCGCACGACTTTCTCGGTGCCGATGATGCCGCCGGCACCTGGCAGGTTCTCGATGACGACGGGTTGGCCCAGGCGCTTGGACAGGTCAGGCACGATCCAGCGCGCGAGCACATCCACATTGCCGCCCGCCGAATAGGGCACGAGGATGGTCACCGGCTGCGCAGGCCAGGCCGGCCCCGCCGCACGGGCGCCGCCGAGCCCGGCGAAGGCCGGCAGCGCACCCAGCAGGCAGGCGCGGAGCCAGCGGCGGCGGGAGAGGAAGTTGGGGGTTTTCATGAAGGCTCCTGCGTGATGCGGTAAGTCATTGAATGGCGGTTGCACTGGCGCCGGATGCATCGGCCAGCGCGGCGATCTCACGCTCGAAGCGGTCGCGCAGCGCACGCCTGGCATCCGCATCGAGCCAGCAGGCATCCACGCCCGCCAGGCTGAAGGCGCAGGCCTCGCGCCATGACCAGCCGCAGCCCTCGAGCACTGTGCCGAGGGTGTGGGCCTGGTCGGTGTGGAACATCGCGGGGTCGTCGGTGTTGAGGGTCAGCCGCAGGCCGGCGTCCTGCATGGCGCGGATGCTTTGCAAGCGGCGTGCCTGGTTGCGCTTGACGCTCGTGATGCCGCACACGCAGAAGTACACGCCGCTGTCCCTGGCGCGCCGGACGACGTCGTCGTCGGCCATCAGGTTGTAGCCGTGGTCGAGGCGGTCGCAGCCGAGCAGCTGCAGGCAGTCGCGCACGTGGGAAGGCGGGGCTTCCTGCAGCGTCTGGTTGTCTTCGCACACGTGGGCGGTGCGCCGGAGGCCGGCCCGGCCCGCACGCTGGAACAGCGGCGCGAACCGGGCGGGCGGGCCTTCGCGCTCGGGTCCGTCGAGGCCGATGCCCACGACCAGTTCGTGCGGCTGGGCGAGGATGTCCGAGATCGCCTGCTCGGCGCTGTCCATCGGCAGGCCGCGGTCGAGCGACGCGATCAGCAGCGCCGAGCAGCCGAAGTCGCGTCCGGCCGCGCGCACGCCCGCCGCCAGCCCGTCGAGCTGCACCCGGTAGGGCACCTGCGTCGGCATGTAGTACTGCGGATTGAAGGACATCTCCACATGCCGGGTGCCGGCGGCAGCGGCGTCCTCGATCGCCTCGTAGGCCATGCGCTCGAAGTCGGCGGCGGTGCGCACGGCGTGCGCGCCCAGCCGCAGCACGTCGATGAAGTCGTAGAAGTCGCGGTAGACGTACAGCTGGTCGACCGGGCGCGGAAGCGGCAGTCCGTGGCGCTGCGCCAGTGCGGCCAGCGTGGCCGGCCGCAGGGTGCCTGCGATGTGCAGGTGCAGGTCCACCTTGGGCAGGCGGCCGAGCCATGGGGCGGGAAAGGCGCTGGACGCGGACGGAGGGGCTGGTGAGGGTTCTGCTTGCATGCGGCGAACCTTATCGGCGCCGATGCACCGGGCCCATGGCGCGCGCGTTGCCCGGGTTATGACAGCCGCGTCATGACCCCGGCCCGTGCGCCAGCGCGCGCGCTGCCGCCGTCAGCTCCTCGCGGAGCCAGCGCAGGGCATGGTCCGTGTGCGTGCGCTCATGCCACACGAGCCGGTAGCGCATCGGCTTGATGCTGGCGGGAAAGGGCACGATCACCAGGCCGTGCTCGCGCGCGAAATCCTCGGCCAGCAGCCGCCCCGTGGTGAAGACGAGGTCGGTGCGCGACAGGATGCTCGGCGCCAGGCTCAGGAACTGCGTGTGCACCAGGGTGCGCAGCGTCACGCCCAGTTCGGTCAGCTGGGCATCGATCACGGTGCCCCGCCCCGGCACGTGCTCGAGCGAGGTCAGGTGGCTCGCACGCTCGAAGCTCTCGAGCGTCAGGGCGCCGGGCTCTGCCATCGGATGGCCCGGACGCAGCACGCAGACCAGCGGCTCGTCGAGCAGGCTGGTGGCGCGCAGGTGTTCGGGCAGCTCGGGCCACACCGTGATCACCAGGTCCACGTCGCCGTCCGCCAGTTGCCGGTAGTGCTCGAAGCGCGAGCCCAGGCCGCGGATCACCAGGTCGCAATCGGGCGCTTCCCGGCCAACGCGCTCGGCCAGGTCGGCGAAGAAGGCCTTGGGCATGAAGTCGTAGGTCGCGATCCGGAAGCTGCGGCGCAGGCTGCGCAGGGGCCGCGCCATCGCATGCGAGACCAGCAGCGACATGTCCGCCAGGATCCGCTGGGTCGGCGCGACCAGCTCCTGCGCGCGTTCGGTCAGCACCATGCGATTGCCGACCCGGATCAGGAGCGGGTCGCCGATCAGCCGGCGCAGCACCGCCAGGTGGCGGCTCATCGCAGACTGGTCGATGCCCAGGCGGGCGGCCGCATGGGACACGCCGGATTCGCTGAGCAGCGCATGCAGCGAGCGCAGCAGCGGCTCGTCCAGGCGCCGCGCGGTATCGCCTTCCGGCTCGGGGGGGAGTGACATGGCGCCAGTTTGCCGCAGACGCGCGGCGCCCGGTCAGCGCGCAATGCAGCGCAGCATCACCGAACGCAGCCAGCGGTTGGCCGCGTCGTTGTCGGTGCTCGCGTGCCAGTACATGTAGGCGTCCATCGACGACAGCGGCACCGGGAACGCCATCACCTGGTTGCCGAACTGGCGGTTCGCCATGTGCGCGTAGCTCTCGGGCATGGTGAGCAGCAGGTCCGTCTCCGACACCGTGCGGCAGGCCGCGAAGTAGAACTGGCAGCGCAGCGCCACCTGGCGCTGCACGCCCATGCGGCGCAGCTCGATGTCCTCGAAGCCCGGTCCCTGGCGGCGGGAGGTGACGAGGATGTGGCGCTCGGCGAGGTAGCTGTCGAGCGTGATCGCCCCGCCCGCAATCGCCGGATGCCCCTGGCGCGCCACCACCGCCATGCCGTCGACGGTGATGCGCTTGACCTTGACCGCGTCCGACAGCGGCAGCAGCACGTCGACGGCCACGTCGAGCGTGCCGGCCGCGAGCTCGCTCTCCAGGCTGCGGCGGTTGGCGCGCACGCTCGACACCTCCACGCCGGGCGCTTCCATGGCCAGCGCCTTCATCAGCGGCGGCATCACGGTCGATTCCATGAAGTCGCGCAGACCGATCACGAAGCGCTTGTTTTTTGCGCTCGCGGGCTCGAAGCTCTGCGTGTCGTTGAGCAGCGAGCCGATCGACTGCAGCGAGCCGCGCAGCGGGTCGATCAGGCGCTTGGTGAGCGGCGTCGGCACCATGCGGTGGCCCTGGCGCTCGAACAGCGGATCGTTGAACAGGTCGCGCAACCGCGCCAGCGCATGGCTGATGGCCGGCTGCGTCAGGTGCAGCTTCTCCGCCGCCTTGGTGATGCCGCCTTCGGTGTAGATGGTGTCGAGCACCACGAGCAGGTTGAGGTCGACGCGCGAGATATGCATGTGCCGTATCGGTGTCCATTCGAAGCATTCATTGGCCGCCGCGGCACCCCTGCCCTTAGGCTGTGACCTGGAAGAACGCGCTACATCATGCCGCGAGTCGCAGCGCACGCGCATTCACCGAGGAGACAACCCTGCCCATGACGACCAGCGAGCCGTTCGCCGGCACCACCGAAGTGCGCGCGCAGCACCGCTTCGACGAGACCGCCTTGCGGCACTGGTTCGCCGCGCGCGTCGACCCCGGCGCCACCGCGCGGTTCCGCATCTCGCAGTTCAAGGGCGGCCAGTCGAATCCGACCTTCCTGCTCGAGACGCCGAACCGGCGCTACGTGCTGCGGCGCAAGCCGCCGGGCGTGCTGCTGCCTTCGGCGCATGCGGTGGAGCGCGAGTACCGCGTCATGCGCGCGCTGGCCGATACAGAGGTGCCCGTGCCGCGCGTGCACGCGCTGTGCGAAGACCCGAGCGTGATCGGCACCGCCTTCTACGTGATGGACCACGTCGACGGCCGCATCCTCTGGGACCCGAAGCTGCCCGACTTTGCCCCCGCCGAGCGCGCCGCGATCTGCGACGAGATGAACCGGGTGCAGGCCGCGCTGCACGAGGTCGACGTGGCGGCGGCCGGGCTGGCCGACTACGGGCGACCGGGCAACTACATCGCACGCCAGGTCGCGCGCTGGAGCAAGCAGTACCGCGCAAGCGAGACCGAGCGCATCGACGCGATGGAAGCGCTGATCGAATGGCTGCCCGGCAACCTGCCGCCCGAGCATGCGGCGCGCATCGTGCATGGCGACTTCCGGCTCGACAACCTGGTGTTTGCGCACGATGCGCCGCGCGTCGTCGCGGTGCTCGACTGGGAGCTCTCGACCCTGGGCGACCCGATGGCCGACTTTGCCTACCACTGCATGGCCTGGCAATTGCCGCCGCCGTTTCGCGGCCTCGGCGACCTCGATGCGCAGCAGCTCGCCGAACGCGGCCTGCCGAGCGAAGCCGCCTACCTGGCGCGCTATTGCGAGCGCCGCGGCCTTGCGCCGGTACCGCCGCAGACCTGGCGCTTCTACACCGCCTTCAACCTGTTTCGCGCCGCCGCCATTGCGCAGGGCATCATGGGCCGGGCGCTCGCGGGCAACGCGTCGAACGCGCATGCGCTCGATGCCGGAAGGCAGGCGCGGCAGCTGGCCGAGCTCGGCTGGCAGCGCGTGGCGCCCGGCTGAGCCTCGCACGCGATGGCGCCTCACCTCCCGTTCACACCGCTCACGCCCCGCCTGCGCGGCCTGCGCCTGTCCGTCGCCGACAGCGCCGCGGCGCTCGCGCGGCTCGAACGCGTGCTGGCGCTCTCGCCCGAGCGCGGCGACGGCACACACCCTCCGCGCCTGCGACTCGGCGGACCCTGGCTCGAATTGCGCGACGCGCCCGGCGACACGCTCGCCCTCCAATGCAGCGACCTCGCGCGCCAGCGCACGCACCTGCAGCGCCTGGGCATCGAGGCGCTCGACGGCGCGGCGCTCGGCTGCACGCCGTGCCTGCGGCTCGAGGCCGTGGACACCGGCGCCTGTGCGGTCGACCTGCAGGAAGCGCCGCCGGCCGCGCAAGACACCACCGCGCGCGACGCCGTGCGGCTGCTCGCGCTCACGCTCTCGGTGCGCTCGCCCGAGCGCGTCGCGCTGCATTGGGCGCAGTTGTTCCACGCACAGCCCGCCCGCAACCCGCAGGGGCTTCCCGCCGTCGCGCTCGACGCGCTGGAACTGCGCTTCGCGCTCGCCGCCGACGGCCGCACGGCCGTGGCTGGCATCGAGCTCGGCGTCGACGATGTCGATGGCCTGCTGCGCGACGCGCCCTCGCGCGGCGTGGCGCTGCAGCGCGAAGCTGCGGGGTGCGCGGCGTTCGACGTGTCGGGCATACGGTTCGTGCTGCGGCTTGGCGACTAGGCGAGCGGGCGCGCGCTCGCCCCTCGTTCATGCGCGCGCCGCGCCGAAAGTCGCAGATCCCTGTCGCGTGGAACTCAACTGTTCATCGAACTATTCATCTCTTCCTTCGTTGAATCCCGCGACGAGAACGAAAGCCCCGCCTATGGCGGCAGGAAGAGGCTCGTTCGCAATGGGCGTTCACACGGACGAACTATTCAGAAACGCGAATTCCGGAGCTCCACGCACCAGTGCATAAGCATTTTTATGCAATTCAGTCGAACTACAAGCATTTTTATACACGTTTAAGCGTGCATTTCGGTAGGATGCGCCATGGCAGCAATGAATTCGCAGCGCCCTTCAGATGAGATTGCGAGCGATCCCATCGGCGGCGAATGGCTGGTGCGCACGTTCGCGCTTGAACTGGTCCAGCCGCTGTCCGTTCGCAGCGAGATCGGGCCGCGGCGGCAGACCGTCCATGCGGCAGATCAACGCAAGGAGGTCCACCAGGAGCACATGCGCCCCGCACCAAGTCTGCAGGGCCATCTCACCTTCATGCTCAAGCACGAAGGCGTGCACCTCGAACTGCTGGCGCGGCTCTTCGAACGAATCGATCCGCAGCAGCTGGCTGCGTGGGTGCGCGCAGAGCCGAACGGGCAATATGCGCGCCGTGCCGGGTTCTTCTACGAATGGCTGACCCAGCGCGCGCTGCCGATCGAGGACGGACTGGTCGGTGGCAACTACGTGGATGCCTTGAACCCGGAACACCAGATGGTCGCGACCACGCGGCTGTCCGTGGGCCGATGGCGAGTCCGGGACAACATGCCGGGCAACAGCGACTTCTGTCCCACGGTGCGCCTGACGCCCGCCATTCGCGCGGCCCTCCAGTTCGACCTGGCTCGAGCGCTGGACCGCGAGGAAGCCCAGTTCGGTGCCGAGATCCTGCGCAGGAGTGCAGTGTGGATGACCTTGCGGGAAAGCCGCTCGAGCTTCCAGATCGAGGGAGAGCAGGACCAGGTCACGCGGGTTCAGCGATTCGCCGCCGTGATGGAGACCCGCACGGGCCTCGGTGAGCCTCCGCTGACCCCGCACGCGCTGGCGACGCTGCAGAAGGACATCTTGGGAGAAGTAACGACCCTCGCCTCGTTCGGGCTGCGCCAATCTCCTGTCTTCGTGGGACAAACGGTGCATTTCGAACATGTCATGCACTACGTCGCCCCGGACTGGCCTGACGTCGCGCCCATGCTCGAAGGCCTGAGAACCTTCCTCGACAGGACGCGCGGCGCCGCGTCGACCGCACGCGCGGCGGTGGCTTCGTTCGCGTTCGTGTACATCCATCCGCTGGCCGACGGCAATGGCCGGGTGCACCGGTTCCTCGTCAATGACGTCCTTCGACGAGACGGTGCCATTCATGCACCGTTCATTCTTCCGATTTCCGCATCGATCACGCAGCACACGCTGGAGCGTGCGCGCTACGACGCGGCGCTCGAAACCTTCTCGCGGCCCCTGATGCGCACGTACGCCGACCGGTACCGTTTCAAGAGAGAACCGGAGGCACAGCCCGATGGCGTGATGTCGAATTTCGAATTCAACGCTTTCGACGAAGCCCGGCCGGCCTGGCGCTTCCTGGACCTGACGCACCACGTCGAATACACGATCGGCCTGCTCCAACGCACCATCGAGCAAGAGATGCATGCGCAGGCTTCCTTCTTCCGAAGCATGGGCCAGGCGCGCGCTGCGCTGAAGGAACTCATCGAAGGGCCGGACAGCGACATCGACGCCATCATCCGCTCGGTCCGCGAGCACGGCGGCCTGCGCTCGGGCAAGCTGGCGAAGCGCTTCCCCGTCCTGCAGAACGACACGCTGTGGGCAAAGGTTGCATCGGCCGTAGTCGAGGCCTTTGCCGCGGCCCCGCGCGAATCAGACCAGCTCTACTAGCGCGCACCACCCCGCCAGCGATCCGACATACATCGGCCCTCCGCGCCAGCGCGGGAACCCCTGCGTGGAAAGAAACAGATGGTCGATGTGGCTCGCGTGCGCGGCCACGCCCTCGTCGATCAGGCGTGCGCCCTCCTCCACCATCGCGCGCATCAGCCGCTGCACGATCGCATCGTCGTCGACGGGCCGCGCGGCCGTGGCTGCGGCGGCGGGCGAGGCCGCCGGCAGTTCGGGCGCAAAGCCGAATGCGCGCGTCGCGCGCGCGATCGCGCGTGGATCCACGCTCTCGGCCATCAATTGCTGCGCCGCCTCGCGCCAGCGCGCGAGCATGCGTTCGGCAATGACCGCATCGCCCGGACCCGCAGCCTTCTTCGCCGCACGCTCCGAAAAGAACGCATGGCGCAGCGCCGCGCTCTCGGGTGTCCACACGAGTTCCGTGACGGCCTCGCGCTCGTACGCCACCGCGGCATCGAACGGCAGCCGCACCGACTGCGCCACGCAGTCGAGGCAGCGCAGCGGCGCGGGGAAGTGCTGCGAACTCGCCGCGACGGCGTTGCGCGCGAAGTGCAGGAAGCCCTCGGCGTCGGGATGCGTGACGCGAAGCTCGCGCGAACGCGGCAGCGGGCGCAGCGCGGCCTTCTCGTGCGCGAAGGCCACGGCCGCGGCGACCACGTCAGCGGCGACGAGCGCATCGAACAGGCGCTGGCCCGGCAGCGCGAACAGCGCCTCGGCCATCGCGGTGTCGCCGGTCACGATCATGTTCAGCGCAGGCTCGAGCCCGATCAGGCGCGGCAGCCGCTGCGTGCCGGTGGCGCCGGGCAGGATGCCGATGCGCACCTCGGGCAGCGCCACCTGCGTGCCGGCCTCGACCACGCGGTAGTGGCAGCCCATCGCCAGCTCGAGCCCGCCGCCCATCACCACGCCATGGATCGCAGCCACGACCGGCTTGTTGCAGGCCTCGACCTGCGTGATCACGTCGACCAGATCGGGCGCCGCGGTCGCCTCGGGCCGGTTGAACTCGCGGATGTCGGCGCCGCCGCAGAAGGCGCGGCCACGGCCCGTGAGCACGATCGCGCGCACCGCGGCGTCGTCCTCCGCGCGCCGCACCGCATCGGCGATGAAGCGCCGGTTGCCGAGCCCGAGGCTGTTGACGGGCGGGTTGTCCATGGTCAGAACGGCGATGCCGTCGCGCACTTCGTAGCTGGCGGTCACGGTGTCCTTTCGGGGCAGTAGCAAAACACAAGCAGAGGCCGATGTTCATCCACGCGCGCGGCCACGGCATCAACAAGCCGCATGCGCCGGATGAAAAGCCTTCATGCGCGCGCCGCCCCGCAGCGGCCTGCAAGCGGCAACATTGGTGCCTCTCCATTTCAGGCGCATGCCATGCCCTTGCTCACCAAAGACAACCTGCGCGACCATGTCGGCCAGTCGATCGGCACCTCGTCCTGGATCGAGGTGCCGCAGTCGCGCATCGACGCGTTCGCCGACTGCACCGAAGACCGCCAGTGGATCCACATCGACGTGGAGCGCGCCAAGCGCGAGAGCCCGTTCGGCGCGCCGGTGGCGCACGGCTTCCTCACGCTGTCGCTGCTGCCCATCGCCACCTACGAGCTGCTCGGCGCGCTGAAGGCCACCAAGTCGGTGAACTACGGCATGGACAAGCTGCGCTTCATGTCGCCGGTGCCCGCGGGCTCGCGCGTGCGCAATCACATGAAGCTGCTCGCGGCCGAGCCGCGCGACGACGGCTGGACGCTGCTGCGCACCGAGAACACGGTCGAGATCGAAGGCCAAGCCAAGCCGGCGCTCGTGGCCGTGTCGCTGGGCCTGTTCTCCTGGTCATGAGCCCACCCCGTCCCTCGCGCACTTCGTGTCGCTCGACTCCCCCTCAAGGGGCGCACCCGGCGGCCCGGCGAAGCCGGTTCCGCGGGCGCCCTGAGGACTTCGCTGCGCTCGTCGGCTTGCATCGGTTTCATGTCCTGCGCGTGGGGCACCGCACCGCGGAAAACTGAAATCTTCCCTCTTCCACACTTCATCCCAACCCGGAACACGCCATGGAATTCGAATACAGCCCCAAGGTCCAGGACCTGCGCAAGCGCCTGCTTGCCTTCATGGACGCGCACATCTACCCGAACGAGCAGCGCCGCGAGGAAGAGGCGCACCGCTCGTACCTGAATGCACAGAACGGCGGCAGCTACACCACGCTGCCACTGATGGAAGAGCTCAAGCCCAAGGCGCGCGCCGCGGGCCTGTGGAACCTGTTCCTGCCCGAAGCGGAACACGGCGCGGGCCTCACCAACCTCGAATACGCGCCGCTGTGCGAGATCATGGGCCGGCGCTACTGGAGCGCCGAGGCCTTCAACTGCAGCGCGCCCGACACCGGCAACACCGAGGTCATCGCGCGCTACGGCTCGCCCGAGCAGCAGGCCCGCTGGCTCAAGCCGTTGCTCGAAGGCGAGATCCGCTCTTCGTTCGCGATGACCGAGCCGGCCGTGGCCTCGTCGGACGCCACCAACATCGAATGCAGCATCCGCCGCGACGGCAACGACTACGTGATCAACGGGCGCAAGTGGTACATCACCGGCGCGATGAACGAGCGCTGCAAGCTCTTCATCCTGATGGGCAAGACCGACCCGGACAATGCCGACCGCCATCGCCAGCAGTCGATGATCATCGTGCCGCGCGACACGCCCGGCATCACGGTGGTGCGCGACATGGCGTTGATGGGCCACTACGACGCGCCCTTCGGCCACCCCGAGGTGCTGTTCGAGAACGTGCGCGTGCCGGCATCGAACATGCTGCTCGGCGAGGGCCGCGGCTTCGAGATCGCGCAGGGCCGGCTCGGGCCCGGGCGCATCCATCACTGCATGCGCATGATCGGCATGGCCGAGTCGGCGCTGGAGATGATGTGCGAGCGCGTGGTCTCGCGCGTGGCCTTCGGCAAGCCGCTGGCCGAGCAGGGCGTGTGGCGCGAGCGCATCGCCAGGGCGCGCATGCTGATCGACCAGACGCGCTGGATGGTGCTGCATGCGGCCTGGCGCATGGACACGGTCGGCAACAAGGTGGCGGCCAAGGAGATCGCGATGATCAAGGTGCTTGCGCCCAACAACTGCGTGCAGGTGATCGACGACGCGATGCAGGCCTTCGGCGCCGCGGGCCTGAGCCAGGACACGCTGCTGACTTCGTTCTATGCCTACGCGCGCCACCTGCGCGTGGCCGACGGCCCCGACGAGGTGCACCGCAACGCGATCGCCAAGCAGGAGCTCATGAACTACCGCGTGCCGGTTGGCGCGCGCTGAGGCTGCTGGATACGGACAGCCGGACGCAGAAGGAAGACAAAAACTACGCAGAAGTCGCAGAAGAAACCAGAATCATTTTTTTGTTTCTCCTTCTGCGACTTCTGCGAAACCTTTGCGACCTCTGCGTCCGGTACCCGCTCCCGATCCCGCCCTCCCTCAGTTGATCGCGAACGACGACGGCGACGGGCCGCCCGCCTCCCGCAGCATGCGCCGCAACACCTTGCCGTTCTCGGACGACGGCAGGCCGCTGCGGAAGATCACGCGGCGCGGCACCTTGTAGTGCGACATGTGCTGCAGGCACCACTCGATGATCTTCTGGTCGGCGCGGTCCTTGGTCTGGCCGGCACGCACGCGCGCGGCGGCCTCGTCCTTGAGCACCACGTAGGCCTGCACCGCCTCGCCGCGATCGGGGTCGGGCAGGCCGACCACTGCGGCCTGGCGCACGTCGGGATGCAGGCCGAGGATCGCCTCGACCTCTTCGGGGAACACGCTGTAGCTCCAGACCTTGATCATCTCCTTGGTGCGCCCGAGGAAGGTGAGGTAGCCCTCCTCGTCGACCACGCCCACGTCGCCGGTGCGCAGCCACCCGTCCTTCAGCATCGCCTCGGTGGCCTCGCGCTGCAGCCAGTAGCCCTTGTAGCGGATCGGGCTGCGCAGCAGGATCTCGCCGCGCTGGCCCGGCGGCAGGTCGCGCCCGGTCTCGAGGTCGACGATGCGCAGCTCGACGCCGGGTGCGGGCTTGCCGTTGGTGCCCCACTTGATCGCGTTGGGCGGCATCAGCGTGTCGCAGGTGTGGGTCTCGCTCAGGCCGTAGCCAGCCTCGTAGACCAGGCAGCCATTAGCGAAGCGGCTCCAGCGCGCGGCCAGCGCCTGCGACAGCGGCACGCCGAAGCTCGTGCCCACGGTGGTGCGCAAGGTCGAGAGGTCGTAGCTCGCCGCATCGTCGCAGGCCATCACCGAGGGCAGCGACGGCGCCATCGTGTACCACCAGGTCACCTTGCAGGCCTCGATCGCCTGCAGCACGGCGGTGGCGTCGAAGCGGTTCAGCAGCACCACCGTCGCGCCCGCGTACACGGGCAGCGCAAGGCCCGTCATCATTCCCGAGATGTGGTGCAGCGCCACGTCGGCCAGCACCACGTCGTCGGCGCCGACGCCGAAGCTGTCGGCACTGACCGCCGTCTTGTAGAGCGCGCATTCGTAGCTGATCATCGCGCCCTTGGGCAGCCCGGTGCTGCCCGAGGTGTAGGCCATGAGCGCCACGTCGTCCATCGCGATGGTGTCGATCGGCTCGAAGGGCCCGGCCGCGGCCAACGCATCGGCGAAGTCGATGGTGCAGGCCGGCAGCGGCGGTGCGCCTTCATGCGGCAGGCGCAGGCAGGCCGGCACGTCCATGGCCAGCGTGGCGGGCAGCATGGCGCCGCTGCGCACCGCGTAGACGTGCGCCACGGTGCGCATCGCATGCGAGCCGAGCACCACCTTGAGCAGTTCCTCGCCCGCGACGATGGCGCTCGCATCGAGCTCGCTGAGCTGGTGCTCGAGCTCGTAGGCGCGCGCATCAGGGTTGCAGGGGCTCACGATGGCGCCGAGCTTCTGCACGCCGAAGTGCGCGATCAGGTACTGCGGGCAGTTGTGCAGGAACAGCGCCACCACATCGCCCTGGCCGATGCCGCGGTCGCGCAGGCTCTGCGCAAAGCGGTCGCTGAGGTCGTCGAGCTCGGCCCAGGAGATCCGTCGGCCGTACCAGACCACGGCGGCCTTGTCGGGCGTGCGGCGCGCGTGCAGGCGCAGGTACTCGTGCAGCGGCCGGTGGCCGTGGCGGTAGGCGATCATGCTGGCTTGTCTCCGAGTCGGTCTGCTCGTCCGGGTGGCACCTGCACGAGGAGGGCCCCGGTTTGTTCACCATCATGCGGCGATGCGCCCGCCGCGGCAAGGCATCGCCGATGAATATTCGGCATGCACATCCATCCGCGCGCTGCATGGAGCGCGCTGCGGAATGTTCAGGCCGCCTGGCCCGCCCCCGCCTTGGGTCTGGCCGACGCGCGAGGCGCCTCCTCTTCGGCGCTGCGCTCGCGCAGGTAGGCCAGGATCGGCGCGGTGGTGCGGTCGATCTCGTCGTGGATGCCGCGCCGCGCCACGTCGCCGTCGTGCTTGCGCAGGCCGCGCAGCACCATCAGCTGCGGATGCTGCTTGCGCGGCTGGCCGAGCGCATGGGTGTGCAGCGCCTTCATCAGCGGGCCGCACTGCAGCCACAGGCCCTCGACCATGCGCTGCAGCACCGGCATGCGCGCGAGCGCATACACCGCCATGTGGAAGCGCTCGGCCTCGAGCAGCTCGCCGGCCGTGTCGCCGGCCTCGCGCAGCGCGGCCATGCGCGCGTGGATGGCTTCGAGCTGCTTCACGTCTTCGGTGCCGGCGCGCGGCGCGGCGCGCGCGGCGGCCTCGCCCTCGAGCATCAGCCGCAGGCTGCGCACCTCGGCAAAGCGCTCCTCGCTCATCACGGGCACGCGCACCGAATGGTGGCCGACCTGTTCGAGCGCCTGTTCGGAGATCAGCCGCGCCAAGGCTTCGCGCACCGGCGTCGGGCTGATGCCCATCTCGGCGGCGAGGTCGCGCAGCTTGAGCTTCTCGCCCGGCGCGAAGCGGCCGGCCTTGAGGTCGCGGCAGAGGCGGTTGTAGGCCTGCGCGTTGAGGCTCTCGCGCGTGAGGGGGGTGTCTTCCATGGCGTCCTGGCCGGCACGCGGCATGCGTGCCTTCCCTTCAAAAAATAGCGTATATGTTATGTCGTATCGGCGCCGTCAGCGGCCGGTGAAGGCAGGCGGGCGCTTCTCGAGGAAGTGCGCCACGCCCTCGCGGAAGTCCTCGCTCGCGAACGAGGCCTGCATCTCCTCGTCGGCGCGGCGCCATGCGGTGTCCAGGTCCTGGAACAGGCTGTCGTACACCTGGCGCTTGATCACGCCGATCGATCGCGGCGAGGCGTTCTGCGTCATCTCGCGCGCCATCGCCTGCACCTGGGCGAGGAAGTCCTGCGCGGGCAGCGGCTTCACCAGGCCCAGCGCCGCGGCCTCGGCCGTCACGATGGTGCGGCCCGACAGCAGCAGGTCGAGCGCGTTCGTCGGCCCGACCAGCCGCGGCAACATCCACGAGATGCCGTGCTCCGCGATCAGGCCGCGCTTGGCGAAGGCGGTGGTGAGCTTCTGGCCTTCGGCCATGCAGCGGAAGTCGCAGAACACCGCCATGCAAAGGCCGATGCCCGCGATCGGCCCGTTGATGGCCGCGAAGATCGGCTTGCGCACGCGCAAGAGATAGCTGAAACGCCAGGCGTAGTTGGCTTCGATGCCGTCCCCGCGCGGGGCCGCAGGCGCGGCGGCCGCATTGCCCACATCGGCCCCGGCCGCGCCCGCCTCGAGGATGTCCATGTCGGCGCCCGCGCAGAAGCCGCGCCCCGCGCCCGTCACCACGATCGCGCGCACCTGGTCGTCGGCCTCGGCCGCCTCCACCGCCTGGCGGAACTCGCTTTCCATGCGGTGCGTCCACGCGTTGAGCTTGTCGGGCCGGTTCAGCGTGAGCGTGAGCACGCGGTCTTCGGTGGCGACGCTGATGTCCTGGTAGGTCATGCCGTGCATCCCTTCCGCGCTCAGGCTTCGCCGCCGATGGTGGCGCCGCCGTCGATCACGATGGTGGTGCCGGTGATGAAGCGCCCCGCGTCCGAGCCCAGCAGCAGCGCCGCGCCCGCGATGTCTTCCGGGTCGCCGATGGCGTTGAGCGGGCTCGACGCGAGCGCCGCCGCCAGGGTCTGCGGGTTGTCCCAGAGCGCCTTCGCGAAGTCGGTCTTGATCAGCCCGGGCGCGATGCAGTTGGTGCGCACGCCCTGCTTGCCCCATTCGAGCGCGAGGTTGCGCGCCAACTGCATGTCGGCCGCCTTCGAGATCGCATAGGCGCCGAGCACGCGCGAGCCGGTGAGCCCCGCGATCGAGCTGATGATGACGATCGAGCCGCCGCCGCGCTCGGCCATGCCCGGCGCCACGCGGTTGACCAGCCACAGGTTGGAGCGGATGTTGACGTCCATCACCTTCGAGAAGGCCTCGTCGCTGATGCCGGACATCGGGCCGTAATACGGGTTCACCGCCGCGTTGCACACCAGCACGTCGATCGGCCCGAAGGCTTCCTCGGTGCGGTCGACCAGCGCCGCCACCTGCTCCTTGCTGGAGATGTTGCACGGGATGGCGGTGGCCTCGAGCCCCTCGCCGCGCAGCTCGGCCACGAGGGCCTCGCAGGCGTCGGCCTTGCGGCTCGTGACGACCACGCGCGCGCCCGCGCGGGCATAGGCGATGGCGATGGCGCGGCCGATGCCGCGCGACGAGCCGGTGACGATGGCGGTCTTGCCCTTGAGAGAAAAGCGGTCCATGCGGGTGTCTCCTTCAGCGATTGACGAACTTCGGTGCGCGCTTCTCGACGAAGGCGCGCGCGGCTTCCTGGTGGTCTTCGGTCATGCCGCAGCGAATGTGGCGGATGGCCTCGTGGTCGAGCGCCTGCGCCAGCGTGGCGCCCTGCTCGGCCGCGTTCAGGTTGGCCTTGATGTGGCCCAGCGTGATCGACGGGCCGTCGGCCAGTTGCTGCGCGAGCGCGCGGCCCTCGGCATCGAGCTCGGCGTCGGGCACCACGCGCGTGACCAGCCCCATCTGCAGCGCCTCGTCGGCCTTCACCACCGGCGACAGCAGCGCGAAGGCGCGCGCGCGCGGGCCCAGCAGCTTGGTCAGGAAATAGGTGCTGCCGAAGTCGCCCGACAGCCCCACCTTGGCGAAGGCCGAGGTGAGCTTGGCGCTGTCGCTCGCGAGCAGCAGGTCGCAGGCGAGCGCGAGCGACAGGCCCGCGCCCGCGGCCGCGCCGCGCACCACGGCGACGGTCGGCTTGGGCATCTCGTGCAGCAGCCGCGCGCATTCCATGTGCTCGCGCAGCTGCAGCGTGCGCGACTCCAGCGTGTGACGCGTCGCGTCGTCCTCGGCCATCGCCTTCACGTCGCCGCCGGCGCAGAAGGCGCGGCCCGCGCCGGTCAGCACCACGGCGCGCACCGCCGTGTCGACCGCCGCGCGGCGCAGCGCCACCAGCAGCGCCTCGGTCATCGGCACGGTCAGCGCATTGAGGCGCTCGGGCCGGTTCATCGTGAGCGTAAGAACGCCCTGCTCAAACTGCTCGACGAGTTCCTGGGTGGTGGCCATGGGGGATGTGTCTCCTGAAGTGTGTTGGGTTGCGTTGATGAATCTCAGAGCGCACCGCCGGCATGCAGCGCGCGCACGCGCTCCTCGCCCCAGCCGAGCCAGTCGCGCAGTACCTCGTCGCCATGCGCGCCGACCGCCGGCATGGCGCTGCGGATCTCGAGCGGGGTGTCCGAAAGATGGATCGTCACGCCCTGCACAGGCACCGACGTGGCGCCGAACGGAATGTCGGCGATCGCGCCGCGATGACGCAGCTGCGGGTTGTCGACCACCTCGTCGATGGTCGCGACCTTGGCGCAGGGCACGCCCTCGGCCTCGAGCCGCGCCACGATCGTGTCGGCCTCATGCGCGAGCATCCATTCGGCGACCAGGCCCTCGACCGCGTCGCGGTGTTCGAGGCGCGAGGCCATCGAGGCAAAGCGCGCATCGTCCAGCAGCCCGGGCTGCTGCATCGCGCGCACCACGCGCGGAAACATGTTGTCGTCGCCGCCGACCATCAGCACGTAGCGGCCATCGCGCGTCGCGAAGGTGTTCGACGGCGCCACGAAGCGGTCGCGGTTGCCCACGCGCGTCATCGTGGTGCCGAAGAGCTTCTGCTGCGGAATGGCGGTCATGAGCATCGAGGCCGCGCTCTCGAGCAGCGACACGTCCACCAGTTGGCCCTTGCCCGAGGCGTGGCGCGCGTTGAGCGCCGCGAGGATGCCGAGCGCCGCGTACATGCCGGTGGTGTAGTCGCACATGAACGAGCCCAGCATGGTCGGCGGTCCATCGGGCGCGCCCGTCAGGTCCATGAGCCCGCTCATCGCCTGCGCCACGCCGTCGAAGCATTGCTTGTTGGCGAGCGGCCCGTCCTGCCCGAAGCCCGAGATCCGCGCCATCACGAGCCGCGGGTTGAGCGCGTGCACGGTGTCCCAGCCCAGGCCCATGCGCTCCATCGTGCCGGGGCGGAAGTTCTCGACCAGCACGTCGGCCGCCGCCACCAGCTCGCGCAGCACGCGCTGGCCGTCGGCATGGCGCAGGTCGATCGCGAGGCTCTTCTTGTTGCGGTTGACCACGAAGCTGTAGAGGCTCTGGCCCTCCACCGCCGGCAGCGCGCGGCGTGCGTACTCACCCTCGCCCGGCGGCTCGATCTTGACCACCTCGGCGCCCATGTCGCCGAGCATCATGGCGCAGTAGGGTCCCGCGATGAAGCGCGAGAGATCGAGCACGCGCAGTCCGGCAAGCGATGTCATGGTGGCCTTGTCTCCGTTGATTTTGTATTTGTTATATCATATTCAAAACCACGGCATTCCGGGCATCCGGAACAAAAAGGAGACACGCCTCGATGACGAACACCCCGCCCGCACCGCCACCCGAACACTACCTGCGCCTGCGCCAACTCTGCCTCGTGGCACGCGAACTGGCCCCGGTCGAGCAAGACCTTTGCGCGGTGTTCGACGTGCGCGTCTGCCACCGCGACCCGGAGGTCGGCCAGTTCGGCCTGCACAACGCGCTGATGCCCTTCGGCAGCAGCTTCGTCGAGGTGGTGGCGCCGGTCGCCGAAGGCACCGCGGCCGGGCGCTATCTGGCGCGGCGCCGCGGCGACGGCGGCTACATGGTCATCCTCGACAGCGAGGCCCTGCCGCGCTGGCGTGCGCACGTGGCCGAGGTCGGCGTGCGCATCGCCGCGCCACTCGCGCTCGGCGACTACGAAGGCATGCAGCTGCATCCGCGCGACACCGGCGGCGCGCTGCTCGAGATCAACACCACCTTGAACGGGGCCGACCTGCAGGGCCCCTACTGGCCGGCGGGCCCGCATTGGCGCGATGCGGTGCGGCGCACGCGCGTGAGCGGCATTTCGGGCGCGGTGCTCCAGTCCGACGACCCGGCCGCGCTCGCCGAGCGCTGGGGCCACATCCTCGCGCGGCCCGCCACGCGCAGCGCCGACGAGGCCGCGGGCTGGGAGGTCGGCCTGGACAACGCGACGCTGCACTTCGTCCACGCGGACGACGGCCGCGGCGAAGGCCTGCGCGGCATCGTGGTCGATGCGCATGACCCCGACGCGATACGCGCCGCCGCGACCTCGCGCGGACTGCAGGCCGATGCACGGGGCGTGCACGTCGGCGGCGTGCATTTCATCCTGCGCCCGATCACCACCGATTGAGAGGAGACACCCGATGGACCTGGCCTTCACACCCGAGGAGCGCGCCTTTGCCGACGAGGTGCGTTCCTTCATCAAGGACAACCTGCCGCGCGACATCTCCCGCCGCGTGGCGCACGACCTGCACCTGCAGCGAGAGGACTTCATGCGCTGGCAGCAGATCCTCGGGCGCCGCGGCTGGCATGCCTACACCTGGCCCGTGTCGCAGGGCGGCCCGGGCTGGAGCGCGACGCAGCGCTACATCTTCGAGACCATCAGCGCCGAGCTCGACTGCCCCACGATCCAGCCCTTCGGGCCGCGCATGGTCGGGCCGGTGATCTTCAATTTCGGCAGCGAGGCGCAGAAGGCGCAGCACCTGCCCGGCATCCGCGACTCGACCGTGTGGTGGTGCCAGGGCTACTCGGAGCCGGCCTCGGGCTCGGACCTGGCTTCGCTCGCCACGCGCGCCGAAGACCGCGGCGACCACTACCTCGTCAACGGCCAGAAGATCTGGACCTCCTACGCGCACTACGCCGACTGGATGTTCTGCCTGGTGCGCACCCGCCGCGACGCCAAGGCGCAGCACGGGATCTCGTTCCTGCTGATCGACATGAAGTCGCCCGGCATCGTGGTGCAGCCGATCCCCATGCTCGAAGGCACGCATTCGTTCAACGCCGTGTTCCTGACCGACGTGAAGGTGCCCAAGGCCAACCTGGTCGGCGAAGAGGGCCAGGGCTGGACCTACGCCAAGTTCCTGCTCGAGCACGAGCGGGTCGAGAACTCCAACATCGGCTTCTCGACCTTCGCGATGCGCCGGCTGCACCGCATCGCTTCGGCCACGCTGCACCGCGGACGGCCGCTCATCGAAGACCCGGTGTTCCGCGCCAAGGTGTCGGCCACGGAGGCGCAGCTGAAGGCGCTCGAGATGACCACGCTGCGCGCGCTCTCGAGCATGGGCAGCGGCAGCTCGCCGGGCGCGGGGCTGGCGTCGGCGCTGAAGATCCGCGGCACCGAAATCGGCCAGCGCATCACCGAGCTGATCTTCGAAGCCGCCGGCCCCGAGAGCCAGGTGCTCGACGCGGCCGAGGCGCGCGGGGAAGGCGAGCTCGACGGCATCGGCGCGAGCCTGCATGGCGCGGCGCCCAACTACTTCTGGCGCCGCGCGATGTCGATCTACGGCGGCAGCAACGAGATCCAGCGCAACATCATCGCGAAGCGCGAGCTGGGGTTGTAAGCTGGCGGGATGGCATCGGACACCCCCGACCTCGAACGCTTCGTGACGGCGCAGACGCCCGTCTACGCGCAGGTCTGCGCCGAGCTCGCCGCGGGGCGCAAGCGGAGCCACTGGATGTGGTTCGTCTTTCCGCAGCTGCGCGGCCTCGGCCGCAGCGCCACCGCACGTTTCTTCGGGCTCGAAGGCGCACAGGAGGCCGCGGCCTACTGGGCGCATCCGCTGCTTTCGCAGCGGCTGCGGCATTGCGCGCAGCTGGTGCTGGCCATCGAGGGCCGCAGCGCGAACGACGTCTTCGGCTCGCCCGACGATCTGAAGCTGCGTTCGTGCATGACGCTGTTCGAGGTGGTCGCGCCCGGCGAGCCGGCGTTCCGCGAAGTACTCGCGCGCTTCTACGGCGGTGTGCGAGACCCGGCCACGCTCGACCTTCTCGGCCGCGGCGATGCGGCAGGACCGCAGCCGCCCACGGCGTAGCGCGTCGCCCTTGTCCGACCCGCACACGGGCGCCCGGCGTGCAAGCGGCCGCCAATCAGGCCCCGAGCATGCACGGTCAGGCCGGTAGCGAGCCGGCCCGGCCGACCCAGGAGACCTCGCCCATGCAAGCCGACACGACGACCACCCCCGCCGAACCCACCCGCCATCCCGACGCGCCGCTGCGCGGCAAGACCATTGTTCTCACCGGCGCCTCCAGCGGCATCGGCCATGCGGCCGCGCTCGCGTTCGCGGCCCAGGGCGCCTCGCTGGTGCTCGCGGCGCGCGCATCGGGCGCGCTGCAGTCCGTGGCCGATGCCTGCACGGCGCTCGGCGCGCCCGCGGTGGCGGTGCCCACCGACGTGACCGACGCATCGGCCGTGGCGGAACTCGCGCGCACCGCGATCCTGCGCTTCGGGCGCGTCGACGTGTGGATCAACAACGTGGGCGTGGGCGCGGTGGGCCGCTTCGAAGACACGCCGATGGACGCCCACCGGCGTGTGATCGAGACCAACCTGCTCGGCCACATCCACGGCGCGCACGCGATCGTGCCGCACTTCCGCGCGCGCCGCAGCGGCACGCTGGTCAACATGATCTCGATCGGCGGCTGGGTCTCGGCGCCGTTCGCGACCGCCTACAGCGCCAGCAAGTTCGGGCTGCGCGGTTTTTCGGAAGCGCTGCGCGCAGAGCTGCGCGACATGCCCCAGGTGCATGTCTGCGAGGTGTTCCCGACCTTCGTCGACAGCCCCGGCATGGCGCACGGAGCCAACTACAGCGGGCGCAGCGTGCGGCCGCCGCCGCCGATGGTCGATCCGCGCCGCGTGGCCGATGCGCTGGTCGAGCTGGCCCAGGCCAGGCGGCCGCGCCGGCGCACCTACATCGGGGCGCCCGCGCGCCCGGGCATCCTCGCGCACGCGCTGGCACCCGACCTGCTCGCGCGCTCGATGCGATGGCTCACGCAAATCGCGCAGCGGCGCGCACCACCGGCCGCGTTGACGGACGGCAACCTGTTCGATGCTTCGCGCGGGCATGCAATCGACGGTGGCTTCCGCGCGCCATCGAAGCCGGCCACCAAGGCCACGCTCGGCATTGCCGGCGCGGCGCTGGTGCTGCTGGCCGTTGCGGTGCGCTCCGGGCGCCGCCGTCGCAGTAGCCCCCGGCGGCCCTCAGCTCTTTGAGGCGGTGCGCTCGGCGTTGGTGGTGCTGCGCGAGCCCTTGAGGTGGAGCTCGATGTCGGAAGCCTTCGTGCCGACGGCACCGATGGCCTCCTGCACCTGCTCGGGCGTGGCGTCGAGCTTCTTCGCCAATGCCTCGACGGCCGCGCTGTCGCCGGCATCGACGGTCTGGGGTGTGGTGGTGGTGTCATTCATGGCCCCACCCTAAAGGCGCGGCCGGCGCGCCGCGTCGGCCTGCGGCGTGGGGCGCCGTAGGAATAGCGGAGACGCAGCGGCCCGGGGGCGCCGCGCCAATCAGATGAACGGCACCCCGCCCGTGACGGGAATGGTCGCCCCCGAGATGTAGCTGCCCTGGTCGGACGCCAGCAGCACGTAGACCGCCTGCAGCTCGCGCGGCTGGCCAGGCCGCTTCATCGGCGTCTGCGTGCCGAACTCCTTCACCTTCTCGGGCGGCATCGTCGAGGGGATCAACGGCGTCCAGAACGGACCGGGCGCGACGCAGTTCACGCGGATGCCCTTGTCGGCGAGCAGCTGGGCCATGCCGCCCGACATGTTCTGGATCGCGCCCTTGGTCGCGGCATAGGCCACCAGCGTGGCGTTCGGCTTGTCGGCATTGACCGAGGCGGTATTGATGATCGCGCTGCCGGGCGGCATGTGCGGCACCGCCGCCTTGCAGAGAAAGAAGTTCGCATACACGTTGGTGCGGAAGGTGCGGTCGAACTCCTCGGCCGTGATCTCGTCGAGCGACTTGTGCGACATCTGGAAAGCGGCGTTGTTGACCAGCACGTCGAGCCGGCCGAGGCGCTCGACCGTCTGCTGCACGAGCCGGCGGCAGTGCGCCTCGTCGCGGATGTCGCCCGCCAGGGCCAGGCAGCGCCGGCCGGCGGCCTCGACCAGGCGCACGGTGACCTGCGCATCCGATTCCTCCTCGGGCAGGTAGGAGATCGCGACGTCGGCGCCCTCGCGCGCGAAGGCCAGCGCGACCGCACGGCCGATGCCGCTGTCGCCGCCGGTCACGAGGGCGGCCTTGCCCGCGAGCTTGCCCGAGCCGACGTAAGAGTCCTCGCCGAAGTCGGGCGCTGGCGTCATGGCGGATTCGAGGCCCGGCGGCTGCTGCGCGGGCGTGGCAAACGGGGGCTTCGGACCTGCGTCCTTGGGGTCGGTCATGGTTGGGGCTCCTGGGCAAGGGAACATGAAGAAGACGAATGCCGGCATCGCGCCGGCCAAGTCCGCAGGTTGGCGCCGCGGATCGGCCGGTGCGTAGGCGCCGGACGCATGGCGGCGTCGTCTGGCGCTGAACCCGCGCCTGAAGTGCCCGGCCTTGCGGCCTTCAACGCTCCGGTCGGCAGGCCGCGCGCACGAGGCGTGCGGTCGGGTCGGGCGACATCTCGGGCAGGCGCATCGGCCGCGGCGCGTCCGCATAGTCAGCTTCGTGGTGGGCCGCCCCCTGCCACAGCGGCTCGGCGTGGTAGCGCGCCTGCAGGTAGGCCGCGCTCTTCGTGCGGCAGTCGAAGACGACGCGCGATGTGTAGGAGCGATAGGGAATGCCGTCGTCGTTGTACCGCGGTGCCGCGCGGTTGACCCGCACTGCGAGCTCGAGGCTGTCGCCGGTGCGCGCCACCCCTTGCTTGACGCCGCTCAGATCGACCTGCACCGTGTCGGCCGCGCGGTCGAGCGGATCGCCCGCGACGGTGAACCACGCGGGCTGCGCCGCGGCCGCGCCGCAACCGATCATCAAACCCATCAGACCTGCCAGGCTCCCCGCCACGTGCCACTGCCTCACGCTGCCTCCTCTTGGTTTCGGCCCGGCGGCCGCGACCCGATGTCAGCGCCGCCCCCTCCGCCAACCCTGACTTTAGCGAAAAGTCGAGACGGCACCGCCTCCAAGGCTATCCCTGTACGGCTTCGGACGCAGGCAGCGCCATCCCCAGCCGCCACAGCCGCAGCGCCATGTGGATCTCGAGCGCCCGGCTCGCGCTGCCCCAATGCCCCAGCAGCTCCTCGATCGTCGCGAGGCGCTGGCGCACGGTGTTCACGTGGATCGCCATGCGCGCCGCCGTCGACTTGGCGTTCTGGTTGCAGTCGAAGTAGGCCAGCAGCGTCGCGGTCAGTTCCGAGCCGCGCTTGCGGTCGTGCGTCATGACGGTGCCGATGGTCGCATCGAGAAAGGCGTTGAGGCTCGCCTGGTCGTGCGTCTCGAACAGCACCGAGTAGAGCGCCATCTCGTTCTGCCCGACGATGCTGCCGCGCATGCCCAAACGCCCGAGCACCGCGAGCGCGCGCCGCAGCGCCGCGTAGAGCGCGGGCAGTTCGGCCGGCGACTGCACGGGCCGCGAGAGCACGCCGCGGTAGGCGTCGCCGAGCTCGCCGCGCGCGAAGGCCGCGACCTCGGCGAGCACGTCGTGCGCGCGCGTCGCGCCGCACACCAGCGCCAGCACGCCGTCGACTTCGTCGAGCACATGCTCGAAGCGCGGTCTGCTCGCACGCAGGCGGCGGGCCCAGAAGCCCGGCCGCGGTTCGGTCATCTCCACCAGCAGCAGCGACACCGGCTGCGACAGGTCGAGGCCGAAGCGCTCGGCGCGGTCGCGCGTCACGGCCGGCTCGTCCTGTCGCGGCGAGACCAGCGTGCGCAGCAGTGCCGACACCTCGCGGCTCTTGCCGGCCTCGACGCGTTCCTGCGAGAGCAGCACGATGCCGATGACGCTCGAGCTGCGCTCGAAGGTGCGCAGCGACACCTCGCGCAGGTCCTCGTGGCGGAACAGCAGCACGGCGCCCAGCACGTCGTCGCCGCCGAGCACCGCGATCACGCGGCACAGCTCGCCGCCTTCCGAAAACGCCACGGCCGAGCGGCCGGCGCGGCGGCTCTCGCGCAGCGCCTTCGCGAGCGCGGCGCTGTGCGCATCGTGCGGTGCATAGTCGTCTGCCGCGCTGCCCGCATAGCCGGACGCGCGCCCGCGGCCGATGACCTGGAAGGCCTCGTCGAGCACCAGCACGCTGCCGTCGAGCAGCTGCGCGACCGACTGGCACAACGCGCCGAGCGAGGCGCCCTGCGCCAGCAGCGAGGTCAGCTGCTCGTGCGCCTCGGCGGCGCCCTGCACGTCGCGCACGTGCCGCTCGAGCTCGCTGCGCGCGAGGTCGGCCTTCTCGAGCGCGGCCTTGGCCTCGGCGAAGGCCTTGGCATTGTTGATTGCCACGGCCGCATGGGTGGCGAGCGTGCAGAGGATCGACACATTGACCGCCGTGTGCGTGCGGTGGTAGCGGTCGGCCACGAAGAGCAGCCCGATCACGTTGTCGTCGCAGATCAGCGGCGCACCGACGAGCGCAGCCACGCCCTCGTCGCGGAAGGTGTCGTCGAGCTGCGGGTCGTGCACGAAGCGGTTGTCGTGCAGGTAGTCGGGCGTGAAGAACGGCAGCCGCGTGGACATCACCACGCCCGCCACCCCGAGGCTGCGGGCCGCGGTCATCTTGCCGGTGCGCTGCGAGATCGCGCCGTCGGCCACCACCACCTGGAACTCGCCGCTGTCGTTGTCGTAGATGGTGAGCCAGCACAGGTGCGAACCCATGAGGTTGCGCGCGCGCATGACGATCGCCTTGAGCAGGCCCGTGAGGTCGAGGCGGCTCGACAGGTCCTGCGCCGATTCGATCACCGCGAGCATGCCGCGCTCGCGGTGCTCGTGCACTTCGAGCCGGTTGCGCAGCGCCATCGCCATGCGCACCAGCTCGACGAGGCCGGTCTTGCGCTGCAGCGCGTCGGGCAGCGCCTCGACGCGCGCGAGCCGCGCCGCGAACTCCTCGGCGGGCGCATTGCGGTGCAAGAGGCCGACCAGCTCGGCGGCGATCTCTTCGGTGGGGAGGGACATAGGGCCGCGAAGGCTAGCAGAAGCGCGCGGCGATGCCCATGGGTCCGAGCCCCAGGCCGGCGATCACATCGCCAGCGGGCGCGCAGTGTGCGCGGCGCACATAGGCGCAGGCGCATCGGTTCCCGACACTGCACGGCATCGGACAGACACCACAGGAACCATGAGCATCATCGATTCACTGCGCCCGCCGCCCGGCCTGCGCGTGCTGGTCAGCGCGGGCGCCTCGGGCCTCGGCGCGGCCGTGGCGCTGGCCTTTCGCGAGACCGGGGCGCGCGTGCACGTGTGCGACATCGACCGCTCGGCACTCGACCGGCTCGCGCGCGAGGCGCCCGAGATCACCGCGAGCGTGGCCGATGCCTCGGTGGCCGGCGACGTCGACCGCGTCTTCGACGACGTGCAGGGCGCGCTCGGCGGGCTCGACGTGCTGGTCAACAACGTTGGCATTGCGGGCCCCACCGGCCCGATCCAGGAACTGCAGCGCAGCGACTGGGAGCGCACCGTCGCGGTCAACCTGAACAGCCAGTTCTACTTTGCCAACCGCGCCGTTCCGCTGCTCAAGCGGTCCACGGCGAACCCGAGCCTGATCGCGATGAGTTCGGTCGCGGGCCGGCTCGGCTATGCGTTCCGCACGCCCTACGCGGCCACCAAGTGGGCGATTGTCGGGCTCATGAAGTCGCTTGCGATCGAGCTCGGGCCGCACGGCGTGCGGGTCAACGCGATCCTGCCGGGCACCGTCGAGGGCGACCGCATGAACAGCGTGATCGGCGCGCGCGCGGCCAATGCCGGCATCTCGGTGGAGGCGATGCGCTCGGAGTACCTGCAGAAGATCTCGCTGCGCCGCATGGTCACGCCCGACGACGTGGCCGCGATGGCGCTCTTCCTCTGCTCGCCCGCGGCACGCAACCTCAGCGGCCAGGCCATCAGCGTCGACGGGAACATGGAATACCTCTGAGTCCCGCCTTTTTTCTTCTTCTCTTCCCAACAAGCATGGAGACATCAATGCACAAGAAATCCAACCCGGCACTCGCCACCACAGGCCTCGCGTGCGCGCTCGGCCTCTTCGCCTTCGGTACCGCATCGGCCGCGCCGGTCAAGGTCGGCGTGCTCGAAACGCTGTCGGGCCCGCAGGCCTCGTCGGGCCAGGCCTACCGCACCGCCGTGCGCTACGCCATCGACCAGATCAATGCGGCCGGCGGCTGGAACGGCGAGCCGGTGCAACTGCTCGAGTACGACAACCAGGGCGGTCCCGCAGGCGCGGCCGACAAGCTCAAGGCCGCGGCCGCCGACGGCGTGCACCTGATCGTGCAGGGCGCCTCGTCGGCCATCGGCGGACAGATCACCGAGGACGTGCGCAAGCACAACCTGCGCAACCCCGGCAAGGAGATGATCTACATCAACGTCGGTGCCGAGGCACTCGAGCTCACCGGTGAGAAGTGCAACTTCCACCACTTCCGCTTCAGCGGCGATGCGCAGATCCGCACCAAGGCGCTGGTCGGCGCAATGAAGCAGGCCAACGCGCTCGGCACCCGCGTGTATTCGATCAACCAGAACTACTCCTGGGGCCAGGACATGGAGCGCGCCATTGCCGACAACGCGGCGGCCGGCGGCTACCAGGTGGTCGAGAAGACGCTGCACGACGTCAACAAGGTGCAGGACTTCGCGCCCTACGTCGCGAAGATCAGCGCAGCGAAGGCCGACTCGGTCATCACCGGCAACTGGTCGAACGACCTGCTGCTGCTGATGAAGGCCTCGAAGTCGGCGGGCCTGAAGGTGCGCTTCGGCACCGTGTTCCTCGACCAGCCGGGCAACATCGCGAACGCCGGCGAGCTGGCGGCGGGCCACTTCGTGGCGCATACCTTCAACGCCGAGGCCGGCGGTGCCGAAGGCGAGCGCTTCGTCGCCGACTACAAGGCCAAGACCGGCCATGCGCCCGCCTTCGTCGAGCCGCAGACGGTCTTCGGCATGGCCATGGTGGCCGATGCGCTCAAGCGCACGCCGCCCGTGAACGGCAAGCTCGACGTGAACGCGCTGGCCCGCGCGATCGAGACCGCGAAGGTCATGACGCCGATGGGCGAGATGCGCATGCGCGCGGCCGATCACCAGGCGCTGCTGCCGATCGTGGTGTCGACCGTGGCCAAGGACGCGCGCCACAAGGTCGACGGCACCGACATGGGCTTCAAGCCGGTCAAGCGCTTCACGGCCGAGGAAGCCTCGACGCCCGCACAGTCGAGCTGCGCGATGAAGCGTCCCGCCTGAGGCCCATGGACCCGCTCATCGTCTCCCTGATGAACGGCGTGGTCTACGGGCTGCTGCTGTTCATGGTGTCCGCCGGACTGACGCTCATCTTCGGAATGATGGGCGTGCTGAACTTCGCGCATGCGTCGTTCTACATGCTCGGCGCCTATTTCGCGTACACGCTGCAGGGCACCATCGGCTTCTGGGCCGCGGTGGTCGCTGCGCCAATCCTCGTCGGCCTGATCGGCGTGGTGGTCGAGCGCTTCTTCCTGCGCCGCGTGCACCACCACGGCCATGCGCACGAGCTGCTGCTGACCTTCGGGCTGTCGTTCATCATCGCCGAGACGATCAAGCTGTTCTTCGGCAACTTCCCGGTCGACTACCGCATTCCGGCCGCGCTCGACGTGCCGGCCTTCAGCATCGGCGGCGCGCAGTACCCGGCCTACCGGCTGCTGATGGGCGGCGTGGCCGTCGCGATGTTCGTCGCCATCTACCTGCTGCTCACGCGCACGCGCGTCGGCATCGTGGTGCGCTCGGCGATCTACAAGCCGCGCATGGCCGAGGCGCTGGGCCACAACGTGCCGCTGGTCTTCATGGGCGTGTTCGGCGTGGGCGCGGGCCTGGCCGGGCTGGCGGGCGCCGTGGCCGGCGCGTTCTACACCACCAACCCGAACATGGCGCTCGAACTCGGCGTGATGGTGTTCGTGGTCGTCGTTGTCGGCGGCCTCGGCTCGCTCGGCGGCGCGATGCTCGCGTCGCTGCTGATCGGCGTGGTCACCTCGCTGGCGGTGGGCGTGGACTACAGCCTGGCCGACCTGCTTGCGCTTTCGGGCGCGGGCGACTGGGCGCGCGGCGTGGGCGGCCTCATGACGCTCAAGCTCTCGAGCCTGTCGGCCACCATTCCGTTCGCGCTGATGCTGCTGATCCTGCTGGTGCGCCCGAGCGGGCTCATGGGCGAGAAGGGCTGATGCGATGAAGACCGCCTTCGCCCTTGTCGTGGCCGGCGTCGCGCTGCTGGCCGCCCTGCCCTTCCTGCTCTCGCAGGGCCTGCTCAACGCGGCCGTGCAGATGCTGATCGCCGCGCTGTTCGCGAGCGCCTACAACCTGCTATGCGGCCAGGCCGGCATGCTGTCGTTCGGGCATGCGGCGTACTTCGGCGTCGGCGCGTTCGGCACCGTGCATGCGATGAACGCGCTCGGCGGCACCGGCCTGCTGCCCACGCCGCTGATGCCGCTGGCCGGCGCGGTCTGCGGGCTCGCGTTCGGCACCGTCGCGGGCTGGTTCGCCACGCAGCGCAGCGGCACCTACTTTGCGATGATCACGCTCGCGATCGCCGAACTCGTGCATTCGCTCGCGCCGCACCTCAAGGGGCTGTTCGGCGGCGAGGCCGGCATGTCGACCATGCGCATGCCGGCCTGGGGCCTGGACTTCGGCTCGACCACGCAGGTTTATTACCTCGCGCTCGGCTGGGTGCTGCTGTCGCTCGCGTTGCTGTACCTCTACACCCGCACGCCGCTGGGCCGGCTCACCTACGGCCTGCGCGAGAACAGCCACCGGCTGCGCTTCCTCGGCTACAACGTGCACGGCCTCGGCGCGGGCGTGTTCGCGATCTCGGCGATGTTCTCGGGCATCGCGGGCGGCCTGCAGGTGCTGTCGAACGAATCGGCCAACTACGTGGTGTTCGACCCCGCGCTGTCGGCCGCCGTAGTGCTCAACAGCTACATCGGCGGCGTCAAGGTGTTCCTCGGCCCGGCCTTCGGCGCGGCGCTCATGACCTTCTTCGGCTATGCGGTGTCGGACCTCACGCGCTCGTGGCTGCTCTACCAGGGGATCCTGTTCGTGGTCGTGATGCTGTTCATGCCTTCGGGCCTGGCCGGCCTCGTCGGCACCACCGCGCGGCTGCGGCAGCGCTTCGGATGGGGCCGGTTGCTGCCGCTCGCGCTGCTGTCGGTCGGCGCGGCGCTGCTGGTGGCCGCGGGTGCGACCTTCGCGATCGAGATGCTGCAGCGCGCGTTCTCGCAGGACTACCGCGCGCTCGCGAACCTGCAGCCCGGCCAGGCCTGGCCGCCGATCGCGTACCTGGGACGCGACTGGGCGCCGGCATCGCCGGCGACCTGGGCCGTGCCGCTCGGGCTGGCCGCCGTCGGCGCGCTGCTGGCGCAGATGGCGCGGATGCGCTTCAGGGCGCTGACGCAGGCGGAATCAGCTGCGGCGCCTTCGGAAGTCCTGGCCGCACGCACCGGAGGCTTGGCATGAGCGGCAACGACGCCATCCTTCGCATCCGCGGCCTGCGCAAGTCCTTCGGACCGACCGAGATCATGCGCGGCGTCGACCTCGACCTGCGGCCCACCGAGCGGCATGCGCTGATCGGCCCCAACGGCGCGGGCAAGTCCACGCTGTTCCACCTGGTCTCGGGGCATCTCGCGCCGAGCGCCGGCGAGATCGTGTTCGACGGCCAGCAGATCGGCGGACGCACGCCGCAGGCGATCAACCGGCTCGGCCTCGCGCGCTCGTTCCAGATCACCAACATCTTTCCCAAGCTCAGCGTGTACGAGAACATCCGCCTCGCGGTCATGCGCCGCCATGGGCTGCAGTACGTCTTCTGGCAGTTCATCGACGGCCACCGCGCGATCCGCGCCGAGACCGAGCGCCTGCTCGAACTGGTGCGGCTCACTGCCCGCGCCGCGACGACCGCGGGCGAGATGGCCTACTCGGAGCAGCGCTCGCTCGAGATCGCGATGACGCTGGCCTCCGACCCGCAGGTGGTGCTGCTCGACGAGCCGATGGCCGGCATGTCGAGCGAGGAGACGCACTACACGGCCGAGCTGATTCGCGAGGTGACGAAGGGCCGCGCGCTGATGATCGTGGAGCACGACATGGACGTGGTGTTCGCGCTCGCTGACCGCATCAGCGTGCTGGTGTACGGCCAGGTGATCGCGACCGGCACGCCGGCCGAGATCCGCGCCGACGTGCGCGTGAAGGAAGCGTACCTCGGCGAGGAGGTGGCGCAATGAACACGTCTTCTGCTGCCGAAGACGCGCTGCTCGCGGTACGCGGCCTGCACGTCCACTACGGCAAGAGCCACGTGCTGCACGGCGTCGACCTGCATGTCGCGCGCAACGAGGTCATCAGCCTGCTCGGGCGCAACGGCACGGGGCGCTCCACCACGCTCAAAGCCATCATGGGGCTGGCCGCGCCCTCCGCGGGCAGCATCCGGCTCGCGGGCCGCGAGCTCGCGGGCGCGCGGCCCTACGCGGTCTGCCGCGCGGGCATCGGCTACGTGCCCGAGGAGCGCGAGGTGTTCGCGAACCTCACGGTCGACGAGAACCTGCGCATGGGCGAGCAGCCGCCGGTTGCCGGCGCGCACCGCTGGAGCGTCGAGCAGATGTTCGACTACTTTCCGCGGCTCAAGGAGCGGCGCAACACCAAGGCCGGCAGCATGTCCGGCGGCGAGCAGCAGATGCTCACCATCTGCCGCTCGCTGCTCGGCAATCCGCGGCTGATGCTGATCGACGAGCCCACCGAGGGCCTGGCGCCCAAGATCGTGGCGCAGGTCGGCGAGTGCATCGCCGACATGCACCGCAAGGGCCTGTCGGTGGTGCTGGTGGAGCAGAAGCTCGCCATCGCGCTCAAGGTCTCGACGCGCGTGTGCGTCATGGGCCACGGCCGCATCGTCTTCGAAGGCACGCCGCAAGCGCTGACCTCGGACCGGCAGCTCGTGGCCGACTGGCTCGCGGTCTGAAAGCCGCGGCGTTCTTTCCCAGCACTCCCATTCATCGACAACACCATGGCAACCACCCCAGACAAGGTCATCATCTCCTGCGCCGTCACGGGCTCGGTCCACACACCGACCATGTCCGAGCACCTCGCGCTCACGCCCGACCAGATCGCCGAGCAGTCGATCGAGGCCGCCGAGGCGGGCGCCGCGATCCTGCACCTGCATGCGCGCGACCCGCGCGACGGGCGCCCGTCGGCCGACCCGAAGGTGTTCGATCAGTTCGTGCCGCGCATCAAGGCCGCGACCGACGCGGTGATCAACATCACCACCGGCGGCAGCACGCGCATGACGCTCGAGGAGCGGCTGGCCTATCCGCTGCAGGCCAGGCCCGAGATGTGCTCGCTCAACATGGGCTCGATGAACTTCTCGATCCATCCCGCGGCGCGGCGCATCGCGAGCTGGAAGCACGAGTGGGAGCAGCCCTATGTCGAGGGCATGGAAGACCTGATCTTCCGCAACACCTTCCGCGACATCAAGCACATCCTGCGCGTGCTCGGCGACGAGTGCGGCACGCGCTTCGAGTTCGAGTGCTACGACGTGGGCCATCTCTACAACCTCGCGCACTTCGTCGACGAGGGCCTGGTGAAGGGGCCGCTCTTCATCCAGAGCATCTACGGCATCCTCGGCGGCCTCGGCCCCGACCCCGAGAACCTGGTGACGATGCGCAGCACCGCCGACCGGCTGTTCGGCCGCGACGGCTACCGCTTCTCGATCCTTGGCGCGGGCCGCCACCAGATGCCGCTTTTGACCATGGGCGCGGTGATGGGCGGCAACGTGCGCGTGGGGCTTGAGGACAGCCTCTACATCGCCAAGGGCCAGCTCGCGCGCTCGTGCGCCGAGCAGGTGCGCAAGATCCGCCGCATCCTCGAGGAACTCTCGCTCGAGATCGCCACGCCCGACGAGGCACGCGCCATGCTCGGCCTCAAGGGACGCGACGCGGTTGCGTTCTGACGACGCCCCCTTTTCCATTCCTCTCGATCAGGAGCATCCATGAAGAAGCTATTGGAAGGCCGCGTGGCCATCGTCACCGGGGCCGGCAGCGGCCTGGGCCGCGCGCATGCGCTCGAACTGGCACGGCACGGCGCGCGCGTGGTGGTCAATGACGTGGCAGGCAGCCATGCGGGCTCGCCCGCCCAGGCCGTGGTCGACGAGATCGCACGCGCCGGCGGCAGCGCCATGGCCGATGGCGGCGACGTGACCGACTTCGCCGCCATGCAGGCCATGGCCGTGCGCACCGTCGATGCATGGGGCCGCATCGACATCCTCGTCAACAACGCGGGCGTGCTGCGCGACCGCAGCTTCTCGAAGATGTCGCTCGACGACTTCCGCCTCGTGATGGAGGTGCACCTGATGGGCAGCGTGCACTGCACCAAGGCCGTGTGGGAGACCATGCGCGCGCAGCGCCACGGCCGCATCGTGATGACGACCTCGTCGTCGGGCCTGTACGGCAACTTCGGCCAGTCGAACTACAGCGCGGCCAAGATGGCGCTGGTCGGCCTGATGCAGACGCTCGCGCTCGAAGGCGAGCGCCACGGCGTGCGCGTGAACTGCCTCGCGCCCACCGCCGCCACCGCCATGACCGAGGGCGTGCTGCCGCCCGAGGCGCTGGCGCGGCTGCAGCCCGCCTACGTGAGCCCCGCGCTGGTGGCGCTGGTGGCCGACGACGCGCCCACGCGCACCATCCTGCTCGCGGGCGCGGGCAGCTTCGAGAGCGCCCACGTCACGATGACCGAAGGCATCTTCGTCGACGCGACCACCGGCGTGGCCGAGCAGGTCGCCGCGCGCCTGGACGAAGTCTGCGAGCGCCGCGGCGAGCGCGTGCCCGGCACCGGCTTCGAGCAGTACCAGCACGAGCTGGCCAAGGCCGGCTTCGCGGTGCCGCTGCCGCACTGATCACCCACAACGAACGACATAGGAGACAAACCATGACATCCAGCCATCGAGATTTCGCCCTGACCGTCGCCGCCTGCCTTGCCGTGAGCGCCACACTCGTCGGCTGCGGTGGGGGTGGCGGCGGCGGCAGCGGCTTTCCGTTCCTGCCCCCGCCTTCGGCCGGCCAGCCCCCCGGACCGCCGCCGCCGCCACCACCGCCCGCCCCGCCGCCGAGCGCCGCGCTCGAATGCGAGCAGCTCGCCGGCATGGCGGTGCCCGCCTCGGCCATCGGCCTGCCCACCATGGGCGCGACCGTCACGGCCGCCAAGACCGTCGCCGCCAGCGGCAGCGGCGCCGCGGCGGTGCCCGAGCACTGCGAGGTCGCGGGCAAGATCGCGCCGGTCGATGCCACCGCACCCGACATCCGCTTTGCGGTCGCGCTGCCCACGGCCTGGAACCAGAAGGTCGTGATGCTCGGCGGCGGCGGCTTCAACGGCAGCATTCCCAACGTCAAGGGCAATGTGTCGAACGGCGCCATCGACCGGCCCACGCCGCTGGGCCGCGACTATGCCACCTTCGCGAGCGACTCGGGCCACCAGGCCAATGCGCTCGGCTCGCAGGACGGGCGCTTCGGCCTCAACGACGAGGCCGTGCGCAACTTCGGCGGCGACGCGCTCAAGAAGACGCACGACGCCGCGCTCGCCATCGTCAAGGCGCGCTACGCCGAAAGCCCGCGCAAGGCCTACTTCGCGGGCGGCTCGACCGGCGGGCGCGAGGCGGTCACCGCGATCCAGCGCTGGCCCGCCGACTGGGACGGCGCGATCGCCTGGTATCCGGCCTGGAACGACGCCGCCGCGCTGCTCGGCGGCCACCGCATGAGCCGCGCGCTCGCGCAGCCCGGCGCCTACCCGAATTCGGCCAAGCGCGAACTGCTCTACAACGCCGCGATGGAAGCCTGCGATGCGCTCGACGGCGTGGCCGACGGGCTCATCAGCCACCAGACGCTGTGCAACGCGCGCTTCGACCCGGTCACCGCCACCGTCAAGGGCGCGCCACTGCGCTGCGCGGGCGGCGCCGAACTCGGCGACGGCTGCCTGTCGGATGCGCAGATCACCGCGATGAAGACCATCGACAGCGCGACGCACTTCCGCTTCCCGCTCGCGAGCGGCGAGACGCAGTACCCGGGCTACAACATCTGGGGCGCCGACCCCGGCATCACCACCTGGACCTCGCCGCTCGAGCCGGTCGTGACCTTCCTCGCCTTCGGCACCACGCAGCCCGCCAACCCGATGCCCGCGACCGCGCCGTACATCAGCGTGCTGACCGACCAGTGGATCAAGTACTCGGTCACGCGCGATCCGGGCTTCGACTCGCTCTCGCTCGATCCGGAGGACCCGGGGCCGTGGGCCAGCCGCATCAGCGCGCTGAGCACCCAGCTCGACGCGAGCACCGACATCTCGGCGTTCAAGGCGCGCGGCGGCAAGCTGCTGCTCGCGCACGGCCTCGCCGACGTGCTGGTCAGCGCCCGCGCCACCGAGCAGTACTACCAGCGGCTGCAGTCGCAGATGGGCCCGGCCGAGGTCGACACTTTCGTGCGCTACTACGAAGTGGCCGGCCTGGGCCACGCGGTCAGCAGCGTGTTCAACGCGACCTGGGACTCGCTGACCGCGCTGGAGGCCTGGTCGGAGCAGGGCACCGCGCCCAGCGCCCAGGTCACGACCGACACCGCCGGCGTCCCGGGGCGGACCCGGCCGCTGTGCGACTACCCGAAGTGGCCGCAGTACAAGGGCACGGGCGACGTCAACCTGGCGGCTTCGTTCCAGTGCGTCTACTGACACCCGGCCCGGCCGGACCGTTCCGCCGGGTGCCGCGATGCACGCTCAGTGCACGCCGCGCTTGCGGAAGGGGATGCTGATGCAGTAGAGCCCTGCGAGGCCCACGAGCACATAGACGATGCGGCTCGCCATCGTCATCTCGCCGAGCAGGGCCGCGACCAGGTCGAAACCGAACGCGCCCACGAGGCCCCAGTTGAGCGCGCCGATGACGACGAGCGCCCACGCGATCCAGTCGAGCGCATTGAAGCCCGTGGATTGCACGTGCGTAGAGGAATTCGAAGTGAGTGTGGCCATGCCGGGCTCCTGAAGGATGAAGAAGAGCCCGAGTCTCTGGAGCACCCGGGTGCGCGGACCCGGGCGAAGTCGCAAGGGGCTGTAGGCAATGCCCCACGCTCGGACCCACTGCAGAGTTGCGACGGCAGGCAGCCGCCGGCGCAGCTCAGCCCGCAAGCCTGGTGTCGGTGAAGCGCCGGATCGGCTGCACGAAAGCGATGTCCGCGCCCTCGAGCACGTCGCGGCCCTGGAGGCTGTCGAACCGGAGCCCGGTCTCCGCCTCGATGAACGCAAGCGGCCGCTGCGAGGTGCCGAAATCCTCCAGGTCGCGCGCGACGCCCGCATCGAGGTAGGTGCCCTGGCTCATCACATAGGCGATGGCGGTCAGTTCGCCCGTGGCCTCGCTGAGGAAGGCGACGACCTTCCAGAAATCGCGCGGGATCCGGATGCCGAAGCGCTCGGGATCGTCCGGCCGGAGCACGGGCCCCGTGAAGACGCTGATGCGCTTGTCGTCGCCCTTGGCGTTGCCGAGGATGTAGTCCTCCAGGTCGCCCCACAGCCCTTCGTTGAAGGGCTGCCACTGCGGGCAGGCATTGGTCGCGAAGAAGGTGTCGATGTTGGCGCGCTGCGCCGTCGCGAGCGAGCCCCAGTTCGGATCCTGCCGGCGCGTCATGTGGCCGCGGGAGAACTTCCCGTCCTGCCCGGGGCCATACGCCTCCCGCAGCATCTGGTATTCCTTCGGGATGCGGCCGTCGTAGTTCCAGGTGTCGTGGCGCGGCACGTTCTTCGATGTGGCGCCGTCGACATTGCATGCGGAATAGAGCGGCATGCGGCGCGAGATGCACTGCACCGTGCTGAAGTGCTGGTACTTGAGTTCGATGGCGCCGTCTTCGAGCGCTGCGATGTCGTCCGGCGCGATGGCATCGGTGATCGACGGCAGGTCCACACTGGCGGCGTCGCCGAGGAAATCGGGCGCGTAGCCGCCCCGGCCCCTGAAGAATTCGGGCGGCCTGGGCGTGGCCGCCACGCGCTGGATTCCCGCCCACGAGCTGCTCACGACCGGGATGTCTGCGTCGGACATGGGACTTCTCTCCGAAAAACCCGTGGCCGCCATCGGCCATGGGCGCCTCTCGGCTACTTGCCGAGCTTGGCGCGTGCGTTTTTCAGATTGAAGACAGGTTTGCGGATTTCCGCGAAGCCGGGCCGGGACACGGCCCATTCGGGGTTGCGTTCGAGCGCGGCCAGTTGCGCATCGTCGACCTGGGCCTCGACCAGGGTGCCCGTCTTGGGCGTCAGGACGGCGCCGGGCACGCAGCGCCGCAGGCGCGCCTCGGCCGACGATTGCCGGTCGGGACTGCCCATGTAGGTCAATACCACGCTTGTCACTTCAGAACTCCGAACCCTTCGTACTCGGCCGGCCATCCCACCTTGCGGGCCGCCTGCGACAGCATCTGGACGATGGCATCGGCCTTTTCAGGACCCGGGGGCATGTTAAGCAGCTTCGAATTCCCTGACAACAGACGGGCCGCCATGCCCGAAGTGAACGGCGTGGCCATCGAGGTGCCCGACATCATCGCGTACCTGTCGCCGGGAAACGTCGACAGCACGGCGACGCCGGGCCCGATGAAATCGGTCGACACCCCGTGGTTCGAGAACGCCGCGACGAACTCCTTCCTGCGGCGGATCTCGCTCTCCTGAAAGCTCTCGGGGCAATCCGCCGGGAAGGTCGCGTCGCGGCCGAGCGCGCCGACGCCCAGGGTGTGGCTGTACCGGGCGGGATAGCGCAGCAGCGACTGTCCGTCGTTGCCGGTGGCCGCGAACACGGCCATGCCGGCATTGCGCGCCTTGTCGAGGATGTCGGGCATCTCCGGCATGGGCTCGAGGCTGCCCATGCTGATGTTGACGATGTGGCAGCCGTCGCCGATCGCGCGTTCGAGCGCACTGGCGATGTCGCTCGACTTCGCGCGCCCGCGCTCGCCGTTCTTGGGGCACACGCGGTAGGCCAGCAGCCGGCAGGCCGGCGCGAGGCCATGGATGCCGGTCCCCGCGGCCATCCTGCCCGCGATGATGCCCGCGACGTGCGTGCCGTGTCCGATGCCGTTGTCGAGGAAGTCGGCCGGGTCTTCGCCGGTGACGAAGCAGGCGCCACCCGCCACGGCGATGTCGGCATGCGGCCCGACGCCGCTGTCGATCACGCCGACGGTGACGCCGGCGCCCGCCTGCGCATCCCAGGGCGCGTAGTGCGAGAGCAGCCGGAAGACGTCGGGCACCAGCGGCATGGCCCGGATGTCGAGGCGCTTCGGTGCCGCGACGCGGTCGAATCCCTTCACGAAGACCGACCAGTGCGTGTGTTCCGGCTCGACGAGGATCATTTCCACGCGCGGATAGAGCACGGGGATCGCGAGTGCCGCGATGCCGCGGTCATCGGTGACGGCGGGCACGTGCGCGCCGTCCCAATCGACGAGCGCCTTGACGCGGACGCCGGGCACGGGATGGCCCTGCGGATCGGCAAGGCGCAACTCGAATCGCCGGACCTTGGCACCGGCCGCGACCTGGACCGCACCGGCCTCCAGTTCGTCGCCGAGCGGCCGCGTGTATTGCAGGTAGGCCCATGCGGCAGGCGAGACCCGCAGGCCCGGCGTATTCCGGCGCAGCGCGAGCAAGGCCGATGCGTCGGCCTTCATGACCGAGGCCCCGTCGAGTTGCCTGACGAGGTCCATCCGGGGCGCACCGCGGCCTTGCACGCCCTGCCCGAGCGCCTCTTCGGCACGGCCCAGGTGGATGGCGCCCAGCGTCGCCAGTTCGGCGCTGCCGGGTGCGGCGCCCTTCGGCGGCCAGACGATGACGTCGTCGGAAAACCGCGCTTCCGCAGCGATGCGGCGCAGGCGCAGCTGCTGCAGCAAGCGCGTGATCTTCTCGCCGTCGAACCCCGGGGCGCTAGCCATAGCAGCCGGGCGCCAGCAAGGTGACGCGGTAGATCCGGTCTTCGAGGAAGCTGTAGAGCACGTGGACGTCGCAGAGCGCGGTGCGCCACAGCTGGTAGCCGTCGTCGCCGTCGAGCGCCTCCTTGAAGGGGCGCGTGCCGGCCTTCGCCATCGCGGCGTCCATCGTGTCGCTCATGCGCAGGCCCCACGGCAGCGGGCCGGTGTAGCCGCTGCTCTGGAAATCGAGGTCGGCGCGGTAGCGCACGCCGCTCAGGCACGGCGCGGCGCTGCGCGGTGCGCCGGGCACGGCATCGGCGATCTCGGCGCCGGGCTTGAAGTAGAGCTCGATGCCGAGCTCGCGCGAGCAGTCGGCCTCGCCGTACGTCGCGATCTCGCGGGCCTTGCTGCCCAGTGCGAAAGGCGCGAAGCCGGGGTCGGCCGCCAGCGCCGACAGCGGGCGGCCGAATTGCCGCGCGAGGTGGTCGGGCGACGGCACGGCGACGGCGGACGCCGGTGCCGATGCGGACCGCGCCATCGTCACCAGCCTGAGCCGGCCCGTGCCGCGCTCGAAGCCCACGTCGACCTCGGCCTCGGGCGTCGACCAACGCGCCTTCGAAACCTCAGGCCCGGCGCGCCAGAGGTCCGCGGGCGGTCCGAGGCGCTGCAGCACGTCGCCGGCCCGGTCGTCGGCGCGCAGCGCGAGCGGCAGGGCGCCGGCATACGGCGTCCACGGCGAACCGATGCGCAGCAGCAGCGAGACCCGGCTCAGCACGAGGCTGCCGCGGCTCGAGGGCTCGCCGTAGCGCGCCGCGTGGCTTTCCGCATCGGTGAAGAACAGGTAGATGCCCCGGTCGCGATCGATGAGCGACAGGCGGTGGTCCGCACGGGCCTGCGCCAGCGCCTCGTCGTCGATCCATGCGCGCTGCTCCCAGTCTTCGACCAGCGCCTGCACCCGCGCGCTCTCCCAGGCGTGGCCCAGCAGGGAGATGCCGGTCTCGAAGGCGGGCGCCGTGCTGTTCATCGCTGCGCGCAGGCTGTCACTTGAAAGGCACCGAGTACGAGAGATTCCAGAGTGACCCGTCGTCGTTGTACGTGGCGCGCACCTGCAGCCCCTCCTTCGTCCACTGGTCCCACTCGACCACGCCGTCATCTTCTTCAGTGCTGTCCGGCGGGCCGAATGCAGCCAGCGCCTCCTCACGTCCCGCGGCCGGGCCGCTGCCGAAAGGGATCGGCCCCTGGTAGGGCTTGAAGCTCTTGCCGCCCGGGCCGTAGGCGAACACCGCGGCGAGGATCGCCTTGCCTGCGTCCTTGGGGGCGCCCATCTTCCGTTCGTAGCCCTCGCGCTCCCAGAAGGCGAGTTCGAGCCCCAGCGGCTTGAGCTCGATGGCGTCGGAGCCTTCGGTGCGCAGCGTCTTGGGCGACAGCGACTGCATGCTGGCGCCCGCGGATTTCAGCAGCTGCTCGAAGTGGGTGTCGAGCTCGGAATGGCCCAGGAAGGGCAACAGGTCGTTCAGTGTCATGCGTCGTGCTCCGGTGCGTTCATGCGGTGAGTCTGTCATTTCTTTCTAGCCGATTTCATGGCCTGCTTCAGCCACTTCGTCCATTCGTCGTGGGTCATGCGGGTGATTTCCTCGGCGGCCTCGCGGTACTTTCCCTTGCAGCCGGGGTCGTACTTGTCGATGTGTTCGAGGATCTTGTCGGTGTTCTCCTTCGCTGCGCGCTGCAGGTCCTGCGCGTCCCGCGTCGGGCGCCGGACGCCGTCGATCTTCTGGTGCTGCCGCCCGCCGAAGGATTCGCTGTGGTCGCGATGCAGCGCCGTTGGCGTGGCGATGGTCGGCGCACTGTCGACGATGGCGGCCTTCTCGGCCTTGGTGAGCGGCGCGCCCTTGATCTCGGCGGCACGCTCCAGCAGGGCCTTCTGCGACGGGATGTGGTCCCAGTTCATCCCCTCGTTGTCGTGTTGCGAGCGGTCCTTGTAGGGGCCCTTCTGGCCGCACTTGGGTTTGGGCTTGACCTTCTTCTTTACCTGCGTGTCGTTCTTCTTCGAGCCGCCCGTGCCGGGCTCGGCCTTGCGGGCCGCCAGCTTTTCCGCGGCCTCCTTCTCGAGGCGCTCCTTCAGCAGCTTCTCGGCCACTTCCTTCTCGGCCGCCTCGAGCGCCATCTTGCCGCCGCGGTAGGCCAGCTTGCCGGCCTTGGTGGCGGCACCGCCGCCGGGGATCAGGTTGGCGGCGGCCGACACACCCGATATCGCCGCATTGGCCATGTCGCCTTCGGCCGCGTAGATGCCCGCGTTGAGGCCGTCGGAGAAGATGCCCACCACCGGAATGGCGCCGCCCACGTCGAGCACCGTGTGCACCACGGCACTGCCCCAGCTGCGCCACCAGCCCTCTTCCTCGGGCGTCTCGGGCTTGACCTCGGGGTTGGCCTGCTTCGCGCTCGCGCCGGCCGAGGGCGTCTCGCCGACCACCGTGCCGAGCGTGTTGCCGTTGGCGTTGGTGCCGGGCTTGCGCGGCTTGAGCTCGGGGAGCTCGAGCGCGGGCTGGGCCGCGCGGAGCTCGTCGTACTGGTCGTGCGACATGTGCCACGTCTTCTCCGCCGGCCCGATCTCGGACGGGAAGTAGTGCATCGACACAGCGTCGGCGTGGTTGTAGCCCACCAGCCGACCGCCGGCGCCGACCTGCCGCGTGAAGGCGGGCGTGATGTCGATGCTGACCGCCATGGCGCGCCCTACTTCCCGTTCATCCAGAACAGGTCGTCATGGCGCACGAACAGCTTGCCTTCGGCGCGCACGGTGCCGCTGTGGTCCTCGGGATAGCACTTGCCCTGCACGGTGCCGCTCTTCACGCCCTTGGCCGCGCCGGCCGCATCGCCGAGGGTGGTCGGCACCACGCTCATGTCGTAGACCACCACCGGATGGCCGTTGGCGCGCACGCTGTTTGCCACCGAGGTGGTGGCCTGCAGCTGCGCAGTGACCGGATAGGGCACGGGCGGCACCGAGCTTCCCATCGGCGTTTTGCAGACGTCGGGCGCGAGGCTCACCACGCGCCAGCTGCCTTCCTTGCGGGCCGCGACGTTGGCGGTCACTGAGGCACCTTCGGCACGGCGCGCACAGGCCGCACCAGCGGCGCCTGCGGATCGGTCTCGAAGCGCGCCTCGAGCACGCGCACGGGGGCATCCGACGGAATCCACATCCGATGCACCAGCGCGAGCGTGAGCGCCTCGGCATCGACCAGCAGCGTGTCGGTGGCCATCGGCAACGGCAGCAGCGCACCGTTGGCGAGCCGCGCGAGCACGAGCGCACGATGCCCCGGCAGCGTGACCGACAGGTGCCCGTCGGGCGTGGCCGCGGGGTCGCTGAGGTGCCAGAGCTCGATGCGCGCATCGGGCGGCAGGTACGGGATCTGCTGGTCGGCGGGCGCGCCGTTCCAGTAGCCGAAGTCGAAATCCTTCGGCAGCCAGGGATGGCGCTGCGCGAGCCAGGCGTCGTCGTAGCTGCCGGCCAGGGCCAGCCGCGGCGCCCAGGCGCGGCCGACCACGCCCAGCCCGGCGGGCGCCGCAGCGTAGCCACGGGCCGTCTCGGCCATGGCCCGGGCGTCGAGGCCGACGCCTGTGTGCCGCGCGATCACCGGCTGTGCGATGCGCGTGGCGGCCGCCTCGATCTGCGGCGCTGCGATGCGTTCGATCGCGGGCCGGCCGGCGCTGCGTGCGGCTTCGAGTTCACGCTGCTCGATCCAGCCGCGGCCCAGCGGATTGGAGAAGCAGACTTCGTCGAGCCACGGCGGCGCGTCGGCGGGCGCATCGGGACGGCGCGCGAGGCTGCGGCCGCCGAGCGCATGCTCCCAGCGCATCGGCAGGCTCGCGACGGGCTGCGGCGCCGTGCGCACCCATTCGCGCCCCTGGCGCAGCTGGAACAGGCCGGGGCCGCTGACGCGCAGCCGCTTGTCGAGCACCGTGCGCGGCGCGGCCAGGGCCTCGGCGCGGCGCTGTGCGTCGTGCCACGCGGCCTGCTGCCTCGGCGTGAGCCGCGCGCCCGGATGCAGCGGCCGGGGCGGATCGGGCGGCTGCACCCACGCCCGCGCGGCCATCACCTTGACGCGCACCTCCCATTCGGCCGCGGGCACACCGCCGGGCGCATGGGCCGTGGCATTCACGATCACGTCGCAGCGCGGCTTGAAGGGCGCGAGGTCGCTCTCCATGCGCGGGCTCGATGCACCCTCCTCGCCCCAGTACGTATCGGCCAGCGCCAGGGGCACCGGATCTTCGTCGTCGACCTCGGCCTGCCAGCGGCCGTGGCGCCCGCGCACCAGCCGGTAGCCGACCTTCATCGCGACCACGCGGTATTCGCGGTCGTTCGGCGTCGCGGCGCGAAAGCACATCGCGTCGAAGGGCGTGAGGTTGCGGAACTCCACGGCGTCTCAGTTGAGGTCGATGTCCTTGCCGCTGATCTGCACGGGGCCGCTGGCCGTGAAATCGAACGACGCGCCCTGGATGCTGATCGCGCCATCCGAGGTCATGACCAGCGAGCTCCGGCCGCACACCAGCTCGATGCGGTCGCCGGCCTGCAGGGTCAGCGTCCGGCCCACGTCCACGCGCTTGGACTGCCCGACCTGTTCAGTCTGCATCAGCGCCACGCTGGTGTTCATGGCCGCGCCCACGCTGACCTGGTAGCCGAGGCCGATGGTCAGCGCCTTGGCCAGGCCGATGGTCTCGGCCTTGGCCAGCGCCACGGTTTCCATCTTCGCGCCGCCGATGGTCACGGTCCGGTGCTTGCCGATGTCGATGGTCTCGTCCAGGCCCACCTGCTCGGTGCGGTTCATGCCGATGCGGATCGTCTCGTCGCGATCGACCGTCTCGCTGCGGTTCTGGTGCACCGTGATGGTCTCGTCGAGGTCCACCGTCTCGGTGCGGTTCTTGTGGATGGTGATGGTCTCGTTGCCATCGACCGTCTCGGTGCGGTCGTTGTGCACCGTGATGGTTTCGTCGTGGTCGACGGTCTCGGTGCGATCGTGCTTCACATGCACGGTCTCGTCGTGGTCGATGGTCTTGCTGCGGTCGTTCCCCACCCAGTGCGTCTCGTCGCGCTCGACCTCGATGTCCTGGTTGCGCTCGGCATGCAGCCACACCTGCTCCTGGCCCTTCTTGTCCTCGAAGCGCAGCGCATTGGCGTTCTCGCCGCTGCCGCCTTCGGAACTGCGCGTGAGCATGCCGCTCTGCGTGGCATTGTCCGGCAGCTTCCACGGCGGCATGTTGTCGGCGTTGTAGACCCGCCCCGTCACGATCGGGCGGTCCGGGTCGCCGTGCTCGAAGTCGACGATCACCTCCTGGCCGATGCGCGGCACCTGGATGCCGCCGAAGCTGCTGCCCGCCCACGGCGACGACACCCGCACCCAGCACGAGCTGTTCTCGTCCTTCGTGCAGTAGCGGTTCCAGTGGAAGCTCAGCTTCACGCGGCCGTATTCGTCGGTCCAGATCTCGCGACCCGCCGGGCCCGTGACGATCGCCGTCTGCGGCCCCGTGGTGCGCGGCCGCGGCACCGCCGGCGCGGGCGCGCGGAACACCTTGCTCGCGGGGATCACCTCGAACTCGACCCGGCACTCGAAGGGCTGCTGCGCGCTCGCGTCGCCCACGTCCTGCAGCCGCAGGTGCGCCGCGGTCACCAGGTACTGGCGGTTCGACTCGTTGTGCGGATGGCGCTCCAGCGCCACCAGGCAGCCCGGCACCACCGCGCGCAGGTTGCCCGCGCCGCTCGCGCGCTCGCCGCGGCTGCCGGTCTCCTCCATGCGCGTGCGCACCAGCTGCTCGCCCTCGGCCTCCACCACGTAGTCGCCCGGCCAGCCGTAGCGCTCCCAGCTGGCCTGCGCCGTCTTGCGCGGCATCGCGCTGACCTGCTGCAGCTCGGCGCGCGGGCGCTGGAAGTCGAAATCGTCGGTCACCCAGCGGCCGCTTTGCAGCTCCTCGCAGGCATTGAAGCGGTCGCAGTGCTCCTCGCGCACGGTGGCCTCGGCCGCGTGGAACGGAATGCGCTGATAGCCCGCATGCGCGAAGGGCTGGTGCGACGCCATGTCGTCGACGATCACCAGCCGGTGGCTGCTTTCCTCATGCTCGAAATGGAAGTACAGGCCCCACTCGTGCAGCAGGCGCATGACGAAGTCGTGGTCGGTCTCGCCGTACTGCACCTGGAACTCGCGCGGCGGGTAGCTGCGCGTGGCGCGCAGGTCGAACGGCATCCCGTAGCGCCCGAGCACCTCGCGCACGATGTCCAGCACGCTCTGGTTCTGGAAGATGCGGTAGTCGCTGGTGCGCGTGGCCAGCGTCAGCCAGGGCTCGATGACGGCCTCGTACAGCGCGCGCCGGTTCTCCAGGCGCAAGAAGCGCACGCGCGTGACCAGCCCCGAGAGGTGGCGCTGGCGCGGGCCGCTGCCCGGGCGGCCGTCGAGCACGATGTGCGCAGTGAGCGGCTCGCCCACGAGCTGCTTGATCGCGACGTTGGCGGCCTGGCGCTCGTTATAGCCGGGCTGCTCGGGCGTGGCCAGGGTGAGGGTGTAGCGAAAGAGCGCGCTCAGCCCTTCTTCGCCCTCGATGGCGACCGGCTCGAGCGCGGGCTCGCCGCCCAGCATGGGCATGGACGGCGAGGAGACGCTCAGCACGCGCGCAAGTGCAGCGCCTGGAAGCATCGGGCTTCAGCCTTCCCGGTTCTCCTTGATGTTCCAGGCCAGCACCGTCTCGGCGCCCTTGCCGCCCTTGTCGGTCTGCTCCCAGTACTGCTGCTTGACCTTGGCGGCCTGGAAGGCGTACTGCACCAGCACGGCGTCGCTTTCCTGATCGGCGCTGTACTGCACGGAGGTGACCAGCACTTCCTCGAGCGTGATGCGCGTGTATTCGACCTGCGCGCCGCCGGCCTTGCACACCGAGACCTCGATCTTGCTCAGGTGCTTGCCGCTCGCGCAGTTCTTGAGCACCGAAGGCGCCGCCTTGTCGATGCGCGCGACCACCTGCAGGTCGTTGAAGCTGGCCTTGCCAACCCCGCCGCCGCCGCCGCTGACCATGTTGCCGGGCTGCGTGGCGCCCCAGGCGAACGACCGGATGTCGCTCCATTCCTTGTGGTTCGCGTCCTTGGATTCGCCGTTCGCGCCTTCGACGCGCATGAACATGTCTACTGCCATGGTGGATCGTTCCTTCCTCTGTGGTCGCAGCCCGACGGGGCAGCCTGGAGAGGCGATGTTCGGATCCGACTGTGACAAGTCGATGGATTTCGGCGCGCGGCGGCGCTATTTCTCGCGGAAGGTTCGCCTTGCCTCGTCCGTGCGCCTAAAAATCAAGCCATAAGTTTTCAGTTTTGCTTGCATGTTTGCGATTTGAACGCACTGGTCACAAATCGTTGACAGAATCGCGCACTGCATCGCTGATGCAAAGGCCCGCGCGAACTTGGCAGCGGGGCGTGAACGACCCTCCCATCGGACTCGAACCCATGCCATCACTCTTCTCCGCCTGCGCGTGCGATGCCCATCACTTGGCGCGGGTGCGCCGCCGCCCCTGGATGCGCATGCTGCCCTGGCTGCGCCTCTACCGCTGCGGCCAATGCGGGAAGTCGCAACTCATTTCGCAGCACGCCGCCATCAAGGGCCGATCGCCGCGCGACGCCCGCACCGATCCCCGGTAGGAGGCGGTGATCCGACTGCTGGTAGCCTTGCCGGATGTCGAAGGCGCGCCTCGAGCGGCGAGGTGACGCGAGACGGATGATTCAGAAAGGCTCAGCGCGTGGTTGTGACAGGGAGACGATGGGGCGCATGCGCCGCGGTGGCGGCGGCTTTGCTGGTGGGGGCATGCTCCACCACACCGAGCCCGCCGGTGGCGGGCCCCGGCGAATACGTGGTGAAGCCGGGCGACACGCTCTACCGCATCGCGCAGCGTGCCGGCCGGAGCACGGCCGAGATCGCGCGCTGGAACCAGATCAAGGACCCCGACCAGCTCGAGGTGGGCCAGCTGCTGCGCGTGGTGCCGCCAGGCGGTGCCGGCGCGGCCAGCCCGACGCCCCCGCCGCGCAGCGCCGGCAGCGGCAGCGGCAGCGCGGAACGCGCGAGGCCCGTCCCGCGCGAGCGCGATCCCGTGGTCCCGCCCGCGTCGCGGCGCAGCGACTGGAGCTGGCCGACGCAGGGCGCAGTCATCGCCGGTTTCAACGGCAGCAGCAACAAGGGCCTCGACATCGCCGGCAGCACGGGCGAGCCCGTGCATGCAATCGGCGCCGGCTCGGTGGCCGCGACCGAAGTCATGCGCGGCTACGGCAGCGTGATCATGGTCGACCACGGCGGCGCGTACATGTCGATCTACACCAACGTGGGCAGCGTGGACGTGAAGCAGGGCCAGCGCGTGCGGCGCGGCCAGAAGATCGCCGAGATCGGCCCGGCCCAGGGCGGCCGCGCCAAGCTGCACTTCGAGATCCGCTACCGCGGCAAGGCTGTCGATCCGCGGTCGTACCTGCCGGCGAAGTAGGCTGGGGCAGGCGGCGGGACATGACAATCCGCCGGTCGGCTCCGGTTGGTCTGGGTCCGAAGCGAGGCAGCGTGGCGCGAGCCGATCCCCGAACTCGCCAATGCGCCGACGACCCGGCAAGCTTCCACCCCTTGGGAAACGACAGAAAGGAAGCACGAGGAACTCCTTGAAGCGCGAGCCGCTTGCCAAGGGTTCGAATCCGCTGGTTCTTTTCACAGAGCTTTGGCGAAGGACAGGTCACGGATGGAGGGTGCTGCATCTGCACTATCACGAGGCGAAGTAGCGTGGGTGCGGGATGCTGGCGCCTTCAATGGCCCGCGTCGGCGCGCATTGGGCCCCTAGACGCGCGCAACCCGGCTTCGGTGCAGCCAGCGTGCCGCCGGCTCGATGCCGCCACGGCTATTTCGCCCAGGCAGGCACCACATGCGTCCTGACGACTCGCGCGGTGTCGCTGGTTCGGCCTGTCCACACGTAGCTGTTCACGTCACAGCTCATGCCAGCCTTCCTCAGGGCATCCTTCGGGTCCACCGTGATCGAGCCCGAGGAGACCGTCTCTTGAAAGGACTTGGGGAGCTGCGGTGCCCAGCCTGGCTCGTCGGTGCTGGGGAACATGGTGATCTGGCCCCAAGGGCTGTTGAACTCGGGCGCCACCGGCACGATCTCGGGCGTGCCTGGCACGAATTTCTGGCCCGTCGCCCTGTTGTAAGGGATCGGGTCCACCCTCGCCTGCCCCCTGCGGCCATAGCTGTACGAGCGGCGGAACACGCCCGACACAGCCTTCTGCGACACCACATCCAGGCTCAATAGATCGAGCAGTTCATCGACGGACTCGCACAGCGGCTTGGTGGGCGCTCTGTTCAGCAACACCATCCGCACCCGCAGCGGCGGGTTCAAGGCGGCGAGCTGATTCCTCATGGCGGCAACCGTCGTCCTGGCGTGGTAAGCGGCGATCAGGGCCTCGACACACTCCCGGCTGGTAAGGGTGTAGTGGTCAGCGTTGCGCCGGGCGAATCCCAGGCCGAAGAATCTGCCGTCGCCAGCCGCTCCGGCCGGCTCCACGAGCACCACGCAGCCGATGGGAAACATGCCCTTCTTGTTCGTCGTCTTGTCCTTGAACTCGGCCCAGGTGTTCTGGCCGACGACGGCCAGCTTGGTCTTTACCTTGAGGACGGCATCCTGCTGGGCCTCGGGCGTGGCAAACCCCCCGGCGACGTCCCCACCCCCGGTCTTGTATTCGCCGATGGGCGGCAGGCTCGTGTAGACCGACCCGAACACGCCGCCGAGGGAGGCAAGCCGCCACGTCCGGATGCTGGCGCCCGTCCCTGTCGGGTCGAACGACTGGTCGGGCGTGATGCCGGTGGCTGCCCGGATGACCTGCTGCTCCCAGCCCGCCTGGTGGCCATGCCGTGCGTAAGCGTGGGGTTTGTGTTCGCCCGGCAGCCCAACCTCCGACTTCAGCTGCCGCTCGTGCTCCTTCAGGGCGGCCGATCGCTTGCGAAACAGGTTCTCCACGTCAGTGAACAGGGAGCGGTCGACCATAGATGATTCCCTCTCGCAATGATCGGCATTGAAGAAACCGAGACCCGCTGAGCACCGGCCTTCGGCCGTTCCCGGCCGAATGTAGCCGGAGGCTCCCACCACATCAAGCGCGCCCGTCGTGGCTCGCCTCCCCGGCGTGTCCCGTGCGCGCCGTCTGGCACTTGACTTCATCGGTGTAAATGCAAACAATTCTCATTACATCAACAAGCAACTGCATATGACCGACCCTCAATGGAAGGCCCCGCGCGGGGCGAGACAGAAAACCAGGCTGGCCGCCGCCCTGCAGGCCGCCTTCACCGCCGGCGCGGTGTGGAGCGCAGGCGCGGCGCTCGCGCAGGGCGCGGCTCCGGATGAGGCGGCGAACGGCCCGGCGCCGGCCGCCGCGACGCTGCCACCTGTCACCGCCACCGAGCAGCGCGATGCGATCGACGCGCCGCCGCCCGCGATCCGGGGCGGCCAGGTCGGCCGCGGTGCGCGCATGGGCATTCTCGGCAACGCCGCGGTCATGGAAACCCCGTTCAGCGTGACCAGCTACACCGCCCAGACGATCGAGAACGACCAGGCGCGCTCGGTGGCCGACGTGCTGTCGGCCGACCCGTCGGTGCGCATGGGCAGCGCGCGGTCGAACATCAACGAAGACATCACGATCCGCGGCTTCAGCGTGCCGAGCAGCGACTTCGCGCTCAACGGCGTGTTCGGCATCACGCCCTACTGGCGCGCGCCGCTCGAGGCGGTGGAACGGGTCGAGGTCATCAAGGGTCCGTCGGCGTCGCTGTTCGGCATGACGCCCGGCGGCAGCGTGGGCGGCGTGGTCAACCTCGTGCCCAAGCGCGCGGAGAGCGAGCCGATCACGCGCCTCACGGGCAGTTTCTCGTCCGACGCGGTGTTCGGCGCGCACGTCGACATCGGCCGCCGCTTCGGACCGGACGGCGCCTTCGGGGTGCGCGTCAACGCGATGCAGCGCGAAGGCGACACGGCCATCCAGGGCCAGTCCACGCGCGAGACGCTGGGTGCCGTCGCGCTCGACTACCGCGGCCGGGCGTTGCGCGCCTCGCTCGACCTGCTGGCGCAGAAAGAACGCATCGACAACGTGGTGCGCCAGTTCCAGGCCGGGCCGACGCTCACCGCCATTCCGCGCGCGCCGGAGAACAGCTACCCCTACCCCGGCCTGGGCTGGACCGACGGGCGCAACGGCTCGGCCGTGTTCAAGGCCGAGTACGACCTGAACGACCATCTCACGGCCTATGCAAGCTACGGCCAGCGCAAGCTGAACTGGGACGCGGTGGCCTCCAATCCCGCGATCGACAACGCCGCGGGCGACTACAGCTTCTTCGGCGGTTGGCAGCGCATGTCAGTGGAGACCAAGTCCATGGACGCCGGCTTGCGCGGCAGGTTCGCGACCGGGCCCGTGAAGCACGAAGTGGCGTTGAGCCTGTCGCGCCTCGAACAGGAGCAGGGCCTGGGCTTCTACACCGGTTTCCCGGGCGGCCGCTCGAACCTCTATGCCGGCCTGCTGTTTCCCACACCGTCGACCGCCGGACTCAGCAACCCGCTGCGCCCCTACGTCGACACCAAGCTCACCAGCGTGGCGCTCGCAGACACGCTGTCGTTCATGGACGACCGGCTGCGCGTGACGCTGGGCCTGCGCCGACAGGAGGTGGCCGGGCAGAACTACAACTTCGCCACCGGCGAACCGAGCGCCCCCTATTACAAGGAAAGTGCCACCACGCCGGTGGCCGGCATCGTCTACAAGCTGCGGCCGGACATCTCGCTCTACGCGAGCTACATCGAAGGCCTGTCGCCCGGCGACATCGCGCCCGTCAGCGCGGCGATCAGCAACCCGGGCGCGGTGATGCCGCCCTACAAGTCGAAGCAGAAGGAAGTGGGCGTCAAGTTCGACCTCGACGGCGGCATGGTCGCGGCCGTGAGCCTGTTCGAACTGACCAAGCCCAGCGCGGGCGTCTCGGGCTCGACCTTCGGCGTCTTCGGGGAGCAGCGCAACCGCGGCATCGAAGCCACGTTGGCCGGCGAAGTGGCGCGCGGCGTGCGGCTGCTCGGCGGCGTGACCTACCTCGACGGCGAAATCACCAAGGCGGCGACCGCGGCGCTCGAAGGCAAGAAGGCGATCGGCGTGCCCGACTGGCAGCTGAACCTCGGCGCCGAATGGGACCTGCCCTTCGCGCCCGGGCTGACGCTCACGGGCCGCATGATCCACACCGGCCGGAGCGCGGTCGATCCCGCCAACACGCTGCACATTCCCGGCTGGAACCGCTTCGATGCGGGTGCGCGCTATGCGGCGCGCATCGGCGGAAAGCCGGTCACCTTCCGCTTGAACGTGGAGAACCTGCTCGACAAGGACTACTGGGGCACATCGACGGCGGGCTACCTGTTCGTCGGCTCGCCGCGCACGGTGAGCCTGTCGGCGAGCATCGACTTCTGAGGGTGGTGGCGCAGGGCGCTTTGACCATTACAGTAACCAAATAGCTGACTCGGAGCCAGCTTTCTGGTTACCATGATGGTCAATTCATGACCATCTCGGCCACCACCGTCATCCAGATCCACCGCGATGGCGCGTGGCAACCCGCTGCCACCCTCCAGCCGCTCGGCGCAGACAAATGCCGCTTCGAGTACCTGCCCGAATATGTCTTTGGCGCGTCCGATCCGTGGCCGGTCGCGTTGGGCTTGCCCATCGGCATGGCGCCGGACCGGTTCATCGAAGGACCGACCGGACGCGAGGCGGATCGTCGCGCACCGGCGTTTCTCTATGACCTGGTGCCGCAAGGCAAGGGCCGCAGGTACCTGCTCGACGCGCTGAGGCTCGCGGACAGCGACAACCTGGTCGTGCCGCTGCTGATGGCCGGCGCGTTCAACCCGATCGGCTGCCTGCGCCTGGAGAGCGCCCTCTCGTTCTTCGAGGAGCAGGTCCGAAAGAACCCGGATCCCGCCACGGCGCAGGGATTCGACCTCGACGACGTGCTCACGCGGAGCCAGGGCTTCCTCGATCACCTTTCGCTCCATGCGATGCTCGCCTCGGGCACCACGGGCGTGCAAGGGGCTGCGCCGAAGTTCCTCCTGAGCGTCGACAACGATGGCCGATGGTTCGCCGACATGGCGCTGGCCGACGACCGCGCCCAGGCGCACTGGCTCGTGAAGCTGCCGCGCGGCAAGAGCGAAGACGACCGGGCCGTCCTGCGCAACGAGGCAGGCTACCTGCGTCTCGCCGCCGCCTGCGGCATGCGGAGTTTCGCGGCGCCGCAGCTGCATGGCGAACTCCTGTTCGTCCGGCGCTTCGATCGCCAGGTCAGCGACGGCCGGGTCCACCGGCTTCACCAGGAGAGCCTCGCGAGCGTCTGCGATCTGCGGGGATTCGGCATCCCCCAGCGCCAGCAGGCGCTGCTGAAGGGGCTGCGCCGCGTCGTCTCCGATCCGCTTCGCGAGACCATCGAGTTCATCCGGCGCGACATATTGAACCTCGCCATGCGCAACACCGACAACCACGCGCGCAACACGGCCGTGCAACGGCTCGTCGACGGCACCGTGCAGCTCACGCCGGTGTTCGACTTCGCGCCGATGTTCCTCGACCCCGAAGTCGTCGTTCGCGGCTGTCATTGGCGCGATGCGACTGGGAAGGCCCAGGACAATTGGACGGCTGTACTGGAAAGCCTTGAGATCGACGACCACGAGCGCGGCGCCATCGCCGCGGCCCTGCACGACTTCGCGCCCATCGTGGCCAATCTGCCCGTCTTCGCCCGGGACTGCGGCATCGAACCGGACGTGATCGAGGCCTGCCGCGCGACCATCGACAAGCAGGCCGACCAGCTGCTCGCGCTCGCCGATCTCGTTCCCCGCAACCCGAAGCGGGAGCACCGTCGTGGATAAACGGCGCCGTCATGCCGACCCCGAGCTCGAGCGCCGGCTCCGCGGCGAGTTCTATGCGGCCATCGCCTCAGGCAGCATGTCCGTAGGCCAGGCCGTCGCCGCGATGCGCCGCATCAGCAAGCTGACGCAGCCGGAGTTCGCACGGCACCGTGGCCTCAGCGTGCAGAGCCTGCGGCTGATCGAAGCGGACAAGGCCAACCCGACGGTCGACACGCTGAACAAGGTGGCGCACATCTTTGGATTGCAAGTGGGCTTCGTGCCCCGAAGCGACGTACAGCTGTCGTGGCGCGAAGTCGCGCAGAAGGCCCGGGACGGGACGGTCTCCCAACCCGAATCGGACGCGGAGTAGCCGAGGCCGTTGCGCGAGAATGCCGGCACCTCCGCGCGACGGCTGCACACCGATGTACACCTCCACCTTCACTTTCGCCAAGCGCGAGTTCGACGACGAGTTCCACGCCCTCGACCAGGTCATCGCCGAGCTCGCCCGATCCACTCCCGGCTACCTGGGCGAAGAGGCCTGGGAGAACCCGGCCACCGGGCTCGTGTCCAACGTGTATTACTGGAAGACGCTCGACGCGCTGCAGGCGCTCATCGAGCATCCGGCGCACATCGCCGCCAAGCAGCGCCAGGCGCGCTGGCTCAAGGGCTACCAGGTCGTGATCGCGCAGGTCGTGCGCAGCTACGGCGATGGCGGCATCGTGCATCCGCTCGCGGGCTGAGCTGCAGCGGCACGCCGGTTCCGCGAAGCGGCCTCGCCCGACTCGATGTCCACCCTCAGTGAAAGTCGTCCTCTCGCTGATGCCGTATCGTCGACACCACGACCTCTCGTTCACTGACGATATGGAACAAGGCGACGTAGCCCGAGGCATCGAATGGAATGACGAGCTCTCGCTCCAATCGGTCGTCGAGAGCAATTCGACACGTGAATGGGTTGCGCTCCAGGATGCGGAACTCTCTTCCGATGGCCTGCAGTGCGCGGTTCGGCAGTCCCCAGTCTCCATGCGCAAGCGCAGTTTCCAGAAGAAAGGCTTCAAGACGCTGGAGGTCTTCCAACGCCTCGCGCGTCAAGCGCACGACGTAGGTCACGCGCGCCGCTTGGAGATGCCGCTGTTTCCCTGCCCCGCCGCCTTGCGCGCGCGGTCGATCCGGGACTTCATTGCATCGAGCACTTTGCCTGCCGCATACAACTCGCCCGATTCGATGGCACGGGCCAGCGAAACACGGCCACGCGCCACGAAATCCTCCTGTGCCTTGCGGCGACGAGCGGCATCGGTCGCAGCCTGCTCGACAAAGTGCGACAGCGATTCGCCTTCGAGCAGCACATCTTCGATCTCTGCCCGCACGGCAGCCGTCACACGAGCCGGAGGAAGTTGAGCGGTCTTCATCGTTGAAGTGCATAGCAACTGCTATGCATTGGCGGACACGACGCTCACGCGCTCTCCGCCTTCGCCACGCATTCGATCTCTAGCAGCATCCTCGGGTCCGGCAGCGCCGCCACCACGCAGGTCGTGCGCGCCGGGTACGGGGCGGGGCCGAACGCCTTCGCGTAGCGCTCGTTCATTTCGCGCACGTCCTCGGCGCGCGTCAGGAGCATGTTGACCTTGATGATGGAGCGCATCGAAGCGCCGCCGCGCGCCAGGATCTGCTGCAGGTTCGCGACCGCCTGGTCGAACTGCTTGCCGAAATCGTCCGTGTCGATTTGACCGCCCGGGTGGTAGCCGGGGGTACCGGAGACGAACAGCAGATCACCCAGCCGCGCCGCGGCGGACAACGGGGGGGACGGCATGTCGGCCGCTGGCGGGAAGTACTCGATGGTTGCCATGGTGAAGACCTTCTGGGGAGTGGAACGCAAAAAGCAAGTATCAACCCACCTTCCGCACCGCCCGCGCGAAGGCCTGGACCACCGCCGGCTGCGGCCCCACCCCGCGCCGTGTGAAGAGCCCCAGCGACGGCAGCGCGACCGCCGGACCCACCCGCAGGCGCCGCACCTCGCCGCGCGCGACCTCGTCGCGGGCATGGTCCAGGCGCACCGCGCAGAGCAGCGTCGGGTCGAGCCGCAGCAGCGCGCCGATGGTGACGGACGACATCGCCTCGACGGCCGGCTCGGGCGGATCGACGCCCTCGTCGGCAAACGCGGTCATGAAGGCCTGGCGCACCAGCGTCTCCTTCGGCGGCGCCACCCAGGGGGCGTCGCGCAGCGCGGCCCAGCGCAGGCTGCGCCGCCGCGCGAGCGGGTTGGAGGCCGCCGCGAGCACGCAGAGCTGGTCTTTCACCAGCACCTCCGACTGCAGCAGCGACAGCTGCTCGCCGGCCATCAGCTCGGGCGTGATGGCGCCGAAGACGCAGTCGAGCTCGCCGTCGAGCAGGCGCTGGATGAGTTCGCGCACCCGGCCTTCGGTGATGCGCACCGCGGTGCCGGGCATGCGCGCGCGCAGCTGCACGATGGCCGCCGGCACGGTCGCCGTGACCGACGGCGCACCGAGGCGCAGCACCGCGGTGGCGCCGCCGGCGAGCGCCGCGAGGTCGTCGCCGATGCGGCCCAGTTCGTTCAGCACCACGCGCGCGCGATAGACCGCCGCAAGGCCGAGCGCATTGGCGCGCACGCCCTGGTGGCTGCGCTCGAAGAGCCGCGCGCCAAGGGCGCCTTCGATCTCGCCGAGCATCTTGCTGATGGCGGGCTGGCTCAGGCTGAGGCGCGCTGCCGTGCCGCGCACGGTGCCGGCATCGCCGAGCGTCACCAGCAGTTCGAGATGGCGCAGCCGCAGGCGGCGCAGCAGGTAGTCGGTGCCAGTGGCCATGTGTGTCTCCGAGGCGATCACCCTGAGTGATCGCCACCTCACGATATTTGAATTTTCAGGAATAGTGCCGGGCGCTATTGTCGGCCGCATGAACATGGCGCAAGACAAGGTTTCCGCGATGAGGCAAGCGACACCACCGCTGCAGGGTGTGCGCGTGCTCGACCTCGGGCAGTACATCGCCGGCCCCGGCGCGGCCATGGTGCTGCGCGAGCTGGGCGCCGCCGTCACCAAGGTCGAGCCGCTCGCGGGCGACCAGGCGCGGCACATCGGCCGCTACGGCGAATCGATGATCCGTGCCTACAACCGCGGCAAGCGCTCGATCGCGCTCGACCTGCGCAGCGACACCGGCAAGGAGGCGGCCTGGCGCCTGGTCGAGGCCAGCGACGTGGTGATCCAGAACCTGCGCCCCGGCGTGGTCGACGCGCTGGGTCTGGGCCCGCGCGCGGTGCGGGCGCGCTTTCCGCGCATCGTGTATCTCTCGATCTCGGGCTTTCCGGCGCGCGGGCCATCGCGCGAGCGCCCGGGCTACGACATCGCGGCGCAGGCCGAAAGCGGGCTGATGTCGCTCACCGGCGAGCCCGACCGGCCGCCGCAGAAGGTCGGCGTGCCGATCGTCGACGCGGCCGCCGCGCACCTCGGCGCGCAGGCGGTGCTGGCCGCGCTGTACGGGCGCGAGCGCAGCGGTGCCGGCGAGACGCTCGAGACCTCGCTGTTCGAAGTGGCGCTGCACCTGCAGGCGACCAGCTGGAGCGACTACCTGGGCGGCGCGCCCGAACCGGTGCGCCGCGGCGACGGGCAGCCGCACAACGCGCCGGCGGCCGAGGTCGTGCCCACGCGCGACGGCCACATCGTGCTGTCGGCCTACGCCGAGGAACACTGGGCGCGCTTCTGCCGCGTCGTCGGCCGCGAGGAACTGCTGGCCGACGCGCGCTTTGCCACCAATGCGCTGCGCGTCGCGAACCGGCCTGCACTGCGCACGGTGCTGCGCGAGTGCCTGTCCGGCATGCGCAGCGAGGAATGCGTGGCGCTGCTCGGGCGCAATCAGATCGTCTCGGGCGCGGTGCGCAGCTACAGCCAGGTGCGCGCGTCGCCCGACTTCGCCGAGAGCGGCCTGCTGGTCGATGCGGTGGCTGCCGACGGTGCGCGCTACCAGGCACTCGGCCTGCCCTACCGGCTCGGCGACGCGCCGCCCGCGGCACCGCCGGCCGCGCCCGCTTGCGGTGCCGACAGCGATGCGGTGCTGGCCGAACTCGGCTACAACGCGGCGCAGATCGCCGCGATGCGCAGTGCCGGCGCCGTGGCCTGAGACCCTCGAACACGCAAGAAGGAGACCTCCCATGATTCCCCAAAGAAGGCGCATGCTCGGCGCCGCAGCCGCGGGCTTCGCGGCCTCCATCGCCGGCCTGCCGGTCTTCGCGCAGAGCTGGCCCGCGCGGCCGGTGCGCCTGGTGTCTCCCTATGGCCCGGGCGGCTCGAACGACATCCTCACGCGGCTGCTTGGCGACCATCTCGCACGCCGGCTCGGCCAGGGCGTGGTGATCGAGAACAAGGCCGGCGCAGGGACGCGCATCGCCAACGAGTACATCGCGCACGCCCCACCCGACGGCTACACGCTGCTGCACGCGGCCGCGCCGATCGCGATCGGCGAGGCGCTGTACCCCAAGCTGCCCTACGACGTGAAGAAGAACTTCGCGCCGATCGTGAGCACCGCGATCGCGCCGCTGTTCCTCGTCACCCACACCGAAGCGCCGTACAAGACCCTGGCCGAGTTCATCCGCCACGGCAAGGCTTCGCCAAAGGGGCTGACCTTCGGCTCGCCGGGCGCCGGCTCGGCACCGCACCTGACGGCCGAACTGCTGCTTCGGCAATCGGGCACGCCGGGCATCGTGGTGCACTACCGCGGCGACGCGCCCGCCTATGCCGAACTGCTGGCCGGGCGCATCGACGCCACGCTCACTGCGGTGTCGACCGCAGTGCCGCACATCCAGGCCGGCAAGCTGCGCGTGCTCGCGGCCAGCACAGAGGCGCGCACACCCGTCTACCCCGATGCGCCCACGCTGCGTGAACTGGGGCTCGCCAACGTGGTCGGCTACGGCTGGTACGGGCTGATGGCGCCTGCGGGCACGCCCGAGGCCATCGTCGCGCGGCTCAATGCCGAGACCAATGCCGCGCTCGCCGATCCCGAGATCCGCAAGAAGGCCGAGGCCGCGGGGCTGGAACTGCGCGGCGGCACGGCGCAGGCCTTTGCCGACTTCATCGCGAGCGAGACGCGCAAGTGGGCGCAGATCATCAAGGCCGCGAACATCACGGCCGAATAGCAGCAAACGGCCATGAATCGATTTCTCCACGGCCTTGCAGCAGCCGTCGCGCTCGTGCTGCTCCAGGGTTGCGCCAGCGTGGCGACGGATGCACCGGCAGGCGTGCGGCGCCAGACCGCGTTCGGCCCGGTCGCGGGCCGCGACGACGGCACCGGCACCGGCACCATCAGCTGGAAGGGCGTGCCGTTCGCGCAGCCACCCGTCGGCGCGCTGCGCTGGAAGGCGCCCGCCGACCCCGAGCGCTGGACCGCGCCGCGGCAGGCTGCGGACTTCGCGCTGGCCTGCGTCCAGACCGGCCGCCTCTACGGCCCCGGGCGCCACAACCGCTACGACGAGACCATCGGGCAAACGCTCGGCCAGACGCTGGGTGCCGAGGACTGCCTGTACCTCAACATCTGGGCGCCCGCTCCGCGCGCCGCTGCCGCCGCTACGCCGCGGCCGGTGATCGTGTGGGTGCATGGCGGCAGCAACATCACGGGCTACACCGCCGACCCGGTGTACGACGGCGCCGCGCTCGCGCGCAGCCAGGACGCGGTGGTGGTCTCGGTCAACTACCGGCTCGGCATCTTCGGTTTTCTCGACCTCGCGGCGCTCAAGAGCGGCAACGCCGCGGAGGACGGCGGCAACTTCGCGCTGCTCGACATCGTGAAAGCGCTCGAGTTCGTCCAGCGCGACATCGCGGCCTTCGGCGGCGATCCGTCGCGCGTCACTTTGATGGGCCAGTCCGCCGGCGCGGTCAATGTCTATGCGCTTCTCACCTCGCCGATGCTCGTGGCGCGTTCGGGGCCGCCGCTGTTCCACCGGCTCGTCGCGCTGAGCGGCGGCATCTCCACGCCGACCACGCTGCCGGCCGGCGCCATCGCCGCGATCCAGCCCCGCGCCCGCTGGGCCGAACGCGGCGAGCAGCTGCTGCTGCAGTCGCTCATCGCCGATGGCACGGCCACCGACGAAGCGGCCGCACGCGAGCGCGTGCGCGCCGCGCGCGGCACGCCCGCGATGGCCGCCCACCTGCGCAGCCGCACGGCCGACGCATTGCTGTCGGTGGTGCGCACGCGCCTCGCGCCCAAGGGCATGGGCGCGTCGAACCCGATTCCCGATGGCTGGGTCGTCGCGCACGACCCGATCCGCGCGATCCGCGAGGGGCGCTACCTGCGCATGCCGGTGCTCGCGGGCAAGACGCGCGACGAGGTCCGGCTGTTCCCGCAGCTGCTCGCGATGCGCCCCGAATTCGGCGGCACGAGCGGACGCCTGCTCGACGATGCCGCGGTGTTTGCGCTGGTGTCGCGCTACGCCCCTGACGCGACCCCGGCGAGCTCGGTGGCGCAGTGGATCCCGCAGGCCTATCTTCCGGTGGACCGGCCGCAGACCGGCTTCATCGCGCGCACCGCGGCGCTCGACCGGCTCTGGTTCGATGCGATGCGCAACGACGTGCTCGATGCGCTGCGTTCGCGCCAGCAGGAGGTCTGGGCCTACGACTTCGACTGGGACCGCCTGCCGCCGCCCTTCGATGCCATCTTCGGCGCCGCCCACACCTTCGACCTGCCGTTCGTGTTCGGCAATTTCGGGCCGTCGCTCTACGCGAACATCCTCTTCACTGCGCAGAACCGGCCCGGCCGGCTGGCGCTGTCTGCGCAGATGATGCAAAGCCTCGGCGCTTTCGCGCGGGCGGGCAGCCCAGCGCACCCGGGGCTCGGCACGCCGTGGGCGCCCTGGCCGTCGCGCATGGTGTTCGATGCGGACGACGCGAGCGCGCGCGTGTCGGCGAAGTAGCGCAGCGCGGCAACGCCCGCCGGGCCGGCTGTCGTACCTGTGCTATTGACCTGCTTTGGGCAGGTTGAGGCTCTTCACAACGGGGTTCCAGCGTGCGATCTCTGCATTGAGAAGCCGCTCCATGTCTTCAGGACTTCCACCTTGTGGCTCCATGCCGATGGCACGAGCGCGCTCGATGAAGGCCGGATCCGCAAGCACCTCGTTGATCGATTTGTTCAGGCGGAACACCACGTCCTTGGGCGTGGCCGCGGGCGCAGACAGGTAGTACCGCAGCGGTGCCTCGAAGTCGTATCCGAGCTCCTTGAAGGTCATCGCTTCAGGCACCTGTGGCAGGCGTTTGGTGTCCATCACGCCAAGCACGCGAAATTTTCCCGACTTGATATGCGGCAAGGAACTCGTGATGGAGGTGCCATACACATCGATGGAATTGCTGAGCATCGCCTGGATGGCGGGTGCGTCGCCGTTGAACGGTATGTGATTGGTGCGAATGCCAAGCGACTTCTCGAACGCCACGGGTGCCAGGTTGCTCAGGATCGCCGCGCCCGGGGAGCCGCGGTTGATGGCGCCCGGATTGGCCCGGGCATAGTCCACCAGTTCCTTGATGTTCTTGTACGGCAGTTCGGTGCGGCCGACGATGATCGTAGGCTGGTACGCCACCTGCGAGACTGCCGTGAAATCCTTCTGTGGATCGTAGGGCAGCTTGTCGAACAGGATGGTGTTGGTTCCCAGCATGCCGACGAAGGACATGACCAGCGTCTGCCCGTCCGGCCGTGCCTTCGCGACGTAGTCGGCGGCGACCACCGCGCTGCCGCCGGGCTTGTTCTCGACGATGGTCCGTGTGCCGCGCTTCGTCAGTTCGTCGGCCAGCAGCCGCAGGTAGGAGTCGGTGCCGCCGCCTGCGGCGAAGGGCACCACGATCCTGGTCGGCTGTTGCTGCGCCATGGCGGCACCGGCCATCGATGCGATCGCCAGAATTGCGAAAAAGAGTCTGCGGCGGTTCATGGTGGTCTCCTGTTCTTGTTGGCGCACCTGGCGGGCTGGATGCCAACCCGGGCGCACGAATTATTTCTGTGGGAGGTGCCCGCGGCTTCTCGTGAGGTGCAAACCAACTTTGCACAAGGCTTGAGGTTTGTGCGAAGCGGTCCTCCTACACTGATCGACGCGCGGCCCGGCCGCATTCCCACAACCCACACGGAGTCACCAAGACGATGCGAGCAGCAGTCCTCGAAGAATTCGGCCGGCCTTTGGTGATCCAGGATGTGTCGATCGGCTCGCCGGGGCCGAACGAAGTTCTCTTGAACACCGCGGCCGTCGGTCTGTGCCATAGCGACCTGCACTACATGCAGGGCATGCGCAAGATCCCGCTCCCTGGCGTGCTCGGCCACGAAGTGGCCGGCGTCGTCGCGGCGGTCGGCAGCGGCGTCAAGGACCTGCAGCCGGGCGACCACGTGGTCGGCGCGCTTTCGGTGTTCTGCGGCACCTGCATGCAGTGCCTGGGAGGCCGATTCGCTTTGTGCCTGGACACGGACGTCAAGCAGCCTCCCGGGAAGGCCCGGCGGTTGTCGCACGCAGGCCAGCCCGTCAGTCAGGTATTCAATCTCTCCGGCTTTGCCGAGCAGATGCTCGTGCACCGCAACGCACTCGTGCGGATCCGCAAGGACATGCCGCTCGACCGCGCAGCGCTGCTGGGCTGCGCGGTCATCACCGGCACTGGCGCGGTGTTCCGCAGCGCCCGGGTACCAGCCGGTGCATCGGTGGCGGTCGTGGGCTGTGGCGGTGTCGGCTTGGCGGCCGTCAATGGCGCCAGCATCGCTGGTGCTGCGCGGATCATCGCCATCGACAACGTGCCCTCGAAGCTGGAGCTCGCGCGCAGGTTTGGCGCCACCGATACTGTGCTCGCGAGCGAGGGCGACGTCGTTGCGAAGGTCGTCGAGCTCACGCAGGGCGGTGTCGAGTTCTCTTTCGAGTGCATCGGGATCGCGGCCACCGTGGAGCAGTGCTTCAAGATGCTGCAGCCCGGCGGCACTGCCACTGTCGTCGGCCTTTTCGCGCCGGGCGTCAAGGCTTCCATCGAAGCCAGCGACTTCTTCCTGGAAAAAAAGATCCACGGCTCGGCGCTGGGCTCTGCCCGCATCCGCGACGACATTCCGCGCCTCATCGAGCTCTACCTGCAGGGCCGCCTGAACCTCGATGACCTGGTGTCTCGTCGCATCCGGCTGGAAGACATCAACGAGGGCTTCGCCGCGATGACGCGCGGCGAGGTGGCCCGCAGCGTGATCGTGTTCGACGGGGTCGGCGCATGACAGCCGGGCAGCCTTGCACGCCGTGGGGCCTGCTCGGACGAGTCGACATTTAAAGGAAGGTGGCAAGTCAGGGAGACTTGCCCTTGGCCTTCTTGCTCAGGAAGGCATTCATGTGATGCTGCGGCTCGCCCGTGTTGAAGGCCTCGCCGAACTCCGCCACGCTGTTTTCGATCGCTGCGTCGAGCGTCATCGTCTCCCAGCGGCGAAGCAGGCGCTTTTGCTGGCGCAGCACTGAGCGCCCGATCTGCGAGAACGCATGCGCGACTGCCTCGATCCGCGCATCGAGCTGGTCCTGCGGCACGCACTCGCTGATGAGGCCCCAGTCGCGCGCCTGGAGGGCGCTGATGTTCTCGCCGGTCAGCAACATCCAGGACGCCCGCGTCGTGCCGATCTGCGACGGCATCATGGCCGCATGAATGACCGATGGGATGCCCACCTTGACCTCCGGCATCCCGACCACGGCGTTGTCGGCTGCGATCCTCAGGTCGCCCGCCATCGCCAGCTCCAGGCCACCTCCCAGGGTATGCCCCTCCAGGCGCACGATGACTGGCACGGGAAAGTGGCGGATGGCGTTGCAAAGATCGCGCAGACCGCTGATGAACGTTCGGCCGCTCTCGGCGTCGAGGCCCGCCATCTCCTTGATGTCCGCGCCCGCGATGAAGGCCCGCGAGCCACTGCCGCGCAGAACGACGCAGTTGATGTCTTCATTGCTCGCCAGGTGCTCCAGCGTCTGGATGAGGCCCCGGATCACCGGCGTGCTCAGCACGTTGAGGACGCCGCCGGCGGTGATGGTGACCACCGCGGTGGCGGGCATCGGGAACGAGACCTCTGCAGGTGCAGCCGTTGCATTCATTTGTTCAGCCGCTGCCATCACATCTTCTCGAAGGCGATGTCCTGGACGAGCTTGGCCCACGTCTTGTTCGAGCGTTCCACCATTTCCTTGAACTGCTGCGGCGTCGTGTAGTCGATGATGGCGCCTTGGTCCTGAATCGTCTTTTTCATGCCCGGGTTCTCCAGCGCTTTCCTGGCTGCCGCACTCAACTTGGCAAGGACCGACGGATTCAGGCCCTTGGGCGCACCGATGCCATACCAGGACATGTTGTTCATCGGCTTCAGGCCAACCTCGGCGAAGGTGGGCACGTTGGGCAATTGGGGCAGACGCTCCGGGCTCGAAACGGCCAGCGGGCGCAACTTGCCGCCGGCGATCAGCCCGCCAGAGGAAGGCATGTTGTCGAACACAACGTCGATCTGGCCGGACATCAGGTCGTTCAAGGCCGGGCCCAGGCCTTTGTACGGCACGTGGGTGAGCTGGGTCTTGGTCGTGCTTCCAAAAAGCGCGCCACTCAGGTGGCTGTAGCCGCCGTTGCCCGACGAGCCGTAGTTCAGCTTGGCCGGCGCTTTCGTCGCGGCGTCGATGACATCCTGGACGCTCTTGTAGCTCGAGGACGGGTTCACCACCATCACACCGGGAACGTTGGCAATGTTGCTGATGGGCGTGAAGTCCTTGACGGGGTCGTAGGCCCGGGTGGCATACACGTTCGGGTTCACGGCATGGGAGCTTTCCACCATCATCACCAGCGTGTAGCCGTCCGCGGGCTGGGTGGCCGCGAAGCTCGATCCGGTGCTGCCGCCGGCCCCGGGCTTGTTTTCGACCACCACCGACTGACCGAGCGCTTCGCCAAGGTAGCGCGCCATGACGCGGCCGATCACATCGGTCGCACCACCCACCGCATAGGGAACGATCAGGCGAACGGGGCGCTCCGGATACGGTGCGGCGTCTGCCGCCTGCGCCATCGGGAGGGCGCTCATGCACAGCGCCAGGGACAATATCGTTCTCGAGAGTTTCACTGCTGTCTCCATTCTTTGAAAGTTGATCGGCCCAGCGCCGGCGGTGGCTGGACCGTGTTTTTGTCGTCGGGCAAGACCATGGGATTGCGCACGAGCTTGAGCGTCCCGAACGTCGGATGCGCGACGGTCTGCAGCATCTGACGGTGAACGACCTGCGGATGCTCGAAAACCTGCGCCATGGTGTGGATGTTTCCCCAGGAGATGCCGCGCGAATCCAGCGCCTCCCCCAAAGGCTTTGCGCACCAGCGCTTCATGGCGTCCCGAAGGAGCGGACGAAGCTCACGCATGTGGGTCAGGCGGCCCGCGTTGCTGGCAAACCGGGGATCCAGATGCCATTGACTCTCCATGAGCGCACAGAACGACGCGAACTGCTTGTCGTTGCCGATGGCAAGGATGATGTGGCCGTCCGCGCATTCGAAGACTTCGTAGGGCGCCAGGTTCGGGTGGGCGTTGCCGCTGCGCGTCGGGCTTTGTCCAGAGACCAGGTAATTGGCGCCCTGGTTCGCGTTCATGGCCACCGACACGTCGAAGAGTGCAATGTCCAGGTGCTGCCCCATGCCGGTTCGTCCGCGCTCGATCAGTGCGGCCAGCACCGCGCTCGTCGCATACATTCCCGTCATGAGGTCGACGACCGCGACGCCGGCGCGAAGCGGTCCTGCACCCGCCTCGGCGTCCGGTATGCCGGTGTAGCCCATGAGGCCACCCATGCCCTGGAAGATGTAGTCGTAACCCGGCTTGTGAGCAAACGGGCCGGTTTGCCCGAAGCCCGTCACGGACAGGTAGATCAGCCGTGGATTCACCTTGGCCATGCTTTCGAAGTCCAGGCCGTGGCGCGCGAGATCCCCGACCTTGTAGTTCTCGACCAGGACATCGGCTTCACGGATCTGCTGGATCAGCCATTCACGCTCGGTAGGGCGGGCGAAGTCGAGGGTGACTGAGTGTTTGCCGCGATTGCACGACAGGAAATAGGCGGAGACTTGCTCGCCGGTTTCGCCGACCACGAAGGGCGGGCCCCAGCTGCGGGTGTCGTCGCCCACTTGCGGGCGCTCGATCTTCAAGACGTCGGCACCGAGGTCCGCAAGGTTCTGGGTGCACCACGGACCCGCCAGGATTCTCGACAGGTCGACGACACGGACCCCGCTGAGCGCGTTTGCAAGCATTCTTTCTCCGATAACTGACGCCGATTCTTGGCGCAGCACATCGGAGGGTCAATTGAGCAGTATCAAAGTGAGCGTTCGTGAAAGTTGGACGCGGCCGAGAAGCGCCCCGTCACTGCGCGCCGCCGCTCGCCTGTCGCGTCGCTGCGACCAGGGGATCGTCGAGCAGAAAGTCCACGCATGCCTTGATGAAGTCCGGGAAGCGCGCATCGGCCCGGACGGCAAGATTGAGTTCACGGCGTGCCCATGGCTCGTCAAGGGCAAGCCGTGCGACCCGGTGCGGCGCCTGGCGATGCTCGAGAACGCTGCTGGGAACCATGGCAATCCCCACACCCGCAGCAACGAGCGAGAGCACGGCTTCGAACCCCTGTGCATGCAACCGCGCCGTGACTGTTCTGCCTTGCCTGGCGGCCGCGTCGCGAAGGAACAGGTAGTTGCTGCTGTCGCGATGCATGCAAACAAATTCGAAGTCCAGGGCGTCACCCAGACGTACGGACGGACGCGTCGAGATCTCGTGCTCCGGCGGCGCAACGATGACCAGCTGGTCGATCGCGTAGGGGTGGATGGCCAAGCCCTGGACATCGGTCTTGCCCGCGAAGATCCCGATGTCCGCCTCGCGGGCGAGCACCGCGGCCGGAATGGTCTCGCTCTGGCGCTCCTCGACATCCGCATCGATGCCCGGGTGAGCAACGAGGAACCGTCCCAGGGTCTGCGTGACGAAGCTGTTCAGTGCGCTGCTGTTGGCGATGATGCGGACGTGGCCCTTGATGCCGGAGATGAACAGGCGCACATCGCCCTGCATTCTTTCGACGTCTTCGAAGATGTCTCGAACGTGCGCAAGGACCGCCTCGCCGGCTCGGGTCAATTCCATGCCGCGGGAGTTGCGCTCGAACAGGGGCGTACCAAGGGCCTGCTCCAGGTTCTTGAGCCGGTAGCTGGCTGCCGAACTGGTGATGAACAAGGCTGCAGCTGCCGCGGTCAGGCTTTTTGCCTCGGCGATCTCCAGGAAGAGCCGAAGATCCGTGAGTTCGTATCGCATGGGATGGTCGGATTCTATGATCCAGAGGTGCCGAACTGACGAGCCGGCGCTGCGCAGGTGGCCGGGCTTCCTGTAGGTCCGCGGCTACCCGCTCCAACGGCGCACTCGCACGAGAGCGCGTCGTCAAGGTGCCAGAGTGGCGAAACTCTGGAGCGATCTCTTGGACAAGACCACGTCTTCCTCCTCCTCTTCTTCTGCGCCGTCCAAGGCCGGGCAGCTCCTGCGCCTGTGCAAGGACGCGGTCATGGCGTGGATCGACGACCTCGCGCCGAGCATGGGCGCGGCCATCGCCTACTACACCACCTTTTCGCTCGCACCCTTGCTCGTGATCGTGATTGCCGTGGCAGGAACCATCTTCGGACCGGAAGCGGTGCAGGGACAGATCGCCGCGCAGCTCTCCGACCTCATCGGCCAGGAGGGCGCGGTCGCGGTGCAGGGGCTCATCCGCAGCGCCAGCGAGCCGTCGCGCGGACTGGTCGCGGGCGCGGTCAGCGTCGTCGTGCTGCTCGTCGGTGCGACCACGGTGTTTGCGGAGCTGCAGTCGGCGCTCGACCGCATCTGGCACGTGCCCGAGCGCGCGAAGCCGCAGGGCGTGTGGGGCATCCTGCGCGCGCGCGTGCTGTCGTTCGGGCTGATCCTCGGGCTCGCGTTCCTGCTGATGGTGTCGCTGATCGTGAGCACGGGCCTCGCCGCGCTGGGCAGCTGGAGCGAGGGCCTGTTCCCCGGCTGGGAAGTGCTGCTGCAGGCGGTGAACATGCTGGTGTCGCTCGCGATCCTCACGCTGCTCTTCGCGATGATCTTCAAGCTCATGCCGAGCAGCCCGATCGCATGGCGCGACGTCTGGATCGGCGCGGGCGTCACCGCGGTGCTGTTCGAAGTCGGCAAGGTGCTGATCGGGCTCTACATCGGTAAGAGCGGCGTGCGCGAGTCGCTCGCGGCAGCCGGCTCGTTCGTGGTGCTGCTCGCCTGGGTCTACTACGCGGCGCAGATCTTCCTGCTGGGCGCGGAGTTCACCAAGGTCTATGCGAGCGCGCACGGCTCGGTGGCGGCGACGCGCGCCCAGGCGGCCACGGAACATGCGGCGCAGCAGGTGGAGGCCGGTACGGATGCGGTGGCGCACGGTAGCGATGCAGCGCGCTCGCCTCACGCCCCGTAAAGATCCTCCAGCATCACCGGCAGCCGGCGCAGCCGCTTGCCGGTGGCATGGAACACCGCATTCACGATCGCGGGCGCCACGCCCACCATCGCGACCTCGCCGAGCCCCTTGGCGCCCAGCGCGTTGAAGCGCAGGTCGGGCTCGCCCACGAAGTCGACCTGGATGCTGCCGATGTCGGCCGCCACCGGCAGCACGTATTCGGCGAGGTCGGCGTTCAGGAAGCCGCCGTGGCGCGGATCGACCTCGCTCAGTTCGCGCAGCGCGGCGCCGATGCCCCAGACCACGCCGCCTTCGACCTGGCTGCGCGCGGTGCGCGGGCTCACGACGGTGCCGCAGTCGGCCACGCTGACCACGCGCGGCACGCGGATGCGCCGCGTGGTGGGCTCGATGCGCACCTCCACGAAGTGCGCGATGAAGCTGAAGGAAACGAAGTCGGGGTACACCGGCCCCGCCGCGGCCGGCAGCCCGCCCGTGAGCCGGCCGTAGACCTGCTCGGGCTGGCCCGGTGCGCGGCGCCGGCTCTGCGCCTCGGCAAAGGGCCGGCCCGATGCGCGCAGCAGCGCCACGGCCGCGGCATCGGGTGCCTGCGCGGCCGCCGTGCCCGCGTGCTGGCGCAGGTCGTCCTTCAGGCGCTCGATCGCCTCCACCACGGGCGGCAGCGCGGTGGCGGTGCCCCAGGAGCCGGCCGTCAGGTGCTGCGGCGCGGCGGCGGTGTCGCCGAGCGCGATCTCGACCGCCGCCACCGGCGTGCCGAGCGCGCGCGCCACGGTGACGGCGATCGCCGTGCGCAGGCCCTGCCCCATCTCGTGGCCGCCGACGGCCACGCGCACCGTGCCGTCGGCGCGCAGCCGCACGGTCGCCATCGCAGGCGCCATCGCGGCCTTGTAGATGCCGAGCGCCACGCCCCAGCCGACCTGGCTGCCATCGGCCGCGCGCATCGACCCGGGCGCCATCGTGCGGCGCTGCCAGCCGAACAGCTCACTGCCCCGCATCAGGCATTCGCGCACGTGGCGCGACGAGAACGGCTTGCCCGTCAGTGGATCGGCCGCGGCATCGTTGGCGAGGCGAAACGCCACGGGGTCGCGGTCGAGCGCATAGGCCAGTTCGTCGATCGCGCTTTCGAAGGCGAAGGCGGCCGGATGCTCGAACGGCGCGCGCATGTAGCCGGGCGTCTGCACGTCGGTGCGCACCAGCCGCTCGCGGCCCAGGAAATGCTGCACGCCGTAGAGGCGCGAGGTGATCTCGGTGCCCACCGACGGGAACAGGTCGTGCCGCGAGGTCTGCTGGTCGATCTCGTGCACCGCCGCGAGCAGGCGCCCGCTGCGGTCCGCGCCCAGCCGCACGCGGTGGCGGCTCGCGGGGCGGAAGCTGGCGTTGTGGAACAGCTGCGCGCGCGTCATCACGAGCTTGACCGGCCGGCCGAGCTGCCGCGCAGCCAACGCCACCAGCGCGGTGTGCGACTGCAGCGAGTTCTTCTGGCCGAAGCCGCCGCCGAGCGTGGGCGACAGCACGCGCACCCTGGCGGGCTCGATGCCGAGCTGCCTGGCCAGGCCGTGGCGCACGCTCTCGGCGTTCTGCGTCGGCTCCTGCACGGTCAGTTGGCCGTCGTCGCTCCATTCGGCCACGGTGGCGATGATCTCCATGGGGTTTTGGTGCTGCGGCGGCAGTTCGTAGCGCAGGTCGACGCCGACTTCGGCGCGCGCGAGCGCGGCCTCGGCGTCGCCGACGCGGCGGTCGGCGAACATCGGCTGCGGCAGCACGGCCGACTGCGCGAGCGGCTCGGCATCGGCCGTGCCGAGCGTCGCGGCGAACGCCGCCGCCTCGTACGCCACCACCATCAGCGCCGCGGCTTCGCGCGCCGCCTCGAGCGTGTCGGCCACCACCATCGCGACGCTCTGGCCGCGGTAGGCGATCTGGTCGGAACGCAGCGGATAGAAGCTCTGGAAGCCAAAGCCACCCGCCATCAGGAAGCCGCCGGTGTCGAACCCGCCGATGTTCTCGTGCGTGAGCACGCTGCGCACGCCGCGCACACGCAGCGCGGCGGTGGTATCGATGCGCACGATGCGCCCGCGCGCGATGCGCGACGGCACCAGCGCCGCATGCAGCATGCCGGCGCGCACGTCGTCGGCGGCGTAGCGCGTGGCGCCGCGCACCTTGTCGCGTGCGTCGACGCGTTCGATGCCGGGACGCGGCTTGCGCGCCGGTGGAATGAGGGTGTTGTTGTTCGCCATCGCTTCAGCTCCTGTCCTTGGCCAGCATCAGCGCGTCGGTCACGGTCTCGATGCCGAGCGCCACCTTGAAGGCGTTGTGCGAGAGCGGCTGCGCCTCCGCGAACGCAAGCTCGGCCGCACGCCGCGCCGCCGCGCGCGTGAGCGGCCGGCCCAGCAAGCTGCGCTCGGCCGCGGTCGCGCGCCAAGGCCGCGTCGCGACGCCGCCCAGCGCGATGCGCGCCTCGGCCACGCGGTTCCCCTGCAGATGCACAGCCACCGCGGCCGATGCGAGCGCGAAGGCATACGACTCGCGATCGCGGACCTTGTGGTACGTCGACGCGCGGCCGACCGGTCCGCGCGGCACGCGGATGCGCACGATCAGTTCGTCGTCGGCCAGCACCGTCTCCAGGTGCGGTGTGCTGCCGGGGGCGCGATGCAGTTCGCGCACCGGCACCGACCGCTCGCCGCGCGGGCTCAGCGTGTCGACCACCGCATCGAAGGCCGCAAGCGCGACCGCCATGTCGCCCGGGTACACCGCCACGCAGGCTTCGCTGCCGCCGAGCACCGCGTGGCCGCGGTTCTGCCCGCCGAGCGCCGCGCAGCCGCTGCCCGGCACGCGCTTGTTGCATGCGAACTCGGGACCGCCGCGAAAGTACGCGCAGCGGGTGCGCTGCAACAGGTTGCCGCCCACCGTCGCCATGTTGCGCAGCTGCTGCGAAGCGGCCTTCGACAGCGACTCCGCCAGCGCGGGGAACTCGCGTTGCACGTTGTCGTGCGCGGCCACGTCGCTCATCAGCGCAAGCGCGCCGATGTGCAGTTCGTCGCGGCGACGGGTGTCGATGCCGTGCAGGCCCTCGATGCGCGTGACGTCGATGACCGTGGCGGGCGCTTCCGCGCCGAGCTTCATCAGGTCGAACAGCGTGGTGCCGCCGGCAAAGTAGCGCGCGCCGGGCGCGTGGCGCGCGTGCAGCGCGACGGCTTCGCCCGTGTCGCGCGGGCGCAGGTAGACGAAGTCACGCATGGCGCCGGCCCTCCAGGCGCTGCATCGCGGGCGCCGCCGCGCGGATCGCCTCGAGGATGCCGACGTAGGCGCCGCAGCGGCAGAGATTGCCGCTCATGAACTCGCGGATCTGCGCGTCGCTGGTGGCATGGCCTTCGCGCACGCAGGCGATCGCGGCCATCACCTGGCCCGGCGTGCAGTAGCCGCACTGCAGCGCATCGTGGTCGATGAAGGCCTGCTGCATGGGGTGTAGCGTGCCATCGGGCGAAGCGATGCCCTCGATGGTGGTCACGGCGCAGCCGTCGGTCTTGACCGCCAGCGTGAGGCACGCGGCCACGCGGCGTCCATCGAGGTGCACCGTGCAGGCGCCGCACTGGCCGTGGTCGCAACCCTTCTTGGCGCCGGTCAGGCCGAGCTGCTCGCGCAGCATGTCGAGCAGCGAGGTGCGCGGCTGCAGCCGCAGGTCGTGCACCCGGCCGTTCACGGTGACCCGCGTGGGCTGGGTGCCCTGGTGCGGACCGGCCGCGGGGGTGGCCTCGTCGGCGGCGCCGGCCGCGCCGGTGGCTGCGGCGCCCATGCCGGCGGCCGTGGCCATCATGAAGGTGCGCCGGCGCAGCGGCGGGGTTGGCTGCAGGGAGTTCATCGTGGCTGTCCTCGTTGTTGGCGCATCGGCATTCAGGCGCGGCGGGCGAGCCAGCCGTCGAGCGAGGCGCGGCCGCCGCCGCGCATGGCAATCAGCAGTGCGGTGAAGACCAGCATCAGCGGGTACTCGAAGCCGCGGTCGATCCAGGGAAAGGTCGGCGCGAGCAGCCAGCAGATGACGAGCATCTGCACCACCACCATCGGCGCGACCCACCGCGTGAGCAGGCCGAGCGCGAGCATCAGTCCGCCAACGCCTTCGAGCAGCGCGATGAACCAGCCGATCGCCGGCGCCGCGGGCAGGTGCAACACATTGCCGATCAGGTGGACCGAGCCGGCCATCGGGTCGGCCATGCTGCCGTGGCTGCGGCCCAGCAGCTTGGGGATGCCGTGGGTCATGAGCATCAGGCCGAAGGCTGCGCGCAGCAGCAGGTAGCTCCACGGCTCCAGCCGTTCGCCAAGGCTGCGCAGTCGCGCCGGGATCGCTGCTTGCATCGTGTGCACTCCTCAAGGGTTGGAACGAGCACGCAGTCTGGCTGTTCATCGCACTTGAATAAATACATCGATGTTGTCAATACAATCCAACCGGCATCAACAATCAGGTCGTTCTCCATGGACCGTTTCGACACCATGCAGCTGTTCACGCGCATCGTCGACCTGGGCAGCTTCACGCAGGCGGCCGCGGCGCTCGACATGCCGCGCGCCACGGCGACCCATGCGATCAAGCAGCTCGAGGCACGGCTGCAGGTGCGGCTGCTCGAGCGCACCACGCGCCAGGTGCGCACCACGGTCGACGGACAGGCCTTCTACGAACGCTGCCGCCATCTGCTGCACGAACTCGAGGACGCCGAATCGTCGCTCGCGCAGCACGCGGTCAATCCGCGCGGCCGGCTGCGCATCGACATCCATGGCGCGCCCGCCAACGACATCGTGCTGCCGCGCATCGGCGAATTCCATGCGCGCTATCCGCACATCGAACTCGCCATCGGCAGCGGCGACCGGCTGGTCGACCTGGTGCGCGAAGGGGTCGACTGCGTGGTGCGCGCGGGCGAGCCGAAGGACTCGTCGCTGGTCACGCGGCGCCTCGCGCTGATTCCGCAGGTCACCTGCGCGAGCCCCGGTTATCTCGCCGCGCATGGCACGCCGCTGCAGCCGTCCGACCTCGCGCAGCACTGGGGCGTGAATTTCTTTTCCTCGTCGCGCGCGGGCGTCTTTCCGTACCTGTTCGAGGTCGACGGCCGCCTCGAGGAACACCAGCTGAAGGGCTGGATCAGCGTGAACAGCGCCGACAGCTACAAGACCTGCGCCGAACAGGGCTGCGGCATCATCCAGGTGCCGCGCTACGGCGTCGAGGAGCGACTGAAGAAGGGCACGCTGGTCGAGATCCTCGCGCATGCGCCGTGCCCACCGATGCTGTACTCGGTGCTGTATCCGCACCACCGGCTGCTGTCGCCGCGCGTGCGCGTGTTCATCGACTGGGTCACGCGGTGTTTCGATGACCGCTTCGGCGGCGCGGCGATAGCATCGCGGCAATGAACGACACCCTGCCCTCCGGGATCGGCCCGCAGCTCGCGGCCGCATGCGAGCTGATCGAACACCACCTCGGCGGCACGCTGCAGGCGATCCACCTGTTCGGCTCCGCGCTCGACGACGGCCTGATGCCGCGCAGCGACATCGACCTGCTGGTCACGGTGCGCGAGCCGCTCGCCGACCCGGTGCGGCGCACGCTGATGACGCAACTGCTGCTGGTCTCGGCGCCGCCAGGCACGGCCGGGCCGCTGCGCGCGCTCGAAGCGACCGTGCTCGTGCAGCGCGAGGTGGTGCCGTGGCGCTATCCGCCGCTGCGCGAGCTGCAGTTCGGCGAGTGGCTGCGCGACGAACTGCAGGCCGGGCACATCCCGCCGCGCGAAGTGGACGCCGACATCGCCATCCTGCTGCGCAAGGTGCTGCAGCACAGCATCGCGCTGGCTGGGCCGCCGGCCGCGAACTGCTTCGACGCCGTGCCCGATAGCGATTTCAGGCAGGCGCTCGCGGACACCGTCGCGCAGTGGAACGGTCCCGACGACTGGCAGGGCGACGAGTGCAACGTGGTGCTCGCGCTCGCGCGCATCTGGTTCAGCGCCGCCACCGGTGCCATCGCACCGAAGCATGTGGCGGCCGCATGGGCGCTCGAGCGCCTGCCCACGGCGCGGCGCCAGGTGCTCGAGCGGGCGCAATCTGCATACCTCGGCGGTGCGAGCGACGACCTGGCGGACCTTCGCACAGAACTGGCTGCGTTCGTGCGCCACGCCAGGACCACCATCGAGGCCCGCCTGCGCGCCTGAGCGCGCGGCCGGTCAGGCGGCCGCGTCCTGCGCAGTCACTGCCGGCCTGGCCGGCTCGCGCTGCAGCCGCATCGGCATGGCCGGCGCAGTGCCGTCCTTGCCGATGCCGGCGTACACGGTGAGATGCGGGAACGGGATCTCGATGCCGCGCGCGTCGAAGGCGGCCTTGAGGCGGCGCAGGTATTCGCGGCGCACCGTCCATTGCTGCGACGGCGCCACCTTGAAGCGGCAGCGCAGCACCACGGCGCTGTCGTCGAGGCGCTCGACGCCCGCGATCTCCAGGTCGTCGAGGATGCGCGCGCCGTGCGCCGGATCCTGGCGCAGGTCCGCGCCGACCTCGGCCATCACCGCCATCACCTCGTCGACGTTCTCGCGGTACGACACGCCGACATCGACCACCGACTGCGCGAACGAGCGCGACTTGTTGGTGACCGTGGTGACGAGCCCGTTCGGGATGAAGTGCACGTTGCCGTCGTAGTCGCGCAGGCGCACATGGCGCAGCGTGATGTCCTCGACCGAGCCGCCGATGCCCGCGATCGTGACCACGTCGCCGGTGCGTATCTGGTCCTCGAACAGCAGGAAGAACCCGGTGAAATAGTCCTTCACGAGGCTCTGCGCGCCAAAGCCGATCGCCAGGCCGACGACACCCGCAGCGCCGAGGATCGGCGCGAGCGACACGCCCACCTCGCCGAGCACGAGCATCACCGCCACCGCACTGACCACCATCGCGATCAGGTAGCGCACCACGCGCCCGAGCGTCTCGGCGCGGCTCACGCCGTCGGCGCCGCCGAGGCGGCTCTGCACGCGAAGCCGAACGAGCCGCACGCCGCGCTGCAGCATGACGATCGCGACCCAGGCCAGGGCGATGATCAGGACGATGCGCAAGGCGGAAAGGGCAGGCCCGCTCCAGCGGGCCCAGTCGAGGTTCTCAAAATATGTGATGACAGCGTTCATGGGCCAATGCGACCGGCAAGCCGGCGCGGAGTTCAATGCAAATGCAGGACGGCGCGCCGATCGGCGCTCTCGCCTGCGAGGCGATGGCCGGGGAACCCGGCGGGGATCGCGCACTCCATCAGACCATGCGATGCGAAGGAGGCCTCCCCTGGAACGACACCCCACCCTGAATGGCGGGCGGCCGCACGCCGAAGCGCGCGCGGTGCCGAAAGCCGACCATCTTACGCCCGCCGACAGGTACAAGGAGCTGTTCGCCGCCGTGCAGAGCAGCGGCATCTTCGACGACAGCAAGACCTTCGTCGACTGCGCGCCGCGCCAGGACCCGGCGCTGATCCTCGCGCGCTACCGCGCCACCTGCAAGGACGCGGGCTTCGACCTTGGCGTCTTCGTGCATGCGCACTTCGAGCCGCCCGCCGCGCACCGCGACGAATACGAGTCGGTGCCGGGCCAGGCGCTCAGCGAGCACATCGACGGCCTCTGGCCCGTGCTCACGCGGTGCCCCACCGCGCATCCGGCCGGCGGCTCGGCCCTGCCGCTGCCACACGACTACGTGGTGCCCGGCGGCCGCTTCCGCGAGCTCTACTACTGGGACTCGTACTTCCAGATGCTCGGCCTGGCGGATGGCGGGCAGCCGCAGCTGCTGCGCAGCATGACCGACAACTTCGCGTACCTGATCGACACCTACGGCCATGCGCCGAACGGCACGCGCACCTACTACCTGAGCCGCTCGCAGCCCCCGGTCTTCGCATGGATGGCCGAGCTGTGCGAAGCCCACGGCGTGCAGTCGGCGGCCGCCTACCTGCCGCAGATGCTGCGCGAGCATGCGTACTGGATGGCGGGCGAGCCGGAGCTCGAGGCCGGCCAGGCGGTGCGACGGCTGGTGCGGCTGCCCGACGGCAGCCTGCTCAACCGCTACTGGGACGACCGCGACACGCCGCGCGAGGAATCATGGCTCGAGGACGTGGCCACCGCCCGCGAAGCCGACCGGCCGTCGCCCGAGGTCTGGCGCGACCTGCGCGCCGCAGCCGAATCGGGCTGGGACTTCAGCACGCGCTGGCTGCGCGCGCCCGACGCCGCGGTGCCCGAGAGCCTGTCGCTGTCGCAGATCGACACCACCAGCATCGTGCCGGTCGACCTCAACGCCTTTCTCTTCAAGCTCGAACGCACCATCGCGCGCCTCGGCCGCGACACGGGCGACCTGCCGACCGCGAAGGCGTTCGAGCGCCGCGCCGATGCGCGGCGCGACGCGATGGACCGCTTCCTGTGGAACGCGCGCGAAGGTGCCTACTTCGACCACGACTGGCGGCGCAACCGGCAGCGCAATTGCCTGACGGCCGCCACGGTGGCGCCGCTCTTCGCGGGCGCGTGCAGTGCGCGCCAGGCCCATGCCGTGGCCGCGATGGTGCGCGCGCGCCTGCTGGCACCCGGCGGCCTCGCCACCACCGAGCTGCGCAGCGGCCAGCAGTGGGACCGCCCCAACGGCTGGGCGCCGCTGCAATGGATGGCCGTGGTCGGCCTCGAGGCCTTCTCGGAGCATGCGCTCGCGCAGGAGATCCGCACGCGCTGGCTGCGCACGGTGTGCACCATCTACCGCAGGGAGGGCAAGCTGGTAGAGAAGTACCGGCTGCGCGAGTTGCCGGCCGAGCACGTGGCCGGCGGCGGCGGCGGCGAATACCCGCTGCAGGACGGCTTCGGATGGACCAACGGCGTGACGCGGATGTGGATCGGGCAGCGCCCGGGCACGCGCTGGGGCAGCGTCGAGCGCTGCCTGCCGTGCGCGGCCCCGGAGGTGCCGCTTCAGGCGCCGGTGCCGCCGCCGGCCTGAAGCGCCAGCCGCAGCCCCTTCGCCTCGCCTTGCGCGAGGTCGAGCGCGAAGCGCAGCCCGTCGCCGTCGGCAGTGACCACCAGCTGCAGCGTTGCCGACATCCGCTCTACAGCCAGTTGCATGCCGTGCACTGCCGCTGCCGCGTCGCGCGCCGCGACCGACGCCATCTCGAACGTGAGCCCCTGGCCGACCGAAGGCGAGCGCAGCCCGATCGCATGCCGCCCTTCGAGGCGCAGTTGCAGCCCCGGCACGGCCACCCGCCCCTCGCCGAGCCGCAACTCGCCCGACAGCGCGGTGCGGCCCAGCAGCAGCCGCGCCTGTTCGGTCAGCCCCTGCCCCGGTCCGCCGCGGCCCTGGCGCAGCATCGACTCGGCGAATTCGCGCAGCCGCAGCTTGCCGCGCTCGGAGACCCAGGGGCCCAGCAAGGCGCCGCGGTGTTCGAATTCCACGCCGGCCACCGTGGCCCCGGCGAACTGGTAGAGATAGCTGCGGCCGTTGGGTGCATCGACGTACACGCCCATCTTGCTCACGCCCATGCGCGAGTCGGGGCCCACGTGTTCGACGGTGGCGTCGTTGAAGTCGATCCGCCCGCCGCGTATCGGCACCGTCACGTCGGCGTCGAACAGCAGATGGGCATCGGTGATGCGGCTGCGCAGCGTGCCTTCGGCATCGGTCAGCGGGCCGAGCTGCCATGCATCGGCCGCGGCCTGGCCCGCGGCCGAGGACGAGGCGTCCTGCATCTTCCGAAGCTGCGGGGGCATGGCCACCGGCCCCTGTAGCGCCAATCCCGCGACGGCAACGTCGGCCACCTCGACCGCGATCAGGCGCGGCACGCCGTCGTCGAGACGCACCCGAGCTGAAATTTCCTGCATGTCGATGCGATCGATCTCCAGCACGAACGGACCCGAGGCGAGCCGCAACGCCGTCGCCTCGAGCCGGCGAATGCGAAGCACCACCGCGCCGCCCTCGCCGGGCTGCCAGGTCAAGCCCTCGAACGTGCAGCGGTTGTGGCCGGTCGCGCCGGCTTCGCCGCTGGCGCCGCCGAACTCCGATCCGAGCAAGAGCTCGACAAGCGACACCGCGAGCGAGGAGGTCATGGACACCTTCTACCAAAGCTTGCGGCGCTGCCAAGTCAGACGCCGCCCGACGAGGCTGCGCGCCGCGGCTTCATCCAAGGCGCTGCGCAATCGGCGCGATGACTCACTTCGCTTCGTAATGGTCGTTCACGTAAGTCATGGGGATCCACCGGTAGCCCGCGCCATCGCGGCGCACATGACCGACGCCAGGAAACGAAATGTGGTCGGCCGCGACCCAGTACCGGCCCTTGACCGCGTCGGCGAGCGCCCGCTTGCGCGTGGCTGCGGCAGCCTTGGGATCGACGTCGAAGAGGATCGTCACGCCCGGGTCGGGCATCTGGACTTCGGCCACGTGAACCAGGTCGCCCCAGAACACCAGCTTCTCGCCCTTGCTCTCGAGCGCGTAGAACGTGTGGCCCGGTGTGTGGCCCGGAGCGGGGATGGAACGGATGCCGACGAACAGCTCGGTCGCGCCGGAGAACGTCTTCACCTTGCCGGCATCGACATAGGGCTGCACCTTGGCCGAAGCCTCGTCGAAATATTTCTTCGCCGCCTCCGGCGCCCGGGCGCGATGCTCGGGGCTCAGCCAGTAAGCGACCTCCTTCTGCTCGACGTGGACCGTGGCGTTGGGAAACACGATGCGCTTGCCATCCATCAAGCCCCCGGTGTGGTCCGTGTGGATGTGCGTGATCAGGATGTCGGTGATCTGCTCGGGGGTGACGCCCACCGCCTTGAGACTGGCCTCGAGCTTGTTCAACGTTGGGCCGTAAAGCTCACCCGTGCCGGCGTCCATGAGGATCAGGCGGTCGCCCGCCCGGATCAGGTAGGCGTTGACCGAAGCATCGACTTCGGTCGTCTGATACGTGTCCGCCAGGCGCGACTTGACCTCGCCGGGCTTGGCGTTGGTCAACAGCGCCAGCGTCGGAATCGGGAGCGTGCCGTCGGAGAGCGCCGCGACCTCGAAATCGCCAAGCTTGAAGTGGTAGTAGCCGGCTTGATAGCGGCTCACCTTGGTCGGGGGCGCGTCGGCCGCGAACGAGACCGGCGCGGTCAGGCTGGTGGCCAAGGCGGCGGCCATGAAGGCTGCCAGGAATGTTCGTTTCATCTGAAGCTGTGGTTGAGTGAGCATGGAGGCACTATATTTATCTTCATTTGATTGATAAACAACGCTATATCGATTTCACAATCAACGACATGGAAACAATGATCGACAACCTGGTCGAACTGACGATCTTCGACAAGGTCGCCAGTGCGGGCAGTCTCACCGGGGCCGCGAACGAGTTGGGCCTGTCGCTGGCGGTGGTCAGCAAGCGCCTGGCCACGCTCGAGGCGCGCATGGGCGTTCGCCTGCTCAACCGCACGACGCGGCGGCAATCAATGACACAGGAAGGCGAACGCTTCCACCTGCATTGCGTGCGCATCCTTGCGGAGGTGCAGCAGGCCGAGGCGGCGATGCAGCACAGCCGTACCGACATCGACGGACACCTGCGGGTGACGGCACCGCGCATGCTGGGCACGCGTTATCTCGCAGCCCTGGCGGCGCAGTTCCAGGCCATGCATCCGGCGTTGAGGATCGAGCTCGTCTTGAGCGACGACGTGGTCGATCTCGTGGAGCAAGGCATCGACCTGGCGTTGCGCTTCGGGGTGCTCAACGACTCGACGATGACGGCACGCCACATCGCCGACAGCGAGCTCGTCCTGTGTGCCGCGCCGGACTACGTGGCGCGCTTCGGCGCTCCCGACACGCCTGCTGCGCTTTCAGCGCACAACTGCATCCTCTATGGCACGCGAAGCACGCGGCACTGGCTCTTTCAGCACGAAGGCAAGCCGGTCTCGGCCGAAGTGAACGCGACCTTCCTCTGCAATGACGGCAACGCGGCCAAAGCGCTCGCGCTGGCCGGCGGCGGGATCCTTCTCAAGTCGATATGGGATGTGGGATCGGAGCTGAGGGATGGAAAGCTGGTGCGCGTGCTGGAGCGATACAGCATCCCCAGCGCACCGTTGCACGTCGTGTATCCGCATGCATTGCATCTGGCTCCGCGTGTGCGCCACTTTGCCGACTACGCTCTCAGGAGCCTTCGCGGCGAATGGGAACTGCTGAGCGGCAAGGCCGTGGCACGGGATCGTGCTCCGGTTGAAGATTGATTCTGCGTTCCGATGGCCCTTCTTGGTGTCCGTGTTGACCTGTGGCAGCCCGAGCGGCAATATTCCCCCACCACGGGGGGATGCTGGCGCAGCTTGATGGAGGAAGACTGTCATGGCGGATACCTCGAGTGCGGAACTCTTGCAGGTGTGCGACGCACTGCGAGACGGCGCCATCCAACCGTACCCAAAAGCTGCCCAGGATGCGGAGGAACTGCAGCGCCATGGTGAGGCATTGCGCGCTGGGCCGCGTGGGAGCCACGTGCACCAGAATCCGCTGCGCGGGCTGTCGGTGCAGGCGCAGCGGTTCTACTATGAAGCCCGGCTATTCCTGAACGATGAATTCCTAGGCGCGGGCTCGCCGGCATCTCGCTCAGCCCGACAAGACGCCCAGTGTGAGTTGTTCGCGCTGTTCGGCGCGGTGTTCGGAGCCCTGACGGGCTACGAGCACCGCAGCTGCACCCAAGGCGAGGCCGAACTCAATGCGCTCGTGAAGGACCGCATGGTCCGCGCCGACACGGTGAGTGCGGTGCGCGCGGCGTTGTCGGCGTTGGCCCTGTTCTATCTACATCGGGGTGCCGAGCTGCGCGAGCACTGCGCTCAGCTCGGGGGCATCAAGGTCCTCATCGACCCTGGAGCCGGGTTTGAGCGCCCCGTCATCCGCCGCATCCGCTGCTTGGGCCTGTACGTCGACACGCACCTGCTGCCCGACCCGTTCACGGACGCAGCCTTCGCCGCGCATCTGGAAGGCTGGCTGCCCGATGGCAGATTGGCAGTGGCGCTGCGCCGCATGCTGCAGCTCGAGCCGCTCGTCGTAGCTCGGCTGGCGGTGCCCCCGCTCATGTTGTTTCCCAATCGGCAGCCGCACTGGCGCATCCTGCTGCCTCTCATGCCGGACATGACGGCGAGCTTGAAGATCCGCGCGGTCGCCCGCGTCCTGGGCGTGAGCAAGGCGGAGCCCGGGGCCATCGAACGGGCGATAGCACTGGCGCCGCATGCGTATGCGCGGGGCCTGTTCAAGAGCGGGCTGCTCCCGTGCTACGGGTTTGACCCCCAGACGCAGTTGAATCTGTGCGTGACGGCGCTGAAGATGGCGCGCCGCTCCGGCCCTCAGTTTGCCGGGCGCAGCGCGGAGGCCATCATGCACGTGGAGCTGACGACCACGCTGCATCAGCAGGTCCTCTACTATCGCCAGTTGCGGGCTTACGGCGCCCACCCCAGTGCCTGCGACGGGCGAAGCGCGCAACTGCAGCGGCTGTTCAACGGCCTGTCCGACACGCCGGCGCCGGTGGGGGATGACCAGACTGCATCGACTGTCATTCGAACCATGCAGATCGACGGCCTGGTCGGCGTGACGAACGCCTCGGTGCCGCTGTTGGTCGACTTGCTCCGGCGCCAGGAGCATCAGAAGTTCCGCACCCGTCTCAACGAAATTGCCGGCGCGCTCAAGGCTGCCCAGGAACTCAGCCAGGCCCGCGCCGCCCAGGTGTTCAACCACGAGGTGGCCACCCTCGTCGCCGACCACGAGGCCGCCGCAATAGCGCTGCAGGAGGCGACCTTGCGGCGGGCCGCTCCTCTGCTGGTGGGGCTCACCGGCAGTCTCATCGTCGGCTACGTGCCGGAGCTGAGCGCGTTTCTGGCGCCGGTACTGTCGAGCGCGCCCGCTGTGGCCGCGGCGGGCTCGGGCGCGGGCGTGCTGATGGCGGCCGGCGCGCACCACTGGCAGCGCGTCGCCGCCCGGACGCGTCTGGGCGGTGTGCTGGCGCGCCACGAGCCCGAACCCTGCGACTTGTGAGGGCGATGGCGCGCCGCTTCACTCTGAGCTTTCGCCCGCCGCGCGGTTCGGCCCTGCCTCAATCCCGCCGCTTCCCCGCCACCAGCCGCAGCCCCGGCATCAGCTCGGCCGCGAGCTCGGGCCGCTCGAGCGCGTAGTCGAGGTTCATGCGCGCGATCTCCACATGCTCCTCGCCGAGCGCCTGCGCGCGCGAGCCCTGACCGCGCTCGATCGCCTGCACCAGCGCATGGTGCGTGCGGTGGGCGATCTTCATCCACTGGTGGCCCTCTTCCATCGACGACTGCATGGGCAGCATCGCGCTCGGCGAAGCGAACGGCTGGCGGTCGAGCATCTCCATCATGCGCCGCAGCGCGCTGTTGCCGCAGCCTTCCATGATCAGCGTGTGGAAGCGGTCGTTCATCTGGACGTAGCCCGCGTAGTCGTCGAGCGTCATCACCGGCTTGTTCACCACGCGGTCGCCTTCCGCCAGGCATTCGTGCAGCTCGCGCAGCAGCTGGCGCGGTGCACCGTCCTCGGCCAGCAAGCGCGCCGCGAAGCCTTCGATCACGCCGCGCACGCGGATCGCGTCGGCGATCTCCTGCGACGTGAAGCGGCGCATCTGGTAGCCGCCGCTCGGCGACGGCTCGATCAGCCCTTCGTGCTCCAGGCTGGTGAGCGCCAGCCTCACGGGCGTGCGCGATGCACCGAGCTTCTCGGCCAGCGGAATCTCGGCCAGCCGTTCGCCGGGCCCGAATTCGCCTTTGAGGATCAGGTCCCGAAGCTGGACCAGCACGCGGTTTTGTTGGGAATCCATCGGTTTCTGTGAGGCGGAGGAATGGCGGATTGTGAGGGATCGGGCGTCCGCTGCACGCAGTCATCACAGGCTGGCATCGATGTTGCATACAGGCACTCCATGTTGAATGCAATCACCTCGAACGCACCAGCCGCGTGCACCGCGTTTATCAGTATTTACCCGCGATTTAGCGCGCAACTGCCGCAATTTTGCGCCTCGTCGGTTGACTTGGAAACCTTTCATTCCAAACAATGCATCCCGTTGTATGCAATGCGTGCACCGCGTCAAACCCCTCGATGGAGCTTCCATGATCAGCGCTGAACAGAACGATTTCATCACCCGGGTCGGCCCCGGCACCCCCGCAGGCAGGCTGCTGCGGCGCTACTGGCAGCCGGTGGCGCTGTCGGCGGACCTGGCGGGCCCGCGCCCGGTGCGGCCGGTCCAGCTGATGGGCCAGCATTTCGTGCTGTTCCGCGACGAGAGCGGCCAGCTCGGCATGCTCGACCGCGACTGCCCGCACCGCGGCGCGGACCTGGCGTTCGGCCGGCTCGAGAACGGCGGCATCCGCTGCGCCTTCCATGGCTGGCTGTTCGACCGCCAGGGCCAGTGCCTGGAGACGCCCGCCGAGCCCGCGGGCAGCAAGCTGTGCAGCCGGATCCGGCAGTCGGCCTATCCGGTCGTCGAGCGCGCGGGCACCGTGTTCGCCTACATCGGCGAAGGAGAGCCGCCGGCGTTTCCAGAGTTCGACTGCTTCGTCGCACCCGACTCGCACACCTTCGCCTTCATGGGCCTGTTCGAATGCAACTGGCTGCAGGCGCTGGAGGTCGGCATCGACCCCGCGCATGCGTCGTACCTGCACCGCTTCTTCGAGGACGCCGACACTGCCGAGAGCTACGGCAAGCAGTTCCGCGGCGCTTCGGCCGACTCCGACATGCCGATCACCAAGGTGCTGCGCGAGTTCGAGCGCCCCGAGATCAGCGTCGTGCCGACCGAGTACGGCCTGCGCCTCACCGCGCTGCGCGAGCTGTCGGAGAAAAACACGCACGTGCGCGTGACCAACGTGGTCTTCCCGCAGGCGTTCGTGATCCCGATGAGCGCGGAGATGACGATCTCGCAGTGGCACGTGCCGGTGGACGACACGCACTGCTACTGGTTCGCGATCTTCACGAGCTTCACCGGCCCGGTCGACAAGGAGCAGATGCGCGCGCAGCGGCTCGAGCTCTACGAGCTGCCCGGCTACACCTCGCGCAAGAACAAGCGCAACAACTACGGCTACAGCGTCGACGAGCAGTTGAGCCAGACCTACACCGGCATGGGCGACGACATCAACGTGCACGACCAGTGGGCGGTGGAGTCGCAAGGCGCCATTCAAGACCGCACGCGCGAGCACCTGGGCACCACCGACAAGGGCATCATCGCCTACCGCCGCATGCTGGTGAAGGCCATCGAGAGCACGCTGGCCGGCGAAGGCGCACCGATGCTGATCGACGCCGCCGAGGCCGCGGCGTTCGCCGGACCGCCCTCGATCGACGGCATCGGCAAGACCGGCGACACCGAAGGCTACTGGCAGAGCGCCGACCGCGAACGCCGCCTCAAGTCGGACTGGGCCTCGGCCCGGCTCGCGCGCTGACGGGACACGGTGCCGCAATGACATCGTTCACCCAACGCCACGGCCTCTGGAACGACGACCAGCAGCGCCAGGCGCGCGAGCTGGTCGGGCGCATCGACGCCGGCGAGATCGACGTGCTGCGCTTCGCCTGGCCCGACCAGCACGGCCTGCTGCGCGGCAAGACACTGGTGGCGGGCGAGGCCCGCGACGCGCTGTACGAGGGCGTCAACCTCACCTCCACGCTGCTGGCCAAGGACACTTCGCACAAGACCGTGTTCCCGGTGTTCGCGGCCGGCGGCGGCTTCGAGATCGAAGGTTTCCAGGGCGGCGCCGACTTCACCATCGTGGCCGACCCGTCGACCTTCAAGATCCTGCCGTGGGCGCCGCGCACCGGCTGGGTGCTGTGCGATGCCTACATGACCGACGGGCGCCCCTGCCCCTATGCCACGCGCCAGATCCTGCAGCGCGCGGTGCGCGAGCTCGATGCGCTCGGGCTCGACTTCATCGCGGGGCTCGAGGTGGAGTTCCACGTCTTCAAGCTCGACGATGCGCGCATGGCACTCGGCGACTCGGGCCAGCCCGGCGAGCCGCCGCGCGTGTCGCTGCTCACGCACGGCCACCAGTACCTGACCGAGCTGCGCTATGACCGCGTCGATGCGGTGATGGAGCTGCTGCGATCGCAGCTCATGGCGCTCGGGCTGCCGCTGCGCTCGCTCGAGATCGAGTTCGGCCCGAGCCAGTTCGAGCTCACCTTCGGCCCCACCGCCGGTGTGCTGCCGGCCGACACCATGGTGCTGCTGCGCAGCGCGATCAAGCAGATCTGCCAGCGCGCGGGCTACCACGCCACCTTCATGTGCCGCCCGAAGATTCCCAACGTGATGTCGAGCGGCTGGCACCTGCACCAGTCGCTGCGGCGCCAGGGCGACGGCGTGAATGCGTTCATTCCCGAGGCCGAGGGCCAGGACCTGAGCGAGATCGGCCTGCACTACCTCGGCGGCCTGAAGTCGCACGCCTGCGGCGCGGCCGCGCTCGCGAGCCCGACGATCAACGGCTACCGCCGCTACCGCCCGTTCTCGCTCGCGCCTGACCGCGCGATCTGGGCGCGCGACAACCGCGGCGCGATGCTGCGCGTGCTCGGCGGCGTGGGGCAGAAGGCCACGCGCATCGAGAACCGCGTGGGCGAGCCGACCGCCAACCCCTACCTGTACCTCGCGTCGCAGCTGTTCGCGGGCCTCGACGGCATGCGCCGCCAAACCGACCCGGGCCCCTCGGCCGATGCGCCCTACGAGACGCCGGCCGAGCAATTGCCGCGCTCGCTGGCCGAGGCGCTGGCGTGCCTGCGCGCCGACGAGATGCTCGGCGAAAAGATGGGCCGCGGCTTCATCGACTACCTCTGCCGCATCAAGGAGGCCGAGATCGCACGTTTCAACCTCGAAGTCAGCGAGTGGGAACACCGCGAGTACTTCGACATGTTCTGAGCCAGCCATGCCCACGATCCACTACATCCTCAAAGACGGCAGCACGCGCGCGGTCGAGGCCAAGCCCGGCGCCAGCGTCATGGAGACCGCGATCCGCGGCAACGTGCGCGGCATCGATGCCGAGTGCGGCGGCTCGTGCGCCTGCGCCACCTGCCACGTCTATGTCGACGAGGCCTTCGCCGCGCGGCTGCCGCCGCCCGACGAACTCGAAAGCGAAATGCTCGAGGTGGTGGCGGCCGAGCGCCGGCCGACCAGCCGGCTCAGCTGCCAGCTCACGGTGACGGCCGAGCTCGACGGGCTGACGGTGCGCGTGCCCGAGACGCAGAGCTGATGCCGGCAACCATCGGCCGCCCGCGGCCCGCCGCTCGAATCCCAACCCACAACGGAGTCCCACGATGACCATGATCCCCAGAAGACAACTGCTCTGCACCCTGGCCTGCCTCGGCGCGCTCGGTGCCGCCGGCGCGGCCCATGCCGCGGGCGAGCCGCTTCGCATCGGCCTGATCGCGACCTACTCGGGGCCCTACGCCGACTACGGGCGCCAGTTCGACGCCGGCGTGGCGCTGTACCTCAAGGAGCATGGCGGCAAGATCGCAGGCCGCAGCGTCGAGATCATCAAGAAGGACACCGGCGGCCCCGCGCCCGACGCCGCCAAGCGCATCGCGCAGGAACTGGTGGTGCGCGACAAGGTGAGCATCCTCACGGGCCTCGACTTCAGCCCCAATGCCTATGCCGTCGGCGCCATCGCCACGCAGGCCAAGGTGCCGACGATCGTGATGAACGCGGCCTCCTCGGCCATCACCACCAGCTCGCCCTACGTGGCGCGGCTGTCGTTCACCGTGCAGCAGGTCACCGACCCGATGGCGCGCTACATGCTCAAGCAGGGCGTGAAGGACGCCTACACCGTGGTCGCCGACTACGCCTCGGGCGCCGACGCCGAGACCGCCTTCAAGAAGGCCTTCACCGCGGGCGGCGGCAAGGTGTCGGGCGAGGTGCGCACGCCGATGAACAACCCCGACTTCTCGGCCTACGTGCAGCGCATCAAGGACGCCAAGCCCGAGGCGGTGTTCTTCTTCTTTCCTTCGGGCGTGATGCCGCCGGCCTTCCTCAAGGTGTGGAAGGAACGCGGCATGGAGCAGGCCGGCATCAAGCTCTTCGCCACCGGCGAAGCCACCGACGACAGCTACCTCGACGCCACCGGCGACGTGGCGCTGGGCCTGGTGACCAGCCACCATTATTCGTATGCGCACCCCTCGCCCAAGAACCAGAAGTTCGTGCGCGACTTCGCGGCCGAGTTCGGCACCGCGATGCGCCCGAGCTACTTCGCAGTGACGGCCTACGACGCGATGGCCGCCATCGAGCTGGCGCTCGCCAAGACCCAGGGCGAGACGGCGGGCGACAAGTTCATGGCCGCGCTCAAGGGCCTGCGCTTCGAGAGCCCGCGTGGCCCGGTCGAGATCGATCCGGTCACGCGCGACATCGTGCAGACGGTGTACATCCGCAAGACCGAGAAGGTGGACGGCAAGCTCGTCAACGTGGAGTTCGATAAGTTCGAGCGCGTGAAGGACCCGGCCAAGGAAGCCAAGTAGGCGCGGCGCGGCGTCGGTGAGACGGGAAGTCCATGCACATCATCCTCTTCGACGGCATCGCCTACGGCATGCTCCTGTTCCTCATCGGCGTGGGCCTGTCCATCACGATGGGCCTGATGAACTTCGTCAACCTCGCGCACGGCGCGTTCGCGATGGTGGGCGGCTATGCAGCGAGCGTGCTCATGAGCCGCTATGGCGTGGGCTTCTTTCCGGCGCTCGCGGCCGCCTTCGTGGCCGCGGCGCTGGTGGGCGCGGTGCTCGAGTTCCTGTTCTACCGGCGCCTGTACGGCGCCCACGCGCTCGACCAGGTGCTGCTGTCGATCGGGCTGGTGTTCGTGGCGGTGGCCGTGTTCACCTACTTCTTCGGGCCGACGATGCAGCCCTTCAGCCTGCCGCCGGTGCTCGAGGGCCAGGTGTCGCTGCTCGGGATGGAGGTCGGGCGCTATCGCCTGTTCCTCGTCGCGTGCGGCCTGCTGGTGCTCGCGGCGCTGCTGCTGGCGCTCGGCAAGACGCGCTACGGCGCGATGGTGCGCGCCGCGGTGGACAACCAGCGCGTGGCCGGCGGCACCGGCATCCGCGTGCAGCGCCTGTTCTTTCTCACCTTCTCGCTCGGCTGCGGCCTGGCGGGCCTGGGCGGCGCGCTGAGCCTGGGCATGCTGGGGCTGGAGCCGTCGTTCCCCTTCAAGTACCTCGTGTACTTCCTGATCGTCGTGTGCGTGGGCGGTGCCGGCACCATCACCGGCCCCTTCGTGGCCGCGCTGCTGGTGGGCATCGTCGACGTGGCCGGCAAGTACTACCTGCCGGGGGCCGGCGCCTTCCTCATCTATGTCGTCATGATCGCCATGCTGCTGCTGCGCCCGAACGGGATCATCCCGCGGAAGGGACTGGCATGAAGCCCTTCCTCGCCATGTCGCCCGCGCGCCTGCGCGCGGCCGAGATCGCCTTCTGGCTCGCGCTGGCCGCGAGCTTCTTCCTGCTGCCCGACAAGCTCACGCTGATGAGCCAGGTGATGATCTTCGGGCTCTTCGCGGTGTCGCTCGACATGGCGCTCGGCTACGCGGGCATCGTGACCGTGGGCCATGCCGCCTTCTTCGGCGCGGGGGCCTATGCGGCCGGCCTGCTCGCCAAGCACGGCTGGAGCGAACCCTTCAGCGGCCTGGTGCTGGCGCTGGCGGTGTGCAGCGCGCTCGGCTACGTGCTGAGCTACCTCGTGGTGCGCGGCGCCGACCTCACGCGGCTCATGATCACCATCGGCGTGTGCGTGCTGCTGGCCGAACTGGCCAACCGGCTGTCATGGATCACGGGCGGCTCGGACGGATTGCAGGGCGTGGTCATGTCGCCGGTACTCGGCCGCTTCGAGTTCGATCTCTGGGGCAAGACGGCCTTCGTCTACGCCTACGGCGTGGTGCTCGCGATGTTCCTCGCGGTGCGGCTGGTGCTGCGCTCGCCATTCGGGCTCGCGCTGCGCGGCATCCACGACAGCCGCAAGCGCATGCTCGCGATCGGCTCGCCGGTGGAGGCGCGGCTGCGCACGGCCTATGCGCTCTCGGCCGGCGTGGCCGGCGTGGCGGGCGCGCTGCTGGCGCAGACCACGCAGTTCGTCGGCATCGAATCGATCGGCTTCAACCGATCGGCCGAGGTGCTGATCGTGCTGGTGCTCGGCGGCACCGGGCGGCTCTATGGCGGCATGGTCGGCGCCATCGTCTACATGCTGGTGCACGACGCGTTCGCCGAGCTCAACCCCGAGTACTGGATGTTCTGGCTCGGCGTGTTCCTGATCGCGGCCGTGATGCTGGGCCGCGGCGGCATCATGGGCGCGCTTTCGCGCATGGTGAAGAACGGGAGGCCATCGTGAGCGGCGCCGCGCTCCGCACCGAGGGGCTGGGCATCTCGTTCGGCGCCTTCCGCGCCGTGCACGACGTCAACCTGCGGCTGGAGCCCGGCGCGCGGCAGGCGCTGATCGGGCCGAACGGCGCCGGCAAGACCACGCTGATCAACCTGCTGACGGGCGTGTTCAAGCCCACGCGCGGCACCATCCACATGGGCGAGCGCAATCTCACCGCGCTGTCGGCCGACCGGCGCGCGCGGCTGGGCCTGGCGCGCACCTTCCAGATCAACACGCTGTTCCCGAGCCTCACGCCGCGCCTGTCGGTGGTGTTGGCGATCTGCGAGCGCGAAGGCCTGGGCGCCGTCTGGTGGCGCCCGCTCGCGCGCCATAAAGCGGTGTACGACGAGGCGCATGCGCTGCTCGGCCGCCTCGGGCTCGACGCACTCGCCGACGTGCCGGTGGCCGAGCTCGCCTACGGCAAGCAGCGGCTGCTGGAGATCGCGCTGGCGCTGGCCGCGAAGCCGCGCATCCTGCTGCTCGACGAGCCCGCCGCGGGCGTTCCCGAGGACGAGAGCGCCGAGCTCTTCGATGCCATCGCCAGCCTGCCGCAGGACATCAGCGTGCTCTTCATCGAGCACGACATGAACCTGGTGTTCCGCTTCGCGCGCCGCATCTCGGTGCTGGTGGCGGGCCAGATCCTGACCGAGGGCACGCCCGCCGAGATCGGCGCCGACCCGCGCGTGCGCGAGGTCTACCTGGGAACCTCTTCTCATGCCTGACATGCTCGCATTCGACGACGTGGTCGCGTGCTACGGCAACGCCGTGGTGCTCGACCGGCTGAGCTTCTCGCTCGCCGAGGGCCAGAGCCTGGCCGTGCTGGGGCGCAACGGCGTCGGCAAAACGACCCTGCTCGAGACGCTGATGGGCAACACCCGCGTGCCGCGTGGTGGCATCCGCTGGCGCGGCGACGACATCACGCACTGGCCCGCCTACCGCCGCGTGCATGCGGGCCTCGGCTGGGTGCCGCAGGAGCGCGAGGTGTTCCCGTCGCTCACCGTCGAGGAGAACCTGAGCGTGGTGGCGCGGCCCGGCGCATGGAACCTGCGGCGCGTGTACCAGTTCTTTCCGCGCCTGGCCGAGCGCCGCGGCAACTACGGCAACCAGCTCTCGGGCGGCGAGCAGCAGATGCTGGCGATCGGCCGCGCGCTGATGACCAACCCGAAGCTCCTGCTGCTCGACGAGCCGATGGAAGGCCTCGCGCCGATCATCGTCGAGGAGCTCGCGCGGTCGATCCGCATGCTTTGCGAGAGCGAAGGCCTGCCGTCGATCGTCGTCGAACAGCACCCGGTGCTCGCATTGGAGATGACGCACCAGGCGATCGTGCTCGAACGCGGCACGCTCGTCCACGCGGGCGCCAGCCACGCGCTGGCGCGCGACCGGGCGCTGCTCGACCGATTGCTGGGCGTGGGCATCGAGGACGGCACGCCCGCCTGACCGGCGCGGACGCTTCGATGCCTGCGCCCTTTCCCCGTGTTCCACGACAACTCACCAGACGACAGGAAAGACGGACATGACCATGCTCAAGACCATCGCGGCGCTCTCGGCCGTGGCCGCGCTCGCAGCATGCGCCAACCAGGGCGGCAGCCAGGCCACGCAGGCGGCCGACACGGTCTACCTCAACGGCAAGGTGATCACCGCCGACCGGGCCTTCACGATCGCCCAGGCCGTGGCCGTGAAGGACGGCAAGTTCGTCGGCGTGGGCTCGTCCGCGCAGATGCGGGCCTTCGTCGGCGCGGGCACGCGCACCGTCGACCTGCAGGGCAGGACCATGATCCCCGGCCTGACGGACAGCCACAGCCACATGAACAACGCGGGCGCGGCCGAGACCACCGCGCAGATGATCGGCGCGAAGACCGTGGCCGAGGCGCAGGCGGCGATCGCGGCCTTCATCAAGGCCAGGAAGGTGCCGCCGGGCGAGTGGGTGCAGACCAGCCGCTGGCACCCGCCCTCACAGCTCAAGGAGCAGCGCTACCTCACGCGGCGAGAGCTCGATGCGGTGTCGCCGGACAACCCGCTCTTCGTGCAGACCGTCGGCCACTTCGCGATGGCCAACACCCGGGCGCTCGCGCTGGCGGGCATCGGCCGCGACACCAAGGACCCGGTGGGCGGCAAGATCTTCCGCGACGCCAACGGTGACGCCACCGGCGTGCTCGAGGAAACCGCCATCGAGCTCGTCGAGGCCAGGCTGCCCACGCCGAGCTTCGAGGAGCGCGTGGCGCAGACCATCGCCGCGCAGCGCATCTACAACCGCTCGGGCATCACCAGCACGATCGATGCCGCGGTCGATGAAGAGCAGATCCGCGCCTACTTCACCGCCGCCGAGCGCAAGCAGGCCTCGGTGCGCACCGGCACCATGTGGCGGCCGTTCGCGGCCAGCGCGGCGGAGTTCGAGGCCCTGCTCAAGGCCGCGAAGTACAAGGACAACAGCGGCAACGACTGGGTGCGCACCGCCGGCATCAAGATGGTGGCCGACGGCGGCATGACGCTCAAGTCGGCCTACATCCGCGATGCCTATGCGGACGATCCGCACAACCACGGCACGCTCGCCACCGACCCCGAGGTCTACAAGCAGAACGTGCGGCTCGCGCACAAGTACGGCTGGCGCGTGGGCACCCACGTGGTGGGCGACGCGGCCGTCGATCTCGCGCTCGACGCCTACGAGGCCGCCGACAGGGAGCGCAGCCTGAGCGGCGAGCGCTTCGTGCTGATCCACGCGAGCCTGATCCGGCCCGAGCAGGTGCTGCGCGCGAAGAAGCTCGGCGTGCGCATCGACGCGCAGAACATCTTCATGTGGGACAAGGCGGCCACCGTGGAGCGCTACATGGGCCGCCGCCTCGCGGACCGCGCGGTGCCCACGCGGCTGCTGCTCGACACGCTCGGCTACGAGGGCACGGCCGCGGGCACCGACAACCCGGTGAACGTGCTCAATCCCTTCATCGGCATGTACATCATGGTCACGCGCAAGGACCCGCGCGGCCAGGTCTACGGCGCCGACCAGGCCATCACGCGCGAACAGGCGCTGCGGCTCTACACCAACGCCGGGCCCTACTACACCTTCGAAGAGAAGAAGAAGGGCTCGATCGAGGTGGGCCGACTGGCCGACATGGTGGTGCTCTCGGCGGACTACCTGACGGTGCCCGAAGCGCAGATCAAGGACATCGTGCCGCTGCAGACCATCGTCGACGGCAAGGTGGTGTACGACGCGGGCACACGATGAGCGCCGCGCCGGGCCGCCCCATCGCCGTCTTCCAGCACACCGAGGTCGGTGCGCCGGGCGCGGTGGTGCCGGTACTCCAGGCCCTGGGCCGCGAGGTGGCGCTGGTCCGCATCGTCGACGGCGAGCCCGTGCCGAAGGACCCCGGCGCCTACGGGGGCCTGGTCTTCATGGGCGGCTACATGAGCGTCCACGATCCGCTGCCGTGGATCGCCGAGGTGCTCGCGCTGATCCGCCGGGCCGCTGACGCCGGCCTGCCGGTGGCCGGCCACTGCCTCGGCAGCCAGCTCGTGGCGCTGGCGCTGGGCGGCACGGTAGAGCCCGCCGGGCGGCCGGAGATCGGCTGGTGCGAGATCGAGGCCGAAGACACCGCCGAGGCGCGCCGATGGTGGGGCCCGGACGCGGGCCGGCGCCTGCAGACCTTCCAGTGGCACGCCGACACCTTCGTGCCGCCGCCGGGTGCGGTGCGCATCGCCCATGGCGGGCATTGCGCGAGCCAGGCGTTCGTCGTGGATGGCCGCCATCTGCTGCTCCAGTCGCACCTGGAGATGACGCCGGCGCTGGTCGGCCTCGCGGTGGCGCGCAACGGCCACCAGCTGGCGCGGCAGAACGCGCTGGGCAATCCTGCGTGCAGCGCGCTGGTCGATGTGGAACGCGACCTTCCCGCGCGTACCGCGGGCATGCACCGGCTGCTGGGGCGGCTGTATGCGCAGTGGGTGGAGGGCTGCGGCTAGCGGCGCGGGCTTTCCTCAGCCGCCCATGCCGAGCATCCGCGGCAGCCCGGTCACGATGACCGGAAAGTACGTGACCAGCAGCAGCACCGCCATCAGCGCGCCGAGGTAGGGCAGCACCGACAGGCTCAGGCGCTCGACCGGCACGCCGGAAAGGCGTGAAGCAACGAAGAGATTGACCCCGAGTGGCGGCGTGAGCAACGCCATCTCGTTGGTGATGACCAGGATGATGCCGAAGTGGATCGGGTCGATGCCGACCAGCATCAGCATGGGCATGAGCACCGGCACCAGGATGATGATGGTCGACAGCGTTTCCATGAACATGCCGAGCACGATCAGCACGCCGATGATCATCAGGAGGATGTGCTGCGGATCGCGCGATATCTGCATCACGGATTCGGCCAGGCGCTGCGGCACCTCCTCGTAGGTCATGATCTTGCCGAACAGCGTCGACGAGCCGACGATGATCAGCACCGCGCCGCAGAGCATGCTGCCTTCCAGCAGCGCCTTGTACAGGTGCGACCAGCGCAGCGCGCGGTTGATGACCACCGCCACGAAGAGCGCATAGGCGATCGCCAGCACCGAGGCCTCGACCGTGGTGCACAGGCCCGAGTAGATCGAGCCGAGGATGATGAACGGCGTCATCAGCGAGAAAAAGCCCTTGCGGCAGGCGCCGAGAAAACCGCTCCAGCTGAAGGGCGGCGTGTCGGGGTCGCCGCGAAAGCCCCGGCGCCGGGCCAGGGTCCATGCGGTGAACGACATGGCGAAGGCGACCATGAAGCCCGGAATGAAGCCGGCCGTGAACATCGCCGTGACCGACACGTTGGCCAGGATCGCGTAGATGATCATCGGGTTGCTCGGCGGGATCAGGATGCCGATGGTGCCGCCCGACGACGACACGGCGCCCGCATATTCGCGGCTGTAGCCCTGCCGGATCATCGAAGGAATCAGCAAGGCACCGACCGCCGCCACCGTGCCCGGCCCCGATCCGGAGATGGCCGCGAAGAAGGTGCAGGCCATGATCGTCGTGATGCCGAGCCCGCCATACATGCGGCCCACGAGGCGCTGCGCCACATTGACGATCTCGCGCGTGATGTTGCCGTGCTCCATGATGACGCCGGCGATGATGAAGCAGGGGATCGCGAGCAGCGGAAAGATGTTGAGGCCGTCGAAGATGGAGTTGTGCAGGATCGAGAGCGGCATGCCGCTGCCGTAGAGCAGGCCGACCGCCGATGCGATCGTCAGGCTCATGAAGATCGGCATGCCGAGCAGGAACAGGATGCCCAGCGCCAGCAAGACCATCAGGGAAGTCGTCATGATGAAAGGCTTTCCGGGGAAGAAGGGCTGTGGCTCACTCGGCCGCCGCCTCGCGCTCGTCGCTCACCAGCGCGAGCAGGTCGCCGCGGTGCCAGCGGCGCAGGTAGTCCTCGGCGATCCGCCAGCTCATGGCGATGAAGCTGAACGGAATGATCAATTCGACCCATGCCCGCGCGAACCCGAGCGTGGGCGAGATCTCGGGAAACTCGAGCGCATCGCGCACTACCTGCCACGACCACCAGGCGAAGACGATGTTGCAGACGACCCAGAGCGCATCGCACAGCATGCGAAAGCCGAGCCGCATGCGCGGCGGCATGAGCAGGAACTGCGCGGAGATGCGCACGTGCGCGGCTCGCTTGGCCAGCATGGGCGCCGCCGCGAAGGTCGCCCATACGAAGGTGTAGCGGCTCATCTCCTCGCTCCACGGCAGGCCGTTGCCGGTGACCCAACGCGTGCCGACCTGGAGCGCGAGGCACAGCACCATGGCCGCCAGGCAGGCCACGCTCACCAGCTCCTCGAAGTGCTCGTAGCACCAGCGCAGCGGTCCCGGCGCGGGTGGCGTGCGTGCAGCCGGATCGTGCATCGCCGGGCTCACGCTACTTCGAACCCATGATCGCCAGGGCCTCGTCGAGCAACGGCTTGCCGCCCACCTTGTCGTGGAACTTCGGCCACACCGCACGCGCCTTTTCCTGCCAGACCGCACCGTCGCTGAGCGTATTGACGACCATGCCGCGCTCCACGAGCTGCTTCTTGGCCTGCTCTTCCTGCTGCTCCGAGTACTTCCAGGCGGCTTCGGCGGCTTGCTGCGACGCCTTGCGCATCAGCGACTGCGTCGGCGCATCGAGCTTTCTGTACCAGGGCTCGCTGAACAGCATGGGCCCGACCCACAGCATGTAGGGCAGCTCGGTCACGTACTTCTGGACTTCCCAGAACTTGTTGTCGCGATTGACCGTGTACGGGTTCTCCTGCCCGTCGACCACGCCCTGCTGCAGTGCGTTGAAGGTTTCGGACCATGCGAGCGGGTGCGGCTCCACGCCCCAGCTCCGGAACGCGGCGAGCTGCACTTCCACCGGCGGCACGCGGATCTTCATGCCCTGCAGGTCCTCGAGCTTGGTGATCGGCCGCTTCGAGTTGGTGATGTGCCTGAAGCCACCAGCCAGCCAGGCCAGCGGCCGGGTTCCGCTCTGCTTGGCGATGGTCTCGTTGATCTTGTCGTTGAAGGGCTGGTTGCCGAACAGCTTGTAGGCGGCGTCCACCTGCGGAAACATGTAGGGCAGGTAGTAGATGTTGGCCTGTGGTGCGAACGGCGTCAGATTGCCGACCGCCAGCACGGCCATCTGAATCTCCTGGCTGCGCAGCTGGCGCACGTTCGCCTGCTCGTCGCCCATGGCACCGCCGTAGAAGGTCTGCACCTTGATCTTGCCGCCCGACTCCTTCTCGACGATCTCCTTGAAGCGGTCGATCGCGAAGGTGTGCACGCCGCCGGCGGGGCTGGAGGTGGCGGCGCGGATCGTCATGCTCTTGTAGTCGGCGGCGAAGGCACTCGCACCAAAGGTGGCCCCCGCCACCAGCGCAATGATCGGTACGCGGAACCAGTTCTTCAAAACTCTCATCCTTGTCTCCTGAATCGTGGGCCGGTCAGCGTGTGCCGGCAGGTTGGGAAGGGTCGATCGGTGGGCTGCCGGCCAGGTCTTCGAGCAGGTGCAGCATGGCCGTGCAGTCCTGCGCGGCGCGGCCCCAGCGCTCGGCCATGGCGAAGTTCTGGCGCGCCGCGGCGCCGAGGTAGAGCGGTGCGCCCAGTTGCGCACCGAGCTTCAACGCGAGCCCCACGTCCTTCAGGCCCAGGCGCAGCGGAAAGTCGGGGGCCACGTCGCCGCGAAGCACCTTGCGCGGGAAGTTGGTCGTGAGCTGCCCCTTGCCGGCCGGCGTGGCGCCGAACACGCGCAAGGCCACCTCGCGCGGAATGCCCGCAAGGCCGGCAAAGCACAGGCCCTCCGCGGCGATCACCATGTTCACCATCGACAGGTAGTTGTTGATCAGCTTCAGGCGAATGGCCGTGCCGCGCGGGCCCACGTGCAGGATGTCGTCGGGCTTGGCGAAGCACGCGAGCAGCGCCTTGGCGGCCGCGAAGTCGTCGGGCTCGCCGCCCGCCATCACCAGCAGGTCGCCGCTGGCTGCCTCGCGCACGCCGCGTGCCACCGGCACGTCCATCACGCGCACGCCGGCCGGCGCGAGGCGCTCGGCGCAGACGCCGATCCAGTCGGCATCGGACGTGCTCATCTCCAGCAGCAGCGGGCGCCCGGTCATGGCCGAAGCGGCGCCCTCGGGGCCGAACAGCACCGCTTCGACGATGCGTTCGTCGGGCAGCATCGTGACCACGGCGGCCGCGCCCTCGGCCGCGGCCGCAGCGCTCTCGCAGGGCGTGCCGCCGGCGTGCGCCAGGCGCTCGCGCGCCGCGGCCGAGGTGTCGAAGCCGCGCACCTCGTGGCCGCCGGCCGCGAGCCGTGCGGCCATCGGCGCGCCCATGGCGCCCAGTCCGAGGAAGGCGACGCGCATCAGCGGCGCTCCGAACGCAGCCGGCGCACCGCGGCCGCTATCGCATCGGCATCCATGCCGTACTTCTGCAGCAGGAAGGCCAAGGTGCCGCCTTCTGCAAACGTGTCCTGCAGGCCGATGCGTGCGAGCCGCGCCGGAACGCCGGCCTCGGCCAGGCACTCGGCCACGGCACTGCCGAGACCGCCGATCACCGAATGGTTCTCCGCCGTGACCACGATGCCGCTGCGCCGCGCCTCGGCGAGCACCAGCGCGGTGTCGAGCGGCTTGATCGACGCGAGATTGGCCACGGCCACCTGCAAGCCCTCGGCTGCGAGCAGGTCCGACGCAGCGAGCGCATGCTCGACCATCAGCCCCGCCGCAAAGATGACGCCGTCGCCGCCTTCGCGCAGCAACGTGCCCTTGCCGAACTCGAAGCGCGCGTCCTGCAGTTCGGGCCGCGTCGCCCACGCGGCGCGGCGCATGCGCAGGTACACCGGCCCGGGCCGCGCGCATGCGGCCTCGACGATCGCCTTCATCTGTTCCGGGCCAGCCGGTTCGGCAATCGCCATGTTGGGCAGCGCGCGCATCAGCGCCACGTCGTCGATGGCCTGGTGCGACACGCCGAGCAGTGTGGTCAGCCCCGGCAGGAAGCCGACCATCTTCACGTCGGTGCGCGGGTAGGCGACCTGCATCGCGATCTGGTCGTAGGAGCGCCGCGTGGCGAACACGCTGAAGGTGTGGGTGAAGGCGATATGGCCGCTGCGCGCCATGCCGGCGGCCATGCCGACCATGTTGGCCTCGGCGATGCCGGTGTGCACGAAGCGCGCGGGATGCGCATCGCGGAAGCGGTCGGTTTCCGTGGACGCGGTGAGGTCGGCGCACAGCGCCACGATGCGCGGATCGCGCGCCGCGGCCTCGAGCAGCGCATCGCCATAGGCGCGCGGCATCTCCTGGGCGGCCGCGCCACGCGCGATGAAGTCGTCGACCTTCAATTCGTCGGCTGTCGTGGTCATGCAGATTGCTCCTCGGCAGGCGCGTGCGCCCGGAGTTCATTCAGGGCCTGCTCGGCGGTGGCCATCGGCAGGCGCATGTTGTGGCCGAAGATGCCTTCGAGGCACGGGGCGCCCTTGCCCACCAGCGTGCGCGCCACGATCACGGTGGGGCGGTCGGGCGTCTGCCGCGCCGCTGCAAAAGCCTGGGTGATGGCCGTCATGTCGTGGCCGTCGATCTCGAGCGCCGCCCAGCCGAACGCGCGGAACTTGTCGGCCACGGGCTGCATGCGCATCACCTGGTCGATGTGGCCTTCGACCTGCATCTCGTTCCAGTCGATGACCATGCAGAGATTGCCGAGGCCGTAGTGGCCCGCGGCCATCGCCGCTTCCCAGACCTGCCCCTCCTGCAGTTCGCCGTCGCCGAGCATCACGTAGGCCCGCGAGCCCGTGCCCTGCCGCTGGGCGGCCAGCGCCATGCCCGCGGCCACCGACAGCGCCTGCCCGAGCGAACCGCAGGTGGCCTCGACGACGGGCCCGAGGCGTTCGGACATGTTGATTTCGTAGGGCGAGCCGTCATGGCAGTAGCTGTCGAGCAGCGCGCGATCGATCAGCCCGGCCTGCGCGAGCGCCGCGCCGAAGACCGCCGAGTTGTGCGCGGTCGACAACAGGAACCGGTCGCGCGCAGGCCAGCGCGGATCGCCGGCGCGGTAGCGCAGTTCATGGCCGTACAGCGCCGCGAACAGGTCGGCGGCACCCAGCCCTTGCTGCACGTAGCCCTGGCCGGTGGCGGCCACCATGCGCACCACGTCGCAACGCAGCGCATGGGCCATGCGCTGCAAGCCGGGGATCGAGGGAGCCGTTCGCTCGCCGGGAGAGTCGCTCACGGGAAGTCCTTTCAGGTCGGTTCAGGAATGGGCCGCGCGCTCGGGCACGGGCCCGGTCGTGCGGCGCAGGATCAGTTCGAGCTCGAGCCGCGTGCTCGCGGGCATCGGCAAGCCGGCGTTGGCCGCCAGCAGCATGTCGGCCGCGCGCCGGCCCATCTGCGCGGCCGGCGAACGCATGGTGGTGAGCGGCGGCTGGAAGTGCGCCGCCATCTCCAGGTCGTCGAATCCGGTGATCGACACGTCCTGGGGAATGCGCACGCCACGGGCATGGCATTCGAGGATCGCGCCGAAGGCCTGGACGTCGTTGCCGCAAAGCACGGCCGTCGGCGGCTCGGGCATGTCGAGCAGGCGGCGCATCGCGGCGCGGCTCGACGGAATGTCGTAGGGGCATTCGAGCGTCAGCGCCGGATCGGGCTCGGCGCCGCGTGCGCGCATGGCGGCGTGGTAGCCGACCACGCGCGCCAGGGCCCGGTCGTTGTCGCGCGTGATGCCGCCGATCACCGCGAGGCGGCGATGCCCGAGGTCCAGCAGGTGTTCGGCCAGGCGGCGCGCTTCGACCTCGTTGTCCCAGCCGATACTGGGAACGTTCCCATCAAAGGCCGAAGTGATCACGTAAGGGATGCGACGGCTGTCGAGGAACTGGTACGCCGCCGGATCGCGCGAGGTGCCCACCAGCATGACGCCGCCGATGCTGAGTTGCGCGAGCGTGCGCAGTTGCTCGAGTTCGGCCTTGACGCTGTAGCCGTTGGCGGCCACCAGCACATGGCGCCCCTGCTCGGCCATCACCGCCTGGAAGCCGTGCATCAGCGCGGCGAAGATCGCGTTGTCGAGGGTGGGAACCACGGCCGCGAAGGCGAAAGAGCGCTGCGTGACCAGCGAGCGCGCATGGCTGTCGGGGATGTAGTTGAGCGTCTCGATGGCCGCCTGGATCTTCTGCAAGGTTTCGGCCGCGACTTCCCTGGGCGCGTTGAGCGCGCGCGACACGGTCGACTTGGACAACCCGGTTTCACGGGCGATGTCCAGGATGGTCACCTGGCGATTGGCAGCGGCGCGGGGCTTGGGCATGAGGTATTTGGCAAGGAACTGGGAACGTTCCCGAGACTTTCGGGCACTTTGCCGGTGCCGTCACTCGGGGTTGTCCCTAGGGCCGTTGTTCGTCGCCAGCGCGCGCTGCGGACATCGCGCTGGCCCTCCCCGCCGCGTGCATGCGGGCCCGATGCCGCCCTACTCGGCCGCGATGCCCGCGGCCTTGATGATCTGGCCCCAGCGATTCAGCTCCGAGAGCTGGAACCGCCCCAGCTCCTCGGGCGTGGACAGTGCGGCCTCCATGCCGGCCTGCTCGACCAGCTTCTGCACCGCGGGGGCGCCGAGCGCGCGGTGCATGAGCGCATTCAGCCGCTGCACGACCGGCGCGGGCGTGCCCGCGGGCGCGTAGAGCGCGTTCCAGTAGCCGAATTCGTAGCCCGGCAGCGACTCCGCGATGGCCGGCGTGCCCTTCACCAGCGCAAGCCGCTGCGGGCTGCTCACGCCGAGCGCGCGCAGCTTGCCGGCCTTGACCTGGGGCAAGGTGGTGGCCAGGTCGGCAATCATCAGGTCGGTCGTGCCGGACACGAGATCGAGCACCGCGGGCGGATTGGCCTTGTACGGCACGTAGTTGAACTTGGTCCCGGTCATCTGCTGGAACAGCTCTGTCGCCACCTGGGCCGACGAACTGCCCGAGCCGTAGTTGAGCTTGCCGGGTGCCGCCTTCGCGAGTGCGATCAGCTCCGCCACGCTGTTGGCTTTCACCTGCGGGTTCACCACCAGGAGCTGATAGCCCTTGGTCAGCAGCGAGACGGGCGCGAAGTCCTTGATGGGGTCGTAGGAGAGCTTCTTCTGCAGATGCGGATTGGCCGACTGCGTCGTGTTCGTGGTCATGAACAGCGTGTAGCCGTCGGGCTGGGCCCGCGCCACGAACTGCGCCGCGATACCGCCGAAGGCACCGGCCCGGTTGTCGACCACCACGGCCTGGCCGGTCGCCTTGGTCAGCTCCTGCCCGATGGCGCGCGCGAGCCCGTCGGTAGCGCTGCCGGCACTGGAGCCCACGACGATGGTGAGGGTCCGCGCAGGAAACTCCTGTGCGGCGACGGTGCCGCAGAGCGGAACAAGAAGGCTCAGCGCGAGCAGCGATCGGCGATGGTTCATGGGTTTTGTCCTTGATAGTTATGGAGCGATCGCGCCTTCGAACCGGAAGGCGCAAGAGAAAAGAGAAAGATCAGCGCAGCAGCTTCCAGCCCGCCATGAGCGCATGCAGTTGGGTGTGCTGGGTGTCGGTCAGCGGCCAGGCCGAGGGCGCGCGGGTCGCGCCGCAGTCGTTGCCCATCATCTGGAGCGCGGTCTTGACGACGGTGACGTTGGTGCCGTTGTTTTCCTGGGCGCGCAGTTCCTCGAACGGCAGCATCTCGCCGATCAAGCGCATGGCCAGCGCGTGGTCGGCCGCCTCGAGCGCGTTGTAGATGCCCACCGAGCGCTCGGGCAGCACGTTGATGAGGCCCGACGTGAAGCCGCGCGCCCCAACGGCATAGAACGGCGGCGCCCACACCTCGGCCAGGCCGCCGACCCAGGCCAGCCCGCGATCGGCGGTGCGGCGGATCGCCTCGGCCAGCACGAGCGGCGTGGGCGAGGCCCACTTGACGCCCACGACCTGGGGGATGCGGCACAACGCCTCGACGGCAGCCAGGCCGATGTTGTCGTTGCGCAGGTACAGCACCAGCGGCAGACCGTCGGACGCGTCCGCGATCTTCTGCACATAGGCCACCACGCCGCGCGGCGCCACGAACGGATCGGGCGGCTGGTGCACCATGAGGGCGTCGGCGCCGGCCCGGCGCGACACCGCCGCCAGCTCGCAGGCCTCGTGGATGCTGCGGCCCACGCCGGCCAAAAGCGGCACGCGTCCGGCCACGCATTCGGCGGCCGCATGCACCATCTGCTGCGCTTCGTGCGCCTGCAGGCCGTAGAACTCGCTGGTGTTGCCGTTGGCGACCAGCACATGCACGCCGGCTTCGACCGCGCGGTCGACCACGGGCCTGAGCGGCCCCACGCACACGGCGTCGTTCGCGTCGAACGGCGTGACCAGGATGCCCGAAATTCCATCGAGCGCCGCGCGCAGTGCAGGGCCTTGGAAAGAACTCATTTTGCTTTCTGTGTGAAGGGGCGAACCCGGAGCGGCTACTCTAGGAGGCACCGGCAACAGCGTCCAATCCATTCACGGGATGCCGCCATTCAAAAATTGAATCGTGTTCCAGCTCACCCAACTTCGATGCTTCGTGGCCGTGGCCGCCGAGCTGCACTTCGGCCGCGCCGCCACATCACTGAGCATGACCCAGCCGCCGCTCACGCGGCAGATCCAGCTGCTGGAGCATGAGGTCGGCGTGCGCCTGCTCGAGCGTTCGGGCGGCAGCGTGCGGCTGACGCCGGCCGGCGCCGTCTTCCTGCGCGAGGCGGAGGACATCCTGCGGCGCAGCCAGGCGGCCGCGCTGGCCGCGCGACGCGCCATGCGTGCCGATGCCGGCAGCGTGACGGTCGGCTTCATTCCGGCCGCGAGCTTCACGCTGCTGCCGCAGCTGCTGGCGGCCGTGCGCGCGCAGCTGCCCGACGTGCAGGTGGTGCTGCGCGAGATGCAGACGGTCGAGCAGATCGAGGCCCTCGGCACCGACCGCATCGAGCTGGGCATCGTGCGGCCGTTCGCGCCGCGCAGCTTCACCGAATCGGCGGCCATGTTCCGCGAGCCCTTCGTGCTTGCGTTGCCCGCGGAACATCCGCTGGTGCAAGACGAAGCGATCCCGCTCGCGGCCCTCGAAGGGCAACCCTTCATCGAGTTCTGCCCGTCCGAGTCGCGCTATCTCTACGAGCTCGTGGCCGGGCGGCTGCGCGCCGACGGGGTCGCTCCGGAGACCGTGCAGACCTTGAGCCACACGCACTCGATCCTGTCGCTCGTGGATGCGGGCGTCGGCATGGCGTTGGTGCCGCGCTCCGCCGCCCGGCTGCGCTACGCGGGCGTGGTCTTCAGGCCGCTGCGGGATGCGCGGGACTTGGACGTGGAGGTGCACCTGGCATGGCGCCGCGGCGGCAGGCCCGGCGTTGCCGCCACCTTGCGCCAAGTGATCCAGCAGGCCTTTCCGGCACCGGCGATGCGCTAGCATGCCTGGGGTCGACTGGTCGAGCCCCGGCGAGCCCGACCTGCTCTCGTTCGCGGCGATCTCCGACGATCCGCCGCCCGAGATCGCCGCAGCGGGCCACGACCGCTGCATCGTTCCGATCAAGCCCGAGCACATCGACGCGTGGCTGAAGCCCGAGCACTCGAACTTGCAGGCATCGCATGCGGTGCTCGACGAACGCGAGCGGCCCTACTACGCGCACAGGCTGGCGGCCTGAGTTGCCGCCCTGCTGGCGGCCGTCAGCCCGCCGACTGTCCCAGCCGCTCCTCGAGCCGCTGGATCAGCCGCCCCAGCTCTGCCATGTCCTTCTCGTTGAGCACCGGCCCCGGACGGCGCACGTAGGCCGAACGGATGGCGCCGCGCCGGCGCAGCGTTTCCTTGCGCAACGCCAGGCCGATGCCGTACTGGAATTCATGGCGCAGCAGGGGCAGGTACACGTTGAACAGGTCTTCGGCCTCTTCGTTGCGGCCCTGGTCGAACAGCGCGCAGGCCTGCACGAGCATCTCGGGGTACGCGAAGCCGGTCATCGCACCGTCGGCGCCGCGCAGCATTTCCTGCGGCAGGAACAGGCCGCCGTTGCCCACCAGCACGCTGATGCGCCGGCGCCCGGCCGCGGCGCTGAGCTCGCGCACGTCGCTGAGCTTGCGCATGCCGGGGAAATCCTCGTGCTTGAGCATGACCACCTGCGGGAAGTCGTCGACCAGCTTGTGGATCACGGCCACCGACATGTGCACACCCGTCGATTGCGGAAAGTCCTGCAGGCAGATCGGGATCTGCGGCCCGAGCAGCCTGGCCACGGTGGCGAAGTAGTTGTAGACCTGCTCGTCGGTCTTGAGGTTGGCCACGGGCGCGAGCATCACGCCGGCCGCGCCCTGGTCCATGGCCGTCTTCGACAGGCGTTCGACGTGGCGGTTCGACGCATGGCTCACGCCCACCACCACCGGCGCACGGCCGTTCACGCGCTTGAGCACGCGGTCCATCACGGCCAGCGTTTCGGACTCGGTCAGCTTGGGCGCCTCGCCCATCATGCCGAGGATGGTGAAGCCGGTGACGCCCTTCTCCAGGTAGAAGTCGGTCAGCGTGTCGGTGCTTTCCAGGTCGAGCTCGCCCTCGTCGGTGAATGGCGTGGCGGCAATGATGTAGACGCCCTTGGACGTCTCGCTGATCTTTTCGGGGGTGGTCATGAAATTCCTTTGAATTGGGGGAAACGGGGGGCGGTGGACGGTGATCGGCACGCGCTCAGCGTCTGGCGCGGCGATGTTCCAGGCGCCCGAGCCAGCGCGTGAGCGGCCAGAGCAGTGCCAGGTACATGAAGGCTGCGAGCATCACGGGCGAGGGGTTGTAGACCAGCGACTGCGCATCGCGCGCGTTGCGCAGCAGCTCCGGCATGGCCACCACGCTCGCAATGCTGGTGAGCTTGACGATCTCGATGCTGTTGCCCACGAGGTCGGGCAGCACGTTCTTGACGGCCTGCGGCACCACCACGTGGCGCAGCGCCTGCGCGCGCGTGAGGCCGGTGGAGCGCGCGGCTTCCATCTGCCCCTTGACCACGCCTTCGAGCCCGGCGCGGAACACCTCGGCGTAGTAGCTCGCGTTGTTCAGCACGAAGGCCAGTGCCACCGCGCTGACCTTGCCCAGCTCGATGCCGAGGAACGGCCCGCCGAAGTAGATGAGGATCAGCAGCACCAGCGGCGGGAAGGCGCGGAAGAAGTCGATGTAGCCGATGATCGTCCAGCGCACCGCGCGGCGGCTCGACTGCGTCAGGCCCAGCGCCAGCGCCAGGCCGGCCGCGGCGCCCAGCGGAATCACCAGCGCCGACAGCCAGACGGTGGTCCACAGTCCGCCCAGCAGGTGCGGGAACACCGCCGCGTAGACCTCGAGATTGAAGAAATTCTGGATCAGGCTTTCCACGTGCTACCTCTGCTGCCAATGTTGTTCGAGCCAGCGCGAGCACACGACCAGCGGCAAGAAGACGATCAGGTACGCGATCGCGGCCATCATCAGCGGCGTGGGGTTGCCTGCGTAGCTGCTGGCACCTTGCGCGTTGTTGAGGATTTCGTTCAACGCCACGACCGATCCGAGCGCGGTGTTCTTGGTGATCGAGATCACGCGGTTGGTCAACGGCGGCACCGCGCGGCGCAGCGCCTGCGGCAGCACGATCCAGCGCATGGCCTGCCACCAGCGCATGCCGGTGGAGCGCGCGGCTTCGAGCTGGCCGCTGTGCACCGCCGAGATGCCGGCCCAGATGCTCTCTTCCGCATAGGCGGCCAGCACCAGCGACAGCGACAGCCAGGTCACCGCGAAGGCCGACAGCGGCAGCCCGAGCGCGGGCAGTCCGAAGTAGAGAACGATCAGCACCACCAGCGGCGGTAGCGAGCGCATGATGTCCGCGAAGGCCACGATCGGGATCGACAGCACACGGCGCCCGAGTGCCCGCGCGATCGCCAGCAGCAGGCCCAGCACGGTACCGGTGGCCACCACCGCCAGGCCGACGCCGACGGTCACCAGCGCGCCCGACGCGATGATCGGCCAGTACTGCCTGGCGACCTCGAGGTTGAAGAAGGTGAAGAGAAAACCGCTGTCGCCTGCCGTCATGAGCGCCGACTTCCGTAGCGAGCCACGAAGCTCTGCGTGCGCGCCTCGCGCGGGTTCTCGAACATCTCCGCGGCCGTGCCCTGCTCGACCACCACGCCGCCGTCCATGAAGACCACGCGGTCCGCGGCCGCATGCGCGAAGGCCATCTCGTGGGTCACCACCAGCATGGTCATGCCGCGCTGGCGCAGGTCACGCATGACGTTGAGCACGTCCTCCACCAGCTCGGGGTCGAGCGCGCTGGTCGGCTCGTCGAACAGGAGCACGTGCGGCTTGAGGGCCACCGCGCGCGCAATGCCCACGCGCTGCTGCTGGCCGCCCGACAGCTCGGCCGGGAACGACTTCGCCTTCGCGCCGAGCCCCACCTGCTCGAGCGCGGCGTGGGCCAGGGCCTCGGCCTCGGCTTTCGGCCGGCGCTGCACCCGGCGCAGCGCCAGCGCCACGTTGTCGAGCGCGCTGAGGTGCGGATACAGGTTGAACTGCTGGAACACCATGCCGATGTCCTGCCGCAGCCGGTTGATGTCGACGCCGGGCGAGGTCACTTCGTGCCCGTTGGCGCGGATCGCGCCGCCCGTGGGCGTCTCGAGCAGGTTGCAGCAGCGCAGCATCGTGCTCTTGCCCGAGCCCGAAGGCCCGATGACGCACACCAGCTCACCCACGTTCACGTGCAGGTCGACGCCCCGGAGCACCTCCGTGCTGCCGTACGACTTGCGAAGTCCGGCGATCTCCAGGATCGGCATCAGGCGCACTTCGGCGTGACGGGCGTGGCATCGTAGCCCTCGGTGCCGGGAACGCCGGTACCGGGAGCGATGGTCACCGCGGCGTCGCCCGCCGCCGGCTGGAAGCCGAACCACTTGAGCGCGAGCTTTGCCACGGTGCCGTCCTTCTTCATGCACTTGAGCGCATTCGAAGCGGCATCACGGCCGGCCTTGTCGTCGGCGCGGAAGGGCAGCGCCCAGACCAGGCCGGTCTTGATCGTGTAGCTGGTCTTGAGGCTCGGGTTCTGCTTGGCGGCCCAGGCCACCACCGTGGTGCCGGCCAGGTTGTAGTCGGCCCGGCCCGACTGGACGGCCTGCACCGCGTCGGCGTTGGCGCCGTAGACGTCGAACTTGAAGCCGTACTTCTCCGCGTTGTCGCGGGCCCAGCCTTCGTAGTTGGAGCCCTTGTTGACCGCCACCGTCTTGCCCTTGAGGTCCTCGAGCTTCACGATGGGCGGTGCCGACTTGGCGCCGAGAAAGGTGTAGTCGGTGTCGAGATAGCCTTCGGTGAACAGCAGCGACTTCGCGCGCTCCGGCGTGACGGTGACGGGCGCCACCAGGAAGTCGTAGCGGCGGCTGTTGAGCCCGGGCACGAGGCCCGAGAACTCGGCACCCTCGATCTCGATCTTGCGGCCGAGACGCTTGGCCAGCTCTTCGCCGAGGTCGACGTTGAAGCCCTGCACGCCGCCGCCGAGCTTGGCCATGGCATGCGGCGCGAAGGTGGCGTCGACCGCGGTGCGCAGCGGCGCCTGCGCGAGCGCCGAAGCGGCACCCATGCACAGAAGCGCGGCAACGGGCACGGTGCGAAGGCACGACGAAAAGATCCGGAACTTCATGGTTCAACTCCTGAGGGAAGCATCGAAAGGGAACGGCCAGCGGCTTGCCGGCCAGGAAAAAGGATCACCGGGCGCGCTGCAGGCCCACCAGCTGGCTGAAGCGGCCTTGCGCGGCCGAAGCCGCGGGCCGCTCGGCCAGCGGGTCGGGCCGGCCGCGCGCGATGTACTGCCCGCTGCCACGCTCGACCTGCAGCGCGTTGTCGCGCACCACCGAGCGGCCGCGGCTGAAGACGTGCTCCGGCCAACCCTGGAGCACCTTGCCTTCGTACGGCGTGTAGCCGACGTTGTCGTGCAGCATCGCGGCGCTGACCGTCACGCTGCGTTCGGGGTTCCACAGCACGATGTCGGCATCCGCGCCCACGGCGATGGCGCCTTTGCGCGGCGCCAGGCCGTACATGCGGGCATGGTTGGTGGCGGTGAGGGCCACGAACTCCTCGATGCTCAGCCGCCCTTTCATCACCCCTTCGGAGAACAGCAGCGGCAGCCGAAGCTCGATGCCCGGCACGCCGTTGGCCATCTCCTTGAAGGTGGTGGCATCGCCCTTGGGCAGCTTGCCCGAGGCGTCGAAGCGATAGGGTGCGTGGTCCGATGAATAGACGCCGAGCGTGCCGTCCTTGATGCCGGCCCAGACGGCCTCCTGCGAATCGGCATCGCGCGGCGGCGGGCTGCAGCAGAACTTGGCGCCTTCCATGCCGGGCAGGTCGCTGTCCGAGGCTTCGAGGAACAGGTATTGCGGGCAGCTCTCGGCATACACGCTGGCGCCGAGGCGGCGCGCATTGCGGATCACGTCGACCGTCTCGCGGCCCGCCACGTGCACGATCAGCACCGGCACGTCGGCCAGGCGCGCGAGCGCGATGGCCCGGTTCGTGGCCTCGGATTCGGCCAGCGCATCGTGGGCCACCGCATGGAACCTGGGCGCCACGTGGCCGCGCTCGAGCAGGCGGTGCGCGACCCAGCGGATCATGTCGTGGTTCTCGGCGTGCATCATCACCAGCGCGCCCTCTTCGCCCGCGACCGACATCACCTCGAGCAGCTGGCAGTCGTCGAGCTTGAGCTTGTCGTAGGTCATGTAGACCTTCAGCGAGGTGATGCCGTCGCGAATGACCTTCGGCAGGTGCTCGCGCAATGCGGTTTCGTCGGGGTTGGTGAGGATCAGGTGAAAACCGTAGTCGATCACCGCCTTCTCGCGCGCCAGCCTGCCGTAGGCGGCGACCACGTCGGGGATGCTGTCGGCGCGATGCTGCGCCGCGAACGAAAGGATGGTGGTGGTCCCGCCGAACGCCGCCGAGACGGTGCCCGAGTAGAAGTCGTCGGCGCACATCACGCCCATGCCGGAAAGCTGCTCGATGTGGCAGTGGCTGTCGATGCCGCCGGGCAGCACCCAGCGGCCCGCGGCGTCGACGTCGGTGGTGCCGGGCGGCAGGTTCGGGCCAATGTGCGCGATCACGCCGTCGCGCACGCCGATGTCGGCATGGAAGGTCCGGTCCGCATTGCTGATGCGGCCGTTGCGGATGGTGAGGTCGAAAGAAGTGTCTGTCATGGCGGGGAAGCTTCAGAAAGTGCCGGGATACGAACCGCCATCCAGTAGCAGGTTCTGGGCCGTGATGAAGCCGGCCTGCGCGCTGCACAGGAACGCGCAGGCATCGCCGAACTCGTGCGGCGCGCCGAAGCGGCCGGCCGGGTTGGCGGCGCGGCGGCGCGCAAGCACCTCGTCTTCGGGCTGGCCATGGTCCAGCGCCCACTGGCGCGCGGTCTCGCGCAGGCGGTCGGTCTCGAACGGGCCCGGCAGCAGGTTGTTGATGGTGACGTTGTGGGCGACGTTCTGGCGCGCGAGCCCGGCGACGAAACCGGTCAGGCCCGAGCGCGCGCCGTTCGAGAGGCCCAGGATGTCGATCGGCGCCTTCACCGCCGCCGACGTGATGTTGACGATGCGGCCGAAGCGGCGCGCCACCATGCCGTCGAGCGTGGCGCGGATCATCTCGATCGGCGCCAGCATGTTGGCGTCGAGCGCCGCGATCCAGGTGTCGCGGTCCCAGTCCTTGAAGTGGCCGGGCTTGGGGCCGCCGGCGTTGTTCACCAGGATGTCGGGTGCGGGGTGCGCGGCCAGTGCCGCGGCGCGCCCGGCCGGGGTCGTGATGTCGGCCACCACCGCATGCACCACCACGCCGGCGGTGCGGCGGATGTGGTCGGCGGTTTCCTCAAGCGCTTCGCGGCCGCGCGCCGTCAGCGTCAGGCTCACGCCTTCGGCCGCCAGCGACACGGCGCAGGCGCGGCCCAGGCCGCGGCTCGAGGCGCAGACCAGCGCATGGCGTCCTTCGAGCCCGAGCCTCATGCGACGGCCCCGGCCACGTGGACCGCGGCGCCCGGGGCGCCGGGCGAGACAACATGCGCAGCAGGGCGCGCGGGGCGGGAGCAAGGCATGGTCGGCAGTTCCTGGCATACGTTGGTTTGCGGCGATTATTCCGACGCACCCCCGGCATGTCGCGTGACTCTTTGACTGCCGTCATTAACATCGCGTTAAGTGCGCTCGGTAGAAACCCGGAAACCTTCGCGCGCCATCACGTCCTTCAGCACCTCGACGAAGACCTGCGCGATCTGCGACATCGGATCGGTGCGCAGCCGCACCAAGGTGGCCTTGAGCACCGGCGCATTGAGCACCGGGCGCACCACGAACTTGCTGGCGGCCCAGCTGCGCGCGGAGAACTCGTCCACCAGCGCAATGCCGGCGCCCGCCTGCACCAAAGCACAGGCGTTCTGCGGCGAACCGGCCTCGATCGCGGCGCGCGCGGTCTCGCCGCTGGCGTCGAACAGCGCATGCACCATCGCGCCGAAGGGCGAGTCGCGGTCGTACGAGATGAGCGGGAACGGCAGCAGGTCGGCCACCGCCAGGGTGGCGCGCCGCGCCAGCGGATGGTTGTAGGGGCAGATGCACACCAGCCTGCCGCTGCCCAGCTCCTCCATCTCGAGGTTGGGGTGGCTCACCGGCAGGATGGTGACGGCCAGGTCGGCCTGGCGGTTCAGCAGCCGCTCGGTCAGCGGCGCATGGCCCAGGTACTGGAAGGTGAGCTTGACCTGCGGGTTGCTGTGGCGGTAGGCGGCCATCGCGAGCGGGATGACCGCCTGCCCGACGCTCGGGCTGGCCACCAGGTTCAGGATGCCCTCCTGGTGCTCGCTGAGTTCGCGCGCGAGTTCGTTGACCCGCTTGACCCCGGCGTAGACGTGCTCGACCTCGTGGAACAGCTTCTTGGCCTCGGGCGTGGCGAAAAGACGGCCCCGGATGCGCGCGAACAGCGGGAAGCCGACGCGCGCTTCGGTGTGCGACAGCAAGCGGCTGACGGCCGGCTGCGACACGAACAGCAGCTGCGAGGCGCCGCGGATCGAGCCGGTGATCATGACCGCGCGAAAGACTTCGATCTGGCGGAGATTGAATGACATGACGGGTACGAAAAAAGGTAGGGCTATAACAAGCTGTTAATGATGACGCATGAATAGGCAAGTGTGGAAGCGCGCCCGCGCTCCTAAACTGCGAGCCCTCGGCGCCACCCTGCCGGGTCCCTCCAGCTTCACGAAGGTCGCCCATGCGCCAGACGCTCTACGTCATCAATCCCAACAGCAGCGAGGCCGTCACCGCCGGCATCGACGCGGCCATGGCGCCGCTGCGCCGGCCCGACGGCCCGCGCATCGAATGCGTGACGCTGGCCGATGGCCCGCCCGGCGTGCAGACCCAGCACGACGTCGACCGCGCCGCGCTGTCGGTCCATCGTTTCGCGCTGGGCAAGCAGGCCGAGGCGGCCGGCTTCGTGGTGGCCTGCTTCAGCGATCCGGGCCTGCACATGCTGCGCGACCTGAAGGGCGTGCTGTCCTTCGGCATCAGCGAATGCGGTGCGCTCACCGCGCTCACGCTGGGCCAGCGCTTCGGCGTGGTCGCGATCCTGCAGGGTTCCATCGCGCGCCACTGGCGCACCTGGGGCGCGATGGGCATCGCACAGCGCGTGGCCGGCGAGGTGGCCATCGGACGCACCGTCTCCGAGCTGGCTGACCAGGCCGCGACACTCGCCGCCATGATCGATGCCGGGCGGCGGCTGCGCGACGAGCACGGCGCCAACGTGCTGGTGATGGGCTGCGCCGGCATGGCGCCATTCCGCGCCCCGCTGCAGGAGGCGACCGGCCTGCCCGTGGTCGAGCCCACGCAGGCTGCCGTCTCGATGGCGCTGGGCCGCATCCAGCTCGGCTGGTGAGCACCATGAGCAATCTGCACCCCGAACTCCTCGCGCGCCTGCACGCCGCCGTCGGCGATGCCGGCCTCGTGACCGACAGCGAGGCCAAGGCCCCGTACGAGACCGACTGGCTGAAGAAGTGGACCGGCCGCAGCAGCATCGTGGTGCGCCCGGCCGACACCGCGCAGACCGCCGCGGTGGTGCGCATCTGCCACGAAACCCACACGCCGATCGTTGCCCAGGGCGGCAACACCGGCATGAGCGGCGGCGCCACGCCCGACGGCAGCGGCGCGCAGGTGGTGCTCAGCACGGTGCGCATGAACGCGATCCGCGCGGTCGATCCGCTCAACAACACGCTGGTGTGCGAAGCCGGCGTGCTGCTGGCCCACATCCAGGCGGCGGCGCAGGATGTGGACCGCTTCTTTCCGCTGAGCCTCGGCTCGGAGGGCAGCTGCACCATCGGCGGGAACCTGGCGACCAATGCCGGCGGCATCGCGGTGCTGCGCTACGGCAATGCACGCGAGCTCGCGCTCGGGCTCGAAGTGGTGCTGCCCGACGGCCGCGTGTGGAACGGCCTGCGCGCACTGCGCAAGGACAACACCGGCTACGACCTGCGCGACCTGTTCGTCGGCTCCGAAGGCACGCTGGGCATCATCACCGCCGCGGTGCTCAAGCTGTACCCGCGCCCGGTGGCGCGCGCCACCGCCTGGGTTGGCGCGCGCGACATCGAGGCGATGGTACGGCTGCTCGCACAGCTGCGGGCCTCGTGCGGCGAACGGCTGGTCGCCTTCGAGATGATGTCCGCGGCATCGCTCGCACTGATCCTGGACCACGTGGCCGACGTGCGCGCGCCGCTCGCCGGCGAACACGCCTTCCATGCCCTGATCGAGCTGGCCGACACGCAGGACGAGGGGCTGGCCGCGCTGCTCGAAAGCGCGCTGGGCGATGCGCTCGCGCTCGACACGGTGCAGGACGTGGCGGTGAGCGTGAGCGGCGCACAGACGCAGGCGTTCTGGAAAATCCGCGAAGGCATCTCGCAGGCGCAGATGCGTGCGGGCAAGGCCATCAAGCACGACATCGCGCTGCCGATCTCGGCCATTGCCGCCTTTGCGAGCCAGGCCGAAGCCGCGCTGCGCGAGGCACAGCCCGACGTGCGTATCATCAACTTCGGCCACCTGGGCGACGGCAACCTCCACTACAACGTGCTGATGCCGCTGGAGACCCCGCCCGAGCTGCTGGCCGACACGACCATGCGCTTCAACCGGATCGTGCACGACATCGTCTCGGCCGCCAACGGCAGCATCAGCGCCGAGCACGGCGTGGGCCAGCTGCGGCGCGACGAGCTGCGCCACTACAAGTCGGAGGTCGAATTCGACCTGATGATGCGCGTCAAGCAGGCGCTCGATCCGAACCAGATCATGAATCCCGGCAAGCTCGTCTGACGCGCCGCGGCCCACCGCAACACAACACAAGGACACACATGGACCTCGGACTCTCCGGAAAAACCGCACTCGTGCTCGGCGCCGGGGGCGGCCTGGGCAGCGCGATCGCGCGCACGCTGGCACGCGAAGGCGCGCGGGTCGCGCTGGCCGACATCGACCTGTCCGCGGCCAGCAGCGTGGCAGCGGAGATCGGCGCCACGGGCGCGCAGGCGATCGCATTGCCCTGGGACCTGGCAGACCTCTCGCTGATCGAAGCCAACATCGCGCGCATCGAGCGCGAACTCGGTCCTGTGGACGTGCTCGTGAACAACACGGGCGGGCCGCCGCCCACGCCGGTGTCGGGCCAGGCGAGCGAACTCTGGAACAAGCACTTCCAGGGCATGGTGATGTCGGTCATCGCCATCACCGACCGCGTGCTGCCCGGCATGCGCCAGAGAGGGTTCGGCCGCATCGTCACCAGCACCTCGTCCGGCGTGGTGGCGCCGATCGCCAACCTCGGCCTTTCGAACGCGCTGCGCATGACGCTGCTGGGCTGGTCGAAGACGCTCGCGCGCGAAGTCGGCCGCGACGGCATCACCTGCAACGTGGTGCTGCCCGGCCGCGTCGCCACCGGGCGCATCAAGTTCCTCGACGAGCAGAAGGCCCAGCGCGAAGGCCGTGCGGTGGCCGACGTGACGGCCGAAAGCAACGCCAGCATTCCGGTCGGGCGCTATGGCGATCCGCAGGAGTACGCCGACGTGGTCGCGTTCCTCGCGAGCCGCAATGCGTCTTACGTCACTGGGTCGGTCATCCGCGTGGATGGCGGCCTGCTCGCCAACATCTGACACAACCGATCGAGGCCGCCGCCATGCTGGTTCTTCGCACCTCCGCCGCGTCGCCGTTCGGCCGCAAGGTCCGCATGGCGATCGACGCCGTCGGCATGACGCCGCGCGTGCGCGTCGTCGCGGCCGATACGCAAGACCCGAACGACACGCTGCACCAGCAGAACCCGCTCGGCAAGGTGCCGACGCTGGTGCTCGAAGACGGCCGGTCGCTGTTCGACTCGCGCGTGATCGTCGATTACCTCGATGCGCTCGACGGCCGCGGCATTCTCATACCGGCCGGCAGTGCGCGCATCGACGTGCTTCGTGCGCAGGCGCTGGCCGACGGCCTGCTCGACGCCGCGCTGCTGCAGGTCTATGAGAAACGCTTCCGTCCTGCCGACCGCCACGTCGCCTCGTGGGTGGCGATGCAGCAAGGCAAGGTCGATCGTGCGCTGTGGCATGCGGCCGAGTGCCTTCCCGCCGCCCGGGCGCCGGGGCCGCACATCGGCGAGATCTCGCTCGCAGCTGCGCTGGGTTACCTGGACCTTCGCTTCGATGGGCGCTGGCGCGCCCAGCATCCGTCACTGGCCGCGTGGCTGCAGGCGTTCGCGGCCCGGTGTCCCGCGTTCGAGGCCACGGGCCCGTTGCACGCGATCTGACGCGCGAGATCTCTCCGGCTCAGACGGGCACGCCGGATTCGACCGCCACATCGGCGCTTGATGACGTCAACCCCAGGAACGAATCAAGAATGTGGAAGTGGTCGTCGTGCAACTGGCCCTCCATCGCCGCCAGTTCGCCGATCGGCACCCAGCGCGTGGCCGCGGCGTCGTCGCCGGCCTGCACCGCGGGCAGTGGGCGCTGGCCAAGGTCGAACCAGTGCGCGTGGGTGATGACGCGGCCGCGCTGACTGCGGTCGGGATGGTCGAACACCTTCACCGCCTTGAAGGCGGCATCGACCTCGCTGTCGGGCAGCCGCAGGTCGGTTTCTTCGGCCAGCTCGCGCAGCGCCGATTGCCAGACCGTCTCGCGCGGTTCTAGAAAGCCGCCCGGCAGCGCGAACAGGCCCTTGCCGGGTGCGCGGCCGCGCTGCACCAGCAGCACCTGTCCGGCGCACTGGATCACCGCGTCGACCGTGACGAAAACCGGCGGGTACGGCGAGCCGGCCCACATGGCGTTCTCGCGGCGCAGGCACGCCCATTCCTCCGCGATCCGGGCGTAGTCCGGCTGGCCGGCCCAGGCACGCAGGAACGCCAGCGTGCTCGCGGGCACCTTGGGGGCCATGGCCGCGAGTGCGGGCTCGATCGATGCGTCAGCGGCGGCCTCGAAGTACGCGTCGCGCAGCGCGCTGGCGTGGATGTCGCCCTGGCGCCCGGCCTCGTCGTGCGCCCATTCGGGAAAGTCGCGCAGGTAGCTGCTGGTCTCGTCCTTCAGGTGTCCCACCAGCAGCACCGACGGTGCGCCGGGGTGCAGCCGCGCCACGCCCTGCCTGACGGCCTCGGCCCATCGCGCCTGGTCGTACCAGTCGCGCACGGGCAGGAAGGCGATGCGCTCGCGGTCGGCCTCGGGCAGCGCGGCGCGGATCGTCTCGGCACGCTCCTCCCAGCTGAACGGGTTGCGCGGCGAGCGCGCCTGGAAGGCCGAGCCGAGCACCACCACGCACGCGGGGGCCGCGGCAAGCGCGCGGCGCAGCAGCGCGAGCTGGGCGTTGTGGAAGACCTGGAAGCGGCCGATGTAGACGGCCACGTCGTGCGCCTTGTGCATGCTTGTCATCTCGTGTTCCTCATGTCCGTTGGATGGTGGGCCGTTGCTCAGCCTGCCACACCGAAGACCTGCCGCAGGTAGGCCAGGAACGTCTGATCCTGGCAGAGCGTCTTGCCCGGGCTGTCCGACAGCTTGGCGACGGGCTGGCCATTGCAGGCGGTGAGCTTCATCACGATGTTGATCGGCGCGAGGCCGACATCGTTGCTCAGGTTGGTGCCGATGCCGAAGCCGGTCTGGGTGCGGTCGGCGAAGGTCCGGTAGAGGCCGATGGCGGTCGGCAGGTCGAGCCCGTCGGAGAACACCAGCCGCTTGGTGTGTGCATCGATGCGCAGCTTCGCGTAGTGGGCCAGCGCCTTCTCGCCCCAGGCGACGGGGTCGCCCGAGTCGTGGCGCAGGCCGTCGAAGAGCTTCGCGAAGTAGAGGTCGAAGTCGGCCAGGAAGGCGTCCATGCCGACCACGTCGGTCAGCGCCACGCCGAGGTCACCGCGGTATTCCTGCACCCAGCCTTCGAGCGCGGCGCGCTGGAAGTCGCGCAGCCGCACGCCAAGCGCCTGGTAGGTCTGCAGGTATTCGTGCGCCATGGTGCCGATGGGCACCAGGCCGAGCTCCTTCGCGAACAGCACGTTGGAGCTGCCCTTGAAGTACATCGGCACTTCGCGCTGGAGTGTCTCGACCACCTCGCGCTGCCAGGTGCGCGAGAAGCGGCGCCGCACGCCGAAGTCGAAGAACTCGAACGGGTGCTGCCGCGCCGGCGCATTGGCAAACTCGCGCAGCAGCGCGATCTTGGAGCGCAGCCGTTCTCGGCCCTGCGCCAGCGCGGCCTCCGCATCGAAGCGGCGGAAGTACAGCTCGTTGACGATCGCGAGCACGAAGATCTCGAACGCCATCGTGTGGACCTGCGGTCCGATCGCGCGGATGCGCAGCGCGTCGCCGTCGGCCTGCGCACTGATGAACTCGCGCTGGAAGCTGAAGATGCGCAGGAAGTCGACGAAGTCGCTCTTGATGTAGCGCAGGCCGCGCAGGTAGGCGAGCTCGTCGGGCGCGAAGCGCAGCGAACACAGGTGGTCGAGCTGCGCGTTCACGTCGGCCAGCAGCTCGGCCAACGGATACGCCGGCGCGTTGCGGCACACGAAGGTGTACTCGGCCTGCGTCTGCGGATGGCGGTGCAGCATGGTCTGCCACATCGTGAACTTGTAGAGATCCGTGTCGAGCAGGCTCTGGATGATGGGTTGCATGGCGTGGCTCCTTTCTTGCAGCTCGCGTCAGGCGTTCGCCCGCAGCAGCGCCAGCACGTCGGCGCTGGAGCGAAGCTGCACGCCGCGCGCGGCCATGTCGGCGAGGAAGGCCTCGTGCTGTGCCTCGAAGCCCGCCACCGGGCTCATGCAGTCGGTCACGAGCACCACCTTGGCGGGGTTGGCCGACGGCAGGTGGGCGACGATGTGCTCGGTCGTGGCGCGCACGCAGTGGCTGCTGGCCTCGCCCGCGACCACGATCAGGTCGGCCCGGTCGAGCGACGCGACGAGCGCCAGGTTGAGCGACGTGGCGGAGTCACCTTCGTCGGGCACCTCGGCCTGGATGGCGCTGTAGTGCTCGGTCCACGGATTGCTGCCCTTCGCGACCTTCTCGACCATGGCGGCGCGCCGGTCTTCCCAGGCGTTGTAGGCGGCCTTGACGGCGGCATGCACGTTGTGGCCCCAGCTGCCGATCTCGCAGTGCACCGGCCAGACCATCAGCGTGTAGCGCCCGCGGCGCTCGAGCTCGTCGAGGTAGGCGAGCGTGCGCGGCAGTGCATCGCTGTCGCGCGGCAGGTAGTCGCCGGCGCGCACTTGCGCCGCGGTGATGGCGGTGAAGGGCGCCACCGCCCCCCCTTCGCGCGACTGCCAGAACGTCGGGTGCGCGATGTCGAACCGGTGGTGCGAGTCCAGCGTCACGGTGATGGCGCCAATGCCGTCCGCGCCTTCGCCGATCAGCGCCGCAAGCCGCAGCATGTCGGCGTGGGCGCCCGCCACCGGCAGCGCGGGCTGCAGCGGCGCGCCGGTGGCGGGGTTCGTCGGGCGCCAGTCGGCCGGCAGGTCGCAAAAGTCGTTCTGCGGATCGATCGCAAGGAGATGGATGTTCTGCTTCATGGCGTCTTCCATTTAGTTGTATTGTGCAACTTATGTGGGTTGTACTGTACAACCATATTCCGCGATGTCAAGCGCCGGGTGCTTCGGCATCGCGCGGGCTGAATGTGCGCGGGAACACCGCCGGCTGCGCCCGGTCGCGCAGCCGGTAGCCCATGGCCGGGCGGCCTGCGGCGCGCTCCAGCAGGCCCGCCTCGGCCATGAAGCCGGCGTCGAGCATGCGCTTGCGGAAGGCGCTCTTGTCGACGGCCCGGCCGAGCACGACCTCGTAGGTGTGCTGCAGCTGCGGCAGCGTGAACGGCTCCGGCAGCAGGAAGGCCGGCAGCGAGGTGTATTCCACCTTGCCGCGCAGGCGCGCGATGGCGGCCGCGAGGATTTCGCCATGGTCGAAGGCCAGTCGCTTGCGGGTGGCGGCCGCGGCCTCGGTCCATTCGGCCGGTGCGGCATGGGCGCCCTGCCCGGGCGCCAGGTCGGCGCCCGGTATGAGCGCGAAGAAGGCATGGGTGGCCGACCAGCCGCGCGGGTCGCGCTGCGCGCCGCCCCAGCTGCCGAGCTGCTCGAGGTAGGGCGCGGCGACGCCGGTCTTCTCGTGCAGCTTGCGCCTGGCGCAGTCGACCAGGCTGGCGTCGCGCTCGATGTCGACAAAGCCGCCGGGCAGCGCCCATCGGCCTGGAAAGGGTTCGCCCGGCGCGTCGGGGCGGCGAACCAGCAGAACCTTCAGCGCATCGTCGCGCACGGTGAAGATGACGAGGTCGACAGTGACCAGCGGCCGGGGGAAGTCCAGGCCCGGCGGCGTCGCGGATGGTTTCAAGGCAGTGCTCCTCTTGGTTTGTTGTACAGCACAACTCCGGGCGCGCAAACAAATATAGCAAGCAGGTTTTTCCTGCCGCGCCCTTCAGCTTCCGCGCGCGCTGCCGATAACCGGTCATGGCGGCGGCTGTCGCGCGCGCCCTCCTTCGTGAAAGAAAGCAATGAATCTGCGCAATCTCAAGATCGGTGTCCGCCTCGGGGGCGGTTTCGGGGCCATGCTGCTGCTGATGGTGTTCATCGCGGGCATCGGCATTTTGCGGCTCAACGCCGTGGCGCAATCGACCTCGGCGATGGTCGAGGAGGCGCTGGTCAAGGAGCGGCTGGCGAACCGCTGGGCCAATCTGCTCGGCCCCAGCATCGTGCATTCGTTCGGCGTGGCGAAGGCCACCGATCCCGAGAACGAGGCCTACTTCAAGAAGCACCTCGGCGAGGGCGTGGCCTCGATCAACCCGGTGCAGCAGCAGATGGGCGAGCTGCTCACCACGCCCGACGAGCGCAAGCTCTTCGAGGCCGTGGCCGATGCGCGCAAGCGCGTGCTCGAGCACCTCGGAACCATCAACAAGCTGAAAGCCGCAGGCGACCAGGCCGCCGCCAGCCAGCTCGCCGACACGCAGTACCAGGCGGCGCTCGACGTCTACAAGCAGGCGGTGAACCAGATCGCCGAGGCGCAGCGCGCCCGCATCGACGTGATGGCCGGCGAGATCCAGGACAACCACCGCAGCGCCCGGCTGATGCTGGTCGTGCTGTCGGGCGTGGCGGTGCTGCTCGGTGCGCTGTTCGCGTGGCGGCTGACCGTCGGCATCGTGAAGCCCATGCAAGGCGCGGTCGAGCTGGCGCAGAAGGTGGCTGCGGGCGACCTGAGCACGCAGGTCAGCGCTGGCTCGCGCGACGAGGTCGGGCAGCTGCTGACGGCGCTGAAGGCCATGAACGACAGCCTCTTCAAGGTGGTGGGCGAGGTGCGCAACGGCACCGACACGATCGCGACGGCATCGAGCCAGATTGCGTCGGGCAACCAGGACCTGTCTTCGCGCACCGAGCAGCAGGCCAGCTCGCTCGAGCAGACGGCGGCCTCGATGGAAGAGCTCACGAGCACGGTCAAGCAGAACGCAGACAACGCGCGCCAGGCCAACCAGCTCGCCGTCTCGGCGTCGGAAGTGGCCGTGCGCGGCGGCGGCGTGGTGAGCAAGGTGGTCGACACCATGGACTCGATCAACAGCTCGTCGCGCAAGATCGTCGACATCATCGGCGTGATCGACGGCATCGCGTTCCAGACCAACATCCTCGCTTTGAACGCGGCGGTGGAAGCGGCACGCGCGGGCGAGCAGGGCCGCGGCTTCGCGGTGGTGGCTTCCGAGGTGCGCAGCCTCGCGCAGCGCTCGGCCGCGGCGGCCAAAGAGATCAAGGGCCTGATCGACGACTCGGTGAGCAAGGTCGAGGCCGGCAGCCAGCAGGTGGCCGAGGCGGGCCGCACGATGGAAGAGATCGTCACCAGCGTGCAGCGCGTGACCGACATCATGGGCGAGATCACCGCCGCGAGCCAGGAGCAGACCACGGGCATCGAGCAGATCAACCAGGCCATCACGCAGATGGACCAGGTCACGCAGCAGAACGCGGCGCTGGTCGAAGAAGCCGCGGCCGCCGCGGCCTCGCTGCAGGAGCAGGCGGGCAGCCTGTCGCAGGTGGTCGGCGTGTTCCAGCTCGGCGGGCCGCAGCGCGCGCTGGCTTGAATTGTCAGGCGCTGTGCGCGAGCCCCGCGGCCTGCTGCGCGCCGGCGGATGAGCGGCTGCGGCGCCAGGCTGCCGGGGGCGCACCGTACTCGCGCCGGAACGCGCGGCTGAAGGCTGTGTCGGTCTGGTAGCCAACGTTCTCGGCGATGTTCGCGAGCGGCGCATTGCTGCGACACAGCAGGTTGGCGGCCAGCAGCATGCGCCACTGCGTGAGGTACTGCATCGGCGAGCTGCCCACCAGTTGCTGAAAGCGCTCGGCCAGCACCGAGCGCGAACTGCCGGCGGTGCGGGCCAGTTCGTCGAGCGTCCATGCATGGGCGGGGTTCTTGTGCAGCGCCTGGAGCGCGGCGCCGACGATGCGGTCGCCCACGCCCGCAAGCCAGCCGGTGCTGCCTTCGGCGCGCTCGTTCATGTAGAGCCGCAGCACTTCGATGAACAGCACTTCGGACAGTTTCGCGAGCACGGCGGCACCGCCCGGCCGCGGCGAGCGCGCCTCGCCGAGTGCGTAGCGCACCGAGGCCTCGAGCCAGGTGCCGGCCTCGGAGCCGCGCACGTTGACGCGGACCAGCGGCGGCAGGCCCGCGAGCAGCAGGCGCGCAAGCCGCGCATCGCAGGCCAAGTAGCCGCACACGAGGCGCGTGGCCGGGCCGTCGCCGCCATAGCAGAGCTGGCGCGGACGGCGCGACAGCACTTCTTCGAGCCGCCCGCCCGTGGCCGGCGGCAGCCCCGGCTGCGAGGCCATGCGGTGCGCGTCGCCCTGCGGAAAGAGGATTGCGTCGCCCGCGATCAGGTGCACCGGCGCTTCGCCCGCCAGCTCGACCCAGCAGTCGCCTTCGGTAATGAGGTGGAAGATCACGACGCGCTCGGCGCCCGGCTCGAGGATCGGCGCCACCGAATCGGCGCGCGGCGACTGGTAGCACCACGGCGCCGTGAACCTGGCGTGGATGAAGATCGCGCCGACCAGCCGGACCACGCGCAGGGTTTCCGAGAGCGCGTCCATCGTCAGCCCTCCCCGACCTCGACCTGCAGCGTCATCGGCACCGCGAGCTGCAGCGCGGCCGACATCGGCGAGCAGCGATGGCTCTGCGCGACCAGTGCGCGCAGGCGCTCCGGCGCGACACCGCCCGCAGCGGCGATGCGCACGCGCAGCGTCATGTCGAGCGGGCCGGCGTTGACGGGGCTGCCGTCGGCCTCGGCCAGGTCGAGCATGCCGCGCGCATCGGAATGGCTGTCGACGGAGACCTCGAGCGTGTCGAGCGCGATCTGCTGCTGCGCGGCGCCCATCGCGATGCGCGTGGCCACGCACGATGCCACGCCGGCACGCAGCAGCCAGCCCGGGGTGACGGCCTCGCCCTCGCCGCCCATCTCTTCGGGCATGTCGGTCGCGGCCTCGGTGCCGTTGGCATGGGCGGTGACCACCTTGAGGCCGCCGGCCCAGCGCGCCACGGCCTGCGAGTCGGCGTGGTGGCCCGCCTCGGGGCGCCGCTGCAGCACCGCTTCCATGCGCCGCAGCGCCGCCGCAATGTCTTGCTGTGCTGCCATGGGCTTCCTTCGCACCGGCATCGGTGCCGTGGTGAGGTGGTCTCCCAAAAATCATTCTGGGCGCGCCGTCGCGCGGCGTCCACCTCCGTTGCGTTCTATGACGTTTGGCCACCGGCGTGCATGCACGCGCACATGCGGACGATCGGTCAGGCCGCGCCGACGCGCGGGCAGGACGCCCGGGTGCCAGCGGCGCGACAGTGCGGCCTCCACCACTTCAACACCTTCACGAGGAGCACGCACCATGAACGCCCCCATCGACTTCAATGCCATCAAGCAGCGCCAGATGGGCGCATGGTCGAGCGGCGACTACGCCGTGATCGGCACCACGCTGCAACTCGTCGGCGAGCAGCTCGCCGAGGCCTGCGACCTGCGCTTCGACGAGCGCGTGCTCGACGTGGCGGCCGGCAACGGCAACGCGACGCTCGCGGCCGCGCGGCGCGGCTGCCGGGTCACCTCGACCGACTACGTCGCCGCGCTGCTCGACCGGGGCGGCGAACGTGCGCGCGCCGAACGCCTCGAGGTGCAGTTCCAGGCCGCCGACGCGGAGGCGCTGCCGTTCGAGGACGCCAGCTTCGATGCCGTGCTCTCGACCTTCGGTGTGATGTTCACACCCGACCATGCGACGGCCGCGGCCGAGCTGGCCCGCGTCTGCCGTCCGGGCGGGCGCATCGGACTGGCCAACTGGACGCCCACCGGCTTCATCGGCCAGCTGTTCAAGGTGCTGGGGCGGCATGTGCCGCCGCCGGCCGGCGTGCAGCCGCCGTCGCTCTGGGGCGTGGAGGCGCACCTGCGGGAACTCTTCGGCGCGCGCGCCGAGTCGATCGGGATCACGCCGCGCCAGTTCAACTTCCGCTACCGCTCGGCCGCGCATTTCATCGAGGTGTTCCGCACCTGGTACGGCCCGGTGCACAAGGCCTTCGCAGCGCTGCCGGCCGACGGCGCCGCCGCGCTGGAGCGCGACCTGGCCGAACTGCTGGAGCGCTGCAACCGCGCGGGCGCGGCGTCGCTGGTCGTGCCCAGCGACTACGTCGAGGTGGTCATCAGGCGAAGCGCATCGCGATCGCAATAGCACGGCTGCCGCGCTTGCCGCGCGGCATTCTGGCAAAGACCCTGAGGGCATTGCTTGCCCGGGCCCGGTGCCTTGCATAGACTCCAGGCCATGTCGACCGCCCTTCTCGCCTTGTCCCACGCCACTGCCGCGGCCAGCGTGCACGCGCGCGCGGGATCGAAGGCGGGCCGCAGGAACCTGCCCGCACATCCCTAGGCCCGGCGGCCCGCTTCCTCCTCCCCTCTTCTGCGCAACCATTCACCGCCGGGCACAAGTCCCGCGCGTTCGCGGCCGCCGGCCACAGGCAGGTCCGCACGAATGGAGTGCGTCATGCATGCAACGATCCACGGCGAGCGCACGCTCAGCCAACCCGATTTCGCCCGCCTCGGCAAGCTGCCGGGCCTTGACTTGCAGACTGCGCTGGCCGATCTGCTCGACAGTGCCGAACTGACCGCCGCGGACCGGGTCCCGCCCGACCTGGTGACGATGAATGCGCGCGTCGAGATCGTCGATGTCCACACGCGCCGGCGCCAGACGCTCACCGTCTGCTATCCCGAGGAGGCGAGCCCCTCGGCCGGCCTCATTTCGGTGCTGTCGCCCGTGGGGTGCAGCCTGCTCGGCCTGCGCGTGGGCGACACCGCCCGCTGGCAGACGCCGACGGGCGAGACCTGCGCGGCAGAGATCGTGGCCGTTCTCTATCAGCCGGAAGCCGACGCCGACGCAGCCGCGCCCCGCGCGGCGTAGCGCGGCCGTGCGGCTTGCCGCGGGCGCCCGCCCATATTTCGAAGAAGCCGGCCTGCCATGACACCCCGATCCATCCTGGCCGTGAGCGACCTGACGGCCGCCTCGGACGCGGCACTCGCGCGCGCCGCCTGCCTCACGGCAGCGCACGGTGCGACGCTGACGCTGATCCACATGCGGGCGGCCGGCGCAAGCCCCGACGACAGCGCCGCATCGCGGCTGGCGCACCAGGCCTTGCAACTCGGCCAGCGGCACGGCCTGTGCGTGCGCACCGCAAGCCGACTGACGCACACGCCGCAGGAGGTCGCGCATGAGGCACGGCACGCCGACCTGCTGGTCGTCGGCGCGCATGCAGCCGACGGCGGCGGTGCGTGGATGCGCTGGCACAGCCCCGCGGCGGACCTGCTGCGCCTTGCGCGCAAGCCGCTGCTCGCAGTGCGCCGGCCCGCCGATGGCGCCTACCGGCGCCTGCTCGTCGCCCTCGACTGCTCGCCGGCCGCGCGCACCGTGGCCGACCATGCGCGCGCGCTCGGCGGTCCGGCCGAGGTTGCGCTGTTCGATGCGGTGCCCAGCCCGGCCGAGACGGCGCGGCAGGCGGCCGCCCGGCAGCAGCGCAGCGGCGCCGACCTGCTCGTCGTCGGCAGGGATCCGGCCTCGCGCCTGGCCGAGTTCCTGTTCGGAAGCACCGCGCTGCGCGTGCTGCGGCTGGCGCGCGGCGACGTGCTGGTGGTGCCGCACGGCGACCGAGCGGCGGCGTCCGCGCACGGCGGCACCCGCCCCTCGCGACACGCAAAGCGTGATTCATTTCACGGAAATGGTTCTATTCCATAACCACTGCAGCCGAAACCCACTTGAAACAAGGCGTAGCGGGCCATTAGCATTTGTAAACCAGAGCAGCCGGCAACCTGGTCTCCCAAGCAAGCGCCGGCATCGGAGCCTCGAATGCCTCTCTTGTTCCTCATGCGGCTGCAGCATGTGCAGCTCCCTGTTCGCGTCGCCCATCCGGAGGAGCTCCGGCACGTCTCGGTGCTCGTCGCCACGGGCCTGATCGAAGCGGAGGTCGCCGCCCTCCGGTCGACCGCGCGCTATGCTGCGTCGCGCGTGGCCACGGTGGTCAGGATCACGGAGGCGGGGCTGGCCGAGATCGCGAAGATGGGCGAGGTGCCCGGTTTCGTGAAGACCTCGATGCAGTTCGCGCGCGGCTTCCGGTTGATGTGATCCGAACGACGGTGTCGATTCCGCCCGTGCCCGTTCGTCGTATCCATAGAGGGCCATCCTCTGCACTTCACAGGAGAACGCCACCATGGCAACCAGCACGATCCGTCTTCACCGCGTCCTGCGCGCCCCGCCCGAGCGGGTCTACCGCGCCTTCGTCGAGCCCGGCGCCTTCGAGCGCTGGCTGCCGCCGTTCGGCTTCACCGGCAAGGTCCACCAGATGGACCCGGTGGTCGGCGGGCGCTGGCGCATGTCGTTCACCAGCTTCGGCAGCGGCCAGGGCCATTCGTTCGGCGGCAACTACCTGGAGCTGGTTCCGGGCCAGCGCGTCGCCTACGACGCGCGCTTCGACGACCCGAACCTGCCGGGCACGATGAAGACGACGGTGACGCTCACCGCCGTGTCGTGCGGCACCGACATGGCGATCGTGCAGGAAGGCGTCCCCGACGTGATTCCGGCCGAGATGTGCTACCTGGGCTGGCAGGAGTCGCTGGTCGCGCTGGCCCAGCTGGTCGAGCCCGAGATCCCCGGCTGAGCGCGCGGCGCTGGTTATCCGGCGCGACCCCGCGGCGGCGGCCTACAAGGGTGGGGGCACGGCTGTAAGAAATTGCAGCCCTGCACCACGTCACCCCTGGAACGACACCATGCCTGGAGAACCTCCCTCTGCCGACTTCGCTGCCTGGCTGGCCGCGGAGACCGCCGCCTTTGCCGCCATCCATGCGCTGCACCAGCGCTCGCAGGGCGGGCGGCTCGACCTGCCGGGCGGCCGCATCGAGCAGATCGCCAAGCTGCGCAAGGAGGCCGACGTGCGCTTCGCCAGCCTCTGGGGCCAGCTCGGCGCGCCGACGGCCGAAGCGTCAACAGCCGCAGCCGCCGCCACGGTGATGCCGGTGCCGAAAGTGCAGCCGGTGCCGCCGCGGCGCATCCACCCGCGCAGCGAGCGCCGCCGTTCCGGCGAAACACGCCTCTTTCCCTGAGCCCCGAAAAGTGGCATGTTGTCTCCTCGTCCTGAGGAGCATCAGATGGCCACTGCCCGTTCGATCGCATCGCTGACGCTGGGCTTCGGCCTGGTGTCGATCCCGGTCCGCCTCTACTCGGCCACCGAAAGTGCCGCGACCGTGCACTTCAACCTGCTGTCGAAGGAAGGCGAGCGCGTCAAGCAGCAATACGTGTCCGCGAGCGATCCGAAGAAGGTGGTCCCGCGCGCCGAAATGGTGAAGGGCTACGAGTTCGAGAAAGACCGCTACGTCATCTTCAGGCCCGAGGAGCTCAAGGCGCTGGAGGAAGGCGGAAGCCACCTGATCGACATCGTCGCCTTCATTCCGTCGGATGCGGTCGACCCGATCTACTACGACAAGCCCTACTACCTCGCACCCGACAAGCGCGGCGGCAAGCCGTACAACCTGCTGAAGAAGGCGATGCTCGAGAGCGGGCGCTGCGCGCTCGCCAAGTGGGCCTGGAAGTCGAAGCAGTACGTGGTGCAGGTGCGCGCGCGCGACGAGGGGCTGGTGCTGCAGCAATTGCTGTACGCGGACGAGGTGCGCTCGCTGAACGATCTCGACATCGAGCAGCTGGAACCGAGCGCGTCCGAGCTCAAGCTCGCGCTGCAGCTCATCGACCAGATCTCGCAGGACAGCTACGACCCGACGATGTTCGAGGACGAGGAAAAAAAGCGCATCCTCGCCGCCATCGACGCAAAGATCGCCGGCGAGGAGATCGTCGCCACCGAGCACCCCGAGGATGCGGGCACGGGCCAGGTGATCGACCTCGCGGAGATGCTCAAGGCCAGCCTTGCGCGACGCCCGGGCGCGGAGGCCAAGGCCGCGCCGCTGCGCAGCGTGCCGGGCAAGGCCAAGCGCGCGCCCAGGGCGCCCGAGAAGACCGCTGCGGCCCCGGCCCGTGCGCGCATGAAGAAGTGAACGCCTCGCCCGGGTTCTCCTCGACGCCCCACACGCTGCGCGGCGTGGCCCAGCTGCTGGGCCTCTCGCGGCACGCGGTCAGCAAGCTGATCGAGCTCGGCTTCGTCGCGCCGGTGAAGACGCCCGCGGGCACCTGGCAGTTCTCGTTCCAGGACGTGGTGCTGCTGCGCTCGGCCCACGAGCTGCGCGCGGCGCGCATCCCGACGCGGCAGATCCTGCGCTCGCTGCGGCAGCTCAAGGCCCGGCTCCCTGCCGAGATGCCGCTCGCAGGCCTGCGCATCAAGGCCGAGGGCGCCCGGGTCACCGTGCGCTCGTCCGATGCGCAGTGGGAGCCCGACACCGGCCAGTTGCTGCTCGACCTCCGCATCGAGCCCGGCGCGGGTTCGGTGAGCTTCCTGTTCGCGCGGCAAGACCGTGGCACGGTCAGCACCGCCGATCCCGATGCGCTCTTCGAACGCGCCGAGGCGCTCGAGGCCACGGCACCGGCGGACGCCGAATCCCTGTACCGGCAGATCCTTGCGCATGACCCGGCCCATGCCCATGCCTACCTGAATCTCGGCTTCATGCTGTGCGAGGCAGGCCGCTGCGCCGAGGCCGCCGCGCTGTACGACGCGGGCCTGCGGCACTGCGGCGACGATCCGCTGATGCACTACAACCATGCGGTCGCGCTCGAGGGCGCCGGCCGGGTGGGCGATGCGCTGGCCAGCTACGAGAAGGCGCTGCAGCTGCAGCCGGACCTGGCCGATGCGCACCAGAACGCGGCGCTGCTCTACGCCGAGCTCGGCCACAAGCAGCTCGCGATCCGGCACTTCAGCGCGTTCCGGCGCCTTCAGGGCAAGGCGTAGGCGCGGGCGTGGCTTCTTCCTACGGCGGGCGCGGGCGCTTCGCGCTAGCTTGAGCGGCATCGATCCACTGCAAGGAGTTGAATCTTGGCCACTGGCGGCAGCAGAACCCTCTGGAAGGGCGCGATCACATTCGGGCTGGTGCACATCCCCGTGGGCCTGCACACCGCGAGCACCGAACAGGGCGTCGACTTCGACTGGCTCGACAAGCGCAGCATGGACCGCGTCGGCTACAAGCGCGTCAACAAGCGCACCGGCAAGGAGATCGCGCGCGAGAACATCGTCAAGGGCATCGAGTACGAGGACGGCCAGTACGTCGTCATCTCGCCGGAGGAAATCGAGGCGGCCTATCCGCGCACCACGCAGACCATCGAGATCCAGCGCTTCATCGAGGCCAGCGAGATCCCCTTCCTCTACCTGGAGCGGCCCTACTACGTCGCGCCGATCAACAAGGGTCACAAGGTCTACGCGCTGCTGCGCGAGGTCATGGTCAAGACCGGGAAGATCGGCCTCGCGAAAGTGGTGATCGCCACCAAGCAGCACCTGGCCGCGCTGGTGCCCGCGGGCGAGGTGCTGGTGCTGAACCTGCTGCGCTGGGGCGACGAGGTCAAGCCGGTCGAGGGCCTCGACCTGCCCGCTGCCGGCGTCAAGGGTGCGAAGATCACCGCCGCCGAAATGAAGATGGCCGAGCAACTCGTGAAGGACATGAGCGGCAAGTGGAAGCCCGAGGAATTCAAGGACGAGTTCAAGCACGCGGTCATGAAGTTGGTCGAGAAGAAGGTCAAGGCCGGCGACACCGAAACCGTGATCGAGCCCGAGGAAGAGGCGCCGTCGCAAGGCGCCGAGGTCATCGACCTGACCGAGCTCCTGACCCGCAGCCTGCGCGGCGGCAAGGCCGCCAAGGCCTCCGGGGCCGCACCGGCGAAGAAGACGGCCGCGCCGAAGAAAAAGACCGGTGCCGCCGCGAAGAAGGCCGCGGGCAAGAAGGCGGCCACCGCGCGCCGGAAGGCGGCGTAGGTCACACGAGCCTGCGCCTTGTGCACCGTTGGGGAGCTTGAAAAATGGCGCGTGTTATGCAGTGCGTAACTCTCATCAGACGAGATGTGACTGCTACGTACAGCCCTGCAGACAGAGGCTTTGCTGCGCCATTGACCATCGTCGCTCGTAGAAGTCTCCGGCCGGCAGCGTGAGCTGAATCGCGAAAGGTACTATGGGGATTCTGGTCTCGCGCGCCAGCAGGGCAAGCCAATGCATCATCAATCCAATGCATTCGCGTCATCATGACGATCAGCAGCCCCGGCATGAGCATTGAGACAGTTCTAGCCAGTCGCGGACCGCACCGTCGACATCATTTCAGAGGTATCCCATGGTTTTTCGTCGCATCCTTTCCCGCCGTGCCGTCGGGTGGTTCGGCCTTGCCGTGGCCGGCGCCGCGCTGCTGCCCATTCCGGCCGCGGCCCAGGGGTGGCCCGCCAAGCCGATACGCATGATCGTTCCTTACTCCGCAGGCGGAGGTGCCGACAACGCGGCGCGCATTCTTGCGCTGCGCCTCGGCACCACGCTGCGTGTCCCGGTGGTGGTCGAAAACCGGCCCGGCGCCAGCGGCGTCATTGGTGCCCAGGCCGTCGCCAAGGCCGACCCGGACGGCTACACCATGCTGTACGACGCATCGACGTTCGCGGTAAATCCGCTGCTGCGCAAGATGCCGTTCGACCCCGCCGCCGACCTCGTGCCGGTGTCGCTGGTGCTCACCGTGCCGAACATCCTCGTGGTGCCGTCCAAGGGGCCTGCTCCCGACTTCAAGGCCTTCTTGGCGCGTGCCCGTGCGCAGCCCGACAAGGTTTCTTTCGCCTCCTACGGTGCGGGCAGCCCGGCGCACCTGGCGGGCGAGTTGCTCAATCGTGAAGCGCGCATCGGCATGCTGCACGTGCCATACAAGGGCGGAGCGCCGGCGCTGGCCGATGTCATCGGCGGGCAGGTGGATGCGTACTTTGCCAATGCCGGTTCGGCGCTGGGCTATGTGCAGGCCGGGCAGCTCAAGGCACTGGCGGTCACGTCGCGCCGACGCATGGCTGCGCTGCCCGAGGTGCCCACCGTCGAGGAAAGCGGCTTTCCCAACTTCGAAGTGCTCGAATGGAACGGCCTCTTCGTACCGAAGGGAACGCCGCAGCCGATCGTCGATCGCCTTGCATCGGAGATCCAGGCTGCGGTGCGGGATCCCGAAACGCGCGCACGGCTCGTCAAGTCGGGTGCCGATCCGGTGGGCGGAACGCCCGCGGAGTTCGTCACCTTCATCGGTGGCCAGACACGGCGGTGGGCCCAACTGATCAAGACGAACAAGATCACGACCGACTGACGGCGAAGGACTGGCCGGAACTCACCAATTGAAGGTGCAGCAAACGACTCAATTCAACCAATCGAAGTGTCCGGAAGATTCGAACAAGACACAGATCTGGCTGAGCTCCTTTGGGCTGACTTGCCCCCGTATGTAGCCTTGCAGGCGGTTATCAAACGCAACCGGCCGCAACAGGCCGGCCACCGCGCCAGCCACAGCCGCTACAGTCAGTCACGGCTGGCGTTCCCCTGCTGAAAGGCAAGCGCCCGACTCCTCCTGACGCACCGAGAAGGTGCAATACAACCGTGACACATGAGCCCGGTATTCCTGTTGCTCGTCCATGCCGATCCGCCGCAGGCGAAGCGCCTGTTGCGCCACCTCGCCCCCGTGGGGCGCTGCTTCGTCCATGTCGATGCCAAAGCCGACATGGCCGCGTTCGAGGTCGCGGACCCGCGCGTGGCGTTCGTGAGCCCCCGCATCGACGTGCGCTGGGGTGCCATCTCGCAGGTAGAGGCCACTTTGAGGCTCATGCGCACCGCGCTCGCGCAGTGCGAGCCGGCGCAGGTGAGCCATTTCGTGCTGCTCTCGGGAAGCTGCTATCCACTGCGCCCGATGGACGCGTTCCGCGCCCACCTGCAGGCGCATGCGGGCACCAACTTCATCAAGCTGATGCCGCTCGCCAGCACGCGCAAGCTGCATGAACGCGTGCGCCACTTCTGGTTCTACGAAGACCTGCCGGTCGACGGGCGCAAGTTCACCCGGGTGCGGCTGCTGCGCGGCCTGCTGCAGCTCGCGGGCAAGTTCGGCCGCCGTTCATTCCCGCTCGTTCCCGCGTGGTACTTCGGCTCGCAATGGTGGGCGCTGACGCCCGAGACCGCGGGCTACCTTGCGGCCCATCCGCATGAAGCGGCGCTGAAGCGCTTCCTGCGCTACGCCAAGGCGCCGGACGAGATCTACTTCCACACGCTGCTCGCGAATTCGCCGCTGCAGCACACGGTGGAGCCCGTCACCGGCAGCGGGGTCTGGGACGCGGCGAACCTGCACCTGATCGACCCCTCGCTCTCGCGCTGGTTCCAGGCCGCCGACTACGAGGAGGTCGTCGCATCGGGCCGCTGGTTCGTGCGCAAGGTCGGCAGCGACATCTCGCGCGATCTCTGCGACCGGCTCGACAGCAACCTGGCCGGAGCGACTGGCGAGCAGCGCGCGTAGCCCGCGCCGCCACGGCCCTATGGCCGGATGATCACCGTCGGGGGCTGAATCACGACGGCCGGCGGCTGGACGACGATGCCCGTGGGCGGCGGGTAGCCATGGCGCGGTGCTTCATAGACCGGCTGCGGCGCGGGCTCCCGGCATTTGCGCTTCTCCTTGAACCCGCCGTTCTTTTCCCACTTGCGCTCGACCTTGCAGTACCCGTCCCAGTACGTCTCCTTGTGCGGGGGGCCACCCCGGCCCTTGCGGCCGTGGCCGCTTTCGTCCTTGTGGGGATCGGCGAGCGCGGGGGACATCACCGCAGCAAGAAGCAACGCGATGCAGGACAGGGGACGGAGAGGATGGTTCATGGGCGCTTGGAATGTGATTTGTTCCCATGATCCTACTCCCGGCGCGTACTTCTTTTCTGTGCCTGCAGCGTTGCGTTTTCATCCGCGGCGCAGCCCTCCCCTCCCCCCGGCCGCGTGGCCAGCGGGCCCGGTGCCGCCTCGGCCGCCAGCTGGCCGATGGCCGCACCGAGTGCCATGTCGTCGAGGATGCCGAAGTGGCTCATCCGGATGCGGCCCTGCCGGTCGATCAGTACGGTGCTCGGCGTGCCCTGCAGCTGGTACTCCCGCATGGTGGCGGGAATGCTGCTGCCGCGCACGGGCGTGTCGATGCCGATCGGGAACATGTAGCGGTACTCGCGCACGAACGCACTCAGCGCCGCGGGGGTCATCACCTCGTGGTGCTCGAACACCGTGTGCAGACCGATCACGGCCACCTCGGCCGCATCGAAAAGCTGCCGCGTCTTCTTCGCCTGCGGCAGCGCGTGCGTCACGCAGGCCGGGCAAAGCATCTGGAACGCATGCAGCACGACGACGCGGCCGCGCAGCGATGGCAGCGTGACGGGCGCCTCGGTGTTGAGCCATTGGGCGACCTGCCATTCGGGCGCCGGGGGAAAGCTGTGGTTCGGCATGTCGGATGCTCCAGGTGGGCGGCGGTCAGGCGGTGCCGGCGCGCAGCTTGACCGACGGGAAATCGAGCGGCACGTCGAACGCGACATTCACATAATTGGTGAACAGGTTCAAGGCCACATGCGCGAGGATCTCGACGATCTGGCCATCGTCGAAGCCCACGTCGCGCAGCGCCTGCACGTCGGCCGCCGAGACCTGCCCGCGCGCCTCGACGAGCTGCAGCGCGAAGCGCAGCGCCGCCGCGGTGCGCGGGTCCGACGACGCGCCGGCCTGCGCGGCCGCCATGTCCGCGGCCGGCACACCCGCCTTGCGCCCGAGCGCGGTGTGGGCGGCCAGGCAGTAGTGGCAGGCGTTGCGGTCGGCGACCGCCACTGCGATCTGTTCGCCGAGCTGCGGTGCAATCGCACCGCCGCCGAGTGCGCCGAACGCACCCCACATGCTCTGCAGCGCGGCGGGCGAAGTGGTCACGCATTCGGCGCGCGCCGGCGTGCCGCGCCGCGTGGTCGTGAAGGAGCCGACGCTGCTCTTCTATCCGCGGCCGCTCGCGCACAGCTTCCACAACGCGCCCTCGGAGGGCTCCTACTTCGTCTGCGCCACGCTCGCGTTCGATGGCGGCGACATGCATCCGCTCGCGCGCGCGCTGGCGCTGCTCTTCGCGGAGACCGGCCGCGTGCTGTGCGGCCACCGCCTGCTCGCCGACCGGCTTTTCGAGGTGGTGCTGATCCAATTGCTGCGCTGGCTGCTCGACCATCCCGAAGAAAGCGACATGCCGCCGGGCCTGCTCACCGGCCTGGGCGACCCCGCGCTTGCGCGCGTGCTGGTGGCCCTGCACGAGCGCCCCGGCGATGCCTGGACGTTGGAGCGGATGGCGCGCGAGGCCGGCCTGTCGCGCAGCGCATTCGCCGAGCGCTTCAAGGCCGTGGTGGACGCCACGCCCGCCGACTACCTGGCCCATTGGCGGCTCGCGATCGCGCAGGCCGAGCTGCGCCGCGGCGCATCGGTCAAGGCCATCGCCGACACGCTCGGCTATGCCAATGCGTCGGCGCTGTCGCGCGTGTTCGCGCAGAAGATCGGCATGTCGCCGCGCGAGTGGCTTGCCGGCGCCGGCTGAGGGGAATCGCACCCGCGGAGCGAGGCTGGCTTCACAATACCGACGCGATGCATTACGACCTCACCGACCTGCGCCTCTTCCTCCATGTGGGCGAGACGCGCAACCTGACGCGCGCCGCGGAGCGTTCGTTTCTTTCCCCGCCTGCGGCGAGCATGCGGATCAAGCAGCTGGAAGAGAACTTCCACACGCCGCTGCTGCTGCGCCAGGCCAAGGGCGTCCAGCTCACCCCGGCCGGCGAACGCATGCTGGAGCACATCCGCCTGGTTTTCAACGAGCTCGAATGCATGCACTCCGCGATGCAGCCGTTCGCGAGCGGCGTCAAGGGACGCGTGCGCCTGCTGGCCAACAGCACCGCCGCCAGCACCTTCCTGCCCGGGGCGCTTTCCGCCTTTCTCGCGTCGCATCCCGACATCGACATCGAGCTGGCGGAATGCAGTTCGCGCGAGGCCGCGGTGGCGGTTGCCAAGGGCGCGGCCGACCTCGCCATCGTGGCCGGGCAGGTGATTCCCGAAGAGCTCGACGTGCTGGCGCTCTACCGCGACGAGCTGGTGCTGATCGCATCGCCGCTGCTGGGGCCGCGCCGCGAAGGGCCGGTGCGGCTCGCCGAGCTGCTGGACAACACGCCTTTCGTCGGGCTCAACCAGCACAACTCGATCCAGCACTTTCTCGACAACATCGCACGGCAGCTCGGCAAGCGGATCAACCTGCGCATCCAGGTCGGCAGCTTCGATGCGGTCTGCCGCATGGTGGAAGCGGGTGCGGGCGTGGCGGTCGTGCCGCTGATCTGCGCCCAGCAGTACGGCCCCGGGCGGTTGCGCCTGACGCCGCTCGACGAGCCCTGGGCACGGCGCGACATCAGCCTGCTGCGCCTGCGCTCGCACACCCTGCCGGGCTCGAGCGAGTTGCTGATCCAGCACCTGCGCGACCAGGTGCGCGCGCTGGTGGGCGAAGGCAGCGGCGTCTAGGGCGCTGCGGCGCTCAGAGCACGGCGGTGTGCCAGCCCCACTCGTCGGGCACCACGCGCCGGACGCAGTCGAAATACATCGCCTGCACGCGCCGCGTGATCTCGCCGGGCTTGCCGTCGCCCACCGGCAGCCGGTCGATACCGATGACCGGGATGATCTCCTGCCCGGTGCCGCAGAGAAAAGCCTCCTGCGCGAAGTAGAGCTCGCTGCGATCGACCTCGCGCTGGACCACCGGCCGGCCGAACCGGCGCTCGTAGAGCCGGATGATCGAATCGCGCGTGACGCTCTCGAGGATGTTGCTGCTCAGGCTGGGCGTGATCAGCTCGCCGTCGCGCACCATGAAGAAGCAGGCGATCGGGGCTTCCGAGACCTTGCCCTGCGGCGTGAGCATGAGCGCGCCGTCATAGCCGTCGGCCTGCGCCTGCAGTTGCGTGAGGCGTGCGTTGTGGTAATTGGCCGTGGCCTTGATGCGCGGCGGGCTGGCGTTGTCGGAGAGCCTGCTCCACGAGCTCACGCCGAGCTGCATGCCGGTCTCCGCGAACTTGGGTTTCTCGCGCGGCTGGGCCACCGCGAAGTAGCTCACCGGCCCGCGTGTGGCCATGAGCCCGATGCCGGAGATGAAGACCAGCAGGCGGATGTACACGTCGGTGTCGGGCTGGTTGGCGCGCACGAGCCGCGACAGCGCCTGCTGCATCTCGTCGACCTCGATCCGGCCGTCGAAGCGCATCACCTTCATGCCCACCTGCAGCCGCTCGATGTGTTCGCGCAGGCGAAAGAAGCTGTAGCTGCCGTCGTCCGGATGGCGGTAGGCGCGCAGGCCCTCGAAGACCGTCGTTGCGTAGGTGACCGCGAGCGACAGCGGATGGATCCTCGCGTCCTCGTGGCGAATGATCTCTCCGTCGGACAACACCCAATCGGGTTTCCACATGCTTGGTTCTTCCTTCTTCGTGCAGTCGATCGATGCGGATGTGCGTGCTCAGCTGCCCAGCTTGAGCTGCGGCGCCAGCTTGCCCATCTTGCGGTTGACGTCGGCGATGGTGCGTCCGAATGCGGTGGCGTCCATGTAGGCGCCGGTGCCCGCGAGCTTGCCGAGCATCTCGCGGAAACCGGGCTCGTCCATCATGTCGCGCCCCGCGGTTTCCCAGGCCCTCACCGCCTCGTCGGGCATGCCGGCGGGGCCCGCGATGCCGTAGAAGATCGGCACCGAAACCGGGAAGCCGAGCTCCTTGTAGGTGGGCACGTCGGGATAGCCCGGAATCTTGTCGGGCCCGCTCTCGGCCAGCAGCCGCACGCGCCCACTGGCCGCGAACGGCGGGAACTCCGCGGCCACCAGCGCCTGGATCTGCCCGCCCAACAGCGCCGAGATCGCGTCGGCGCCGCCCTTGTAGGGCACGTAGGTGGCCTCGATGCCCGCGGCCTGGAACGCGGCCGCGGTCGAGATGTGTGTCGCGCCGTTGGTGGCGGCCGTCGACCAGAACAGCTTGCCCGGGTTCGACTTGGCCCAGGCCATCAATTCCTGCATCGACTTCCAGGGCGCGTCGGCCTTCACGAACAGCGGCTGCGCACTGACGAGGAACTGGAACAGGTAGCGGAAGTCGGCGACCGGATCGTAGGGCAGCTTCTGCAGGTGCGGCGCCACGGTGAACGGGCTCGACGTGGCCAGTGCCACCGTGTAGCCGTCGGGCCGGGCCCGCGCGAGCTGGCCCGCCACGATGGTGCCGCCCGCGCCGGGCTTGTTCTCCACCACCACGGAGGTCTTCCAGCGTGTGCGCAGGTAGTCGGCCATCCATCGGATCCAGGTGTCGCCGCCGCCGCCCGGCGCGAAGCCGACCAGCATCGTGACCGTCTTCGAGCCGGACGGAAAAGGATCGGCGGCCGAGGCGCCAAGGTACGGTGCGCCGGCAACCCCGGCGGCGGAGAGCGCGATCAGGCGGCGTCGAGAGATCAACATGGGAATCCTCCAGTCAGATACGAAGCAATCCGGCAACCTGCACCGCCTCCGCAAGCCAGGACGGCGACACCGTGCCCTTGCCGATGGCGGCGATGCGCGAGCGCTCCCTGGCGATGCGCGCTTGCGCGGCCGCGACGGCTTCGGCCACGCGCGCGAGCGGCACGATCACCACGCCGTCGTCATCGGCCACGACGATGTCGCCCGGGCGAACCCACACGCCGCCGACAGTGATCGGCACATTGATCCAGGCCGGCCCTGTCTTGGTGCACGCCTGCGCGCAGCGCCCGGATGCGAAGACGGGCAAGCCGCCCAGGCCAAGCGTCGCGCGGTCGCGCACCGGGCCTTCGAGCACGATGCCCGCCGCGCCCTGCGCCTGCGCGACCAGCGCCATGATCTCGCCCACCGGCGCGCCACGCGAGGCGGTGCCCTGCTGCACCAGCAGCACCTCGCCGCGACGCACTTCGCCAACTGCAACATGCATGCCGAGGTTGTCGCCGGGCGGCAGCTGCACCGTCAGCGCGGGTCCGGCGATCTTCCAGCCGGCGCGCAGCGGCGCGATGTCGAGCATCGGCACATGCGAGGGCCCGAGCACGTCGCTGAGCGTGGCGACCGGCAGTTCGGCAAGGGCCGCGAGTTCGGCGGCAGCGGGGACGGTGGCGGCGCGCGGGCCGATGGTGATCATCGCTTCAGCCCCGCATGGCCTTGAGCTGCTGCGCATAGCCGGCAGGCTCGACCTCGGCGTCGATCAACGCAGGGCCGCCGCAGGCGAGCGCAGCCTGCAGCGCGGCGCGCAGTTCGCCTTCGTCGCGCACGCGCCAGCCTGCGCCGCCCGCGCCCTCCATGACCCGGGCGAAGTCGTGCCGGCCCCAGCGCACGCCGCGCGTCGGCAGCTGACGGCTCTGCTGCTTGATGTCGATCAGCGACAGCGCGCCGTCGTTGAACACCACCACGAGGATGCGCGCGCCGGCCTCGACGGCCGTGCACAGCTCGCCCATGCACATCATCAGGCCGCCGTCGCCGGTGAAGCAGACCACCGGACGCGAAGGATCTTCCAGCGCGGCCGCGATCGCCGCAGGCAGGCCGAACGCCATCGACGCAAGGCCGTTGGAAACCAGGCAGTCGCCCGGTTCCTCGCAAGGGAAGAAGGCGGTGGCCGAAAACATGTGGGCGCCCGCGTCGACCGCGACGCGCGGACGCCAGCCCGCCTCGGCGCAGGCCTGGGCCGTGAGCTGCACCAGCCGGTCGGGCGCCACGCCCTGCGCCACCGGGCCGTAGGCGAGTGCGCGCCGCACGTTGGCGCGCAAGCGCTCGATCTCGCCGGGCTCCCATTGGCTGGGCGGGAAGCGGCGCGCATTCAGCGTCTCCAGGCTGGCCGCGAGATCGCCGTGCACGCCGACGAGCGGCGCCGTGTAGTGCACCGGATAGGCCCGCACGCCGATGTCGATCACCGGAATGTCGTAGGGCCAGGGCTGGAGGATCAGTTCCACCGGGTCCAGGCCAACCAGCACGATCAGGTCGGCCTGGCGCACGCATTCCTGCTCCTGCGCGCCGCCCGTGAAGACGCCCGTCACGAGCGCATGGTGGTCGGGCAGCACGCCCTTGCCCTTGTAGGTCGGCAGCACGGGGCAGGCCAGGCGCTCGGCCAGCGCGCGCAGCTGCGGTGCCGCGCGCCGCGCCTCGAGCCCCGCCACGATGACGGGGCGGCGCGCCGCGGCGATCTTCGACGCGGCCTCCTCCAGCGATGCGCCGCTGGCGACGACGGGCCGCACGGGCGGCAACGCGGGCAGCGGCTGCGCGAGCGGCTTGCGCGCCGCCGCGCTCGTGAGCTCGATGTGCACCGGCCCGCACGGCGCTTCGCAGGCCAGCGCCACCAGGTGCCGGATCTGCGCGCCGGCATCCTCGCCGTCGAGCCGGCCGTGCCCCTTCACCACGGGTGCGAACATGGCGCGCTGGTCGAACACCTGGTGCGTGATGTAGCCGAGCTGCGCGGGCGTGAAGCCGTCGGTGATCACCAGCACCGGCGCGCGGTCCAGGCTCGCGTAGGCCACGCCGTTGGCGGCATTGGCCACCCCCGGGCCCTTGGTCATCAACGCCACGCCGGGGCGGCCGCTGCTCTCGGCCAGCGCACCGGCCATCATCACCGCGGCGTTCTCGCTCTTGGTCAAGGTGAAGCCGATGCCGCGCCGCGCGGCCGCCTCGATCACGTCGAGCGAGGACCCGCCGCCGGGCACGCCGTAGATGCGTTGCACGCCGGCCTCCGCCATCGCCTGGGCCAGGGCTTCGGCCACTGTCATCGTCGTCGTCATGCTTTTATGTCTCAGCGCCGGATGTAGGGATTGGCGACCGGGCCGCCGGTGTAGAACCACACGCTCTTGGTCTGCAGGTAGTCGCGGATCGCATCCATGCCGTTCTCGCGGCCGAGGCCCGACGCCTTGACGCCGCCGAAAGGCGTGGTGTAGCTGGTCGAGCGGTAGGTGTTGACCCACACGGTGCCGGCCTGCAGCCGCTTCGAGAAGTCGACGGCGCGGCGCAGGCTCTCCGTCCACACGCCCGCGGCGAGGCCATAGTTGGTGCTGTTGGCGATCCGGATCGCCTCGTCGTCGCTCGAGAAGCGGATCACCGAGAGCACCGGGCCGAAGACCTCTTCCTGCGCGATGCGCATGTCGGGCCGCACGTCGGTGAAGATCGTGGGCTGCACGAAGAAGCCGCGCGCACCCGCCGGCTGCGGCGCAACCTCGCCGCCCATCACGCAGCGCGCGCCCTCCTCCTTGGCGATGCGCAGGTAGTCCACCACCTTGCGGAACTGCGGCTCGGTGGTGACGGGGCCGATCTGCGTGCCCGCGTCCATCGGATCGCCGAAGCGCGCATCGCGGGCCAGCGCGATCAGCTTCTCGAGGAATTCGTCGTGGATGCGCTCGTGCAACAGCAGGCGGGAACCCGCGATGCAGGTCTGGCCGGTCGCCGCGAAGATGCCCGAGATCGCGCCCGAGACCGCATCGTCGATGCGCGCGTCGTCGAGCACGATGTTGGCCGATTTGCCGCCGAGCTCGAGCGTGGTGTGCTTGAAGTCCCGCGCGGCCGCCACGTTGACGTGGCGCCCGCCGGACTCGCCGCCGGTGAACGCGATCTTGCGCACCAGCGGATGGGTGACCAGCGGCTCGCCGGCTTCGGCGCCGTAGCCGGTGACCACGTTCACCAGGCCGGGCGGCAGCCCGGCTTCCTCGCACACGCGGGCGAATTCGAGCGTCGAGGCCGAGGTGAATTCCGACGGCTTGATCACCACCGCATTGCCGGCCGCGAGTGCGGGTGCGACCTTCCATGCCATCAGCAGGAGCGGCGAGTTCCACGGCGTGATGCAGGCCGTGACGCCGACCGGCTCGAGCCGCGTGAAGTTGAGCACGTCGGCCTTGTCGATCGGCGGCACCGTCCCTTCGATCTTGTCGGCCAGGCCGCCGAAGTAATGGAACCACTCCGCCAGGTAGCGGCACTGGTTGCGCATTTCCGCCAGCAGCTTGCCGTTGTCCTGCACCTCGGTGCGCGCGAGGTGCGCCGCGCGGTCGATCAGCAGGTCGCCGAGCTTGCGCAGGCGATGGCCGCGCTGGGTGGCGTTGATCTGTGCCCATTCGCCTTCGTACATGGCGCGGTGGGCGGCGCGCGCCGCGGCATCGACGTCCTCGGCATTGCCGCGCGGGATGCGGCACCAGGCTTCGCCGGTGTAGGGGTTGACCGATTCGAACCATGTGCCACCCGCGGGGTCGCGCCACTGGCCGTCGATGTAGAGCTGGTAGGTCTGCATGCGCGGCTCCGTCACTGCGCGGCCTGCAGGTCGGGCAGGTCGACGATCAGGTTGCGGTAGCGGTCCACCGTGATGCGCGCGCCCTCGGGCACGACCACGGTGGATTCGCGCTCCTCGACGATCGCCGGGCCGCGAAGGTCGGTCTCGATGCCCAGGCGGTAGCGGTCGTAGACGGGCGTCTCGACGAAGCGCCGGCTCAGCGCGCTGTACACCGGCCGCCGGCCCTTCAGCGCGTTGCCCTCGTCGCGCAGCGTGGCCACGGCGGCCGGCGTGATGTCGGGCGTTTCGGTCATCACCACCACGCGCCAGGAGACGATCTCCAGCGGGGCGCCGCGCTCGGTACGGCCATACAGCTGCAAGTAGGCGGCCTCGAACGCGCGCTCGAGCCGCGCGTGCATGCCTTCGGGCGAGCGGTGGTCCTCGAGCGGCACCTGCACCTCGTACCCCTGCCCGACGTAGCGCATCGCGGCGCTCACCTTGACGAGCGCCGTCACCTCCGCCATGCCGGAGGCCTCGAACATGGCGCGGCCCTGCGCCTCGAGTTCGCTCACCAGCGCCTGCACCCGCGCGGGCGACAGTTGATCGAGCGGCACGATCTCGGCGCGCACGAACTGGAACGACATCGGCGAAGCGAGGAAGCCGAAGGCGGAAGCCACGCCCGCGCCCAGCGGGCAGATGACGCGCCGGATGCCGAGCTTGAGCGCCACGTGGCACGCATGCACCGGCCCGGCGCCGCCGATCGGGACCATGGCGTAGTCGGATGCCTTGCGACCTTTCTCGAGCGCATGGATGCTGGCGGCCTGCGCCATGGTTTCGTTGACCGTCTCGTGGATGCCGAAGGCGGCCTCCACGTCGTCCAGCCCCAGCCGCTCGCCGACGTTGGCCGCGAGCGCCTTGCGCGCCGCCGGCACGTCGAGCGCCATGTCGCCGCCGAGGAAGGCCTTGGCATCGAGGTAGCCGAGCACCAGGTCGGCGTCGGTCACCGTGCCGTCCTGCCCGCCGAGCCCATAGCAGGCCGGCCCGGGCACGGCGCTCGAGCTGTCGGGGCCGACCTGGATCAGGCCCATCTGGTTGATGCGCGCGATGCTGCCGCCGCCCGAGCCGATCTCGATCATGTCGACGGCCGGCACCTTGAGCGGAATGCCGCTGCCCTTTTTGAAGCGCGCCATGCGCGCCACCTCGAAGTCGGTGGTCACCGCCGGCTCGCCGCCTTCGATCAGGCAGGCCTTGGCGGTGGTGCCGCCCATGTCGAAGCACAGCACGTTCTCGGCGCCGGCCAGGTGGCCGATCAGCGAGGTGGCCTGCACGCCGCCGGCCGGGCCCGACTGCACGAGACGGATCGGGTACTGCATGGCCGTGGTGTAGTGCACGGTGCCGCCGTCGGACTGCATCAGGAACAGCTCGCGCTCGATGCCCATCGCGCGCATGCCGTCGATCAGCCCCGCGATGTACTTGCGGAACAGCGGCTGCACATAGGCATTGCAGACCGCGGTGGCGCTGCGCTCGTACTCGCCGAGCTCGGGCATTACTTCGCTGGAGATGCAGACGGTGGTGTGGGGCAGGTGCTTCTCGAGGATGGCCTTGGCGCGCTGTTCGTGCGCCGGGAAGCGGTAGGCATGCAGGAAGCAGACCGCCACCGCCTCGTAGTCGCCCGCGGCAAGCTGCTGCGCGATCGCCTCCATCTGCCGCTCGTCGAGCGGAACCAGGGTGTCGCCTTCCGGGCCCATGCGCTCGCGCACTTCGTAGCGCGCCGAGCGCTCGATCAGCGAATCCACCGGCTTCAGGCCGATGTCGTAGATGTCGTAGCGCCATTCGCGGCCGATCTGCAGCACGTCGCGGAAGCCGTCGGTGGTCACCAGCGCGGTGCGCACGCCCTTGCGCTCGATCAGTGCGTTCGCCACCAGCGTCGTGCCGTGGATCACCGCGTCGACCTCGCCGGCCTGCACGCCGCTCTTCTGCAGCAGCAGGCCGATGCCGTTGAGCACGCCGCGTGAAGGATCGTCGGGCGTGGTCGGGACCTTCTCGTTCACCAGCATGCGGGCTTGGGTGTCGAACATCACCAGGTCGGTGAAGGTGCCGCCGATGTCGACGCCGATGCGGTAGCGGCGCGATGCCTGTCTGTTGGAGTTCACGCGTTCGATTCCTTGCTGTTGGCCTGCAGGCTGAGCCGGTCCGCCTGGAGGCCGTAGTCCCTTTGCGCCGCGGCCAGGCTGACGATGCCGTTGACCAGGTCGCTGCGGATCGCGTCGAGCTGGCGCTCGGCCGGCGGGTACATGCCGCCGCCGCCGGGCGTCTCGAAGGTGGCGACGTCGCCCTTCTTCATGGTCACCACCGACTTGGCGGCAATGCGCTCGCCGTTCAGCATGTCCACGCCGGCCGAGCCGGGCAGCCCGCCCAGCAGGCCGCGCGGCGGGTGCTGCACGCGCTCGTGGCGTATCACGAAGGTCAGCGGGTCGTCCGAGGTCGAGCGGAACGACAGCCGCTGGCCCGAACCGCCGCGGAAGCGCCCCGCGCCGCCGGAGTCGGTGATGAGCCGCTTCTCGGTCACGACCAGTGGTGTCTGCGTCTCGAACTGCTCGATCGGGCTGTTGGCGACGTTGGTCGGAAAGCTGAGGCAGGCCGGGCCGTCGGACGTGGCCCGCGCGCCGTAGCCGCCGCTCATGAAGAACATCTTGACGAACTTGCGGCGCGCCTTGTCGTTGCCCTTGAAGTAGATGTTCCAGATCGGCGAGCCGCTGTCGGCCGCGACGCGCTGCGGAATCATCTGCGCCAGTGCGCCGAAGATCGCGAACGGCAGGTAATGGCCCGACAGATGGCGTCCCCACACCGGCGCCGGCCGCGTCGGGTTCACCAGGCAGCCTTCGGGCGCCAGGATGCGCAGCGGCCGGAGCGAACCGTCGTTGTTGGGCGAGCCCGGATCGAAGGCGCACTTGATCGCGTAGGCGCTGTAGGCAAAGGTGAAGTTCATCACCGAGTTGATCGGCTTGTCGATCTGGCCGGTGGTGCCCGCATAGTCCACCGTGAGGTCGCTGCCCTGCTTGCGCACGGTGCAGCGGATGGTCAGCGGCAGGTCGTAGCCGTCGGCCGTGACCTCGTCGTGGAACTCGCCGTCGGGCGCGTCCTGCAGCATCGCGCGCATGCTCTGCTCCGAGCGGTCGAGGATCTGGTCGGTGATCTGGCGCAGGTCGTCGATGCGCTCGTCGTCGAGCAGCCTGATCAGCCGCTTCTGCGCCTGCTCGAAGGCCGCGAACTGCGCGCGCAGGTCGCCGAGCGTCTCGGTCGCTTCGCGCAGGTTCTCGCTGATGAAAGCGATCACGTCGGCGTTTTCCTCGCCGCGCCGCATGATCTTGAGCGCCGGGATGCACAGCCCTTCCTCGTAGCAGTCGCGCGCGAACGGGTTGGGTGCGCCGCCGATGTCGACGGTGTGGAAGGTGGAACCGACGAAGGCGATCAGCGTGCCGCCGCGGAAGATCGGGCGCACCATCGTGATGTCGTTGAGGTGGCCGGTGCCCATCCACGGATCGTTCGAGATCAGCACGTCGCCGGGCTCCAGCGTCTCGCGCGGATGCCGCTCGAGGATGGCCTTGAGCGTGCGCGGCATGGTGCCGAGGAACGAAGGAATCGAGCGCGAGGACTGCGCGAAGACGCGGCCTTCGGCGTCCATGAACGACATCGCCAAGTCCCAGTTCTCGCGCACCACCACTGAAAAGGAGGTGCGCACGAAGGTCTGCGCGATCTCGTCCATCAGCCCTGTCAGGCGTTGCCAGACGATGCCGAGCTGCACGGCGTTGATGTTGTGTTGTCTCATCGGATTGAACGTGGTGGCGGCCTTTGCCTGGCGACGGCCGGGTGCGAGTGGTTGATGGCGCCAGTATCGCGAGCGCCTGCGCGGCTGACCATTCGTCGTTCGAGAACGGCCCGTTCATCCACACTGAAGGTGCAGGTGCATTCAGGCAGGCTGAACGATGACCCCGGAGGAAGTGAATTCAGCGCACGGCCAAGCGTTCCTACCATTGCCGCGACGGTCCTTCGGCCCGTTGCCCACATCGAGGAGTGCTGTCCGTGAACCCGAGCCCGCTGTTCCGGCGCTGTGTCGCCGCCGCCTGCATGTGCATCGCCGGCGCCGCCGCTGCCGCCTACCCGGACAAGCCCGTCCGCATCATCGTGCCCTACCCGCCGGGCGGCAGCGTGGAGATCGTCTCGCGCGTGATCAGCGACCGGCTGGCGCAGGCGCTGGGCCAGCCGGTGGTGGTCGAATCGAAGGGCGGCGCAGCCGGCAACATCGGCGCGCACTACGTCGCGACGCAGGCTGCCGACGGCTACACGCTGGTCATGGGCACCCAGAGCACGCACGGCACCAACAACCTGCTCTTCAAGGAAACGCGCCACGACCCGGTGAAGGACTTCGAGCCCATCACCATGGTCGCCGCCGCGCCCCTGCTGCTGGTGGTGCACCCCAAGGTGCCGGCGAACGACGGCGCATCGCTCGTCAGGTACATCTCCGAGCAGAAGCAAGGCGTGAGCTTCGGCTCGGCCAGCACGGGCGGCGGTGGCCACCTGGCCGGCGAACGCTTCAAGAAGCTCACCGGCCTCAACCTCGTGCATGTGCCGTACAAGGGCAGCGGCCCGCTGCGCACCGACCTGATCGCGGGCCACGTGCCGATGAGCTTCGACAACATGGCCTCGGCCCTGCCCGCGGTTCAGGCGGGCCAGCTGCGGGCGCTCGCGGTGACCTCGGCGAAGCGGAGCGCGGTGGCGCCCGACATTCCGACCATGGCCGAGGCCGGGCTGGCGCCGGTGGTGCTCGACACCTGGTACGCGCTCTTCGCGCCGGCAGGCACGCCCAAGCCCATCGTCGCGCGGCTCAACGCGGAGGTGATCCGCATCCTCGAAGAACCGGCCGTCGCGGAGCGGCTGCGCGGGCTGGGAATGGATGTCGTCACCACCACGCCCGAGGGGCTGCGCACGCGGGTGGTGGAAGACACCGCGCGCTACAAACGCATCATCGACGACGCGAAGATCGAAGCCCAATGACGACCGCGAACGCCACTGCAGCGGCGGCGCTGCCCGCGGCCTCGATGCGCGGCCATCCCGGCGTGGGCACCGCGTTCAAAGAGCGCCTGGCGTGCGGCGAGCTGCTGCTCGGCTGCAACGTGCGCCATTCGCGCACGCCCGAGATCGGCGCCATCCTCAAGGATTGCGGCTACAGCTGGCTCATGCTCGACAACGAACACAGCCCGATGACGCCGCACCTGGGCTACGACATCGCGCTCGGCGCGCTGCGCGCCGGCCTGCTGCCGTTCGCGCGGGTGCGGCGCAACGACGAGGCCGAGATCGCGAGCTGGCTGACCAACGGCGCACTCGGCGTGGTGGTGCCGCACGTCGACAGCGTCGAGCAGGCGCGGCAGGCAAGCCGCGCGGCCAGGTATCCGCCCGAAGGCGTGCTCTCGGTGCCGGGCGCGATCCCGCAATTCGGCTACGGCATCGCGCTGGCCGACGCGGCGCGGCGCTTCAACGAGGAAGCAGTCACGATGCTGATGATCGAGAGCGAAGCGGCGGTCGAGGCGGTGCATGAGATCGCGGCGGTGCCCGGCGCGGACGTGCTCTTCGTCGGCAGCAGCGACCTGGTGTTCGACATGGGCCTGCCGGGCGGCTACGACCATCCGCGCTACGTGGCGGCGCTCGAGCGCATCGCCGCGGCGGCGCGGGCCCACGGCAAGGCCTTCGGCGTGGGCGGCGTGGGGCGCGATGCGCAATGGGAGGCGGTGCTCGCGCTCGGCGCGCAGGTGGTGCTCACCGAGAACGACCTGAGCATGCTCGTCAACCGCGCACGCGAACGCGTCGGCTTTTTCTCTGCGCTGGCGCAACGCCGCGCAGCCCCTTCGACCTGAAGCCAACCCGATGCAGACGAAACCTTCTATCGAAAGCCGCGACCAGTTGCGCGACGCCCTGCCCGAGGCGGTGCGCGAAGCGATCCGCGAGAAGCGCTGGACCGGACCGACCGTGGGCATGGCGCGCGGCTACATCCAGGCCAACCTGGCGATCGTGCCCGAGCGCAACGCCTTCGACTTTCTGCGCTTCTGCCTGCGCAACCCCAAGCCCTGCCCGCTGGTCGAGGTGCTCGATCCCGGCGATCCGGTGCCGCGCCAGTCGGCCCCTTCAGGCGACGTGCGCACCGATCTTTCGCGCTACCGCGTGTTCCGCGATGGCCGCCTGGCCGAGGAAGTGAGCGACCTGCGCGCGCTGTGGCGCAAGGACCATGTGGCTTTCCTGATGGGCTGCAGCGTGTCTTTCGACCAGGCCATGCTGGACGGCGGCATCGACCTGCGCCACCTGCAGAGCGGCACCGGGCGCATCGCGGTGTACGAGAGCGGCATCGCCTGCCGGCCCGCGGGCATCTTCCACGGCAACATGATCGTGAGCATGCGGCCCATTCCAAGGCCGCTGCTGGTTCGGGCGATCGAGATCACGTCGCAGTACCCGATCGCCCATGGCGCGCCGGTGCACGTGGGCGACGGTGCCGAGATCGGCATCGACGACATGGCGAAGGTCCACAGCGGCCGGTTCAACGAGGTCGGCCCCGGCGAGGTGCCGGTGTTCTGGGGCTGCGGCGTGACGCCGCAGGCCATCGCGGCCGCGTCGGGCGTGCCGGAGATGATCACGCACGCGACCGGGCACCTGTTCGCGACCGACCTGCGCATCAGCGCGCACCGCACGGGCCTGTAGCAGGCCTTGCGCGCGCGGGCTCAGCCCTGCTGGTAGCGCTTGCCGAGCGCCAGCAGCTCGGGCGTGCCGATCACCGCGTTGAGGCCGTCGAAGTCGAGCATCTCGGACCGCATCGCATTGGTGCTGCCATGGGCATGAAGCGAATCGAAATAGCGCTTCATCTGCGCGCCGAGAAAGCGCACCACGCCGCCCGGGAAGATCACGATGCGGAAGCCCAGCTCGCCGAGTTCGCTCGCCGATTGCAGCGGCGTCTTTCCGCCTTCGACCATGTTGGCCAGCAGCGCGACGCGGCCTTCGAACTGGCCGCAGGCGCGCTGCATGTCGCCGGGGCTGCGCAGCGCCTCGATGAACAGCACGTCGACACCGCAGGCCAGGTAGGCCTCCGCACGTTCGAGCGCGAGGTCGAGCCCTTCGACGGCGACCGCATCGGTGCGCGCGATGACCAGCGTCTCTTCGCTGCGTCGCGCGTCCAGCGCGGCCTTGAGCTTGCCGCACATCTCGGCCTGCGGGATGACGGACTTGTCGTCCAGATGGCCGCAGCGCTTGGGAAAGCCCTGGTCCTCGAGCTGGATCGCCGCGGCGCCGGCGCGCTCGAAGAGCCGCACCGTGCGCTGGGTGTTGAGCGCATTGCCGTAGCCGGTGTCGCCATCGACGATCACCGGCAGCGCGACGCGGTCGGTGATGCGGCCCAGCACGTCGGCGGTTTCGGTGGCCGTGGTCAGCCCGACGTCGGATCGGCCGTGCGCGGTGTAGGCCACGGCGGCGCCCGAAAGGTAGAGCGCCTCGAAGCCCGCCTGTGCCGCGAGCAGTGCCGAGAACGGGTCGTAGACGCCCGGCGCGAGGACCGGGCCCGCTGCGCGCAGCCGGGCCTTGAGTGTGGTTCGGGTTGGCGTCATGCGGGTCAGCTCGCGCGCACGCCGGTCGTCTTGGCCACGGCGGCCCAGCGCTTGAGTTCGGATTCGATGAAGGTGCGGAACTCGGCGCTCGTGCTGCCGACCGATTCGAGTCCGTCGTGGGCCAGGCGTTGCTTGACCGCTTCGGAGCGGCCCGCCTTGATCGCGGCCTGCTCCAGCAGCGCGACTTCTTCGGGCTTGAGGCCGGCCGGCGCCAGCACGCCATACCAGGTGCGGTAGTCGAAGCCGGGCAGCACCTCGGCGATGGGGGCCGCATCGGGGTAGGCGGGCAGGCGCTCCAGGGTGCTGACGCCCAGCGCCTTGAGCTTCTTGCTCTCGAGGAAGGGCCGCACCGTGGCGACGTTCGACAGCAGCAGCTGCACCTGGCCGCCGAGCAGGTCCTGCACGGCCGGCGCGGCACCCTTGTAGGGAACGCTCACGATGTCGAGCTTGGCCTGGGCCTTGAGCATCTCGCCCGAGAGCTGGCTCGCGCTGCCCAGGCCGGCGCCCGCGACGCTGAGCTTGCCCGGGTTGCGCCGCGCATAGGCCACCAGCTCGGCCGTGTTGCGAACCGGCAGGTCGGGATGGCACACCAGCAGCAGCGGCGAGGTCGCGACCAGGCTCAGCGGCGTGAAGTCTTTCAGCGGATCGAAATTCTGCCGGATGCCGATCGCCGGGTTGATCGCGTGGCTGGTGTAGGCCAGCAGCAGCATGCTCGCGTCGCCGCGCGCCTGTGACACGGCCGAGGCCGCGATGTTGCCGCCCGCGCCGGGCTTGTTCTCGACGATCACGCTGCGGCGCAATTCCGCTTCCATGGCCTGCGCCAGTGCGCGCCCGACGATGTCGGTGCCGCCGCCCGGCGTGGCGCCGACCTGCATCCGCACCGCTTGCGCAGCGCCTTGGGCCCAGGCGCTCGCGTGCAGGGCGCCGAGGGCGAGCGGCGCGGCGAGGCTCAGGAACTGTCTTCTTTCCATGCTGTCTCCGAATATCGTGGCTGGGCGCGTGGCCGCTCAGAAGCTGTGAATGAACTGGACGTGTCCGAGCAGGTCGTCCAGGCGCGTCCGATCTAGGCGCAAAGCGCAGTCGTAGCTCGCGCTACGGCGAGCATTTGCAACGACGAGCGGGCGTGTCTGGGCGGGCTGAGCGGGCATGGCCGGTTCGTTCACAGCTTCTCAGGCCGCCTCGGTGGCGGGCTGGGGCTGCGTCGGCGCTGCGAAAGGCTTGAGCGGCATCTTCATCCGCTCGGCCTGGCGGCGCTCGAAGGCCTCGAAGGCCGCGGTGCGGTTGCTGCCGCGCAGGCCGCCGCGCACCGATCCGGCGCGGTGGTCGCCGTAGTACGGCGCCCAGTCGGCCGGCAGTTCCTGCGAGCAGGGCACCGACAGCCACAGGCGCAGCAGGTGGCGCTTCTGGTCGGGTTCCTCGTGATCGACGAAGCTGGTGCGCGAATGCACGACCGTGTAGTTGTTGAGCAGCTGCAGGTCGCCCTTCTCGAACCACATCGAAAACAGCAGCGCCGGGTCTTCGAGCAGTTCGTCGATCAGGTCGAGCGCTTCGAGCTGCTGCGGCGTGAGCCGCGGCACTTCAGGAAAGTCGCGCTGCGCGGCGTTGACGTTCTTGCGGTTGATGCGAAACGCGAACGGCGCATCGGCGCTGCCGAGCAGCGGAATCCTGTAGTACGGCGGCTGCGACGGGTCTTGCGCGCCCTGGTAGCTGTAGCAGAAGGCACCGCGCAGCGTCTCGACCAGTTCGGGCCGCCGGCGCGCAAATTCGGCCACCAGCGCCTTCGAGCTGACGATCTTGCTCGCCCCGCCCTCCTTGGCCGTGCGGCGGCACAGCAGCGCCACCACATCGCAGGAGTCGCAGTGGAAGTCCAGCTGCGCATTGGTGTTGTAGCCGCGGCCGTTGGTCACCTTGTAGTTGCCGCCGGCATCGCGCACGTCGTTGAGGATGTCGCTCGCGCGGTTCTGCGTGCGCGCCACGCCCATGTACAGGCCCAGTCCCCAGTAGCCGATGCGGCAGTCGCTTTCGCTCCAGCGGTCGACCGGAAAGCCCTTGAGCTGGCACATGCCCCAATGGCCCTGGGTGCTCTGCAGGGCCGCCTGCAGCGCATCGACCGAGGCCTGCGGCAGGGGAAAGTCTTCCTGCGTCATCTCGACGAGCGGTTTGTCCGCGCGCCTGGCGTGCGCGAGCGCGGCATCGAAGCCGGCCACGGCCTCCGGGCTCAGGCGGTGGATCCAGCTCGTGTCGGCAGCGGCCTCTTGGGCGCGCCATCCTTGGTCGTCGGTGTTCATGGCAGCAGTCTCGCGGTGGGTGGCAGAGAGATGGGTGCACGCGAGATTCGCGCGGCACTCGGGAATGCACTGAAGTCTAGGAACGATGCGGCTGAAAAAAAAGTGACTATATTTGTTGTCCAACATCAAAAACGCTGATGAAGATCGAAGCCTTCCAGACCCTCGCCGCCGTGGTGCGCGGCGGCAGCTTTGCCGCCGCCGCGCAGGCCATGCATCTCACGCCGAGCGCGGTCAGCATGCAGATGAAGCAACTCGAGCTCTACCTGGGCAAGCCGCTGTTCGACCGCTCCGGGCAGCAGGTGCGCATCACGCCGGCGGCGCAGGAACTGGTGGCGGCGATGAGGCCGGCGCTCGACACGTTGCAGACGCTGCGCCACCGCACCCCCACGCGCGTTGCCGGCCACCTGCAGATCGGCATGATCGAACTGCTGCAGCCGTTGCTGCTGCCGCCGGCCATCTCGCACATCCAGCGCTGCTACCCGGGGCTGCACATCTCGCTGCGGCGCGGCACCAGCCTGGAACTGACCGAGGCGGTGCGCGCCGGCCAGCTCGACGCCGCCATTGCCGCACGGCCGCCGAGCGGCGCGCAGAGCGGGCTCGAATGGACGCCGCTGATCCGCTGTGAGCTGGTCTTCATCGCACCGCCCGACGCCGAGCCGGCGCGGGCGCGGGCGCGGCCCTCTTCCATCGCGCGGGAGCGCGCGCGGCTGCCGCAGCTCATGCGTTCGCTCGACTGGCTGCGCTACAGCCGCGCCACCACGACCGGCGCGATGGCCACGCGCTTCGTGCGCAGCATGGTGCCGCAGAAGCGCAGCTTCATGGAGCTCGACAATGCGGCCGCGATCGTCGCGATGGTGCATGCCGGGCTGGGCTTCTCGGTGCTGCAGGTGCTGAACCGGGCGCTGTTCGAGCAGTTTCCGGTGCGCGTGATCACGCTCGGCGACGACGCGCCGCACTTCGACATCTGCGCCGTGCGCCGCGCGGGCGATGTCAACGACCGCCTGCACCACGCCTGGACCGAGGCAGTGCGCGCGGCGCTGGTCGAGGCCAAGCTGGCGATCCAGCCGGGCGGGCTCGAGAGCTAGCGCGTTTCCACCGCCGCCCGCTGCAGGCTGCCATGCAGCGCCAGCTTGCGCACGATGGCCGAGAACGCGCGCGTGGCCGCCACGTCGCGCGCGGCCGGCGACCACAGCATGCCCGGCGTGCGCACGGGCGTGGGGCTCTCGAGCCGCACCACCACCAGCCCCGACAGCGGGTTCACCACGTTGGCGGCCACGATCGACGCGAGCTGCGTCTTGGCGACCAGGTCCATCATCGGCGCCAGCGTGTTGATCTCGGCCACCACGTGCGGCGCCGCGCCGCACGAGCGAAAGCACTCATCGAGCATCTGGCGCGTGGCGAAGCTGGCCGGCAGCAGCGCCATCGGCAGCCGGTGCAGTTCCACCATGCGCACGCGCTTGCGCCGCGCAAGCGGATGCTGCTTCGCCACCACCAGCACCATCTCCTCGTTGTAGAGCGGCTCGAACTGCAGCGGCCCGGGCGCGGCCGGCCGGTAGGCGATGCCGAGGTCGAGCGTGCGCTCGGCCAGGCGCGCCGCGATCTGGTCGGCCGAGAGTTCTTCCACCACCACCTTCACGCGCGGATGGCGCGCATGGAAGCTGGCAATGCAGTCCGGAATGAAGCCGAGGTTGAAGGTGTGGGTCGAGCCCACGCGCAGCTCGCCCGCCACCTCCGAGCGGTCCTGCCGCAGCGCGCCGAGGCCGAGGTCGATCTCGTGCAGCGCCTTGGTGCAGTAGTGCAGGAACTCGTCGCCAGCGTCGGTCAGTGCCACGCGTTTGCCGATGCGGTCGACCAGCGGCGTGCCGAGCTCTTCCTCGAGCTGCTTGATCTGGTGCGACAGCGTCGATTGCGTCACATGCAGGCGCTCGGCCGCGCGCGTGAAGTTGAGCGAGCCCGCCAGGGCGATGAAGTAGCGCAGGTGCCGGAGTTCCATGGGCTTGCCCGGTGCGTTGATCGATGCCATCGATGGTAACGATGGAAAACAATCATTTTCACAAACTGCAGCCGCCACCTAGAGTTCGCCCACCCCGCAACAACGACAGGAGACGACCCGGTGCATCAAGTCCTCAGCGGCATCAAGGTGCTGGAGCAAGGCACGTTCATCACGGGGCCAGCCGCAGGCATGTTCCTCGCCGACCTCGGCGCCGAGGTGGTCAAGATCGAACAGCCCGGCGCGGGCGATCCGTTCCGCGCCTTTCGTGGCGGCCTCTACAGCCCGCATTTCCAAACCTACAACCGCAACAAGCGCAGCATCACGCTGAACCCGAAGCTGCCCGCGGATGCGGCGGTGTTCGACGAGCTGGTGAAGGACGCCGACGTCTACATCCAGAACTTTCGCCCCGGCGCCGCCGATCGATTGGGCGCGGGCGAGGCGCGGCTGCGCGGGCTCAATCCGCGGCTGGTCTATTGCGCGATCAGCGGCTTCGGGCAGACCGGCCCGGCGGCCGGCCGCCCGGCCTACGACACCGTGGCGCAGGCCGCGAGCGGCTTCCTCAAGCTGCTGGTGAACCCGGCCCATCCGCGCGTGGTGGGGCCCGCACTCGCCGATGCGATGACCGGCTTCTATGCCGCCTACGGCGTGCTCGGTGCGCTGATCGAGCGGGGCCGCACCGGCCAGGGGCGTTCGGTCGAGGTCTCGATGCTCGAGGCGATGTGCCACTTCAACCTCGACGCGTTCACGCACTACTTCTCGGAGAGCGAGGTCATGGGCCCGTTCAGCCGGCCGAGCGTGTCGCAGTCTTATGTGCTCGAGTGCGCCGACGGTCTCTGGATCGCGCTGCACATGTCTTCGCCCGAGAAGTTCTGGCAAGGGCTGGCCAATGCGATCGAACGCCCGCGCCTGTTCGCCGACGCGCGCTTCGCCTCGCGCGAGGCCCGCATCGCCCACCAGGAGGACCTGATCGCGCTGCTCGGCGAACTGTTCCGCCAGCGCACGCGCACGGAATGGTGCGCGCGGCTCGAGGCCGAGGACGTGCCGCATGCGCCGATGTACGACACGCGCGAGGCGATGGAAGACCCGCAGGCGCGACACCTGCAGCTGCAGGTGAGCGCGCCGCATCCCGAAGGCGGCGAATGGCACACCATCCGCTCGCCCGTGAGCTTCGACGGCGAACGCGCACTCGAAGTCAGCGCCCCGCCGGTGCTCGGCGCCGACAACGCGGCGATCGTCGATCCGATCCGCCAGCGGCTCGGCCAGGCCGGCAGCACCGCGGACTGACATTGCAAGAGAACAAGGAGACAAGCCCCATGACCCCATCGAACCAAGACGAGCTGACGCAGGCCGTGCTGCAGCGGCTGGAGGGCGCCGGCGACGCGCGCTTCGCGCAGGTGATGCGCTCGCTCATCACGCACCTGCATGCCTTCATCCGCGAGGTGGACCTGCAGCCCCATGAATGGATGCAGGGCATCGAGTTCTTGACCGCCACCGGCCAGGCCTGCAGCGACCGGCGCCAGGAGTTCATCCTGCTGTCGGACACGCTGGGCGCATCGATGATGGTGGTGATCCTCGACCAGTTGCGCGCCGCCGCCGGCAGGCGCAGCGGCCAGGCCACCGAAGCCACGGAAATCAGCGAGATCAACGAGCCCACGCACGCCACCGTGCAGGGCCCGTTCTACTGGGAAGGCGCGCCCGAGCTGCCGCTCGGCGCCGACGTGGCACAGGGCGCGCGCGGCGAGCCCACCTTCTACAGCGGCCGCGTCACCGACACCGAAGGGCGCCCGCTCGCAGGCGCGCTGCTCGACATCTGGTCGGGCGACGGCGAGGGCGTCTACGACATGCAGGTCGAGGGCGCGGGCATGGCCGCGCGCGGCCGCATCCGCACCGACCACGAGGGCCGCTACTGGTTCTGGTCGATTCGCCCGAGCTTCTACCCGATCCCGGTCGATGGCCCCGTGGGCCGCATGCTCGACGCGATGGGCCGGCATCCCAACCGCCCGGGCCACATCCACATGATGGTCTCGGCGCCGGAGCATGTGCCGGTGACCACGCACCTGTTCGTGGCCGGCAGCCCCTACATCGAGTCGGACGCGGTGTTCGGCGTGCGTCCGCGGCTCATCGTCGACTTCGAAGCCCATCCCGCGGGCCGCGCGCCCGACGGGCAGCTGCGCGAGACGCCCTACTGGTCGGCGCACTACGACTTTCGCCTCGAACCTCGCCACGCCTGAAGGAAGCTCCCATGAAGATCGGAAAATCCACCGTCCCGCGCAGCGCGATCTGCACCTCGGACGAACACACCATCGTCGTGCGCGGCCAGGACCTGTGCCGCGACCTCATCGGCCAGCTGTCGTTCGCCGACTACTTCTTCCTGCTGCTGACCGGCCGGCGTCCCGACGCCGCCTGCAGCGCGGTGCTCAACGCCACCCTGGTCGCGATCGCCGAGCACGGGCTGGTGCCGAGCGTGCAGGCCAGCCGCATGACCTTCGCGGCGGCGCCCGATGCGCTGCAGGGCGCGGTGGCGGCCGGCATCCTGGGCTGCGGCTCGGTGATCCTCGGTGCGTCCGAGACGGCCGGGCGCCTGTTCGTCGAGGTGGCGGCGCGCACCGACGAAGGCGCGACGCTCGAGGATGCGGCCGCCGAAGCCATCGGCCGGCTCAAGGCGGCGCGCGCCGCGATCCCGGGCTACGGCCATCCGCTGCACAAGGCGCGCGACCCGCGCGTCGACCGGCTCATCGAAGTGGCCACCGAGGCCGGTGCCGACCTGCGCTACGTGCGCATCGCGCAGGCGCTCGAAGACGCGATCCCGGGCATCGTCGGCAAGGACCTCCGCATGAACGTCTCGGCCGCAATCCCGGCGGTACTGCTCGGCGTGGGCTTTCCGGTCGCGTCGCTGCGCGGCGTGCCGATCCTTGCGCGCACCGCGGGCCTGATCGCGCACCTCGCGGAAGAAGCCGAGACGCCGAGCGGGTTCGCGCTTTCCTACCAGGCCACGCGCGAGCTGCAATACGACGGCGCGTTGCCCGCCGGCTTCGGAAAGGCCGCGGCATGAAGCGCCGCACGCTCGTGGCCACGGCGGCGGCATTGGCCGCCGCACTGCCGCTGCTGCACGGCGCGGCCTGGGCCCAGCACAGCGGCGATGCGCGGCCGCTCAAGCTGATCGTCCCTTTCGCGGCCGGCACCTCGACCGACATCGTGGGCCGCGTGCTGGCCGACGCGCTCGGACGCCAGCTCGCGCAGGCCGTGGTGGTCGACAACCGGCCCGGCGCCGGCGGCGCGATCGGCAGCGAACTGGCGCTGCGCTCGGGCGCCGACGGCCACACGCTGCTGCTCGGCACGGTCGGCACGCATGCGATCAACGCGTCGCTCTACAAGCGGCTCGGCTACGACCCGCAGCGCGACTTCGTGCCGCTCGGCTTCGTCGGCGCCACACCGACGCTGCTGGTGGTCGCGGCGGCCGCGCCGTGGAAGAGCGTGGCGGACCTGCGCCAGGCGAGCGGCCAATCGGTGAGCTTCGCCTCGGCCGGCAACGGCACCTCGGGCCACCTCGCGGGCGAGCTGCTCAAGCTGCGGCTCGGCAAGGACTTCGTGCACGTGCCCTACCGGGACGGCAACCAGGCGCTCAACGAGGTGATCGCGGGCAACGTGCAGTTCATGTTCTATCACCCGGCCGCCGTGCTGCCGCAGGTGCGCGCCGGCACATTGCGCGCGCTCGGCGCATCGAGCGCGAAGCGCAGCACGGCCGCGCCCGAGGTGCCCACGCTCGCCGAGCAGGGCATCGCCGACTTCGACCTGGTCGCGTGGTTCATGTTGTATGCGCCGTCGGCCATGCCCGCCGCGCAGCGCGAACGGCTGCACACCGCGGCACAGGCGGTGCTGGCCCAGCCCGAGGTGCAGCGCCGGCTCGCGGCCCAGGGCATCGAGCCCGCCGCCATGGGCACTGCCGAGATGAAAGCCTTCGCCGCGGCCGAGATCGCGAAGTGGGGCGAGGCCGTGCGCCGCGCCGGCGCGCAGGTCGACTGACGCGCACGGCATCGAGATTCAAAAACCACAGGAGACAAGCATGCGTTCGAAGACGACGACGACAACGACGAAATCACCAAGTCGCACCCGAAGGGCGCTGGGCCTGGCACTCGGCCTCGCGAGCCTCATCGCCGCGGTGCCGGCATCGGCCCAGGCCCCGGCCGGCGGATGGCCCAGCAAGCCGATCCGCATCGTGGTGGGCTTCGCGCCCGGCACGCCGCCCGACATCTTCGCGCGCATGTACGGCGAGTACGCGGGCCGCAAGCTCGGCGTGCCCGTGATGATCGACAACCGCCCCGGCACCGCCGGCAACCTCGCCTCCGACACCGTTGCGAAAGCGCCCGCCGACGGCTACACCTTTCTGTACAACCTCTCGACGGCATTCACGATCAATCCCTACATCTACAGCAAGCTGCCGTTCGACCCCGACAAGGACCTGGTCCCCGTCGCCACCACGATGCGCCAGGGCCTCGTGCTGATCGCCACCCCCAAGTTCCCGGCCAAGACCCTCAAGGAACTTGTGGCCGCCGCGAAGGACAAGCCCGGCACCTATTCGCATGCCTCCTACGGCGCGGGCAGCCCGTCGCAGTTGATCGTGGAATCGCTCAAGGACGAGGTCGGCATCGACATGCTCCACGTGCCCTACCGCGCGAGCCCGATCGCCGACCTCGTCGGCGGCCAGGTCGACACGCTGATGGAGCCGATCGCCACCGGCTACCCGCTGATCAGCAGCGGCCGCGTGAAGGCGCTCGCGTATTCGGGACCGGAGCGCCACCCGGCGCTGCCCGACGTGCCCACGCTCTCCGAGGCGATGCCCGGCTTCTCGATGATGTCGTGGCACGGCATCTGGGCGCCCGCGGCCACGCCACAGGCGGTGCTCGAGCGCTTCAATGCGGTGTTCGTCGAGGCAAGCAAGGACCCCGACCTGGCCCGCCGCATCCGCGAGCTCAACAGCGAGCCGCTCGGCGTGTCACGCGCGGAGATGACGGTGATGGTGCGCCGCGATGCGGAGATTTACAGCCGGGTGGTGAAGGCGCGGAACATCCGGGTGGACTGAGCGGCAGCCGCCGGCCCGCGCCTCAGGCGCGGCGCACTTCCATCACCCCATGCTCCGCGGCCTGCTCGTAGACCGCGGGCACGCGCGTGGCCAGGTGCAGCAGGATGCGCGGCGCCTGGGTGCGGACCGACCAGCGCAGCAGGATGCCGGCCCCCACCAGCACGCCGCCGAGCCACGGATGGCCCGCGAGTGCCGCGGCGATGCCGGGTCCGACGAGCGCCATCGCGAGCACCGTGGCATGCGTGCGGTGCGACACGAAAGGCGCCGCCAGCTTGGGATTGACGATGACCCGGAACCGCCCCTGCGGAAGTCCCTGGCGGAACTCCTCGAAGGGGATGTATTCGGCGGTCTCCTGCGGATCGTTCGGTCGGGTCATGCCCGCATTCTGGCGCCAAACCGGTCGCGCACCGCCAGACCCGCCTCGCGTGCCATCTACAGCAGCGCTTCGCGCAGGAATGCCACCTGGTCCGCCACCACTTGTTCGAACACCCCGCCGTGGTACATGTCGAAGTGCCCGGCGGGGTATTCGCGCACGAGGGCCTGCGGCGTGCGTCGCGCGAGCGAGCGGATGAAGTCGGCCGACACCTCCACGTCGCCGGACGCCAGCGTGAACAGGATCGGCGCGCGGATGCGCTCGAGCGTTCCGGCGCGGTAGCGCGGCGGCTTCAGCAGGAAGCGCGCCGCCACCCGGTTCTGCCAGGTCGGCGAGCCGGCCGCCACGGCGCGGAAGCGGTCTGCCAAAGCGGGATCGGTGAAGAACGCACGTCCTGGCGCCCCGTGCACCGCGAGATAGCGCGGCGCGCGACCGAGCGAGCCGCGCAGCCCATCGTGCAGCGCCGCGGCAACGAGGCGCAGCGTGACCCAGGCTGCGCGCACGCGGCCGACGCCGGCCTGGGCGGCCTTGGCCGCGAGGTTCGCACCCTTCACCGCATCGAGCGCCGGCATGTTGCACACGAGCGCGGCGATGTGCCCGTCTGCGGCGGCGACTTCCACCACGTGGCTGCCGCCGAGCGAGGTGCCCCACAGGGCCACGCAGCGCGGATCGAGCGCCGGATGCCCGCGCGCGAACGCGATCGCCGCGCGCAGGTCGGCGCGCTGCCGGTCGATGTCGATGAGCTGGCGCGGCTCGCCCGGGCTCGCGCCGAGATGGCGGTAGTCGAAGACGAGTGCGGCGAGCCCCGCCGCGGCGAAGCGCGCCGCGAAGTCGGGAACGACCCAGTCCATGGTCCCTGAGAAGCCGTTGGCGAGCACGACGCTCGGCAGCGGGCCGTTCGCCCGGCCCGATCGCGGCAGGTAGAGGCGACCGGCGCAGGCAGTCGCCTCGCAGGGAATGGCGACCTGCAGGATGTCGGTGGCTTCAGGGGCATGCATGGGCGGGGCGCCTCGAAAACCCGATCGAGGGCGCAGCCGCCACGGTACCGAACGGGAGGCAGGCCGGTCAAGACCGTTGGGCGCCGCGATACGATGGGGCCATGTCGCCGCGCGCCGTTCTTCTTCTCTTCTCGGCCATGCTGCCCGCAGCGGCGCTGGCGCCCACCGGCAGCGCGCATGCGCAGTCCCGGGAGCAGACGCTCTCGATGAGCTTCGATGCAGCCCGCGCGCGCATGCGCGACCGCTCCGACAAGCTCGCGGCCGCGCGCGCCGCGGTCGAATCGAAGCAACTGCAGGGCGAAGGCCTCAAGGGCCTTGGCGGTCCGGTGCTGAGCGTCTCGGGCCTGGCCTATGCGTACAACGCCAACCTGAACCTCGACCTCGATCCGCTCAACCAGCGCATCGGCCAGATCGGCCAGGCGCTGCCTTCGTCGCTGCAGGGCCTGGTCGCGCGCGTGCCGATTCCGCAGCTGCCCAACAGCTACACGCTCAACCGGCACGACACCGGTGCCAACGCGTCGGTGTCGGCCGTCTGGCCGATCTACCTGGGCGGCGCGACCGAGGCGGTGCGCGGCTTCGTGTCGGCCCAGACGCGCGAGGCCGAGGCCGACGCCGATCAGGCCAGCCACGAGGTCGAGACCGTGCTGGTCCAGCGCTACTTCGGCGCGCAGCTCGCGCAGCGGGCCGCCATGCTGCGCGTGCAAGCCGAACGCACCATCGCGCAGCACGACGCGGCGGCGCAGAAGATGCTCGCGGCCGGCGTGATCTCGCGCGTCGAAAGGCTGCAGGCCAGCGCCGCCTATGAAGAGGCCCGGCGCAACGCGCGCAAGGCCGAGGACGACGCCGCGCTGGCCGCCGTGGCGCTCGCGCGCACGCTGCGCGCCGAGGGCACGGTCGCGCCGCAGACGCCGCTCTTCGTGTCGAGCCAGCCGGTGGAGCCGCTTTCGTATTTCATCGACGCCGCGCTGGTGCGCCATCCGGGCCTCGGCAAGGTGGCGGCCAAGAAGATGCAGGCCGAGCAGTTGCACGAAGGCGAAGCGGCGCTGCGCCGGCCGCAGGTCATCGCCTTCGGCACGCGCGAGCTCAAGAGCGGCAATGCCGACTGGGTGGCCGGGCTGGGCGTGCGCTGGACGCTCTACGACGCGGTCGACCGCGACGCGCTCGCGGCCGCTTCGCAAAAGCAGGTCGAGCAGGCCGAGCGCACCGGCGCGCAGGCCCGCAGCGACATCGCGCTCTTGGTCGAGCGCAACTGGCGCGCGCTGGAGAATGCGCGCCGGCAGTACCTGGGCATGGAGGCGTCGATCGATCTGGCGACGGAAGTGCGCCGGCTGCGCGTGGCCGGGCTGCGCGAGGGCACGAGCACCACGCTCGACCTGATCGATGCCGAGACCAACCTGGCGAAGGTGCAGACCGAACGCGCGCAGGCCGCGAACGACTACGTGCAGGCGCTCGCGCAGCTGCTCGAGAGCGCGGGCCTGTCCGACAGATTTTCCGACTACATCGCGCGCGCCGACCTGAGGGTGGACCACCAATGACAACAAGTGCCAAGACCCGCCGACTGATCGCCATCGGCCTGGCGCTGGGCCTGCTCGCGCTGCTGGTATGGGGATTCTGGCGCGCGGCGCAGCCGCCGCCCGAGGTGTTCCAGGGCCAGATGGAAGCACGCGAGACCGACATCGCGGGCAAGGTGACGGGCCGCATCGCCGAGGTGCTGGTGAAGGAAGGCGACCGCATCGAAGCCGGCGCGCTCTTGATCCGCATGGACAGCCCCGAGGTCGACGCCAAGATCGCACAGGCCACCGCGGCGCAGCAGGCGGCCGAGGCCGTGGCGCGCAAGGCGCAGAACGGCGCGCGGCCGCAAGAGGTCGAGATGGCGCGCATGCAGTGGCAGCGGGCGGAGACCGCGGCGCAGCTCGCGCAGACCTCGTTCCGCCGCGTCGACGGCTTGGCGCGCGAAGGCCTGGTGGCCGAGCAGAAGCGCGACGAGGCCGAGGCCAACTGGAAGGCGTCGCGCGACGCGGCGCTGGCCGCCAAGGCGCAGTACGACATGGCGCGCATCGGTGCCCGGCCCGAGGACAAGGCCGCCGCCGACGCGCAGGTGCGCCAGGTTGGCGGCGTGCTCGCCGAGGCCGAGGCGGCGCAGGCCGAAACCGAACTGCGCAGCCCCGTGGCGGGCGAGGTGGCCAAGGTGCTGGCGCGGGTCGGCGAACTCTCGCCGCAGGGCGTGGCGGTGGTCACGGTGGTCGACCTCAACGACCAGTGGGTGGTGCTCAACGTGCGCGAGGACCGCCTCGCGCGCTTTGCCGTCGGCAGCGAATTCGACGCGGTGCTGCCGGCGCTGCCCGAGGCTTCGCGCAAGGCCCGCTTCAAGGTGCACTACAGCGCCGCCCTGCCCGACTTCGCCACCTGGCGCGCCACGCGCGGCGGCGCGGGCTTCGACGTGCGCACCTTCGAGGTCCGCGCCCGGCCGCTGCAGCCGATCGCCGGTGCGCGCCCGGGCATGAGCGTGCTGGTCGAGTAAGCGGCCGACACCATGCGCGGGTTCGCTGCAGCCAGTGCCCGGCGCGAGTTCGCGCTGCTGCGCACGCGGCCCTGGGACCTGGCCATGGTCACGTGGGTGCCGCTGCTTGCGGTGGCGCTGATCTGGTGGATCTTTTCGGCCGGGCTGCCGAACCGGCTGCCGATCGGCGTGCTCGACCAGGACCACTCCGCGCTGTCGCGCCAGCTGGTGCGCTTTCTCGCGGCGACGCCCGGCCTCCACGTCACGCAGCAGTACGCCGACGAGGCCGCCATGGCGCGTGCGCTCACCAGCGGCGCGGTGGCCGCTGCGGTGCAACTGCCGCGCGAACTCAGCCGCGACGTGAAGCAGGGGCGCGCCGGCCGCGTGGTGCTGCTGCACAACGCGCAACTGGGCACGCATTCGAGCCTGATCCAGCGCGACGTGCGCACCGCGGTGGCCACGGTGTCGGCGGGCGTGGAGCTGGCCGTGCGCAACAAGCGCGGCGAATCGATGGCCGGCGCGCGCCGCAGCATGGAGCCGATCCGCGCCAGCACCGTGGCGCTGTTCAACACCTCGCTCGACTACGAGCAGTTCCTCGGCGCCGCACTGATTCCGGCGCTGCTGCACATCCTGGCGATGACCGCGGGCGCCTGGGCCGTGGGCCGCGAGCTGCGCGACCGCAGCCTTGGCACATGGCTCGGTGCTGCGCCGCGCTGGCACGAAGCGCTGGCCGCGCTGGCGGGCAAGCTCGCGCTGCCGTTCGCGAGCCTTGCGGCCGTGGGCATCGGCGGCATGCTGTGGATCACCGGCGGCCGCGGCTGGCATCCGGCCGGCTCGCTCGCATGGACGCTGTTCGCGCTGGCGGTGTTCCTCGCGTTGTCGATCGCGCTCGGCGCGTTCGCCTCCAGCATCACGCGGTCGCTGCGCACGGCGCTGTCGGCCACCGGCTTCATCACCGCGCCGGCGTTCGCATTCGGCGGCGTGGGCTTTCCGCTCGTCGCGATGCCGCTGCTTGCGCAGGCCTGGGCGCTGCTCTTGCCGTACACGCACTACATCCGGGTGCAGATGGAGCAGCTCCAGATGGGCGCGCCGCTCATGTACTCGGTCGCGGCGCCGCTCTGGATGGTGCTGGCCACCGCGCTGCTGCTGGCCGCGTCGGCCGCGGCGCTGGTGCGTGCCGCCCGCGCGCCCGCCACATGGGGAGGCCGCTGATGCGCGCGGCCCTGCGCGACACCGCACTGGCCGTGCTGCGCGACAAGGGCGTGCTGCTGATCATGCTGCTCGCGCCGGTGATCTACGGCTTCTTCTATCCGTGGCCCTACGGCGGCCAGGCTGTCACGCGCGTGCCGGTGGCGGTGGTCGACCAGGACCACACCGCGCTGTCGCGCCAGATCACGCGTTTCGCGCAGGCCAATCCAAGGCTCGACGTGCGCATGCTCACCGGCGATGTGCACGCGGCGCAGCAGGCGCTCTGGCGCGGCGAGATCGAAGGCTATGCGCTGCTGCCGGCCGACCTCAAGCGCGACGTGCTGCGCGGCGCCGGCGCGGTGGTCACCATCGAAGGCAACGGCGCCTATGCGCTGCTCAACAAGGCCGTGCTGTACGGCTTCTCGGAAGCGGTCGGCACCGTCTCGGCCGGCGTCGAGATCCGCAGGCTGCAAGCCGGTGGCCAGGGCGCGCGACAGGCGGCGGCAAGCCGCAGCCCGCTCAACACCGAGCTGGTGGCGCTGTTCAATCCGACCGAGGGCTACGGCAGCTACGTGGTGCCGGCGGTGGCGCTTTTGATCCTGCAGCAGACGCTGCTGATGGGCTGCGCGATGCTCGCGGGCACCTGGGCCGAGGCCGGCCGGCTGCGCGCCAGCGCGAGCGCCTGGCTCGGCCGGCTCGCGGCGCTGACGGGCTTCGGGCTGCTGAGCGGGCTGTTCTATTTCGGCTGGGTGTTCTGGCTGCAGGACTATCCGCGCGGCGGCAGCCCGCTCGGTGCGCTGGTGCTGCTGGCGTTCTACGTGCCCGCGATCTGTACGCTCGGCCTGCTGCTGGGCTGCTGGCTGCGCGACCGCGAGCGCGCGCTGCAGGTGCTGCTGTTCACTGCGCTGCCGATGGCGTTCCTGTCGGGCTTCTCCTGGCCGGTCGAAGCGCTGCCCGGTCCGCTGCAGCTGCTGCGCTGGCTGTTCCCGAGCACGGCCGGCATCCAGGCATCGCTGCGGCTCAACCAGATGGGCGCACCGCTGCACGACGTGCTGCCGCATCTGGCGGTGCTGGCCGGCCTGGCGCTGACCGGGCTGGCCGCGCTGCTGCGCGTGGCGCGGCCGCGCAGGTAGACCATCGCCGACCGCGGCACAAATTGCCGCAAATGCTGCTGAGCGCGCCCACTGTCACGCGCGCCCTCGCCTGAGCCCCGGCAGGCACCGCCGTTGCCGATACCTCCAGGCCGGCGCCGCATGTGCGCCCCATCCTGGAAGGCCTTCTTGAACTCAGCCGCAACGCGCCCGGGCGCAGCCCGCACCGCCGCTTCGCCCGCGAAGCCGCTGTTCCGGTCGTTCTGGATGGGCGGGTACGAAGGCGCCGACCATGTGAACAGCCGCGGCGCGCCGGTCGCGATGAACCGCTGCAACGGCCACTGGGAGCGCCTCGAGGAAGACTACGCACTGCTCGCGCAGTTCGGCATCCGCACCGTCCGCGAGAGCGTGGGCTGGCGCGCGGCCACCGAGGAAGGGCCGGCCGCGGCCGTGGCGCGCCTCGCGCGCACGGCGCGGGCGGCGCGCAAGTTCGGCCTGCAGGTGATCTGGACGCTGCACCACTACGGCGTGCCGCCTTGTGTGGACATGTTCTCGAATGCGTTCCCGGCGCAACTGGCCGACTTCTGCGGCCGCGTCGCGCGCACGCTCGCAGAGGTTTCGGGCGACGACGGCGAAGCGCCCTTCTTCCAGCCGGTCAACGAGATCTCGTTCCTGAGCTGGGCGGCCAGCCACACCTCGCTCATCCATCCGTTCACGCCCACCTCGCCCGAGCGCGGCTACGCGCTCAAATGCAGGCTCGTGCGCGCCGCGCTGCAGGCCTGCGATGCGATCTGGGATGCCTGCCCCGGCGCGCGCATCGTCCACACCGACCCGATCATCCACGTGGTGCCGGCCAACGACACGCCCGAGTCGTCGGCCGAGGCCGCCGCGCTGTGCGAGGCGCAGTACCAGGCCTGGGACATGCTCTGCGGCCGCCTCGAGCCGGGCCTCGGCGGCGCGCCGCGCTACCTGGACGTGCTGGGGCTCAACTACTACCACGCCAACCAGTGGGAGCACCCGAGCGACGAGCGGCTCCACTGGCACCTGCGCGACGCGCGCCGGCGCGATCCCGCGGCGATGGTGGCCGAGGTGTGCGAGCGCTACGGACGCCCGCTGTTCATCGCCGAGACCGGCCACGTCGGCGACGGCCGCGCGCAATGGATCGACGAAGTGGCCGCCATGGCCCGCCGCTGCAGGACGGCCGGCGTGCCGCTCGAGGGCATCTGCCTGTATCCGCTGATCGACCGCCCCGACTGGGAGAACGCCGGCCGCTGGCACCGCAGCGGCCTCTGGGACGTGGACGAGCGCACCGGCGCGCGAACGCTCCACGCCCCGGCCGCGCGCCGGCTCATGCACTGGCAGGCGCTGCCGCCCGATGCCGATCCCGATGCGGCCCTTCGCACTTCTTTCTCTTCTTCCCCACTCCCTCCTGCAGGAAAGCCCATGACCACCCTGATCGTCTTCTCGCATCTGCGCTGGAACTTCGTCTACCAGCGCCCGCAGCAGTTGCTGTCGCGGCTCGCGCAACGCCACCCGGTGCTGTTCGTGGAGGAGCCGATGCCCGGTGCCGCGCGGCCGGTGCTCGAGACGCTGTCGCCCTGCGACGGCGTGGTGGTGCTGCGGCCGCACCTCACCGGCAGTGCGCCGGGCTTCCACGACGAGCACGCTGCGCAGCTGCAGGCGCTCCTCGCCGGCTACCTGGAGGCCTCGGGCATCGACGACTACTGGCTGTGGTTCTACACGCCGATGGCGCTGCCGCTGGCGTCGCAGCTGTCGCCCGCGGGCGTGGTCTACGACTGCATGGACGAGCTCTCGGCTTTCCGCCATGCACCGCCGCAGATGCTGGAGCGCGAAAGCGCATTGCTGCAGGCCGCGGACCTGGTCTTCACCGGCGGCCAGAGCCTCTACGAATCGAAGCGCGAGCGCCATCCGCACGTGCACTGCTTTCCGAGCAGCGTCGACGCGGCGCACTTCGCGCCGCCGCCCGGCGGCTTCCGCGCCGACTCGGCGCACCCGGCGCAGGCCGGCATCGGCCAGCCGCGGCTCGGCTACTGCGGCGTGATCGACGAACGCGTGGACCTCGACATCGTGGCCGCGCTCGCCGATGCGCATGCCGACTGGCAGGTGGTGATGGTCGGGCCGGTGCTGAAGATCGACCCCGCCACGCTGCCGCAACGGCCCAACATCCACTGGCTCGGCCAGCGCGCCTACAAGGAGCTGCCATCGCTGATCGGCGGCTGGGACGTCTGCCTGATGCCCTTTGCGCTGAACGAGGCCACGCGCTACATCAGCCCCACCAAGACACTCGAATACATGGCCGCGGGCCGCCCCGTGGTCAGCACGCCGATCCGCGACGTGGTCGGGCCCTACGCGGGCGTGGTCGCCATCGCCGAGGGCGGCGCCGCGTTCGTCGCGGCCTGCGAGGCGGTGCTCGGGCGCGACGAAACCGCACGCGCGCGGCAGGCCGAGGCGCATGCCGCGATCCTGCAAGGCACGTCGTGGGACCGCACGGCCGACGCGATGGCGTCGCTCATCGCCAGCGCGCACGCGCGCAAGCGCAACGAGCGCCCGCGCTCCGGTGCTGCCGCCGCCCTCGCGCTCGCGCCGGCCGCCAACGAACGCGGCGACGCGTATCCGACGGTGATCCTCGGCGCCGGCCCCACGGGGCTGGCCGCCGCGCTGCATGCGGGCCGCGACAGCCTGCTGGTCGAGCAGAACCCGACGGTCGGCGGCTGGTGCCGCTCGATCGAGGACCAGGGCTTCACCTTCGACTGCGCGGGGCACATCATGTTCTCGAACGACGCGTACGTGCTGAAGCTCTACGAACGCCTGCTCGGCGACAACCTGCACTGGCAGGACCGCGAAGCCTGGATCTACAGCAACGCGGTGTACACGCGCTATCCGTTCCAGTCGGCACTGCACGGGCTGCCGCCGCCGGTGCTGAAGGAGTGCCTGATCGGCGCCATCGAGGCGCGCTTCGGCAGCCTCGGCAAGCCCGACCTCAAGGTGTCGCCCACCGGCCCGTCGCGCGCCGCGGGTGCCGCGCCCGCGGCCGAGGTCGCTGCGCCATCGGCCGCGCACGCGCCACCCTCCCCTACGCCGCCGCGCAACTTCGAGGAATTCATCTACCAGGTGTGGGGCGCGGGCGTCGCCAAGCATTTCGCCATTCCGTACAACCGCAAGCTCTGGGCCGTGCCGCTGAGCGAGATGGAGACTTCGTGGCTCGGCGGCCGCGTGCCGCTGCCCGACCTGGAGGAAATGATCGAGGGTGCGCTGCAGCCGGTGCAGAAACCCGTCGGCCCCAATGCACGCTTCGGCTATCCGCTGCGCGGCGGCTTCCAGGCGCTGATGAACGGCTTCCTGCCGCTGCTCGAGGGCGAGCTCGCGCTCGACACGCAGGTGACCGCGGTCTCGCCATCGCGCAAGACCGTGACCTTCGCCAACGGCCGCACCGTGGCCTTCAACACGCTGATCAGCACCATGCCGCTGCCGAAGCTGGTGGAGGCGATCGGCGCCGAGGCGCCGGCCTTCGTGCGCGAGGCGGCGCGCCAGTTGCGCCATGTGTCGGTGCGCTGCGTGAACCTCGGCGTGGCGCGCGAGGCCATCACCGACAAGCACTGGATCTACTACCCCGAGGACACGGTGTTCCACCGCATCTTCGTGCAGGGCAACGCCAGCCCGCACTGCAATCCGCCGGGCGGCTTCGGGTTGACTTGCGAGATCACCTACTCGCCGTCGAAGCCGTTGCCGGCGCAGGGCGACGCGCTGGTGCGCCGCTGCTTCGAGGACTGCGTGCGCGTGGGCCTGCTGCGCGCCGACGACCGGCTGCTGGTGGCCAACGAGGTCGACATGCCGTGCGCCTACGTGGTGTACGACCATGCGCGCGCGGGCCATGTGCAGGCGATCCGCAACTGGCTGGCCAAGGCCGACATCCTGCTCGCGGGCCGCTACAGCGAATGGGCGTACTACAACTCCGACCACGCCTTCGTGGCCGGACGCAAGTCGGCCGAAGCCGCGCTCGGCCTCAACGCCAACCCGGCGCCGCCCGCGGTGGCGGCGGCAGCCTGAGCGCCGCGGCCGCCCCGGGCGGCGCCCCGCTGCCGGACCGGCCGATCCCGTTCCTGTGGCACTACGTCCGCCGCCGGCCGGTGGCGTTCGGCGCGCTGCTGGGCCTCATCGTTGCCGCCGCGGCCTGCTCGGTCGGCGTGCAGTACGGCATGAAGCTGATCGTGGACACGATGGCCGGCGACGACCGCAGCTCGCGCGCGATCTGGCAGTGGCTGGCGCTCTTCATCGTGCTGATCGGCGCCGAGAGCGCGCTCTGGCGCCTGAGCGGCTGGCTCGGCTGCCTGACCGTGGTGCGCACCGGCGTGGACGTGCGGCTCGACCTGTTTCGCCATCTGTCGGGCCATTCGCTCGACTACTTCTCGCGCCACCTGGCCGGCTCGCTGGGCAACCGCATCACCGCGACGGCAGGCGCCACGGGCGCCATCTTCGGCACGCTGATCTGGAAAATACTTCCGCCCTGCGTCGACTTCGCGGGTGCGGTGGTGGTGCTGTGCACCATCGACATCCGCATGGCGCTCACGCTGATCGGCTTCGTCGTCGTGGTGGCGGGCTTCATGTACTTCTTCGGGCGCCGCGTGCGGCCACTGCAGCAGGACTTTGCCGAGAAGGCCTCGCAGGTCGGTGGCGAGCTGGTCGACGTGGTGGCGAACATCTTCACGGTGATGGCCTTCTCGGCGCGCGAGCGCGAGTACCAGCGCCTGCACGACGCCTTCGGGCTCGAGGCGCGGGCCCAGCGCCGGAGCTGGCTGTTCCTCGAGAAGGCGCGCGCCTTCCACGACCTGTGCATGTGGCTGATGGCGGGCGCGATGCTGATCTGGGCCGTGGAGGCCTGGCGCGCGGGCGCGAACATGGCGGGCGACGTGGTGCTGATCAGCGCGCTGACCTTCCGCATCCTGCACGGCTCGCGCGAGCTCGCGCTGTCGCTGGTCGATGCGTCGCAGCACTTCGGGGTGATCGCGGAGATGCTGCGCGTGGTGGCGGTGCCGCACGACGTGGCCGACCGGCCGCATGCGCCGCCGCTGCGCTGCCGCGCCGGCAGCATCGTCTTCCACGACGTCGGCTTTGCCTACGACGGCGAGCGTCCGGTGTTCGAGCACCTCGACCTCGCCATTCCGGCCGGGCAGAAGCTCGGTGTCGTGGGCCCGTCGGGCGCCGGCAAGTCGACCTTCATCCGGCTCATCGGCCGCATCATGGATCCGGTCTACGGCCGCATCACGGTCGACGGCGTGGACATCGCGCAGGTGCGCCAGGACAGCCTGCGCGACGCGATCGGCGTGGTGCCGCAGGAGGTGGCGCTGTTCCACCGCAGCGTGATGGAGAACCTGCGCTACGGCAACCCCGATGCGACCAATGCCGAGGTGGTGGCCGCGGCGCGCCATGCGCTGTGCGACGACTTCATCCGGACGCTGCCGCACGGCTACGACACGGTCGTGGGCGAGCGCGGCGCCCGGCTGTCGGGCGGGCAGCGCCAGCGCATCAGCATTGCGCGCGCGATGCTGAAGAACGCGCCGGTGCTGCTGCTCGACGAGGCCACCTCGGCGCTCGACAGCCGCTCGGAGGCCGAGATCCAGGCCGCGCTCGGCCGGCTGATGGAGGGCCGCACGGTGATCGCCGTGGCGCACCGGCTGTCGACCGTGGCGCAGTTCGACCGCATCATCGTGCTGGTCGACGGACGCATCGTCGAGGACGGCGCGCCCGACGAACTCATCCGGCTCGGCGGCGTCTATGCCGAGCTCTGGCGGCTGCAGGCCGAAGGCCAGGAGACGCCGTGACGCGCGCCGCCTTTCAGTGCTTCACCACTTCACGCGCATGCCGACCCCGCCGTTGATCGCGCTCTTCACCTTGGCGTTGCCGCCCGACGACCAGAGCTTGCCGATCTCGCCGTAGAGGCTGGTGCGCGCGCCGAGCGCGAGCGTGAAGCCGCCCGCGAGCTCGGTGCTGGTGCCGCCGCTCGGCGCCGAGATGCCGGTGCGCGTGGCGCCGTTCACGAACTGCGCGACGTCGGTGCCGCTCGAGGTGCGGTAGACGTTGAAGCGGCCGTAGGGCTGCAGCGTACCCATGCCCGTGTCGATGCGGCCCTTGAGCCGCACGCCCGCGCGCGCGATCCAGCCGCTGTCGGCGTGCGGCTGCACCACCGCGCCGGCGATGGCCGCGTCCTCCAGGTCGAGGTGCTGATGGATCAGCTGCAGCTGCGGCTCGATCTGCCAGCCGCCCGCGTCGAGCGCGAAGGCCTGCCCCACTTCGATCGAACCCAGCAGGCTGTTGCCCTTGCCTTCCACGCCGCCGCCGAAGCCCGGCTGGACCGTGTACCGGTGCCGGCCCGACTGCACCACCGCATCGGCGTAGAAGCCGTTGTCACCGGTGAAGGTGCCGTACACGCCCAGGTACTGGCTGCGCAGGTCGTTGCGGCCGGTGTAGAGGCTGGCCACGCCGCTGGCAAAGCCGTTCACGCGCGCGTCGCCGTCGAGCTGGCCCACGTAGAGGCCCGCGCGCCAGTGGCGTTCGGCCAGCAGGTCGGTGCCGGCCTGCAAGCCCGTGAGCCGGCCTTCGCTGGTGGGCGAGACCGTGCCGCCCTGGCGGATGTCGATGTCCGTCGAGAGCACGCGCGCCCAGGCGCGGCGCGCGCTGCCGGCCGATGGCATGGCCGTGGTCGTCACCTCGTCGTCGCCCACGCGCCGGCGCAGGTCGCCGAGCATCGCGAGGTTGCCCTGGCGCAGCTGGCCCGGCAGCGCGGCGTAGAGCGACGCCTCGGCGCGGTAGGTGACGACCGGCGCGGCGGGCACCTGCGGTACCCCGGGTACCCCGGGCACTTCGGGCACGCCGGGCACCTCGGGCGTGGTGCCGGGAAGCGTCGAGCGCAGGTACCAGTTCTCGCCCGCGCCGCTCGCGTCGGCCGCGTGCAGCCGGTACTCGTAGGCGCCCGCATCGACATGGCCGCCTTCGAGCGCGAACGCATCGCGCGTGGTCTGCGCGGTGGTGGTCGCGCCGTTCTGCGCGGTGATCACCTCGATGCCGTTGCCGCTCGTGAGCGCGCCCAGCCCGGCGAGCTGCGTGAACTGCACGCGCGTGGTGCCGCTGGCCGCGCCGCCGTCGATCACCAGCCGGTCCGACGGGCCGGTTGCATTGAGCGCGGTGCCGAGCCTGAGCACGCCGTTGCTTCCGACGTAGTTGCCGCGGACGGTGAGCGTGGTTCCGGGCGCGCTGCCGGCCAGCGACACGGTGCCGCTGTTGGCCAGCGACGCCACCACCTGGCTGAAGCCCGAGAGGTCGAGCGTGGCGCCCGCCGCCACGCTGTGGGCCGAGCCGGCGCTCAGCGTGTTCAGCGCGCCCGCGCGCAGCGTGCCCTCGGTCACGTTGGTCGCGCCCGTGGAGGTGTTGGCGCCCGACAGCGTGAGCGTGCCAGTGCCTTCCTTGGTGATGAAGCCGCCGCCGCTGATGGCGCCGGACAGCGCCGCATCGAAGGCGCCGGTGTCGATGACCGGATCGTTCTTTCCCGTGAGCACGATGGCGTTGGCAATGCCGAGGCCGTCGGCCGCAAAGCCCAGCGTGGTGCCGTCGTCCATCGCGAGCGCGCCGGCGCCCAGCGCCTGGCTGTGGCCGACATCGAGCCGCCCCTGCTTGAGCGCCGTGCCGCCCGTGTAGGTGTTGGCACCCGACAGCGTGAGCGTGCCGCTGCCCACCTTGACGAGCGAGCCGCCCGCACCCGAGACCGTGCCCGAGAGCGTGGTGCTCGTGTTCAGCCCGCCCGTGGTCAGCGCCTTCGCGCCGAGGATCACGTCGCCCGCGCCCGACAGCGCACCGATGGCGATGCCGTCGCTGGTGAGCGAGCGGATGCGCAGGCGGCCGCCGGCCTGGTTGACCACGGTGGCGTGGTCGGCGGTGGCGCGATCAAAGATGTCGATCAGGCCGCCGCTGCCATTGACGAAGGTGGCCTGGCCCGCGCTCGCGTCGTCGAGCAGGTTGATGTCGCCGCCAGCGAAGTTGGTGATGTGCGCCTTGCCCGCGGTGGCGTTGAACCAGAGCGTCGTGTTGCCGCCGCGGTTCTCGATCACGGCATTGCCGGCGCTCGCGCTGTCGCGGAAGTCGGCAGAGGCATCGGTGTGCGTGACGATGTGGGCCTGGCCCGCCGAGCTCTTGCCGCCGAACTGCACGAAGCCTGCGTTGTCCGTGGGCAGCGCACCGCGCGCGGCCACGTCGATGGTCAGCTTGCCGGCATCGGCCGTGCCGCTGAAAAGGAGCGACGCGTTGCCGGCCACCGCGACCGGGCCGCTGCCCAGCGCCCCGCTCACTTGCGCCTGCAGGCTGCCGGCCGCGACGTTGGTGCCGCCCGCGTAGGTATTGGCCGTGCCCAGCGCGAGCGTGCCGAGCCCGGTCTTGACGAGCGCGCCCGCACCCGAGATCTCGCCATCGAGCGTGAGCGTGCGGGTCGGGTCGACCTCGAAGCCCCCCGCGCCGGCGCCCGCGCCGAGCGAGACCGTCCGCGCCGACGTGATCGTGCCGCTCGCGCGCAGCGTGCCGCCCTCGAGCGCAAGGCCACCCGTGGCGGCGCCCAGGTTGGCGTCGGACGAGATCTGCAGCGTTCCGGCGCGCACCGCCGTGCCGCCGCTGTAGCTGTTGACGCCGGTGAGCGCGAGCGTGCCGCTGCCGGTCTTGGCCAGGCCGTGGGTGCCCGCGACGACGCTGTCGATGGTCGCGGTCCAGCCGGCGCTGGCGCCGCTGCCGTCGCCCACGCGCACTTCGACCGGCCCGGGCGCGGCCTTGTCGGCCACCAGCGCGAGCGTGCCGCCCGACACCCGATAGCCATCGCTCGCGAACTGCATGCCGCTGGCGATGACCGGGCCATCGGTGTTGTCGACCGTCACGGTGCCGGCGGCGCCGCCGAAGATCGCAAAGCCCGGCTGCTGGAGCGGGCCGCTCGCGACGCCGCCCGCGTCGGCCCAGTTCGGCGCGGTGGCCGACCAGGTGCCGCTGCCGCCACCCATCTGGGTCGGGCTGGCCAGCCCGTTGCCGTTCCAGAGGTTGAGCGTGTAGTCGGCCGCGGTGATCAGGTTGATCTTCTTGTCGCCTGTCAGTACCTGCAGCGTGGACCCTGCGGGCGGCGCGATGCCGCCGCCGCTCATCGACAGCTTGCCGCCCCAGCTGAACAGGTTGTACAGGCCCGGCCCCATGCCGCCCGCGTCGCGCACGTTCAAGGTGGCATCGGCGATCGACAGGTTGCCGCCCACCGCCACGTTGTCGCCCAGGCCCGGCACGGCCGCCTTGCCGCTCGGCGCGCCGAGGTCGAAGTCGAGCTGGCTGCCGCTCGCGAGCGAGAGGTCGCCGTCGATGCGCAGCGTGCCGATGCCGTTGCCGGCCGCGGGGTCGCCCGCCGCCAGGTGGCCGCCGCTCGCCACCGTCACGCTGCCGCCGATGCCACCGAAGCCGCTGAGCGTCGCACCGCCATCGACGTTGACCGCGCCTGCGATGCGTGCGCCGCTGTCGGCGGCAGTGCCGCCCACCGACAGGCGCCCGCTGCGCACCCGGGTCGCGCCCGTGTAGCTGTTGACGCCGTTGAGGAACAAGGTGCCGCTGCCCTGCTTTTCAAGACCGCCGCTGCCGGAGATCTCTCCGCTGAAGATGCTGTTCGATGCGTCGCCCGCCGTGAGCGTCGTCGCGCCCATGTCGACACGGCCGCTGCCGCTGAGCGCGCCGATCGTGAGCGCGCCGCTGTCGACCTGGCGGATGCGAAAGCGCGCGCCGTCTTCGACGCGCACTGCACCGCCGGCCGCCAGCGACCCATCACCCTCCACGGCCAACGTGCCGCCCGAGATCACCGTGCCGCCCAGGTGCTGGCTCGCACCGGCGAGCACCTGCGTGCCCGGGCCGTTCTTGTAGAGCGCGCCGGTGCCGCTGAGCGTGCCGTTGTAGTAGGCGCTGGTGCCGCCCGAGAGCGTGAGCGATTTGGCACCGAGCACCACCGCGCCGCCGCCCGCCAATGCGTTCACGGCCGTGCCGGTGCCACTGATGCCCGACGCATCGAAGCTGGCGCCCGTGCTGACGTCGAGCAGGCTGCCCGCGGGCAATGCGCCGCCGTCGGCCAGCGCCAGCGTGCCGCTGCCGACCCGCGTCGCGCCCGCGTAGCTGGCCGCACCGCGCAGCGTGAAGGTGCCGGCGAGGCTCTTCTGCAGGCTGCCCGCGCCCTCGATCGCGCCCGAGAAATCGCCGGCCGCCACAGCCAGGGTCGTCGAAGCCTGGTTGCCGGTGCGCACCGTGCCCGCGCCCTGGAGGTTGCGCAGCGTGTACGTCGGCACGATGTGATCGTTGAAGTCCAGCGTCGCGCCGCTTGCGACGAAGGTCGTCGGCGCAACGAACGACATGTAGCCGACCGCGTTGCCCGCAGCACGCAGGGTGCCGTGGTCGATGCGAAGGTTGTTCGCAGCGAACACGCCCGCGTCGGTCGCGAATTCCACGACGCCGGTGTTGCCGGGCGAACCGATGTTCAGCGCCGAGTTGTATTCCAGGAAACCATCGAAGCGCAGGGTCGAGCCGGCTTGCGCCGAGAGGGTGACCGCGCCGGACAGTCGGAGGGCATTGCCCACGGTAGTCGAGGCGGTGCCCCGAACCTCGGCGTTGACGATGGAAAGGTCACCCGTGCCGAGCGCCGATCCGCTGGCGATGGCCAGCACGCCCTGCTCGACGCGGGTGCCGCCCGTGTGGGTGTTGGTGCCCGAGAGCGTGAGCGTTCCCGCGCCGACCTTGACGAGCGAACCGGCGCCGGAGAGCGCGCCCGACATCGTGGCATTGAGGCCATTCGTGTCGAGCCTGGAACCCTTGCCCCCGAGCGTGGCGTCCATGGCGGACACCAGATCGCTGCCGACGACCCGCAGCGTGCCGCCGGACCAGTTGAAAGTACTGCTGCCCCCTGCTTTCGCCGGCACCAGCCCGTATGCACTGCCCGTCTCGAGCGTGCCGCCGGCTTCAAGATTCAGCGTGCCCTGGCCGCCGGGCTGCAGGCCGAGCTCGACGGAGCTGGTGCGCAGCGTGCCGCCATTGCGAATCGTCAGCGACCCGTTCGCACTGAAACCGATCAGCAGCCCGGCGGCCACGTCCACGCTCGTACCTACGCCTTCGACGAGCATCGTGCCTGGGGCGGCGTAGCCCACAAAGAGCTTGGTCGCGCGCAGGATGCCGCCGTCCGAGACGGCCATTGCACCGGCTCCACCCCAGCCGACCGTCAGGTAGTTGGCGACGGCAGTGCGCCCGGCGCCGGTGACCTGCGCCGTGCCGGGCGCGGAGACGATCGCGTCATCGCCGCTGGCCGGCACCGCGCCGCCGCTCCAATAGGCCGGGTCGAACCAGTCTGCGGGGGTGGGTGCCTGCCACCATGTCTGCGCATGGGCGGCCGGCGCCCCGAGCGCGCCGAGCAGGGCGGCCCCCAGGACCAGCGCCGCGCAAAGGCCCGGTGGCCCGCCGGTCGATGATTTCGCGGTTTCCGAAACAGCCTGGCTGGCACCGGTGCGGCGATTGATGACGATGCGATGGGTACGGTTCATGGTGATCAAGCGGGCGCCCGGCGCCGGGGGACTGCCCGGTCCCGAGGGGTGGAAAGAAGGGCCGTCTCGTCAGGAACATGCACGGCCAGGATGTTCACAATTGTTACTTCAGTATCGGAATGCCGCAACCCTTGACCCTGACGCGGCGCCGCGTGGCCTGCACCAAGGCAAGCGTTGCGGTCGAAATTTCCCGTGCCCGCGGAGACCAGGGCGTGTGCGGGGCGTTCCTACAGCCGCCGTCCCGCTCGGCCCACACACTGCGCTCGCGCGACGCGGAGCATCGAGGCATCCGGCGGCTTTCGCCGGCACGCTATGAAAGGAACACACATGCCCAAGCGCGCACAGAACGATCCGGGCGACGAGACCGGCCGCCCGGACGCCATCGGCCCCCACGGCCCCAATCCGCCGTCGCGCGGGCGCGTCGAGCGCGGCGACGCCGGTGCGGAGCCGCAGGTCAATTTCGACGACGAGGAGATTTATGCCGGCCGCGGCAACAACACCCGGCGCGGCGGCACCGCGGCGAGCGACGGCGCCGACAGCGGCAGGCTCGGTCCGCCGTCGGAACAGCTGTCGAACAGCAACCAGCCGCGCGAGAAGCAGAAGCCGTAGGCGCAGCGCACATGAACCGCAAACAGTCACCCGTGCCCACCCCGGATCCAATCGCCCCCGGCACCGACCGTGCGCCACCGCTCGAGGCTGAAGTGCGCACCAACGACCTCGCGCTCGACAGGCGCGAGGACACGCGCGGCACTGACGCCGCCGATGACGAAGCAACGCCCGGCGAGGGTGAGAACGCAGCGGGCTTCCTGAAGCAGCGCAAGCGCTGAGCGGTCTTGGGCGGGCCCAGGTAGACCGCTCAGCGGCGGCACGCAGCGCGCTCGCAGGCATGCGGATTGCCGCTGCGCTCGCACCGATCCGCTGCCGCCATGAACACCGCCATGCCCGCCGAAGCCGCCTGCATCTCTCCCGACGCGCAGGCTGATCCACTGCAGCCGCTCGCAAGCTGGAACCTCACGCGCAACTGTGCGATGTCACCCGGCGGCTTCATGCTGCACGTGGCGGCAGCGAGCGCGCTGAGCTGCCTCATCGGCCTGGGCTTCTGGGCCGCAGGCTATCCGCTGGTGCTGGCCTTCTGCCTCTGCCAGAGCCTCGCGCTGGCGGCCGCCGCGCTCGCGCATGCGGTGCATGCGGTGGACGGCGAGCGCATCGTGCTCACCGCGCAGACGCTCGAGGTGCATGCGACGCGCGGGCTGCGCGCGCGCACCTTCCGGCTCGATCCGTCATGGACGCGGCTCGAGGGCGCCGCCGGTCCGGGCGCGCCGGCACTGCGCAGCGGCAGCACCCGCGTGCCAGTGGCGGTGTATCTCACGGCCGCCGAACGGCGCCACTTCGCCGCCGAGTTCAACCGCACCCTGGCCCATCGCAAGGAGCTTTTTCATGTCCGCCATCCATAGCCCCGCCCATCCGGCCGACCCTGCCCACGTCCACGACGAGCACCATGCCATGCCCCACGGCTGGCGCCGCTGGGTGCTGGCCACCAACCACAAGGACATCGGCACGCTCTACCTGCTCTTCAGCCTCACGATGCTGATGGTGGGCGGCATGCTGGCGCTGGGCATCCGCGCCGAGCTGTTCCAGCCCGGGCTGCAGCTGCTGAACCCCGAGGTCTACAACCAGTTCGTCACGATCCACGGCCTGGTGATGGTGTTCGGCGCGATCATGCCGGCGTTCGTGGGCTTCGCGAACTGGATGATCCCGCTGCAGGTCGGCGCGTCCGACATGGCGTTCGCGCGCATGAACAACTTCAGCTTCTGGCTGCTGCCGCCGGCTGGCGTGATGCTGATCGCGCCGTTCTTCATGAGCGGCGGCGCCGCCGCGTCGGGCTGGACGCTCTATCCACCGCTGAGCCTGCAGATGGGCTCGGCGATGGACCTCGGCATCTTTGCGGTGCACATCATGGGCGCGAGTTCGATCATGGGTGCGATCAACATCATCGTGACCATTCTGAACATGCGCGCGCCCGGCATGACCTTGATGAAGATGCCGATGTTCTGCTGGACATGGCTCATCACCGCCTACCTGCTGATCGCGGTGATGCCGGTGCTCGCGGGCGCGGTGACGATGCTGCTGACCGACCGCCACTTCGGCACCGCCTTCTTCAACCCCGCGGGCGGCGGCGACCCGGTGCTGTTCCAGCACATCTTCTGGTTCTTCGGCCACCCCGAGGTCTACATCATGATCCTGCCGGCCTTCGGCATCATCAGCCAGGTGGTGCCGGCCTTCTCGCGCAAGCGGCTGTTCGGCTATGCGTCGATGGTCTATGCCACGGCCTCGATCGCCATTCTTTCGTTCATCGTGTGGGCGCACCACATGTTCACCACCGGCATGCCGGTGACGGGCCAGCTGTTCTTCATGTACGCGACGATGCTGGTGGCGGTGCCGACCGCGGTGAAGGTGTTCAACTGGATCGCGACCATGTGGCAGTCGTCGCTGACGCTGGAGACGCCGATGCTCTTCGCACTCGGCTTCATCTTCGTGTTCTCGATCGGGGGGCTCAGCGGCGTGATCCTGTCGATCTCGCCGATCGACATCCAGGTGCACGACACGCACTACGTGGTGGCGCACTTCCACTACGTGCTGGTGGCCGGTTCGCTGTTCGCGATGTTCTCGGGCTACTACTACTGGTCGCCCAAGTGGACCGGCGTGATGTACGACGAAGTGCGCGGCCAGATCCACTTCTGGGCTTCGATCATCAGCTTCAACGTGGGCTTCTTCCCGCTGCATTTCCTCGGCCTCGCAGGCATGCCGCGGCGCTATGCCGACTATCCGATGCAGTTCGCGGACTTCAACCACATCGCCAGCATCGGCGCTTTCGTCTTCGGCTTTGCGCAGGCCTACTTCGTGTTCTTCATCGTGCTGCCCGCGATGCGAAAGCGCGGCAAGCCCGCACCGGCCAAGCCCTGGGAGGGTGCCGAAGGACTCGAATGGGAAGTGCCCTCGCCGGCACCGTTCCACACCTTCGAGACGCCGCCCCGGCTCGACAGCACCGCGACGCGCGTGATCGGCTGAGCAGCCTGCGCGGGTTTCAGGTCCGGCGCTCGGACCGCGCGCCGGGCAGGTACATCGCGGTGGTGCCGGCCGAGGCGTGGCCGAGGTTCTTCTGCACCACCTGCACCGGCAGCGGCGCCTGCCCCTGGCGGCCGCGCAGCGCGTGCGTGCCGTGCGTGTGGCGCAGCCAGTGCGTGCTGGCTTTGCGCAGCTGCTGCTGCGCCTGCAGGCTCTCGAGGCCGTCGGCAGCCTGCGCGAGAAAGGCCTTGATCGCCTGGTACAGCCCGGAACCCGACCAGGCGACGGCCCGCAGCTGGACATCGAAGCGCGCGAGCACCGGCACGCCCTGGTTGGCAGGCGCATCGACCTGCCGGTCGAGGCCGTGCCGCGCCAGCTCTTCGCCGAGTTCATGCACCAGTTCGGCCGGCACCGGCACCTGGCGCCGGCGCGCGCCGCGGCCCGCCACCGACAGCGTCCAGCCCGATGCCGCGGCGCTGCCGGCGCCGGGCGGCTTCAGGTCGCCGCAGCGCAGCGCGGTGAGCTCGCCGAGGCGAAGGCCGGTGGCATAGAGCCAGCGCATCGCGCGGCGCAGCCGCCGGCCGGCCTGCGTGTCGGCGTGGCGGCGCAGCAGTGCATCGACGTGGTCCCACTGTTCGAAGCTCAGCGTCCGGCTGGCGCCGAGCGGCAGCGGGCGGTCCGGTGGCAGCGCCACGTCGTCGAAGGGATTGGCGACCACGTAGCGCTGGCTCGCGAGGAACGCGAACAGGCTGCGCAGGATGATCAGCGACTGCCGCAGCGCCACCGGCGTGAGCGCGCCCTCGAGCGGACGCCATGACGCCGACCAGCGCTGGTGGTGCCGCGGGCCGCACCAGGCCGGCGGCGGATCGGCCAGGAAGGCGCGGTAGGCGTCGATGTCTTCGCGAGCGAGCGACGACAGCGCGGTCTCGCGCACCAGCACGGCCCAGAGCAGCAGCCGCTCGGCCTCCTTGCGGTAGGAGCGCTGCGTCGACGACAGCGCGCCCGCGGCGTCGGGCGCCGCCCCCTTGGCGGCGAGCCAGGCGCCGATCGCCTCATGGTCGTCGGCCGCCTTCAGCAGGCATTCTTCGGGCGGCGCACGAAAGCGCCCGTTTCGCCCGTCGAGCCCGGCCGGCAGCACGAACTTCTCGTACGGCAGCAGCGCCGTCGCCGGCGGCACCACAGCCGCCAGCGCATCGCGGCTCAGCTGCGAGCGCGGCTGCACGGCATGCGGGCCGAGCCGCAGCCCGAGCACCTGCTCGTGGGCATGCAGCCACTCGAGGATGCGCGCGGCCTTGGCTTCGCCCACGCCGGGCACCTGTACCCACCAGCGCGCACCTGCGAGGTTGATGCGCGCCACCAGCGCCTCGAGCGTCGGCAGGCCGGCGCGCTCGAGCCGTGCGGCCAGCGCGGGATGGAGCCACGCCGCCGCGCTGTCGCCAGGCCGCGGGTCTTGCGCCACCAGTTCCTCGAGCCAGCGCAGCGCCTCGAGCTGGCGCGCGATGACGCGCGCGCGGCGCGAGGGCTGCGCACCGCCCTGCCCTCCTCCACCGCGGGCCTGCGGAAAGGCCGCTTCGTAGGCCTCGACCTGCTCGGCTTCGGAGAAGTCCGCAAGGCCTTGGGCTTCAGCGAATTCGGCGAGGCTCGGCAGCGCGGGAGAAGCGGTGAAGCGCTCGGGATCGAGCAGGATGAGCCGCGCGGTGCCGGGCCTGTGCTCGCGCCGCGCGGCGGCGGCGAAGGCGTCGCGGATCCAGGCGATGGTGCGCCGCACGGTGCGCAGGTCGACATGCTCGCCTTCGAGGCGCAGGTAGCGTTCCCAGCTCGCGCGTTCGTCGACCCCCTGGGCCAGCGCGCGCATGAACGCGAAGTGGCCGCGATGGAGCTTGCGCGGCGCGGTTTTCTTCACGAGGGGGTGTTGGCGCCGCCGACCGGTCCCTGCCAGAACTTCCACCAGGGGCGTGGCGGCGGCGGGGTTTCGGGCGGCAGCTGCTGGAGGTTGCTGGCGCGTACGCGCTGGCGCAGTTCGACCTCGAGCGCGTGGGCCACGCCGTAGGCGTCGCGCTCGCCGCGCGATGCCCGCGCGCGCCACTCCAGGGCCAGCTGTTCGAGTTCTGCGTCTTCCAGGCTTTGCAGTTCTTCCTGGGTGGGCATGGCCGGCGCGTTCATGGGCGCTCCCGGCAAACGGGAGCCTGGGCTCGCGTCGGGCGCAAAGGGAAGGTCCGCGTCGAAGTCATCTGGAATCGGTGTTTGCTATAGCCATGGGGTCGGAATGCTATCGGTGCCGCGGGAGGCCACGGCGCGGGGCGGCGCCTTTTTGGCGACATTGTGCAATCGCATAATCATCAATGGATATTCTAGGTGTTCTACGAGGCCAATCCAAGAATCCAGAATCGGCAGAAGCGCTAAGTCGTTGATGTGATTGCATCTTTTACCCTGCTAGAACCCCCGCGCGGCACAGCGACCAAGTGCTTGTGGCGGCTTCCGGAGAGAGTTCTTGCGAAAGCAGCGCCAAGTGCGCGCGGCAATAAGGGATTGAAGCGGAAGGCAGAGAAAGCGGTGGCGATGTTAGCGCACACATTCTATGCGCTGCATCGGCCCCGCGGTTCAGCCCGGCGTCGACACCTCGGGGGCCGCCGCGGCCCCCCGCCCTCCCCTGTCGCATCGTGCGACCCGGCCTTTGGCAATGCGGCGAGGAAATCCCAACGGCACTCACATCACCGGGCCAAGCACCGCCTAAGCAAGCAGCTGCACCTTCTCCAGCACTTCGGAGATCGACTTGATGAGCGCCGCGGTCGGCGGCTCGGCCGCGACGCTCGGCAGGAGCGTCAGCGTCACCGCGCCGTCGGTACCGCGCACGCACGAGCCCACGGTCTTGCCCTCGCTCTGGATGGCGATCTTCTGCGGCTTCGCGCCGGGCTCGTTGCCCAGCAGCCGCGCCACCACCACGGCCGGCAGCAGCTTCTGCCCGCGCACCTTCTCGGCGCGCTTGAGCACGCTGCGGCGGTCCTTGTCGAGCGCCGCGTTGAGCTGCTCGGCATGGCGGTACTGGATCTCGAGCGGGCTGCGGAAGCATTCGACCACGGCCGACGGCAACTGCGCCACGATCAGCGCCTTGCGCACCCAGGTGTGGCTGACGCCGAGCTTCTCGGCCATCTGGCGCTGTGTCGGGAACAACTGCTCCTCGAGCGCGCGCTGGTACATCACGCCCTGCTCGTACGGCGAGAGATCGGCGCGCTCGCGGTTCTCGCGGTCCATTGCCGCGAACAGTTCGGCGTCGCCGAGCTCGTCGACCCAGATCGCCGCCAGCACCGGAATGCCGAGCTCCAGACAGGCCCGGTGCCGGCGGTGGCCGAACACCAGTTCGTAGCGGTCGGGCTGGTCCGGCAGCGCCCGCACGAGGATCGGCTGCACATTGCCGCCCGCCTGCTCGATGTCGGCCTTGAGGCCCGCGAACTCGGCGTTCTCGAAAGACGCCGGATGCCGGTTGGCCCAGCGCGATGCGCGGATGCTCGCGGGATCGAGCTTGCGCGTGGGCGTCGAATCGTCGTAGTGCCGCAGCCGCTCGCGCAAGGTCGCGAGCTCACCCTCGACCGCCTGCATCTGGCCGCGGAACGCGAGCATCTGGCCCGGGCCGGTGCGCGGCGCGAACTGGCCCGGCTGGGCCGGTGGAAACCTGGTTTCCACCGCGACGCCCGGCATGGCCGGTGGAATCGGCGCGGCCGGGGGCAATGCCGGCGCCGGACTCGCCGGCGCGACGGGTTCGGGCAGCGAGAGTCCCGCGGTGAGCGCTTCGAGACGTTTACGCGTGCTGGCCATCGGAACCTCCATTGCTGTGGAAACCTGGTTTCCACGCCGAGCGCGTGGTGCGGTTGTGTGACGCATGCGGGTTCGCATCCGCCGCGGGTTGGGGTGGAAACCAGGTTTCCACGGTCAGGCCTCGCAGGCTGTGGAAACCAGGTTTCCACGCGCGACGCCGGATGGCGAACAGGCCGTTGTGCAAGCTTGCTGCCATGCTCATTGCACCTCCGCCTTGTCGGCCCAGCTGCTTACCACAGACTGCTCGACGAGATCGACGAAGGAATCGTAGGCATCGGCGGCGCGCTTGTAGGTCTTGGCGGCACCCTCGTATTTCTGGACGTCGTAGACGGTCGCGAACTCCGCCGCCTTGTTGCTGGTCACGCTGGTCTTCGGGATCTCGACCGGCAGCGTGTACTCGCCATAGGTCGCCTGGATCCACTGGCGCACGGCGGGCGTCGCAGGGTCGCTCGGGTCGACGCGGCTGAGCAGCACATGCAGGAAGTCGAACGCCTTGCCCGCACGCTCGCCGCTCTGCGCGTCGAGATTGCCGCCCAGGTCGGCCAGCAGCGACCAGAACTGCGCCGACGAGGCAAAGTCGAGGCCCGACGGCGGCACCGGCACGATGATGCCGTTGGCGGCCCAAAGGCCGTTGATCGTCACATAGGACAGTGACGGCGGCGTGTCGATGACGATCACGTCGTAGAGGTCGCGCACGCTTTCGAGGCCGGCGTTGAGCACATCCCAGAAGCGTGCGCCCGGCTCCTGCATCTGGCGCGCGGGGAGGGCGAACTCGGCCGAGAACAGGAACGGCGCGGCCGCCACGAGGTCGAGGCCGTCCCAGTAGGTGGAGCGGATCGCATAGCGGATGTCGGTCTGGCTGCCGTCGCACAGCGGCGCGATGGTCATGTCCTCGCTGATCTCCGCCTCGGGCAGCAGGCCGTGCAGCGTGGTCAGCGAACCTTGGGGATCGGTGTCGATGGCCAGCACGCGATGGCCGCGCAGGCTCAGGCCCTGCGCCAGCACCATGGCGGTGGTGGTCTTGGCGACGCCGCCCTTGAAGTTGCCCACCGCGATCGTGAAGGCCTTCTTTCCGGCGGGCCGCATCTTGTCGGCTCGGTAGGTGCGCGTCCAGGTCCGCAGCTCGCTGAGTTCGAAGTTGCGCTTGCCGCCGGCCGGGGTGAGGCGGCCGCTCGGCAGGTCTTCCTTGGTGATGCGATAGGCCACATGCGCCTTGTCGACGCCGCACAAGGCGGCCAGCTGCGCGGTAGAGTAGACGGGCGGGATCTTGCGCGCCTCGGGCGCGAGGAGCCGGCCGCGGATCTGCTCGACCATCGAGCCCGCGCGCGTGGCGAGCGATGCGATGCGCGCCATGTCGATGCGGGCGCGTGGCGCAGAGGCCAGCGCAGGAAGCGCGGCGGGAAGGGGGGCCGTGGAAACCTGGTTTCCACCGGCAGCCGGGGTGGGCGACGCCATAGAGAATAGCCTTTTTAGACGGAATCCGGCCATTCTATGAGAATCCGTCGAATGAACAAGATCCGCGATAAAGATCGTGCTCATTGACCATCGAAGTGTGAGAGCGGTTGGGGACCAAGGTGAGGATGATTGGGAATCCGGCCCGCACCGGCCGCGGCCAGGCACCCCAAAGTGCGACCGCGACGCTTCGGCGACCCCTGCAGGCGCGCCCGCGGGTACGCCAGGCCCGGCTGCGCGGCTGCGAGCGGCCTGCAGGGACGCCCGCGCCCCTTGTCCACTCACATCAAATCCCATTCGTTCCCACATCAGCGGGCGTCAAATCCCCTTCGTTCTCACATTCAATCCCATCCGATCTCACACTCATTCCCAGCGCTACTCACAGTTCCGCTTCCAAGTGACTGTCAGCATTGAGGAAACCGGACCGTCAACTCTTCAATATCCCAAGTGTTCTTCTTCAAAGGTTCAAGAGACCTCTGAATGAATCTGTGAATTGACCCATTCACAAACCCGCGGCATCATGTGAAACCATCGAGCTACCGGAAACACCCATGGAAGAGGGCGAAGCGCCACGGCTGCCGCCGAAACCGCCTGCCGTCACCGACGAGCAGAGCGTGGCCAAGGCCAACGAGGCCATCGCCATCCGTCCCAAGCGAGGCCGGCTCACGCTGCTGTCGCGGCGCATCTACAACGCGCTGCTGTACCACTCGCAACGGCAGGGCGTCGACGAACCCGTCTACAAGCTGGCGCTCAGCGAATTGATCGGCGACGCGCGCTTCAATTCCAACAACACCGAGCTGCTGAAATCGCACCTGCGCGACATGCAGGCCACCACGATCGAATGGTCGACCAGCGGCGCGGGCCTGAAGCGCTGGGTTTCCTCGCAGCTGCTCGGCACCGTGTCGATCGAGGAGCAGGGCAGGGGCCGGCCCTGCACCATCACATGGCGCTACCCGGAGGAGATCCGCGAGCGCCTGGTCAAGCCGCACCAGTACACGCGCGTGCTGCTCGAGATCAGCGCGCAGATGCGCAGCTATCCGGCCGCGGTGCTGTACGAGATCGGTGCACGCTATCTCACGTCGCCGAGCCGGCTGTCGATGCGCGAGGACGTGCTCTGGTGGGCCGCCGTGCTGACTGGGCGCAGCGACATCACCGAGGTCGACTACCGCTTCCTGAAGCGCGACGTGATCAGCAAGGCACTGGCCGAGATCGAGGCGCTCTGCGAGGACTTCAGCCTCGAGCTGATCGAGCACAAGCGCGGCCGGCGCATCGAGGAGATCCAGTTCAGGGTGGTGCCCAAGCTGCAGCAGCGCCTCGGCTCGGCCGACGACCCGAGCCGCAACGTGTTCGATCTGGAGCTGGTCGGCAAGCTCATCGCGCTCGGCCTGAAGCAGGACGAGGCGCAGGACCTCTACGCCACCACCGACGAAGGCCAGCTGCGCGCCACGCTCGAGCATGTGGAACAGCGGCTGCGCAGCCAGGCGCTGCCCACGCTCAAGTCGCCCGCGGCCTATTTCAAGGACGCGCTCAAGAAGGGCTATGCCGGCGTCCGGGGCGAACCCGAGCCGCCCGCGGCCGGCGGCGCGCCTTCGGCGCAGCTCGCCCGGCCGGCGCCCGCGCTCGACAGCCAGGACCGCATGCACCGGATCCGCGAGCTCTGGGACAACGACCGCATGCAGAAGGCGAGGGCGCTCTACCAGGAGATGCCCGACGTCATGCAGGCCGACATGCGCGCGCGCTTCGAGGCCGAGCGCCTGCCGGCCATCGCGGCCCCGATCGCGCGCGCCTGGCGCCGCGACGGACCGGCCAGCCGCATCGCGGCCACCACCTTCCATCGCTGGCTCGCGCAGGCCACCTGGCCCGAGGAGCCCTCCGACCGGGTGCTGCTGGACTTCGCGCTGGCGCAGGGTGTGGCGGGAATGTAGGCAGGCGCGCCGCGCGGCTTCAATCTGCTGAGTGTGTGCTCACGTTCGACCTGATATGCCGCAGCGTGACCGCCGCCAGAACTGCCAGCACGAGGATGCCGATCCCGCTGGCGGCAGCCGCCACGTTGAAGCCCGACACGAACGCGGCTTGCGCCTGCGCCAGCACTCCGTCGGGCAATGTCTGCGCCATCGCACTGGCGCTGGCGAGGCTGTCCGATACGGCGTGCCGGATGTCCTGTGCCACCGACGCGTCCAGGCGGTCTGCCATCCGGGCCCGGTACACCGCCGTGGCCACGCTGCCCAGCGTGGCGATGCCGAGCGCCAGCCCAAGCTCCTGCACCGTCTCCGACATGGCCGAAGCCGACCCCGCCTTCTCGGGCGGCGCGGCCCCCACGACCAGGTCCGTCCCCAGCGCCGCGATGGTGCCCAGGCCGAGATACACCAGGGAGAACGAGGCGGTCACCAAGGTGATGCCATGCGGTCCTCGGTCGAGTTGGGTCAGCATCAGGTAGCCCAGTGCGGACAAGGCCAGTGCTGCCGCGATCACATGGCCCGGCGGGATTCGCCTTGCAAGCAGGGGCGCCGTGATGCCCGCCACCAGCATCGCGAGTGCCGGCGGGCCCATCCAGAGTCCTGCGGCCAGCGGCGACAGGCCCGCCACGAGCTGGAGATACTGGGTCACCAGGAGCATCGTCCCGCCGACACCGACCAGGCCGACCAGCAGCACCCCCAAGGCGACACTGAATGCCCGGTCGGAGAACAGACCGATGTCGATCAACGGACTGCGCAGCCCACGCTGCCGCCGGACGAAAACCACCGCGAAGGCCAGGCCTGCGCCGATGGTCAGCATGGCACTGGCCGCGATCCCCTCGTGCGCCATCTGCTTCACGCCGTAGACGATCGGCAGCAGCGCGAGCAGAGAGAGCGCGACACTGCGCAGGTCCAGCCGCCCCTGCTGCGGCGCGCGGTACTCCGGCAGCAGAACCGGCGCGGCCGCGAGCAAGAGCGCGACCACCGGCAGCGCCACCAGGAACGCAGCGCCCCAGCCATAGCGCTCCAGCAGCAGGCCGCCCACCACCGGACCGGCCGCCATGCCGAGCGCGAACATGGTCGCCCAGACCCCGATCGCCAGCGCACGCTGATGGGGCTGGACGAACATGTTGCTGATCAGTGCCAGGGTCGAAGGCATCAGCGTCGCGCCCGCCACGCCCAGCAGGGCGCGTGCCGCGATCAGCATGCCGGCGCTGGTCGAACAGGCCGCCGCGGCGGAGGCAAGCCCGAAGGCGGCTGCGCCGAACATCAGCAGCTTGCGCCGCCCGATCCGGTCGCCCAGCGTTCCCATCGTGATGAGCAGGCCGGCGATCATGAAGCCGTAGGCATCGACGATCCAGAGTGCCTGCGCGCTCGTCGGGCGCAGGTCCATCGCCAGCGCGGGCAGTGCCAGGTGCAGCAAGGTCAGGTCGAGCCCGAGCAACATGGTGGGCAGCGACAACAGGGCCAGCCCGGCCCATTCACGGCCGCCCGCGCAGGGTTTGGACAAAAGAGACAAGTCACAGGCTGCGGTCAAAAATCACCTCCGATTCGCTGGGTTGAGAGTCAGTCAGCGCATCTTCGGCGGCGTCGAGTCCTATTACAATTTAATTATTTATCCTATTGCTGAAAGTGACAGCCATGGCCGAACGGAATTTCCGCCGCACCCGGCCGGCCTTGTCGGCATTTCTGATCCGGCACCGCGAAAGACTGACCCCGGCCGATGTCGAACTGCCCTCGCGGGGCCGGCGCCGGACACCCGGCCTGCGGCGGGAAGAAGTCGCAGCGCTGGCCGGCGTGGGACTGACCTGGTACACGTGGTTCGAGCAGGGGCGTGACATCCGCGTATCGGAGCGCTTCCTGCTGAGCGTGGCCCACGCGCTCCGGCTCGACGACGCCGAATGCAGCCACCTCTTCCTTCTGGCCCACAACCGCCCGCCGCCGCCCGAGGCGCACCAGGAAGCCTCCGTCACGCCGCGCATCCAGGCACTGATGAACGAGCTGGCGATGCGGCCGGCCTACGTGGTCAACCTGCGCTGGGATGTCATTGCCTGGAACACGGCCGCCGATGATCTGTTGGGTTTCAGCGCCCGCGCGCCCGGCCTGCGCAACATCCTGCGCATGGTGTTCGCCGATCCCGACGTGCGGCGGCGCCTGCCCGCGTGGCGTGACGATGCCCCCCGGCTGCTGGCGCAGTTTCGCTACGACCTGGCCGTGGCGCCAGACGACCCTTCGATGGTGGCGCTGGTCGAGGACCTGAAGGCGCTGTCGGCCGACTTTCGGCGCTGGTGGGAAACGCCGGAGAGCGTGCAGGCGTGCCGGGGCATCGGCTCTGTTGCGACGGCCGAGGGAGGCCGCGCCGATTTCCGGCACGAAACGCTGGTGGTCGATGAACACCGCCACCTCCGGATGGTGGTGTACTTCGCCGAACCGGCGAGCCATTGAAAAACATCGCCGCGGCACGGCCCAGCGCGCCGCCAGCGTGTCGCAAAGCAGAATGGCGCGCATGAATTCCCCTGATGCCGCGTTTCGCCTCGAGGTGAACGCTGTCGATACGCTGCGCACTTACGCGGCAATCCCCAGCCGCTATCGAACGCAGACTGCGTTCGAGGTGGGCACAGAAGATGGCGCGTTCACCCTGCAGGAGCGCGCATTGCCAGCGCCGTTCGACAAGGACTACGACGAACTCGAGAGCCCGCTTCAGTGGCCACGATTGTTCGATGTCAGCCGATGGGCGATGGTCAGTGCATTTGCAGGTACCCGTCTTGTGGGTGGGGCCATCGTCGCCTATGACACGCCGGGCCTCGACATGTTGGAGGGACGTCGCGATCTGGCCGTGCTCTGGGACATCCGGGTCCACCCGGATGCGCATGGGCAGGGCGTCGGAACGGCGCTGTTCTGTGCCGTGAAGCATTGGAGCATCCAGCGCGGCGCCGAAACGCTCAGGATCGAGACCCAGAACGTCAACGTCGCCGCCTGCCGCTTCTATCGCGCGATGGGGTGTCGGCTGGTCGCGGCAGAAGCGGGTGCCTATCCGGCGCTGCCCGGCGAGACAAAGCTGTTGTGGGAAGTTGCGCTCGAACGCCAGGTGCCGAAGTAGCCTCAATCGAGCCGCTGCCCACCCGCCGCATCGAACAGATGCGCCTTCGCCGCCACCGGCCACAGCGCGAGCCGTTCGCCCGGGCGCGCGTCGATGCGCTCGCGGAACGCGGCCATCACCGGATGGCCGCCCAGGCGCAACGCGACCTGGGTTTCGGCGCCCGTCGGCTCGACCACCACCACGTCGGCGGGCAGGCCGCGCGCGGTGTCGATGGTGAAGTTCTCGGGGCGCGTTCCGTAGAGCACGCGGTCGCCATGCGTGCCGCTCGGCGATGCGCTCGCGAGCGGCAGCCGCAGTCCGTCGTCGGTCAGCACATGCGGCGCAGCGCCGCCCTGCTGCTGCAGCCGGCCCGGGATGAAGTTCATCGCGGGCGAGCCGATGAAGCCCGCCACGAAGGCATTGCGCGGCCGGTCGTACAGCGCGAGCGGTTCGCCGACCTGCTCGATGCGGCCCTCCTTCAGCACCACGATGCGATCGGCCATGGTCATGGCCTCGACCTGGTCGTGCGTGACGTACACGGTGGTCGTGCCCAGGCGCTGGTGCAGCGCCTTGATCTCGGTGCGCATCTGCACGCGCAGCTTGGCGTCGAGGTTCGACAGCGGCTCGTCGAACAGGAAGGCCTGCGGCTGGCGCACGATCGCGCGGCCCATGGCCACGCGCTGGCGCTGGCCGCCGGAGAGCTGGCGTGGATGGCGCGCGAGCAGCTCGCCCAGCCCGAGCGTCGCGGCCGCCTGTTGCACGCGCCGCGCGATCTCGTCCCGGGCCACGCCCTGGATCTTCAGGCCGAAGCCCAGGTTCTGCGCCACGGTCATGTGCGGATAGAGCGCGTAGTTCTGGAACACCATCGCCACGTCGCGCTCGCGCGGTGCGGTGTCGTTGATGCGCCGGTCGCCCAGCAGGATGTCGCCGCCGTCGGCGGCCTCGAGTCCGGCGATCAGCCGCAGCAGCGTCGACTTGCCGCAGCCCGAAGGGCCCACGAGCGCGACGAACTCGCCGTCGCGGATGTCGATGTCGATGCCGCGCAGCACCTGTGTGGCGCCGAAGTGCTTGGCGAGCTTGCGAATGGTGATGGAGGCCATGGGCTTTGTTGGTTCTGTTCGGATGGCTTGGGGTTTGCGATGACGTGCACGCATCAGTCCTTGACGCCGCCGGCCGTCAGGCCGCGCACCAGGTACTTGCGCACCAGCACCGTGAAGACGATCACCGGGAACATCACCAGGGTGCCGCTCGCGGCGATCTTGGTCCACTCCCAGCCTTCGTATTGCAGGAAGTTGACGATCGCGACGGGCGCGGTGATGGCCTGGGTCCGGGTGAGGATCAGCGCGTAGAAGAAGTCGTTCCACGAGAAGATGAAGCACATCACCGCGGTGGCCGCGAGGCCCGGCGCGGTGAGCGGCAGCGCGACGCGCCAGAACGCCTGCCAGACGCCGCAGCCGTCGATCCATGCCGCCTCCTCGAGCGCGGCGGGCACCGCCTCGAAGAAGGTCTGCATCAGCCAGATCACGATGGCGAGGTTGAAGGTGAGATAGACGATGGCCAGCCCGATCACCGTGTCCTGCAGCCCGAGGTACTGGTAGGCCAGGAAGAACGGAATGGTGAAGGCGATCGGCGGCGCCATGCGCGTGACCAGGATCCACAGCGCGATCCGGTCGCGGCCCCTGAACTTCCAGCGCGTGAGCGCATACGCGGCGGGCACGCCGATCGCGAGCGAGAAGCCGGTCGACAGCGTGCTCACCAGCAGGCTGTTGCCGAAAGACTTGGCGAAGTTGCCCTGCAGCAGGCTCGCGAAGCCCTCCAGCGTGGGCACGAAGAGCAGGCTGTCGTCGAAGATGTCGGCCGCGGGCTTGAAGGCGAGCTGCACCAGCCACAGGAAAGGCGAGAGCACGAGCAGCACCAGCAGCACCACGGCCAGCGAGCGGCCGTGCATGCGCCACCAGGGCCGAGCGCGGCGCGGCGCGGCATCGGCGAGGATGCGCTGCGCGGGGTCGAAGGCGGGGTTAGCGATGTTCATGGTGGTTGTCGCTCCAGCCCAGTTTGCCGACCAGCCAGCTCAGCACGAACACGCCCGCGAGCATCACCGTGGCGATCGCGCTCGCATAGCCCCAGTACGAGAAGTTGAAGGCCTGGATGAAGCCGTAGTAGTTGGTGACCTCGCTCACGTTGCCGGGCCCGCCGTTCGTCAGCACGTAGATGAGCGGAAAGGCCTTGAAGCTGTCGATGAGCCGGAACAGCCCGCACACCACCAGCACCGGGCGGATGTAGGGGAACACGATGTAGCGAAACAGCTGCCAGCGGTTCGCGCCTTCGAGCCGCGCGGCCTCCAGCGGATCGTCGGGGATCATCTGCAGCGCGGCCAGCACCATCAGCATGGTGAACGGAAACCACTGCCAGGTGTCGGCCAGCGAGATGGCCCAGAGCGCGGTGTCGGGATTGGCGATGAGCGAGCGCACCGGCCAGCCCAGGTGTTCCAGCGCGCGGTGCACCGGGCTCACGTCGGGCGTGTAGATGATCTTCCAGATCAGCGCGACGACGATCGGCGGCAGCACCATCGGGATCAGGAACAGCGTGCGCGCGCCCTCGAGCACGCGCGACCTGCCGTTGAGCAGCAGCGCGAGCCCGAGGCCGACGAGCAACTGCAGCGCCACGCTCGATGCCGACAGCTTGAACTGCACCGCGATGGAGCCGAGGAAGCGGCTGTCGTGCAGCAGCTGCCGGTAGTTCACGAGCGGATCGTCGAAGCGGAAGGTCGCGGCCGGGTCGGTGAGGCTCAGCGGCGTGAAGCTCGCCACCACCAGCGCCGCGGCCGGCAGCAGCGTAATGAGCAGAAGCACTGCGAGCGACGGCGACATCCCGAGCAGGAAGGCGCGGCGCCGCTCGGCCTGCCAGCCCGGCGCGAAAAGCACGAAGGCCATGGCTCAGCGCCTCACAGCTTCTGTCCGGCGCGTTTCAGCTCGGCAATGGCGTTGGCCTGCGCCTGCTGGAACGCCTGCTTCGCCGACAGCTGTCCGCTCGCGATCAGCTCGATCGCCTTGTTGAGTTGCTGGTCGATCTGCGGATACACCGACACCGTGCGGTACTTCATGTGGCCGGTCTTCGACGCCAGCTCGATCGCATCGAGCGAGAGCTTGGCGAGGTCGCTGCCGTTGATGACCTGCTTGCGGCGGAACTCGGCCGAGTCGATGTCCGAGCGCCGCGCCGGCGAGCCGTAGCCCGCGGCCACGGCCCTGCGCGTGGTCTGCTTGCTCAATGCCCACTGGATGAAAGCCCAGGCGGCTTCCTTCTGCTTCGAGCCGGCCGGAATGCCGAGCCCGTGCACGGCCGTTCCCGGAAAGCGGCCGGCAGGCCCCTTCGGAACCTGGCCGAACCGGACCGTCTTCAAGGTCTTGCTGGTCGCCGCATCGCCGAGCTGCGCCAGGTGCAATTGCCCGGCATCGGTGAAGTTGACGCGGCCGAGCTTCAGCGCCTGCGTGACCTGGTCGGGCTGGTAGGTGATCGCGCCGTCGGGCCCGAACTCGCGCAGCAGGTTCGCGTAGTACTCGCCCGCGGCGATCGCCTCCGGCGTGTCGAGTGTCGGGAACAGGTCGTCGGGCGCCTTGCGGAACACGTCGCCGCCGAACGCATGCAGGTAGGGCACGAAGGTCCATCCGTAGTGGTTGTCGGCCACGAAGCCCGCGACGCGCTCCTTCTTGTGCACCGCGCGCAGCACCTTCACGAGGTCGTCCGTGGTGTCGGGAAAGGCGAGGCCCGCCTTCTCCACCAGGTCGAAGCGCGACGATGCGGTCAAGAGCGCTTCGGCCGTCCACGGCACGCCGTACAGCCGGCCGTCCTTGCCCGTCTCGGGGGCGCGCGCGCCGGGCAGGAAGTCGTCGATGTCGAAGTCGGCGGCCGTGAGGTTCGGGTTGCGGATGTAGTCGTCGAGCGGCGTGAGCCAGCCCGAGTTGATCCAGCGGCTCGAGTAGATGAAGGTGACGTTGACCACGTCGTAGGCCGCGCCGCGCGTCGAGAGTTCGAGATCGACGCGCTGGTTGTAGACCGGGAACGAGGGCGCGTCGAAGTTCACTTTGGCGCCCGTCAGCGCCTCGAACTCCGGCAGCCACTGCTGCAGCAGCTTGGGATAGGTGGCGCTGAAGGTCGACACGTTGAGCGTGACGCCGGCAAACTTCTTCGCGCCGCCTTGTGGCTGTGCGGCGGCAAGGCCCGGCAGCAGCGATGCGGCGCCGAGCGCGGCCGAGGCCGTGAGCAGGCTGCGGCGCTGCAGCCCGAGAGGGGATGGATGTGTCATGGCGATGGGCGCTCGGCGACTTCAGGCCGAAGCGGAGATGAGTTCGTCGATGCGCGCGTCGTTGGTGGCTTCGGGGCGGCTGCGCGTGCGGCTGCGCTGGCCGTCGATGGCCACGGCGGGGTCGCCGTGCACGGTCACGCGCCGCACCAGCCGCGCCTGGTTGCCGTAGTCGTTGATCGCGAAGTGCTGCGTGGCGCGGTTGTCCCAGATCGCCACGTCATGCTGCTGCCAGCGCCAGCGCACCGTGTTCTCGAGGCGTGTCACGCGGTTCTGCAGCAGCTCGAAGATGCGCGCCGATTCGCTCGTGGACAGGCCAACGAGCTTCTTCACGAAGTGCCCGAGCAGCAGCGCGCGCTCGCCCGACACCGGATGCACGTGCACCACCGGATGCTCGGCCTCGTAGACGGCCGAGACGAACACGTTGCGGTGGTGGCGCAGGCGTTCTTCTTCCACCTGAACGCGGTCGGCACCGTAGTCGTAGTCGTTGCTGTGCACCGCCCAGAGCTGGTCGGCCAGCTGCTTGAGCTGCGCGGGAAGGCGCTCGTAGGCGAGCGCCGTGTTGGCCCACACCGTGTCGCCGCCATAGGCCGGAATCTTCACGCCGCGCAGGATCGAGATCTTGGGAAACGCATCGACGAAGGTCACGTCGGTGTGCCACGAGTCCGCGCGGCCGCCGCCCTTGGAGGCGTCGAGCTCGAACAGGCGCGTGCCCGTGGGGGAGGGCACCGTGGGGTGCGCGACCGTGCGGCCGAAGCGCGCGCCGAAGGCCTGGTGCTCGGCATCATCGAGGTGGTCCTGCCCGCGAAAGAAGAGCACCTTGTGCGCCACGAGCGCGGCGTTCAGGTGCGCGATCTCGTCATCGGACAGTTGCGCCGAGAGCTTCAGGTTCTGCACCTCGCCGCCGATGTGGCCGGCCACGCGCCGGATCTGCAGGTCGCCGAAGCGGCTGTCGATGGAAGGTGAAGTGGGCGCGCTGCCGTCGTTGCTCATGGGTGATTCCTCTCGTTCGTTCATGACGTGGACCGGCGACGCCGGGAGCCACGGATTCTGTGAGCCCGAGGCCCAGGAACAAACGAAGCAATCGTTGTTTCGACATGCGCGAAACGTCTTTGGCAACGGCGCGCGTGCCGCGCCGCGCTGTGCGCTACTCGATGCGGATGTTGGCCGCGCGCGCCACCGGCTCCCAGCGTCGGCGCTCCGACAGCGCCAGGCTGCGAAAGGCCTCCGGCGTGCCGCCGACCGGCTCGGCACCCATCGCGAGCAGGCGCTCGCGCACCTGCGCGTCGCGAAGGATCGCGGTGATCTCCTGCGACAGCAGCGACACCAGCGGCGCCGGCGTGCCGCCGCGCACGAAGAACCCGATCGACGACACGCCGTACAGGTCGGGATAGCCCGACTCCGCGAGCGTCGGGATCTCCGGCGCCAGCGGCGAGCGCTTCGCGCCGCCCGTGGCGAGGATCCGCACGCGGCCGGCCCGGTGCTGCGCGAGGTAGTCGGAGATCACCGAAATGCCTGCGGAGATCTGGTTGCCCATCAGGTCGGCCAGCAGCGGGGTGCCGCCCTTGTAGGCCACCAGCTGCAGGTCCACGCCCGAGAGCGCGCGCAGGCGCAGCATCAGCAGCGCGCCGACGCTGCTCATGCTCGAGGTGCCGATGCTTCCCCTCAGCGGATCGGCCTTGGCCGCCGCCAGGAACTGCGCCAGGTTCTGCCAGCCGGAGCCGATGCTCGCGGTCAGCGTGTGCGGAATGTGCACGCCGTCGCACACGGGCATCAGGTCGGTGTCGGGGTCGAACGACAGCTTCGAGAACAGGAACGGAAAGAACGCGGCCACCGCGAGCGGCGCGAACATCACGTGGCTGGCGTCGGGCTCGGTGGTCTGCAGGAACTGCGAGGCCACCAGGCCGGTGCCGCCGGGCTTGTAGTCGACCAGCACGTTGCGCCGCGTGCGCTCGCGCAGCCGTTCGGCCACCAGGCGCGTGACGTTGTCCATGCTGGCGCCGGGCGGCACCACCACGATCATGCGGATGGTGCGCGGCAGCGCTTGCGCTTGCGCGTGGGCGATGCCGGCGCGCGCGACGCCGATGAAGGCGGCGGCACCGGTGCAGAGCTGGCGTCGGTTGAGCATGGGCCAGCCTCCTCAATCCTGCGGCGTGAAGCCCGAAGCACGGACGATGCCGCCCCAGCGCGCGTGCAGCGCGGCGAGGCTGGCCTTGAAGGCCTCGGGCTGCATCGGCGCCACCTCCAGGCCCATCTGCGCGAAGCGCGCCTGCGTCTCGGGCAGCGCCAGCATCCGATGCGCCAGCGCCGCGAGCTGCGCCACGGTGTGCGGCGCCACAGCGGCCGGCGCATAGACCGAATACGACTCCTCGATGACGATCTCCGGAAAGCCCAGCTCGGTGTAGGTGGGCACGTCACGCATGAAGCGCGAGCGCGCGGTGCCGCTGGTGGCCACGAGGCGCAGCTTGCCGGTGGACATCAGCGGCAGCGCCTCGGCCGGCGTCAGCACGCCCGAAGCGATCTGGCCGCCCAGCAGGTCCTGCACCAGCGGTGCCATGCCGCGGTAGGCGGCGTGCGCGTACTCGATGCCGGCACGGCGCCCGAGCATGATCCCCGAGAAGTGCGCGCTGGTGCCGGCACCGGGCGAGCCGAACGAAGCCTGCTTCGGGTTGGCCTTGCACCAGTCGATGAACGCCGGCAAGGTGCGCACGCTCGCGGGCACCAGGGTGCTGATGGCGAGCACGAACGGAAACTTGGCGAGCGGGGTGACCGGCGCGAAATCCGCGAGCGGGTCGTAGCGCAGGCGGCGGTAGATGTGCGGGAACAGCACCATCATGCCGCTCGGGCTCACCAGCAGGCTGCTGCCGTCGGCCGGCCCGGCCTTGACATGCTCGACGGCCAGGCGGCCGCTCGCGCCCGCCTTGTTCTCGACGATCACCGTGTCGGCATATTGGCCGCGCAGGTGTTCGGCCAGGAGCCGCGCGACCACGTCCGACGAGCCGCCGACGGCGAAGCCGGTGGTGATCGTCGCGAGCTTCAGGCGCTCCTGTGCGCGTGCGGGCAGGCCCGAGAGCGCGGGCAGTGCCGCGAGCGCAGCCGCGAGCCAGTCGCGCCGCCGCCAGGCGGGGGTGTGGTTGTTGTCGGGTGCTTGCATGCTTGTCTCCGGTTGTTGTTGTCTCAGGGCCCAGCTCAGAACAGCGGCTCGTTCCACTGCAGCGCCTTCGCGTCGACGCCTTCGCGCACGCAGCGGGCCGCGGCCAGGCCCGCGATCTCGCCGGTCTGGGTGCACCACGGGAAGTTGCGCATCACCATGAAGATGGTCTCGAACGTGAACGACAGCGACGCGCCCGTCAGCAGCAGGTTGTTCACCTCCTTCGGCAGGAAGCAGCGGAAGGGCACCTCGAAGGTGTACTTGGCGTAGGCGTCCCAGAAGAAAGTCTTCGTCATCGGCCGCGTCACCGCGTCGGGAAAGCGGCGGCCTTCGCGCGCATCGTCGATCGAGAACACGTACTCGCCGATCGGGTGGCGCCCGTCGCGCACGCCCACGTAGCGGCCGACATGCGCGATGAAGGCGTGTTCGAAGCCGGGCACGTAGCGCGTGAGGAAGCGCGCCTCGGCATCGATCAGCTGGCGCAGTGCCTTCTTCGCACGCGAGGCGTGCTCGGCATCGTCGTCCATGTGCAGCGCCCACTCATAGGGCACGTTTTGCCAGAGGATGAAGGTGCCGGGCCCCTGGATCGGGCTCATGTCCACGGTCGGGTGGCCGATGTAGTGGTCGCCGTAGACGCCCTGGTCGGCCAGCCGCGGCCGGTACAGCTCGGGCGGTATGTCGCCGGCCGCGCGGGCCTGCGTGATCAGCTGCGTGAGCTGCCCGTCGCCGGTGCGCTTCTGGTAGGCGGCGGTGCGCGCAAAGTCGATGCCGCCCATGATCCACAGCAGGCCGCCGGGGATGGGCCGGCGCTCCGCGTCGCGCGCCACGGTCTCGGGCTGGCGGCCGCCGCCGCGCACGAAGGGCGCACCGGCGCGCGCCACCACCTCGGAGGTGCCGGTGCCTTCGACGAACACCTTGCCGCGGATCGCCTGCCGGCCTGCGACCGTTTCGATGATCGCGTGCGTGATGCGCCGCGCAGTGCCTTGCTGTTCCATCTCCACGTCGGCGAAGGCCGCGCCGTAGATGGCCTGCACGCCCGCTTCTTCGAGCATGCGCACCATCACGTTGCCCGCGCCGTCGGGATTGAAGGAGGTGCGCTTGAACGCACTGCCCGGCGGCAGGTAGTAGTCGTAGTGCGCGAGCGGGTTGCCGGCCCAGTCGGGCAGGTTCTGCTCGTCGGCCGTGTAGAGGCAGCCTTCGCGCTCGAAGCGCGCCATCAGCTCGGTGTGGATGCCGCCCACGCCGGCGTTGGCGGCGCCCTGCAGGCCGGAGGTGTGCACGCCGCCCGGCATGTCGAATTTCTCCACGATCACCACGCTGCAGCCTTCGCGCCGCGCGCGCAGTGCCGCCGCAAATCCGCCGGGACCGGCGCCGATCACCACCACGTCCGCTTCCGCCACGACCGGGATTCCGGCCGCGCTCGTTCCAAGCGCCTTCGCTTCTCTGTCCATCCGTTTGCCTGCTCTCTCTTTTTGGAATGCGCGACCCTTCGCGCAGGTCTGCAAAGGTAGGCGCACGGCCGGTCGGCACAAAGCGACAATCGATCGACTTACACCTGGTGAAATATCGTGGAAAGCGTCAAGACGATCCGGGCGGTGGAGCGCGCCTTCGAGGTGCTGCGCGTGATGCAGGACATGCCGCAGGGCGCTTCGCTCGTCGAGCTGCAGCGGGCCACGGGGCTTTCCGGCCCGACGCTGCTGCGCATGCTCAAGACGTTGATGGCCGTCAATGCAGTGCATCGCGGCATGACCGACCAGCGCTATCGCCCGAGCGTGCAGCTGCAGGCCCTGGCCGGCGGCACCGCGCCGACGGAGCGGCTGGCCGAAATCGCCGCGCCCTGGATGGACCGGCTCTGCGAGGCGGTCGAATGGCCGTCGGACCTGGCGATCCACACCGCGAACGAGCCGTTCATGCGGGTGCTCGAAACGAGCATCCGGCAATCGCGGCTGTACGTGCGCCGCAAGGGCGGCCGCACGCGCGTGAATCTCTTCGGTTCGGCGGCCGGCTCCGCGTTCCTCGCGGCGCTGCCGCGCCCGCGCCGCGAAGAACTGGCGCAAGCCGTGCGCGGCGGCCGCGACGTGCACAACGCGAATGCGCTGGCCGCCGGCGACCTCGAGGCGCGCGTCGCACGCGCCCGCGAGCGCGGCTATGCGGCGCGGCACCGCGTTTACCGCGGCGGTGCGTTCAACGGACCGGCGCGCGACGACAAGCTCGACGCGATCGCGGTGCCGGTGATCCACTCGGGCCTTCTGATCGGCGCGCTCAACATCAACTGGAACCGCGCCGCGATGCCGGAGGCCGAGATGGTGCGCCGGCACCTGCGCGCCCTGCAGGATGCCGCCTTCGGCATTGCCGCGGCCGCAGCGGCCCACGGGCTGCTGCAGGCGCTGCCCTGCGTTGAGGCCGCCGAAGAAGCGGCGCCCGGCGCCTGAGCGCTGGACTACAGCCGTCCGGGCCCGTCGCCGACCCGGTATCGCCGGCCGTTGCCGAATGATGGAGACAGGCGGGGCCGCTTTCTGCGAGAGCCCAACGAGAACCAACAAAGCTCACCCGCCGCATCCACCAACATTCAAGGAGTTCGCATGAGCCAAGCCAAGACCCCCTCCGAGCGAGACGACCTCAACCTCGATCCCATCACCGGCGAACCAGGCGCGCATCCCGTGGGCACCGGCGCCGGCGCCACCGGCGGCGCGCTCGCGGGTGCCGCGGTCGGCGCTCTGGCCGGCCCGGCCGGCGCCGTGGCCGGCATGCTCGTGGGCGCCGTGACCGGCGGCATGGGCGGCAAGGCCGTGGCCGAACGCATCAACCCCACGGTGGAGCACAGCCATTGGGAGGGCGCGTACACGCGCGAGCCCTATTACGAGCCGGGCCTGAGCTACGAGCACTACGCCCCCGCGTATGAACTCGGCTGGCGCGGCCGCGCCGCGCTCGAAGACGACTTCGCGGCCGTGGAGCCATCGCTCGCGCGCGAGTGGGAAACGCAGCGCGGCACCTCGTCGCTGAGCTGGGAGCAGGCCCGGCCCGCCTCGCATGCCGCGTGGGAGCGCGCGGACCGGCTCTACATGCGCGAGGAGGACACCGCCATTCCGGAGGGCGATCCGCTGGCAGACGATGAAGTGGTCGACGTGCTGAACGACGTGATCGAGAACGCGCGCGACGGCGAAGCCGGTTTTCGCACCTGCGCCGAAGAAGTGGAATCGCCCCAGCTCAAGGAATTGTTCACCGCGCGCGCCACGGAGCGCCGCGAGTCGGCCGCACAGCTCGCGCAGCTGGTGAACTCCTTGGGCGGAAAGCCCGCCGAGGGCGGCACGGCCTCGGGCGCGCTGCACCGCGGCTGGGTGAACATCAAGGGCGCGGTGGGCGCGAACAGCGAACTTTCGATCCTCGAGGAATGCGAGCGTGGCGAGGATGCGGCCGTGGCGCGCTACCGCAAGGCCCTGCGCCAGCGGCTGCCCGCCGGCGTGCGCCAGGTGGTGCAGGCGCAGGCCCAGGCCGCGCAGCGCAGCCACGACGAGATCCGCGACCTGCGCAACGCTGCGCGCACGGCAACGCGGGCCTGACGGTCACTGCGGGCCGCCGAGCCGGTGCGCGAGGAAGAAGCGCAGCATCTCTCGGCTCGCGTCCACGCCGTCGGGCTGCGTGTAGCTGCCGTCGGCGCTGCCGCCGGACCACGCATGGCCGGCCGCATGCAGGCGCCAGTGCTCGGCCTCGCCGCTCGTCGGCGAGGCCGCGTACAGCGTGCGCGTGAAGCGCCGCCCCGCATCGGAGCGGCCTTCGCTCACCGCACCCGCCACGGTGCCATCGACGATGGCCATGCCGTTGCGCGCATGCACGGTGGTGTCGGCGTCGCCATGGAAGACGATGGTCGGTGGCCTGGCGTTGGCGGCTGCTTCGCGCTCTGCCGCGGCAGGGCCGGCGCGCATGGCAGATAGAGCGCTCATCAGGTCATTGGCCGCGCCGCGCGGCAGGCCCGAATGCACACCGACCGCGGCATACACGTCGGGATAGCACTGACCGAGGATGTCGGCCATGGCGCCGCCGGCGGAGAGCCCGGCCACGTAGGTCCGCGTGCGGTCCGCCTGCTCGTCGCTCGCGATCTTCTGGGTCAGCGCGACGATCAGCGCGGGCTCGCCGCGTCCGCGCTGCTGGTGCGGGGTCTTGAACCAGTTCCAGCATTTCTGGCCGTGCGCACGCTGCGTCTGCTCGGGGTAGAGCACGATCGCGCCGCATTCGCGTGCGTGCGCGTTCATGCGCGTGCCCGCCGCGAAGTCGTCGGCGTCCTGCGTGCAGCCGTGCAGCATCACCACCAGCGGACGCGGTGCGGGCGCCTCGGCGGGCGCGCGCGCGGGCACGAAGAGGCGATAGCCGATCGCGCGGCCGGCGTGCGTGAAGCTGCCGCGCGTCCAGCGCTCGGCGTCCGCGGGCGCAAGCTCACGCGCCGCCACGTCGATGACGTCGGCATCGCTGCGCGGTGCCGGCGCGGCGGCGGAGGAGGAAGAGGGCGCTTCGGCTTCGCCGCGCAGCGCGCGCTGGATCGCGGCGGTGGCCTCCGCCAGCCGGCCGCCCCGCGTGAGGTGGACGGCGCTGCGCATCAGGCCGCTGAGATGTGGGTTCATGGGGAAGGGTCCGGTGGGTTGTCGTGCGTCGTCGTCATCGGATGCGGCCCGCGAGTGCGGCCTTGACGGCCGGGGTCGCGTGGAGGGCTCCGAGCACGGTGAGGGAGTCGATGGTGGCGGCCGCGAGTTCGGGGCTCACGTCGGGTGCGATCACGGCCAACCCGAGCACGCGGATCTGCAGCGTCTCGCCCGCGGCGCGCACCGCCTCCAGGTCGGCGGCCGAAAAGCTCTGCAGCCCCAGCACCAGCGTCTTGCGCGAGACCGCCTGCCGCAAGGCATCGGCATGCGTGGCCAGGTGCGTGCGGATCGCGGTGCGAATGAAGTCGGTCCGGTTCGAGTAGAAGCCCTCGGCCACGAGCAGGTCGATGTGGCCCAGGTCGACGAAGCCGAGGTTGATCGTGATCTTCTCGGATTCGGGCGCCTTGGCAGGGGCGGGCAGGGGGGAACGGAGCGCAGGCATGGGTCACTATACCATCCATGCGGATGGTAAGTGGATGGTTGAAGTTGGCACGCCGACGGGGTTGCTGCCTACCCCACGTGCAGACCGGAACCGACGGACGGCCTGGCAGCGCTCGGAAAAAGTCTCGGCTTCACAACAAGGAGCTGCCATGGCCCAGTACGGCGTCAATCCCCCAGTCGGCGTGGTCGAAGCGTCGACCTCGCAAAGCGGTGTGTCCTGGGGCGCGATCCTTGCGGGCGCCGCAGGCGCTGCGGCGCTGTCGCTGGTCCTGCTGCTGCTTGGCACCGGCCTCGGGATGTCGTCGATCAGCCCCTGGGCGAGCCAGGGCGCGAGTGCAACGACCATCGGCATCGCCACGATCCTGTGGTTGTCGTTCACGCAGCTCGCGGCCTCGGGCATGGGCGGCTACCTGGCCGGGCGGCTTCGCACCAAATGGGCGGGCATCCAGACCGACGAGGTCTTCTTCCGCGACACGGCGCACGGCTTTCTCGCCTGGGCCGTGGCGACGCTGCTGACGGCGGGCCTGCTGAGTTCGGTCGTCGGCTCGATCCTCGGCACCGGCGCGCAGGCGGGTGCCTCGGTGGCAGGCGGTGCGGCAGCGGCGGTCTCTGCCGCAGGCGCGGGCGCGGCAGCCGGCGGATCGCAGGCGGCGTCGGGCAGTGGCCCGGGCGCCATGGGCTACCACATCGACGCGCTGTTCCGCCAGGAGCCGCGCGGTGCAGGCTCGGTGCCCGCGGTCGCCCCCGCATCCGCCGCACCCCCCGTACCCGCAGCGCCCAGTGAGGCGAGCACGGCATCCGCATCGCTGCCCATCGCCACCACGGCGCCGCCGCCGCCGGTCGATCCGGCCGCGGCCACGGCCGAGGTCGGCCGCATCTTCGCGAACGGCATGCGCGACGGCGCGCTGCCGCCCGAAGACACGCGCTACGCCGCGCAGCTCGTTGCCCAACGCACGGGCCTGAGCCAGCCCGAAGCCGAGAAGCGCGTCAACGACATCTTCGCCAAGGCCCGCGCGGCGCGCGACGACGCCGAGGCCAAGGCCAAGCAGGCGGCCGATGCGGCGCGCAAGGCCTCGGCCTATGCATCGCTGTGGATGGTGGTGTCGCTCTTCATCGGCGCCTTCGTCGCGAGCTTTGCCGCGACCTACGGCGGCCGCCGCCGCGACCTCTGAAGAAGACCCTCGCACATCATCGAACAAGGAGTTCCCACCATGTCTTCACTTCTGCTCTGGTTTCTTGGCGTGCCGATCCCCGTGATCATCCTGCTCGCGATCCTGTTCTAGAAAATTCCCGCGCATCAGGAGCCGCCACATGAACAACGATCCGCTTTCGACCGGCCCCGGCGATGGGGCCGATTCCCAACCTCCGTCACCGGCGCCCGCGCCTGCAAAGCCTGAAAGGCGATCCCCGACGCGCGAGGACAGCGAGGACATCGACGTGTCGGAGTCGACCGGCGGCAGTGCGCTCGAGGAAGAGGCGGAGCGAAACGGCGGCGCGAAGCCGGACTGAGCCGACCGCGCGGGATTGGCCGGAGGGGGCCGGGACGGGCGATTCGCGCTCACAATCCGCAGGGCCAAGAACGTGCCCGCTGCGATGAACGCCCCCGATCCAACCCCTTCTTCCTCCCTTGCCGAGCCCGCTCGCACCGCCCCGCGTGCCGGCACGCCGCTCGAAGTGCTGTGGGCCTTTTTCCGCCTCGGCCTGACCTCGTTCGGCGGGCCCATTGCGCACCTGGGCTACTTCCGCACCGAGTTCGTCGAGCGGCGCCGCTGGCTCGACGACCGCAGCTATTCCGACCTGGTGGCGCTGTGCCAGTTCCTGCCCGGGCCCGCAAGCAGCCAGGTCGGCATGGCGCTCGGCCTGTCGCGTGCGGGATGGCTCGGCGCGCTGATGGCCTGGGCCGGGTTCACGCTGCCGTCGGCCTTCGCGCTGATCGCGTTCGCCTACGGCATCTCGCGCTACGGCAACGTCGCGGCCTCGGGTGCCGTGCACGGTCTCAAGGTGGCGGCCGTGGCGGTGGTCGCGCAGGCCGTGTGGGGCATGGCGAAGTCGCTCTGCCCCGATCGGCAGCGGGCCGGCCTGGCGATCTTCGCCGCGCTGCTCACGCTGCTGCTGCCGTCGGCGCTGGCGCAGGTCGGCGCCATCGCCTTGTGCGGGCTGGTCGGCTGGGGCCTGCTGAAGCAGGCGCAGCCGCAGGCGCCGACCCACGTCGGCTATGGCGTGACGCGGCGCGCGGGCGTCGTCGCGCTGGCGCTGTTCGCCGCGCTGCTCGTGGGGCTGCCGCTGCTGGCCTCCACCAGCGGCTCGGCGTCCTGGGCGCTGATCGACGGCGTCTACCGCGCCGGCGCGCTGGTCTTCGGTGGCGGGCATGTGGTGCTGCCGCTGCTGCAGTCCACGCTCGTGCCGGCCGGTGCGGTGAGCGATGACTACTTCCTCGCGGGCTATGGCGCGGCGCAGGCGGTGCCCGGCCCGCTCTTCACCTTCGCGGCCTACCTCGGCGCGGTGATGCAGGGGCCGCTGTCGGGCTGGGCCGGCGGCCTGGTGTTTCTGGTGGCCATCTTCCTGCCGGGCTTCCTGATGGTGGTGGGCGCCTTGCCGTTCTGGGATGCGCTGCGCCAGCGCGCATCGGTCCAGTCGGCGATGGCCGGCGTCAACGCGGGCGTGGTCGGCATCCTGCTGTCGGCGCTCTACGACCCGGTGTGGACCGGCGCCATCCACGGCCGCGCCGACTTCGCGCTCGCGCTGGCCGCGTTCGGCCTGCTGGTCTACGCGCGCCTTTCGCCGATGCTGGTGGTGGCAATGGCCGCGGCGGCCGGCTGGCTGTTCTTCGGCTGAGCGCCGGTTCCGCCGCTACTGCTCCTGGTAGTTCCAGAGCAGTCCGCCATCGACGACGATGCTGCTGCCGGTGATGTAGCTCGCGTCGTCCGAAGCGAGGAACGCGACCGCGCCCGCCACGTCGGCCGGCTCGCCCATGCGCCCGAGCGGTATCTGGCCGAGCAGGCGCTGCAGCTGCGCGGGGTTGTCGAGCAGCTTGGTATTGATCGGCGTGCGGATCGCACCGGGCGCCACGTTGTTCACCGTGATGCCGAGCGGCGCAAGCTCGATCGCGGCATTGCGCATCAGCATCTTGAGCCCGCCCTTGCTCGCGCAGTAGGCCGTGAAGTTCGGAAACGGCAGTTCCTCGTGCACCGAGCTGATGTGGATCACGCGGCCCGGACGGCCTGCGGCGGCCAGGGCTTTCGCAAACGCCTGCATCAGGAAGAACGGGCCCTTGAGGTTCACGTCGAGCACCGCGTCGTAGTCTTCTTCGCTCGCTTCGAGAAAGCCCGCATGCCGCTCGATGCCGGCGTTGTTGACGAGGATGTCGACGGCCGTGAAGCGCGCGAGCGCCTGCGGCATCACCTGGCGCACGGCCGCCATGTCGGCCATGTCGGCGGCCACCACTTCGCAGGCGCGGCCCAGCGCCTCGATCTCGCGCGCCGCTTCGCGCGCGCGGTCGTCTTCGCTGCGCACATGCAGCACGATGTCGGCGCCTTCCTGTGCCAGCCGCAGCGCAATGCCCTTGCCGATGCCCTGCGCCGCGCCGGTGACCAGCGCGGTCTTGCCGTGCAGCCGGCCGTGGGCCCGGCCCGTGTCGTTCGATGTGTCGGTCATGGTGTCTCCCAAAAAGTCGATTGGATACGCGGATGCCGAAGGCGGCAAGCTACTTAAAAAAAGCGGCGCCCCTTCCGGGACGCCGCTCGGCCCTTGGAGAGAAAAAGAACGAAGCGGACTCAGAAGTCCATGCCACCGCCCGGCGGCATCGCCGGTGCCTTCTCGGCGGGCTTCGGCAGCTCGGCCACGGTCGCATCCGTGGTGAGGATCAGCCCTGCGATCGAGGCCGCGTTCTGCAGCGCGGTGCGCGTGACCTTCGTCGGATCGACCACGCCGAGCGCGACCAGGTCGCCGTACTCGCCGGTGGAGGCGTCGTAGCCGTGGTTGCCCTGACCCTCGAGCACCTTCGCCACCACCACCGAGGGCTCGACGCCCGCGTTCGCGACGATCGCGCGCAGCGGCGCCTCGAGCGCGCGCAGCGCGATGCGGATGCCCGCGTCCTGGTCGGCGTTGGCGCCCTTGAGCTCGGAGAGCGCCGCGCGCGCACGCAGCAGCGCCACGCCGCCGCCCGGCACGATGCCTTCCTCGACCGCCGCGCGCGTGGCGTGCAGCGCATCGTCGACGCGGTCTTTTTTCTCCTTCATCTCGACCTCGGTCGCGGCGCCGACGCGGATCACGGCCACGCCGCCCGCGAGCTTGGCCACACGCTCCTGCAGCTTCTCGCGGTCGTAGTCGCTCGTGGCCTGCTCGATCTGCGCCTGGATCGACTTCACGCGCGCGTCGATGCGCGCCTGGTCGCCCGCGCCGTCGATGATGATGGTGTTCTCCTTCTGCACCTCGACGCGTTTGGCGCGGCCCAGGTCGTCGAGCGTGGCCTTGTCGAGCTGCTTGCCGGTTTCTTCGGAGATGACCGTGGCGCCCGTGAGCACCGCGATGTCCTCGAGCATCGCCTTGCGGCGATCGCCGAAGCCCGGCGCCTTCACGGCCGCAACCTTGAGCACGCCGCGCATCGAGTTGACCACCAGCGTCGCGAGCGCCTCGCCCTCGACTTCCTCGGCCACGATCAAGAGCGGCTTGCCGGCCTTGGCCGCGGCCTCGAGCACCGGCAGCAGCTCGCGGATGTTCGAGATCTTCTTGTCGTGCAGCAGCACGAGCGGATCGTCGAGGTGCGCAACCTGCTTCTCGGGGTCGTTGATGAAGTAGGGGCTGATGTAGCCGCGGTCGAACTGCATGCCCTCGACCACGTCGAGCTCGTTGTCGAGCGACTTGCCGTCTTCGACGGTGATCACGCCTTCCTTGCCGACTTTCTCCATCGCGTCGGCAATGATCTTGCCGATGGCCTCGTCGGCATTGGCCGAGAGCGCGGCCACCTGCGCGATCTCGCGGCCCGTGGAGATGGGCTTCGAGAGCTTGCGCAGCTCTTCGAGCACCGCGGCCGTGGCCTTGTCGATGCCGCGCTTGAGGTCCATCGGGTTCATGCCCGAGGCCACGTGTTTCATGCCCTCCTGCACGATGGCCTGCGCGAGCACGGTGGCGGTGGTGGTGCCGTCGCCGGCCACGTCGGCCGTCTTCGAGGCCACCTGCTTCACGATCTGCGCGCCCATGTTCTCGAACTTGTCGGCCAACTCGATCTCCTTGGCCACCGACACGCCGTCCTTGGTGATCGTCGGCGCGCCGAAGCTGCGCTCGAGCAGCACGTTGCGGCCTTTCGGGCCGAGCGTCACCTTCACCGCATCGGCCAGGATGTTCACGCCCGCGACGATGCGCTGGCGGGCGTTGTCATGGAATCGGACGTCCTTGGCAGTCATTTGTTCGTCACTCCTTTGGTCACATCAACAGGTTCTTGCCATCGCTCCTCAGGCGACGCGCTTGAGGCCGCCGCGCTCGCTGCTGCCCTCGACCACCGCGAGCACGTCGTCCTCGCGCAGCACCAGCAGCTCCTCGTCGTCGACCTTGACCGTCTGGCCCGCGTACTTGCCGAAGAGCACCTGGTCGCCGGCCTTGAGGTGCAGCGGGCGCAAGGTGCCGTCCGCGAGCAGCTTGCCCTGGCCCACCGAGAGCACCTCGCCCTGCTCGGGCTTCTCCGCCGCCGAGTCGGGAATCACGATGCCGGAAGCCGTCTTGCGCTGCTGTTCGATCCGCTTGACGATCACCCGGTCGTAGAGAGGATGAAGTTTCATGTTCAATCTCCTAAGCGATGCAGGTCATCAAAAAGAGAACCCCGCACCGGCACGCGGCCGGCGCGGCAATGGGTTCGTTCCCCCGGCACCGAAGTGCCGGCGCGCGAGAGCTATGGGCGCCGGCGCGGCGCTTCAAGGCCCCGCGCGACGAAAATTTTTGTGACGAATTTTTTCAGCGCCCGCCGAGCACGATGCGCTCCGCGCGGCCGAGCCGGTAGACGGTGCGGTGCGCCGCCGCGTCGGCGTGCGGCGGCTGCGGCATGACCGGGCAGGGCAGCGGACGGCCGCCGCTCTCGTCGAGCGTGGCGTCGTCATCGTCCGTCACGGCGGCCCAGAGGCCGCGCTTGCGCGGACGGAACAGCCAGCGCAGGTAGCCGCGGTGCGCGGCCAGGCGCATCAGCGCCTCGCGGTCGGGCGCCTCGGCCATCAGCTGCGCGCCGTCGTCCGCAGCGTCGTCGCCGTAATAGCCAAAGGCGCGCCGGCCATCGGTGACCTCGGTGGCCGGCGCGCCCAGGCGCCACCAGGCCGGTCGCTCGATCCGCTCGACGTCCCAGGCGCCGAGTTGCCACGCGGCATCGAGCAGCGCGCGCTCGAGTTCGTCGAACACGCCCGGCGGCCCGGGCGGCGGATCGAACTGCGCCATCGACTGCGGCACCGGGCGCGCCGGCAGTTCGACGCCCGGAAGACGCAGCGGGGTCTGGCGAAAGAAGCCGTGCCAGTGCAGCGACAGCAAGGCGGGCGCTTCTTCGCGCGCCACGGCGGTGACGGTCACCGCATAGAGCGGCAGCCCCATCGCATCGGACTGGTCGGCCACGGTTTCGAGAATGTTCATTCGAGAAAACCTCCTTGCACGTGCCAAAAAATCTAGAACAAGGCTGCGCCGCGCGCAAGCGGCGCACGGCCGAAAAGCGGCTCTTGAAATCCTGCGCGCGCGGCTCAAAATAGCCGCCCGGAAGCCGCGCGCCTTTCCGCGCGGCTTCCTTTCTCCGCCTTGTTTCTTGTCCATTCATTCCCTTGCGAGGAGATTGTCTTGACGATGAAGATCGCGCAGATCGCCCCCCTCTACGAAGCCGTGCCACCGCGGCTCTACGGCGGCACCGAACGGGTCGTCGCCCACCTGGCCAATGCCCTGGTCGACCAGGGCCACGAGGTCACGCTGTTCGCCTCGGCCGACACCGACACGCGCGCCAGGCTGGCGCCGATGCGTGCCCAGGCGCTGCGCCTGGATCCGGCGCCGCTCAAGTCGGACCTGGCCAGCCACCTGAGCATGCTGCACGAGGTGCGACGACGCGCGCACGAATTCGACGTGCTGCACTTCCATGTCGACCTGCTGCACTTCCCGTTCTTCGAGGACATGGCCGGGCGCACGCTCACCACCTTGCACGGGCGCCTCGACATCGCCGACCTGCCCGGCGCCTACATGCGCTGGAACCGCTATCCGCTGGTCTCGATCTCGAGGCACCAGCGCAAGCCACTGCCGTTTGCGAACTGGCTCGCGACCATTCCGCACGGGCTCGACGAGACGCCCTACACCTTCTCGCCCGAGCCCGGCGGCTACCTCGCGTTCCTCGGCCGCATCTCGCCCGAGAAGCGGCCCGACCGCGCGATCGAGATCGCCAAGCGCGCGGGCCTGCCGCTCAAGATCGCGGCCAAGGTCGATGCGGCCGACGCGCGCTATTTCGAGCAGGCGATCCGGCCGCTGCTGAACCATCCGCTGGTCGAGTTCGTCGGCGAGATCGGCGATGCCGACAAGGCCGCGTTCCTCGGCGGTGCGCGCGCACTGCTGTTCCCGATCGACTGGCCCGAGCCCTTCGGCCTGGTGATGATCGAGGCCATGGCCTGCGGCACGCCGGTAATCGGCTGGCGCTGCGGCTCGGTGCCCGAGGTGATCGACGAGGGCACCAGCGGCCTGATCGTCGAAAGCGAAGCCGAGGCCGTCGATGCGGTGCATGCGATCGATAGGCTTGATCGCCGGCGCGTGCGGCAGGCCTTCGAGGAACGCTTCTCGGCCCGCGCCATGGCGAGCGCCTACGTCGAGCAGTACCTGCGCCTCGTGGGCGGCGGCGTGCTGCCGCCGCAGCCGGCGCCGCTCTACAAGGAGGCCGCCTAGCGATGACCGCCGAAGTGGCTGCCACCGAACAGTCCGAGGCCGCGCCCGAGCGCGCCGTGCAGCATGCCTTCGTGCTCAAGGAGGGCGACACCTACTTCGTGATGGATGCGCACGGCGATGTCGGCGGTGGTGTCGACGGCCTGTTCCACGACGACACGCGCATGCTCTCGAGCTTCGTGCTGCGGCTCGACGGCGCGAGGCCATCGCTGCTGTCGAGCGGCGTGGGAGCCGACAACGTCTTCTTCACCGCCGACCTCACCAACCGGCCGCTGCCGGTGCTCGGATCGACCTCGATGCCGCAGGGCGTGATCCATATCGAGCGCAAGCGCTTTCTCTGGAACGCGCGGCTGTTCGAGCGCATCCGGCTCGTCAACTACAGCGACCAGCCGGCCGAGGCGCCGCTTGCGCTGCAGTTCGGCGCCGACTTCCGCGACATGTTCGAGGTGCGCGGCCAACAGCGCGCGCGGCGCGGCGAGTTCGGCGTGCCCGAACTGCGCGCGCAGGGCGTGGCGCTGCGCTACCAGGGGCTCGACGGCGTGCTGCGCCGCGCCTGCATCGACTTCTCGCAAGCGCCGCGGCGCCTCGATGCGGCCAGCGCCGAGTTCGGCGTGCCGCTGGCCGCGCATGGCCACTGGACGCTGTTCGTCGAGGTGGGCACCGAGCCCGCCACGCCGGGCGCCGAGCGCTTCAGGGAGGCCGGTGTGCTGGCCCGCTGGCGCATGCGCGCGCGGCAGCGGCGCGGCGCGCGGCTCGAAGCCTCGGGGCGGCTGTTCCAGTCGTGGCTCGACCGCTCGCGTGCCGACCTGGCGCTGCTCACCACCGACCTGCCGACCGGGCCGTATCCGTACGCGGGCATCCCGTGGTTCTCGACGCCGTTCGGCCGCGATGCGATCGTCACCGCGCTGCAGACGCTGTGGATCGATCCGCGGCTCGCGCAGGGCGTGCTCGAATTCCTCGCGGCGCGGCAGGCACAGCAGACGTCGAGCTTTCGCGATGCCGAGCCCGGCAAGATCATGCACGAGACCCGCAAGGGCGAGATGGCCGCGGTCGACGAGCTGCCCTTCGGCCAGTACTACGGCGGCGTCGACACCACGCCGCTGTTCGTCGCGCTGGCCGGCGCCTATGCGCAGCGCACCGGCGACCGCGCCACCATCGACCGCATCTGGGGTGCGCTGTGCGCAGCCTGCGAATGGATGGAGCGCAACATGGCGCGCCATCCCGACGGCCTGCTCGCCTACCAGCGCGGCGAGGCCAGCGGCCTCGTCAACCAGGGCTGGAAGGACAGCCACGATTCGATCTTCCATGCCGACGGCCGCACGCCCGACGGACCGATCGCGCTGGTCGAGGTGCAGGGCTACGCCTATGCGGCCTTTCTTGCGATGGCCTTCATCGCCGAGTGGCGCGACGACCCCGGTGTCGCGCGCTGGCGCGAGCGTGCCGAGGCGCTGCGTGAAGCCGTCGAGCGGCGCTTCTGGCTCGACGGGCCGCAGTTCTATGCGCTCGCGATCGACGGGCTCAACCAGCCATGCCGCGTGCGCGCCTCCAATGCGGGGCACCTACTGTTCGCGGGCCTGCCGGGCGGCGAGCGCGCGCGCGCCGTGGGGCGCCAGTTGCTCTCGCCGGCCTTTGCGTCGGGCTGGGGCATCCGCACCTTGCCCAACGAGGCCGTGCGCTTCAACCCGATGTCGTACCACAACGGCTCGGTGTGGCCGCACGACGTGGCGCTGTGCGCGGCGGGCATGGCGCGCTACGGCGAGCGCGAGGGCGTGGTGCGCATCCTCGACAACCTGTTCGCGTCGGCCGCCCACTTCGGCATGCGGCTGCCCGAACTGTTCTGCGGCTTCGCGCGCCAGCCCGGCGACCCACCGATCGCCTACCCCGTGGCCTGCCTGCCGCAGGCCTGGGCGGCCGGGTCGGTGTTCATGCTGCTGCAGGCCTGCCTGGGCCTCGAGGTCGACGGCATCCGCGGCCAGGTGAACATCGTGCGGCCGCAGCTGCCGACCGACATCGACCAGCTGCACCTGCGGCACCTGCGCGTGGGCGATGCGCGCGTGGACCTGCATTTCCAGCGCATCGAAGGGCGTGTGGTCGCGGTCGCGCAGTCGGCGCCGGGCGCGCCGAAGGTGCAGGTCAACCTGCAGATTTGATGAGCGCAGCGCCGGGTGGCTGTTCGAGCGGCAGCCAGAGCGTGAAGCGCGTGCCGGCGCTGCCGGACTCCCAGGCCACGCTGCCGCCGATGGCCGCCGCGCGCTGCCGCTGGTTGCGCAGCCCGCGGCCACCGCGTTGCAGCGCCTCGGCCACCGCAAAGCCTTCGCCGTCGTCCTCGATCACCACGCGCACGCCGTCGGCATCGGCCGCGGTGCTGAAGCGGATGGTGCTGGCCCGCGTGTGGCGCAGCACATTGGCCACGCACTCCTGCATGATGCGCAGGATGTGCAGCGCACTGCCCGGGTTCAGCCAGGGCAGGGCGGGCACGGGCTGCACCTCCCAGCGCAGTGCAAGGCCTGCGCTCTCGATGCGCGGCGCCAGCCTAAAGCGCAGCGTGGCCAGCAACAGCAGCAGGTCGGCATCCACGCTCTCCATCGAATCGATGGCGAGCTTCAGGTCGTCCATGCAGCCCCTGAGCACGCCCGAGATCTCGGCGCCGCTCATCGCGCCGTGCTCGACCGAGCGGATCGCGCCGATCAGCGACGACCCGAGCCCGTCGTGCATGTCCTGCATCAGGCGCCGCCGCTCGGCCGCGAGCATCTGCTCGTTCTCGACCACGCGCAGCCGCTGGTAGCTTTGCGCGAGCTCGGCCTCGCGCGCTTCGAGGCGCTCGGCCAAGCCCCTGTTCAAGCGGGCGATCTCGGCGAAGGCGCCCGTGTACCGCCGGAACATGATGTACGAGAAGATGAAGAACAGGCCGATGATCGTGTAGGGCGAGGTGTACACGCTCTCGGGGCTCACCAGGTTGTTCTGCAGCAGCGCGTCATAGCCTGTGAATGCGACGGCCATGCCCGCCCAGCCCGCCACCAGCAGCCCCTCGGACAATCTCGCGCGCAGCGCCTTGCGCAGGTTCACCCCGAAGATCAGCACCGCCACCGGCAGCACCGCGAGGTTGAGCAGCGGCGTGAACAGATAGAGGCTCGGCACCGCGGCCGACATGCCGGGCAGCGTGGCGACGCTGCAGCCCAGCGCCAGCGCCACCGCGGCGCGGGTCAGCCACACCGAGGGCTGCCGGTGCAGGCGCTGCAGGAACAGGTGGACGAGGACGATCAGCCAGAGCAGCGAAGCCACGGTGATCCATTCGAACCATGCGTCCGACACCGGCAGGAAATCGCCGCTCACGAAGTAATGCAGCATGCGCGTGAAGGCCAGCGCCGAGATCGCGAAGAACAGCAGGTAGAGCGTCTCGCGCCGCCGGCCCAGCCACACCGCGAACGAGAAGGCGCCCACCGCGAGGAACGCGGCGCCGCCCACGAACGGCAGATGCACCTGCAGCAGCTGGCGCAGCTGGTAGCGCCAGTTCAGCGCGGCCTGGTCGCCGACCCACACCGTCGAGAAGCCGCTGCCGCTGCTGCGCAGCCGGTCGACGCGGATCAGCACCGTGCTCGGCACCGGCGTGCCGGCGGCCGCGTTCAGCGGCAGCAGCAGCGGATGGTTGTAGCCGTTGTGTACGGCGCTGCCTTGCGACTGGTAGAGCAGCATGCCGTCGCCGTACACCGCGATGCGGCCCAGCGTCTTCCAGCGCGGCAGGTAGAGCAGCCGGGGCTGCTGCGGTGCCGCGGCGGCGGGGCCGGCCAGGTCGATCCGGTACCAGTCGGTGACGGTGCGCACGCCGCCCGCCGGCGTGGGCACCAGTTCGCGCTTCGCGGTGTGCGGCAGGCTGACCTGCTGCCAGCCGTCGGCAGGGAGCCCGGCCGCTTCGGCGCGCAGTGGCGCTGCGGAATAGCCCGTGCCCGGAACCGACAGCAGCGCGGCGCGCGTGATGTGCAACGCCTCGCCGGCTGCGGGTGTTGTCGTCGTGGCCGTCTCGGCTTGCACCAGGCCGATCGACCACAGGGCCATGGCCAGCGCGGCGGCCCAGCGGATGAGCCACCGGGCGTCCGCGGGCCATCGAGGCTGGCGCGCAGCGGCGGGGTCGATGGCGGGGGCGGCGGCGGCGCAAGGCATCGGGCGAGTCTATGCGGCCGCGCACCCTGCGCCAGCCGCTTCAACGCGTCACGATGTCTGGCAGCTGTAGCTCTCGGCCAGGTTCAGGTCGCCGCTGCCGTTGTACTTGGGGAAGGCGGGGTGCCGGCACAACGGCCGCGCCTGCACCACGGCCCGGGTCGCGGGGTCGAGCTTCTTCGCGACGATGCCCTGCGTGGACGGCCGGGTGCCGCTCTCGCGCCACTTGACCACCGCATCGACCAGGTCGACCGTGTCCGGGTCCACGCCGCCCGCGCAATGCTGCACGCCGGGCTGCAGGAAGAACTCCATCGACGCGTCGCGCGTGGCCGCCCCGCCCACCGTGGTCGCCACGTCGTCGAAGTACTTGATCGAACCCTTGTAGCTGATCGCCCAGTCGTGCGTGCCGTGCACCAGGATCATCTTGCCGCCACGGCCGAAGAACGAGCGCAGGTCGGGCGTGGCGTCGAGCGTGGTGGCGGCGAGGCGCAGGCCCGCGGTGTAGATCTCGGGATCGAAGGTCAGCACATCGAACGCCGGATCGCCCGTGACCCAGTACTTCACCAGGCCACTGCCGAACTGAAACTGCAGCCCCGTGCCGCCGACGGCGGTGCCGGTCACCCACACCGGCCAGCCCTGGTCCTCGCCGCCCGGGCCCCAGCCCGGGTAGACGCTGCTGCCGTCCGCGCGCTTGAGTTCGGAGTAGATGGTCTTCGCCGTCGCGACCTGCGGATCGGTCAGGCAGGTGTCGGCGTCGCCCGACGTGCAGCGCAGCGCCGCCGGATCGAAGGTGCAGGCGAGCTGGTTGCTCACGATGCCGTCGGCGGCGCCGTCGAGGCCGTCGCATTGCGCGCGCACCGTGTCGGCGATCAGCGAGGCCTTGGCATTGCTGATCTGGCCGCCCGGCGCCGCGAGCGCCTGGCCGTTGGCGATGAAGGCCTGGAACAGCTCGGTGAACGAGTAGGCCGGCGCGCGCACCACGATGCCGTCGAAGTCGTTCGGAAAGCGCGTGGCCTGCACCAGCGCCTCGCGGCCGCCGTTGGAGCAGCCCTCGAAATAGCGGAAGTCGGGGGCCTTGCCATAGCGCTGCCGCACGATCTCCCGGGCGACTTCGTTCACCGAGTGGATCGAGAGATAGCCGAAGTCGGCCTGCGCGGTGGGGTTGTTCAGGAAGTCCGAGGCATCGAGGCCATCGCCCTGGCGGCCGCCGTCGGAGGCCACGAGCACATAGCCGCCCGTGCTGCCGCTCGGTGAATAGGGCGTGATGCTGATGCTGCCGTTCCAGCCGCCGCCGCCCGCATAGAGCAGCTTGTTGTTCCAGGCCGTGGGAAGGTGCAGCTCGAAGTTGAGCGTGCCGTGCAGCGTGCCGGTGATCTTGCAGTATTCCGCGGCCGTTTCAGTGGCCGCGACGAAGCTCGCTTCACGCAGGGTGGCGCCGGCGAGCGATGCGCCCGCGAAGGCCGTGCACTTCTCTTCGGCCGAGGCGACGGGCGGCGGGTTGGGCGCGGGCGTGGGTGGCGGCAGCGGAAAGCCGAACCCGCCACCACCGCCGCCACCACCGCCGCAGGCCACCAGCAACACCGGAATGCAGGCCCATGCGCAGCCTGCCATCGAGAGAGGGTTTCTCATGATTTGTCTCCTGTTTGTACTGCCACATAAACTCAGGCGGCCGTGACCATCGCCTGCGCAAGCGCATGCTAGGCACTCGGGCCGACGAAGAAAGTCTTTGCGATGACAAACCACGTGCAGACCCTGGCGATGTTGCGTGCCGCGGCCTGGGCGCGCGGGCTTGCGCCCGAGCAGCTCGCGCGGGTCGAGCGCGAGACGCAGGACCGCTTCTATGCCGCCGGCGAAATCGTCTGTCACAAATCAAGCATGGCGACACACTGGATCGGCGTGGTCGAGGGCATGGTCAAGGTCGATGTGCTTGCGGCCGACGGGCGCAGCACCACGCTGAGCGGCATTTCCGATGGCGGCTGGCTCGGTGAGGGCTCCGTGCTCAAGGGCGAGCCGCGCCCCTACGGCGTGGTCGCGCTGCGCGACAGCCGTGTCGCGCTGATGCCGAGCCCGACCTTCCACTACCTGCTCGGCAGCAGCCTGACCTTCTGCCACTTCATGATCGACCAGCTCAATGCGCGGCTCGGACAGTTCATCGCGCTGGCCGAGAGCTACCGCATGCACGACATCCGCTCGCGCGTGGCAAGCTGCCTGGCCGAACTCTTCAATCCGCAGCTCAATCCCGGCACCGGGCCGGTGCTGCAGATCTCGCAGGAGGAGATCGGCCGGCTGGCGGGCATCTCGCGGCAGATTGCGCACCGCGCGCTGCACGAGCTCGAGGATGCGGGCCTGCTGCAGATCCGCTACGGCAGCATCGACGTGCTCGACCTCGACGGGCTGCGGCGCTGCGCGCAGGCGAGTTGCTAGTTTTTCTGGCTAGCGCTCGTAGGTCGCGCTCAGCGTGGCCGAACCCAGGCTCGACATGTGCACCATGAAGCCGACGTACGCCGCGGTGGCGTCGGCCGGCACGTCGAGCTTGTCGGTCGACAGCGCATGCAGCGTGAAGATGTAGCGGTGCGGGCCATGGCCGGGCGGCGGCGCGGCGCCGCCGTAGCCGGGCGTGCCGAAGTCGGTGCGGCCCTGTTTCGCGCCCGCGGGCAGCAGCTTGCCGTCGGCTGCGCCGGCACCGCGCGGCAGCGACGTGGCCGACGCGGGAATGTCGTAGACCACCCAGTGCCACCAGCCCGAGCCCGTGGGCGCGTCGGGGTCGTACATCGTGAGCACGAAACTCTTCGTGCCCGCAGGCGGGTTCTTCCACGCGAGCGCGGGCGACAAGTTGTCGCCGGTCGCGCCCATCACGTTGTGGACGCACGAGAGCGGCAGCGTGCTGCCTTCGCTGAATTCGGGGCTCTCGAGTTGAAACAGGGAATTAGTGGACATCGGTCGGTGCTCCTTCGGTCGGAAGATGTGGAAAATCGTCTGCTCGAAAGCGTAAATGCTAACGCGCCCCGCCCCAGGCTCCGTGGCCCGATGCGGCATACTCCCACCCCCTTTGAAACCCGCCGGATACGCACTGAACAATGGACAAGGAAGTCGACCCCCAGGTACTCGCCGTCATCGATGAGATGCGGCTCTCGGGCCCGCGGCTCACGCCGGTCGAGATCGTCGCCAAGATGGGCGTGTTCGACGCCCGCGACAAGCCCTTCGAGCACGCATGGCTCGCCACCGGCGACAACGTCATCGCCACCGTCTGGGCCGAGTTCGTGAGCGTGGGCGAGGGCGGACGCTGGTTCTGCCTCGAATCGCTCGACGTGCAGCGCCGCGCCGGCGGCGGCCCGCGCAGCCCGCAGCAGGTGCAGCGCGCCAAGGACCGCCTCGGCCTGCTGAAGCAGACCTTCGACGCGGAGCAGGGCTTTCGCGCCGTGCTGCAGACCAACCGCATCGAGATCGCCGAATTCGAAAGCAACAAGAACGCCAAGGTCTCCACGCGCGTGCGCGACGAGACCGAATGGCATGTCGCCACCTGGGAGCCCGAGCGCCTGCTCGCCGTGCTGGTGCGCGGCGCGCGCGGCTGGGTGCCGAGCGAGGCCGAGATCGAGGCCGCCCGCGGGCGCAGCGGCGTGCCACTGCAGAGCGAGCCGGCAGCAGCCGCCGCAGCATCGGCTGGCGGCAGCCCGGCCGGCGACGTGCAGGCCGCCGCCATGGACTACGTGGTGCGCCACTTCGGCGGCTACGGCTACAAGCCCGCCGACGTGACCGCGCAGAACCTCGGCTACGGCATCGAGGTGTCGAACGCCAAGGGCGCCACGCTGCTGCGCGTGGCCGTCAAGGGCACCTCGACGGCCGTGCCCGGCTTCAAGCTCACGCCCGAGGAACAGTCCGCCGCCGCGGGCGAGCCGCTCTGGCGGTTGCTGGTCGTCTCCGACGCAGGCGGCCCGACCGCGCAGCACAAGATCTACAAGGCCTCGGAGCTCAACCAGGCGCCCGGCTTCAATCCACTGATCTAGACAACAAGCCATGAAAAAGTCCACCACTGCATCGTTCCGGGCGCTCCTTGCCGCCGCCAGCCTTGCAGTGGGGCTCGGCGCCCATGCGCAGGCGCCTTATGACGGCCCGCTGTTCGACACCCACCTGCACTACAACCAGGAGGCGTGGGACGGCAGCACCGGCCCCTATCCGCCCACCGAGGCCTTGGCGCGCATGCAGCGCAACAAGGTGCAGGCGATCATCGCCAACTCGCGCCCCAACGCGGGCACCCAGACCCTCGCCGCATCGCGCGAGACCCGCGCCGCGGGCGTGACGGTCGTGCCCTTCGTGCGGCTTTATCGCAACCGCGAGGACTACACCAACTGGTTCCGCGACGAGACCATCTACGAGATGGTGCAGAGCGAACTCGCGCGCGCCACCGCGAGCGGCCCGTACCGCGGCATTGGCGAATTCCATCTGTACGACAGCGCGAACGCGAACGGCCCCGTTGCGAAGAAGCTGATTGCGTTGGCTGAGCGGCAGAAGCTCGCAGTGCTGGCGCACGTCGATGACGTGGCGATCGATCTGCTGATGGCGAATGCGCCGTCGAAAGGGCAGTCGCTGCGATTGATCTGGGCCCACACGGGTATTGGTGGCACGCCGATCGAGCGGGTGCAGGCGCTGTTCGAGCGTTATCCGCTGTTGATCGGCGAACTCTCGTATCGGCCGGGGCTGACGTGTGCGGGCGGCATGCTGTGCCCGGAGTGGCGGGCGCTGCTGATGAAGTATCCGGACCGGTTTGTGATTGGGTCGGATACCTGGGTGAATCAGCGCTGGAGTGCGTATGACGAGATCATGCGGGGGTATCGCACTTGGCTGGGGGAGTTGCCGGGGGATGTGGCGCGGGGGATTGCTTGGGGGAATGCGGCGGGGTTGTTTGGGGTGGCGCGGTGAGGGTCATGGTGCCGCGCCATGACACCGTCATGGTCGCGGGCGCTCGACAACGTCCCGTTGGAGCCGCCAGAAGGTTCATAAAGCGATCAGAGACATTCCCGGCCAAGAGCTCGTGGGCGCAATGTCGCTAGACATCTAACACTCAGGCCGTCAGCTCATCCGCCAGCATCTCTGCTTGCCGGATTACCGTCTCAGTCGCCAGCAGCTGCATGTCCGGCGGGTAGCCGTACTGTCGCAAGGTGCGCTTGACCATTACCTTTAGCTTGGCGCGCACGTTTTCCTTGATCGTCCAGTCGATGCTGGCGTTTTCTCGCACGCGCTGCGTCAGCACCACCGCCAGCTCCCGCAACTGATCTTTCTGCATCAACTCGCGGGCACTGTCGTTGTGGGCGACGGCCGTGTAGAAGGCATATTCGAAGGGGCTCAGGTTCAGTCGGGTGGCCTCGTCGTCGGCTGCCACGATCTCTTTGCTGACCTTGATCAGCTCGTCCATCACCTCTGCGGCCGTCAGTATCTTGTTCTGGTACTTCCTGATGGCCGTCTCTAGCATGTCCATCAGTGAGCGGCTTTGCACCAGGTTGCGTTTGGCGCGTGCCTTCAGCTCGTCGTTGAGCAGCTTCTTCAACACCTCCAGCGCCACGTTCTTGTGCTCGTAGCCTTTAAGCTCGGCCAGGAAGTCGTCGGAGAGGATGGAAATGTCCGGCTTCTTGATGCCGGCCGCGTCGAACACGTCGATCACCTGCTCGGACACCAGCGCCTGGTCGATCACCTGCCGGATCGTAGTCTCGAGCTCCTCGGTGCTGCGGCCACTCGCCGGGCTGTCGAACTTGACCAGCCGCGCCTTCACTGCCTGGAAGAAGCCCACCTCGTCCTTGACATCCATGGCTTGCTCGTGCGGCACCGCGATGGCGAACGCCTGCGACAGCGCCGCCACCTCATTGATGTAGCGCTTGCGCCCATCATCCAGGCCCAGGATGTGTTCTTCCGCCTGCAGGATCAAGGACAGCTTTTCACCGGTGTCGGCCTCGAAGAAGCGCTCATAGGCAAAGCCGTGGTACATGGCCGACACCACCTCAATCTTCTCCAGCAGCAGACGCACCGCCTGCTCCTGTGCCACGGCGGGGTCGCCCTTGCCGCCGGCGTCCGAGTAGAACGACAGCGCCTCCTTCAGGTCGGCCGCGATGCCGAGATAGTCCACCACCAAGCCTCCCGGCTTGTCCTTGTGCACCCGGTTGACCCGCGCAATCGCCTGCATCAGGTTGTGGCCCTTCATCGGCTTGTCGATGTAGAGAGTGTGCATGCTTGGCGCATCGAAACCCGTCAACCACATGTCGCGCACGATCACCAGCTTCAGCGGATCGGAGTCGTCCTTCATGCGCTCGGCCAGCAGCTTGCGTTGCTCCTTGGTGGTGTGGTGCAGCGCCAACTTCGGGCCATCGGCGGACGACGCCGTCATCACCACCTTCATCGCTCCCTTGCGCAGATCGGGGTCGTGCCATTCGGGTCGCAGGTTCTTGATCTCCGCGTAGAGGTCGGCCGCGATGCGGCGCGACATGCTCACCACCATCGCCTTGCCCGCGAACACCTCCTGCCGGGCCTCGAAGTGCGCCACGATGTCGCGCGCAATGTTTTTCACGCGCGGCTCGCTGCCGATCAGCGCTTCCATCTTGGTCCATTTCGCCTTGGCCTTCTGGGTCTCGGTCAGCTCATCCTGCTCCAGCTCGTCGTCCAGCTCGGCGATGAGCTCGCGGCCTTCGTCGCTCAGGCTCACCTTGGCCAGCCGGCTTTCGTAGTAGATGCGCACCGTGGCGCCGTCTTCCACCGCCTGTGCGATGTCGTAGATGTCGACATAGTTACCAAACACCGCGGGCGTGTTGACGTCGGTCTTCTCGATGGGTGTGCCGGTGAAACCAAGGTAGGTGGCGTGGGGCAAGGCATCGCGCAGGTACTTGGCAAAGCCGTAGACCACCTTTTTGCCGACGACGTTGCCACCGGCGTCCTTGACGTCCACGGTGCGGGCCTCGAAGCCGTACTGCGTGCGATGCGCTTCGTCGGCGATCACCACGATGTTGCGGCGGGGAGAAAGCTCGTCGTGGATGTTGCCGCTTTCCGGCTGGAACTTCTGCACCGTTGAGAACACTACACCGCCGGCCGCCACCTTCAGCAGTGTCTTCAAGTGCTCCCGGTCCGTCGCCTGCACTGGCTCTTGTCGCAGCAACTGGCGCGACGCGGCAAAGGTGTCGAAGAGCTGGTCGTCCAGGTCGTTGCGGTCGGTCAGCACCAGCACTGTTGGGTTGTCCATGGCCAGCACGATCTTGCCGGTGTAGAACACCATCGACAGCGACTTGCCCGAGCCCTGCGTATGCCACACCACGCCCGCCTTGCGATCACCCTTGGGCTGATCTTTCACGCTGGGCACGCCGTAGGCGGCCGGCGTCTGGCGCACGGCCAATGGCGCGCTCAGGTCGGCCGCCCGCAGCGTGGAGACCACGGCCGCGTTGACCGCGTAGTACTGGTGGTAGGCCGCCAGCTTCTTGACGGTGCTGATCGTGACCTGGCCCGTCTGCGGGTCCACCTTGCGCGCCTTCTCGAAGACGATGAAGTGCCGCAGCAGGTCCAGCAACGTGGCCGGGGGCAGCATGCCCAGGATCAGCGTTTCCAGTTGGCTCACCAGGTGCGAGGCCTCGGCTTTTCCGTCCGCGCTCTTCCAGGCCATGAAGCGCGACAGCCCGGCCGAGAGCGCGCCGGCCCGCGCCTCCAACCCGTCCGAGATCACCACCCAGGCGTTGGTGTGGAACAGCGCCGGGATGGTCTGCTTGTAGGTCTCGACCTGCTGGTGCGCCGTCTTCAGCGTGGCGTTCTCGCTGCCCGCATTCTTCAGCTCCACCACCACCAGCGGCAGGCCGTTGACAAACAGCACCAGGTCCAGGCGTTTGCGGTCCGCGTGGTGCTGCTGATCCTGCGCCACGGTGAACTGGTTCACCACCATGAAGTCGTTGTGCTCGGGCCGCGCAAAGTCGATCAGCCAGACGCGCTCACCACGCGTCTGGCCGTCTTGCTGCAGTTCCACCGTGACGCCCTCGGTCATCCAGCGGTGGAAGTGCTCGTTGGCATCCAGCACATCCGGCGAGGCGTAGCGCTGCACCTCCTTGATCGCCATCTCCACCGCTGGCGCGGGCAGACGGTGATTGATCCGGCGCACCGCCTGCGCCATGCGCTCGTGCAGCAGCGCATCGCTGTAGCTGGCGCGTTCGGGGCTGTCGCCATCGGGTGCGAGCACCGCGCCATGCAGGTGGCGGTAGCCCTGCCGCTCCAGCAGCTTGATGGCGAAGGATTCGATGGCGGATTCGGTCAGGTACGTCAAAGGGCCTCCTCTGGCGGAATGTCCTGCTGCGATGACTCGAACTCCTCGCACTCCGCGAGGTAAGACTTCGCGTCCATCTTGAACAACACTTCGCTGGCGCAGTACACGTAGGCTCCCATGGTGAAGTCACCGAAGGCGCCGTCCCAGTAATCGTTGAAATCCTGGTGCGCCTCATAGTCCGGTGACGCTAGCGGCTCGGGCTCGGCCTGCGGCAACGGCCCCAGCGGCTGCCGCTCTTCGAAGGCGCGGATCAGGAACACCGCCACCGCCACCGTGCTGTCGATGAGGAACTCGCGGGTCATCAGGTCAACCCTGCTGTTCCGTTCCTTCAGCTCATCGAGCGGCTTGCCGTGCGACGTGGGGCTGATCTGATTGCGCAGCTCGCCGATCTGCTGGCCAATGGTGGCCAGAGCGCCCGAGACCTGGGCCACCAGGCCTTCGGCCGGATAGTCCATGGCCGTGAAGGCGCGCTTCAATACGGCGTTGATGCTGGGGTTGGCGCCCAATTCAGCGCCCTTGGCCTTGCAGACCTCCTTGCCGATGCTCTCCAGCAGCGCCTTGGCGTTTTCTACCGAAAGGCTGAAGTCGCTTTCCAAGTGCGCTTCCATCCGGTCCACATAGGGTGCCAGCTCGCTCCAGCGGCTGTACAGCACCAGGGTGTCCCGAATCTTTTGCATCAGAAGGCTACCCGAACTTCACCGCTCATCAGCTTGGGCAACAGCTGATCGCGCAAGGCCTCCAGCGTTCTGCGTTGTCGCGCGATCTCGATCTGTTTGTCCAGCAGCGGCGCCATCTGCTGCGTCATGACTTGCAGCTCATCGGGCGTTGGCACCAGCACCACGGCTGCGTCCAGATCACCACGCTTGATGTGGCCCATGGTGGTGGCGTGGCCGGCCGAGATGGCGATGAACTCGGCCAGGTGGTGCTTGCACCAGCGCAGATAGAACCACTTGGGAAACTCGTCGGACGTAACCTTGAACAGGTGCTGGTTCAGCACGCAGCGCTCGCCTTCCCAAACCTTGACCATCAGCGAGGCCGACCAGGCAAAGATCACGTCGCCAGCCTCGACGACGAACTCCGGCTTGACTTGGCTGCTGGCCCAGTCGCAGTTGTCGGTGATGCCGCTGCTCAGTTCCCTGATCTTCAAGACTGGGAGCTTGTCGGCCTCGTTGGTAGGCGGGTACTTTTGGCAGGCCAATCCGTTCAGGAAGGTGGCGATGCTGCTGAGTGGGCGTTCGACCCAAGTTGGTTTCGGCTCTTCCAAAAACCACTGCCGAAACAGCGTCTCGCTCACGGCTTCTAGCGTTTGATTCTTGCGATGCAGTAGTTCAATTTTGTCGTCGAGTGCGGAAAGAGTTGCAGCGATCTGCTTTTGCTCTTCGACATTTGGCACCTTGAGTCGAAGATTTGTTAAGTCCGTGCCCGTGATTCCAGCGACCGCAACCTGCCGCAGAATTGTTCCGAGCGAATACTTTCCATGGGGAGCGCGGAAGTAGTAGTAAAGAAAGTCAGAGTTTGCCTTCTTAGGGTCTGGTCTGGCCCGAATGATCGATGACTCAAAGGTTGTCTCTTCAAGGACCTGTTTGACGATTGAGCATTTCCCTGCACCCTCTGCTGTGAGCGACCTTCTAGCGAACAGCAGATCACCCTCGCAAAGCAGGACTCTGCTTCTTTCAGCTTCCGTCAACGCAACCCGCTTCATCTCAACGCTTCTGAGACGGGGGAACGCAAACAGCTCTCCCATGTTGACGATTCGTGCACCGCGTCCGTGAAACTCCTTCGGCTTGTAGATCCCGTTTCTGACAGGCTCTCTGAGCAACTCACCAAAGGGGATTTCGCTCCAGTCTTGGGCAGCGAGCATCTCTTCCCCCGCACCCAGGTCTGTGCCGGCGCGCGGTTGCTCAGTCATGGTCTCTTTCGCCAACCTTGGCCTCCAACCTCGCCCGCGCCTCCACCAACGCCTTGTGCAGCTTCTCCCGAAGCACCTCCTGCGGCGGCAACTGTAGCCAGTACTCCGCCACGTGAATCTGGTCCTTCTCCAGATCCATCAGCTCCACCACCTCGGCGTCCTTGTCGCTGCACAGGATGATGGCAATGGGCGCGTTCTCGCCGGGCTGCTGCTCGTACTTGGCCAGCCACTTCAGATACAGCTCCACCTGGCCCTTGTGCTCGGGCCTGAACTCGCCCAGCTTCAGCTCGATGAGCACCAGCCGGCGCAGCCGGCGGTGGAAGAACAGCAGGTCGATGACGTAGTCGTGCCCACCCACCTGGATGCGCTTTTGCCGGCCCATGAAGGCGAAGTCGCTGCCCAGCTCCAGGATGAAGCGCTCCAGCTCGGCCAGGATGGCAGCCTCTAGATCCTTCTCGGTGAAGCCGTCCTTCAGGTCCAGAAAGTCCAGCAGGTAGGGGTCTTTCAGGAACAGCGCCGGGCTGGCGCCGGCACCTTGGCCGAGCTGCGCCAGTTCCTGGCGGATCAGGGCGTCGGGCTGCCGCGCGATGGCGGTGCGCTCAAACAGCACGCCGTCCATGCGCTCGCGCAGGGTGCGCACCGACCAGCGCGACTGGGCGCACAGCTCGATGTAGAAGGCGCGCCTCGTGGGATCTTCGATCTTGATCAGCTCGACGAAGTGCGACCAACTCAATTGTTGCGACAGCGTCGCAACAATGTGCTCGTCGGGCAGGCAGTCGAAGAGCTTGGCCATGCGTGTCAGGCCCGAGTGGCTGAAGCCGCTGCCGTAGTCGCGGCTCAGGCGCTCGGCCAGTTGCCTGAGCACGCCAGCGCCGTAGGCCGCCCGCTCGCCTTGCAGCACCTGGGTCTTGATGGCCTTGCCGATGTGCCAATAGGTGAGCACCAGCGCCTGGTTCACCTGCGTCAGCACCTGCGCCCGCGCATGCTCCACCCGCTGTCGGATATCCTGGTACAGCGCGTCCACGGCGGTGCCGGCCGGGTCGGTGGTTGGTGCGCTGCTCACACGCTTGCCGCTCACAGCTTCACCTTGGCGAGGTTCTCGGCAATGGCGGCATTCAGGCGGGCCTCTTCCAGCAACTGCGCCTCGAACTCGGCCTTGAGCGCCGCGAAGCGCTCGGCGAAGTTGAAGTCTTCGTCTTCATCGGGCAGGCCCACGTAGCGGCCCGGAGTCAGCACATGGTCCAGCTCGGCCACGCGCGCCAGCGGCACCGAGGCGCAGAAGCCCTTGACATCGGCATAGCCTGGCTCGCCGGTGCGCCAGGCGTGGTAGGTACCGGCAACCTGCGCGATGTCTTCGTCGCTCAGCTCGCGCGTGCGGCGGTTGATCAGATGACCCAGGTTGCGGGCATCGATGAACAGGATCTCGCCCTTGCGAGGGTGGCCGTTCTCGCGCGCACGGTTCATGAACCACAGGCAGGCCGGGATCTGGGTGTTGAGAAACAGCTTGGCCGGCAAGTTGACGATGCAGTCGATAAGGTTGGCATCGGCCACCAGCGCGCGGCGGATGTCGCCCTCACCGCCGCTCTTGCTCGTGAGCGAGCCCTTGGCCAGCACCACGCCCGCACGGCCGCTGGGCGCCAGGTGGTGCAGAAAGTGCTGGAGCCACGCGAAGTTGGCATTGCCCACGGGCGGCACGCCATGCTTCCAACGCCCGTCCGTGCGCAGCAGTTCACCGCTCCAGTCGCTGACGTTGAAGGGTGGATTGGCAATGACGAAGTCCGCCTTCAGATCCTTGTGGGCGTCGTTCAAAAACGAGCCTTCGGTGTTCCACTTGACCTGGGAAGAATCGATGCCGCGAATAGCCAGGTTCATGCGCGCCAGCCGCCAGGTGGTCTGGTTGCTTTCCTGCCCGTAGATGGAGATGTCTTTCACCTGACCCTGGTGCGACGCGACGAACCTCTCGGACTGCACGAACATGCCGCCCGAGCCGCAGCAGGGGTCGAACACCCGGCCCTTGTAGGGCTCCAGCATGGCCACCAGCAGTTCCACGATGGAGCGTGGCGTGTAAAACTGCCCGCCCTGCTTGCCCTCGGCCAGCGCGAACTCGCCCAGGAAGTACTCGAACACGTGGCCCAGCACGTCGGCGCTGCGGGCCTTGGCATCGCCCAAGGCAATGTTGCCGATCAGCTTCATCAGCCCGCCGAGGCTGAGCGGGTCCAGGTTCTGCCGAGAGAAGACCTTGGGCAGCACGCCCTTGAGCAGCGGGTTTTCGCGTTCGATGGCGTCCATCGCGCCGTCGATGAGTTCGCCGATGGCGGGCTGCGTGGCCTGGCTTAGCAGGTAAGACCAACGGGCCTCCGCCGGCACGAAGAAGACGTTCTCGGCGGTGTACTCGTCCTTGTCTTCCGGGTCAGCACCGGCAAAAGCGCCAACGCCCGTCTTCAGCTTGGCATAGACCTCTTCGAACGAATCGGAGATGTACTTCAGGAAGATGAGGCCAAGCACGACGTGCTTGTATTCGGCGGCGTCGATGTTCTTGCGCAGCTTGTCGGCTGACTTCCAGAGCTGCTTTTCGAGCGGCTCTTCCTGAGCGGGCTTTTCAGCCTTTGGGCGGGCCATGGTGGCGGTTCTTCCTCATTTGACGCAAGGCCGTACGCGGGAAAGGCATGAGCTTGTCTCCAGGTGAACAAGAGATGAAGTGCGAGCCATCTGGACGGGATTGAGGTGCTGGGGACGATCACGAAAAGCCGGGGCAAAAGTGCTTTCATCTCCGAACCGGTGAATCGTACCCCACCGTATTACTTCCGGCGCTGCGGTTTTGCCACCGAAGCCTCACCCGCACCGCAGTTCGAACCGCCGGTCGTGCGCGCGCCTGCGCTGGTCCTTGAGTCGGTCCTGCTGGTGCGCCGACAGCGGCTGGCGCGCGGCGGCATCGATCGAATCGATCAACGCCTTCAGGTGCCCGCACTCGGCCACGGCGCTGTCGACGTTGGTTGCGACGCGCCGCTCATGCTCGACCACGACATGCGCTCTGGCGCGGTTGTCACGCATCGAGGCCAGCCTGGCTGCGTCTGACATGCCATCGGCAAGGTTGAGATCGGGATTCACCGCCACTTCGGTGGCCCTTGCACCTGCGGGGCAGGGCTCGTCAGAGTAGGTGATTGCTCCCGCGACCGACATGCACTTGGCGAAGCGCTGGGTGCGCCGCGGCGCCTCGGCCTCCGGCCGCCTGCGCGCATCCTGCCGCGGTGCCGGCGCAATCACAGGCGGTACGGCAGCGGCGGGCGCTCCCTGCCGAACCGCCGCATCGCGCATCTGACGTGCATCGGGCCACAGGCTGAAGACCGCATAAAGCAGCGCTGCTGCCGCGACAACACCAACCAGCAGCCACACGGCGCCCGTCGACCGCGAGGGCCGGAGCGACCGCTCCCATGCCGCCATCGAAGCGCCGCTGCGATCCAGCGAGGGATCGCGGGAATCTTCCTGCCGCATGCCTGGGGTCCTCCGTGTCTGGCGCTTTGCGGGCCTGCACAGCGCGCCCGGAGGATACCCGCAAGAAGCTGGCGCCTCGTGCGTGTTTCTATCTACCCCCGCCGCTCGATCATCTTCCACCCATTCCCCGACGGATCGCGAAACCCCGCATCCACCGTGCCATAGCGCTCGATCGGTTCCTGCGTGAACTCGACGCCTCTGCCAAGCAGCCGGTCATAGGCCGCGCTGCAGTCGTCCACGGCCAGCACCAGCGGCGGCATCGCGCCCTTGGCCACGCTCTCGCGCAGCGCCCGTGCGGTGGCCTCGTCGTGCACCGGCGGGCCGGGCACGAACAGGCCGAGCTGGAACGCGGGCTGCTCGGGGTGCTGCACGGTGAGCCAGCGGTAGCTGCCGTTGCCCACGTCGGTGTGGACGCGAAAGCCGAGCTTGTCGACATAGAAAGCAAGCGCCTCGTCCTGGTCGCGCACATAAACGCCGACCACCTCGATGCCACCGTTCTGGCTCATGGAATCTCCTTGTGTTGATGAACGGCTGCGTTTGTACCGTCCATCTCCCGGCGCCGCTTCTCCAAAACTGCGGTCCGCAGGTCGGGCCGTTCAGCAGCCTGGACGATGCAGGCCGGCACGCGGCCGAGCGCCTCGGGCCGCAGCGTGCCGGCGCGCGCGCGGACCTCGCTGGGGCTTTCGCCGGTGATGTCGCGGAAGATGCGGCCGAAGGTGCCGAGGCTCGCCCAACCGGTGGCGAACGCGATGTCGGTGACCGGCGCGTCGGTTTCGCAGAGCAGCGCCACGGCGCGCTCGATGCGGCGGGTCAGCAGGTAGCGGTGCGGCGGAATGCCGAAGGCCCGCTTGAACGACCTGGCGAAATGCGCCTCGGACACGCCGCTCACCTGCGCGAGCCGCGCCACGGGCCAAGCCTCGTGCGATGCGGCGTCGATGCGGTCCTTGGCGCGCAGCAGCCGGCGCAGCAGCAAGGCGGGGTCGGCACGCGCGTCTTCTTCTTCTTTCATGCGGGGCGATGCTACGGATTCGCCAACTAAGGGTAAACGCTTATTTGCATACGCATGCAAGGCCATGACATTGCATGCGTATGCAAGACCCCCACCCTGGAGCAACAACCGAATGATCAGACATCTGAAGCGCGGCAAGGACGTGCAGGTCCGTGCCGACGACGACGCCAAGGTCCGCGCGACCGTCGAGGGCATCGTCAAGGCGATCGAGGCGCGCGGCGACGCGGCCGTGCGCGAGTACAGCCGCCAGTTCGACAACTGGGACCCGGCCGATTTCCGGCTCGGTGCCGACGCGATCGAGAAGGCGCGCAAGCGCCTCTCGGCGCGCGAGATCGAGGACATCGCCTTTGCGCAGGCGCAGGTGCGCAACTTCGCGCAGATCCAGCGCGACTCGATGAAGGACGTCGAGGTCGAGACCTACCCGGGCGTGATCCTGGGCCACCGCCACATCCCGATGGACGCGGTGGGCTGCTACATCCCGGGCGGCAAGTACCCGCTGCTGGCCTCGGCCCACATGAGCGTGCTCACCGCCAAGGTCGCGGGCGTGAAGCGCATCGTGGCGACGGCGCCGCCGTTCCAGGGCGCGCCGCATCCGGCCATCGTCACCGCGATGGCGATGGCCGGTGCCGACGAGATCCTCGTGCTCGGCGGCGTGCAGGCGGTGGTGGCAATGGCGGTGGGCACCGAGAGCATCGCACCGGTCGACATGCTGGTGGGCCCGGGCAACATGTACGTGGCCGAAGCCAAGCGACAGCTGTTCGGCCGCGTGGGCATCGACCTGTTCGCCGGCCCGACGGAGACGCTGGTGATCGCCGACGACTCGGCCGACGGCGAGATGTGCGCGGTCGACCTGCTGGGGCAGGCCGAGCACGGCCCGACCTCGCCCGCGATCCTGCTGACCACGAGCGAGAAGCTGGCGCACGACACCATGGCCGAGATCGAGCGCCAACTGAAGGTGCTGCCGACCGCCGCGATCGCCGCGGTGAGCTGGGCCGAGTACGGCGAGGTGATCGTCTGCGACACGCAGGAAGAGATGCTTGCCAAGGCCAACGAGCTGGCCTTCGAGCATGTGCAGGTGCTCACGCGCGACCCCGACTACTTTCTCGAGCGCATGACCAACTACGGCGCGCTGTTCCTGGGCCCGCGCACCAACGTGAGCTTCGGCGACAAGGTCATCGGCACCAACCACACGCTGCCCACCAACCGCAACGCGCGCTACACGGGCGGGCTGTGGGTCGGCAAGTTCCTGAAGACCTGCACCTTCCAGAAGGTGCTGACCGACGAGGCCAGCGCGACGATGGGCGAGTACTGCTCGCGCCTGTGCCACATGGAGAACTTCGCGGGCCACGGCGAACAGGCCAACCTGCGCGTGCGCCGGTACGGCACGCGCGCCGAGGTGCCGTGGTACGAGCCGGTGCCGGCGCTGGAACGATGAGCGGGTTGCCGGCTTCGCCGAGCTTTCGTGTCGACGGCCAGCGCGCGCTGGTGACCGGTGCGGGGCGCGGCATCGGCCTGGCCGCGGCGGCCGCGCTCGCGCGCGCCGGTGCGCACGTCACGCTGGCGGCGCGTTCCGAAGCGGAGTTGCGCGCGGCCTGCGAACTGATCCGCGCCGAAGGCGGCGCCTGCGCGCACATGGTGCTCGACGTGACCGATTCGGCCGCGGTCGCGCAGGCGCTCGGCGCGGCCGCGCCGTTCCAGATCCTCGTCAACAACGCGGGCCTGAACCGGCCCAAGCCGCTGGTCGAGGTGCAGGACGAGGACATCGACGCGGTGTTCGACCTCAACGTGAAGGCCACGCTCTACGTCACGCGCACCGTGGCGCGCAAGCTCGTCGAGGCGAAGCTGCCGGGATCGATCATCACGGTGTCGTCGCAGATGGGCGTGGTCGGCAGCCCGCGGCGCACGCTCTATTGCGCGAGCAAGCATGCGGTCGAGGGCATGACCAAGGCGCTGGCCTGGGAGCTCGGCCCCGCGGGCATCCGCGTCAACACGGTTTGCCCGACCTTCATCGAGACCGCGATGACGGCCGGCATGTTCGCCGACCCGGGTTTTCGCAGCTGGGTCACCGACCGCATCGCGCTCGGTCGGCTGGGTCGCACCGAGGAGATCATGGGCGCCATCGTCTTCCTCGCGAGCGAGGCCTCGAGCCTCGTCACGGGCAGCGCGCTGATGCTCGACGGCGGATGGAGCGCAGCATGAAGCCCAAGGCCACCGCGCAGGACGTGGCGACACTCGCCAAGGTGTCGCAGTCGGCCGTGAGCCGCACCTTCACGCCCGGCGCGAGCGTGTCCGACGAAACGCGCGAGCGCGTGATGATCGCGGCCAAGGCGCTCGGCTACCGCCCCAACGCGATGGCGCGCAGCCTGATCACGCGTCGCAGCCGCATCATCGCGCTGGTGATGGGCTACCTGGAGAACCAGTTCTATCCACTGGTGATCGAGAAGCTCTCGCAGAAGCTGCAGAAGCAGGGCTACCACGTGCTGATGTTCATCAGCAACGGCGACGAGACCGACGGCGTGCTCGACGAGATCCTGCAGTACCAGATCGACGGCATCGTGATTGCGTCGGCCATGCTCTCGCCCGCGCTCGCGCGCCAGTGCGCCGACACGGGCGTGCCGGTGGTGCTGTTCAACCGCGTGCCCGACACCAGCGCCTTCGCGCGCCACACCACGAGCGCGGTCACCTCCGACAACGTCGAGGGCGGGCGCATGGTGGCGAAGCTGCTGCTCGAGCGCGGCCACAAGCGCATCGCGTTCCTGGCGGGGCTCGAGAAATCATCGACCAACCACGAGCGCGAGCGCGGCTTCCGCGAGGTGCTGGCCGCCGCCGGTGCGTCGCTGTTCCGCCGCGAGGTGGGCCACTACGACTTCGCCCAGGCGGGCGAGGCCGCGCGCGCGATGTTCGCGAACCTGCCGGCCGCGCGCCGGCCCGATGCGGTGTTCGTCGCCAACGACCACATGGCGATCGCCGTGATGGACGTGCTGCGCCAGGAGCTCGGCCTGCGCGTGCCCGAGGACGTGAGCGTGGTCGGCTTCGACGACGTGCCACAGGCCGCATGGGGCTCCTACCGCCTCACCACCGTCGTGCAGGCGGTCGAGCCGATGGTCGATGCCACGGTCGAGCTGCTGCACGAGCAGATGCACGACGACGCGCAGCCGCGCAACGTGATCGTTCCCTGCGCACTGGTCGAGCGCGCCTCGGTACGCGCGGCCCCGGCGCGGCGCCGCAGCAGCAGCAGCGCCGCCAACGCTTCCGCCTGAGCGGAGCTTCTTTCCACCCACAGAAAAAAACCTTGGAGACACACACCTCATGCAATTCCGATTCCGCCCGCTGATCGTCGCGGCACTGGCGCTCGGCGCCCTGGCCGGCAACGGCCATGCGCAGGCGCCGGCCTGGCCCGCCAAGCCGGTCAAGTACATCGTTCCCTTCTCGACCGGCGGCGTGTCCGACGGCGTCGCGCGGCTCATCGCGCAGCATCTCGGCGAGCGGCTGGGGCAGCCGGTGGTGGTCGAGAACCGTCCCGGCGTCTCGGGCATCGTCGGCACGCAGGCCGCCGCGCGCGCGCCGGCCGACGGCTACACCGTGATGGGCGGCACCATCACCACGCACGCGGTGAACCCCTTCTTCACCAAGAACCTGGGCTACGACCCGGTGAAGGACTTCGTGCCCGTCAACATGATCGGCACGGTCAGCAACGTGCTCGTGGTGCCTGCGGAGAGCCGCTTCAATTCGGTGGCGCAGGTGATCGCCGAACTCAAGGCCAAGCCCGAGAGCCTGACCTACGGCACGGCCGGCGCGGGCACTTCGCAGCACCTGTCGGGCCAGTTGTTCGAGAACATCACGCACACGCGCATGCGCCAGATCATGTACAAGGGCGGCTCGCAGGCGATGGTCGACCTGGTGGGCGGCCAGATCGACATGGTGTTCGAGACCGTCGCGGCCGCGCGCCCGATGATCGAGGCCAAGCGCGTGAAGGTGCTCGGCATCACCTCGGCCAAGCGCCAGCCGAACCTGCCCGACGTGCCGACGCTCGCCGAGGCGGGCGTGACCGATTTCGAGATGCAGTCGTGGCAGGGCGTGTTCGCACCGGCCGGCACGCCCAAGCCCATCGTCGAGCGCCTGTCGCGCGAACTGGCGGCCGTGGTCGCCATGCCCGACGTGCAGGCGCGGCTGCGCGGGCTCGGCGTCGAGGCCGACGGACGCACGTCCGACGCGTTTGCCGCATTCCAGCGCGCCGAAATTGCCAAGTGGGGCAAGGTGATCAAGGACGCGAACATCCAGGCCGAATGAACAAGGACCTCTCACTCATGAACCGCCAAACATCTTCTTCCTCTTTCTCTCCCGTGCGCCGCGCCATCGCGCTGGCCGCCGTCGCGTTCGCGGCCGCCGCACCCGTCGTTCAGGCCCAGACGCCCCAAGGCCCCGACGGCTATCCCGCCACCGGCCGCGTCGTGATCGTGGTGCCTTTCGCACCGGGCGGCGCCACCGACATCGTGGCGCGCCTCATGGCCGACGCGCTCGGCAAGCGCTGGGGGACCGCCGTGGTGGTCGACAACAAGGCCGGCGCGGGCGGGGGCATCGGCACCGAGTACGTCGCGCGCGCCAAGCCCGACGGCTACACGCTGCTGCTCGGCACGCAGACCGCGCTGGCCGTGAACCCCACGCTGCTGAAGAAGATCAGCTACCACCCCGAGAAAGACTTCGCACCCGTCACCGGCCTCGCGAGCACGCCGCTCGTGCTGCTGGCCGGCAACAAGTCGGGCGCCAAGGACGTGGGCGCGCTGATCGCCGCGATCAAGGCCAAGCCCGACGCCGTCTCGTACGGCACCAGCGGCCCCGGCACCTCGCAGCACCTGACCACGCTGATGCTGCTCAACCGCATCAACGCCACCGCGGTGCACGTGCCGTACAAGGGCAGCAGCCAGTCGCTGGTGGACCTGGCCGGCGGGCAGATCGACATGCAGTTCGACAACATGACCACCGCGCTCGCGTTCGCGAAGAACAACCAGGCCAAGGCGCTCGCGATCACCAGCGACACGCGCTCGCCGCTCGCGCCCGAGCTGCCGACCCTGGCCGAATCGGGCGTGCCGGGCTTCGAGGCCTCGACCTGGCTCGGCCTGCTCGCGCCCGCAGGCACGCCGGCGCCGGTGGTGGCGTGGCTCAACAGCGAGGTGGTCGCGGTGCTCAAGCAGCCCGCCATGGCCGAGCGCCTGGCGGCGCAGGGTTTCACGCCCAAGCCGATGTCGCCCGAGGCTTTCCGCAAGTTCATCCAGGACGAGACGGTCAAGTTCGCGAAGGTCATCAAGACCAACAACATCGTGCTCGATTGAAGCAAGGAAGCCACGCCATGGACCATCATCCGATCGACACCCGCCTGCCCGCGATGCTGCGCAGCGGCCGGCGCCTGCGCGGCGTCTTCAACGCGCTGCCGAGCCCGGCCATCGTCGAGATGTGCGGCTACGCCGGCTTCGACTTCGTCATTCTCGACAGCGAGCACGGCAGCGCCAACCTCGAGACCACCGAGCACATGCTGCGCGCCGCGCGCGCGAGCGGCATCGTCCCGGTCGTGCGCTGCCTGCGACATGACATCGCGCGCATCCTCGACATGGGCGCGGGCGCGGTGCAGATCCCGATGGTCGAGAGCGCCGAGGAGGCGCGCGAGCTGGTGCAGCAGGTGCGCTATCCCGGCATCGGCCGCCGCGGCAGCGCGTTCAGCCCGCGCGCCGCGGGCTATGGCGCGTTCCCCGGCGCGGCCCACACGCAGCGCAGCAACGAGGGCATCGCGCTGATCGTGATGATCGAGACGCCCGAGGCGGTGGCGCAGGCCGCCGAGATCGCCGCCGTCGAAGGTGTCGATGCGGTGTTCGTCGGGCCCAACGACCTCTCGCATGCGATGGGCTTCGGCAGCGACTGGAAGGCCCCCGAGGTCGAGGCCGAGATCGAGCGCGCGCTGCGCGCGGTGAGCGGCACCGGCACCTGCGCGGGCACCATCGCGCTCACGCCCGAGGACGAGGACAAGTACGGCGCCTGGGGCGCGCGCTACTTCGCGAGCGTGACCACGAGCCTCATCACGCGTGCGTTCCAGCAGGCCTCGGCGGCTGGCGGGCGCCGCGTGGGCGAGGCGAAGCTGGGCTACTGAAGCGCTTCAGCGGCCTGCGCCGGCGGCGCGCCGCGGCGCTCGCTGCCGTTGGCATCGGGCACGAAGACGACCGCCTCGCCGGGCTTGCCGAACAGGACCTCCCGGCCCTCGAGCTGCGCCGACTTCATGTTGGTCCAGACCCGGTATTCGCGCCCGCCCTGCACCGGCGTCACCTGCCGCACCTCGAAGGTCGGCAGCACGGTGATGCCGACGCCGAACCGTGCGGAGGCGGACTCCGCCAGCGCAGGCCCCGCGGCCAGCGCCGGCCAGAGCAGCAGCCAGCCGAAGTGGCGGATCGCCCCCGCCGGGGCCGTGTTTCCAGACATGAGACTCGCTTCCTCGCGTGGGGGAGGGCGTCACAGCGATGCCCCTGCCTGGTTATCGGCAGCCTGGCGAAGAATTGAAGGGCGGCCGCGCGACGGCCGATTTTTTCAGTAGGTGACGGTGACCGTCACCACGTCGCGGTAGCTGTCCGGGCGCACATTGGCACTGGCGCCGAGCACGCGGCCGTACACCGTGAGCGACTGCGCCAGCCCGGTGCCGGTGCCCGCCACGGTGTTGGTGCCGGTGACGCTGCCCCAGGGGCTGGTGCGCGCGGCATCGCGGAAGAGCCGGTAGGCCACCGTGTCGCTGTTGCCCGGCACGCTGCCGGTGGGCGTCATCGTGCCCACGCCGGCCGTCTGGCCGTTGGACGGCGACAGCGCCACCGTGTAGGGCGTGGGCCTCGTGCAGGTGATGCCGAGCGTGGTCGCCCGGTCGACATTGGCGCCGCCTGCGAGGCCCTGCACGACGCCGAAGTTCAACGGGTCGGCGCTCACCAGGCAGCTCTTGGCCACGATGGCCGTGACGTTGAAAGGGAACTTGTTCGTGAGCCGCACGGCATTGCAGCCGCCGGGAAGGGCCAGCGCGCTGTACGACAGCGTGATGGAAGTGTGCACGCCCGCGAAGTCGTTCTGGTAGCTGCCCGGCGGCACGGTGCTCTGCAGCGGCACCAGTTCGCCGCGCATGGTGGTGCTGCCCGACACCCGGCCCACGCCGCCGCCCAGGGTCCAGGGCGGGATGCTCAATGCGACGGTGAACGGATTCGGCACCGAGGCATTGCCGTTCGAACCCCAGATCGTGCCGCTCGTGGATTGGTAAAGGCGAAAGCTCAAGGCATCGCCCGCACTGTTGCGCATCACGCGTGGATTGAAGTTGCCCAAGCCCTCGGCACCATCGCCGATGTTGAAGCAGACGCGGGCCTGCTCGGTGACGAGGCCGTCGTTGGTGCAGGTGTAGTTCAGCGTGGCGTTCGCGGGCGGTGGCGTGCCGCCCGCCACCAGGTCGACCGTGCCGAAGGAAACGTTGGTCATCGTCGCGGAGCAGTTGACGGCCGCCTGCGCTCCCGTTGCAGGCAGCCACCACAGCAGCGCGCAGGACACGCACAGGCCGAGGGCCTGCAAGGCACGAATGGCGCGGCTCATGGCGTGGCCGCCTCCCTGGTGCAGCGCAGCGGTCCGATCTGCGCGATGCCGCTGCCTTCCTTGCGGTAGTCGAAGCGCGCGCTGCAGTGCCCGCCCGGCGTCTGCACATCCAGTGTGTTGTGCGGCGCGAGCGATTCGAGGTAGACCGCGCCGTCGAAGCCCACGAGCGCCGGTTCGCCCGTGCCGGCGTTCACATGCACGCGGCTGCCCAGCGGCAGCGGCGCGCCCGCCTCGTCGACCAGCACCAGCGACGCCGCGGTGACCGGCACGATGCCGAAGCGCACCAGCGTGCCCGAGCGATCGGTCGGCGCCGCGATGGTCTGCACGCGCTCGATCCGCACGTCGGCCGGCAGCTGCATCGGGTCGATCGAGAGGCGGTTGTTCTGGTAGGCCGAGAGCGGCGTCACGAGCAGCATGCCGTTCTTGTCGGTGGTGCCGATGGGCCGGTTCTCGAGCTTCACCGGCACGCCCGCGATGCCGTCGGTGGACACCACCGCGAAGCCGTCGTCGATGCGGCGCGCCGCGAAGGGCTGGCCGCCCATGAACACCACCGAACCGGTCGCGCCGGCCCAGGCATAGCGGCTGTCGCCGAGCACGCTGATGCCGGCCGTCGCGCGGCCGTAGCGGCCCAGGTAGTCGATCTCGGCCTGGCCGCCGTTCTGGCCGCCGCCGTGGCGCAGCGCGGCGCGCCAGCCGATGCCGCCGTCGCTCGGCGTGGATTTCTGCACGTCGGCGGTGTAGACGGTGCGGTCGCGCTCGCGCTGCACGCCGACGCCGCCGTTGATGTTGCCGTCGAGCGCCCAGTTGAGCCCGACGAAGATGCTGCGCTCGCGCCGGTCGTCGAGGTTCTGGTTGAAGCTCACGTTCAGCGATGCGCTGCGCCCGAGCGCCTTGAACCAGTACGCGCTCACCAGGCGCGTGGCCTCCTGCGCGGGATAGCGCAGGTAGAGGTAGCTCAGCCCGAAGCTGCCGAAGTCGTCGGTGCTGTAGCCGATCGATGCGCGGCCCGAGCCGCGCGGTGGCGGCGCGCCGTACAGCGACGCGACGTCGCGGTACGCGCCGCGGGTGCGCGTGCCTTCGAGCGCGAAGTTGAAGCGCCTGTCGCGCCAGCTGTAGCCGAGGTTGAGCAGCGTGCCGCGCTCGCCGCCGTGGCTGCTGTGCGCCACCGCGCCCGCGAGCACGCCGCGCTGGCCGAGCAGCCATGCACCGCCGACGCCGCCATTGACCAGCCCGCGCGTGGCCTCGGCATGGGCCTCGAGCGTGAAGCTGTTGCTCACGCCGTAGCGCCAGCTGCCGCTCGCGGCGGGGTCGCTGCCGTAGTCGGACGAGCGCAGGCCGTAGTTCCTGCGCACCATGCCGAGATCGACGGACCAGTCCGACAGGCCCTGCTGCAGCAGCCGCTGCGTGTCGTAGAGCGAGAAGTCCAGCGTGGTCGCGCGGCCGAAGGCATCGGTGAGCACCACCTGCGCGTTGCCCGCGCCGTTGATGCTCGGCACCGTGTTGAGCCGGAACGGGCCCGCGGGCACCTGGCCCGTGTACTGGCGCACGCCGTTGATGTAGAGCTCCACCTGCGAGGGCAGCGCGGCCGAGCCGAGAAACGCCGGCAGCGGCGTGGTGGTGCGGTAGGGTTGCAGCGCGAAGTTGCGCGACAGCTGGATGCCGCCGATGCGCGTCGAGCGCGACCAGGGCAGCGCCGCCGTCGTGGTGTCGCCCACGCGCAGCGTGAGCATCTCGTCGGGGAACGACCGGCTCCAGGTGGTGTCGAGCCGCACCGAGTCGTGCTTCCAGGCTTCGCCGCCGATGCGTGCGGCGCGCGACATCATGGTGTGGCTGAGCACGCTATCGCCGCTGAAGGCGCGCAGCTCGGCCAGCGCGTTGAGGCTCGTCGCGTTGTTGCGCCCCTGCGTGCCGTAGAGGTCGTAGTTGAGCAGCAGGCCCGGCGATGCCGTCGCCTTCGGTGGAACCATCGGCGAAGTGTCGACCACGGTCGTGGGCAGGCGCAGCACGTCGCCGGGCGCATCGACCGCGACGCTCTGGTTCGCGGCGTCATAGCGAACCTGCACGCCGGGAAGGCTCTCGAGCCGCACCGGGCCGTCCGCATCGGGCGGCAGCACGAAGCCGAGCTGCCGCAGCGTGGTCGCGCTGGCCCAGAGCGACTGTCCGCGCAGGCCGAACTGCACCAGCCCGCGCCGGCTGCCATTGAGCAGCAGCTCGAGCACGAGCTCGCTGCCGCCCGGGCCGGCGAGGTCGCCGTCCGTCGGCCCCACGGCCTGCGCGCCCGCGAAGGCTGCGCTGTGCTGTGCCTGAGCGGCGAAGGACATCAGACAGGAAAGAAGCAACAGTGGCAGCAGCCGTTCAGCGGGCGCGTTCGAGAGGCGGTATCTGTTCCTGCGTCGCGTTCCCATTGATCTTCGTTTCGAGGACGCCGCCGGGCGCGAAAGCCGCGGCCGGCGCCTTGAGCGGCCAGCGCATCTGCGCGCCCGGCAGCACGTAGCCCATCAGGCCAGCATGCAGCGTGGTCCGCCGGCCGGCCGTATCGACGAAATCCAGGTCGGAGAGCTGCGCGTGCATGCCGCCGCTGTTGGCGACCTGCAGCACCGCCTGGCCCTTCTCCTCGCGCAGCGTCCACGCCAGCCGCGGCGCGCCGGGCTGGGCGCCCGCGGGCGCGATGAAGATGGGCACCGAATAGCGCAGCACCAGTTGCAGGCCCTTTCTTTCCTTCATCTCCACCGGGAGTTCGTCGATGAACACCCGGTACGAGGTCTCGACGGGACCGGGCGGCGCGTTCGCGCGAACGACGCGCACCAGCTGCCGGTCCCCAGCCGCGACCTGCACCATCGGCGGGCTCACCATGAGGTCGCGCGAGGGCGTGAGCTTCTCGGCGCCGTCTTCCTGCGTCCACCGGAACACACGCACCTGCGCATGCACCACGGCATTGCCGGTGTTGCTGAGCCAGAGCCCGTCGGCGTTCTGGGCCGGCTGCAGCGTCAGCGTGACCGGGGAAACCTGCAGTCCGCCGGCCGGCGCCGCGGTGTGTGCGAAGGCAAGGACGACGAGCGCGCAGGCGAGCGCCGCGCCGCGCCGCAGCAGACGATGCACCGGCGCGCGGTCAGTAGTTGACCTGCACCGTCACCGTGTCGGCGTAGTTGCCGGGTGTCACGTTGGCGTTCGCGACCGTGGCGAACACCGGGATGGTCTGCGCCGTGCCCGTGCCGGTGCCGGCCACGCCGTTGCCGACCGCCGTCGGCGTGGCGGTGCTGCCCCAGACCGGGCCCGTGGCGCTGACCGAGCGCAACTGATAGGCCACCGTGTCGGGGCCGGCCACCGCGGGGCTCATCACACCGGCGCCGGTGGTGCTGTTGTTCGAGGGCAGCAGGCCGATGTTGTAGGGCGTGGACTTGGAGCAGGTCACGCTGATGTTGCTGTTGGCCGTCAAGCCCGTGGCGGAAGAACTCACCGAACCGAAGTCGATGTTCGATGCGGAACCCGCAGTGACGGAGCACGCCTTCGCGACCGTGATGAGGACCTGGAACGTGCCGGTGGCGGTGGCCGCGAGCGCGGCGCTGGTCACGGACATGGCGAGGACGGCGGTGGCGACGAGGGTGAGCTTTTTCATTGTGGCGGTACCTGAAGACAGAGGAAACAAGAGGCGTTTCCGCATGATGCAGGCACACGTGCGCAGGCACTTTCACCGGGTTAGTAGATAGGTTCTCCGCGTTTGGATTTGGATACGTCTCTTGCAATATGACGGTACCCAATCCGCGGTTCCGTCGTGCATGCTCCACATCACCCGGCGGCTGCGAGGCGCACGCTGAGCCGGTCGCGCTCGAGCCTCGGCATGCGCGGCAGCCGCGTGAAGCCGCTGCCGCCGATGTCCGTCAGCAGCTCGTCGGCACGCTCGCGCTCTGCGGAAGACAGCGCCGCATGCGCATCGGCGGCGCGCTGCAGCATCCAGAGGCTGTAGGGCCGCACGATGCGTTCGCCGCGCTCACTGTCGAGCTCGTAGGCGTGCATGCCGAGTGCGCGCGGCACCGCCTGCTCGCCGGGGTGTTCTGCGATCCAGGCATTCAGCCGTTCGATGGTGCCGGCCAGCACGGGCAACTGCTCGCGCATCAAGCGGCGCAGCACGGGCAGCAGCGTGGGCGGTATTGCATCGTCGGGCGCGAAGCGGCCGTCGGTCGGCATTGCGCCATCGCGCAGCCGCTCGATCCAAGCGACCACGTTCGGCGCCAGCCGCTTCATCAGCGCGCCGCTCGCGGGGTCGCGGTACTGGTGCGCGTAGAGCGGGCCGTAGAGCCCGAAGTCGGCGATGCTGGGCCGGTCGCCGAGCACGCACCGGTGCACCGCGAAATGCGCGTCGAGTTCGCGCAGCAGGGCCTCGTACGAGCGCTCGATGGCGCCATGCATGTGCGCTTGCGCGCCTAGCAGCACGGCGGCCTGCGCAAAGGGCTGGGCGCGGCGCTGGCCGATCTCGAACTGCGCATCGGCCGAGGCATCGGGCGCATTCAGCTGGCCGAAGGCCCGCATGGCCCAGTCGCGGTTGTGGTGCCAGCGGTAGTGCATCGCCGGAATGATCAGCCACTCGTCGCCGTAGAGCTCGAGCAGTCTCGCCACAAAGCGCTGCACGCCGCCTGGGGGCACAGTGCCCGGCTGCGGATGCGCGGCCTCGAGCGCTTCGATGATGTCCGTGCTGTCCTGCAGCAGCGCGCCGCCGGGCGTTCGCACAACCGGAATCACCGGAAAGCCGACGCCGGGCACGATCGCGCGGCGGTAGATGTCGGCGTCGGACTCGCGTTCGGTGAAGGGCACGCCCTTCCACTGAAGGTAAGCGCGGACCTTGCCGCTGAAGTAGCTGATCTGTGCGCCGTAGAGCAGGTAGGAGTCGGTCATGCGCCGCATCGTAGGCAGCGCCGCAGCGCACCAGGGTCGCCCGAGCGACGCCGGCATTGCCGCCAGGCGCAGCGACTACAGTCACAGCCATGCAGACCAAGTGGCTCGAAGACCTCATCGCGCTGTCGCACACCGGCAGTTTCACGCGCGCGGCCGAGCAGCGCCATGTGACGCATCCGGCCTTCGGGCGCCGCATCCGCGCGCTCGAGGCCTGGGCGGGCGCGCCGCTCGTGGAGCGGCACGGCACATCGGTCCGGCTGACCGGCCAGGGCGAGAAGCTGCTCGGCTTCGCGCTGCAGGTGGTGCCGGCCATGGCGCAGGCCCGCAGCGAGATCGCCGGGCCCGATGGGCCAGGGCGCACCGCCACCGTGACGCTGGCCACCGGGCGGACGCTGGCGCGCACGGTGGCGGCCGACTGGTTCTCGCGCATCCGCCGGCAGCGCGTGGGCGTGCGCGTGGTGGTGCGCACGGGCTCCATGGCCGAGACGCTGCATCGCTTCGAGCGCGGCGACGCGGATTTCATGCTGACCTACCACCATCCGCAGATCGCCCTGCGCCTGGGGTCGCACCAGTACCTGCAGCGCCGCATCGCCAACGACCGGCTGGTGCCGGTGGGCAAGGTCGATGCCCGCGGCCAGCCGGCTTTCAGCGTCGACCAGGCCGCGCCGATTCCTTTCCTGGCCTATGCGCAGACCTTGGCGCTCGGGCGCCTCGTGAGCGACCACCTGAGCAACCACCCGAGGGCGCCACGGCTCGTGGAAACCATCGAATGCGACTCGGCCGATGCGCTGCTCGAATACGCGCTCAAGGGGCTGGGCGTGGCGTGGCTGCCCTGGTCGCTGGCGGCCGGCGCCTGCAAGGCGCGGCAATTGGCGCCGGTGGGCAGCAAGGCGCTGGAGATCGGCTTCGAGATCCGCATGCTGCGCGCCAAGCGAAAGCTCTCGCCCGCGGCCGAGGCGTTCTGGCAGACCATCGACCCTGGCTGAGTTCCGGTACGTTCCTGCACGCCGATGTGCCGAATCGGCACGGCCGCACGGCCTGCGGCCAACAGAATGCGGGCACTACAAGGAGACAGACCATGAAGACAAGACATGCGCTGCGCATTGCCGCGCTCGCGACGCTTGCCGCCAGCCTTGGCGCGAGCCCGACCCTGGCGCAGGAGGGCGCCTACCCCGCCAAGCCGATCACCGTGCTGGTCGGCTATCCGCCGGGCGGGAGCACCGACCTGACCGGCCGCGCAGTGGCCGACCAGCTCGCCAAGAAGCTCGGCGTTCCGGTGGTGGTCGAGAACGCCGGCGGCGCGGGCGGCGCGATCGCCGCGACGAAGGTGTCGAAGGCGGCGCCCGACGGCTACACCCTGCTGCTCGGCGCCAACAACGAGATCGCGATCAACCGGCTGATCACGCCCGCCACGGTCAAGTACAGCTACAAGGATTTCACGCCGATTGGCCTCGTCGCCTCGCAGCCCATGGTGCTGGTCGCATCGACCGGCACGGGCACCAAGACCGCGGCCCAGTTCCTGAGCACGGTCACGGCCAAGCCGGGGCAGTACAGCTACGGCAGCAGCGGCGTCGGCACGGCGCTGCACCTGGCCGGCGAGATGGTGAAGGAGCAGGGCGGCCTGTTCATGACGCACATTCCCTACCGCGGCGTGGCACCGCTGACCATCGACCTGGTGGGCGGTTCGCTCGACTACGGCGTGTTCGTGCTCTCCAGCGGCCTGCCGCACATCCGCAGCGGCAAGGTGGTGGCGCTCGGCGTGACGCAGAAGACCCGGTCGCCCGCGGCGCCCGATATTCCCGCCCTCGCCGAACTGCCCAAACTCAAGAACATGGACATCGGCGTCTGGTTCGCCTTGATGGCGCCGCCCAACCTGCCCGCGCCCGTGCTCGCCAGGCTGCGCACCGCGCTCAGGGAGATCCTGCAGACGCCAGAACTGCGCAAGAAGCTCGAGGACTCCGGCTCGACCATTGCGCCGCTCGATGTGGACATGGCCCGCTTCCTGGCCGAAGAGAGCGCCAAGTACCAGAAGATCGTCGATTTCGCGAACATCAAGGAATGACCGACCTTCACTTTGCGCTGCTTCAGCCCGACATCGGCCCCTGGCGCGCGGGCAACACCGGCACCGAGGGCGTCTGGCATTTCGATTCGGGCGTGCCCGGCCGCCGTGCCATGGTCGCGGCGCTCGTGCACGGCAACGAGCTGTGCGGCGCCTGGGCCTTGGCGGGCCTGCTCGAAGCCGGCGTGCGGCCGCGGCAGGGGAGCCTCACGCTGGCTTTCTGCAACCTGGCCGCGTTCGACCGTTTCGATCCGGCCGCGTTCGATGCCTCGCGCTTCGTCGATGAAGACCTGAACCGGCAGTGGTCCACCGCGCGCCTGGCGCAGGGCAGCACGCTGGAGCGGCGCCGCGCGCAGGCGCTGCTTCCGTTCGTCGCGCAGGCGGACTGGCTGCTCGACCTGCACTCGATGCACGAACCCGGCGCCCCGCTGCTGCTCACGGGGCTGCATGCGCGCAACATCGCGCTCGCGCGCCAGCTGCGCGCACCCGAGCACGTGGTGGTCGACGCAGGCCACCAGGACGGCACCCGCATGCGCGATCACGGCCACTTCGGCTTGCCCGACGGCGAGGCGGGCGACAACCGCGCGCTGCTGGTGGAGTGCGGCTTCCATGGCGACCTGTCGAGCCGCGACGTGGCGCAAGACATGACGCTCCGGTTCCTGGTCGAAGCCGGCACCATCGACAACGTGGCGGCGCACGAGCAGCTTGCGGGCTGGCGCCGCCCCGATGCGGCCCGGCAGCAGGTGCTGCGCGTGACGGGCGGCGTCGTCGCGCGCAGCGAGCGGTTCCGCTTCCTGGCCGACTACCGCGGCCTCGAAACCATTCCGAAGGCGGGCACGCCGATCGGCGACAACGACGGCGAGCCCGTCACCACGCCTTATGACGACTGCGTGCTCGTCATGCCCTCGCTGCGGCAGCTGCGCCCGGGCGTGACGGTGGTTCGCTTCGCGCGGGCCGAGCAGGCCTGAGCTTGCGCGAGGCGGTACGACAGCCGCCTCAGCGCATTTCCTACACGCGGGAACCTGGGTGGCCGCGCATGGTGAATGACGATGGTTCATTCAACACCCACACGGAGCACACCATGACGAAGAAGCAGGATTTCTTGCGCAAGGAACAAAGCCGCGACAAGCATCCCGAGCGCGACCAGGTCGGCAGCCCCGCACGCACCGCCGTGGCCACGGCGCGCGGCACGGCCGAGGCCGATGCGCAGACGCCGCAAAGCGGCAAGCTCGCGAACGACCACAACAAGATGGGGCAGACCCAGCCCACGCAGCTCAACCAGGGCCGCCGCACGCCCGAGAGCCGCCATGATCGCCAGACCATGGGCGCCGGCTCGCAGAACCAGGTCTCGGTGCGCAAGGGCGGTGGCGGGGCCGGGCGGGGGCCGCGCGGCGCAGGCTGATCGCTGCGCGCGGGCACCAGGGCGTCATCAGTCGAGCTTGATGCCCACGGTCTTCACGACCTTCTCCCACTTGCGCGTATCGGCGTTGACGAGCTCGGTGAATTCCACCGGGCCGAGCGCGCCGGCTTCCATGCCCATCTTGGTGATCGACTCGCGCACATTGGGCTGCGCGAGGACGGCACCGATCTCCTTCGCAAGCCGGTTGACCACGGGCATCGGCGTGCCGCCGGTCGTGAAGATGCCATACCACGAGACCACGTCGTAGCCCGGCACGCCCGATTCGGCGATGGTCGGCACCTGCGGCATCGAATCGACGCGCTTGGCGCTGGTCACCGCGAGGATGCGCACCTTGCCGGTGTCGGCGCCGGCCTTGGCCGACGGCAGGCTCGCGAAGGTCATCTGCGCCTGGCCGCCCATGACGTCCTGCATGGCCGGCGCATCACCGCGATACGGAATGTGCGTGATGAACACGCCCGCCATGCTCTTGAAGAGCTCGGCCGACAGGTGCGAGATGGTGCCGTTGCCCGGTGAGGTGACGTTGAGCGTGCCCGGGTGGGCCTTGGCATAGGCGAGCAGCTCCTTCACGTTCTTCACCGGCAGCTCTGCATTGACGACCAGCGCGTTGGCCGACTTGGCCACGAGCGACACGGGCTGCACGCCCTTGATGGGGTCGTACGGCAGCTTGCTGTAGATCGACGGCGCGATCGCCTGGCCGCCGACCGAGCCCATGAGCAGCGTCTGGCCGGTGGGCTTGGCGCGTGCCATTTCAGCCGCGGCCACGGTGCTGCCGCCGCCGGGCTTGTTCTCGACCACCATGGTTTCCTTGGTGTTGATCTGGAACTGCGTGGCGACGAGGCGTGCCACCACGTCGTTGCCGCCGCCGGGCGCGAAGCCGACCAGCAGGCGGATGGGGGAGGGCGGCAGGTCCTGGCGGTCCTGGGCAGTGGCTTGGCCGAGGGCCATGGCCATCGCGACGGCGGGAACGATTCGGGTCAAAAGGCGCATGGCTCAATCCTCGATGAATGCGGCGCGGTCTTGAATGACCGACGGTGCCGCGGGTTGGTTGAAGGCAAGGGTTCGGATGCTCTGCTTGAGGCGCTCGCGCGCCTCGGTGCTGGTGTCGCGGCGGGCCTGGTTGCGCCGGCGGTCGTCGGCCGAAAGCCTTTCGAGCTCGGCGACGCGCTCCTGCACCCGCACGGGCGCGGGGCCGCCGCGCACGCGCCGGCTCTCGACGCTGGCCACCGGGTCGAGGCTCTGGCGCACTTCCGCGTCGCTGAGCGCGAGCGTGCGGCCGAGCTGGTCCTGGGCGGCGCGGTTCAGCATGTCGAGGCCGACTTCGTCGGCACCGAGTGCGCGGTCCATCGCTTCGCGCACCACGGCGCCCACCACGTGGTGCGACTCACGGAACGACAGGCCCGAGCGGCGCACCAGCAGGTCGGCCAGGTCGGTGGCCGTGCTGAAGTCGCGCCGCACGCGCTGCGACATGGCTTCGGCATTGGGCGTGGCGCTGCGCACCACGAGGTCGAACAGCGCGAGGCAGCGCAGGCATTCCTCGCCGGCCTCCCAGACGCTGCGCATGCCTTCGCGGCTCGCATCGCCGGTGTGGCTGAAGTTGGTGCCCTTGATGGTCGCGAGCGATGCGCCGAGCAGGCCGACCAGGTGGCCGCCCTTGCCCTTGAGGTATTCGAGCACGACCGGGTTTTTCTTCTGCGGCATGATGCTCGAGGTGCCCGCCACGCGGTCCGGAAAGTCGATCAGCCCGAACTCGCTGGTGCACCAGACGAAGTAGTCCTGTGCGAAGCGGCTCCAGCCCACCGCGCAGATCGCCATGGCCGCGAGCAGTTCGAGCGCGAAGTCGCGCGAACCCACGGCGTCGAGCGCATTGGGCAGCACGCCGCCGAAGCCCAGCAGCTGCGCGGTCTCTTCGCGGTCGATCGCGAACGAGGTGCCCGCGAGCGCGCCGGCGCCGAGCGGGCAGCGGTCGATCAGGCGTTCGACCTGCTGCACGCGCTCGATGTCGCGCGTCAGCGCCTCGGCCATGGCCGCGAGATAGAAGCCATAGGTGATCGGCTGCGCGGGCTGCAGGTGCGTGTAGCCCGGCATCACGGTGCGGCAGTGCTTCGTTGCGCCCGCGAGCGCCGCGTCGCGCACGGTGCAAAGGGCCTCCACCAGCGACAGCGCGAGTTCGCGCGCGCGCAGGCGGTCGGTCGTGGCGAGGATGTCGTTGCGGCTGCGCGCCATGTGCAGGTAGCCGCCCACGTGGCTGCCGGCCACGGCCATCAAATGCGCTTCGTAGTTGAAGTAGGCGTCCTCGATCGAGGGGTCGAGCGGCACGGCGGCCATGCCCTCGTCCTCGATGCGTGCGAGCGCGCGCGCCAGCTGCGCGGCCGGCTCGGGCGGCATCAGCCCGGCGTGCAGCAGCATCAGCAGGTGCGCCTGGTTGACGTCGTTGAGCGGCCCGAACACGGCCGGGAAATCCTTCGCGAGGCGCGGCGCGTAGATGTGCTCGGTGACTTCGGGGGCGGTGCCTTCGGTGAGGCGGCGGCTGACTTTGGAGTTCATTATTTTTTGGCGAAGCGGACCACCGCGTCGCGCGAGGCCTGGGTCTGCGGCAGCGTGGCGATCTCGCCCAGCGTCACCGGCTTGATCGGAAAGCGCACGCGGTAGCTGCCCACGTCGCGCGGATGCCGGCCCTGCTCGTCGGCCATGACCTCGGCCACGGTGAGGCCGCAGAAACGGCCCTGGCACGGGCCCATGCCGCAGCGCAGGAAGGCCTTCAACTGGTTCGGGCCCTGGCAGCCGATGCGCGTGGCTTCGCGCACCTGCGCGGCCGTGACCTCCTCGCAGCGGCAGACGATGGTGTCGCCCACCGGCCGGCGCAGGGGCTCGGGCACGCGGTACAGCGTCTCGAAGAACTCGCGCCCCAGGGTGGCGCGCGACAGGGCAGCGCGGTGCGGCGCGGCTTCGCGATCGCGGCGGGCGGCGTCGATCACGCCGAGCGACGCCGCGGCATGCAGGGCCGCGAGCCGGCCGCGGTGCTCGGCCGCAACGGCGCCCGCAATGCCCGCGCCGTCACCCGCGATGGTGAGCTGCGGCACCGAGCTCGCACCCCATGCGTCGACCACGGGCTCCCAGCAGTCTTGCCGTTCGCTCCACGCATGCTCGGCACCGAGGGCGCGCGACAGCTGCGTGTTCGGCACCACGCCCTGGTGCAGCAGCAGTTGGTCGACAGCGAGCGTGTGCGTCCGGCCACCGGCCTGGTAGCGCAGTTGCGCGAGCCGGCCCGGCTTGTCGGGCGTCTCGAGCGCTTCGAGGCCTGTCACGTTGCCGATGACGGGCACCTGCGCCTTCACGGCGCGCAGCAGCTTCAGGCCCTTGCCGAGGTAGGGCGAGCGCAGGAAGCCCCAGGCGAACGGCAGCGCATGGCGCCATTGGCCGGGCATGCCGGTCTCGAGCAGCGCATGGACCTTCACGCCCGCATTCAGGTACTGCCAGGCCAGCAGGTAGAGCAGCGGACCGGCGCCGGCCAGCACCGTGGTGCCGGTGGGCACCACGGCCGCGGTCTTGAGCAGGATCTGCGCTGCGCCTGCGGTGAGCACGCCGGGCAGCGTCCAGCCCGGGATCGGGAACGGGCGCTCCTGCGCGCCGGTGGCGACGATGATGTGCCGGCAGTGCAGCAGCCCGCTCGTGCGCTCGGCCGCGTTGGAGTACGCGACTTCGAAGCCCTGGGCAGTGGGGCTCACGGCCCAGACCATCGTGCCCGCGATGTGGCGCGCGCCGCTCGCGCGGAACGGCGCCAGCAGGTCGAGGCCATGCCAGTAGTCGGCACCGAGGATCGCGCGGTCCTGCACCGGCGTGCTGCCGATCGCGCGGTAGATCTGTCCGCCCGCGGCGGGCTGCTCGTCGATCAGCACGGTGTCGAGGCCGAGGCCCGCGGCGCGCGTCGCGGCGGCCAGGCCGGCGGGGCCGGCGCCGATGACCAGCAGGTCGCATTCGAGCGCGGGCGGCAGGGGCAGCGGATGGCCGGCGTTCATGCCTTCACCTCCCGCGCGCCGAGCTGCCGCGTTACCACCATGCCGTCGCGCACGCGCGTCATGCAGGCCTGGCGATTCGGCTCGCCATCGATGCCGACCAGGCAGTCGTAGCAGACGCCCATCATGCAGAAGGGGCCGCGCGGCACGCCCGTCACCGCGGTGTCGCGGCAGGCGTCGATGCCGGCCGCCAGCAGCGCGGCGGCCACGCTGTCGTTCTCGGCGCAGGCGAGCGCGGCGCCGTCGACGGTGATGCGCACCGTGCGCGCGGCTGCCCCGGCGGGGTGCTCAAGCCGACTGAACATGGAATCTCCTGGTCGAAAAGCCGTCGAGGTCGGGCGCGAGCGCGCCGGCCGCGATCATGGGTGCGAGCGTGAAGGCGTGGGTGGCCGCCAGCGTGACGCCGCTGTGGCAGGTCGCGATGAAGGCACCCGGGTGGGTTGCCGATTGCTCGTAGACGGGAAAGCCGTCTTGTGCGCGCACGCGCAGTGCAGACCAGGCGCGCACCGCGCGCACGTCCTTGAGCGCGGGCAGCGTGCGCACCGCGCGGTCGGCCAGCGTCGCGAGCACCGGCAGCGTGGTCACGTGCTCGGCATAGCCCGCGTCTTCCTGGGAGTCGCCGACCAGCCAGCTGCCCTCGTCGTTCTGGCGCAGCGTGACCATCGGCGTGTCGAGCAGACGGCGCGTGCGCTCGAGCACGATGATCTGCCCGCGCTGCGGCGCCATCGGCAGGTCGATGCCGACCTGCGCGCCCAGCGTGCCGTTGTGCAGGCCCGAGGCCAGCACGATGCGCCGCGCCTGGATGCAGCGCCCCGCGGCGGTGTGCAGCTGGAACATGCCGGCCGAATGCACGATCTTCTCGACGCCGTGGTGCGGCAAGTACGAGACACCGCTCTGCGCAAAGGCCGTGTGCAGCGCGCGCAGCAGCTTGAGCGGATTGACGATGCCGTCGTGCGGCGTCCAGATCGCACCGGTCACGTCGCGCCCGAGGCCGGGCACCAGCGACGCGGCCTGGTGGTGGTCGAGCAGCTTCCATTCGTAGGGCTCGACGCCGGGCTGCGCCATGAGCCGCTCGACCCAGGCGAGGCGGGCCTCGACCTCGTGGTCGCCCATCAGCGGCGTGAGGCCGCCCTTCTGCTCGAGCGCCACGTCGATGCCGGTCTCGTCGCGCAGCTGCGCAGCCAGCTGCGGCCAGAGCCGCGTCGAACCCAAGGTCCAGCGGCTGTAGGCACCCATGCCGTAGCCTTTGCTTTGCAGCCAGACCAGGCCGAAGTTGCCGCGCGAGGCGCGCAGCGCGATGTCGCCTTCGTCGAGCACGGCGATCGATTCGACGCTGCCGCGCAGGCCGTACGCAATGGCCGAGCCGACCAGGCCGCCGCCGATCACGGCGACGTCGAAGACGGTTTCGGCTGAAGTGGAATTGTTCGCCGGTGCGGCCATCAAAACGGCCCCGGGCGGGTTTTCAGGATCATCGGAATACTCGTGGGTTCCTGGTGTTTCCAGGGTGCGACGAGTATTGCGGCGGCCCCTTGCGGGACGCAAATACGAGTGTGTCAGGCGGCCATACGTAAACCGTATGGGCTTGCTTGGCCGCGCTGGCTTCAGTCGAGCGCGCGGAGTTCCTCGGCGATGACCTCGCCGGCCAGTGCCTGGAAGCGGTCGACCAGCGCATTGAAAGGCCGATGCCGCGCGAGCAGCAGGTAGCTCACGAAGGGCACCTGCGGCGCGAACGGGCGCACCACGATGCCCGTGTGGCGGTAGCTGCGCGCCACCAGCGGATTGACGATGCTCACGCCGAGGCCCAGGCCCACCATCTGGCAGATGGTCGCGCCATAGGGCGTCTCGAAATGCATGATGCGGCGGTCGTCGCCCGCGAAGACCGCATCCACCGCCGCGCGCAGGCCGTCGCCGTGCGCCATCGAGATGAACGATTCGCCCGCCAGGTCGGCCGGTTCGATCACCGTCTTCGCCGCAAGCCGGTGGCCTGGCGGCAGCACGCAGCAGCCATGCACGTCGCACACCGCGTGCGCATCGGTCAGCGCGCCCGGCGGCAGGTAGGAGACGAAGCCCAGGTCGCACACGCGCGTGCCGACCCATTCGGACACCAGCTGCGAGCTGCCGGTCTCCATCGCGACCGTCACTTCGGGGTGGTCGGCATGGAAGCGCTGCAGCACCAGCGGCAGCACGGTCATCGCGAGCGAGGGCACGGTGGCGATGCGCAGCCGCCCCTTGCCGAATTGGCGGATGTTGCGCGCCGCGTACTTGAGCGCGTCGAGCCCGACGAAGGCGCGGTCGACCTCGCGCAGGAAGGCCATGCCTTCCTCGGTCGGCGTGAGCCGCCCCGCACTGCGCGTGAACAGCACCAGGCCGGTGGAAGCTTCGAGCTGCGCGATCAGCCGGCTCACGTTGGGCTGCGAGGTGTAGAGGTCGGCCGCCGCGGCCGTCATGGAGCCCGAGCGCATCACGGCGCGGAAGGCGTCGATTTCCTTGAATTTCATGGGACGGGTTGCGCGTACTGCGGCATGTGCGTGCGAACGAGTTCCTCGACCAGATCGGCCTGCAGCCGATCCTTCGTGATCTTGAGCGGATCGCGCGAGGGATGGACGGCCAGCGCGCGCTTGATCTGCACGAAGTCCAGTGGATGCATGGTGTGCATCAGTGCCATTTCGCCATTGGTCGCGACGACCATCTGGCTGAAGCGCGGCGACGCGAGGATGCGCTCGCCTGTGGAAGCCTGCACGGCCCAGACATCGTCCTCGTACTCGCTCAGGCGCAGCGGATGCGGATCGTCCTCCTGGGCGATGCGGCGGATCACACCGACCTCGAAACCCTCTGCGTTGCGCACTGTCTCCTTGCGATCGTCGAGGCGCTCGAAGGTCTTGTCCACCTTCCTCAAGAGGCCGAGGAACGACGCGTCGGTCTCCTTCATCCGCGAGAAGAAGGCCAGGCGCTTGCGCGTGTCAAAGAGCAGGTCGATGTCCCGCGTGGCCATTGCGTCGGGTGCAAGGCGCACGCCGCTCGCACTCTCGTAGGCATAGAGCGAATGCGTGCCGACAACGGTGAAGTGCTCCGACAGCCCGGCTGCGTCGAGCGCGTTCAGCACCTTGACGACGATCGGTGGAACACGTCCCACGCGCAGGGCGCGGTTCAGCCGCCGTTGTTCCTCGGCGGTGTGCTCGATGGCCGCCAGACGCTCGGCATTGGCTGCCTTGCGTTCGCTGAAGGTCTCGAACATCTTCCGCGTCTCGGGGCTCTCGGGCCCGAGCGACTTGTGGGCACCCTTGGGCGAAGTCCGGATCAGGTACTTTCGACCGGAAATCTCTCGCCAGATCATGCCGCCGCGGGTCTGCGCCGCTGCCTTCCGCACGCGCCGAAGTTCATCGAAAACGCTCTCCGCGTCGATGTACTGCCGCTTCTGGCTTTCGCTATTGTCGATGATTCCGGGCATTTCACTGTGTTTTTGCTTTTTTGGAAGATACAGTGAAAAACCTTATGAATCAATGAGTTGATCTCACTGCTTGGCCCCGGGTGCTCAGCGCAGCGCCGCCGCCAGCGCCTCGATCACCGCCGCCTTCGGCGAGTCGCGCAGCCACGCCAGCCCCACGGGCGGCAGGCTCCACGGCAGCGGCCGGGGCAGCACCTCGGCGGCGCCGGTGGCGGCCACCGCCTGTGCCACGTCGCGCGGCAGCACCGTCACCGCGCGCGGCAGGTGCCGCATCGCCGAGGCGACGGTGCGCACCGCGTACGCCTCGAGCAGCGGCACGGGCAGGCTGCGGCCCGCGGCGGCGAACACGCTGTCGATCATCTGGCGGATGGGCGTGTCGGCGGGCGGGAAGATCCAGTCCAGGTCGGCCAGGCGTGAGATGTCGAGCGTGGGCTGCCGCGCCAGCCGCGCGGCGCTCGCCTTCGACACGACCACGAAGGCTTCCTGCCGATAGAGCAGTTGCTGCACCAGGTCGTCGTCGGTGCTGTCGTGCGAGAAGCGGCAGATCGCGCAGTCGAGCGCGCGCTGGCGCACCGCCACCACCAGGTTGTGCGTGGTGTCCTCGTGCGCGAGCAGCGCGATGCGCGGCTGCTGCGCGAACAGGTGCTGCCAGGCCGCGTCGAGCGTCTGGGTGGCGGCATAGGGAATGACGCCGATGCGAAGCCGCCCCTGCAACCCGGCGGCGTTGACGGCGTGCAGCTCCTGCTGCAGCGCGCGGCTGTCGGCCACCGCGAGCCGTGCGCGTGCAAGCACCACCTCGCCGGCCATCGTCGGCTCGAGCCCGCGGCGGCTGCGCACGAAGAGCGGGGTCATGAAGATGTCTTCGACGTCGGCGAGCGCACGCGTCACCGTGGGCTGCGCGAGCGAGAGCTGCTCGGCCACGCGCGTGATCGAGCGGTGCCGCTCGACGGCGAGCAGCAGCACGTAGTGGCGCAGCTTCAAGCGCGTTTCCAGGCGCAGGGCGAGGGCGTCGGAGGCGGCTGGGGGCAGGGCGGCGGCGGGCGGCATGGTCGGCGCGAGCATAGCAATTGATGCATGCATCCATAGCAAATCATGTGCCTTGGCCTATTTCATGCGTCCAGAATCAGGCCCATGAACAGCAGCAGCAACAACAACAACGGCTTCACCACCCGCCCCGAGATCGTCGGCACGCACGGCGTCGCGGCGGCCACCCACTGGCTGGCCGCGCAGACGGCGATGGGCGTGCTTGAACGCGGCGGCAATGCCTTCGACGCGGCCGCGGCCGGCGGCTTCGTGCTGCAGGTGGTGGAGCCGCACCTCAACGGCGCGGGCGGCGAAGTGCCGATCCTGCTGTGGAGCGAGAAAGAGCAGCGCATGCAGTCGGTCTGCGGCCAGGGCGCGGCACCGGCCGAGGCCTCGGCGGCGGCCTTTCGCAAGCTGGGGCTCGAGCAAGTGCCCGGTATCGGCCTGCTGCCCGCCACGGTGCCCGGTGCCTTCGGCGCCTGGCTCACCATGCTGCGCGACCACGGCAGCTGGCCGCTGGCCGACGTGCTGGCCCCGGCGATCGCCTATGCGCGCGACGGCTTCCCGCTGATCCCGCGCGCGGTGCAGGCCATCGTGGCGGTGCAGTCGCTGTTTCGCGCGCACTGGCCGAGTTCGGCGGCGGTGTGGCTGCCCGACGGCAAGGTGCCGATGCCCGGCGCGCTGTTCCGCCAGCCGCAGCTCGCCGCCACCTACGAGCGCATCCTGCAGACGGCCGAGCGCGAGGGTGGCGACAGCCGCACCGGCACCATCGACGCGGCGCTGCGCTGCTGGTACCAGGGCTTCGTCGCGCGCGAGATCGATGCCTACTACCGCACGACGAAGGTGCGCGACACCACCGGCGCCGACCATGCGGGCCTGCTGCGCTACGACGACATGGCCGGCTGGCGGCCCACGGTCGAGGCGCCGCTGACAGTCGAGTTCGGCCGCTACACGCTCGCCAAGTGCGGCTTCTGGAGCCAGGGCCCGGCCTTCCTGCAGCAGATCGGCATGCTGCGCCATGCCGACCTTGCGCAGCACGCGCCGCACACCGAAGGCTTCGTGCACCGCGTCGCCGAGGCGGCCAAGCTGGCGCTGGCCGACCGGCTGGCCTGGTACGGCAGCGCACCCGGCGCCTCGCGCGAGGCGCAGGCCGCGCTGCTGTCCGACGACTACCTGCGCGCGCGCTGGAAGGCAGTCGGCGACACCGCCTCGCAAACGATCACACCCGGCGCACCGCTCGGCATGGCGCCGCGCCTGCCCGACCTCGACGCAGCGGTGCGCACCTTGCGCACGGCCGACACCCGCTTCGGCATCGGCGAGCCGACCTTTGCCGCATTGCCGCCGGTGGCCGAGTGGGCCGAGCAGGAAGTGTTCGTCGGCGACACCTGCCACATCGACGTGATCGACCGCCACGGCAATATGGTCGCGGCCACGCCGTCGGGCGGCTGGCTCTCGTCGAGCCCGGTGGTGCCATCGCTCGGCTTCGCGGTCAACACGCGGCTGCAGATGACCTGGCTCGACGAGGGCCTGCCCAACACCGTGACGCCCGGCGTGCCGCCGTGCACCACGCTGTCGCCCTCGCTCGCGCTGCGCGACGGCGAGCCCTACATGGTGTTCGGCACGCCCGGCGGCGACCAGCAGGACCAGTGGTCGCCCGCGTTCTTCCTGCGCCATGCGGTGCACGGCATGAACCTGCAGGAGGCGATCGATGCACCGGCCTGGCACGTCGATCACTTCCCGGCGTCGTTCTGGCCGCGCGCCACGACGCTGAACCGGCTCACGGCCGAATCGCGCTTCGCGCCCGAAGTGCTCGACGCACTGCGCGCGCGCGGCCATGGCGTGCAGGTCGGCGAGCCCTGGTCCGAAGGCCGCATGTCGGCCTGCAGCCGCGAGCGCGATGCCCAGGGCCGCCTCGTGCTGCGCGCTGCTGCCAATCCGCGCGGCATGCAGGGCTACGCGGTGGGGCGCTGAGCGCCGCAACCAGCACCACAGATTTTCAACAAGGAGGACTTTCCATGATTTCCATCATCCGCCGCGGCATTGCACTCGCCGCGCTCTGCGGCTTTGCCACGCTGGCTGCCGCCCAGTGGCCCGATCGGCCGATCACGCTGGTGGTGCCCTGGGCGCCGGGCGGCTCGACCGACATCCTCGCGCGCTCGCTGGCCGAGCAGCTCACCAGGTCGCTGGGCCAGACCGTCATCGTCGACAACCGCGCGGGCGCCTCGGGCAACATCGGCTCCAACTACGTCGCCAAGGCCAAGCCCGACGGCTACACGCTGCTCATCGGCTCGATGAGCACGCACGCCATGAACCCGGCGCTGATGCCTTCGATGCCGTTCCGCGGCGTGGAAGACTTCACGCCCATCGCGCAGATGGCCAACGTGATCAACACCATGGTCATCAACCCCGCGGTGCCCGCGACCAACGTGAAGGAGTTCGTCGCCTACGCCAAGGCCAACCCCGGCAAGCTCGCCTATGCCTCGGCCGGCCCGGGCTCGACCAACCACCTGAGCGCGGTGCTGTTCGAAAAGGCCGCCGGCATCCAGATGCTGCACGTGCCCTACAAGGGCGGTGCGCCCGCGGTGGTCGACACCGTGGCCAACCAGACGCAGGTGCTGTTCTCGGCCGGCACGCAGACGCTGCCGCATGTGAAGGCCGGCAAGCTGCGCCTGCTCGGCGTGACCGAGGCCAAGCGCTCGCCGCTGCTGCCCGATGCGCCCACCGTGGCCGAGACGCTGCCCGGCTACGCGCTCGGCGTGTGGTACGGCGCCTTCGGCCCGGCCGGCATGCCCGAAGCGCTGGTCACGCGGCTCAACGACGAAATCAACAAGGCGCTCGCGCAGCCCGAGGTGCGCAGCCGCATGGAAGCGATGGGCGTCGAGATCGTCAAGGGCACGCCGCAGCAGTTTGGCGCGGTGCTGCGCGCCGACGCCGATCGCTACGGCAAGATGATCCGCGAGCTGGGCATCAAGAATGAGTGAAGGGGCGACGTCGCTGTGCCTGCCGCTTGCGGTGTGCCGCACGCTCACGCATGAGCTGCCGCGCGCGGGCGACATGGCCACGGCGCTGCAATGCATCGACGGGGTGCGCAGGCAGCAGCTCGGCGACGGGCTGCTGACGGTGAACATCGACGCATCGCCTTCTGGCGGCATCGACAGCGACAGCGAGATGGTCGAGCTGCAGCGCGTGTGGACCTCGGACCCCGTGGCCTACCCGGTCGGCGGCCGCAAGCGCAAGGCCATGACGCCGTGGACGCGCCAGCTGCTGCGCCGCGGCGAGGTCTACGTGGGCGAGGGCGAAGCCGCGCTGCGCGAAGTGTTCGACGACCACGCGCGCATTGCGGCGCTGGGGCTGCGGGCGGTGGTCAATGTGCCGCTGCTCGATGCGGATGGGCGTTGCCGTGCGACCTTCAACCTGCTGGGGACGCGGGCTGCGTGGCAGGTGCAGGAGATTGCGCTGGTGCAACTGCTCGCGCTACTGGCGACGCCTTGGGTGCTGGGTGGTGGTCCTCCTCGCGCCGATGGCGAATGGCCAACACCCTGACTCCCGGGTTGGTCTCAAAGTCAGGCGCGCGCGCGTCGATAGTGCATCGCGACCGCGCCGTTGCTGAGCGGCATCGCCGAAACCAGCTCGAGCCGTCGCGTGTCCGGCAGGCCGCTCTGGTAGAGCGTCGGGCCGCGGCCGGCGATCCGGGGGTGAACGAGGAACTGGTACTCGTCGATCAGGTCCAGCTCGTTCGCGAGCTTACCGCTGCCGAGCAGCACGCCAGCCGGGGTCGCGTCCTTGAGCTTCTGCACGCCAGAGCGCAAGTCGCCAGCGATGTGATGACTGTTCGTCCACGGGAAATCCGTTCGCGTCGACGACACGACGTACTTCGGCTTGCGCTCCAGTTGGACCGCCCATTCACGCACCGCGGGCGACGCGTCCACATCGCCGCGGGCGACCGCCGGCCAGTAGCTCTCCATCATTTCGTAGGTTGTGCGGCCCCACAGCATCGCGCCACTGGCGTCCATGAGACGGGTGAAGAAGGCGCGTGTCTCGTCGTCGGCGATACCTTCTTGGTGGTCGACGCAGCCGTCGAGGGTGACATTGAAGCTGAAGGTGAGAAGTCCCATGCGAGTCTCCTTTGAGTGGGGCGTTCCGCCGGGCTGCGGCTCGGGAGCTCTGATCAAGCGTTCCCAGGGCGCCAGTTCGCCGACGATGCGCGGCGGCTCCCGGCTCCGGCAGGAGCGTGTGGCGGTGCCAGGAAACAAGAAAAGCCGCGGAGTTTACTCGCGGCGCGCCACTCAGCCGTAGCGCCCACTCAACCCCTCAATCAACCTTCAGCTTCGCCACCTTCGCCAGCTTCTGCCAGGTCTCGATGTCCTCCCGCACCGTCGCCGCGAACTGGTCCGCGCTCTTGATCGGCGGGCGCGCCATGTTCTGGGCCGCGAACTTCTGCACCACTTCGTCGGTCGCGAGGATGCGGTTGATCTCCTGGTTCAGGCGCTGGACGATCTCGCGCGGGGTGCCCGCGGGCACGAACACGCCATACCAGCCGTCGACGTCGAAGCGGTAGCCCTGCTCGGTGAGCGTCGGCACTTCGGGCAGCGCGGGCCCGCGCGCGGAGCCGGTGCAGCCGAGCGCCACCAGCCGGCCCGCGCGGATGTGCGGCACCGGCGAGGCGATGTCGGCGAAGGCGACGCCGATGTTGTTGGCGAGCACGTCGGTCACCACCTGCGCGGCGCCCTTGTACGGCACATGGGGCATCGCAAGGCCGTAGTGCGCCTTGATGCCTTCCATCGCGAGGTGGCCGGTCGAGCCGCTGCCCCACGAGCCGTAGGCGAGCTTGTCGGGGTTGGCCCTGGCGTGGCGCACCATGTCGGCAAGCGACTTGAAGCCGGTGGACGGATGGGCGATGAGCAGAATGCCCGCGGCGCCGATCTGCGCCACGGGCACCAGATCCTTCTGCGTGTCGTAGGGCATTTTCGGCTGCACGATCGGATTGATCGAGATGGCCGACGAGGGCGTGAAGAGCACGGTGTAGCCGTCGCCTGCGGCCTTGGCGACCGCGTCGTTGCCGATCAGTCCGTTGGCGCCGGCCTTGTTGTCGACCACCACCGGTTGGCCGAGGGCAGTCTGCAACGCCACGCCGAGCATGCGCGCGAAGATGTCCGACCCCGCGCCCGGCGGGCCTGGCACGACGAGGCGAATCGGGCGCTGGGGCCAGCTGCCCGACGCGGGGCCCTGGGCGCGCGCCGGCAGCGCGAGCAGCGAAGCGGCGGCGCCGGCCAGCACGCTGCGGCGGCGAAGAAGAACAGAAGAGAAAGCGTGGTGGTTCATGGCGATGTCTCCTTGTCGTTGGTTTCGGTTCACGCGGCGCCCGGCTGCAGCACCTGGCCGGTGAGGAACTGCGCCCTGGCCCCGGCGATGTAGTCGAGCAGCGGCAGGCCATCGCGCGGCGGCATGCCAGCGGCCGCCTGCAGTGCATTGATGCGCAGGCCGTGCGCACCCCATTCGGCGGCGAGCGTGGCGATGAGCATGCGCGCGGCGGCCGCGTCGCCGGCCTGCGTCCAGTGCGTTTTTTCGGCCGCGGGCGCCGGCAGCAGCAGCGTGAGGCTGGCCTGCGCGGCGTGCTGCGCGCGAAAGCGCCGCGCCGAACGCAGCACCGCGTCGAGCACCGCACCGGGTGCGGCGCCGAGCGCGGCACCGTCGAGCACGGCGGTGTAGGCCGCATCGCTGGCTGGTGCCAGCGCGGCCTCGCGCGCGTCGAGCGCATCGCGCCACGCGGGCGCATCCACGTCGACGCAGCGCAGCGCCGTGGGCAGGTCGAACGGCAGCGCCGGTACAGTGGCTGCGGGCAGTGGCTCGCTGCCGCCGTACACCGACGAGCCGCCGTCGAGCACCAGCAACTGGCCCGAGAGCGGGCATGCGCCGGGGCTCGCAAGGAAGCACAGCGCTTCGGCCATGTCTTCGGGCTCGGCCATGCGGCCGAGCGGGACCTTCGCCACGGCCTGCGCGGGCCGGAGCCGCCCGCTGTCGATCAGGCCCTGCACGAGCTCGGTGCGAACAAAACCCGGCGACAGGGCCGTCACGCACCAGTCGGGCCGCGCGCGCGCAAGCGCCAGGGTTTGCGCGATCAGGCCGGCCTTGCTCGGGCTGTAGAGGCCGCGCCAGGGAATGGCGCGCAGGCCCGCGCCCGAAGCGAGGTTGACGATGCGCGCGCCGGCCCGCAGCAGCGGCGCGCAGGCTTCGACGAGGCGTGCGGGCGCGTCGAGGTTGAGCGCAAGCAGTTGCTGTTGTTGCTGCCGCTGCGCGGCCGTACCGTCCTCGCCGCCCGAGAGCGCGTCGGTACCGCCGGCCGAGCGCCCGGCGTTGTTGATCAGCGCGTCGAGCGGCGGCAGCGCCTCGGCGAGCCGCGCGATCTGCGCTGGATCGGTGAGGTCGCAGACCAATGCCTGGGGCGCAGCGTACGCCGCGGGCCAGCCGGCGAGCACGCGCTGCAGTGCCGCCGCATCGGCATCGACGAGCAGGCAACGCCAGCCCGCGCGCGCGAGGCGCAATGCGGCGGCGCGGCCGATGCCCGCCGCCGCGCCCGTGACGAGCACGCAGGGCGTTGCGCCGCCCGCGGTGATCACGTGGCGGCCTCTACGGCGCCATGGCCGCGCACCTGCGCCAGCAGCGCATAGACCGCGTCATCGGGCGCCGCGCAGCCCACGGGCTGGCGCACGCCGAACAATGCCGCGTCGTCCTGCGCAAGCTCGGGCCGCGCGCGCTCCTCGATCCAGTCGTAGACCACGGTGCGCGCCGCAATGCGCCACTCGCCGCCGCGTCGCTCGAAGCGGTCGACGTACCGTCCGCAGAGAAAGGTCTCCAGCGCGGGCGTGGCCGCGGGCGCCTGCAATGCGAAGAAGGCACTCTCCGCGGCCGCCACGTCGCCGTGCAATTCGATGCCGACCTGCGTCACCTGGTGCACGCGGCGCCCGCCCTGGCGCAGCCGCGCGAGCGCCTGGTCGATGAAGCCGCTCGCGCTGCCGTTCCAGGCGCCGTGGCAGTCGGTCGCGTCGTCCCAGTAGGCGGAGCGCAGCGCCGCTTCGTCGGCGCGGTCGATGCCGCGGCAGTAGCGCGCGAGGCAGTCGCGGATCGCCTCGCGGTCGAGCAGCGCCTGCAGTGCGGCGGCCGTCGTGTTCATGGAACCGCCTTCGCGCGGCGGAACAGCTGCACGACGTTGCCTTCGGGATCGCGCAGCGACATCACCTCGCCGTGCGCCCCCATGTCGCGCGTGCCGAGCACTTCGCCGCCCGCGGCCTCGATGCGCTCGCGCGCGCCGTCGAAGCTGGCGACCTCGAACACCATCACCAGCCCGCGGGTCGCGGGTGCGGCCTCTTCGCGGCAGGCCAGCGCCACGCTGGTGTTGCCCACGCCGTACTGGAACCAGCGCTCCTTGTCGTGGAACTTGAGCGCCAGGCCGAGTGCGTTCTCGTAGAAGGCATGCAGCGCGGCCGGCTGCTCGGCCACCACATAGACGTTCTGCAGCCGCTCGGGCGAGTGCGCTTTGGAAGGTGCGGCCGTGCTCACAGCGACGTCTCCGAGGCGCCGCCGTCGAGCCGGATCACTTCGGCATTGACGAAGCGCGCGCCGTCGCCGGCCAGGAAGCAGATCGCATCGGCGATGTCGTCCACCGTGCCGAGCCGGCCCAGCGGCGTGCGCGCGATGCGCTTCGCGTCGAGTTCGGCATTGCGGTGCTTGGCGGTGCCCTCAGTGGGCACCGCGCCCGGCGCCACGGCGTTGACGCGGATGCCGCGCGCGCCCAGGTCGGCCGCCGCGGCGCGCGTGATGCCGAGCACGCCGGCCTTGAGGCCGCTGTAGACCACCGAGCGCGCGGGCGACTTGAAGGCCGCGATCGAGGCCACGTTGACGATTGCGCCGCCGCGTTCGGGGTCCATCGCCTCGGCCGCAGCCTGGATGCCCCAGATCACCGACTTGAAGCCGATCTCGACCATGCGGTCCATCACCTCGGGCGTGATCTCGGCCAGCGGCTGGTAGCGCACCCAGGCGGCGTTGTTCACCAGGATATCGAGGCGGCCGGCCTCGCGCGCGAGCTGCTGCACGGCCTCGCGCATGCCTTCGCGGCTCGAGACGTCGCGCGCCAGTGGAATGGCGTTGCCGCCGAGCGCGCGGATCTCGGCCGCCGCCTCTTCGACGAATTCGGGCTTCAGGTCGTTGACGCCGACCGTGGCGCCCAGGCGCGCCATGGCCAGCGCGGTGGCGCGGCCGATGCCGTGGCCCGCGCCGCTGATGAAGGCCACGCGGCCTTCGAGGGATGTTGCATTCATCGGGTGTTGTCCTTGGTTGCAGGCACCAGCAGCGCGTCGAGCGCGAAGGCACCTTGTCCCTGGTCGAGCACGACCAGCGGGTTGATGTCGATCTCGGCCACGCTCTCCGCGTGCTGCGCGGCAAAGCGCGAGAGCGCGGCCACCGCGCGCGCGGCCGCCGCCACGTCGGCCCGCGGCCGGCCGCGCGCGCCGTCGAGCAGCGCAAAGGCCTTGAGCGACCGCAGCATCTGCAGCGCCTGTTCTTCGCTCACGGGCGCGGGCTGCAGCGCCACGTCGCGCAGCACCTCGGCAAAGATGCCGCCGAGGCCCACCATCACGACCGGCCCGAACACCGGGTCGCGCGTGGTGCCGAGGATCAGCTCGGTGCCGGCGCCGGCCATCTGCGCGATCAGCACGCCTGCGATGCGTGCCGCGGGGGCCTTCTGCGCGACGCGCGCAAGCAGCGCGTCGTACTCGCTCTGCAAAGCCGCTTCCGAGGCGATACCGACCACCACGCCGCCGACCTCGGTCTTGTGCGGGATGTCGGGCGAGACGATCTTGAGCACCACCGGAAAACCGATGTCGCGCGCGGCGGCCAGCGCGGCTTCGCGGCTCGTCGCCACGGCTTCCTTCAGCATCGGAACGCCGGCCTTGGCGAGCACCGCCTTGGCGCTCGCTTCGTTCGCGAAGGCTTCAGCCGGCAGCGGCTCGGCACGCTGCAGCGGCGCTGCAGCGGCCACCCTGGCGTCGCCGCGCGTGCCGAGCCGAACCAGCGCGGCCAGCGTGGCGCAGGCCGCGTCGATGGTCTCGACCGTGGCCAGGCCCATGCGGTGCAGTTGCGCGGCCGTGTCGCGCGGCGCCTTGCAGCACAGCAGGATCGGCTTCGAGGGATGGTCGCGGCGCACCTGTTCGAGCGCGGCGATGTAGACGTCGCGCAGCCGCGGCATCTGGAACGCATAGGCCGACTGCAGCAGGATCGCGTCGCAGCCCGGGTCTTCGGCCACGGCCGAGAGCACCTGCACCAGCAGCTCGGGCCGGCTCGAGACCTGCGCGGTCATGTCGACCGGATTGCCGGGCGATGCATAGGGCAGCGCCGCGACGATGCGCGCCTGCGTGGCGGCCGCGAGCTTCGGCAGTTCGAGGCCCTGCGCGCTCGCGGCATCGGCCATCAGCACGCCGAAGCCGCCCGAAGCCGTGACCAGCGCCACGCGGTTGCCGCGCGGCAGGCCCGCGGCACCGGCCACCGCCACCGCATGCCCGACCTCGATCAATTGCTCGATGCTCGGCACGCGCAGCGCGCCGGCCTGCCGCAGCACGGCATCGAACACCGCGTCCGAACCGGCGAGTGCGCCGGTGTGCGAGGCCGCGGCCTCGCTGCCCGCGGTGGAGACGCCGACCTTGAGCACGATCACCGGCTTGCCGGCCTCGCGCGCCATCGCCAGCGCACGCACCAGCTTGCCGGCGTCGCGGCAGGTCTCCATGCAGCACAGGATCACCGAGGTGCCCGGATCCGTGGCCAGCGAGGCGATGCCGTCGGCGATGTCCACGTCGCATTCGTTGCCCGTGGTCAGCAGCCGGCTGATGCCGATGCCGCGCTCGACCGCGAGCCGCATCGTGTAGCTGCCGAGGTTGCCGCTCTGCGAGACGATGCCCACGGGGCCCGCATCGGGAAACGCCGCTTCGAGCGCGACCGAGAAGGTGGCGATGCTGCGCTCGGCCACGCCGATCGCGCCGAGGCAGTTGGGCCCGACCACGCGCAGGCCCGAAGCCCGGGCCACCTCGCCGATCTCGGCCTGCAACCGGGCGCCGGCTTCGCCCATCTCGGAAAAGCCCGAAGACAGGATCACCGCCGCGCGCACGCCGCGCGCTGCGCAGTCGCGCACCGCCGCGAGCACGCTCTCGGGCGGCACCGCCATCACCGCGAGATCGGGCACCTGCGGCAGCTCGGCGAGGCTCGCGAACGCGGGCAGCGACTGCACCGTGCCGCCCTTGCGGTTGATCGGATAGATCGCGCCGCCATAGCCGTACTTCTGCAGGAACTGCAGCGGCCGGCCGCCGATCTTGGTCACGTCGTCTGAGGCGCCGAAGATCGCGATCGAGCGCGGCGCGAAAAGCGCATCGAGGCCGCGGCCTGCTTCGTTATGTATTTGCATTTCAGTTATCCATGGCGCTGCGCAGCCGGAGTTGCTCCCTCCCCCTTTGGGGGAGGGTTGGGGTGGGGGCCGGCGGCGCTACACCTGCGAGCGCCGTGGCGGGCCCCATCCCAGCCAACCCCCCGAGGGGGAGGGAGCCAGAAGCG